>Ga0209734_1000002_pt1 | contig 1075525 bp, 1022 predicted proteins | sample BlaSpr_A8_OM1_M2_FD_187981 | JGI IMG/M metagenome (GOLD analysis project Ga0209734, IMG submission 187981) | Forest soil microbial communities from Thunder Bay, Ontario, Canada - Black Spruce, Ontario site 2_A8_OM1_M2 (SPAdes) (version 2) | ecosystem: Environmental > Terrestrial > Soil >...
AGGAAAGCCCGATCCCCAAGCGGTGCATGTTGGATTTGTAGCGAAAGACCATGCTGAGGTAGATGCATTCTACAAAGCGGCTGTGGACGCCGGAGGCAACAGCAAGGAAGCACCGCAAGCTCGGCCCGAATACTATCCTGGCTATTATGCGACATGGGTGTTCGATCCTGACGGCCACGATATCGAGGTCGTTCATAAAAGCTAAACTTAGATCTTGAGCGCCTCACCCACGGCGCGATCCTCCGTCCATTGCTCTCCTTCGTTGATATAAACGTTCTGACGTTCTAGCATTCTAACGTTTTAGGAGGAAAGTATCCTGCGAATTCTGCGTTGGGCCGCCCTTTGCGCCGCACTTGTGTGCTGTGCTACTCCGGCGTACGCCGCGACGTGCGCGCCTCGGACGCTCGTTCATATCATCACGGTGGACGTTACACCCGGCGTTTCAGCTCAGACGTTTGCGGCGCAGCCCAGAGGGCTGTATCGGATCGGCAGCGACAAGATGCGCATTGAGGAGGCTCTCGACTCTGCAAATGGCATCCACGGGCTCATCGTGATCGCTGAGCCAAATATCTGGATGGCCAACCTCTACGACAATACCGGCAAGCACATCGTGGACCCGGGGCCGACGCTTTTTGCGAAGGCACCTGTCTTCGGTATGCCAGAACTTTCACCTAAGCTCTTAGACTTAGAGTTCGGTTGCGAGGCGGAGTTTTTGACAGCAAATGCCGCGTTAGCTGTTCGGTCAGAGCAAATCGGAGATACAGGGTACACTGTCTATCGCGTAGACGACAATCTGGATGCTGTTGAGATCTTGGAGAAAGCTGGAAGCAACACGCCGGCTTTCGCGCGTTACTATCACCAGGGCAAGTTGGCGTTGGTCCTCCGCTACGACCTCTACTCGACCGGACTGGCCAACAATCCGGATCTCTTTGTGCCGCCGTCGGGCGTACGCTACTCAGAGGCAAAATAGCGAAACCTGGACCTTGGTTCGCCGTACGTGCATGCATGAGGTTTTCTATGGCACATCGAGAATGGCTTGCGAAGTTTGGCTTTTAGCAGCCTGACGAAACGTTCGTTCAAATAGCTGCGGCGTTTTTCGTTGCTTTTTCGGACGCTGATCGGCAAATCGCCCTACCTAACGTGGGAATGTCACATTCAATCGACCGCGCATGGGGGAGCTTTTCAATTCATAACGCGATGACGCTTGCGGGATTATTTCATGGACGTGGGGCGGTACTCGGCTATGAGCGTGTCGACCGTGTAGGCGTCGCGTTGGTTGGCTGCGAGCAGCGCCTTCTCGATGTCGTCGACCTGGCGCAGAAACGCATATCGGCGGCGAACATTTGCGATCCACTTGTCGATCTCGACCGGCGCGATGAGATAACCGATCGCTTCTTCCACGAAGTCAGCGCGTGCGCGCGGGCGGAGGATATCCTCGGGATCGAGCGGCGCTCTGCCCAAGCCGGTCCTGTTGATGTCGCGCCAGACCTTCAGCACCATCAGTCGCCGAACGAGAGCTTCGTTGAACGGCCGATCGCTGAACCATGCGAGGTCATAAAGATCGCGCGCCAAGCTGTCGCGGCGATAGCGCGCGAGCTTCTCCGCGAGTAGCTCCTCGATCGAGATCACGGGTGTCTCGGCAAGCGTGAAGTCGTATGCGCGATGGATCGGGAGCGGAACAGGACGCAGCCGTTCGGGCGGAAGCCACGGCAGCTCGTACGTGACGTCGATGCGTGCCGGAATCGCTGGGGCACCGAACGGCGAGTCGATGTGTAACCGAGCGCGTCGCGCCGGAACCGTCTGTTCGACGCGGAACCTGAAACCGTCGACGGTCGTGCCGTCGAGGTGCTCGAAGATGAGTTCCGCGAGGCCTTCTTCATCTACGGCGAAGTCGAGGTCTGTCGAAAAGCGGCCTTCGTTGCGGTGCCGCCCTTGAAAACGAGCCCAAGATCGAACAGGCCCGTGACGTGCAGGTGGTGCAGCGCGTGATCTTGCGCAACGTCAATCAGCGCTCCGTCGCGGAACACGCGTTGTCCCTGGTAGTGGCGGAGGAGTAGCCCTTCCGTTATCACGCTTTTGCGCTGGGGACGAGCAGCGAGTCGATGAGATTGTAGCCACGCACGAAGCTGCCACGAGTGCGATCGCGACCAAGGTACGTGAGGCCGCGAGGACGTGCGCTGTGCATCAACTCGTTCGCGAGATGCTTGAAGTCGGCGCGATCGGCCAGGTACGCGAGTCGCACGCGCGCGGTGTCGGGCGCGTCATCGAGCTCGCGTTCGAGGTCAGCTGAGTCGGCGCGCTTGAAGGCTTCTTCGAGCCACTCCAGCACGTTCGGCCAGTCGCGGAAGTAGTGCGGCTCGATCGCCATCTTCGCGAGCAGCGTCGGGACGCGCCACACCGGCAGATTGTCCTTCTCCTCGGGTTCGAGCGCGCCCCAGATCCGCGTGACGCGGAAGTCGCTCAGCGCCTGCGGGAGCTTTTTCTGCGACGGGTAGGTCGCGAGCACGTGCTTGTGAGGCTGACGGGTGCTCAAGCCTTGGAGCCACGCCGCTGAGTCAAAGGCGAGCGCAAGCGGGAGATCGCGACGCTGGAGGGTCGCCCGAAGCTCGACGAATGGGTCGCCCGACGGCAACGCGCCGGCGCGCGCGCCGGGGGCGAACTCCCATCGGCCCTTCGTCCGCAAGGGGAGCAGCCAGCCGAGCCGCTGGAGGTCGTGGGCGATCTTCGCTGGGTCGTCCTTGATGCCGAGCTCGGTCAAGTACGACTTGAGTTCGTCGAGGGTCAGGATCTTCGGCTGAAAGAGTTCGAGGTACTCAACGACAGCGCTTAGGCGCGATGGGATGGCGCGACCAGACTGTCGTTGAATCCCCATAACGGGAGACTTTCGAGGAGTCATATGGGTACGGAACGACAGTATCACAAGGATTGCTATACTGTCAATGCGCCCCTGCCAAAGGGGCTATACTCCCCCGAAGCAGGGTGCCAATGACAGTATCGCGCTAGCCAGCGCTGGCTTGCTCGCCATGCCGCTCGGCACGGCGCGCGGCTGGTTCACGATCGTGTCGTAGTGCGCGATGATCGTGCCCCGCGTCGCCCTCGTCGTGCTGCTTGATCGTCCTGATGATCGTGCTCGTGACGGTCCGATGGATCGTGCTCGTGGTCGTCAGCAAGACGCCACCGACATCGGCTACGGAAAAATCATCGCGATCGCGAAAGATGCCGATGGCTCCATGATCGGCCTGCTTCAAGCAGCGTGAAGTTACGCCGGCCTCTAGGTCCCGTGAGCGCCACATGGTTAGGGCTCGTCGAATGCGAACGGTGCGATGATGAGCGACCCAGCGATGGGCGAACACCGCAGCGAGACCAAGAGGCAGATCAAAAACGTCGACGTTGAGGTCCGCGCGCTAGTTGTTCAGCTGCGGGATCGATCTTCGGCAAAGCGGCGCTCGGCGGCGAAGAAAGCTTAGAAAACTTGCGGACACCGGCGCTTGCGCGGCCCTTCTAGAGGCGTTGACACTTGAACGTCACGACCAACGCACCTGGGAGACACAGTACCATCTGATCATGGCGCTAGGCCAGACGGGATGCACCGCGGCGCTGCCCCTTATCCGCGAATTGGCTCAGGAGACGTTCTGGGCTACCGCGAGGCAGATGGCCGCCGGAGACGCGTTTGTGCGGCTAAGCCGTCCGTCGGCCGTGGACGCAGCCTCTGTCGTGGTGGCACTGGAGATCGGTCGTGAGCACGATCCTCACGTTGCCGCTGGCGCCATGCGCGCCGTCGCGATGTTGCGGCTCAAGTTCGACGAAGCCATCGCGGAGCGGCTGGTCAAGGCCGTCGACGAATTTGGCTATCACGACCTAACGTTCTGGACTGCGGCGGCATCTGCGGGCTGGGCCGGAGATGCCGTCCGAGCATTTCTCGAGCGGTGTCTTCAGAGTCCACAGGAATGGACCCGAGAAGCGGCCGGGCTGGCGCTCCAGGGCAAGTATGGATCGTACAAGCCGCTGTGAAGGTTAATGCATCTTGTTGCACATTACCGTTCTAGCGTTTTGGGGCTGTCTTCACAGTAAATCGGTGAAAACGTCGATTCACTGTAAAATGCGCGATTCCATGTGAAATGCCCGCGCGTTCACGCGTCGATGATGGAAAGGCCCCGTGATTAAGGGGCTTCTATCGTTCGCTGTGGTGTGCCGGCCGACGCGGCGCTCGATACGCTGGCGCCTCTCATACTTGAATCGATGCTCTCGACGCCGCCGACAGTGCCTCCCACACGCGAACCTTGGGCCTATCGCTGATGCGTCCCGAGTCCTGTACCTTGGGGGACGGCGATGCGCAAGCGTCGCCAGTAGCTACGCGACTCGCGGACGACTTGTCCCGTACCGACCTCATGGTCGAGGTCTGGCTGAACGCGCTAGGGCGAATCACGTTGGCCGGAGGGTCGGATCAATCCGCCGCATCCAAGTCCGTGTCCTACCTAGTCTAAGCCGTAGCATGCCTACCACAGGGACGGGACTCGAGTCAAGACACGCCGCGGTGTTCGAGCGGGTTGCCAAGCTACTGGAACAATTGTGCGTCTTTCCGATCGGGGACGTTGAGGCGCTTGCAGAAATTGAAGGCGCGTGCACCGAGGCGGAAGCGATTGTTGATCCCGCGGAGCGAAAAAAAGTGATTCGCGAAGCGATTAGCCAGAGCCAGACTGCGTCGTTTATCCGCCGGTTTTCACGGTTGAACGACAGACTGATGCGGCTTGGCCGCTGGATCAGCCCCACATATCTCGCGCACGGCGAAATCACAGAGCTTGAGGCGATGTCCGATCGACTGATCGCGCTGCAGAATGCGGGCGACGACGCCGACGCCGATGTTCTGTGCGAAGATATCGTACAGAAAGTTGCGATGGCCGCATTCGATCCGCACATCCGTGCATTTATGAACGTCCGCGCAACACGGCTTCCGCATCTCGCTGATGTTGCACATTATCTTGAAACCGCTACGCTGCAGTTTTACTGTCAGGGCTACTTCAGTGTGGCAAACATACTGATTCCGGCAATCGAAAGGCTTTTGGTCTCGCTGACCGGCTGGCGGCTCGCACACGGCGGCGAGTTGCACACCAGCGACTTTCGGGCGTACCTTTTGGGAGCAACAACGAGTTCTACTGCTCCGACGATGAAACTCCGTTTCGAAGCTCATCGGGACGAGATCGTCCGCTTCCTTTTCGATCGATTCTTCAAGCGCGCGGCGGTCGCGGAGGCCGACGGAACATACAACGCGTCCTTCGTTAATCGCGCGTTTCCGCTGCACCTGAATGAGCCCGGTAGCTACTACACCTTCGAAGACTGTGTGACATACTTTCAGGTATTTGATCTCTTCACCGAGTTTGTTGCCGCGAAGTATGAGCAACAATTGCCTGGACTAATTCCTGACGACGATCCTGAAGTGCAGAAACGCGTGAGTGAATACTGGGGCGTAATCCTGTCGGATTGGCTCACTGGAGGAAACTCGCCAGAACGGCGCTTGGTGCAGCCGACCCCATACTATATCCGGGAATCCGATCATAACTACCTGGCCATTCACGACGGTGTCGCTTTGAACCAACTGCTTCTCCGCGCGCTGCCGTCACTCGACGTGAAGATGCTATTCAGCAGCAAGGTGCCGGCCGACCGCCGAGAAAAGATGGATTGGCTAATTCGGCATCTCAGCGGCACCTAGCACCTTCCTATTGGGTCGCGAATAAGCTTCAGGAAGCGCGGCGACTCGCCGTCATTAGCATGTGCGTCGCTGGAGCATCTGTATCATCTCGCTAAGCCAGTTCATAGCGACATCCATGTTTTCGACAAGGCGATTTACGCGAAGAACCAGCATCTTCGATCCCAGAGACGGTGTGCCACCTAGCGTAGTGGCGTATCGAAAAGCTGTCGAGAGCGGATCAAGATGCTGCAGCTCGGCGACAATATCATTGACGCGCCGGAAGAGGGCGCTTTCGATGTCGCCCAAGCTCACACTCTCCAGTACCGGCTTTGCGAGCTCCCAGAGGCTGTGAAGGTCGTGGCGGCTCAATGCTGAGGCGGCGTCCAATGTGTCGTCGAACATATCGAGTTCGAGACCTATTCGTATGATTCGCTTGCAGCTCAGTTCAACGAATTGTCTGAAGCACCATAACATCGGATAGGCGAGCGCTTCGCTTCGCGGTCCAGTTCCGTTGACCATACCGACGGCGATGGTATAAGCGGCCTGATAGAAGCCATAACGGTACGATGGCTCGTCATCTGATGCCCAGTTAAGCAGAAGAGACGGATCATCGAGCGTTCCATCAGGAGCGACTATCATTGGTCGGTATGGGCCGTCCAGCGGCGACTGTTCCGGTGTGTGCTCGTCCACAAGACTCTGTTGCGCGCTCAAGGCCTCGTCCGTCCTGCAATGTCCGAGAAATCGGGGGAAGATTGTCAAGAGCTGTCGCTCTGGCAAACAATGCGCACCGCACCCACGTGCTCAAAAGGTCGTGCTGCTTCTGATACAAACAATGCGCGGCGGCAAGGACGACGCTCAGGCGCGGAAGAATCTCTGCCTTCGTCCTTGAGCGTTTTGACCCTGGTACTTGGCGCGCCTGGTGCGAAATTCCTCATATGAAGCAGACTTCTGTTCAGTTCTCACCCGATAGCATGGATCAATTGGATCTCTAATTGGTGGTCGCATCGGCGAGTTGCGCACGCAGGTCATTCAGCGCCTCCTGCTTTCGCCCGTGGTCGTGCTTGAGCAGAAGTGCCCGAAACCAGCTTCGAAGGTCGCGAAAACGAACCAGAAGCATCTCGTCATCAGGCGTGAAGCGACCGATGAAGCGCTCGCAGAACAAGAGCGTATTCGTCCCGCTGTCTACCAGAAGTGCATTGACTCGTTCGATCGGCAAGTCGATGTAGGGTCGAAGTGTTCCATCAGCCTCTGTCCTCATCATCTGACGGATCCCTTCGGGATCGCCGTGCAGAAGTATGCTCGGCGCACCGTAGAGCGACGCATAGTCGTCAGGCTCGGCAAACGTTTGCATTATTGTGCTAAACGCAACCCGTTTGCAGTTAGCAACAGACGCGAACTGACTGCGCATAGCGTTCCGATGCGCCTCGGCTTCCTCGATGAGATTCGCCGGAGCGCCGGACGCTGCGAGCCTCCCTAGGGCGTCCTCCGCTGCGCCGACAGTCATCATTGCGAGCGCATACGTCGGGTGCTCGTCGAAGTACATAGCCTTCGCGGCGTACTCGACCAGTAGGCGTTGCTTCATGTAGACCATCATATCGTTACTATTAAGTGCCGACATGCCTATGTCCGCAAGGACGACGTCCACGAGCATACTGAGATACATCAGGTAGAACTTTACCGCTGATGACTCGTCCCAGACGCCGCTGGGGTACAGCGCGTCGGCCCGCATGTCACGCACGAGATCGTCGAGGTCCTGCAACGCAACGGTAACCTCCGCATCAAGACCGAAGCGAGTTACCTCTGGATGGCTTGGCACCATATTGGCGAAGCGTGGATCTCCACGGCGAGGACGTAGCAGAAGTACCGAGCGCGCTGGAGGTGTTTGTCGTTTGGTCTTGACCCTGCCGCGGCGGTTCTTAGGCACACCACACTCCTTGGGTTGACAAGCGAAGACTACAGGATATCATGCGTGTCAAGGTTGTGGGTGGATTGTGTTCGGAACGGGCCGCGACTTTCTCGGAAAGGCACGTCTTCGCGGCAAGGGTATGAGACGCTCTCAGAGCGTCTAGCACCAGCTAAGCGTTTTCCTGGCTGCAAGGAAACAACTTGATTGCCAAACCATCGCTCTTCGCGACTTAATGCTGCCACTCGGCGTCGTCTCATTAAGTCGCTTCAGAAGATTATTGAACATCGTACGTCGCATCGGGACGCATATGCTCATTGGAGCAAGGAAAATGGGACACTAGACGTCAGTGTAGTAGGCAGCGAAGCGATCATGCAGGCGGCGGTAGAGCTACGCGCGGTCGACGCGTGGCAGACGTATCCCTTGCGGTTCCTAAGAACGGTAGTGGCCCATTCGATCATCGACTTTGGAAGCGACTTCGAGGTTGCGGCCACCTCGATTGAGGACTCGCTTCAAGAAAATCTGGGACGGCAACGCGCGTTCGTCGGCTTCTGGGGCTTCCACCTCACGAACGGCGTTGTCCTGGATTTCGGAACGTACCGATTGCAGCAACTCGGCCCTGAGGGCTACGACCGCGAAATCATAGAGCCGTTCCGCGCATTCCGAGGCACTGACCATCCAGATCTCAGTGAAGATGTAGCAAGAATTGAAAAGAACACCGACTATCTGCGAAATGTTCCGGTCCTAATCGTCGATTACGAAGGCGCCGCTGAGGGCGCGAAAGACACGGTTAGACCCGTCGCAGAGCACGTCGCTGAATTTGTCCAGTTCCTCCTTGCACCATCGTGGCGCTCACGTGACGATGTAAAGATCATCGATCACCGTGGAGGTTATCACGGTCGGTTTTCGACCGTCATGCCCGTGCTTTCTCTCGATAACGACGCGCTGGACCTCCCCGACGTGCGAGAGAACCCTTGGGGTGGAGAAATTGGGAAGAAGCAGATGGAGGTCGCCGCGCACACCGGCATCCTCGATCTTCTGCCAGCAGTGCCGCGCGGCCCTTCAAAGACCGATTCGCTGACCGACATGCTCCTACGCGCGATTCAGCTATTCGCTGACGGCGAGCGTGCGACCAGCCAGCGGCAAGCCATCGTCTCGTACATCGGCGCATGCGAAGCGCTGTTTGGACATCGGCGGCAGGCTGAGCAGTACACTTGCACCGGCATCGCGCTCTGCCTCGGGCATGATTTCGACGCGGCCTACCGAGCGGCCACGGCTCTCTACGGTCAACGAAGCCGTGCTACGCACCAAGGGATCTCACCAGACGGGATCGGGGAAGCACGGCGAGCTGCATACAGATCGATCGACTACGTACTACGGCATAAGGCGGAACTCCATTCGAAGAAAGCAATCAGACGCTGGATCGAAGGGAACATGACCCGCCAGAAGAGCATTTGGAACCGCATCCGCGAGAGAGTCTTGAACACGATACGACGAATCGCGAGGATGGCACATTGAAATATCAACCAGTTGAAGGTAGCGGAGCTGGGCGGCACGCCGTTGTAGTCGCCCCCGAGGCGCTTCCCGGAGCGGATGCCTTCATGCGCCGCATGCGGATGTGGCGCGTACGTACCTCGCATGACGCCGTCCGCGTCTCCGGCTTACGTCCATACCGTCCTACCTTGCGTGACATACGCGTGAACCGCTTCCACGGCGTCATCCCGGTGCTTTCGCAGTTTCATCGATAACATGACTTCGGCGAAGTCTGCGGCGGCCTGGAGGTCCTCGGCGAATGCTCCCTGGCGCCGGGATACGATGGCCAAGAGGAGGATCGATGCAAGTCCGTCTTGGCCGCACGAGTGTTTCGTAGGTCAAATACGCTTCGCGCAACCATCGCACGCCATCGGTCGCGGCGCCGCGCGTTCAATCATGCCAAGGCGTTTGGACGACTCGGGCGGCTTGAATGGGACGACGTTATTCCGAGTCAAGGGACGTTCGCTCGATGTAGAGCAGGGTGCTAACGTCGAGCCACACGATCGCGACGATGTACATGCCGGTTCGGCGCAACTTCCGCTTGTCTTGGCGAATGGTGTGCAGCGAGACGCCGAACCGCCGGCGATAGTCGCGATATAGCGGCGGGTCGTCAAGTAGAAGAAGCACACACAGCCACGCCAGGCGCACCATCCGGTGCGTGGTGAGTTCCGCCTGCGTCCGGATGTCCGGCCAAGCGGGATCGTTGTCGGCGAGGATCCATTGGAATTGCAGTGCCCGTTGCATGCTACGCCCCGTCGAAGTCGCGTGCGAAGCAGACCACGCGGTAATCGCCCGGCGCCGCCGTCTCGAGGTAGAAGCCGGCTTGCCGGACCAACGCGAGGTCGCGGTGGAACGAGCGCAGCGATACGCCGAACCGACGCCGGTATTCCGCGACGGTCACCGATTCGCGGCGGGCGAAGATCGCGGTGAGCCAGATGACGCGGACGAGGCAGAAGCCGATGCTGCCGCGTTCGGTGTGGCGAAAGCGTCCGCCACGGCGCGCCGGGGTTTTCGACGCGAGCGCGTCGAACCGTGCGTTTGTCATTCGGTGGATAATCCCCATCGGGTGACGGACTCGGTCGGTGTTGCTGCACCGGCCGAGTCGCTATATATTGTGTGCGCGTGTGCGTGTAGCTACATTATAGCATTCGCAAATACGGCGAGCAAGCGCACGCGATCGAATTTCATTGCTCGTCCGCTTCCGTCGTGATGAACTCGATAGAGAAGCGTGCAAGGCGATCCGGATCGGCGATGAGGTCGATCCCGACGATGACTCTGTCGCCAAACGTAAATGCAAACACCACGCGCGGCGTTCCGCCCGGTGCCCACACCAGCGCGAACGCATCGTCGACGAGGGCGGGTCGCGCGGCCCGCGCGCGTCCGGAGAACGTTTCGGCAACGGCTGCAGCACCGTGCACCTCTGCCGTCGCACCTGCTGCAACTGCCGCGGCATCGGCTCGCAGGACGACGCTCGGATCGAGGAGACTGATCAGGCCGTCGAGGTTGCCCGATCGGGACGCCGCGAGGAATGCGTGCACGACCTCGCTTCGTCTGCGTGCGTCATCCCCACCCTCGAGCGTCGCACCCTGCACACGTCGGCGCGCGCGACTCGCGAGCTGGCGCGCCGCGGCGGAAGAGCGCCCGACGATCGGTGCGATCTCCTCAAATGGGACATCGAACATATCGTGCAGGACGAAGGCGACGCGTTCCGCCGGGCTGAGGGTTTCGAGGACGACCAGCAGCGCCAGGCCGATCGAGTCCGCCAACACCGCTTCATGCTCGGGCCCCTGTTCGGTCGAGGATTCGCGCGTCCGCGGGTCGTCGGCGACCAGGTCCTCGCGGCGGCTCTTGCGTGAACGCAGCATGTCGAGGCAGACGCGGGCGACGACGGTCGTCAGCCAGCCGCCGAGGTTTGCTATCTCAGCGGCATCGGCACGACTGATTCGGACCCACGATTCCTGGAGCGCATCCTCTGCGTCGCTCCGCGATCCGAGCATGCGATATGCGACTCCCGACAAGCGCGTGCGTTCGCCCTCAAACCGCTCGGCCAACCATCCTCGGGCACCGTCCATCAGACTCTCCCATGTCGGCGCCCGGTCACATCGTTCCCGCGGCGTCCGTCATGGATATGTCGAGCCGGCGGTTTCCGATGTGACGCCGCGACATCGACGCAGCTGATCTCGAGGAGTCTTTCACTGTGACCGGTTGTTCTCTCATTGTGTTTCCCGTCAGCAATCTGAAGAACGCGACAAAGCTCTATCGCACGCTGCTTGGAATCGATCCCTACGTCGAACAAGACTACTACGTCGGCTTCCGGCTGGGCGAGCTCGAAGTCGGGCTGGACCCGCAGGGCCACCAGCGCGGATCCACCGGCGCGCTCGCATACTGGTCGGTCGACGACGCGGCCGCGAGCCTCCAGGCGCTCATCGATGCCGGCGCCGAAAAGGTGCAAGACGCCACCGACGTCGGCTACGGAAAGATCATCGCGATCGCAAAAGACGCCGACGGTTCCATGATCGGTCTGCTTCAAGCGCCGAAGTAATGAACCCGTTGCATCGCGTATTGTCTGGTCGTGGATCCTAGGAAGCCGGAGCACCCAGACCCATTCGCCGCCGCCTTTCTCGATCGGCTCAAGGACCGTCCCGAGGCTGAGCAGTTCGTCTTGGGCGGCTACTTCGCGCTCAAGCATTACCTCGACTATCGCGACACCGGCGACGTCGACACCTGGTGGCGCACACGCCAGGACGCCCAGGCCCTCGCCGTCGCGCGAGAAGTGTTCGCCGAGACGGCGGCAGAGTTCGGATACGCGGTTCGCGAGCGCACATGGGGAGAAACGGTCTCGCTCGAGGCCCTTGACGGCGCGAATAAAGCGTTTTCGTTTCGAGCTTTTCTTCGCTCGGCCGAACTCAAGCGACCAATCGCGAGTCCCTGGGGGCGCTTTCCGATTGAGTCGTTTGACGACAATATCGCATCGAAGATGATGGCGTTGGTCGCGCGCGGCGCGCCTTGCGACTTCGCCGACATCGAGAGGGTTGTCGACGCCGGACTCGTCTCGCACGTGCGGTGCTGGGAACTCTGGGCGACGATGAAGCCGGAGCTTAACGCCGACGACGCCCGCGACAGAGTGCAGAGACATCTCGCAAGGATCAAGGCCCGAACGCACGGCGAGGGATTCGAGGACGACTACGACCGCGCCGACTACGTCCAGCGAATCTGCGCGGCGTGCGACTTCGGCGTGCCGCCCGATCACGACACGGTCGCGCTTTTTCGCGGCTGGCGCGACGTGTTCGACCGCTTTCCGCTGCTGGATTCGCCGTCGTATCACGCGCTGCGCGCTCACTTTCGCTGGCCGTGCGTGCCAGTGGAACCGAGCTCTTATCCGGCACCGTGGGAAACATTGGACGCGCTCGAAGGCCGCGCCGACCCGTGCCGAGATCGCGTTTAGCCTTCATCGCCGCTGTGGCACTGCTGGCGACGGTTGCCGCAACGCCGTCTCGTCTTTCGCGTGTGCCCATGCAGTGCGCCGACAACGCCGTGACGGCGGACGTGCGGATCGCTGATCTAGCCATCGCCGGCGTTCCGAATCGAGACACCGATGCGCCGGCAGCGGGTTCGGAACGGCGCGCGGAGAATCGACTAGCCATGAAAAGGGTGCTCGTCTTCATGCTAGCCGTAGTCGTGGTTGTTCCGTCGACCTTCGTCACGTGCCGGCATCCCGCCGCAGCGCAGGCTTCGCCCGCGTCGCCGCTGCCTTCAGCGTCGCCCGACGTGCTCGACCACACGCTCGACGTGGACGGCGTGCGCGTACCGCTGCGCTCCTTCGCAATCCTGATTGCGACGATGCTGTCCGTCTACGTGCCGATGAAGGGCGCGCATCCGACGTCCGTCATCGTCACCAAGAAGCAGAGTGAGATGCCGGCCTTCGATCCCGATTTTCACTATGCCGGCACCGACGGAGCGCCCGACTCGCCGAAACTGACGATGTGGATCTCCGACCGGCTCGGCGGGAAGGCACCGCGCGATACGATGGAGAGCGCGGCGATCCTCGGCGTGCTCGACTCGGGTTTGGGCGGGCCCCAACTTCAGCAGGTGTATGCTGCGGCGCGCAATGACGACCTCGCGCTCGGACCTGCGGCAACCGACACGTGGAAGAACCGGCGCGCGCTCGCCATGCGCCTCACGACGCTGGTCGACGTGATGATGGCCGGGATGACGAAGCAGCGCGCAGGCGGCTCGACCCCGCCGTAACGACCTCCGTCGCGCTCGCCTAGCGCGGGGACTGTTGTGGCCGAACACGAACCGGTCCTGCTCATGCCGAAAGTGCGCGTTGCCGGCTTTTCGATCTCGCTCGACGGCTTCGGAGCAGGGCCCGACCAAAGTCTTGAACATCCGCTCGGCAAGCGCGGACAGGAGCTGCACCAATGGTTTTTCGGCACGCGCACGTTCCGGGAAATGACCGGTGAAGGCGGCGGCTCAGAGGGCGTTGACGAGGCGTACGCACATCGTTCGATGGATGGCTTTGGGGCGTTCATTCTCGGTCGCAACATGTTCGGGCCGATCCGCGGCGTTTGGCCGGATGACAATTGGAAGGGTTGGTGGGGCGCCAATCCGCCGTATCATGCGCCCACGTTCGTACTCACGCACCATCCGCGCGACCCGATCGAGATGGAAGGCGGGACGACGTTCATCTTCGTGACCAACGGTATTGAGGCCGCACTGGAACAGGCGAAGATTGCCGCCAAGGATCGCGACGTCAAGATCGGCGGCGGCGTCGAGACCGTGCGCCAATATCTGCGTGCCGGCCTCATCGACGAGCTGCATTTGGCCGTATCCCCGGTCGTGCTGGGCCAAGGCGAAGCGATGTTCGCCGGAATCGACCTGCCGGCGCTCGGCTACCGCGTCACCGAGCATCAGGCGACGGAATACGCGACGCACGTCGTCCTCAAGCGCTAGCAGCCGCGCTGGACGGCGCGAACAAGGCATTCTCGTTCCAAGTTTCCATTCGCTCCGTGGGAGATTGGTAAACCGGTCGCGAGCCAATGGGGGCGGGCTCGTTCGCCGCCCAGCGCCGGGGGAAACGTTGGACGCGCTCGAGGGCCGCGATGACCCTTGTCGAGGCCTCGTTTAGCCCGACCGAAACGCCGCCTTTATGAGCATGCCGGCGATGGTGGGCAAATCCCGCGGCGCACTATTGCTAGTTGGACATCTGTGCGAGAATGAAGGATGATCGACTTGCGCCGTTTTTGCCTGCCCCTCGCCGCCGCACTATGCGCGGCAGCGAGCCTCGCCGCTTCGCCGGCGGCCTCGACCGACTTCACCGTCGGTCAAGCGCGCATCAGCCTCGCCGCGCCGGCCGATGCGCGCGGCGACGACTCGCGCAGGTTGAACATCGTCGTCTGGTATCCGGCCACCGCCGGCTCTGCGACGCAGCCGATGGCCGATGGCCCGCCCGGCACGCCGTTCTTCGTCGAGGGCGCCTCGTCTCGCGATGCAGTGCTGGTCGATTCGCCGCGCACGCTCCCGCTAATCGTCGCCTCGCACGGCTCAGGCGGGACGGCGTCCGGGATGGGCTGGTTCGCGGCCGGGCTGGCATCGCGCGGCTACGTCGTCGCCGCCGTCGATCACGCCGGGAACAACGCGCTCGCGCCGCAAACGGTTTCCGGTATCACGCTGAGTTGGCTGCGCGCGAGCGACCTCTCGCGTACGATCGACGCCGTTCTCGCCGACCCGCGCTTCGCATCGCGGATCGATAGGACGCGGATCGGCGCCGCGGGCTTCTCGATCGGCGGGAACTCGGTGCTCGAGCTCGCCGGCGCACGCGCTGACTTGTCGGCGCTGCACGCCTATTGCACGGAGAAACCGCAGACGCCGGTTTGCAGCGGAGAGGCCAGTCGCCATCCCGGACTCGCGCAGGATGCGCAGGCGCTCGCGCTGAGCGATGCGGTGTATCGCGACGCGCTGGCGCAGGCCGGGAACTCGTACCGCGATCCGCGCGTGAAGGCAGTCTTCGCTATGGCGCCTGCAGTGGTTCCGGAATTTACCGCGGCGAGCTTGCGGGCGATCGCGATCCCAGTCGAGATCGTCGCGGGGGTCGCCGATCCAATCGTTCCCGTCGCCGACAATGCGATCCCGGCCGCCGCCGCAATCCCGGGAGCGCATCTCGATCTCTTGGATCCGCCGATCGGGCATTTCACCTTCGTCACGCAGTGCGCCCCGGCCGGGACCGCCCAGCTCGCCTATCTTTGCGCGGACAGCGGGCCGGTACGCGCAAAGGCACACGAGGCAGCGATAACGCTCGCGCGCGCCTTCTTCACAGCGAAGCTCATGCGCTGAATGGCCGGCCGGTTAGAATCACCCGTGCGCGACGGTTGACGAGGCAGAAGGCGATGGTGCCGCGTTTCGGTGTGGCGAAGCTCGCCGCACGCGCGTTGGCGCGCAATTGGTCAGGATCGGCCGCGGCCCAAAGAAACGCGTGCGTGTCGAGCAATAATCGCACGAGTTACGGCGCTTCAAAGAGCGCAGTTATCTCGGGGTTGACGCCATCGAAGTCAGGTGCAATCGTAATCCGTCCCCGATCGACGCCGAGCTGCCGTCGCGGAGCCTCGGAGAGCGGCACGAGCTTTGCCACGGGCCGACCGGAAAGGCAGATAATGATCTCGAGTTCGCTGCCCTCCCGCACTTCCCGCACCAGGCTCGACAAGTTGCTCTTAGCGTCATGCATATTGACGGACTTCATGAGACTTAGTCTATCAGACTTAGTCCGATCAAGAAGGCTCTGAGGCCGGCTAGCGGCGGAAGTAAAACACCCCCTCGACTTTTCGGCGAGGCGTGAGGGCGACGGTAAGATCGAGAGCCCGGCCGCTCGCGAACAGCAGAAGGTACGAGTAGCTGTTTGGCATTCCGGGGTGGGGCGGTGTCCTGGTGCCGCGGTACACCCAGCGTGCATCGATGCCGTACATCGCAAATTGGCTCCGCCGCTTGCTGGTGCTCGCCAAGCGCCCGAATCGTCCCATGCGCGGTGAAAGGATCGACTGGTCGACGTGTCCGGTCACCATCCCCGACCACAGGCGCTTGACGACCGCCGTGATCGCCGGATTCTCGCCGCCGACGCCGGCACTGCTGCTCGCGAACAACTGCGGATGGAGGTCGTCGAAGGCGGCATCGGCGAGGTCGTCGCCGCCGGCATAGTTGGCGTTGGTCAACACGATCACTTGTTGCGCGAGTGACGGGTAGATCGCATCGGCTGCTGTGTACCCGAGGGACGTGCCGCCGTGCGAGATGCGCCGCAGGCCGTCGTAGACGTCGACAAACAGACCGTAGCCGTACCCCTGGGCGCCTCCTTCCGGGTGCGGACCCGGCGCCGTCATGCGTGCAAGGCTTCGCTGCGAGACGATACGTCCGCCGAACAGCGCGGCGTTCCACCGCGCGAGGTCGTGCGCGGTCGAGACGACGCCGCCGTCACCTTCACCGCGCGGCGAACCCATCTCGGTGACCTTTCCCGTACGTCGGTCGAGGCCGTAGCCCGTCGCGAGCTCGCCGCCGGGTACCGGTTCACCCTCGAAGCCTGAGTCCGTCATGCCGGCCGGGACGAGGAGATGCGTACGCACAAACGTCTTCCACGACATGCCGGACGCTTTGGCGACGACCGCGGCGAGCAGCACGTAGTTGGTGTTGCTGTACGCCCAGTACGAACCCGGGCGGAACTCCAGCGGCTTTCCGGCGATCAGCGCGAGCTCGCCACGCAGGTCGAGGTCCTTCACCATGACAACGCGATCGCCGCGCTTGCGGATCAACTTCCAATACGCCTCGGTGTCGGTGTAGTTGGGAATACCGCTCACCTGCCACAGCAGTTGCTCGAGCGTGACGCGGCGTCCGGGGCCGTACTCCGGCACCCACTTGCCGAGCGGGTCGGACAACGCGAGCTTCCCGCGTTCGGCGAGCTGCAGGATCGCCGCGGCGGTGAACTGCTTCGTCACCGAGGCGATCTCGAAGCGCGTATGCGCGTCGACGGCCCGCTTCGTCGCGACGTCTGCGACGCCGATGTTGCGATCGACGATAACGCGCCCGTGGTCGACGACGAGAATCTGCGCGCCCGGCGGCTTTTCGTTCTCCAGCAGGCGCGCTAAGCCGTACGGCGGCGGGGACGCCGTCGAGTCCGCCGCGAAGGCGGGGCCGGTGAGCAACAGTACGACGCCGGCTGCGACGCATACGGCCGTACGGAACGTTCGCATCGTTACGCCTTTCGGAACGGGATTCAGTGAAGGGAGTTCGCGATTGCGAGCACGTGGTCGAGCGCGTCGCGGCCGCCAGCCACATACACGACGCCGTGTTTGATCCAGGCGACGTACGAAGAGCCCCCGCCCGACGCGGCGATGCCTTCAACCCCGTCGACGTTCACGTGCCGCGCGCCGCGCCGAGGAAAACGCCGGTCGAACGGCTTCGGCAGCGGCAGCGCCACGAACGGGTCGCTCAGGCCTCGTAACACGCCGTCGAGTCCTTTCGGAACCGTCCTGTCGTGGGCGATCCAATCCGCGATGCGACGCGCCGTCGTGTGCGTGACCACGACGGCGGGCGTCGCGACCTCCGAAACCACGACGTCGGGTCGACCGATCCGCGCCGCATCGTGTCCGAAGTCGACTTTGACAAGGGGCCCGACCGCAACGTCGATCGTCGCGCCGTCGAGATCCGGCGGAAGGGCGATGCCGGCGGCGCGCGCGCGACGGGAATCGAGCCGGTACGTCGTGTGGCGTCTGAACGTCTCCACCTCCACGCGCGGCGTCGTACGAACAGTCGCGTCGAGCTGGTCCGGAATTCGCACGCGGAAACCCGGCTCGCGCGTCGGTTCGATCCGGAACGTGCTCGCCGTGAGGCGCTGGAGGTCCGATCCGATGAAGAGCATGCCGCCCGGACGGAACAGCGTGTGCACGACGGGCGCGAAGTGAAGGCGTTGCGCGATGCCGGTCGCGAACGCGCGCACGGGCGGTAGGGCGGAGAGCGTCAGCAGGACGACGACGGCCGTCGCGAGCGCGAGGATCAACGCGCGCGGCGCGCGATGCACTTCGCGCGCAAACGCGCGGCGCGCGCGGGCGAGCAGCGGTCCGACGTGCTCCGGCGGCACGGCGAGCGCCTCGGCTATTTCACGATACGATAGGTCGCCGCCATAGCGCATCGCGAGCAGCGCTGCGTCCCGCGCCTTCAATCGCCGCATGATCGTGCGGATCGCCGATACGCGTTCCGCGCGCACGATCATCTCCAGCGGATCCGCATCGTCGTCGTGCCATGCCGGGTTCCGTGCGGCTGCGCGCTCTTCGCGAGCGCTGCGGCGATGCCGCGACCGGGCCGCGTCCAACGCCCGGCTCACGGCGGTCGCGTGCAGCCAGGCCGGGACGTTCGGGTCGAGCGCGTGCGGGCGACGCGCGAGCGCGGCGAAGATCTCTTGCGCGACGTCTTCCGCCTCCGCTTGGTCGCCGACGATCCGGCGCACGATGCGCGTCACGCGGCCGAACTCGGCGCGGTAGAGCGCGTCGAATGCAGCCACCGCGAGCGGCGGTGAGACGGGCTCAGTGGCGACGGTCATACGCAAGAAGAACTCCGCCGGAGAAGCGGATATAACATCCTTGACCCGGCCGACCGTGTAGGGCTGAGGAACACGCGGGGCAAAGTTCCCGGCATGTCCATCGCCTCAACGGTTCGACCGGCGTTTCGCGATCCGGAATTGCAGCGGCTGTACGACCGTCAGGGATACGTCGTGGTCCGCACGCTCGAGGACGATCAGATCGCTCGATTGCTCGCGCTCTGGAAGACGTCGACGACGCCCGCGCTTGACTTACCGTTCGCGGTCAGCGTCTGCAGCGACGACTTCGCGTACCGTGCAAAGATCGATCCGGAGATTCGCGCCGCGTTCGCCGGCTTCGCCGCCCGCGAGCTGAACGACTACCGGCTGTGCGTCGGCAGCTTTCTCACCAAGCGCGGCGACGGCGGCACGGCCGTCGCGTTACACACGGATACGTCGTTCGTCGACGAGTCGCGCTTCCTCGCGCTGAATCTGTGGACGACGCTGGGCGACGTCGCTGCGGAGAACGGCTGTCTGCGCATGGTGCCTGGGAGCCATCTGCTCGGCGCGCAGATACGCGGCACGATCGGGACGTTTCGGTGGCCGGAGCTCATCCCACTGATCGAGGAGCGCTACCTCGTCGACGTCCCAATGGTCGCAGGCGAGACGTGCTTCATCGACCCGCGCACGATCCACGCGTCGTATCCGAACAACTCCGGCGCCTATCGGATCTGCACGTCGGCGCTCGCGGTCCCGGCCGAGAGCGAGCTGTGGTACTGTTATCAAGAATACCCGAGCAGCGACATCGACCTCTACCGCCACGACGATGAGTACTTTCGCACGCACGTCCACGGCTCGCCGCCCGACGGGCTGACGCGGTTCGGACGCGTGCCCGATGCGCCGCCGGAGCTCACGCCCGAGCGGCTCGCCGAAGCTTTCGCGTACGGCACCGGCGAGCGCGACGATGCGGTCATGACCGCGAGTCCAGCTTGACGGCCGCGAGATATCGTGATGGCCAGAAGGCGTGGGCGTACCTTCGCGGGCTGGCTCAGAACCATGCCTTCGTCGACGGCAATAAGCGAATTGCATGGGCGACTACTCGCGCCTTCCTTCTTGTCAATGGGATCGGCATCGAAGCGCCGGCATAACTACCCGGTACTGTGGGAAACGTTGGATGCGCTCGAAGGCCGCGATGACCCTGGTCGGGATTTCGTCTAGCCGGGGACACTTCGCGCCGACGTGTTATCACATTACTGAACATGCGATTCGTTAAATTCTCGAGCGGCCCCGAAGCGGACGACCCTCACAAGTGGGGCGACGTGTTCGTTCGCGTTGCGATGAGCGACGGCAATGAACGTCTTGAAATCGGCGTTTCCGAGGAGCAGATCGCCCTAATACGGCTGCTCGCTGCCGAACTCGAGCCCCCGTACCAGCTCTTGTACGTTCTTCTTGTGCCGCGGCAAGGACAAAGCGACGGGCGGTACGGGAGCGAATCCTCACTGACGTCCGAAGAGCTGGCTGACTTTTTCGACCGCTATGGCCTCGTATTCGAGCAAGATGGACGCCATGCGCTCTGGGTCCAGTCGGAGTCAGGCCAGCTCGTATTCACGCCGCACGACATCGTCTATGCATACGGGCCGGCCGACGTATTCCGCGCGTTGCTGCTGCGGCGCGATTTCGCCGAGAAACCTTTCAGCATCCCGGCGCCGCACGCGCATCACTACCATCGGCAATTCGATCCCGTGATCCGCGACTTGTTCTCGCACTACTCGTGGATACACCACCCGCTTCACGATATGGACGGGGAGACTTAAGGGTAGCTGCGGGTCGAACCCACAGATCGGGCTAAGCCGACCGAACAGCCGGCGGCTGCCGCTTCCCGGCCGCGAGCATTGCGCATGCGCGTTCGATTCGACGATTTCGCGCCTCGCGTGCTTTCGCGGCGTCGATCCAGGCGATGAAGTGCCGGCGCGCGTCCGGTGTCAGGCCGCTCCATCCGGCCTTCGCCGGCGGTGCCGCCTTCAGGGCGTTGTGCAGATCGAGTGGCACGACTGCGTAACAGCAAGGCCGTCGCTTTCCGGTCATCAGCATGTCGCACGTCCGCTCGATCCGGCGTTGCCTCGTCTCCGGCTGTTTGGCGCCGGCGATCCAGCTCAGGAAGTCTCTGCGCGCGATCGGGGTCAGATCGCTCCACGCGACCTTCGCCTTCGATGTCGCCGCGAGGGCTTTGCGCAGATCCGGCGGCACGATGGGCTCGGGCATTGCTACCTCACCTTGATGACGACCTTGCCTTTCGCACGGCCGCTTTCGACGTACGCTAGCGCGTCTTTGGTTGATTCGAAGGGGAAGACGCGATCGACGACCGCGCGTATCATCCCGGAATCGATGAGGGAACCGATCTCGCGCAGTTGCTCGCCGCTCGGCCTCATGAAGAGAAACGAGTAGCGTACTCGAGCGCGCCGCGCCATCCTGCGCACGCGATAGCTCAGGAGACGGATGGCGAGCGCTACCATCGGACTCACGCCGATCTCTTCGGCGAACGCCGGATCGGGAGGGCCGGCGATCTCTATCACTATGCCGCCGGGCCGTAATACACGAATCGATTTCTCCAGCGTCTTCCCGCCTTGCGTTTCGAAGACCACATCGTAATCGCGTACGATCGTCTCGAAATCCTCAGTCCTGTAGTCGACGACGACGTCGGCGCCCAGCCCCCTCACCAAATCGAAATTCGCGCTGCTCGCCGTCGTCGCCACGGTCGCACCCAGATGCTTCGCGAGCTGAATTGCAAACGTGCCGACACCACCCGAGCCCGCATGGATCAGCACTCTTTGCCCGGTCGTCACGTTCGCGCGCTCCACGAGCGCCTGCCACGAGGTCAGCCCGACCAGCGGGATCGACGCCGCTTCCTCCATGGTGAGCGATTTGGGCTTGTGCGCGACGGCGTCTTCTCGGACCGCGGCGTATTCCGCGAACGCGCCGATGCGTTCTTTCGGGAGCCGCGCATAGACCTCGTCGCCGGATGTGAACCGGCGAACGCGTCCTCCGACCTGGGTGACGACACCCGCCACTTCGTTCCCGAAAATGAAGGGCGTGCGATGCGGCAGGACGACTTTCATCTTTCCGTCTCGGGTCTTGATGTCCACAGGGTTCACGCCGGCAGCGTTGATGCGAACCAACACGTCGTCATCCCCGACCGCGGGGACCGGCATCTCGGCGGCTCGTACAGCGTCGTTGCTCCCATAGCGGTCGACGACGAATGCTCTCATGCCGCGATCACAGTACTCCGCCGCGAGAGCCGCGCCCCGCCGTAGCGGGGCGCCCCCGCTGGCCGGCGCCTTAGGCCCGGTCGAGACGACCGAGAAGGCCTTCCGCCCTTTGCCGGCACTTCGTTAGTCGTGGTGAAAATAGAAACGGTTTCCGTCGATGTCCTCGACCGTGAACTGCCGTAACCCCCAAGGCTTCTTTTCGAGGGGCTCAACAATGTTCGCACCCAAAGATTGCAGCTCGCTGTATGTCGCATCGATATCTTCCGCGAACACCCAGTGAACCGCAGCCTCAAATGGCGGGGTTGTCTTGCGAAAGAATATCGCCACGTTTCCGCGTGACACGGCCCCAATCTCGCGCTGATGGAGCCAGCCAATCTCAAAGCCGAGCGCATCCCGATAGTGCTGCTGCGCGCGTTCAACATCAGCAACAGGCAGTTCCGGCACTGGCTGGCCGATCGACGTTAAGGACTGTTTCCTGCTCACGAAGCTCTCCTCTGCGTTCAAAGCGTGCTGATAGGCGCCCGCATAACTGATGGGCCCCTATGCCTCGAGAACGTTTACGGGGTACTTCTGATTTTCTGGATCGCGCGTCACGAACGTCAGCCGTTCGATCTGCGCCTGTGCGATCATGATTCGATCGAACGTCCGCCGGCACTGTCAGCTTGCCGAGTGCGACCTTGATGCTGATTTCCCAGGCGACCCCGGCGGAGACCAATACCTCGTTGGCGCTGTCCTCGATCGCCCGCGCGCATTGGGCCGCAATTGGGCGGGATCGGCCGCGGCCCACAGAAATGCGTGCGTGTCGAGCAAGAACCGCACGTGCTACGGCCTTTCAAACAGCGCGGTTATCTCCGGGTTGACCGCATCAAAGTCCGGTGCGATCGTAATCCGCCCCCGATCGACGCCGAGCTGTCGGCGCGGAGCCTCCGCGACCGGCACGAGCTTCGCCACGGGCTGTCCGGAAAGGCAAATAATGATCTCGCGTTCGCTGCCCTCGCGGACTTCCCGGACCAAGCTCGATAAATTGCTCTTAGCATCATGCATGTTGACGCTCTTCATCAGACTTAGTCTAACAGACTTAGGCCGTTCGTGCTAGTTCGTCGGGCCAAGCAGAGTGTTTTAAGCGCAGGCGGCTCGCGAGAACCACGCGCTGATCTGGGAAGCCTCTTCCGGCGTCAATGCTAACGCTGTAGCTTCGGCCACATGAGCCAAGTGCGGTGCGAAACGAGACGGTCCGACAACGGGCGCTGTGCAATGAGCATTTGCGAGCATCCACGCCAGCGCTAGCCCGGCGCACGTGACGTCGCGCCCGATCGCCTCAGCCTCGAGCCGCTCCAGCGCGTCAAAGACGCGTTCGGACAAGATCTCGTCGAACCCCTCGGGGCGAAGAGCTAGCCTCGTCCCATCTGGGAACGGCGCGTCGCGTTTATACTTTCCGGTCAGCACGCCGCCGGCAAGCGGGGAGAACGGCGTGTAGCCCAGATTTCTCTCGGCACAGATTGCGCGCACTTCATGGTCCGCCTCGGGAAGCAAGAGGCTGAAGCTGTTTTGCACCCACTCGAACTTGGGCAGCCCGAGACGATCCGACGCGCCTAGAGCAGCGCGCAGTTGGCGTGCGTCGACGTTGCAACACCCAACGTGCTCAACGCGACCGCTCTCAATGACTGCGGCAAAACCCTCGAGAGTCATTTCAATCGGCGTGTCAGGGTCCGGCGCATGCGAGAGATAAAACGTGACCTTTTCGATCCCCAGGCGCTCCAGACTGACCGCGAGCTTCTCCTCGATATATGACTGATCGAACGCGCGACCTTTGCTGTCATCCATCGCCGGCGGAGCCACCTTCGTTGCGATGTGCGTGACGGCGCGAGTCTGTTCGTCACCGTGGCGGAGCCATTGCCCGATCACGAGCTCGGAGTTTCCGCCGGTATATCGCTCGGCCGTGTCCAGGACATTTATTCCGAGCGACGCCGCCTCGTCGAGCGTGGCGAAAGCGGCGTCGTTGTCGAGGCCGCGCCCGATCAGTTTCGTTTCCCCTCCGATACCGCCGAACGTCCCGCAACCGAGAATAACCTCAGAGATCTCGATACCTGTCTCGCCCAAGAACCGTTTTCTCACGTGAATCTCCGATCTTGATCGATCCTAGCCGTCGAGCCGTTTGGGGTTCCCGAGGTCCTTGTGAAGCCCTACGATTCGCTCGAAGTTCCTCAAACGGTCCTAACCGGCGACGATATTCCCTACTGGCCGTCGGTCGCGGAGAAAAACAGCACGACCGCGAAGAACCGCAACAGTGATCGACCACAGCGTCTATCCCGACGTCGAGCACGGCGAGGGGTTTGAGGACGACTACGACCGCGCCGACTACGTCCAGCGCATCTGCGCGGCGTGCGACTTCGGCGTGCCGCCCGATCGCGACACCGTGGCACTTTTTCGCGGCTGGCGCGATGTCTTCGACCGCTTCGCGCTGCCTGATTCGCCGTCGTACCATGCGTTACGCGCCCACTTTCGCTGGCCTGCCGTGCCAATCGAGCCGAGCTGCTATCCGGCACCGTGGGAAACGTTGGACGCACTCGAAGGGCGCGATGACCCTTGTCGAGACTTCGTTTAGCCGGACACACTGGCAAAATGGTCGATCACCTCTTCGCGGACGCCGGCCTCGCCGCATTGTACGACCAGTTTTGCCCGCGAGCACAACGGGCGGACTTCGATTTCTATCTACCGCTCGTCATGTCGGCGAGGGCCGTTCTCGATGTCGGCTGCGGGACGGGTGCATTGCTGCAGGAGGCTCGGAATGCCGGTCATGGAGGTCGACTATGCGGACTCGACCCGGCTGAGGGTATGCTGGCGCAGGCGCGTAAACGACCGGGTATCGACTGGATTTTTGGGGATCTCGCGTCGACCGACTGGGACAGTGAGTTCGACCTCGTCGTCATGACGGGTCATGCCTTTCAAGTACTCATCGCGGACGATGAACTCCATCGCTCGCTCGCCGCGATCCGTTCGGCATTAACCGATGATGGCCGTTTCGTCTTCGAAACGCGAAACCGGCTGGCGAGAGCATGGGACGACTGGACGCCGGAAAACCCGGTCGAGTTCGTCAACCCCGAAGGCGTCAAGGTGCGAATGACGCGCAAGGTCATTGCCACAGTTGACGATCGCCTCGTCACCTTCACCCACACATTTACCAGTCCGAGATGGAATCAGCCACAGGTAAGCACGAGTACATTGAGATTTTTTGATGCGGCTTCACTCTTGCCTTTTCTGGTTGACGCTGGCCTTTCGATCGAGGAACAGTTCGGAGACTGGAATCGAACGCCGGTGACGGCCAGGAGCCCGGAGATCATCACCATCGCGCGCCGGCCGGATTAAATCTGCAACTGGGGGGTTGCGCTTTCGCCCGCGGTGTGCAACTATAGGGTTGCACATTGGGAGGGCATCGTGGTTCAAGACCGGATTGAGCGAGAAGTCGTGGTCGCTGCTGCGCCGGAGCGCGTGTGGGAGATCATCACGCAGGCGGAACATGTCGGCAAATGGTTCGGCGACTCGGCGGAGATCGACTTGCGGCCGGGCGGCACGATCGTGCTGCGCTTTGAAAACTACGGCACGCATTACGCGACGATCGAGAGAATCGACGAGCCGCGCTACTTCTCGTATCGCTGGAAGCCCGGGGTCACCGACGAAAAGCCAAGCAACGCCGATTCGACGCTCGTCGAGTTCACGTTGACGCCGCAGGAAGGGCAGACGCGATTGCGCGTGGTCGAAACCGGCTTCAGCGGTCTGTCGCTCAGCGAGAGCAAGCGCGCCGAGCAGTTCGAGAGCAACACCAAAGGCTGGGGGATCCAGCTCCGTGACTTGCAGGAATACGTCGAAGGGCTTGCGGCGTAACGCCGCTGGGCGGCGATGAACACGCGCAAGGGCGACGTAGACGAGGTGCTCGTCGCCCTCGCCGACCCCACGCGGCGCCGGCTGCTCGACGCGCTCTCCGCGCGTCCGCAAACGACCGCGACGGCGCTGGCGGAAAAACTCCCCGTGACGCGCCAAGCGATCGTGAAGCATCTGGCCGTCCTCGAACAAGCCGGGTTGGTGGAAGCGCGCAAGCAAGGCCGCGAAGTGCAGTTCTCCGTTCGTCCGGAACGCCTCGAATCCACGGCGCGGTGGATGCACGGCGTTGCAGCGGCGTGGGATGAACGTCTGGACGCGATCAAGCGTCTCGCAGAAAACCAGTAGAGGTCGTGCAGCAATGGAAATGGGCGGGTGGGTCGCGATGATGGCGGCGATGATGCTGCCGGGCGCGATCCCGGCAGTGTTCAGAGCCGCTCAGGCCGGCGGTGGCGTGCGGACCGCGCCGCTCTTCGTCGGATCGTACCTCGCCGTGTGGGCGCTCGTGAGCGTCATCGTGTACACGTTGAACCGGCCGCACGAAACGGTCGCTGCGGCCGTCGTCGTGATCGTTGCAGGCATCTACGAACTCACGCCGCTCAAGCGGTACTTCCGCCGGCGCTGCCGCGAGACGATGCGCTCCGGAATCGAATTCGGGCTCTGCTGCGTCGGCTCGTGCATCGGGCTCATGGTGCTGCTCGTCGCGATCGACGTCATGAGCGTCGCCTGGATGGCCGTGATCGCGGCCGTCGTCTTCGTCCAAAAAATTCTGCCCGCAAAAGCGGTTGTCGAGGTGCCGTTGGCGCTCGCGATCATCGGACTTGGAACCCTGATCGTGGTCGCGCCTTCGGCGGTCCCCGGCTTCATGCCGGATATGTAAACTCCTACATTCGTACCATTCAAGAAACGAGAGAACGATGATCGACCACAAGATCGGAACGCGCGAAGAGTGGCTTGCGACAAGGCTGCAGCTTCTCGAGGGAGAGAAGGCGCTGACGCGGCGCGGCGACGAGCTGACGCGGATGCGGCAAGAGCTGCCCTGGGTTCGCGTCGACAAGGAGTACCGCTTCGAGACCGACGAGGGGACCGCGACGCTGGCGGATCTCTTCCGCGGGCGCTCGCAGCTCCTCATCTATCACTTCATGTTCGGTCCCGAGTACGAGGCGGGGTGTCCGTCGTGTTCTGCGATCGCGGACGGCTTCAACGGCTCGGTCCCCCATCTGGTGAACCACGACGTTTCGTTCTACGCCGTCGCGCGCGCGCCGCTCGCGAAGCTGCAAGCGTACAAGCGGCGAATGGCCTGGAGCTTTCCGTGGGCGTCGTCGTTCGGGAGCGATTTCAACTACGACTATCAGGTCGCGCGTACCGAAGAGCAGCAGCGGTCCGGGGACGTCGAGTACAACTTCCGCCCGATGGACATGCGGCCGGCGCTGAACGCGCCGCCGGAAAGCTGGGTCGCGCAGATCGCGGGAAGCACCGGGACCGACGTGGCGACGTACATGCGCGAAGGTCCCGGGCTGAGCGCGTTCGTGCTGAAGGACGGCGTCGTCTACCACACCTACTCGGCGTACGGCCGCGGCGTCGACGCGATCTGGGGGATGTACCAGTGGCTCGACCGCGCGCCGCTCGGCCGCAACGAGGACGGCGCGTGGTGGTTCCGCCGCCGCGACGAGTACGAGCGCGCGTAACGTTCAAACGCTACTGCGGCGGAGGGGAGAGCCGCCGCCTATGGCAGGGGAGCTTCTCTCGCGATAGCGTACCGTAATCGCCGCATGAGGGACACTGCGACTCCCGTGGGCCTTGGATTGCGTGCGCTCAAAGGAGGCGCTGTGGCCGTCGGCGTCGCTATCGAGGGCGGCGAGCCTCGCGTTGTACTCTCTACGTTCCTCGCCACCTGCGCCGAGGGTGATCGCCTCTCATTCGAACCCTACCACGTCGCCGCCGAACTGAAATGTGATCCGCAAGGCAGAGCTTCGGCCGAAGCGGCGGCTGCCGTCGCCGAGGGGCGCAGACGCCAAGACCAACTGGCAGCGAAGGGTTTGCACGCCATTGTCCGGGCGCTCGAGGAAGCGAGATGCGAGCCGGTCGTCGCGGCGCTGCTCGTCAATCGCGCCGGCTGGATCACTGACCTGCTGGACTACAGTGTTTCCTGGCCGGAGCATGTGCCCGTCGCCGAAGGACTCGCCGTGCGCGACGCTCTTCGGTTCGCATTCAAGGAATGCCGTGTCGAAGTCGCCGAGCTGGACGAGAAATCTCTTCCCGATCTCGCGGCAAATACGCTCGATACGTCGTCCATGCCGATCGACGCGCGCCTAAAGGCACTAGGCGCGACCGTCGGCAGACCCTGGCGGAAAGAGCAGAAGCTTGCCTGCCTATCGGCCTGGTTCGCCGTCGCAGTGAGGCCCCAGTTCCTACCGTATTAGCGCCGCGTGAGGTGCAAACAGTATGAAAAAGACACCAACGACCAAGGGCGACTCCCCTTCTCGGCTGATCGACGCGAGGATCAAAGAACTGGACGACTGGCGTGGCAAAACGCTCTCCCGTGTCCGCGCTCTCATCAAACAGGCTGACCCTGCGGTGGTCGAGGAGTGGAAGTGGAGAGGCGTTCCGGTTTGGTCTCACGATGGGATCATCTGCACCGGCGAGACCTACAAGAGCGTCGTGAAGCTGACTTTCGCCAAGGGCGCTTCGCTCAAGGACCCTTCAAGACTATTCAACTCCAGCCTTGACGGCAACGTCAGGCGCGCTATCGATATCCATGAGGGTGATGAAATAGATGAGGATGCCTTCAAGACGCTCGTACGCGCCGCTGCAGCCCTGAACGGGTCGAAGGCCCGATAGTCGATCCAAATGGCCGTATCGACGCCGAGCTCGAGCCTCGGCCGTCACGTGTTTGGAGTGGCGGTTTTGGCCTCTGGCCTCGTCACGCTGGTCTGGCACGACTACAAGGATTGGGACCAACTACGTTCCGTTTTGAACGCTACCGATGGCCCGGTCTTTATTTACGCCGCAGCTGCCGCCTGGATCTTCGGCGGCGCTGCAATTCAGTTCCGCCGGACCGCGAAAACGGGCGCGGTCGTCATAGGTGCGGTGTATCTCGTCTTCGCCTTACTGTGCGTGCCACGCATCGTCGCAACACCGCAGACTTACAACAGCTGGGGCAACTTCTTCGAGCAGTTCTCTCTCGTGACCGGAGCGGCGATCGTTTATGCGCGCTTGTCATCGGCATGGGCACCGGAAACGCTCAATCGGATCGGGCGCATTCTCTTTGGCATCTGTGCCGCTTCCTTTACGCTCGAACAGGCGTTTTATCTTGGCGCTACCGCTGGTCTTGTTCCGAAGTGGCTTCCGCCAAGTCAGATGTTTTGGGCGGTAGCGACGACTGTTGCATTCGCACTCGCGGCCGCGGCTCTTCTTACGAATCGAATGGCACTACTCGCGACACGCCTACTGACAATGATGATCGTGAGCTTTGGGCTACTCGTGTGGATACCGCTATGTCTTTCGGATCCACACAGTCATACGAATTGGAGCGAAACCGCCTTGACCTTCGCGATTGCCGGCGCCGCATGGATTCTCGCCGATCTCCTCGGCGAGTATCGGCTTCATGACGAGCGATGAGTCGGACGATCTCGAGCTTCACATCCTCTACTTCATCGCGGAGAGCGTGATGCCCAAGATCGAGGATTGGTCCGCGGTCGATCTGGAGGGACGCGTGCTGGGAACCGCCTTCTACGGTGTGTTGGGCACCCTGATCGTCAACGCCGTCGAGCGAAAGGAATCGCTCGACGGTGTGCTTCCGACGATCGGCGCAATCGTCGAATACGCCGCCGTCGCCATCGAGACGGAGTTCAAGCGCTGGGCACCGCGCTTGGACGAGTTCTTCGAGGCGCTGACCGTGTCGCGCGCGGCGAACGCGCTCTTCTCGCGGTTCGCCTCGGAGCGCATTCGCGCCGGCGCCGTCCGTATCGGCTACTCTTTGGAGCCCGACGGCTGAACTATACAGAGCTCCTTCACCGGATAAGCGTCGCCGAATTGAACGGACTGAACGCAGGTGCGCGCCGCAGGCGAATGGTATCCGAAGCGGCGAGGATGTTTCGCAGATACGCAATCGTCGCCGCTATGATCGCGGCGTTTTCCGGCTGCAGCGGCGGCGGGCACGCCGTGCCGAATGATGCAGCCGCAACGTTGGCGAGCGCCTCCAAGCTTGCGCTCTCCGCTCCGGCAGCGCCGCCGAGCCTTGCCGCGCCGCCGCGCGCCGCGTTGCTGCGAACGACGCCGGCATCGCCCGATCGATCCGGCCGCCGTTCCCTGAGCGCGGTCGGCCACGCAGCGTTTTTCGCCGGCGAAGTCGCGCTGAGCAACGGCGTGTACTACCTGCAGTTCGCAAACGGTACCGCCTTCGGCTACTACAGCTATCTGACGGACACGCGCTACATCTACCACTTCGATCTCGGCTACGAATTCGTTGCCGATCCGAACGACGGCAAGAGCAGCGCGTACCTCTACGACTTCGCGAGCGGCCATTGGTGGTACACGAGCCCGACGTACCCCTTCCCGTACGTCTACGATTTCAGCCTGAACGCGTTTCTGTATTACTTTCCCGATACGAGCAAGGCCGGCCACTACACGACGAGCCCGCGCTATTTTTACGACTTTGCGATCGGCCAGATCGTCACGGTTCCGAGCGCGCGGCTCGTTCCATCGAAGTTGACGTTTGCGGGAGGTTCGACCAACACGCAAGGCGTCGGCGCGTATCTACCCGGCAACTCCTACAACGCCGCCGCTGCGACTGTCGATGCTTCGGGATGCTCGGGTGTCGCTACCGCCGCGCCGGCGGTCTCGTACAGCGGTGACTCCATCACCGTGACGCCCGGCCAACCGGGATCCTGTATCATGATCGTCATCGACGCGAACGGCGGCCGATCGGCGCTTCCCATCCAGGTAACGACGCCTCCGATGGGTTCGATCACGGAGTTTCCCCACACGGGCGGAAATCAGGAATATATCACGCGCGATGCAGGCGGCAACTTGTGGACGACCGACTTCTTCGCGGATCAGGTCGTGCGAAGAACGCCGAACGGAACCGAGACGGTGTACGCGCTTCCTGCGAAGACCTATCCCGAGTGCATCCGGAGCGGCAACGACGGCAACCTGTGGTTCACGGAATACGGTTCGAATCAGATCGGCCGCTTCACGCCGTCGGGGACACTGACCCAATTCTCCGTCCCGACCGCGAACGCGCAACCATCGTGCATCGCTCAGGGGCCGGACGGCGCACTCTGGTTCACGGAAGCGGGCCACGCCGCTATCGGCAGAATCACGACCGACGGCGCGATCACCGAATATCCCGCGCCGGCGACCGCCGAGGTATCCGGGATCACGGCGGGGCCGGATGGCAACCTCTGGTTCACCGTCTATCTAGGCAACAAGATTGGGCGCATCACGCCCGCCGGCATTGTCACGGAGTTTTCGATTCCGACCTCCAATGCCGGGCCGAGCGATATCGCCGCCGGCCCCGACGGGGCGCTCTGGTTCACGGAAACCGACGTCGGGCACATCGGACGAGTCACCGTCACGGGCACGTTCACGGAGTACGCGCGACCCTCGACCATGTACGACCAGCCGATGCAGATCGTCGCCGGCCCAGACGGCAACCTTTGGTTCACCGAATTTCAAGGCGCGAAGATCGGGCGCATCACGCCGAGCGGGGTTGTCGACGAGTTTCCGACGCTACACCGGAACACGTTCCCGGGCGGGATCACGGTGGGATCCGACGGCGCGCTGTGGTTCACGCAGGCGCAATCGGGCTACATCGCCCGCATCCATCCGTAGGCGAGGCTTCGTTAGGGGAAGATCGTGAAGCCTGCGACAGTGTCGGTCGAGTTGTCGGCTGCGTACGTTACGGTTCCGTTGCCGTCGCCGTCGACGACGGCAGTCGCTACAGTTCCACCGTTCTTCGATATCGTGATCGTCAGCGTTGCGTTGGCGGCGACGAGATGCGCCGTGGCGGAGTAGCCGCCGGGACTTGACGTCGTCGTGTAGTCGAGCTGGCTCGCGAACGATCCGTTGTATGCGGCGGTACCGCTGCCGGAGAGCGCATCGATCTGCGTCCCGCCCTGGATGCCCCATGTGGAGCTCCCCGCCGGCGGCTGCACGAGCGAAAGGCCGCTGTCGGCGTATGTGGTGGCGGAGATCTGTGCGGTCCAGGCTCCGTTGCCGGTATAGGTCTCCGTGACGGTTTCGAGCAGCCCGGTCATCTCTCCACCGGCCGCCATGAACGACGCCAGATTGCAGCGCACGACGGTCGATGACGTCGGCACGCAAGACGCGCCGCTCCGGCCGACTTGCGCGCCGCCCGGCGTCTTCGCGTCCGACATGAAGACGGTGAGCAGGTTTTGGTTGTATGTCTGCTGGTTCGTCGCGTACCCGATGACCGCGCCGGCGCGGTTGTACTGCGTGGTGTAGCCCGTCGAGACGCCCTGGCTCGACGTGTTGCTCGTCGGCTGGTTCAGCGTCGTGATCCGCTCCGAGTTCACGCAATTCGGAGAGTAGAAGTCACTGTATACGTCGTGCTGGCCCTGCGCGTCGGTCGTGCCGGAGTACGAGGCGCTTCCGTCGCCGTTCGCTCCGCCGGGACTGCAAGTCGTCGAGCGTGTCGAGCGTACGCTCTGCGCGCGCCGACCGCGGTCCATCGGCCCGAGCGTCGTATAGCCCGGATAGTATCCGCCGGTATCCAGTACTTTCGAAACCGTCAACAGTGCCTGCACCTGCGCCCGCTGTATGGCCTTCGTGCTGAGCGGCGGCCCGGGGATCTGGATTGCCTGGCCTGCTGCGAAATTAAAGAAATAGCGCGGGTTCGTCGTGTAGTGCCCCGCGTTCTGCGCGTCCGCATAGTAGTACACCACCGAGTTCACGCTGAAATCGAACACGTACGGAAACTCGTAGGTGCGGCTGGTGTACCACCAGTGGCTGCTCGAGAAATCGTAGAGATACACGCCGCCGTGGCCGTCGCCGGCGTCTAAGACGTACTCGTAGCCCGTGTCGAAGTGATAGATGTAGTTCGGGTCGGGCAGGTAGCTGTAATATCCGAAGATATTGCCGCCCGGCAGCTGCAGGTAATACACGCCGTTGCTCAGCGCGACGGCGCCCGAGAAGAACGCGGCCTGCGCCGCGCCCGACGTGTGGCGCACCGACGACGTCGCCGTCGTCGACGGCGGCTTCGGCACGAAGTTCGGCGGCGGAGGCGGAACCGCACGCGAGATCGCCTGCGGGACCGCGAACGCGCCTTGCGCCGAACGCGGCGGCGGCACGGACGATCCGCCGCCGCCGGGTGCGCACCCGGTGACGGCCAGCGCGTAGAAAAAGAGCCCGAACGTAATCCGACGCATGGCCGATGTATCGGCGGACAGTGCCCCGGTCCCTACCGGCAGATGCTTGCTTCAGTGACGGCGGCCGCTCATTTGCCGCACTATTGCAGCTGGAGGTACGCGCCGGCGACGTCACGGTCGCCGAGGCCGGCGCGCAGAGCGTCGTCCCACTGTCCGGCGATCGTCTTCGCGATCGGCAGGCTCCGTTTCGCGTTCGCCGCGGCGTCGAGCGCGAGATGCAGATCCTTCGTTGCCAGCGCGAGCGAGAACTCGGGATCGAACGTCTCGTGCTCGATCTTGCCGAGCTTCGCGAGCGCCCATGGCGCATTGAGCGCGGTGCTCGCGAGGCAGTCCGACAAATCGTCGAGCGAGACGCCGAGCGATTGCGCGAGCGCCGCCGTCTCGGCGATCCCTTCGCCTAGGATTGCCAGCCACGTATTGAGGACCATCTTCATGCGCGAGCCGCTTCCGGCGCGCTCCCAGCGCATCGTCTTCTGACCGAGCGCGCCGAATACCGGCGCCAGCGCGTCGAGCGCCGAGGCGGGGCCCGACGCCAGGATCAGCAGCTTCCCCTGTTCCGCCGGTGCCTTCGATCCCGAGACCGGAGCATCGACGAACACGACATCGGGGCGGAGCTGCTGCGCGAGCGTCACCGCCCGCTCGGTTCCGTTGACCCCGATCGTGCTCATCTGCAACCAGATGGTGCCGGCCCGCATCGCCGGAAGCGCCCGCGGCATCGTCTCTTCGAGCGACGCGATCGTCGGGACCATCGTCAGCACGACGCCGGCGTCGCGGACGGCGTCTTCGGGCGTACTGGCGATCTCGGCGCCGGCATCGGCAAGCCGCGCGGCAGCGGGATAGGAAACGTCCCAGGCGCGCACGTGCATTCCGGCTCCGAGCAGCCGTCGCGTAAACGCGGATCCCATCGTACCGGTGCCGAGCACCGCGATCGTTTCTGTTGCCATTGCATGTTCCTCAGGTTGCGGCGAAATTCGCTTACTCCCAGTATACGGCGCGATCCAGAGATTCGCGAGAGAGGTCGAGCTCGTGCGGTTGGCTCCGCTCGATCTTCCAGAAACGGGGCTAGGCTCCGACGTCGCCGTTTACGTGGAAGACGAATTTGAGGATGAATCGATGGAGCGTCGTGAACGCGGACGGCGTGCCGTAGTTCACGAAGATCTCGTTGCCGTTGCCGAAGCGGCGGTGGTAGGCGAAGGCGACGTTCGTGCCGGCCTGGGGAGCGAATCCGCCGAGCCCGTTGATGGAGCGTAGCGAGACCGAAAGGTTCGACTCGGCATCGATCGGTGCGCCGAGGGACACGCGACGCAGCCATTGGGAATCGAGCAGCCCCGTGGTGAGCGAGCGCTCCACCGTGCCGTCGTATTCGAGCCCGAGTGAGAGACGGCCGATCGGGCGCGACGTCGTGGCCGAATAGAGCCGGACGTCGTTGCCGCCGAACGGCCCGAACGAAACGGAGACGTCGATCGGCTCGGGCGTGCCGTCTTTGTAGCCGATGGCCGCTTGAAAGAGGTTGAAGCGCTCGTCTCGGCCCTCGCGGTAGCACGGAAACCCGGTAAAGAAGGATCTCCCGATGACGTTCCCGGTGCAGTTACGGTTGCCGGCGACAACGTCGTAGCTTCGCAACGTTCCGAAGCTCGGTCCGAGGTTGTTGATCGAGAAACCGTTCTTGAATGCCGCCGTCAAGCCGACCATGATATCCGACTCGTGCACGGCGCCCGACTCGTCGAACCACCGATCCGCGTTGAGTTGCAGCATGTAGTTCTTGACCGCGCGCGACGAGCCCGTCGTGGCGGCGAAGGTCTGCAATCCATGGATGTCCGAGTTGAACGTGATCCCCTCGATCGGGTTGTAGTTCGGGCTCAGGTCGTTGTACCCGACTGCCCATTCCCAGTTCGGCTTGTGCATGAGGAGGAACGACGTGCTCGAGTGTGCGGTGCCGGTAATGGGGACCGAGCTGCCGTGCTCGAACGACTCGCCGGTCCCCCATTGAAACCCGCTCTTGACGTTCCGCCCGGTGACGCCTAATTCCGACGTCGCGTCGGCCCCGGCCAAGCTGTGGTGCGCGATCACGCCGTCGACCCAGTACGCGAAGGACCGGTCGCTGAGAGCGTGCTTGTAGCCGTACGCGACGTCGTCGAACGTATTGCCCGTGGTCTCGTCGAATCCGCGAAACGCGAGCGCACCGAACGACTGCAGACCGAACGAGCCTTCGACCTTCACACCGTGGTCGAACGGCCCGATGCGCGGCGTATAGAACACTTGATTGTTCGGGCTGGTCGGGCTCGAGAAACCGACGGCGCTCGGGCTGAGGAAGTTCGCTCCTTGGGCGAAGAACGGCCGGTACTCGGTGAGCGCGCGCTGGAATTCCTGGGGTGCGACGGTCTGCTGGTCGATCTCCACGTTCGAGAAGTCGGGATTGAGCGTCGCCACGGCATTGATCGTGCTCGTGATGCGCGCCGTCATGTCGATCCCCGTCGCGCGGACGTTTTGGGCGCGGAACGTGCCGTCGGCTTGCGCGAATTGCGTCCGGTCCGTGCCGCCGCTTCCAAGGACGTAGACCTCGGCACGCGGCTTCGGACGCGACGCCGTTCCGGCCGCAGCGATGCCGTCGATGCTGAGGACGGGCCAGTACTTCGCGTCGGACGACAGCGGCCAGCCCGCCCCGATCGGCCCGTCCGCCATCAATCCGTCGTAGGCCCACGTGTAGTGCTCGCCCCGCGTGGCGACGTTTCGAACGAAGTTGAACCGCCAGCTCTTGTGCGCTCCTCCCGGTAGGTGCATCACGCTGAGCGGAACGATGAGGACGGCGTTCCAGCCTTCTCCGTCGCTTTGCGCCGCGCTCTGCCAGCGTGCGTCGTAACGGGCATTTTCACTCGCCTGCTGATAACGCGTGCCGCGCGGCGTCGTCTCGAAGAAGTACACGAGGTTGCCCGCGCCGCTGGTATCGATCGCAACGCCGACGAAATCGTCGATCCCCAAGCCCACATTGTTCGTCGTCTGTCCGGCGACGAGCGGCGCGCCGCGCTGCTCGGCGTGGAATCCGACGTACAGGTTATGGTCGTCGTAGAGAATGGACACGTCGGTGCCGAATTGCGCCGGCGCACGAGTCGTGAGATTCCAAAATGCTTCCTGCCTGAGTCGTCCCGCCTGCCACGCCGGATCGCGCAGGGACGGATCCAGCGCGATCGGATGTGGGGCTCGAACCGCGGTGAACGACGCGCCGGCCGGCACGGCGGCACGGACGTCGAGCGGCACGAGAACGATCGCGGTTGCGCATATGATGCACGGCAGCAGGTGTCGCATTGCCGTGCCAGCTTACATATCTGCGCGATCCGGGAGAAGCGATGCGGGACGAACAGGTCGTCTCGCGGGACGGGCTCGCGTCGCCTGGAGCGACAACCGCACTCACGTCTTGAGCGCCCCGCAGCAGAGTCCCGCGAGCGCGCGCGCCTGCGAATGCTCGGGAGAGTCGGCCGCCACGTAGGCCTTGCCGGTCAACTCCGTATAGAAGCAGCCTAATTGTCCCGACAGCGTCAACAGTTCCGGTATGGGAAACGTGACGGGGACGACCCAGTGCTGAACGCGAGGATTGGCGAGCAGCGATTTTCCAATGGAGCCGACGCTCGCGCGCAGTTCTCGCGCATCCCCGCCGCGGGCTACGATACCCTTGACCGCCTCACGAAGGGCGACGAAATACGCTCGCTGACCGCCGATGATGGAGCCCAGCCCTGGTGCACCATGGCCCGGAACAATGAGCCTCGCTCCAAGCGCTTCGGCCTTTGCGAGGACGTCGATCCAGCTTAGGACGTGGGCGTCCCACATCACGTTGTACGGTCCGTTGACGACGACGTCGCCGGTAACGAGAATTCTTTGCTTCGGAAGCCATGCGAGCGTGTCGGCGGCGGTGTGAGCCGCGCCGAGGTGCAGCAGCTCGACGCGCTGCGTCCCGTCGTCGAAAACGGTTGGCGAGGAAAGAAGTAGGCTGGGCGGCTGAACGTGCGTGGCGGCTGCTTCCGCCTTCCAGAGAGCTGCGGGTTCGATCACGGGGAAGTGGTTGAGCCGCCAAGGCTCGTCGCGCGCGAACTCCGCAACGATCTTCGCGTTTCCCATCACGGTGGCGCCATGGTTCGTCCAGAACTCGTTCCCGTACGAGTGGTCGCCGTGGTGATGAGTATTGAGGACGAATCGGATCGGCTTGTCCGCTGTGGCTTGAATGATGGGAAGGTACGTTTGGGCTTCCGACAAGCGGCCGGCGTCGAGTACGAGGATGTGATCTCGAAATATCACCCACGCGACGTTGCACCAGATGCGATCGCCCGGCTCGATGAGGGTGAAGACTCCCGGAGCAATTTCGTTCGGTGCCGGCATCTTCGCGGGCGCCGGCGATTGAGCGAGCGCAGGCGCACTCGAAAGAGCTGCGGCGGAAACGAGCGCGGCAGTCCCGGAGAGCAGGTCGCGGCGCGAGAGAACGCCGCTAGAACTTGCCGTTTGCATTCTTCCACGCGTCGCGGGGTGGGATCGTTTCCAGCGTGTCCCAGTGCTCGGCAATCTTGCCGTTCGCGACCCGGTACAGGTCGTAGATTGCCGTCGGCTTCCCACCGAACTTGCCATCATTTACGACGAGCACGAAGTCGCCCTCGCCCAGGAGCATGCGAACGCCATCGTACTCGACGGTAAGGCCTTGTTTCGCCAGCGCTTGTAGTCCGGCGAGCAACCCGGTCAACCCGTCCTCGAGGATGAGCGGATTGTGCTGGATATAGTTGTTGCCGTCGAAGTAGCTTGAGAATCTCTCTCGCCGCTTCTGGACGAAGATCTCGTCCATATAACTCTTCAACAGCGCTTTGTTCGCGTCGGTCTTGTCCAGATCGGAGGCAGTCCGCGGCCCGTCGACCATCGTATGACTCGGCTTCGATGCGGCTTTCTGAAGGTTGTCCCAGTGCTCGACGATCAGCCCGCTTTCAAAGCGGAAGATGTCGAAGCCGACCGTTGGCTCGCCGAAGTCGTACTCAGAATGAGTGAAGACGTAATTGCCGTCTCGAAAAGCCCGCAGCGTGTTGACCTTGGCGGAACCCTTCGGGATCGCTTGAATGCGATCGGCGAGTGCCTTCACCCCGTCGCCAAGGCGAAGGTTATGTTGAATGTACTTGGCAGGACTGATGAATGATAGCGGCCGGCTGTCTCGCGTCTCGAAGGACTTGAGAAGCTCGACGACGCGTTCGATGTAGTCGTTCACGGAGACGTTCCCTTGATTCTGGAAATAGGCTTGCGAGAGCGCCGGAGTAGGCAGGAGCGCGCCGCCGGTGAGGGCGGCCGCACCCGAGAGAAAGCTCGAGCGGGACAGCTGGACGTCTGGGCTCATGCCCGTGTCATAGCATCGGCGACGAGGCCGATGCATCCCTCAAACGAGTGAGGTTTCGGGCTGCGAGCGCTCCTCCGTCGAGAGACGATCCATCAGGGCGTGCATGAGTTGGACGCGAGAGTTCACGCCTAGCTTCCCAAAGATCGCACGCAAATGGGTGGCCACGGTGTGGGAAGAGAGCGCGAGCACGTTGGCCGCGGAGCGGTTCGTATGGCCCTGGAAGATGAGCCGCGCGACGCGCTGCTCCGTTGCAGTCAGGGCGTCCCAGCCGGTCAGTGGTTTTGGCTTCCGCGATGCCCAGCGCACGCGGCGCACGCCCGTGCCTTGAAGCGCGCGCTGGATGCGTTCCGCGTCGCTGGTCGCCCCGAGCGCATTGAAGCGATCCCAAGCGCGGTCCAGCGCCGCGACGCCGGCGTCGCGCCGGCCGTCAGCGAGGAGTGCCCGGCCGTAGTCGCCCTCCGCATCGGCGAACAGAAACCGGCGCGGGCTGCGCTCGAGTAGCGCGGTCGCGTGACGCAGCGCCTCGACGTCGCGCCGTACGAGCCCGCGTATGTGCTCCGCGCTACCGACGATCGTCGCCACGTCCGGATTGCGCTCCGCTATGCCCTGCGCCAACGAGTCGATTTCCGCTGCGAGGCCTGCATCGCCGCCGCGCACTGCGCATCGCGCGGCGACGACCAGCCAGCCCGGCAGGTTTCGCCACCGGTGCCGGACCCCACGCCGCGGATGCATGACCTCGCGGACGAGCGGTAGGGCGCGAGCATAGTCGCCTCGCGATTCGTGGAACCATGCCGTCGCGGCGGCGATGAGCACGGGTCGCGTCTCGTCGCCGCCGGCAATGTCCGCGACTGCGAGCGCGATGTGGTGCTCCGCCTCGGCGTACCGTCCGCGAATCTGCGCGACCCGTTCGAGCACCAGGCGGGCCTCGACTTGGTACGTGTCCTCGTGAACCTCATCGCACTCCCGAAGAATCGTGAGTGCCTCGGTTTCGGCATCGTCGAAGTTGCTTGCGGTGTAGTCGTGCCACAGCCGCGCGAAAGCGACGTCGGCCGGGCGGATGCCGGCCCCCTGTTCGACGAGCTTTTGCGCGTGCGCGACTAGTGACGCGCTCTCGTCGAATCGATCGATGAGCTGCAACAGCAAGATCTGGCTCGGGATCGTTTTGATGGCCTCGGCGGGCGAACGGATGTCTCGAAGGTATTGCAGTGCATCGGCGAACCGGCCGTCGCTCATGCTCGTTTCCGACAGCGCGCGCGCCGCGGTGGCCTCTGCGATCTCGCTGCCGGCGCTTCGGCTCGCGTCCAGCGCGGACAGACCGGCGGCGAGCGCAACCTCGTAGTCGTCTCTGCGAGAACCCCCGAGGGCGCGCAGAGAAAGGAGCTCCGCTCGGAGAGATTCCGAGATGCCTTCGCGTGCGTACGCCGCGTCAAGTCGAGCGAGCATCTCCTCGGCGCGGCCCATCGACCATAACGGCCACGCTGCAGCTGCTTGGAGGGTCGCGTACCTGTTCGGATCGCTCACAACGCGGCCGAGCCGGTCAGCCAGTGCGAGCGCGTCGCGCTCGCGTCGCGCGTCTGCAAGAATCGTGAACGCCGTGCAGCCGACGTCGAGCCACAGCGGGTCGGTTTCCGGGAGTAGCGCGAGCGCTCGCTGGATGACATCGACGGCGACAGCGGGCATCGAGGAGACGACGCTCGTCGCGGCGCTCACGAGTAGCGACACCGCCGCGTGATCGCCGAACGTCGCGCTGGCCAGGACGTGAGGAACCGCGTCAAGCGGACTGGCTCCGCTTTCGACGAGATGTGCCACGACCAGACGGTGGAGCTCGCCGCGGAACGACGGGGCGATTTCGTCGTACACCGCTTGCCGTACAAGATCGTGCGTAAACGAGAGCAGTCCGGAATCGTCTTGCAGGACTCGTTCGCGCACGGCCTCATCCACGGCACCGCGAAGATCGATCGGAGCGGATATTCCGAGGAGCGCAGCCGCATCGCGGAGCGCGAACGGGCGTCCGAGTACTGCGCCGACTTGCGCCAACCGCAACGCACACTCCGACAGGGGCGCCAGTCGCTGGCGCGCTCCAATCTTCAGGCGGCGCGGCAGTTCGCTACTGTCGTCTGTCAGGCCGGCGTCGCCGAGGCCGTCGAGCAACGATACGGCAAGAAAGGGATTGCCGGCGGCCTCGTGCAGGAGCTGCCGAACGTTGGCGCTGGGCTGCGTGCCGAGGCGGTCGCGTGCGATCGCTTCGATCGACTCACTGTCGAGCGGCGCGAGCCGAACGATGTGCGGATGCGGCGAGTCTGTCGCGTGGGCGTCCATCAGCGTATCGATGTGCGCGCTGCCATCCCGCGCCGCAAGTAACCAGACGACTGGCGATCCCGTGAGGCGCGACGGCATGATGCGCAGAGACGAGAGCGTCAGGCGATCGGCCCACTGCACGTCGTCAAGCGCGACGAGGACCGGCCCTCGCAGCGCGCGCTCTTCCAGCACTCCGATGATACGGTCGATCAGCCATACCGCGTGATCGCGTAGCGGCGTGAGCTCCGCGAACGCCGCATCCGAGAGGAGCGGCTTCTCACCGGACCGCAGTGCCAGCAACAACGGCGCCATGGGCGCGATCTGGTCGCCCTCGTCAGCCTTACTCCGGCCGGCACTAAATCCGCGCGCAACCGCCTGTTCGAGGATCGCTTCCAGCACGGCGGTCTTTCCAATGCCGGGCGCCCCGAGCACGATGACGACGCCACCTTCGCCGGCATGCAATGCCCGCGAGAGTGCATCGGCCGCCGCGCCCATTTCGGCGGCTCGCCCTCGCAGCATAAACGCGTCTTGTCCGTCCTTTTCGACGGACACTCCGCGGCCGGTTTCAGGCACAACGGGGTCCTCTCTCTTAGGATCGACCGAACCGCTTCGACGGGGACCGAGCTAAGCATTCCGCGCGGATACTCAATTCGTGTGATCCGGCGGCTCGTCGCCTGTGGCACAGTCCCCTTTGGAGGTTTTTTCATGGCAAGCTTATCCGCGTCGGGACCGACTCTCGATCGACCGGCGCACAAGGTCAACAACATCGTCCTCGTCCACGGCGCGTGGGTAGATGGCTCCGGCTGGATGGATGTCCACGACGTCCTCAAAGCGGACGGGTTCAACGTCAGCATCGTACAGAATCCCACCGTATCGCTCGGCGGCGACGTTGCCGCTACGAAGCTCGTGATCGACGACCAACCCGGCCCTGTCATTCTGGTCGGGCACTCGTACGGCGGCGCGGTAATTACTGAAGCCGGCACCGATCCGAGAGTCGCAGGGCTGGTGTACATCACCGCGTTTGCGCCGGACAAGGGCGAGTCGGTGAACTCACTGATCGCGAATCCGCCGCCCGGTGCGCCGGTGCCGCCGATCTTGCCGCCAAAAGACGGGTTTCTTTTTCTCGACAAAGCGAAGTTTCCAGCCGCGTTCGCGGGCGACGTGGATGCAGATGTGGCTGAGTTCATGGCCGACTCACAGGTTCCGTGGGGTTTGGAGGCGCTGAGCGACGAGATTACCGAGCCGGCATGGAAATCCAAGCCGAGTTGGTACCTGCTCGTCACCGACGACAAGATGATCCCGCTACCCGCGCAGCAGTTCATGTCGCAGCGCGCCGGCTCGACCACCCAGCAAGTCGCCGGTAGTCACGCAATTTTCGTATCGAATCCACGAGCGGTGGCGGCCCTCATTGAAACGGCCGCCAACGCTCCCGAGCTCGCGAAATAACAGACGGCAGCCTTGGCAATCATACTCGGCCCCGTCGCCCACTTCAGTCTCGCCGTCACCGACCCGAAGGCGAGCGCCGAGTGGTGGCTTTCACTGTTTGATCTCGAGGAGTGGTCTCGCTCGGCGAGCCGCGTCGTCCTCGGTAACGATGCGATTGCACTATCGCTCATCAAGGGTACGCCGGATCCGGCAGCGTTGACCCACATGGCGTTCCGTACGAGCGACATGACTTCGCTGAAGTCTGCGCGTGATTTCCTGCGCGACAAGGGCGTCGCGCTGGAGGATCCGGGCGACGAGATCGGCCCCGTGGCCGAGGGCTCCGCAAGCCTGGGAATCTGGTTTCGCGACAACGACGGATACCGTTGGGAGCTCTATCTGGCCGCCGAAGACATCGCATGAATTGAGGATGCGGTTTGCAGTCTCGGCTGCGATCATCGGCGCATAAACCTCGACCACTGCAGGAGCAGAATTCAATGTCCGCAACACTCTCGCCGCAGTCGCAGCGCCTCGACGGGCAAAAGGCCCTCGTCACCGGCGCGACGTCGGGCCTCGGCCGTGCAATCGCACGGCGACTCGCGCAAGACGGGGCGCAAGTCATCATCCATGGCCGCGATCCGGACCGCGGCGCGGAAGCGGTTTCCGCGATCGCCGCAGGCGGCGGAACGGCGCGCTTCGTCGCGGCCGACCTCGGAAGTCATGCCGACGTCCTACGGCTCGCACAGGACGTCGGTGACATCGACATCCTGGTGAACAACGCCGGCTTTGTCGTCTTCGCACCGACCACACAGCTCTCCGTCGAGGCGTTCGACGCGACGTTTGCGATCAACGTGCGTGCACCGTTCTTCCTCGTCGCGGCTCTAGCACCGGGAATGGCCGAGCGTGGTCGCGGGAGCATCATCAGCGTGGACAGCATGGCCGGCAGGATCGGTCTCGTCGGTGCCGCCGCATACGGTGCGTCAAAGGCCGCGCTTTCCGCTATGACGCGCGCCTGGACGGCCGAGTACAGTCCGTCCGGCGTTCGGATCAACGCGATTGCCCCGGGGCCGGTGTACACGGACGGAGCGTCGCCGGACCGGATCCGTCAGCTCGGCGAGACGACGCCTCTTCATCGGGCGGCGCAGCCTGAGGAAATCGCGGATCTCGTGGCGTTTCTCGTCTCGCCGGCGGCGAGCTATATCGCCGGCGCGACCATCGCCGTTGACGGAGGACGGACGGCCGTATAGCGGCCGCCGAGACAAATGGCCGGGCTCTCCAAGACCTTGACGATCAATGGGACGGCGCATCACGTCGACGTACCGGACGATATGCCGCTGTTGTGGGTGATTCGGGACGTCGTCGGTTTGACGGGAACGAAATTCGGCTGTGGGATCGCACAATGCGGTGCGTGCACCGTTCACCTGGACGGCGTCGCGACCCGCACGTGTGTGCTACCCGTTAGAGCCGCGGTCGGAAAACGAATCGAGACGATCGAGAGCCTCTCGACGGATAACTCGCATCCGGTTCAGCGCGCGTGGATCGCCGAGCAGGTGCCGCAATGCGGATACTGTCAGTCCGGTCAGATCATGGCGGCCAGCGCATTACTCCGCAAACACACCAAACCCACCGACCAACAAATAGACGACGCGATGACGAACATTTGCCGCTGCGGTACGTACGATCGCATTCGAAGTGCGATCCATCGCGCCGCGAGGGAGGGATAGGAGTGGAGTCGTACGTGCTCGATCGCTCAGCGTTCATTCGGTTGAGCGGCGCGCTGGGAGCTGGGTTAGGGCTCGCGATCTCCATGCCGGGTTGCGCGCCGCGCATCAAGACGGTCGGCACCGAAGTGTTTGCGCCAAATGCGTGGGTCCGCATCGCGCCTGACGAGACGGTTACGGTCGTGCTCAGCAAATCAGAGATGGGACAAGGCGTGATCCTCGGTTTGCCGACGATCCTCGCTGATGAGTTGGATGCGAACGTCGACAGGATCCGGACTGAGGTTGCGCAGCCCGATCTCCGCTACATCGATCCCGAGCTGCGGCAAATGGCTACCGGCGGCAGCACGTCGACGAAGACCGGTTGGATGCCTTTGCGACGCGCAGGCGCCACGGCCCGTGCGATGCTCGTCGCCGCCGCTGCGAAGCAATGGGGTGTCGACGCCGCGGAGTGCACGACGCACCAGGGCGTGGTGTATCATAGGAATTCGCACCGCGACGCCACGTACGGGAGCCTCGCGATTGCCGCGAGCGCGTTGCCGGTACCGGCTGACGTTCCGCTTAAGTCTCCCGACCGTTTCACGCTCATCGGTAAGCCGCGGCAGCGAACCGATATTCCGCCCAAGGTCAATGGGTCTGCGCAGTTCGGCATCGATGTTCGCGTCCCCGGAATGCTGTATGCCGCAATCGCGCGCTCTCCGGTCTTCGGTGGGCGAGTCAGGAGCTTCGATCCTCGCAAAGCGAAGGCGGTCGACGGCGTTACGAACGTCATCGAAATCTCGAACGGCGTCGCCGTCGTCGCGAAGAACACCTGGGCTGCGTTTCAAGGTCGGAACGCGTTGAGCGTCGTTTGGGACGAAGGGCCAAACGCGAAGGTAAGCAGCGAGTTGCTCTTCGCTAAAGCCGAACACCTGGCACGGGTGCGCAAAGGTGAGCACGTCGCTGTTGTGCGCGGCAAGCCGGAGACGAGCGTCGGCACCGTCGTGGAAGCGACCTACCGTGGCCCGTTTCTCGCTCACGCAACGATGGAACCGATGAACGCGACAGCTGACGTGCGCGACGGCCGCTGCGAAGTGTGGGCACCGACTCAAGCGCAAATAAACGCTCAGGCCGCAGCCGCCAAGGGCAGCGGGCTGCCTTCCGATCAGTGCGTGATTCACACCACCTTCCTCGGCGGGGGTTTTGGCCGGCGGATTGATTGCGACTTCGTGCAGGAAGCCGCCGAGGTTTCGAAGGCGATTCAAGCGCCGGTGAAAGTCACGTGGACACGCGAGGACGATATCCAGCACGACTTCTACCGGCCGATGAGCGTCGACGTCGTGCGTGGCGTCGTCTCGGGCGGCGAGCTCGAGGCGCTGGCATACCAAGTCGTCTCGCCGTCATGGCTCCGCCGGTATCGTCCATTTCCTCCGCTCTATAAGAACGGCATCGATTTCATCGACCTCACCGGGGTTGTCGATGCGCCCTATTCCATCCCGAATTTCCGAGTGGCGTATATCGACCACGAGCACGGCATCCCCGTTGGTTCGTGGCGAGCGCCGAACGCAAATTGGCATGGATTTGTGACCGAAAGTTTTATCGACGAGTTGGCGCACGCCGCCGGCAAAGACCCTCTTGCGTTCCGCCTACGTCTTCTTCGTGAGAATCCACGAGCAGCGAATGTCTTACGACTAGCAGCAGCAAGAGCGGGGTGGGGGCGCAAACAAGCCGGAATTGCTCAAGGCGTTGCCGTGGTGTTCTGGGCCGGCAGCTATGCTGCCATGGTCGCCGACGTGTCGATGCAGGGCAAAATGCCGAGAGTGCACCGGGTCGTCGCCGCGGTTGACTGTGGTACGGTCGTGAACCCAGACATCGTCATCCAACAAGCGCAAGGCGCGACGAACTTCGGTCTATCCGCGGCCCTGACCGGCAAGATTACGATCGCGAACGGTAGGGTCGCGCAGAGTAATTTCCACGACTATACGGTCCTGCGTATGGCCGACGCCCCCGCGATCGAGGTCCACATCGTGCAGAGCAAAGCTCCGCCGTCAGGAATTGGGGAGCTGTGTACGCCTCCGATCGCCCCGGCGGTGGGGAACGCCATCTTTGCGTTAACCGGCAGGCGAGTGCGGAGCCTGCCATTCAGCGACGCCTGAACGAGACGCCGCGGCGCGCGCTGGCTGCGGCAGTCGCGCTCATCGTCCTGACGTCCAACTCCACCGCTTCCAGCGCGATGTTCGTCGCGTACCGGCAGCATTGGGGCCTGACGCCGGGCGACATCGGGCTTGCGTTTTCCGTCTACGTCGGGACGCTCGTCCCGGTATTGCTTCTCTTTGGCGGCGTCGCCGAACGCTATGGACGCCGTCCCGTTGTACTTGCGGGTATCGTCTGCATGCTCGGTGGGACGTTCACGTTGCTGTGGGCCCACGGGCTGACGCAGCTTATCGTCGCACGTTTGCTGCAGGGTATCGGCGCGGCGCTTGCGGTAGGCGTAATCTCTGCCACGTTTACGGACGCCTACCGCGGTAAGATCGTAGCGGGCCAGGCACTGGCGGTGGTAACGGCGATCGCGCTGTCCGGGGGGCCCGTCATCACGGCGATTGCATACGATCTCGGCGGGGGAACCGACCTCTCATATCTGCCGGTCTTCATCCTGGGAATCGCGTCGCTCGCATTGCTGCCGTTCTTCGAAACGCACGCCGCCTCCGGGCCGAACGCCGTGATCGCGGAGGAGACCTTTCCGGCGAACGTCGTGTGGTGCGGCTTACGATTCGCGATGCCGATGGTGTTCGTCGCATGGGCCGGCAACTCGTTATATCTGTCCCTCGTTCCCGCGTATCTTGCCGCCGCTCTGCACGCTTCTGATCCGCTGGTGGGAGCCGGTGCGTTCGTGGCGACGCAGGTTGCGACCGCCGTGGCGAGCATCCGTTTTGGGACCATCGCGCCTGAGCGCAGCGGAGTCGTTGCACCCTTCTTCGTTGTCCTCGGCCTCGCGTTGCTGGTGACGGGAACGCATGAGAACTTGTGGTGGCTCATCGGAGTCGCCACAATCCTCGTCGGTGCCGGCGGCGGCGTCGCGTCCGGTGCCTCATACGCGATCGCTGCACGCGTCGGTCGCGGGCAGCGCGCGCGGGTTTTCGCACGACTGCTCGTCGCTGCGTATCTTGGCTATAGTCTTCCGGCGCTCGCGACTGGATTCATCGCGTCTCGCTCGTCGTTCACCGTCGGATTCGCAACGGTCATTGTCGGACTAGGCATGGTAGCGGCCGCCCTACCCGTGCTTCGTTGGCGCTCGCACGTCGCGATGCGAGCAGCCACAGAAGCGGCGGCGTGCGCTTGAGGATCTGTGCTCAACGTCCTTCCCATTGCGGCGCGCGCTTTTCCAGAAATGCTGCTACGCCTTCCTTGAAGTCGGCGCTGCCGTAGCACATCGTGATCAGGTCCGAGCCGTCCGGAAGCATGCGCTCGCGCATGCGCCGCAGCGCCTCCTTGGTCGCGCGCAGCGTCAGCGGCGCGTACGACGCCACCATCAGCGCGAGCTCCTCGACGCGCGCCTCGAACGCATCACGCGTTGCGACTTCGTGAATGAGCCCGAGCGCCTGGGCCTCGGGCGCTTCCACCAGGCGTGCCGTGAAGATCAGCTCCTTCGCTCGCGCAGGGCCCGCGAGCGCGACCAACCCGGAGAGGCTGGTCATCGAGAGGCAGTTGCCCAACCCTTTGGCGATCGGAAAGCCGAACTTCGAGCCCGGCGTGGCGATGCGGAGATCGCACGCCGCCGCGATCCCGAATCCTCCGCCCACGCACGAGCCGTCGATCGCGGCGATCGTCGGCACCGCGATGCGCGAGAGCGCGCCGATCACGTCGCTGATGCGCTGCTCGTAGGCCAACGCGTCGGCGTCGGTCTTGAATTCGCGGAACTCCGCGATGTCGGTTCCTGAGACGAACGCCTTGCCGCCGGCGCCACGGAACACGATCGCACGCAGGCCGGCATCGCCGTTGGCGTCGCGCGCGATCTGCGCCAACCGGTCGTACATCGCGAACGTCATCGCGTTGCGCGCTTTGGGCCGGTTGAACGTGACCTTCATGATGCGCGGATCGCTGCGATCGGTCAGGATGTGTGCGTCGCTCACGCCGGAACTCCGACCACGCCGGCCGCGATGAGGGCGTCGATCCGCTCTTTCTCCCAGCCCAGTTCGTCAAGCACCGCCCGCGAGTGCTCGCCCAGCAGTGGGCCGGCCGCGCGCATGCGCGTAGGCGTGCGGGAGAAGCGCATCGCCGACGCGATCTGACGCACCGGCCCGAGCGTGGCGTGGGGCGCGTCGACGAACGCGTCGCGCGCTGCCAAGTGCGGGTCGTTGAACACCTGCCCGAAATCTTGCAGCACGCCGCACGGCACGCCCACCGCCTGCAGCCGCTCGACCCAGTACGCGCTGCCCTGCGTGCACGTCACCGCTTCGATCGCGGGAATCAACGTGTCGCGGTGTTGCTTGCGCTGGTGGTTCTCTTCGTAGCGCGGATCGTCGACCAGCGCGTCGAGACCGAGGATGGCGCAGAACGAGCGCCAGTTCTTCGGCGTGGTCGCGCCGGCGGTGAAGTAGCCGTCGGCGCTGCGCAACGCCTGGTACGGCGCGGACGCCTGATGCGCCGAGCCCTGCGGCTTGGGGACCTCGCCGGTGGCGAAATAACGGCCCGCTTCCCACACCGCCAGCGACACGCCGCTTTCGAAGAGCGACACGTCGATGAGCTGCCCTTCGCCGTCGTCCGCGCGCGCGTGCAGCGCCGACACCGCCGCCAGCGCGCCGTACAGGGCGCAGACCAGGTCGGTCACCGGCACGCCGACCTTCACCGGCTCGCCGCCTTCGGTGCCGGTGATGCTCATCAAGCCGCTCATACCCTGCGCGATGATGTCCAGCCCGGCCAGCTGCGCGTACGGCCCCGTTTGCCCCCAGCCCGACGCCGCCACGTAGATCAATCCGCGATTGATCTCGCGCAGCTCGGCGTAATCCAAGCCCAACTCGGCCATCGTGCCGGGCCGCAGATTCTCCACAACGATGTCGGACGACGCGGCAAGCGCGCGAAAGATCTCTTTGCCGTCATCGGCCTTGAGGTCGAGCGCCAAGCTGCGCTTGTTGCGGTTGAGCCGGATGAAGTTCGAGCTGATGCCGTCGATGAACGGCGCGGTCTTGCGCACCATGTCGCCGCCGTCGGGATTCTCGACCTTGACCACGTCCGCGCCCAAGTCGGCGAGTTGCATGCCGCAGTACGGGCCGGCGATGAAGTTGCCGACCTCGATCACGCGCACGCCTTCGAGCGCCGTTTTCACACGCCGAACGTCTGCCGCCACTTCGCGACGACCTCCGGGATCCCGACGGCCAGCCGATCGACCTTGTTGCGATAGTACTTGATGCGGTCCAGGCGCAAACCGTTGGCGGCCCGTACGTCCGCGCGCATAGGAAAGTTGTACGTGTCGACCAGCGCTTGCGAGTACTCGCGCGAGCAATAGAAGTTGGCGAACAGCCGCGCGGCGTTGGGATGCGGCGCGTTCTTCATCACCGCGAACGGGTTGACGACCAGGATCGCGTCGTCGTCGGGGAACGACACGTCGATCGCGCTGCCGCCGGCCTTGCGTTCGAACGCCAGCGCATCCGGACCGCCTCCGATGCTGCGCTCGCCCGACACGATGTCGGTCACGGTCTCGTTCACCGACCGCCCGATCTTCGGTTCGTTCTGCGCGAGCTTTTCGAAGTACGACCAGCCGAATTTGTCGTTCATCGCGACCACCCACGCGCCGACGACGCCCGAGAACCCCGGATGGCCGGTGGTGACCTGGCCTTTCCAGCGCGGATCGAGTAAATCGGCCCAGCGCTGGGGCCGCGCGACCTTCTTGGGATTGTAGATCAGCGTCACGAAGCGCAGCGCGCCGGCGTGGTACGTCGCTTCGTCGGTGAGCGCGCGCAGCGTGGGTGGCAGCGCGTCCAGGTCCGGCGGCGCGTACGACGCCAGCGCGTTCATCTTGGTGAGCGCCGGGTAATGCGCTTCGTCGGTGGAGGCGAGCACGTCCACCGACGGCACGCCGGCCTTGAAATCCTGGACGGCACGCTGGTAGATCACCTGCGCGGTCTGCCGCAGCAGCTCGACCTCGATGCCGGGATACTTGCGCTTGAACGCCTCGCGCACTTTTTGCGCGGCGTCCTCGGCATAGTGCGCCGTCCACCAGGTGAGCGAGCCTTCGCGCTTGGCGTCGGCGTACAGCTTGCCGACGTCGGCATCACGCGCCGACGCGATACGCGGTATCCCCGCCAGCGCGCCGGCGGCTGCCGCCGCGCGCAGGAACGTCGAACGCTTGAGCCCCTCGTGCTTCATCCCGCGAACTGCGCCGCGGCTACGCTCTTCCCTGCATCGCCGTCTCCAATTCTTTTTGGTGATCGGTGAGCAGAGCGTGAATCTTACGATGCGTGTCGTCGCACTTGGCGCTGCTGCTCCGGAGTCAGCTCCAGATCTTTCGTAAGTTGAGCAAGTTTCTCGTCGATCGATTGCCGCGTATGGATACGCTGGAGCTGGTCACGCGCTGATGGCTGCGGTGCGCCAGTGTTCTGAGCTACCGCAGGACCGGCGATTCCGGTCCGCTCGATCTTCCAGAAACGCATAGAGCTCTGCCCGTTCTGCTCATCTTGTTGGTTCGGCTGGTTCTGGTCGGCGGAGGTCTGGATCGTCTCGACGATCATCCCCGACGTCAATTGGCCATTGCGGGCGAAGTGCGCGTCGACGGTGATCTTCGTCGTCACCTTGATGCTCTTGGGGCTAGAACTCGAGTCCGACGAGTCGCCCGAGCGACCGCGTCCCATACCGCCACCACCGCCGCCGCGGCGGCCCATTCCGCCGCCGGCGCCGCCGCGACCGCCACCGCCGCCCCCGCGCGGAGAGCCGGCACCCGCCGGACGCGTCAGCGTGCGATCGATCGAACCCGATGCGGCGAGGATGGTCCCCGTCGCATCGTCACTGCGCGCCGCAGCGACCTGGATGTTCAGCGGCTGCGGTGCTTGCGCGCTCCGCGCAGGGGGCGCGGGCGGCTGCACGACGAGCGTCGTCTTCCACGTCTTCGCGCCCGCCGGCGCGGTCGCGATGAAGCTGTCGAAGCGATTCAGCACGCCGAGGGCCAGGCCGACGGCTTGTCCTTCTGGATCGTCCGCGCTCACATTGTCGAGCTTGAGCGTGCCGTCGGCGGCGCGCGTCGCGATGTACGGCGCCGGCTGCGCGTTGTCGGCGCTGCTCAGCGTCACCACGACCTTCTGTCCAAGCTTCCAGTGGAGCGCCAGCGCCTGCGCGTTCGGGGCGCTCCCCGCGCGGTCGAACGACGTCGTGAGGCGGTACGTTACCGCGCTGCCTACGCGTTCGGGGCCGATGAGGAGCGGAGCGGGAACCTGCGCGGACGCTTTCGCGGCGATGGCGCAGGCGGCGGCGACGGAGATCGCCGCGGCTGCGCGGAGGCGCGTCGTTCGAAACAGGATCTGCATTACGTCCGGACGATAGCCGCCGATGCTGCGAGATATCAGGGAACCCCGACGGTGCATTCCCAGGATTCACCCTGCAAAGATGCACATGATAGCTCGTGCAGCACATCTTTCGATAGAAGGAGGTCCTCTGTTGCGTTCGATCACCTGGCGGCTGGGCGCGCTTGCGCTCGGACTTGCCGTTACCGTCACCGTGGCCCCGCCGCGTTCGACGGGTGCGGCAAGTGAACCGTACCTCATCGGTGCCACCGTGTCCGAGAGCGGTCCAGGCTCGTCGCTGGGACGCCCTGAGGCCGACAGCATGCAGATGGCAGTCGACGAGATCAACAAAGCCGGCGGCGTCAACGGCCACCCGCTGCAAATCACGATTCTCGACGACGAATCGAATGCGACGACGGCCGTCAACAACATGCGCAAGCTGCTCGACGCGCATCCGATCGCGGTGCTCGGCTCCTCGCTGACGCAAACGTCGCTCGCGATGGTACCGCTCGCAAACCAGGCGCAGATTCCGATGATCTCGTTCGCGTCGAGCGCGCAGGTGATCCAGCCGGTCTCCGAGCGCAAGTGGATCTTCAAGATGCCGATTACGGACTTCCACACGGCGCAGACAATGCAGGCGTTCATGAAGAAGAAGGGCTGGACGAAAGTCGGCGTGATCTACCGCAACGACGACTACGGCAAGACGGGCCTCGGGCACTTCCAGGATGCCGGGAGGAGGGCGGGGTTCGAAGTCGTCGATGTCGAGGCGATCGCCGCCAACGCGACCGACGCGACGACGCAGCTCACGCATCTCAAGGCCGCAAATCCACAGGCGATTGTCGCCTGGACGTCGCTGCCCAGCGCCGCCGTGATCGTCAAGGGGTATCGGGAGCTGAGCATGCAGACGCCGCTGCTGTATTCGGACGGGGCAGCCACCGGCGTGTTCGTCGCCCAAGCCGGGACGGCGCTGAACGGCGCGTATATCGCGTCGACCAAGATCAATGTCCCGGACACCGTGCCCAAGGACGATCCGCAGCGGAAAATTCTCGACCACTACATCGCGTCGTTCACGCAGCTGTATCCGAAGGACGCGCCGGTCAGCATTTTCGGCGGCTTCGGCTACGACGGCGTCTACCTGCTGGCGCGAGCGATCAAGGATGCGAAGTCCACGAACGCCGCGCAGCTCCGCGATGCGATCGAGCGCATTACCTACACCGGTGTTTCCGGGACGTACCGGATGTCGGCCGCCGATCACAACGGGCTCTCGACGTTCTCGATCGTGGTCACGCAGATCGAGAACGGAAAGTTCACGGTGGCGAAGTAATGCCCGTGACCGCACTCGATCCGAAATCCGCCCTCGTCGTCATCGACATCCAAAAAGGGATCCTCGCGAGGCCGGCGGTTCACCCGGTAGAAGCGGTGGTCGCCAACGTGGTGAAGCTCGTCGATGCTTTTCGTGCGAGGAACTTGCCGGTCGTGCTGGTTCGCGTCGGCTGGTCCGCGGACATGGGCGATATGATCAAGACGCGCGTCCAAGCTCTTCCGCCTATGACGTCGGTGCCGGCCGGCTTTAGCGACTATGCCGACGAGCTCCACGCCGATCCGGCGCGCGACATCTTGGTTTTGAAGCACCAGTGGGGGGCCTTCTATGGAACAGACGTCGAACTCCAGCTCCGTCGTCGGGGCGTGACCAATATCGTGCTGTGCGGAATCGCCACGAGTATCGGCGTCGAGTCGACGGCACGCAATGCATTCGAGCGTGCATACAACCTTACGTTTGCAGCGGATGCGATGACCGATGTGAACCTCGAAGCGCATGAGCGGGCACTGAGCATCATCTTTCCACGCATCGGCGAGGTCGGCTCGACCGACGAGATCGTCGCGAAACTGTAAGCGCATCAGTCTCCAGACGCTCATCGATGCCGGCGCCGAGAAAGTGCAAGACGCTACCGACGTTTACGTGCGGGCTGGAGCCCGAAAGCCGCCGAGCAGGACGGTCCACGGTTCGATGCTCACGGTCGTCAACAGGTGCATCGGCGTCCACGGATCCTGCGTCATGCGTGTTTCGACCGCGTCGCGATCGGGCGCGCTCACGACGTGCATGACGCGCGCGGCGTCATCTTCACCGCCGAGCGGACCGCCGGCAAGGATGAACCCCTCGGACGCGAGCGCATCCATGAACGCGGCGTGCGCATCCCAGTCGGCCTGTTGGCGCATCGGTAGGGACCAGTTCCATTCGGAACTCCGCTCGCGTATGACGGCAAAGTAGGGCATGATCTTCTCCGTGGGTTGAGCGACGGACGGGACACCGATCATGTTACAACGAGATGCCCCGGCCGTATGGTGCCAATCGCGAGGCGGCGAAGAAGCCGCCGACGCCCAGCTTGCTTGGCGATCACGAATCGTGGTGGCGAAGGACGAGGCGCCAAGCTAGCTAAATTTGAAAACGCTATGCTCCTGCATCGTCTTCGTTCTGGACGTATCGTCACGCGAGTCTCCATCTACCAACCCGAACAGCCGGGGTTGATCTTCCCGGAACTTCCGACGTTTGCAAACTTCGCCGAGGAGCGGGCGTACCGCAAGAAGCATCTCGTTGCGGCTGTGCGCGCCTTCGCGCAGCAGGGCTTCGACTACGGGTTCGCGGGGCACCTCACCGTCCGCGATCCGGAGCACACGGATCTCTACTGGACGAATCCTATGTGCGTCCACTTCTCGCAGGTCAAGCTCTCGAATCTCGTGTTGGCCGATCACGAGGGCAACGTCGTCGAGGGCGAACACGCGATCAATCGCGCCGGCTTCGTGCTGCATTCATCCGTCCATGCCGCGCACCCGGACATCGTTGCGATGTGCCACGCCCACACGACGTACGGGACGGCGTGGTGCGCCACGGGCCGGCCGCTCGACATGATCAGTCAGGACGCGGCGTGCTTCTATGACGATCACGTCGTCATCGGGGCGTCGGCAGGCGCCGTTGCCGTCGAGAAGCAATCGGGGCAGTCGGTAGCCGAGGTGTTCGGGAAGAATCGGGCCGCGCTGCATCAGAATCACGGCCTGCTCACCGCCAGCCGTCACAGCATCGACGACGCCGCGTTCTGGTTCATCGCGCTCGAGCGCTGCTGCCAAGTGCAGCTGCTCGTCGAAGCGTCAGGGGTCAAGCCGAAAATCGTGTCGGAGACGAGCGCCCGCTACAGCCGCGAGCACGTGGGCAACGAGTTCATCGGCTGGTTGCACTTCCAAACGATCTACGACCACCTCGTCGCGACGCAGCCCGACATGTTCGAGTAGCGATACCGTACAAAATACCATAGGATTGCATCGCGATAGGCGGAAACGCGCGGCGATGCGTATTCGGATCGGTCTCGTCGCTACCATAACATTCTTGGTCGCGCCGCTTTTCATGCAACCGGCCTTGTCTGTCCCTTCACAGGAGCCACCACCGATCGGTTCAGCCGCACGGGCGAAGATCGATGCCGACATCCAAGCGGTTCTGAGTGCGTCGCACACCCAGGCAGCGACGATCGCGATCGTTGAAGGCGAAAAGATCGTCTACACGCGCGGCTATGGACTGCGCGACGTGGCGAAATCACTGCCGGCCGATGCCCGGACTCGCTACGAGATCGGATCGATCACGAAGCAGTTCACCGCAGCCGGCATCCTGCAGCTGAAGGAAGCCGGCAAGGTGGATCTCGACGCGTCGCTGGCTACGTACCTTCCCAAGGCCCCGCATGCCAAGGAGGTCACGATCCGTCAACTCCTCACGCACACCAGCGGGATAGCGGATTTCGTCAACGACCCGAACTTCGATACGCTCGTCGGTACGCCCGTGACCTTCGATCAGTTGATCTCACGAATCGCCGACAAGCCGCTCGGCTTCACTCCCGGGACGAAGTTTGATTAGATCTTCAACGACCTGTTCCCCACGATCGGGGCTGCCGCGTTGGATCCGGTACCCGGCGAGGATCCGGCAGTTACGGCGCGGATCAAAGCGTTCGCCGTCCCGCTGCTCGCCGGACACGTCGATCGATCGCAGATGGGCGACGGGCTCAACAGCAAGGTCTCCGATGCAATGGTCGCGACCGTTTCTTCCCAACTTGCAGCGTTCGGTACACCAACATGGGTGTACCGGGGAAAGCTCGATCGCCCCGAGGGCCCAGTGTACACCTACTTCCTGAAATATCCGGTGCTCATGCTCAAGCTCGTCGTCCAGATCGACAGCGCGAGCAACAAGTTTTCGTCCTTCGGCATCACGCCGCAGCAATAATCCGGTCCACCGCGCAAGAAAGAACGCCTTCGGTTACTTCTTGACGGGTGGGGCAGCTCGCAATTCAACGGAGCCGATTCGCAAGTTCGACTCGGGCCGGAAGGTGCTGAACGCGCGCTTTCTTTCTACGTCCGCCTGGGATCGGTCTGCGGGAACGCGTCCGCTGGTGGCTTCGATCACGACCGTGACGCCTGCGTCGGACATCGCGGGACCACCTAGGTCGCGCAGCGCTTCGGTTACGTCATAGGTGAGGGTCTGCCGCAACGGAACGCTCTGAGCGTGGTGGCGGAATGCGCCGAACCACGAGATTGTGCCGACTTGCTGGCGCGCCGCCGGATTGTTCTTCTTTGCCAGATACACATTGAAGAGCGTGCCCGGGTGCGTCTCAGCGGTCACGTCGCGCAGGACCAGCTGCACGGTTTCCGCGGTTTCCAGGTTGGTGAGCACGCGCTTGAGATTGGCCTTGGGAACGGCGATGTCGATGCTCGTCTGCGGCGCCTTGATGGCGACGGACTTGGACGCGCCGAGAACTGTGACCGGAACGGCGGCGAGAGCGAATCGTTCGCGAATGTTCAAGAGCTTCTTCCCTGGCCGTGCGCACTTGGTTTCATTCTCGTACACGTATCCCAGCTTGGCGGTGTCGATGAAGTCTTTCACGGGCTTGGTGACCTGGGTGCCCGTCTCGTCGACGAAGCTGAATTGCTGGGTTTGCCACGAGCCTCCTGGGGTGGGATGCAGTTGCTGCCAGCATGCCCAGAGGCGGTCGATGTTGTCGTGATGATGGTAGAAGATGGGGTCGTTCGCTGCGACAGGCACGTCGCCCATGTGCGCAACCGGACAGGTGGGACCAACGGTGCAATGCACGTATCCGTGAATGCCCGTTTCGATGCTATATTCGTAGGAGAAATAGTTGGAGACGGGCAGCAGCGTGTTGACGTTGGTGGAACTCGCACTCAGCGTGGATGATCCGCTGTTCATGCCCGGGTCGCGCTTTGTGTCGTAGAACACCGTGCCCGTGTTTCGAAATGCCGCCGGCACGGCCAGATGCGCCGGGTCCGTGTAGTCCCAGTACGGCAGGCGCAACGTCTTGTCGTTCGCGGCCCATCGCAACACCCGCTCGAAGTAGTACAGATACATGCGATGCCATCCGAAGAAATTCGCCTGCTGCGGCCCGGGGCCGACGGAGTGCTGGCACGTTGCCCAAATCAACACCGCGGTGGCATCCGGAGGAAGCTGGTCGGTAATTCCCGTGTAGTACGACACGTAGCTGCTGAAGCCGTTTGCGTTCAGCCAGGCGATCTGGTCCGCCACGGTGCCGTCGGGGCTCTGCGTTCCGTAGTAGCCGTGAATATTGGCCCAATACTTCCAACTCCGCCGGTAATTGACAGATGTCTTGGGACTTCCGTTCAGCGATTTCATCTTCTTGATTGCCGCCCTCAGGCTGGTCAGACGCTGCGCCCCACCCGGTCCGCTGATGAAGCTTTGCCAGCTCAAGCGCACTTGCGGCGCTACGAGGCGGTACGGTGGCCTGAATGCTCGCGCCGCCTGCGTTGTCGTGAGCGTCGCCTGCGCGGCACTCGCCTGCGGCGGGACGGCGTTCGCAACGAGGAGCGTTGCGATCGCGATCCGCACGAGAGAAATGGAGAAAACCTTTGTGGCGTTCATAAAGATCCTCCGATCCAAACCGCACCCCTCCGGAGCAGTTCGGCCAAGTGACGGGCACCCCTCCGGTGCGGTGCTGGAAGCCGTCGCACCGCCGGCGCCGTAGCGTCCTTACATGAAACCGGCAAGTCGCAGCGACCGCCGAATTTCGGCCTTGCGGCCCGCCACTGGCCAACCCCGTACTATACTGACGACGCGGCCATCCTTCAAGAAATAGAACACCGGCGTTTCCCATCGCTCAACCATGGGCCATTCTTCGCGCCGATAGACAAACGCCATCTGTTCGTGTGGATGGAGTCTATTCCACGTCGCGACCGTAGCAAAGGGCGTGCTTTGATCGGGCGGAACAATCCACAGGGCGTTATCCTGAATGAGGGGGCGCAGAAACGCATCGCTCTCGATGCTGCGGATTGCACGTTGGCAAAAATGACAGAGCGGCGATGAGACGACGACAATGAGTCGACCTTCGCTAAGGTCGACTGACTTTCGTACGAGCTTCTTGCCGCCATCCCTTACGAGCAATGTCGTCGGCCCTTTGCGAACGGCCTCGTCCACGACGTCGGGAACGGTTTCGACCGAAGCAAGCTGATGCAGCTTAGCAAAAGCTCGAGCTTCGTCAAATAGGCGACTCTCGACCAATGCGGCGTAAACCTTTTCGTCGTTATCCCTGCGCGCAATACCGCGCCGGCGCAACTCGGCCAGATCGAGTTGCATATCGCCTAGCGAGGCCGGTGAAACGCTGTAGAGAAAATCAGCACCGGCAGCCCGAAAAAGAAGCGCAACATCATTGGGTCCGAGCTTCGCGAGCGCCGTGCTCGTTTGATACGACGAAAATTGCGCCCGATAGCGCTCATGGATCTTCGACGCAACTATTCGCGTAAATGGGTCACTTCGGACCACACTGTCCTGGAATTGATCGAAGCCGTTGAAGGCCGTTTCGACCTGAGATGGCCGCTGCCGTTCAGAGCTCGCGGAACATGCAATGAAACTCAGGACGAGGGCGAGGGAGGAAACGCTTCCGGCGAGGCGTCCAGAAAAGCCGTTCACTCCGCCCGTAATGAGAAGGCCGCCAACACCACGGATTGCGGCCAGCATCCGTATCTTCATACACCCTCCTTCGTAACCCGAGTCGAAGTAATATGAAAGTACGAAGCACATCCGTCGCGCTAAGTCAATCGCCAAGCTGGGGAAGAAGTCCGCGCGGGATCGAACGGAAGTATCGCTAGGCGGCGTCCAGGATCACAGCGTGTTTGCGCGGACGATTCGCTCGGTCATGGCGGCCGGTAATCCCCCTGGGATCATCTCCATGACGACGGCGCCGTGTTTCCACCGGCGCAGCGGCAGGTCCCACGACCTGTTGCCATGCGAGACGCTCCGCACTTCGAGATGCGCTACGGCCGGCCCGACAGCGCCGGTCAATTCGTTGATGTTGATGTCGTAATACTTGCTACCGATATGTGCTTCATACTGTAGCGACACACGCGGGTTTGGGGCTTCGCTGACGACGTGCGCGTAGAGAAGCCGCGAACCCGCGGGCAACCCCTTCGGCACGACGATGGGGAAAGGCATGCGGCGTTGTGCTTCGGCGATGGTAAGGCGATCCGCAGCGTGGATCTTGGGCATCAACGGTCTCGTGGACACGGAGAACCACCGCATGAAGGTCGCATCACCCGCCTTGAGCGAGCTCGCCGCCTGTGCTGCGAGCCCGCCGATCGCGACAACGCCGACCAGTGCGGCGGCGTATGCGAATCCGCGCGAGAAGCGTCTCGGGCGGGCGAGTGTCGCAGGCTCCGTTGACGTTGCGTGCCACGCACCTTCAGGGCACGCCGGCGTCTCGGCGCGAGCAAATCTGCGATCCAGCGCCGCTTTGATCAGCTGAGCCTCATTGTTCATGAAACAACCTCCAGCGTCGCCGACGACGCAGTGCTATCGCAGAGAAGCGGTCGTAAACGGCGCCGCGCCATCATGAGGCGAAAACGTACCGTTGCCGCGGGGATACCGAGCGCGGTACCGACTTCGCGACTGTTCAAGCCGACGAAGTAATGCAGCTCCAGAACGAGTCGCAACGACTCGGGAAGCCGGCCGATTGCGGCTTCGAGGTCGAGATGGACGCTCGGATCGTCACCCGACGAGCCGCCCGTGACCTCGTCATAGCCGAGCGTTTCTCGCTGCTGTAACCGGCTTCTGGCGCGGGCGAGATCGCGCGCATGCGAGACGACGATTCGATATGCCCACGCGACGAACGCTCCCGTATCCGAGAGCGTCGAAAGTTTCGCGCAGATTGCGGCGCAGGCGGCCTGGGCCGCATCTTCCGCCGCCCCGCGCTCGCCGAGGATCGACCATGCGATCCGGTACGCGTCCGGCCAAAGCGCGCGGACCAGGGCTTCGTGCGCGCCTTCGGCGCCATTCGATGCGGCCCCGGCCAGGGCCGAGAGCCTCGAAACGTCGTTCACGTTGGAAGAGACGTTGGCCCAAACCAAAGTGTTTGCCCCCGGTCCACATCCGAGGTGGACCGAGGGCGCGGAAGGTCAGAGCACGCCCGAGAGCTCGTCCAGGATCTTGCCCCAGCCGTCAGCGTGCCGATCGCGCGACTCCACGCTCGCGAGCTGTTCGTGCCTCAGCACGAGCTCCGTGCCGTCGGCGACTTCGTTGAATTCCAGCGTTAGCAGCGAGTCGTATTCGTCTGCGGGGTTGTCTTCTTCCCATCGCCACGTCATCGACAACCGCTCCGGCGCATAAACCTCGCGGTATGTGCCGCCTACGTTGTAGCGCTCGCCGTCCGGCATCAGCATCACGATCCGATACGTGCCGCCTTGCCGAACGTCCATCTCGATCTCGGGTACGGTAACGTCGCCGGGCCCGAGAAACTTCGCTGCGAGTTGCGGCTTGGTCCAGGCGTCGAACACGCGCTGGCGCGGCGCCCGATACGTTCGGCGCAGTTCGATCGCCGGCACAGCCGCCGGCGCACTGGTGTCACTCATGTGGTCTTCTTTCGTTGTTGAGGTGTTTCTTCGAGAAGATCGCCGAGACGATCGAGCGTGGCGTTCCAGAAGGCGCGCTGCTTGTCGATCCAAGCGGCTGCAGCATCCATCACCTTTGGCGCGAGCGTGCAGCGGTGCACGCGTCCCAACACGTGCCGCTCGAGAAGCCCCGACTCTTCGAGCACGCGCACGTGCCGAGAGATCGCCGGCTGCGATATGGCGAAGCCGGACGCGATCTCTCCCACCGTCAGTGGCCCTCGGGCGAGCCGCTCGACGATGCGCCGCCGCGTCGGATCGGCCAACGCGGAGAATACTCCGTCGATCATCGCATTATTAACCATGGTGTTATATAACACTAACGTTAAATGTCGCGCATGTCAAGCCGTCGCAATGCCCGGTCCGGCGCGTGGACGCCGGACCGGGACTCCCCGCTAGCTAGATCGACGGCAGCGACGTGTTGAAGATCGGCAGCGATACGCTTCCCGTCACGACCACCGGCACGACGGCCGGTTTCGCCGCGTTGGCGGTGCCGTTTCGCGCGTACTGGTCCTGGAGGCCGTACACGAGCACGCCGAGTTGATCGCCCGGTTGCAGCCGAGCGCCGCCGCCGGCGAGATCGACGTCGAAGCGGCCCAACCCTCGCAGCGGCGTGAGTTGGTTGTCGACGAGATCCCACACGCCGGGATGCGCGGCGTGCATCTGCCCGACGCCGACGAACACGATCGGCGTGCCGGCCGCGACGCCGCCGACGGCTGCGACGTCCAGCGTCGCGTGCGGAATACCGGCCTCTACCGCGCCGCTTGCTGACGCGGTGTACAGCGCGACGGCCGCCGGCACGTCGACGTTCGCTCCGGCGACCGTCGTCAAGGTGCCGACGTTGAACGTCGTCAGTCGATGGCCGCTCGTCCGCGTGGGAACCTCCGGCAGCGTGATCGCATCGCCGGCCGCCAGCGAGATGCACGGCTGGGTCGGGATGGCCGCGGCCGCACTGCTCTTGTTCTTGAGATACCGGTCGAACCACATCAATTGCGCGGCGTCCTCGTTGAGTGTCGAACCGCAGCGCGAGTCGTTGGCGTCGCCCGACGGAAAGAACGCCGTCACGCCGGGATCAGGGATCAGGCCGATACTATTGTGCCCGGCCTGATAGCTCAGCAGCCGCACGTCGCCGCCCGCGCGCTTCAGGCATTGGTAGTTTGCGTACGCGCCGTTGAAGTCGAAGAGCGTATCGCGCACGCCGATCCAGATCATCGCATGCACGCGCGGCGGCACGGTCGTGGGCGGGCGCTGCGGCGCGGTCCCCGCCCCGCCGTTCGTCGCGATCGGCGTTCCGTTGCAGAAATACGACTCGCTGTGGTATCCGTAGTAGTCGTGTGAGTACGAGCTCTCGGTGTTGTTGAGCGTATCGTCCGTCGCGAAGAACTGCGTCGTGATGAACGGGTCGAGCCGTTGCTTGCCGTTCCCGAGGCCGTCGCCCCAGAGGATGTCGTTCCAGAGCGATTTGAACGCGCCGCCCGGGACCAGCGCGTAATTCAAATCGTTCGGCGCGATGTTCGGTGTGATCGCCCGAAGGCGATGCCGCGGGTCCGCGTTCGCGATGAGGAGCTGATACATGCCGCCGTACGACCCGCCGATCGCGCCGACCATGGGTTCGTGCGGATCGCGGCCGTCCAGCGTCGGACCGTACGCGAGCCAGGGCAGCTTTGCTTGCGCCCAATCGAGGACCGCAAGAATGTCGACGGCGTCTTTGTCGGGGTTCATCGAATCGACGACGCCGGTGTTCTCGCCGAAGCCGCGCTGGTCGAAGCTGATCGCGCCGTAGCCTGCCGCGACGAGCTCCGCGATATTGCTGCCGACGCTCGAACCCGCACTCGAGCTCGCCGCCGGCGATCCGAGCGTGGTGGTGCGGCTGCTGCCCCAGCCCGGACCGTGGAGCACGAGCGGATACGTCGTTCCGCCGGTTACGGTAGCGGGTTCGAAGACGGTGAACGCGACCGTGTCGCCGATCGACGACGTCAGGTAGATGCTATAGATCTGCCCGGGCCGCGACGCGCCTTTTGCGGGCGGAGGCGGTACTGCATTTGCATGACCCGGCGCATCGGGCGGTGCCGTCGGCCCAGCCGCGGGAGAGGATCGGGCGGACTCCGGCGTCAGCGCGGCGCCCACGGCGTCCGTAGCGGCGCGCGGTAGGATGCTCGATGAGCCTCGACCGCTACAGCCTGCGAATAGGACCGTTGCGACGACCGCCAGGGATATCGGGAAAAGCCGGAGTGCTCGCATGGACGACCTCGTAGGAGTGGGATCGTCTCATTTTCGGCTCACGCAGCAGTCCGTGCCGATACCCAAAACTTGGTAGAGGCGATCGTACGTGTACCGACCAGGCGGTCCGCTGCGTGCGCAAATGTGACAGCTTGCGACGAAATTATACAGGTATGTATACTTCTCGCATCCAACCCCGTCGTTCCGAAAAGGTCCTGTATCATGCCGTTTGCTCACGTGATCGTTCCTCCGGGCGTGCTCAACGTCCAGAAACGACAAAAGATGGTCGAGCTCGTCACCGATGCGATCATCGCCGCCGAAGAAGCGCCGCCGGAAGCACGCGCCGGCGTGACGGTCCTCGTCTCCGAAGCCGCCGACGGCGGCTGGGGTATCGCCGGCCGAGGCTACACGACGCCCGAGCTCGGCGAATACGTCAAAGATCTGGTGCGGAAAGCGCGAGGTACGACATAGCCGTAGCCGACAAACGGCGGGGGCGGCCGCGGCAGGAGGGTGCGGCGCGAGCCGCGATCCTGTCTGCCGCGGACCGTCTCTTTTACGCAAACGGTCTTGCGCGCGTGAGCCTCGCGACCGTCGCGAACGAAGCCGGCGTGACGCGCCGCACACTCTACTACCACTTTGCGGACAAGGACGCGCTCGTCCGAGTCTACCTCCGCAATCGCGACCGCTCAGGCCGCGCGTTGTTCGAGCGCGTCGAGGCCCAGGCGGCCGACGCGGCGAGCAGCGTGCTCGCGGTCTTCGCTTCCCTGGAGGTTTGGTTCCGGACGAAGGAATTTCGTGGTTGCGCTTTCACGAATGCGATCGGCGAGGGGCGCGAGACCGTCGTGTTCGCCGGCCCGATCGCGCGCCGGCACAAACGCGCGCTGCGCGACTGGTTCGTCCGAATTTGTGCGAGCGGCGGCGCGGACGATGCCGACGCGCTCGGCGAGCAATTGATGATACTCTTCGACGGAGCAATGTCCAGCTCGTGGGTTCGACGCGATCCGGCAGTCGCTCGTCATGCCGCGGCCGCTGCTCGCACGCTGCTCTCCGCGCACGGCCTGCTCTAAGGGGCCTCGCCGGCGAAACGCCTCCCCGCCGCGCGGCGGGAAGGCGTTTGCTTCACCCGGTTCCTTCGGGTTACTTCTTGACGGGTGGGACAGCTCGCAATTCAACGGAGCCGATTCGCAAGTTCGATTCGGCCCGGAACGCGCTGAATGCCCGGTTTCTCTCTGCGTCCGCCTTGGATCGATCTGCGGGAACGCGCCCGGTAGTGGCTTCGACCACGACGGTCACTCCCGATTCCGCCACGGCGGGACCGCCCAAGGCGCGCAGCGCTGCGGTTACGTCATAGGTGAGGGTCTTTCGCTCTGGTCCGCTCTGGCCGTGGTGGCGGAACGCCCCGAACCATGAGATGGTGCCGACTTGCTCGCGTGATGCTGGATCGCTCTTCTTTACCAGATAGACATTGAAGAGTGTGCCCGGGGGCGTGTCCGCCGTCACGTCACGCAGGACCAGCTGCATTGTTTCCGCTGTTTCCAGGTTCAAGAGCGCCCGTTTGAGCGTGTCCTTGGGAACGGCAATGTCGATGCTCGTCTGCGGCGCCTTGACGGCGACCGACTTGGACGCGCCGAGAACTGCTCCCTGAACGGCGGCAAGAGCGACGACTCTGCGAATGTTCAACGGGGGCGGTGCCGGCCGAAAGCAGCTCGTTTCATTGTCGTACACGTATCCCAGCTGCTTGCTGTCAATGAAGTCTTTCACGGGCCTGGTGACCTGGGCGCCCGTTTCGTCCACAAAGCTGAATTGCTGGGCTTGCCATAGGCCTCCTGGGGTGGCATGCAGTTTCTGCCAGCACGCCCAGAGCCGGTCGATATTGCCGTGATGATGGTAGAAGATCGGATCGTTCGCTGCGACCGGTACGTCGCCCATGTGCGCCACCGGGCACGTCGGACCGACGGTGCAATGCACGTATCCGTGAATGTTCGTCTCGATGCCGTATTCGTAGTTGAAATAGTTGGAGACGGGCAGCAGCGTGTTGACGTTGGTGGAGCTCGCACTCAGCGTAGATGCTCCGGTGTTCATGCCCGGGTCGCGCTTTGCGTCGTAGAACACGGAGTTCGTGTTTTGGAACTCCGCCGGTAGGGCCACTTGCGCCGGGTCCGTGTAGTCCCAGTACGGCAAGCGCAACGTGTTGTCGTTTCCGGCCCATCGCAGCACCCGCTCGAAGTAGTACAGATACATGCGATGCCATCCGAAGAAATTCGCCTGCTGCGGTCCGGGGCCGGCGGAGTGTTGGCACGTTGCCCAAATCAACATCGCGGTGGCATCCGGAGGAAGCTGGTCGGTAATTCCCGTGTAGTCCGACACGTAGCTGCTGAAGCCGTTTGCGTTCAGCCAGGCGACCTGGCCCGCAACGGTGCCGTCGGGGCTCTGCGTTCCGTAGTAGCCGTGAATGTTGGCCCAATATTCCCAGCTCCTCCGGTAATACGCCTTAATAGAACTTCCGTTCAGCGATTTCATCTTTGCGATTGCCTTCTTCAGGCTCGTGAGGCGCTGGGCCCCACCCGGTCCGCTGATGAAGCTTTGCCAACTCATGCGCACTTGCGGGGCTGCGGGTCTGTTCTGTCCCTTGCCGATTTGCGCCTTATTTGGCGTAAGCGTCGCCGGCTTGGCGTCCACCTGCAGCTGGGCGACACTCGCAACGAGAAGCATCGCGATCGCAATCCGCACCGGAGCAGTCGCTAGAGCTTTCTTGGCGTTCATAACAGCCTCCGTATGGTTCGTTAACGCCCGCGCGTGTGCGTGTGATCCAAGAACCGTCGAACGCCGGAGTTGCCTGCCTCGAAATCGCCGTAAAATGAAACACACACCCCGGACCGCGGGCTATTCGACCAAGCGATGGTCAGCCCTGCTGCCCCGACCCGTCGGCCGGCGTAGGGGTGCGCCGCCGGCGCGCCCACGTGATCCTCAGGATGAGCGGCAGGTTCGCGAGCAACATGGTCGCGTACGTAAGCGCGCGATGCTTGTCTTCGGCCAGATAAAAAATTCGTGAGCGAATAACGTGCCTCAGATTTCTCCGAAAGAGTTTTACGCGCTGCCGCTGCGGGTCCACGCGCTTCTCGCGGACGTCCCGCTGCACGACGTTTGGGCGGTCGACCTGCCGCGTCTGCGCGAAGGCATGACGCTCGAAGAGTTTCAGCGCCGGTCGCGCTCGGACCGAACGTCGGGGCGGTTCCCGCGGCCCGTGCGCGCGCTCTTTCGGCTGAGGTTTTTTCTGGGCCGCCTTTTTCGATTGGAGGACGAGCCGAAGAACGCGGGCGCCGTATCGTTCGCAGCACGGCTGACGCCGGATGATCGTGCCAGGTCTTCGGTCGAGGCCGGTACGCCGGATGGCCTGTTCCGTGTCGTCTATCGTTTCGAGAACGAGCAGGTGCTCGAAGTGCAGAATCGTACGGCGCACGCCGCGGCGGTCAGCGCGCTCACGGAAACCGCGGACGGCTATCGCTACTACTTCGCCGTGTACGTCGCGAAGGCAAGCTGGATCACGCCGCTCTATATGGCCCTCATCGACCCGTTCCGAAGATGGATCGTCTATCCGGCCCTGCTGAAAAGCATCCGCGCAACCTGGATCACGTGTGCGCCGCCGGTGCGAACGTGATCCTCAGGATGAGCGGTAGGTTCGCGAGCAACATCGTCGCGTACGTCAGCGCGCGATGCTTGTCTTCGACCAGATAGAAAATTCGCGCCGGAAAATACAGCAGTGCAGCGCAGGCTGCGGTCGCCACAAACCGTCCCAGTATGTCGGTGACGCTGCCGGGCCTTCCCAACGGCGTCTGCGTCACGAGCTCGCCGAATGCCGCGCTCGCCGTCACGCTGCCCCAGAGGATCTGGAGGCCGATCGCATTGAGGTACATGCACACGTCGCCAAGACGTTCCGCTGCCGGCGTGGCGAGAAACGTCCAACGCGGCGGCTTTTTCGGCGACACGAAGTAGCGGTACACGAAGACGACGCTCATGATGCTCCACACGATCCCGACGAGCGTGAAGGCTACGGCCACGCCTTCGCCTGCCGAGAAAACCCCGCCGAGGACGACCGCTGCGACGGTGCAGAGGGCGAACATCAGAACCAAGTAGACGAACATGAACCAAAACAGGATACAGCCGGCGCCCGACTCGGTGTCGAACGTGTGCCGCTGATGGAAGGACCATCGCTTCAGTATCGGCCCGAGCGGCTGTAGCAAGATGAGGCCCGCGAAAAAGAAGCCGATCGCGAGCTTCGCACGCACGTCCTCGACCGCGGTGTGCACAAGGCTATTCGCCAGAACTCCGGCCGCTCGCACCATCAGGAGGTTGACGACGAAGACGGCGAGGTCGAGCACGATCCCGCGATTGTTCGGGGCCAAGATGTTGCTGCGGAGAGCGCCCAGCACGCTTCGCGAGTTCGAAGCGCTCATCGGCATCGCCCGCTAACGCGCCCAGGTACGAGCGGCGCATGGACCCGGCCGCCGGACGTCCAATGAAAGACCGCACGATGCACCGTGTACGTGCCTGTTTGATCGCCGCGCTCGTCACCGTGGGCGCGATCGCCGCCGCGACGACCGCCGGCGCCGCCCCGCCGGCCCCGTCGAAGATGCCGGGAGCCGACCCCGAGCACGCGCGACTCACCGCGATGAGCGGCACCTGGGACGTCGAGATGACGTTCTGGTTTCGACCCGGCGGTCCGGGTGTCACCACCAAGGGCACGTCGACGATCCGGCCGCTGTTCGGCGGGCTCTTCGTCGAAGAGAAGATCGAAGGCGCATTGAACGGCGTTCCGTTCACCACCCTTGCGTGGACCGGCTTCAACGGCGCGACGCACCAGTACGAGGCCACGCGCATCGCGAGCACCAACACCAGCCGCATCGCCGAAACCGGCGGCTACGACGAAAACACCAAGCGGTTCGAGCTGAAGGCGGATTACCTGTTAGCCGGCGATACGTGGCACCAGCGCACGGTCATCCACCCGATGTCGGCCGACGCCATGATTGCGACGAGCTACCTGAGCTTCGGCACCGTGCCGGAGTGGAAGGCCGTAGAGATCAAATACACGCGCAGCGCGAAGTAGGAAAACCTCAAGTTCGTCGCGCGGGCAGGAAGCGGCTGTTGTGCAGCAGAGCAAAGTCGCTGTGGGTGCTTTGCAGCAGCTTGGGCCAACAGCATCGGCGCCGGCGTTGGGCAACGCTCTTGCGCAGCAGAAAACCCAGCATGTCGCTACAAGCCATCGACCTTACCTCAAAATAGCAAAAGCCGGTGTCACCCTCAGCGCACCGGCTCGCGAAACTCTCTACGTTGGAAACGATCTTAGGTGCACATGATGCACGAGCGTTCGCTCGTTGTCGAGCGCTGCCGAACCTTTGAGTCAGCCTTGCCGTGCCTTCTCGCCCACTCCTTTGAAAAACGTGTAGCAGAATACGCCGTCCGCTGCGGTGGTTCTGTGCAAGTCTTGAATACCGTCATCGAAGGCTTCACGTTCGATCAGCCCCGCCTCGATCGCCGAATCGCGGACGCCCTCGATCATCGCGGTAAACGTTCTCCTCGTGAAGCCGTCGACCAGAGCGGGCCGGCTCGCATCGACATAGACCATGCGCGGTGAGACGTGAACGCGTTCGAGTTCGGCTTCGACCATGAGCGGATAGAGCTGCCGCCCGATGCATGCGTTTCCTCCGGAAATCCGCTGCAGCTCGATTTGACACTCGATCGCCTTGCGAGCAGCGGCACTGTCCGGATAAAAGTACGCCGAGCCGTGGTCACCCTCGATGAGCGTCAGGGTCCCGCCGGGCTTGAGCACGCCGGTAAGAATCGCGAGCGCTTGAGCGGGGCGCGTCACATGCTCCAGAACGAAGCAGACGAACACGTGATCGAAGGACTCGGGTGCGAAGGGCAAGGCGAAGATGTCCGCTTGCTGGACGTGTACGTTGGTAATTCCGGCAGCTGCAATGACGCGCTGGGTCTCCAAGACCGAACGGGCCGAAACGTCGATCGATGTGAACCGTGCGCCTGGGCTCCGCTGTGAGAGCGTGATCGTTTGCGCTCCCACGCCGCAGCCGGCCTCGAGGACCGTACTGCCCGCGGCGTATGCGGTGTCCGCGTGCAGAAGCTCGACCAAGGTTCCGGCCTGGTCTTGCAGCCGTCCGTCCTCTCGCGCGTGATAGCCGTGCACGTACGTTTCGCGCATCGTCGTCCGTTTCTGGACCTGCCCGCTCAACCATGCCGACGAAGGCCGTTAGCAAAGGAAACGGCTCGTGAGGCGACGAGGAAGGAGCGATATGAAAGCTGCTGTGTTCCGCGGCGCGCACCAACCGTTGACGATCGAGGACGTGGACATCGACCGGCCGATGGGCCGCGAGGTGCTGGTGAAGACCGCCGCGGTCGGCGTCTGCCACAGCGATCTGCACTTTGTCGACGGTTTGTGGCCGCACCCCGCGCCGGCCGTCCTGGGACACGAAGCCGCAGGCATCGTCGAAGAGGTCGGCGATCAGGTGACCCACGTGAAGCCGGGCGACCACGTCGTCTCATGCTTGTCCGTGTTTTGCGGCCACTGCGACCAGTGCCTCAGCGGGCACCCGAGCCGCTGCACGAATCCGGAGCGGCAGCGCGCAGCATCACAGCGGCCGCGCCTGTCGCAGAACGGCGGGCCGATGCATCAGTTCCTGAACATCTCGGGCTATGCGGAATACATGCTTCTGCACGAGCACGCGATCGTGAAAATTCGCGACGACATGCCGCTCGACCGCGCCGCGCTCATCGGTTGCGGCGTGTTGACGGGCGTCGGCGCGGTGCTGAACACGGCCCGCATCAAAGCGGGATCGACGGTCGCCGTGTTCGGCACGGGCGGCGTCGGCCTGGGGGCGATCCAGGGAGCCCGCATCGCGGGCGCACGGCAGATCATCGCCGTCGACCTGATCGAGAGCAAACTGGCGAAGGCCATGGAGCTGGGCGCCACGCACACCGTCGACGCGTCATCGCAGGACCCCGTGAAGGCTATCCGCGACATGACGGGCGGCGGCGTCGACTACGCGTTCGAGGCGATCGGTATCGCGAAGGTCGCTGCGCAGGCATTCGAATGCCTGAACGCCGGCGGCACGGCCACGATCATCGGGATGATCCCGCTCGGCCACAAGATCGAAGTGGATGCGCGTCTGCTGCTGTGGGAGCGCAAGCTCCAGGGGAGCATGATGGGGTCCAACCGGTTCCGCGTCGATATCCCGCGCTACATCGATTTCTACATGCAGGGCCGGCTGAAGCTCGACGAGATGATCACGCGGACGGGCAAGCTCGAAGACGTCAACGACGCGTTCCGTGCGATGAAGGCCGGCGAGGTCGCCCGCACCGTGCTGACGATCGGATAGACTCGGCGTTCTCGCCGGCTCACACGAAACTCATCGTGAACACGACCGGATCCGAGTACGTCCCTCCGGCGACGTCTTGGTTCCCCTCCACCTGAAGCGTCGCCGTTCCGTTGTTCACGATGCCGTTGACCGGAGCGAACGGACCCCAGACCCGGCTCGAACCGCTTCCGTCGCCCCACACGTTGGCCGAACTGTGGGGCGTCACCGCAAAGCCCGGCGGATAGAGCCAGTAGTTCAAGTTGTCGGAGCCGCCCGCTTTCATGTTGCGCTTATCGAAGGTTCCACCGCTCGGATTCGCGCCTGCGCCCGCGGTGATCGTCAGGTTTGTCGCCGACGCGCCGGCGGCGCACGTGAACGAGAGGCCGAACGTGACGATGACCGACGTGTTCAGGATGGTCGGATCGTAGTTTCCCACGTTGACGGTGGCCGGTAGCGTCACCGAGCAGCTTGCGGCGGCGTTCGCACTCGCAGCGCACGCGGCGAACGCGATGGTCGACACGAACGCCGCTACGTACGCGCGCACGTAAACGCTCCGACGTTCGTTTCGATCCCCGTCGAGCGAGGGATCTCCATGCTGAACCGGCACTCGCCGCCGCCGTATCGGATGACTGCCGCGTGGCTTCCGGGCGGTACGTCTTCGAGATAGAAGTGCCCGTCGCGGTCGAGCTCCGAGGTGACGCTCTTCCCGCCGACTAGCAGCGAGAGCTGTCCGAATGCCGGGATCACGGTTCCCCCGATTCCGGACACGCTGACCGTGCCGATGACTGCCGTCACGACCGCCGCGGAAAACCGCGCGACACCGCCGTGGCCCGACGCCACCATGATGTTGCGATCGGCGTTCGAAAGCCCTAAATTCACCGGACCGTCGTCGCGCTCGATGCGGATGCGCTGCGCGGAATAGCTCGGCAGGTTCGCGATCACGAGGACGCCATGCCGGTCGGTCGTACCGGCGTCTTGATTGCCGACCAGCACCTTCACCCGTTCGCCGCCGACGACGTTGACGATCGCAAAGCTGTCCGCGATCGGTTGCGAGAGGTGCGCGTATTGCCCGGCGAAGGCGACCGCTCCGCTCACGGCGATGTTGCCCGCAAACGGGCCGCCGCGCGCGAGGGCGTAGTCGACGTCGATGTTTCCGATGGGAGAGCGCGCCGCGAGCCGCCCGTTCGCGACGGTCGGACCCGAGTCGTAGCCCGTCACGTCGTATCCCGTTCCGCCGCTAGGCGGAGCGGTGCGCTGCAGCTCGAGGCCTTTGCGAACCCCCGAACCGTCACTCTGGAGCGATGCGTTGACGGTCGGAAGTGACGAGCTGCGCGGCGCGGACCGGAACAGGAAGACGCTGAAGTCTCGATGCGATGCGCCGTTGGTCGCCGACGTGCCGGCGGTGACCAGCAGCGAGACGCCGCCCGGAAGGGCGACGGATTGCTGCCACGAGAGCAGCCGGCTCGTGACCCCCAACAGCGAACGGCTTGCGCTGTAGGAGATCGCGCTCATGTACGTTCCTCGGAACGGGCGCATCCCGATGCTCGCGCGCTGGTCGCTGATGATGCGATCCGAAAACGGACGTTCGCCTATGGTGGTGTACGCGCGCGTCGCAGCGCGAACCGCCGCGTTCAGCCAGATGTTGCGCGAGCCGACAGCATATGCCAGGCTCCCGGCGAGCCCCGATGCGCCGCGGTCGCGGCTCTGCGCCAATCCCATTTCCCAGGTCCCGATACGCCCGGCGTGAGCGACCGAAGCGCCGGCGTTTTCGAAACCGCCTGCGAGCTCGGCATGCGCACCGACCGTCGTCGACTCGGTGAGCCCTAGCCGGTAGCGCGCGAGCGCTACGAGGTTCCCGAACGGCAACCTCGTGGCGAGCGTCTCGCGCGCCGCGCCTGCCGCGAACGCGTAGTCGGTCTCGCCTTTGTTCATCACCGAGGACGCACCGTAATACCGGGTCGAAACGGCTTGCGTACGGCCGAACGCATCGCGCAGCACGACGATCGCATCCGTGACGCCGCCCGTGCCCGGCAAGTTGCTGAAGTCGACGGTACCGGGAGCGACGTCGACGGTGCGGATGAGCTGCCCGTTGACGAAGATATCTGCCGTTGATGGGGTCAGCACGGTCGCACGCAGGATCGGCGAGGGATGCGGTCGACCGTCCGGATCGATGTCGGCGGCGCGCGATATGCTCGCGCCGGTGATCGTCAGCGCGGATCCGAGATCGCCGGAGTCGGCAACGATATCCCCCACCATGCTCCGCCGGCGCGCGAGCGCGTTCGTCCACGTGAGGTTGGTGAGACTACGGTGGAAGCCGTGCGCATCGAAGGTCCCCGCCGAAAAGAAGGTCTTGTGTTCGTCCGATAGCGTGAGCTCCTGTGCGCCGGAGAGTCCCGCCGAACCGGCCCGGAGGCTGTAGTTGAGGAACCCGGACCGTGCAGCCGTTGCGTCGCGCGTCTGCTCGAGGTCCGGCGCGAGGCTGACGATGGACGCGCGCGTAAGGGATGCTGCGCTCGCCGCGTCGAGTCGCAAGGTCGGTCCGTTCACATCGAACCGCGCGGTGATCTCGGGAGCCAGGTCGTTGACGTTCACATAGCGCGCGGCGTCGCCTTCGTCGAAGCGCGGCGGGATCACGAGACCGCTCGCGCGCAGTTCGGACAGCGAAGCATAGACGCCGTCGGGCTTGACGAGCACGACCTGTTCGCCGCTTTGCTCGCCGTTGACGATGATGGTCGCAAACGTACGCTCGGCGGTTTCGGCGATCGCCGGTGCATTCGAGGCGATTTCGTCAGGGTTGGCCGGTGACGAACCGGTCCAGACGATCGCGACGGCGAGCGTCGCAACGCCGGCACGCCTCACCCAAGAAGCGTTCATTCGCAATCAGCCGCAGGCGTGCTCGGGAGTGACGGTGCGATCGAACTTCGCCTTGCCCGCATCGACGGCGATCGAGACCGTTTTGATCGTCGCGCACGTGCCGCTCGGAAGCGGCATGACGAAGTCGTGCTGGCTGTTTGCGAGCACGAACCACGCCGAGTTCTCCGCCGACATGATCGTCGCCGATTCCCCGCGCGCGATCACGCGCATCGTCTTCGCGACGAAATGAACGTTCCCGGTGTTGCGTACGCTGAACCGAAGGTTGTGCCGGTCGACGACGACGTCCGTGATCTGGCCGGCCGCTACGGCTTGCTGCGGGGCGAGGTAGATCGGGATGCTAAAGCTCGCGGTGAAGGCGAGACCGGCGGATTCGGCCACCAGCACGTTCTGCAAGGGCGGCAGCTCGCTGACCACGAGCCGGTAGGTCTTTTCGGTCGTGTCCGCAGCCGCGGTACTCCCGATGCGAATCCGCTGCGATTGCAAGCTGTCGATGGTGAACGAGCCTGGGAAGAAGACGACGTCGTTCGTCGGTGAGAGCACCACGGGTGCCGCCGCGGTCTGGTTCCAGCGGTACGCCGACGCGCTGTAGCGCTGAGGCACCAGCGAGGTATTGGTGATCGTCACGTACGTGCTCGCCGCTCCCGAGGCCAAGAGCAGCCGGGTCGGCGAGACGGACGAGCCGTTCGCCGACGCCGCGATGGGAAGTAAAGCGAGCACGCAGACCGCGGCAAGAGCCTTCATCGGTTTAGCTGTAGGTAATCGTGATGCCGACGGTGTCGGTGTAGGTTCCGGCGATCACGTTCGTGCCGGCTGGTGCTTTCACGTACGCGGTGAAGATCGCCGGGGCGACGACCGCGGTGTAGGTTCCGAGCGCCGGCCACGCGGCATTGGTCCAGGCCGTCGCAAACGTGGCGTCTTGGTAGATGCCGTAGGCGATGTCCGCCGTGCCGGCTCCGCGCATCTGGCGAACGCCTGCGATGGCGAAAAGGCCGTTGTCGATGCCAACCGACGATACGGCGGCACCCTGCGTGCACGTTACCGTGATCGTCGAGCTCGCGGTGCTTGCCGCGGTGTACGTCCACGTGCCGAGGTCGGCGGTCGTGGCGCTCGTCGTGCACGACGCGGCGACGCTGGTGGTAACCGTCATCGGTCCCGTGGCGGTGAGCGCGCCGGCCGCGAGCGGCGCGAAGAATACGGAGCTGGCGACGAACGCGCCGAGCGCTGCTTGGATGCGGAAACGTCGAAACATGTCTTCCTTCTAGCCTAGTGATTGGTGCTCAGGTGAAGTTCACGGTGATGGTGACGGTGTCTGTGTAGGACCCGCTCGGCACGTTGATCCCGGCCGCGATCTTGGCGCATTTCGTGCCGCCGATCGCCGTCAAGACGCTGGTCGACGTGACGTTTTGGAACGTGCTCGGCGTGGCGGCGCCCGTCCACAGCGCCACGGCCGACGCGCAGTCGTTCGTATAGAGCGCATAGGGCAACGAGTGTCCCGCGCCGTCGGACATGGTGCGCGATGACGCGAGGAAGTTCAACCCGTTGTCGAGCGTGACGCTGCCGATCGTCGCGCTCTTCGTGCAATGCAGGGTCGGTGCGAACGTTACCGTGGCCGGCGCGGCCATCTGATACGTGCCGAAGGCGACGTTCCAGGCGAGGCTGTCGATGCGGCAGTCGTCGAGGACGGTCGCCGCGACGGTCGATGTCGCCGCCTGGGGGCTAGGGCCGGCGAACGCTAGCGTGCCGAGCGACGAGAGGAAGGTGACGGACAAGAAGCCGGCCACCATGGAAGCGGCGGCGCGTAGAGACATGAACGCAGCATGCGCCGGCGAGGTAACGTGGCGGTGTCCGGCCGGTAACGGGGCGAGACGAGCGGGTAGCCCCGACGGCGGCATGGTACTAGGCCGCCATGCGTCGGGCGTTTGCTTCATCGGTTATCGCGATCGGTTTGCTCGTGCAAGCCGCAGCCTTCGCTCAGGAGTCGCCTCCGCCGGCAACGCCTCTGCCGGCAACGGCGCCGCCGCGCAACGTTCTGCTCTATCGGGGCTTCACGGTGGATGCGGCGGCGATCGAGCGCGACTCGGGTGCGCGTTCGGCGGTGGAGCATCAGCTCGACATCGTCGCCGATAGCGGCGTGAGCGCGGACATCCTCACGTTCTTCCGCGCGCAGCACATGCTCGTGCGGCCGGGTGCGCGGGATCGCTTCTCACGCGACGGCGGGATCGAGATCGACACGCATCTTCCGCCGCAGCAGCCGATCGTGCTGCACGAGCTGCTGCACGCGTACCATGCGTTCGTGCTGCCCCAGGGCGCGCGCAACCCCGACGTCCTCGAGTTCTACAACGAGGCGCGCCGCGGCGGCCTCTATCCCGCGGGCTCGTACGTGCTCAGGAATCCGATGGAGTTCTTCGCCGTCACGGGAAGCCTGTATCTGTCGGGTCACGTCGACCGCCCGCCCGGAAACCGGGAGACCCTACGCGCAGCCCAGCCGCGCTACTACGCGTGGCTCGGCAAGCTCTTCGGCGTGGAAAAGTAGGGGTTGCAAGACACCGTGAACACATAAGGCTCCGGCGGTGTCTTTAGGGTAGAGGGCGGTGAAGCGTGGCCGGCGCGCGATCGGAAACCATGGGTTCTGCATCTGCATCTGCATCGACATCCGCATCGGCGCACAGCACGACCGAGTTCGAACGTCGCCTGCGGGAGACTCAACGCGTGGTCTATCAGATTGCATACGGTGTCCTCGGCAACGAGGCCGATGCGGAGGACGTCAGCCAAGACGTGTTCTTGCGCGCGTATCGCAAACTCGCCGGTCTTCGGGATCCCGAGAAATTCCGCGCGTGGGTCGCGCGCATGAGCCGGCGACTTGCCCTCAACCATCAGCGCGCCGCCGGCCGCACGCAGCGCCGCGACGGCAGTTGGCTCGCAAGCGCCGCGCTGCCTGCGGCGAGCGCAGAAACCGAAGTCGCAGCGCTTGATTTCGACGCTCGCCTGCGCGACGAGATAGGCTGCCTGCCCGAAAAATTGCGCAGCGTGCTCCTGCTGAGCGCCGTCGAGGAACTGGACACACGTGAGGTCGCGAACGCTCTCGGCATCCCGGAGGGCACCGTCCGATCGCGATTGCATTCGGCGCGAAAGCAGCTGCTGCGGAGGTTTTCGCCATGACGCCCTGCGCGCGGTGGCAGGATGAGCTGATCGATCATGCGCTCGACCAGCCTGCGAGCGCCGCGCTGTCCGCACACCTGGCGACGTGTGCCGGCTGCGCCGCCGCCCTCGCCGGCTGGCGCGCTCGGGCGCGGCGGCTCGATGCGGGCGTTCGCACGCTCGTGGCCCGCGAACCCTCATCGAATCTACGTTCCCGCGTGCTGGCCGGAATCGACTCGAGACCGGTGCCCGTGACGTTGGTTTGGCGAACGCGCACCGCCGTCGCCGGCGCGGTCCTGATCGCGAGCATCGTCTTGGTTACGTACGGCGTGGCTCTGCAAAAAGAGCGCGCGCACTCGACGGCTCTTGCCTCGGCCGGCGCCGCGCTCTCACACTGGCAGGCGCCGACCGACGTCCTGCTTCCCAAGAAATGATGTCAAGGAGACAACGATGCGTCCGAAACGCGTAATCATCGCCGTGTTGGCCGGCTGGCTGTTGCTGAGCTGGAATCCCGTGTTCGCGCAGCAAAGCCCCGGCGCGCCGAGTCCGGATCCGATCGGGCAAAACTTCTTTCCACCCGACCTCGTAATGTCGCAAGCCGATGCCATCGGGCTCACCGACGCACAGAAAACCTCCATCCAACCGATGATTCTGAAAGCGCAGGCGCATTTTATCGAGCTCCAGCCGCGGCTTCAGCGGGCCGTCCGGACGATGGCGAGCTTGGTCGGTCAAAACCGCGTGGACGAGACGCAAGTCTTATCGCAGTTGGAAAAGGTCCTGAGCGTCGAGCGCGAGATCAAGCGCACGCAGATCGGCTTGATGATTCACATCAAGAACGCGCTGACCGCCGAACAGCAGGCCCGGCTGCGCCAGCTACGCGCCGAGTCCGGGGCACATTAGCCATTCGGCGTATGGCCAGCGCCCTGCGCTACCCTGCGGCGACGAAATGCCAACCTAGACGAATGCGCAACCGTTCGCCGAGCCAGTCGGACAGAGCGACGAGTGCCCAGGTCACCAGCACGTACGCGAACATCTGGCGGTAGAAGAACAGCTGCTGCGCTTGGAACAGCGCCTGACCCACGCCGCCGGCGCCGATCAAGCCGACCACCGTTGCCGCGCGCACGTTCCACTCCAGCCTGAAGAGCGTGTGCACGACGAGCGGTCCCAGCGCGAGCGGGAGGAAGCCGAATGCGACGATCGGCAGCGGCCGCGCGCCGGTCGCCGCCAGCGATGCGATCGGTGCGACCGGCACGTTCTCGAAGCTCTCGGCATAGAGCTTGCCGAGCACGCCCGCCGAGTGCAGTCCCAGCGCGACGGCGCCCGCGAGCGGGCCGATCCCGACGCTCACGACGAGGATCAGCCCGAACACCAATTCAGGGATCGCGCGCGCGACGTCGAGCACGCGGCGAACGGCGACGACGACGGCGAACGGCGCGAGCCGGCGCGCGGCAAGCAACGATACCGGGAAAGCGAGCACGGCGCCGAGCAGCGTGCCGCCGGCCGCGATCGCCAGCGTCTGCGCGATCAGCAGCGGCAGCCCGACGATCTGCTCAGCGCGCAGCTGCGGGGGAAACATCCCGGCGAACGTGTGCAGCGCGTGCACGAAGGCGAAGATCTGCGGCCGGTTGAGCCACAGCGCGATCAGCCCGACGGGCAGAAGCAACAGCACGGTGCGTGGCGCGCGGCGGGCGAGCATGCCGAAGCTGTCGACGCCGGCGACCAGCGCGACGAGCACGATGACGATCGTCAGCGTGCGGTGAAAGTCCAGCGTGCTGAGCGCGCCGACGAGCTCCGTGCCGATCCCGCCGCCGCCGACCGCGCCGACGATGATCGACGCGCGCATCGCGCACTCGAACGCGTACGTGCCGAACGTGAGCAGATCGGCCTGGGTGAGCGGGATCAGCCCGAACGCGGCGATCGCGACGCGCGACGCGCCGGTCGCACGCAGCGCTTCGAGCGGCGCCGCGTCGGCGGCGACGAACAGGTCGCCGAACACGCGCCCGACCATCGCCGTGTAGAACACCGCCAGCGCGGCGATCCCAGCCGCAGGGCCGAGGCCGAGCACGACGACGGCGAGGATCGCGAGCGTCAGGTCGGGGATGGCGCGCAGCGACGACAGTGCGGCCACGATCAGGCGGTGGCCCGGCGCGCGCGTCGCGATCGCGACCGCTAAAGGAACGCCGAGCGCGAACGCGAGGAGCATCCCGGCGGCGGCCATCCCGATGGTCTCCGCGATCGGACGCAGCAGCGCGCGCACATACTGCGGTGCGAGGTCGGGCGGAAAGAACGCGCCGATCAGCCGGAATATGTTGCCGAGCGCGTCGATCACCGGATACGCCCGCCCACGAGCTCGACGACCCGGTCGAAATGCCGGTGCGCGAGCTCCGTCTGGTGGAGCGAGCACAGCAGCGCGATGTTGCGCTCGCGCGCGAGATCGCACAGCAGCCTTACGATCTGCTCGCCCAGCTCGGGATCGAGCGACGCGATCGGCTCGTCGGCCAAGATCGCGGCGGGGTTCTGCACGAGCGCGCGCGCGATCGCGACGCGCTGCTGCTGGCCGCCCGAGAGCTCGCTCGTGCGGCTGCGGAGCTTTTCGGCGATCCCGACCGACGCGAGCGCCGCGCGCGCTTCGGCGTACTCCGCCGCGGTCGGCGCGATCAGGAACCGCAGCGCGTGCAGCGTGCTCCACCGCCCGAGCGCGCCGGCCATGACGTTCTGCGTCACGGTGAGGCGGTCGACGAGGTCGTGCTGCTGCGCGATGAACGCCAGCCGCGTGCGCAACCGGCGCAGCTCGCGGCCGCGCACCGCCGCGACGTCGATGCCTTCGACGCGGATACTGCCGGCCGCGATCGGGACGGTGCCGTTGAGCGACCGCAGCAGCGACGTCTTGCCGCTGCCGCTGGGACCGACGAGCGCGACGCACTCGCCGGCCGCGATGTCGAGCGTCACGCCGTCGAGCGCGGGCGGCGTGCCGCGTCCGTAGACCACGCGCACGCCGCGAATCTCGAGCATCGGGATCAGAGCAGCTTTAATTTCGTCGCGATCGTCCGCAAGAGGTCGTATTCCGCATCGTTCGCGCGCACGAACGCCGTTCCGCGGAGGATGTCGAGGACGGCGGCGTCACCGGGGGCGTGCAGCGACAGGAACGCGTTGGAGAACGCCGCGCGGTCGGCGGGCGTCGCATCCTTGCGCGCGACCCAGACGTAGTCGAGAAACGGCGGCGTGGTGAAGAAGATGCGAACTTTGCTTTTGTCGAGCTGATTGCCGTCGACCATCGCGTGGTACACGCTCTCGTCCATCGCGCCGGCATCGACGACGCCCGCTTCGACGGCCTTCGCGGTCGCCGGGTGGTTGCCGGTGTAGCGATAGCTGAGATCTTTGTCCGGGTCGAGGCCCGCTTGCGACATCGCATAGAACGGCATCAGGTGACCACTCGTCGAGTTGATGTCGCCGAACGCGAACTTTTTGCCGCGCAGGTCCTTGAGCGCATTGATCGGGCTCGCGGTCTGCGTGATGAACAGCGAGTGGAATTGGCGATCGCTCGAGCGCTGCACCAGCGGAACGACGCCGTAGAGCCCGTGCGCTTTGACGTACGTCAGCCCGCCTAGGTATGCGAAGTCGAGCGTGCCGTTCCCGAGCGCCTCCACCGTCGCGTTGTAGTTCGTCGGGATGACGAGATCGACGTCGCGCCCGAGCTTCGCGGCGAGGTAGTCGCGCAGCGGCTTCTTCTGGTCGATCGAGAGCTGGGTCGCGCCGGCGTCCGGGATCATCCCGACCCGAATGACCGTCGCAGCGCGCGCCGTACGGGGCAGCGTGGTCAGCGCGGCGAGCGCGGTCGCGGATGTGAGCAAGGAACGTCTGGTGAGCATCGCGCCTGTTTCCCGAGGGGCGTTCGCCAATACCTACAAGTCCGGCGGCGGGAGAGCTTGTGCCGTTACGGCGACGGCGACGGCGACGGCGACGGCGAGGGCGAGGGTTCAACTCCAAACCAGTGGCGCGTCAACACACCATGCACGGGGTCGTAGCTCCGGCGACTCAGTCGCGGGGTTGCGCACTCCGGCGAATACGGCCGTGATCCCGTTATCGGACCGGGATTGAATGCTTGACCCGAGGCAGCAGCCGGAACGGAGGCCGGAGCCGCTACGGTGGAAGTCGGTCCGGCGACCGCATCGGTGCGCTTCGTGGTCCGGCCCGGTTGGGGCCCCGGCGGGGTTGGCGCACTTCCCATGGTGACGCCGACGACCAGCGGTTGAGGGGTCGGAAGCGGAAGCTTCGTGCAAAAGTCGTCGACGAGCCGCTGAAGCGCTTGTGAGGCGACCGTCCCCCGCGTATTCACGGACGTCGGGTCGCCGTCCACGAGCGCGCCGAACGCTGGAGCAAACGTAACCATGCCGGTGCCGAACTTCGGATAGAGGGTGAGGAGCACGGCCGAGAAGAGGCTGAGTGTCGTCGCGGTAGTCGGTACGTTTATCCGACGCTGCCCGCTGACCGACCGCGATTGTCGTCCCACGCAATCGAGCAGCGTCCCGGTTGCAGCGGCAGAAAGCCGTGTATGACCGATGAGCTTCTTTGTGTCCGGCTCGATGGAAACCGAGTACACGAGGTACCGCTGACCGGCTGAGCAGATCGCATCATCGCTGGCGGCGTTCAACGAGACGGTTGTAAACGGCGAGCGAAAAGCAGATATGCCGCGCTCGCGCAGCATCGTTTCGAGGTAGTATCCATAGTCCGGATCGTTGGCTGACGCCGGAGCTTCCGGCACGAGCTCGATATATTGCTCGTAACCATGGTTTACGGCGAGCATATTTCCATCGACGATCGAGGCTGTACCAAGCAGCTTTCGAAAATTGTCGCCCGTGATCGGGGCCGTGTCGGGTGGCACTCTTGTCAGATCAGGCGTCAGAACCACCGTCCCGATCGGACTACCGTTGAGCGCATCGAATGACGTAAGCGTGATGCCGTCTGCCGACGCAGCTCCCCGGACCAGGATTCGAGCGGCCGAGACGCGGCAGGTTTGAATTCGATCCGCCGGACAATCCCCCGGCATCGGTATGTCGGCCGTCGTGATTCGCCAGGCAGTATACACCCGTCGCGTCGAGTTCAGCGTCGCGACGAACGTTTGCATGAAGCTGCCAACGCTCGGTGCGGATATTTTCGAGTCTACTGCAACTGGAAAGAACATCACGCCCAGGGAGAGGTCACCCTGGGCCGGCGTTTCCGCGCCGATTCCAACGATATTCCGCACCATCTCCGCTGTCGGATTCGTTGCGGCTGCCAACGATATCGGGTAGACCCCGAGTGGGCGATTGTTCTTGATTTCGGTGGGCCAGAACGTGAGAATCTGATCGGCGCTCACGCTCACGAGAACGATAACGTCGGGAGTCTTGCGACAATCGACGCCCGTCGTTGGGCACCCTTTCGCGACGTTCTTGGCATCAAGCCACCAGGCGGCATATCCTCCGGGATTCGAAGAGCCGTTGACCGCCCCAACGATCGCGTCGAGAGCCTTCGCCAACGGAACCGCCCGGGCGTCATCGCCCGCGACACCAGTTGGCCACGCGATCTCGACGGTTACAGAAGGCGCGGCAGCCTGCCCGGCCCGAATTCCGCTTGAAAGCAGGCAAATAACGATAACCGCGACGAGAAATCGCTTCGGCATGAAACACCCCCGTAGGGCCACACGTCCAAAGACACCGCTCTTAGGTGACGCACAGCAATTCGGAGCCTCGGAAGCCGGCCCTGCTCGAACGCCAGGGCGAGCAAATGAAACATGGGCCTCGTTCGGGTTATCGCCGCATCGGCGGCTTACTCGCTGCTTCCCCCAAGCGGAACAGGAGCGAGTTCCGTTCGAACGTCGTATTCCATACGTAGTCTTTGGGCAACGGCTTGCAGTTGGTTCCGGTGAGGGGGTACGTTGCTCGCCGAGCAGCGGCCAACGCGGCATCGTCAAAGGCTTGCTGGCCGGTTGACGTGGCGAGAGCCGCGCTCGTGGCGGCACCGGCATCGTTCACGTGAACGCGTACCGACGTCCTGAACTTCGCTCCGACGGCGACGTTTTTCATCGAGTCGGGAAACGCCGGAAGCATCGCGGTATACGCATTCGGGGGCACATAACCCGGGCGGAAGCGAGTGTGCGTCATCGTCGGCACTTTGCACGCCGATGGGTGCTGGTCGCGCCAACCTGCGGAGTACACCGGAACGATCACGGAAGCCGTGCTCTGCTCCGGTGTGTCGATCGGATAGGCCGTTCTGATGGTAGCCGACACGGGAACGCAATCGTGAAGAGCCGGCTTATACGTGCTCGCCATGGCGATATGCGTGACGGTTCTTTCCATGTCGGGATACCGTGGCGAAATGACGACGACGTTGCGCGGCCGTCCGGTCGCATCGACCGTGAGATCGAACGTTGCGACGTGTGACGCGCCATGCCGGGCCACGACCGCGCTTGCCTCAGGCACGGCGGTGTCGTCGACGGGGGAGTTGGCGGACCGCCGCTTGGGCCCCAACAGGTAGGTCATCACGATGCCTCGATTCGGCACCGGGCAGCTGGTCGCACCCGGCGACGCCGTGGCACCCTGCGCGAGGATACTCGGCGGCGTCTCGTAGGCGAGCACCGGCGAGACGGATTGCACCGTGAATGCGATGAGCGCGAGCAGCATGAGTGCACCTCCGAGTGCCGGCGGCGATAAGCGAAGTCGTCGCGGGGCAGAGTCGAGAAGACGCTCGATGCGGACCACGATCGAGTGACGGGAGCCGAGCGCACTCGGAGCGGCGATCGGCACGCGAGCGCGCGCGCCGTTTGCCAAAGTCGCCAAGACACGCGCAAACGCATCGCCCGTGCCGGTTCGAGCGACCACCCAATCGTCGCACGCGATCTCTCGCTCCATCGATAACCGCCGCATGACGAACCACGCAACGGGGTTGAGCGCGACGAGCGCTTCCGCGATGCGCGCTAGAGCGTTCGTCCAGACGTCATAACGCCGCAGGTGCGCGATCTCGTGAACGACGATCGTTTGCACGGCATCGGCGGGTAGTCGATCGACGAGCGCCGCGGGCAAGATGATGGCCGGGTGCAAGAACCCGGTAGCAACCGGTATTTGCATGCGATCCGACAGGAAGACCGGATAGTCGTGCGCCGCCGACCACAACCACGCGTTGCGCCGGATCGACGCGAGCGCGCGAACGTCGAGCAACAAGAGGATGCCGCGTGCGCAGGCAACCAGGATCCACACGAGCGCGGCAGCGACGACGACGCTTTGAGGCAGCGTGATGTGCGGTTTCCGCGCGGCTGCCGGACTCGGTTCGCTCACCCCGGCAGCCGGCTCCGTCACCGCCCGCGGCGCATCGATGCGCGAAGGCGCGATCGGAGCGATCGACACGGTGCTTTGATCGATGGTCGCCGCGGCATCGCTCACAGGTGGGGAAGGGCGTTCGGAGACGGCGACGGTGAGCATCGGAACGAGCACGAGCGCCACGAGCGCGGACAGCCAAATCGCGTAGCGCGTCGCGGCGCCCAGTTTCGGCAAGCAGCGCAGTCCGAGCCACACGGCGCCGACGATCAGCGCGCCTTCCCAGAGACTATCGAACACGGCGGCCGCGATCGCGAGGGCCGCCTGCGCGAACGGGGCGCTCACTTGCGGGCCTTCGTCTTGCGCTCGAGGAGCTCGCGAATCTGTTTACGGTCGGCTTCGCGCAGGGGAACGTCGTCGAGCAAAGTCACCGCGAGCGCGTTCGGCGAGTTCTGGAAAAAGCGCGCGAGCACGTGATTGACGGCGGACTTGGCCGCGTCGCTGCGTTCGACGAGCGGGCGGTACGTAAACGCGCGCCCGACCTCGCGGTGCGCGACGTAGCCCTTTTGTTCCAGCGTGCGCATCGTGGAGAGGACGGTGTTGTATGCCAAGATCGGCGGCGGAAGCGCCGCGGTCACTTCGGACACGGTTGCCTGCCCCTTCGCCCAAAGCACGTTCATCAGCCGCAGCTCGTGATCGGTGAGCACGAGCGCTTTCTTCCGGGGCATCGCCACCTCCTAGATTCGTGAGAGTAGCCTACACGGCCGGGGAAGCGTTGTCAACTAGTATCCTGAGAGACGCCGCCAGAGGAGTTCACGCACGCACGCGCCGGCAGCTACTGCGTGGTGAATGAGCCTGCCGATGACGGCGTGCAGCCACCGAGCGTATCGTTGAGAAAGACGTAGTACGTGCCGTGCGGGAATGAGCTGGCGATCGTCGCGCTCTCGTAGAAAGCGTTCGTTATTGTGGGCGTTGCCGAAGGTTTGGGTACCTGCGAGGCTTGGATTTGTTGGAAGAACGCGCTGTTACCGTTGTTCGCGGTATTCGGGTTTGGATTGTTATTGATCAGCACGTTGAACGTGCTTGGGAACAACCGGCTGGTCGCAAATACGATTTGCTGCGGCGTATCGGGGACGTTGGTCGCATTCGGAATCGGGTAAATCAGTTCTGACAGCCCGTTAAAGAGGCAAGGAATCGGTGTTGTCAACGCTCCGTTGGAACCGCCACAGTCGATGAAGGCCAGTGGTACGCAAAAGAAACCTACGAAAAAGGCCGCCATGTCGCGCCTGGACCGCCGCATCATGGCATCGACTCCGCCCGCCGACTAGCCGCCGGGCCAGCGGAGAGCCAGCGACGGCCGAGGTCGTCGCACAGGGCATTTTCGTCGAAGCTCGACGCCATCAGCGCGGCGAGTCCGCGCCGGCCTTCCAACGACGCGGCGGCGGCGGTGAAGCCGTTGTGTGCGAGGAGCGCGGCTTCGACCGCGTCCGCAGCAGCTTTGCCGCACGCGAGCGCCGCAGCCGGCGTCCCGTCGGCGACGCCGAGCCCGGTGGCCTGAGTTGATGCCAGGCCGATCGCGTTCCGCGCTGCATCCGCGTCGAGCGCAGTCGCACGCGCGGCCGCGGCAGCGGCCCCGATCCCGGCGATCACGCCGACCGCGTCCCACGGTGCGTCGAGCGTCAGCGCGCGCTCGAGACGCGCGGCGATCTCGCGACCGATCGCGATCGCTTCGACGGCTTCCGCGTCGCTGCGGGCCCCGAGCTCGCTCGACGCCATCGCCGCAGCGACGATCGGCGCGTTCGCACGTGCGCCGGGAACTGCGGCAAGCGTCGTGGCCGTTGCGAACGCGCGACGTAACGGCGCTCCGTAGGACTTGAGTACACGCGATGCGAGCTCTGACGCCGCGCTCGGCGTCTGCAGCGCCGTCCGCGCGTCGAGCAAACACGTGCGTGCGGCGTGCAGCGCTTCGTCGAACTCGGCGCCGGTATGCGGTTCGGTCACGAATCGTGCGATTGCCTCTGACGCCCCGGCGTCGGATGTCGCCGCGCTAGACATGCGCGCTCGCCGCGGCGGTCGTTGACGCGATCACGGCGTCGAGCGAAGCGGATTCTTCGATCGCGAGCACCGCATCGACGAGCCGATCTCCCGCACGTTCGCCGAGTTGCGGCTCGACGAGCAGCCGTACTTTTGCGAACAGCTCCGCATCCGTCAGCGGGCGCGCCGCGCTCCCGCGCGCGTGCGCGACTCGCTCCTCCACGATCGTTCCGTCGCGCAGCCGCGCTTCGAGCCGCGCGGCGTCGCGCGCGACGTCCGGGCTGGGAACGAGCGTCGTCTTGGCGCGCAGCGCACTTACGTCGGCGCGCCGAACGCGTTCGGCTTCATATTGCGGCAAGCCGACGCGGCCGTCGCACAGCGCCACGGCGATACCGTGGATCGCGCTGAACCGCGCTTCGAGGCCGTCCTGCGGATCGGGATTGCCCATCAGCTCCGGGACGAGCGGATGGCAATGCGCGCGAATTGATTCGATCGCTGCGGGTTCGACGCGATCGCGTAGCGCCAGCGCGGCGTCGATCGACGGATGCGCGACGATTCCGCACGGATACGGCTTGTAGGTGTTCTCCGCGAGCTCCCAGCGCTCGCCCAGCGCCTCGAGCATCTGCGCGGCATCGAAGCGCGTCGAGAGCGCCGCCGCAAAACCGCGCGGGTGCTCGACGACGTCGCTCGGCGCGTCGGCGCCCTGCGCGGCGAGCCGCGTTGCCAGGATGCCGTTCGCGGCGGCTTTGCCGGGATGAAACGCTTTCGCCATCGTCCCGAAGGCCTCGCGATGACCGAGCGGCATCGTCATCGCGAGCCGGACGGCGCGCGCGAGCGCCGCGTCGTCGAAGCCGAGCAGCAGCCCGGCGGTCACGGCGGCGCCGGCGGGGCCGCACGTCCCCGTGATGTGCCAGCCGCGGTCGTAGTGCTCCGGCGAGATCGCGACGCCGACGCGCAACTGCGCTTCGCAGCCGAGCGCGAACGCCGTCAACGCGAAATCTCCGTTCGGCGCCGTTTCCTCGGCGAGCGCGACGAGGACCGCCATGCACGCCGCACCGGCGTGGATGACCGTCGCGAGATGCGTGTCGTCGAAGTCGTCGACGTGCGCGGCGAAGCCGGCGGCGAGCGCCGCGAAGTGCGCGTCCGTGCGTTCGCCGCGCCCCAGGATCGTCGCAGCGGGCGGGCCGCCGAGGATGCGTGCGGCGGCCAGGATCGCGTCGACGCCCGGATGGTGCGCGGCGCCGATTGCCAGTCCGAGCACGTTCGCGAGCGCGCGTTTGGCCTCGTGCGCGAGCGGCGCCGGCAGCGGTGCGCGTGCGAGCGCGCCGAGCCCGGCGGCGAACGCAGCGGCGACGCCGGTCGCCGGATCAGGTTCCAAAGTATTGCGCATAGCGCGTCTTCATCTCGTCGCTCGTTTTGAGCACGCCCTGCGGGTCGTCGTGGAAAAGCCGGATGCGCGTGATCGGAATGCGGTTCGCGGGCTCCTTCAACCCCGCGCGTACCGAGCGCAGCCCGCCGAACTCGACCAGCATCTGCTGCGTGTCCTTGCTGAAGAGATATTGATAGAAGAGCCGCGCTGCGTTGGGATGCGGCGCGTCCTTGAACACCGCGGCGGGCGACGTCTCGAACGGCGTTCCCTCGGGCGGATACACGATGACGAGCGGGCTCCCTTGCGACTGCAGCTGGAAGACGACGTATTCGTTGCCGCCCGCCATCACGGGCTGCTCGCCGCGGCTCAGCACCTTCGGAGGTTCGGTCGACGACTGCACCTGCATGACCTTTTGCTCGCCGAGCTTCTGCAGGTACGGCCAGCCGAACGCTTTCATCAGTTCGTAGTTGGCCGTCATCTCGCTGCCGCTGTACGCGGGATGCGCCTTGACGAGCTTGCCTTTCCACTGCGGCTTGAGCAGGTCGGCCCAGGTCTTGGGCGCGTCCGCCGGCTTCACCAGCGAGACGTTGTACGCGATCGGTGAAAGCGTCGCGCGCCACGTGGCAAACGTCGCGTCGCGGTCACGAAACTGCGGCGGCCAGAACCGTTCGATGTCGTCCAGCCGGACGTTCGCGAGCCAGCCGCTGTTCTTCCACACCAAGAAGTTCGCGGCGTCCGAAGTGTTGACGACGTCGGCGACGTGCAGGTTGCTGCCCATCTCCTGGCCGATCCGCTGGAACACGCGCTCGCTGCCGGTCCGTTCGACCTGCACTTTGATTCCGTACTTCGCCTGGAAATCGCGCGCCAGCCGCTCGGCGACGCTCACGTCGACCGAGGTGTAGAAAACGACCAGGCCTTCGGCCTTCGCCTTGGCGACGTCGGGCGTGACGAACGCCGTCGCCGGCGACACGCGCGCGGGCGCGAGCACCGCGAGGGCGAGCGCGGTCGCCGCTGTCCATGCGGTCGACCGAATGAGGTTTGCGAACATCTATGCTCCTCCGGCGGAAACGGGTTCGAGACGATGACAACGCTCGGGCGGAAACGTCAGCCACACGCGTTCGCCGGGCTGAACGTCGGTCTGCGGCGGCGTCGTGATGCGGATCAGCTCGCCGCCGCTTTCGACGACGTAGTCGCGTGCGCTTCCGAGGAACACCCGCCGCACGACGGTCCCGCCCACCGCTGCGAAGCCGGCGGGTTCCGCGGAGAACAGCCCGACGTCTTCGAGCCGGATCGAGAACGGCGCGTCGAGCGCGGCGAAGTGGCCGGGCAGGACGTTCGCGCCGCCGACGAAGCGTGCCACGAACTCCGAGCGCGGGCGGCCGTAGATGTCCTCGGGCGTGCCGATCTGCTCCACGCGTCCCGCGCGCAGCACCACGATCAGATCAGCGGTCGCCATCGCCTCGCCTTGGTCGTGCGTGACGTACACGGTGGTGTAGCGGAACTCGTCGTGCAGGCGGCGGATCTCGAAGCGCATCTCCTCGCGCAGGTTCGCGTCCAGGTTGGAGAGCGGTTCGTCGAGCAGCAAGGTCTGCGGTTCGACGACGAGCGAGCGCGCCAGCGCGACGCGCTGCTGCTGGCCGCCGGACAACTCGGCCGGGTACCGTTGCAGCAGCGTGTCGAGCTGCACGGCCGTGCAGATCGTCGCGACGCGCCGGCCGATCTCGTCGCGCGGCAGCCCGCGCAGCCGCAACCCGTACGCGACGTTCTGCTCGACGGTCATGTGCGGCCATAGCGCGTAGCTCTGGAAGATCATCGACATCCCGCGCCGCTCGGGGGGAACGACCGCGCCGGGCGCGGACACGCGTGTGCCGCCGACCGCGATCTCGCCGGCGTCGGGCGCCAGGAATCCCGCGATGAGGCGCAATAGCGTCGTCTTGCCGCAGCCCGAGGGGCCCAGCAGCGCCACGAACGCGCCGTCGGGTATGGTCAGGTCGACGCCGTCGACGACGGGCGCGCCGCCGAAACGTTTGACCACGTTGCGCAGCTCGAGCGCCGCCATCGCGTCAGAGCGCTCCGCTCGTCACGCGCCCGGCGATCGCGTCGCCCATTGCGACCGTGGTTGCCGTTCCGCCGAGATCGGGGGTCAGCGCGTCGCGCGCCGCGATCGTCGCATCGACCGCGCGCTCGATCGCGCGCGCGGCGGCGGTCGCGCGCGGTTCGGCATTCGTGCGCCCGAGCCAGTCGAGCAGCATCTGCGCGGACACGATCATCGCGTAGGGGTTGGCGACGTTGCGCCCTGCGATGTCGGGCGCCGAACCGTGCGTCGCCTGCGCCATCGCATGGCGCGGCCCTGCCGAGAGCGCGGGCGCCATGCCGAGTCCCCCGACCAGCCCGGCGGCTTCGTCGCTGAGAATGTCGCCGAACATGTTCGTCGTGACGATCACGTCGTACGCCTGCGGTTGCATCACCAGGCGCATCGCGAACGTGTCGACGATGATTTCCTCGTAGGCGACGTCGGGAAACTCCGCGGCGACCGCGCGGCATTCCTCGGCAAACATGCCGCACCCCAGCTTGAACACCGTGTCCTTGTGGATCACGGCGAGCTGCTTGCGGCGCGTGCGCGCGAGCTCGAACGCAGCGCGCGCGACCTTCGACGAGCCCGCGCGCGTGATCACGCGCACGGAGATCGTGACGTCGTTCGTCGGGCGGAACTCGCCCGATCCGGCCACGACGTTGCGGTCGGGCTGAAACCCTTCGTTGTTCTCGCGAACGATGACGAGGTCGACGTCCTGATGCACGCTGGGCAGCGTGCGGTACGACTTCGCCGGACGAATGTTCGCGAACAGGTCGAAGTGCTTGCGCAGGATGGGGTGCGGGTTGATCGCGCCCGGAACCTTCGGATACTCCCGATGGCCGATCGGTCCGAGGATCCAGCCGTCCAGCGCGTCCAGCGTTTCGAGCGTGCCGTCGGGCAGCGTCGTGCCGAGATCGTCGAGGGCGCGGCGCCCGATCGGGAGCTCGGTCCACGCGATCGTCAGACCCGTCGCGCGCGCCGCCGCGTCGACGACCTTGACGGCCTCCGGAACGACTTCGAGCCCGATGTCGTCACCGAGCAGAATGCCGAGCTGCAGCGGAGCCCTCACGCGCGGTACTCCTCGGTTGCCGTGGCAACGACGGGCACGCGGTTAGCCAGCGCCAGGACCGCGAACGTCACGACCATCAGCAGCAATCCCAGCACGGCGATGCTGCCGGTGTCGCCCGACTCGTTGAGATCGTAGATCACCACGGCGATCGTGCGGGTCGGCGCGGTGAACAGCAAGATCGCGGCCGAGATCTCGCGGATCGCGCCGATGAACACGAAGCACCACGCCGCGACGATGCCGCTGCGCATCAGCGGCGCGGTGATGTCGCGCAGCACGCGCAGCGGCGTCGCGCCGAGCAGCCGCCCCGCCTCTTCGAGCTCCGGGTGGATCGACGACGCGACCGCGACGAGCTGCTGAAATGCCGCCGGAAACTCGATCGTGACGAACGCGATCAGCATGATCCACAGCGTTCCGAACAGCAGCAGCGGCGGCCTGGTGTACGCGAGGAACAGTCCGACGCCCAGCACGATGCTGGGGATCGCGATCGGCGCGCTCGCCAAGAAACTCAGCACGGTCCAACCGCGCACCGCGCGGCGCGCCACCAGATAGCCGACCACCAGCGCCAGCGTGGTCGCGATCGAGGCGGCACCGAGCGCGAGAACCAGGGTGTTCCGCAACGCGACCGGCGTCGCATCGAGCTCGATGAACACGAAGTGCACGTGCGCGAGCGTCAGGTTCGCGAACGTCGGAACCGCCGGCGCGATCTTCACGAAGGCGGCGTCGAGCAGCGCTCCGTACGGCAGCACGATCGCGTTGAGCAGCACGAAACCGCAGAACGCGAGCGCTGCCCACTTCCACGCGCCGAGCCGCGCGATCGTGCGCCGCGCGCCCTTGCCGGCGACGAGCGCGTAGCCTTTGCGGCCCAGCACGAGCTGCTGGGCGCGCAGCAGCGCGAGCGTGAGCAGCAGCATCGGCATCGACGCGGCCGCCGCCAGCGCCGGCTTGGGCGGAAACTGGAAGAGGCTCCAGATGCGCGTCGTCATCGTGTGGAACCCGGCGGGCAGCGTGAGCACCGCGGCGGAGCCGAATACCGTCATCGATTGCAGAAACGCGATGAGCGCACCGGCGAGGATCGCGGGCAGGATCAACGGCAAGGTGACGCGCCACGCCGTCTGCGCGGGGTGTGCTCCGAGGATCGCCGACGCGTCTTCGAGATCGGCGGGGATGCGTTCGAGCGCGTTGGCGACGAACACGAACGCGTACGGAAACGTGTACAGGAAGTTCACGAACGTGAGCCCGGCAACCGAGTAGACGTTGAACGGATGTACGGAGCGATCGAGGTGGAACGCCACGCGCGCGAGCTGGTTGAGAAAACCGGTGTTCGGTGCCGCGAGCAGCTCCCAGGCGATCGCGCCGAGGAACGGCGGCGTGACGAGCGATGCCGTCACCAGGATGCGCACCAAGCGCCGCAGCGGCATGTCGGTGCGCGCCACGCACCAGCCCATCGGCACCGCGACGAGCACGCACGCGGCGGCGACCGCGGCCGAGCTGCCGAGCGTGATGAGGAACGGGCGAATCATCGTCGCGTCGGTGAACAGCGTCACGTAGTTGTCGAGCGTGACACCGTGCGGCCCGCTGAAGCTCGTGACGACCAGCCATCCCACCGGCAACACGACCATGACGACGAGCGCCAGCGCGGCGATCGCGAACAGCACGCGCGAGAGATCGATCCGCATTACACCGTCAGCAGCACCTTGCCGTGGCCCGACCGCGACTCGACGAGCCGGTGCGCTGCGGCGGCCTCGCGCAGCGGGAAGCGCGCGCCGACGATCACGTGCACCTTGTCTTCGGCGACGAGCCGGAGCGATGCCTCAGCAGCCGGCCGCAGCGCGTGCGGCCGCAGCTTGCGGTACGACCCCGAGCTGTAGCCGATGACCGCGCGGTTGGAGGGGTGCAGCTCGTTCGTGCGCACCGTGCCGGGCGTTCCGGATGCGTTCCCGAACGCGACGAGCCGTCCGAACGGAGCGAGCGCCGTCAACCCGGCGGTGAACACGTCGCCGGCGACGGAGTCGAGGATGAGGTCGACGCCGCGGCCGTTCGTCGCGTCGAGCACGCGGCGTGCGAAATCTTCGCGCTGGTAGTCGATCGCGACGTCCGCGCCGGCATCGCGCGCGACCTCGCACTTCGCCTCGCTGCCGGCGGTTGCGAAGATCGTTCCGGCGCCCAGCGCGCGCGCGATTTGAATTGCCGTCGACCCCACGCCGCCGGCACCGGCGTGCACGAGCACGCTTTCGCCGGGTGCGAGGCGGCCGGCCATGGTCAGCACGTTGTACGCGGTGACGAGCATCAGCAGCGAGGCGGCGTCGTCGTCGGAGATCGCCGAGTCGAGCGGGTACGTCGTCGTTTCGGGCGCGACGACCACTTCGGCGTACGACCCGGCCGGCGGAAACGCCGCGACGCGCTGCCCGACGTGCAGCGCGTTGACGCCGTCACCGAGCGCGGCGATCGTTCCCGTGCAGTCGAGTCCCGGCACGAAGGGCGGCTGCTGACCGCCGTGATACGCGCCCCGCCTGGCTTGGACGTCGGCGAAGTTCACGCCGGTCTGCGTCACGCGGATCGCGACCTCGCCCGGGCCGGGCACGGGCTCGTCGCGCGTGCGCCACTCGAGCACCGACGGATCGCCGAACGATCGCACTTCCACGGCATGCATCGTCGACAGCTTCCCGCCCGCGCTCCTGGGCCCTCGCGGCGTTTAGCTGTTCAGGAAAAGCGCCACGGCCACCACCAGCGCCGTTCCGCGGACCTGCGCAAGATGATGGAAACCGGCTGGTCGCGGTCGTCTTCGTCCGCGACCACCGTCGTAACGATCCGCTTTTTCCACGCCTCTCGTACGACAGCCTCGACTTCGCGCTCGCGGCTCTTGAAGCAGCGTTCTCGTTCGTCGGAACACTCGAGCGTGAAGCCTTCGAACTCGCCGGAACGGCCGTACGCGATCGCTACGACCCGGCCGGTGAAACGGCTCTCGCGCTCGCCGCGTTCCTCGCGCGACTTGCGGTGAGGCTTCACGCCGTCGTAACCGTTGGCGGAAGGTCTGATCTTGTGCGGGTCACCGCCCATCTCCGACACGCGGATCGCGATGAGCTCGAGATAGCGGTCGAAGACCGGACGCCACCGGCTTTGTAACGGTATCGCAGCGCCGATCCAGCGGAATATCGAGAGCCGCAACTGTTCCTTTTCGAGCAAGGCCTCTTTCGTGCTCACGGGGATGTTGATCTGAAACGTCCCCAGCACCCGGCGCCAGTGATGCACTTCGCGTTTGCCGCTGATCAAGAGCGCGCTCGTTTGCGGCGTGACGGTGACGCTCGAGGCGTTGGTGATCTGGCGAACGACGACCGTGTAGACCTCCCCGCGCTTGATCCCGGGCGGCAGCGCAATCGACATGAGCCCCGCGAAGTTGGCGCCGTTCCCACTGCCCGGCGGAAGGGGTACGTACGAGACTCCGCCGGTCGTACAGCCGATCGTGTTGGCGTCGACCCGCGTCAAGCGATGCACCGGATAGAGCTTCGACGCGCGAGCGAGGACGTCGTCCGCACGTACCGCGGGGAGATAGAGCTCGGCGGATTGACCGATCGGCACGTTGTTCCAGTCGATCATGAGCTCGTCCGGCATTTCGCCGGGACCGACCGTCGGAGGCGTCGGGCGCACCTCGAACGTTTCGAGCGCCTGGCGTGAAACTGCAACGGCCGTCATTGTGCTACGGAGCTCCATGAGATATTGCGCTGCGCGAGCTTGTCGGAGTTCCACGGTTGCACACCGGTCGCGATCGGGTCGGGATCGAACGCGATCTCGGCGACCAGGCACTGGTGCTCGTTCCGAATGAACGCGAGCCGCAGCGGTTCGAGCGTCACGCCGGTCCCGGGCGGCCACGGGCCGTCCTCGTTTCCCGCCGGCGCCGTCCCGCCTTGCGGAAACACGCCCTGCGCCTGGTTGATGTCGAGGAAGCATCCGTAGAACGTGTCGTGCAGTACGCCGCCGGTATGGCTGATGAGCCGGTCGTTGATCGGAGCGTCGAACTGCAGCGACGGCAGCGTGTTCGGCGCGCCCGCCTGCGTCGGGGTTTGGCGCACCGTGCCGAAGCACGGGACTGTGACGTACTCGCCCGCGAGGACGCCTGCCGCCGGCGTTACATGATTGCCGAACTGAGCCGCCGGAACGGGATAGGTCTCGGGGACGCGGCCGTACGTCGTGTGCCGCCCGGGTTCGAACGTCGTGTTCGTGCTGTTCGCCGCGAACAGCCGGAAGAACACGCGCACGTGGTTCGCGTCACTGAGATTGCCCCGATAGTGAACGCGCGCGATCGCGAAGTTGTAGACGTTGACGAGCTGACCGTTGCGCATTGTTTGCGGTGCCACCGAGATGACTTCGTTGTCCTCGGTCGTGTTCGCGTCGAACGACACGCCGCCGGCCGTCCCTTGCCCCGTTTCCAGCGCGCCGGTCAGGTTCGTCAGGAACTGGTAGGGGTCGTTCCCCATCGGCACACCGAAGGCCGAGTCTCCGGCCGCGACCTGGATCAAGCGGATGTCCGAGCTGAGCCACCACGTCTGCGCGCCTTGCTGGATGTACGGGTCGGGCTGCTTGATGAACTGGACTTGGCCGGTCGCCGGCAGCCCATGGAAGCTCGTCGTCAGCGTGATGGTTTCGGTGTCGCCCGGGAACGACGTGAACGCCGTGTCGTCGACGCCGAAATTGACGTCGTATCCGAACCGGAAACGCTGGAGCTCGTTTTGGGGGAACGCCGGATTGTCCGAGGTCAAGCTGGTGCACGTTGCGGTTACGCCGGGCGCGACCGCGCTCGACGGCGTCGTGAACGTAACCGGCGGCCCGACGTTGGTCGACGTTTGATCGACGATGCCGAGCTCACTTGCAGTAAAGCCGTCCACGACCACCCAGAAGGCGGTCGTGACGATGGCGGTCTTCGGCATTGCGGGGCTTTGCACGCGCACCCCGTCGATCTCGTCGGCGCCGTAGTGGTCGCGGTCGATGTTGAAGTAGCACGCGGGCTGCACGACCGGGATCGCCGCGCCCCAGATCTCCTCGGTTCCGCCGCTGCGGCGGTCCGTCCAGCACGCGAAGAACTGGCCGGCGTGGCCGGTCAAGCCGATGTAGTCGCCGTACTGAAAGTTCGCTTGCGAACCCGCGGTCGTTTCGTCGGTTTGGGCCGTGGTGATCGCTACCGGAGCGCTCCAACTGACGCCGTCGTCGGACGATCTCTGCATCACGAAGTTCGTTTTCGTCCGCCCGGGATCGCCCACGGTGTCGTAGTAGACCACCACGAGCTCGCCGTTGGTCTCGTCGACGGCCAAGCGCTGAAAGATCTGATCGTTCAGCGAGCTCTGATCGCTGATCTTGCGCGGCGCCTCCCAGGTTGTCCCGCCGTCGGTGGAGCGGGTGAAATACACGCGGGTCTTGCACGTGGACGCGGTATTGGTGCCCGGCTCGTTGCCGGGCGAGTTGCAGCCCGCGCCGCCTGCCAGATCCACCCACGTTACGTAGACGAGATCCTTCGTCGCCGTGCGATACGCGCCGCCGGAGGGATAGGTCAGCACGCGCCGGCCGTCTTGCGCTGGCACTCCGACTTGAAAGCCGAGGAACGTCGTCGCGGCGGGCACCGGCGGTGTGAACGACGTTGCGCCGTTGGTGGACTTCATGGCGAACACGTTTCTGCTGCCCGTGTCGTGCCAGAACGCGAAGACGTCGCCGAACGTGTTCGTCTTGATGTCGGACCCGATGGCCGTACCCGTCGTCTCCGCGCCGCTCAGCGGCAAGGGCGCTTGCCACGTTCCGCCGGCCGGCCGCACGGAGACGAAACCCGGACCGGTGTTGTCCCACATGACGTACATGGCGTCGTGGTGCGGTGAGGCCGAGCTATGGTCGACCCACAGCGATTGCTTGTCCATCGCGCTCTGCCCACCGGGGATCGTCGAGTCGAAGGTCCAGCTGGCCCCGCCGGTCGTCGACTTGTAGCAGCGCAGCCGACCCTGGAGCGTCGGCGTGATCCCGATCGTCACGGTCCACGCCGTTCCGTCGGCCGTCCAATCGATGGTGGGATCGCCTTGGCGCGCGTCGCCCGCGAACGGAGGCAGGCTCGACTGAGACCAGGTCCCGCCGCCGTCGCCTGAATAGTGCATCGGCTGCGACGCGCCTAGCTTGGTCGACCCGCAAATGATCTGTTGCAGGTTGTTGTAGTTAACGCGAATGTCCGACTCTTCGCGTGGATCGCCCGGGTTCGAGCCGGAGAGGCGTACGTTAGTTGGCACGTTCGCCTCCCTGGCCGGATTCGTTTCCTCGCGCGACCGGCAGATCTTGGAACCGAAGCATCCACAGGTAGATGTCTCGCAGCGAAAGCGGATATCCGCCGGTTGGATCTCCGTCTCGATACTTCACTTCCGGGTGCTGCTTTCGCCAGTACACGCGCAGCCACAGCGGCAGCCGGAGGTTGTCATGGAGCTCCTCCGGCCGCAGGACGCTGAAGTCTTGATTCTCCTGTATCAGCTGCTCCAGCGCGCTGCCGTGGATGACCTTCGACTCGCGGAGCTGCTCCTCGAGTGTCGGCCACGGTTGATTCGCCGAGCCCGTTTGGTCGTCTGCCATCTGTTGGCTCCCACACCGTCAGGTGTCGTCTCGTCGCCTCTACTCGGAGCGCGCGCGCACGATCATCAGCCGTCACCGCGGCGATCGCGCTCGACCCGTGAACGGGCCCAAAACTTGAGCGCGCCCCACAGCTCGACCACCACGATGATGAGCGGAATCAAAAGCCAGGGGTACGCTTCGAAAAGGCCCATGGCACCCTCCAGTCCGCAGCGGTACCGTTTAGTCTAGGCTATCTTGCCGCACGAGTCAACCGGCGCTAGGCGCAGGCGGCTTGGGCGAATCGTAGTCGTGCATGCGCTTCAGCGTAACGACCTTGTCTTCCATCTTTCCGAGCGTGTCGTAAACGTCCGCGCGGCGGTCGAGAACCTTGAGCTCGGGCAGCACGAAGATGCGCTCGAGCAGGGCTTCGAATTTTCCGAGCGGCGAGTCCAAGCGCTCGCGAATTCCGCTGGCCCAATTGATTTGCGCGAGCGGTAGCGGGTCGCCCGTATAGGTATCGCGCGGGAGCGGCTGCTGGCTGAAATTCAGCGCGTCCAAGAACGAATTCGCGTGCGGCCACCTGACGCCGAACTCGGTACCGGTCGTCGCAAGCGGCAGGTCGAACAACTCCTGGAGGGACTTGATGAACGCCGTGTGGTCGTACAGCGTGTGTGACGTCTGTCCACTGCGCGCGTAGGGGCTGACGATGATCGCCGGCACGCGAAAACCGAGATTCGGATCGGTGTCGCCAGGCACACCGGACGGTGGCGGCGGCACGTGGTCGAAAAAGCCGCCGGCCTCGTCGTAGAGGATGACGAGCACGCTCTTGTCCCAGGCGGGGCTGTGCGTGAGCGCGTCCACGATCAAGCCGATGAACTTCTCGCCGAGCGCAGGGTCGTGCGGCGGATGATCGTCCGCCAGCGTAAACGGCGGATCGACGATCGACACCGACGGCAGCGTGTCCTCGCGGCAGTCATCGACGAAGCTCTCGATCGTCGCAAAGTTGTGCAGCGCGTGCCTCGCGGCGAAGCCGTACCAAAAAGCGAGGAAAGGGAGATCGCTGAAGTACGACTTCCAGGTGAGCGCGTTCTTCTGGGCGTCGAGCTGCTGTTCCAGAAACGCATAGATCGGCGTCGTCTGAAAGCCTTTGATCCCCGGAAAGATCTGCGTATCGTCGTCGTCGTCGCGCTTGCCCGAGTGAAGATATTTGCGGTTCGGCCACGTGGAGCTCAGCATCGACGAAAACCATTTGTCGCAGACGGTGAACTTCTCGGCGAGCGCATAGAGCACCGGCAGCGTTTTTTCGGTGTAGTATCCCATCGGGATCTTCTGCTGGTCCGCGCCCAACGGCGGGTCGTCGGTCGCATGCAGCTTTTGATAGGTTTTCACGAACCCGTCGTTCTTGCCGTCGTTGAAATTGGCGAGCATGTCTTGTCTGCCGTGCGGTACGTCGGGAAACTCGGGCGGCACTCGCGGGTCAGCCTGCTCGATCGGCCACGATTCGACCGGCTTGTCGTTCGAGTCCGGAATCGAAAACAGCGGGCTCCCTAAGCCGTCGACATCCTTGCGGCCGGGAGGATCCAATGAAAGCGCGCCCAGGAAGTGGTCGAACGACCGATTTTCCATGCAGAGCAAAATGACGTGTTCGATGGGTGAACTGTTCGCCACGGCCACACCTCGCGTTTGAGCTCCTTCATTTTCTACCATGGCGGCTCTACCATGGCAAGCGCGAGCGCCTTCGATGTGTGTTTCGAGGCGCTCGCGATGCCGGTGGACTAGCGCGCGTCCTGCGTGAGAACGATCAAGTGGAACGAACGGTCGCTGGGAGTGCCGCTGGAATCGAAGGTCTGCACCCACACGCCCTTGTTGTCGTCGAACGGCTGAAAGTCGCCGGACCCGGGGCAGCAGCGCAGCGCCACCGTGATCTCGCCCGTTGGTTCGGTCGCGATACCGGGCCGTCCGATGGTCGCAACGAAAGCGCCGTTGCTGACCTCGCCGGTGAAGAAGATCTCGTAGATACCCGTGCCCAGCTTCTTCGTGCGCAAGACGTTGCGACCGCGCACCAGGCTGGCATCGCGCTCGATGACCGCCCAGAATTCGCGGACGCAGCAGCCCTCGACGCCCCATCGCGGGTCCGGTGTCGCCGGCACCGCCGCCGGTCCGGTCGCGGTGAGTGCCGCCTTGGCGCCCGCTTCGTGCGGAGCGTTCAACGTATTGTGGTAGGTCTGAAATGACTTGTCGGCCATGATGCACCCCTTTGGTGTTGACGAGTTGTGCCGCCGATGATAACGGCATCGCTTTCAGGCCGCTTTCACCGGCGCGTTGCGCGGCTCAAGGACCACGACCGGCGGATGAAGGAGAGACGTACCGTGCCTTCACTCTTCGAGGCCGTGCGCGCACGCGACATCGATGCGGTACGCCGGCTGCTCGCGGACGGCGCGAACCCGCGGCTCGACGACGGCCGCGAGACGCCGCTGCACGCGGCTGCACGAGTCGGGCCGCTCGCGCTCGTCGAGGCGCTCATCGAGGGCGGCGCGCTCGAGTGGCAGACCGATCGCCAGGGGCGCACGCCGCTCGACGTCGCGCGCCGTGGGCGCGCGCGCGAGCGCGCGGCGATCGTAGCATTGCTCGACCGCAGCGCGATCGAGGATCCGTCGTTTCGGGCGGCGGTCGATGCGATCCACGCGGGCGACGTTGCCGTGCTCGGGCGGCTGCTCGATGCGGAGCCGCGTCTGTTGCGCGACCGAATCGTTGGACCGGACGTGTATCGCCGGGCACCTCGGCGCTGGTATTTCACCGATCCGAAGCTGTTTTGGTTCGTCGCCAACAACCCGACGTTCGTCGAGCGCATGCCGTCCAACATGGCGGACGTCGCGCAGGTCATGATCGCGCGCGGTGTCGGTCACGCGGACCTCGATTACGCGCTGGGGCTCACCATGACGAGCAGCGCCGCGCGCGAACACGAACAGCAGTTGCCGCTGCTGCGCGCGCTCCTCGCCGCCGGTGCGAGCGCGGGCCGCGACGCGATCGTGACGGCGGCGGCTCACCGCGAGCTCGACGCGCTTCGCGCGCTGCTCGCCGGCGGTCAGCCGTTGACCGTGCTGCTCGCCGCGGCACTCGATGCCGGCGAGCTTCGCGAGCTCTTGCGAACCGCGAGCCGCGATGACGTTCAGACGGGGTTCGGCCTCGCGGTGATCAACCAGCATGCGCAAGCCGCGCGGCTCGCGCTCGACGCAGGAGCCGACGTCGACGCGTTCCTTCCCGTTCACGCGCACAGCACGGCGCTGCACCAAGCGGCGCTAGGCGACGACGTCGCGCTCATCGAACTGCTGCTGGAACGCGGAGTACGTACCGATCAGCGCGACACGCTGTGGGACGGGACGCCGCTCGATTGGGCGATCCATGAAGGCCGAGCCGCCGCGCGCGCGGTGCTCGAGCGGCGGGATGCCCGTGACGCGCTTTCGTCGAATCCGGAAACGCCGGCATTTGGAGAAACGCGATGAGTACCGAAGCCTATGCACACCCCGACGCGCTCGTCTCCGCGGATTGGCTCGTCGCCCACCTCGACGATCCCGGCGTGCGCGTCGTCGAGGTCGACGTCAGCCCGAAATCGTACGAGGAAGGCCACATCCCCGGCGCGGTCTTTTGGGACATCTACAAAGCGCTGAAGGATCCGAAATATCGGCTCGTCGACGGCAAGGCGTTCGAAACGATCTTGAGTGCGTCCGGCATCAGCCCGAGCACGAAGGTGGTGTTCTACGGGTACGGGCCGGTGCTCGGGTACTGGCTCATGAAACTGTATCGCCACGCGGATGCGAGCGTGTTGAATCTTTCGAAGCGCCAATGGAAGGACGACGGCCGGCCGTTGACCACCGATCGGCCCCAGCCGGACGCAACGCGCTACGCGCTGCCCGAGCCCGACAACGCGATTCGAGCGCTCGGCCCCGAGGTAGAAGCGTCGATCGGTGCTGCGGATTGCGCTATTCTCGATGTGCGCAGCGAAGCCGAATTTCGCGGCGAGCGATTTTGGCCGTCCGGCGCGACCGAGAACACCGGCCGGGCCGGGCGCGTTCCGGGCGCGTTCAACGTCTCGTTGGACGCGGTCGTCAACCCCGACGGATCGTACGCGCCCGTCGACGTGTTGCGCAGCACGTTCCCAGACCATCTACGTGCCGTCAACGACGTCATCACGTATTGCACCATCGGCAATCGTGCCAGCATCGCGTGGTTCGTGCTCTCGGAACTGCTCGGTCGTCGCGACGTTCACGTGTACGACGGATCGTGGGCGGAGTGGGGTTTCATGCCCGACGCGCCGATCGAGGTCGGGTCGGTCTGAGGCTGACCGAGACGAAGGGCCGTCGCGGTATCGCGGCGGCCCTTGTCACCGGTCATGACGTTACAGCCGGGTAGGCACGACGGTCGGATTCGTTGGAATCTGGATCAGCTGAGCGGGACCGTTGCAGACGACGCTGTAGCCGCCGACGCGGTTGTATCCGTTCGCATGTCCGAGCTCCTGAAAGTAGTCGGTGACCCAGACCAACCGGGTCTTGCCGCTGTTTCCCAGCGTGTTCTCGTAGTTCGCTTGGGAGTAGCGGGCGCAAAACTGCGCCGGGTCGGACCATGCGGCGTTCGCCATGAACGCTGAGTGCGCGAAGGCGTGACACGCCGAAGCGGCTTGCGTGATGGTCGCGCCGGTGACCGGCCCCGTGGCGAGGTTTGCCGCGCCGCTTTGGCCGGAGACCGCCGGCGAGAGCCCCGTGGAGACGTCGGCGACGCAGGTGAAGTGAACGGACGGAGCGGCGGAGGCGGGCCCGAAGCCGGTCATCGCGAGCGCCGGCACGAGACCGAACGACGCGAGCATGCGCAGACCGCGTTTGATCGAAGAGTACGTGTTCATGGTGTTCAACTTTCGGTGAAAGGGCGGTGAGTGCGGCGATGTGATCGCCATGTCACCGATCCTAGCCGCGCCGCTTTCACGCCGCTTTCACCGGCGCCGGCGCCCGGCGCCGGCTAGCGTTCGAGCGCCATGCAAGAACGCTTTGCGCGCTGCGGGGCGCCGGCAGACGCGGTGTCCGAGTTTGCGGGTTTTTTCGAGGCTACGAGTGGGAACGTGGACCAAGTTATGAGCACGAAATCCACCGCAGTCGAAATCACCAGGAGCTCATGCGCGGCAAGCACAGCTGCATCGTAGCCGAGATCTATTTCACGCCCAAACCGACGCGGGCGGGCGCAGGGCCGTCCGATAGCGACAACCTCGCGCAGCGCAATCTCGCGATTCTCCATGCCGACAACCCGGGGAGCCCGGAGTCGCACACGGTGATGCACACGTTCGAAGTGCAGCCGTGCCCGATCGAAACGGCCGCTCAGTTCCTTTCGACGCTCGCCTCGTTCGAAATGAAGAGTTCGCGACTTCTTCACGCCGACGAGCTGTGGTTCGACTGGCACGATCTGCCGCGCGACAGCGAAGTGACGCTCTCGTTCCCCGTCGGGGGAGGACTCGGTTCCGGTCACAAGCGGGACGAAGACGATCGCGAGGAACGCAAGGAAGAACGCAAGAGAGAGAAAGCGGGATGCTACATAGCGGTCGCGGTGGCCTTCGGGTTACTTCTCTTTGCGCTCGGATTTTGGATCGGCCGGCATTAGAGCGGATCAGTTCACCGTAGCGAGGCGGCCGCCAAGTCACGAGATCGTAGACCCCGTGGTGTCGAAGTGCTATAGTTTCTCGTACTGAATAGCCCTTGACGTCTGCCACGAGAAACAACGCGGTTCGGTTCAAGAAATAGAAAAAGAGCCGAGCGGGAGGGAGGCCTCTATGTCACGCCTTGCAGATGTGGATCAGCAGTTTCGCACGCTTCACCAAGAAACCGTGAACTCGTACGAAGAGAACGTGAAACGGCAACGAGAGCTTCACCAGCGGTGGAACGCTGGTCGCCAGGAGCACGAGGAAGACCAGCTCAAGACGCTGCGAGCATTTGTGCCCGACTTGGATCGCTTGAAAACGTGCGATGAGACTGTTCTGAACGAGTGTATGAACGAGGTCCGTCCGAGTCTGATGGAACGGCCTAACCAATCTGCGACGGACGCAAAGCGGTTCGCTTTGCATCCCGGCATGCAGGTGCCCTCTGCAAGAACCGTCCCGGTCTACGCCGCAAGTCTGTTGGCGGGTGACCATGCCACACTAGAAGGGGTTGAAGGAGAACGGGGCAACCCCTGGGTTTTGCCGTGGAATCCGGGGCAAATTAAGATCAAGGACATAAGGCAAGATGGGTCCTGGGGTTTGTGTGGATGGGCGAGACCTTATGTGCCGCCTGTAATCGCTGATGTATGGTTTGCATTTATTCCCGACACAACAGCGATGTGGCACTTCCTCGCTCTTTTTAATTTCCACGGTTTCTACTTCTTGCAAGCCAATAAGAGTTTTTGGAACTGTAAATACAGCAGAGCAACCGTTGATGCCGATCTGAACGTTTACCAGTACTTCTGGAATGGCGACAAAAAGTTTCCACTCTTGGACGTCGAGTCCGAGAACGGTGTGAAGTTCGGTTCTTACGAGGAGCCGCTACAGTTCGATTACCAAGTAGCGCTAAAGGCTGATCCGCAATACTATGCCTTTGCGAAAGTACGAATCACGATCAACGCCGATGCCTATGGAGCGGGATCGTTCAGCGAGATCAACTTTGCCGAAGGTGCAGCCAACTTTATCGATCCACTTGTCTTATTGGCCTGGCACTCTTAGAAGCACGCGGCACGCCATCGGTCGCGCCGTGCCAGGAATGCCGGCGCGAGCCGTGGAGACACTCGTGTGCGCGAACTTACGAACTCCGTTGCAATCGTCACCGGCTCGTCGGACGGGATCGGATTGGCACTCTCGCCGCGTACGGTACCGTCGACGTCCTCGTCAACAATGCCGGGATGCCCAGCGTCGCTGCCGCCGAGGATCTGCGCCTCGAGGACTGGCGCGCCGTGCTCGAGCTCAACCTCACCGCGCCGTTTCTGCGCTCGCAGGCCGCCGGACGCATCATGCTCGCCAAAGGCAAAGGCGTCATCGTCAACGTGGGATCGGTGTACTCGCGGCTCGGCATGCGGGGACGCGTCGCGTACAGCGTCAGCAAGCACGGCTTGGACGGCCTCACCGCGACGCTCGGCGTGGAATGGGGATCGCGCCGCACGCCGCTCGGCCGGCTCGCGACGCCCATTTCGTTACGGCAGAACGACCATCCATTCGGAGCCGAACTTGTCGGTGAGCATGCCGAACCGGCCGCCCCAGAACGCTTTGTCGATCGGCATCCCGATCTTGCCGCCCACCGCGAGCGCGTTGAAGATGCGCTCGCCGGTCGCCGCGTCGTCGAACGACAGCGACAGCGAAATGTTGCCGGCGTCCGGATCGACGGCCTTGGAGTCGCGGCCGTCGGACGCCATGAACGCGACCCCGTCGGCGGTGAACGACGCGTGCATCACGCGGTTTCCTGAATCGGGCGGCATCTCGCTCGCCATCGGCGTGTCCGAGACGCGCATCATCTCGTACGTGCCGCCGAAGACGCTCTTGTAGAACTCGAGCGCTTCTTCGCAACGCCCGTAAAAAAAGATGTAGGGGACCAAGTTCGTGGCCATGATTGTTCCTCCGGAATTGGGCGCGAGCAAAATGTCGCCGTGTGGTGGTGCGCCCGATTCTAGCAATGACAGTTGTAAAAAGCAAGTGCTATGCAAAAGAAAGAGTCTATGCTATGCTGGCAAGCGTGAAGACTCGGGCGTACGGCCAGTATTGTGGCTTCGCCCGCGCTCTCGAGGTGGTCGGCGAGCGCTGGGCCCTGCTCGTCGTGCGCGACCTGCTGGTCGGCCCGAAGCGCTTCACCGACTTGCTCAACGGGCTCCCGGGGATACCGAGCAATGTCCTGACCACTCGCCTCAAGGAGCTGGAAAACGCCGGCGTCGCCCGGCGGCGAGTGCTGCCGCGACCGGCCCGCGCGGTGGTGTACGAGCTCACCGAGTACGGCCTCGAGCTCGAAGCGGTGGTCGTCGAACTCGGCCGCTGGGGTGCAAAGAACCTGGGCGATCCGCGCGCCGACGAAACGATCACGGTCGATTCGCTGATCACCGCGCTGCGCTCGACGTTCCACCCCGACGAGGCGCGCAAGTTCCGCGCCGGCTACGAGCTGCGCGTCGGTGAGATCGTGCTGCACGCGCGCGTCGACGACGGGCGCGTCGAGGTGGCCGCAGGTGCGCTCCCCGGCGCCCAGCTCATCATCGAAGCGGGACCGGGAATTCGCGCCCTCATGGCCGGCGAGCTGACCCCGGCGGATGCCGTCAAGAGCGGTACGGTGCACCTCACCGGAAATGCGAAGCTGCTGAAACGGTTCGCGGAAATCTTCCGCATCGAGCCGATGCGAACGGCCCGTTCGGTCTAGGCATAAATCTCGAACGCGAGCGTGGTGTCGCTTGCGATTTTGCGCTATACTCGTACGCGCTTCGGGTCCTCGATGGAGGTCACCCATGACAATGCGCCGGCTTTCCGCTTTCGCGATCGCATGTATCTTCGTCACCGGCTCCGCCGGCATACGGACGCAAGGGACGGCTACGGCCCAGCCCGGGCCGCGAACCGAATCGACCTCGAGCCTGCGTGTCACGCCGCTCTCCGTACCGCAGGGAACGCTGCGCGTCTACCTGCCCGACGACATGGCCGCCGGGGATACGATCTCCGGAACCGTCGTCGCCGAACCGGCCGGGCGCACCGATGCCGAACGCAACGCCAATACCTCGGTGTTGAACGGCTACGTCGTCGACGTAGGTACGAAGAACGCCGGCGCGGCGCAGCGCGTGTTCACCTTCGTCGTGCCCGCGACGGCGTCGGCCATTGCGCTCGTGCTTCACGAACCGAAGGGCAGAGCCGTGGCCCGCCAGAGCGTCCCCGTTCGCTCGGCGCAGCCGCCGTTCGGGCGCACCGCCCTGCCCCAAGATTTCCACTTCCCGCAAGTCGTCGCCGCGGGGCAGCCGTTCCCGATCGCGGGACCGTTCTCGGGCGACTTCGCGAAGAGCACGCTCGCCGTCGGCGGACAGCCGGTCGAAAAGATCGCGGAGTCGCCGCGAACGATGGTCGCCGCTGCTCCTACGAACGTTTCAGGCCCGACGAACTTCCAGCTCAACGAAGGCGGCGTGACGGTCACCGCGCCGTGCCGCGTCGTCGCGCTCAAGCTGACCGCACCGAAGACGAATCTCACCAAAGGCGAGCACACGACGCTGCACGTGGTCGTATCCGGGCTCGACGGTCTTCGGCAGCCGATCCCCGTGCAAGTCGAGAATTCGACGCCCGGTGTCGTATCGCTCGCGGGCGGTCAGACGCAAGTGCTGACGATCGCGCCGAGCGACGTTCATTCCGACCATACGTATACCGCCGACCGCGACGTGACGAGCCTGCGTCCCGGCGGCTTCACGATCTCGGCGGCGATCGACGAGCACGGGCGCGCGCTCGTCGACGGTGCGCCCTCGGGTCCGGTCGTGCAGTCGCAGCCGCCGTTGACGCAACCAAAGGCGACGCCGCACGCGCTGCGCAATCCGATCACGTCCGACTGGCCGCCGTTCAGCGACGCGGACAAGAAGAGCATCCAGGAGCATCTCGATGCGGCGAAGTCGGCGGGCACTCCCGCGGCGGTGAACAAGGCGCGCGAGGACGCGCTCGCCGCGCTCGTGACGGTGATGAAGAAGTATTGCTGCAACTTCGACACGATGAAGGGTGGTGCACCCGTGTACGATCCGGCGACCGAGGGCGAGGGCACGACAGCACGCGAGAAGGGCGGTCAGGTCAGCATCGGTCCGGACGCGTTTTCGAGCGTCGCGTGGCTGTACAGCTCGCTCAAGCACGAGATGGTGCACAGCCAGCAGTGGCAAGATCCCGACGCGGCCGGCAAGATGGGATCGAAAGGTCGCGAGAAACAGGCGTATGAGCGCGAGGTGGACCAAGCCAAGAACACGGGGCTCAGCGATGCGGAGAAGGCGGAAGACCAGAACCGTCTGAAGGCCTACAAATGAGCGCCGCGGGACGTGCGTTCGCGATCGCCGCAGGTGCAGCGCTGCTCATCGGCCTGCTGTGCGCGACCGCGACGGGAGCCGGAACATTGCAGTTCACGATTGCGCTCAGCGCCGGGTCCTACGCGGTGGGGCACCCCGTTCCGCTCGCGATGACGCTCACCAACGGGCCGGCGGCGCCGGTTCGCGTGAACGGCCGGCTCGCGGTGAACGACGACCGTGAGCCCGCGGCCTTTCGCGAGGTCACCTTCGACATCCGTACGCCGTCCGGAAAGCGCGCGCCGTTCCGGCTCGACATCAAGCGGGGTGCGGCACGTCCGTCGGACGTCGTCTCGCTGAAACCTCACGAGAGCGTTCGAAAGACCGTCGATCTCGCGCACTACTACGCCGTTCACGAAACCGGGACGTACGAGGTGCGCGCGACGTACGCGAGCACCGCGCCCGGCGCCGAACACGGGCCGCTCACATCGAACGTGGTACGCTTCACGGTGCACTGAGCTTTCGTCTAACCATCGGGATCGACGGCGACGAGGACGCTGCCGGCGGAGACTTGTTCTCCGATCCGCACTGCGACCTCGCGTACCGTTCCGGCGCGCGGGACGACGATCGCGTGTTCCATCTTCATCGCTTGGATGACGACCGCGACCGCGCCGCGCACGACGCGGTCGGCGACGCGCACGCGCACGTCGAGCACCTTGCCGCTCGTCGGCGCGCGCACCGCGCCGTCGCTGCCGCTCGCGTCGCCTCGCGCGGCCGCTGGGACGCGCGCGAGATCGTCGAACGCGAACGCTTCGGCGCCGACCGCCACGAAACAGCGCTCGCCGGCCTCTGCGTACGCGACCGCGTGGTCCACACCGTCGAGCAGCACGCGCGTGCGCGCGGCGCAAGGGTCGAACTCGTCGGGGAGCTCGACACGGTGCGTTTTGTCGCCGGCGGTCACGATGAAACGGTTCGGTCCGTCCAGCTCGATGCGCGCTGCGGTCACCGTACCGTTGCTTTGCGCGGCGAGCGTCACCGTTGCGGGCGGCGCGACGCCGGTGCTCCATCCGGTCCACGCGCCAAACTCGTTACGATGCGCGGCGGACGAATATCGCAGGACCGCGGCGAGCGCGACCACGTCCGCGGTCGGACGTGCATCCGGCACCGGGAGCATGCAATCGGCGATGAACGCCGTCGTCGCACGCCCCGCCGCGAACGCCTCGTCGCGCAGGCACGCCGCGAGGAATGCCGCGTTCGTGGGGAGGCCGAGTGCGACGGTCTCTTCGAGCGCGCGCAGGAGCGCGCGGCGCGCGTCGTCGCGCGTCGGCCCGTGCGCGATCAGCTTCGCGATCATCGAGTCGTAGTCGGCCGAGATCGCGGTTCCGGACTCGAGCGCGTGGTCGACGCGCACGCCGGCCGGCGGCGCCCAGCGCACGAGCGTGCCGCTGTGCGGCAGGAACCCGTTCGCCGGATCCTCGACGCACAACCGCGCTTCGATCGCATGGCCGCCGAGGTGAATCTCGTTTTGCGCGAGCGGGAGCGGCTCGCCCCGAGCAATGCGGATCTGCCATTCGACCAGGTCGACGGTCGCGACCGCCTCGGTGACGGGGTGCTCCACCTGCAGACGCGCGTTGGCCTCGATGAAGTAGAACGCTCCGTCTTGGTCGAGTAGGAACTCGATCGTTCCCAATCCCACGTATCCCGCGATGCGCGCGACGACGACCGCTGCGTCGCCGAGACGTTCGCGCAGCGCGGCGTCGACCGCCGGCGACGGCGCCTCTTCGATCAGCTTTTGAAAGCGGCGCTGCACGCTGCAGTCGCGCTCGCCGAGGTGCACGATCGTGCCGAAGCGGTCGCCTGCGATCTGCACTTCGACATGGCGCGGCGCGCGCAGCGCGCGTTCGAGCAGCAGCGCCGGATTGCCGAACGCCGCTTGCGCTTCGGCTCGCGCGGACGCGAGCGCGCTCGCGAGCGCGGACGGCTCGTCGACGAGCCGCATCCCGCGCCCGCCGCCGCCGGCTGCGGCCTTCACCATGACCGGGAAACCGAGCTGCTGGGCGGCCGCGGCGAGGCTCGCGTCGTCCCGCGCGGCGCCGTGGTAGCCCGCGACCGTCGGGACGCCGGATCCGTCGAGCGCGCGCTTCGCCGCGGCTTTGTCGCCGAGGGCGCGCAGCGCGGCGGCACTTGGGCCGATGAAGACGATGCCCTCGCGTTCGCAGCACTCCGCGAAGTCCGCGCGCTCGGAGAGGAAACCGTAGCCCGGATGGATCGCCTCCGCGCTGGTCGCGCGCGCGGCTGCGACAATCGCATCGGCATCGAGATACGACGCGATCTCCGCCGCCGCATCGGCGAACGCGACGTGCGGCGCCGCGCGATCCGCGCCCACGTAGACCGCGACGGTACGATAGCCGAGCCGTCGCGCCGTACGCATCACGCGCAGCGCGATCTCGCCCCGATTCGCAACGAGGATGCCGCCCTCGAACGAACCGGTGCTCACGAGGACGACGACGGCGAGCGCGCTGCGAGCCGTTCGCTCACCGCCTCGGAACGCAGCGCGCGCGCGAAGCGCTCCGCGGCGAAGTCGAGCGTCGCGCCCCGCGCGTGCGCACGGTCGCGCGCCAGGATCGCTTTGGTCGCGCGCACCGCGGCCGGCTCCGCGCGTCCCAGCGCGCCGACGATGCGCGCCAACTCGGCCGCGAGCTCCGCGTCGTTCGCGGCAACGTAATCGACGAGCCCGCACCGTAGCGCGGCGTCCGCGTCGAGCGGCTCGGCGGTCAGCATAACCTGAAGCGCGCGCACGCGGCCGATCCGGTCGGCGACGAACGGTGCGACTTGCGCCGGCGGAAGACCGAGCGTCACCTCGGGCAGTCGGAACGTCGCGTCGGCGCGTGCCAGCACGAAATCGCTCGCCGCGACGAAGCCGACGCCGCCGCCGACGGCCGCGCCCGCGACGACCGCAATCGTCGGGACCGAAAGCCCCGCGAGCCGTTCGAGCACCGCGCCGTAGCTGCGGTTGGCGGCGACGATCGGATCCGGCGCGTCAGCCGGCGCCGGTTGCGCGATCAGCCGCCGGAACCCGCCGAAGTCGCCGCCCGCGCAGAAGCTCGAGCCGGCCGCGCGCAGCACGAGCGCCCGCACCGTCTCGTCGCGCTCCGCCTCGTCGAAACCGGCGACGAGCGCGGCGAGCATCTCCGGCGTCAGCGCGTTGCGTGCTTCGGGACGGTCGAACGTCAGCGTCAGCACGCCGTTTTGGAATTCGCGGCGAATCACGGGCGCGCCACGCCGAATTGCACCGGCCGCACGCTGCGCCGGTCGGCGTCCGCGCACACGGAGAGCGCGAACGAGAGCACGCGGCGCGTGTCGCGCGGATCGATCACGCCGTCATCGAGCATGCGGCCCGACGTGACGAAGGCGTCCATCTGCGAGGAGAACCGCTCGACGATTTGCGCCTGCAGCGCGGCGATCTGTTCCGGCTCCGCGGGTTTGCCGCGCCGCTTCGCGCCCTCTTCGAATACGATCCCCATCGTCGTCGCGGCCTGCTGCGGCCCCATCACCGCCGTCTGCGCGTTCGGCCACGAGAAGAGGAAGCGCGGCGCGAAACCACGCCCGCACATGCCGTAGTTGCCCGCGCCGAACGACGCGCCGCACATGATCGTCAGCTGCGGCACGTTGGCCGTCGTCACGGCTTGAATCATCTTCGAACCGTGCTTGATCATGCCGGCGGCTTCGGACGCCTTGCCGACGATGTAGCCGGTCGTATTCTGCAAGTAGATCAACGGCGTGCCGGTTTGGCAGCACGCTTGAATGAAGTGCGTCGATTTGTTCGCGCCGTCGGGATCGAGCGGCGCGTTGTTCGTGAGGATGCCGACGTGCATCCCGTCGATCGCGGCGTGCCCGACCACCGTTGCGGGGCCGTAGTCGGGCTTGAACTCGAGGAACTCCGAACCGTCGACGATGCGCGCGATCGCTTCGCGCATCTCGCCCGGCTGGGCCGGATCGGCGGGCATCACGCCGAGCAGCTCGCCGGCGTCGTAGAGCGGCGGCGGTCCGGACGGCAGCGGCGCGCGCGCCCACGGTATGCGCTGGACGATCTCGCGCGCGATGCGCAACGCGTCGCCGTCGTCCTCGCCGACGTATTCCGCCAGACCGGTCACGCGCGCGTGCAGCTCCGCGCCGCCGAGCTCCTCTTCGGTCGCGATCTCGCCGGTGGCCGCGCGCAACAGCGGCGGGCCGGCCAGAAACGCGCGCGCGCGACCGCGCACCATCACGACGTAGTCGGAAAGTCCGGGCATGTACGCGCCGCCCGCGGTGGACGAACCGTGGACGACGGTGACGACCGGCAGCCCCGCGGCCGAAAGGCGCGCGAGGTTGCGGAACAGCGCGCCGCCGAGCACGAACCCTTCGACCTTGTACGACAGCAGGTTCGCGCCGGCGGACTCGACGAGGTGCACGAACGGCAGCTTGTTCTGGAGCGCGATCTCTTGCGCGCGCAAAATCTTGTCGAGCGACATCGCACCGAGCGCGCCGGCGTCGATCCCCGCGTCGCTGGCGACGACGAGACAGCGCGCGTTCGACACGTAGCCGATCCCCGTGATGATGCGCGCACCCGGGATGCTCTTGGCGGGATCGGGATCGTCCTGCAGATAGCCCGCGATCGACGAGAGCTCCAGCCACGGCGAACCGTGGTCGAGCAGCCGCCCGATCCGCTCGCGCGGCAGCAGCGCGCCGCGTTCGTCGAAGCGCTTCTTCGCGCGGTCGGACGCCGCGCCCGTGCGCGCTTCGAGCTCGCGCAGGCGTTCGAGCTTCGCCAGCATCTGCGCGCGGTTCGCGCCGAACGCCGCGGACGTAGTATCCAGGCGGCTCGCGAGCACGGGCATCAGACGGCCACGTGCGCGGCGTCGAGGTGTGCGAGGCTCGGCCGGCCGTCCGCGTCGAGCCACGACACCGGCACGAGAACCGGCTCATCGAGCAGGATCTGCGCGAACGTCTTGCCTTGCGGATCGTAACGCAGCGACGCAACACCGCCGCCGCCGAGCGCGTTCTCGAGCACAAAGTTGAACGCATCGAAGCCCGGCAGCGCATAGCGCGTGACGGGACCGCGCGCGACGTACGCGAACCGCGCCGCGACGCGTTCCGCGGTGAATTGCTCCGCAATCAGCGCAACGAACGCGGGGTGCCGCGCGATGATGCCGATGTTGCACGCATCGCCTTTGTCGCCGCTGCGCCCCCAAGCAATAGCCCGCAGCGGCATCTCCGCCACATCGTCCGTAACCCTGAGCGCCAGTGTCACCCTGAGCTTGTCGAAGGGTGCGCCACCCTGCGCGCCTTCCGCCACCTTAAGCGCGCTCTGTGTCACCCTGAGCTTGTCGAAGGGTGCGCCACCCTGCCGGCTCTCCGCCACGACCGGCTCGCCGTCGACCTCAACCAGCGCCTGCACGACGCGCTTGTCGATCAAGAACGAGAACAGCCGGATCACGGGAGTCGCTTTGGGCCGCCCGCCGATGAGGCCGGTGAAACCCTGCGCCATCGCGCACCCGGCGGGAGCGATCTCGCGCGCGAGCACGTCGAGCGGCGCGCGCTCCGTATGGCGCGCACCAAGCTTGAGCACGACTTCGCGTGCTGTTTCCGCAAGTTCCGGGCGCCCGACGATCGCACCGCCGCCGGCGACTTCCACGCTGGTCTCGGCGAACGGCGCGAAGCCGCGCGCCGCCGTGATGCGCGCCGCACGCGCGAGGATCGCGTGCCCGGCACGCTCGGCACGCGCGGCCGCTTCGCCGCCGGCGATCAGCATCGTCGCCGCGATGCGATAGCCGTCGAGATAGGTCGCCGACACTTTGTACGTCGCCGTCGGCGCGCATCCGCGCGCGCCGGACACGCGCACGCGCTCGCCGCCGAGGTCGTCGATCCGCACGCCGCTGAAATCGCACGTGACGTCGGGCAGCACGTACGCGGCGGGATCGCCGATCTCGTACACGATCTGCTCCGCGACCGTCGCACGCGACACGAGGCCGCCCGTGCCGGCCGGTTTCGAGATGACGAACGTACCGTCGTCGCTGCACGTCGCGATCGGCGCGCCCATGTCGTCCCAGCCCGGGACGTCGCGCCAGTCGGTGAAGAGACCTCCGGTGGCCTGCGCCGCGCACTCGATCACGTGTCCGGCGAGGCTGCCGGCTGCGAGCAGATCGTAGTCGTCCGCGCGCCATGTGAACGCATGCATCAGCACGCCCAGGGTCAGCGCCGAATCGACCACGCGACCGCACACGACGATCTGCGCGCCTGCATCGAGCGCGCGCGCGATCGGGATCGCGCCGAGATAGGCGTTCGCGCTGACGAGCTGCGCCGGAAGCGCGGCGCCCGTGCCGATCTCGCGCGGCTCGAGCGCACGAACGCGGTCGAGGTGCGGCATGAGGTCGTCGCCCGCGACGATCGCGATCCGCGGCGCCAACCCGCGCTCGCGCGCCGCGGCGAGGAGCGCGTCACGGGCAGCCCGCGGGTTGAGACCGCCGGCATTGGTGACGACGCCGATGTTGCGCGCTTGCAGCTCGCCGAGCAGCGGCGCAAGCGCGCCGACGACATCCGTAGCAAAGCCCGCGTTCGGATCCTTCGCTTTGGTGCGCGCAAGAATCGACATCGTGATCTCGGCGAGGTAGTCGCCGATCAAGAAGTCGACGCCGCCGCTGTTGACGAGCTGCTCCGCGTAGCCGTCGCTGTCGCCCCAGAACGCGGAGAACCCGCCGATGCGGACGGTGCGATCGTTCACGCGAAGACGGGCGCGCGCCGCGCCGCGAACGCCGCGATCCCTTCGAGCACGTCGGTTCCACCGGCGTTCTCGATCATCAGCTCGCGCTCGCGTGCGATGGTGCGTTCGTACAGCCCGTCGGAGATTTCGCCGACGAGCGTCTTGATCGCGGCGAGCGATCCGCGCGGCAATGCTTTCAGCTCGGCGACGAGCGCGTCGGTCGCGTGCTCGAGCTCGCCGTCCGGGACGACGCGGTTGACGAGCCCGCACGCGAGTGCTTCGGCGGCGGAGAGCGAGCGGTTCGTGAACATCAACTCTTTCGCGCGCGTCGCGCCGAGCGCGCGCACGAGGAAGAACGATGTGCCGCAGTCCGGCGAGAGCCCGATCCCGCTGTAGCCGGAGCGGAAGCGCGCGGATTCGGCGGCGACGATCAGATCGGCCGTGAGCGCCAGGCCGATCCCGCCGCCCGCGACGGGCCCGTTCAGCGCGGTGATCACCGGGATCGGGAGCCGCGCGAGCTTCGCCAGCGTGCTGTTGAAGAGAAGAAGGCCGTCGCCGATCGACTCGGCGAGGCGCTCGCGGTCGCGCACGAACCCGCCGATGTCGCCGCCCGTGCAGAAGTGGCGGCCGTTCGCGCACAGCACGACGACGCGCGCGCCGGGCTCGCTCGCGATCGCGTCGACCGCATGCGCGATGCCGCGCGCGACGGCGCCGCTCATCGCGTTCCCGACCTCGGGCCGGTTGAGACGAATCCGCGCCACGCCGTCCGTGAACGTGTACAGTACGGGCTCTTCAGCCATCATTCGATCCCTTCGCGAACGGACCCGATCGTGGGCGAATGGTACGCCGGGCAGAAAAGGGTCGCCTGTCTTGCGGCGAAGCCCGCAGCCAGGAGGGCCGCCCGTGATCTATCAGCAGGAACACCGCGAGCTCATGCGCACGGTCTCGCGCTTGATCGCGAGCGAGATCGCGCCGCACGTCGAGGAGTGGGAAGCCGCCGAGGCGTTCCCGGCGCACGAGGTCTTCAAGCTGTTCGGCGACCACGGGTTGCTCGGCATCACGCGCGCCGAGGAGTTCGGCGGCCAAGGTCTCGACTGGACCTTCGCGTGCGCGTTCGCCGAGGCGATCGGGGACATCCCGTGCGGAGGCGTGCCGATGGCGCTGGGCGTGCAGGTCGACATGGCGACGCCGGCGCTCGCGCAGTATGGTTCGGACGAGTTGCGCCGCGAGTTTCTCGTGCCGAGCATCACCGGCGAGCACGTCGCGTGCATCGGCGTCTCGGAGCCCGGCGCCGGTTCGGATGTCGCGGGGATCACGTCGCGCGCGCGCAAGGACGGCGACGACTACGTGATCGACGGCGTGAAGACGTGGATCACCAACGGGATGCAAGCCGACTGGACGTGCCTGCTGGTCAACACCAGCGACGGGCCGATCCACCGCTCGAAATCACTGATCGTCGTACCGCTCGACCGGCCCGGCGTCACGCGCGTGAAGCTGCGCGACAAGCTCGGCATGCACTCGTCCGACACGGCAACGCTGTACTTCGAAGGCGTCCGCGTGCCGCAGCGCTATCGCATCGGCGACGAGGGCCGCGGCTTCGTCTACCAAATGGAGCAGTTTCAGGAAGAACGGCTACACGGCGCGGCGGGCTCGCTGCACGGGATGGAGCGCGCGATCGCGCAGACGATCGAGCACACGCGCCAGCGGGTCGCCTTCGGCGGGCCGCTGCTCGACAATCAGATCATCCAGTTCAAGCTCGCCGAGCTGCAGACCAAAGTGGAGCTGCTGCGCTCGATCACGTACCGCGCAGTTGAAGAATACGTCGGCGGCGGCGACGTCACGCAGCTCGCGTCGATGGCGAAGCTCACCGCGGGACGTCTCGCACGCGAAGTCGCCGACAGCTGCCTGCAGTTCTTCGGCGGGATGGGCTTCATGAACGAAACGCCGATCGCCCGCTACTACCGCGATTCGCGCCTGCTCTCGATCGGCGCCGGCGCCGACGAGATCATGCTGAACATCATCGCGAAGGGAATGAAGATCGCATCGCCCCCGCCGCGTGCAGCGCAGCGCACGGTGGCTGCGGCGCCTGCGGTTGCAGCAGCCAACGGCCCGGCGCCCGCGCCCGCCCCGCCGCCGGCCGTAGGCGCTCCGGAAATGGCGGCGACGCAATGACGACCACCGGTCGCATCGGACGCATCGCGCTGGGCGACGTGATCAGCCGCACCGCACGAACGTGCGGCGACGAGATCGCGCTGGTCGACGACGACGTTCGCATCAGCTACCGCGCCCTCGACGAAGAGAGCAATCGATTCGCGCGCTTCCTGCTCGCGCAGGGACTGAAGCCCGGCGAACGCGTCGCGATGGTGTGCGTCAACTCATACCGGTTCGTGATCGCGATGTTCGGCATCCACAAGGCAGGCCTGGTCTGGGTCCCGATCAACACGATGCTCGCCCCAGCCGACATCGCCTACATTGCCGAACACGCCGAAGCAAAGCTCGTCCTCGTCGACGCCCCGCTCTACGCGAACGAGCCGCTGCGAACAGCGCTGGAAGCGGTTGTGCCGCGCATCGTCGTCGTCCCCATCGATTTCGACACAGTACGCGCAGCCCACTCGTCCGGCGAGGTCGACGTCGAAATCAACGAGCGCGATCTCGCGCTCATCATGTACACGAGCGGAACGACGGGCCGCCCCAAAGGCGTGATGCACACGCACCTGTCGGTGTTCACCGCGTCCCTTTCGAACCTCGCCGACATGCCGATGCGCCGTGGCGAAGCGACGCCGCTCCTCTTGCCAATGTTCCACTGCGCCACGCACGCAATCATGCTGACCAGCATGCTCGTCGGCGCGCGCGGGATCGTGTTCCGCGGCTTCGACCCGGTGCGGATGATGACGGCGTTCGAGCACGAGCGCGTGACGTTCGCGTTCCTGTTGCCGGCGATGTGGAGCGCGATCCTGGATCACCCCGACCGCGCGAAGTTCGATCTGTCGAGCCTGCGCCTTGGCCTGTACGCGATGGCACCCATCTCCGAGCCGGTCCGCCGCCGCCTGATCGCCGAGGTCTGCCCGAACTTCCAGCTGTCGAGCGGGCAGACGGAGATGTATCCCGCAACGGTCGTGTTCCGCCCGGACGAGCAACTGCGGCGCTTCGGCAATTACTGGGGCACGTCGGCGCCGGTCAACGAGACCGCGATCATGGACGAGGAAGGCAATCTGCTGGAGCGCGGCCAGGTCGGCGAGATCGTACACCGCGGCCCCAACGTCATGGAAGGCTACTACAAGGACCCTGAGGCGACCGCAGCGGTGCGGCGCTTCGGCTGGCACCACACCGGCGACCTCGGCGTGTTCGACCAGGACGGACAGCTCTTGTTCGTCGACCGCAAGAAAGACCTCATCAAGAGCGGCGGCGAGAACGTCGCATCGGTGAAGGTGGAGGCGGTTTTGCTCGCACACCCGGCAGTCGCGAGCGCGGGCGTCGTGGGTGTCCCGCACGAGCGCTGGGGCGAAGCCGTCGTCGCCTTCGTCGCGCTCAAACCCAACACGAGCGCAACGGAAGAAGAGCTGATCGCGCACTGCCGCGAGCGCCTGGGCGGCTTCGAAACGCCGAAAGCGATCCGCATCCTCGACCGCCTGCCGATGACCGCGACGGGCAAAGTACAGAAGCACGAGCTACGCGCCGCGTACAGCGAGATCTTTGCGGAAAGCGCGGTTCTGTGAATGATGTTACGATGGGTGCTACGAAAGATTGATACCGAACACCCTCGCTTATGCGGGCTTGACTCGATGATCGATGTTCGTCTCGAATCGGCGGCACCCCTTTGTACCTTGCGCCTTCACCTAGTGAGTCTCCCAAACGAGGCGACGGAATACAACTCGTAAGGACTCCCACGGGGCGTGCGGGACGAGCTGCGCGTGATTACTGAGCGATTTTCAGCACGGGATGTTACGGCTACTGACGTCCTCGATTTGATAGCGACACGTCAAGCCGAGCTAAATGAACTCGAATTTAAGCAGCCTGGCGATACCGATCTCTTGAAGGCGGCCTGTGCCATTGCCAATTCGGGCGGCGGCTTCATAATCGTCGGTATGGCGGAAGACGCGGATCATTGCGCGAGCGCGGTCGTCAATGTCGAGCGACCTCAACCAACGGCCGATGGAATACGGCAAAAGTTGCGCGACGGTCTCAGCCCGCGCCCGTCGATCGAAGTTGTCCCTCTCCAGGTGAGCGCGGACAATGTCATTATTATTCGTGTCGCACCTCAAAACCCGCCGCACATGGTTTCTTCGGACAAACGAACCGATTTCTTCGGGCGGTACGACGCGACGTCGGAACGAATGCGCTACGAGGAGATCGAACAACGCTTTCGCGACAAGTTCAGCCAAGGGGAGCCGCTCATTTCCGAGACGCCGCGCGCATCGCTCGAAACGCTAAGCGGGCGGCGCGAAGTATCAACTGGAACCGTCGGCGCGTTAGCTCAGTACACAAAGACATTTTCCGAGGCGGCCCAGCCTGCTCTCGGATTAATTGCCGTTCAGGAGGGCATCAGCAATTCCACGTCCGCGGAAACCGCGATGTGGTTTTTCTCCGACCCATCTTATGCGCGAAAGGCGGGCTGGCTTGTCGTTCACCCGTCATTACCAATCACACCGCAAAGCGGGCGATGGCTTCAAGACTATGCCGATGTAAGTCGCACTTATCTCAACTCGTCCGGTGACGTAATTTTCCAAAAGGCCATCGATGAGGTACTTTGTTGGAGGCAAAGCGAGAACGACTTTTTGCGTTGCCCTCGCATGTATTCCAATGCGCTAATCGAGTACTGTCTTAGCTTCGTTTATAGTGTAAGCGATATTGCAATTATAGCAAGGCCGAAAAACATCCTCATAACTGCGCTACTGGTCGTTGGGCCAAACGGCATTCAGCTCCCATTGGGTGAGGGCGGAACGGTTTGGTATGATGCGCCATCTGCGGCACCGGCCGTGCTCAAAGAGACGGCGATCGCCTTGCCATTGGTGGTGGAGATGAAGGGGCCTATCCACGTTAGGCGTGAGGCATTCAAGCTTGCGGCCCAAATCTACGCTTTCTTCGGATATAGCGAAGCGGAAGTTCCCTTTTCGCATCGTGGCATCGTTACGTTCGAGGCAAATACCGAGCAGTCAGCGGTTGCCGCGACACGCAGTTACCTTCAGGGACGACTGGGCGTAGCGGTAGAGTACACCGGCGAAGAGTTTGATCGCTCCATCCATTGGTTCATGTTCAGGCTGCCTGGGGTTGACAAACGCGTTTCGATAGGATTCAGTGATATATTCTTCGAGGACGTCGCAACAAACGAAGCCGTGTTCTTCGGGATACTAGATGCACAAGATATTGAGGCAGCCTTGCGGTCCTGGACGAAAGCGAACAAGCCCGTCGTGACCACCGATGGCCTCGCTTTTGTAACGTGAGAATGCGGCCAGGTCGGCGAGAGCGTGCATCGCGGCCCAACGCGATGGAAGGCCATTTCAAGATCCCGAAGTAACCGCCTCGGCGCGGCGCTTCGGCTGGCCCTCGTCAGCTTCGACCATGACGGACAGCGCTGGTTCGTCGACCGTAAGAAAGACCTCATCAAGAGCGGCTGGGAGCACGTCGCATCGGTGAAGGTGTAGAAGGTATTACTGGCACACCCGGCGGTCGCGAGCGCCGGGGTCGTCGGCGTACCGCACGAGCACTGGGAGAAGCCGTAGTCGGCTTCGGCGCACTCAAGCCAACCCGAGCGCGAAGGAAGACAGCTGATCGCGCACCGGCCGAACTCGGCAGCTTCGAAACGCCGAAAGCAATAGAGACGGACGCGTGGTGACCGAAGGACCACGTTATTCCCACTCTCAAGGGCGATGCGTGACCGCGGGTTCGACGACTAACGCCTTTCCGTCCGGGCCTACGATGACGTCGATCGTACGGCGTGTCATCCGGCGTCCTTTCGAAACCGACGGTGCGGGGTCGTCGACCTCAAACTGCACGTCCCAGATCATGTCTTCCCCTCGGCTCGAATCCAAGCCTCGGACGACCTCGACTTTGTTCAACTTTCGCACCTGCGCTGGAGACGGAAGCGCCTTTTCCGCAACTGCGACGGCGGCACGTCCATCGCGCACTGCAAATGACGAAAACGAACTCGTCGACACAAACGCGTGGCCGAGGCCAACGCCCATGCATAGCGCTCCAAAGACGAGCGAAAGCTGGGTAATTATCGTCGGCCATCGATATATTATCTCTTGCTCTAGAATGAACCCGCGTTGTCGTTCTACGCTAGCCACGAAGAATGGCACGTTGGTCAGCACAAACGATCCGGAGATTGCTGAAACCGCGAATAAGCACCATGACGTGATCAGCAGCCCCCTCTCGAAGGAACTGTATGTTGGCGCGTTCGGCAGTAGGCTAAGACTTAGCACCAGAGCGCCAGCTGCTGCAGTCGTTGTAAGCTTAACGTAATCAACGGCGCTTCGGAGCGTCGCTTTCTCCCGTTCTCCTAAGTAGTCGTTCACACGAGCCTCCCTAAGAACTTAGTCTTCCCCTGCGCCCTCCGGCGTCCTCACCGAATGCAAAGAAGGGGAGCTCTGATCAGGAGCCTGAAACCGACTTATCGAGCCGGCAAGTCGACTTCCGGAACCACTGCAGCCGGTTCTTCGCCGGTGATTGTGTCGCGTGCGCCCGCGGCGACGAGGCGCTTGCGCGCCGAGAACATTCCGCCGCGTGCGTCGACTGCCGGCGCGAACTTCAGCATCCCGACCGGCGCGCGCATGTCGTCGTAGATCGCTTCGATGCCGCCGGCGGCGCGGTACGTTTCGTGCCAGAAGCCGGTGCCGCCGGATTCGCGCAGAAACGATTTCCACCACTCGCGGTGGGGGTCGGAGCGCGTCCAGGCTTCGAGCGAGGCGAAGTCGCGCCAGTACTGGCGCATGCCGAGATGGGGTGGGAGCAGCGAGAAGACGAAATTCTCGTGCAGTAGCAGGCCGTCTGGCATCGCTTTGTGCGAGCGGTCGATCTTGGGACCGAAGCCGATCAGCGTCTTGAGACCGGCGAGCGCGTTCACGCGCATCCCGAGATAGACCACCACGAGATCGGGATAGCCGCTGAGGTCTACAGTCCGGCGCTGCACTGGCATGCGACGCGACTTTTCCGGGCGACCGTCGTTGCTTCCTCGATCAGGAATACGCGGTGTCGTGATTCAGGGCGCCGGCAAGCTCGACAGCCCGCGCAGCACCTTGCCCAACTCCGCGACGGCCGCTTCCATCACCCTGAGCTGCTCGCAGGTGAAGCAAAGACGGAACCAGCCCGGGACGGGGCATGAGAGCTCGCCTCCCGGTAATAGGAAGATACCTCTGTCGCGCAGGTACTTGTCCAAGCGCTTCTCGCGCTCGTCGGTCGCGTCGGCTGGCGACACGTCATCCTCGTCGCCGGGCGGTACCCGATCGAGATACTTGCTCAGGTCGAGCCAGAAGAACTGGGCCGCGGTGCCGTGCGTATAGTACGCGATCTTTTCGCGACCGAGCGCCTTCGCGGTCTCGCCCCGCTGCACGATGAGACGGCGCCTATAGAGAACCATGAGTTCGCGCGCGAAGCCGCCGGCGCGGCTCAGGACGCCTTGCGAGAGCATGAATATCTGCGGCGAGGCAAACGGTGCGAGGAACCACATCCGGCGGGCGATGATACGCTCCATGACGTCCTTGTCGCGCGTCAGCACGAAGCCCGCACGAAAGCCTGACACGCCGAAGTCCTTCGCAAACCCCCACACGACGTGGACGCGATCGGGACGATACGCGTCCAGCGCGAAAGCGGTTGTGAACTCAGGTTTGTCGGCCGTCTCCGAATGGAAGTAGATCTCGTCGGAAATGACGTGCATCTCCGTCGACGCCATCGCCCACCCATAGATCTCTTCGAGCAGATCCTTCGAGTAGGTCACCCCGAGTGGGTTGTCAGGGTTCGTCAGGACGAGGACCTTCGGGCGCGGCGAGACGCCCTCATACGCCTTCTTGACGTCGTCCAGCGTGAGCCGGAACGGGTCGGCCTCGGAAGACGAGACCGCGAACGGTACGAGTTCGGCCCGAGCGCGATACGTGAAGCACCATTTGAAGCCTTGCCAGCAGGGAGCGGGGATGATCACGGTATCGCCGGGGTCACAAAGCGCGAACGCTAGCGACTCGAGGGCGGCCGAGACCCCGGAGACCCCGAGGACGTGGTTCGGAAGCAGCGGCTTCGCTTGCAACCTGTACTGGACCGTCAGAAACGCCGCAGTGTTGTTGTGCAGTTCCTCGAGGGTACCGCCCACGCGGCCCGGATACTTCGTGTCGCGGATGTCGAACTTGGCGAAATCGGTCAGCACCGGGCGCAGGCGATCGTACAGCAACACGTTCTCGGCGGTGGCGAGGTTGAAGGTCGCGCCCACTTCGCCGGCGAGGTCCAACCGCGCGGCACGTTGCGCGCTGAGCAGCGTGGCGCGCTCTTCGGCGTCGAGACCCGCTAGGTCGAGAGACCCTGTATGCATCGTTCCACCCTCCACAAACCACGACGCTCGAACCAACTACGACGGGCCGACACGCTTGCCCTGCCCTCCGGCTGGAAGCTCGGTCTCACCCGGAGGAGGCGGCCCCGAGATAACCCAAGGCACTCCGATGAAGCGGCCACCCGATTCGAACTGGGGTGATTACGGAGTCGACGATCGCGTCGGACGTCTCAACGAGCTGACGTCCGAGCGGGTCGTTCGCGCGGCGGCGGAAATTCGCACGGGGCAGCGATTTTGTCTGAGCCTTCCGCTCGACTATCCCGGTGGAAACGTCGTATTCCCGTTTCGCCTTCCGCCGGAGCGCAGGGTCGTCGATCGGATGGGTGCCGCCGCTCACGACTTCCCGTTCTCGCGGGCGCGGGCGGGCGCGACCGGTGTCGTCAACGACGACATCGTGACGTTGTGGACGCAGTATTCAACCCAGTGGGACGCGCTTGCGCACGTCGGGTCGCACTTCGATGCGGACGGTGACGGCGAGGCCGAGGTCGTCTACTACAACGGGCACTATCCGGGCCCCGACGTCGACGCGATGGCGACGGCCGGGCTGCAAGGCCGCGGCGTCATGGTCGACCTCCGCCGCAAATACGGCGACGCGAAGACCGCCGTCGACTTCGCGATGTTCGAGGACACCATGCGCGAGCAGGGCGTGGTCGTCGAGCCGGGCGACATTCTCACGTTGCGCACGGGCTGGGCGCAACTTCTCGTCGACATGAAAGGCTCACCGGAGAAAGAGATCGTGCACAACTCCTGCGCCGGGCTCGATTCGAGCGATCCAAAGATGCTGGAATGGATCGCGGCGAGCGGCGTCGCCGCGATCGTCGCCGACAACCTCGCAGTTGAGGCGTATCCGCCCAAATTCGGCGGACCGGGGACGCCGTTGTTGCCGCTGCACGAGCTGTGCTTGTTCAAGCTCGGAATCAACCTGGGCGAGATGTGGTATCTCACCGAGCTCGCGGACTGGCTGCAACAGAACGAGCGCACGCGATTCTTCCTGACCGCCCCGCCGCTGCGCCTGCGCGGTCACGTCGGATCGCCCGTAACCCCGATCGCGACTGTCTAATCGGAGGTATGCTCCTATGGTTTGGCCACGTTTGAACGGACGCGCAGTGTGCGCGGCGTGTACGCTTTTCCTGACATGGATGCGCGCTCCTGACGCCGCGGCAGCGCAGGCGCGTCAGTACCTCGGGTGCGTGACACCCAAGGCGACGCCCGACCGAACGACACACACGCTGCGGCGGAGATGGATCTTCGTGTTCACGAAGCCGTCGACCGGTGCGACGACGTTGAGCTACACCATCGCGGCGCCGCTCCCGCTGTGGATCGTCGGCGAATCCAAATCGTTCTATCGAGTCGCAACGGGCGACTCCATGAACGGGTGGCCGTTCAAACCGGAAGCGGTCCTCGGCTGGGTGCGCAAATCCGATGTCCAAGACCAGGGCATCCGGAACTGCACGTGAGGTCTATCCGAAGAGCTGACGCACGCGTTCGCCGTAGCCGCGGCCGGAGTTGACCTTCGTGCCGTTGCGCAACACGATGACGTACTCACCGTGCGTCCACGGCTCGACGCGGAAGATGCGGTCGACGTTCACCATGCACGAGCGGTGCACGCGCACGAATCCGGCCGGGCCGAGATGGTCTTCGAGCTCCGAGATGGTCTGGCGGATCCGCACCGCCTGCGTGCCCAGGTGCAGCATCGTGTAATTTCGATCGGCCTCGAGCCAGTCGACGTCGCCGACGCGCACGAACTGCACGCCTTCCTTCGATCGAATCGCCAGCCGCTCGGGAACCGCGATGCGCGCCGCGACCGTCTGGAGCAGCGCGTCGATCTCGGCGCGCTCGCCACGAGCCCCACCGGCGAGCCGCCGCCGCGCGCGTTCGAGTGCGGCGTTGAAGCGCTCCGCGGTGTACGGCTTGAGCAAGTAGTCGATCGCGTTGACTTCGAACGCGCGCACCGCATAGCGGTCGTACGCGGTGACGAAGACCGTCGCATCCGGACGCGATGCCGCGGGCAGCGCTTGCAGCACGCCGAACCCGTCGAGCTCCGGCATCTGCACGTCCAGGAAAAGCAGCGCCGGTCGTAGCCGGCGGATCGCGGTCACGGCGTCGCGCCCGTTCGCACATTCGGCGACGATCTCGACGTCGTCCCAGGCGGCAAGCAGCGTGCGAATTCGCTCGCGCGCGAGCGCTTCGTCGTCGACGATCGCGATGCGCAGCGCCGGCACGTCAGCTCGCTTCGACCAGGCCGACGCGCCGCGGTATCCGCACCACGACCTCGGTTCCACCGCCGTCGCGGTTCGCCACCTCGAGGCGTGCTTCGGCACCGTAGAGCTCGGTGAGGCGCTTGCGCGTGTTGCGCAATCCGATCCCTTCGCGCCGGTCTCCGTCGGGCGGAAGACCGCGGCCGTCGTCGACGATGCGCAAGGTCAGCGCGTCGGGATCGGCGCTGCCGCTGATGCGAATGCTCGTCGTCAGCGCCGATTCGCCGATGCCGTGTCGAACGGCATTCTCGACCAGCGGCTGTAGCAGAAAGCTCGGCACGCGCTCGGCAAGCAGCGCGTCCGGGATGTCGAGACTCACCGCGAGCCGGTCGCCGAAACGCGCGTCCATGATGCTCAAATACAGCCGAATCGCCTCGAGCTCGCTGCGGAGCGTGGCCTCCTGGTTTGGTCCGGAGTCGAGCGTCAGGCGCAGCATGTCGCTCAGCCGCGAGAGCATCGTGTCGGCGGCATCGACATCGCGATGCATCAGCGCCGAGATGCTGTTGAGCGTATTGAACAGAAAATGCGGGTGCAACTGGGACCGCAGCACCTCCAGCTGAGCAGACGAGAGTTGCGCCTGCAGCTGCGACGCGCGAAGCTCGGAGCGTTGAGCGGTGCGATACCCTTCAACCGCGATCAGAAGGACGACGAAGATCAGCTCCGCGAGGAACACGCCGTAGGAATCGCCCACCAGCAGGCGCGCAAACGTCCAACCTTTGTGGAAGAAGAAGTTCTCGAGCGGGACGTGGATAAGCCACTTCAGCACGACGCACGCCGCCATGACGGCGAGGTACAACAGCGCGACGAGCGCGGCGCGGGGCTGTACGATGGGGAAGCGCCGTACCATCCAAACCAAGATCGGCGTCGTGATGCCGATCGTGTAGAAGTCCAGCATCGTCGTGCCGAGCGCCGGGACCCAACCGCTCAGTTTTCCGGTGTATTGCGCGTTCACCATCCATAGCGTGAACGAGAACAGACCGAGCACCGTCCAAATTGCGGTGTAGATCAGCATGTCGCGCCAGACGGCGGTCCGGTTGCGCATCGAGGGTGATTCCACGGTCGTGCGGCGCTCTTCCCTCCCCGTTCGTCCCGTGCTCCGGCCTGTTCGTCCCGGATCGCTTCCCGCGGGCGCGCGGTCCACGGGGGAACGGCCTCCGGCCCGCCTAACGTGCGGACATGAGCAGGCAACGCATCCTCGCAATTGCTGCGGTTTTCGCCGCATCGATGCTCGTGCCGGCGCGGGCCGACGACGACGACATGCAGGTCCCGAACGTGCTGAACGCACCGCCGGCGTCGGCCGTCATCGCGTACGATCAGCCGGTCATTGCGATCGCGCACGTGCGCGTCATCGACGGAACCGGTGCCGCCGCGCGGGAGGACCAAACCGTCGTCATCGACCACGGCAAGATCCGTGCCGCCGGCCCCAGCGCGTCAACGCCCGTGCCGAACGGTGCCAAGACGATCGACGGCAGCGGCGAAACGCTGACGCCCGGATTCGTCGGCACGCACGATCATCTGTATTTTGTCAGCGGCGGCCCGCTGTTCATCGTGCGCGAGATGCCGTTCAGCTTTCCCAGGCTCTACCTTGCGGCCGGCGTCACGACGATCCGCACCGCCGGCAGCGTCGAACCGTACACCGATCTTCACATCAGCGAAGCGATCCGGCGCGGCGAGTTGATCGGTCCGCACATGGACGTTACCAGCGTGTACATGACGGGCTGGGAGCCGTTCTTCATCCAGATGGGCGCGCTGCGCAACACGGCGGATGCGAAGCGCAGCGTCGACTTCTGGGCCGACCGTGGCGTCACGTCGTTCAAGCTCTACACGAGCCTGCCGCCTGAGATCGCGCGAGCCGTCATTGCCGCCGCTCACGCGCGTCATCTGAAGGTCGCCGCGCATCTCTGCTCCGTCGGTTTCACCGAGGCCGCGCGCATGGGCGTCGACAGCCTCGAGCACGGGCTGCTGATCGACACCGAGTTCACGCCGGGGAAGAAGCCGGGCATCTGTCCGAGCGATGCAAAAGCCGTCCGCGAATCGATCGCCGCCCTCGACATCAACGGGCCGCAGGTGCAAGCGCTCATCAAGGTGATGCTTGCGCATCACGTCGCGCTGAGCTCGACCCTCGCCAACTTCGAAGGCGCGCTTCCGCAGCCCGACGCGGTTGCAGAGCGTATGTTCGATCTCGAGGACGCCGAAACCGTCGCGGATATCAAAGAGGTGCGCAGCGCGCTCGCCAAGCGCGCGCCGGCGGACGCCGCGCTGAGAAGGACTATCTTCGATAAGGAGCGCGCGTTCGAGGTCGCGTACTTCCGCGCCGGCGGTCTCCTGACGCAGGGCCCCGATCCGACCGGATATGGCTCGACCATCGCGGGCCTGGGCGACCAGCGCGACATGGAACTGCTCGTCGAAGCGGGCCTGACGCCGCTCGAGGCGATCCACGTCGCCACGCAAAACGGCGCGATCTCACTCGGCCGCGAGCGCGCGATCGGAACGATCGCCGTCGGCAAGAACGCCGATCTCGTGCTGATCAAAGGCAATCCCGCGGCGAAGATCGACGACGTCGAGAACGTCGTGACGGTCTTCAAAGACGGCGTCGGCTACGATTCCGCAAAGCTGCTCGCGACGGTACGCGGCAAGGTGGGCCGGCAGTAGGGGACGGTGAGTTCAGCGCGCCGTCTCCGCGATGACCTCGAGGGGAATCACGTCGACCTCGCCGCCGGCGGCGACTTCCGTCTGGCCGGTGTACCGCGAGAAAAAGTCCCGGCTCTGAAGCGTCTTGACCGCGTCGTCATCCGCCGCCGTGGCGAGGTGGTAGTAGTCCGAACCTTCGCGCGCCCGCATGCAGCGGTACGTGATTCTGCCCGTCAACGCCGGATCACCGTCCAGCGCCGCGATGAATGCCGCGATGTCCCGATGCCACTGTTCTTCCGAGCCGCCGCTCTTGAACTGATACTTGATGAGAAAGTATTTCACATGCCACTCCCGGCCGCTCGAGCAGCCCATCAGATCCTAGGCGGAGGTTGTTCGCCGCGGAAGATCGCGGCATTGCGCACGGCGAATTCATAAAAGCTGGTCGGCCGTCGTCCGAGCAACGTGTGCGCGACGGGTGAAACCTGCGCCTCCTTGCCTTTGCGACGCTCGGCGAACAGTTCGGCGAGAGCATCGGCGAGATATGGCGGCACGCCCGTGGCGAGCTGGGCGTTCTTCGCGTCCTCAGGCGCGACGTTGACGTATCGGATCGTTCGGCCCGTGGCGGCGGAGAGCTTCTCAGCAACCTCCGCCATGCTGAGCGCTTCGGGACCGGTGAGTGGATAGATCTTTCCTTCGTGACCGGAGCTCGTCAGGACGGTCGCGGCGATCTCGGCGATGTCGCCGACGTCGATCGGTGCGATCTTCGCGTTCTCCATGGGCAGAAACAGCGCGCCTTTCGCGATGATCGACGGCACTTGGCGAAAATACGCCGGCATGAACTCGCCGGCGCGCAGATGGGTGAACGCCATACCCGAAGCCTCGAGCCGCCGCTCGATCTCCCCATGCATCCGCGCGAACCGGAAGGGTGAGTCGAGCTCCGGCATGATCCCGGAGAGCTTGACGACGTGCGCGACGTGAGCCTTCGAGGCAGCCGCGATGAAATTCGCCTGAACCTCGAACATCGCAGGGTCGGACGAGGAAATGAGCATGGCGCGCTCCACGCCGTCGAGCGCGGCAGGCAGCGTTTCGGGTCGTGCCATGTCCCCGACCACGATCTCGACGTTCGGGAGCGAAGAGAATTCTTCGGCCTTCGCGCGGCTGCGCACCAGCGCGCGAAGCGGAACGCCCCTCGCCGAAAGCGTTCGGACCAGCGCCTTGCCGTTGAGCCCGGTGGCGCCCGTTACGAGAATCACCTCCTCATTGTGGGAGGGACATGAGCGAATTGGCAAGTACGGACAAGAATGATACTGTCACCGACGCGATGCGCGTGCCCGGTCACGGCATTTCAGAACATGATCAGCGGGAAGTACAAGCTTCGCATCATGTGGGATCTCAAAGACGGTCCGCTGCGCTACGGCGAGATCCGAAGCGGCCTCCGGGGAGGCGCCGATGGAACGCGGGAAATCGCCCCACGCGTGCTGAGCCGCGAATTGAAAGCGCTCACCCTGAGCGGACTCATCGATCGAAAAGACTACGGGGTCGTTCCACCCAAGGTGGAGTATCGCTTGACTCGCAAGGGGCAGAGTTTCGTCCCCATCATCGACGCTATCCGCAAATGGGGCACGCGACACCTCAGCCAAGTCGACGCACCGGCGCGCGCGTCCTGAGGTTCTCGTTACCCGTCGTCGTCGCGCTGCTTGCGATCGGCGTCGACATCGGCCTGGCGCGGCTCGGCTACGGGTTGTTGCTGCCGGCCATCCGCACCGACTTGGGCGGTTCGTACGGCACGTACGGGCTCATCGGCGCGCTGCACCTCGCGGGCTACCTCGGCGGAACGCTCGCGGCGCCGCGGCTCTTGCGCGACCGCGCGCGGATACCGCGCATCATTGCGGTCGCGCACGTCGTCGTCGCGTTGTCGGTCGCCGCGTCGGCCGCGGCGACGGGCGCGCTTTCGCTGCTGGTCGCGCGCGTGGTGATCGGCTTTGCCAGCGGAGCCGGCGTCGCCGCAGTCGTCACCGAAATGCTCGAGCGCGTGCCGCCGGATCGACGCGGGCTGGCGAGCGGAATCGCGTGGGGCGGCGCCGGCCTCGCGCTCGTCGTGTCCGCGCCCGCGGGCGCGTGGGCGCTCGGCGACCCTTCGCGGTGGCGAATCGCGACGCTGCTGTGCGCGCTGCCCGCGCTTGCGATCGCCGGTCTGGCGCTGCGGCTCGCGCCGCCCGAGCCCGTGTCCGCGGCCGGCGCGGCCGGCGACACCCCGTTCCGCTGGCGCGATCTGCTGCGCGCGCGCAATGCGTTCTTCGTCGCGGCATACGCGTCGTTCGGTATCGCCTACATCGCGTACGCGACGTTCGCGGTTGCCGGGTTCGCCGCGCGCGGCGTTCCGCCGCCCGTCGTGACCGCGGTTTGGTCGGCACTCGGTCTCGCCTCGGTCGCCGGCGGGCTGGCCGTCGTGCCGGTTCTTGCCGGGCGCGGCGCGCGCTACAGCTTCGCGCTGCCGCTCGCAACGGGCGCGCTGGGATGCTGGATATCGAGCTGGCCGGGCGCAGCGGCACCGGTGGCCGGCGCGATCTGCGTTGGGATCGGCCTCGCGGCGACGCCCGCGGTCGCCAGTGCGTTCGCGCGCATGCGCAGCGACGCGGCGACAGCCGCCGTGGCGTTCACCGCGGTGACGACCGTCTTCGGCGTCGGTCAGCTGCTGGGACCGCTGGCCGCGGGCGTCGTGGCGGATCACGCCGGCCTCTGGGCGGTTCCGCTGTTCGCCGCGATCGTCTTCGCGTGCGGTGCGGTCTCGGCTACCGTCGACGCGCGATTAGCTCGCTGATCGCATTCGTATCCACTTCGTCGACGTGCCGTCGTCGGTGGTGCCGATGAAGAAGTTCGGGTTCTGCGAACGGATACGGCTGGTGTGCGCGATGCCGAGCGGTTGCGGCGGCCCCATCGGCGTGCAATTCCCGCCCACGCAGATTTGCTTCGGCGCATAATCGGTCCAGACAAAGCGCATGACGCGTCCGGTCGGATCCATCCGATAGGTTCCGATCAGGTCGTACGCCATTCCCATATGGTTCATCACACGCTCGTGCAGACGACCGTCGGCCCCGATCGCGAGCGTGACGTAGAGGCCGGCCTGACGGTTCCCCCAATCGATCGTGCTCGACCAGTTCCCGACGAGCGGGCTGCCGGCGGACGCCGGGGCGAAACAGAGCAGTGCGAGGACGACCCCGCACGCTGCTGGGGCGAGATGTCGCATGGCCCGTCGTTCGGGGGGCTGGAACACGCGACCCGCCCGGCGAACGGTCCCGTATGCTCACCCGAGATGCGCTGCTGGCCTACACTCATTTCATCTGCATCTTCGCGCTCGCGAGTCTCCTGGCGGGCGAACTCTTCGTCCTGCGCAAGACGTTGCCGGCGGATCTCGTGCGACGACTTCAGACGATCGACAGGTGGTACGGTATCGTCGCCGGCCTCGTCATAGCGAGCGGTCTGGGGCGGCTCTTTCTCGGCATCAAGGGCGCTGCATTCTACACGCACAATCCGGTGTTCTGGACGAAAATGGGGTTGTTCGCAGCCGTCGCTCTCATATCGATCGCTCCGACGATCGCATACGTGCGCTGGAACGCGCGCCGGTCGGCGGACGGATCGATCGTACTCGACGACGCCGAGTTCACGCGTCTCCGCCGGCTTCTTTGGCTGCAAGTCGTACTCTTTTTGTTCATCCCGCTCTGCGCTTCGTTCATGGCGCGCGGCCTTTAGGATCAAGCCGGCCTCTCTCCCGCAGATCGTCGCCGACCGCATACAGTGCGAACAGCACGATGATGACCACCACGGTAGCAACGATCGGAATCCAAGGCGCGATCGTGATGTTGCTCTGCGCGTTCATGAAGAGGCTCCCGAGCGACGGCGTCGGCGGCTGAACGCCGACTCCGATCATGGACAGCGTCACTTCCAGCAGCAGCGCACAGGCCAGGAGGTCGACGATGGCGCCGAGCGTCGCCGAAGTGAGCGTTCGAAAAGCGGGAACGATCGCGGGCCACGATACGAGAGCGATTACGAGTGCTATAACAAACGGATTCAGAACGTGGGCGCGGTCGTGGGATCTCACGATGAGAACCGTCACGACGGCGAGGACGAACGGAACGCCTGCAAACGCGCGAATACCGACGACGCTGAGCGCAGCGCGGCCGTCGAGCCGGCGCATCGTCTTCGTCGCCATCGCGACGACAAACCCGATCGCCGTCGCGATGAGCGCAGCGAGCGCTGCGATGCCGAGTGAGGTGCGCAACCCGACGAGCACGCGCGACAACAGGTCGCGTCCGTTCTCGTCGGTGCCGAGCGCGTGCCCTGCGACTCCCGGCGCCAACGGATATCCTTGCCAGTGTACCTGGTCGATGTAGTTCGGGCCGGCCGGTACGATCAGGTTTGCCGCGAGGGCGCCGAACGCCGCGCCCAGCAACACGACGATGGCGACGATGACGGTCGCATTGATGCGCTTCCTGCCGCTCGCCGACGTTTGAAGCGAACCGGGCTGTTGCGGCAGCGTCCCGTCCGGCGTCCCCGGCGCAAGATGGGCGACGAGGTCGATCACCACGAACGCGGCACAGTACATCAGAAGAAACGCGGCGATCATGCCAGGGTCGAACTGCGACAGGCCGGAGTAGAAGAGCCGCGCAACTCCGGGCCACGCGAAGATCACCTCAACGAAGAGGCTTGCGGACAGCAAGGCGGGACCGATCAGCGCGGCGCTCATCGCGAGTGGCCCGGCGACGCTCCGCACCGAGGTGCGCAGCGTTCCGTCCGTTGCGCGGAAGAAGTCGTAGAAAATCAGCGACGCCCATGCACCGAACGGCACGGCCAGGCAAAGTACCGGCAGGATCAGATGCCTGATCCGGTCACTTAGGTCGAACGCCTCGCCGGACGCGAACCCGGCAGGCGGCAGCACTGGCGTAAACGCCGAGAGAAGCTCGAGGAACATTGCTAGGACGATGATCGGCAGTGACCGGCCGATGAGCTGCGTTACGGCGAGCGCGCCGCGCAGTATCGGCGCGCGCGCACGTGCCCGAACGAAGCCGATGATCGCGCCGAGTGCGACGGCAGCGAAGAACGCGAAGAAGACCAGCTCGATCGTTGCCGGCAGCCGCTCGGCTATTGCCGTCGAGACCGGCTCCGCGTTCGTCGGCGACCAGCCGAGATCACCACGGAGCACGTGGAAGATCCACGCGAAGTACAGCACGTAGAAGGGCCGGCCTGTGCCGAGCTCACGATCGAGCCTGGCAATTTCGCTCGCGGCATCGCTGGGATTCTGCGCGTACGCCGCGGCCGGGCCGCCGGGGATCGCCTCCAGCATCGCAAAAACCGCGAACGTACTGAGGACCAGCAAACCGAGACTTGCGAGGAGACGGTACCGTCGGCGCACAAGCGCTCCTTTACCGGCAACGCGATGAGGTGATGGCATGGAACGACGGAGCGCGTCTGATTTCCCGCAAGAGCTGCTGGACCTGTTTCAGCTGTACGTTCACGGTGAGATCGATCGCGGAACGTTTCTGAGCCGAGCCGGTAAGTTCGCCGTCGGCGGGCTCACGGCGGCGGGACTCCTCGCGATGCTCAAACCGAACTACGCGTGGGCGCAGCAGGTGTCCAAAGACGACAAACGGATCCGGGCCGAGTACGCCACGGTGCCGTCGCCGCAAGGCAACGGCTCGATCAAGGGCTACCTGGTGCGGCCCGCGAGCGGCAGCGGAAAATTTCCCGCGGTCCTGGTCGTTCACGAGAACCGCGGTTTGAATCCGTACATCGAAGACGTCGCGCGCCGTCTCGGCACCGCGAACTTCATGGCATTCGCGCCGGACGGTTTGACGTCGGTCGGCGGCTATCCGGGCGACGACGAAAAGGGCGGCGAGCTGTTCGCCAAGGTGGACCGCGCGAAGATGCTCGACGATTTCGTCGCCGCCGCCACGTGGCTCAAAGCGCGTCCCGATAGCACGGGCCGGCTGGGCGTCGTCGGGTTCTGTTACGGCGGCGGCGTCGCGAACTCGCTCGCGGTCCGGATGCCGGATCTCGCGGCCGCGGTTCCGTTCTACGGCCAACCGCCCGCGGCGGCCGACGTACCCAAGATCAAGGCGGCGGTCCTCGTCCATCACGCCGAGCTCGATACGCGCCTCGCGTCGACGTGGCCCGCGTACGACGCGGAGCTCACGGCCGCCAAGATCCCTCACGACGGCTACGTCTATCCCAGGACCAACCACGGGTTTCACAACGACACGACGCCGCGCTACGACGAAGCCGCGGCGAAGCTCGCATGGCAGCGTACGCTGCACTGGTTCAACACGTACCTGCGATCGTAGCCGATCCGAACAGCGTGACGGCGGCGTAATCAATGCGTCATGCAACAGATTCTCTCGCTCATGGTCGCAGCGGCGACGTTCGCGGCACCGGCTTCCGGCACCAGCGCAATCGCGACGAGCTCTCCGATCGCCGTCAGCACGTGCGCCGTGACCGACCTCTACAATAGCGCGAGCTTGGTGGACTTCGGTTCGCCGATCACGTACCGCTCCTTGCAGCTCACGTTCCGGAACACCGAGGACACCGACGCCACGCAGGTCGCGTTCGACGTCACGCACGGCGGCGAGCACACCACGGTGATCGACCGCGGACGCTTCAGCAAGGGCGTCCCGATCGAGCACGTGTTCGTCAACGAGATCTCCGACGGCGGCTACAGCCGAATCCCGGACGCGTGCACCGTCGCGTCGATCACGTTTGCCGACGGTCACCGCTGGAGCGCTTCCCGCAGCGCCCAATAACGACGCGAACCGCTCGCCGCGTCGGCGGCGTACGTCGGGTGATTTGCTAGTTCACACAACGTTCTTGCGAGCGCGCGGCGGTGCTCCCGTCGCCGCGCTGCTTGCCGCCGGTCTTCTGCTCGGACGACCGGCCAACGCGCAATCACTTCCCGGGCCGTCTCCTTCGCCGGCGCCGGCGCCGACCCGTGCGGCGGCGGCGGCGAACCCGTTCTCGTTCCGCGGTGCGTTTCGCGCATACGACTTCACGCGGGAGAACGCGAGCTCCGGTATCGGTGGAGCAGGCCAAGTCAACCAGCAATCGATCGAGCTGGGCCTCGCCCTGCACGGCGACTACCGCTTCGCGAACTCACCGTTCTCCGTCGGCGCGTCGTACGAGTTCGCGATGCCGACCGACGGCTGCGCCAGCCCGGTGTCTCATCTGAGCCCGCCCTGCGGAAGGCTGAAGGCGCCGGCGCTCAACCCCGACGACTCGCTGCCCGGTTTCGAGATCAACGCGCTCTACGAAGCCTACGTGCAGTACAAAGATTCGCGGCTGAACGTCAAGCTGGGCGACCAAGTCTTCAACACGCTGTGGACGAGCTCGTCCGACACGCGCATCAAGCCGACGGCGTTCCAAGGAGTCGACGTCAACTATGCCGTCTCGCCGGTGTGGTCGCTCGAGCTCGCCGACATGATCCGCTTCCAGGGCCGCGTGAACTCGACGTTCGAGAAGAACACGCTGTTGACGTCGTTTCCCGCCGGCACGGCGGGGATGCCAGCAAACACGTTCTTCCCCGGCGGCAACGGCGTCTCGACCGCCGGCCTCCAGTACGTGCGGCTCGGTTACGCCGGGACGCACGGGCTCGTTTCGAGCTTGCATCTCTACAAATTCGACGACATCGCGAACCTGGTCTGGCTCGAAGCGAAATACACCAATCTCGCCCAAAGGACGAAGCCGTTCCTGGCGTTTCACGGCGGCTACGAGCACGACACGGGCGCGGCGGTCGTCGGAAAGATCTACAGCACGCCGCTCGGTTTCCTGGCCGGTGCGTCGGTAACGCGCAACGTCGGCATCACGCTCTCGTACGAGCACATCCCCTCGCGCTCCGATACGATCCGGCTTCCCGCCGGTGACTCCTGCAACGCAAAGCAGCAGCTCACGGTGAAGAAGGGCACAACGTTTGCGTACCTGCTCCCGGTGAACGCCACGCAGTGCATCGCCAACGCCGACGGCACCACGACGATCGGGTACGGCGGGTTTGCGAGCCCGTACACCGACGGCTACGGTACCGACCCGCTGTGGTTGACGAGCCTGACGCAGAGTCCGATCGACCGCCACGCGCCCGTGACCGGCCCGAAGATCCAGGCGACGTGGACGACGAACGACAAGCGTCTGATCGTGTACGTGACGCAGTCGTACCTCGAATACGGCAACCTCTTTCGCTCGCAGCTGCTCTCCGAGGTCAATGCCGACGCGCAGTATTATGCGAGCAAGTTGCGCCCAGGCCCCTACAAGGGACTCTTGCTGCGCTACCGCTACGGCTCGCGCCAGGTGGAGAACGTCACGACGTATGGCGGCCTGCCGCTCTTCAAGTACAACCGCGCCCAAATGGAGTACGACTTCTAGGCGGCGCGGGAGTGTCGGCGGAGGTCGCGAACCGCGCTTGGCATGAGTCGTTGCGCCGGCCTTTTGGCCGTGATGCTCGCCGCCGCGACCGGGTGCTCGGCGCCGCGCGCGGATTCGCCCCAGGCGACCAGCCTGCCGCCGGCGGCGGCTTCGCTTGCGAACGGCCGTTCGATCTTTGAAACCGGTCGCGATTCGAACGGTGTGCAGATCGTCGCGCGGTCCCGTCCACTGTATCCGAGCTGCGCCGCATGCCACCACATCGATGGTTCCGGAGGCGTGCATCTCCCGGGCGGAGCCGTTAGCGCGGATCTTCGCTACAAGGCGATGGTGACGGATCAGAAGCGGCCGTACACGCTCGCGCTCACGCAGCGCGCCATTGCGACGGGAATCGACGACAACGGACAGCCGCTGAACCCCGTCATGCCGCGTTGGAAGCTTTCGCAACGCGACCTGCACGACGTGGCGTATTACGTGATGACGAAACTGAGATAAACGGCGATGCGAGGACAGGCGACGGGCTCCGAAGCCATTTTATCGGTTTAGGTCGCCCCTCGCTGCGTAGGTTCAGCCGCGAAGTTCACCCAGACCGCTTTGGTAAACTGTTCGGCGAAGTATCGGTACAGCAAGAGAAAGCGAAGTGCCACAATGACACAGACCGCGACCGCCGCACAGAAGAGTCGCATGACGTTATCGTCGAGGAGGCCGGCGGCGACGTACCTTCCTGCGAAAATGCCGGCACTCAGCAAGATGGTTCCGATGCCGCCGAGGATCAGCGTGTCGAGTGCTTGTCGACTACCAGTGTCCGATGAGAAACCGCGGGCGATCGACAAGACGATGAGTGCAAGCAGCGTTAGTATCATGACGGAGTATGCGAGCTGGAGCACGCTTGGAAGCCGCGAGCACGCTGCTGCCCACCCCGCCATGTACGACGCGCCGAGCAAGAAAGCGATGAAGAGCCCACGCGACATCGTGTAGAGGCCCTCATATTGTTCGGCGTAGGCGGTTCGGGCGTTGACGATGGGCCGGCATAAGGAAAATGCGGCGCTTCGCCGTTTGGCGATCGGACCGTCCGCTTTTTGAGCGATCGCTACATCGATCCCAAACCAGGAGAAGACATTCCCCTGAACTCGTTGCTTGATGTCCGGATCCAAGTGGCGGTCTTCCGGATCGAGCATCGCCGTCGAGGGATACGACGCTTTTCCATCCACGTTTTTCACGACCTTGGCCGAAACAGCATTCGCTCCGAGGTTTTGGATGACGTGTCCAATGATATAAGCGACGGCTGCGGCGACGGCGAGCCACTCGAGCTTCTCGTTCTGCCAGGTGTGCGTGATGACCGCCGAAGGCAGCCATAGCAGAGCGACGATCGCGAGTCCCGGTATTAGGTACCCGTAGACGTCATAGAAGTTGAATCGCTGTATCATGCGGAGATGCGCTCGGACTCCGCGTCGCGTCGATCGGCGCGGTTGATCTCGTCGACGATTGTGGACAAGACCTCGGCCGGATCGCGTTTGTCGCCCGCTCTCAGTACTGCTGACCCGACTCGCTGATGTCCGCCGCCACCATGATTGTGAAAGATCGCTCCAAGATCGACGCTTTCAAAGTCGCGCCAGGGGTTTCTCATTGCGGTGAGCCGTGCGTCACGTTCGGTCCGGGTAAGCGTTACGGAATAGCGTGCATGAGGAAACACCGAATAGGGGCTGTATCGGTTTACGGTCACATCGCTTGGCGGTGCGACGTCGGCGACGGCGATGTGGCCGGCCTCGAGCCGGATATGATCGCGCAAGAACGATAAACCGAGCTCGGCTCGCCTGCGGACCTCGTCCACGCGCACTTTGACGTCCGGAAGCGACGCGATATCGGAAAGCGCCAGCTCGCGAAACGAGCGGAGAAGCATTTCGCCGTAGCGTTCATCGCCGAGTGACAAGCTCAAGTTGATCTCCGCCGCCGGGTTTTCCCAACCGAAGATCGCTTCGTTTACGGAGTCGTAAACCGCAGCATCGATGCGGTTCGCCCAATATGCGAGCTCTCGGTAGCGCTTCGCATCGGAAGATACGGACCCAAAGGCGTTCCACAAGAGCATCGCGCACGACGGGCTGGTCCGGTCGTACAGCAGAATTCGTCCGTCCGTCCGACCTTCGAAACTCCGTCGGGCCTCATCGCTCGCAAAGGTCGTTCCGTGATGGTCCGCCCAGAACCGTGCGTCAGGATGGTAGAGAAAGTCGACGATCGCCGAGTCGTTCGGGAGCGGCTTCTCGAGCCACTGCGCCTGCACATCGTAGTTGACGAACCGCAACTGGTCGATAGACCAACCTTCTTGCGTTTCGAGGAAGTCCCACGCAATCGCCGCCGATGCCAATCCGTCGAAGCAGGGGTAGTGGAGGAAGAGCGTTCCAGCTACTGGTCGTCGCACATTGACCTCCGAGCGGAAACGAGTGCTGTGCGCGCTCGATCGCCTCATGTTCGCCTCTTCTCACTGAGCAACCCATCGGCATGGGAGACATCTACCAAACGATCGTAGTTCGGCCGAATGCCATACGCCTGGCACTGCGGGCGATGGGAAGGGAGAGGGTCCTTCGGCACTGCCATCTTCGATGATCCGGCGGCGTCTTCGCCGAACCGGAGGCCGATGGAGGCTCGGTACGATCTCGTGATCCGCGGCGGCACGGTCGCGGACGGCACCGGCGGAACGCCGTTCGAAGCGGACGTCGCGATCGCGGGCGGCCGGATCGCCGCGATTGGTACCGTCTCCGGCGCGGGGGGCGACGAGATCGATGCGCGCGGGCGGCTCGTGACGCCGGGCTTCGTCGACATCCACACGCACTACGACGGCCAGGCGATCTGGGACGAGCGCCTAGCGCCGTCGAGCTGGCACGGCGTGACGACGGTCGTCATGGGCAACTGCGGCGTCGGTTTCGCGCCGGTGCGCGCGGGCGACCGCGACCGGCTCGTCGAGCTCATGGAAGGCGTCGAGGACATCCCAGGGACGGCGCTGCACGCCGGGATCGATTGGCGGTGGGAGTCGTTCGGCGACTATCTCGACGCGCTCGCGCGGCGCCCGCACGACATCGACTTGTGCGCGCAGCTGCCGCACGGCGCGCTGCGCTTCTACGTGATGGGCGACCGCGCGGCGCGGCTCGAGCCGGCGACGGCTGACGACGTCGCGCAGATGCGAATTCTCGCGACGGAGGCGATGCGCGCGGGCGCGATCGGATTCTCGACGTCGCGGACGCTCAACCACCGCACGAAGACCGGCGATCCGACGCCGTCGCTGCGGGCGACAGAAGACGAGCTGACGCAAATCGCGCTCGGCCTGCGCGACGCGGGACACGGTGTGATCGAGATGATCTCGGATTTCGATACGCCCGATCCCGCGAGCGAGTTCGCGATGATCCGCCGCATCGTCGCGGCGTCCGGACGCCCGCTGTCCATCTCGCTCGCGCAGCGCCACGGCGCGCCGGAGATGTGGCGCACGTTGCTCGACATGGTCGAAGCGGCCGCCGAAGCCGGGCTGCCGATCTCCGCCCAAGTCGCGCCGCGTCCGCTCGGCGTGCTGCTCGGGTTGCAGGCGAGCTTGAACCCGTTTTCGACACATCCGTCGGTACGCGCGCTCGCGTCCGAGCCGCTCGCAACGAAGGTCGCGGTGATGCGCGATCCGGCGTTCCGCGAGCGCGTCCTGGCCGAAGAGCCCGATCCGGCACAAGCGGCGCTGCGGCGCCGGCTGCTGCGCATGGAGACGTTGTTTCCTCTCGGGGACGTCCCCGACTACGAGCCGCCGCGAGAACGTTCGCTCGGCAGCATCGCGCAGCGCGAAGGCCGCACCGCCGCCGAGGTGGCGTACGACATGCTGCTCGAAGACGAGGGGCGCAGCTTTTTCTTCGCACCGTTCGCGAACTACGCGGCGTTCGATCTCGAGGTGTGCCGCGAAATGCTCGCGCATCCGAATACGCTGCCCGGTCTCGGCGACGGCGGCGCGCACGTCGGCAGCATCTCCGACGCGAGCTTTCCGACGTATCTGCTCATGCATTGGGGGCGCGACCGCAGCCGGGGACGGTTCGACGTCGGATGGCTCGTGAAACGGCAAACCGCGGACACGGCGCGCGCGGTGGGGCTGCACGACCGCGGCGTCATCGCCCCCGGAATGAAAGCCGACATCAACGTGATCGACCTCGACCGGCTGCGCGTCGAGCGCCCCGTGATGGCGTTCGATCTGCCGTCGGGTGCGAAGCGGCTCCTGCAGCGCGCGCGTGGCTACGACGCGACGATCGTCTCCGGCACGATCGTCTATCGCGACGGCGAACCGACGGGTGCGCTGCCCGGCAACCTCGTGCGCGGACCGCAGGGGCTGGTGCCGGCATGATCGCGTTCGAGCCGAAACAGCTGGAGACGCACGTCGGCTGGCGCGCGGGTGAAGTCGCAGATCCGGCGACGTGGACGGTCGATCTCGACGCCGCGGATCTCCGCGAGCTCGACGCCGCGCTCACCGCCGCGAAATCCGTCTCCGAGGATTTGCGCGACATCGGCCGCGAGCAGTTCCCGCTCGATGCGCTTGCCCGGAAGCTTGCAGGTGTCGAGCGCGAGCTGATCGACGGCCGCGGTTTCGTACGCCTGCGCGCGCTGCCGTTCGAGCGATACGGCGACGACGACCTGACGATGCTGTATTGGGGGATCGGCACGCACCTCGGCGAGCCGTGGGCGCAGAACAAGCACGGACACGTGATGGGCGACGTCACCGATCAGGGCAAAGGCTACGGCGATCCGGACGTGCGCGGCAACGAGATCGGCCTCGTTGCGCTCGACTACCACACGGACGGCTCGGATCTCGTAGGCTTGATGTGCCTGCGCTCCGCGCAGAGCGGCGGGCTCTCCTGCGTTGCGAACGTCGTCGCGATCTACAACGAGCTCGTGCGCACGCGGCCCGATCTCGTCGCGGCGCTGTACGAGCCGTTGCCGTACGACTACCGGGGCGAACAGCCGCCGAACGGGCCGCCGTATTACACGTTCCCGGTGTTCAGCCAGCACGAAGGGCGCATCTTCGTTCGCTTCATACCGAAGTACATCTACGCATCGCAGCGTCACCGGGAGGCGCCCCGGCTTCAGCCTCTAGCGCGCGAAGCGCTCGAGACGGTGAGCGCGATGGCGAACGACCCGCAGTTCAACGTCTACATGGATCTGCGCCCCGGCGAGATGCAGTTCATCAACAACTACCACGTGCTGCACGGGCGCACGGCGTACGTCGACGATCCGGCGTCGGGCCACAAGCGTCATCTCAAACGGCTCTGGCTCGCAACGCGTTCGCTGTCGAGCCGCCCCAGCCACTTCGGGAAGCACAACGCGCACTGGGCGGAAAACCGTAGCGTGAGCCGCATCCGGCCCGTCGAGAAGAGCGGCTTCCCTGCTTCATGAGCCACGAACGCCACGGCGCGAAGCAGCCCGATCGATTCGATCCCGCCCGCGCGGCGATTCTCGACGATCCCGCACGGTTCGCCTACGTTCCGCCCGACGCGCTCCTCGCGCTGCTCGATATCCCGGCCGCCGGAACGCTGGTCGACTTCGGCACCGGCACCGGCCTCTATGCGCTCGAGATCGCACGCCGCCGGCCGGACGTGCGCGTGCTCGCGCTCGACGAGCAGCCGCAGATGCTCGCGCACGTACGCGCTGCGATCGCGCGTTCCGGACTCGTCAACGTCGAGGCGGTATCTTCAGAAGCGGTGGACGCGCTCGCCGGCAGCGCGAACCGTATCCTCGCGCTCAACGTCCTCCACGAGCTCGGCGATCGTGCGCTCGGCGAGGTGCGCTCGCTCCTCGCGCAAGGAGGCACCGCCGTGTTCGTGGATTGGAACGCCGAGGTGGACCGCCCGGTCGGCCCGCCGCGTGACCACGTCTACGATCTCGCCGATGCTGCCGCGCGACTCGCCGGCGCCGGGTTCTGCATCGTGAGCCGGCGGACGTTCGCGTATCACCACGCGTTCGTCGTCACGCCGGCCGAAGCGACGCCGCCGAGTTAACCCCCTTCGAACGCTTTCCGCAGAGCCGCGATGTCGATCTTGACCATCCCGAGCATCGCGTTCATGGCGCGTTCTGATTTTGCGTCGTCGGGATCGTTCAGCATCTCGCCCAGCACGGTGGGGATGATCTGCCACGACACGCCGAACTTGTCTTTGAGCCAGCCGCAGCGGCTCGTTTCGCCGCCCTCCGAGAGCTTCTCCCAAAGTTCGTCGACTTCGGCTTGCGTCTCGCAGTTCACGAACAACGAGACGGCCTCCGTGAATTTGAAGTGCGGGCCGCCGTTGAACGCGATGAGCTCCTGACCGTCGAGCCGGATCCGCGCGCTCGACACCGGGCCGTCCGCACCGGCCGGCTCTTCGCCGTTGATGCTCAGGATCGTCGAGTTCTTGAAAACGGAGACGTAGAACCGCGCCGCTTCGCCGGCGCGGTCGTCGAACCAAAGGAACGGCGTGATCTTTTGCATCGGAAACGACGTCTTTCATCGGGCGATCTCCGGCAGCAGCTCGGCGAGTTTGTCGTAGCTCTCGGCAGCGCCGTGCTCCATGCCCATGCTGACGACGGCGTCGCGGATCTCCTTCGACTCGTAGAGCACGGTGCCGGTGAGCGTCGTCTTGCCGTCACGTTCGACGAGGACGCCGGTGACGAGCGACTCGCCCGGGTAGTCGTCGAACGACTCGGTGTGGACGGTGCGCTCGGGCCGCACGAGCTCGCGATAGACGCCGCGCATCCCCATCTCCGAACCGCCGGGACCGCGCAGCACGAAACGCCACGCGCCGCCGACGCGAAGGTCGACCTCGCATACCACCAGCGACCAGCCGCGTGGCCCGAACCAGCGCTTCAGCAGTACGGGCTTGGTCAACGCGTCGTAGACGAGCTCGCGCGGGGCATCGAAGACGCGGGTCAGCACCACCTCGCGGTCCGACGGCAGCGTGACTTGCAACGTTCCGGTGTTTTGCATCGGTGATTTCCTCTATCGCTTGGTGCGGTGGCGTTTCTTCTTGCCGGGCTGCAATTCGTCGAGCAGGGCGTCGAGTCGCCGGAAACTGCCTTCCAGCGTTTGGCGGTAGCGCTCGAGCCATTCGGTGGCTTGCGCGAGCGGCTTCGCCTCGACGCGGCAGGGCCGGCGCTGCGCATCGCGGCTGCGCGACACCAGGCCGGCCCGTTCCAAGACTTTGAGGTGCTTGGAGATCGCCGGCTGGCTTACCGCGAACGGCGCGGCGAGCTCCGTGACCGAAGCCTCGCCCGAGGCGAGCCGGGCCAGAATCGCACGCCGCGTGGGATCGGCAAGCGCCGCGAACGTGGCGTCCAGCGGGTCGGAGACGCCCCGTCCATAACTCATCGGTTGCATAACCGATTAGGAATATACCGCGCGGGCACGCGTTCGTCAAGCCCGCGCGATCGAGGCCTAAGCTTATAAGCCTAAACTCTTAGTTGACACCCCGGCCGATCGGTGCTATCGTGCGTTGCATGCGACGAGAAATTCGCGCGTGAAAAAACCCCGAGCGCCCCTGACCAACGCGGAATTGCGGATCATGCGCGTCCTGTGGTCGCGTCCCGAATCGACCGTAAACGACGTCGCCGAACTGATTCCGGCACCACCGCTCGCTCGCAATACCGTGCTCACCATGCTCGGCATCTTGGAGCGCAAGGGCTACGTCGCGCACACGACCGCCGGCCGGACCTTCGTGTACCGGCCGATCGTCGATCGCGAGACGGTGCGGCATCGCGTCGTCGACGACGTCGTCGCGCGCTTCTTCGACGATTCCCCGAAGTCGCTGTTGCTCCAGCTGATCGGCTCGGAGCGCATCTCGGAGGACGATCTCGACCACATTCGCGCGATGTTCGCGCCGGCGAAGCAGCGTGATGACTGAAGTCGTCGCGTACGCGCTGCTGTGCGGGTTTGCGCTGAGCGCGGTTCTCGTGCCCGTGACGGCCTTCGCGCTGCGCCGGGCCGCGAACCTCGGCGGCGCGGCGCGGCACGCGATCTGGTTCATGGTGCTCTTGGCGTCGGTCGCCGCTACGGCTGCGGCGTTCGTGGCCTCCTCGGTGCGGCCGGCGGTGCAGTTCTCAGGCGTGGTCGTTTCGCCGGTAGCGGCAGCGCCGGACGGCGCTCGTGCAGCGGGGTTGCCGCTCGCTGCTCTCGGCGTCGCATTTCTCGTTTGCTGGCTCGTCGTCGCGCTCGCGCAGCTGTTCCGCGTCGCGCGCCGCATTTCGGCCCTGCGGGCGGTGAAGCACCGTGCGACGCCGATTGGCTTCGACGGCGAGCTGCCGCGCGGGGCGCGGGCGCTTGCGTCAGAATCCGGCGCCCCGGCAGCGGTAGGTTTCCTCCATCCGGCGATTTTGCTGCCGCCCGAAACGATGCGGGAGCTCGATCCGACCGACGCGCAGCGAATCGTCCTCCACGAGGCTGCGCATCTTCGCCGGGGCGACGACTTCACCGGGCTCGTCTTCGTCGTGTGCGCCGCGGTGTTCTGGTTCAACCCGTTCCTGCACTACGTTGGTAAAAAACTTTCACTCGAATGCGAGATCGCGTGTGATGAAATGGTCGTCGAACGAACCGGCGACGCCGCGCGCTACGCCGCATTACTCTTCGAAATGGCGAATACGATGACTGTCCAAGGCTCACGACCCGCATGGAATGCTTTCGCGCACCCGAGCGGCCTCGTCACGCGAATCCACAACCTGCTGCACCATCCCGGCGCCCGGCGCCGAGCGCTTTCACGGCCGGCGCTGGCGGTGCTGATGGGGGTGTTGCTGTCGGGTGCCGGTCTCGCCGCCATCAACGCGCCTGCGCTCGCCCACGCGGAAGACAGTGCGACGACGCGTGTATATCCGTTCGTGCGCAGCGATCCGGCTACGCGCCTCCACCATGCGACGCCGAGTCTCCAGCGCGTCCGCGTGTTCTCGGTGTGTAAGGCGTCTCGCCTGCCGAACGACGAGCGGATCCACAACGACACGAAATTCTGTGAGTACCCGTCGGCGCAGTTCACACCATGGAAGGTCTGGAAAACGACACGCATCAAGAAACAAGGGAGCACCCCGTGAAACGGAGTGACCTCTTCGCGGCTACCGGAGCGAGTGTCGTCGTCTCAGCCATGCCGATGCTGGGTGCGACGTCACTCGCCGCCGCCGAAACGGGCGGCGCGGAGTTCCCGAACCTCGGAAAGCCGGTCAAGCCGCCGGCACGTGGTCCGCTGCAAGTCGCGTTCGTCGTCGGGCCCGACACCGTGCTCATCGACGTCGCCGGCCCGTGGGAGGCGTTCACCGACGCCATGCTTCCGATCCACACCTACACCGTCGCGCCGACCATGGATCTCGTCGACCTCGGCGGCATCAAGGCGCGGCCCGACTACACGTTTCGCGACGCGCCGCAGCCGCACGTCATCGTCGTTCCGGCCACGAAAAATCTCCCGGAGTCGATCGCTTGGGTAAAAAAGGCGAGTGCGGCGGCGGACATCACGATGTCGGTCTGCACGGGCGCGTTCCTGCTCGCGAAAACCGGGCTTCTCGACGGCCTGCATGCGACGACGCACCACGGCGGCTACGACGCGTTGGCGCGCGCGTATCCGAAGATCAAGGTGGTGCGCGGCCCGCGCTTCGTCGAGGAACGCGATGTCGCGAGCTCGGGCGGCGAGACGTCGGGAATCGATCTCGCTCTGCGCGTGGTCGAGCGGTACTTCGGCAAAGCAGCGGCTGCTTCGTCCGCGCAAAACATGGAGCACGTTCGCACGCGCCGCCCATGGGTGTAAGCGCATTCTGAGAACAGGCTGTGACGTTGCTGGCAATTCGCGCACGATAATTGCGCAATGTGCTGTCTTTTCGTGAATTGCTGACGCGGATGGGAAAAAGACTCCCGTCATAACGCAGAGCGCGAAGCTCTGCAAAATTAGGGAGATCACATGTCTCGACTGCTCATCAGCTTGCTTGCAGGGATCGGACTCGCCGCTACGGCGTTTGCACCGGCCTCGGCACAGGCAATTCCGTCAGGTTCCTACCAGCAATCATGCACGAACATTCGCGTGCGCGGCGATCAACTGATCGCTCGCTGCACGAATCCGCAGGGCCAGGCGGTTCGCTCGTCGATCGCGCTCAACAGCTGTCGCGGCGGCGACATCGTCAACTCGAACGGACAGCTCGCCTGCAACGCCAACGCCAACGGCTACGGCTACGGTAACGGGCGCCGCGGTCACCACCGCGACGGCGGCGACAACAACGGCCGGAACAACGGCGACTACAACAACGGCAACAACAACAACGGCGGCTACAACAACGGCGGCTATAACAACGGCCGGTACGGAAACGGCGGCGCAGTGTCCGGCTCGTATCAGAGCAGCTGCACCAACGTCTACATGAACGGCCCGAACCTGACCGCGTCGTGCACGGCACCCAACGGTCAGCGCATAACGACGACGATCAATGCCGCGCAATGCCGCGGCGGCGACATCGCGAACGTCAACGGGCGCCTCGCCTGCCGCTGACGCGGCGCACGCCGGCTGAATCCTGAACCGCGGCGGCGGCGCTAACGCTCCAAAATCAGAGCGTTAGCGCCGCGGTCACGGGACGTGCGACCAGATCCACGTCGTTATCAGCGCCGCGACCCGCTGCGCGGCGTCGGCGTCGCCGGCGTCGTCGATGAGCGTGGTCGAACGGCCGCCGACCAGGGATGCTTCGATCGCGTCCAGCGCCATGCGTCCGCCGCGACCGACGACGCCTTTCCTGACCGCCGCGTGCACGTCTTCTATGTGCGTTACGTCGATCGTCGTCGCCGGCCACATCGGGATCGGGCCGCGCCGAATCACGATGCGAGCGCGCCGAATCGTCGTGACCGTCCGGTTGAGTGCGAGCAGCAGCGCGGGATAGCCGCAGACAGCGGCGAGAACGGCCAACCCGAGCACGTCGAACGTTCGCCGCTGCCCAGCAGCGCCAAACGCGGACGCGCCCAGGACGGCGAACAAGAGAACGATCGCGAGCGCCAGCACGACGGCGCGCCCACGCGAGAGAAACGGCGCCGTGACGATCAGCGCGTCGGGTTGCTCGTCGATCGTGATGCGCCCGATTCGCCGACGTTCCACCGCACGCTCTTACGCCGTGAACGCGGGCAGCACCGCTCCGCGAAGCGGTCCGTGGTACACTGACCGCGATGCCGCACCGCAACCGCGTCACGCCGTACGGCGAGATCGTCGCCTCCGGGTTGCGCGGCCGCTGGATGGGCAACCGCGGCTGCCTGCATCGCGGGTATGACGTCGTTCGCCCGTGGAACGGCAAGCGCTGGATCATCTGTGCCCTGGAATTCAAAGGATGGGTCGCGCCGAAGTGGGCGCCCGGCCGATGGACCGCGCTGTTCTTCCACGACGAGGCGGTCGCGTTTGCGGCGGGACACCGGCCGTGCGCGCTCTGCCGCCGCACCGATTATCTGCGGTATCGCGGCGCGCTGGGTGCCGGCGGGGCCGACGCGATCGACGCGCGGCTGCACCGCGAGCGGCTCGACGGCCGGCGCAAGCGGCTGCACGCAATGCCGTGGCGCGACGTTCCGATCGGCACGTTCGTCGTCGTCAACGGCGCCGCGCACGTCGTGCTGTCCGACCGCCTGCGCAGCTGGGATGTGGAGTCGGGTTACGGCGACTACCGCGCGCGGCCGGTGCGCGGCGACGCGCGCGTGCTCACGCCGCCCGCGTCCGTCGAGGTGCTGCGCGCAGGCTACGAGCCGCAGATCGGTGCGCCGAGCGGTCCACAGGGCTCGTAGAAGTGGCCGCAAAACGGAATTGCGTGACGGAAATCCCGGTCGTCGAAACGGATCGTCTCACGCTGCGCGCCCATCGGCTCGATGATTTCGAGGCGAGCTTCGCGATGTGGTCCGATCCCGTCGTCACCCGCTTCATCGGGGGCAAGCCGTCGACCGAGCAGCAGACGTGGTCGCGGCTGTTGGGGTACGCCGGCCATTGGGCGTTGATGGGTTTCGGATATTGGGTGGTCGAGGAGAAATCGACCGGCAGGTTCGCCGGCGAGCTCGGCTTCGCGAATTTCCGGCGCGACATTGCGGCGTCGATGCGCGACGTGCCCGAGCTCGGCTGGGCGTTCGCGACCCGTTTTCACGGTAAGGGGTACGCGACCGAAGCGGTTCGCGCAGCCGTTGCCTGGAGCGACGTTCGGTTCGGATCCACACGAACTGTCTGCTTGATCAACACGGAGAATCTCGCGTCGATTCGGGTCGCCCAAACGTGCGGCTACGACGTGTTCGAGCGCACGATCTTCAACGATCAGCCGACGCTCTTTCTCGAACGGCAAGGCGCTACGCCGAGCCCTCGGATCGAGCGTTAGACGATCACTTCCCGCAGGTGGCCGGTCTCGACTTCGTACACGAAGCCGCGCACGTTGTCGCGGTGCGGCAGAAACGGGTGCGCGCGGACGCGCGCGATCGCGGTGCGCACCGCCTCGTCGATGTCCTCGAACGCGCCGAACGCATAGGACGGCGCGTGGCCGGTCTCCTCGGCGATCGCCGCGCGCAGCGCCGGCTCGTCCGTGCCGTGCAGCCCGCAATTGGTGTGGTGCATCAGAATGACCTCGCGCGTGCCGAGCAGCCGCTGCGAGAGCACGAGCGAGCGCAGCACGTCGTCGGTGACCAGGCCGCCCGCGTTGCGCAAGATGTGCGCCTCGCCCGACTCGAGGCCGAAGATCCGGAAGCTGTCGATCCGCGAGTCCATGCACGTCACGATCGCGACGTGCTTGGCCGGTATGACGGCGCGGGGGCCCTCGAAGTCGGCTTCGTGCGCGACGGCGTTGCCGACGAGTTGGTCGATGGCGGAACTCACGAGGCGTTGCCGTTGGCCGGCGCGCAAGGGCAGCCCTCGCAACGCGACCGCGAAACCCGGCGGCCGCCCGGACGGTACATCGGGCGTTCACCTTCGGACGGGAGTGTTTTGCATGGCCTCATCGGTCGACGAGTTCTTCGAGCAGTACCTGCGCAGGGCGGGGTTCGCCGGCGCCGGCGACACGGTGCTCACCCGCACGGCGGCCGCGCACGTCGCGGGCGACGTCTCCGGCGACGTGAACGTCGAGCCGGGATCGGCCGTGCGCGTCGACGGCGACGTGTCGGGCGACGTCACGGTGCGCGCGCGCGCCGTCGCGCAGATCAACGGCAGCGTCTCGGGCGACGTTCTGGTCGAGTCGGGCGCGCAGATCAAGATCGTCGGCGACCTCAGCGGCACCATGCACGTGCGCGCGGGCGGTGTCGCGTTCGTGGCCGGCGACATCAACGGCGACGCCCTGATCGCCGGCGGGCTGATGGTGCGCGACGGCACGGTGAACGGCGATCTCGCCGTACGCCCCGGCGGCGAGATGGTCACGGGCTAAGAGCAGCGGCGAAACAAACCGGCGCGCGCGCCGTACAAACGCATACGCGAACGCACTACCGCGGACGACCGGTCTCGAGAAAACGCTCGAGGCCGTTTCGTCGTTCAGCGCTGCGCTTGCGCTAGCCGTCGCGCGACAGCCGCACGCCTTCGGGGCGCTCTTCGGGTGGTTGCGCGAACAGCGCGGAATAGACGAATCCCGCCAGCGCGGCTCCGACGATCGGCATCAGCCAGAACAGCCATAACTGCGCGATGAAGTCGCCGCCCGCGAACACGGCCACGCCCGTGCTGCGCGCGGGATTCACCGACGTGTTGTCGACCGGGATGCTGATGAGATGGATCAGCGTGAGCGAGAGGCCGATCGCGATGCCGGCGAAACCGGCCGGTGCCCGCGGTTCCGTCGACCCCAGGATGACGAACAGAAACATGAACGTGAGCACGACCTCGGTGATGATGACCGCCATCATCGCGTAGCCGCCGGGCGAGTGCGCGCCGAACCCGTTGCTGGCGAACCCGGCGTGGACGTCGAAGCCGGCTTTCCCGCTCGCGATCGCAAGCAGGATCGCGCCCGCGATCAGAGCACCGGCAACCTGCGCGACCCAGTACGGCAAGATCTCCTTGGCGGGAAACCGTTTGGCGGCCCACAGCCCGACCGTAACCGCGGGGTTGATGTGGCAGCCGGATATCGGCCCGATGGCGTAGACCATCGTCAGCAGCGTGAGCCCGAACGCAAGGGCGACGCCGGAAAAACCGATGCCGAGTGCGGGAAAGGCGGCGGCCAGCACGGCGCTGCCGCAGCCGCCGAACGTCAGCCAGAACGTACCGAACGCTTCGGCCGCGAGTCGCTTGGAGAGAGGCATGTCGTCACCTCCGAATCGTGCGCACCGCCCGGTTCTCGGGGAAGGTAGCGGCTCCTTGGCTCGACCTAAGTCTTACGCGCCCGGTCGCAATTCGTGAAACGAGGATGTATCTCGCGCAGCAAGTAGTCCGGTCCAACCCCTTCGTGCCGGCGAGGATTTCTAGGATGACATACTTGCGTGTTTTCGCGACCGCGCTCCTGACGGCAGCCGCGACGTTCGGATACTCCGTCGCGGGTAGCGCGGCGCCGACGCCGGTGCCCGGGGGCGCCAATCAGGTCAAGGCCGTCAGCGGCACCGCCGGAGCACCGATGTGGAACGGCGTCGTGCGCTTCAAGGTGCAGGAGCTGCGCGATGCCCGCCCCGACGAAAACCCCGCGTCGCTGTTACCCGGACCGGATCAGAAAGTCATGGTGTTTCGCGCGTCGCTGCGCAACGGGACCCCCAAGCAGTTCGCCGAGCTCTTGACTTACACGCTCGCCGACAAGGACGGCGTCACGTTCGAGATTCCGAGCCATTACCTCAAACCGATCCCGCTCGTGGTCGCGCAAGGCGCCGCCGCGCGCATCGGCGGGTTGTTCATCGCCGACAAGAGCTTCGTGCCGGTGAAGCTGCTGATCCAGTGCGCTACGTGCGGAACGTCGACCCGTTTCGCAGCCTTCCGCGTCCAGCTCCCGGCCGCGCCCGCGCCGGCGGCGAACCCCTGACCGCCGCGAAGATTTTTTTGCCGCGTGTCGATCTTGCGCGATGCGGTTCGACGCTGTGGTAGAAGGAGACACAACGATGCGGTTCATGATGATCGTCAAAGCCAACCCGGACAGCGAGGCGGGCGTGCTGCCCAGCGGAGAGCTCATCGAGGCGATGGGCAAGTTCAACGAAGAGATGGTCAAGGCGGGCGTAATGCTCGAAGGCGAGGGGCTGCAGTCCAGCGCCAAGGGCGCGCGCGTGCGCTTTTCCGGCAAGAAGGTCACGGTGATCGACGGCCCGTTCACCGAATCGAAGGAGCTGATCGCCGGCTTCTGGATCGTCCAGGTGAAGTCGAAAGAAGAGGCCATCGAATGGGCGTCGCGCTGCCCGCCCCCGCACGGCGACGCGGACGCTGAGATCGAGATTCGCCAGGTGTTCGAGACGGCGGACTTCGCCGAGGTGGCGTCGCCGGAAACGCTCGCGCGCGAAGAAGAGCTGCGCGAGCAGCTGCGCGCCAAATCCGGCGGTTGACGAACCGCGCGATCGACGCGGTTTGGCGGATCGAGTCGGCGCGGCTCATCATCGGGGCGCAGGAGACACCGGATCGCGGCCGCGCTCACGCGCAACGCCCGCGAACGCGCACTGCTACTGGAGCGGGCGCAGTCTGCTACGGCTCCACGAGGCCGATGATGTGTCCTTCCGGATCGGTGAACAGCGCGATGCGCGGCCCGCCGGGCACTTGCTCCGGAGGGCGCATCGTCTTGCCACCGAGCCCTTCGACCTTGCTCAGCGCGTCCTCGAGCTTGTCGACCGCGACATAGAACGTGACGTGGCCGTCGTACCCCTCGACGCCGCCGCCGATCCCGCCGCCGATGCCGCGCTCGCCGACGCCGCTTACGATCGCGTAGTTTCCTGCCTCCGGACCCATCGGCGGGGCAATTTCCCAGTCGAAGGCCTTTCGATAGAAGCTCTGCAGCGCGGCTGGGTCCTTGCCCATGACCTCGAAATGGATGACCGGATTACTCACGCGGTATCTCCTTTGATTCGATGGGATTGAAAATCTAGCCGCCCGCCATCGCCCCGACGACCAGCAACGGCTCCGCGCCCGACGCGACGGCGGCCGGCAACGGCGCGTCCGGCGATTCGTGCGACAGGTCTTGCTCGCACGCGAAGAACCGCACGAACGGCCGGCGCTTGTGCGTCTCGTGGTCGCGAATCGCACCGCGCAGCACCGGATAGCGTGCCTCGAGCGCGTTGAGCACCGACGCCACCGTGACGCTGCCGCCGACGTCGACCTGCACTTCACCGCTCTCGCGCGACAGCGTGCGCAGATGCGCCGGCAGCACGACGCGGATCAGCACGACGCTGACTCCGTCACGGCAGCGTTTGGACTTCGACGGACAGCACGGCCGGCAGATCGCGCACGATGGGCGCCCAGGTGTCGCCGGCGTCGGCCGACGCGTAGACCTGCCCGCCGGTCGTGCCGAAATAGATCCCGCACGAATCGAGTGAGTCGACGGCCATCGCGTCGCGCAGCACGTTGACGTAGCAGTCTTGCTGCGGCAGACCTTTCGTCAACGCTTCCCATTCGTTGCCGCCGGTACGGCTGCGGTACACGCGCAGCTTCGCATCGGGCACGAAGTGTTCGGAGTCGCTCTTGATCGGCACCACGTAGACGGTGTCGGGCTCGTGCGCGTGCACGTCGATCGGGAAGCCGAAGTCGCTCGGCAAGTTTCCGCTGACTTCGTGCCACGAGTCGCCCGCGTCGTCGCTGCGCATCACGTCCCAGTGCTTCTGCATGAAGAGGGTGTTCGGACGCGACGGATGCTGTGCGATGCGGTGGACGCAGTGACCCACCTCCGCGTCCTCGTCGGGGAGCTGCTGCGACCGCAGACCTTTGTTGATCGGCTGCCACGTGGTGCCCGCGTCGTCACTGCGGAACGCGCCCGCCGCGGAGATCGCCGTGAAGATGCGACTGGGGTTGCTCGGATCGAGGATGATCGTGTGCAAGCACATGCCGCCCGCGCCCGGCTGCCACGACGAGCCCGAACCGTGGCCACGCAGCCCCGCGAGCTCGTGCCAGTTCTGGCCGCCGTCGGTGGACTTGAAGAGCGCGGCGTCCTCGACGCCGGCGTAGACGGTGTCCGGATCGGTCAGCGACGGCTCGAGATGCCACACGCGCGCGAACTCCCACGGGTGCGCCGTGCCGTCGTACCACTGGTGCGTGCCGGGCACGCCGTCGTACACGAACTTGTTGCCGACCGGCTCCCAGGTCTTGCCGCCGTCGTCCGAGCGCTGGATCTGCTGCCCGAACCACCCGCTGCTCTGTGACGCATACAGCCGGTTCGGGTCCACCGGGGATCCCTTGAGGTGGTACATCTCCCAGCCCGCGAAGTGCGGCCCGCTCACGTCCCACTTGTCGCGCTTGCCGTCCGCCGTCAGAACGAACGCACCTTTGCGCGTGCCTACTAAAACCCGTACCGTGCTCATCCGTCACTCCTCCGGTCGGGAGAGTATCTCGCGGCCGTGCCCGGCGCCTCCTGGGCGGCGCGGTCAGTAGTTCTACGGACGCTCGGCACGCCGTCGCGCCCTACAGTGAGACCACCTTCTCGCTGTGAGGTCCGCCGATGTTCCACATGTCTCCCGTTTCGCTCGCAACCGGTATGGTGTCCGCCGTCGCATGCCTGTTCGCGGTGGATTTCATCACGGGGGTGATCCACTGGCTGGAAGATACGTGGACCGCGCTCGGGCGATCGAAGCTGCTCGACCGGTACGTCGTGCGCGACAACATCGAGCACCACCGCAAGCCGGGCGCGATCCGCAACGGGACGTACTGGGAGACCAATCGCGTGTGCATCGCGCTGGCGTTCGTGACCGCGTGCGTGCTGATGCTCTGTGGTGTCCACGCGTGGGAGGCCTACGCTATCGTCGCGCTCGCTTCGCAGTCGAATCAAGTGCACAAGTGGGCGCACTGCGCAAACCCGCCGCGCGCGATCCGCTGGCTGCAACGCTGCGGCATCCTGCAATCGCCGGCGCACCATGCCGAGCATCACAAGCGGCCGTATGCGAACCGGTACTGCACCACCACCAACTTCCTGAACCCCGTGCTCGACGACATGCACTTCTGGCGCGGGCTCGAGTGGCTGATCGAACACTGCGGCATGCGGGTGCAGCGCGCGACGCAGGCGCGGCAGGGCTACTAGATCGCCACGGTGACGCCGAGCTCGACGCGCCGCTCCGCGGCGATTCGCAGATCGTCGGGGAGCGGCCGCGCGTTGCGCAGCAGGGCCTCGAAGATCTCGCGCCGCCAGGCCGGCATGCCGCCCGGGCCGAGGGGTTCGATCTTCGCGTCCGCGTAGAAGAACGACGTGTCGTCGCGGTCCAGGTCCAGGCCGAACGCTTCGCACGAGCGCAAGATCGGTTCGAGACGCGGCGCTTCCATGTAGCCGAAGCGGGCTACCACGCGAATCAATCGCAGCGAGAACCGCTCCACCGTGACGCGCTGCTCGTTCGTGAGATACGGTGTTCCGGCGCGCGCGATGTTGAGCACGACGATGCGCTCGTCGTTCGCGCGGTCGCGAATCCAGCGATGGCGGGCGAGGAACGGCACGCCGCGCGGGTCGGGCGTGAGAAACACCATCGTGCCGTGCTGGCCGACGCCGGCGGGCAGCTTCTCGAGAACGTCCTCGAGCGAGATCTGCTGATCCGCGAGCGCTTTGGCGAGACAGCGCCGGCCTTCGAGCCAGGTCAGGCTGAGCAGCACCAGGACCGCGCTGATCGCGATGGGGATGTAACCGCCGTCCAGAAACTTCGGCAGCGAGGCGATGACGAAGCTGCCGTCGACCAGCGCGAAGCACAGGACGAGGGCCGTCGCGGCGACGCGGTTCCAGTTCAGCACCTTCGTGATCACCACGAAGTACGCGAGCGACGTGCACAGCATGGTGAACGCCACGGCGAGCCCGTACGCCGACGCGAGGCGGTCGCTCGAGCGAAAGCCGATGACGAGCACCGCGCAGCCGATTGCCAGCGCCAAGTTCACCGACGGGACGAACACCTGGCCTTTGTAGCGGTGCGACGTGTGGCGAACGAGGACGCGCGGCGCGAGGTTGAGCGCGATCGCCTGCTCGACCAGCGTGAACGTGCCCGAGATGAGCGCCTGCGACGCGATCACCGTCGCGATCGTCGCGAGGATCACCATCGGGATCAGCGCCCAGCCCGGCGCCAGCGCGTAGAACGGATTGTCGAGCGCCCGCGGGTCGGCGAGCAGCTTGGCGCCCTGTCCGAAGTAGTTGAGGATCAGCGCCGGAAACACGAGCGCGAACCACGCCGTCACGATCGGTCCGCGCCCGAAGTGCGAGAGGTCCGCGTACAGCGCCTCCACGCCTGTGACGGCGAGGATGACGCCGCCCAGGATCGTGAAGCCGACGAGCCCGTGTGACGTTGCGAACGCGAGCGCGTGCCGCGGGTCGAGCGCGCGCAGCACCTCGGGGTGCTGCGCGATCGCCATGAGGCCGAGCACGGCGATCACGACGAACCACACCAGCATCACCGGCCCGAACAACCGTCCGACGCGTTCGGTGCCGCCACGCTGCAACGCGAACAGCGCGATGATGACGGCCAGCGAGATCGGGACGACGAACGGCTGCGCCGCCGCCGACACGACGGAGATGCCTTCGACGGCCGAGATCACCGAGATGGCCGGCGTGATCACGCCGTCGCCGAGCAGCATCGATGCGCCGACGACGACCACGATCGTGATCCCCGCGGCGCGAATCATCTTGCCGAACTCGGGCGGCGGAGATGCAAGGGCGAGTAGCGCGAGGATGCCGCCTTCCCCTTCGTGGTCGACGCGCATGATGAACGTGATGTACTTGACGCACACCACGATCACCAACGCCCACACGAGCAGCGAGCAAATCCCGAGCACCGCGCGCTGATCGGGCTGCGTGCCGGCGAGCCCGAAGCAGACCTTGAGCGTGTACAGCGGGCTGGTTCCGATGTCGCCGAACACGATCCCCATGGCGGCGACGACGAGCGGGAGAGGCGTCTTCGTGCGAGCGGTCAACCTAGGAAATGTAGCACGCTGGGCAAGCGTCTCCTATCCGCCGTTCGGCCGAACCTTTCGGATGGAATCGGGTCGGGCGGGGAAGAAGCGAGCGCGATGGGCAGCGGAGATCTGACACGGACGGAGTTCGAGCGCGTGGTGCGCGAAGCGCTGGACTCGCTGCCGAAGCGGTTCGCGGACATGGTTCAGAACGTCGTCATCGCGGTCGAGGAGGAGCCGAACCGCGAGGACCTCGAGAGCTTCGAGCCCGACGACGACGACGATACCGAGGAGGAGCTCCTGGGCATCTACCGCGGAGTCCCGCTCACCGAGCGGTCGCACGACATGACGTTGCTGCCCGACGAGATCGCGATCTTTCGCGGCCCGATCAACCGCGTCGCCCGCACGCGCCAAGAGGCGGTGTACGAAGTGCGCGAGACCGTGATCCACGAGCTCGGCCACTACTTCGGGCTCGGCGACGAAGAGATGCCGCATTGAAGCCGGCACCCGGTCTGTCGGTCGCGCAGTCGGCGATTCACGGTAAGGGATGCTTCGCGACCGCTCGCTTTGCGCGGCGCAGGAAGATTGCCGAGTACACGGGCCAGCGGATCACCAACGCGGAGGCCGAGCGCCGCGGGCACCGGCGCGTGCTGCGCATCAGCGGGCTCGATTCGCGCTGGAGCATCGACGGCTCCGTCGGCGGCAACGGCACGCACTTCATCAACCACTCGTGCCGGCCCAACAGCTTCATGCAGACGTTCGGCCGCCGCTTGCTCGTGCTCGCGCTGCGCGACATCCGGCCCGGTGAGGAGATCACGGTGGACTACGTGTCGTCGATGCACTCGGACAAGAAACGCTGCACGTGCGGCGCGCCGAACTGCCGCGGCACGATCAACAAGCAGTAACCTTGCGCGGCAAGCTATTCGATCGCGGTCAGCCACTCTGCGATTGCGGCGTTGACCTCGTCGGGCCGTTCTTGCGGCATCCAGTGGCCGGCGTCCACGACGCGCTCGGTGAGATTCGTGCAGTCCCGGCGCATCGGCTCGGCGAGCCGCGAGTCGACGGTTTCGCAGATCGTGTCGTACGTCGCGTGCAGGAAGAGCACCGGCAACCGAAGCACGCCGCCGTCGCGAACGCGGGCGGCGTAGTCGAGATTGCGCTCGTTGTTCACGTACCACGCGTCGGGCCCGAAGAAGCCGGTCCGTTCGAACGCGGCGACGTACTCCGCGAGATCGTCCGCCGGCATCACGGCCGGATCGCGCGGCAGATCCGGCGCGCGGCCCGTGCCGCCGAACCAGCCGCCGTCGCGCGTGATGCGCGCGGTGAGCGACGGCCTGCCCTTTTCTTTCGCGCTCCCGCTGCGAAACAGCGCCTTGAACGTCGCCGCAAGGTCGGCTTCGAACGCCGCGCGCGCGCCGTCGAAGTCCTGTTCGTAGAACAGCTGGTAGTCCCATTGGCCGGCCGGATACTTCGCCTCCGGGTACACGTTGCGGTCGACGAGCGGGATCAGCGTCGCCGGTGCGAAGCCCTGCGCGAAATACGGCACGCAGAGGTTGACGACGGCGCGGCACAGCTCGGGATGATGGCCGGCCACGCTCCACACGACGGGGCTGCCCCAGTCGTGCCCCACCCAGATCGCGCGCTCGGCGCCGAGCGCGCGCAGCAGCTCGACCATATCGGCCACGATATGTTCCAGCGCGTAGTCCTCGCGCGCTTGCGGCGCGCTCGACCGGCCGTAGCCGCGCATGTCGGGCGCGACGCAGCGGTAGCCGAGGCCTGCGAAGTGCTCCAGCTGCCGGCGCCACATGATCGACAGCGCGGGCCAACCATGCACGAAGATCATCAGCGGTCCGTCCTGCGGACCGCATGCGAGAGAGAACGTGTCGTGCCGCTCCGTGCGAACGGTGTGTTCGGTGATGTCCATCAGCGTGCTCGAATCGCCGGCACGCGGTACGTGCCGTCGAGGCCCGCGGGAAGCGGCCAATACATGCGCAGCGTGACGACGAACGGACCGGCGGGCGCGGGGAGCCAGTTGGTCTGATCGCCGGCCGGCGCGTCGCGCTGGATCGCGACGTCGATCGAACCGTCAGCGTTGCGCTTGAGGTTCGTGTCGCGCAGCGTGTAGCGCGCGATCGCGTTCGGCACCAGATAGTGGTCGGGCGAGTACAGCGTGAGCGACCAGAACGCGCGCGCCGGCGGGAGCTGCGCGCCGTCGAAGTGCAGCGTGTAGCGCTTCTCGCCGGTCAGCGGCGCCCCGTTCGCGTCGACGCTGGTCTCCGGATACACCGCGTCTTCCGGCAGGTTCGCGGCAAGCAGCGTTTGCGCGATGAACGCGCGGTAGGTGTAGCCGGTGCCGAACCGTCCGGTGTTCGTCGTCCACCGCCAGCCGTTGACGTGCGGTACGGACGGCGCGTCGTAGCGGTCCAGCAGCGCGCGCGCGTCGCGCAGGCCGTCCTCGAGCGATGCGCGGCGCGCCGCGTTGAGCGCCGCAGGGTCGAACGGCGCGCCCGGCACGACGCCGATGCGCGCGAGCCGTTCGACGATCGGCCGATCGCTCGCACGCGGCGGGTTCTTGCCGAGCGCCGCGGCGAGGCTCGCGAAGAACACGTCGGCGTGCAGCCCGGCGACGAGCGACGGCGGGGTCGGCCCTGTCGATATGTTCGGTTCGCGCAAGACGCCGCGCGGCGGCTCGTACGTTGCGTCACCGAAACGGCTAAGCGGTACGACGCTGTACTGCTGTTGAATCTCGGTGATCGCCTCCGGCGGATCGTCGGGCCGCGCGCGCGTGCGCGCCAAAATCCACACGTCGTTCGTCGACGAGCGCACGACGCGCTGGCCGGGCAGCGCAGCACCCTTCCAATTCGGCCCGACGAGCACGTAGTTCGCGGGCGACGAGTTCGCGATGCGCGGCGTGGGATCGAGGATGACGTCGGTCCACGCATCCATCACCTGCGCGACGAAATACCGTCCGCCGGCGTCTGGCACGTGCAGCACCTGCGGTTCGGCCGAGAGATCGACCCACGCCGAGGAATAGCGCGTATCGCCGTTGGGCGCGACGACGATGCGGAACACAGGCGTCGGGCCCGACAGCATGTGCACGAACTGCCCGCTGCTCGACGCGGCGGTCGCGATTTGCTTCGTGACCCCCATGAGCACCAGCGGATAGCCGTAGACGTACGCGTCGCGCGCGATGCTCCGAACGTCGTCGCTCTGCGCGACGACGGCGCGCGGAAGGATGCACAGCCCCATCGCGACGGCGCATGCCGCCAACGCAGCGAGAAGGCGTCTCACGGCCGTTGTTCCATTCGCGCGGCGAACTGCTCCCACGTCAGAAGATGGCCGAGCCGCGCGCTGCGCGGCCACCAGTCCACGCCGCCGCGGCTGATGCGAAGCTCGCCGAGCTTTTCTTCGTCGGCGAACACCTCGTACACGGAATCCACCGATCCGAGCTCGCGCGGCGGAGAAGTCACGACTACGCGGTGTTCGGGCATCGTGGTCCTTTCGAGCAGGCGAAGAACCACTTGCCGCACCATGCCGGGGCACCCTTCGCCCGGAGGTGACTTGCATAAAGCAAGTCGCTCCGCTATCCTGGCTCAAGTGGCTCGCGCGACCGCCGTGGCACCCGAGGCGACATCCCGACCGGCCTCCCAGCTCGACCCACGCACGAGCGCGCTGTTGCACGCCCCGATCGTGCCGCTCTTGCTGCGGATGGCGTGGCCCAACGTCGTGGTCATGCTCGCGCAGGCCAGCTCGGGGCTGATCGAGACCTTTTGGGTGTCGCGGCTGGGCACCGACGCGCTGGCCGGGATGGCGCTCGTGTTCCCCGGCGTCATGCTGATGCAGATGATCTCCGGCGGCTCGCTCGGCGGTGGAATCTCCTCGGCGATCGCGCGCGCGCTCGGCTCGCGCCGCGCGGCTGACGCGGACGCGCTCGTCCTGCACGCGCTGATCATCAACGTCGCGCTCGGCGCGCTCGCGTCGGTGCTCGTGCTCGTGTTCGGGCCGGAGCTCTATCGCGCGCTTGGCGGTCGTGGCGCATCGCTCGACGCTGCGCTGCGCTACTCGAACGTCGTGTTCGCCGGAAACATCTTTCTGTGGGTCATGAACGGGCTCGCCAGCGCCGTGCGCGGTACCGGCAACATGCTCGTGCCGGCGCTCGTGATTTGCGGCTGCACCGCGATCCTCGTGCCGCTCTCGCCGCTGCTGATCTTCGGCATCGGACCGTTTCCCGCGCTCGGCATCGCGGGCGGCGGCGTCGCGATGGTGTTCTCGTTCGCCATCGGAACAGCGGCGCTCGCATGGTACGTGCTTTCCGGGCGCAGCGTCGTGCACGTTCGGTTCGCGCGCCTGCAGCGGCGGTTCTTCAACGCAATCCTCAGCGTCGGCGCGGTGGCGACCATCTCGACGCTGCAGACGAACGTCACGATCGGCGTCGCCACGGCGCTCGTCGCGATCGTCGCGGGACCGGCGGGCGTCGCGGGTTACGGCACCGGCGCGCGGCTGGAATATCTGCTGATCCCGCTTGTGTTCGGTCTGGGCGCGCCGCTCGTCGCGCTCGTCGGCACGAATATCGGCGCGGGGCAGCGTGACCGCGCGCTGCGCATCGCGCTCGTCGGCGGCACGATCGCGTTCGCGATGACGGAAACGATCGGCATCGCCGCCGCGGTATGGCCGCGCGCGTGGCTGGGCCTGTTCGGGCACGACCCCGGCATGCTTGCGACCGGCAGCGCGTATCTGCGCGCCGCCGGGCCGTTCTACGGGTTCTTCGGCCTCGGGCTCGCACTGTATTTTGCGTCGCAGGGTGCGGGCAAGCTGCGCTGGCCGTTGATCGCCGGCTTCTTGCGCATGCTCGTCGCGCTGGGCGGCGGATGGATCGCGCTGCGCGCGACCGGCTCGCTGCTGTGGCTGTTCGTCGCGCTCGGCCTGGGGATGCTGCTGTACGGCGTCGTCGTGACGGTTTCGGTGACGTCCGGGTCGCTGGTGGGCTCGCGACGCCCCGTGACGCAGACGGCAGGCCAGGCGAACTGACCGCGACCGGGAATCGTTGAACGATCCCATGCAGTACGTCGAGATCGCGATACCGATTCTGGTGCTCGCGGCAATCGTCGGGTTGCCGCTGAGAGCCGCGCTGCGCGGACGCTCGCTTTGGCCGCGTCGCGCGGTGCGTGCGCCCCGTCCGCGGAGGAGCACGCTCCGCGACGTATCGCGCAGCCAGATGGACGAAGACCTTCAGGATCTCATCCGCCGCAGATCGTGACGCTCCGCGAGCGTGTACCGCCGCTTGCGCTTACGCTCGCGGCAGTGGCGAGCTCGCGCCTCGGGCTCGAGGGCGACGAAGCGGAACTCGGCCGTGCACTCGTTCCGGCGGTCGCTGCGTTCGACGAAGCCGACCGCGCCTACCGCCGCGCGATCGAGTCGACGCTGTCACCGGACGCGAGGGCGGCCATGTTGTCCGCGATGGCGTCGTTTCGCGCGCGGGCGCACGAGGTTCGCGAAAACGCGCGGCACGAGATCGGCGAGCTGTACCGTAAGTACGGCCGCGAGTACGGCTGGTTCGACCCGCTCGACACGTATCTGCCGCCGACCACCGGGCTCTCGCATGCCGACGGCACGCGCGTCGCGACGATGTCGGACGCCGCGCGCTCCGAAGTCGCAGCGCTGCGTGCGCGCGTGAACGAGACCGTCACGGCGCGGCTGCAACCCGCGCAGCTCGAAGCGCTGGTCGCGGCGAAGCGCCGCCGCCGCGACGCATTCGAAAGCGCCCTCAAACGGGCGGTGAGCGCGGCGGCCGTATCGCACGCTGCGGTGAGTGCATCGGCCGTCGACAAGACGGTGGATCAGCTGACCCGGCTCGCCGACGGATGGTACTGATCGCCGCGTCCTCCGGATGGTATACTGTCTATCTGCGGTGCCTCCGCAGCGGCTATGCGCTCACACGGTTGTTCGCGATACGGAGAATTGAGATGAAGACGCTCGGATGCCTCGGGATCGTTACCTTCTTCCTGTTCATGACCCTATTCATCCCGATACTTCATATCTTGACGGTCATTCCATTTTTCGTCATTCTGTGCGCATTTTGCATCGTCGCGGTCATTCAGCTCGTGAAGGGCGTGACTCGCTGAGGTCGTTTTTGCGTAGTATCCCTACTTGTTGGGCAAATTTGCAATATATGAGGATGCAAAATGGGCAAGTGCGATGACGAGTCCGTAGCATGTAAGCGCTCGCGAAGATGAAAGCTGCGTACGATAAATCATTGACCGACTGCAAGGATGGCGACTGTCGGGCAGTCGCGGCGATCCCTGCGTGCAACTAAATTTATCGCGTCACGGTTCGGTCGGATTCGTTCGGGGTCGAAAGAACTGCAACCCAGGTACGGCCGAAGAGCTACAACGTACGTGTTTCCAGCCGGCGGCCCAGTTGGCCCAGGCTGAAGTTCGCGGTGAAATAGATCAGCGCGATCAGCGCGAACACCGGGATCGGTTGGAACGGCGGCTGCGCGAACACGATCTGGCCGCGGCGCGTGAGTTCCAAGATGCCGATGACCGCCGTCAGTGACGTGTCTTTGAGCAGCGTGACGAACTGCGCGACGAGCGCGGGCATCATCTGCCGCACGGCGATCGGCAGCGTGATGATGCGCAGGATCTGACCGCCCGACAGGCCTTGCGACTGCGCCGCCTCGATCAAGCCTTTCGGCACCGCGAGGATTCCGGCGCGCACGATCTCCGCGACGAGCGCCGCGGTGAAGGCCGACAGCGCGATCGCGCCGGCGGTGAACGGCTCGAGCCTCATGCCGATGATGCGCGGCAGCGCGAAGTAGGCGAAGAAGATCACCAGCAGCAGCGGCAGCGCGCGCATACCTTCGATGTAGAGCGTCGCTGCGATGCTGAGCGGCCGGAAGCGCGACAGGCGCCCGAGCGCCAGCAGCACGCCGAGGACGAACGACACGGTGATCGCGATCGCCGCGAGGAGCAGCGTCGTGCCGAGCCCGCCCGCGATGAACGAAAGCGTGCCGCGGTTGAACAGCCAGCCGAGGTTCGTCACCGCGCGTACCGTTTCTCGAGCACGTTCACCGCGAACGCCCCGGGCAGCGTGATGATCAGGTAGCAGATCGCCGCGCCGACGAACATCGGCACGTACTGGAACGAGCGGGAACCCATGAGGTTCGCGGTCCCCAGGATGTCGAGCATCGAGACGGTGCTCACGAGCGACGAGTTCTTGATCAGGTTCAGCGTCGTGTTGCCCAGCGGTGGGATCGTCTTTGTGATCGCTTGCGGCAGCACGATCAACCGCATCACGGTCGCGTACGCCATCCCGCTCGACAGCCCGGCTTCGAGCTGGCCCGCCGGAACCGCGGCGATCCCGCTGCGGATCGCTTCGGCGACGAACGCCGACGTGTAGACGCCCAGCGCGAGCACGCCGCACGCGAACGCCGGGAGCCGGATGCCGATGCTGGGCAGCGCGAAGAAGAGGAAGAACAGCTGCACGAGCAGCGGGATGTTGCGCAAGAACTCGACGTACGCCGTGCCGATGCGCCGTAACGGCGCCGCCGGCGCGACGCGCAGCGTCGCGACGACCACGCCGAGCGCGAGCGCGAGCACCAGCGCGAGCGCCGACACTTCGAGCGTCAGCAGCAGGCCCTGCGCGAGAAGCCCGGCGTTCTCGGGCAGGACCGACCAATCCATCGTCCTAGCCGGGCTTCTGCTTGTCGAACTGCTCCGCGGCGGTCGCCGCCGGCATGTCGTACCACTTGTCGAAGTCGGCCGGGAGGCTCTTCTTGAGCCAGCGCTGGTGGATCTTCGCGTACTCGCCGCTCCTCTTGAGATCTTCCAGCGTGTCGTTGATCGCCTTCGTGAGCGATGCGTTGCCTTTGCGAATCCCGATGCCGTACGGCTCGAACGTGAACAGCCCGCCGACGAGGTCCAGGTTGGCCGGGTCCTGCGCTTCGTAGCCGCCCAAGATCACGTTGTCGGTCGTCACCGCGTCGATCCGCCCGCCGCGCAGCGCCGTGAGGCATTCGGGATACGTCTCGAACGTCGTCACGTTCGCTTTGGGCACGAGCCGGCGGATCGTCTGCTCCGGCGTCGAGCCTTGCACGGAGCACACGCTCTTGCCGTCGAGGTCCTTGTAGCTCTTGATCGGCGAGCCTTTCTTCACCAGCAGCGACTGGCCGGCGCGGTAGTACACGTTCGAGAAGTCGATCGTCTTCATGCGCGCGGGCGTGATCGTCGCGGTGGCGACGAACGCGTCGATGTCGCCGTTCTGCACCAGCGGGATGCGGTTGTCGGACTTCACCTGCACGAGCTCGACCTTGTCGGGGGAGCCGAGGACCTTCTTGGCGATCGCGCGCGCGATGTCGACGTCGAAGCCGGTGACTTGATTCGTCTGCGGGTTGAGCGAGCCGAACGGCGGCGCGTCGTACTTGACGCCGATCTTGATCGTGCCGCGCTTCTTGATCGCGTCGACCGAGTTGTCATCGGCCGCGCGCGACGGCAGGGCCGTGCCGAGCACGAGCGTCGCCGCCAGGGAGAACGTCGCCGCGAGAACGGCGTGTCGAGCAAGGTTCATGGTGTACTCCTAGTGGGCGAGGATCTTCGAGAGGAAGAGCTGTGCGCGCGGATTGCTCGGCGCGGAAAAGAACTGCTCGGGCGTCGCCTGCTCGACGATGCGCCCGCCGTCCATGAACACGACGCGGTCGCCGACCTCGCGGGCGAACCCCATTTCGTGCGTGACGACGACCATCGTGATGCCGGTGTGCGCGAGCGCCTTCATCACGTCGAGCACTTCCTTGATCATCTCGGGGTCCAGCGCGCTGGTGGGCTCGTCGAACAACAGTACCTTGGGTTGCATCGCAAGCGCTCGCGCGATCGCGACGCGCTGCTGCTGCCCGCCGGAGAGCTGCGCGGGATACGCATCCGCTTTCTCGGGCAGCCCGACGCGCTCGAGCAGCGCGCGCGCTTCGGTGTCGGCCTGCTCGCGCGGCACGCGCTTCACGGTGATGGGCGCCAGCGTGATGTTCTCGAGCGCCGTCTTGTGCGGATAGAGGTGGAAGGCTTGGAACACCATGCCGACCTGGCTCCGGATCGCGGCGAGCTCACCGCCCTTGGCCGTCAGCCGCTTGCCGTCGACCACCACGGTGCCTTCCTGCACGGCTTCGAGGCCGTTGATGCAGCGAATCAGCGTGCTCTTGCCCGAACCCGACGGGCCGATCACGACGACGACCTCGCCGGTCGCGACCGCGAGATCGATGTCGGCCAGCACGTGGTTCGTCCCGAACCACTTCTGGACGCCCGAAAACTCGATGGCGGTGGACGGCGGCATCAGACAGCACTTACTCGCCGGGCGAACGCCGGTTCCCTGGCTGGCGCCGCGTGCCCGGACGCCGAAAGCCGCGCACGATGCGCAGAGTCAACACGAACCACATGGACGAGCTCACGTGGTCGTCGCCCAAAGGCACGTTCTCGGGCGCCGGCAAGCAAGTCTCCGAAGCGCTGGGCCGCGTGCCGCAGTCGATGAACCTCGACGAGCGCCATCCGTTCGACGTCGAGATCGCCCGCCTGCCGCCGGGCACGACGCCGTATCCGTACCATTCGCACAGCGCGCAGTGGGAGTTCTACCACGTCATCTCCGTCGAAGCGGGCGACGCGTTCATTTTCAAGCCCGGCGAACCGCACGTCGTCACAAACGACGGCGCGCAGGATATCGTGCTCTACGTCGTCGCCGACAACCCGATCGGTGAGTCGGCATACTTTCCGGATAGCCGAAAGTGGACCGTGCGTTCGCCCGAGAAAAGCTACGTGCGCACGGCCACGACCGACTACTACGACGGCGAAGAATAAGCCGGCGAGACGCGCTTGGACGCAAAGCGTTGGGACCAGTCGATGCGCCCCGTGATCTGCATCGTGATGAACAGCGTGACGATCGCGCCGACGGTGATCGACAGCCCGCTGTAGCCTTCGTCGAAGAGCGCGTACGAGAAGAGGATCAAGTAGAAGAACTGCGCGAGCGCCGCTTCGACGGCCGCGAACCGCAAGCCGGCGACGAGCCGCAAGTACGACACGGTGAGGAACATCGAAACCACCGAGCAGATCACGAACGCCCAGCCGACCGGGATGCGGTCGACGGTGTACGCGAACAGCAGGTGGAACGCGAAGAAAGATGCGGCCAAGAAGAAGTAGTTGATCGGGTGGAGGTCGATGCGGCGCAGCGTCGTGATCACCAGCATCACGAACACGTAGAACAGGAGCGAGAGCGGTGCCCACAGCGTGATGCGCTCCGCGAGCGGCCCTGGTTGCAGGCGCTGCGGGAACGCCATGCCCACGCCGAAGCCGCCGACGAGGTCGCGATAGTTCCACGTCAGCCGCCACCCGCCGGGCGTCTCTTGCTTGACGGTCGGCGAGAGCGTCTTGGGCGGGAAGTCGATCGCGCGAAAGTTCGTGTTCATCGTCAGCACGAAGTCGTGCACGGACACGATCCCCTCGCCGAACTGGTACGTCCACCGGCCGATGCCGTGCGAACGATATCGGACGGTGACGGTCGACGTCCGTGCATGTCCGGGCGGGACGGATGCCGTGATCACGCCGCTCGCGCTCGTCACGGGGATCCGTTTTCCGTCGATCGCGAGCGTGACGTCGTCGTACGTCGCGTCGTCGGACGGGAACGAAAAGTCGACGTGCACGTGCGCATCGGGCGCCGGGATCGCCACGCGATACGTCGCCGTGAAGCCGACGGCGTACGTGTTGTACCACAGCAGGCCCTTTTGGCGCGGATCGAGCGCGAGGTCGACGTCTATGCGCGACGACGCCGTCGGCAGCGCGGTCGCCTCGAAGTACGGATGACCTTTCTTGTCGAGCCGGCGGGTCGCGAGCCAGAACTTCGGCGCGTTCTGAACGTGCGCGGAGCCCCACTGCGCGGCGAGCTGATCGCGCTGAACGCTGTCGGAGCCTTGCGTGCGTACGGCGATCGTGCCGCCGAGGATGAACCAAGCGATCGTGGCGCCGATCAGCACGACGGCGACCCCGGCGAGGTGTTTCAGCATTACTCTGCCTTACAAAGCTACAGGATTGCTCACTTTGTATCACAAAGATTAGGGCTCCGCAAGTCCGGCGGGACGACCGCAGCGCACCGCTCAAGGGCGATGCGTGCGGTCCTCTGCTCTCGTTCTGGCGCTCGCGGTCGGGCTCGCCTCGTTCATCCTGCCGGTCTCTGCACGGGCAGCGGATGAGCACATCAGCTTGGGCGGATACGACCGCACGTATCACGTCTACGCGCCGGCGCGGCGCGCGCAGTCGCCCGCGCTGGTCGTCGTGCTGCACGGCGGCTTCGGGACGGGTGCGGGAGCGGAAGCGGCGTATCACTGGGACGCGCTCGCGGACCGCGACGGATTCGTCGTGCTCTACCCCGACGGGTTGCAGCGCGCGTGGAACGCGGGCGACTGCTGCGGCCAGCCGCGCGCGCGCGGCGTCGACGACGTCGCGTTCATCGAGGCCGCGATTCGCGCGACCGCGCGCACGTACGCGACCGACCCCGCGCGTTTGTACGTCACCGGAATCTCGAACGGCGGCATGATGACCTATCGTCTCGCGTGCGAGTCCGCGTTACCGATCGCCGCGGTCGCGCCGGTCGCCGCAACGCTTCCGGTCGCGTGCGAGCATCCGCAGCGCGTGTCCCTTCTCCACATCCACGGCCTCGCCGATCGGAACGTTCCGATCGGCGGCGGGCCGGGGAGCGGGTTCGTGAACGTCGACTACCGTCCGGTGGCGACGGCGCTCGCGGTGTTTCGCAAAGCCGACGACTGCGCGCCGCCCGTCACGACGACGGCAGGGCCGGTGACCACATCGCGGTCCGCGTGCGCGGGCGGCAGGGTCGTCCAGTTGACGACGGTCGCCGGCGCCGGCCATCAATGGCCGGGCGGCGCGCCGCCGCCGCCGCGCGCCGCGGCGCTCCTGCGCCTCGACCCGCCGTCGAACGCGCTCGACGCGACGAACGTCATCTGGTCGTTCTTCGATACGCCGCGGCGCTGAGCGCGGAGATCGTCAGGGCCCCGCTTTCACAACGTCCGCGCAGTTCGTCGCTGCCGGCGCGCCCGCGAAGCGTGCGTCGATCCAGGGCTGCACGATCGCGAACGAGTCCGGCAGCATGCCGTTGTGCGTCGCGCCCGGCAGCGCCCGGTACGTCAGCATCGCCTGCTTCGCGCACAGCTCGCCGCGCACGAGATCGGTGGATGCCGGCGCGACCGTCGTGTCGGCGGTGCCCTGCAGCATCAGCACCGGCACGCCGTACGTCAGCGAGCCCGGTTCGTTCGCGTCCGCTTGGCGCAGCAGCGGCGCGAGATCCGCATCCGCCCGGAACGCCTTCGCGGGCGGCAGGCCGGCCCACGAGTCCGGCTTGATCAACCCGAGCACGCAGCGGTCCGTGAGCTGCGGCTGCAGCGGCAACGCGCTGTCCGACAGCAGGCGTTCCGCGCGGATCGCGGGATCGATCGACGCGTAGCCGCGGATCAGCAGTGCTGCGAAACCGAAGCCGAGATACGGCTCCTGACGTTGCGTGAGGCCGCGCAGCCACGGTCCGAGATGCGACGCCGGCGCCAGCGCAACGCCGCCGAGCAGCGTGAGCTCCGGCGCCCACGAAGGCGCGAGTGAGGCTGCGAACAATGCGGATTGCCCGCCTTGCGAGTGGCCCATCACGACGAAGCGCCGGCCGATCCGCGGGTTCACGCCGCGCGCCGCGCGCACCATGTCGACCACGTCGCGGCCTTCGGCGACGCCGACCAGATACGGGTGCACGCCGGGCGTGCCCTGGCCTTCGTAGTCGGTCTGCACCACCGCGTACCCGCGCGCGACGTAGCTGTCGAGCAGGGCGTCGACGGGCCCCAGATACCAATGCTCCGGCGCCGTCGCGTCGTCGAGCGACGGCGTGCACGACGGTGCATCGCCCGTCGTGCCGTGCGCCCAGCTGATCACCGGCCAGCCGTCCGCGGGCATCGTTCCGGCGGGTACCGCGACCGTGCCGGACACGGCGACGTCGCGCCCATCGACGGACGTCGTGTGATAGAGCACGAGTGAGTTCTGCGCCGCATGCGGCAACGCGGCGGCCGTGGTCAGCGGCCGCGCCCAAATGACGTCGCCGTGGCGGCCCGGCGCCAGCGGCGAAGGCGGAACGTAAAAGGCCGCGCCGTTCGGACCCGCTGACGGTGAGGCGACGGCGGCGGCGGGCACCCCGGTCGCGATCAGCGACACGGCGGCGGCCAAAGCGAAAGCGGTCGGAGAACGCAGCATCGAGGACCTCCTGGACCGGAACTTGCGCCGCCGGCGGAGGAATAACATTCGGCATGAGGCGGTTGGAACCGATCGTCGTGGCGTTCTTCGGCATCGCGCTCTTGTGGGGATTCGCAACGGCGACGTTTGCGGACGCCATGGGGTGGGATCCCGTCGTCGCGCCGGCGAGCACCGTCGTCGTCGTCGCCGTGTTCGGCTGGCTGCGCCGTGGCCGCGAGATCCTCGACGTCGCCGCGCCGGCGTTCGGCGTGGCGTACGCCGCCTACGTCGGGCTCGCGGTCGCGCGTCTCGCGCAGTTCGACGAGGCGCAAGCGCACGTCAGGATCGATCTGCTCGACCACCGGTGGCCGCCGGTGTTGCTCGCCGGCGTCGCGTTCGCGCTGATCTTCACCGTGTGCGTCGCCGTCCCGGCGTCAGCGTTGCGGCGCAGCCGGCACGTCGAGAACGAACGCGACGTGCGCTTCTGGTCGATCGTGCGAGAGCAGAACGCGGCGAACGGCGCACCGAAGCAACGATGAGCGGTCCGCTCGACGGCGTTCGCGTGCTCGAGTTCGCGGGGATCGGTCCCGCGCCGTTTTGCGCGATGCTGCTCGCCGACTTGGGTGCCGACGTCGTGCGGATCGAGCGCGCGGACAACCCGGTGGAGACGGATGCGGTGACGTCGCGCGGCAAGACGACGCTCGCGCTCGATCTCAAATCGGGCGCTGCGATCGAGCTCGCGCTCGCGGCGATCGCACGCGCCGACGTGCTGATCGAAGGCTTTCGGCCCGGCGTGATGGAGCGGTTGGGACTGGGCCCCGATGCAGCGCTCGAACGTAATCCGCGCCTGATCTACGGGCGGATGACCGGCTGGGGACAAAGCGGACCGCTCGCGCAGTCGGCGGGTCACGACCTCACCTACATCGCGCTGACCGGCGCGCTCGCGGCGCTGGGGCCCGCGGACGCGCCGCCGCCGCCGCCGCTCAACCTCATCGGCGATTTCGGCGGCGGCGCGCTCTACCTCGCGCTCGGCATCGCGGCCGCGTTGTACGAGCGCGAGCGCTCGGGCCGCGGCCAGGTGGTCGACGCCGCGATCGTCGACGGCACGGCGTCGCTGATGTCGATCTTCAGCGGGATGACGGCGAACGGGCGGCTATCGCTGGACCGCGAGAAGAGTCTGCTCGGCGGCGCGGCGCCGAACTATCGCTGCTACGCGTGCGCGGACGGCCGGTACGTGGCGGTCGCGCCGCTCGAACCGAAGTTCTTCGCGATCTTGCGCGAGCGGCTCGGTGTGGATGCGGGGTCCGATGGCGATTGGAACGCGGAGTCGCGAACGCTCGCAGCCGTGTTCGTGCAAAAGACGCGCGACGAATGGGCCGCGCTGCTGGAAGGTACCGATGCCTGCGTCGCGCCCGTGCTGACGCTCGACGAAGCGCCGGCGCATCCGCACATGCGCGCGCGCGGCGTGTACCGCGACGTCGACGGCGTCGTGCAGCCGGCGCCCGCGCCGCGCTTCTCGCGCACGCCGGGCCCCGCGCAGGCTCCGGCGTCGGACGGCGGGCGCACCGCGCTCGGGCGCTGGGGCGTCGAGCTGTGCTAGGATCGGGCATGACCGTACCCGCGCTGGCCGGGCTGATGATGGACCGGTCGCTGTTGATCTCGCGGCTGATCGATCATGCGGCGCTGTGGCACGGCGACGCCGAGGTCGTCACCCTGCGCACGGGCGAGCCCGATCGGCGCGCGACCTATCGCGAAGTGCGCGCACGCAGCGCGCAACTCGCCCACGCGCTGGCGCAGCGGCTGCACGTCGCGCCCGGCGACCGCGTCGCCACGTTCGCATGGAACTCGCAGCGCCATCTCGAGCTGTACTACGGCGTGTCCGGTAGCGGGGCCGTGCTGCACACGATCAACCCGCGGCTGTTCGCGCCGCAGATCGTCTACATCGTCAACCACGCGCGCGACCGCTTCGTGTTCGTCGATCCGGATCTCGTCCCGATCCTCGAGCCGCTCGCGGCGCAGCTTCCGTCGGTGGAAGGCTACGTCGTGCTGTGCGACGAGGCCGGGATGCCGGCGACGTCGCTGCCGAACGCGGTGGCGTACGAAACGCTCATCGCAGGGCTGTCCGGCGACATCGAGTGGCCGGAGTTGGACGAGCGCACCGCGTCGTCGCTCTGCTACACGTCGGGCACGACCGGCAATCCGAAAGGCGTGCTGTACTCGCACCGGTCGACGATCTTGCATGCGTTCGCGCAGGCGGCGTCGTGGCAGGCGGGCCCGGGCTCGCAGGCCGCGATCCTGCCGGTCGTGCCGCTGTTCCACGCGAACGCGTGGGGGCTTCCGTACATGGCGCCGATGCAAGGCTCGAAGCTCGTGTTCGCGGACCCACACCTCGACCCCGCGGCGCTCTACGACGCGTTCGAGCGCGAGCAGATCACGTTGACCTGCGGCGTTCCGACGATCTGGCTGCGGCTGCTCGAGTATCTCGATCGCAACGATTTGCGTTTCTCGAGCCTCAAGCTGCTGGGCGTCGGCGGCGCCGCGGCGCCGCGCGCAATGATCGAAGCGTTCGAAGTGAAGTACGGCGTGTTCGTGATGAACGCGTGGGGGATGACGGAGACGAGTCCCGCCTGCACGGTGGGCCAACCGAAACCCCAGCACGATGTGTTGCCGCAGCGCATCGACTACAAGCTGCGTGCCGGCCGCTGCCTCTTCGGCGTCGACATGCGCATCGTGGACGACGACGGCGTGCCGCTCCCACTCGACGGCGTCGCGCAAGGTGAGATCCACGTGCGCGGGCCGTGGATCGCGTCGAGCTATTTCGAGGACGACGACGCAACGGCGCGCGGCGTGACCGCCGACGGCTGGCTGCGCACGGGCGACATCGCGACGATCGACGCCGACGGCTACGTGATGATTCGCGACCGCGCGAAGGACGTGATCAAGTCGGGCGGCGAGTGGATCAGCTCGATCGATTTGGAGAACGTCGCGGTCGCGCATCCGGCGGTCGCCGAAGCAGCGGCGATCGGCGTGCCGCACCCGACCTGGTCCGAGCGGCCGGTGCTGTTCGTCGTTGCGAAGCAGGGGCACGCGGTCGACGCCGCGAGCATGCTCGCGTTCCTGGACGGCAAGGTCGCGAAATGGTGGCTCCCCGATGAGGTGCGCGTGGTCGCGGAGCTCCCGCACACCGCGACGGGCAAGGTCTCGAAGCGAACGCTGCGCGAGCTCCACGCCCGGACGGCGGCTCCGGCCTGAACCTGCGTCACGCCCTGCCACCCGGGGAACGAGGGGCAAAGCGCATGACGCCCGACAGCCCCGAAGACTTCCGCCGCCTAGCCGACGAGGTGCCGTTGTTCGTGTGGACGCAAGCACCCGACGGCACGATCGATTGGGCGAACCGGACCTGGTACGACTACGTCCGGCTGCCGCGGGAGATCGCGACGACGCCCGAAGGTTGGGCGCGCGTCGTGCACCCGGACGACATCGGCGCCGTAGCCGCTGCGTTCCGGCAAGCGGTCGACGCGCGCGCGGCCTACGAAGTCGAGCACCGGCTCAAGCCGGCCGACGGGGACGACTCGGCGTACCGCTGGTTTCTCGCGCGCTCGGTGCCGCGCTTCGATGCGTCGGGCGCGATCGTCAGCTGGGTCGGCACCGGCGTCGACGTTCACGACAACAAACTGCTCGCCGCGAAGGACACCGCATCGTTCCGCGAGATCGCCGACACCGTCCCGCAAATGATGTGGTCGGCGCTGACCGACGGTTGGATCGACTGGTACAACGCGCGCTGGTACGAATATACCGGTCAGACGCACGACGAAGCGGCGGGCTGGGGCTGGCAGGCGGTACACCACCCGGACGACCTGCCCGGCGTGATGCGCGAGTGGCCGCGGTCGATCGCGAGCGGCGAGCCGTTCGAGATGGAGTTCCGGCTGCGCCGCGCGGACGGCGTCTTCCGGTGGTTCTTGACGCGTGCGGTCCCGGTGCGCGACGCGGACGGTGCCGTCGTGCGCTGGTATGGTTCGAACACGGACATCGACGCCGAACGCGGCGCGCGCGTGCGCGAGCGGTTCTTCTCGCGACTGGGTGCGGAATTGTCCGGCGCGCTCTCGCTGGAGCAGACGCTGCGCGTCGTCACGCGCAGCATCGTGCCGGAGTTCGCCGACTGGGCGCTGGTGAACTTGATCGACGAACGCGGCGACGTACGGCTCGCCGCGGCATATCACCGCGACCCGCACAAGCGTGACATGCTCGAGAACCTGCGCGGCGAGCCGTACCGCAACCCCTCCGCGCGGATGGGTATCGCGCACGTGGTTCGCACGGGGGAGCCCGTGGTCTACGAAGCCGTCACCGATGCGGTGCTCCGTGAGTCGGTCGCTACGTCGTTTCAGCCTGCCTTCGAGCGCATCGGGTCCGACTCGGCGCTGCTGGTACCGTTGTTCTCGGGCGGAAAGGTCGTCGGTACGCTCAACGCCGTGATGCACGGCAGCGGGCGGTCGTACTCGAAGTCGGACGTGCCGTTCTTCGAGGAGCTCGGCCGTCGCATCGCGCCGGCCATCGGCAACGCGACGGCGTACGAGCGCGAGCGGCGCGTCGCCACGACGTTCCAAGAAGCGGCGCTCGTGCCGTCGTTGCCGGAGATCCCCGGACTGACGTTCGAGGCGATCTACGAGGCCGCGATGCTGGAAGCGACGGTGGGCGGCGACTGGTACGATGCATTCCGGCTTCCCGACGGGCGCGTCGTGGTGTCGATCGGGGACGTCGCCGGGAAAGGCCTGCAGGCGGCCGTCGCGATGGCGAGTGTTCGGCAAAGCATCCGCACGGCGGCGCTGATCAATCCCGAGCCGGAGGCCGTGCTCAACGCGGTCGATCGCATCGTGCGCGCGATCGGGCAAGCGCAGTTCGTCACCGCGTTCGTCGGTGTGCTCGATCCGGTCTCGTTCGAGTTCACGTTCGCGTCGGCGGGACATCCGCCGGCGCTGCTGCGCGACGCGGACGGACTGATGACGTTACTTGCGGAGGGCGATCTGCCGCTCGGGCTGCGCGGACGATGCGACGAAGCCGCGCGCACGATCGAGATCGCGCCGGGCTCGGTGCTGTTGTGCTACACGGACGGCTTGACGGAATTCGATCGCGATCCGATCGACGGCGAGCTGCGCGTGCGCGACGCGTTCGCGCGAGCGACCGGCAACGTCGCGCGCGAGATCTACGCGAGCATCTCGCAAGGCCGGCCCGCGCACGACGACGTCGCGATCCTCGCCGTCGCGTTCCACGAACCGCTGGTCGCGGTCGACGGTCCGCGCCGCGCGTCGGTGTGGAGCTTCGACGCCAACGACGCGCGCGATGCCGGCCGAACGCGGCGGGAGTACACCGACAGGCTCCAAGCGGCCGGGTTGAGCGCCGACGAGCTGTCGAGCGCGGAGCTCGTGTTCGGCGAGCTCGTCGGCAACGTCGTCCGCTACGCCCCCGGGTTCATCACCGCGATCCTGGACGTGTCGGGTCCTTCGCCCGTCCTTCACGTGCTCGACGACGGGCGCGGCTTCGAGTTCCGGCCGCGGCTACCGGTGGATCTCCTCTCCGAGCGAGGGCGGGGCTTGTTCCTCGTGACCGCCTTCGCCGAAGAGCTGTCCGTCGAACGCCGCCGGGGCGGCGGCAGCCACGCCCGGGCGGTCCTCACCGGGCGCACGCGGCACGGCAGCGCGGCCGCCGTCAGCCGGGACGTCCTCCTCTGACCTTCGATCCGGGCGGCCCCGCGTCGCGTGCGTCGTGGCGTGGATCATGGTACAATCCGTCCCGCGTGACTACGACCGGCTCCACCGCCTCGGATCGTCTCCTGGACGATCCGCACGCGGGACACCTCGTTCAGATGTACGGCAAGGACCGGGCGCCCCTCGTGCGCAGCGTCGGCCGCTACCTGGCGGACGGGCTTTCGGCCGGCGAGGGCGTGGTCGTCATCGCGACGGCTCCCCATCGCGACGCATTCTTCGACGAGCTCCATGCGCTGGGCGCCGATCCGGCAGCCGCCGTGGCTGCTGGCCGCCTCGTCGTGCTCGACGCGCAGGAGACCATGGACCGCTTCATCGTCGACGGTCAACCGGACCGCGAGCGTTTCGAGGCGACCGTCCGGCCCGTGCTCAGCTCGCTGCGAGATCGTTGTCCGGCGGGCGTGCGCGCGTACGGCGAGATGGTCGGCGTGCTCTGGGAAGCGGGGCGCTTCGCGGGCGCGATCCGGCTCGAAGAATTCTGGAACGCATTGCTGCGCGACGGCGGTTTCCGTCTGTTCTGCGCGTACCCGATCGACGTCTGCGGCGACGGTTTCACCCCGGCCGACGTCGACGCCGTCATGTCGTCGCACACGCACGTCGTCCCGGCCGGTAACGAGCTCGAGCCCGCGCTCGAGCGGGCGATGCAAGACGTGCTCGGCACGTCGGCTGCTGCGCTGTGCCGTCTGATGGACGCGGACTGCCGGCCGTCGTGGGCCGCGCTGCCGCGCGCCGAAGCGACGATCCTGTGGCTGCGCGAAAACGTGCCGAGCCTCACCGGCGCGATCCTTACGCGCGCCCGCGAGTACGCGCACCTCGCCTAGGGAATAGCCCTCCCTCCGCCAAGGGAGCGGCGTATGCTGTTGCTGGACGAGCGCGTCGCGATCGTCGCCGGAGCGTCGGGCGGGATCGGGGCGGCGACGGTGCGCGCGTTCGTCGCGGAGCGATTTCGCGTCGTGCTCGCGGCGCCCCAGGACGCACTGCTCGATGCGGCCGCGCGCGAGTTCGCTCCGCTCGGCGAGCGCACGCTGATCGTGCCGACGGACATCACGGTGCGCGCCGACGTCGACGCGCTCGTCGCGCGGGCGCTCGTGGCCTTCGGGCGGATCGACGTGCTGGCCAACGTCGCGGGGATCGGTTCGAGCCCGTCGCTGTGCGACTGCACCGATGACGAGCTCGAACGCGTCCTTGCCGTGAACCTGCTCGGCGCGGCGCGCCTGATGCACGCGGTCTTGCCGGTGATGAAGGCGCAGCGGCGCGGCGCGATCGTCAACGTCGGCTCGGTCGCCGGAGAGGCGGGGGTGATGGGAATCTACTCGGCGTCGAAATTCGGGCTGCGCGGTTTGAGCGACTCGGTGCGCAGGGAAGTGCGCACGTTCAACGTCGGCGTCACGCTGATCGAGCCCGGCTTCGTGCGCACGCCGATGAACCCGTCGATGCGCGATCTGCCCGGCCCGGAGATCGTCGCGGACGCGATCGTCGCCGCGGCGTCGCGACCGCGCCGCGTGCACGTCGTCCCCGCGAGCTATCGCGTGCCGGTGTTTCTGATGAAGACGTTCCCCGCGCTCGCGGATCTCGTGTTCGGCAGCGCGCACATCCAGCAGCGGCTCAACCGCGACGCGCGCGCCGAGCGCGCCGCCCGCGCGGGTGCGAGCTCGTGAGCGAGCGGCGCGAAGCCGTCGTCGTCACCGGCGCGTCGAGCGGCATCGGCGCGGGAACCGCGGCGCTGCTGGCGCACGAAGGCTTCTTGGTGTATGCCGGCGTGCGCACGGACGCCGACGCGGCGCGCGCGGCGACGCTGCACGATCACGTTCGCCCGCTGCGGCTCGACGTGACGGACCGCGACGCCGTCCACGCCGCGGCGGAGACCGTGGCGGCGGGCGGACACGTGCTGCGCGGCGTCGTGAGCAACGCGGGCATCGCCGTCGGCGGCCCGCTGGAGTTTCTCCCCGTGGACGAGCTGCGCCGCATCTTCGAGATAAACGTGTTCGGCGCGGTGGAGCTCGCGCAAGCGTTTCTTCCGCAGTTGCGGTCGTCGCGTGGGCGGCTGGTGTTCGTGGGCTCGATCTCGGGCCGCCTCGCGGTGCCGTTCGTCGCGCCGTACAGCGCGTCGAAGTTCGCGCTGCGCGCGTTCGCCGACGCGCTGCGCGTCGAGCTCGCGCCCGCCGGCATCGGCGTTTCGCTGGTCGAGCCCAGTGCGGTGAAGACGCCGATCTGGAGCAAGGGCCGCGACTCGCGCGAAGCGCTGCTCGCGCTGCTGCCGCCGCAGGCGATGGAGCGCTACGGCGCGCAGATGGAGGCGATGTTCGCCCAAGTGCAGCGCGAGGAGAGCGGCGCGATGCCCGTCGAGCGCGTCGCGCGCGCGATCCTGCACGCGATCACGGCGCGCAAGCCGCGGGCTCGCTATCTGCTCGGCAAGGGCGCGCGCGCCGGCAGCGTCGTCGCGCTGCTGCCGCCGGCGCTGCGCGACCGCGCGATCCGCGCGTCGATGCGGCTGCCGTAGATGCGCCGTCACGTCGCGCTGCTGACGGCCGCCGCGTTCGCGTTCGGCAGCGTCGCGTTCACCGCGCCGGCGGGCGCGGTGCCGAAGAAGCTGCTGGATTACCACGCGTACTCGTCGTGGCGGCAGATTCGCGACGTGCGCCTCACGCGTGACGGCCGCCGGCTGGCGTACGCGCAGGTTGCCGCGGAAGCTGACGGCGAGCTGCTCGTGCGCGACCTGGGCGCGACGGCCGTGTTTCGTGCACCGCGCGGCCGCGCGCCACAGTTCTCACCGGACGGGCGCTTCGTGGTGTATCGCATCAGCGCGCCGGTCGCCGACGTGAAGGCGGCGGAGAAAGCCGCGAAGCCGCCCGATCAGCGGCCGAAGGACGGGCTCGGAATCACCGACCTCGCGGACGTCGCGAACGCGCGCACCACGGCGGTCGAGCGCGTGCGTTCGTTCGTGCTCGCGCGCGACGGCACGACGCTCGCGTATCTGCTCGAACCGTCGCCGTCGCCGTCGCCGGCGCCGTCCGCGTCGCCGCAGGCGTCGTCGTCACCCGCGGCGGCTGCATCCGCTGCGCCGCTCGCCTCAGCGTCGCCTGCCGCGGCGGCGTCTAGCGCGCCGAAGGGGCCCGGCAAGGACGCACCGACGTCGCTGGCAATGCGGCGGCTCGGCGACGCCGATGCGGCGCACGTCGCGAGCGTCTCTGCGTACGCCGTCAGCGCGGACGGTTCGCACGTCGCGTACGTCGTGCAGACGAAGACGGACGAGAGCGTCCACGTGCGTGACGTCGCGAGCGGCGAGGACACGACCGTCGCGCACGGCGTCGCGCACCTCGTGTCGCCCGTGCTGTCGCCGGACGGCACGTCGCTCGCGTGGTTGAGCGATCCGGACGCGTACGACGAAGCGGTGAAGAAGGAGCCCGGCGCACGTTCGGCCTTCCGGCTGATGGTTGCCGATACGCACGGCGGCGCGCCCGTCGAAGCGCTCGGCACCGCGACGCCGGGGCTCGCGCCGCGCACGTTCGCCAGCGATGCGCGCACGCCCGAGTTCTCCGCAGACGGCAACCGGCTTGCGCTGTGGACGGCGAGCGTTCCGCTGCCGCGCCCGTCGTCCGCGCCCGCGCGCGTCGATCTCGACTTCTGGTACTGGCGCAACGGCGAGCTGCCCACGCAGCAGCGCCGAGCGGCGGAGAACCCGCAGCACGGCACGTACGTCGCCCTCTACGACGTCAGCGCGCGCCGCGTGACGCAGCTCGGCACGCGTGACGTGCCGCAAGTGTCGCTGGCGGGTGACGCGCGCTTCGCGCTCGGCACGAGCAACGCCCCGTACGTCCAGCTCGCGACGTACGACGACGCGTACTTCGACGTGTACCGCATCGACGTCGCGACGGGCGCGCGCACGCTGCTCGCGCGCAAGGTGAAGAGCGAGCCGCCGCGCCTCTCGCCGATGGGACGATACGCGGTCGGATACGATCCGCTGCGCCGCGCGTGGTACACGTTGCGCATCGCGGACGGGCGCAAGGCGTGGATCACCGATCCGCGCACGGTGCGCGCGGCGCTCGAGGACGACGATCACCCCGCCGCGCCGCCGCCGTACGGTTTCGGCGACTGGCTGCCGGACGACCGCGGTGTGCTGATCTACGACCGCTACGACGTGTGGCTCGCCGCGCCCGACGGCGGGACGCCGGTGAACCTGACGCATGGCGCCGGCCGTGCGGCGCAGCGCATCTACCGCGTCGTGCGGCCGCGCACGGACGAGCCCGACACCGTATTCGTCGCCGCGCGGCCCGTGTTCGACCGCGCGCCGTACCTGCTATCGGTCGTCGACGACCGCACGAAAACGAGCGGGTTCGCGGCGCTGACATCGCTCGCGCCGCAGACGCCGCACACCACGCTGCTGCTCGACAAGGCGGTCGGCGTTCCATGGCGCGGGCGCGACGGCGGCGGCCTCGTGTTCACCGAGCAACGGTTCGACGAGTTCCCGGATCTGTGGTCGAGTGCCGCGCTGCCGGCGGCGGCGACACGTGTGAGCGATGCGAACCCGCAGGCGGCGCAATACGCATGGGGCCGCTCGCGCCTGATCGACTATACCAACACGCGTGGTGAGAAGCTGCGCGCGATCCTCACCGTCCCCGAGGGATTCGACGCACGCAAGCGCTACCCGATGCTCGTCTACGTGTACGAGAAGATGTCCGACGGATTGCACGAGTACGTCGTGCCGCAGTCGGGCACGGTCGTGAACCTCGCGCGCTACGCGAACCACGGCTACGTCGTGCTGCAGCCGGACATTCGCTACCGCATCGGGCACACGACCGCAAGCGCGATCGACTGCGTGAGCTCGGCGGTGAAGCACGCCGTCGCGCTGGGGGTCGTCGATCCCAAGCGCATCGGGATGGCGGGCCACAGCTACGGCGGTTACGAGGTGAACGCGCTCGTCACGCACACCAACATCTTTCGCGCGGTCGAGTCGGGCGCGTCCGACTCCGACCTGCCGAGCCTGTACGGCGGGTTCTGGCAGTCGGGCGACGTGCAGCAGTCCTACTACGAACGCAGTCAGGGCCGCATCGGCGCAACGCCGTGGGCCCGGCCGGACCTGTACGTCGAGAACTCGCCGCTGTTCTTCGTGCAGCACGTGCGCGCGCCGTATCTGCGCATTCAGAACGACCTGGACGGTTTCGTTCCGTACGGGCAAGGCGTCGAGTTCTTCACGGCGCTGCGCCGGGCCGGCAAAGAGGCGTACATGTTCAGCTTCATCGGCGAGAACCACGGTCTCGCGAAGCAGGCGAACAAAGACTACTGGACCGTCCACCTCGACGAGTTCTTCGACCACTTCCTGGTCGGCGCACCGCGGCCGGACTGGATGAACCGCAACGGCTCGTACGAGACGCGCGGCGAGCGCGACGTCGAGTCGATGTTCACACCCGCGGCGTTTTAGCGGCCGCCGCCTCGTACTCGCGGCGGATCGCGTCGATGTCGGCCGCCGGCTTGGGAAGCTGCAGGTCGAGCTCGTCGAGCGTGTCCGCGACGATGCGCGCGACGGCAAGGTTGCGGAACCACTTGTGGTTCGCCGGGATCACGTACCACGGCGCGCGCTTGGTGCTGCAGCGCTCCAGCGCGTCCTCGTACGCTTTGCGGTAATCGTCCCAGTGGGCGCGCTCGCCGTAATCCGACTCGCTCAGCTTCCACCAGCGCTGCGGGTCGTCGAGCCGTGCCTTGAAGCGGCGCAGCTGCTCGTCGGGGCTGATGTTGAGAAAGAATTTCAGGATGTGCGTCCCGGCTTGCGCGAGGTTCTTCTCGAACTCGTTGATGCGCTCGTAGCGCTTCGACCACACGTCTTCCGGCACGAGCCGGTGCACGCGCGCGACCAGCACGTCCTCGTAGTGCGAGCGGTTGAAGATCGCGACGTGCCCGCGCGCCGGCGTCGCGGCGTGCACGCGCCACAAGAAGTCGTGCGCGGCTTCTTCGGGCGTGGGCACCTTGAACGCACGCACCGACGCGCCTTGCGGGTTGAACGCGCCGAAGACGTGGCGGACGGTACCGTCCTTGCCCGCGGCGTCGAGCGCTTGCAGCACGATGAGCACGGAACGCTCGTGCTCGGCGTAGAGCCGGTACTGCAGCTTGCGCAGCCGCTCGAGATCGTGCGCGATTTCGGCCTTCGCGTCGGCTTCGCTCTCGTGCTTGCCCGTGAACGACGGATCGTGCGCATCGAGCCGCACCTTGCCGCCGGGCTCGACGACGAACTGCTTGCGGTAGTTCACAGCGGTGGAAACTGGATTCGGCGGCGCAGCAGGCCGACGGCGAACTTCGCGATGATCGCGCCTTCGCGTTCCGTCGTCAGCACCGCGGTCGAAAGCGGCTCGTGCAGCAGGTTCGGCGCGTCCGTCATGACCGATCGCGCCAGCGTGACCAGACTGTTCTGCACGTGCGAGAGCACGCGCCCCGGCGGCTGCGCCGCATCCGACAGCGCGATCGCTTCGGCACTCGGCCGCGGCAGGTCGAGCGGAGCGTCGGTGCGCGGGGCGGCGAGCGTGAGCAGCGGGAGCAGCGTGTTCGCGGCGGCGTCGCGCTTCGTGAGCGATTCCTTGAGGCCGAAAAGGTCGCGGGCCGTCGCGGCGAGCGTGGTGTGGTCGTAGACGGTCTGCGACACCGTGCCTTTCTCGATCCACGGCGACGCGACGACGGCGGGGACGCGAATGCCCAGCCGGGTGAAGGCGAACTCGGGCGAGCTCTTGCCGTCGGGATTGACCGCGGGCGGCGGCAGGACGTGATCGTACAAGCCGCCGTGCTCGTCGGTGGCGACGATCAGCATCGAACGCTCCCACAGGGGGCTGTTGCGCAGCGCCTTGTAGACGTCCGCGATCAGCACGTCGCCGTGCACGACGCCGTGGATCGGGTGCCAGTCGTTCGCGCGGTGCGTCCCTTCGTTGAAATAGCGCGGCTCGATGAACGAGTACGCCGGCAGCGCACCGGCCTCGCAGTCTGCGAAGTACTGCGTGATGTATTCGTAGTTCGTCCCGATGTAGCGCAGCTGGTGATCGAGCGCCAGCGACTGCGGGAAGTCGTGGAAGTAGATGCGCCAGCCGACGTTCGCGGCGGAGAGGTTCTCGTACAGCGTGCGCATCTCGTACAGCCGCAGGGCGTTGTCGGTGTGACCGCCCGACGTCGCCGCGTGAACGAAGAAACGGTTCGGCCACGTCGGACCCGGCACCGACGCGAACCAGTGGTCGCACAGCACGAACTGCTGCGCCAGGGCGGTGAGCGCGGGCACGCGGTTGGGACCGTGACAGTGCATGACCGCCGCGGCCGCATGCACGTCCTTCGTGATCTGCGCGTAGTCGTAGAGGAAGCCGTTGTTGTGCAGCGCGACGGGATCGGCCGGCCAGTCGCCGCCGCGCCCGAAGAGCTGGAGCAGGACGTTCGCGATGTCGTGATCCGGCCCGGGGTCGATGTCGGGCACGTACGGCGCGTCGGGCGACACTTTGACGGAGAATCCGGTTCCGTCGAGCGGGTTCTCGAAGTTGACCTCGTTGCCGGTGAGCCCTTCGAACGGCACGCCGTTGCTCGGGAAATACCCCAGCATGTGATCGAACGAGCGGTTCTCGAGCAGCAGGACGACGACGTGATCGATCTTCTCGCTCACGGTTACGGGAGCTTCGTCGGTATGCTCTGCGGGAAGTTGAAGAAGTTCTCGGGATCCACGGCGCGCTTCACCTCGACCAGCCGCTTGAGGTTGGGGCCGTAATACGCATCGAGGAAGTTCTCGATGTTGTGGTCGACGTAGTTGACGTACGCGCCGTGCGCGTAGGGGAGCATCGCGGTGCGCACGCCCTCGATCCACGTCTCCGACTTGGCCTGGTCGGCCGGATCGGTCCAGTAGGTGTCGTACTGCACGATGAACACGCCTTTGCGATGCGGCACCGGCGTCGCGTCGACCGCCACGCGGCCCGGCGCGCCGCCGCCCGCGAGCAGCTGGATCATGCTCGGCTCGTTGGTGTCCCAATCCGTCTGCGGCGGCGCGGCCTCGATCTGCGATTTGAGCAGTGCCAGCGCTTCGGCGGGGAACACCTCGTACGCCACCGCCGACGTGCTCTTGAATTGCTGGCGGTCGTTGTGCGGGTGCAGCATCCACTCCAGCTTGTTGGGGTCGGCGCCCGCGAAGAACGCCGCGGCGGTGGAATACGGCATCAGCTGGATCTGCACGCCGGTCGGCGGAGCGGCCCCGAGCATCGGCGCGAGCAGCGTGCTGAAGCCCGCGAGATCGGCGGGCGAGTCCGGCGTGAGCACGCCGAACAGCGTGATGACGCCGTTCACCGCGAGCCGCAAGAACGTCGAAAGCCCGTCGGGCGCGTTCGGCGCCCAGCGCTGCCACGCGTCGACCACTGCGACGAAATCGTTCCACTGCCACGTGATGTTGCACAGCGCGACCAGCCCGATCGGGTGCACGCGGAAATCGAACGACGTCACGATGCCGAAGTTGCCGCCGCCGCCGCCGCGGCAGGCCCAATACAGGTCGGCGTTCTGGTGCTCGCTCGCGTGCACGTACTCGCCGTTCGCGTTGACGAGCTGCACGCCGGCGATGTTGTCGCAGGTCAGCCCGTACTTGCGTGACGTCACGCCGAAGCCGCCGCCGAGCGCGAGCCCGGCGATCCCGACGCTCAAGCCGCTGGCTGCCGGCACGGTGAGCCCGACGTCGAAGAGATTTTCGTGGAGGTCGAGGCAGAACACGCCGGCGCCGACGCGCGCGATGCCGGCCTCCGCGTCGACGCTGATCTCGTCCATCTCGCTGACGTCGACGATCACGCCGTTCTCGACGAGCGAGTACACCTCGTAGCTGTGGCGCCCGGACCGCGCGCGCAGCGGCAGCTTGTTCTCACGCGCGAAGTGCACCGCGTTCTGCACGTCGGACACGTGCTGCGCGAAGACGACGCTCTTCGGGATGAGCTTGCTGTAGTCGACGGACAAGCGAAAGTTGTGCCGCGCCGCGTCCCACCCGGGACTGCTGGAATCGAGCACGCGTCCGGTCAGTTTATGCATGGCCACCCTCCTCGCGCAAGCGGGCGAACGGGCTTCGGTGATGGGACCGCGTCGCCTCCAGCCGCTTGCCGCGGCGACCTCTGGCGGGGGTGGTATCCGGGCACCGGGCGTGGTATGATCGCCGTTGCTGCCTCCGGGCAGCGCCCGCCGTCTCTCGGGACGGGCCGGGGTCGTGGCGCCTTCGGGCGTCACGTGTGTAGGGCCAGCTCCTGGCCAATCACCACCTACATCACCGAAAGGTCACCCTCTCATGCCGCCTCCCAAAGGCAAGCGCGCGTCGGCGAAAAAAGATCGCCGGCCAAAGCGCAAGGTTTGCAATTTCTGCGCGGAGCGCTCCGGCGAGCTCGACTACAAAGACACGACGCGCCTGCGCAAGTACATCAGCGAGCGCGGCAAGATTCTGCCGCGCCGCATCTCGGGCAACTGCGCGTCGCACCAGCGAGCGCTGACGACCGCCGTGAAGCGCGCGCGCGTCATCGCCCTGCTGCCGTTCGTGGTCCAATAGGAGCGCCGCCGTGAAGGTCATTCTCACCGGCGACGTCAAGCCGCTCGGCTCGCGCGGCACGGTCGTGGACGTCAAGGACGGCTACGCCAACAACTACCTGTTCCCGCAGCAGCTGGCGGTCGTCGCCAGCCCGGGCGCGATGAAGCAGCTCGAACAGCAGCAGCACGCCAAGAAGCGCAAACAGGCCGAAGAGGTCGCGAACGCTCAGGACGTCGCGACGACGCTCGAGCAGAGCGTCATCAAGGTGTCGGCGAAAGCCGGTGGCAACGGGCGTTTGTTCGGCACGGTCACCAACGGCCAAGTCGCCGAGGCGGTGCACGAGCAGCTGGGCCTCACGATCGACCGTCACAAGATCGAGATGAAGGACGGCATCAAGGCGCTGGGCACGTACCCGGTCGAGATTCGCCTGGGCAACAACATCATCGCCAAATCCGCGGTTCAAGTCGTCGCGCTGAAATAAGTCGCGTGCGATTGAGCGCCGACGAGAAGGTTCGCCGCGAGGTCGCGGCGCTCTATGACGTCCTTTCCGACGCGTTGGGGACCGAGAAGGTCGTCATGCGCGCCGGCAAGCTCGGCACGCTCAAAGAGATGCGCTCGCAGGCGATCCCCGATCGTTTGCTGGCGCTTCAGCGCATCGTCTTCGAAGACCCGAGCCTCGAGACGCGCCCGGCCAAAACGCAGTACAAGAAAATCATCGCGGAGATCGAGGACCGGCTCGCCGACCTCGTGGCGCAGCGCACCGTCGGCGATCAGATCGAGGCGAAGATCAACGCCAAAATGGTGCAGCGCCACCATGAGTACCTCCGCGAGCTGAAGCTCGAAGCGCTGCGCGAGGAGGCCGGTCCCGAGACGCCGGCCACGCAGAAGCGGCTGGCGGACCTCGAAGCGCTCGACGCGCGCGGGCTCGCGCGCGCCGCACTCGACGTGCTGCGGCCGAAGTCGCTCGATCAGGTCGTCGGCCAGGAGCCTGCGATCAAAGCGCTCATCGCCAAGCTCGCGTCGCCGTACCCGCAGCACGTGATCCTCTACGGCCCGCCGGGCGTCGGCAAGACGACGGTCGCGCGCCTCGCGCTCGAGATGGCGAAGGCGCGCACGCACGCGCCGTTCGCGCCCGACGCACCGTTCGTCGAAGCGGCCGGCACGACGCTGCGCTGGGACCACCGCGAGACGACGAACCCGCTGCTGGGCAGCGTGCACGACCCGATCTACCAGGGCGCGCGGCGCGATTTCGCCGACAGCGCGGTCCCCGAGCCCAAGCTGGGCCTGGTGACGCGGGCGCACGGCGGCGTGCTGTTCATCGACGAGATCGGCGAGATGGACCCCGCGATGCAGACGCGGCTGCTCAAGGTGCTCGAGGACAAGCGCGTCACGTTCGAGTCGTCGTACTACGACGAGCACGATCCCAACGTCCCCGCCTACGTGAAGAAGCTGTTCCGGGACGGCGCGCCGGCCGACTTCGTGCTGATCGGCGCGACTACGCGCGACCCGGATGCGATCGACGCCGCGATCCGCTCGCGCTGCGCCGCGGTCTATTTCGAGCCGCTCACCCAGGCGCAGGTGGCGCGCATCGTGCGCGAAGCGGCGCAACGCCTGGGGGCGAAGATCGCGCGGCGCGTCGCCGAACTCATCGCCTCGTACACGATCGAAGGCCGCAAGGCGGTGCAGATTCTCGCCGACGCCTACGGTCACGCGCTCGAGCGCGCCGGCAACGCTCGCGGCGCCACGGTGCGCGACGACGACGTGCTGGAAGTCGTGCAGGCGGGGCGCATCGTGCAGCACACGCCGGCCCGCGCGCGGCGCGCGCGCGAGATCGGCAAGGCGCACGGGCTAGGCGTGATCGCGTACGTCGGCTCGATCGTCGAGATCGAGGCCGCCGCGTTCGCCGCGCGCGAGCCGCGAAAGGGCGCCGTGCGCTTCAACGACACCGCGGGCTCGATGGCGCGCGACGCCGTGTTCAACGCGGCGTCGGTCATTCGCGCCGTCGCCGGCATCGATCCCGCCGACCACGACCTGCACGTCAACGTGGTCGGCGGCGGCAACATCGACGGACCGTCGGCAGGGCTCGCGTTTTTCCTGGCGCTCTACAGCGCGCTGGCGCAGGAGCCGCTGCCGCAGGACGTCGCGGTCACCGGCGAGGTGTCGCTCGCGGGCAACGTGCGCGGCGTCGGTGGAATTGTGGAGAAATTGTACGCTGCGCGCCAGGCGGGCATGAGAGCGATTCTCGTTCCGCGCGAAAACGCACGCGAGATTGACGCAACGCCCGAGGGAATCGCCGTGATCTCCGTCGGAACAGTCGCGGAAGCGCTCGCCGCGCTCGGCGTGCGCGTCCCCGCGCCGCCCGCGCTGCGCGCACGCCGAACGACTACGAAAGTGTCCCGTTGAACGTCGCCCCGTTCGTTTCCACGATCGACCGCATCCCGCCGAGCAATCTCGAAGCGGAGATGGCGTTGCTCGGCTCGATCCTGGTCGACAAGGAGATGATGTCGACGGTCGCCGAGATCGTTCAGCCGTCGGATTTCTACGCCTCGCTGCACGAGTCGATCTACCTCGCGCTGTTCGCGCTGTACGAGCGCGGCGAACCACTCGACAAGGTCGCGCTGGCCGAAGAGCTGCGCAACCGCGGCATGCTCGACAAGATCGGCGGGCTCGCGTACCTCAACTCGCTGATGGACACGGTGCCGACCGCGGCGTCCGCCGAGTACTACGCGCGCATCGTGCGCGAGAAATCGACGCTGCGCGGGCTGATCCACGCGGGGACGCAGGTCACGCAGCTCGGCTACGAGTCCGAAGACGACGTGCCGGCGGCGATCGACCGCGCGGAGCAGGTCGTGTACGATGTCGGCAACCGCAGCGAGCACAAGGCGTTCGCCACGGTGCCGTCGCTGCTGCTCGGCGTGTTCCAGTCGCTGGAGCGGCGGCACGAGCAAAAGGGCGACCGCACCGGCGTCACGTCGGGCTACCGCGACATCGATGACTACACCGCGGGCTGGCAGCCGGGCAACCTCATCATCATCGCGGCGCGCCCCGCGATGGGCAAGACGTCGATCGCGCTCAACATGGCCGTCGCCGCGGCCAAGGACGAGAAGAAGCCGATCGCGCTGTTCTCGCTCGAAATGACGAAGCAGGAGCTGGTCGAGCGGTTCCTGTCGTCGGAAGCGCGGCTCGACGCCTCGAAGCTGCGCCGCGGCGCGATCGCCGACCGCGATTGGGAGAAGATCGGCCACGCGATGGGCGTGCTGCACGAGCTGCCGATCTATCTCGACGACGCCGGCGCGGTGACCGTTACCGAGATCCGCTCGCGCCTGCGCCGCCTCAAGTCGGCGCACGGTCTTAGCTTGGTGGTCGTGGACTACCTGCAGCTCGTCCGCCCGTCGACGCTGTCGCGCCAAGGCGTGAACCGCAACGAAGAGCTTTCGGAAATCTGCCGCGTGCTCAAAGCAACGGCAAAGGATCTCGGAGTTCCGATCATCGCGCTGGCACAGCTGAACCGCGCAGTCGAAACACGCGCCGACAAACGCCCGCAGCTGTCAGACTTGAGGGACTGTTTGGCGGGGGACGCCCTGGTCGCGAACGCGGATACCGGCGAGCGCATCCCGATCCGGGAGATCGTCGAACGCGGGCTCCGCTTCGACGTCTGGGCAGTCGACGACCGAATGCGCCTCGTGCGGCGTCCGATCGTAGACGCGTGGAAAGTCGGGGGCAAGCCGGTCTACCGCGTGACGACCAAGAGCGGTCGCGTAATCCGCTGCACTGAGGGACATCGGTTCTTGACGCTCTCCGGGTGGTCGGAGCTTCGTGACCTCAAGCCCGGACGATCGGTCGCGGTACCGCGCCGCGATGACTTCGCCGTCCAGAGTTTGGCGCGCAACTCGAACGGCGCCGAAGCAGGACCGTCAACCGCCGCTTTCGCGACATTGGTGGGGAAAGTCGACCCCGATCTTTCGGATGCGTTCACGATGGGCGACATCTTGTGGGATCCGATCGTCTCGGTTGCACGACAGGGCGTCGAGGCAGTGTACGATCTCACGGTCGGTGATCTGCATAACTTCTGCGTCGATGATATCGTGACGCATAATTCCGGCGCAATCGAGCAGGAAGCTGATATCGTTACGTTCTTGTATCGCGATGTATATTACAACAAGGAGACGTCGGTTGAGCCTGACGTGACCGAGTTCATCATCGCGAAGCATCGGAACGGCAAGGTCGGGACGATCAAGCTGCGGTTCCAACCCGAGCACACGTTGTTCGTTCCGTACGGGGACGAGTCGCACTACCCGAATCCGTAAGGCGATCGAAATCGTGGACGCGACTCAGGGGATCGTACCGGCGGAGTTGACGCTCGGCGTCGCCGACATCGACGCGACCGAACGCTTCTACCGCGACGTGCTCGGCGTCGAGCTGGTGCGCCATGGGGACGCCGTGCGGATCACGTTCGGCGAGTTCACGCTCGTGTTCGAACACGCACCGCCTACCACGCGCGCGAAGTTCGAGCTCGCGTTGCGCGTGCGGGACGGTGCCGCGCTCGACGTTATCGCGAAGCGCGTCGGCGCGGCGACCTATGCCCGCGACGGCGGCGGTCGCGCGCTGTTCGTGACGGACCCCGACCACTACACGATCGAGATCTTCGCGCGCTGAGCTATGTGGCAGGCGTTGTAACTCGCCTGTTACTCGTTGCTGTTAGTGTCAAACCGTAGACGCAACGCGGCCCGTGCGACGAGCCGCAGATACCGTCGTCGAGGGTTTTCATGCAACGTCTTCCCTATCCATCATTCCGAACCGCCGCCAGTCGAGCGCATCCCGGCCCGCATCGGTTGCGCCGGCTCGCGTCGGTTGCGCTCGTCGCCGCCTTTGCGGCGGCGGCTGCCGTCCCAGCGGCGGCGTCGCCCGACGGCAAGACGACGACCGCGGAGATCAGCTCGGGCGCGGGTGCGCTCTACTATCTGTACCGGTTGACGTCCGACAACCGCAAGGCCGACGCAACCGGACGCGACGCCGACCAGCTTTTCGACTCGAAATTTGCGAGCGTGCGCAGCATCGTGCCGACGAAGGCCGCAGAAGAGCTCGCGAGATCGCGCGGTATCGCACTTCCGGCAAAGACAACCGTAACCGTGAGCATATCGATGAGGCAAGCGCGGCTGAACGTTCTCAACGATCTCATGGCCGCGAACACGAACGACCCGTCGCTCCGGAAGGCATACGAAACGTTTCGCGCCTGCTGGAACGCATTTGTGTTCGCCGCGAAGGCCGACGCAACGAACACCAAAGGGGAGACGTGTGAAAAGGGAGCCGCGATCCCCGCCGGCATCGACGAGACGGACTTGCAGGCTGCGCTCGACGCGGCACCTACGACTTATCAGCAGGTGCTCGACCAACGACTTGGCACGTACACCGACGAAAACCAGATGCGCGCGAATTTCTACGCCGTCTACGGTGACAGCCTCGATCTCCTGATCAATCCCTCTCGCGGACAGGTGCACAACCTCGATGCGAGCACCGCGACGTCGACGACCGGATCGATCAACGTGAGCGACCTGGTGAAGAACTGCGCGACCGCACTCGATCTGCTCGGTTGCATCGGTTCGCTCGGAGCCGCCGAAAGCACGGCGGCCGCCAACCGGCGGCTCGACGTAGCGTGCGACGTAGCGCGCCGGATGTGGTTCCCAAGCCTCACGACGGTCAAGCGCGTGCGCAAAGCGAACGGCGACAGGGATTTCGACGAGCGCGCCCTTTTCGGAGCGGTTCCTGGTTGCTGACTCGTCTGCGGGCGCGTCGCGCGGGCAAACAAAAGACGCCCCGTCAGGAGCGTCTCGTGCTTGTCACGTTGTGTCGGTTCTAGCCGTGGTGGCGGCGGTAGTACGCTTGGCGGCGCGCGGCAGCTGCGCGCTGCTCTGCGCGCTTCTGGCGCACCTTGTGATTGTAGTTCGTGATGAGCACCGCGGCGGCGGCACCACCGATGATGATGTTGCGCGTGCTCGCCGCACCGTCAGCGAGGGCCGGCGCGATCGCCCCGAAGGTCATCGTCGCAGCCAGGGCTGCTGCAGTCAGGGTCTTTTTCATGGTCTTACGCTTGTACCCGGTATCGCACATTGCGTAACGACTGGGCATGCAAGCAACCGCTATGCGCTGCGTTCCACCAGTCGCAGCCGCGGGCGCTGGCCCGCGGCAAGCAAGCGCGCGAACTCTTCGGCCGGCTGTGCTCGGCCCAGCCGGAAGCCTTGTCCGTCGTCGCAGCCCAGGTCGCGAACGAACGCCGCTTGTTCGTCCGTTTCGATTCCCTCGGCGACGACGCGTAGTCCGAACGCCTTGGCGATGTTCACGATCGACACGACGATCGCGCGGTCGGACTCGTCGACCGTGACGTCGCGAATGAACGTGCGGTCGATCTTGAGCATCGTGATCGGGAGACGCTTGAGGTGCGCCAGGGAGCTGTAGCCGATGCCGAAATCGTCCATCGCGATCTGCACGCCGAGCTCGCGCAGGCGTTCGAGCGCGGGGAGCGCCGCATCGTCGAGCGCCGCGGTTTCCGTGACTTCCATGACCAGGGCGTGCGGCGGAATGCCGTGCTGCAGCAGCGCGCTCGCGACGTGTCCGCTGAGATCGTCTTCGCGTAGATCGCGCGCCGACAAGTTCACCGACATGCTGAGGCTGGGCGCGATCGCGCGGAAGGTGGCGGCGGCGGCACACGCTTCGCGCAAGACCCAGCGGTCGATCTCCACGATCGAGGACGACGCTTCGGCGATCGGGACGAACACCTCCGGCGAGATCGTGCCGCGGATCGGGTGATGCCAACGCAGCAGCGCCTCGCAGCCGACGATCTCGTTGCGCGCGAGGTCGACCAGCGGCTGATACTCGAGCTTGAACTCGTTGCGCGCCAATGCTTCTCGCAGCTCGGCCTCGAGCGCGAACCGCTCGGCGTCCTGCGCTTGCAGCGCGCTCTCGTAGATCGCGAGCCCGCCGCCGCCGGCAGCCTTCGCGCGGTACATCGCGGCGTCGGCGTGCGCGGTGAGCGCTTCGGCGTCCCGGCCGTGGTCGGGGAAGACGGCGGCGCCGACGCTGACGCCGACGTAGACCGTGCGCTCGTGCAAGCGGATCGGGGCCGACAGCGTCTCGATCACGCGCCGCGACAGGAACTCGACGTCGGTGATGCTGGCGATACGCGACAAGAGGATCACGAACTCGTCGCCGCCGGGCCGGGCGATGAAGTCGGCGCCCCGCATGCACTTTTGCAGCCGCGCCGCGACCTCGCGCAGCACCGCGTCACCCGCTCCGTGCCCGAGCGTGTCGTTGATCGCCTTGAAGCGGTCGAGGTCGAGGAACAGCAGCGCGAAGCGGCTGTCGTCCGCGTGCGCCGCCGTGACGGCGTCTTGCAGCCGCTGCTCGAGCGAGAACCGGTTCGGCAACGACGTGAGCCGGTCGCTGTGCGCCGCGTCGTAGAGCTCGCGCTGCGTGCGCTTGAGCTCGGTGATGTTGATGGACACGCCGACCGCGCCGATGATCTCGCCGTCGCGGTCCGCGAGCGGTTCGACGTGGTGCTGCAGCCAGTGCTCGCCGTGCACCGATTGCGCGCGCACGTGGCGGCCGGTGAGGACGTCGCGGATGAGGTCTTCGGAGATGAGCGCGGCGCACGGCCGGCCGATCAGCGTCGCGCTCGTAAGCCCGAGCTCGCCGAGCGCGCCGCCCGAGACCGCCGAGAAGCGCGCGTCCCGCCCGACCGTCCAGAGCACGGCATCGACGTTGTTCTCCACCAGTTGAAGGCTGTGCGAGTTTGCGTTGAGCTGCGACTCGGCGACGCGCTGCGCGCTGACGTCGCGCAGCGAGATCAGGGTTTCGTCCGCAGTGGGCATGATGCGCACTTCGATCCAGCGCAACAGCGTGGGGAACGCGTGGGTCCGCTCGATCGGGAGGCCGCTGCGGCGGGCCGCCCGGATGTCGGGCACCAGCGCCGATGCGAGCGGATCGGACGCGTCCTCGAGCAGAAACCCGACGCCGGCCTCGGCGGTGCGGTCCAGGATGCGCTCGGCCTCGTCGTTCATGTGCGTCACGCGGAGGTCCGCATCGACGATGCAAACGCCTTCGCGGATCGCTTCGAGGACGTTGAAGTGCCGTTCGGCCGCATCGGCCGCCGCGGTGCGGGCATGTCTCGAGGCGATGCGGATACGAATCAAGCACACCGCGCTGACGAGGGAGAGCCCGCCGCCGACGAGCGTCGGCGCCCACTCCGCGAGTAACGTCATACGGACCGGTCAGCGATCGAGGCGAGAATCGTCTTCATCCGTGAAAAGAGTCCGTTTCGGAGACGGCGGTCGTGCGACTGCCCGACGACGGAGCTTTTCCCGGCGGGATTTACGGTCTAACGGCCCGCCGCACAGGGCGCGGTTAAGTCTGCGTCAGCGCCGCGTAAGACGACGGCGAACGTTCACGCGGCGTCGACGCGTCGACGCGCGGCGGCGACGTCAAGGAGCCGGCGGAACCCGAGGCCGAAGCACGCGCCTGTGAAACGCCCGCGCATCCTCGTCACGGCGTCGCGCGACGACGCGGTGTCCGAATACGTCGAGGCCTTGCGCGACGCCGGCGCGGTGCCGAGCCGGATCGTGCCCGGCGACGCGGCGCGAGCCGCGCTGGAGGATGCGGCGGGCATTGTGCTGTCCGGCGGCATCGACGTCGATCCGGCCGCGTACCGTGCGCCGGCGTCGGCGTTCGTAACCGAGACGGAACCCGAGCGCGACGTGTTCGAGATCGACGTGCTGCGCGCCGCGCGCGAACGCGGCCTGCCGGTCCTGTGCATCTGCCGCGGGCTGCAGATCGCGAACGTCGCATTCGGCGGAACGCTGATCGCCGACGTCCCGCACCATCTCGGCGACTCGAGGGCTCTGCAGCACGACGTCGGCGAACCGGGCCAGCACGATGGCTGGCGCATCGTGCCCGAACACGTCGTGGACGTCGAGCCAAACAGCGCGCTCGCGCGCATCGCCGGCGCCGAGCGGCTCGCGACGAATGCCGCGCATCACCAAGCCGTCGACGTCTGCGCGAGCGACCTGCGCGTCGTGGCGTGCACCGCCGACGGCATCGTCGAAGCGCTGGAAGCGCGCTTCGAGACGCCGTTCTGGCTCGCGGTCCAGTGGCATCCGGAGTCGACGTACGCGACGGACGACGCGAGCCGTGCGATCTTTACGGCGTTTGTCGACGCCGCACGCTGACGCCGCGCGAGGTTGCCGGCTACGAGCCCGTGACGCGCTGGATCGCGAGCGACGACAGCGCGACGGCGATCCACAGCAGGAAGCCCAGCGCGAGCGGACGTGCACCGGTGCGCAGCAGGCGTGCGAGCTCGGTCTGCAAGCCGATCGCCGCGAGCGCGACGCTGATCAAGAAGATCGCGACGGTCCCGATGCCCGCATGCCATGCGGCGGGGATGACGCCCGTGCTGTTCACGAGCGCCGCGCCCAGAAACCACACGATGAACCACGGGATGATGCGCCGCCACGGCACGCGCGTGCCTTGGACGTGCGTCGCGCGCGCCCGCCACAGCGCGATCACCGCGACGATCGGCAGGATCAGCGTCGCGCGCGCCAACTTGACGATGGTCGCGTGGTCGCCGGCCTCGCGCCCGTAAGCGTAGCCGGCGGCAACCACCGACGACGTGTCGTTGATCGCGGTGCCGGCCCACAGGCCGAACGCGTCCTGCGACATCTGCAGCGCGTGCCCGATCGGCGGGAAGACGAGCACGGCGACGACGTTGTAGAAGAACACGGTCGCGATCGCCAGCGCGATCTCGGCTTCGTCGGGCTCGATCACCGACGACACCGCGGCGATCGCGGATGCGCCGCAGATCGCGGTGCCGACGCCGACGAGCATGCGCAGCGTGCCGCCGATGCGCAGCAGGCGGCCCAGCAGCGGCGCGAGGATCAGCGCGACGGCGATCGTGCCGAGCGTGACCGGCAGCGTCCCCAGTCCCGTGCGTGCGACGACGGCGATCGACAGGCCGAAGCCCGATACCACGATCGCCGTTTGCAGCACCGTGCGCGCGGAGAACGCAAGGCCGGGCTTGCACGCGGCGGGCAGCGGCATGATCGCGCGGATCACGACGCCGAGGACGATCGCGATCACAGGCGCACCCACCAGCGGCACCGCGCGCGCGCAGACCGCGGCGAGCGCCGCGAGCGCCGCCGCGACGAGGATCCCGGGCAGCAGCACGCTACCGCGCGGCGGTGGAAACGGTTACCTCGTGCGCGTCCGGCGCGCCGATCCCGTGCTGCAGATACGAGCGCGACAGCTGAGCGTACTCGACGCTGCCGCGCTCGACCCAGTGCACGGCCGCGCCTTCGAGCTGCTTCTTGACGACGGCCGGAGCGCCGGCGACGACGACGCGCGGCGGGATCTGCGCTTTTGCCGCAACGACCGAGCCCGCCGCGACGAGGCTCTGCTCGCCGATCACCGCGTCGTTGAGGATCACGGCGTTCGAACCGATCAGCGAGCCGCGTCCGATGCGGCAGTCCTCCATCACCGCGCAGTGCCCGATCGTGACGTCGTCTTCGATGATCGTCGTCGAGCCCTCGCTCACGTGCACGACCGCGTTGTCCTGCACGTTCGCGCGCGCGCCGATGCGGATCGGTCCGTTGTCGCCGCGAATCACCGTGCCGAACCAGATCGACGCCTCTTCGCCGACCTCGACGTCCCCGATGAGCACGGCCGTCGGCGCGATGAAGGCGGACGCGGCGACGTTCGGGCGCTTGCCGCGGTACTCGATGATCATGCGCAAAAAACCTCACGAAGGACGAGGGCGGACCCGGCGCAGCCCGAACGCGAAGGGTTCGCCGGAGGCGCATCCACTTGAGCGAACACCGTCATCGTACCCCTCTACGCGGGACGAAGGTCGTCCCCCGCCCCAAACCCGACGATCCCGACTACACCGACGTGAACTATCGCTACGCCGGGCAGACCGGCCACATCCACGAAATCGTCGAGATCGGCGGGCGCGAGCTCGCGAAGGTCGGGTTCGACGACCGCAAGATCGTCTATTACTACCTGGCCGACCTCGACCGCGAAGAGACCGCGCCCAAACGCACGTTCCACGACCTACCCGAGGAGAAGACCTGAGTGCTTACCCCCGCAGCTCCCCCGCAAGCCGTCCCGGTATACTCCGGATTCGACTACGTCACGATCGACGCGCAACGCCGGCGCGTCTACGCCGCCCATGGCGGCTCGAACCGGCTCCTGATCGTGGACGCCGACTCGGGCAAGATCGTCGGCCAGGTGCGCGTCGGCCCCGTGCGCGGCGTCGCGTTCGATCCGGAAACCGGGCACGTGTTCACCGGCGGCGGCGACAACGTGGTGAGCGAGGTGGATCCCGTGGCGCTCAAAGTCGTCAACCACGTCGACGTCGGCGGCTCCGTCGACGCGATCGCGTACGATCCGTCCAACGGTCGCATCTACGCCGACGAGGACGACGGCGCGCGCGTGTGGGTGGTCGACGCAAAGACGTTCAAGGTCGTCAAGACGATCGCGATCCCCGGCCACAAGCCCGAGTATCTCGCGATCAACCCGAAGACGCACGAAGTCTACCAGAACATCGACTCGGATTCAGAGATCGCGGTGATCGATCCGAAGACGATGACGGTGAGCCGCACGATTCCGACGCCGGAGATCAAGCACAACCACCCGCTTCAGTACGACTCGGAGTACGACCAGATCGTCATCGCCGGCGGCGGCGTGATGAGCGTGTACGCGCCGAGCGGCAAGAAGATCGCCGAGATGCCGGCCGGGCGCTTCGACCAGTGCGACCTCGATCCGACGCAGCACGTGCTCGCGTGCGCGGGTGACGGCGGCGTCACGCGCTTCCGCCTGCAGCGCAACGCCGCACCGCAAATGCTCGACAAGACCGCGGTCGACGCGGGCGTTCACACCAACGCGATCGACGCCAAGACGCACGCGGTGTTCGCGGTGTGGGGCGACCGCGACGGCAAGGGCGACTTCGTCCAGAAGTTCACGCCGTCGCCGTAGCGATGGACATCAAGCAGATCGTCGTCCTCATGCTGGAAAACCGGTCGTTCGACCATATGCTCGGCTTTGCGCGGTCCGACGACTTTCCGGTGAACGGGCTCACCGGGAACGAGTCGAATTTTCTCGACCCGCTCCAGCCGACCGGGTCGCCCGTCGTCGTCAGTCCCGATGCGACGTACGTTCCCGACCGCGACCCCGACCCGGGACACGAGTTCCCCAACGTTGCGACCCAGCTGCACGGGTCGTTTCCGCCGCCGCCGATCTCGCACGGCAGCAACATCGGGTTCGTCGCCGATTACGCGTCCGTGGCCGGAGCGGCCCGCGGCGGCGAAATCATGCGCTGCTACGCGCGCGGGCGGCTTCCGGTGCTCGAGACGCTCGCGCGCGAGTTCGCCGTCTGCGACGCGTGGTTCTCCTCGATGCCGGGGCCCACGTGGCCGAACCGTTTGTTCGCGCACTGCGCGACGTCGGGCGGTTTCATCGACGGAGCGCTGCGCAGCTACAACATGCGCGCGATCTATCAGAACCTCGAGGACGCCGGCGTGTCGTGGCGTGTCTACTTCGACGACATTCCGCAGACGCTGGCGCTGGCGAACCTGCGCCGGTTCTTCAGCTCGAAATTCGAACGGTTCGGCGATGCGTTCGAACGCGACTGCGATCAGGGACGGCTGCCGCAGTATTCGTTCATCGAGCCGCGGTATTTCAACCACGGCAACCTCCACCGGGCGAACGATCAGCATCCGTTCCACGGCGTCATCGGCGGCGAGCTGCTCATCGCGCAGGTATACGAGGCCATTCGTCGCTCCTCGCAATGGAAAGACACGTTGTTGATCGTCACGTGGGACGAACACGGCGGGTTCTACGACCACGAACCGCCGCCGCGCTCGACGCCGCCGGATGCGGCGACGACCAACTTCGACTTCGCGAGCTATGGCCCGCGGGTACCGGCGATTGCGGTGTCGGCGCTCATTCCGCGGGCGACGGTGTCGAAAAGCGTGTACGACCATGCGTCGATCCCGGCGACCGCGAAGAAGGTGTTCGAGCTGCCGAATTTCCTCACGCACCGCGACGCCGCTGCGAACACGCTCGAGACGCTGTGCTCGCTCACGACGCCGCGGGACGCCGATGCGCCGATGACGCTGCCCCGCCCGACCGAAGGCGCCACGCCCGCCGCGGACAGCACCTCGCCGCCCAATACCCTGCAGCACGACCTGCTCCAGCTCGCGCGTTCGATCGCGTTACCCGTCGAGCTCGAGCACGTTGCCAGCATGTCGAACGCGGCCACCGAAGACGAGGCCGCCGCGGAGATCAACGCCCACCTCGATGTCGTGCGGGCGGGCGACGGCTAGGCGGTCGCGGCTTGAAGGTCCGCGGCTGCGGCGGCGAGGCGGTGCCGCAGCCCGGAGCTTACGTCGACGCGCGCGAGCGCTACCGCGAGGCTCAGAAACTTTCCGTCGTCCTCGAGCATGAGCCCGGCGTCGACGAAGCGCCGGCAGGTGGCGAGCACGTCCTCGGCGCGCACGCCGATCCCGACCTCGTCCGCGATGCGCGTCAGCCCGGCAATGGTCTGGATGTCGTCGCACGCCGCATACAGGAAGCGTTCGATACCGGAAAGCGCCAGCGTCGAGGACTTCGCGATCGGACGCCGATCGATGACGAGCAGCACCGCGCCGTCGTCGACGGTGCACAGATCGCTTTGCGTGTAGCACGACTGCCATTCCCGAACGGCCTGCACCACGCTGCGCGTGTACGCCCGCACGTCGCGGCCGTCGGCGTAGTCGAAATCGAAGTAGTATGCGAGGGCCGCCAACGACTCGACCGGCTCACCATAGACGTGCGCGTATGCGCGCGCCGGCCGAACGTTGCGCACGCCGAGCGTGTCAGCTTCGTCGAACAGGGGGCTGAAGCGGTCCAGCCGGATCGGCCCGATCGCGTCGGGCGGCTGAAGATGCGTGAGCAGCGGGACGATCGCCGCCATCCGGCTATATGCCTGCGGGTCCTCGTCCGGAAACCCGAACAACAGGTTCCAGGCGACGCAGATGCCGTGCTCCGCGCACAAGCGCAGGAGCTGCACGTTCTGCAGCGCGGTGACGCCTTTGCGCATCAAGCGCAGCACGCCCGTGTCGAGGCTCTCGATACCCGGTTGCACGTACCGCACGCCGGCCTCCGCGAGCGTCGCGACTTGATCGCGGCGCAGGTTGGCTTTGATCTCGAAGAAGAGCCGCAGCTCGAGCTTTCGCCGCGCGAGCATCGGCAACGCCGTCCGGAAGTAGCGGTAGTCGAGGATGTTGTCCGTGAACGCGACCGCACGAGTGCCATAGCGTTCGACGAGGTATTGCAGCTCGTCGACGAACCGCTCGGGTGATTTGCTGCGAAATCCGAGCGCAGTGCCGTTCAGGCCACAGAACGTGCAGTGGTGCTTTTCTCCCCACCAGCACCCGCGTGATGCTTCGACGAGCAACTCCGGAACGAATGCCCCGTCGTCCGGACCGCCGGCGTGAGCGGCGAAGAAATCGCTGAAGTCCGGCAGCGGCAACGCGTCGAGGTCCGTCACCGTCGGCGTATTTCGGTAGGGTGCGGCGGCGGCGCGGCCGGGCGCGTACACGCCCGGCAGATCGTCGATCGCGCGCTTTCGCGCAAGCCGCTCCACGAGCTCGGCGACGATCGCTTCGCCTTCGCCCGACACGACGGCGTCGACGAACGGAAAGCGCCGCACGAGCTCCACCGCCATCTCGCCTTCACAGTTCGCGCCGCCGAACATCACGGCGACGGACGGTCGAAGCGCCTTGATCGCGCGCGCCGCGGCGAGCGATGCCCCGCTCTGTGCGAACGTGCTCGTGAATCCGACGACCTGCGGGTCGTCGGCGAGAACGTCCCGCACGACGTCGTCGACGAAGCGTTCCGCGTTCGAACGCGCGGCCAGCGCGTGGTCGACGACGACGTTTTCGTACGTGTTCAGTACCGCGTCGGCGTACGCCGCGGACCCGGCGGCCTGCGCCGAGATCGTGTCTGCGAAGACCCAGTCTCCGACGAGGTCTTGCGGTGCCGACTCCGCGATCGCGTTGTACGCCTCGGTGCCGATTAGGCGTGCGAAGCGCACCGTCGCGTAGTGAAGCGTCACCCTGAAACCGGCGGCCGAAAGCACACCCTTGAGCATGGTCAGGCCGAGCGCCGGATACCGCGAGGGGGCGAACGGCATCGACACAAGAGCGACGCGGATCGGCGGCTCGCCCCAGGCGAGGATTTCGGCCGCGTCTCTAGTAGCTAGCCTAACCTGCTGACCGAGGGGGACAGTCATGTTTGGAAACGATTCTATCGTCGGGCGCGCATTCGATGCAATCCTGGGGTCCAAATTACCGCCGAACCAGGCTGTCCGAAGCGCGATCGGCCGCGACCTCACCCCGTCCGAGGCCCGCGAGTTGGCGGCCCGCATCGCCACGGTTCAGAAGAGCTTGGACCGGACCGCTTCGGCGCTCGGGATGTCGGCCGACGATCCGAACAAGAAAGTTCAAAACGACCAGGGCGCGAAGGTCCAGAATCCCCCAGGCGGCCCGAAGGTCCAGAATCCTCCGGGCGGCCCGAAGGTCCAGAATCCCCCGGGCGGCCCGAAGGTCCAGAATCCCCCCGGCGGCCCGAAGGTCCAGAATCCCAAAAAGAAGGTCAAATAGCGTAACCCGCCTCTAAGACGCGCCGCACGAGTTGCGTTCGTGAGGTGACGTTGAGCTTGTCGAACAGGTTGGCGACGTGGACCTCGACGGTCCGTTCGCTCAGCGTCAGCCTCTCCGCGACGCGGCGGTTGGTGTAGCCCTCCGCGACGAGCATCGCGATCTCGCGCTCGCGCTGGGTCGGCTGCATCGCGCGCAGCGTTCGGGCTCGGCGACGTTGGGGCAGCCCCAACGGATCGATGACGCCGAGCGATTGCAGCAACTCACGTTGTGCCGCCGTGCCCCCGGCGAGCGTCGCGGCTGCATACGCCTCGAAGAACGACGCCTCGAGCGAGCCGAACGCGTCGCGCGCGGCGGCCAAGAGCCTGGGGCCTTGGCGGTCGCCGCGAACGGCGTTTGCGATCCCGCGCGCGAGCAGGTCCTGCGCGTTGTCCCACGGTGACGCGGACGGATGTCGCGCGTCCAGCAGCTCCGCGAGCAGCGCAGCGTCCTTCGCGCGTTGCGCGTAGAGTACGCGCGCCAGCGGAAAGTAAAACGTGCTCGAGTCCATCGGATAGTTCAACAGGTGCCGCAACGGATCGACGAGCGCGGCGGCATCTCGCGGCCGATCGAGCTGAACGAATGCAGCCCACCAGAACGCCAGCGGCAGCGCGCGCTTCCACAAGCTGCGTTCGTAGGCGTGCCGCAGATCGGCGTCGATCACGTCGGCGAGCTCCGTCGGCTGCCCGGTGAGCGCCGCGATCGCCGCGACGATGCCCAAGAGCTGCGTGCGCGCCGGGCACGCAGCGACCCCGCGGAGATTCGCCGATTCGATCTTCGAGAGCGCGGCCTCCCAGTTGCCGCGAGCGAAGTCGACGATGGCGCCGAGCTGCAACGCGTAGAGCGCCACCAGCAGAGGCGGGACTTGGCTCGCCAGCGAGCCGTCCTCCCGTGGTTCCAGCCACGCGAGCTGGACGCTCGGCCCGGCGCAGCCGCGTTCCTTGATCGCGATGTGGTTCGCGTAGCAGTCGACGCTGAACTTGTGAACCGAGCGCTGGCGGTCGACGTGCTGCCGCGCGATGCCGAGCGCGCGTACGGCTTCCGAAAACCGGCCGAGCCGGCTCATGAGCGTCGCCTCCCCGAGGTGCATCGTCGTCGCCGCATACCGCGACGGCGCTTCGGGAAACGCGTCGAACTCCGCGCGGAGCGCCTCGAACGCGTTCGCGTCGCCCTCCTCCGCATGAAGATACGCACCTTCCGCGATCAGATCGCGGCGGTCGGCGGCGACCGTGATGCGATGGTAGAGTTCGCGAAACACGGACAGCGCCGTCTCGCGATCGCCTTGCATCCAGACGACGTAGAGCAACGCGGAAGCGAGCAGCCCGATGGCCGGGATCCCCTTGGCGATCCCTTCGTCGACGGCGTCCTCCAGCACGCGATGCGCTTCGTCCCAGCGCGCGAGGATGCGCAGCGCGATCGTGTACTGGTTCACGATCGCGACGAAGTCGTCAGCGGCGGGCCGCCGGACGCTCAGCGCGCGCCGGAATGCGACGACGGCGGCGTCGTACACTTCCTGCGCCCATGACGCCGTGCCGAGCGCGACCAGGGCGTTGAACTCCGTTTCGGTGTCCCCGACTTCCGCCGCTAGGGCCGCGATCCGGTCGTAGTCGCCGGGCAGCGTGGTCGCCGACGACGTGTACGCCGTGAGGATCCGGCGGCGCAGCGACAGCGGCGCGGAGATCGTCGAGTGCGCCGCCTCCGCGAGCAGCGCGTGCCGAAAGCGCAGCGTCGCACCGTCGAGCTCGACGTACCCGTCGGACTGCGCGATGAGGTCGTCGAGCTGCGACTCGTCGGAGATGAGACGCCGCACGATCCGTAGGTCGATCGGATCGCGAATCAGCGTGCACAGCTGCAAGAACTCGCGCTGATCGGGCGGCAGCGTCAGGATTTTCGCGCGGAGCACGGCGTGCGCGGTCGCGGACACGTCGCTCGGCGTCGCAACGCCGTCGCTGCGCGCCTGCTGCGCAAGGGCGACCAGGTCGAACGGGACGCCGCCGGCGCGGTCCACGATCGCCGTCGCGACGTCCGGGGGCACCGCCGGCCAAGCGCGGCGGACGACGGCGTCGCACACATCGGTCGCGAGCGGGTCGAGCGTCACGGCGAGCGCCGTGTCCGCGCGCAGCGTCGTCGGCTCGGGGCCCGGCCGTTCGGCGACGACGATGGCCAGCGGCCGTGCGCTGGCCGACTCGACGAGATCGCGCAGCGCCGTGGCGGTCTGCTGGTCGAGCCACTGCGCGTCGTCGAACGCCAGCACGCAGCGGTAGTCGACGAGCAAGCCTTCCATGAGCCGCACGAATGCCAACTCGAATCGGCCGGCCGGCGTCGTCGGTGACGTGAGCTCGAGCTCGAGGCCGCTCGCGTAGCGCCCGATCGAGTCGCCCAGCAGATGCATGCCGTCGCGCACGAGGCGGCGCAGCGCCGCACCGGGCGTCCTCCGCTGGCCGGCGTAGCAGCGCGCGTCGAAGACGATCCATCCGGCGCGTGCGGCTTCGTCGAGCGCGTCACGCAGCAGTGCGGACTTGCCGTACCCCGATGTGCCGACGATGCGAATCGCCGCCGACAGCGGAGCGTCCGCGGCCGCGCGAAGGAGCGATGCGATCTGGGCCAGCTCGCGGTCTCGACCCAAAACGGGCGGCGTCACCGCAGCGGCACGATCTCCCGGCACGAGCACCTCGCGTTCGAGACAGAACGCCGATACTTCGTAAGCCGTATCGCGAACCCTCGGCGCTAGACCGCCACCGCGTGCGCGCCGCCGTAGGCGGCCTCGCCCAACAGCCGGCGGAGATGCGCGGACGGCCGCGCCTGCAGCTCCTTCGCCAAGCTCGCCTCGTAGAAGCGGTAACCTTGAACCGCCGCGGGGTGCTCGCCGAGCAGCATCAGCGCGCGAATGAAGAGCTCCCACGCCTCTTCGTCGCACGGCTCTTCGTAGGTCAGCTCGCGCGCGACCGCGAGCGCGTCGCGCACGTCGCCGTTTGCCAGCGCGTCGCGGGCGATGAGCATCGCCAAGTCGTGGCCGAGCCTTCGCAACCCGATTGCCGCGGTGTCGAACCATTCACGCTCGCGAAGAGCATGCGGCGCATCGGACCGCAGCTGGCGCGCGAGCTCGATCATCGGTTCGCGTTCCTGCTGCGCAACGGTGATGCGCGAGCGCGACAGCCGGTCGAGCAGTTCGCGGCCCTCGACGACGTCGATGCGAACGCGAGGCCCGAACACGTACCCGCCGTCGCGCCGGACGACGAAGTCGGATGCGACCGTGGCGCGCAGCCGGTGCACGTACACCTTCGCGTTGTTCGCCGCGTTGGGCTCGGTCCAATCGGGGTTCAGAAGCAGTCCGAGAGCCGCGCCCGGGACGGGACCAGCCTGCAGGGCCAATGCCACGACGAACTCGCGCTCGCGCCCTTGCATGGCGATCGTCCGGCCGCCGGTTCGGACACGTCCGGTCGCGGCCTGGACGACGATCGGTTCGGAAGAACGGTCAGCGGAGCGGCTGAGGTTTCGCATGCCACCAGCCTACGGCGCCCGACACGCCGCCGAATTAGGGGAAACCCGTATCTTTTCGGCGGCGACTCTTCTACGGGGTCCGCCGGCGCGTCGTCGACGTGCGGGTCCGGCGGCAGCGCGGCGGGGACGTCGGCGGCGACGAGCCCCAGGTCGAAGAATGCGTCCATGGCGCCAGCGTACGCCCGGGGCGTTACACGGGCGTAAACACGTGGATCGCTCGAACGGCGATCAGGTCCTTCGTCTTCGCGGCGTAGGCCGCCATGTGCGGTGACGCGGCATGCGCTTTGAGCGCCTCGGGGCCGGCCCACTTCTCGATCACGACGAAGCTGTCCGGACCCAGCATCGTCTGAAACCGGCCGAGCACGTCGACGTCGGCGGCGGCGCCGTACTCGATGCAGCCTTCCTCGGCGTGCACGGCCGGGACGTTCGCGTGAAACAGCTCGAGCAACGCGTCGCGCCGGCCGGGTTTGGCGGTGATCATCGCGAGCACGTGGACCATGCTCACGGAACCACGTGCCAGCTGCCGTCGGTGAACGCGAGCTTCGCTTGCGCCGCCAGCGGCTTCTTGGCGTTGTCGATGTAGAAGCTCAAATAGACCGGTCGCGCCGGGACGCCGACGAGCGCGTCCGATTCCACCGCCGGGTCCGCTTTGTTCTTGACCATCGAGTCGCCGAACGACGTCGCGACGACCGTGAACGTGTAGTCGGCGACTGCCGTCTGATCGGCGTCGCCGGCGCGAACGTTGCTCACCGAGTTCACGGTGTACAACCCCAGCGGAAGGCGCACGCATCCGTCGGGGGCCGCGACCATCTTCGCCCAGGTTTGCTTTTGCGGGTCGACGGCGGTGCGGTCGTGCTCCCAATCGCTTTGCTGCTTCGACATGAAACGCTCGCCGATACGCAACATGTTGAACTGGTTGCCGTCGTACGTGACGCGCCCGTACCCCTGGTCGCGTAAGTAGTCGACGGTCTGTTTCGAGACGACGTTCTTCTTGTTATCGGTGCAGACCACCGAGGTGACGGCGCGCGCATTGATCGCTTGGGTCACCAGCCGCTGTGCCTCCTCGGCGGTCGGAAGCGTCGTGGCGGCTACCGCCGGGCTCGTCCCCAGCGCGAGCGCGACGGCCGGGGCGAGCAGGAGGGCATGAAGCGTTCTCATGGCGCGCCTCTTTCGGAACCTTTCCGGCGGACCATGCTGCGGAACCGGTCGCGGGTCAGCGAGCCCGGCGCCGGGCGCTGAGCACGCCCGTGTTCATGCCCGCGACGGCGAGGCCGCCGTCGAATCGGGCCGATTCCACTTTGATGCAGCGGTCGACCACCACGTCGAGGCCCGCTTCGTCGGCGAGGCGGATCGCTTCGTCGTTGATCACGCCGTACTGGAACCAGACGGCCTTGGCGCCGGCCGCGATCGCTTCGCGCACGACTTGCGGTGCTTCCTCGGGTCTGCGAAACACGTCGACGATGTCCGGTGCGCCGCGCTCCGCGGCATAGGCGGCCAGCGACGGATACGCGCGCACGCCGTCGATGTCCGCGATGGTCGGGTTGATCGGCGCGAGATCGAACCTGGCGCGCGTGCGCAGATAGGAGAAGACGAAGTAGCTCGGTCGCGTGTGGTTCGCCGACGCGCCCACCATCGCGACGGTTCGCGAGCGGTCGAGCAGCGCGCGGCGTTGCGCCGGCGTCTCCAGGATCATGCGCCCACCGCGGCCACGGCGCGTGCTGCCGCGAGGCCGTGCTCGAGGTCCCAGATCAAGTCGTCGACGTCCTCGAGCCCGACGGACAGGCGCACCATCTCCGGACCGACACCCGCCGCGCGCATCTCGTCGTCGGAGAGCTGCTGGTGCGTGGTGGACGCGGGATGGATCACCAGGCTCTTGGCGTCGCCGAGGTTCGCGAGATGGCTCCACAGCTCCAGCGCTTCGATGAACGCGCGGCCCGCCTCGCGGCCCCCGCGCAAACCGAACGTGAACACCGAGCCCGCGCCCAGCGGCAGATAGCGCGCCGCGAGCGCGCGCTCCGGGCTGTCGGGGAGATCGGCGTACGACACCCAGGCGACTTCCTCGCGACCTTGCAAGAACGCCGCGACGGCGCGCGCGTTCGCGACGTGCTGCGGCATACGCAGCGCCAGCGTCTCGAGCCCTTGCACGAGCAGCCACGCGTTCATCGGCGAGAGCGACGCTCCGACGTCGCGCAGCACTTCCACCCGCGCGCGCTGCAAGAACGCGTACTCGCCGAACGTCTCCGCGAAGTTGAGCCCGTGGTAGCCGGGACTCGGCATGTTGAGCAGCGGATGCTTTCCGGCGCTCCACGGAAACGTGCCGGACTCGACGATCGCGCCCGCGATCAGCGTGCCGTGGCCGCACAAGAACTTCGTCGCCGAGTGCACCACGATATCGGCGCCGTGCTCGATCGGGCGGCACAGGTAGGGCGTCGCGAACGTGTTGTCGACGATCAGCGGCACGCCGCCCGCGTGCGCCACGTCGGCGAGCGCGCGAAGGTCGGCGACGTTGCCGTTCGGGTTGCCGATCGTTTCGACGAACACCGCGCGCGTGTTCTCGCGCAGCGCGGCACGCACGCCCTCGACGTCGCCGCCGGGGACGAACGTCGTCTCGATCCCCATGCGCTTGAGCGTGACGGAGAATTGCGTGACGGTGCCGCCGTACAAGTTGGTGGACGCGACGAGGTGATCGCCCTGCTGCGCAAGGCTCAGGATGACGACCAGCTGCGCCGCGAGCCCGCTCGCCGTCGCGACCGCGCCGAGCCCGCCCTCGAGGCTGGCGAGCTTCTCCTCGAACGCGGAGATCGTGGGGTTGCTGATGCGCGTGTAGATGTTGCCGTACGTACGCAGCGAGAACAGCTCGACGGCGTGCTCGGTGGAGTCGAAGACGAAGGCCGACGACATGTGCAGCGGCAGCGCGCGCGCGCCGGTCTCGCCGTCGGGCGGCGTCCCCGCGTGCAATGCGCGCGTGCGAAAGCCGAACGTCCGTTCTTCCATCAGGTCTGCTTGGACGCGCGGAGGTGGCCGCCCCCTTCCAGGACGCCGAGTGCGTCGAGGATTGCCGCTCGCGTTGCCGTCTTGCCGACCGCACCCGTGAACGCGATCTCGGCGGGTGAGCCGGCCAGCACGATCACCCGGTCGGCCAGCGTCAGCGCGTCGTCGACGTCGTGCGTGACCAGAATCGCCGACGCGCGCGTGAACTCGAGGATCTCGCGCACCGCGGCGCGCAGCTCGATTCGCCGCAGCGCGTCGAGTGCCGCGAACGGCTCGTCGAGCAGCAGCAGATGCGGATCGCGCACGAGCGCGCGCGCCAGCGCCGCCCGCTGCGCCATGCCGCCCGAAAGCTGCTTGGGCAACCGCCGCGCCGCGTGGGCCAGCCCGACCAGCGCGAGCACGTTGCGCACGCGACCGCGCTCGTCGTCGTTGCGTGCCGGAAACGCGACGTTGCGCTCGACGTCCAGCCACGGGAACAGCCGCGGTTCTTGGAAGACGACACCGATCTCGCCCGCCGTCGCGATCGTGCCCGCATCGCTCCGTTCCAACCCGGCGATGCAGCGCAACAGCGTCGACTTGCCGCAACCGCTGGCACCGAGGATCGCGACGCGCTCGCCGCGCGCGACGTCCAGGTCGAGCCCGTCGAACACGAGATGGGTGCCGTACGCCTTCCGCAACCCGCGAATGCGCGCGGCGTTCATGCCGGCACCGTATCGGTCCAGCCGGCGAGCCGTTTCTCGAGCGCGCGCATCGCGCTCTCCGACAGCTTGCCGCACGCCGCGAACAGCAGGATGGCGACGAGGATCTCGTCGGTGCGCGACGTCTGCTGGCCGTCGGTGAGCAGAAAGCCGAGCCCGTTCGTCGCCGCGAGCAGCTCCGCGGCGACCAGGAACAGCCACGCTTGCGTGAGCCCGATGCGCGCGCCGACGAGCAACTGCGGCAGCGTCGCCGGCACGAGCACGCGCGCGATCAGCGCGAACCGCGACAGCCCGAACATCGTGCCGACCTCGACCAGCTTGCGGTCGACGCCGTGGATCCCGCTGACGAGCGCGACGTAGATCGGAAAGAACGCGCCGATCGCGACGAGCGTGATCTTTGCGGTCTCGCCGATCCCCAGCCACAGCAGGATGAGCGGCACCCACGCGAGCGACGGCACCGCGCGAACGGCTTGCAGCGTGGGGTCGAGCGCGCGCTCGGCGACGCGCGAGCCGCCGACGAGCGAGCCGAGCACCAATGCCAGCGCCAGCGCGATGGCGAAGCCCAGCGCGACGCGCTCGGCGCTCGCGCCGACGTCGCGCCACAGCAAGCCGGTCTGTGCGAGGTCGGCCAGCTCGCGCACGACGTCGCGCGGCGACGCGAGCTGGTACGACTTGATCCAGCCGCTCGCAGTCGCCGCCCACCACGCGACGAACAGCGCAAGCGGGACGGCGAACCTAGCCACGCAGCGCGAACGCCGTCGCCGCCGGCCGCGCGTCGATCAGCGACGCGAGCGCGCCGTCGAGGTCGGCGTCGGGCTTCGCGAGCTTATCGCTGCGGATCAGCGGCACGACCGCCGCGACCGCGTCGTGGTAGTCGCTTCCCGGCGTGCCGTTGCCCGGATACGTCGTGCGCTCGTGCAGTTGCAAGTCGGCGACGCGGCGTTCGGTGTGCGACGCCTCGGAGAGCAGCGCGGCGGTCTCCTCGACGTGCGTGGTTGCGTACTGCCGGGCGCGGTCGTACTGGTGCAACACGATCGCCGCGACGTCCGGATGCTGCGCGAGAAAATCCTCGCGCGCGTTGAGCGCGCCCCACGTGTTGAACGCGACGTTGCGGTACAGCAGCCGCGAGCCCGCGTCCAACTGCGACGCTGCCATGTGCGGGTCGAGACCCGCCCATGCGTCGACTTGGCCGCGCTCGAGCGCGGTACGCCCGTCGGGATGCTGCAGATCCACGAGCTGGACGTCGGCGGGCTGCAATCCCGCGCTCTGCAGCGAGCGCAAGAGAAAGAACCACGGATCGGTACCGCGCGTGGCGGCGACTTTCTTGCCCTTCAAGTCGCGCAGGTTCTTGAGCGGCGAGTCCTTGGGGACCACGAGCGCCGTCCACTCCGGCCGCGAGTAGAGGAACACGGTCTTGATCGGCGAGCCGTTGGCGCGCGCGAGCAGCGCGGCGCTGCCGGCCGTCGAGCCGAACTGCACCGCGCCCGCGGCGAGGAAGCCGTTCGCTTTGTTCGAGCCGAGCGAGAGCACCCAATCGACGCCGGTGCCGCGCTTTGCGAGGGCCTCGTCGAGCCAGCCCTTCGCCTTGAGCACGAGGCTGGGCGGGTTGTAATACGCGTAGTCCACGCCGATGCGGTCGGCGGCGCGTACGCGTAGCGGCACCGCGGCTGCGAGCCCGGCGGCGCCGGCAGCGGTGAGGAATCGGGATCGCGAGAGAGATGTCATGGAACGCCTCCTGGTGCGAGGGGAAAGCGTGAGGAACAAAAAGAGCCCCCGCCGAGATCGGCGGGGGCTCTGCACGAGGGCTGCGCGGTGCGCGCTAGCTCAAGCCGAGGCTCGCCGATCTCCTTGCGGAAGACAGCAAATGCACATCGCCATGAGACAGACCGTCGCCTTGGTCACGATTCGGGGACTTTAGCACGGTGACGGGGGTCCGTCAAGGGCTTTGCTCGGGAGGGCGGCGGCATGTCCGCGAGTGAACGAGTCGCGACTCTATGACGGTGAGACCACGCATGCTGTCCGGGATCGCGGCCACCGGACGGCTCCACATCGGCAACTACATCGGCGCGATCCAGACGTGGGTGCGGCGGCAAGACGACTTCGATTGTTTTTTCTTCATCGCCGACCTGCACGCGCTCACGATTCCCGAGAGCGTGCGCGCCGACGAGCTGCGCTCCAAGGTTCGGGAGATCGTTGGTCTGTACCTGAGCTGCGGCATCGATCCGAAAAAATCGACGATCTTCTTGCAGTCGCACGTCCCCGCACACGCGGAGCTCGCGTGGATCTTCCAATGCGTGACGCCGATATCGTGGCTGCAGCGCATGACCCAATTCAAGTCGAAATCGCAGCGCACGAGTGCAAGCGCAGGGCTGTTCGCGTATCCGGTGCTGCAGGCCGCGGACATTTTGCTCTATCAGCCGAAATACGTTCCCGTCGGCGACGACCAGCGGCAGCACGTCGAGATCACGCGCGACATCGCGCAGCGCTTCAACAGCTTGTTCGGTGAGTGCTTCGCCGAACCCGAGGCGCTCATCCCCGAGACGGGGGCGCGCGTCATGGGGCTCGACGACCCGACGGAGAAGATGAGCAAGAGCCTCGCAGAGCTCCGTGAAGGCCACGCGATCCGGCTGCTCGATCCGCCGGAGAAGATTCGCCGTACGATCATGCGCGCGAAGACGGACTCCGGCAGCACGGTTTCGACCGAGAACATCTCGCCCGCGATCGAGAACCTGCTATCCCTGTACGAAGCGCTGTCCGGAACGACGCGCGAAGACGCGCTGAAGCAATTCGATCAGCGCGGGTACAGCGTGCTCAAGAACGCGCTGCTCGACGTCGTGCTCGACGTCGTCGGAAAGATTCGTGCGAAATACGATGAGGTGACGTCGGATCCGGGATACGTCGATCAAGTTCTCGCCGACGGGGCGGCTCGCGCCGCCGTTGTTGCCGACGCCACGCTGCGCAGCGCAAAGGATCTGGTGGGCTTGATCCCGCCTACTTCTCGTTCCTGATCGCCCAAACCGCCAGTCCCACGACCACGATGTCCAGCGCGAGGCCCACCGCGAATGCGAGCCGCACCTCGACATAGGCCTTGGAGTGGGTCGCGAGCGAGCCGGAACACCCGATGAGTTGGGCGCGTTCTAGCGGTTGATGCGAGGCGTCTGGATGGCCTTGGTTCTCGGGATCGCCGCCGGTGCGCCGGCCTTGCTGGCGAGCGCAGCGCCGCCGCCCGTTGCGTCGATTCCGAGCGCATCTGAACAGCGTTTCGTCGGCGCGCGCGCCCACGAGCTTCGCGAGCGCTATCCGACGACCGCTGCCGCGAGGCGCGGCGGCTACTTCCGCTATACGGACGAAGATCGCGCGGGCATCATCGCCTACGCGAACCTGCGCTGGCAGTCCGACGAGACTCATCCCAGCCAGCTCTGGTACGATGCGCGCGGGCGCTTGATCGGCGCGGACTTTTCGCGCTACGTCACGGATCGCACGCGGCGTCCGCGGCTTTGGGGCTTGTCACCCGGGCGGTGGACGCATTTCATCGAGCACGTGCATTTCGGCACGCGAAGCGGTGCGGTTCGCTACGGCGCGATCTACGTCGACAGCTATCGCGGCGCCGGTGGTGATCCGCGCCATCCGACGGCGCACCCGATCGCGCGGCTGGGGTTCGCGAAGAACGATCGCGACGTCGCGTTCACGTTCTATTTTCCGGAGCTCTGGGTGGCGAGCGTCTGGCTCGTGCCGAATCCCCTCGGGGCGTTCGCCGACACGAACCCGAGCGTTCCGGTGCGGCACCGGAACGCTCGCGATCCCCACGCCGCCCTCTGAGCGTCAGTGCCGATGCTTCGGACGCGTCGGACGCAAATGCGCGTTCCACATGTCGTGGTGGCGCATGCAGACGCAGCCGATGTTGTTCGCCGAGTATACGGCGGATTGACTTCCGCCGCCGGTTACGGTGATGTTCACCGGAGTCGATGTGGTGCTGGCGATTCGCGTCACGGTGAATTGGTTCGCCCCCGGGCCGGCGGCGACGGTCTCGTTCGTGGTGTCGGCCGACACGGCGCTGAACGTGCCCGAAAACCCCGACTGCGATGCGGTGAACGTGTTGCTGGAGGGAGCGCAGCCGAAGGACGCACTCGTAGGCGAAAGTACCACGGGGCCTAACGGCGGCGAATTGCTGCCTCCGCATGCCGCCAACGTGCAAAGAACGGCGATCGCCAACAAGGTCTTGCGCATGTGACCCCCTCCGGGAGAAAAGCCCGGTTTTCGTTGGTGAGTACCTCGTGCATTCCTCCGCCGCGAGCCCGGTGACCGTCCGGTGGGTACGGGCCGGAGATAGCGCCGCATGGACGAAGCAACGGAGCATGGCTTCTCCCACCGTTCCGCGGCGCTGGAATACCGAGATCGACGGCATTCGATGGCTGCCGCGATTGATCGACAAGGCGCGCATGTTGCATCGCGGCGAGCTCGGCAACTATCTGCTCGGCCACTCGCCGGTGGACCACGCGCTCTTGACGCGTATCGGACTGACCACCCAGCAATTCTCGGAGATCGTGCGGGAGGCAGCCGACGACGACGCCGTGCTCGCGGCGATTCGCGCGCGCGGCTGGGATGAAGCGCGCGTGCGCCGTTGGTCGGCGCGGTTCACGTCGACATACCGCACGTACATCGTGCTTTGGGATATCGACGAAGGGTACGTGCGCCCGAGCGGGGTGCAAGCGCTGGGGCTCGCGATGTTCAAACCGATCGAAGGAGCGGCGATGCGCATGTTCCGACGCATCCGCCGGGCGCCCTGACCGAGCGCCCAGGCAGGAAGCAGCGGCGCTTGCGGCGTTCTGTTCTGGAGCGGGACTCGCTTCGCGTATTTGATTGGGAGTTGAGCATGCGGTTTGGATCGTTCGTCGCCGGGGCCGTCGTGGCGCTGGCCTTACCGGGCGCGGCGTTCGCGCAAGCCGCTCCGCCTGCAAATCCGCCGGCGATGCCCCAAGCGATGCCGCGGCGCGTCATGGATTCGGCGTACGCGCTCGGCGCGGCGTATCGTGACATCGGGCGCGCCGAGAACGCGGGCGCGACCGGACACTACATCGATGCCGCGCGGACGCACTACCGCTCGGCGATCGATCGTCGCGGCCGCAACGACGACGCCGGCGCGTCGGCGGAGGCGCGACTTTCCTCCGATCTCGCGCGCGTCGCGATCGACGAGCGTCCGGCGAACGCGCCGACGGGACCGAAGGACGTGCCCGCGCCGCCGACGCCGCGTCCCGTTCCGGGCGCGCCGGCCGACGGAGGCCCGATGATGCGCGTGATGGGCGGCGACGGTCCGATGGGGCCCGATCACCTCGACGTGATGCGCATGATGGACGGCATGATGCGGATGCACCGCGGCGGATTCGATGCGACCGGGCTGGCCGAGCTTCTCAAAGTCGAAACCGGCCCCGAGGCACATGCGCTCGCGCTGAACGCGGTCGATGCGAACACGGCGGCGCAGAAGGCCGCGCTCGCCGGCAACGTCGCCGAGGCCTCGCGGCAGACGCGCCTCAGCAACGATCTGGCGGCGGCGGTGCACGACCTCGCGGTGCTGAACCATCCCGAGCTCGGCCACCGGATCGAGATGCGCGTTCTCGGCAGCCAGGAGCTGATGCGCCGCTAGCCGGCGGTCGTGCGGGTCGGCTCGAGCGGGCGCAGGCGCAGATCGCGCGGGCGCAACTCGTGGCGCGCGTCGATCGTGCGCACCGAGCGGGTGTACGTCGAGATGACGATGGACTGCGTGAACGCCGAGCCGCGGCGGTAGCGCACGCCGGTCAAGAACTCGCCGTCCGTGACGCCGGTCGCCGCGAACAGCGCGTCGTCGCTCGCGCACAGATCGTCCAGCGTCAGCGTCTTGTTGATCTCGTGGCCTTCCTCGTGCGCGATCTCTTCGTCCGCCTCGTCGCGCGGCCACAGGCGTCCTTGCATCTCGCCGCCCAGCGCGCGCGCCGCGCACGCCGCGATCACGCCTTCGGGCGAGCCGCCGATCCCCGCGAGCACGTCGACGTTCGCACGCTCTTCGAGCACCGCGTACACCGAGTTTGCGACGTCGCCGTCGCCGAACACGCGCACGCGCGCGCCGGCCGCGCGCACTTGTTTCATCAGCGGTTCGTTGCGCGGGCGGTCGAGCAGCGCGACGGTGAGGTCCGACACCTCGCGACCCTTCGCGCGCGCCAGCAGACGCAGGTTCTCTTCGAGCGGGAGATCGATCGACACGATGCCGCGCCCTGCCGGACCGGTGACGAGCTTGTCCATGTACGGCACCCGCGTGCGAAAGAGCGTCCCGCGCGGCGCGGCGGCGATCACCGAGATCGCACCGGGGCCTCCCCGCGAAGCGAGGGTGGTGCCGTCGATCGGGTCGACCGCGACGTCGAGCGACGGCCCGTTGCCGTTGCCGATCTCCTCGCCGTGGTAGAGCATCGGCGCTTCGTCCTTCTCACCCTCGCCGATCACGACGACCCCGGCCAGCGCCGCATCGCGCAATGCCGTGCGCATCGCCTCGACGGCCGCCCCGTCCACCGCGTTCTTGTCGCCGAGCCCGACGAGCCGGCCGGCGGCGATGGCGGCCGCCTCGGTTGAGCGGACGAAAGCATACTCGAGGCCGTGGGTGTCCATAAGCGGCCTATTTCCAGGTGCCCGCTTGCTGAAAACCTTCTCGGCGGCCCTCACCCTGAGATCCGGCGAGCGGAACCGTCGCGGGAGAGGGTGACGCCGGGCCCGGCGGGCACATCTTCATCGATGCACGAGCGTGACGTTGCGCTGTTCGACGCGATCGCGAGCGCGCTGACCGCGACCGACGTCGAGCGTGCGCTCGAGGCCGCGTTGCGCGAGATCGTGCACGCGCTCGATCTCGCCGCCGGCTGGATTTGGATCCTCGATCCCGAGACCGACCGCTTTTATCTCGCCGCCGCGCACGAGCTGCCGCCGTACCTGCGCGAGCCGGTGCAGATGACCGGCGATCCGTGCTGGTGCATGGAGTCGTTCGTCGACGGCGACTTCGACTCCAAGAACGTCGACATCATCGCGTGCTCGCGGCTGCGGCGCGGCGCGCGCGAAGGCGGCGACGCGCTCACGCACGGGCTGCAGTCGCATGCGTCGGTCGCGCTTCGCTTCGGCGAACGCCGCCTGGGCATCATGAACGTGTGCCCGCCGGTGCCGCGCCGGCTCTCCGAAGGCGACCTGCGCTTGCTGTCGGTGACCGGCGCGCAGATCGGCCTCGCGGTCGAGCGCGGGCGGCTGGCGGAAGAAGAGTCGAGCGCCGCGCGCTCCGGCGAGCGCACGCGGCTCGCGCGCGAGATCCACGACACGCTCGCGCAAGACCTCACCGCGATCGCGCTGCAGCTGGAAAGCGCGCTGCGCGATCTGCCGCGCGAGTCGCCGGCCGCGCAGCGCGTCGCCACCGCGCTCGACGTCGCGCGCGCGTCGATGGCGCAGGCGCGCGCTTCCGTGCTCAGCTTGCGCGCCGATCCGCTCGAAGGCCGGCCGCTCGCGACGGCGCTCGCCGCGCTCGCGCGGCGGCTCACGTCGGAGACGGGGATGCGCGTGACGCTGCACGAGCGCGGGGCGACGTCGTTGCCGTACGAGGTGGAAGGCGAGCTGTTCCGCATCGCGTCCGAGGCGCTGACCAACGCACGGCTGCACGCGCACGCGTCGCGCATCGAGGTGGAGCTCGACGGCGGCGACGCGCAAGTGGTGCTGCGGATTCGCGACGACGGTACGGGCTTCGATCCGTCGGCGCGCGGCGAGGAGCGTTACGGGCTGCGCGGCATGGAAGAGCGCGCGAAGCTCGCGGGCGGTAGATTCCGCGTCGTGTCGGATCGCGCCGGTGGAACGCTGGTCGAAACGATCGTGCCGAGGCGCGCGTGATCCGCGTCGCGATCGTCGACGACCATCCGATCGTCACCGACGGCGTCGTCGCGAACCTGCGCGCAGCCGCGGACATCGAGGTCGTCGCGACGGGCGCGAGCGCCGCCGACGCGCTGACGATCGCGACGAGATACGCGCCCGACGTATTGATCCTCGATCTCGAGCTCGGCGGCAAGAGCGGGCTCGACGCGATCCCGGGCGTCAAAGCGGCGTCGCCGCGTACGCGCATCGTGATCTTCAGCGCGTACGCCGGGGAAGAGCGCGTCGCGACGGCGTTCGAGCGCGGCGCCGAGTCCTACGTGCTCAAGGGCACGTCGAGCGACGAGCTCGTCGCGGTGGTGCGCGCGGTCGCAGCCGGCGGCACGCTCATCCCGCCGGAGATCGCCGGACAGCTCGCGCGCGCGGTGCGCCAGCCGCGCCGCGACCGCCTCACCGCGCGCGAGCGCGAGATCCTCGCGTTACTCGCCGAGGGCCTCGCGAACCGCGCGATCGCCGAACGGCTCGGCATCACGGAACGCACCGTGAAGTTTCACGTCGCCGAGATCCTCGCGCGGCTCGGTGCATCCAACCGCGCGCAAGCGGTCGCGATCGCGAAAGCGCGCGGCGTCGTCTGACATTGTGCGCGGACGGCTAGCGCTTTGGCGCCCCGCACGAACCGCCCGGGATGATCACGTAATGGTCCCAGCTTTGAGACGGCTGGAACGCGCCGCACATACTACGTTGCCGGTAGTCATCTTTCATCGGGGTGAGCCGGGTGTTGAGGACGAGGTGCAGGTCGGCGATGACGGACGGCGCCACCGAGACGATCGACATCGTAAACGGTTCGAACCCGGTCCGGCTCAGCGCCACGTAGGTTGGCGTTTCGCTCGTCTCGATCGAGAAGTACCCCGCCGCGTCGGTTCTCGTCTGCGCCGGCTTCGCGCCTGATGTGAACGTCACCGTGACGGTGACGTTCGGGACGGGTTGGTTCGACGAGCGGTCGACCACGGTTCCCGCGACGATCTCCGCCTGCGCGGCGGTCGACAGCGCAGCAAACAGCGTGAACGCGGCGAGCCAAGTCTTCATGCCCCATCATAGCACGGTCCGCGGCCGGTCCAGTTCGCGCACCTGGCCGAACGGCCAGGTGCTGCACCGGCCGTCGGAGCGTCGTGCTGCGCGCGCTGCGAGCGTACGCTGAGCGTATGGAAGAGTACACCTGGTTCGAGCGCGGTCACGTTGCGATCGTCACCGGCGCGTCGAAGGGATTGGGCCGCGCCGTTGCGGGCGAGCTGGCACGCGCGGGGATCTCGCTCGTCATCGACGCGCGCGGCGAGGATGCGCTGGCAAAGGTCGAACGCGAGCTGTCACAGCTCGTGCCGGTCGTCGCGCTCGCCGGCGACGTCGCCGACGGCGCGCACGTGCACGCGCTCGTCGAAGCCGCGGAGCGCAGGTTCGGGCGCATCGATCTCGTCGTCAACAACGCGTCGACGATCGGCCGCTCGCCTTTGCCCGCGCTCGATCAGCTGTCGCCGGCGGCGTGGGACCGCATCTTCACGACCAACGTGTACGCGCCGCTGCACCTCATCCAGCACGCGCTGCCGATCATGCGGCGCAACGGCGGCGGCACGATCGTCAACGTCAGCTCCGATGCCGCGGTGGAAGCGTATGCGGGCTGGGGCGGCTACGGTGCGGCGAAGGCCGCGCTCGAGCAGATGTCGCGCGTGCTCGCAATCGAGCTGCACGGCAGCGGGGTGAGCGTGATCGTCGCGGACCCGGGCGACATGAACACCGAGCTTCACCGCGCGGCCGTCCCCGATGCCGACGTCTCGGAGCTCGCCGATCCGCGCCACGTCGCGCCCGCGCTGCTGCGCGCGATCGCGTCGCCGCGTCCCGCCTACGTGCGCGTCGCGCTGCAATCCGCGGGGGTCGCCGTCGGGGCGTGACCGCAGCGGTTTCCTTCACGCTGCCGGCGGCGAACGAAGCGACGACGACGCCGGAACGGCGCGGTGTCGCGCGCGACGGCGTGCGACTGCTCGTCACCGACCTCGCGAAGCGCACGCAGCACGACGCGGCGTTTCGCGAGCTGCCGTGGTTTCTTCGCCGCGGCGATCTGCTCGTGGTGAACGACTCGGCCACGCTGCCCGCCGCGCTCGTCGCGCGCCGTGCCGGCGGCGCGTCGTTTCCGCTGCACCTTTCGACGCACGTCGGCGGCGAGCTGTGGATCGCCGAACCGCGCGCGCCGGTCACCGCAGGCGAACGCGCCGAGCTCGCGGACGGCGGCAGCGCGACGTTTCTCGCGCCCGTCGACGAGGCGCACACGCGGCTGTGGTACACGACGCTCGCGATCCCGGAGCCGCTCGAGGCGTTTCTCGCGCGGCACGGCGCGCCGATCCGGTATCGTTACGTCCCCGACGCGCTCCCGCTCGGCGACTACCAGACCATCTTCGCGCGCGTCCCGGGATCCGCCGAGATGCCGTCCGCCGGACGGCCGTTCTCGCTGCGCTCCCTGGATGATGTGCGCGAATCCCGCGTCGCCGTGGCGACCGTCACGCTGCATACCGGAGTCTCCAGCCCGGAACGCCACGAACGCCCGTATCGGGAATGGTTCGACGTGCCGGCGCCCGCGGCGGTCGCGGTCAACGCGACGCGGGCGCGCGGCGGCCGCGTCGTCGCCGTCGGCACGACGGTCGTGCGCGCGCTGGAGAGCGCGGTTCGCGGCGGCGAGGCGACCGCGGCCAGCGGCTGGACGGATCTCATCGTCACCCCGGAGCGCGGCGTCGCCGTCGTCGACGGCCTGCTGACCGGCTTCCACGAGCCCGAGGCCAGCCACCTCGACCTGCTGCGCGCGTTCGCCGACGACGCGCTGCTCGAACGCGCCTACGGCCACGCGCTGGGCGCCGGCTACCTCTGGCACGAGTTCGGGGACGTGCACCTGCTGCTCTGACGCTTTGCAGCGAAGCGAGCCTTGGGTCGCGAAAGCCGCCTCACAGCGATGGCGAAGTTGTATTACCGGTACTCGGCGATGAACGCGGGCAAGTCGACGGCGCTGCTGCAAGTGGCCCACAACTACGAAGAGCACGGCCGCAAGGTCGCGCTGTTCACCGCCGAGCTCGACCATCGGTACGGCGTCGGCTTCGTCACCTCGCGCCTGGGCCCGCAGCGCCGGTCGCTGACGTTCGACCCGAGCAGCGATTTCTCGCAGCACCTGCGCGACGCGCCGGGCGAGCTCTCGTGCATCCTCATCGACGAGGCGCAGTTCCTGACGCCAGATCAAGTGCGCCAGCTGCACCGCATCGCGCACGTCGACGGGGTGCCGGTGATCTGCTACGGAATCCGCAGCGATTTCTTGGGCGAACCGTTCCCGGGCGCGGCGTACCTCTTGACGCTGGCCGACAGCATCGAGGAGATCAAGACGATCTGCCCGTGCGGCCGCAAGGCGACGTTCAACGTGCGCATCGACGAAGACGGCAACCGTGTGACGTCAGGCGAGCAGATCGCGATCGAAGGCGAGACTCGTTACGTCCAGCTGTGCGGCGGCTGCTTCTACTCGACCGACCGGCCGCTCATCGACACGAACCCGTAGCGCTTTTCGAGCCGCTTGCGATCTTCGGCGAACATCTCGCGAATGCGGGTCGCCTCGCTGACGGCCGCCGCTTGGTTCAGCACGCCCTGCTTCTCCTTGCGGACTTTCTCGGCCGCGATCTCGGCCGCTCGGGTAGTCGTCTTAGCGCTCATATCTCGTGATTACTTACGCGGCTGGAACGACCTGCACCGCTGCGCCCCAAAGCAAGCGTCGAGTGCATCAGCGCGGCGACGGAGAGTGCGCCGGCGCGGCGGCCGGCACGGTCGCGGCGGGGGCCGGCGACGCGACGGGCAGTGCCGTTTCCCCGGCTGCCGGTTGGCGGCACGCCCCGAGCGCGGCGTCGTCGCCGACGAACACGCCGACGCGGGTCCCGCGCGGAATCGTCGCGTCCTTGCCGTGATGCAGCGAGTCGTAGCCGCCCACGGCGTAGCCGACGATCGGGATCAAGCCGAGCAAGCCGGGCGCGTTGGCGGTCGCGCCGACCGCGGACGACGCCACGTCGGTGAAGCGGTCGATGATCGCGGGGACGTGGCGGCCGTCGCCGAGCACGAAGAAGCGCGTCTCGAGCGCGAGGTAGCCGGCGCGTCCGCCGCGCTCGGCGTGCGCGGAGTTTGCCACCACGCCGTAGCCCGTCGTGCCGGGCGGCAGCGCCGTCCCGTCGGGCGCGGTCACGGCGTCGACGAGCTGGAAGCGGAACACGTCGCCCGACTTTGCGTGCGCCGAGTCGACGGTCTCCTCCATCGCGACGAGCGCGTGCCTGCAGGGCGGGCGCGCGTCGGCTTGCGTCTGCGCCCCGCTCGGGGCGACGCCGCAGACGGCGAGAACCGAGAGGCCGGCACATGCGGTGGCGGCGCGGAGCGTTTGACTCATCCTCGCTGATGTTCCCGGCGCACGCCCGAACGAAAAGATGTCCGGTCAATACCGAACACCTTTTCGGCTGCGAACGAACGCCGGGCGCGCTGCGTTCACCGGCTACATTTCGTTACGGAGGTAGACGTGCGTTTTTCGTTCATTGCCGTCGCGACCGGCGCGGCGTTGCTCGCCGCTGCGCGAATCGCGTACGCGGAGCCGCTCGGGGCCGTCACGGTCCCCTTCAACACGGGCAACACGGCCAACACGTTGCGGCTGTCGGCACCGCATCCGATCCCCACCCAGGTCGCGGGCCAGCCCGGAACGGTGCACCTCGACGGGTGCTTCTCCGACAGCCGCGGGAGCGAAGGTCTGACGCTCGTGCACCACGCGGTCCGAATCACGAACACCGGCGACCGTGCGATCACCGCCGTGCGCGTGCGCTTCGCGTTCTACGATGCGTTCGGGGACGTCAACGCATCGCGCACCAACATCGCCGAAGCGCGCATCGATCCGGGTCAGCTCGCCGACCGCATCAACCTTTCCGAGCTCGCGGACTCGTCACCGCCCGCAAAGATCGTCTGCAGCATCGACGCGATCCGGTACGCCGACGGGACGGTCGTGCGGACTTAGCGCGACCCGGCGTCGACGCAGCGCGACTTCCCGGCGTGCTTGGCGTCGTACATCGCGCTGTCGGCGGCGGCGAGCGTCGCGTCGGCGCCGCGGCCCGCGCGCAGGTGCACGATGCCGATGCTCGCGGAAACCGGCGGAGCGCCCTCCACCGAGCGCGCCGCGTCCGCGATGCGCGCGATGAGCTCGTTGCCGATCGCGATGGCGTGCTCCGCCTCGTGCGATTGCAGCAGCACGGCGAACTCGTCGCCGCCGAGGCGCCCGACGGCGTCGTCGACGCGCGTGCGATCGCGAATCCCGGCGGCCACCGCCACGAGCACCGCGTCGCCGCCCGCGTGGCCGAGCGTGTCGTTGACGACCTTGAAGCCGTCGAGGTCGATCAGCATCAGCGTCCACGTCGCGCCCGCACGGCGTGACGGTCGCTGCAGCGCGGCGAGCCGCTCGCGCAGCACGCGCACAAAGCTGCGCCGGTTGTGCAAGCCGGTCAGCGGATCGCGCTCGGCCAGCTGGCGCAACCGCGACTCGCGGCGGCGCCGTTCGGTCACGTCGTTCGCGAGCAGCAGGATCGCCGCGTCGGGCAGTCCCTGGCGCATCGCGACCGCGGTGAGCTCGCACCACGTCGCGGTACCGTCGGGCCGGCGGATGCGCGTCTCGACGCGTACCGATGCGGTGCGGCCGTCGAGCAGGCGCGCGAACGCGTCGCGCAGCGTCGCGCGGTCGTCCTCGGGGACGAGCGGCATGATCGACGTGGTCTCACCGCCGCCCAACGCGAGGAACGCCATGTTGTTGCGCAGCACGTTGCCGTCGGCGTCCACGCTGCACATCCCGATCGGGCTCTCTTCGAGGATGCGGTACGAGGCATCGAGCGTGTCGATGATGTCGCGGTAGCGCGCGTTCTCGAGCGCCATGTCGCGCTGCGCCGTGACGTCGGTCATCGTCGACACGATCGTCGCTTCCGTGTTGACGTCGTCGGCAGCGACGATGTGGCTCGAGATCGCGATCCAGACCGGTGCGCCGCCGGCCTTGCGCACCGCGACGGTGACGTCACCGCGCTCGAAGGCGCGCCGCAGCACGACCTGCATCGGCTGCTCGCCGCCGACGGGCGTGCGGTCTTCCCACGTCACGTGCCAGCGCCTGTGAAGCGGCGCACGGCCGCAAAGCTGCTCCGGCGTGAGACCGAACATGTGCAGCGCGGCCGCGTTCCAGTCGCGAACGATTCCGTCCGTGTCCTGAACGACCACCCCTTCGCTCAACGTGTCGAACACGCGGCGGCGACGATTCCGTTCGTGAACGGACGACGGCGTTGGCTCCGTCATGCTCGTTCTACCGTTCGGGAGAGCGAGGGCGTTGCGGTCCTAGGCCCTAATACCCAACCAATGCCGAACGATGTGTGCCGGCTTTCGGCGACGGAATTGCTGCGTCGCATGCAAAACAAGGAAGTCTCCGCTCGCGAGGTGATTGCGGCGCACCTCGAGCGGATCGAGCGCGTGAACCCCCGGCTGAATGCGATCGTGACGCTGCATGCCGACGAGGCGCTGGCGGCCGCTCGGCGCGCCGACGAAGCGCACGCTCGCGGCGACGCGCTCGGCCTGCTCCACGGGTTGCCGGTCGCCCACAAGGACTTGTTTCTCACGCGCGGCATGCGCACGACGTTCGGCTCGCCCATCTACGCGGATTTCATACCCGATCAAGACAGTATCGTCGTCGAACGCCAGCGGCGTGCGGGCGCGATCACACTGGGCAAGACGAATACGCCGGAATTCGGCGCCGGATCGCAGACGTTCAACACGGTGTTCGGTGCCACGCGCAACCCGTACGATTCGTCCAAGACGTGCGGCGGCAGCAGCGGCGGCGCCGCGGTCGCCCTCGCCGCGGGGATGGTCGCGCTCGCCGACGGCAGCGATCTCGGCGGCTCGCTGCGCAATCCCGCGAACTTCTGCAACGTCGTCGGCTTGCGCCCGTCGATCGGCCGCGTGCCGCAGTGGCCGTCCGAGGACGCCTGGGGGACGCTCTCGGTCGCGGGGCCGATGGCGCGCACGGTCGAGGACGTGGCGCTGTTCCTGCGCGCGCTCGCGGGACCGGACGCGCGCGACCCGATTTCGCTCGGCGACGACGGCGACCGGTTCGGGGCATCGCTGCAGCGCGAGTTCGCCGGGACGCGCGTCGCATGGAGCGCGGATCTCGGCGGGTTACCGGTCGAGCAGGCCGTGACGGCGGTGCTGGAATCGCAGCGCGGCGTGTTCACCGACATGGGTTGCGACGTGGAGGAGGCATCGCCGGATCTGAGCGGTGCGAGCGAGGTGTTTCAAACGCTGCGCGGGGTGAAGTTCGTGAACTCGTTCGGCGCGCTCCTCGACGAGCATCCCACGAAATTCAAGGACACGATCGTGTGGAACGTCGAGTTGGGCCGCGCGCTGACGGGCACGCAGATCGCTGCGGCGACGCTGCAGCGCTCGCAGATCTTCGCGCGCATGCACGACTTCATGGAAAAATACGAGTTCCTGATCGCGCCGGTGAACCAAGTCGCGCCGTTTCCGATCGACCAGGAGTACCCGACGGAGATCAACGGCGTGAAGATGAGCAACTATCTGGACTGGATGCGCTCGTGCTCCGCGATCACCGTGACCGGCCACCCGGCGATCTCAGTCCCATGCGGCTTCACGCCGGACGGTCTCCCGGTCGGCGTGCAAATCATTGGCCGCTATCGCGACGAGCTCGGCCTACTGCAATTCGCGCACGCGTTCGAGCAGCGCACCCAAACGGGCAATCGGCGACCACCTGACGTAAGAAGAGCTTGAGCGCTCACGGTTCGGGTGGGTACAAGAGCGCGAGCGTATCACGCACTCCGTTGAGCACTTGCGTCCCCGGCGGGATGTCCAGCATCTTCGTGATGTCCATCGGATCCGCATATATGATAGGGCGCCGCGCGAACTGCGCGAGGAGTCCGTCGTCGGGCGTCTTGCTCTGCGCGAGGGAACGCAGATAGGCTTTTTCCATGCCTTCCCCGCCGGCATCGACACCACCGCTCGTGTTAACGGCTCCGGATACCGGACACAGACGCAAGTACGGGTGCAGATAGCCGCGCAGTCTCGTCGCATGGCGATTGTGAACGTGGTCGAGCACGTATTGTTCTGACAGCGGTGGCAGCCCGAAGCGCAGATACGCGGCACGGTATCTGCGGAAGTCGACGTGGACCCATACCTGTTGCGCCGGGTGCAGTTGCGCTTCGTAAAAATCTGCCCGCGCTTCCCGCCACAGCGCTACGCGTGGGTCTTTGACGACCGCAAGATCGTACGGCTGGACGCAAAGCGCGTTGATGCGCCCGTTACGAGAGACGACTCGATCGGTGAGCGTGCCGACGTATTCCACGATCGCATCGACGTTGCGCGCCGCGATCGGAATATGAAGGCAAGGCGGCAATCCGAACGTATTCGCCTCGGGGTGGGGCACTAGAGAAGCCGACGAAGATCGTCTGCGCTCATCTCCGCCGAACGGAGGATGCCCGCGACCGTCCCCTTTGCGAGAGGCCGCCTACCGTGCACCGGCACCGTTGCATGGAGGCCGCCCTTTTCAAGGGTAACGTGCGATCCGGCCTGACGTACCTGTACGAACCCTGCGCGTTCGAGGGCACGTATCAACTCCGCCCCGCTTAGAGCAGGCTGCTTCGTGCTCATCGATGCGTCAGTTACGCGGCCGGCGACGGTACCGAGACGAATTCGATCGGCGCGGACGGCGAATCGCTCTCCGGAATCGGTAGACCCTTATCGCTCAAATAGGCGATCTCAAGCTCGATCACTTCGCGCGCATTCGCCAGGCATTCCTCGATCGTGTCTCCGCATGTATGGCCGTGCGGAAACGCCGGGATGACGACGTTGTAGCCGCCCTCGTCCTCTGGTTCGAGAATGACGCGATAGCGAAGGTCCGCCATGTCCGGGTGGTTCGCCACCGGATAGGTAAACCCGGCTGCTCACGTTGCGCGCGCGCGGCGGGGCGACCGCTGCGATCTATGGTTCGGTCCGGCGGCGCGACCTCGCCATCGCGACGCGCAGCGCGTCGTTGAGGTGATCGGGGCCTTCGGCGACGCGCTCGCGGCTGCGCCGGCACCAGCAACGCATCAGTTCCTCTCCGTCGCGGTGGAGGGCGTGGCAGCCGTCGTCGTGATGCGACTCCGCGGCATGCAGGCAGTTGCAGAACATCCCGGATCATCGTACTGCCCAACGGGCGAGCGACGGCATACCGTATTCCGGGTAGGCGGCTACGTATACCTTAGGAGGTTCCGGCCGAGCTGCCCCGTACGCGGGCCCGATGCGCACACCGACGTTCCAGGCCACGACGTTCGGCCGCATCGCGCTCGCCGTCGCGCTCGGCGTGGCCGTCTGCGCGGCGGCGCCGAGCGGCGACGCGTTGCCGCGCCGCGGCCTCCTCGTGGGACTCGTCGTCGCGGAAGGCGTCGGCGTCGACTGGATCGAGTACGAGCTGCTCAATAGCAGGCGCCAAGAAATGCTCGGCGGCGCGACACCGGCCGAAGTCGACGGCGCCCTGCTGCTCAAGGAACTGTGCATGCACCGGCTGCTGGTCGAGAAGCAGCCGCGCGAAGCGGTACTGCGCGAACGGCCGGAGTGCAAGGACTACATCGCGTATCCGACCGGCGACGACTACTTCCGCCAACTCGTCACGCTCAACGTCGCGGAGCCGTGGACGAAGCTGGCGATCCCCGTGCTCGCAATCTACGGAACGGCTGATTTCGTGACCGGCGAAGCCGACCACCAGCGCATCGTCGACGTGGTCAACGGCCTTCACCCGGGCGCCGCGAGGATCGTCGTGATCCCCGGGATGGATCACTACCTCGTGAACGCGGGCTCGCCGAAAGCCTCGCTCGAGCGCTCGGCGAAGGGCGGCCCCGCGCCGTACGACGAGCGCTTCACGGGCGCGGTCGCGACGTGGCTGTGCGAGCGCGAGCGCTGCACGTAGCGAGCCCGAAGAGCGTCGCGCTTCTGCCGTAATTCTGACGCCTTTCTGCCACGCGCGCGAAACCCGCAGACTTTTCGCTCGTCGACGGCGATGATGTACGCATCACTCGCCTCGAAAGGACGATGATTACGTGACTACCTCGATTCGAAAGAGTCGGGGCGTCGTCGCGATCCTGATGATCCTCGCGTTCGTGCTCCAGGGAACGATAAGCGTTCTGGCCGGCACGACCGGGACAATCGCCGGGAGCGTCGTCGACGCTTCGACCAATACCCCCGTGTCGGGCGCGCGCGTCAGCGCGACGAGCCCGTCGCAATCCGCCACCACGACGAGCGACGCGACGGGACGGTTCTCGTTCATCTCGCTCGCTCCCGACACATACACGATCTCGGTCGCGGAAACGTCGGCCCGCGATGCCGCGTCCATCAGCGGCGTGACGGTGCAGGCGGACCAAACCGTCAACGTCAGCGTCAACCAGCCGACGAAGCTCAAGCAAATCGGTTCGGTCACGTCGCGCGCCGCCGGTGCGCTCGTGAAGCCGGGTACGACGGCCGACGTCTACTCGATCAACGCCGTGACGCAGGACAAAGCCTCAGGCGTCGGCGGCGGCGGTAACCTCAACAGCGCCTGGTCCGCCATTGCGACGGTCCCCGGCGTTTTCATCGCACCCAACCAAGCAGGGTACATCGGCGCCGGCGCGACGCTGAGCATCCGCGGCGGCGACTACGACCAGATCGGCTACGAGCTAGACGGCGTCCCCGTCAACCGCGCGTTCGACAACTATCCGTCGGGATCGCTGTCGTCGCTGGGCCAACAGGAGCTTCAGGTGTACACCGGCGCCACGCCGGCCAACTCAGAAGCCGAAGGGATCTCGGGCTACATCAACCAGGTCATTCGCACCGGCACGGCGCCGGCGTCGCGCAACCTCGATCTTGCGGTCGGCACGCCGATCTTCTACAACAAAGTCGCGGTCGAAGCCGGCGGCGCCAATCCGAGCCGTACGTTCTCGTACTACCTCGGTGCCGGCGCGTACAACCAGAGCTTCCGCTACTACGATCAATACAACGGTGCGAGCCTGCAGCAGAATTGGGGCGCTCCGTTGGGTGCATGCGGAGCGGGCGTCACGGCGTCTTCGTGCTTCGGGCCCCAGGGCCAGGACTACACGAACGGTGGCGGCACGCCCGCGTACGCGCTGGGGCCGTATGCCACCGCCCCCGGCGGCGGCGTTGCGCTGGCTGAAGTGTTGGACCGCGACACCGTCGCGAACTTCCACTTCGGGCTTCCGCGCAAGGACGGTACCAAGGACGACATCCAGCTGTTGTTCGACAACAACTCGATCAACAATCCGGCCTACAACTCGACGAACGACATGGGCGGAGCGGCCTTCCTCAACATGGTCGGCGCGGGGCACACGTACGTCGACGGATTCACCTTCACCGGTCAGCCGGTGGGCTCGGTGCTCCCCGCGAATTACAACGGCGGCGGCGTGTCACGGTATCTCTTCCCGCAGTCTCCGAACGGTCGTGCGGTCGGAGTCGACATCCAACCGGATCGGCGCGATGCGTTCGTCAACAACCAGTCGATCGTGAAGTTGCAGTATCAGCACAATTTCGGCACCAACGCCTTCTTGCGCGTCTACGGCTACACGTACTACTCCGACTGGCTGCAGACGGGTCCGCAGTCGACGCAGATGAACTACCTCGGCTACGTTCCCTCGGACTACGAGCTCCACAGCCACACGCGTGGCGCGAGCATGCAGTTCTCGGACCAGCTCAACTCGCAGCACCTGCTCTCCGTCCAGGGGTCGTACACAACCTCGACGACGCTGCGCGACAACAACACGGGCGTCGGCCAGACCGGTAATGTCGGCTGGCTCGTGTCGTCGGCGGCGCCCACGAGCGGAATCTGCTACAGCAACACCGGTGCGGCGGTCGTCGGCTGCGGCGCCGGTTCGCAGACGTTCACACTCAGGCAGGGCTTCAACGGCACCGTTACGCCCGCGAACACCATCAACGGTGGCGTTTGCGGTACCGGCACATGCCAGTACATCCTCGGCGAGAACGGTCTGAGGGCCACCTACAACACGGTGCAGCCGAAGTTCACGGCGTTCTCGATTACCGATCAATGGAAGCCGACCGATCGGCTGAACATCAACCTCGGTCTGCGTTACGACCGCTTTGAGTTCGACGGCTCCGACACGTCGGGGTCGCCGGCACGCACGATGTGGTACAACGCGTACAACCTGCTCCATCCGACCGCGAAGTTGGTCAATCCGGGTGCCGGGCAGATCGAATCGTACAGCGTGCTGCAGCCGCGGCTCGGCATGACGTACACCGTCAGTCCGACGACCGTCCTGCGAGCGAGTTACGGCCGTTACGGCCAAGCCCCGAACAGTGCGTTCGAGCAGTACAACTTCCTGAACCAGAACGACCTGGCCAGCCTCGCACGTTTCGGCAACTTCGGCCTCCCGACGACACCAGGTCACCCTGTCCGTCCGGAGGTCTCGAACAACTACGACTTCTCGTACGAGCATCAGTTCAAGGGCGACACGTCGGTCAAGCTGACTCCGTTCCTGCGCAAGACGCAGGACCAGATCCAGCAGTTCTTCCTCGATCAGAAAACGAATTTCGTTTCGGGGTTGAACGTCGGTCGCCAGACCTCCGAGGGAGTCGAGCTCGAAGTCGACAAGGGTGACTTCTCGCGCAACGGCCTGGCCGCGCGCTTGTCGTTCACCTACACCAACAGCTACATCAACTACACGCGCCTAGGCAACGGCGGCTCGATCATCGACGGCTTCAACCAGAACATCGCGCAGTACAACGGGTTCACCGCCGGGGGCGGCGGCGCGAAGTGCTACACGACGACGGGGGCCGCGGACAACGCGTGTGCCGCGGGTTCGATCGCGAACCCGTACTACAACGCACCGACCCAGCCGTTGATGGACGTCAACGCGAACTATGCGACCTACGACACGTTCCCGGGTGGCGTCGGGGCGGGCGGCTACGGTTCCTTCGGCGCGCCCTTCGTCTCGACGCTGATCTTGCAGTACAAGCATGGTCCGCTGGCAATCACGCCGGCGCTCCAGTTCACGGGCGGTAACCGCTTCGGCGTTCCGCTCTCAACCCCGGGTATCGACCCGTCGGCGTGCACTGGCGGTCTCGGTGGTTCGACTGTGGGAGACCCGCGGTACCCGTATGGTGCAGCGGGCGGCGCTCCGTACGATCAGACCACGTGCGGGAGCAACTTCGCGATCCCCAACCCGTATACGAAGCGCTTCGACAACGTCGGCGCGTTCGTGTCTCCCAATCAGTTGTTGCTGCACACGCAGGTGACCTACGACGTGAACAAACGGATCACGCTCGTCGGAAACTTCGCGAACATCATCAATCGCTGCTTTGGGGGCACGAAGGTCCCGTTCGCGGTGAACCACGCGTGCAACTATACGTCGACGTATGGTGCAGGCTCGGGTCCGCAACCGATCGGAAACCAATTCAATCCGGGGAACGCCATCCAACCGTTCCTGGCCACCCCATACGATCCGACGTTCCCAAGTTACCCGTTCACCATGTTCTTCGAGGCTCGGATCAAGCTCTAGACTGCGCCCACGGCGGCCGATACAAGGGATTGGAAACGAAACCGTATCGGCCGCCGTGGCGTATTCTTAACGAACCGCCAAGAACGCCGGTCCTTGCGGGCTCGTTCCCCTAACACCACATCGATCTACGCACCCGCCGGTTCCGCCGGGCGTCGCAAGTCGTAGACGAGGCCGCCGAGGCGTGAGGCGGCCTTTTTCATCCGGCGTTCGCACCGTCAGGTGCGCGACGCTCGACCAGCAGCGGCTGGTGCCCGACGCCGAGATATCCGTCGGCGTCGGCGAGGCGCAAGCTCGTCATACCGATACCGTCGCCGCTGAGCGTCGTGCGCGCTTCGAGCAGCGTCCACTCGCCGCGCGGATAACGCTGCAGCGCGAGCGACAGCGACGGCGGCACGAACAGCCACTCGCCCATCGGCAGCTCGCCGCTGATGCCGTTCGCCGAATCGGCGACGGCGATCACGCGGTCGAACGGCTGCGGCTCGTCACCGGCCACCAGCGGCACGCGCGGTCGCGTCCACACCGACGCCGGTCCGGGTGCGCCGCCGCCGTACACGTAGCGCCACTCGAACGCGTCGCCGTAGCCGAACTTGCTCAACCAGCTCGGCGGCGGCTTTGCGTCGGGCATCGCCGGGACCGGATCGGGCGGCGTCGCCGCGGCCGGCACGCTGGCGTCGACTCGCGTCGCGATGCGCCACACGCGCGCGCTCAGCACCTCGCGACCGCCGCTTTCGACCACCGCTTCGAGCAGCTCGATGCGACGGCCGGGCCGCGCGACGCGGGTGCGCACGGTCATCGGCGCGCGCGGTATCGGACCGAGAAATTCGGCGGTGACGCGCGCGATCCGGACGTCGTCGCGCGGGTGACGATCATTCATGACGTGCGCGAGCAGCGCGGTCGGTGGGCCGCCGTGCTGCAGGCGCTCGTCCCACGGGCTCGTCGTCGCGCGGGTCGGCGCGAACGTGTCGGCGTCCAGCCGCTCGTAGAATGCCGTCGGCTCCATCTCCGCTCCTATCGTGCGAAACTGCCACGCTTCTGCCGCTTTCAGGGATTCTTCAGAGGTGTCATCTACCATTGAGCCGATGCGCCCGATCAGCTTGCGCCGGCGGCCGCCGCGCGACCCGCGTGCGCGGCTCGCCGGGCTCATGCTCCTGCCGCGCACGATCGACAAAGCGCGCGCGGCGCTGCGCGGCGGCGACCTCGGCGATTACTGCGTCACGCCGGGTTTGAGTGCGTCCTTGCTCGACGAAGCAGGCTTCACCGAAGCGGAGTTCCTCGAGCTCGTGCAGCGGGCCGCCGACGAGACGCAAGTCGCGAACGCAGTCGCGGAGCGCATCGCTCCCGAACGGTGCGAACGCTGGAACGACGAACTCAAGAACCGCCGGGTCGCCGATCTCGCGGCGGAAGATCGCGAGCGGTTCGTGCGCCTGCACGACGCGCGCGACGACGAGCTCGTCGTCGACGCGCTGGTCGCCGACGATCGGCGCGCGTTCCCGCGCGACCGAGTTCGGGGCCTGGGTGCCGCCCTGATGCTAGCCGTTCAGCGTCGCGGCGATGACGGTGCGCAGCCGGACGGCGGCGTCGCGAATCTCGTCTGCCGAGATGATGAGCGGCGGGACGAAGCGCAGCGTGTTGCGTCCGGCGGCGTTGATGAACAGACCGTGGTCGAGTCCGCGCTTGACGAAGTCGGCGGCGGCGTACCCGTCACGCACCGGCAGCCCGAGCATGAGGCCGAGGCCACGCGGCTCGTCGAAGACTTGCGGATGCTCGGCCGCTATCGCTACTAGCTCGTCGCGCAGCAGCGCACCGACCGTCGTGACGTGTCCGTCGAGATCGACCACGTCGCGAATCGCGAGATGTTCCAGCGCAGCGGCCGCCGGAACGGGAGAACCGCCGAACGTCGTGCCGTGATCGCCCGGCTTGAGCGACGTCGCCGCGTCGCCGCGCACGATGAGCGTGCCGATCGGCAAGCCGTTCGCCAGCGATTTCGCGAGCGTGAACGCATCGGGCGTCACGCCGTAGACTTGGTGCGCGAACAGCCGTCCGAGGCGTCCCATCCCGCACTGCACCTCGTCGAAGATCAGCAGCGCGCCCCGCTCGTCGCATAGCCGCCGCGCGGCTTCGAGATACTCTTTCGTCGCCGGAACGACGCCGCTCTCGCCCTGCACGGGCTCGACGAGAAAACACGCCGTAGTGTCGCCGATCGCGGCGTCGAGCGCGGCGACGTCGTTGAACGCGACGTGCTCGAACCCGAGCGGCAGCGGTCCGAAGCCTTCGTGATACGCGGGGTTGTCGGTTGCGGTGAGCGCGCCCATCGTGCGCCCGTGGAACGAGCCGTTCGCGGCGAGGATGACGTTGCGGTTGTTTTCACCGCGGCGCCACGCGTGCTTGCGCGCAAGCTTGATCGCGGCTTCGTTCGCCTCGGCGCCGCTGTTGCAGAAGAAGACGGCGTCGAACCCGCTCAGTTCGGCGAGCCGGTCCGCGAGCGTGCCGGCGGGCTCGTGATGCACGAGGTTGCTGACGTGCACGAGCGTTGCGGCCTGCTCGGCGACGGCGCGTGCGATGCGCGGGTGGGCATGGCCGAGCGCGCACACCGCGATCCCGGCGACGAGATCGAGGTAGGCGTTCCCGGACTCGTCGAACAGCCAGCATCCGTCGCCACGGACGATGTTGATCTCGAGCCGTCCGTAGTTCTGCATGAGATGCGGGTGCTGCGTCACGAGCCGCGCGCCTTGCGGGATCTGGATCATCGCGTCACGTCCGGTAATGTGCGTTGATGCGCACGTAGTCGCCCGTGAGGTCGCAGCCCCAGGCGGTGGCCGTCGCTTCGCCGAGGCCCAGATCGAGGCGCGCTTCGACGTTGTGCTCTTCCAGAACGTGGTGCGCTTCGGCTTCGCTCATCGCTTCGATCGCGCCGCGTTCCACCCAGGTATGGCCGCCGAGGTACAGCGACCACGTGTCGGGGTCCATGCCGGCTGCGACCGATCCCGCCGCCGCGATCATGCGGCCCCAGTTCGGGTCTTCGCCGTACAGCGCCGTTTTTACCAAGCTCGAGTTGATCACCGCGCGGGCGATCGTGCGGGCCTGCTGCGTGTCGCGTGCGCCGGTGACCGTGAATGTCAGCGTCTTGGTCGCGCCTTCGCCGTCCTTCACCATGCCGACCGCGAGGTCGCGGCACACCGCGGTCAGCGCCGCGCGCAAACCCGGCGTCGCGTCGCCGTCGCCCGGCTTCGCGCAGCAGTACACCGCATCGTTGGTCGACATGTCGCCGTCGACGGAGATCATGTTGAACGTGCCGTCCGACGCTTCGCGCAACGCTTCGTTCAGCGATGCGCGCGAAACCGCGGCGTCGGTCACGAGGAACGCCAGCATCGTCGCCATGTTGGGGGCGATCATGCCCGAGCCTTTGGCGATTCCGCCGATCACGCGGCGCTTGCCGTTCTCGTGCCACGCGTACGCGGCGAGCTTCGGCACGTGATCGGTCGTCATGATCGCCTCGGCGGCGGCGTACGACGCCTCAGGGCCTTCCGACAGCTGCTTGTGCGCGCGGTCGAGACCTTTCGCCAGGCGATCCATCGGAAGCGTCACGCCGATCACGCCCGTCGACGCCACCACCACTTGCGTCGCGCGCACGCCGAGCAGCGTCGCGGTATGGCGGGCGGTGTTCTCGGCATCGCGGAGGCCGCGTTCGCCGGTGCACGCGTTCGCGCAGCCCGCGTTGCACACGATCGCCTCGATCGCGTCGCCGTCGACGTCGAGGTGCGCGTTCGTTGCGAGCAGCGGCGCCGCTTTGATCTCGTTCGTGGTGATCACCTGCGCACACACGTGCGGGCCGGGCAGCGAAATCAGCGCGAGGTCGCTCTTGCGCTTCTTGATTCCCGCGTGCACGCCCGACATCAGCACGCCGGGGACGGCGCCGAGCCCGCCGCGCAGTTGGATGAGGCGAACCGGCTCGCCGTTCGAGGCGTGCCCCTTCGACGGGCTGAGGATGACATGGTCAGCCGACGGTTGTGCGCGCATGGAGACCGTGTTCCTCCGGGAGTCCGAGTGCGATGTTCATGTTCTGAATGGCTTGCCCCGCCGCGCCTTTGCCGAGGTTGTCGATCGCGGACAGCACGTGCACGACGCCGTTGCGTTCCGCGACCGCGAGGTGGGCGTCGTTCGTGCCTTCGAGCGCCGGTAAATGCGGCGCGCGCAAGTCGCGGAACACCGTGACGAACGGGTTCGCCGCGTAGTAGCGCGCGTACAGCGCGAGCACGTCGTCACGCGAGATCGGCGTACGCGGGATCAGGTAGACGTCGGCGAGGATGCCGCGCTTGAGCGGCACGACGTGCGGTGAGAAGACGATCGGCGCCGTGATCCCGGCGTCGTTCGCTTCCTGCACGATCTCGGCGCCGTGGCGGTGGCCGGCGAGGCCGTACGCGCGCACGTCGCCGTCGACTTCCGCGAACAGCGACGGCACCGACGGCGTTCGCCCCGCGCCGGTGGTGCCGCTCTTGGCGTCAATGACCACGTGCGTGATGCGGTCCGCGAGCGGCGCGAGCGGGACGAGTGCGAGCAGCGACGCGGTGACGTAGCAGCCGGGGTTCGCGATCAGCCGCGCGTTCGCGATCCGCGCGCGATACAGCTCGGGGAAACCGTAGACCGCCTCGCCGGCGTTGGCGTGCAGCCGGAACGCGTCGGAGAGATCGATCACGCGCGCGCCTTTGGCGAGAAACGCCGGCGCCTGCTGGCGCGCGAGGTCGTGGCCACCCGCGAGGAACACGACGTCGTCCTCGCGGACGCGCGCCAGCGCGCTGCCGCTCGCCTCGAGCTCGACGTGCACGTGCGGAAGCCACGGGAACACGTCAGCAACCGGCGCGCCCGGCTGCGAGCGGCTCTCCAGCACGCCCAGCGCGACGGACGGATGCCGGTCGATGAGGCGGATGAGCTCGGCGGCGGCGTAGCCGCTCGCGCCGACGACGTGGGCGGTGATCATCGTAACGACTCCGACAACGCCGCGACCGCGGCGCGCGTTGCAGCGATCGACGCCGCGACGGCGTCGGGATGCGTCGAGCCGGCGGTCCGCTTGCCGAGCACCGACCCGAGCGCATCGACCGGTGCGTCCGGCACGCCGAGCGCCTGCGCGTCGGCGGCATCGAGCGGGCGGCCGCGGTCCTCCGCGAGCAGCACGCGCTCGCCGACGGCGCGATGCGCCTCGCGCGCGGTCGCGCCCGTACGAATCACCGCGTCGGCGAGATCGGTCGCGACCGTATACCCGTCGGCAGCGCGTGCGCTCGCGGCGTCGTCGTTGAAGTGCACGTGCGCGAACGCGCGGCGGAATGCGTCGAGCGCCGCGAGCGCCGCTTCGGTTCCGGCGAGCACCTGCGCCTTGGTCTCCTGCAGATCGCGATGGTACGAGAGCGCGATCCCGTTGGTCGATGCGAGCGCGCCCGTGTAGACGCCGATCGCGCGCGCGCCCGCGGCGCGCACCAGCTCGAACGGATCCGGATTGCGCTTTTGCGGCATGAGGCTCGACCCGGTCGACGCCGCGTCGTCGAGGCGTACGTAGCCGAACGCCGGCGTCGCCCAGATCACGAGCTCCTCGCTCGGGCGCGATGCCGCGACTGCGGCGCGCACGGCGGCGTGCAGCAGATCGAGCATCACGTCGCGGTCGCCGACGGAGTCGAGCGCATTGCGCGACGGCGCGCCGAAGCCGAGCTCGCGCGCCGCCGCGGCGCGGTCGAGCGGCAGCGACGAACCCGCCAGCGCCGCGCTTCCGAGCGGGCAGAACCGCGCGGCGTCGCTCGCGACGCGCGCGAAGCGCTCCGCCGCGCGCACGAACGCTTGCGCCGCGGCATCGAGCCAAAACGCGAGCAGCACGGGCTGCGCGGGCTGCCAGTGCGTCGTCGCGGCGAGCAGCGTTCGGCGTTCGAGCGCGGCCGCGGCGTGTTCTTCGATCAACGCCGCGATGTCGAGTGCGAGCTCCGCTCCCTGCTGCGCGCGGTCGCGCGCGTACAGCAGCAGCGTCGTGGCGACTTGATCGTTGCGCGAGCGGCCGGCATGGAGCCGTTCGCCGGCCTCACCCGCATGCTCGCGCACGCGCGCGTCGATCGCGCCGTGTACGTCCTCGAACGCCTGCGCCGTCGCCCGCGCGGCGAACGAACCGTCGTCGATCTCGCCGGCGACGCGGTCGAGCGCGTCGCGCAATGCCTCGGCGTCGCCGGCGCCGACGATCCCACCGGACTCCAGCGCGGTGACGTGCGCGCGCGAACAGCGCACGTCGAACGGCGCGAGCACGAGATCGTCCGCGAGCGACGAGCCGAACGCGAGCAGCGCCGCGTCCGGTGCGGACGCAAACCGCCCGCCCCACTGCAAGCCCGCGGCCTCCGGCGCGTCGCCGTTCGCGTTCGGCGCCATCACGCGCTCAAGCTCATGACGCCGGTCGCATCGTCGACGAAACCCAGCCGCGCGTACAGCGACCGCGCTCCCGGCGAAGGCCGCAAAAACGTGCGGCGCACACCCGATGTCCGAACGGTGTCGACGACGGCAGCGACGAGGCGCGACGCACAACCCGCGCCGCGATATGCGGGCTCGACGTAAACGCCGGACAGTTCCGCGTGCAGCGTCCCGTCGGGATAGGGCAGCCGGTCGAAATACACCGCGCACGCCGATCCGATCACCGCATCGCGCGCGCACGCGAGCCACGCGACGAGCCGCTCCTCGCGAAACAACCGCGCGGTGTCGGACGTCGCGCGCTCGACGAACGCGCCGCGTTCCGATGCCGCAACATACCCCTGTTCGGCGAGGCTCGCGGCGCGCAGCCGCGCCAGCTGCTCCGCGTCGTTCGGGCCGGCCCGTCGTACAATGAAAAAGCGCGCCGTGTCCGGCGCGCCCGTCGTCCGTTCCATCGCTTCGCCTACCGCAAGGAGACGAAGCCCGGTACGAATCGTACGGGCGCGTCGGTAGGCGGTCGGCGCAACGAGATGCTCACAGGGGAACAGTCATACATCGTTTGGGGCAGGTTCGTCAAGTCGTTCATGCGATTTGCGGGGTCGCGCGCTCCGCCGCCTCGGCCGCTTTCGCCGCACCCGCGGCGACGGGCAGCCCGTGGATCTGAATGAACCCGCCGGCCGCATCGTGCCGGAATGTGTCGCCGGCGCCGTAGGTCGCGAGCGACTCGTCGTACAGTGCGAACGGCGAGCGCGACCCGGTGACGACGGCGCGCCCGCGGATGAGCTTCACCCGAACGTCGCCCGTCATACGCTCCGCGAGCTTCGCGTTGAAGGCGTCGAGCGCGAGCCGGAGCGGGGCCGACCACTGCGCGTCGTAGATGAGCTCGGCATACTTCTGGTCGAGCGCGGCCTTGAGCCGCAGTTCGTCGCGCGTGAGTACGAGGCGTTCGAGCGCCTTGTGCGCCTCAATCAGCGTGACACTTCCGGGGCACTCGTACACCTCGCGCGACTTCAATCCGACGACACGATCCTCGATCATATCGATGCGCCCAACCCCATTCGCGCCCGCAACCTTATTCAGCTCGAACACCATGTCGGCGCCCTGCTGCCCGTCGATCGACGGAACGCCGTGCTTGAACGAGATCACCACCTCGGTGCCGTTCGCGGGCGCGGTTTCCGGCGCAACGGACCACGCGTATGCGTCGTCCGGCGGCGCGTTCCACGGATTCTCCAGCACGCCCGCTTCGATGGAACGCCCCCACAAGTTCGCGTCGACCGAGTACGGCTTCGCCGCGGTGTGCGAGATCGGCACGCCGTGCGCTTGCGCGTACGCGATCGCGTCGGGCCGCGAGAGCGGTTTGTCGCGTAACGGCGCCAGCGTCTTGAGGTGCGGCGCCTTTGCGCGCACGCCGACCTCGATGCGAACCTGGTCGTTGCCCTTGCCGGTGCACCCGTGCGCAACCGCATCGGCGCCGTACTCGGCTGCCGTCTCGACGAGCAGATCGGCGATCAGCGGCCGCGACAGCGCCGCGCTCAGCGGGTACACGCCCTGATACAGCGCGTTCGCCGCGAGCGCCGGGTACGCGTAATCGCTGATGAACCGCTCGCGCGCGTCGATCAGCACCGCATCGACCGCACCCAGTTTGAGCGCCTTCTGCCGAACGGCGTCGAGCGCGTTCTGCGATCCTTCACCGGCGACCATGTCGGACTCGCCGAGGTTCGCGGTCATCGCAACGACCTGATGCCCGGCATCGACGAATTGCTTCAAGAGAACCGACGTGTCCAAACCGCCGGAATACGCCAAGACGATCTTCATGCGGTCAGCCGCCGTCCGCCGGGCGCATGTCTTCGAAGCGCTGCTTGATCATCGGCGTCTTCTCGGGCGACTCGACGATGACGAGCACCGTGTCGTCGCCGCCGATCGTGCCGAGGATCTCCGGCCAGTCCGCGTTGTCGAGCGCCGCCGCGAGCATCATCGCCGTGCCCGGATGCGTGCGCAGCACGATCTGGTTGACGCTGGAACGCACTTGGATCACGACTTCCGACACCACGCGGTGCAGCCGCGACGTGAAGGCTGGTCCGACGGTCGGCTCGATGTACTTGAACGCACCGCCGTGCCCGCCTTTGAGCGCGACTTTGAGCAAGCCGAGCTCTTTGATATCGCGCGAGACGGTCGCCTGCGTGACCTCGTAGCCCTGTTGCTCGAGCAGCGCGGCGAGCTCGTCCTGCGAGTGGATCGGCCGCGCGGCGATCAGCGAGAGGATCGCGCGCTGGCGTTTGGTCTTGGGTTGTTGGTGCAGCGTATCCATCAGTCGGTGAGCCCGCGGAGATCGGTGAGGAGGGCGAGGAGCAGCGCCTTCTGCGCGTGCAGCCGGTTCTCGGCTTGGTCGAACACGATGCTGCGCGGCCCGTCGATCACCTCGGACGTGACCTCTTCGCCGCGATGCGCCGGCAGACAGTGCATGAACAGCACGTGCTTCGCGGCGTTGCCGAGCAGCTCGCCGTTGACCTGGTACGGCCGCAGCGCGGCGACGTTGCGTTCGACGAACTGCTCGTCGCCCATCGACGTCCACACGTCGGTGTACACGACGTCGACGTCGCGCACGGCGCGCACCGGCGACGTGAACGCACGCGCCGTGATGCCGTGCTCGGCGCCGAGCTTGACGAGCCGTGAAAGAAACACGTCGGACGGCCGGTGCGTCGGCGGTGCAGCGAACGTGATCGACATCCCCGACATCGCCGCCGCTTCGGCGAGCGACACGGCGACGTTGTTGCGCGCGTCCCCGACAAACGCGAGCCGCAGTCCCTGCAGCGTCCCGAACCGCTCGCGAATCGTCAGCAGATCGGCGAACGCCTGACACGGATGCGCGGCCTCGGAGAGCGCGTTGATGGTCGGCACGGTCGCGGAGCTCGCGAACCGCACGAGCGGCGCATGCGCATGCGTGCGATACACGATCGCGTCGCCATAGCGCGAGAGCACGCGCGCGGCATCCTCGGGCGTCTCGCGCGTCCCGATCCCGACGTCGCTGCCGTTGACGGCGATGGCGTGACCGCCGAGCTGCGTCATCCCGGTCTCAAAGGAAACGCGCGTCCGCAGCGACGGCTGCTCGAACAGCATCACCAGCGTCTTGCCGCGCAGCAAGCTCATCTGCTCGCGCCCGCGCGCCTTGAGCGTCAGAGCAAGCGAGAGAAGGCTAGCAAGCTCATCCGCCCCGAGATCGGTAACCGAGAGAACATTCCGCCCACGCAAGCGAGCCGCCGCCGGCAACGTAACCATGACCTGCATAATTATACATAATATGAATGTTTATGCAAGTTCGTCCCTCGCATCCGCGGCTCGGTTTGTCGGTTGCTTATCTTAAGTAATCAACAGCCGCTGAGTTGTATTAGTGGGGAGGAGAATCGTTCTAGGGCACGAAAAGCAACTCCCTCGTCTGCTTGCCCTGCAGTGCTTATCTATCGTCTTCTCCAGTTTCGACATCCGTAAGGGGGCTGTCATGACCCAATCCAAAGTCGCCCTGCCCAGCAGCGAGCCCGTGATCCCGGCGCACGCCTCGCTCATTGGGCCGGCTCCCGCCCAAGACGTCATCGAGGTGAGCGTCTACCTCAAACCGCGCACCACAGCTCAAGCGGCGGAAGTTCCGCGCGCAGTCGAGCAGAAGGTCGCCGCATTGGCGGCGGGACGAGCGGCCGAGCATGCCGCCGACGTCGATGCCGTGAAAGCGTTCGCGGCGGCGCACGGACTCAAGGTCATCTCCGTCGAGCCGGTTCGGCGGCTCGTCAAGCTTTCGGGCACTCCGGCCTCGATGGAGGCCGCGTTCGCGACGCAACTCGGGACGTATCAAAGCGGACCGCATCAGTTCCGCAGCCATGCCGGTCCGATTCACGTGAGTGCGGACCTCAGTGATCGCGTCGAGGCCGTTCTCGGGCTCGACAATCGGCCGATCGTGCAGCCGCGCATGCAAGTCGCCGCCCCGCACGTTCTGACGGGCCACCTCCCGAACGCGGTCGGCGCGCTGTACAACTTCCCGGCGACCGGCAACGGCGCGGGTCAGGTCATCGCCATCCTGGAGTTCGGCGGCGGGTATAACGATGCCGACAACGCGCAGGCGTTTCAGGCAATGGGTCTCCCTCTGGCCACGATCGTCGCCGTGTCGGTGGACGGAGCGACGAATCAGCCCGGAAACTCGGCCGACGGCGAAGTGGCGCTCGACATTCAGGTGGCCGGAGGCATCGCCCCAGGAGCGACGATCGCGGTGTATTTCGCCCCGAACAGTACGCGAGGTTTCGCCGACGCCATCTCGCAGGCCTCAACCGATGCGGTGTACCATCCGAAGGTGATCTCCATCAGTTGGGGTACGGCCGAGACGAACTGGGGTCTCCCGGCGATGAACGTGATCAACAACGCGCTGCAGGACGCGGCGACGTTGCAGACGTCGGTCTTCGTCGCTTCAGGCGATGATCTCGGGAACGACGGCCTCGGCAACAACAGAGCGAACGTGGACTTCCCCGCGTCGAGCCCTTGGGCGATCGGGTGCGGCGGAACGGAGATCGACACCAACGGCGGCACAATCAACACGGAAGTCGTGTGGAACTCCGCGGGTTCGGGCACCGGCGGCGGCGTGAGCGATTTTTTCACTGTGCCCGCTTTCCAGGCGAACACGGCGTTGCCGACGAGCGTGAATGACGGGCAGCAGCGCCGCACGGTACCGGACGTCGCCGCAGATGCGTCTCCGAACAGCCCGTACCTCATTGTGTTGAACGGAGCGACGTCGGGCATCGGAGGCACGAGCGCCGTCGCACCGTTGTGGGCCGGGTTGACCGCGCTCTTGAACCAGAACGCCGGGACGCCCATCGGATTTTGCTTGACGACGCTCTATGCGAACGCCGGAGCCTTTCGAGAAATTACGCAGGGCAACAACATACCCGCTGGTACCAATTTCGGCTACAACGCCGGGCCGGGCTACAATGCGTGCACGGGACTCGGTGTTCCGAACGGCGCTGCTCTCGCCGCTTTGTTCCCGCCGCCGTAGAACCGTATAGTCCCGATCCGCCACCGAGGGGCTTTTCCCACACGCGCGGCGTTTATGGGCGACGCGCCGGCGTGCATCGACCAGATAACGCGCCGGGCCGCGAGTAGGACAAACCGCCCCGGACTCATTGAAGGCGCTTTGCTGGCGCCCTAGGGTCGGCGGCCTCATGGGGCGAGCTCGTATGCCACCACGTGATCGTCTTCCCTCGTGCCGTAGTTGTCATAGCCTTGCAGTTTGACGACCCAACCTAGCGACGGCGCGTACCAATTCGTCGCCGTGGCTTCCCAGGTGTTGCCGCGGTTGTCTCCCTTCGAGTTCCACCGCACCAGATACGTGTCGATGGGTTTGTCGCCGATCTGCAGCGTCTCGGTGCCGACGACCGTCACGTCGTCCGACCACGAACGGCTCCCGCCGCGCGCTTCATAGCGGTGATAGTGCACGGACTTGCCGACCGTCAGCGGCCATATCTTGCTGAACTCGGCTAGGTTGTCGCCGGTGAGTTGTTCGCGATCTCGCGACGCGACGAGACTCGTGGTGCGCGGCGTTCCGTTCGAGGTGTAGCTCGCGAAAAACCCGTCGACCTTGCCGACGACGACCTTGGTCTTTCCGAATTGAAAGACGCTGCCGGGCGGCGCAACACGAAAGGGCGCCGGCGGTAAATCCGGTGCTACGATGGCGACGGTCGCCGCGGAGCCCGGCACGCTCGGCTGGGCGCCCGCCGCACCGCCTAGCGCCGCAACGGCCGCCGTCATGGCCGCGGCAAACGAAGCTCGTATGCGCATGAAAATCCTCCGCGAAGATCGCCCGGGCGGTTCCCTTCGCTACTCGCTTTGTTTCACCGCCGGCGCCGGAGAAGGTTTTGGCGCGAGGCCGAGTTGTTCGCGCCACGCTTTCTTGCACGGGCCGATGTACGGGCCGGCGAGCGTCGCGGCCGGGTTGTGCTCGTCGATTTTCGCGAGGTAGCCGATGCAGATGTACGCGTTACCGATGCGCTGGATCGCGCGCACCGCGATCGCTTCGCGGCCGACGCGCACGATGATCGCATGTGCGAAGAGTCCGCGCTGCGGGAGCGGGTAGTTCGCGACCGTCCACCGGTTCGGATCCGGACGCACCGCAAGCGTACCCATGTCCGTCGTGTAGTGCTTCATCGTTTGCGGCGCTGTGCTCGGGATCGCGTCGCGCATATGCTGGTTCAAGCTTGCGAGCATCTCGGCGGTGATCGTCGGTGCCGGACCCGGGCTCTCTGCCGCGGCCGCCGCTCCCGAGGGCGGTCCGTTGCCGCTCGCGTCGGTTGCGGGAGCTGTTCCGCTCGGCCCTGATTCGACGTGCTCCGCGGAGTGCGCGCGCGCCGGCGCCGCGACCGCACGCGCTGCGCGCGCCGGGGCCGTCGTCGTCGCGCGTCTCGAGCCGGAGGCGGAAAGTCCGCGCGCGATCTTTGCCGCCGGCACACTGCGCTCGGGTTGCGCGTGCGACACCGGCGGTGCGGCCGGCGCGCCGCCTCGGCGACCGTGTGCGTAGCTCACGCGCTTCGTGATCCGCAGGACCGCGACGGGCGAGGCATCGTCCGCCGCATCGGTCGACGGCACCGGCGCGAAGCGCACGAACCCGACCGCCAGCAGATGGATCAGGACCGACCCCGCGAGTGCGATCGCCCAGTCGCGCCGTGTCCGCTCTCCCGCCCGCATGTGACGAGACAACGCAGCGCGCGAGAGAACGTTCGCGTGCTACGGCGCGCCGAGCACGCGGTTGAAGAACGCGATCACCCGGTCTCGCGCATCGGCGCCGCCCCGGCCGTTCGCTTCCGGCGTCCCGCCCAGCACGATGGTGGCGCGACCGGCCTGATACGATCCGGGCGCCGGCTTTCCGGAGAACGGCAGCGCGTGGCCCGCACCCGGTTCGACCACGGCTTCGTCTTTGGTGTCGCGACCGGCGGTGTGGCGGCGGTCGTGCACGATGGCGCAAGCACTCGCGCTGTCCCATTCACGGTCGTCGCTGCCCGCGATGCATAGCACCGGGCCGGCGATCTTATCGACGGGGATCGTCGCGCGCTCGCGCACCGCCGGCGACGCTGCTGCGTACGACGCGTTGAACGTCTCGCGGAACGAGACCGCACCGCCGCCCGCGAAGGCGTGCCCGACCGCCATGTCGGCTACGAGATCGGAAGGAATGTACGCGACGGGCGCGCCGCCGGCGCTCCACGACGATGTCTCCCCGCTTCCGTCGAAGGCGAGGTCGAACCAAACGTAAGCGCTGGGCACCACCGCGGCGGTCGCTCGAATGCGCGGCTCGCGCGATGCGACGAGCAGCGCGAGCTCGCCGCCTTTCGACGTGCCGAGGATGCCGATCCGCGCGCCGTCGACCTCGGGCCGCGCGACGAGCCAGTCGATTGCGCGCGACACCGTCTCGACGGGGATCGCGCGCAGCCTGCCCGGCAACGGGCTGACGCCGAAGTACGCGAGCGCGAGCGCGGCGTACCCGTGCTCTGCTAGCACGCGCGCCTGATCGTCGTTCAAGCCGCCTTCGCTGCCGCCGAGCACGACGATCGTTGGTCGGCGTTTTCCGTCCGACGGCGTGAAGAACGTGCCGACCAGCGAACCGGCGGCGACCGGGACCCGCACCAGGTCGTCAGCGCGCGCGGCGACGGCGCCGCACAGCAGGATCGCGGCTGCGACCGCGCTCGCGATCGTGGCGGCGACGAGACGGCGGAACGAGCTTGCGGGATTGTACGTGATCATGCGCCGATGATGCGCTCCGCACGCGGCGCGGACAACTGCGATCGATCACCCGCCGTGGATGACGATCGTCACCTCGCGCTCATCGACCTCCGAATGCGCGCAGCGCATCGCGTGCGACCGCATCGCCCCATTCCTGGATGAAATGGCCCGCCTCGGCGTACTCCACCGGCGCCGGCGCATCGCGCACGAAGGTCCGCAGCCGCTGCATCGCCGCGATGCCGAGCACAGGATCTTTCGCGCCCGCGGCGATGAACGTCTGTCCGCTCCGCACGGTCTGCCACCACGTGCGCGCGCGGCGCGAGATCTCCACGCCGTCCATCTCGGGTGAGATCGGCACGCGGTTGGGGAACGCGCGCACGCCGGCTTTGTAGCGGGCGTCCGGAAACGGCGCGTCGTACGCCGCGGCTTCGGCCGCCGAAAGCATCGGGCACGTGCGCTTCATCAGCAGGCCGACGTCGAGATCGGGATGCGCGTTGCTGTAGTCGCGCCACGCGAGCCACGCCGCGCCGATCGGAAAGTCCGCCGTCGCCAGCAGCGTGTTCATCGCGATCAGCCGCGTGAACCGATCCGGCAGGTCGAGCGGCAACGTCATCCCGAGCGCACCGCCCCAGTCCTGACACACCAGCGTGATCCCGCGCAGATCCAGCCGCTCGATCAGCCGCAGCAGCGAGTCGCGGTGAAAATCGAACGTGTACGCAGCGTCGTCGACCGGTTTGTCCGAACGGCCGAAGCCGAAGAAATCGGGCGCGACGACGCGCGCACCGCTCGCGCGAAAGACCGGGAGCATTTTGCGGTAGAGAAAGCTCCATGTCGGATCGCCGTGCAGACACAGGAAGACGCGGTCCGCACCGGGCGGCCCGTCGTCGACGTACGCCATGCGCAATCCGGCGAAGCCCGGCAAGTCGTCGGCATACCGCGGCGCGTACGGGAAGTCCGGGACGCTCGCGAACGCGGCGTCGGGTGTACGAAGCGACTCGATCGGCATCGCCCCAGCTTCACGCGGCAGGAGCACGGCGCCTCGACAAGCCAGGGTCCAACCGATGCTGATCGTGTTGAAGTACGGCGGGAACGCGATGGCCGCCGAGGGCAGCGAGGATCCGACCCTCGATGAGGTGGCGACGCTCGCCGCGCGCCATAACCGGATCGTGCTCGTCCACGGCGGCGGTCCGCAGATCGACGCGGAGCTCGACGCGAAGGCGATCGACGAGGTGCGCATCCAAGGCCTGCGTGTCACGGGGCGCGCGACGCGCGACGTGGTCGAATATGTTCTCTGCGGCAGCGTGAACAAGGCGCTGGTGCGGGCGCTGGCCGCCCGCGGCACGCGCGCGGTGGGCATCTCCGGCCAGGACGGCGGCCTGCTGGTTGCCTGCCGGGCGGGCTCCGTCAACGGGATCGACCTCGGCTACGTCGGTGAGATCTCCGGCGTCGACCCGGCTGCGGCGCGCGCGCTGCTCGACGCCGGCTTTGTCGTCGTCGTCGCGCCGCTGGCGATCGACGTCGCGGGGGGTGGCGCGCTGAACTGCAACGCCGACAGCGCGGCGGGCGCGCTCGCGGGCGCGCTCGGCGCGGACGCGTACATCGTGATCACCAACGTCGCCGGGGTTCGGCGCGACCCGGCCGACCCCGACTCCGTGATCTCGCGGCTGTCCGTTGCCGAGGCCGAGGAGTATCTCGCCGACGGCACCTTCACCGAGGGGATGATCCCGAAGATGCGCGCCGCGATCGGCGCCGTTCGCACCGGCGCGAAGCGCGCCTTCGTGGCGGGCGCCGGGTACGGCGCGATCGACGCGGCGTTGAACGGGCTGGGTACGGAGCTGACCGGGTAGGGCTTAGGTCACTACCTAGGCGAGGACCAGTCTGCTACGCTTTCGGAGCCGAAGAGCGTGACGGATATTGCCGCCGCGGTTTCGTGCGTCCCACAGCGAGGTCCAGGTGCAGCGTCCGCACGTCGTTTCATTCAGCGGCGAGCTTGATATTTGGAAGGAAAGCGACGTCGAGGCGAAGCTGGCGGCCCTCGACGGCAGCCGCGCTGCCGTGATCGACCTGTCGGCAGTCCGGTACCTGGACAGCGCCTTCCTCAGCGCCCTCGTGCGCCTGCGCCGCCGCCTGCCGGACTGCTCGATCACGCTCGTCGCGGCGACGCCGTCCGTGCGCCGCATCTTCGAGCTCACCGAGATGCACCGGCTCTTCGAGATCGTTCGGACCCCGCCCGGAGCGCCGGCCTAGCCGCCCTTTGGGCCGGATGACCCCCGTGTCGGCCATGGAGAAACGGTACGATCGTACCGATCTAACAACGGTGGCCGGTATATGTACCGGCCGAATTTGCCGTTGAAAGAGCAGGCCCACACGTGAACCTCGTCATCCTCATCGTCTCGGCGCTCCTTGCCGTCGCAGCCGCGACGAACGCCGAGAGCCCGAATCCATCGTCGATCAGCACGTCCGCCGGCGTGACGGCCGCGTCGGTTCCGAAGCCGTCACCGACACCCGCTCCGCCGGCCCCGGACGACATCATCAACGGAGGCGGCCCGACCTAGTGCCGGAAAGAAAGGCGCCATGGTCCCCTATCGGGGTTCGGGTGTGATGTGATTTCCGAACGAGCCCGTGAAGTTCGGCCTCTCGGCCGTGCGACGTTTTCCGAAGCGATGCGCGCCTGGTTCACGGGCGATTTCGAGGGGTGCCTCGCGCTGTGCGACCGCGTGCGCCCGCACGACGTCGACATGGTGTCGCAGCTCGCGTTGCTGCGCGCTCGCGCGCTGCTGCGCATCCAGCGACCCGACGATGCCATCAAGGTCGTGCGCGACGTCTTCGTCGCGCACGGCACGCTCGACGCATCGCTTACCGCCCGCATGCTGCTGGGCACCGCCTACGTGCGGCGCGGCGACTACGAGCAGGGGCTCGCGATCCTGGAAGAGGCGCACCGCGCCTCACCGAACGCGCACGCGACGATCCGGTCCGAGATCGCGCTCAGCATCGCGTTCGGCTATTATTGCCTGCGCCGGCTCGAAGACGCGGAACGCGCGCTCGATCTCGTGTCCTCCGACGCCGACATCGTGCACGCGCGCGCGCTCGAGCACCGCGGCTGGATCGCGGTCGCGCGGTCCAACTACGCGACCGCGACGGAGCGCTTCAGCGAAGCGATCCGCCGGCTGGACGACTGCCGCCACTACGACCGCTTTCTCGAAGCGCAGGGGATCCACGCGCTGTCGATCCTGGCCGCGGAGCGGCTCGACCGGCCGACGTGGCTGTTCGTCGAGCATCGTTCGGACCGCTTCGATTGGAGCGCACGCGGCCTCGTCGCGCCGCAGTTTTGGGTCGGCATCCATAGCTCGATGATGTACGAGGTCGACGGTCGTACCGCCGATGCGCTGCGCTGCGCCGGCGACGCGGAGCAGCTGGCAGGTTCGTCGGTGCTGCGCCTGTTCGCGCAGTGCCGGCGCGCTGCGATCTTGCGCAACGTCGGCGAGCGGTTCGCGCATGCGGATATCGTGCGGCGCATGCGCCGCGAGCTGGATGCGCTCGACGCGAACGCGCTGCAAGGCGACTATCAGTTAGTCCCGATGTCGGTCGCCGAAGAGGTGGCGTACTGCGGCGACGTCGTCGGCGCACGGATGCTGCTCAAGCGGTACGACGCGCAGAAGGGGCCGTCCGGGGCGAGCTCGCTCGCGAACGATCCGCGTCTGCAAGCGGCGCGCTCGTTCGTCGACGGCGTGGTTGCGGACGCGGCGAACGACCGGCAACAGGCGCACCACCACTACCGCGAAGCGTTCCAAACGTTCAAGCGCGTCGGCTACGAGCGCCGCGCGCTGCTCGCCGCGTTGCGCCTGGGCGAGATCACCGGCCAGACGTATTTGCTCGACTACGTCGACCGCACGCTGCGCAAGATCTCGGACCGGTCGCCGCTGCGCGAACGCGCGCGCCGCCACAACGCCGCGTTGAAAGACCCGGTCGTCGCGGAGCTGTCGCAGATCGAGCGCGCCGTGCTCGAGATGGTGTGCGAGGGGAAGTCGACGGCGGAGATCGCCGAGGCGCGCGGGCGGTCGAAGCAGACGATCCGCAACACCGTGTCGCGCGTGCTCACGGCGTTCGAGGTCGCCGACCGGCCCGCGCTGCTGCGCGAGTGCCTGCGCCGCGGGATCATCGCAGGCTAACCGTTACTCGTGCGCCGGTCCGCGGCGCGCGTGCTCGTCCGCGTTCGGATCGGGCTTCACTTTTGGCGGCAGCGCGTTGAGGTCGACCGGGCTCAAGCCGGCGGCGCGCAGCGCGTCGTTCAGCGGCCGGACCTGGCCGTCGACGAACGCGCGGTAACCCGCCAGCGCCGCGGTGCCTTCGCGCTGCAGCGCGGCGCTCTCGGTACGCTGCGCGAGCGTCGGCGTTCCGGGCGAGAGGTTGGTGATGAACGTCAGCACGCGCTCGCGCAGCAGATCTTCGAGGAAGTCGTCGTCCTGATCGTTGACGGGCTGCGAGCTGATCGTGCCTTCGACGCGCTTGGCTTCGGCGAGGACCGCGCGCGCACGGTCCGCGAGCGCCGGGTCCTTCGCCGCGGCGATGCGGTCGGGTACCTGCACACGCACGTTGTCGAGAGCATTGAGCGCGTCGTCGAGCGACGACAGCTCGCGGTGCATCTGCACCTGGATGCGATAGCCGCGCGCTTCCTCGAAATCAGACGCGATGCGGCGGTCGCGCAGGACGACGATCTTCTGCTCGTACGTTTTGCCGTCGCGCAGGAGCCGGACGGTATACGTTCCGCTGAGCACCGGCACGCCGTTATCGAGGCCGCGGTCCCACGGTGCGACGCGGCGCCACGGCACGGGCGGATCCCGGTCGAGGCTCCACTCGACGCGGTTGTAGCCCGCGACGTTGGTGACGTTGGGCACGTCCTCACCGCCGTCGTCGTGCGTACCCTCGATGCGGCGCACGACGAAGCCCAGGCCGTCGACGATCTGCAGCGACGGCCGCGTCTTCGCCGGCGCGGCTTGCCAGAACGTGAACGTGGCGGGTGCCGCGTCCTCGCCGCTGCCGCGCGGATTCGCCGTCGGCGTATACCGCTGCAGCGGCAGCGCCGCGCGGGGTGCGAACAATCGCACGTCGGCGGTCGCGCTCGCGCGCTCGCGCAGCGCGGTGAGGTCGTCGAACACGTACATGCCGCGGCCGTGCGTCGCGGCGATCAGATCGCCCGCGACCGGATGCACGGCGAGATCGCGCACCTCGACCGGCGGCAGCGGTGCGGGAAACGGTTTCCACGATGCGCCCGCGTCGTCGCTCCACCACACGCCGATGCCGGTGCCCGCATAGAGCAGCCGCGCGTTACGCGGGTCTTCGCGTACGACGTGCACTTCGCTCTGCGGCAGACCCTTCGCGATCGCCCGCCACGTCTTCCCGAAATCGGTCGTCACATACACGTACGGTGTGCGGTCGCCCACGTAGTGGCGGTCGACGACCGCGTACGCCGTTGCCGCTTTGAAATGCGACGGCTCGATGTTGGGGATGCGGCCGTCGGCGTCGACGCCCGGGATCGAGACGTTGCGCCAGTGCGCGCCGCGGTCGCGCGTGAGCTGCACCACGCCGTCGTCGGTCGCGATCCAGATCGTCCGCGCCGCGACGGTGGACGGTGCGACGGCGAGGATCGTGTCGAACGTCTCCGCGCCGGTGACGTCCAGCGTGAGCGGCCCACCCGACAGCGTCTGGCGCTCTTTGAGATTGCGCGTGAGGTCCGGGCTGATCGCCGTCCAGCGCAGTCCGTCGTCGGTCGAACGGAACAGCACGTTCCCGCCGGCGTAGACGGCGCGCGGATCGAACGGGTCGAACGCGATCGGCGTCTCCCAGTTGAACCGGTACGCGAGCCGCGTCGGCGCGACGACGTTCTGGTCGCGCTCATAGGGCGATATGTCGAACGCCGACGCGGTGCGCCGGTCGAAGCGCGCGATGGCCCCTTGGTTGTCGCCGCCGCCCGACGACGACCAGATCGTCTGCGGATCGCGCGGGTCGGGCACGACCCACGTCCCGTCGCCGCCCTGCACCTTGTACCAGTCGTGCTGCAGGATGCCGCGTTCGTCGCCGGTGCGCACCGGCACGCACCATGCACCGTTGTCCTGCAAGCCGCCGCACACGTGATACGGATTCTGCAGATCGTACGCGACGTGATAGAACTGCGCGATCGGAAGCACGTTGCGCCACTCCCACGTCGCGCCGTTGTCGCGCGACACGCCGACGCCGCCGTCGTTCGCCTCGAGGATCGTGCGACCGTTCGCTGCGATCCACAAGTCGTGGTGGTCGCCGTGCAGCGCTTTTCCGCTGACGTGCCAGGTTTTGCCGCCGGTCGTGCTCTCGGCGAGCTTCACGGAGACGGAGAACAGATGGTCCGCGTCGTGCGGGTCGACGACGATGCGCGAGTAGTAGAAGGGCCGCTCGTTGATGAGCGTGTTCGTCGACGTGAGCTTCCAGGTTGCGCCGGCGTCGTCGGACCGCCACAGCAGTCCGTCGCTCGACTCGACCAGCGCGTAGATGCGTTTCGCGTCGCTCGGCGCGATCGCGAGCGCGATGCGGCCGGTCGCGCCGGCCGGTAACCCGCTGCCGGCGATGCGCTTCCACGTGACGCCGCCGTCGGTGGACTTGTAGATGCCGTCGTCCGCGCCGCCGCTGGTCAGGTGCCACGCAGACCGGCGGAAGCGCCACATCCCCGCGTAGAGCACGTCGGGGTTCTTCGGATCCATCGCGAGGTCCGATGCGCCGACCGACGGGCCTGCGTACAACGTCTTCGTCCATGACGTGCCGCCGTCGGTGCTGCGAAACACGCCGCGCTCGGTGCTGTCGCGAAACGGGTCGCCGAGCGCCGCGACGACAATGCGTTTGGCGTCGCGCGGATCGAGCAGCACGCGCGCGATCTGCGACGTCTGCGCGAGCCCGAGATGCGCCCAGTTCTGGCCGCCGTCGGTGGAATGATAGATCCCGTCGCCCGGGATCACGTCGTTGCGCGGCCACGGCTCGCCGGTCCCCACCCAGACGTCGTTCTTGTCGCGCGACGAGATCGCGATCGCGCCGATCGACTGGCTTCCCGCTTTGTCGAACACGGGCCGCCAGTTGCTGCCGCCGTTGGCCGATTTCCACACACCGCCGCCGGCGGCGCCCGCGTAGAAGAGCGCCGGATCGAGGTCGGTCCCGGCGACGGTCGCGACGCGCCCGCCGGAGACGGACGGCCCGATGCTGCGCCAGTGCAACGCCGGCCCGGGACTCGGGGACGCGCTCGGTGTTGCGCTCGGTTCCGGCGACGCAGGATGCAACGGCTCCGCGGCGGTTGCGGGCGCTGCGAGCACGATCAGGGCGGCTGCCAGCGCGGCGGCGAGCGTAAGCGGGCGATGCGACATCGCTGCGGACCTACGCTGCACGAGGTGCCGCCTCCGTTCCGTCCGCTCACTCTTGGGTCGGAAGGTTGAGGGGAAAAGCGGCCCCTGGTATAGCAATGCGGAGAAACCATTTGCTTCGGAGGCGTTCATGACGTTCAGCCAGATATTGGACATCGCGATCGTTCTGGTCGCGGTTTATGCGACGTTGAGCTGCGTCTGCTCGTGGGTGCACGAGAAGATCGCGAAATTTCTCGAGCTGCGCGGCTGGAATTTATTCCGCGGCATTCTTCAGCTGACTGGAGATCACGATCTGGCGGCGGACATCTTCAATCATCCGCTCGTTGCGACCACGTCGCCGGATCCAACGAAGAAAGTCGATTCCAAGGACGGCAGCGGTAAGATTTCGGGGATCGCTCAATACAGTTCCGTACGGGCGAGCAAACCGCCCTCGTACCTAGATGCCCGAAATTTTTCGTCAGCATTTTGGCATCAGGTGCTGGTCTATCCGAGTAGCGTCATAGCTAAGAAGGCTGCCGCGGCCCTAGCCGCCGCCAAGAAACCGCCGACGCCTGACGCGCAAGACGGCGCCGAACCAGCCCCGGCGGAAGCGGGAACCGCTGCGACCGGCGGCGGCGGCACAGTCGATCCGATGGAAAGTCTCGTAAAACAGGCACTCGCCGCGCCGACCGCCTTGATCGATGCGCTGCAAACATCCGCGAAGGACTTGCCGGACCCGTTGAAGCGGCAAGCCGTAACGTTGTTGGCGCAAGCCGGTGGTGACTACGACAAATTGCTTCGCGCCACCGACGGGTGGTTCAACGCGCAGATGGATCGTGTTTCGGGCTGGTACAAACGACAGACGGCCTGGTTCATGATGGGCATCGCCGCGCTGGTCGTCTCGTTCACCGGAGTCGACACGATCGAAATATTGCAAACGCTCTCGACGCTGAGTCCCCAGCAGTTATCGCAGACGTCGCAGGCTGCGTTCGACAACGCGTCCCGGCTCGACCCCGCTAAACATGCAACGGGTCCAGCCGCGGTCAAGCCGACCGCCAAGCCGACGACGAAGCCGAGTGCGTCGGCGTCCGCGCCGCCGCTTGCCGCTACGCAGGGGGCTGACTCATCGGCGAACCCCGACTCTTCATCCACGCCGGTGCCCGGTAAGCTCGTGAAAGACGGATACGACGTAACGAAGTTCTTCCACCCGGTAACGAATCCGGTCACGACGTGGACGTGCGAACCGCAGCCGCCGGCCACGGACTGTAGCGGGCTCTCGAAGCACGCACCGGGTAGGGCCTTGACGTTTTTCGCATTACTGCTCGGCGGGCCGTTCTGGTTCAGTCTCCTCATGCAACTCGCCAATGTCCGCAATGCGGGTCGCAAGCCGAAGCGCTCCGATCAGCCGCCGACGTAAAAGCTCGGCGTTCGCCCTTGCCCGGTCGGGGCGCTGGACGAGCCGGAATCTTTGTGATACAAAGCTAATTGCGATGAAGATTCCTTCCACCCTCGGTCTTGCGCTCACCGCGGCACTCGCGCTGCCGCTTGCCGCCGCGGCCGCCGACCCGCTCTCCGTATTTCAGCCCACGCAGGTTCGGGCGATCTCGGTCACCCCCGCCGATGCGAAGGCACTCCACGCGTTTCCGCCGCTCGAGGCGTTCGGGACGGTGCGTGGCACGCGCAGTCCCGGCGTCGACGAGGTGGCGTCGGCCGGCGAGGCCGCGCAAGACGCCGGCTACACGCTGCGGCTCCCCGCCGACGTCCCGGCGTCGCTCGGCAAGGACGCGCACTACCAGGTGACCCAGCGGATGCGCACGTCGTTCACGTTCGACCAGGCGAAGGCGACGGCGTGGGCGCGCGAGCACAAGGTCGCGCTGCACCCGCTGCCCGCGGGTTTGAACGGCGCGACGTACACGGCGACGCTTCTGCCCGTCACGCTCGTCACGTACGGCTCGCCGCCGCGCACCCATCGCTCCGAACACGGCGCGCGGCGCGGGACGTTCCTCGCGATCGTGCAGGCGCCGGTGCCGACCGTGACCTCGAGCGGCGCGTCGCTGCAGACGCTCGCCGAGTGGTTCGCCGCGCAACCCGGCGTCTCGCCGAACCTCGTCGCGCAGATCAAAGCGATCGGCGATCCCACGCAAACGCTGCCGATCCCGATCCGGTTCGACAAGCAGACCGCGACGAAGATCGACGTCGACGGCGTGCAAGGACTCGCGATCGGCGACGAGACGGGGATCGGTTCGGCGATCGTGTGGACGAAGGACGGCAAGCTCTACGCGATCGGCGGAACGCTCACGCAGAGCGCGGTGCTCGCGCTGGCCAATTCGCTGAAATAGTGCCCGACGCGATCGTTGCGCGCGCGCTCGCGAAGCGTTACGGTCGCGTCGCAGCCCTCGCGGATCTGACGCTGCGCGTCGGACGCGGCGAGTGTCTCGGCTTTCTCGGGCCCAACGGCGCGGGAAAGTCGACCGCGGTGAAGATTCTCGTCGGGCTCGTCCGCGCGACGGGCGGCGACGCGGAGCTGCTGGGCCGGCCGGCCGGTGACCGCCGCACGCGCGCACGGATCGGCTATCTCCCCGAATTGTTCCGCTATCCCGACTGGCTCGCGGCGCGCGAGGTGCTGGGATTCCACGCGAAGCTGATGCGGCTGCGCGACGCGGCGCGCGCGATCGACCTCGTGCTGGACGAGGTCGGTTTGCGCGACCGCGCGGACGACCGCGTCGGCACGTACTCCAAAGGTATGCAGCAGCGGCTCGGGCTCGCCGTCGCGCTGCTGGGCGAACCCGAGATCGTGTTCCTCGACGAGCCGACGTCCGCGCTCGACCCCGTCGGCCGCAGCGACGTGCGCGCGCTGATCGAGCGCTTGCGCGCGCGCAACACGACGGTGTTCCTCAACTCGCACCTGCTCGGCGAGGTGGAGCGCGTCTGCGACCGCGTGTGCGTGGTCGACCGCGGGCGCGTCGTCGCCGAAGGCACGGTCGACGCGCTGACGGGCCCTTCGACAAGCTCAGGACAGGCTCGCGGCGTGCGCGTGCGCTCGGACGACGGCTGGCGCGACTACGACGTGGCGCGCGGGGAGATCCCGGGGCTCGTCGCACGGCTCGTCGCGGACGGCACGCGCATCCACGCCGTCGAGCCGAAGCAGACGACGCTCGAGGACCGTTTCCTCGCGCTGGTGCGGCACGCATGACGGTGCTGCTGTTCGCCGGGCTGACGCTGCGCGAGTTCGCGCGGCGCAAGCTCGTCGCAGCGGTTGCGGTGCTGACGCTCGCGATCGTCGCGTTCACCGCGTGGGGCCTGCACCGGCTCGCGACCGCCGTCGTCGACGGCGCGCCGATCGCGGATCCCGGAAAACACGCCGCGGCGGCCGGGATCGTCATCCTGCTCGCGTTCCTGTTCTCGTTCGTGCTCGCGCTCGGCGCGGCGCTCGTCGGCGCGCCGGCGATGGGCGAGAGCATCGCGAACGGCGAGATTCTCGCCGTGCTCGCGCGCCCGCTGCGGCGTGCGGACGTCGCGCTCGGGCGCTGGCTGGGCACCGTCGTCGCGCTCGCGGTCTACGTCGCGGTTGCGGGCGGCGTGGAGCTGTTGGTCGTTCGCGTGACGACCGGCTACGTTCCGCCGCAACCGCTCGCGGCGCTCGCGTACCTCTGCGCGCTCGGCGCCGTTGTCACGACCGCCGCGGTCGCGCTCGCGACGCGTCTCCCCGCGCTTGCCGCCGGCGTCGTGTCGGCACTGCTCTTCGGTCTGGCGTGGATCGGCGGAATCATCGAATCGATCGGGCTCGCGCTCGGGAATCAGCGTCTCGCGGACGCCGGGACCGTCGTCGCGCTGGTGTTTCCGTCGGACGCGCTCTGGCGCGGTGCGCTCTACGCGCTGCAGCCCGCCGTGTTCACCGCCGTTGCGGCGAACGTGAACGGCAGCGGTAACGGCGTGAACCCGTTCGCGGTGACGTCGCCGCCGCCGGCGGCGATGCTCGCGTGGGCCTGCGGATGGGTCGTGGTCGTGCTCGTCGCCGGGATCGCCGCGTTTCGCACGCGCGATTTGTGATCGTCGGGCGCCGCCGACCGCTCCCGGGGTGTAGGCGAACGCCGCTCAACGCGGGCTCGCAGGAACGGTCGACGACGCGGGCGATGCGTTTCTCCGGCATCCGGTGCACGCACGTGGTCCCGGTGTGGAAGGACCCGTGCAACCGCGCCCGACGTGATCGGACGAAGGCCTGCAGCCGGAATGGCGCGAGATAAACGCATCTGTCGAAGTCGGTAGCATACTTCAGCGCGGCACGCAATACCACACTCCGAAGACGCGCTCGTATACTTCCGGCGTGGCCGACACCTTTGCCGAGCGCCTCCGGTCGTTGCGCACGCGCAGCCATCTCACGCCGAGCGCGCTCGGGCACGCGGTCGGCGTAACGGAAGGCGCAATCCGTCAGATGGAGTCCGGCCAGACACGGCGCCCGAGCTTCTTGGTGGGCCTGAAGTTGTCACACGTGCTCGGCGTCAGTCCGTGGTTTTTGGCGACCGGACGCGACGCTCCACCGGAAACCGAATCACCCGCGCACGATCGGGCGTGGATGGGGCTTCTGGAGCGTCTGTCTGTGCAAATAAACGCAATAGATCGTCGCGTGAAAGCATTGGAAGCCCGGCGGCGCGGCGGTACTCGGCGAAAAGCTCAAGAATGATCTCTGGCGGCTGATACACGTCGCTGTTGTAACGGTCGGTTGTGCCAACAGACTGGCATTGTGTGGCTTTGCCCGAATTGAGCTGCTCCGCACCCGTTTTCGGGGCAGGGGCTCGACAATTCGGGCAAGTGTTGCCGTCCGCTTCCGACTAGTTTTTGAAGACCTCTAAAGGATCACCCAGCATCCCTGGTACGTCGAGACGCGTGCCTCGAAGGGACGCTAAGCAATGTCCGTACGCATCAGCTTCCGCGTCACACCAGGACGACTTTGCCAAACGGCCGATCCTCGGTCAGATGGCGCAAAGCTTGGCCGGCTTCGGCGAGAGGATAGACCCGCTCGACAATAGGCTTGACTGATCCGTCCACGATGAGCGGGATGATGTCCCTCCACGCAGTGGCGACGGCGGTCGGTGATTGGGCGAACAGAGAGAAGCCGGCCATCCGCGCGCTTTTCCAGATCAGGTCTGTCACATCAATCGTGGTTTTGCGTCCTGCGGAATAGCCCAACGTGATCAAGACGCCGCCGGAAGCAAGGCTGCTCAATGCCTCGCTCGTCACGCTGCCGCCGATGCTGTCGACGACGATGTCGACGCCGCTCCCGCTCGTTATTCGGCGAACTCCGTCGGCGAGATCTTCCGCGGTGAGATCGATCACGTCTTCGAACCCCAGCAGGCTCGCCTGAGCGGCTCTTGCCGCGCTCCCGGCGGTTGAAATTACCTTGCCGGCGCCTTGCGACCGCGCGAGCTGATACGTCGCGTTGCCGACCGACCCGCCGATCGCAGGAGCCAGTACCGTTTTCCTCGGCTCGAATCCGGCCAGCGTCAGCGTGATCTGCGCCGTCAAATAGGCCACTGGAAGGCTGGCCGCGACGACGTCGTCGATCGAGTCGGGCACCAACGCCAAATGCTCGGGCCTCACCAGCAGCCAATCTTGCCACGCGCCGTTCTCGCGAACGCCGTAGGGGCCGGTGAACATAACGCGACTCCCCACGGCGAGGCTGGAGTCGCCGGCATCCTCGATGACGCCGGCACCCTCGTTGCCGAGCACCAGTGGCGCTTTGGCCCGGGGGTGCCCGCCCGACAGGATCGTATGATCGAGCGGCGTCACGCCGGCAGCCGTAACGCGAACCAACACTCTTTCCCTTGCCGGTTGCGGCTTCGGCAATTCGATCTGCCGCAGTCCACCATAGCCAGAAAACGTCTCAGCCTCGATCGCACGCATCGGCATACTCCATTGTCAAGCGTGTAACGCTGCGCAACAGAGGTTCGCCGCGCTCGCTGCGTAGAGTTCTTCGAGTGAACCCGCCGCGAGGTAGGGTTTACCGGTGAGTTCCGTATAGAAGCACCCCATCTGACCGGAGAGCGAGAACAGATCCGGGAGGAACGTGTCATTGACGATTGTCCAACGCGCGGTTTGCCGGTCGGCGAGCAGCGTCCTGCGCATCTGCGGAACGGCCGCTCGGACGCTCGCGGCATCGCCGCCGTTTGCAATGATCTTGCGAACACCGTCACGCAACGCGATGAAATACGCACGTTGACCCACGATGGTAGACGCGTCTCCGATCGGACCGTGACCGGGAACGACGGTTTCGGCGCCCAGACCTTCGACCTGTTCGAGGACGTTGATCCAGCTGAGGACATGCGCGTCCCACATGACGTTAATCGGCCCGTTGGCGACGACGTCGCCCGTGCTGAGGATCTTGTGCTTCGGCAACCACGCTATCGTGTCGGCGATGGTATGCGCAGGTCCGAAGTGAAGCAGTTCGACACGCTGATTGCCGTCGTCAAACACGGCGCGCGATGGGAGAAGCACGCTTGGCGGATGAAGGTGCGTCTCGCGCAACTCTGCGGCGAAACCTGACCGCAACTTCGACGCCGGCCACTCGTGAAGTCGCAACGGCTCTACGCGAGCATATTCCGCCCGAATGGCCATGTTTCCCATCACGGTTGCGCCGTTCTCAACCCAGAACCCATTGCCGTAGGAGTGATCGCCGTGGTGATGCGTGTTGAGGACAAGTCGGACCGGCACATCGGTTGTCGACTTGATCACGGGCAGCACTTGCTTTGCCTCGAAACGCGTGCCGCCGTCGAGCACCAGTGTGTAGTCTTTAAAGACGACCCACGAAAAGTTGCACCAAACGCGGTCTGCTGGTGCCAACAAAGCGAAGACCCCTGGCGCGAGTTTGACTGGCGTGAGCTTCGCCGGGCGGTCCGCCGGATCGTATTGCGCCAACGCGGCAGCCGGCCTATTGAGCAATGTTGCCGCCGCGAGAGCGGTAGATGACGAAAGTAAGGTGCGTCGAGATAGCATAAAAGTAGAGTCCTTTAGATTTTTGGGCCTACGCCTTGAGAGATGCGTGCGCGTTGCGCGAGTCCACGGCCGAACGAAAAGTTCTCGCCGGGGGCTTCGGTGAGTTGGATCATGAGATCGTCCGGCGATATTCCGGCCGCGGCGACGACTCGCGCGTTGAGTTCCGCGAGCAGGGCGAGGCGCGTCTCTTTCGGGCGGCCGGAGATGAACGCCAGCTCGAGGAGAATGAAGTCGTCGGAGTATGTCAGCCCGAGAAACGACGGCGCGTGCAGGAAGCGATTCGGCGGAAGCACGTGGATGATCTGGAAGAAATCGTCCGGCGGGATCTGCAGCACGCCGATCAACGCGTCCTGGACCGCTTTGGAGACGCTGCTCAGCCGCTGTTCGTCGTAGCGTCCTTCGCGGACGTGGATTTTTGCGATTGGCATGTGCGGTCCTTAGGTGGGCGCCGCGGAGGAATTACTCTCCACGACGGAGCGCAGGAGATCGCGGAGCTGCGACGCGCGGTCGCTCCCGAGCGCACCTTCCAATTGTGCTTGGGCTTTGGCCCAGCCGGCGCTGGCGGCTTCGAGCCGGGCGAGCCCGCTCTTGGTGAGCTGGAGTTCCTTGCTTCGAGCGTCGTCGCGCCCTTTGGTTACGGCGATCAGACGCCGGCGCTGCAGCGGGAGAATGTTCCGCCCCAGCGTGGTCCGGTCCATCACCAGGTCTTTCGCCAGCGCGTTGATGGTGGTCGGGCCCAAGGCCCTTAGCCTGGCGAGGATCGTATACTGGGTAGCACGGAGCCCCGCGCCGGCCAGGTGCTGGTCGTACAACTGCGTGACGTAGCGGGCGGCCTTGCGCAGGGCCGAGCAGTTGCAGGGAGCGGGTAAATCGGAAGATAGGGGCATATGCGCCTAATTATAGGAGTAGATACGCATATGTCAAGAGGTCCGGGACGGAACTAACGCCAGGCGAAAACTGAACGACCGTCCCTAGGCCCCAGACCCCGAGACTTCGGCTCGCCCTCACCGGCCGCAGCTTCGAAGCGGTCAGGAGCGTGACAATTCGGTCAGCCGCAGGCAAACCGGGCAAAGCAGCATTGTGTGCCGTCGCGTGCCTGCAGCGATGCATGAGCAAGGACGCTGCAAACGTCCCGTGCGCGCCGTGGGTCTTCGCATCGTATGACGATCGGCACGCCGCAGTGGCACACGTTCGCGGACGAGATCGAGACGCGCGGCTTCGCCGTGGTAACCTCGCTCATCGGCGTCGATGCGTGCGCCGCGCTGCGCGCGCGGTTCGATGACGACGGCGCGTTCCGCAACACCGTCGTCATGGAACGTTTGGGCTATGGCCGCGGCGTCTATCGCTATTTCCGCTACCCGCTGCCGGCGCTGGTCGAGCGCGTGCGCGACGACCTCTACACGCGGCTCGCGCCGGTCGCGAACGCGTGGGCCGAAGCGCTCGGCGGCGCCGCCGGCTACCCGGCCACCTTGGCCGAGTTCCTCGCGCACTGTCACGCGAACGGCCAGACGCGACCGACGCCGCTGCTGCTGCGCTATCATGCGGGCGATCACAACGCGCTGCACCAGGACGTCTACGGCGACGTCGCGTTCCCGCTCCAAGCCACCGTGCTGCTCAGCGAACCGGGCCTGGACTTCACGGGCGGCGAGTTCGTGCTGGTCGAGCAGCGGCCGCGCAAGCAGAGCCTCGCGCACGTCGTCCCGCTGTGCCACGGCGATGCCGTGGTCTTCCCGAACTCGACGCGGCCGGCGCGCGGCGCGCGCGGCTTCTTTCGGACGACGTTCCGGCACGGGGTCGGCGAGGTGCGCGGCGGCGAGCGCGTCACCCTGGGCCTGATCTTCCACGACGCTCGCTGAAGTGCAGCGCGGAGCGCCCGCTTGAAACGGCCGACCGGTGGGAATGACGACGGTCATGGACCAGATGGAGAAAGTTTCCGCCGTCCGAACGCGGCGCTATAATGATTTTCCAAGCTCGCCCGTACAGGAAGTCGAGCAGCCATTGACCGGCAAGCGCCTCTGGTTCTTCGAGGACGGCAGCGCCGAGATGAAAGACCTCCTCGGCGGCAAAGGCGCCGGCCTCGCCGAGATGACACGGGCCAAGCTGCCGGTCCCGCCCGGCTTCACCCTCACCACCGAGGTCTGCCTCGCCTTCTACGATGCGGGACGGCGCCTGCCCGACGGTCTCCCGGCGGAGATTCGCGCCGCGATGCGCGAGCTCGAGCAGCGGACCGGTAAAGGCTTCGGCAAGTCCGCGGACCCGCTGCTGGTGTCCGTGCGCAGCGGCGCGCGCGTCTCGATGCCCGGCATGATGGACACCATCCTCAACCTGGGGCTCAACGACGACACCGTCGCCGGGCTGGCGAAGCTTACCGGCAACGACCGCTTCGCGTACGACGCCTACCGCCGCTTCATGCAGATGTTCGGCTGCATCGTGCTCGACATCCCGAAAGACGACTTCGACCACGTCGTGGAAGAGGCGAAGCAGAAGGCCGGCGTCGCGTCCGATCCGGAGCTGAGCGCAAACCGCTGGAAAGAAGTGATCGCGCAGTTCCGCGAGATCGTGCGCGTGCACACGGGCAAGCCGTTCCCGCAGGACGTCCACGAGCAGCTCGAGCTCGCGATCGGAGCGGTGTTCGACTCCTGGCACTCCAAACGTGCGAGCGACTACCGCAAGTTCAACAAGATCCCCGACGACTGGGGCACCGCGTGCAGCGTCTGCACGATGGTGTTCGGCAACATGGGCGACGACTCGGGCACCGGCGTGGCGTTCACCCGCGATCCGAACACGGGCGAGAAGCAGCTGTTCGGCGAGTACCTGCGCAATGCGCAGGGCGAGGACGTCGTCGCCGGCATCCGCACGCCGATGAAGATCTCGGACCTGCAGACGTCGCAGCCCGACGTGTACGCGCAGTTCGTCGCGATCGCGCACCAGCTCGAGACGCACTATCGCGACATGCAGGACCTCGAGTTCACCGTCGAGCGCGGCACGCTCTACATGCTGCAGACGCGCAGCGGCAAGCGCAGCGCCGAGGCGGCGGTGCGCATCGCGCTCGATCTCGCGCGCGAAGGCCTCATCACCAAGCAAGAAGCGGTGCGGCGCGTCGACGCGGCGTCGCTCGACCAGCTGTTTCACGCGCGGATCGACCCGCACGAGAAGTACCGCATCGCCGGCAAGGGCCTCAACGCGTCGCCCGGCGCGGCGACGGGTCAGATCGTGTTCGACGCCGACAAGGCGGCGGAGCGCGGAAACGCGGGCGACGCGGTGATTTTGGTCCGCGTCGAAACGGCGCCCGACGACGTGCACGGGATGATCGCCGCGAAGGGAATTCTCACCTCACGCGGCGGCGCGACGTCGCACGCGGCCGTGGTCGCGCGCGGCATGGGGCGCCCCTGCGTCGCCGGCTTCGACGCGATGGTGATCGACCGCCGCAACCGCACCGCGACGATCGACGGCCAGGTGCTCAAAGAAGACGACTGGATTACGATCGACGGCACGACCGGCAACGTGATGATCGGCAAGCTCGCGCTGATCCCGCCGCCGTCGAAGCTCCCGGACTGGCTCGCGGAGTTCCTAGGCTGGGCCGACGACGCGAAGCGGCTCGAGGTGTGGGCGAACGCGGACACGCCCGACGACGCGCGCAGGGCGCGCGAGCTCGGCGCGACCGGCATCGGCCTGTGCCGCACCGAGCACATGTTCATGCAGCAGGACCGGCTCCCGGTCGTGCAGCGCATGATCATCAGCGACACGCCGCAAGCGCGCGCCGACGCGCTCGCGCAGCTGCTTCCGTTCCAGAAAAAAGATTTTGCGGGTATCCTCGAGGCGATGGCGGGCTTCCCGGTGACGATCCGGCTGCTCGACCCGCCGCTGCACGAGTTCCTCCCGTCGCTGGAAACGCTGCTCGTCGAGACGACGGAGCTGCGCCTCACCAAAGGCGAGAACGATCCGGAATACGTCGAGAAGTGCCGCATCCTCGGGCGCGTGCGCGCGCTGCACGAGCAGAACCCCATGCTGGGGCTGCGCGTCTGCCGGTTGGGGATTCTCTATCCCGAGATCTACGCGATGCAGGTGCGCGCGATCTTCGAGGCGGCGTGCGATCTGCGCGCGCGCGGGGTCGACGTGCGGCCGGACGTGATGATCCCCGGCGTGGGCACGCTCGAAGAGATGCGCGTGACCTACGACGCGGCCAAAGCCGTCGCGGACGAGGTGATCGCCGAGCGCGGCTGCGACGTCGAATACCGGATCGGCACGATGATCGAGCTCCCGCGCGCGTGCATCGTCGCCGGCGAGCTCGCGACGGTCGCGCAGTTCTTCAGCTTCGGCACGAACGACCTCACGCAGACGACGTACGGCTATTCGCGCGACGACGCGGAGGCGAGCTTCATACCGGCGTACCTCGAGAAGAAGATTCTCAAGGACGATCCGTTCCAGGTGCTCGACCGCGTCGGCGTCGGCGGCTTGATGCGGATGGCCGTCGAGCAAGGCCGCGGCGCGCGGGCCGACCTGAAGATCGGCATCTGCGGTGAGCACGGCGGCGAGCCGAGCAGCGTCGCGTTCTGCGACGAGCTCGGGCTCGACTACGTCAGCTGCTCGCCGTACCGCGTGCCGATCGCGCGTCTCGCGGCGGCGCAGAGCACGCTTCAGCCGGTGCCGGTCTCGCGCGGCGGGAGTGATTTGAGGTAGTCGTAGATCGATTCGAGCTCGAGGTCCGTCATCGTGCGGATCGTGCGCCACGGCATGAACGGATGCAGCTCGTGGCCCGACGGGTCGCGCCCCTTGGTCAGCGTGATCATGAACATCGGTGCGGTCCACGTACCGATCCCCGTCGGCGTGAGGTTCGACGCCGGCGGAACGTCGGGCGGTCCCTCCAAATGCCCGCCCGAAAGATGCGTGCCGTGGCAGCCCATACAGCCGCCGACGCGGGCGAGATACTGGCCGTAACCGACCATCATCATCGGCGGCGGCGGCGGCGCGGGCGGACCTTCGTCCGCGATGCGCGTGGCGTCCATGCGCAGCTTGTTCGTCACGAGCAGGATGCGGCCGACCGGTCCGAGCCGCACGCGCGGATTCGCACGGTCGACCGGCTGGAGCGTGCGGACGTACGCGACGATCGAGGCTGCGTCGGAGTCGCTCAGCGCCGCGTAGCCCCACGACGGCATGATGATCAAGCGCGTGCCGTCCGGCCGGATCCCGCGGCGGATGGCGCGGTCGTAGTCCGCGTCGGAATACTGCACGCCGACGCCGCCCGGACCGCGCGTGAGGTTCGGCGCGTTCAGCACGGCCAGCGCGGCATCGGTGATGAACGGGCCGCCGCCGCCGTCGCTGCCGTGGCATACGATGCAGTTGGCGACGGCGCCGTACAGATGCTTGCCGCGCTCGACGGAGCCGTGACCTAGCACGGGCGCCGGCGGCGCGACCACGACGCGTTGGTCGACCGCGCGATTCGACGCGACGACCGTGATGAGCGCGCCGACCGCGGCGACCGTGACCAGCGCGACGAGCAGAAACCCGATCCAGCGTAAGACGCGCTTCACTTGCACCTCCGAAAGACGAACCGCCTGGCGAGCGCGACCTTCGGCCCGGAGCGCGATGGTCCCGCCCTCAGGGAGTGCGCGTGCGGCGCAGCGCGAAATGAGCCGCGCATGACCGAAGGCGAGCTGCTGTGGACGCCCGATCCTGCCGACGCCGCGACGAGCACCGTCGCGCGCTTCATGCGCCGGCTGGCGGACGAGCGCGGGCTGACGTTCGCGACGTACGAGGAGCTGTGGCGCTGGTCGGTGCGCGATCTCGACGGCTTCTGGTCGGCGGTGTGGGATTTCTTCGAGGTGCACTCCACGCAGCCGTACGAACGCGTCGTCGATTCGCGCGCGATGCCGGGCGCCGTGTGGTTTCGCGGGTCGCGCGTGAACTACGCCGAGCATCTGCTGCGCCACGAGCGCCGGGCGGCGCCCGGCGAGGCGGCGCTCGTGCACTCGTCGGAGCTGCGGCCGCTCGCGACGACGTCGTGGCACGAGCTCGGCGCGGCGGTGCGCGTGCTCGCGACGCAGCTGCGCGCGCTCGGCGTTGTGCCGGGCGACCGCGTCGTCGCGTACATGCCCAACATCCCCGAGACGGTGATCGCGATGCTCGCCACGACGGCGATCGGCGCCGTGTGGTCCTCGGCCGCGCCGGAGTTCGGCGCGCGCACCGTCATCGACCGCTTCGCGCAGATCGAGCCGAAGCTGCTCTTCGCCGCGGACGGGTACCGGTTCGGCGGCAAGGACTTCGACCGCGCGAGCGAGCTCCGCACGATCCTCGCCGCGCTGCCGACGGTCGAGCACGTGGTGTGGCTGCCGTATCTCGACGCGGCGGCGCAGGTGCCCGTTGCCGATGCGATCGCGTGGCCGGCGCTCATGGACCGTGCACCGGTTGCGGCGGACGTCTTCGAGTACGCGCACGTCGAGCACGATCACCCGCTGTGGGTGCTGTTCTCGTCCGGCACGACGGGTCTGCCGAAACCGATCGTGCACGGGCACGCCGGGATCTTGCTCGAGCATCTCAAGAGCACCGGGCTCGGGCAGAACCTCAACTCCGACTCGCGGATGTTCTTCTACACGACGACCGGCTGGATGATGTTCAACGCGCTCGTCTCCGCTCTGCTGCAAGGCTCGTCGATCGTGCTGTACGACGGGCATCCCGCGCATCCGACGCCGGCGCTGCTGTGGCAGCTCGCCGCCGACGCCGGCGCGACGTCGTTCGGCGCGAGCCCGACGTTCGTCCAGATGATGCAGAAGGCGGGGATCGTACCGCGCGAGCGCTTCGACGTGTCGCGCTTGCGCAGCGTCCTGCTCACCGGCTCGCCCGTGACGCCGGAGGCGACGGCGTGGTTCTACGACGCGGTCAAACGCGATCTGTGGGTGACGTCGCCGTCGGGCGGCACCGAGCTGTGCGCGGGGCTCGTCGGCGGGACGCCGCTGCTGCCGGTGTACGCGGGGGAGATCCAGGCGCGGCTGCTCGGCATGGACGTGCACGCATGGAACGAGCGCGGCGAAGACGTCGTCGACGAAGTGGGCGAGCTCGTCGTGACGAGCCCGATGCCGTCGATGCCGCTGCGGTTTTGGAACGATCCGGGCGACAAGCGCTATCGCGAGACGTACTTCGAGCACTTCCCCGGCGTGTGGCGGCACGGCGACTTCATCAAGCTCAACGCGCGCGGCGGGTGCTACATCTACGGCCGCTCGGACTCCACGCTCAACCGGTACGGCGTGCGCATCGGCTCGGCGGAGATCTATCGCGCCGTCGAAGCACTGGACGACGTCGCGGACAGTCTCGTCGTGTGCCTGGAGCTGCCCGGCGGCGAGTTCTACATGCCGCTCTTCGTGCGCGCCGCGGCGGGCGTGCCCGTCGACGACGCGCTGCGCGCGCGCATCGTCGCGAAGCTGCGCGCCGACTGCAGCCCGCGCCACGTCCCCGACGAGATCGTCGGCGTCGACGCGATCCCGTACACGCTCACCGGGAAGAAGATGGAGGTTCCGGTGCGCCGCATCCTTGCCGGGATGGCGCCGGAAACGGTCGCCAGCCGCGACGCGATGATGCAGCCGGACGCGATCGACTGGTACGTTCGCTTCGCGGAAGCGCGCGTCGCCGCACGCGCGTAGCGGCGTTCAGGTCGTCGGGGAGACCGGCTCGTCGGTGACGGCGATTCGCAGCACGCCGTCGACCTGGCTCATCGTCTCGAAGACGCCGGTGAGCGCGTCCTTGACATCGAGCCGAATGATGAAGCCGATCGACGCGTGCCGCGCGTCGCCGACGCGCTCGATCGTCAACTCGTCGCGGAAGCGGACGTGGTCGGCGCACCGCACGAGCTCGGCGCGCACCGCGTCGAGCGAGGTGCGTGCGAGGTCGGCTTCGATGATGATCGCGATCGACATGCGGCGCGGAAGCAGACGGATCACCGCGTCGTCGGGCACCGACAGCAATGCGAGCGTCAGCAGCGTCAGCGCGACGACCGGCGCAAGCCACGCTTGGTCCCCGAGGCCGATTCCCATCCCGATCGCGGACGCTGTCCAGATGGAGGCCGCGGTGGTGAGCCCGCGCGTCGTGAAGCCTTGGCGTACGATCGCGCCCGCACCCAAAAAGCCGATCCCGGTGATGACGCCGGCGGCGATGCGGGTGTCGTGCAGCAGCGCGGAGTAGGTCGCGAACGCGCACGAGCCGACCGACACGAGCGCGTGCGTGCGGATTCCGGCCGGCTTCTGCGTGTACTGCCGCTGGAAACCGACCGCCGCGCCGAGCAGCGCGGCGAGGATCAGGCCGAGTGCGGGCTGCAGCACGAGCCGTTGCGCCGGCCGCGCGCGCGCAGCGCGGCCGTTTTCGTAGCGATCGCCGCTTCGTACACCGGCTTGCCGCCGGAGTAGGTCGCCAGCACGCGCGTGCCCATGACCGCTTCCGGCTCGACGAGCATCCAGTCGCGGTCGAGCACGGTGAAGTCGGCGTACTTGCCGGGGGAGATCGAGCCCGCGACGTCGTCCATGAAGTTCGCGCGCGCGGCCCAGATCGTCATCGACTTCAAGGCTTCGCGCCGCATCATGCGCTGGCGCGGATACCAGCCGCCCGGCGGTTGATTCGCTTCGTTCTCGCGCGTGATCGCGGCGTGGAACGTGCGCAGCGAGTTCACCGCTTCGACCGGCGCGTCCGTGCCGTTGGCGATGGTGACGCCGGTGTCCAGCAGCGCGCGCCACGCGTACGCGCCGCGCACGCGATCCGGGCCGAGCCGCGCCTGCGCCCAGGCCATGTCGCTGATCTGATGCGTCGACTGCATCGACGGGATCACGCCGAGCCGCGCGAACCGCGGAACGTCCTCGGGTGCGAGTACCTGCGCGTGCTCGATGCGGAAGCGGTGGTCGCGAACGTTCGCCGTGCGCAGCGCGGCCTCGTACGCGTCGAGCACGACGCGGTTGCCGCGGTCGCCGATCGCGTGCGTGCACACTTGGAAGCCGGCTTTCAGCGCGCGCTCGCACAGGCGCTGCACGTCGGCCTGCGACGTGCGCAGCAAACCGGTGTTGCTCGGGTCGTCGCTGTACGGCGCGAGCAGCGCGGCGCCGCGCGAGCCGAGCGCGCCGTCGACGTAGAGCTTGATGGCGCGAAACGACAGCCGGCCGCCGTAGTCCAGCGTGCGCGGGCCGCGCGCGAGGTAGGCGTCGACCAGCGCGGGATCGCTGCCCGCCAGCATGACGTGGTTGCGCAGCGTGTAGCGCCCAGCACGCGCGAGCTCTTCGTACGCCGCGATGACGTTCTGGCCGTTGCCGGGATCGCCGATCGCCGTCAGCCCCCAGCGGTGACATTCCTTGAGCGCCGCTTCGCTCGCGCGCACGAGCTGCTCGTGCGTGGCGGGCGGGATGGCGTGCGTCACCAGCGTCCGCGCGTTGTCGATGAAGACACCGCTCGGCGCGCCGTGCGCGTCGCGCAGGATGCGCCCGCCGGCGGGCTCCTGCGTCGTCGTCGTGACGCCCGCGAGCTCCATCGCCTTCGCGTTGGCGAGCAGCGCGTGACCGTCGACGCGGTGCAGCACGACGGGACGGTTGGGGATCGCGGCGCTGAGCGCATCTTGCGCCGGAAAGTTCTTGTCGGGCCAGAGGTTCTGATCCCAGCCGTCGCCGATGATCCACGGATCGTGCGACGTTGCGGCGAACGCGACGGTGCGGCGCACCACCTCGGCGAACGTTTCGGCGTGCACGAGATCGACCTCGTGCAGCGCCAGACCGACGCCCGTAAAGTGCAGGTGCGCGTCGATGAGTCCCGGCAGCACCGTGACGCCGCCGAGGTCGAGCACCTTCGTACGCGCGCCGCGGAACGCGTGCACACCCTCGCGTGCGCCGACGTAGACGAACCGCCCGTCGCGCACCGCGAACGCCTGCGCGCCCGGCGTGCTCGGATCGATGCTGTCGATCGTCGCGGCGGTGACGATCAGGTCGGCCCCGCCGCCGCCCGTTGCGGCCGAAGCGACCGACGGTGCGGCGGTCGTCGCGGCGAGTCCGGCGAGGAGCGTGGAACGGCGCATCGCACCGAACTTCGGCGAAGGCGCGAAGCGCCCCGCCCCCGAACGCGGCGGCTCGCTATGGCCCCAGCGCGATGACGCCCGTGGTGCTCGCGCTCGTCCTGACCGCGGCGGTGCTGCACGCCACGTGGAACCTGCTCGCCAAACGCGCGCAGGCAGCGGACACCGTCGCGTTCGTGTGGCTCACGACGGCGCTTTCCGCGGCGGTGTACGTCCCCGTGCTCGCGGTGTGGCTCGTCGTCGTACCCCTGCGGCATCCGCTGACCGCGCTCGACCTCGCGTTCATCGCCGGCACCGCCGTCATCCACTCGGCGTATTTTCTGCTGCTGCAAAGGGGCTATCGTGCCGGCGATCTTTCGCTGGTATATCCGCTCGCGCGCGGTACCGGCCCGCTGCTCGCGTCGATCGCCGCGGTGCTTTTTCTCGGTGAGCGCCCGGGCATCGTCGGATCGTTCGGCATCGCGGCGATCGTCGGCGGGATCTTCGTCGCGACGGGAGCGCGGCTGCACGTTCGGCGCGCGCGTGTCTCGATCGGATACGGCCTTGCGACCGGTGCAACAATCGCCGCGTACACGCTTTGGGACAAGCACGCGGTGAGCGCGCTCGCGATCGTGCCGGTGGTGTACGAGGTCGGCCATTACTGCGTGCGAACCGTCCTGATGGCGCCGCTGGTGTGGCCCGGCCCGCGGCGCGCGGCGCTCGGCCCGACCTGGCGCGCGTATCGCACCGAGCTGCTCGGCGTCGCAATCCTGTCGCCGCTCGCCTACATCCTCGTGCTCTTCGCGCTCGCCGTCGCGCCGGTCAGCCTCGTCGCGCCGGCGCGCGAGGTGAGCATCGTGTTCGGCGCGCTGCTCGGCGCGCGGCTGTTCGCGGAGGGCGATGCGCGCCGCCGCGTCGCGGGCGCGTTGCTCATTCTGGCCGGAATCGTCGCGCTCGCACGAAGCTGAGCCCCACCATGCGGGGGCAGCAATCCCGGCATCGAAGTCCGGCCTTCCGGCCCGCTTCGCCGTAGGCGGCCGCGCAGTCTCGCCCCGTGGAGATAGCCCGATTTCACAGACCGCTTGCGTCATACCGTGGACGAATTTCGTGATCAGGCCGGACGGGGCCGCGCACTTCTGCTGCGACGTTCTTTCGCCGTTGACGGTGGACGGACGTCCGGGTAACCTTTCGCGCGACACGCTCGACGATCTGTGGAACGCCGACGAGATCGTGCAGGTGCGCACGGCAATGGCACGCGGCGAGAAGCCCGCGAGCTGCAGCGCCTGCTGGAAGCGCGAAGCCGAAGGGAGCGTCAGCCGGCGGCTCCTGATGAACCCCGGCTACAGGCAGCTCGGCGGCGTGCTTGCCGTGGAGGAACTAGCGCAGCAAGGCGCGGCGACGGGATACCGCCTCGAGCGGCGGCCGGACTGGTTCATGCTCGAGCTCGGGAACGTCTGCAATCTCAAATGCCGCAGCTGCAACCCGCTCTCAAGCTCTCGTATCGCGGCCGATCGCACGCAGGTTGCGTGGACCGGATCCGTCGCGGCGGATGCGAGCAACGGCCCCGCGTGGTACAAAGACGTCGGCAGCATGGCGGAGATGATCGCCGAGGGCGCGCGCGAGAACGCGATGCTTTCGCTGATCGGCGGCGAGCCGTTCCTCATCGACACGACATGGAAGCTGCTGGACGAGCTCGTTACGCGCAAGGTGGCACCGCGCATCTACGTGGGCTTGGTAACGAACGGGATGCAGCGGAGCCCGAAGCTCGAGGTGCTCACGCCGCATTTTCGCGGTTTCAACGTGTCGGTGAGCATCGACGGCTACGGGAAGTTGAACGAGTATCTACGGCACGGCTCGGCCTGGCCGAAGCTGGTGGAGAACCTCGCGTGGCTGCGCGGGCTTCCGCACATCGACGTCGCGATCGCGCCGACGCTGCAGAACTGCAACGCGCTGGACATGGTCGCGCTTCTCCGTTTCGCGGACGAGCTCGACTTGCCGCTGGCGTACAACATCCTCAACGAGCCGGCCCGCTTACGAGCGGTCAACCTGCCGCCGAGCGTGCGCCGGATCGCGGCGCGGCGTCTGCGCGACTATCTCGACGCGGGATGCAAGCCCGTGAACCGCGCCGTCGTGCAGGCGTACTGCGAGGTCCTCGACGGGGCGGGCGACGCCTTCGATCGTGATCTATTCCACGAGTTCATGACGTTTACGAACGACCTCGACGCAGCCCGCGGCGAAAGCCTGCGCGAAACCGCGCCGGAACTGGTAGCGCTCGTGCGCGCGGCCGGTGTCGAATGGTCGCACGATCGCCGGCACGTCGCCGCCGGCGCCGTCCCGCCGCGCTTCGAACCGGCGGATTTGCTGCGGCGCGTCGATCGAACGGTGTCTCCGCACGACGTGATCTTCTCGACCGGTGTCGCCGTGCAGCCGGACTGGTACTTTCGGTCCGGTGCCGATCAGCTCGCCGAGATCGACACGCGGCTGCGCGAGCACGACCATCCCGGGCTGGCGCGCAGTCTCGCCGTCGCGGACTTCGCGTCGCACTACGGCCGCATGACTCGCGTGCTGCGCGCTGCGCTGCCGCACGCCGCGGTCTACGCGTGCGACATCGATCGCGCCGCCGTGCAGTTCTGCGCCGACCAGCTCGGCGCGCTGCCCGTCGTCACCGGCTGGCGGCCCGACGAGGAATCGCTGCCGGACGAGCTCGATGCGATCGTCTGCGTATCGCTGCTGACCCACACGCCGCTCGAGCACTGGCGCGCAGTCTTGCGCGCGTGGGCGCGCATGCTGCGCCCGGGCGGCGTTGCGGCCTTTACCTACCTGTCCGAGCGCCATCTCGAGCCCTGGCTGGCGGGCACGATGCCGCATTACGGAGCGTATCCGAGCGCGTCGTGCGCGGCGGCGGCCGGCGCGCTGCGCGCGAGCGGATTCGGCTTCGCCGCGCTCACGTCGGCGTACGGCGGCGAGCCGCTGTACGGGATCGCGTTCGCGACGGCCGCCGTCGTTCGCCGCGAGCTCGCGGCGGCCGGGCTGGAGCTGTTGCCGACACCCGACGAAGCGAGCCGTCCGTTCGCGCAAGACCTGGTGCTGGCGCGCAAGCCGCGCGAATCGAACGGCCGGCATCCGGGCACTGCCGCGCCTCGGCGCGACGTCTCGGTCGTCGCGCTGTACGATCCGCGCTGTTACGCGCCCGCGGAGCTCGGTGAGGGCGACGCCGCCGATAGCATGTGGGCGCGCCTGATCGCGAGCGATCCGCCGAAGCCGCTGCCGACCGAGCTCGGTTTCGGGGACCCGCGCGTCGCGGAGGTGCGCGAAGCGCAAGCCGCGCTCGCGCGCGAGCACGGCGTCGACGCGTTCTGCTATCTCTACCGTTGGGGACCTGACGGGCCGCGCTGGGACGCGCCGTTTCGCGATCTCGTCGCCACCGCGCGGCCGTCCTTTCCGTTCTGCGTGATGGTCGCACCGGACGGCGCGACGATCTCCGCCGCTGCGGCCGAGCGCATCTTCGATGAGCTCGCGCCGGGCCTCGCGGACCCGCGGTACGTGCGCATCGAAAACCGCGCGCTCATCGTGCTGCGCGATCTCGAGCGATTCGTCGAGCCGCGGGCGGTCGCCGCGGCGTGGCGCGCGGCGGCCGCACGGCGCGGTCTGGGCGAGCTCCATCTCTGCGGTGCGTTGCCGGCGCCCGTCGAGCGCCCCGAAGAGCTCGGGCTCGACTCGTTCGTCGAAGCGCCGTCGCTCGCGCCGGATGCGCTCGCAACTCCCTACCCGTCGCATCGGCTGTTCCGCCGGGTCGTCGCGCGCCGCCGGTCCGCGGACCGGCACGCCGCGGAGTCCTACGAGCTTTGGCTGCACGCGGCGATCGGCGCGACCCGGGCCCGCGGCGAGCAGATCGTGTTCGTCGACGCCTGGAACGACTGGCTCGAAAGCGCCTATCTCGAGCCCGACGACGACGACGGCCGTGCCGCGCTGCTCGCGACGCGGCGCGCGGCGCGCGGGCCCGCGAGCGGGCTCGCGCTGTTGCGGCGCTTGCGCGACGCGCTCGGCGAGATCGGCGAACCGGCCGCGTCCGTGCTCGGCGAGCTCGGCGACGTGGTTGCGGTGCACGAGCACGCGCGCGATCGATTGCTCGCGACCGTCGAGGTCGCGCTCGGGCGAAACGGCGCCGCCTCCACCGAGACGCTGCGCCGCGTGCCGGTGGCGAGCCGCCAGTTTCCCGCCTCCGGCGGGCCTTGCTACGTCGACGCCGTCGGAGACGCCGGCTACGCGGAAATCGCGGCCGCCGTCGCGCCGATCCCGGTGGACGGCGACGAGCTTCGTCTCGGGGGTTGGGCGCATCTCGCCGAGTGCGCACCGGACGTGGTGGAATTGTTCGTCGTGCTCGAGTCCGCCGACGGGCTGAACGATCGCGTCTTTCGCGCCGGCGTGCGGATCGCACGACCGGATGTCCCGGCGGTCTTCGCCGGCTATCCTGCGAACTGCGGCTACGAGACGCACGCAAACCTCGCCGGCGTACCGGCGGGAACCTATCACATCGCGATCGTGCAGAGCACGCCGCAGGCCACGTACCGGGATGCGACCGGCGTGATGATCGAACGCGTGGGAGCGTCGTGTTCGAGCGCCTGACGTGGGAACCCGATCGCGCCGTCCTGGGCGACCTCGTGTTTCGCCTGGAACAGTCTCGGGACGAGCGCTGGGAGCTCGGCGGCGAATGCTTCGCGCTCTACAAGAACCGGCAGCTCATCGACCAGTTCGACCGCTTCTGGTCGACGACGGATTTCCGGCCGCGCCGCATCCTCGAGATCGGTATCTGGGACGGCGGCAGCACGGCGCTGTGGTTCGAGCATCTGCGGCCCGAGCGGCTCGTCGCGGTCGACCAGATGGACCGCGAGGACAGCCCGTATTTCCGTGCGTACGTGGCGGCGAACGGGCTGGAAGACCGCGTCATGACGCGGTGGAGAACGAATCAAGCTGAACGCGCGGCGCTGCTCGAGATCGTCGACCGCGACCTCGGCGGCGAGGTCGACTGCGTGATCGACGACGGGTCGCATCTCTTGGCACCGACGCGCGCGAGCTTCGAGATCCTGTTTCCGCTGTTACCGCCCGGCGGCTTGTACATCATCGAGGACTGGGCGTGGGAACACTGGCCGGAGTTCCAGGATCCGGGCAATATCTGGGCTGCCGAAGAAGGCCTGACCGCGCTGGTCAACGAGCTCGTCGCGGCGACGGGCACCTCGCGAACGCTGATTCGCCGGCTGGCGGTGCACGAAGGCTTCGTCGTCGTCGAGCGCGGCGACGGCGACGCGGCAGGGCACGAGTTTCGGCTCGGCGATCACGTTCGCCGGCGGCCGTGGCGCACAACCGCCGACGTGTCGCGGCCCGAGCCGGACGTCAAGATCATGGCGTTCTATCTGCCGCAATTTCATCCGATCCCCGAGAACGACCGGTGGTGGGGGCAGGGGTTCACCGAATGGTCGCGCGTGGCGCGCGCGCGACCGCAGTTCGAGGCTCACTATCAGCCGCACGTACCGGAGCGACTCGGTTTCTACGATCTGCGCCTGCAAGAGACGCGGTCACGGCAAGCCGCATTGGCGCGCGCCAACGGCATTTACGGTTTCTGCTACTACTACTATTCGTTCGGCATGAAGAAATTGCTCGACCGGCCGCTGGCGGAGATGCTCGCGAGCGGGGAGCCCGATCTGCCGTTCTGCCTGTGCTGGGCGAACGAGAACTGGACGCGCCGCTGGGACGGCGCCGAGAAGGAGCTGCTCATCGAGCAGCGCTACGGTCCCGAGCTCGACATCGCGCTGATCGAGGACATGATGCCGTTCTTTCTCGATCCCCGGTATCTGCGCGTCGGCGGCAAGCCGGTGTTGCTGGTGTATCGGCCGTGCGCGCTCCCGGAGCCGCAGGCAACGATCGCGCGCTGGCGGCGCGCGGCGCGCAAGCACGGAGTCCCCGACTTGCACCTCGTCGCCGCGCTGACGTTCGGCGTGGACGATCCGCGGCGGCTCGGCTTCGATGCGGCGGTCGAGTTTCCGCCGCACGGCGAGATTCTGCCGTCGCTGTACGCCGAGGTCGAGGGGATCGACCCGGCTTTCAACGGTGCGATCGTCGACTACCGCGCGGTGGTCGAACGGCAGCTCGCACGCGCACCGCGCCCCTTTCGCGTCTATCGGACCGCAATGGCCGGTTGGGACAACACCTCTCGGCTCGGGCCGCGCGCCACCGTGTTCCACGGCGCGTGTCCTGAAGCGTACGAGGAGTGGCTGCGTGCGCTCGTCACCGCGGCGCGGCTCGGACATCCCGATCACCGGCTCGTGTTCGTCAACGCATGGAACGAGTGGGCCGAAGGAGCCCACCTCGAGCCCGACCTGCGTTTCGGCACCGGTTATCTGGAGGCGACCCGCCGCGCTCTCGCGCGCTGAGCGGCGTCGAAATCGCGATGGCGCGGAACGGTCCGCTCGCGGGTGTCCGCGTTCTCGACTGCTCGACGATGATCGCGGCGCCGACGACGGCCGCGATGCTCGCCGATTTCGGCGCGGAGGTCGTGAAGATCGAGCGCCCCGGTTCCGGCGATCACGTGCGGCGCTACGGTGCGCAAAAGAACGGCATAGGACTCTATTGGAAGGCGCTCGGCCGGAACAAGAAGAGCGTCGCCCTCGACCTGCACGGCGCGCGCGCGCAGGAACTGCTCCTGCGCTGGCTGCCGCAGTTCGACGTGTTCATCGAGAACTTCCGGCCCGGTACGCTCGAGCGCTGGAACCTGGGCCCCGACCGGCTGCTCGCGGCGGCACCGAAGCTGGTGATCTTGCGCATGACCGCGTTCGGCCAGCACGGACCGTATCGCGACCGGGCGGGATTCGGGACGCTCGCCGAGGCCATGACCGGGATCGCGGCGGTGTCGGGGTACGACGACCGGCCGCCGCTGCTGCCCTCGTTTCCGCTCGCCGACGTGATGGCCGGGCAGGCGGGTGCGGCCGCCGTGTGCGCCGCGTACGCGCGCCGCCTGCGCACCGGCGACGGCGAGGTGATCGACTTCGCGATCTACGAGGCCGTGATGAAGCTCGTCGAGTCGCAGCTCACCGAGTACGCCGCCAACGGGACGGAGCACCAACGGCTGGGCAACCGGCTGGAAGACACCGCGCCGCGCGGCGCGTACCGCTGCGGCGACGGCGCCTACGTCGCGCTGTCGGGGAGCACCCAAGAGGTTGCCGAGCGCGTGCTGCGCACGATCGGGGGCGACGCGCTCGTCGCGGATCCTCGCTTTCGCACGAACGCCGACCGCGTCGCCAACGGCGCGGCGCTCGACGCGCTGATCGACGCGTTCTGCGCGACGCGGTCCCGTGACGACGCGATCGGCGTGCTGGGCGGGGCGGGCTGCGCCGTCGGGCCGCTCGAGTCGATCGCTTCAGTATTTGAAAACCCGCAGGTGAAGGCGCGCGGCTCGCTCGCGACCCTGCACGATCCCGAGCTCGGCGAGGTCGTGATCAACAGCGCCTTCCCGCGGTTCGAGCGCGCCGGCGCTCCGCCGCTGCGGCCCGGGCCGTCCGTGGTCGGCGCGGATACGGAGGAAGTGCTCGCTCGCGATCTCGGTTTGTCGGCCGCCGAAGTGCGCGAGCTCGAAGAAAGCGGCGTCATCGGCCGGCCGCGCGACCGGGACACCGGCGGTTCGAGGACGTAGAGCCCGAGACATCGATCGAGTCGCGCCCGCGCGACGGAAGGAGTCCCCCATGTCCGTGACCCGACAAGGCTTCGTCCTCGGCACCGCGGCGACGTTCGCGACCATCGGTATCATCACGCCCGCGCGGGCCGCCGACTTCGAGCTGAAGTACGGGCACGATCTGCCGGCGGAGCACCCGATCAACGTCCGCTCGGTCGAAGCGTTTGCGCGGATCAAGAAGGCGACGAACGGACGCGTGAACGTCAAGTCGTTTCCGACCAGCCAGCTCGGCAGCGATTCGGCCATGATCGCGCAGCTGCGCTCCGGCGCGATCGAATCGCTCGCGATGCCGGGCGCGTTCCTCAACCAGATCGCGCCGCTCGCGTCGATCGAGAACCTCGCCTATGCGTACCCGAACCGCGAAACCGTCTTCCGCGCGATGGACGGCGATCTGGGCAAGGTGGTGCGCGACGACATCCAGACGCGCGGCGGCATCGTCGTCCTCGAGAAGATTTGGGAGAACGGCTTCCGCGAGATCACGACATCGACCAAACCGATCCACAACGTCGGCGACCTGGCCGGGCTGAAGATCCGCGTGTCGCCGGGCGAGATTCGCGTCGACACGTTCAAGTCGCTCGGGGCGTCGCCGTCGCCGATTGCGCTGAGCGAGCTCTACACCTCGCTGCAGACGCACGTCATCGACGCGCAGGAGAACCCGCTTCTGCTCATCGACCAGCAGAAGTTCTACGAGGTGCAAAAGTACGTCTCGATCTCCGACCACATCTGGTCGGGCTATTGGACGCTGTTCAATCAAGACGTCTGGACCAAACTCGGCAAGGGGATCCAGGACGTGATATCGCGCGAGATGGCCAAGGCCACGCTCGCCGCGCGCAACGACAACGTCAACCTGAACAAGTCGGTGCGCGACAAGCTGACGCGGCGCGGGATGAAGTTCAACGACGTCGACAAGAACAGCTTCAAGCAGAAGCTCGTCGAGGCGAAGTACTACGAGCGGTGGCGCGACAAGTTCGGTCCAAAGGCCTGGGCCGCGCTCGAGAAGTACGCCAACAAGCTCGCGTAGCGCATGAGCGTAGCCGATACCGTCCACGCGGCCGAGACCGCGGCGCTCCACGGTCTTGCGCCCCTGCGGCGGCCGTGGGCGGCGGCGATCGACCGCGCGATCGGAACGGTCGTCGAACCGCTCGCGGCATTGCTCGTGATCGTCGAGATCGCGATCCTTTCGGCGGGCGTCTTCACGCGCTACGTCCTGGGCAACCCGCTGGTGTGGAGCGACGAGCTCGCGACGATCGTCTTCCTTTGGCTCGCGATGCTCGGCGCGGTCGTGGCGTACCGCCGCGGCGAGCACATCGCGCTCTCCGTGCTGGTGCGGCGGTCGCCGCCGCGCATGCGCGCGATCCTCGAGGCGATCTCGTCGGTCGTCACGGCGATCTTCGTGATCGAGCTCATCCCCGCGACGCTGAAGTTCTTCAAGCAAGAGCAGATCGATCTCACGCCCGCGCTCGCCATCCCGCGGTCGTACGAAGTCCTCGCGATCATCGTCTGCCTCTCGCTGGTCTTGATTATGGCGCTGTTGCGGCTGTCGGAGCAGGATCCAAAAATCGTCGCCGGCGTCGTGGTCGCCGCCGTCGCGATCAGCGCCGGATTCTGGTTCGGGCGCGGCGCGTTCGCCGGCCTCGGCAACCTCAACCTCGTGCTGTTCTTCGTCGTGCTGACCGGCGTGTGTATCGTGATCGGGGTGCCGATCGCGTTCTCGTTCGGACTCGGCACGCTGAGCTATCTCGCGATCGTCACGACCGTTCCGCTGAGCACCGTGTCGGGGCGCATGCAGGAGGGGATCAGCAACCTCGTGCTGCTCGCGGTTCCGCTGTTCATCTTCCTCGGCTTGCTGATGGAGACGGCGGGGATCGCGAAGCGGCTCGTCGCCGCGCTCGCGAGCCTCGTCGGCCACCTGCGCGGCGGGCTGAGCATCGTGCTCGTCGGCGCGATGTACCTCGTGTCCGGGATCTCGGGCTCGAAGATCGCCGACATGGCCGCGGTCGCGCCGGTGCTGTTCCCCGACATGGAGCGCCGCGGTCAGAAGCGCACGTCGATGATCGCGCTGCTCGCGACGTCGGGCGCGATGGCGGAGACGATCCCGCCGAGCCTCGTGCTGATCATCATCGGCTCGGTCACCGGCGTGTCGATCCAGGCGATGTTCACCGCCGGCCTGCTGCCCGCGGCCGTCATCTCGCTGCTGCTGATCGCCGTCGCGCTGTGGGACGCGAAGCGCGAGAACGCGACGCTCTCGGTGCGCGCGCCGATGCGCGCGGTCGGGTGGGCCTTCTTCGTCGCGATCCCCGGCCTCATCCTGCCGCTCGTGATCCGCTACTTCGTCGTCAAGGGGATCGCGACCGCGACGGAGGTCAGCGTCGTCGGGATCATCTACACGCTGATCGTCGGCGTGTTCATCTACCGCGGTTTCAAATGGCGCACGCTCTATCCGACGCTGATCGAAACGGTCTCGCTGGCGGGCGCGATCCTGCTCATCATCGCGACCGCGACCGCGATGGGCTGGGCGCTCACGCAGTCGGGCTTCGCGCAGCAGCTCGCCGACATCCTCGGCCACGCGCCGGGCGGCAAAGCTGGGCTCATGCTGCTGTCGATCATCATGTTCATCTTCCTCGGCTCGGTGCTCGAGGGGATTCCGGCGATGGTGCTGTTCGGACCGCTGTTGTTCCCGATCGCGAAGGCCGCGGGGATCAACGAGGTCCACTACGCGATCGTGGTCGTGCTCGCGATGGGCGTCGGGCTGTTCTCGCCGCCGGTCGGTATCGGGTTCTTCTCGGCGAGCGCGATCGGCAAGGCGAACCCGGAAAACGTCGTGCGGCCGCTGATCCCGTACCTGATCGCGCTGCTGATCGGGTTGCTGATCGTCGCGTACGTACCGTGGATCTCGCTCGGTTTTCTACCAAAAGCTGCAGGCCAATAAGATGAAGACGTACCGGATCGCGACGATCCCCGGCGACGGGATCGGCAAGGAAGTCGTGCCCGAGGGCATCCGCGTGCTCGACGCGGTCGCGCGCAAGCACGGCTTCGGGTTCGAGTGGCAGCACTTCGACTGGAGCTGCGAACGCTACGCGCAGACCGGCGCGATGATGCCCGAGGACGGTCTCGCGCAAATCAAAGGCCACGACGCGATCTTCTTCGGCGCGGTCGGTTTCCCGAACGTGCCCGATCACGTGTCGCTGTGGGGTTTGCTCATCCCGATGCGCCGCGGTTTCCAGCAGTACGTCAACCTGCGGCCGGTGCGGCTGATGCCGGGCATCACGTCGCCCCTCGCGGGGCGCAGCGCCGGCGACATCGACTTCTGGATCGTGCGCGAGAACACCGAAGGCGAGTACTCGTCCGTCGGCGGACGGATGTTCGAAGGCACCGACGCGGAGCTCGTCGTCCAGGAGAGCATCTTCACGCGGCGCGGCGTCGACCGCATCCTGCGCTACGCGTTCGAGCTCGCGCGCAGCCGGCCCAAGAAGCACCTCACGTCGGCGACGAAGTCGAACGGTATCGCGATCACGATGCCGTACTGGGACGAGCGCTTCAAGGCCGTCGGCGCGGAGTACGGCGACGTGAAGACGGACCAATACCACATCGACATCCTCACCGCGCACTTCGTGCAGCATCCCGACTGGTTCGACGTCGTCGTCGGCTCGAATCTGTTCGGCGACATCCTCTCCGATCTCGGTCCGGCGGTGACCGGCACCATCGGCATCGCGCCGTCCGCGAACCTCAACCCGGAGCGCGAGTTCCCGTCGCTGTTCGAGCCGGTGCACGGTTCCGCGCCCGACATCGCCGGCAAGGGCGTCGCGAACCCGATCGGCCAGATCTGGTCGGGCGCGATGATGCTCGACCACCTCGGCCATCCCGACGCGGCGGCGGAGGTGGTGCGGGCGATCGAAGCGGTGCTCACCAGCGGTCCGCGCACGCGCGAGATCGGCGGCACCGCGGGCACCGAAGAAGTCGGCAAAGCGATCGCGGCCGCGATCTGAGATGAACGTCGCCGAACGCCCTCGCGTGGTCGTGCTGACGCGCGTGCCCGATGTGGTTCTCGAACGCTTGCGCGAGCGTACCGACGTGACCGACGTCTCCGGCCTGCCGCGCGCGGAATGGCGCGCGGCGCTCGCCGGCGCGACCGGCGTGCTGAGCAGCTCGAACGTACCGATCGACGCGGCGTTCCTTGCCGAAGCGCCCGCGCTGCGCATCGTCGCGATGCAGTCGGTCGGCTACGACAACGTCGACGTGCCGCGGTTGCGCGAGCGCGGCATCGCGCTGTCCAACTCGCGCGGCTCGCTGGTCGAGGCGGTCGCCGACCTCGCGTACGCGCTGGTCATCATCGCGGTCCGGCAGCTCGGCCCGGCGATCGCGTGGGCGCGCGACGGCCGCTGGCTGGCTCACGGCGATCCGCCGTACAGCCACGATCTCGAAGGCGCGACGCTGGGCGTCGTGGGTTTCGGCGCGATCGGCGTCGCGCTCGCGCGCCGCGCGCAGGCCAGCAAGATGCGCGTGATCTACCACACCCGCACGCCGCGCGACGACGACGCGCAGACCGGCGGATCGTATCGCACGTTCGACGCGCTGCTCGCGGAGGCCGACTGCGTCGTCGCGCTGTTGCCGCTGACGCCGCAGACGCGCGGTATGTTCGGCGCCGATGCGTTCGCGCGCATGAAGCCGAGCGCGACGTTCGTGAACGCGGCGCGGGGCCCGATCTGCGACACGAACGCGCTGCTGCGCGCGCTCGAGCAGAAGAAGATCGCGGGCGCGGTGCTCGACGTGACGGATCCCGAGCCGCTGCCGCCCGAGCATCCCCTCTACGCGCGCGAGGACGTCGTGATCGTCCCGCACGTCGGCAGCGCGACGATCGAGACGCGCACCCGCATGGCGATGCTGGCCGCGCAGAACCTGCTCGCGTTCGCCGCCGGCGAGCCGCTGCTCACGCCCGTCTAAACGCGCGCGCGAGCGTAACGGCGAGCCAGCCGCCGAACGCGCCGCACAGCACGTCGAACGCGTTCGACACGAGCCCTTCGTGGGCGTGGTGCAGCTTTTGCGCGACCTCGACCAGCGCGGAGAACGCCGCCACGATGAGCGCCGCTCGCAGCGCCGGCCGGCTCGTCCGCGGCAGGGCCGCGTGGGCGACGAAGCCGATGAGCGTGAACGCGAGGATGCTGTAGGCCTTGCGCAGGACGACCACCGCCGACAGCCACTCGCCGTCGTCCTCGCCGAACAGGTGCTCGATCAGCCCGACCGGCAGCGTGCGGTTGTAGACGCGATGGCTGGTCGCCGCCCAGAACGCGATCGTGAGGACCACGGCGGCCGCGAGCACCGCCCACGCGCGCCGGCTCAGGCCGAGCCCGGGGGGCGGGCCCGGTCCGACCAGAGCCGGGCAGCCGGCCCGGCCTCGCCTCGCCTACGTGTCATGATTGCGTTAGTACCCCGTTCATTAAAGGATGGGGAACGCAAACCGACAAACGCCCGTTTCATTCCTGGATACTTGTATCCAGCGTTGGCTGACCGTATGCGGACTGGGTGGCGGGCCGTTCGAGAACGCCGTCCTCCCGATGCACTACGACTCCGACTTACCGGCTTCGCGAGAGATTTGCTCTGTCGCGAACTTTTCACACGTGGAGGCACTCTTCAAATGGATGCATCGCATCCCTCGCGCCCGTTGGCCCGCATCATGACCGCGCTGTGCGCGGCCGTCGTGCTGTTCGCCGGCGCGATCAACGCCGCTGGCGCGCAGACCGTGCCCGCCGCGCAAACCGCGCAGACCGCATCGGTTGCGACGGCCGCCGCCGAAGCGCAGCCCGCGCCGGCCCCCAATGCCGCGCCGGCTGTGACCCCAAGCAACTCGGACCCGGCGAGCGTGATCGCCCAGACGACGCCGAAACCGGCGCCGAAGCCCCCGCCGCCGCTCAGCCACCTGCCGGTCATCGACTTCGTGCTGACGTACACGCAGCCGGCCTATTACGGCTCGAATGCGAACATCAAGGGCTACGACCCGATCGATCTCGGCGGCACCGTTCGCTTCCCGATCACGCGCAAGATCAACCTCTTCTTCGACCGGATCACGGAAGGGCCCATCAACCAGGGGCTGGAGTGCGTGATCCAACCCCCCGGCGGGCGGCTGTGCTCGAGCGACACCCGTGACATCATCCTCCAGTACCACGGCACCTATACCTTCAACCGATTCCTGACGATGGACGTCGGCGATTCGTTCCGCCACCGTATTTGGAGCAGCGGCGGAAACGGCGTGAGCACCGTGCCGTTCTTGTGCAACAACAGCGGCCAATCAACCGGCGCGAATTGCACCGTGAGCTCGACCGAGCACCACTTCGCATACCTGGGATTCAGCTACACGACGAAGCCGATCGCTGAGCTGTTGCACAGCACGTTCGTGCTCAGCCTCACGGGCGACTCGCAGAACGTCGACCACCACGTCGGCATCGTCTGCAGCGCTGCGAGCCGCGCGCTGGGCGCGAACTGCACCAACCTCGTCAACGGCCAGGTCGGCTTCATCGACCAGAACCCGCGCCAGTCGGTCTACTACGAGACGACGCAAGGTATCTCGATGATCGTGCCGGTCGATCCGAAGCACGGCACGTCGCTGCTGCTCAACGAGCGCTGGGGCGCGCTGAACTTCTACGAGAACGCTGGGTTCAGCGGCACCACCGTCGGCGCCGTCAGCGCCCCGTACCGGTGGAACTCCGCGTTCTTGTATCAGCTCAGCAAGCGTTTCAGCCCGGGCTTCACGCTGGCGCTGCGCCACACCGACTACCATGCAATCCCGCAGGGCGCGCCGTTCCTGTTCCCCAACGCGATTCACGTCGGCTCGTGGGACGTCATTAGCACGTTCCACGTCGACACGAACACGTTCTTCCACTGATCTGACCGGGTGATTCGATCGGCTCGGCGCCCGGGAGCTTCGGCTTCCGGGCGCTTTGCCGTCCGGAGGAGCCCGTTACGAACGGCCGAAGTGCCGTTTCTGGATACCTGGATACAAAATGGGAGAGGTTCTCTGAGTCCCGGGCTCGCGACGATCCCACGTTTCGTCTACGCCGCCGCCGACCGGTTCGGTTCTGCGGCGTTTCTGACGTCCGCCACCGAGCGCCGGACGTTCGTCGAAACGGCCGGGAACGTCGCGCGCGGGGCGGCGTGGCTGCGCGACCGCGGCGTTATGCGCGGCGACCGCGTACTCATCAGCGGCGGCAACAGCGTCGCGACGATCGAAGCCTGGCTCGCCGCGGTGCACGCCGGCGCGATCCCGGCCGCAATCAATCCGGCGCTGACCGAGCCCGAGCTGCAATACGTCGTCGACGACCTGCGGCCGCGCATCACGCTGCTCGGCGACGAGCAGATCGGCGCGATGCACGCGGAAGCCCGCGATGCGACGCCGGCCCCGATCCCTGGCGGTGAACCGGCCGATGCTGCGGCGATCGTGTACACGTCCGGGACGACGAGCCGCCCGAAGGGTGCGCTCGTGCGCCACCTCGCCTACACCGGCGCGGGGCAGTCGATGCGTTCGTGGCTGGGCTTGCGCGACGCCGAGCGGCTGTGGTGCGTGCTGCCGTTCTTTCATATCAACGCGCAGGCGTACTCGCTGATGACGGCGCTCGCGAACGGCTACGAGATGTTCGTCGCGCCGAAGTTTCGCGCGTCGACGTTCTGGCGCGACGCCGCCGAGCTCGGCGTCACCGAGGTCAACCTGATCGGCGCGATGGTCGCGATCCTCGCGCGTCAGCCCGAGGAGATGTTCGTGCGGGGCGCGCTGCGCACGATCTACGCCGCGCCGGCGCTCGAGCCGGCGGAGAACCGCGCGCTCGAAGCGCGCTTCGGCGTGCGCATCGTGACCGGGTTCGGCATGTCGGAGTGCACCTTCGGCTGCATCGAGACGCCGACGTCGCGTGCCAAGAGCGCGAGCATCGGGGCGCCGCGCAGCCATCCGGACGGCCTGATCGCGAACGAGCTGCGGATCGTGGCGCCCACCGGCGAGCTCGCGCCGTGCGGGACCGCCGGCGAGCTGCAGTTTCGCAACGCGGCAGTGATGCCGGGATATTGGAACGCGCCGGAGATCACGGAGCGCACCCTGCAGGACGGCTGGCTGCGCACGGGCGATGCGGGCTACGTCGACGAGGACGGCGACGTGGTGCTCGTCGGCCGCTACAAAGAGATGATCCGGCGGCGCGGCGAGAACGTCGCTCCGCGCGAAGTGGAGGACGCGCTCGTGCTGCATCCCGGGGTGCAGCAAGCTGCGGTCGTCGGCGTTCCGTCGGCGCTCTCGGAGGAAGACGTCGTCGCGTGCGTCGTCCGCGCGCCGGGCGCGACGGTCGACGAAGCCGAGCTGCGCGCGTGGTGCGCCACGCGGCTCGCCCCGTACAAGATCCCCGTGCGCATCGTGTTTCTCGACGCGTTCCCGCTGACGCCCACGATGCGCGTCGCAAAGGAACGGCTCAAGGCCGAGATCGCGCCGCTGCTCGCGGAAGCGCAGCGATGAGGCGCGTGCGCGAGGACCTCGCGGAGGTGACGCCGATCGCGGTGGTGCGCCACCCGCGGATGAAAGAGGGCATCGTCGACTCGGTGCGTCGCGCGATCCTCGAGGGCAAGCTCGCGCCGGGGACCGTGCTGCGCCAGGAGCATCTCGCCCGCCAGCTGCACGTCAGCCGCACGCCGCTGCGCGAGGCGCTCATCGCGCTCGAACGCGAGGGCTTCGTTACGATCGCGCCGAGCGGTGCGGCGTCGGTGGTGTCGCTGGACGCGCGGGACGCGCTCGAGATCATGGACCTGCGCGAGATGGTCGACGGGCTGGCCGCGCGGCTCCTCGCGCAGCGCGGGCTCGGCGCGGAGCTGGACCGCGAGCTCAGCGCGCTCGCGAAGACGATGCGCACGAACGCCGCTCGCGACCAGCACCGCTACCTCGTCGCCAACGCCGACTTCCACGTGAAGATCGTCGAGGCGACCGGCCACGCGCGCCTGCAGCAGTTCGTCCCGCTCGTGCGCATGTCGGCCCAAGTGGTCTACACCCGGCTGCAGAACCAAGGCCGCCGCCTGACGCACTCCGCCGACGAGCACACGCGCGTGCTCGACGCCATTCGCGCGGGCGATGCCGATGCGGCCGAGCGGCTCGCGCGCGAGCACGTGCGCAACGCGGCCGCGCACTGGCTGGAGCGGTAGCGCGCGTGGCGTTCGTTCGCGCCGCCGATCTCGTGGTGCACTACGCCGTCGACGGTCCGCCGGACGCGCCCGTCGTGATGCTCGCGAACTCGCTCGGCACGAACTTCCACATGTGGGACCAGCAGGTCGCTGCGCTGACACGGACGCATCGTGTCCTGCGGTACGACATGCGTGGTCACGGCCTGACCGACACCACGCAGGCGGGCGACGCGGATGCGGCGACGATCGAGCGCCTTGCCGCCGACGCCGTCGCGCTACTCGACGCGTTCGCGATCAAGCGCGTCGACTTCGTCGGCCTATCCATCGGCGGCATGGTCGGTCAGCGCGTCGCCGCGGAATACGCCGATCGGGTCGACTCGCTCGTGATCTGCGCGACCGGGAACCGCATCGGCACGGCGGCGGGCTGGAACGAGCGTATCGAAACGGTGCAAAGCCAAGGGATCGCCCCGATCGCCGACGCGGCGATGGGGCGCTGGTTCACCGCCCGTGCGCACGCGGAAAGGCCGGAGCTCGTCCGGGGCTTTGCCAACATGCTGACGCGCACGCCGGTGGACGGCTACGTGGACGGCTGCCGGGCGGTGCGCGACGCGGACCTGCGCACCGACGACGCGCGCATCCGCTGCCGCACGCTGATCGTCGCGGGCGCCGAGGACCCGACGACGACGCCGGCGATGGGTGCCGAACTGCGCGACGCGATCCCGGGCGCGGAGCTGATCGTTCTCGAAAACGCCTCGCACATGCTGTGCGCGGAACAGCCGAGTGCGACCGACGCAGCGCTGCTGCTTTTCTTGGAGGGCGGATGATGACCGACGAACGGTACGAGCGCGGGATGGTCGTGCGGCGCGCGGTGCTCGGCGAGGAGCACGTCGAGCGCGCGCAAGCCGGCACGACCGAGTTCACGCGCGATTTCCAAGAGCTGATCACGCGCTATGCGTGGGGCGAGGTGTGGACGCGGCCGGGTCTCGACCGCAAGACGCGCAGCCTGCTCACGATCGCCATCCTCGCGTCGCTCGGGCGCTCTGAGGAGCTGCGACTGCACGTGCGCGCGACGCGCAACACCGGTGCGACGCGCGACGAGGTGCGCGAGGCGCTGCTGCAGGTCGCCATCTACGCCGGCGTTCCGGCCGGAAATTCCGCGTTCGCGCACGCTGCGGCGGTGTATCGCGAGCTCGACGATGAGGCCACGCCGTGATCGCACCGCCGCCGTACGCGCGCGAGCGCGACGGAACGCAGCCGCCGTACGACTACCCGCCGTACACCAGCACGATCAAGCGCCATCCCACGCGCGCGCTGATCGAAGCCCCGCACACGCTGTCCGAAGTGACCGGCCCGACCTTCGACGACCTGTGGTGCGGCCCGAACGCCGCCGACCTCACGCGCGTCGGCGGCCGCACCGCGGAAGCGCAAGGGCAGCGCATCATCGTGAGCGGGCGGGTGCTCGACGAAGCCGGGCGCCCGGTGCGCGGAACGCTCGTCGAAGTGTGGCAGGCGAATGCCGCCGGACGGTATCACCACGGCAGCGATCTGCACGACGCGCCGCTCGATCCGAACTTCACCGGCGCGGGCCAAGTCGTCACGGACGACGAGGGGCGCTATCGCTTCCTCACGATTCGGCCCGGCGCGTATCCGTGGAACAACACGTACAACGCGTGGCGGCCGGCGCACATCCACTTCTCGGTGTTCGGACCGAGCTTCGCGACGCGGATGATCACGCAGATGTACTTCGCGGGAGATCCGCTGCTCGCGACCGACCCGGTGTTCCACAGCATCCCCGATGCCGCGGCGCGCGAGCGTTTGATCGCGGCGTACGACGCGGATCTCAGCGAGGCGGAGTATGCGCTCGGCTTTGCCTGGGACGTCGTGCTGCGCGGGCGCCTCGAAACGCCGTGGGAGCACGCGCGATGACGCTCATCCCGACCAGCTCGCAGACGATCGGCCCGTTCTTCCGCGAAGCGCTCGAGCGCCCCGCGTGGAGCGATCTCGTCCGCGACGGCGCGTCCGGACCCGCGATTCGGATCGAGGGCACCGTGCGCGACGGCGACGGCGCGCCCGTGCCCGATGCGCTGCTGGAGCTGTGGCAAGCCGACGCGAACGGGCGCTATGCGCATCCCGAGGACAGCGGTCCCGTTCCGAGCGCCCGGCGTTTCCGCGGCTTCGGGCGCGCCTGCACCGACGCCCAGGGGCGCTTTTGGTTCCGCACGATCGTCCCGGGTGCCGTCGCGGGCGCGAACGGCGTGATGCAAGCGCCGCACGCTAACGTGAGCGTGTTCGCGCGCGGGCTGCTCAAGCGGCTCGTGACGCGCATCTACTTCGCGGACCGCGCGAGCGAGAACGCGCGCGACCCGTTGCTGTCGTCGATTGCGGACGATGATGCGCGCGCGACGCTGATCGCGCAACGCGCCGACGGTCCGGACGGGCCGGTGTACCGGTTCGACGTCGTGCTGCAGGGCGCGGGCGAAACCGCGTTCCTGGCGATCTGAGCGCGAGCGCACGAGCGTGATCGCGGGCGGCTGGGAAATCTACGGCGAGCTGTACGGCACCACGGCGATGCGCGAGATCTTCTCGGCGCGCAGCCGGCTGCGCGCGATGCTCGACGTCGAGGTCGCACTCGCGCGCGCGCAAGCGCGCCTCGGCGTGATCCCGGCCGAGGCGGCGGACGCGATCGCCGCGGCGGCGGACGTCGACCGGCTCGACGTGCCGGCCATCGCCGCGCGCACCGACGTCGTCGGCTATCCGGTCGTCCCGCTGACCGCGCAGCTCGCGCGGCTGGCCGGTCCCGACGCGGGCCGCTACGTGCACTGGGGCGCCACGACGCAGGACGTTCTCGACACCGCAACCGTGCTGCAGCTCGGCGAAGCGCTCGCCGCGATCGAGGCCGGCGTGCGCGGAATCGTCGACGCGCTCGCGCCGCGCGCACGCACGCACCGTGACGACGTGATGGCCGGGCGCACGCACCTGCAGCACGCGCTCCCGATTACGTTCGGCTACGCGTGCGCGCTGTGGCTGCACCCGCTCGTCGCCCACCTCGACCGCCTGCGCGACGTGCGCGAGCGCGTGCGCACGGTGCAGTTCGGCGGCGCGGTCGGAACGCTGGCCTCGCTCGGCACGCGCGGTCGCGACGTCGCCGTCGCGCTCGCCGAGGAACTGAAGCTTCGCGTACCGGACGCTCCGTGGCACGCCGACCGCAGCGCGTTTGCCGACGTTGCGTGCGCGATCGCGCTGCTATGCGGCAGCCTCGCCAAGTTCGCGACCGACGTCGCACTGCTGACGCAGACGGAAGTCGCCGAAGTGTTCGAGCCGCACGAGCCGGGCCGCGGCGGTTCGAGCGCGATGCCGCAGAAGCGCAACCCGATCGCGAGCGAGTACGTGCTGGCCGCCACGCGCGGCGTGCACGCGCTCGTGCCGGTGATGCTCGCGGCGATGGCCGGCGACCACCAGCGCTCGACGGGGCCGTGGCAGAGCGAGGAGATCGCGCTGCCGCAGATCTGCGTGCTCGCGTCGGCCGCATGCGCGCACGCGCTGCAGATCGCGGGCGGCATGACGGCCGACACCGCACGCATGCGCCGCAACGTCGATGCGAGCGGCGGCCTGATCGTTGCCGAAGCCGTCGCGACCGCGCTCGCGGCGTCGCTCGGCCAGCAGCGCGCGCACGCCGCCGTCGAGCGCGCCGCGTCGGCAGCGCTCGAGTCGCACCGCGCGTTCGCCGACGTGCTCGCGGAGACGCCGGAGATCGCTGAGCGCTACGACCGAGCCGCGCTCGCCGCGTTGCTCGACCCCACCCGTTCCATCGGCGAAGCAGGCGCGGTGATCGACCGCGTTCTCGCTCGCATCCCTGCCCACTCCACACGAAACGAAGGAAGCCCATGAAGCGAACGACTTTTCTGTCTACCGCCGCTGCTGCCGGAACCGCGCTCGCCGCACCGAGCTTCACCCTTGCCGCCGGAACGGCCGCGACGGTGAAGATCGGGTTCCTCGAGTCGTTCAGCGGCGTGTTCTCGGATCTCGGCGGCGTGCACAAGCTGGGCGCGCAGCTCGCGCTCGCCGACGCGAACAAATCCGGCCGCGTGAAGTTCGAGTTCGTGTTCGGTGACGACGGGTCCAACCCGGCGACGGCGACCACCGAGGCGCGGCGCCTCATCACGCAAGAGAACGTGGACGTGCTGTACGGCGGGACGTCGTCGGCGAACGGCGGCGCGCTCGAACCGCTCACGCTCGACGCGGGCATCTTCAACCTCTCGCTCGGGCCGCAAGACTCGTCGCTGACGGGCGCAAAGGCGTCCAAGCTGACGTACCGGTTCGGTCCCAACGTGCGGATGCTGCTCGGGCCGGTACTCCGCCGTGCGCTCGCGCTGGGCAAGAAGTGGTACTTCATCCAGGCGGACTATGCGCTGGGCAAGGACGCGTACGCGCAGATGTCGGCCGCGCTCAAGCGCGCAGGCGGCACCGAGGTGGGCCACGACATCGTCAAGCTCGGCACGAGCGACTTCTCTTCGGAGCTCACCAAGCTGCGCAACAGCGACGCCGACGTGTTCGTGCTCTGCAACAGCGGACTCGATGCTGCGAACACGGCGAAGCAATGGGTCGACTTCGGGCTCAACAAGAAGATGCACTTGACGGGGATCTCGCTCGAGGACATCTACTACAAGGCGCTGCCGCTGGACGCGGTCGTCGGCGCGACGTTCCCGGTGCTCTGGGCGCCGACCGTCTCAGCGTCCGCGGCGAAGCTCGCCAAACGGTTGCGCGAAGGCATTCCGGGACCGATCGGCGGGCGCCACTACTTGGGCTACATGTCGGCGTGGTCGTTGATGGAGCGCATCAAGACGGCCGGCACCACGAAGGCCGACAAGCTCTACGCGGCCTTCGAGAACTACAGTTTCGACGCCGCGAAGAGCTCGCGCTCGACGTATCGCGGCTGCGATCACCAGTGCATTCAGGACGTCTACGCGGGCTCGACCGTCTCGTCGGCAAAGTTCGGCAAGACGGAGTTCATGTACGACATCGTCGGCGAAGTGCCGGCGTCTGAGTCCGACGGCACGTGCGACTCGCCGTGGGCGAAAGCGGCGACGGCGAACATGGCAACGCAGAAAATCGCCGACCGCGCGGGGTACACGCCCAAGACCTGGTAAGAAGTCGGTCTCAACTAGGTGGTCTAGGTTTTGTAGCTCGGGTCCTTCGCGTCGAGCATTCGCAGCTGCGGCGCCCATGCGAGCTTCGCGACTTGCGGCACGCCGCGCGCTTGCCGCGTGACGAGCTCCTGCACCTCGCGGCTGGGGTAGTGCAACTGCGCGGCGCCGCCCGCGAGCGCGGCGATCTGCATCGTGCACGCGCGTTCGAGAAAGTACATCGCGAGAAACGCTTCGGGAACGTTTTCGCCGACGGTCAGCGTGCCGTGGTTGCGCAGCAGCATCGCCTTCTTGGCGCCGAGGTCGGCGACGAGGCGCGGGCGCTCGTCGAGGTCGAACGCGATCCCTTCGTACTCGTGATACGCGATGTCGTCCCGCACCACCAGCGCGGTCTGGTTGAGCGGCAGTAGGCCGTCTTTCTGACACGACACCGCGACGCCGTCGCGCGTGTGCAGATGCAGCACGCACTTCGCGTCCCCGCGCGCGGCGTGCACCGCGCTGTGGATCGTGAAGCCGGCCGGATTGACGAAGTACGGCGTGGGTTCGACGACGTTGCCGTCGAGATCGACCTTCACCAGATTCGACGCGCTGATCTCCGTGAACAGCAGCCCGTACGGGTTGATCAAGAAGTGGTGGTCCGGGCCGGGGACGCGGGCCGAGATGTGGGTGAAGATGAGGTCGTCCCAGCCGTAGTGCGCGACGAGCCGGTAGCAGGCGGCGAGGTCGACGCGGGTCTCCCACTCTTCGTTCGAGACGCGGGCGCGAACGGACGTCAGGTCTACGAGGGCGGCGGTGGCGGTCATGCGATGCTCCTGATCGGGCGAACCCATATCATTCGAAGACGGCCGGCAGGAGTCCCATCGGGACCCTGCCGGCCGTTTCGCGACCGCTCTTCAGGGGGGAGTCGCGGTCAGCGCTGGTAGCGGTTGTAGCCGGATCCGTTCCCGGTGACGTCGATCTCGTTGGCGCTGAAGGTGCCGTCCTGGTTCCAGTTGCCGATCACGCGGACGCGCTCGCCCGGGCTCAGGTTGGAGCCGGTCGGGTTGATCACCGTGCCGTTGTGCAGCACGACGTGCGTGCCGTTGCTCAGGTACAGGTTGTACGGCGAGAACGAGCGGACGCTGCCGCTGAGCTGGCCGCCGCGGTTGCCGTAGCCGCCGTTGTTATAGCCGCCGTTGTTATAACCGCCGTTGTTATAACCGCCGTTGTTATAACCGCCGTTGTTGTAACCGCCGTTGTTGTAGCCGCCGTTGTTGTAGTTGCCGTTGTTGTTGTTGCGGTCGTCGCGATCCCGCTGGTTACCGCGGTTGTTGTCGTCCTGGCCGCGTTGGCGCTGACGGCCGTTGTTCCATTGACCGTTGTTGCCGTTGTTCCACTGGCCGTTGTTGCCGTTGTTCACGCACTGGCCGTTGCCGTTGCGCCATTGCCCGTTCGGACAGCCGTTGTTGTTGTTGGTGTTCTGATCGGGCGCCGCCATCGCGAGGGACGGGAGCGCGATCAGCGCGGTCGCCGCGAGCGTGCGGATGATCGAATGAGGCCTCATGAATGCTCCTGGTTGGACACGAATGGTGCGCAGCACCGTACGCAGAGAACGTACGCAACCCCATGAGAATGCTGTGAGAAGGCTGGGATTGCGACTGCTTGGAGCGGCAAGCGGCCGGGTGGATGGTACCGCCGGTCGAGCGAGAAGATTCCCGCGTGAAGGTCCTCGTGCCGCTGTGGCTCGCGTGCGTGGCCGTCCTGCTCGCGCGGCGGCCCGACCTGCTCGCGACGCCGCAGCTCTATGCCGAGGACGGCGTGATCTTTTTTCGTGACGCGACCGTGAACGGCGTCGCGTCGCTGTTCGCGCCGTACGCCGGCTATCACCAGCTCGTCGCGCGTGCGATTGCGTTGCTGGCGTTCCCGCTCCCGGCGGGCGTGCAGCCCGCGGTGTACTCGTGGATCAGCGTCGGGCTTGCCGCGGCCTGCTGCGCGGCGCTCGTGCCGTTGTTGCGCAGCGTCATCCCCGACGCCGGATTGCGCGCCTTTGCAGCGCTCGGCGTGGCGGCCGCAATTCCGTCGAACGAGATCATCGGCAACGTCGCGTCGCTGCAGTGGTACCTGCACGTGCCGATGTTCGCCGCGACGCTCGTCGCGCTTCCCGCGCGCGCCGTAACCGCGGCGCGCGTCGCCGCGATCGTCATCGGTTTTACGACACCGCAGGGTCTGCTCGCCGCGCCCGTTGCAGCGTTTCTGTGGTGGCGCAGATCGCCGGGACGCGATCCGTGGATTGCGACGCTGTACGCGGGCGCCGCGCTGGTCAACGTCCTCACGTCGCCGCGCGATACCGGCGGGCGGGCAACCGCACACGTCGTGCAGGCGCTGGGAACCGTGACGGCGTTTCGCGTCGGTGACACGCTCGCGCTCGGCAAAACACTCGCCGAGACGCTTGCGGCGAGCGCGACCGGTGCCGGCGTCGCGCTCGGATTGGGCGTGATCGCAGCGTTGCTGGCGGCGCTCGCATGGCGGCGCGGCGCGGCGTTCGCCGGCGTCTTCGCGTATGCGATCGTCGCCCCGGTCGCGCTGGTTCTGGCCACGCGTTCATTCGACGCCGCGGGTTTCGCCGGCTACGCCTTCTTCGGCGCGGACCGCTACTTCATCGTGCCGTGCGCTGCCGCCATCGTCGCATTTGCCGCTCTGGCAGCGACGATTCGGTACGCGCTGCTCGCGCGCGCTGCGGCGGTCGCGGCGCTCGGTTACGGCGCGTCCGTGAACTTTCACGAGCCGCAAAGCCCGCTCGACGAACGTTGGGCTGCCGCGGCACCGGCGCTCGACGCCTGGCGTGCCGAGCGCGACGGCGGCGCGCCCGCCGCGGAGACTTCGGCGCCGATCCCGCCGCCGAATTGGAAGATCGTGTTGCCGGCGTGCGGCGCGGGCGGCCACGGCGGACCGTTTCCAAGCTGTCCCGGCGCTCAGTGAACGAGCGGTACCTCCGCGAGCTCGGCCATGATGCGGGCGAAGTCGCCGAACGTGAGCGCTTGGTCCGCGTCGCATTTCGCTTCGCTCGGATTCGGGTGCACTTCGAGCAGCAGGCCGTGCGCGCCGACCGCTTTGGCCGCGCGGCAGAGCGGTGCGATCCAGCGGCGCACGCCGACGCCGTGCGACGGGTCGACGAACACCGGGAGATGCGTGCGCTCGCGGATCACCGGGATCGCGGAGAGGTCGAGCGTGTTGCGCGTCGCGGTCTCGAACGTGCGAATCCCGCGCTCGCACAAGATCACGTTCGGGTTGCCTTCGGAGAGGATGTACTCCGCTGACGACAGCAATTCGTCGATCGACGCGGCCATGCCGCGCTTGAGCAGGATCGGCCGGTCCGTTTTGCCCACCGCGCGCAGCAGATCGAAGTTCTGCATGTTGCGCGCGCCGATCTGCAGCAGGTCGACGGACGCCGCCATGCGCTCCACCTGATCGATGCTCATCACCTCGCTCACCGTCGGTAACCCTGACGCGCGCGACGCTTCGGCGAGCAGCGCGACGCCTTCCCAACCGAGGCCTTGAAACGCGTACGGCGACGTGCGCGGCTTGAACGCGCCGCCGCGCAGCATCACGCCGCCGGCGGCGGCAACGGCTTCCGCCGTCGCGATGATCTGTTCGCGCGACTCGACGCTGCACGGTCCGCCGACCACGACGAAGTGTCCGTCGCCGACGACGACGTCGCGCACGAGCACGCGCGCGCGCGCGCTCTCGTCTTGGCGCGTCACCTTGAGCTCGCGCTTCGTGGGCTGCGGCGTCACGGGCGGCGCGCGGTCGACGACGACGGCGGGCGGGCGCTCGACCCGCGGCGACGCGTTCGACGCGTCGTAGCTGCCGATGACGTGCAGCGCAACGGTCACGTCGCGCAGTGCCCGCAGCGCTTCGGCAAACCGCTCGTCGCGCACGTCGCCGTCGACGTCGGCGTAAAACGACGACTGGCCGCTCGAGCCGAGCCGCGCCTTCGAGTCGAGCTTCGACACGTTCAGCCCTTGCGCGCCAAGGATGGACAGGCACCGCCCCAGCGCACCGGGGATGTTCGCGACCGCGAACACGAGCGAGGTCTTGCGCTCCGCGAAGTTCTGAGCCGGCTCGAAGTCGGCGGCAGGGCCGTCGGCCTTCGGCGCGCGGAACAGCACGAACCGCGTGAAGTTGTCGGGGTGGTCGGCGATGGTGTCGGCGAGCTCGACGAGCCCGTAGCGGCGGGCCGCGTCGGCGGACGCGATCGCGCCGCGCGTGAGGTCGCGCGCCGCCGCGACGTCGCGCGCGGCGATCCCGGTGTCGGGGACGGGGACGCGCCGTACGTCGGTCAGCGACCCGAGAAATCGCCCGCACTCGGCCAGCACGACCGGATGCGAGTCGATCTCGCGCAGGCCTTCCAGCGTTGCGCCGGCGAGGGCCAGCAGCCGGTGCTCCATGCGCCACGTGATCTCCGCGAGGAGGTCGAGCTCGTACTCCGCGAGCACGTCGTAGCCTTCGCGGATGGTCCCGGCGATGGCGTTGTCGATGGGCAGCAACCCGAGGTCGGCCCGGCCCGAGAGGACCGCGTGCGCGACCGCGCGGTACGACGAGCAGCCCACCGGCGCGAACGCGACGCCGCGCCGCGCCGCATACGCCTCGAGCACGGCGTGCGAGTACGAGCCTTCGATCCCCTCGAAGGCGGCGGTGAGCGTCAGGGTCGAGGATGGTGGCTCGCCGGACGCGGGCTGGGCGCTGATCATCGTGCTCTCCAGGAAAGAACAAGAGCCTCTCGCTTCGGCGAGGGGCTCTTGCTGTCGGTCCCGAGGACTCGTTACGGCAAAGGCCTACCGCGCCGGAGCGCATCGCTCGAGGCGTAAAAATACCGGTAGGACGAACTCGCAAGGGTCATCGTTCGACGGTCTTACCACGACCGGCGCCCGGAGTCAACCAAGCCGAGCTCGGCCCGCCCGGCGCCCGGCGGATTTTCTAGGATGCGAGATCGTTGAGGTAGATGATACCGAGGTCGCGTTCGGCGCAGCAGACGAGGCCTTCAACGTGGCGTTCGTCGCCGGTGACGATCGTTGCGCGCAGCGGACTCGAGGCTGCCGTCGCCACGACGAGCGCGTCGATCGTTTCGTTCATGTCGGCGGCACGCAAGAGCCGGCCCGCTTCTTTAGCGATTTCGGCAGTGGTGTCGACGACGACGCGTTCCGCGCCTCCGAGCGCTTTGAGCGCGCGATCGTAACCCGCGTTATGCCGCGAGTCGCCGTAGCACTCAGCGAGGACGACGGCCGGCACGCGGATGACGCCGCCGTCGCGCACGATGTTCGCAAGGAGTCTGCGCATTCGCGAGTCGTCATCTGCTAGAGCTCCGAGCGCGCTGCTATCGAAGACGAAGAGTTCGTTCAAGAAGAAGCGGCGCGCCTATCGAGAGCCGGGTCGACGTCGGTGACCTTGATCGTTTGTCCCTCGATCGAGATCCGAGGGTGAGCCCCGATGATCGACTCGAGCAGGACACTTTCGGTCTGCGCACAGCGCTGCAGTCCGAGTAGGTCGACGCCGTCGCCGCGCGAGATCGAGCTCACGACGTCGGCGCTGACCGCATGAGCGCGGGCGAATGCCTCGACGATCCGTTGCCGCAGTTTGGCGACCCGCGTGCGATCGAAGCGGCGGGAATAGGCAGTGTCGATGCGTTCGGCCACTTCCGCCGGCACAGGACCAAGCCGCCGATCGGCCTCGCCGAGATATTCCTGGAGTGCATCGGCCTGGAGGCGACGCTCGAGCGCCTCGTTCAGAAAGGACGAAAGCTCGCGCTTGCCCACGCGTCGCCGAACTTCGGAGACCAGGTCGTGATCCAGGCTCAGCGAGACCTTCTCTTTGGGCGCCACATCTCTATCCTACCATAAGTAGGAAAGTCCCGCACGGCTGTAAGCGGGCTTGCAGCGCGGGCGGAAACCGCTGTGATAGGCTCGACGTTGTCATGAACGTGCATCGGTTTTGGAAGATCGTCCCCCTCTCGCTGGCCCTTCTCATCGGCGCTGCCGGGGCCGGCCCCGCCCAGGCGGCGGGCCACCAGGAAAAGGCCGTCCTAGCCGGCGGCTGCTTCTGGGGCGTTGAGGCGGTGTTCGAGCAGTTGCGCGGCGTCAGCAGCGTGGTGGCCGGGTTCTCGGGCGGCAACAAGATGACCGCGCACTACGAGGTCGTCAGCACCGGGATGACCGGCCACGCGGAGTCGGTCGAGATCACGTACGACCCCGGCCAGATCTCGTACCGCCAGCTGCTCGGCGTGTACTTCAGCGTCGCGCACGACCCGACGGAGCTGGACTACCAAGGGCCCGACCACGGCTCGCAGTACCGCTCATCGATCTTCTACATCGGCGACGAGCAGAAGCGTGTCGCCGAGGCCGCGATCCGCGAGCTGACCGCGAAGCACGCCTACAACGCGCCCATCGTGACCAAGGTCGTACCGTTCGTGGCCTTCTATCCCGCCGAGGCCTACCACCAGCACTACCTCGTGCGCCATCCGGACGAGCCGTACATCGTCTACAACGACATGCCGAAGCTCAAAGCGCTCCACGACCGCTTCCCGGCGCTCCTCAAGGCGCATACTTAAGGTACCTGACGTAGCGTCCCACTTCTGCCAAGCTCCTGCCGTCGAACTGCGCATGCGAACGACTCCTATGCTATAACCGTTCTACTAACAAAATAGGAGGTCGGCATGGAGTGGGGGTATCGGAGGGTACGGCAGCTGCTTCGCAAGCTGCGGATGCCCGGCGCGATGCAGGACGACGAGCTGGCCCTCACGCTGTGCCGGCTGACCGGCGCGGGGTCGGTCCGGGACGCGGTCCTGCTCCTGGCCGAGCGCGCGCTGCGTGTCTACCCGCCGGTGTATTGGACGATCGTGCGGCGCGTCGACGTCGACGGCGAGAGCTCGTCGGCCGTCGCCGAAGAGATCCACCTGTCGGAGCGGTCGTTCTACCGCTACCGGGCCGCGGCGATCGCCGCCGTCGCCGCCGAGATCGATGCGGTGACCCGCAGCGCGCCGCCCAAGCGCTCGTCCGAAGACCTCGACGTGCTGACGCTCGTGGCGCGTGGCCGGTATCTCTGGAAGCACCGTACGGCGGCTGCGCTGCAGCGCGCGGCGCGCTACTTCGATCGTGCGCTCGAGATCGATCCGATGTTCGCGCGCGCGCACGCCGGGATGGCCGACGTGCACCTGCTGATGGGGGAGTACCTGATCCGGGATCCGCTCGAAGCGTTTCACGACGCGCGCGTCGCGGTGGACGCTGCGCTCGCAATCGACCCGTCACTGCCGGAACTGCACGCGACGCTCTCCGACTTGCAGTTGTTCGGACGCCGCGACCTGCGGCGCGCGAAGGAGTCGTTCGACCTCGCGCTCTCGCTCGATCCCACCTACAGCCCCGCGCACCATTTCGCGGCGTGGCACGCGATGATCAACGCCGACTTCGGCGGTGCGCTGGACCATTTGCGCACCGCGCTGGCGAACACGCCGGACGGGCTCGAGCTGCAGACGACCCTCGCGATCGTCTACTACCTGCAAGGCGCGCACGAGCAGGGCGTGCGCGATCTCGGCGAAGTGCTCGAGCTCGATCCGGATTTCTCGTTCGCACGCTACGAGCTGGCACGGATCTTGTCGGGCCTCGAGCGCTACGACGAAGCGCTCCTCCACCTCGACGTGCTCTCCGCCGCCGAGCCGCGCGACTCGTATGCCGCGCTGACCGCGTTCGCCGCAGGGCGCAAGGGCGACCCGCGCCCCGCGCGGCGGTTCCTCGACCGCAGCACGCCGCACGGCCGGCGCCCCGCGCACTACCTGCGCGCGTACGCGCAGCTCGGGCTCGGCGAGCGAGCCGATGCGATGACCGAGCTCCGCGCGGCAGTCGGCGGCAACGAGCCCTGGACGGTGCTGCTGCCGCTCGACCGCATTTTCGCGGATCTCCGCAACGAACAGGGCTTTCGCGCGCTGCTGCCGGTCGGCATCGCCCGCTGACTAGTCGCCGCTGACGATCAGGCGCGCGCAGATCTCGCGCGCTTCCTGAACCGACGCGACGTCCGTGCGCACGAACAGCTTGCGCCAGTGCGCTTTCCCCGAGAGCTTCGCGATCAGGTCCGACGCGGCGCGCGCATCGGCGTCGCGGCCCATGAGGCGCACGCGGACGGTCGGCGTCGCGCCCGCCGTGCCGAGCGGCAGACGGTGGAGCAATTGCTCCTGAGAGTCGCTCCACACCGCGTCGCCCCAGCGCGCGCGCAGCGCGTGCTCGCAGCGTTCGAACGTGCGGAGGTCTTGCTCGGCGTTGAACTCGGCCGCCAGCCCGTACACCGTGTGCCGTTCGCGCAGCGCGCGCACGCCTTCGCCGTCCATCGGGCGGATCGCGTCGATCACGCGAAAGTCGTCCCACGCAAGAAACTCGTGCACGTCGTCGAGCGCGCGCGGATCCGGCCACAGCACTTCGAGCACGTCGCGCAGGACGCGCTCGAACGCGCGCGTCGTGTGGTGGAAGTACACCGTCGCGAACATCATATAGCGCGCGAGCACGAACGACTCCAGCGCAACGACGCCGCGGCCGTCGACGCCGAGCTGCGGACGACCGTCGACTTCGAGCACGCGCAGCGATTCGATGAGCTGCTCGGCGTCGTACGTGCCGCCGGCGACGCCGGTGAAGTACGAGTCGCGCAGCAGGTAGTCCATGCGGTCGGCGTCGAGGTTCGGCCCGCTCACCAGCTCGCGTAGCACGGGATCGGCGTCCGGCGCGCCGGTGATCAAGCCGAGGACCGCGTCGGGATCGACGCCGATCGCGTGCAGCGGGTCGCGCAGCTCCGGCAGCGCGAGGATCGCCTGCGTGCGCAGCTCGTGGCGTACGCCGAGGGCCGCTTCGCACGCGTGCGAGAACGGACCGTGCCCGACGTCGTGCAGCAGCAGGCTCGCGCGCAGCAGCGTGCGCTTGGTGCGAAAGTCGCGGTCGGAGTCGAAGGCTTCGGGCGAGTGGACGCGCAGCGCGTCGAAGGCGCGCGTGCCGATCGCCATCGCGCCGAGCGCGTGCGAGAAGCGCGAGTGCTCCGCCGACGGGAACGCCAAGTACGCGAGCCCGAGCTGGCGCAGGCGGCGCAGACGCTGCACCGACGGCGCGGACAGCAGGGCAACCTCGCCCGCGTCGAGCTCGATGAAGCGGTGGATCGGGTCGTAGATGCGCTTGCGCCTTGACGCATGGTTGTCGCGCGGCGCGTCGTACTCACGCGCCATGTCGTTCGCTCGTGTGGTCCTCGCGGTGCTGTCGTCGGCGGTGCTGCTCGGTGCGTCTGCACCGCAGCCCCTCATCTACCCTCCGGCGCCGCCGCAGCCGGTCACCGACAGCTACTTCGGCCGGCCGGTCGTCGACCCGTATCGCTGGCTGGAAGACCCGAATTCCGCGCAGACGCGCGCGTGGGCCGCAGCCGAGTCGAGTCTGGCGACGCGCTTCATCCAAGGGCAGCCGGTATACGCGGCGCTCCGCGCGCGCGTCGAGACGCTCGCGAAGGGGTCGCCGTCGCGCAGCGGGTTGCAGATCGCGGGCGGCCGGTGGGTGTACCTGCGCCGCACGCCGCCCGCGCCGCAGGCCGTGCTCGTCGCGCGCGACGGTGCCGACGCGCCGGAGCGCGTGCTGTTCGATCCCGCGGCCTCGGCGACCGGCGCGCCGCCGGCGATCGAGTCGGTGTACCTGTCGCCCGACGGCTCGCGCGTCGCGTTCACCACCCAGGACGGCGGCAGCGAGCAAGAGACGCTGCACGTCGTCGACGTCGTGTCGCGCACGATGCTTTCCGATACGCTGCCGAACGTCGGCGGGGGCACGACACCGACGGCCGTCGCATGGGATGCGGACAGCAAGGGCTTCACGCACACCGCGCTTCCGCGCAATGCCGACGGCACGTTCGCCCGCAACGGAATCGTGCTGGTTCATCACGCGCTCGGCGACGATCCGGCGAACGACGCGTACGTCTTCGGGCGCGGCCTGTCGCCGAAAGCGGAATATCATCTGCTCGGCTCGCGCGACGGCAGTGCGCTCGCGGCGGTCGTCGCCGACGGCGACGGCGTCCCGGCGTCGGTGTACGTGCGGCGCGGTAACGGCGCGTTCGCGCAAGTCGCAACGCCGGCCGCGGGGATCGGCAGCAGCTCTGCGGCGGACGCCGCGTTCGTGAGCAACGTGCTCGCGGTCGTCGCGAAAGGACGCACGCCGCGCGGCACCCTGATCGGGATCGGACCCGACCAGACCGTCGACACGGGGACGACGCTCGTGGCCGCGGGCGACGCGGTGATCGACGACGTGGTCGCGATCCCCGGCGGGTTCGCGACGCTCGACGTCGCCGGCGGCGATTCGGCGCTGCGCACGTTCGCGGCCGACGGCACGCCGCGGGGCAGCGTGCCGATCCCCGACATCTCGTCGATCGACGAGTTGGCCGCGGATCCCGCCGGCGGCGACGTCATCGTCGGGTATCAGAACTACACGACGCCGTCGCGCTGGTACCGCTACGACGCCTCGCGCAACGCCCTCGTCGCGACGGCGATCGGGCAACCGTCACCCGGCGACTTCTCGCGCGTGCGCGTACAGCGCGTGCTCGTCCCGTCGCTGGACGGCAAAGTGCAGATCCCGCTGGAGATCGCGAGCGGGCCCGGCGCGCGCGGCGCGCGCACGCCGACGATCCTGGGCGCGTACGGTGCGTACGGCAGCATCACGCGCCCCCGCTTCTCCGCGACGAACTTGGCGTGGCTCGAGCGTGGCGGCGCGATCGCGTCGGCGATGATTCGCGGCGGCGGCGAGTACGGTGAGGACTGGCACCAGGCCGCGCGCCTCGCGACGAAAACGAACAGCGCCGACGATCTTGCGGCGTGCGCGAAGTGGCTCGCCGCGAACGGCTACGGGGACGCTAAGCACCTCGGCATCGCGGGCGGCAGCGCCGGCGGCTTCTTGATGGGCCTTGCCATGACACGCAATCCTGAATTGTACCGTGCCGTCGTGAGCAGCGTCGGCATCTACGATCTGTTGCGGGTCGAGCTCACGCCGAACGGCGCGTTCAACACGCCGGAGTTCGGCACGGTCACCGACCCGGCGCAGTTCCCGTGGATGCTCGCGCAGTCACCGTACCACAACGTGCGCAAAGGCGTTGCATACCCCGCCGCGCTGATGACGACCGGTGAGAACGATCCGCGCGTGGACCCGTACAACTCGCGCAAGATGATCGCCGAATTGCAAGCGGACTCGTCATCGCGCTACCCCGTCCTGCTGTTGCAGAAAAGCGGTCAGGGCCACGGCATCGGCAACTCGTTCCAGCAGACCGTCGACGCGGCGGCGGAGCGGTTCGCATTCTTCTGGAGTCAGCTGTCGAGCTAGCCGGTCGGTGCCTATGCCACCGTCCTGCCAAGCACGGGGAGGCCGGGCGAATCCGGTGAACCTTGCCTGATGCGCTGGGCGCTCGTTGCCGCCGTGTTCGCCATGACCGTCGTGCCGCTGGGTGCTCGGGCCCAGGATGCGACGCAGACGGCCGCGCTGCGCGAGGATCTCCGCGCGCTGGCGCAGGCGATTCGCACGAAGCACGCTGCACCGTTCCACGCGATCGATGCCGCGTCGTTCGACCGCGAGGTCGCCGAGCTCGACACACGTCTCCCCACGCTTTCGAAGGAACACGCGCTGCTGGAGATGCAGCGCATCGTCGCGTCGGTCGGTGACGGGCACACGTCGCTGCGGCTGTTCGCGATGCACGGCGCGACGGGGCTGTTCGAGCGGTATCCGGTCCGGTTCTATAAATTCACCGACGGGTGGTTCGTGCGCTCCGCCGACGACCGCTTTGCGGCGATTCGCGGCGGGCGCATCGTGTCGGTTGCCGGGCTGACGCCCGAGGCGCTGGCGGAGCGCCTCGCGCCGTACGTGTCGCGCGACAACGAGATGACGATTCGCGACCGGGTGCCGTACCTGATGGGGTCACCCAACGTGCTGCGCGCGCTCGGGCTCGCGGGTGCCGACGGCGCCGCGCCGATCGTCGTGCAGCTCGGCGCCAACACGGTGACCGCGACGCTCGACCTCACGAAACCGGCCGGGGAAATGCGGTCGATGCGCGATCCGTCGGCGCCCGTGCCGCTGTGGGAGCGCAATCCCGACAAGGCGTTCTGGTACGACTACGATCCGGCGACGAAGCTGTTGTACATCGGCTACAACGAGGTCACCGACACGCCGCAGCAGACCGCGCGCGCGTTTTTCGACGACGTGTTCGCGTTCGCGGCGGCGCATGCGGTGGACCGCTGCGTGATCGACCTGCGCAACAACGGCGGCGGCAACGGCTTCTTGAACAAGCCGATGATCGTCGACTTGCTGCGCCTGCCGCAACTCGATCGCGACGGCACGCTCTTCGCGGTGCTCGGCCGCGCGACGTTCTCCGCCGCGCAGATGGCGGTGAGCGACCTCGAGCGCTGGACGAACGTCACGTTCGCCGGCGAGCCCGGCGGAGCGACGCCAAACCACTACGGCGAAGGCCGGCCGACGGTGCTGCCGCGCAGCGGGCTCGTGCTCAGCATCTCGACCCTGTACTGGCAGACGAGCAGCGCCTTCGACAAACGCGACGCGGTCAAGCCGGTGATCGACGCCGAGCTGAGCTCGGCCGACGAGCGCGCCGGCGTGGACCCGGTGCTGCGCGCGATCGCGCGCTACGTGCCGCTGCGTGTCGCGCTCGCGGCCGACTTGCGCCAGGCCGACCCGGACGGTATCGCGCGCGTCGTGCGGCGCTACACCGGCGACCCGACGTACCGCTACGCGGATTTCGAGAACGCGATCAACCGGCTCGGCTACGAGGAGCTCGGCGCGAAGCGCACGCCCAACGCGCTCGCGCTCTTCCGGGCGAACGTCACCGCGTATCCGCAATCGTGGAACGCCTTCGACAGCTTGGGCGAGGCGCTGCTCGCCGCGGGTCTCGTCCCCGATAGCGCGGCCGCGTACCGGCACGCGCTCCAGCTCGCGCCCGACAACGTCAAGCCGCGCATCCGCGCGATCGTGGCAAAGCTCGGCGGTTAGCGCCGCGCCGCCTGCGGGCGAGGTTTCTGGGCGGGCCGGCGGAAGAACACGGCCTCACCGAACGGAGGGCGCTCATGAAACCGACGCCGACCAGCGAACAGCTGCTCGCGCGCGAGGCGAGCATACGGCAACGTCTCGTGCTACCCGAAGGGTCCATCGACGAAGGCGTGCAGCAGGCGCCGGTCGCGGTCGATTGCGACACGCGGCTGAAGAAGATCTACGTCTACACGGACAACGTGTTCAGCCCGCAGAGCACGGCGGACTTCCGGATCATTCGCGTGCAGACCGACGCGTTCGATCTCACCGGCTACATCGACTTCACCCACGCGCGCCAGCAAGACCAGTTTCAAACCGAGATCCACGTGACGATGGCGCACGCGAGCAACGTGCTGTTGCAGCGGTCTGCATTTCAAGGCGGTACTCTGGCGATGATGAATCAGCTGGCGCCGTACAACGCCAACTACATCTCGGGCAACCACATCGAGATCTTGATCCACCAAATGTACTCGTTCGACAACTTCGCGACGAAGGTTCCGCTGGCGTACCAGTTCATCGTCGAGTCCCGCTAAGACGGAGCCTGACCGCCGCGCGTCGAACGTACGTTCCGTGCGCATCGACGATGGGGTGAAGCGGGAAGTCCTCGCGCGCGCCGACATCGGCGAGGTGATCGGCGCGTACGTCAGCCTGCGCAAACGTGGGAACGACCTGGTGGGGCTGTGCCCGTTCCACGGCGAGAAGTCGCCGTCGTTCCACGTCCATCCCGACCGCGGTTTCTTCAAGTGCTTCGGCTGCGGCGCCGGCGGCGACGTGTTCTCGTTCGTGCAGAAGCAGGAGAACCTCGCGTTCCCCGACGCGCTGCGCATGCTCGCCAAGCGCTACGGTGTCGAGGTGGAGAACGAGGACCCGCGTGCGGCGCGCGCGCGCAGCGAGAAGGAAGCGATCTACCACGCGAACGACGTCGCTCGCGCATTCTTCCACCGCATGCTGCTCGATCCGCGCGAAGGCGCCGGCGCGCGCGCGTACTGCGCGAACCGTGGCATCACCGACGCGACCATCGAAGCGTTCGCGCTGGGCTACGCGCCGTCGGGCTGGGACGTGCTCGCCGGGGAACTGCACCGCAACGACGTGCCCGCCGAGATCGCGGTGAAGGCCGGCCTGATCAAGTCGAACGATCGCGGCGGCTTTCGCGACTTCTACCGCGAGCGCCTGATGATCCCGACGTTTGCGACCACGGGCGAGACGATCGCCTTCGGCGGCCGCGCGCTGACCGGCCAAGAACCGAAGTACATGAACACGGCGACCACGCCGGTGTACACCAAAGGCCGCTATCTCTACGCGCTCAACGTCGCGCGGCGTGCCGCCGCCAAGGACGACAGCGCGATCGTGGTCGAGGGCTACCTCGACTGCATCGCGCTGCACCAGGCAGGCTTCGCGAACGCCGTCGCGGTGCTCGGCACGGCATTCACGCCGGACCAGGCACGCGAGCTGCGCAAGGTCGCGTCGCGCGCGATCTTGTGCTTCGACGCCGACGCCGCAGGCGTCGAGGCCGCGCTCAAGTCGATCGATACGCTGACCGCCGAGGGCGTGGCGGCGTCGGCATTGCGCATCCCCGACGGCAAGGATCCCGACGAGTTCATCCGCCGCAACGGCGCCGACGCGTTCCGCGCGCTGCTCGCCAAGCCCATCGCCGCGACGCAGGTCAAGATCGATGCGGAGATCGACCGGCGCGGCGGAACGCTGGAAGGAGCGTCGCTCGCGCGCTGGGCGGAGGAGACCATCCGCCGCCTGTCCGCGCCCGAGGAGTGGGACAAGTTCCGCGTGTACGCGGCCGGGCGGCTCGGGCTCTCCGTCGACGACCTGCGCAAGGCGCGCCTCGTGCTCAACCCCAGCCACTTCGCGCCGCGCGGCGCGCAGGCGAACGCTTCGCGGCACATCACGCCGTCTATGCTCGAGAAGCCCTCGTTCGAGCGTGAGGTGCTGTGTGCCGTGCTCGAGGAGCCGGCGCTGATCGCGGAGTACGCGGCGCGGATCCCGCCGGAGCGGTTCGACAACCCGCGGCTGCGCCGCGTGTGGCAGCGCATGGTTGCGGAAGCTCGCTCGCTCGCGCAACCTTCCGACGTCTTCTCCTTGTTCTCAGAAGATGACGACGCGAGGGGCGTCCTGTTGTCGGTTGAGTCGGTCGAACGGCTCGCCGATTCCGAGGCGCGCCGCGCGAAGCTCGACCGGGTGATCGAGCGGTTACAGCGCGACGACGCCCAGCGTCAATACCTCGATGTTCGGAAACGGATGGACAGCCTGATGGAGGCGGGCCAGCCGGTCCCCGCCGATCTGCGCGCCGAATACGCAGAGCTCGCCCTAACGCTACAAAAAGGATAACCCCTCCGGCGAAGTACATTCTCCGGATTCCCGAGATCGCAACGGAAGGAGGTGAACACCAGCATGGCACGCACGAAGAAAGCCGCGGCAGCGACCGCCGAGACACCGCAGCTCACGCTCGATGAGCAGATAAAAAAACTGCTTGCCGCCGGCAAGAAGCGCGGCACGCTCACGTACGAAGAGATCAACGCCGTCTTCGACAGCAACGTCGAAGAAGTGGCGCCGGAGCGCATGGACGACCTCCTCGAAGAGATCGCGTCGCTCGGCATCGAGATCGTCGAAGAGCAGGCGAAGGATGAGAAACCCGCCGACCGCGACGAGCCCGAAGAACAGGCGATTCCGGCTGGTCTCGCCCTCGACGACCCGGTCCGGATGTATCTCAAGGAGATCGGCCGCGTCCCGCTGCTGTCGATGGACGACGAGCGGCGCCTCGCGATGGCGATCGAGTCCGGCGAAAAAGAAGCGCTCAAGAACGGCACGGCCGACAACGCCGTCGTGTTCCACGGCGAAGATGCGAAGCGCAAGCTGACCGAAGCGAACCTGCGGCTCGTCGTGTCGATCGCGAAGAAGTACGTCGGCCGCGGCATGCTGTTCCTCGACCTGATCCAGGAAGGGAATCTCGGGCTGATCCGCGCGGTCGAGAAGTTCGACTATCGCAAGGGCTACAAGTTCTCCACGTACGCCACGTGGTGGATTCGCCAAGCGATCACGCGTGCGCTCGCCGACCAGGCGCGGACCATTCGCATCCCCGTGCACATGGTCGAGACGATCAACCGGCTCATCAAGATCAGCCGCCAGCTGCTGCAAGAGTACGGCCGCGATCCGACGGTCGAAGAGATCGCCAACGAGATGGGGCTCACGCCGGAGAAAGTTCGCGAGGTCATCAAGATCTCGCAGGAGCCGATCTCGCTCGAAACCCCCATCGGCGAAGAGGAAGACTCGCACCTCGGCGACTTCATCGAAGACCAAGAAGCGGTCGCGCCCGCGGAAGCCGCGTCCGTCATGCTGCTCAAAGAGAAGATGCAGGACGTCCTCAAGAACCTCACCGAGCGCGAGCGCAAGGTGCTGGTGCTGCGCTTCGGCCTCGAGGACGGCCACCAGCGCACGCTCGAGGAAGTCGGTCAGGAGTTCGGCGTCACGCGCGAGCGCATCCGCCAGATCGAGGCGAAGGCGTTGCGCAAACTGCGCCACCCGAGCCGCGGCAAAGCGCTCAAGGACTACTGGTCCAACGAGTGACCCTGAGGCTCTCGAAGGGGCGCGCTCGGCGCTGGTGACGGGGCTTCGGCCTTGCACGCGGTGGCCGCAGCGATGACCGTCGGCGTGAGCGTGCGTTCGGCGGTCGCGATGCGCGTCTGCTGCACCTCGACGTCGAGCGCGAGCTTGTCCCAGATCGAGTTGCCGAGCGTGTTCGTCGGCGGCGTCACATGCTCGAACATACCGCCGGGTCCCGCGCCGGGCACCGACGACGCGCCGAGGAATTCGTCGGCGCCGCCTGATTTCGTGCTCAGATCGTTGGAGGGCGCCGCCCGCGCAGGCGACACCGACCCTGCCATCTGGTTCGAGATGTCTTTGCGCATGTCGCTCATCCCGGTCGTGTCGAGGATGCCGCTGACGTGGTTCAGCGCGACGTTCTGCCGGTCGGCGGCGGCTTGCAGCTGCGCTTTGAGCAGCAGCGCGAACCGGTCGTCGTCGGTCGCCGCCTTCTTCGGGAAGCGCTTCTCGTCGCCGAGGAGCTTCTTGATGACGCCCAAGTTGTGCGCCATCGCGGCGACGACTTTGCCCGCGTAGATGCGGTCGATCTCGAGCGCTTCTTTGGAGGAGGCGCTGTCGTGCGCCATCTTCAGCACCGCACGATGGCTCGCTCCGATGAGCTCGTCCGTCTTCATCAGTCCGAGGAGCGACGGCGCGACGTTGTCGCGCACGGTCGAGCAGAAGCCTTTGGAGTGCGTGCGGCCGATCTCCGGCAGCGTCGTCGGCGCGGGCGCCGGCGCCTGCGCGGTCAGCACGAAGAGCGCGCCGAGCGCCGCGGCGAACTTCATTCGCAGAACGCCGCGCACGTTACATCGGGTCGTCTTCGCCCTTGCCCGCGCGCGGGCTCGGAACGACGTTGGGGTTCTTGTCGGCGAACTGACCGAGCGGGTTCGGCACGACCCACACCGCGACGTCGTAGATCGCCGGATACAGGAAGACGGCCGTGACGCTTGCCGCGTCCTTCACGGCGCCGGCTTTCACCAAACCGTCCGCGGTCGGGTGCTCGACGTCGCCGACCGCCGCATACTTCTTCGCGCCGACGGCCTTGCCGTAGACGCACTTGCCCGTCGTCTTGTCGCAGGTGACGAAGTGGACGTGCGCGCCGATTGAGATCGTCCGCTTGGGATCCATGCCCAAAATCGACGGCCGCTCGGGTTTGGGCGCCGGGGTCGCGTCCGCGTCGCGGCGCACGCTGAAATCCGCGCCGATCAAACGGCCCTTCACGTCGTACCACAATTGCGCTGGGACGTCGGGATCCGTCGTGTTCCACGCCTTCGTGTTGACGTAGCTGATCGCGCCCGTCTCGTCCTCGTTCGTGTAGCGAACGTAGCCCGCTTTTATCGCGGACTGCAACGTCGGATAGCGCTTCGGCAGATCGCGCATGATCTTCGCCAGGAACGCGGCTTCGGCAGCGCTCGGTGACGGTGCGGCGGTCGGCGCGGCGGCCGGCGTTGCATCGGCCGCGCGAGCAGGCGCGGGCAGCGCCAGCACCGCGAGCGCGAGGGCGAGCATCAAGGAAGAACGACGACGCATCATGCGGTCGGCGTTCGCGTTCCTCAGGTCGGTATCTTCGTCGCCGTTGGCGCGGGGGAGTCGTTCGCCGAGGAGGCGGTGGGCTGCGCGGTCGGCGTCGGGCTGGGCTCGCGCTTCATCTGCATCTTCGGCGACGCCGTGCGTGCCGGCGTGGGGGTGTACGCCGACGCCGGCTGGTCCCCGGTGAGCTGGAACGGGAAGGGCACCCGGATCGACCAGCGGTCGCCGACGTGATCGACCGCCGCGAGGGTCGTCGCCTGGATCTCCGCACCGGCCGGAACCGGCGGGACGATCGGATCGACCGACTTCACGGGCAACAGGCCGGCATTGATGGAGAAGCGGTCGAGCACGTAGGCGCGGGTCCGCTTGCCGTCGGGCGTGTCGGTGCCGCCGATGAGCAGGTGGGCACGCGTCCCGGCCGGAGCGAGAACGGTGCCGTCCAGCATCAGGGCGTCACGCAGATGAACCGAGACGACGTCGCCCTCGCGGCGGCCGGCCTCCAGGTTCGAATCCGTCACGAAGACGACGACGGTCCCGGCAGGCAGCACATGCTGCTGCCGGGACTGAGCGGTCGCCCACGTCACGGTGAAAAGAAGGAAGGCCGTCGCGAGGACGGCCGTCCGCCGAATGCCGAGCAACCGCTCAGCTTGCTTTCTTTTGCGCTGCCTCGGCGGCTTCAGCCGCGGCCTTCTTGCCCTGTTCGATCAGAGCTTTGACCTTCTGGCCGCCCTTCTGACCGATCGTCTCGTAGAATTCCGGGCCGTAACGGTCGCGCGTCGCCTCGCCGCCCTTCTTGCCGCCCTTCTTGCCGATGGCTTCGTAGAAGGCGTGGCCGTGGGCTTTCTTGGTTGCTTGACCGCCCTTGCGCCCGATCATCTCGTAGAACTCGGGTCCGTACTTTTTCTTGACGGTCTCGCCGCCTTTTTGGCCGGCTTCGCGGACGCTCATGCCGCTTCCGGGCTTTTTCGCTTCTGGGGTTGACATTGGTGGGGGTGAACCTCGTGGAAGGAAATCGACCTATCTCAGTAACGTAAGCGATCTCATGGAAGTTGTCGGCCGGAGCATCGATTACTATAAGGTTCGGGCAGTCCGTGCCCTCGCGGGGGTCGTCGCCGCGGTTGCTATACTTACGCCGGTCGGGGCGGCTCCGGGGGAACAGCCGGGGTACCGGAGGTTGGTAGAGCTTGAGAGCGCCCGGACGTTCTCCGACGAGCTGACCGCGGCGCTGGCGTCGGGTGACGCCGGTTTGGCGGGGCGGGCGGCGCTGGCGCTCGGAAGGACCGAAGATTCCCGCGCGGCCGGACCCCTAAAGAACGCGACCGCGGCCAAGGACGTTTCGCTCCGCTCGCTGGCGATGTACGGATACGGTCTCTTGGCCGCTAAGAACCACATTGAAACCGAAACGGTTGCTAAGGCGCTTTCCGACCCGGCCGGGCCGGTCCGGATCGCCGGGATCGATGCCGCCTGGCGGGCTCGGGCCGCGAAGCTGCCCGGCGCCGGCCCCTTGGCGCAGACGCTGCTGGCGCTTGCCGGCCGCGATCCCGACCCGATCGTGCGCGCCCGTGCCGCGACGGCGCTCTTTGCATGGAGCGACGCCGCCGACCGAGCGCAGATCGGGCGCCGGCTCGTGTCGGCGTTCGCGCGCGAAACGAACGCGACGGTGCGGTGGCACGATGCGTGGACGCTGCGCCGCGCGTTCGCGACCGACACCGATCCCGTGACGATTCGCGCCGGCCTCGCCGACCGCGACGAGCTCGTGCGCATCCAGTTCGCGGATCTCGTCGCGCGCCGCAAGCAGCCGCAAGCGATCGCGCAGATGCAGCCGCTGCTGAAGGACCCGTCGTGGCGCGTTCGCGAGCAGGCGTACGAAACGATCAAAGTGCTCGCCGGGCTGCAGCGCACCGATCATCTCGGCGCGATCCCCGCGGAGATCGAGACGCCGGCGCCGTCGCCGCTGAATACCGAATCACCGCTCACGCGTCCGGCGGGTGTGAATCCGGCGCGCAAACCTGTGCCCGCGGACGCGCGGCTCGACGTAGCGCTGCGCCCGGCGACGAGCACGCTCATGGACGGTCCCATGCCGGGTCCGCATCCGCGCGTGCGCATCGGAACGACGAAAGGCACGATCGTTGTGCGGCTCTATCCCGAGTGGGCACCGCTTACCGTCGCAAACTTCCTCAACCTCGTCGACAGCGGTTATTACGACAAGTTGCGCTGGTTCCGCATCGTGCCCGACTTCGTCGTGCAAACCGGGGATCCGAACGACAACGGCGAGGGCGATGCCGGCTACACGATTCCCGCTGAAGAGAATCCGCTCGAGCAGCGGTCCGGCGTGATCTCGATGGGGCTGAACTACACCGATCCGCCGAACGCGCACGCCATACGGGATTCGGCCGGGACGCAGTTCTACATCACGCTCTCGCCGCAGCTCCATCTCGACAAAGATTTCACCGTGTTCGGCGAGATCGAAAGCGGTTTTCCAACACTCGGGCGGTTGGTCGAGAGCGATCGCATGACAAAGGTGGAGCGGCTCGCGGACGACTAACGCTGCAGCATCGAGCGTAGGGCGAAGAGGGCGTTTTCGGGGCGTTCCGTGATGCGGCGGTAAAAGTAGCCTGCCCAGTGGGTTCCGTAGGGGACGTAGATTCGGACGCGGTAGCCTTCGTCGACCAGGCGGCGTTGCAGCTCTGGGCGCACGCCGTACAACAGTTGGAACTCGAAGCGGTCGCGTGCGATCCCGCGCTCGCGGACGAACGTCTCCACCGCTTGGATCAAGCGCTCGTCGTGCGTTGCGATGCCCGGGTAGTTCCCGCGTTCGATCAGCGCTTCGGCGCAGCGCATGTAGTGGCTGCGGATCGCAGGCATGTCCTTGTACGCGATCTCCGGGGGCTCGCTGTACGCGCCTTTGCAGAGGCGTACGCGGGCGCCGAGCGCGATCGCGCGCTCGACGTCGGCCGGCGTGCGCTTGAGGTACGCTTGCAGCACCGGGCCGACGTTCTTGGTCTCCGCGTACAGGCGCTCGAAGATGCGCAGCGTCGCGTCGGTGACGGCCGAGCCTTCCATGTCGATGCGAACGAACGGATCGCGGTTCGGCGACGCGCGATCCACCACGGCGCGCAGGTTTTCGAGCGCGAGCTCCTCGTCGATCAGCAAACCCATCGCGGTGAGCTTCACCGAAACGTTCGTCTCGACGCCGCGCGTGCGGATCGCGTCGAGCAGCTCGAAGTAGGCGTCGCGCGTTCGGTCGGCCTCGGCCCGTACGGTGACATCCTCGCCAAGGAAGTCGAGCGTCGCGCTCATTCCCTGCGCGTTGAGCGCGGCGACCGCGTCCGTCGCCTGGCCGGTGGTTTCGCCTGCGATGAAGCGTTTCGCGAGGAAGAAGAAGCGCTGCTGGAACGCCGGGGTTTGGATCACGTCGAGGACTGCCACGAACCCGCGGCTTCGGCATGAGACGGCGCGGCCCCCGGGGTACCACGGGATGGTGACCCTCGGCGCCTTTTCACCCTCTTTTCACTCACGCCGTAGGCGCGGGGTCCGCAATCCCGGAAGCGTCGCGCATGGCTTGGCGCGTCCTGGTCGCCGACGACGACCCGGAGATATGCACGCTCATCAAGACGATCCTCGGGCGGGGGCCGTACGACGTCACGCTGTGCAACGACGCCGAGAGCGCGCTCGTCCACATCGGCAAAGACGATCCGTACGACATCCTCATCAGCGACTTCATGCTGCCGGGGATCTCCGGGATCGATCTCATCACGCAGCTCCGGCAGAACCGTGCGACATCGCGCATGCCGATCGTGATGATCAGCGGACACAACAACTACGCAATGGACGAGCGCGCGAAATCGGCGGGCGCGAACGCATTTCTCAACAAGCCGTTCACCGCCGTACAGCTGCGCACAATCGTGCAGCAGCTGCTGGCGGACCCGCTCTCGGTGCTGGGCGCCTAGCAGTCTTCGCGCCGCGGTTTGGCCTATGAGCGTCGGGGCGTTTTTCAAGGTCCTCTTCGTTGCGCTCTCACTCGGGCTCGACGTGTTCGCGGTGTCGGTCGGCGTCGGGATGAAGGGCAGCGACGTCGGCCTCAAGATTCGCATCGGTGCGGCGTTCGCGTTCGCCGAGGTGAGCATGACGGTGATCGGCGTGCTGCTCGGGCAGGCGGCGGGAAAGCTGCTCGGCGACGCGGCCGGTTATTTGGGCTTCGCGGCGCTCGTCGGCGTCGGCGTCTACATGATCTACGAAGCGCTGCACGGAACCGAGGAGGGTGGCGGCTTCGACCTCTCGCGCGGCTTCGGGCTCGTTCTGGGCGCGCTCTCGATCAGCCTCGACTCGCTGGGGATCGGTTTCTCGATCCTCTACATCGGCGTGCCGCTCGCGACCAGCCTCGTGTTCATCGGCGTCGCGTCGGTCATCTCGACGACGCTCGGCCTCGCGCTGGGGAAACGGCTCGGGGTGGTTGCGGAAGAAAAGGCCGCGTTGTGGGCGGGCATCGTGCTCGTGCTCACCGGGTTAGCGTTTGCCGGGCTCAAGCTTTTCCACGTCGGCGCCTGAGGCGCTGTACGCGCTCGCGACGGCGGCGGCGCGCAGCGTCGTCGTCGTCGGCACCGCGAAGAACGCCGGCAAGACCACGACGTTCAACGCGCTGCGCGCGGTCGCGCTGCGGCACGGCGTCGCGATCGCGGTGACGTCGATCGGGCGCGACGGTGAACCGTCCGACGCGCTCGATGGGCAGCCGAAGCCGCGCGTGCGGCTCGCGCCGGGAACGATCGTCGCGCTGCCCGCGGGATTGGTTCCGCGCAGCCCGGCGCTCGCGATCCTCGAGGCCGGCGCGCAAAGCGCGCTCGGCACGACCGTCTTCGCGCGCGTGGTGCTGCCGACGACGTGCGAGATCGCCGGGCCCCCGACCGCGCGTGCAATGCGGGAAACGATCGAGCGCCTGCGCGGCCTCGGTACGGGGCCGGTGTTCGTCGACGGCGCGATCGATCGCGTTGCCGCGCTCGCAGGCGGCGACGATGCGGTGATCGTCGCGACCGGCGCGGCGAGCGGCGCAACGATCGCGCGCGTGGCCGCGGTCGCCGGCGATACGGTCGCGCGGCTCATGCTGCCCGGGCGCGATCCTTCGCGCGAACGCGCGCGCGTCATCGTCGTCGTGGGCGCGCTCGATGGGCGCGATGCGGAGGAATTGCTCGCGGACGCGCGTGATGCGACGGTGGTCGTGGAAGATCCCACGCGCATCGCGATTCGCGGCGCGCTGTTCGCGAAGCTTCGTGCGGCGGTCGATCTGCGCTGCGAGCGGCCGTTGCGCGTGGTCGCGTGCACCACGTCGCCGGTGGGTCGTGATGCGGCGCTCGCACCGCGCGCGCTCGTCGAGGCGGTCGCGCGCGCGACCGGCTTGCCGGCGTTCGACGTCGTCGCGGATCTTGCGGCGTGAACGCCGACGTGCTGACCGCGGAGCGGATCGGGCTGACGTGGTTGCGTGCGGCGGTCGCGCCGGTAGGCGCGTTCGGGCGGCGGCATGGCGACGCCACGCCGCCGTACGGTCCCGGGGACGAAGCGCGCGCGGGCGCGGAGATCGCGGACGTCGTCGCGCTTGCAGAACGGCTCGACCGCGACGGCGTCACGCGGCTGCGCGCGGCGTTGCGCGCGGTGCCCGAAGCGACGCCGATCGTCGCGCGCGCGCGTTCCGGCGACGCGCTCGGCGATGTCGACTTCTACGAGCTCGGGCGCTTCGTGGATGCGCTCGCGGTGCTCGCGCGTGCATGGGACGCGGCGAACGGCGCCGCGGCGGCGCGACCACCTGAGCTGCACGCGCTGGGTACCCTGCTCGCGCCCGGCCGTGACGGGGCCGGCTTCTATCTCGCCGATGCGTTCGGTCCTCGTTTGCGGGCGGCACGGGCGGCGCTCGCGGACGCGGAGGCTGCCGTCGATGCGCGGCGTGAAGCAATTGCCGCGCGCGTGCGCGACACGATCGGCATCGACCCGGTCGGTGACGAGTTCGTTGTCCTGCGCGACGTGTACGACAGACCGTTGCCCGACGGCGTGCGCGTCGTCCGCGAGACGCCGACCTACCGCGCGGCGACGATCGGTGTCGTCTCGCCCGAGCGCGACGCCGCGCTTGCACGTTTGTCCGAAGAAGAAGAAAGCGCGCGGCACGCGCTCGCCGAGCGCATCGCGCGCGAAGCGGAAGCCGTCTCCCGCGCGACGCGCGCGCTCGGCGCGCTCGACCACACGCTCGCGCGCGTGGCGTTCGCGCAGCACCGGGGCGCCTGCGTCCCCACGTTTGCAGACGGACGGATCGCGTTCGACGAAGCTACGTTCGCGCCGCTTGCCGACGCGCTCACCGCGCGCGGCCACCGCTATACGCCGCTGTCGCTCGAGCTGCGCGGCGTCGCCGTGCTGACCGGCCCCAACATGGGCGGGAAGAGCGCAGCGCTCGCCGCCGTGGGATTCTTGTGCGCGTGCGTCGCGCTCGGCATCCCGCCGCCGGCGCGAAGCGCATCGCTACCACTGCTTTCGACGATTGCGTGGATAGGCGGCGACGGGCCGGAAGATCGCGCGAGGCTCCTCTCGTCGTACGCGGCCGAGGTCGTGCGCGCGCGCGACGCGCTGGCCGGCGCATCAGAGCGCACGCTGGTGCTGGTCGACGAATTCGCCCGTACGACGGGCCCGCGCGAGGGCCGCGCACTCCTCGTAGCGTTCGTCGAGGCGTTGCGCGAGCGCGGCGTGCTTGCACTCGTCGCGACGCACTTCGACGGCGTCGCGCACGCGGCGCGCGCACCGCACCTACGAATCGCCGGCCTTCGCATGGAAGCGCTCGACACCGTGCAGGCGGACGATCTCGACGCCGCGCTGGATGCGATCCAGTCCGCGATGGACTATCGAATCGTCGCGGGGCGAGACGGCGAAGCGGTTTCCGACGCGCTCGCGCTCGCGCGCCTGCTCGGGCTCGACGCACATGTGGTCGACCGCGCGCGTGCGCTCAACGACGCGCCTGCGGCGAATCCCGGCGGTAGTTGAGCTCCCGCAGGCTGTTCCGAAGGGTACGCAGAGAGCGCCCGCAATCCGGCGCGGTACACGTGCGTACCACGTTCCCCCACGCTTCCGCACCGCGGCCGATCGTCACCATGTCGGCCAAGTAGGCGCCGAGGCCGGGCTGCGCCTCATGGATCTTTGCGGCGCGCAGCAACGCGCGCGTCGGTTTCCAGATCAGCTCCGCTTGGGCGCGCACGACATCCGGATAATCGGGCGTCACGTCGAGGAACCGTCCGCGTTCGAAGGCAAAGATCTGCACCGGTTCGACGGCGTTGGCGTATCCGGTGTAGAACCAGGCGAACGCGTCGTTCGAGGAGCCGAACACGACCTCGCCGCTGCGCGCGTCGCGCAGCAGCACCGGATACGAAACGCCGTTGCCCCACTGGCGAGGCGGCGAGCTTCGTCACGCGTCAGGGCCCGGTCGAACACCATCCTTCCGGCGACGGCGATCCGCAGGCGCTGCTGCGATTCCGCCGCGGCGCGGTGCGCCGTCATCGGAAAGAGTCCCCCCACGTTCGCCACCGAGTCGTGCGCGGCGCGAACGTCCACATCCGTGGTGGCCGTCAGGTCGCCATGATGAATCGTCCAGCGCACGTGCAGCATCGCGGCTCGATGCGTGCCGCGACATCAGTGCCGTCCCAGAATGCCGTTACAGCCCCCGCCGTCGCCGCACCCCCTGGCCGCGAACGTTCCGCCGCGTCCGCTCACAACCCGAGCGCCGGCGAGTCCGCGCGCGCATCGCTGCCGCCCGGTTGAACGGCGGCGTTCCGGCGTTCGTGCACGCGCACGAAGCGGATCGCGGTCGCGACGATCACGTCGAGCGCCGTCTTGATCGCTCGCGAGCGCCGCATCAGCCGAACCACGTGCGGTGCCGCGCGATAGTACGTCGCGACGAAGCTCTTGCCGAAGGGATTCGGCACGAGCACGCTGTCGCGAAACCGCCTCAAGAGCGCGACCTCGGCCGAATCCTCGCCGTACAACTCGGTGGCGATGAAGCATTTGCCGCCGTAATACGCGTTCATTCCCGCGGCGGCTCGATTGGCCACACGCGAGACCGGTGTGGTGAAGGTCGAGCCCGTGAACGCGGCGCTGCAGTGCTGACAGCGAAAGAGGGAGTTCCCCAGGTTGCACTGGTCGCAGATCATCCCTTGGGAGCCGTCGGTGAAGTCCCCGAAGTGGAAGCTCAGCGAACCGCAGTTCGAGCACGGTTGAAGCGTTTTCTTGACCGCATCGCGGACAGGTTGCCGTTGCGTACGCCATGGTAACACCTCCTGAATTCGATACGTTTACAGCCCCAGCGCCAGCGAGTCCGCGCGCGGGTCGCTGCCGCCGGCGAGCGTGCCGCGTTCCGCGTCGATCACGATGCCGTGCGCGTGGCCCATCGCGTTCTCGAACGGGCCGAGCGCTTCGACGACGTGGCCGCGCCGTTTGAATCCCGCGACGATGTCGTCCGGCATCCGCGACTCCACCAGCACCGTTTCGCCCGGCTTCAAGTCCGGGCGTTCCGTGAGCGTGTGGCGGCCGTACACCCAGCGCGGGTGGTCGAGCGCGCGCTGCACGTCGAGCCCGCGGTCGACCAGCTGGTGCAAGAGCTGGAGCAAGATCTGCGGCTGGCCGTCGCCGCCCATCGTGCCGAACACGATCTCCGGGTCGCCGTCGCGCAAGAACATCGGCGGCGAGAGCGTGTGCACCGGGCGCTTTGCCCCTTCGTATGCGTTCGGGTGACCGGGTTGCGTCGAAAAGTACGCGCCGCGGTTTTGCAGCACGATCCCGGTGCCGTCGGCGACGACGCCCGAACCGAAGTTCATGTAGAGGCTCTCGATCAGCGAAACCGCCATGCCGTCCTCATCGACTGCGCACAGGAACACCGTTCCGCCGCGGTCGGGTAGCTGCGCGCGCGGCGTCGCGCGGTCGGGATCGATCGAGGCGCGCAGCGCGTGCAAGCGCTCCGGCGTCAGCTGGTCTTCGATTCCCGTCGGCCCGAACGCGGGATCGCAAAACGTCGCGTCGCGGATCGCGATCGCGCGCTTCATCGCTTCCACGCCGAGGTGATGCCATAGCGGCTCGTCGGCATTTGCGTCGCCGGCGAGCATTCCCGCGCCGAGCAGCAGGCACGCGCCTTGCGAGTTCGGCGGGTGCGTCAGCAGCTCGCCGCCGTTCCACGGGAGGCGCAGCGGAATCGTCTCCTCGGTACGATGTGAGGCGAGGTCCTCGAGCGTCATGGCGCTGCCGCCGCGGCGCAGCGTCGCGACGATGCGTTCGGCGACGGCGCCGGTATAGAACGCGTCGGCGCCGCCGCGGCGGATCGCGCCGAGCGTGTCGGCGAGGTCGGTGCTGCACTGGAGGTCGCCCGCGCGCGGCAGGCCGCCCTCGAGGTAGATGCGCGTCGCCTCGGGATCCGCGCGCAGCAGCGGCTCGTTGAGCGCGACGTAGTTCGCGACGACGTCGGTGAGCGCGAAGCCGTTGCGCGCGTAGTGCTCCGCGGGGCCGAGCAGCTCGTCCAGGCCGCACGTGCCGTGCTCGCGCGCGACGTCTTCCCAAGACCGCACCGCGCCCGGAACCGTGACGCTGAGCGCGCCGCGTTGCGGGAGCAGGCCGCCCGGGAGACGGTCGAGCGACGCGCCGCGCGGGGTGCGCCCGCTGCCGTTGTAGGCGACGGTTCGGATCGCATCCGCGTGGCGCACGATCCGACTCGGGTCGTGGACGATCCAGAAGGCATCGCCGCCGATCCCGCAGCTAGCGGGATAAACCACCGCCAGCACCGCGTTGGTCGCGATGGCCGCGTCGACCGCATTCCCGCCGCGGCGCAGCACGTCGACGCCCGCCGCGGTGGCGAGCGCGTGCGGTGAGGCGACCATCGCGCGCGTCGAGCGCGCGATCGCGCGCGATGGCCGCAGGCCCGCAGCCGTGTCGTTCATCGCAGCCGCATCTCCGTGCAGTAGATCGCTTCGTCCGGACGCGGCTGCCACTGCAGGCGCTTCGACGTCGCGTAGAGGTCTTCGTACTGGAACAGGAACAGCCACGGCGCGTCGTCGTGGATGATGCGCAGCGCTTTTGCGTAGAGCGCTTTGCGCTTGCCGGGATCGAGCTCGTAGCGCGCCGCGTCGACCAGCTTGTCGACGGCCGGGTTCGCGTACGTCGACGACGTCGCGTCGGAGACGAGCTGCGACGACAGCGTGTTGTCGGCGTCGTACGTGATGTTGCCCCAGCCCAGCATGTACATCGGCGACAGCGAGCGCCGCAGCGTTTGCGAGTAGTAGCTCACCCACTCTTGCGTGCGCACGTCGACGTGCACGCCGGCGGCCTGCAGCTGGCCGCCCAGCGCCAGCGCGATCTCCTTGTCGGCGTTGTAGCGGCCTTGCGGCGCGTACAGCGTGAGGTTGAGCCCTTTGCCGTCGGGATAGCCGGCTTTTGCCAGCAGCGCCTTGGCCTTTGCGGGATCGTGGCGGTACGGTGCGAGCGTCGCGTCGTAGCCGAAGAAGTTCGGCGGAATCGGTTCGCCGAGCTCGTATGCGCGCCCGCCGAGCACCGCCTTGACGATGGCGGGGACGTCGATCGCGTAGTTGAGCGCTTGGCGCACGAGCACGTTCTGCTGCGGCCCCGGCTGCAGCGTGTTGAACGCGACGTAGAGCACGCGCACGCTGCGCGCGCTCGCCATGCGCGTGGTCGTGCCCCCCGCGAGCAGCGTCGCGTACTGGAACGGTACGTTGGTGATGAGATCCGTCGCGCCGGTGCGCAGCGCCGACACGCGCGTCCCGGCTTCGGGGATCGGCTTGAACGTGACGTGCGCGATCGCCGGCGCACCGCCCCAGTAGCGCGGGTTCGCGTCGAGCTCGAGCGCGTCGTCCCGCCGCCACGACTTGAGCACGTACGGCCCCGTTCCGTTGACGTGGTCCGCAACGTACGCGTCGCCGTGCTCTTGCCACCACTTCCCGTCCGCGATGAACACCGGCCGGGTGATCGCGGGCGGCAGCGGTGTCGGCCGTTTCGTCACGAAGCGCACGGTGAGCGGATCGGGCGTCTCGACGCGCGCGACCGTGTCGACGCGCGGCACTTGCTGCGACTTGTACGCGGGATCGAGAATCTTCTCGACCGTGAACTTCACGTCCGCGCTCGTGAACGGGTCGCCGTTGGCGAACGTGACGCCGCGCCGCAGCTTGAACTCCCAGACGGTCGGCGCGATCTGCTTCCACGACGTCGCGAGCTGCGGCACGAGTGACGCGCCGTCGGCCGAACGGCGCGCGAGCGTGTCGTAGAGCTGCGACTGGACGTTGGTGTCGGTGGTGACCGACGCTTTGAGCGGGTCCAGCGTGCTCACGTCCACGCCCTGCGTGATGGTGACGGTGCCGGGTTCGGCACCCCGCGCCGTCGCGGCGGGCAGCGCGAGCGCGAGCAGCGCTGCGGCGACGAGGTAGGGTCTCATCCCGGAACAGTCCTCACGTGGCGACGGTGGGACGGAACCGTTCTCCCCGTGGCGGAAGAGGCCATGCCGGAAAGGAGGCTCGATGACCGCACCCGAGGGCGCGCCGCCCCATAAGATCCTGCTCATCCGCCACGGCGAGAAGCCGCCCCCGATCGGACCGCCGATCGGCATCAAGGAGGACGGCCGCCAGGACGATCATGCGCTGATCGTGCGCGGATGGCAGCGCGCGGGCGCGTTGGCGAGCTATTTCTGCGAGCCGCGGGACGGCGCCATCGAGACGCCCACCAAGGTCTACTCCCCGCCCAAGCACGGGAAGGCCGGCGATCACGGCCGGCCGTACCAGACCGTCTGCCCCGTCGCCGAGAAGATCAACACGCAGATCGACATTCGTTTTACGCTCGACGAGGAGCCGCAACTCGTCGCCGACGTGCTCGCGCACGGCGGTGTCGTTCTCATCGCGTGGGAGCACAAGCGCATCCACACCATCGCGAACCTGATCCTCGGCGACGCGACGACCTCGCCGCAGACGTGGCCCGACGACCGTTTCGACGTGGTGTGGATCTTCGACCGCGACGCGTCGGGCCAGTACCGGTTCGATCAGCGTCCACAACTGTTGCTGGCCGGTGACCGGCCGGAGGTGATTCCGACATGAAGCGCACCGTCTTCATCCTGTTCGCCGCCGCGCTGGCGCTCTCGCCGGCCGCGCCGCTTCGCGCTGCCGACTCGGCGGGCACGACCGTCACCATCTCGCAAGGCGTCGACGCCGACACGCTCAACCCGCTGCTGACGACGATCACGCCGACGTTCAACCTCACCGATCAGATCTACGACCGCCTCGCGGACCGCGGCTCGAAGCCGGGCGAGCTCATCCCGCTGCTGGCGACGTCGTGGAAGCGTATCAACCCGACCACCGAGGAGTACAAGCTCCGGCACGGCGTGGTGTTCTCGAACGGTGATCCGTTCACGAGCGCCGACGTGCGGTACTCGGTCGACTATATCAGAAACCCTGCCAACAACTCCAAGCAAACGCCGTACATCCGCGACATCGACAGCGTCGAGACGCCGGATGCGTACACCGTGCGGTTCATCTCGAAGACGCCGCTGGCGATCCCGCCCGGACAGCAGAATCTCTTCCGCATCGTCGACGCGAAATATTTTCAAGCCAAGGGCAACGCGTACGTCGGCGAGCATCCGGTCGGGACCGGCCCGTACGTGCTGCGCGAGTGGCGGCGTGACGATCAGGCGATCATGGACGCGAACCCGAAATGGTGGGGCGGCCACGTCAAGGTCGATCACGTGATCTTCAAGGCGATCCCCGAGGCCGCCGCGCGCGTCGCCGCGCTGCGCACCGGGGCGACCGACCTCATCACAAACGTTCCGTCGCAATACCAGACGCAATTGGTCGGCGGGCAGAACACGAAGCTCGTGAGCACGCGCAGCCTGCGGCAGCTCTTCATCGCGTTCAACACGCTGCTGCCGGGCCCGCAACAGAACAAGCTCGTGCGCCAGGCGCTCAACTACGCCGTCGACGTGCCGTCGATCGTGAAGAACGTGCTGGGCGGCCGGGGATACGAGCTCACGTCGCCGTTCCCGCCCAACTACTTCGGCTACGACGCGAGCGTCCCGGGCTACCACCACGACGTCGCAAAAGCGAAAGAGCTTCTCGCGAAGGCGGGTTTCCCCGACGGCAAGGGACTGTCGTTGCTCATCAACGCGCCGATCGGGCGCTACAACCGTGACCGCGAAGTCGCCGAGGCGATCGCCGGGCAGTTCAAGACGGTCGGCATCGACGCGACGGTGCGCGCGCAGGAGTGGGTGTCGTACGCCGATCAGAACAACCGGCGCGCGCTGACGCCGCTGTACGAGCTCGGCTGGAACCAGCCGTCGGCCGACGCCGACGGTATCGTGACGTCGCTCTTCATGTCGACCGGGCCGATCTCCACCTACAACAATCCCGAGATCGACAAGCTCGCGGATCAGGCGCGCGGCGAGCTGGACCCCGTCAAGCGGAAAGCCCTCTACAAAAAAATCGCGCTGATCCTGCACGACGATCCGCCGTGGATCGTGCTCTTCGAGTACGAGGACCTCTACGCCACGTCCAAACGCCTGCATTGGCAGCCGCGCGGCGACGAGTCGATTCGGGCCAACGAGATGTCGGTGAGCTGACGAATTGACCGCCTATCTCGGACGGCGCGCGATCGGCGCGCTGTGGGCGCTGGCCGGCGTCGCGATCGTCGTCTTTCTCATCCTGCACATCACGGGCGATCCGGCGGCGGTCATGATGCCGCCGGAGTCGACCCGCGCCGAGATCGACGCGTTCCGCCACGCGCAGGGCTTCGACCGCCCGCTGATCGTGCAGTTCGCGTCGTTCGCCGCGTCGGCCGTGCACGGGGACATGGGCCTGTCGTTGCGCCACCAGGAGCCGGCGATGGGGCTCGCGCTCCAGCGCCTGCCGGCGACGATCATGCTGGCGAGCTGCGCGTTCTCGATCGTCGTGCTCATCGGCGTGCCGGCGGGTGTGCTCTCGGCGCTGCGACCGCGCACCTGGATCGATTACACCGCGCGCGTCATCGCGCTGATCGGGCAGAGCGCGCCGACGTACTGGATCGGCCTGATGCTGATCCTGCTGTTCGCGGTGCGGCTGGGCTGGGTGCCGGCGAGCGGGATCGGCGACTGGCGCAACCTCGTGCTGCCGGCCGCGACGCTCGGATTCTTCTCGACGGCGAAGATCATGCGGCTGACGCGCGCGGCCATGCTCGAGGTGCTCGACGCCGATTTCATGCGCACCGCACGCGCGAAAGGCCTGACCGCGTTGCGCGTATCGCTGGGGCACGGGCTGCGCAATGCGTGGCTACCGGTCGTCACGCAGCTCGGCGTCGAGCTGGGCACGCTGCTGTCCGGTGCGATCATCACCGAGACGGTGTTCGCGTGGCCCGGCGTCGGTCGGCTGGCGGTGCAGGCGGTGTTCGAGCGCGATTTCCCGGTGGTCGAATCGGTCGTGCTCCTCACCGCTACGATCTTCGTGGTGCTCAACCTCGTGGTCGACCTGCTGTACGCGGTGCTCGACCCGCGCATCCGGTACGCGTAGTGGCGACCGCGATCGCCGGCGTCGCTGCGACGTACGACGACATCGACGGCGTCACGTCGCGCACCGCCGCGCTGCGCAAGCTCGCGCGCGATCCGGCCGCGGTGATCGGCGCGGTGATCGTCGCGATCGTCGTGGTGTGCGCGGTATTCGCGCCGCTGATCACGCGCGTCGATCCGAACGCGCAGGACCTGACGTCCACGCTCGTGCCGCCGATGTGGATCGCGGGCGGCGTGCACGCGCACCCGCTCGGCACCGACAACCTCGGCCGCGACTTGCTCACGCGGATCATTTGGGGCGCGCGCGTGTCGGCGATCGTCGGCATCTCCGTCGTCGCGATCGGCGGCACGATCGGCGTGACCGCGGGACTGCTCGCCGGCTACCGGCGCGGCTGGGTCGACGCGGTGATCGCGCGCATCACCGACGTGCAGCTCGCGTTCCCGCTGGTGCTGCTGGCGGTCGCGATCGTTGCGGTGGTCGGCCCCGGCCTGTGGACGGTGATCGCGGCGATCGGCCTGACGTCCTGGGTGCAGTACGTGCGCGTCGTGCGCGCGGAGACGCTGAGCCTGCGCGAACGCGAGTTCGTCCTCGCCGCGCAAGCAGCCGGCGCAACGACGACGCGCGTGATCGGCCGCCATCTGCTGCCGAACGTCGCATCCGCCGCAATCGTGCTCGGCACGTTCGAGATCGCGCGCGCGATCGTGCTGGAGTCGTCCCTATCGTTCCTCGGCCTGGGCGTCCCGCCCACAACGCCGTCCTGGGGCGGCATGCTCGCCGACGGCCGCCAGTATCTGGACACGGCATGGTGGACGGCACTCTTCCCGGGCCTGGCGATCATGACCGCGGTGATGGGCGTGAATCTGCTGGGCGACGGCCTCAGGGACGCGCTGGACCCGGCGTCACGATAAGGAACCGATCGCCCGCTCCCTGGGGCCTGCTTTCCTTGGATAGAGGGACGACCGAGTGTTCGGCGAAGGCTCCGCTCCGCAACGTCCGGAGGTTCGGCGATGCAAGACCTTGAGCAACCGCAAGTAGCGAAAAACGGCGCACTGACGACCGCGTTCAAGATCGTCGTCACCGGCGACATCATCACGGAGTGGAGATTCGCGCAGAGCAAGGTTCGCAACCCGGCGCAGCACGCTGCGCTCTTCGATTCCGCGAATCACATGGGCCCCTACGTCAAAGCGATCGGGGCCGCGTCCCTCGCCGAGATTCTCGTACGGATGCTGGCGGGTTTGCCGAGCGTGGTAGTCGGCGAGCCGCGCCCCGAGGTCCAGTCGCCAACCGGCTGGGGGATGGAACTTCGAACCGAAGACCGGTATTGGGGTTCGTATGTCGTTTGCGCGCAGTACCCGAAGAAACGCGGAAACGACGACGAAGTCGTTTGGCGCATCAAGCAAAAGCTCGGCGTCGATAGAAAAGACCCGCACGAGCCACTGATCAATCTCAGCACCGGCGACAAGGGAGACGCCGCGCTCGTCGTGGTGAATCAATCCATCGGCGACGACACGCGCGGCTTCATGGCGCACTGGACTGCGTGGCCGGAGTCGCTGCGTAATCCGCGCTCGGATGCTTGGCTCCTGATCGAGTGGAGCCGCCCGCGATTGGCTCCGGATACCGACTTCTGGAAGTTCGTTTCCGCGCCGGAGCGCTTTGGTGGGCGGATCGTCGTGGTGGCGACGGTCGAGGACCTTCGACTCGCAGGCCTTCGAATCAGTCGCGGACTCTCCTGGGAAAGGACGGTCGCGCAACTTTTCGAGAAGGTGCAACAGCTCTGGCGGTGCGACGACGACGCGCCGAAGAACGGGCCGTTGTGCGGATGTGCGCATCTCGTCGTATCGTTCGAGACGTCGGGCGCCGTGATCTTCAGCAAGGCGAACGAAATCGTGACTGCCAAGTTGATCTACGATCCTCAGTACGTCGAGGGCGGCTGGGCGGAGCAGTACGAGGGAACGATGAGCGGCTTCACGCGATGTCTCACTGCGGGGATCGCGCTCGCGATGATCCGCGCGCGCGGTAACTTGACCACACTCGATCCCGCCGGCGCCAAAGCGGGCGTTATCGCTGCGCGGCGCGTTCTGGAAGTGGGGTTCATCCCGATCGGCCGGCGGGGGCTCGGCGACACCGAGCTTCCGATGGACCTGCGCTTCCCGGCTTCGGTGATCGCCCGGGTGCTTCGGAGCATCGTCGCGGAAGCCAAAGTTGCGGACGAGGTCGAGAAGATTGCCGAACGGCTGCGCGCGGCGTTTGCTGAGGGCGGGACGCTCATTGACAAGAGCAGCTTCAAGAGCCAGGTATTGACGACGCTCGGCGGGCTTGAGTTCGACACGAAAGCCCTCACAGAGGAACTCGACCGCATCTACGACGACTGGGTGGCTCTCGAGGCGAATCCCATTGCCTACCGTCAGGCCCTCGAAGACGAAGACGACATCGACGACTTCGACAAGTGGCGGCAGCTCGTAGAGCAGCGTTTGGTCGACCGCACGCTGTTGTTCGTTTCACCGGACCGCGAGGCGATCGCTGCGGCGAGTAAGCTCGAGGTCGCGAGCGTCGACGAGCGGACTGCCATCGACCAGTGGTCGATCCTCGATTCCGTTCTTCCCAAGGACTACGAAGATACGCCCGCGGCTGCCCGCATCCTCGAGGAATGCGACAAGGTCGTCCAGTACGGCGACGCGATTCGGTTTCCGTTCCCGACGACTCGCTTCGGTGACCTTTTCGTGACGAACCGTGTCGAGCTCGAGAGCCTCACGGCCGTGCGCGAGCTGATGGTCAACTATGTCCAGTCGAATATGCCGACGCCGTTGTCGATCGCCGTGTTCGGCCCGCCCGGGTCCGGGAAATCGTTCGGGATCAAACAGTTGGCGAAGGGCATCGCCGGCGGACGCTATTCGCGCATCGAGACGCGAACCTTCAATCTCTCGCAATTCAATGGGCCCGAAGCACTCGCAGTCGCGCTGCAGCAGGTTCGCGACGACGGTTTGTCGGGCAAGATGCCGCTTGTGTTCTGGGACGAATTCGATACCAAGCACGACGGCGGTATGGGTTGGCTGCGCTATTTTCTCGCGCCGATGCAGGACGGAAAGTACCAGGACGGCTCCGCCGTGTACTACGTTGGCCGCGCAATCTTCGTCTTCGCGGGCGGAACGCACGCGACCATGGCGGAGTTCATCCGAAAGGCGAAGCTCAACGAAAACGAGGCTGCAGGATATTCGCCGACTGCCATAGCCGAGAAGGTTCCGGACTTCGTGAGCCGTCTCAAAGGATATGTCGATGTTCCGCCGTTGGACTACGCAGTGGAGAAAAACGAACGAATCGTCATCGACGCGGCCACGGCACTCCGCCGTGCGTATCTCTTGCGGAGCTTCTTGGAGGATTCGGCGGGCGATCTCGAAGAGACCGTCCCCCATAAACAAGACGGCGCGCTCCAACCGGTGCTCCGCAAGCGGCTCAACGTCGACCCCGGCGTCGTCGCTGCGTTTCTTCGCGTGAAAAGCTTCCGCTTTGGCGCTCGCTCCATGGAAGCGATCGTCAAGATGAGCGCGCTCAGTGGAAAGATCCGCTACGACCGCTCGAGCCTGCCCCCTGACAATCAACTGAACCTTCACGTGAACGCCGAAGCTTTTGTTGACTTCGCAAAACGGGACTGGCCGGTATAGCGGGGACGATCGGTCGCTCCGCAAACAACGGCACCATGACCCCGCTAATCATCACCGTCGCACCGGTCGGGGCCGAAGTGATGCCCGACCAGACACCGTATCTTCCCATCACGCCCGCGCAGCTCGGTGAGACCGCGCGCGCGATCCGAGTTGCCGGCGCCAGCATCGTCCACGTCCACTGCCGCAACGACGACGGCACGAACACGCACGACGTCGAGCGCTTCCGCCAGGCTTACGACGCGATCCGGGCGGCGAGCGACCTCATCGTGCAGTTCTCGACCGGTGGCGCCATCGGCATGACGCCCGAGGAGCGCTCCGCGCCGCTGGCGCTAAGGCCCGAGATGGCGACCCTCACCTGCGGCACGGTCAACTTTGGTGACGACGTTTTCGAGAACAGCTTTCCGATCATGCGCGGGATCGCGGCGAAGCTGCTTGAGTTCGGGGTGACGCCCGAGCTGGAGATCTTCGACCTCGGCCATCTCTCCAATGCCAAGCGGCTTGCGGACGAGGGCGCCATCCGGCTGCCGGCCCACGTCGACTTCGTGCTCGGCGTGCCCGGCGGGCTGGAGGCTTCGGTGGAGCATCTCGTCGACTGCGTGCGCGCCCTCCCGGCCGGCTGCACCTGGTCGGTTGCGGGCGTCGGGCGCATGCAGGTCATCCTCGCGGCGGTCGCCGTGGCGATGGGCGGCCACGTCCGCGTCGGGCTCGAGGACAACCTCTACTACAGCAAGGGGCGCCTCGCGCGCAACGAAGAGCTCGTCGCCCGCGTGGTCCGGATCGCCGAGGAGCTGGGCCGCCCCGTCGCCACCCCCGACGAGGCGAGGCGCATCTTAAAACTGCCAACCGCGGCCGCCGCCTAGCCGTTCCCGAGGGGAAAACACGGCTCGACCGGAAACCGCGTCGGCCCGCTTCACCGGGGAGGTCCTCCGCTGTTCACGTACGTCGTCCGCCGGACTCTGCAGAACATCCCGATCCTGCTGCTCGTGTCGATCGTGCTCTTCACGATCCTTCAGTATGCGCCGGGCGGTCCGCTTACGCCGTACCTGCAGAACCCGCACATCACCGAGGCCGACATCATCCGCCTCAAGCACAACCTCGGTCTCGACCAGCCGGGCTACGTGCAATATTTCAAATGGCTGTTCCGGGTGGTGCAAGGCGACTTCGGCTGGTCGATGTCCAACTCCGAGCCCGTCAGCCAGGCGATCCTCGAGCGGCTCCCCGCGACGATGACTTTGATGGGGTGCGCGTTCGTCTTTTCGCTGGCGATCGGTGTCACCGCGGGCATCATCAGCGCGGTGCGCCAATACTCGTGGCTGGATTACACCGTCACGACGCTCGCGTTCTTCGGTCAGTCGATGCCGGTGTTCTGGTTCGCGCTGATGATGCAGCTCGCTTTCTCCGTCGTCGGCATCACCGCGTTCGGGTACAAGTTCTCGCTTCCGTCGGCGGGGATCTCCACCTCTGATACGTTCGATTTGTGGGATCGCGTTCAGCACCTGATCCTGCCGACCATCGTGCTGTCGCTGCTGTTCATCGCGCAATGGAGCCGGTTCATGCGCAGCTCGATGCTCGAAGTCGTCCACACCGATTACATGCGCACCGCCGCCGCGAAGGGCGTGTCGCAGCGCGCCGTCATCCTCAAGCACGGCCTCAAGAACGCGCTCATCCCGCTCGTCACCGTCGTCGCGCTGTCGCTGCCGATCCTCGTCGGCGGTGCGGTCGTGACCGAGACGATCTTCGCCTGGCCCGGGATGGGGCGGCTCTTCATCAACGCGCTCGGGCAGTTCGATTTCGCGCTCCTGATGGGCTACATGATGCTCTCGTCGTTCCTGGTCATCTTTTTCAACCTGGTCGCCGACCTGTGCTACGCGTGGCTCGACCCGCGCGTGAAGTACACCTAATGGCTGCTTCGTTACCGCTCCACCCGTCCGCCGTTCCGGTCGTCGAAGAGATGGCCCCGTCGCGCAACACCGTGTGGCGCCGGTTCCGCCGCCACAAGGTCGCGCTCGCCGGTGGCGTCGTCATCATCTTCATGGGGCTGATTGCGCTCGGCGCGAACATCCTCACGCCCGCCGATCCCAACTTCATCGACCAGGTGAACTGGCAGGGTTATCCGCTCGCGCCCGGCGTCGCGCACCACATCCTGGGCACCGACGAGAACGGACGCGACCTCCTCGCCCGCTTGATGTTCGGCGCGCGGATCTCGCTCACGGTCGCGCTCTTCGCGGTCATCATGGAGATCTCGATCGGCACCTTCCTGGGCGCGATCTCCGGCTACTACGGCGGCTGGGTCGACTTCGTCATCATGCGCGCGACCGACGTCGTGCTCTCCATCCCGCTGCTGCCGCTGCTGCTCGTGCTGACCGCGATCGTCGCCGGGACCTCGAACAAAGCGTCGCTGAACTTCGGCGTCATCGTCGTGCTGATCGGCGGGCTGTCGTGGCCGTCGGTTGCCCGGCTCGTGCGCGCGTCGTTCCTGTCGCTGCGCGAGCGCGAGTTCGCCGAGGCCGCGAAGGCGGTGGGCAACCGCGACGGGCGCATCATCTTCAGGCATCTGCTTCCCAACGCGGTCGCGCCGATCATCGTGCAGGCGACGCTCGAGGTCGCCAACGTCATCATCCTGGAGTCGACGCTCTCGTTCTTGGGCTTCGGCATTCAGCCGCCGACCGCGTCGTGGGGCAACATGCTCGCCAACGCGCAGTCGAACATCACCGTGGCGCCCTGGGCGGCGATCTTCCCCGGGCTATGCATCCTCGTCACCGTGTTGGCTATCAACTACCTCGGCGACGGCCTGCGCGACGCGCTCGACCCGAACATGCGCTAGCGGACCGGCGCGGTCCGTTTCTGGAGCGCGCGCGCGACGGCGTAAGTGACGCCGGCGAGCGCGAGCGGGATCGGCGCGTACGCGATGCACCAGACCACGGTCGTCACGAACGCGATCAGGTTGTCGGCCAGCGCGTTGAGACCACTGTGCCACGCGCCGTCGATGCGCGCGGTCGGACCGGGTACGGCGGGCGTCGAATTGGGGCGGTCTTCGGTGAGGCTCACGGCGATCGTGCTCGTCGCGACGCGGTGCAAGTCGTTACGGTGCTGCGCGTCGAGCTGCTCGATCTGACCGCGCACTTCGCTGAGGTTCTGCTGCACGGTCAGGATGTCGTCGACCTTGCCGCCTTTGTCCATCAGCTTGCGCAGGTCGGTCTCCGCACGGCGCAAGTTGCGCAGCCGCGCTTCCTCGTCGACGATCGTCGCGTCGACGTCTTCAGCATCGATCGCGCGCGTCTCGACGGTGCCGAGCAGGCCGAGGTGGTCCAGCGTGTCGTCGAGCCGGTCGGCCGGGACTTCCACCTGCAGCGTCGCCGCGTGCACCGAGCCCGCGCTGCGGGGGCTCGTGTCGTTGAGCGACGTGATGTCGCCGCCCGCACGGTGCACGGCCGACTGTACCTGCTTGAGCGTCCCTTCGACGTCGCGCACGAGCAGGTCGAGGCGCGCCTTCTTCGCGAGCCGGTGCTGTTTGGCGACGGTCCGCTCGGCCGGGGCGTTCGCAACGCCCTGCGGGTTCGCTTGCGACGCGGCCGGAGGCGCGGCGACGCGGTCCGCGTTCTTCATGACCTTCTGCGCGTTCGGTCCCGGCGTCACGCGGAAGATCGTCGTCGATCTGGTTTCCGAGTTCGGGGCGCCGAGTGGGATGTCTGCGTCGACGTTCGCTTCACGGGCATGGTGCGCGGCGAACGCCGCCGCGCCGAATCCGATCACGAGCGTCGCGGCAGTGGCCCAGCGCGCCGGCGTGCCCCACCATGCGGTGCGCAACCGCGTCGCGGCGATCGCGGTCGCGGGCGTGGAGATGCGCGCGAACGCGTCGTCGAGCACGTGCTCGGGGAGCGGCGGCGCCGCATCGGCGCGCGCCTTGAGCGTCGCGGCCAGCGCGGTGAGCTCGCGCAACTCGCTCGCGCAGGCCGTGCACGTTGCAAGCTCGGCCTCGACACGTGCGCGCTCGGCGGCGTCCAGCGTGCCGTTGGCGTAGAACGGGAGCAGCTCGGCGATGTCGTGGTCGGTCATCACGAATGCTCCGCGGTCGCGAGCGCGTCGCGCAGCCGCTGTTTGGCGTAGAAGGCACGCGTCTTCACGGTCGCCACCGGAACGTCGACGATCTCGGCGATCTCTTTCTGCGAAAAGCCCTCGACGTACGTGAGCTCGAGGACCGCGCGGTGCTCCGCGCTGAGCGATGTGAGTGCCGCGTCGAGGCGACGCCGGTCGTCGGCGCGCAGCGCCGCTTCTTCCGGCGACTCCGCTGCGCCGGCGACGCCGAGCAGATCGTCGAGCGGCACGAGCGTCGCGCGCCGCTTGCGCAGGGCGTCGATCGCCTTGTGATGCGCGATCCCGAACACCCAGGTTCGTGCGCGCGAGCGGCCACCGTACTTGCCGGCGTTCCGCCAAACCTCGACCATCACGTCGCTCGTCAACTCCTCAGCCAAACCGTCGTCCCGCACGAGATCGCGCACGAAGCGGTGGACGCCCGACCCGTGCGTGCGGAAGAACGTCTCGAACGCAATCTTGTCGCGTGCGGCGATCCGTTCCAGCAGGCCCCGGTCCTCGGCGTCGCTCATCGGCCTTCCATACTGCTCCGTCGAACGAAGGCCGTGAGAGGTTCAGGCCGCCTACGGCACGTGGAAATGGATGGACTCGACCGAGGTCTGCAAGCCCGCGATCGTCCCGTTGCAGTTCCCGCTTTTCAGCGCCGTGACGTCGAACGTGATGTGGTCGGCCGTCGCGACCGTGACGATCGCGTTCGCGCCTGTGCCGCACGTGGCCGTGAACCCGAACGGCCCGCTATGTCCCGTCTGGGTCGCCGTGAACGATTTCGTCTGCGGCGAACCGCTGAACGTCAGATCGCTATAGTTGGGCGGGCCCGCGACCGTGCCGGACAGCACGATCCGCGGTTCCGCGTAGATCGTCCGGCTGAAGCCCCCGGCCGGGAGGGTGCCGCCCGACGCGGTGATCGTGATCGGTGGGATCGGCACACCGTCGTAGTTGAGGATCATCAACGTCGACGAGCTGACGACGAGCACGCATTGTACGGGCCCGCTCTTGGGATTGCCGGCGGTGTCATCCTGGAGCGATGTGTGACCGGACGTGTCGCTATTACACAGATTGAAAGGCTGGAAGTACGTTCCGAAGATGTTCGCCCCGGTCGGATCGCGCACGCCGACTCCGAACCCGTCGGCGCTGCTGACGCCGCTTGTCAGGTTGGGTGGCGTGAAGAGGTCGACAGAGGCGGCGATGCCGTTCAGCTCCGCATGGAGCCCGGTCGCGGGCATCGTGAACGTGGGACTGGCGGTGGCGAGCCGGAGCCCGCCCGCCTTGTCGAAGACATCGAATTGATAGACGACGGTGCCGGTCGCCGCCTGGATCGTGACGACGCACAACCCCAACGGCGGGGGAGTGGTGAAGTCGCTATGGCAGTTGCCGCCGGACCCGGACGTCAGCGGCGTCGCAAGGACGGCCGGCGTTCCGTTCGGCAGGGTCGTGCTGCCGTTCACGGACACGACGGTGCTTTGGAACAGCGTCGCGTTCGGCGAGACGTATTGCGGCGAGCGGCCGCGCGCCGACGACGGCCGCAACGACATCGTCAGCGTGACCTGAACCGTACTCTGCGGCGCGGTCGTCGGGACCGACGTCGGTACCGGTGTCGCGACCGTTACGGGCACGACCGGTTGCGCGGGAGCCGGCGCCGGGCCGGTGCTGCCGCCGCCGCCCGCGCACGCGGTCAGCGCCAGGCTCAGCACGGATGCAGCGATCGAGAAACGGCTTTTCATGGATGCACTCTTATGGCTTCGGCGCCGGTTCGAACGCCAGCGCGAGCGAGTTGATACAGTAGCGCTGGCCGGTCGGCTCGGGTCCGTCGGAGAAGACGTGGCCGAGATGCGAGCCGCAGTGCGCGCAGCGTGCTTCGGTCCGAAGCATCCCGTGCGAGCGGTCCTCCACCAGCTCGACGTTCGCGCGATCCTCCGGCGCCCAGAAGCTCGGCCAGCCGCTGCCGCTTTCGAACTTGGTCGCGGAGGAGAACAAGGTGTTGCCGCACGCGGCGCACGCGTACGAACCCGCCTCGTGATTGTGGTACAGCGCGCCGCTGAACGGCGGCTCGGTCGCGCCCTTGCGCAACACGGCGTACTGCTCGGGCGGCAACTCGGCGCGCCATTCGGCGTCGGTCTTCTCGATCTTGTTCACGTTTCGTTCAACCTCGCGGATCGCGCGCACGTCGCGCACCGGCCGGTGAAGGTGACCTCTTCGTACTCGATCGCGATGCCGTGGCGGTGCGCGAGCTCGCGCACCGCGCGCGGGGGGACCGCGTAGTCGATGTCGGCGATCGTGCCGCACGCGGTGCAGCGGAAGTGCGCGTGCGGGCTCGCCGCCCGCTCGTAGATGGTCGAGGCGCCGCCGGGGACGTCGACTTTCATCACGGCACCGGTCTCGTGCAAGCGGGCCAGCGCGCGGTGGACGGTGGCAAAGCCGATCCGCGGCTGCGCGTCGCGAGCGCGCCGCCAGATCTCCTGGGCGGTGAGGTGGCTTCCCGGCCCGGCTAGCTCGACCACGTCGAGGACGGTCCGATAGTTCGCCGGGAGCGCCGTTATCGCGTCGCTCGACATTGCGTGTGGCTTCGAAGGGCCTCCCGGGATGGAGTGAAAACGGTTCTCACGGTTGCCGAGGCTTCGCCTGTCGTGAGCCGGCCGCCTAGGTCGTCTCTTGCATGGGGCTTGCCGATGGCCTACACTCTCGGGGTTGCGGAATCGGCCGTTAGCCGAATCCGCAAGCCCCGTGCGCGAGTGGCGGAATTGGTAGACGCACTAGCTTGAGGGGCTAGCGCCCGCAAGGGCGTGCTGGTTCGAGTCCAGTCTCGCGCACCAATGTTTCTTCGTGAAGCCGGCCTGGCTCCGTATGGTAGCCGGGCTGCGGTCGCGCCCTCGGGCGGGACCAACGGAAGAATTAGGAGAAGCCGCCGAAACATCCGGGCGGCTTCGTTCGTACTTTCCGGCGACCGGCGAGAGGGCGGTCTCTGCGTATATGTGGCTGACGCGTTTTTCTATCCAGCGACCGATCATCGTCTCGATGCTGTTCATCGCGCTTGCGGTGTACGGCGTCATGTCGCTCCAGAAGCTGGGTCGCAGCGAGAATCCGAACGTGACCTTTCCGGTGGTGGTGATCGTCGCGAGCTATCCCGGCGCCTCGCCTCAGGACATGGAGCGGCTCGTCATCAAGCCGATCGAAGATCAGATGGACGGCATCCAGAACCTGGACCGGATGTCGGCGGTCGGGCAGGACGGCCGCGCCGTGGTCGTCGTGCAGTTTCTGCTCGACACGAACCTCGACTTCGCCGCGATCGACGTCCAGCGCCGCGTCGACGCGGCGCGCCCGTACATGCCGACCGATCTCGATCCGCCGTTCGTCGACAAAAGCGCCGGCGTGCAGCAGTCGCCGATCCTCGAACTCGCGCTGGCGTCGAAGAGCCTCTCCGGGACCGGACTCTCCGATCTGGTCGACCAGCGAATCCTGCCCGAGCTCAAGCACATCCCCGATGTCCAGAGCGTCGACTCGCGCGGTCAGGTGAAGCGCGAGTACCACGTCTACCCGGACCCGCAGCGCATGATGGGAACCGCCGCGACGCTGCCCGAGATCTTCAGCGCCGTCGCGGCCAACAACGCAAACCTGCCCGGCGGGCGCCTCGACTCGCCGGCGGTCGAGACCGACGTCTCGATCCGCACCGACATCGTGCGTGCCACCGACATGCTCGGGATCCCGCTCGCCGTCCCCGGGGGCGCTCAGAAGTTGCTCACGCTCGGCGATATTTCGTCGGTGGAAGACGGCCACGTCGAGCAGCGGATCGTCTCGAAGTACAACGGTGCCCCGACGGTCATCCTCGACCTCAACCGCGTCATCACCGCCGACGAGATCCACTCGACCGCGGTCGCGCGCGCCGAGGTCAAGAAGATCGCCGCACGCTATCCGCAGGTGACGTTCACCGAGATCGAAGCGCCGGCCGACTATACGCAGAAGTCGCTCAACGGCGTGCGCGACAGCCTGCTCGAAGGCATCGTCCTCACCGCCGTCGTGCTGATGTTCTTCCTGCACGCGTGGCGCAACGCCATCGTCGTGATGATCGCGATCCCGACCTCGCTGCTCGCGACGCTCGTCGTTATGCAGCTGCTGCACTTCACGCTCGACATCGTGTCGCTGATGGGCCTCTCGCTCATCATCGGCATCCTGGTCGACGACTCGATCGTCGTGCTCGAGAACATCACCCGGCATCGAGACATGGGCGAACGTCCGCTCGACGCGGCGATCAAGGGCCGCAGCGAGATCGGCAGTGCGGCCGTCGCGATCACGCTGGTCGACGTCGTCGTCTTCCTCCCCATCGCGTTCCTGAGCGGCATCATCGGGAAGTTCATGGTCGAGTTCGGCATCGTCGTCGTCGTGGCGACGCTGTTCTCGCTGCTCGTGTCGTTCACGCTCACGCCCATGCTCGCGGCGCGCTGGTCGGTGAAGAGGCGCAGCGCGGACCCGCCCAAAGTCCTCGCTTGGTTTCAAGTCGCGTTCGACCGGTTCACGCGCTGGTATCGCGATGTCGCGTTCAGCTACATCATCAAGCACCGCTGGATGGTGGTCGCGATCTGCTTCCTCCTCTTGATCAACGCCATGACCCTGGCCGCGTCGGGGTTTATCGTCGCGCTCATTATCGACGCCGTCGCAAGCGCGATCGCCGTGGTGTGGATGTTCGGCGGACGGCTGCTGTACGCGCTTGGCAATTACGTCGGCGGCGACGCCCGGCGCGTCTTCCGCTACGCGCTCGGTGCGGCCGGCGCCGCACTGCTGATCTCCATCGGGTGCCTGATCGCCACGTTTATCGGCGCCGCGGTGCTGCTCCCCGTCGCCGGCATCGCCGGCGCGCTGATGGCGCTCTGCCTGGTGGTTGCGTTCTTCGCGTCGTTGCTGGTCCGGCGTCCCGCGGTCAGCGTCCGCGCAAGCTTGGCCGCCGTCGGAATGATCGGCGTGATCGCCGTCGCCATGGCGGTAATCTGGGTCAGGGTTGGCGGCATCGACACGGAGTTCATCCCGAACTCGGACACCGGTTCGATCCGCATGACGCTGTCGTTCCCGACCGGGACGCCGCTCGCGACCACGCAGGTCGTGGTAGACCGGCTCGAAGAGGCGATCATGAAGGTCGACGGGATGGACAAGGTCATCACGACGACGGGAACCAAGCCGTCGGGCTTCGGTTCGACGATCGGTGGCAACGTCGCGCGGATGTACGCCGAGATCGACAAGAACCGCCGCCGAGAAACCAATCGCGCCGTGCGCGACATCCGCAAACTCTCGTCGCTGGCTCCCGGCGCGCTGTTCACCGTGGCCGGTGAAGGCGGCGGTGGCGGCGGCGGCGATCCGATCAATTACACGCTTTCAGGACCCGAAGACGTGATCGACGCCGCCGCGAACAAGCTCGCCGCGTACGTTCGCTCGCTCCCCGGGACCGTCAATGTCCAGACCGGCGCGGAGACCGCGGCGACGCGGCTCGACGTCGTCATCGACCGCGCGAAGTGCGCGATGCTCGGCGTAAACCCCGGCAGCGCCGGGACGGCGGCGCGCATCGCGATCGGCGGCGCCGTCGCGACGCGCGTCCGCACGGTGACGGGCTTGGTCGACGTGCGCGTCCAGTTGCCGGCCGCGTATCGCAACCGCATCGAGCAGGTCCGTAACATCGCGGTCCGCGCGAACGACGGTTCCATCTATCACCTCGGCGACGTCGCGACGTTCTCGTACGTCAAGGCGCCGACCAAGGTCGAACGCCTCGACAAACAGCGGGTCGCGCACGTGTCCGGCGGCATCGACCCCGGCGTGACCACGCTCGGGCCGATCGTGAACAAGCTCAACGCCGCGACGTCCACGCCGGGTTTCCTTCCGAATGGCGTCGCGCTGCGCGCGAGCGGCGACTCGCAGTTCCTTGCCGAGACGTTCTCCAGCATGGGCATCGCGCTGGCGACGTCGTTTGCGCTGGTGTACGTGCTCATGGTGATCCTGTACGGTTCGTTCTTCACGCCGGCTGTGATCATGCTGTCGGTTCCGGTCGCGCTGGTCGGCGCGTTGTTCGGCCTGGCCGCAACGCACCAGTCGCTCAACCTATTCTCGTTGATCGGGATCATCATGCTCTTCGGCCTCGTCGCGAAGAACGGCATCTTGCTCGTCGACTACGCCAACACGATGCGCAAGCGCGGGATGCGCGCGGTCGACGCGATGCGCGCGGCCGCGGGCATACGTTTGCGACCGATCGTCATGACCACTGCCGCGATGGTGTTCGGCATGCTGCCGCTCTCGCTCGGGCTCGCGGAAGGCGCCGAGTTCCGGCGCTCGATGGGCACCGTGCTGATCGGCGGTCTGCTCAGCTCGCTGATCCTCACGCTGTTCCTCGTGCCCGTCGTCTACAGCTGGGTCGTCACCTGGCTCGAGAATCGAGCGGACAAGCGCGCGCTTCATCACGAGCACGAAGACGACGAGTTCAGCCCGCCGCCGCGCGTACCAGCCGGCGCACTCGGCGACTGAGCGCTCGCCGTTATCCACACAGCGAGAGCGCGGCCGGGTCCGAAAGCGACCTCGCCAGTCTGAGAACGGGCTGAGAACGGGTAAGGGGACCTCCGGCAACATGCTTGCACCGGAGGTCCTCGTACTCGATGACATCATCCACCATGCGACGCCTGTCCGCGCTAGCGGCAGCATCACTCCTCAGCGCGGCCGTCGCAATTCCAGCGTTCGCAGCCGGTCCGGTCACCGTCACGGTGAACGGTCAGCCTGCGAACCTCAATCCCCCGCCCACCGAGCGCGCCGGACGCGTGTTCGTGCCGCTGCGCGGCGTGTTCGAACAGCTCGGCGCGAGCGTCGTGTATCAAAGCGGCGTCATCAACGCGACCGGCCGCGGACACAACATCTCGCTCAAGATCGGTTCGCAGCAAGCGACGGTCGACGGGCAACAGCAAAACGTCGACGTCGCGCCGTTCATCATCGGCGCATCCACGTACGTTCCGCTGCGCTTTGTTTCGCAAGCGCTCGGCGCGACCGTGAACTACGACGGCGCGAACCGCGTGGTCGCGATCAACACCAACGGCGCCGCGTACGTCCCGCCGAACCAAACGATCACGCCGGTTCCCGCCGCGAACAACCAAGGCGGCGGCGGCGCGATCACGCTCGCGAGCGAGCAGCCCGCGCGCGGCGCCACCGTCACGTCGCGGCGGCCCACGATCGGCGCGACGTTTGCCGGCGGCACCGTCGATCCGAGCACGGTTCGCGTCACGCTCGACGGGACGGATATCACCAACCAGTCGACGCGCTCGCCGCGCGGCTTCCTCTACGTTCCCGACTCGCCGCTGACGCCGGGCGCGCACCGCGTTCGCGTTTCGGGCACCGATAGCAACGGCGGCCCCTTCAGCCGCACGTGGGCCTTCACGTCCGGTACGTCGACGGCGTCGGCGGGCCAGATCGTCAACGTCCAACCCGCGAACGGTACGACCGTCGGCCAGCAGTTCACCGTGTCGGGGCGCACGTCGCCGGGAGCGCGCGTCACCATCCAGGTCGGCACGAGCACGGCTCGCGCGAACACCGTCGGCGGCCTCATCGGAGCGCTGCTCGGCGCCGGCGGCAACCAAAGCAATACCGCCAGCGCGACGATCACGGCCGACGGCAACGGGCGCTTCTCGCAGCAGGTCAACATCAACGCTCCGTCCGGCTCTCAGCTGGTGCTGACGATCACCGCGACCGATCCGACGACCGGCGCGAGCGGCACCCCAGTCCAGGAAACGCTAAACATCCAATAACCCCGATCGGAAGGGCACGGCGGGTGTCGTGTCTCACCGGTTCGCGGTGGCTGCGCAGAGCGAAGGGTCCGGTCCGCGGTCCTCGCGCCACGTCCTGATCACCGGGGCGGCGGCCGGCCTTGCCAAGGGCATTGCGCGCGCGTTCGCCGCTGACGGCGAGCGCGTGTCGTTCACGTACCGGCCCGGCGGCACGCCGCCCGACGCGACGCTGGCGCTGCTGCGGCCGCACGATGCTGGCGCGTTCGCGATCGCGGCCGACTTCAGCGCAGCCGGCGCCGCCGCCGAGACGATCCGCGCGGCCGAGGCGGCGCGCGGCCCCGTCGAGGTGCTCGTGCACGCGGTCGGGCCGATCGTCGTGAAGCGCTTCGCGCGCTGCACGCCCGAGGAATACCGCGTGATGACCGAGGCGAACCTCGGCTCCGCCGTCGCGCTCGCGTTCGCGGTCTTGCCGGGGATGCGCGAGCGGCGGTACGGACGGCTCGCGTTCTTCGGGATGAACGGCTCGTCGGCGACGCGGCCGGCCCGCGGGATGGCGCTGTACGGCGCCGCCAAGGCCGGCGTGGTGACGTTCGCCCGCGCGCTCGCGCTCGAGGAAGCCGCGTACGGCATCACCGTCAACGTGATCGAGCCCGGCGACATTCGGGACAAAGAGGTCGACCGGGCAGCGGCGCGCGCCATCGCGGCGAACAACCCGACCGGGCATGCGGGGTCGTGGGAAGACGTCGCGGCCGCGGTGCGTTTCGCGACGGCGGACGAGAACGGGTTCTTGAACGGGATGGTGCTCGGGGTCAACGGCGGTCTGGCGGAGCCGCTCGAGTGAAGTACGCGACCTGGGTCATCGTCGCGTTCGTCACGCTGCTGCGCGGCTTCGCCGCGTGGAAGGTGCCCCTGACGGGCGACGAGGCCTACTACTGGGAGTGGGCCAAGCACCTCGCGCTCGGCTATTCCGATCATCCGCCGATGGTCGCGTACCTGATCTTTCCGTTCGATTGGGTGACGGCGGACCCGTTCTGGATTCGGATCGGCTTCCTGCTGTGCGGCGTCGTCGCGACGCTCGCCGCGGCGGCGACCGCGAAACGAATCACCGGCGACGAGCGCGCGGGGATGGTGACGGCGCTCGCGATGACGCTCACGCCGATGCTCTCGGTCGGCTTCGTCTTGGCGACGCCCGACGGTCCGCTGATGGCGGGCTGGGCGCTGTGCCTGTACCTCACCGTGCGCGCTTCGCAGACGCACGCGCGGCGCGACTACGTGCTGCTCGGCGTCGCGCTGGGCTTCGTCTTGCTCGCGAAGATGTTCGCGTTCGCGCTCGTTGCGGGGATCGTCGCGTGGGCGCTCGTTCCGGCGCGCCGGCCGCTCTGGCGCGAAGGGCTGGGGCTGTCGTTCGGGGTCGCGGCGATTCTGTACGCGCCGTTCATCGCCTGGAACTCCGCGCATCATTGGATCACGTTCGTGTTCGCGTTCCAGCAGCGCCACGCGGTGAACTGGCACTGGATGCGGCCGCTGAACTATCTCCTTGCAAACGCCGGCGCGTACTCGCCCGGGCTGTGGATCGCCGCGCTGCTCGTGCTCGTGCGGCCGCGCAACGCGCTGATCGCGTGGACGTCCATCCCGCTCGCGCTGCTGCTGATCGTGCTGAACTTCCACGAACCGATCGAGCTGCATTGGTTCTTCGGGCCGTACGTCTCGCTGTGCATCGGCATGGGCGTTGCCTTCGAGGACCTCTCGCATCGCGCGCGCGTGCTATGGGCGACCGCCGGCGGCGTGCCTGCGGCCGTTCTCATCCCGTTCCTGTTTCTCGCCGCGGTGTTCCCGGGGCAGCTTTACTCGCAATTTCTCAAGACGGGCTCGACGCTCAGCAATACCGGTCCGTTCGAGATCTTCACCTACTGGCCGCTGGCGCAAGACGTGAGGCGAATGGCGAGCGCGAACGACGCCGTCGTGGTTACCGACGGGTACGGCTTTTCTTCGCAGATGGACTTTGAAGCCGGTATTCCGCCGGTCGTGATCGGATATGACTGGCAAGGCCAGGAGGCGCGGCATTGGTACGACGCCGCCATGCAGCCGAAGCGCATCCTCTTCGTGGACAAGGAGGCGCTCGTGCCGCGGCCCGGGCATCCGAAAGACAAGGGTCGCGCGGATTTCCAGCGCCGGCTCGCGATTGCGTGCGGCGGCGTCAAGCCGGGCCCCAGTCTCGAATACTCGTACACCGATCCGACCGGGCACACGGTCCCGGCCCGCACGTACTTCCTGACCTGGTGCGAGGATCCGCGGCCCAACGCGATCCGCATCCTGCGCTGGGAGGACGCCGGCGCGGCGCGCACCGCCAAGTCGTGATCGACTACATCCCGCTCACGGCCACGGCCGGCAAGCGCACGACGACGTCCGAGCTGCGTTCGCTCGCCTGCGAGCGAACGCGGAGGTTGGGGTATCCGTATGTCGCCACGGAGTTCTCGCCCAGCGGATCGGGCTGCCGGTTCGACGTGATCGGGTTGGGCCGCTACACGCGCCAAGTGCGTATCTACGAAGTGAAGTCGTCGCGCGCGGATTTTCTCGCGGACGGAAAATGGGAGTCGTATCTGAAGTACTGCACGAACCGCCGCTTCGGATTTCGCATCCGGCCCGAGGACGCGCTCCGCGCGTCGCGGCCCGCGCGGCGGCTGCGCGACGCGGTTGCCGACGCCGAGTGGCTGGCGCTGCTCGAGGCGATGGCGTTCGCGCAGCCGCTCTGCTGCGAAGAGCTTACCTTTAACGACGGAGCCGGTATTTGAGCGATCACCGCCCTTTCGCGCTGCCCGGTGCGCGGCCGCACTACGGTCCCGACAAGGTCGTCGACGTGCTGCACATCCATTTGACGTTGCGGCCGGACATCGAACGGCGGCGCCTGGACGCGCATTGCACGACCACGGTGCAGGCGATCGAAGACGGCGTTGCGCGCCTCGTGCTCGACGCGGTCGATCTGCACGTGGCCGCGGTGCGGCGCGACGGCGCCGGCGGTTCGCCGACGGCGTTCCGCTCGACGAGCGAGACGCTGGAGATCACGGTGGAACCGCCGCTGCGCCGCGGCGAGCAGCTGGTGTTCGACGTCGACTACGCCGTGGAGAACCCGCGGCGCGGTCTCTATTTCATCGAGCACGGGCCCAAGCACGTCTGGACGCAGTGCCAGGACTCCGACGCGCGCTTCTGGTTCCCGTGTTTCGACCATCCGGCGGAGAAGCAAACGACCTCGGCGGCGATCACGGTGCCGAAGGGGCACTTCGCGCTGGGCAACGGTGCGCTCGTCGAGCGCGTCGAGTCGGGTTCGGAGACGACGTTTCGCTACGAGCAGAAGATCCCGCACGCGGCGTACCTCGTCACGATGGTGACGGGGCCGTTCAGCGAGATCGCGCAGCAGCACGACCGCCTGCCGATCTGGTACTACACGCTGCCTGGGCGTGAAGCCGACGGCGAGCGCGCGTTCGGCAACACGCCGCAGATGATCGACGTGTTCGAGCGCACGATCGGCGTGCCGTACCCGTACGCGCGCTACTCGCAGATCGCGGTGACGGACTTCCTGTTCGGCGGGATGGAGAACACCACCGCGACGACGCAGACCGACCGCGTCCTGCACGACGAGCGCGCGCACCTCGATTACTCGGCCGACTACCTCGCCTCGCACGAGCTCGCGCACCAGTGGTTCGGCGATCTCGTCACGTGCCGCGACTGGTCGCAGGCCTGGCTGAACGAAGGTTTCGCGACGTACTTCGAATCGGTGTGGCTCGAGGCGCATCGCGGCTGGGACGAATATCTCTACGACGTCTACACGATGGTGCAGCGCTATCTCGAAGAGGACGGCGAGCGCTATCGCCGGCCGATCGTGTGCAACGTGTACCGCGATCCGGGCGAGCTGCTCGACCGCCATCTCTACGAGAAGGGCGGCGCCGTGCTGCACATGCTGCGCGGCGAGCTCGGGTGGGAGCGCATGCAGCGCGCGCTCAAGCGCTACGTCTCCGACAACGCGGGGCGCAACGTCGAGACGATCGATCTCATCCGCGCCATCGAAGCCGAGACGGGCCGCAACACGCGGCGGTTCTTCGCGCAGTGGGTCGAGCGCAGCGGGCATCCCGAACTGGACGTGAGCTATCGCTGGGATGCCGAGCGTAAGACCGCGCTGATCACCGTGACGCAGCAGCAGACCGTCGACGACGACAACCCCGCGTACGAGTTCGACGTCGAGGCCGGCTTCGTCGCGGATGCACCCGCGTCGGCCGGCACCGACTTCGGACCCGGGCCGCTGCCCGGCGAAACACGCGTGCGGCTGCACGTGGACCGTGCGCCGCAGACGTTCGCGATCCCGCTGGAACGCGAGCCGGCGCTGGTGCGCGTCGATCCCGGCGCGTGGGTGCTCGCGACGTGGACGTCGTCGCTGGGGACCGACGCGCATGCGGCGATCCTGCGCGGCGATCCTTCGACAACGGCGCGGATCCGTGCCGCGAAAGCGCTCGCAAAAGACGATCGCCGTGCCGCGCGCGAAGCGCTCGCCGCGGCGCTCGCGCACGATCCGTTCTTCGGCGTGGGCGTCGAGATCGCGGCGGCGCTCGGTGATTCGCGCGCGCCGTCGGCGCGTGCCGCGCTGCTCGCCAACGTATCGCACCCGCATCCGAAGGTGCGCCGCGCCGTCGCCAAGGCGCTCGGCGCGTGGCGTGACGCGGAGGTCGCGGCTGCACTGCTCGGGCTGCGCGGCGATCCGTCGTACTTCGTGATCGCCGAGGCGCTCCACGCGCTCGGCAAGACGCGCGACGACCGCGCGTTCGACGCGCTCGTCGCGTCGGTGCATGAACCGTCATGGAGCGAGACCATCGCGGCGGGGGCCGTGCGCGGCCTTGGTGCGCTCGCCGACGCGCGCGCGTTCCCGCTGCTCGTGGACGCGCTCGATCCTAGCCGCCATCAGGCGCTGCGGCGCGCCGCGGTCCACGCCGTCGCCGAGGCGGGCGCGCTCGTCGACTCCGTGCGCACGGACGCGGTGGACGCGGTGAATCGAGCGCTGGACGACGCCGATCATCTCGTGCGTGTGTCGGCGTGCTCCGCGGCGGAGCGCATCGCGGACGCGCGGCTGCTGCCCGCGCTCGACCGCCTCGCGCAGGGCGAGCGCGACGGACGATTGCGGCGCCACGCGGCGGAAGCGGCGATTCGCGTGCGCGAGGCGCAGTCGAAGCCGGCCGAGCTTTCCCGGTTGCGTGACGAGGTCGACCGCTTGCGGGCGGAATCGCGTGCGCTGCGCGAACGGCTCGACGGCCTGGACCCGCTCGGCACGAAATGAGCCGGTCCGCCCGACTCGCCGCCGCCGCGCTCGTGCTCGCGGCGGTTTCGGCATGCGGCCGGACCGCGCCGGCAACACACGTGCCGGCGGGGCCGACTCCGCTTGCAGCGGCGCCGAGCGCGCCGGCGTGGAGTGCCCGCGAACTTGCCGCGCTGCAAGCACAGCTGCGCGGCGCGTTCGGTGCCTCGGCGTTGGCGACGAGCGGGATCGCCGTCGTCGACGGCAACGGCCGCGTGCTGTTCGCGCGCCGCGAGCGCACGCCGATGACGCCGGCCTCGACGTTCAAAGTGCTCGTCGGCGCGGCCGCGCTCCAGACGTTGGGTCCGGACTTCCAGTTTTCGACGACGCTGGAATCCGTCGATGATCCGGCCGACGGGAAGATTCGCGGCGACGTGTACCTCGTCGGAACGGGCGATCCGCTGCTGACGCGCGACGATCTGCGCGGCGGCGCCGCCGCGGTGGCGCGCGCGGGCGTGCGCGACATCAGCGGTGCGGTGGTGGCGGACGCGAGCGTGTTCGCGGGCGCCGAGCAGAACAGTGCTTGGGAGCCGGACGATCTGCAGTACGGCTACGCCGCGGGGACGAGCGCGCTCTCGCTCGACCAGGGCACCGTGGAGTTCCATCTCGTTCCGACGAGCGTCGGCCTGCGGGCGCGCATTCGCGTCTTGCCGCCCTCGAGCGCGGTGCGGGTCACGGGCGGCGTGATCACGTCGTACGCGACGCTGCTGACCATCCAGCGCGATACGTTCCGCAATGACTTCACCTTCAGCGGACGCGTCGCGGCGGGCGCCGAGCAATCGTTCTGGCGTCCGGTGATCGGTCTGCCGCTCTACGCGGCCGACGTGGCGCGCACGATGCTGCGCGCGCGCGGCGTCGGCGTGGACGGCGGCGTGCGCACCGGGGTCGCGCCCGTCGCGCCGTACGTGCTGTGGCGGCATCGCTCGCCCAAGCTGCGCGAGCTCGTGCACGAGATGATGATCGAGTCCAACAACCACTTCGCCGAGCAGCTGCTGCGCGCGGTCGGCGCGACGCGCGGAACGGGGACGGAGGCCAACGGCGCGCTCGTCGAGCGCGCGGTCCTGGAGCGCGGCGGCGTACCGCAGGACGGCCTGCGCATCGTCGACGGCAGCGGCCTCGCGCCGTCGGACCGCGTGGCGCCGCTCACGCTCGCGGTGCTGCTCGCGCGCGCGGCGGTCGAACCGGCCGGTGCGCTGTTCGTCGGCGCGCTGCCGCGCGTCGGCATCGAAGGGACCGTGCGGTGGCGGCACGTCACCTCGGCGCGCGGGCGGGCGCGTGCAAAGAGCGGACACATCGCGCACGTCAACGCGCTCACGGGCTACGTGCAGACGCTGCGGCACGGGCGGGTCGCGTTCGCGATCATCGTGAACGACCGGCGCGCCGACGACGGACCCGTCGAAGTGGGGATCGACCGCGCGCTCGACGTGCTCGCGCGCAGTTAGCGCATGCGGAGAAGCGCGGTTCTTGCGAGCTCCTCGTCGTGCTTGGCTTGCGCGCGCAACGCGGCCGGTGCCGTCGGGTCGTCTTGAACGCGTTCGTCGAGAACCGTCGCGTGCGCCAGCCGTCGCCGCGCTTCGGGCGTGGGGACGCCGGCGGCCGCGGCTTTGCGCCATTCTGATGCGGCGCGCGTGAGGTACAGTGCGTGGGCAGTTCCCGTCGCGTGGTCGGCACAGGTTTCCGTGCTTTGCGCGTCGGCCGCGCACCGCGCCGTGGTGATTCCGGTTGCGCGGGCGGCGTCGCACGCGGCCGCGTCGCGGGCGTTCGGCGGCGGGCAGCTCGCGGTCGCGGCGAGGTATGCGGCGAAAACGCCGGTGAGCGTGACCGCGATTGCGATCGTGGCCCTTCGGACGGGCATGATGGCTTGGTTCTGCATCGAAGGCTCGATGTCGTGCTGACTGGCCTCGATCCCGTGCTGCTTGCTCGCGTGCTCTCGCGAGCGCTGCGGCGGGGCGGCGACTTCGCCGACGTGTTCTTCGAAAACCGGCTCACGCAGACGTTTCGGCTGCAGGACGCCCGCATCCACGAGGCGACGTCCACCGTGATTCGCGGGGCCGGCGTGCGCGTCGTCGTCGGACAGCGCGCGGGATATGCCTACTCGGAGGATCTCGACGAGGCGTCGCTGCTGCGCGCGGCGGACGCGGCTTCGCTGATCGCGCGTGACGGGCGCGCGCAGAACGTCGTCGTCGAACTGGCCGCCGCAGCGGCGCCGGTGCTGTACGACGGGCACGGCGACGATCCGGCGGATTCCGCGCGCTATGTCGATTTGCTGGCTCGCGCCGACGTTGCGGCGCGGGCATTCGATCCGCGCGTGGTGTCCGTGAACGCGTCCGTTACCGACGAGTTGCAGTACGTCCAGATCGCTTCGAGCGACGGGCGGGTGGTGACCGACCGGCGGCCGCTCGTCGCGCTGGGCGTGCAAGTCGTCGCGCGCGAAGGCGCGCAGCGCGAGAACGGCTACATCGGGGACGGCGGCCGCACGAGCCTCGACGTGTTCGACGCGACGACGCCGGAGTCGCTCGGCCGCGAGTCGGCGCGCATCGCGACGACGAAGCTCGGCGCGCGCGAGGCGCCGGCGGGGGAATTGCCCGTCGTCATCGGCGCCGGCGGCGGCGGCGTGCTGCTGCACGAAGCAGTGGGGCACGGGCTCGAAGCGGATTTCAACCGGAAAGGGACGTCGTTATATTCCGGGCGCGTCGGCGAACGTGTCGCGAGCGATCTCGTGACCATCTTCGACGACGGTGATTTGCCCGGCGAGCGCGGTAGCGTCGCGGTCGACGACGAGGGTATCCCGGGGCAGCACAAGGTGCTCGTCGAGAACGGTATCTTGCGCGGCTACATGCAGGATCGTCTGAACGCGCGGCTGATGGGCGTCGCGTCGACGGGGAGCGGGCGGCGCGAGTCCTATCGCGTGCTGCCGCAGCCGCGCATGTGCAACACGTTCATGCCCGCGGGGACGTCGACGCCGGAGGAGATCATCGGTTCGATCGACCGCGGGCTCTACGCGACGTCGTTCAGCGGCGGGCAGGTCGAGATCAGCAAGGGCGACTTCGTGTTCATGATCGCCGAAGGCTACCTGATCGAGCACGGCAAGATCACGGCGCCCGTGCGCGGTGCGACGCTCGTCGGCAACGGTCCGGATGCGATGACCAAGGTGACGATGGTCGGGCACGACGGCCGGCTTGCGAACCGTTCGTACACGTGCGGCAAAGGCGGCCAGCGCGTTCCGGTCGGCGTCGGCATTCCGACGGTGAAGCTGTCGTCGTGCACGGTCGGAGGAACGGGGCGTGGCTGATCCGCGCGACGAGGCGCTCGCGCTGGCCGATATGGCGATCGCACTGATCTCGGCGGCGGGCGCGACCGATGCGGACGCGATCGTCGAGATCGCGGACCGGTTTGCGTGCGAGGCGCGCGAGCACGAGGTGACCAAGCTCGAGCGCTCGCGCGGGCGCTCGCTGCACGTGCGCGCGTTCGTGGGGACGCGGCACGCCACGCTGGCCACCACCGATCTGTCGCGTGAAGGCGTCGCGGCGCTCGCGCAACGCGTCGTGGCGGCGGCGGCGTTCGTCGCCGAAGATCCGCACGCCGGGCTTGCGGATACGGTCGCTTCCGACGGCGTGTGCGACCACGATCTCGGTACGGTCGAGCTGGACGTCGCCGCGCGGCCGGACGAGGAGAAGATCGACGAGGCGCTCGCGATGGAGCGCGCGGTGCGCGAAGCCGACGTGCGAATCGCGAACTCCGACGGCTCGCGCGTCCGCGACTCGCTGGTATCGTGGGCGCTCACGAACACGCGCGGCTTTCGCGGCGTCACCCAGGGATCGCAGGTGGCGCGCACGGCGGCGCCGGTCGCGCTGGACGGCGCGAACAAGCGGATCGGGCACTACGGCACCGCGGCGCGCGGCTGGAATACGGCGGAGAGCGCGCCGGCCGTGGCGCTGCACGCGGTGCACCGCGCGCTCGCACTCGTCGGCGCGCGCAAGCCGGCGACGATGCGCGTCCCGGTAATCTTCGAGCGCGACGTGGCGGCAGCGGTGCTCGGCGACGTGTTCGCGGCGATCAACGCGTCGAACGTCGCGCTGAGCAACTCGTGGCTCGTCGACCGCATCGGCGACCGCATCGGAAACGAGCGCGTGACGCTGGTCGACGACGGCCGGCTGCGCGGCGGTTTGGGCTCTGCACCGTTCGACGGCGAGGGGACACCCACGCGCGAGACCGTCGTCATGGACGCCGGCATCCTGCGGACGTACGTGAGCGACGTGTACTGGGGACGCCGCCTCGGGATCGCGTCGACCGGCAACGCCGCGGGCGGCGGCGGCGTCGCGCCGAACAACTTCTACCTCGTGCCGGATTCCGGCACGCTGGACGATCTCGTCGCGTCGACCGAGCGCGGCGTGCTCGTGCTGAACACGATCGGCTTCGCGACGGAGCTCGCGAGCGGCACCTACAGCCGCGGCGCGCGCGGCATCTACATCGAGGACGGCGCGCCGCAGTACGCGGTCGACGAGTTCACGATCGCGTCGACGTTCGGCGAGATGCTCGCCGGCATCGACGGCATCGCGGGCGACCTGCGCTTCGACGGAACGGTGGTGTCCCCGTCGTTCCGCGTTGCGGAGATGACGATCAGCGGGACTTGATCCGGCGGGCTACGGTCGCGCGCGCGTCATGACGTCGGCGACCGCGTCGGCGATCTCCGCCGTGTCGAGCTCGAGCGCGTTCGTGCCGACCACGACCTCGAACGAGCAGACGCGCGGATGCGCCGTTTTCGTGAGATGCTGGAACACGATCAGGCCGCGCGATTCGGCGACGGCGTCGCGCGCGGCGAGCAGCGCGTCGTACTCGCCGTCGAGGTGCACGACGAATGCGTTGCACGCGGGCGGATCGGGCCTCACCGCGACGCCGGAAACGTCGCGCAGCGCCGCCGCGATCTCCACCGCGCGCGCATGGTACTGCGGCATACGTGGCAGCTCCGTACGCAGACCTTCGCGCGCCGCGATCGCGTAAGGGTACATCCGGAACAGCGTCGCGCCCGCACGGCCGATCCAGACGCGCGCGGCGGCGACCGTCGGCGCGTCGCCGGCGAGCGCCGCGCCGGCGATGCCGCCCAGGCCTTTGTAGAACGACACGTACACCGTGTCCGCGAGCGCCGCGATCTCGGCGAGCGATCGGCCGTAGCCGGGTGCGGTCTCCCACAGCCGCGCGCCGTCGATGTGAAATGCCGCGCCGGCGTCGCGTGCGTGTGCGGCGATCGCGACCAGGTCGTCCCAGGCGGGAACGCGATAGCTCGCCCGCCGCAACGGTAGCTCGACGACGACCGCGGCGAGCGGCTCGTGCACGCCGTTCAGCTCGGCGAGCGTGAACGGCTCGACGAGCGAGCCGACGCGCGCGATGCGCAAGCCGTACAGCGTGCCGATCGTGTCGTTCTCGTCTTCGACGACGTGCGAGCGCGGGTGTGCCGCGATGACGGTGCGCCCGCGCCGATCGGCGTGCACGCGCAGCGCCGAAAGCTGCGCGGCCTTGCCGCTGGTGCAGAAGACCGCCGTTTCTTTGCCGAGCAGCGCCGCGACCTCGCGCTCGAGGTCCTCGATCAGCGCGCCTTCGCCGTACGAATCGAACGCCGCATCATCGGGAAGCGCATCGGCGAGCGCGCGCAGCGTCTGCGCGGGGCTCGGTTCGGTTTTTCGCGAGAGGTGACGGGCCGGTTCGGTTCGGATCACACCGGACGTTTCGCCGGGCGCAGCACGGGACCCGTGGTCACGCGGCGCACGTCCGGCGTCGGTTCGAGCGCGAACACGTCGAGCGGCTCGCGCTTGCCGCGCACTTTCTGCGCGCCGAGCGGCCGCACGACGTACCGCCCGGATTCGCGCACGGCGTGCATCACGCTCTCGGTGGCGACGACGGGGACTTGCAGCCGTTTCGAGAGGCCTTCGACGCGCTTGGCGGTGTTGACGGTGTCCGAGACCACCGTCGTGTCGATGTGGCGCGCGTCGCCGACGGTGCCGAACGTGACCGGTCCCGTGTGCAGGCCGACGCCGATCTCGATCGGCGGGCCGAGTGCTTCGCGGTTGAGGTCGCGCACGGCGGCTTGCAGGGCGAGCGCAGCGTCGAGCGCGTCCTCGACGCAGCGCGGGAATAGCGCCATGTAGCCGTCGCCGAGATACTTGTCGATGCTGCCGCGGTGCTCGCGGACGACGCGCGCCGAGCGGGCGAAGAAGTCCGCGATCAGCACGAACGCGTCTTCGGAAGACAATTCCTCGGTCAGCGCCGTCGAGTCGCGGATGTCGGCGAAGAGCACGGTCATCGGCTCGGTCGCGCGGTCGCCGATCTCGATGTCGGCCAGCGACGTACGGCCCAGACGGTCCACCAGCGTGCGCGGGAGGAAGCGGCCCTTCGCTTCACTTTCGCGCTCGAACGTCGCGAACAGGCGGGCCGGCGCGTCGCGGGTCGCCGAGATCACCGCTTGGGTGTAGCGGGCGACAGCCGCCGCGCCCAGCACGAGGGCCACGCCGGCGAGCACGGCTTCGTCGCCGCCCAGGATCATCGCGACCGTCGCGAGCGCGGCCGCAGCCGCGGCTTCGAGCGCTTCCCGCCTGCGCCGCAAGGCCGGACCGGTCGCCGCCGCGATCAGCACCAAGGCACCCAGCGCTCCGGCGGCAACCGCCGTGACGGACGTCATTCGGGAACCATGCGCGCTAACGACTCCCTTCGTCGAGTGCCTACCGCTGGGACGGACCGCCCTGAGACGACGACGAGCGGTCGTGCGGCGAGGACACCCGGTAAAGAACACCGTACCCGATTCCGATGGCCTCCGCTCCTTCGATCGGCACCCAACTCGTGATGCGGCTGGAGACGCCGAACACGCCCGGTTCGTTCGGCGTCCTCGCCTCGGCGATCGGGGACGCCGGAGGGATGGTCGGCGCCGTCGACACGCGCACCGTCGGCAAGACGACGATCACGCGCGACGTGACGGTGAATGTCCCGAGCGAGCTCGTCGGCGACCAGGTGCGGGCTGCGATCGAAAACGTCGAGGGCGTGCGCGTCCTCAACGTCTCGGACTCGACGTTTCTCGCGCACCTCGGCGGCAAGATCCGCACGGGCATCACGCGGCCCGTGAAAACGCGCCAGGATCTGTCCACCGTCTACACGCCCGGCGTCGCGCGCGTGTCGAGCGCGATCGCGAAGGATCCCGCCAAGGCGTACGCGCTGACGATCAAGCGCAACACCGTGTGCGTGCTCACCGACGGCACCGCGGTGCTCGGCCTGGGCGACATCGGACCGTACGGCGCCGCGCCGGTGATGGAGGGCAAGTGCATGCTCTTCAAGCAGTTCGCCGACATCGACGCGTTCCCGATCTGTCTCGACACCAAGGACGTCGACGAGATCGTGCGCACCGCGAAGCTGATCGCGCCGATCTTCGGCGGGATCAACCTCGAAGACATCAGTGCGCCGCGCTGCTTCGAGGTGGAGCGCCGGCTCGTCGAAGAGCTCGACATCCCGGTGATGCACGACGACCAGCACGGCACCGCCGTCGTCATCCTCGCCGCGCTGATGAACGCGGCCGCCGTCGTGGGCAAGAAGCTCGAGGATCTCACCATCGTGCTGACCGGCAGCGGCGCCGCCGGCACGGCGACGATCAAGATGCTGCTCGCCGCCGGCGTGCGCGACGTGATCGCGGTCGACCGCGACGGCGCGCTCAGCCGCGACGAGAAATATCAGAACTCGCACTGGACGTGGCTCGCCGAGCACACCAACCGCGAGAACCGCCGCGGCTCGCTGCAAGAAGTGCTCAAGGGCGCCGACGTGTTCATCGGCGTGAGCGCGCCGGGGATCTTGCAGCCGGAGTGGATCGGCACGATGGCGCGCGACCCGATCGTGTTCGCGATGGCGAACCCGACCCCCGAGGTGATGCCCGATGCGGCGGCACCGTACGTCGCCGTGATGGGCACGGGGCGCAGCGACTTTCCCAACCAGATCAACAACCTGCTGTCGTTCCCCGGCATCTTCCGCGGCGCGCTGGATTGCCGCGCGCGCAAGATCACCGAGGGGATGAAGCTCGCCGCGGCCCGCGCGATCGCCGGCATCGTCGGCGACGAGCGCAGCGCCGAGTACATCGTGCCGAGCGTGTTCGACACCAAGGTGGTCGAAGCGGTGGCGCGTGCGGTACAGCAGGCGGCAATCGACGAAGGCGTCGCGCGGCGCGAGCTCCTGATGCCCGACGACGAGGCGGCGCAAGAGCCGGCGGGAGTGCATTGAGGTGGCCGATCGCATTCTGATCATCGAGGACGACGCGGATGTTGCGACGTTCGAGAAGATGATCCTCGAACGCAGCGGCTACGAGGTGCGCGTCGCGAGCACCGGCTCGGCCGGGCTCGAAGCCGAACCGGCATTCAAGCCGGCCATCGTGCTGCTCGACGTGGAGCTGCCCGACATCTCCGGACTCGACGTGTGCACGTCGCTGGCGAACTCGTCCGACGCGTTCATCCTCATGGTGAGCGCGCATTCGAGCGAGAACGACGTTCTCCGCGGGCTCGGCCTGGGCGCGGACGACTACATCCGCAAGCCCTTTTCCGGCAACGAGCTCGTCGCGCGCGTGCAGTCCTTCCTACGCCGCCGCGAGCGCTCGCGCAAGACCGATCAGGAAGGGCGCTTACAGACCGGCAGCGCGACGCTGGTGCGCGATTTCCACACACTGGAGAACGACGGCAAGAGCGTGACGCTGACCGCGCTGGAGTTTCGGCTGTTGTGGTATCTGGCGGAGAACGTGGGCAAGCTGCTGACGCGCGCGCAGATCCTCGAACGCGTGTGGAACGACGTGAGCGGTGTGCCGACGCGCGTCGTCGACGTCCATGTGGCGGCGCTGCGCAAGAAGCTCAACGAGGTCGGCGCCGTCATGGCGATCTCGTCGGTGCGCGGCATCGGATACAGGTTAGACGAGAGATGACGCCCGCGATCGCGCTCGATACGCGCGATCCGCGGCCGTTGTACGTGCAGATCGCGGACGCGCTGGCGACCGCGATCGAGCGCGGTGAGCTGGCGCCCGACGAGCGGTTACCGCCGATCCGCGCGTTGGCCGGCGACCTCGACGTGGCGCTGGTGACCGTGTCGCAGGCGTACGAGACGCTCGCCGCGCGCGGGCGCGTCGTGTCGCGTGTCGGTCGCGGCACGTTCGTCGCCGCGCAGGCCGCACCGGCGGACACGGCGTTCGCGCACACGTGGGAGCCGTCGCTGCTGTCGCGCGGCGAGCGGATGGAGGGCGTGCTCGACCGGCTCGCGCAGGCGCGCGCACCCGGCGTCATCTCGCTGGCGAGCGCGCACCCCGCGCCCGAGACCTTCCCGATGGCGGAGTTCGGCCGCGCGATGCAGCGCACGTTCGCCGACGATCCGCCCGAAGCGATGCAGTACCGCGCGAACACGGGCGATCCCGACCTGTGCTCGACGCTGGCCGAAGGCCTCAACGCGCGCGGCTGCGACGCGACGGCGGACGAGATCATCGTCACGTCGGGCGCGCAGCAGGCAGCGGATCTGATCGCCTCGGTGCTGTTGTTCGATCGCGCTGTCGTGGCGTCGGAGTCGCCGACGTATCCGGGCACGCTCGGCGTGTTCGACGCCCGCGGCGCCAGCTACGTCGAGGTGCGCAGCGACGCCGACGGCGTGCGCATCGACGACGTCGAGCGCGTGTTCGCCGAGTACCGCCCGCGGCTGTTCTCGATCTGCCCGATTGCGGAGAACCCGACGGGCGTCGTGCTGCCGGCGCGGCGCGGCAAAGCGATCGTGGAGCTCGCGCGGCGCTACGACGTCGTCGTGCTCGAGGATCAGACCGGCTGGACGTTCGCCTACGAGACCGCCGCGCCGCCGCCGCTGGCAGCATACGACACGGACGGCCGCGTGGTGATGATGGAGTCGCTCTCGAAGTCGATCTTCCCGGCGCTGCGCATCGGGTACTTGCGCGTGAAGGGCGCGATGCGCGACTCGATCGAGGCGGCGAAGGTGCGCACGGACTCGTTCACCTCGACGCTGACGCAGCGCGCGCTGTGGCGCTTCTTGCGCACGCCGGCGTACCCGCGCCACCTCAAGGCGGCGCGCGCGCTCTACCGCGGGCGCCGCGACCTGTTCGTCGACGCGCTCGCGCGCGCGCTGCCGTGGGCCGACGTCCGGCCGCCGCAAGCCGGAACCAACGTCTGGCTGCGCCTCCCGCCCCGGCTCTCGACGCAGGCGGCGTTCGACCAGTGCGCCCGCGAAGGTGTCTTGGTCATGCCCGCCGATCCGTTCTATCCAACGCGCAGCGGTCCACCGGCGCTGCGCCTTTCCTTCGGCGAACTCGACGACGACGCGCTGCTGCGTGCCGTAGAACGACTCGCCCGTGCCCTCCACTAATGCATCGAAGGAGACGATGAAACCGATTCGCCTCGCCCTCGTGCTGCTCGCGCTCGCGCCGTCTGCGGCCGGCGCCGCCCCGCACCATCCGCCGGCGCACCAGGTCGCGAAGCATCCGCCTGTGCCGGCGCGGCCCCTCGTGACCTACGCCGCGCCGTCGGGGAACATCCCGGCCGGGCACTTGCGCGGCGCGGCGTACGACGCCGTTCTGCCGTCCGGGCGCATCGTCACGCCGCTCGGCGACAGCGTGCTGACCGGGATGAACGCGCTCGGCGTCGCGCTCAGCCCCGACGGGCGCTTCGCGATCGTCAGCAACGACGACGAGCGCCAGAGCCTGGTGCACTCGATGATCGATTCCGGCGCGACGGGTGGCTTCTCGCTCGCCGTGGTCGAGCTCTCGTCGATGCGCGTCGTCGACCGCTACCGCGCGGCGGGCGAGAAATTCTGGGTCGGCGTCGCGGCGCTGCCCGATCCGACCGACGCGACGCGCACGCTCGTGCTGGCGTCGGGCGGGCCTACGAACGTCGTGTACGCGTTCGACCTCGACGCGAACGGCAAGCTCACGGCGGACGCGACGCACGTCATCACGCCGCCGGCGCCGGCCGACGACGCGTTTGCGGACAAGGGCCACAGCTATCCGGGCACGATCGTGCTGTCGAAGGACAACCGCCGCGCGTACGTCGTCAACGAAGCCGCCGGTACGGTGGCCGCGATCGACACCGCGACGCGCGCGATCGTGATGCCGGTGCGCGCGGTCGGTTTCTTTCCGTTCGGCGCCGCGCTCGCCGGCGACCGGCTCGTGGTGACCGACGAAGGTCTGATGCGCTACGCGAAGCTCGCGCAGCCGGTGACGACGCCGCCCTTCCGCACGCCGTTCGCCGATCCGCAGCACGCGTCGGCGCTCTCGTTCGTCGGGCTTGCGCCGGGCGGCGATCTCGCAATTCAGGATGCGACCCCGTTCGCGAACGCTCCGGTGCCGATGGATTCGGCACCGGACGGCGTGCGCACCGTCGGCGGCGCGCATCCGACGGCCGTCGTCACGACGGCGAACGGCGCGTTCGCGTTCGTCGCGATGACCAACGTCGACCGCGTCGCAACCGTGTCGCTCAACGGCACGCCGCGCGTGCTCGGCGGCACCGAGCTGCGGCTATTCGACAAGGGCCCGTACGGTACGCAGCCGTCCGCGCTCGCGCTTTCAAAAGACGGCTCGCGGCTGTACGTCGCGTTGGCCGGACTCAACGCGGTCGCCGTGATCGACGCGCGCGATCCCGTCCGCCTGCACCGGCTCGGTTTGATTCCGACCGGCTGGTACCCGACCGCGCTCGCGCTCGCGAGCGACGACCGCACGCTCTATGTCGTCAACACGAAAGGCTACGGCCACGACGCCGGCTTTACGGGCGACCCGAAGATCTCGGCCGACTCCAACGCCGTGTGGTCGACGCTGCAGAAGATCGACCTGTCCGCGGTGCAGCTCAAGACCACGACGATGACGACGCTCGCGAACACGCGCCGCGTGCTCAGCAAGCCCGTGACGTACCCGAAGGGGATCGATCACGTCGTCGTGATCCTCGAGGAGAACAAGACGTTCGACGCGATGCTCGGCGATCTCGGCGTGGCGTACGGCGGCGATCCGTCGCTCGTGTCGTTCGGCGAGAGCGTCACGCCGAATCTGCACGCGCTCGCGCGCCGCTACGGGCTGGCGACCAACATGTTCGCCGATGCCGAGGAGTCCGACGCCGGGCACCAGTTCCTCGCCGGCGGCATGACGACGCTGTACTCCGAGCGCACGCTCTTCGCAAAAGGCGGCCGCGCGCCGCTCGTCAACAAGAACGAAGATCCCGAAGACTATCCGCGCCTCGGCTACGTGTTCAACGCGCTCGCGCGGCACCACGTCCCGTTCCGCGACTACGGCGACTTCATCCGGCTCAGCGGTTACGACGAAGGCAGCGCACCGAATCCCAAGACCGACGACCCGCAGTATGCGGGGATCGACGACAAGGACGCGCCGACGCAGGGACTCGGCGGGCTCTACGGCCTCGACGTCCCGGCGCCGGCGGTGCTCGACGGCCACGTCGACTTGAATTTCCCCGGCTGGAATCTTCGCATCCGCGACGAGCGGCGCGCGAAGGAGTTCGTCCGCGACTACGGCGCGCTCGTCGCGCAAGGCCGCCAGCCGCGCTTTACGTACATCTGGCTGCCTGCCGACCACACCGGCGTGGGCCCCGGCATCCCGCCGATTCCGGAAGAGGTCGCCGACGGCGACCGCGCATTAGGCGCGATCGTGCAGTATCTGTCGAATCTCCCGTCGTGGCGCCACACCGTGCTGTTCGTGCTGCCCGACGACGCGCAGTCGTCGCGCGACCACGTCGACGAATACCGCACGTACACGATCGTGGCCGGGCCGTTGGTGAAGCCGCACTATCTCGGCGCGCATCATCTCTCGACGGTCAGCGTACTGAAAACCAGCGAACAGCTTCTCGGCCTGGGCACGCTCGCGCTCGGCGATCTGCTCGCGACCGACATGAGCGATTTCTTCACCGCGCGCGGCGGCGACGCCGCACCGTACGAAGCGATCGCCGTGCCGGCGCAAACCGCGAGCGCCGAAGGCAACCGGATCGCCGCGCTGCTCGCGCGGACAGATCAAAGCCGTCCCGACGCCGACACGGCGCGCGGCGCACGGATCGTGGACCTGTCGCGCCAAGCGGACGGCCTCGCCGGCCGCCGGTTCGCGATGACGCCCGCGACATATGCCCGCCTGCAAGGCGCGCTCTACGCCCGCGCGCTCGCGGTCGTCCAATGATTGAGCCGGCGGCTCGAACGCGGTAGCATCAGGCATGCGTCCGATCGACATCGCCCTGTTCGTCCTGCGGCTCACGAGCGCCGTCGTGATGTGGCCGCACGGCGCCCAGAAAGCGCTCGGCCTCTTCGGTGGTCCCGGCATCGCGGGAACGGTTGCCGGGATGAGCCAGATGGGGATCCCGGTGGTGCTCGTCTACGTGGTGATCGCGGTCGAGTTCTTGGGCCCGATCGCGCTCGTGCTCGGCGTGCTGACCCGCCTCACCGCGCTGGCCCTTGCGATCGACATGGCGGTCGCGGCGTACATGGTTCACCTGCCCAACGGCTTCTTCATGAACTTCGCGGGAAATCAAAAAGGCGAAGGGATCGAGTTTTTCATCTACGCGGTCGGCATCGCGCTGGCGCTGGTCATCGCAGGCTCAGGCCGCATCGCGGTGCTGCCCAAGACGTGACGCTCGTTTAGCGCTTGGTGAGGAGACGTTCTTACGTGATCCCGCCGTACTCGATGGTGGCGAGGACTTGATGTACGAGAGCAATGCCGCGAGCCGTTGTAAGGAGTTCAATCGGCTTCTCGCCGCCGAGCGCGCGGTTCGGTTTTCGTAGCCACCGCGACGCCTTCTCGAGATCGCCGAACGCTTGGGCGGCAACTCGCGTCGTTTCGGCGAGTCGCTTCGCGCCGTCGCCCTCGCCGGCTTCGAGCCGGCTCGCGACCACTCATCTCGCCATCCATCGGTGCATTCTATCACTCCGAGCGCACGAGGTCGTCGCGCCCTTTAGGCACGGGCTGCCCATGACTGCCAGCGTGCCGAAAAAGCAAACCGCTTCGACTGTCAGGACCACGGCCGCTCCCCGGCGAAACTGCGCTGGTCGTGACCGTGAAGTCCTTTGCTGCCCCGTATGTGCTCAGCGACGCCGGCGCCCTCGCCGGCGCCATCGTTCTGCGGCCGTCCGCCGCCGTCGACCGCTTGCCGCCCATCAAAGGTGAGCCGTCGCCGATCGCCGACCGCGCGCTGGAGCAGCACGGCATCCTCGTTCGCACGCTGCGCGATCACGGCGTGAAGGTGCACGAGATGGCGCCGGTCAGCGAGTCGGCGACCGAGACGCTCGTCGCGGATTGCGCGATCGTGTTGCCCCAGGGCGCGGTGATCGCGCGGCCGTCGCAGATCGAGCGCCGTGCCGAAGTCGTCGCCGTCGAAAAACAGCTCGCCGAACTCGGCATCCCGATCGTCGGCCGGATCGAGGCACCCGGCCTGCTCGACGCAACCGATGTCGCCGTCGCGCCCGGGCGCCTGTTCGTCGGCGTACCGCGCGCCGGTGCGGGCCTGCGCCGGCGCTCCAACGAGCTCGGCCGGCGCCAGCTCGAAGCGATCGCCGCGCAGCAGGGCTTCATGGTCGTCGAGCTGGCCGTCGCGAACGACGTGCCGCGGCTGCGCGACGTGTTCTCGCTCGTTGCGTCCGACACGGTGGTCGCCGCGCCCGATCGTGTCGATCTCGTCGCCGCGACCGATCTGCGCGTCATCGAAGTGCCGCGCGGCGAAGAGCTCGCCGCGGGCGTGCTCGCGCTCGGCGAGCGGCTCGTCGTGGCGAACTTGCGCTTTCGGCAGTCGATCGCGATCTTGCGCAAAGCGAAGATTTCCGTCGAGGCGATCGATCTGTGGGAGTTCGGAAAGGGCGGCTTCGGCCCGTTCTCGCTCGCCCTCGCCCTGAAGCGCGGCTGAGGGGTTGCGAGTAGCAGTTCTTTCCGACATTCACGGCAACGCGCACGCGCTGGACCGTTGTCTGGACGACCTCGCGTCGCGCGGCGGTGCGGACGTCGTCGTCGCCGCCGGTGATCTTTGCTTGGACGGGCCAAGGCCGAAGCAAGTCCTCGAGAAGCTGCATGCGATCGGCGCGCGCTGTCTGCGCGGAAACACCGATCGCTTCGTCGGCGAGGCCGATCCGGCGCAATTCGACGACGAGGACGCCCGCGGAGTGCAGTGGGTTCGCGAACGGATCGGCGAGGAATGGACGCACTGGCTGGCCGAGCTGCCGTTCTCGCTGGCGTTCGGCGACGGCGAGGACGGTTTGCTCGTGTGCCACGCGAATCCCAAGAACGACGACGAGCACGTGTGGCCCGACGCCTACGACGACACGCTCGAGGGACTCTTCGACGGCGTCACGCAGCGCACGATCGCGTTCGGCCACCTGCACCTGCCGTACGTGCGCGTGTGGCGCGGCCGCACGCTGGTCAACGTCGCGTCGGCGGGCTTGCCCAAAGACGGCGACCCGCACGCGCACTACGCGATCCTCACCTGGCGTTCGGGCGGTTGGGAAGTGCAGTCGCGCCGCGTTGCGTTCGACGTCGAAAAAGTCGTCAAGCAGTTGAAGAAGAGCGGCATCCCCGACGTCGAGCAGCGCATTGCGACCCTGCGGCGCCATCGCTATCCGAAGCTCGGGCCGCCGGGCTCGGTGATTCCGTGAGCGTCCCGGCGCTCGTCGTCGACAACCTCGTGAAGCGCTACGGCGATTTCACCGCGGTCGACGGCATCTCGTTCCAGGTGCAGGAAGGCGAGTTCTTCGGCTTGCTCGGGCCCAACGGCGCGGGGAAGACCACGACGATCAACGCGACGGTCGGCCTCGCGAAGATCACCAGCGGCTCGATCTCGCTGTTCGGCCACGACGTGGAGCGCGACTGGCGCACGGCGCGCCGTCAGGTGGGGCTCGCGCCGCAGGAATACAACTTCGACCGCTATCTCAACATCCGCGACGTGCTGATCTTTCAGGCCGGCTACTACGGTATTCGCGGCAAAGCCGTGCAGCAGCGCGCCGACATGCTGCTCGAACGCTTCGATCTCGCGTCGAAGGCCAAGCAGCCCTACATCAAGCTCTCCGGCGGGATGAAGCGGCGGCTGACGCTCGCGCGCGCGCTCATCCACGAACCGCGGCTGGTGATCCTCGACGAGCCGACCGCGGGTGTCGACGTCGAGCTGCGGCTTGAGCTGTGGTCGCTGCTGCGCGAGCTCAACACCAACGGCACGACGATCATCCTCACGACGCACTATCTCGAAGAGGCCGAGGAGCTCTGCGACCGGATCGGCATCATCCAGACCGGCAAGCTCATCGCGCTCGAGACCACGCAGAAGCTGATCGGCGACGGTTCGCTGCAGGACATCTTTTTGGAGCTGACCCGCCGATGATCGCCAACTCGATCGGTTTTCAGACGCTGATCAAGCGCGAGATGGTGCGCACGTTCTCGATCATCAACCAAGTGATCTGGCCGCCGGTGATCCAGACACTGCTGTACGTGTTCGTGTTCGGCCTCGCGCTGGGCAGCAGCATCAAGACCATGCACGGCGTGCCGTACGCGCAGTTCCTGATCCCGGGGCTCATCATGCTGCAGGTGATCGACCAGACGTACAGCGAGAGCTCGTCGTCGGTGTTCCAAGGACGCTTCATGAACTCGATTCAGGAGCTGCTGATCGCGCCGCTCTCGGCGATCGAGATGGTCCTCGGCTACGTCGTGGCCGGCGCCGTGCGCGCGGTCTTTATCGCGCTGCTGGTGACGGTGCTCGGCGTCGTCTTCGTACATGCCGTGCCGTCGAACTGGGGCCTCTACATCCTGGTCATCACGCTGGTCGCAGTGCTGTTCTCGTCGCTCGGGATCATCTTCGGCCTGCTCGCCGAGAAGTTCGACCACATCGCCGTGCTCACGACGTTCTTCATCACGCCGCTCGTGTTCGTCGGCGGCGTGTTCACCTCGGCGCAGTCGCTGCCGCCGCTGCTCCGCCAGATCTCGCTCTTCAACCCGATGGCCTACATGATCGACGCCTTTCGCTACAGCTACATCGACAGAGGCGATGTTCCGCTGCCGATGTCGCTCGGCGTGGTGGTGGTGCTGTCCGCGCTTGCGTTCACGGTGGCGCTGCGAATGATGGCGACCGGATACAAGCTGCGGACGTAGTTCATGGCGGCCGTCGTGCCGCCGCCTTCCTCACCGGGCTCGCGGGCGCGCCGGATGGGGCGGACGGCGGTGGCCGAATTTCTCGATACGCGGTCGTAGCCATTCGAGGATGCAGACCAGCGCCACGCCGAGTAGCGACGCGCTGACGATCAGGGTGAAGTCTCGACTCTCCGCAGTTTTGCGTTCCGTCCATTGTACCGTCAGCTCGCGCTGCGCCGGCGAGTCGCGCACCTCCCTCGAGTTGACGGAGCTGAGAATGCGCACGCGCTGGTCGAACGGCGAGCGCCGGTCGACCCTTCCTCCGAACAGCGCGACGTCTCTGTTCGCGAGGAAATTGTGAAGATCGATTCTCACCTCGCTCTGATTGCGATACAGGTCCGGCGGCAGAATGCCGTCGTCCACGCAACACGATGCGAAGGTAATGACCCGCCGCGTGTACGTGCTCGTCAGGACGTCCGGCTGCGCGTCGGCGAAGCTGCAGCGGATCTCGACGGCGCCCCGGACGACCGGCTCCCCGATGAACACGGCCTGTGGTGTGCCGTCGCTCTCGATCAGCGTAGCTTCGAAGAGCGGAACCGGTCGCGATTCGCCGGACTCGCCATAGACGAGGCATGCAGGCAGCGCAGCACCGAGAACCCGATCGCTCGAAAGGCCTTCGTCGGTTACGTCAGCGCGAAATTTCGTGATGGCGAATGCAAAGCTGCCCTTTCCCCTCATCGGCACGTCGATCTTCAGCGCGACGCGATCGGGGGAAACGAGGTCCGGCTGCACGATGGGGAGCTCGTTCGCCGCGCACGGGATGACCGCTGAGGCGCAAATCTGCGCGACGTCCCCGGTGTACCCTTCATGAGCTGCCGGACGGAGAAGGCGTGGGTCCACGAAGACGCCGATCCCGAATCCTTGTTCGGCGCTCTCGTTCACGTCGAACATCCAGTTGAACAGGAGCACCGAGATCGCGATCAGCACGATGCCCGCGACAAGTCCCCCGTGTCGCGCCGCGGTGTGCGCCCACAAGCGAAGGCGGAGTAGCGTGCCAGGGCCATAGCCGCTTCGTTGGCGTGAGCCGTTGACATACGCAAACACTGCGACGAGCGTGGTCAGCGCGAGCACGGTATGATTTCCGTGCATGCTGAGCAGCGTCGTGAGAATCGCGAGCGCTCCGACGACTGCGATGAAGTTGATCGACAGATGGGCGTACAAGTGCAAGTCGCTATCCGCGCAGCGCGGTTCCGCCTCTCTCACCTCCGCTTGGACGTCGCTCATGAAGATCGCGCTGATGGCGGCGATGAGGACCAGAGCGTAGGGATACCAGACGTACGTGAGATGCCGCAGAACCGAAGAGACGCCGTTCCACGAATCGAACGTTCCGACGGAAGCGCTCCAGTACACGATTGCGTAGCCGACGACGTAGGTATAGGCGACCTGAAGCAGCATGACCGCGATCAGGTCGATCTGTAACCGCAGTGTCACGACGGGATCGGATGCTCGTTTCGCGGCGTCGCGCGCCAGCACGAACGGTCCGATGATCGGGAGCGCGCGCAGCGTGCGCTGCGCTCTTCCCGCTCCGACGCCCCAGCACTCCGCAATGCCGAGCTGCCAGTACGGCCACGCGACCAGACCCGCGGTGAAGATGGTGACGGCGACGAGGTGCGAGGGAGCGAGAAGGTGAGCGGGTCGGTCGCAGGTCGTCGTGCTGGGGCCCACCCCGTGATCAGCAGCCATACCGAGCTCCTGCCTGAAATGTAGGGCTATCCTAGCACAAACGCAACCGTCCGTCCTGGGAGTGGCGTCCGAACGGGCGTATGAGATCGCTCGCCCCGTGGCTCGCGTTCGGGGTCGCCTTGGCCGTGTGCCCGGGGCCCACGGCTGCCACCGAACTGCCCGGACCCGTCGTGGGCCGGCCAGCTCCCGCGTTCACGCTGACGACGATCGACGGCAAGACGGTTCGCCTCGCGGACTATCGTGGCAAGACGCTGGTCGTGAACGTGTGGGGCTCGTGGTGTCCGCCGTGCCGGCTCGAGACGCCCGATCTGGTCGCGGAATCGAAGGCCGACGTGTCGCGCGGCGTGGTCTTCCTCGGCGTCGACACCACCGAGACCACGAACGTCGTCCGCGCGTTCGTCGCCGCCAAGGGGATCGCGTACCCGCAGGCGGTCACGACGAGCACGAGCGACTTCGCGAAGGCGTACGACATCCGCAACTATCCGACCACGCTCGTCATCGGGCCCGACGGCGTGCTGCGCGCCCGCCACGCCGACAACATCCTTCCGCGCGCGCAACTCCACGCGTACATCGTTGCCGCGCAGCGCGGCGAGAGCGCGCCGCTGAGCTCCGCGTTCCAGTCGCGGCTCGACGCGCTGCTGGATCCCGCGCAGTATCCGTTCACCGGCGACGCCGCGTCGGTCCGCGCGAACGTCGTTAAAGCGGCGCAAGCGATCGCGAGCGCGGACGATCTGCAGGACGAGGCGATGAACGATCCGGCGCGCGACCACGATCTGATCAAGACGCATGCCGAGCAAGAGACGCTGCGCGCCGCCGCGATCGCGGCGTTCGCGCCCGTCGCGACGGGCGACGCCGACCTCGCGCTGCTCGCGCGGCTGCGCGGCGACGAAGCCGCGGAACTCGGCAAATGGGCCGAAGCCGATGCGGCATACGACGAGGCGCTCAAGCACGCGCCGAACGACGTCGACGCGATGAGCGGACAGGCCTACGCGGCATCCCATCTCGGCGACGACGCGCGCGTCGCCCGCATCGACGCGCAGATCGCCGAACGCTCGCAGTCGTATTCCGCATACGTCTCGCTCGGGCGCGTTCAGGCGAAGGCGGGCAACGTCGCTGCGGCCGAGCAGAGCTTCGACAAAGCGCTGACGCTCGCGACCAAACCGCCGCAGCTGGCATGGACGAACCTGTATTACGGCCGTATGGAAACGGCAGCCGGCAACCGCGACAAAGCGCGCGCCGCGTTCGCGCGCGCCGCGGATGCCGCGCTGCAGATCGCCAACATCGATCCGCGCCGGGAGTGGTACGCCGAGCAGGCGCAGGAAGGCGCGGTGGCGCTCGACGTCGCGCGCGGCCGTCAGGCGGCACTTTCGCTCGCGCCGTGGACCGGCGCCGATCTGCCGGGCTCGATCGCGAGCACGTTCAAGTACCGGCTGGTCGTGACCGGCGCCGCAGGCGCGAAGATCACGCTCGCCGCGAGGGGCCTGCCGCAGCGCTGGATCGGCGCGTTCTGCACCGACCGCGTGTGCGCGCCGTTTCGCACCTCGCTGGTGGTCCCGGCCGACGGCGTCAAGATCGTCGAGTTCCAGGTCGTCCCCACCACCGAGCACAAGGGTCCGGTGAACGCCCGTATCGATGCGACGAGCGGCGGGCGCACCGTCGCGACGGTCCGCACCCTCGTCAACGTTTAGGAGATCATGCTTCACGCGATCCTCGCCGCGACGGCGCTCGTCCTCACCGGCCCGCAGGTCGGCACGCCGGCACCGGACTTCCACCTCACCACGCTCGACGGGAAATCCGTCGCGCTCGCGGATTTCCGCGGCAAGACGGTCGTGCTCAACGACTGGGCGACGTGGTGTCCGCCGTGCCGCGAGGAGACGCCCGATTTGATCGCCGCGGCGAAGAAGCTCGGCGCGAAGCACGACGTCGTGTTCCTCGGCATCGACTCGACCGAAGCCGCGCCGATCGTGCGCGCGTTTCTCGCGTCCAAGCCGATGCCGTACGCGCAGGCGATCGACGGCGACAAAGCGTTCTCCAAAGCCTACGACGTGAGCGCGTTTCCGACCACGTTCGTGATCTCGGGCGACGGCGTCTTGCGCGCGCGCTACGTCGGCAACATCTCGCGCCAGGTGCTGGCGGGATTCGTCAGCGACGCCCGCGCGGGCCGCAACGGCGTGCTCGCGACGGCGGCGCAGAAGAAGGTCGACGCGCTGCTCGATCCGGCGAAGTTCGCGTTCGACGGTGACGCCGCGACGATCCGCAGCGTCGCGAAGACCGTGCTCGTGGCGATCGACGCGGCGGAAAGCGTCGACGGCGACACGGATTTCCTTCGCACGCAGGCCGAGGAGAACGTGCTGCGCGACACCGAGGCCAAGCTGCTCGAACCGGTCGCGGAGACCGACGAAAGCAAAGTTCTGCTGGCGCGACTGCAAGGTGACGCGGCGGCCGCGCGCGAGCAGTGGCCCGACGCGCTTGCCGCGTACCGGCGCGGGCTGGCGGTGTCGCCCAACGACGTCGACCTGCTCAACGGCTACGCGAGCGCGCTGCATGCGACGGGCGACGACGCCGCGGCCACCGACGCGTACGCGACGGCCGCGCAGGCGGACCCGAGCGTCGACGCGTTCGTGTCGCTGGGCGTGTCGGCCGGCGACGCGAAGCGCTTCAGCGATGCGTCCGTGGCGTTCGCGCAGGCGATCGGCCGCGCGCGCGCGGCGGTCGCCACCAAGCCGAAGGACGCCAAGGCGATCCGCAAGCTCGCCTGGGCGTATCTCTACGAGGGCCGGATGTACGTCAAAGCCGGCGAGACGGAGAAGGCGCGCGGCGCGTTCGCGCAGACCAGCGCGTGGACGTCCAAGCTGCCCAAAACCGACAGCCGCTACGCGATGTATCTGGAGGAGGCGCAGGAAGCCACGGTCGCGCTCGACGCCGCGCACCCGGCCGGCAAGACGTCGCTCTCGCTCGCGCCGTGGACGGGTCCCGATCTGCCCGGCTCGGTTACGAGCACGTACAAGTACCGGCTCGTCGTCGCCGGGGTGCCCGGCAAGACGGTGGCGCTCGCGGCGAGCGGCCTGCCGAAGCGCTGGGTCGCATCCTTCTGCACCGACCGGCAATGCGCGCCGTTCCGGACCACCGTTGCGCTCCCGGCCTCCGGCGTGAAGGTTCTCGAGTTTCAGATCATTCCGCAGACCGTGGTGCCGGGATCGCCGACGATCCGCGTGGACGGCGACGGCGCCACCGCCCGGATCCGAGTGGCCGCTACCGGATGATTCGCGCGGGTTTCCGCCCCACCGCGGCGTAACATCCGGTATCCCGCCCGGTACGGACGGGCGTCTTGCTGCGGAGAGGCGGAGGACCATCACGGACGAGGTCGTGGGAAAAGTCGGGCGCGTGACGGGGACCGTAGGTCCCGGTCGGGTCGGTGAGGTCATGCTCGCCGTGCGTGGGGGCAGCGAACACTTCCACGCCTACCCGTGCGACGCGAAGATCCTCACGGTCGGTACCCGCGCGGTCGTCGTCGAGTATTATCCGCCGCGGACGGTAATCGTCGCCGAAGCGTGATCGCTCCGGCGCGGGAGGAACATCGTGACTACACTTGCGACACCGGCACTCTTTATCGTCGGCGTCATCGTCGTTGCACTCGTCATCTTCGTCGTTATTTTTCGGGCGATGTGGCGCGTCGCCGAGCCGAACGAAGCGCTGGTCATCTCAGGGCTGCACCATCGCTCGCACGAAGAGACGGGCGAGTCGCTCGGCTTCAAGATCGTGACCGGCCGCGGAACGCTGGTCATCCCCGGCGTCCAAGTCGTGCGCAAGCTCTCGCTGGACCTGCGCGAGTCCGAGCTGCAGATCGCGTGCGTGACGCAGCAAGGTATCCCGGTCCACATCAAAGGCGTCGTGATCTACAAGGTCGGTGACGACTTCGCGTCGATCGCCAACGCCGCACGCCGCTTCTTGGACCAGCAGGATCGCATGGACGCGCGGATCCAGCAGGTGTTCGCCGGCCATCTCCGCGCGATCTGCGGCTCGCTCACCGTCGAGGACTTGATCCGCGAGCGTGACAAGCTCACCGAAGCCACGCGCGGTGCGTCCGGTACCGAGATGGAGAAGCTCGGGCTCATCGTCGATTCGCTGCAGATTCAGGAGATCGACGACCCCACCGGCTACATCGACAACCTTTCCAAACCGCATACCGCAATGGTGCAGCGTGACGCGCGCATCGCGCAGGCCGCGGCGGATCAGGAAGCGACGCAGCGCGAGCAAGAGGCGGCGGCGCTCAAGGCGCAGGCGCAGCGCGACAGCAAGATCAAGCAGGCCGGCTTTCAGGCGGAGGTCGACAAGGCGGCCGCGATTGCGAAACAATCCGGACCGCTCGCCGATGCCGTGGCACGCCAGCAGGTCGTCGTCGAAGAGACGAAGATCGTCGAGCTGGACGCGCACAAGAAAGAGTCGGAGCTGCTAGTGTCGGTTCGCCGCCCGGCCGACGCCGCGGCGTACGAGAAAACAACGCTGGCCAACGCGCAACGCGACGCCGACATCGCGGCCGCTCAGGCGCGCGCCAAGCAGATCGAGCTGCAGGCGGGTGCCGACGCGACGCGCGTCAAGCTCGCCGCTGAGGCCGACTCGCAGCGCACGACGATGATCGGCAACGCCGAGGCGAGCGCGATCCGCGCGAAAGGTACGGCCGAAGGGGACGCGATCAGCGCACGCGGCCTCGCCGAAGCATCGGCGATCAAGGCGCGCGCCGAAGCGCTCGCGCAGAATCAGGAAGCGGTCATCTCCCAGCAGCTCGCGGAGCACTGGCCGGCGATCGTGGAAGCCGGCGCGAAGGCGTTCAACAACATCGATCAGATGATCGTGCTCAACGGCGCCGACGGCATGTCGGAGATGATGGGCAAGATCATGACGCAGGGTGCGGCCGGCTTGCAGCTCGCGCGCAACCTGCTCGCGCGCACGAAGTCCGGCGCGGACTTCGCGAACCCGCCGGCAGCCAACGGCGAAGCCGCGATCGTGCCGGCTAAGGTGACGGACGCGAAGTGAGCCTCTGGACCCGCATCGTCCGGCTGCTGACGGGAGAGGCGCGCTCGCAGATCGAGCGGCTCGACGATCCCGCGGCGTCGGTCGATGCGGCGTACCACACCCAGCTCGAGATCGTCGACGAGGTGCGCGGCCACCTCGTCGAGCTGCTCACCGCGCGCAAGCGCTTGGAGATGCAGCTCACGTCGTACGAGCGCAGCGCGCCGGGGCACGAAGCGGTCGAAGCGTTCCGCGCCGAGATCCAAGAGTTGAAGACGCGCGAGGACGCGCTCGACGATGCCGCGCACGAGCTGCGCCGGCGCGCGGACGCGCTGCGCGCCGAGCGCGACATCACGCGCGCACGTGTGGCTGCGGCAAAAGCCGGGATCGCGGCGCACGGCGCGATCGCCGGGATAAGCTCGCAGCACGCGGAGATCCGAACGTTGCTCGAGGACGCGCGCGAACGTACGCTGGCGCTGCAAGCGCATGCTGCCGCGCTTGCCGAGCTCGTAGAACGCGACGCGCGCTCGTCGTCGACCGCGCACGCCGAAGCGACGATCGAGCGCGACGCGCCGATTGCGCTGCCCGTCGAGCACGAAGCGCTGATCCGGCCGCCGGAGTAGCGGCGACTCCGGTCGAAGGGGCCGTCATGTTGGCCTGGCTTCCCGCCGTGCTGCTCACCGTCGCCGCCGCGGTCGCCCCGGAGGCCACCGCTCCGGCTGCACCTGTACCCTCGCCGGCGGCGAGCGCGCTGCCCGAGATCGGGCGCGTGCGGGCGAGCGCGGCGTGCCAGGCGATCGTCGAGCACGCACGCGTCGCGATCACGAACGCCGTGCACAACGATCGCCGGCTGCTTTCGCTCGCGACGGTCATGGATCGCGTGAGTCCGAACGCGACGGTCGGCGAAAAGAAAGTGCGGGCCGTGGACGTTCTCGCGCAGTGGGCGTCGTCGATCGAATCGGACGCCGCCGAGGCGCAAGGTGCGATCGAACGGCTGCGCGCGCTCGCCGCGGCGTCGACCGACGAGACGCGCAAGCGCGAGCTCAAGGCGTTCGCGGACGCGCTCTCGGGCGCCGTCGCGCGCCAGAAATACGCCGCGCACGAAGTTCAGCGCGGCCTCTTCTTGATCGGCGCGCGCGCGGACGTAGCGGAGGCGCGCGCGATCGAGGATGATCCCGCGCTCGGCATCAAGGGCGCGCTCGGATCGGCGGACGGCACGCCGTTGCGAACGTCCGCGGACTCGCCGAAGCTGCGCGACATCGCCGCGACGCTGGTGGAGCGCATCAAGCTGATCAAGGAAGACGAGCACGAAGGCGTGCGCCACGAGGTTGGAGCCACGAACGGCTGCTAAAAAACTATCGCAGGAGGCTGGCAGGTTTCGGAGGGGTGCGATGATGCGTGGATTGCTTGCGGATGGACTTCGTTGGGTGCGCCATTCGGTCGGTCGCCTCTTTGGTTCGAAGCTCGTCTCCGCGGCTACGTTAGGCGTTTTGGTGACGATCGCCGGCGTCGTTTTCGTGACGGTTTGGAACATCCGGGATCATTCCATCGTGATCGAGCCGATGTCCGTGCCCGAAGCGTTGATGGACGACGGCTACTTGCCAACCGTGGCCTCGCAAAAACTTCAGGACGCCATCAGCGACATCGTCGTCCGCGCCCGCTCGAGGAGGAAACACGAGAGCGTAAAGCTCAGCGCAGAACTGCCTGATTTCGTCGTGCCGGCCATCGGATTGTCTGCGAGTACGATGGCGCGCGCGGTACTCTCTACGTTCCACCTTCGTACTCAACGTACGATTTCGGGAGAGTTCACCTCCAGGAAAGACCGCCTACGGCTTACCGTGCGCATGAATGGCGAGGTTGTGTTCCCCGATCGTGCCGGTACTGGCCCCGGAGAGCCTGATGCATTGATTGCGGCGGCGGCGCGAGCTGTGTTGCGCCGAACGCAGCCGTTCTTTCTCGCCGCCGCCGAGACCGATCCTCGAATCGCGCTTCGCGAGGTCGACTTGATCATCGGACGTCTGCCGCGGGATGACGAGAATGTCCGCGAGGCGTATAATCTGCGCGGTACGATATTCATCAAGATGAAGGAGAGGGGCTTGGCGGCGGATGCGTATCGCCGATGCATCAAGCTCTACCCGGACTTCGCCGTTCCACACTACAACCTCGGAAACGTGCTCTTGGACCTGGGGCGCGTCGGGGACGCAATCGCGGAGTACGGACTTGCCATCGATTTGGATCGCCGCTACCACAAGCCGTATAACGGGCTGGGCGATGCGTTTGCGGCGCAGAATAAGACCGGTGAAGCGATCGTCGCTTATCTGAAGGCTATCGAAATGCAGCCGAGTGATCCTGAAATCCATGACAGCCTTGGCGAGCTTCTCCACCGCGTTGGTCAGCTCGACGGAGCCGCCGCGGAGTTGAGCATCGCGAGCAAGCTCGATCCATCCGACCCAGATGTCGCCTACTTCAACGACACCCTGGGCCAGGTTCTGAAGGAGCAAGGGCACGCGGACGATGCGATCTCCGCCTTCCGAAACGCGCTCGCGGCGAAGCCGGCGGACTCGGACGCGTCCTATTATCTCGCCCGTACTTTGACCGACGCCGCCACGGCATCAACCTCGCGCCGCATGGCGAGAATCAACCTCGAAGATGCGTGCGAGGCCCTGGACGGCATCTCCGACCCAGCGCGGATGCACGATGCTCGTGCCCTTCGGAGGGAGATCGATGCGAAACTCTGGCGGATCAAGGCGAGGTGCGTTGTGAAATCAACGAAAAGACCGCCGCGGAAGCGACGTTAGAAAAACGGGTTGTGCGCTTTTTCCTGGGCGATCGTCGTCGGCGGGCCGTGGCCCGGCATCACGACCGTCTCGTCGTCGAGCGCGAACAGCTTGAATTTCACGCTGGCAAGTAAGTCGTCGTAGGTCGAGACGTCGGCGAAGATGCCGCCGACGGAACCCGCGAACAGCGTGTCGCCGCTGAACAGCGTCGAGCGGAACAAGAAGCACGACGAGCCGTCGGTGTGTCCCGGTGTGTGGAGCATGCGAACCGACGCGTCGTCGCCGAACGGCAGCTCGTCGCCGTCGGCGACCGGGATCGCGCGCGGCGCGAGGTTACCGATCGCGTGCACGTCCGCGCGGTGCATCACGATCTGCGCGTCGGGAAACGCGCGCGCGACGTCGGCGGTCGCGTCGCAGTGGTCGGCGTGCTTGTGCGTGACCAGGATGTAGCGCAGGGCGTACGGCCCTTCGCGCACGGCGTCGAGCAGCGTCTTCGGGTAGCCCGCCGGATCGATGAGCGCGGCCGTCTTGCCGTCTTGCAAGAAGAACAAATACCCGTTGGACGGGTGCGGATCGTGCGGATGGTGCCGGACGTCGGGCGGAATCTCCGCGCCGGGATACCAGCGCCGCGCCGCTGCGTCGGCGAACTTGCCGGGGTCGAGCCGCAGCACGACGGCGACCGCGCGCGCCTGATCGTCGGTCGGCACGCCGTCACCTTTCAGCCAGGCCTGGATCGCGCGCGCCTCGATCCCGGTGCGATGCGCGAGCTCGGCGGTGTCGATCCGTGTACCGCGCGATGCTTTCCGGAGTAGATCGGACAGATCGTCTTCGAGGGCGATCTTCGGCCAGCCGGCGGTGGCGCTCACCAGAGCGCTCCGCCGCCGACGAGGACGTACAGCGTCGGTCCGAGCCCCCACACGATGCCGACGATGCACCAGATGATCTTCTGGCTCAGGTTGAGGTCCGATCGGCCGGCGACGTTGATCCACATCAGCACGACGGCGACCGGATGGAGGAAGATGGAAATGAGGATCCAGAGGACGCGCTTCATCATCATCGTCCGGGGCGCTTCGCAAGCGTCGCTCGAGATTCCGGCGTACGCCATGGGACCCGCGAACCGGACGCGCCCCCTGCCGGGTTGAAGAGGGCGACATGCCCGTCCCCACCCACGCAAAGATCATCATCATCGGCTCCGGCCCCGCCGGCCTTACCGCGGCGGTCTACGCCGCCCGCGCCAACCTCGCGCCGATCGTCTTCGCCGGCCACATGTACGGCGGGCAGCTCATGCTCACCACCGAGGTCGAGAACTACCCGGGTTTCCCCGACGGGATCATGGGACCGGAGCTCATGGAGGCGTTTCGGGCGCAGGCGGAGCGCTTCGGCTCGATCATTCACAACGCCGACGTCACCGAGGTCGATTTCTCCAAGCGGCCGTTTGTCGTGCGCACCGCGGAAGACGAGTACACGGCCGACAGCGTGATCGTCGCGACGGGCGCGAGCGCACGCTGGCTGAACATTCCCGGCGAAGCGCGGCTGCGCGGGCGCGGCGTGTCGACCTGCGCGACGTGCGACGGCGCGTTCTTTCGCGACAAGCACATCGTCGTCGTCGGCGGCGGCGACTCGGCGCTGGAAGAGGCGCTGTTCCTGACGCGCTTCGGCAGCAAGGTGACGGTGATTCACCGCCGCTCCAGCCTGCGAGCATCGAAGATCATGGCCGAGCGCGCGCTCAACCACGAGAAGATCGCGTTCGTCTGGAACACCGCGGTCGAGGAAGTCATCGGCGAGGACAACACGACGGCGCTGCGCTTGAAGAACCTCGTCACCGGCGAGGAGTCGACGCTCGCGGCCGACGCGCTCTTCATCGCGATCGGCCACGATCCGAACACGGCGATCTTCGCGGGCCAGCTTACGCTCGATGCGGCGGGTTACATCGTGAGCGAAGACGGCGTACGCACGAACGTCGAGGGCGTGTTCGTCGGAGGCGACGTGTACGACATCCGCTACAAGCAAGCCGTCACCGCGGCCGGGATGGGCTGCAAAGCCGCGATCGACGCCGAGAAATATCTGGAGTCGCTCGAGGTGCATAACAAGGTTTCGGTGGCGGTCGGATGAGCGAGCCGGGCTCACCCGCCGACGGATCGTCCACGATCTTGACGTATCCGCACGCGGTGGACGCCTTCCGGCGGATGGACGGCCTCCAGGCGCTCCAGATGATGCAGCGCGGCGAGATTCCGACCACCAACATCACGCGCTGGATGAACTTCTCGCTCGAAATCGCGGAACGCGGCCGCGTGGTGTTCGCGATGATGCCCGAGGAGAAGCTCTACAACATGATCGGCTCGGTGCACGGCGGCATCATCACGACACTGCTGGACAACGCGCTGGGCAGCGCGGTGCAGTCCGTGCTGCCTGCCGGCCGCGTCGCGACGACGATGGACCTGCACACGCGCTTTCACCGGCCGGTGACTGCCGCGACCGGGAAAGTGTTCGCCGACGCGCACGTCGTGCACGCGGGCCGCCGCACGGCGACGTCGGAAGCGCACCTCGTCGATGCGAACGGCGCCGTCTACGCGACGGGCACGTCGACGCTGATGATCCTCGAAGACAAAGCCTCTGCTTAAACATCACAAGGTGGGCTTGCTGGTCGCTGACCTGACGCAGACGACGTATCCTCTTCTTTCGTTGCAATGCCGTATTTGAGCGGCCTGAATGTTGCGTCAATGAGAGTCAGCGTGGCAACTCCAACCTTGGCCTTTTGATCTGGTTGGAGGCGACGGTTATCCACTTGGACGAAGTTGTTATTGAAGTCCGGTATCGCGAAACCAGAACTTTGACGAGCTGCAAAAGTATCGAGTATGCCGGGATTGTCGATCGTAGGAATTCCATGCTGCCTGAGCGACATCAGTCGAAGTTGGTATGGACCGACCCCGCCAGAGATGCCTCCCAAAACAAACTGCCGACGGATAGGAGTGATGTTCTCGAATAGAAACGTTTGGTCGATCGACTGCTTGCCATCGTAGATATACCTTTGCGCGAGCCCGGTAAAATTGTATCGACTACTCGCTCTTTCATCTGTGAGCAGCGCCGTCTGATCCGGACTAAGAAGGGCTCTTACATCAAAGTCGGCGTCGGCGATGAGATCATCCTTGTGCTCCGCCTTCCATCCGCGCATACTTATCGTTATCTGGCCGTTCGTCGAAACAAGGCCCCTGAGAACAATGGCTACGGTGAACCCTTTGTCATAGCCGCGTTCTTGTAACAGGCTGTCGATTTTGGCCTGATCAGCATGTATAAGAGCTTGCTTGAGTCCCGACGCGTAGCCGTTTCCTTCAAGCGATCTGTCCCACGCGATGCCTAGCCGTCTAGCGGCGTCGATCCCAACCGCGCAGGCCCGCTGTGCACCTTCACTGATTGGCGTCGGTTCTGCCGGCGCCCGAACTAGAGTTGCGAGTGCTATCCCTAGCCCCAATGAAGTCGCGCGAGCGGCCCAACGTGCTTGGCGTGGAGACCGTCGACTCAGTATACCAATCATATTGAATCCAGCTGAGTACGGCGCCGATCTCTTCGCGCCGATCTGCGATCAGAGGGGCGGCGGTCTGTCGAGTTCACGGTGATCGTCGTTCCCGTCCCTATCTCGAAGGCGGTTCCGGCCGAGCCGATCTTGCCGACGAGCGACCACGGCACCAAACCGGGCGCGGCAAACGGGCCGCCGCCGCTTTGCGCGGCCGTTGTCGTGTTCGGATCACCGGCTGGCGTTTGCTCGTTGCTTATATTTGGCTGACCGGCACTGACGTTGCCGATGTAGATCTGACCGGTCGCTGAGAACGTGACGCTCTCACCTGCGGCGAGCATGATACCGGAGTCGACCCACTCTACGTCTCCGGGCAGCTGAAGCTGACTCACCGTGCCGGGCGAGACCGACACCGAAACGTCCCAATGCCCCGAGTTGTCGCCGAACACGTTGTCGTTGATACTCAAGTAGAGCTCGCCGGTCTGTATCGTCGGCGTTGGTGTGGCGGTCGGTGTTGCTGTAGGTGTCGGTGTTGCTGCAGGTGTCGGTGTGGACGTAGGCGTCGGCGTGGACGTAGGCGCAGGTGTCGGCGTCGTCGTGGCGGTCATGAAACGCAGCAGAGCGCTCGCACTTTGAACGCTAGGTGCGCTCGCCGTAATGGTTGCGCCGGCAATGTTCGCGCCATTGTACGACACCGTCAATCCGGACGTAGGCTGGGTGATCGACGTGGCTGAGAGTCGTGTCGCGCCGGAGGAGTCGGAGTCGGTGAGATCGACCGTCAGCTGGTTTCCGCTTTGGTCGACGTATCCGCCGGGTCCGACGATCGTGTGGCCGTCCGCGTCGAACGCGTTCACTGTCAGCGATACGCTCGAGGCCGATCCGACGAGGACACTCGTCGGGTTCAAGGCGACGGCGAGCGACCTGGTGACACCGTTGAAGGTGAGCGCAACGGTATTCGCCTGATCAGCAACGATCGTTTGCGTGAGGGCGCCTGTAGAAAGGACGCTTCCGCTCGCGTTAGGGCCGTCGTAGAGTCTGACGTTGAACGTGTCCGTACCGGTCGGTGCCAGGATCTGGCCGCTGCAGGTACGGGCAGTAGTGTCGCAGCCTATAACCGTCGTGGTGCTTCCCGGCGTGACCACGATCGATGCCGACTGGGTCGCCGCAGAGACATATGCGGGATTTCGTGCAGATGTGGAGCCGTGCGGGAGCGCAATTGCGAACTGGACGACCGCTAGCTGTTGCGGTGGCTGCGGCGTCAAGGTGCTGCGCGACGTCGTGACGGCGTGGTCGGCGCAGGCTGAGAGCGCAATTGTGAACGTTATGATGCCGGCGAAGATCGATCGGCTCGTCGTCGAGCGCATTTACGACCCACCGATCGTCGTCGTCGTAACGCCGAGCGTCAGACTTGCCGTCCGGCCGCCGGCGCCGGCGACCGTGAACAGGCATTGGCCGACCCCCACGGGCGTTACCGTGAACGGGCCGATTCCCGCCTGGGGTGTCACGGTCGCGATCCCGCTGCACGATCCTGTTTGCCCGTTCGGGGTCGTCATCACCGTGAACGCACCGCTATAGCCCGTTTGGCTGACCATAAGCTGCTGCGACCTCTGTGTACCAATCCCGAGGAAGGAAATGCTCGAAGTCGAGAGCGTCACGACACCCGGCGCGGGCGTTGGGGCAACGGTGACGATGACGTCGGTCGTCGAGCGAGTAGGCAGCGCGATGCTGTTGTCGACCAGCCCCCAGATCGCGTAGAGCCCCGGGCCAGGGGGTACCCACGTCGCCGAAGCGAGGCCGGAGGCATCGAGATTTGCGGACGCGAGCGGAACCGCTTTCGCGGCGTTGTTTTCAAACGCGATGAAGGTCACGGTCGTGGCCGTCTGCCCGGAAGCCGAGGCCGACAAGACATAACTTCCGTCTGCTTGTGGGTCTGCCGCTACTCGCAGTAGCGGAGCCGTCACCGGGGCCGATGTGACCGTGGCGGACGGCACCGGTAGGCTTATTGTAGAAATCCCGAATATCTGTAGTATGGGATCGAGCGAACCGTAATCCAATGTCAGCTCGGCGCCGCCCTGGAGGCCGAAATACGTCGTACGAATCGGCCCCTGATAGCCCTGGGCAAGCGGGTCCAACGGTATGAGAATACTCGTACTGTCGCTGAAGAACAATTTGGCAAAGGCGACTTTCGCGTCGAGCTGCGGGACGTACGGTATCCAGCACGGCCCTGCGCATATCTGGAACCCGGCATCCGTTCTGACAAAGGGAGAGATATTCAAACCAACGGGGCCGAGCGACGACTGATATCGAAACGCCGGCGGCGTAAACGTCCCCTGCGCAGTCGGCGGATGCCCTGTAGGCATCAACGACCACTGGCCATTCTGGTACTGAATGCCGCCCGTTGCTTCCGTGGAGAAACCCACGCTCGGCCCGATAATTTCTCCATTGAACGTACTTGAAATGTCGAACCCAACCGAGCCGGTGATCAGCGGCGCAACGTTTATCAGCGGCGGAAAGTATACTGGCGATGGAATCGGCAGCGATATCGACTCGGCGCACTCGATAGGGTTATTGGAGGTGCCGGGAACGGAGATCGAACCACCGCTGAACTGAGCGGAAACGACGACCTTGGCGCCAAGTTGGAAAACCGTCGGATTGACGTAGAAGTTCGCTATTGGAGTCACGGTAAAGTCGTGGGTGATGGTGGGGAGCACGTCCACCGATGCTGCAGTGAATGAACAAGGGAACGCGGCTTCAACGCTTTTGATCGTTCGCTTATGCGCATCGCGGACCGCATAGCCACCTCGCCGCGATTCCAGAGTGTAGTGAACCGGCGGGCCGTTCCAGGAAAAGGAGTACTGCGAGAACGCAGCCGGGATCGTCGTAGGCTGGAGTGACAGCGTTACGGTCTGCGTACCGAGGCTCACCTCTGTTACCCGAGCGAAAAGACCGGCGGAGCTACCGGAAACGACGATGTTCCCCGGTTGCAGCGACTGCGTCTGCACCGTTCTGCTGAGAACGGCCGAACTCGGTGCTGAAGACCGCACGACGGTACTCGGTAGTAGCACGGTTTGAGGTTGTGGCCGCGCGACCGCGACGGTCGCATATACGGGTCCGTACGATTGAAAATTCGCGACGATTACCGCGGAGCCGAGCGTGCCTGTGGCGGTGAGTCTGCCGGTCTGATCGATGGTCGCGACCGCGGTGTTGAGAGACTGCCATGAGGCGCTCGAAACCGGCATTACACTGCCCGTCGGGAATCGCACGGCGACCCCAAACTGATACGTCTCGCCTGGTCGCGATAAGACAACCGACTGATCGGAGGTATAGACTAGGGCGGCTTGCATCCCCGGTATGGGCGTCGGTACCGGCGGCGCGGGTGACGGCAAGCTCGAGGAGCCTCCAGTGCCGGGCGGCCCGGCGTAGCCCGCGCCCCGTCCTCCGCTACACGCCGCAACCGCGACCAGCAGAAGCAACGCGGCGCGACCCGGCATCCATCGCCTCGCTCGCAGGGTCACCGGAGGCTCTTTTTGATCGTGCGTTTCGTTCATGCTACGACCCCGGCAGGGTTGTTCGGCGTGTCGAACAATTAGCAACGTACGTTCGCACGGCTCGGAGTGCAACGGTTGCTGTTTGCAATTCTTTCGCAACTCCGTGCCTTGCGAACGGACTGCGAGATCGGCAATGGCAGACGACAAAGTCGTCCTCGACGGTAAACTCATCCGGCGGTTGCGGGAACGGCGTGGGCTGTCGTCACAGGGCGACCTCGCGCAAGCGACGGCGTCCGTCGACCCGAAGCGGGGCGGGCTGGCAGCGAGAACGGTGTGGGACGCCGAGAACGAAAAGCTGGTCACGCGTAGGACCCAGCTGCTCATCGCAAGAGCGCTGAACATCGAGGACGCTGATGCGTTGCTGGTTCAACCGGCGTTCGTCGCGATGTCCCTCGGGAACGGGCGGGATCGAAGCGGGTATTGGCGGGTCGCCGGCGCGGCGGCGGTGCTTGCAGTTTTCGTCGCCGGCGGTGCGTCGTTGGTGATGTGGCGCCAACTCGAACCGTCGACGAACGCCGTGCCGAATGACGGCGTTTCGCGGACGGGGCTCGACACGGCCGTTTGGACCGTGAACGGTTCGGCGGCGCGAGCGGCATTGGCGAACATGGACACGCCGAGAGCGAGGGTCGTTCAACCGACGCTGTCGTTTTCGCCGACCCTTGGGCTCGGCATGACCGGGATCGACGGCACGTACCAACAAGCCGGGATTCAGACCGTGAAGCCCTTCAGGCCGCCGTTCATCGTAAACGCGACCGTGATGGCGACGGTGGTCAATGCGGGTGCATTTCAGTTGCTCGTCACGAGCGCCGACGGTGGGCGGGGCGTAGCTCTCGCCGGCGGGCAGGGTGCGAACGACGTCTTCACGGGGCTGGATGTCCAGAGCCCGAGCGGGCCTGGAACGCATTGGAAGCTCAGAGGAAAGCTTTCAGAACCGCGCGCGCCATCCCTCAACGTCTGGTATCAGCTCAGCATATCGGTCGACGCATCTGGGACGGCGACCGCCAGCGCGGGGCCGCAAGGGGCCGAACCGCGGCGAAGCACGATATCGGCGCTCGGAACGGGACCGTTTTACGTGCTTCTTGCCCAAGGTTCCGGAGCGCACGGTCCCGGGCCGAATCAGGCCTACTGGCGCTCCGTCACAATAAGCAGTCGCAATACCGTCGCGGCGCTCCGGTTCCGGCGCGAGGTACCTCGCGTAGCCGCGCTCGGTGCGCGCTATTTCCGGTAGAACACCGTTACGCGCGGGTTTTGCGGATCGGGCTTCGGATTAACGTCGACAACGACGACTTTGTTCGGGTCGATCCGCAGGTGCTGGAGATACTCGGTGAGCGAGCTCTGGTCAGGGCTCTGACCGTTGTTGCGGTCGACGTCGGCGACCGTGGCCTTCGATAGGGCTGCTCCAAGCGCGGCACGTTGCGCGCTGGTGGTTCCCGGATTGCCTCCGCGGCGCGGCGGAAGCCCGCGTAAGCCGACTACGGACACCGTGATGATGTCGCCGGATGAAATGTGATTCTTCAGCGAGGCGAGCGTCTGCGTTTCGACGTTGAAGTGGAGCAACGCGTACTGGTAGAGCGCGCTCTGTTGGCTGCCCGTCATTGTCGTTTCCGCCGCGGAGCCGCCAAGCGGATTGCCGAGCGTGAGGCACGCGGCGAGCAACGCCATGCCTGCTGTTCGTGTTGTCTGTTTCACGAAGCGAGTATTCCCGTTTCGCGGCCGTGCAAGTCTTCGGCGTACGCTTGCTCGATCAAGCCGGCGTACCGTTGCTCCACGATGCGGCGCTTTACCTTGAGCGTGGGCGACAGCTCGCCGTCGTCGATCGTCAGGTCGCGCGGCAGGATCGCGATGCGCTGGATGCGCTCGTACGGTGCGAGCTCCGCGGTGTTGGCCGTCACTTCGCGGATCACGAGCGCGCGCACGCGCTGGTCGGTCGACATCGCGGCGGTCGTCGTTTCCGCGGGCAGGTCCAGCTCTTTGCGGATCAGATCCCAGTTCGGTGCAACGAGCACGGCCGGATGCGGCCGGTTCGCGCCGAACGCCATCACCTGGCCGACGTAGATCGAGCGTTTGATCGCCGTCTCGATGCGCGACGGCGAGATCCACTTTCCGCCGCTGCTCTTGAACAGCTCTTTCTTGCGGTCGGTGATGATGAGATGACCGCGTTCGTCGAACGCGCCGATGTCGCCCGTCTGGAACCAGCCGTCGGCCGTGAACGGCTGTTCCTCGCGCGGCAGTTTGTAGTAGCCCAGCATGACGTTCGGGCCTTTGACGAGCACCTCGCCGTCGTCCGCGATCTTCACCTCGACGTGTTTCACCGGCGTGCCGACCGTGCCGAGCTCGTTGTCGGCGGGATGGTTGACGGTCACGGTGGGCGACGTCTCCGTCAAGCCGTAGCCTTCGAGAATGTTCAGGCCCATCGCCGCGAGCGCGAGCGCGGTGTCGCGGTGCAGCGGTGCGCTGCCGCTCACGAAATACTGGAGCCGGTCGAGCCCGAGCGTCGCGCGGATTTTCGACAGCACGAGCTTGTGCGCGATCGCGTGCTGTGCGCGCAAGAGCGGCGACGCACCGCCGCTGCGGCGGGCGCGCTCGTATGCGGTGCCGACCTCGAGCGCCCACGGCACGAGCTTCGCCTTGACCCCGCCCGCGTCGCGCGCCTTGCCGACAATCCCCGCGATGAGGCGCTCGAAGATGCGCGGCACGAACGCGACGAAGTTCGGCCGGATCACCTTGAGGTCGGCGAGCAGCCGCTCGGGCGTGGTCACGTAGTGAACCAGCCGGTTGTAGAGATAGCCCAGCGCGTTGGTGTGCTCGAAGATGTGCGCGAACGGCAGCACCGACAGCGCGACTTGCCCTTCGTGCTGCGCGCTCTCCGCCGGATCGAACGCGTTGATCGTGTTCGACACGAGGTTGCCGTGCGACAGCATCACGCCTTTCGGCTGGCCCGTCGTCCCCGACGTATAGATGAGCACCGCGAGCTCGCCGATGCCGACGCCGTCGTAGTATGCCGCGAGCGCCGCGTCGTCGCGGCCGAGCGCCTCACCCGCGCGCACGAGCGCCGCGAACCCGTCGTCGCCGTCGTCGTCGAAGGCGACGATGGGCGGCGCGTTCGGCACTGCGGCGCGCACGAGCGCCGCGCACTTCGCGTCGTCGACGAACACCAGCTTCGCCTCGCTGTCGGCGAAGATGAATTGGATCTGGTCGTCCGCGGTCGTCGCGAACATCGGAACGACGACGCCGCCGGCGTAGAGGATGCCGAAGTCGGCGACCAGCCAGTCGACGCAGTTGTTGGCGAGGATCGCGACCCGGTCGCCGCGCCCCACCCCGCGACCGCGCAATGCGTGCGCGACCGCGGCGGCGCGGCGGTGAACGTCTTGGGCGCTCAGCGTGACCGTTCGGCCGCTCCGCAGTTCGGCGAGCGCGACCGGTCGCGGGGACGCGAGATGCTCGGCGATGAACGCCGGGAGGGTCGGGAGCTCCGTCGTGGTCATCGGCTGGGACCCTCCCCGAGGCGAGCGAACATGAGAAGACGCGAAGTGCCTTGACGGGTTAACTCGAACCTATTATAAATAACATATGCCAACGCGGTCAAGCGAGAAGACCGACTTCCCCACCGAGCTGTGGGGCGACCGCGTCTTCACCGGGGAGGTCAAGACGAAGACGGTCTTTCCAGCCCTGGTCCTTCAGATGCTGCACGCCCACCCCGATAGCGGCTACGGCTTGATGCAGCGGATCGCCACCCTCGGCGGCATCTTCCCGGTTAACCCCAATACGATCTATCCGCTGCTGCGGCGGCTCGAGGAGCGCGGGTTCATCCGCGGCGAGGCCGACGCATCGACGAAGCGCGGCACGACGCTGTATCGCATCACCCCCACCGGCGACGAGCGGCTCGAGCGCATCAAGACCAACTTCAAGCCCTACCTCACCAACCTCATCGCGGCGCTGCAAGTCCTGCGCCACGACCTGTACGGAGAGACCTCATGAGCACCTACCGCGCGCCGTTGCGCGACATGCAGTTCGTCCTGCGCGAGCTCGCCGGCGTCGAGGAGATCGCGAAGCTTCCCGGCTACGAAGACACCACCGACGTGCTCGACGCGATCCTCGAAGAAGCGTCGACGTTCGCGTCCGAAGTGCTCGCGCCGCTCAACCAAAGCGGCGACCAGGAAGGCTGCACGTGGAACGACGGCGTCGTCACGACGCCCAAGGGTTTCAAAGAGGCGTACCACCAGTTCGCCAAAGCGGGCTGGATCGGTTTGCCGGTGCAGGCGGAGTACGGCGGCCAAGGGCTGCCGCAGATCATGCTCGGGCCGACGCTGGAGATGTGGAACGCGGCGAACGTGGGCTTCGCGAACGGTCCGCTGCTCAATCAAGGTGCGATCGAAGCGATCGAACAGTTCGCTTCCGACGAGCACAAGAAGACGTACATCCCGAAGCTCGTGAGCGGTGAGTGGACGGGAACGATGTGCCTCACCGAACCGCAGGCCGGCTCGGACCTCGCGCAAGTGCGCTCGACGGCGGCGCCCGAGGGCGACCACTACCGCGTCAAGGGCCAGAAGATCTTCATCACGTTCGGCGAGCACGACATGGCGCCGAACATCATCCACCTCGTGCTCGCGCGGCTGCCGGGCGCGCCCGAAGGCACCAAGGGCATCTCGATGTTCATCGTGCCGAAGGTGCTGGTGAACGCCGACGGCTCGCTGGGCGAGCGCAACGACGTGAAGTGCGCGGGCATCGAGCACAAGCTCGGCATCAACGCGAACCCGACGTGCACGCTCAACTACGGTGAGAGCGGCGAAGGCGCCGTCGGCTACCTCGTCGGCGAGGCGAACCGTGGCCTGGAATACATGTTCGTGATGATGAACGCCGCGCGGTTCTCCGTCGGCGTGCAGGGTCTCGCGATCGCCGACCGCGCGTATCAGCACGCGGTCGAGTACGCGAAGGAGCGCATCCAGTTCCGCGACGTGGCGTCGCGCGATCCCAAGCCGGTCGCCATCATCAAGCACCCCGACGTGCGGCGCATGCTGCTGTGGTGCAAGGCGAACATCGAGGCGATGCGCGCGCTGGCGTACGTCACCGCGGCGTCGCTCGACTACGCGCACAAGTCCGAGGACGAAGCGGTGCGCAAGGAGCACCAGGCGTTCGTCGAGCTCATGATCCCGATCGTCAAGGGTTGGCTCACCGAGCGCGCGATCGACGTCTGTTCGACCGCACTGCAAGTGTTCGGCGGGATGGGCTACGTCGAAGAGACCGGGATCGCGCAACAGTACCGAGACGTGCGCATCACCACGATCTACGAAGGCACCACGGGGATCCAGGCGCTCGACCTCGTCGGCCGCAAGCTCGTGCGCGACATGGGCGCGAGCGCGACCAAGGTCCTCAAGCAGATCGGCAAGTTCGCGAAGGAGCTCGAGGCGTCGGACAACGAGCAGGTCAAGGCGCTCGCGGCGCCGCTCGCCGAGGCCACGAAGGCGCTTGGCGACACCGCACAGTTCATCGGGATGTCCGCGATGGGCGACACGCGCAAGGCGTTCGCGAACTCCGTGCCGTTCATGAACTTCTTCGGGATCGTCGCGGGCGGCTGGCAGCTGTTCCGCGGCGCGAAGATCGCGGCAGAGAAGCTGGCGGCGGGCGACAGCGATCCGTTCTACACCGCGAAGATCGACACGGCGACCTTCTACGCCCACAACGTGCTCTCGCAGTCCGCGTGGCTGCAGAAGCAGATCGTCGAGGGCTCGGGCGACGTGCTGGCCGGCAGCGACGACATGTTCGAAGTCGAGCGCCGCGCGCTCGTCACCGCGTAACCAACAGAAAGCACATGAGCAACACCAACACGACTCAGCGCGTGAAGATGACGGACCTCGGCGACGGGGTCCGGCTGATCACGCTGGACAACCCGCCCGTCAACGCGCTTTCCTACGCGCTGTCCGGCGAGCTGGTGCCGCTGATCGAAGCGGCCGACAAGGATCCCAACGTCACGACGGTGATCTTCACCGGCGCGAACGGCATGTTCAGCGGCGGGGCGGACGTCAACGACTTCACGACGCTGCCGACGGCCGAGACGAAAACGGTTCGTTCGGTGATCGAAGCGATGGAACGCAGCGGCAAGACGTTCGTTGCGGCGATCGACGGCAACGCGCTCGGCGGCGGCTTCGAGCTGTCGCTCGCGTGCGACTACCGCGTCGCGACGGCGAAGTCGCGCGTCGGCCTGCCGGAGATCAAGCTCGGCTTGCTGCCGGGCGCGGGCGGAACGCAGCGTCTGCCGCGTTTGATCGGTGCGAACGACGCGCTGCAGATGATGCTCAAGGGCGACATGGTCAAGGCGCCCGACGCGCTCAAGAAGGGCATGCTCGACGCCGTCACCGAGGGTGACGCCGTCGAGGCTGCCAAGAACTACGCGGGTAAGCCGAAGCGCCGTATCTCGGAGCGCAAGGCCGAACTGGGCGTCGCCAACTTGGGCTTGTTCGCGACGCCGTTCGTCGTGGCGCAAGCGCACATGATGGTGCCGCCCGAAGAGAACGGCGGGTTCGCCGCGCACAAGCTGATCGATGCGGTGCAAGCCGCGATCGAGCTGCCGTTCGAGCGCGGCTGGGCGCGCGAGATGCGCCTGTTCCTGGAGCTCGTGCAGTCGGCGCCGTCCGCGGCGCTGCGCCACGTGTTCTTCGCGGAACGCGAGCTGTCGAAAGTCCCCGGGCTGCCGAAGACCGCGCCGCTCGAGGTCAAGACCGCTGGCGTCATCGGCGCCGGCACGATGGGCACCGGCATCGCGATCGTGTTCGCGGAGGCCGGTATCCCGGTGACGGTCGTCGAGACCAAGGCGGAAGCGGTCGACAAGGCGCGCGAGACCGTGTTCGGGATGTTCAAGTATCAGGTCGACAAGGGCCGCATCAGCCAAGAAGACGCGTGGAAGCGCGCCAACTCGATCACCTTCGAGACCGACTTCGAACATTTGAAAGATGTTGACGTCGTCGTCGAGGCAGCGTTCGAGTCGATGCCCGTGAAGAAAGAGATCTTCGCGAAGCTCGACGCGATCGCCAAGCCCGAGGCGATCCTCGCCTCGAATACCTCGACCCTCGACATCGACGAGATCGCGTCGGCCACGAAGCGGCCCGGCAAGGTGCTGGGCCTGCACTTCTTCGCGCCGGCCAACATCATGAAGCTGCTCGAAATCGTGCGCGGCAAGGAGACGTCTCCGGAAACGCTCACCACGGGCATCGCGCTGGGCAAGAAGCTGCGCAAAGTCGCGGTCGTGTCGGGCAACGCGTTCGGCTTCATCGGCAACCGCATGCTGTTCGAATACGAAGCGCAAGCGGTCCAGCTGGCGGAAGAGGGCGTGAGCCCGGCCCGCATCGACGACGTGATGAAGAAGAAGTTCGGCTTCGCGATGGGACCGTTCGCGGTCGCCGATCTGTCGGGGCTCGACGTCTACAACCTCATCTCGCAGTCCGCGCACGGTACGCCGCTCGGGCGCATCCCTATCATCGCGAAGCTCGTCGAGCAGGGCCGTCTCGGGCAGAAGTCCGGCGCGGGCTTCTTCAAGTACGACAAAGCGGTCGGCAAGGGCCGCGAGCCGATCCGCGACCCCGAGGTCGAGCAGCTCATCGCCCAGCTCGCGCAGGACGCCGGCATCGCGCAGAACCCCAACGTGAGCGACGATGAGATCATCGCGCGCTGCACGCGTGCGCTGGCGGACAGCGGCGCGGAGCTGCTGCGCACGGGCGTCGCGCTGCGGCCGGGCGACGTCGACATCGTCTGGATCTACGGCTACGGCTTCCCGCCGCATCACGGCGGACCGATGCACTATGCCGCCGCGACACGGTACACGCCCAAGGGCGAAACCACGAACACAACGGAAACCAAGGAGTTGACCCATGCCTGAGGCGGCGATCGTCTCAGCCGCGCGCACGCCGATCGGCAAAGCGTTTCGCGGCGCATTCAATCAAACGCACGGTGCGACGATGGCGGGCCACGTCATCACGCACGCGATCCAGCGCGCGGGCATCGATCCCGCGGAGGTCGAGGACGTCGTCGTCGGCACCGGGCTTCCCGAAGGCGCGACGGGACACAACATCGGGCGCGTCGCCGCGCTGCGTGCCGGCTTGCCGCGCCGCGTCGCCGGCACGACGATCAACCGCTACTGCGCATCGGGCCTGCAAGCGATCTCGAGCGCGGCGCACCGCGTGATCGTCGACGGCGCGAAGGTGATGGTCGCGGCGGGCGTCGAGTCGATCTCGCTCGTGCAGAACGAGATGAACATGCACGAGTTCACGGAAGAATGGGCGCTGCGCCACGAGCCCAGCCTCTACATGCCGATGCTGCAGACAGCCGACTTCGTCGCGAAGAAGTACAAGGTGTCGCGCGAGACGCAGGACGAGTACTCGCTGCAATCGCAGCAGCGCACCGCCGCCGCGCAAGAAGCCGGCCGGTTCGACGCGGAGATCGTCCCGCTGCCGACCTGGAAATACGAGCAGGACAAAGCGACCAAGGCGTTCCGCGAAGAGCGCGTGACGCTGACGAAGGACGAAGGCAACCGTCCGGACACGACGCTCGAAGGGCTGCTGTCGCTCAAGGGCGTGCTCGACAAGAACTCGTCGATCACCGCGGGCAACTCATCGCAGCTCAGCGACGGAGCGGCCGCGGTCGTCGTGATGGACGCCGACGAAGCGCGCAATCGCGGCATCAACCCGCTCGGGTTCTACCGCGGGATGGTCGTGCGCGGCTGCGACCCCGGCGAGATGGGCATCGGCCCCGTCTTCGCCGTGCCGGATCTGCTCAAGCGGCACGGGCTCACGGTCGACGACATCGGCTTGTGGGAGCTCAACGAAGCGTTTGCGGTGCAAACCGTGTACTGCCGCGACGTGCTCGGCATCCCGAACGACAAGCTCAACGTCGACGGCGGCGCCATCTCCGTCGGCCACCCGTACGGCGTGAGCGGCGCGCGCATGACGATGCACGCGCTGATCGAAGGCAAGCGCCGCGGCGCGAAGTTCGTCGTGATCACGATGTGCGTCGGCGGCGGCATGGGCGCGGCGGGCCTGTTCGAGGTCAACCTCAACTGAACCGCCACGTCTTTCTGTTCGTCACGTTGCCGTTGGCGACGATCGCGGTCGGTTTGATCGCGATCGCCGTGGTCTTCGGCATCGCGCGCGCAAAGTACGAGCGGCAGCTCCTCGACGCGCAACGGCAGGCGCAGAGCGCAGCTCAGGACGCGGCCGCGAGCGGCAAGGATTTTTTGGTCGAGGGCCGGGCGGTAACGGCCAAGCCGCTCAGCTTGATCCAAGAGATTCGTCGCGGCGACTCGCTGGCCGTTGTATTTCAACTCACGCCGGGTCACGCGGGGCGCCCGGCCGGGCTTGGCGACGAGCACGGCGGCCGGTTGATCCCGACGCTCTCGGTTGCAAATTGTCAAGTTACGACGCAGGCTCCGGCGCTGGCGAAATCGACGAAGGCGCCGCTCGCCGCATTCGTGTGGCAGTGGAGCGTCGACGACTGCAAGAGCGCCGGCGTCAAAGCGGTCCAGCTTCTGCTCGCGTTCGACGGCCCTCAGAACGGATCGGATCCCGTCGCGTTTCGGCAACTTGCATTCGTCCGTATCACCGATTCGTTCTCGTGGGACGATACGATCAAGGTGCTCGGCGCTCTCACGGCGCTCCTGACCGTGGCGTCGCTGGTGGGCGGCTTCTTCGAAAAGCGAAAAACCGGCGCTACGTAGTCAATCTCCCGGCGTACCGGAACGCGTACTTCCCACGACGAAGGCTACGAGCATGCCGGTACGAAGCGCGGTCGCGTCCTACGATGTATTCGACCTCCAGCAGATCGCAGACCCCACAGGCACGCTCTACGTCGCTGATTTCGCGCGGCGCGGCGGCAGCCCGTGCAGCCGGTTTTTCTTCATCAGCGGCGTGCCGCGCGGCGAACGGCGCGGCGGCCACGCGCACAAACGTCAAGCCGAGTACCTGGTGTGCGTCCACGGGAGCCTCGATGTCCACGTCGAGTCGCGCGGCGTCGTCGAGGCCGTCCCGCTGCACGAGGGGCGCGCGCTCTTTCTGCCGGGCGGTCATTGGCTCGATCTCACCAATTTCTCATCCGACGCCGTGCTGGCGATCCTGGTCGCGCATCCGTACGATGAGTCCGACTACATTCGCGATCGCGACGCGTTTCGGCGGTGGGAGGCAGGCTTAGCGGCGTGATCCCGGTCGAGTACGTCAACTTTCGACGGTTCGCCCAACGGCACGGGGACGAGATACGTAGCGTCTTCACCAGGGTGCTCGAATCCGGAATTTATATCGGCGGTGAGGAAGTCGCGGCGTTCGAGCGCGAGTTCGCGGCGTTCTGCGGCGCGCGTTACGCCGTCGGCGTCGCCAACGGGACCGACGCGATCGAGCTCACGCTGCGCGCGTGGGGAATCGGACCCAGCGACGAGGTGATCGTGCCGGCCAACACGGCGGTTCAAACGGCGCTCGCGGTCACGCACGCGGGCGCGCGTCCGGTGTTGGTCGACGTCGAACCGGACACGGGATTGCTCGATGCGTCAGCGGTCGAAGCGGCGCTGACCCCGCGTACGCGCGTCATCGTTCCCGTACACCTGTACGGTCATCCGGCGGACATGACGCGGCTGCGCGACATCGCCGTGCGTGCGCGGGTCCGGCTGTTGGAAGACGCGGCGCACGCGCACGGCGCACGGTACCGCGACCGCCGCTGCGGCAACCTCGCCGATGCGGCGACGTTCAGCTTCTATCCCACCAAGAATCTGGGCGCGCTGGGCGACGCCGGTTGCGTGACCACCGACGACGCGCGCCTCGCCGAAACGCTGCGCTCGCTTCGCAGCTGCGGCTTGACCGTGGACTATCTCCACGAGGCGAAAGGCTACACGAGCCGGTTCGATCCCGTGCAAGCCGCGATTCTGCGCTGGAAGCTCGAACGTCTCGACGCATGGAACGAACGGCGCGCCCAGCTTGCTGCGGCGTATGTCGCCGGACTGAGCGGAGTGCCCGGAATATCGTTGCCGGCCGTGCGCCCGTGGGCGACGCCGGTGTGGTACGCGTTTCCGGTATGCGTGCACGACGGGCGGCGCGACGAGCTGCAGCGCGCGCTCGCCGCCGGCGGCATCGCGACCAACATCCATTACCGCGTCCCCGTGCATCTCCAGCCCTGCTACGCCGATGCCGGCTGGCGTCCCGGCGAATTCCCCGTGAGCGAACGGCGGGCGACCATGCAGCTGAGCCTGCCGCTCGACGCGTTCCACACCGACGCGGAGATCGCGCGCGTGATCGAGTCCGTTCGCGCCGCGCTGAAACGGCGCGAGCGCGTCGTGTCGTGACGGGCGCGAAGCCGCCGCGAACGGTCGTGCTCTTCGGGATCGGATCGCCGATCGTCGCCGAGTATGCGGAAACGTGCAGTCGCCTCGGTCATACCGTTGCGGCGGCCGTCAGGAACCGCCCGGGGCCCGTATTCTTTCGCGACGAGCGCGTCATCGTCGATGCCGCCGCGTTCGCGCCGGTTGCGGGGTGGTCGTGCTTCTGCCCGCTGTTCACCCCGCACAATCGCTTCGTCGCCACGGCGGAAGCGGCGAAGCTCGGGTGGACCTTCGGCGACGCCTTGATCGATCCGACGGCGGTCGTCGCGTCGTCGGCCGCCATCGGCGCCGGAGGCTACGTGAACGCCGGCTGCGTCTTGGGTGCGGAGCTCAGGCTGCGCGAGCACGTGCTGATCAACCGCGCGGCGGCGATCGGTCACCACGTCGAGATCGGAGCGTTCGCATCGATTGGGCCGGGTGTCGTCGTCGGCGGGCTCGTCACGATCGGAGCGGGCGCGATGCTCGGCGCAGGCGCGGTCATCCTGCCGAACGTGACCGTTGGCGCGCATGCCGTCGTCGGCGCCGGCGCGGTCGTCGTTCGTGACGTCCCCGCGCACGCCAAAGTCATCGGCAACCCGGCCCGGATCGTCGACACCGAACTACCAGGGTTCACGCCATGACACCACCCGCCGTCTCGGTCGTCATCAAATCGTACAACCACGCGCCGTACATCGCGCAAACCATTCAGAGCGTGCTGGACCAGTCGTTCCAAGACTTCGAGATCGTCGTGACGGACGACGGGTCCACCGACGCCACGCCCGACGTCATCCGCAGTTTTCGCGACCGTCGGATCCATTTCGAGCGCTTCGAGCACAACCGCGGCATCTCGACGGCGATGAACGCGACGGTCGCCCGGGCGCGCGGCGAGCTCATCGCGATCCTGAACTCCGACGATTACGCGTTGCCGGGCAGGCTGGAAACGCAGGTGGCGTTCTTGCGCGAGCACCCCAACGTGGCCGCGGTCTTCGGCGCTCCGCGCCAGGTGGACGAGGGCGGTACGCCGGTCACCGGGTACGAGCCGTTCGCACACCCGTTCACCGGCGCCGCGCAATCACGTGCCGGATGGCTGCGCCACTTCTTCCTGTTCGGCAATTGTCTCTGCGCGCCGACCGCCATGATGCGGCGCACGGCGTATCTCGACATCGGAATGGACGACGAGCGGCTCGCCAACCTCGCGGACCTCGACCGCTGGGTTCGCTTGCTGAGAAAGCACGAAATCCACCTGATGGCGCAGGAGCTGACGGCGTTTCGCGTGCGCTCGAACAACGCGAACATGAGCGCTCCGCGGCGCGACACGATGCTGCGCAGCGCGTTCGAAACGCTGCACGTGCTCGAGCATTACCGCAGCTTTCCGCGCGACCTCTTGCTGGAGATCTTCGCGCCCGATCTCGCGCTCCACGACATCGACACGCGCGGTCCCACCAGCATGTGGCTCGCCGAGGTGGCGGTCGCCGCGGGCACCCCGTGGCATGCGCTCTTCGCGCTCGATACGATCTTCGGCGCGGCTCGAGAGGAGCGCGATTTCCGCCGGCTCCACGAGCTCGCCGGCATGCTCAACGTGTTCAGCTTTCCGGAAGCGTGAACATTCCCTTGTAGCGTTCGCGCAGGTCGCGCTTGAGGAACTTGCCGACGCCCGTGCGCGGGATCGTGTCGACGAACACCACGCGGTCCGGCGTCCTGCCACTCCGCGAGCTTGTCGGCAAGCCACGCGTGCACCGCGGCTTCGTCGACGTCGTGGCCTTCGCGCGCGACGACTGCGGCGACGGGACGCTCTTGCCACTTCGGGTGCGGGATGCCGAACACGCAGGCTTCCTTCAGGCCGGGGTGCCCCATCAGGATGTTCTCCACCTCGACCGACGAGATCTCACTGCCGGGTTTGATGAACCGGAGTTCAAAACGGTCCGACGGGCCGGCTTCAACGTGAGGTCGGTGCCTCATCAATCCATACTCGGAGGTCCGCAGAGCCCCCGCTCATCCGCCGCCAATGAGCGTGCGCAATCGCTATCCCAACGCTGTTTAGAGCGAGCCGGGGGAGACCAGACCTGCCCCATTCCTCCATCATGTGGTCAATGAGGGGATGCGCGCCACGCATCGCCGCGTCAAACGCCGTTCGATTTAACCCGTGGAGTGGTTTATATTCTCCATTCACATGTCCCGCTAAATCAAATAGGCTTGAATAATCGAGAGTTCCGCAGCCGGTGTACGCAATGTGTTGAACCTCTCCAAAACTGAACGGCCAACTCTTCAAGAAGGGGAGCACGTTACGCGAAAATTCCTCGACGTAGTCGTTGATCGTTTGAACGTGGGCAAACTTGACGTGGCGATAGAGAAATACGATGGTTAGCCCATCAACCATGCGCAGCGTCAGTTTTGGCAGCGCTATCAATGCTTCGCCTAGTACGATTTGCACAAGCGTACGCCCATCTTCACGGGTGCGCTCCATCAACATGTCCATAAGCTGATCCGCGAGGTCAGCGTCGCCGGTGGCAGCATATGCGCGTTCGACATTTAAAAGCGCAAAGTGGAAGTCCGGCTCTTTCGCGCGATTTATGACCTCGGGCTGCTCTTGTTCAAGCCGTCGTCCCACACTTCCGATTACCTCCGCGATTCGTCGGTCTGCAACCTCGCCGGCTATCCCGCGCAGCCGGTCCATTTGAGCCTCGATTGTCAACTCCGCAATCTTGACAACTTCGAGCACCGATGGTCCGTAAGTTACATCGTTGGTCGATAGGTCACCACCAGTCTGCTTTTGCCGGTCAAACATCGTCGTGCGGAGACCGTACGTTGATGCTGCCGCCAGCTTGATAGTTGACCGACCTGTCGCCGGAGCGTTGGTCCTGACGTGATCCCTTGGGAAATCTGCGCGCGAGGAAAAAAAAGACTAACCCAACGACCAATGCTCCCCCAACCCCATCGAATAAGAGCGCGGGATTGCGAAACCAAGGTACCGTTGAATCAGCCAGAGCCAGCCACATACGAGTCAGAAGTCCCGCGGACGCGAAGTCATCGCTCCTCGAACATACCCTTGTAGCGTTCGCGCAGGTCGCGCTTGAGGAACTTGCCGACGCCCGTGCGCGGGATCGTGTCGACGAATATCACGCGGTCCGGCGTCTGCCACTTCGCGAGCTTGTCGGCAAGCCACGCGTGCACCGCGGCTTCGTCGACGTCGTGCCCTTCGCGCGCGACGACTGCCGCGACCGGGCGTTCTTGCCACTTCGGATGGGGGATGCCGAACACGCAGGCTTCTTTGAGACCGGGGTGGCCCATCAGGATGTTCTCCACCTCGACCGACGAGATCCACTCGCCGCCGGACTTGATGAAGTCTTTGACGCGGTCGACGATCTCGATGTAGCCGAACTCGTCCTGCGTGACGACGTCGCCGGTGTGGAACCAGCCGTCGGGTTCGAACCCGATCGCGGTCGCGGCTTCGTTGTTGTAATACGACTTTGCGACCGCGAAGCCGCGCACGAGCAGCTCCCCGCGCGAGCGCCCGTCCTGCGGCACGTCGGCGCCGTTCTCGTCGACGATGCGCCACTGCACGATCGGCGAGAAGCGGCCCTGTTTGTAGCGCTCGCGGTGCTGCTTCTCGGGGTCGCCGTCGAGCAGCGACGTGTCGCGGCTGACCGTGCCGATCGGGGACATCTCCGTCATCCCCCACGCGTGGATCGCGTCGATGCCGAGCGCGTTGAGATCGTCCATCAGCGAGGTCGGCATCGCCGAGCCGCCAATCACGATGCGCTTGAGCAGCGGCAGCTTCTTGTTCTGCGCGTGCAGCACGTCGCGCACGGCCATCCACACCGTCGGCACGCCGGCCGACAGCGTGACCTTTTCCGCTTCGCACATCTCGATGACGCCGGCGGGATCGAGCCGCTCCATCGGCATGATGAAGTCCGCGCCGACCATCAGCGACAAGAACGGCGTGCCCCACGCGTTGACGTGGAACATCGGCACGATCGGCAGCACGCGGTCGCGTTCCGTGATCCCCAGCGCGTCGGCGAGCCCGCTCGCGAGCGCGTGCAGAAACGTCGAACGGTGCGAGAACATCACGCCCTTCGGATCGCCTGTCGTCGCCGAGGTGTAGCACAGGATCGCGGCGGCGCGCTCGTCGATCTCGGGCCAGTCGTAGGTCTCGGCTTCGGGCGCGAGCAGCGTCTCGTAGTCGAGCGCGCCTTCGAACGGTTCGGGCGCGGCGCCCATGCACACGAACGTGCGGCCGGAATCCGGCTGCAGCGCGGCGGCGGCTTTGATCGCTTTCGTCAGCGAGCCGTCGAAGAACACGAAGCGGTCGTCCGCGTGATCCAGGATGAACGCGACTTGGTCCGGGAACAACCGGATGTTCACCGTGTGCAGCACCGCGCCGATCATCGGCACCGCGTAGTACAGCTCCAGATGGCGGTGGCCGTTCCACGCGAACGTCGCGACGCGGTCGCCCGGCTTCACGCCGAGCGTGCGCAGCGCGTTGGCGAGCTTCGCGACGCGCTTGCCGAACTCGGCGAACGTGAAGCGCCGCACTTCGGCGCCGTCGCGCGACACGATCTGCTTGCGCGGGTGCGCCCGCATCGCGTGCTCGAAGATCGCGCCGATCGAGAGCTGCTGATCGGACATCGTCGACGGGAGCAGCCCGCCGAGCTCGGGGGAGTACGTCGTCGCCATCGTGGGCGGTTACGGCACCAGGGACCGCAGCGCCTCGGCGAGCTCCGGGTGGCGGAACACGTAGCCGGTCGCCAGGGTGCGCTCGGGGAGGACGCGCTGGCCTTCGGTGACCGCGGCAGCGCCTTCGCCGAGCATGAGCGTCATCGCGAATCCGGGGACGGGGACGATCGTCGGACGGCCGACCGCGTGCCCCAAGGCGTGCGTGAACTCGGCGTTGGTCACGGGCCGGGGCGCGCTCGCGTTCAGAATCCCTTCGACGCCGTCGATCGCGTGCAGCGCGATTCCGATCTCGTCGTCCATGTGGATCCAGGAATACCACTGCTTGCCGCTCGCGATGACGCCGCCGCCGCCGAGCCGGAAGACCGGCAGCAGCTTGCCCAGCACGCCACCGCCACGGCCGAGCACGAGCCCCGTGCGCAGCTTGGCGACGCGCATCCCGAGCGCCGCGGCGCCGTCGGCTGCGGCCTCCCACGCCACGGAGAGCTTCCCGAGGAAGTCGTCGCCCGGCGGGCTCGACTCCGTGAACGTCGCGCTGCGGCTCGTGCCGTAGTAGCCGATCGCGGATCCGCCGACGTACGCCTGCGGCCGCGGGTCGATGCGCGCGAGCGCATCGAGATACGCACGCGTCGCATCGACGCGCGACGACCACATCGCGGCCTTGCTGGCCGCGGTCCAGCGCACGGCGACCGGCGCGCCGGCGAGGTTGACCACCACGTCGCTGCCGGCGCTCGCCGCCGCGGCGGCCGCCGGGTCGCGCACGCTGGCCTCGACGACGTCGTCGCCGCGCGCGCGCAGCGCCGCGCTCAGGTGGCGCCCGACGAAGCCGGTCGCGCCCAAGATCGTCACTCGCATCGAGAATTGGACGACGCGGGCGCGCCGTGCGTCGCGTCGAACCTCCGGTGGTGCTCGGGAACGTTCAAGCGCTCCGCGCGATCGCCGCCCTGATGGTGGTCGTCGTTCACGCCTACGCGGTCGAATCGACCTATCTCCCCGGCCGGCCCTGGACCACGCCGTTCCACGTGCTGGGCACGTACGGCGTCGATCTGTTCTTCGCGATCAGCGGGACGGTGATGCTCGTCTCGACGGCAACGTGGTTCGGCGAGAAGACCGCGCCGCGGCGCTTCCTCGCGCGGCGCGCGACGCGCATCTATCCGCCGTACGTCATCGTCACCGCGCTCGTTCTCGTCGCGTACCTGCTCGTGCCAGCCGCGACCGGCGAGCACCGCAGCGCGCGCCCCGACATCCTGTTGTCGTTCCTCGCGCTGCCGCAGCGGGGCGAGCCGCTGCTGGTGGTGGGCTGGACGCTCACGTACGAGCTGGTGTTCTACTGCGTGTTCGCGGTCGCGCTGCGTTTTCAACGGCGGTATCTTCCCCTCGTGACCGTGATTTGGCTGCTGGCCGTCGTGCTGATCGGCGCGCTGGCTCCGCCCGCGAACCCGTGGGTGCGCGTCCTGGGCAGCTGGTTCAACCTGGAGTTCGTGTTCGGCATGCTCGTCGGAACCGCCGTGCTGCGCGGCGCCTTCGTCGCGCCGCGCGTCCTGCTGGCCGTCGCGGTTGCGCTCGTCGTTGCGGTGTGCGTCGCGACCGCATATTCGGGGCGCGAGTTCCTCACGATCGCGTGGTGGCGGCCGTGGGCCGTCGGCGCGCCGATGGCATTGCTCGTGTACGCGGCGCTCGGGCTGGAGCGGCACGGTGTGCTCGCGCCGCGCTGGCTGCGCGCGCAAGGCGACGCGAGCTACGCGCTCTACCTGTGGCACGTGCTCGTCATCGGCGGGCTCGGTCTCGCGCTCAACCGCGTGCACGTGCACGGCACGCCCGCGCGGTTCGCGATCGTGTTCGGCGGCTACGCGCTCGCGATCGCGGTGTCGTTCCTCGCGTACCGGTACGTCGAGCGGCCGCTGCTGCGGCTCGCGCGCCGTTATTTTGAAAGCGCGTCGAGCAGCACCGGCCGCAAGGCGGTCGCCCAGACGTCGTAGCCCGCCGCCGACGGATGCAGCTTGTCCGGCATGAGTGCGGCGGGGATCGCGCCGTCCGCGCCGACGAAGCCGGCGCCGGCGTCGAGCCAGCGCACGTGCGTACCGTCGGCGAGCGCCGCGATGCGCGCGTTCACGTCGGCGGTCTTCGCGCGCACCGGATCGCCGGGTGCGCCGCGCGGCAACAGCGCGTTGAGCACGACGATCGCGTCGGGGAGCTTCGCGCGTACCGTGTCGACGATCGCGGCGACGCCGCGCGCGACGTTCTCCGGCGTCGCGCTCGCGAGGTTGTTGGTGCCGACCATCACTACGACGACGCGCGCGCCCGTGCCGTCGAGCTCGCCGTTCCTCGCGCGCCACAGCACGAACTGCGTGCGGTCGCCGGCGATGCCGAAATCGGCGACGGTCCCGAGCGGCGCGATGTCGCGGTCCCACGCGTCTTTGCCGCGTTTCGCGAAACTCTCCGTGATCGAATCGCCCAGGAACAGCACGTCGATGCCGCCCTGCCGTGCGCGCGCGACGAACGCATCGTGCTGCGCGAGCCATTTGGGCTTGCTCCACGGACGCGGCGCAGCGATCCACGGTCCGGCGAGCGGCACCGCGGACGGCGACGGCGACGGCGCGGGCATGACGATCGCCGAGGGCGAGCTCGCGATGATCACCTGACCTGCCGAAATGCGAACGCGCTCATCGCGGACCGCTTCCGGAACGACCGAGGGCACCCTCTAGGCTACGGCCGCATCGTCGGCGCGGCGCTCGCTGCCGGCAGCGGACGCGGCTCCATCGTCATGGTCATCGGCAACGGCGTGCCGTGCGACCCGCCCATCACGTGACGCTGGGGGCGCCTCTCACCGCGGTTGAGGTTGACCGGGTGACCGCCGCGCGCGACCGCCGTTGCTCGGCAGACGTACGTCCCCGCGCCTTTCCCCCAGGCCGCCGAGCCTTTGAGAAAATACGCCCGCGTCGATGCCACGTACCAAACGACTGGACCGGTCATGGGCGTGCAATGCGGCATCGCATGCGGCATCATGCCGGTCATCGTGCACTGTGCCGCGACCGCCATCGACATCGAACCGAGCGCGAATGCGGCCGCGACCGCACCGCCGAGAAGAAAACGCATGGGAACGGCATTCCGCGGGCGTCCGCGCGCTACGCGCAAAGCGCCCGCTCGCTATTGCAGGCTCGCGGTCGCACGCCGGACCGCATCGCGTGCCCGCTCGACGGCCGCGTCGATCGCCGCGTCGCTGCCGATCGCGTACACGCGCGACACCTCCGGGAACGTGACGCTCGCGTAGCCCTCGACGCCGTATGCGAGGCTGTCGATCGCCTGCGCCGCCGCAAGCGCACGCTCCGTGCCGGGGCCTTCGCCGCGTGCGATCGCGTCGTCGGCGCGGCGCGCGACCGGCGCGAAGTCGTCGAGCGCGCCGCGCAGCGGGGTGAGATCGAGCGTTCGCCCGTCGCGCTTCGCGCGTGCTTCCAAGTACGTCGCCCCGGCCGACAGCGCGGGGATGTACGACGCGAACGCGTACGGCACCGCGTCCGCGGCGGCGAAGCGCATCGCGAGGATACCGTACAGCTGCGCCGCCGCGCGGTGCAGCGCGAAGCCCGGATCGCTGCGCGTCGTCGCATAGTGCAGCGTGTCGTAGCTGGAATGATACGGGCCGAACGGTCCGGTGAAACCGGCCTCGGCGACGGGCGTGCCGAACGCGAACAGAAACGACTCGTGATCGCTGCCGCCGCCGATCGTGCCGACGTCGATCCCGGAGCGCTGCGTGCTCCAGCGGTCGTGCAACGTCGTTCGCTCGCGCGCCGGGTCGGCGACGGCACGCGTGGCGTCGACGATCGCGGGTCCGAGCGCGCCGACCGCGGCGGCGCTCAGCTTCGGCCCGACCACGTTCTCGTCGGCGTTGAGATAGGCGACGCAGCCGCTGCGCAGCTCGCCGGCGTGCGCGCTCGCGTAGGCGGCCGAGCCGCGCAAACCGATCTCTTCACCGTCCCAGAGCGCGACGACGATGCTGCGCTTGGGGCGCCAGCCGCTGCGCGCCAGATAGCCGAGACCGCGCGCCGCTTCGAGCAGCACGATCGTGCCCGCGCCGTTGTCACCGACGCCATAGACCCATGCGTCGCGATGCGCGCCGAGCATCACGCTCTGCGCCGGCTGCGTGCCGCGCAGCACGCCGACCGTATTCCACAACGTCATCGTCGTGCGGTTCAATGCGACGACGAGGTGCACGAGCGCCGGCCCTTTCGCCAGCGGGTAGCGCGCGTCGAGCGCACCGCTCCAGCCGGCGGGCCCGTTCGGTCCGCGCAGCGCGCGCAGCAGCGTGCGCGCGTTGTCGGCGCTGACCGGCAGCACCGGGATGCGAATTCCGTCGCCCAGCGAACCGCGCTGCACCGCGGCGGTCGGGCGCCAGGCTCCCGGCGGACGGACCTCGTGCGCCGCGAAACCGTCGTCGGCCGGATCGTTGTACAGGATCACGCCGGCGGCGCCGGCGTCTTGCGCGTTGCGCACGAGCAGCCCGCGAAACGCGGCGCCGTAGCGAACGAGGGCCACCGCGCCGTGCACGTCGACGCCTGCACCGCGCAGCCGCGCGAAATCGTCGGGCAGCCCGCGGTGTGCGTAGACCAGCGGCGCGATCACGTCGCCGTCCGCCGAGCGCGCGTTGAACGGCAATCCGATCGCGGGATCGAGCGTCGCCGGATCGTTCGGGTCGCCGGCTTCGCGCAGGTCCAACCCCACCGGCGGCGTGCCGCGCGCGCGGTGCGCGCCGTTGCGCGGCGTGTAGACGTGCCCGTCGGGATACAGCTCGAGCGCGAGCTTCCGCGGCGTGTCGACAAGCGTGCGGAACGGCTCGATGCGCGCCTCGAAGCCGTACTCGCGCAACCGGTCGCGCGTGTACTCGGCAAGCGCGTGGTCGGCGGGCGTTCCGGCGTAGTGCGGGTGCGCGCCGATGATCGCGGCGTGATCGAGCCCGCCTTGGGCGCTGGGCAGGTCGAGAAAACGCGCCTCGTCGGTTCGCTCGCGACCGCTCGACGCCGGGGTGAATCCCGTCAGCGGCTGGGGCGGCGCGACGGCGACGAGCGCGGCCGCGGCCAGGAACGCGACGAGCGGACGCAGCGCTTGCACGCTCTCGCCGTTGAACGGCCGCCGCCGCGGCACCTGGTACGTTCGGATTGTGCAACGTACGCTCGGATCGCTAAGAACCCGCGGGCACGGCGCCGAAGAGAATACCAGCATGACCAGCAGCGCGATCAATATGTACGTGTTCATCTTCGCATTCGCATCGGCGTTCTTGCTGGGGCAGAAGCGCCCGATGCTGGCGTTCTCGACGCGCGCGCTGCTCGCCGTTCTGCTCGGGCTCGCGCTCGGCTACGCCGTCGCGGTGGACCAGTGGTACCGCGGCTACCTCGGCGTCGCGACGATGATCGCGAACGTGCTGTTCATCGCCTTCGCGGCAATCGACTTCCTCAACTGGCAGAAGAAGCGCCTGGAAGATCGCGGCTAGTCCGCCGCTAATGCAGGCGGGGTGAGCACCTCCGCCGATCTCCGCGCCCTTCTCGGGATCTCGCTTCCCATCGTGCAAGCGCCGATGGCGGGCGGCTTCAACACGCCCGACCTCGTCGCCGCCGCGTCGAACGCGGGGGCGCTCGGCTCCACCGGCGCGGCCTACTTGATGCCCGCCGCGATCCGCGAGCACGTCGACGCGATCCGCGCGCGCACCGAACGCCCGTTCTCGGTGAACCTGTTCGTCGGCGGCGTCGAGTCGCGCGACGTCGATCCGGCCGCGATGCTGGCGCTGCTGGCGCCGCTGCACGAGCGGTTCGGCCTGCCGCCGCCCGTCGCACCGGGTGCGTGGCCGTATGATTTCGACGAGCAGCTCGACGCGCTCGTCGCCGCGGACGTGCGCATCATCTCGTTCACGTTCGGGCTGCCGGACGATGCCGCGATCGCGCGCTTGCGCGCGGACGGCCGCATCGTGATCGGCACGGCTACCACCGTTGCCGAAGCGCTGCGCTGCGAAGCGGCGGGCTGCAGCGCCGTCATCGCGCAGGGCGCGGAAGCGGGCGGACACCGCGGCACGTTCATCGGCGCGTTCGAGTCCGCGATGATGGGTTTGATGGCGCTCGTGCCGCAAATCGTCGACGCGGTGCGCATCCCGGTGCTCGCCGCGGGCGGGATCATGGACCGGCGCGGCGTCGCGGCGGCACGCGCGCTCGGCGCGAACGGCGTCGTGTGCGGCACGGCGTTTCTCGACACCGTCGAAGCGGGCACGAGCGCGGCGCACCGCCGCGCGCTCGCGGCGGCGCGCGACGACGAGACGGTGATCACGCGCGCGTTCAGCGGCCGCCCCGCGCGCGGTCTGGCAAACGCGTTCGAACGCGCGGTCGACGCGCGCCCCGGCGACATCCTGCCGTATCCGAAGCAGAACGCGCTGACGCGCCCGCTGCGCAGCGCGGCGGCAGCGGCAAACGACGCGGAGTATCTGTCGCTATGGGCGGGCCAGGCAACGCCGCTCGCGATGCACGACGTGCGCACAGCCGACGTGGTCGCGGAGCTCGCCGCAGGCTGGCGCGATTAGCCCAGCGCGCTGAGCAGCGCCGCGCTTTCGGCGTCGAGGCGTTGTTCGAACACTTTGGGGTGGGTCAGGTAGAAGACGCACATCGCTTCGACCAGGAAGCGGTGCTGCGCCGCGCCGGCCAGCGTGCGCACGCGCGCGAGCGTCGCGGTGACGAGCGCGCGCAGTTGTACGACGGCTTCCGCGCTCGACGCGTAGCACGCGACGAAGTTCAGCTCGCCGTGCTCGCGGTCTTCGGCTTGGTCGATGAAGTAGTCGAGCAGGATGTGGATCGCGGAGACGCCGGGGAAGTACGCTTTCACCGTCGCGTCGATCTCGTGCGCGTCGAGCCGCTCGCGGCCGGCCAATTCGATCAGCGCGAAGATCGGCAGCGACGAGCCGCAGGCGGCGGCGAACTCCCACCACGCGAGCCCGGGAAAGCGCTCGCGGTTGCGCGCGTACCACGCGTCGCACGCGAGCTCGCGCGCGCCGGCGGGGCCGTGCTTGAGCACTTGGAGGTCGGCGTAGAAGCTCGCGATCTCGACGAGGTCGTCGCGCACCGCGGGATAGTTCGGCAGCGTGCGCAAGCCCGCGCGCGACGCGTCGACGAGCGAGCGCAGGTAGCCGCCGTCGTCGCCCGGCGGGCCGTCGCGGCAATAGTCCTGCGGCTCGCGCCGGTCGTCGAGCGCGTCGATGAGCGACGCGTGCAGCGTCGCGTACGCCTGCTGCGTCACGCCCGGCAGCCGGTCGCAGAGGTTGTCGAGGTAGTCGTAGATCGTCTCGATCGACGCGACGATCGCGACGTAGCGCCGCGCGGCGTCGCGCGGCATGAACGTCGCGAGGATGCAGCCACCCTGCACGTGATACGCTTTCTGGTCGATCGACGCGAGCGCTTGTTCGCGCAGCGCGGCATCGGGGATGCGCTCCGCGCGCACGCGAATCGCCGCCAGCTCGCGGCCCGCGCGCGGGATCACGCTGCCGACGAAACGCGCCGTCGCGATCCAGCCGCGCGGGCCCAGCGCGAGAAAGCGCCGGATGCGGCTGGGCCGGCTGAACACGATGGCGAGCGTGCGCCGCACGTCGCGTTTGAGCACGGCGGGGATCCGCGGCAGCTTCGGCGGCTTAAATCGCACCGATGAACCGTCCCGGCGCGAGGATGCCGCGCGGATCGAACGCCGTCTTGAGCGCGCGCATCGTCGCCAGCGTCGACGGCGGTTCGCCCCACGCATCGGCGCGCGCAGCGGCGCCGGCGGCCAGCACGGTCGCGCGTCCGAGAATGTCGCGAACCGTCCGGTCGATGCCGCTCATCGGTTCCATGTCCCCGTCCGGGTCGGCGATCTCACGTACGCGCACCACGACGTCGCCGGTGCGCAGGTCCGCGATCGTCTCGGCTCCGGAGATCGCCGCGCGCACGCGCTGAGCGCGCGCGCCCGCATCCGACGGCAGCCCGCGCGAGAGGAAGGTCACCGAGGCGTCGCTATCGGTCGCGACGTACGCGTCGAGCACCGCCTGGAACGCGCGCGCCGCGTCGTCGCCGTCGAGCAGCCGCGTCTCGGCGACGCCGGCGGCGCCGAGCGCCGAGCGCAGCTCGCGCGTCGCGCGGTCGACGAGGTGTTCGGAGCCTTCGAGCAGCGCGATCAAGCGCGGCCGCGTCGTCGACAGCGCTTCGCGGAAGCCGTCGACCACGAGTAGCGCGGACGGTTCGAGCACGAGCGCGCCGGCGTGTGCGATCGCGCGCTCGCGCTCGTCCTCGTCGAACGGCGCGATCGCCAGCCGGCGGGTGTGCGGCGCGGGCAGCACCTTGAAGTTCGCGCGCACGATGACGCCGAGCGTGCCGTGCGAGCCGACATAGAGCTTGCCCATGTCGTAGCCGGTCACGTTCTTGACCACCATGCCGCCGGTCTTCGCGAGCGTGCCGTCGGCAAGCGCGAGCGTCGCACCGATCAGCAGATCGCGCGGGCGCCCGTACGTCGCGCGCCGCGGCCCCGCCCAGCCCGCGGCGAGCGTGCCGCCGAGCGTCGCGCGCGACGCGAGCGGCGCGTCGAGCGGAAGAAACTGTCCGTGCTCGGCCAGCGCGCGCGCCAGCACCGCAAGCGTCATCCCCGCGCCGGCGCCCGCGGTGAGATCGCGCGCGTCGTAGTCGTACAGCGCATCGAGCCGCTTCGTCGACAGCGCGATGTCGTAGCGCGCCGGCGCGTTCGAGGCGCGCTGCAGCGTGCCGCCGCCGTGTACGACGACGGCTTCACCAGCGGCCGCGGCCGCGCGCAGCGTCGCCGCGACGTCAGCCGGCTCTTTGGGTTCGAACACGCGCGCCGGCTGCAGCGTCCCGAGCGCGTACGGCCCGAGCGCGGTGCGCTTCGCGCGCGGCCGCTTCGCGATCACGCGGCGCCGTCGCGGACGCTGCCCCGCGCGCCGACTTCGCCGCACATTGCGCCGCTCGGAAAGATCTTGTCGGGGTTGAACGCGCGCATCGGGTCGAACACTTCCCGCACTTTGCCCATCGCCGCGAGATCGTCGGTCGAGAACACCAGCGACAGCGTCTCTCTCTTCTCGTAGCCGATGCCGTGCTCGCCGCTGATCGTGCCCCCCATGTCGATGCACGTGCGAAGGATCTCGGTGCCCGCGTCGACGACCGCCTGTACCTCGCGTTTGTCACGGCGGTCGAACATCAGCAGCGGGTGCAGGTTGCCGTCGCCGGCGTGGAACACGTTGCCGACCGGCAGCCGGTGGTCGCGCGCGATCGCGTCGATCGCGTGCATCACCTGGGGCAGGCGCGTGCGCGGCACGCAGGCATCTTGAATGTAGTAGTTCGGCGCGATGCGGCCGATCGCGCCCGCCGCGCCTTTGCGCGCCGCCCACAGCGCGTCGCGCTCCGCGCGGTCGCGCGCAGCGCGCCACGACAGCGCGCCGTGCGCGCGCGCGATCTTCGCCAGCGCGGCCTCGCCGGCGGCGACGTCGTCTTGCGCGCCCGCGATCTCGACCAGCAGCACCGCGCCTGCGTTCTCGGGAAACCCGGCGTGATAGTGCGCTTCGACCGCGCGCGTGATGAGCGCATCCATGATCTCGAGCGCCGTCGGCGTGAGGCCTGCCGCGATAATGGCAGACACCGCTTCGGACGCGGTCTCGACGTCGGCGAACGTGGCGACGCATACGCGCACCGCCTCGGGAAGCTTCAGCAGCCGCACCTCGACCTCGGTGACGATCCCCAGCGTGCCTTCGGAGCCGACGAGGACGCCGGTGAGATCGTAACCGGCGTCGTCGACCGACGTGCGGTGCACCGCGCCCTCCGCGTCGACGTACTCGATCGCCAGCACGTGGTTCGTCATGGTCCCGTAGCTGAGGCAATGCGGGCCGCCCGCGTTGGTGGCGACGTTGCCGCCGATCATGGACGTCTTCTGGCTCGACGGGTCCGGCGCAAAGAAGATCCCGTGCGCCGCGATCGCGGTCGAGAGGTCGAGGTTGACGACGCCCGGCTGAACGCGCGCGCGGCGGTTGCGCACGTCGAGCTCGACGATGCGGTTCATCCGCGCGAACGACACCACGAGCCCGCCGCGCGTCGGCACGGCTCCGCCGCACAGGCCGGTTCCCGCGCCGCGCGGCACGATCGGCTGCTCGCACTCGCGCGCGATGCGCACCGCGATTGCGATCTCGCGCGCGTCCCGCGGGACGATAGCGGCGGTCGGCAGCCGGTCCTCGGAGTACGCGTCGAAGGCGTACACGGCCAGGTCCTCCGGCGCGCTGCGGACGACGTCCGGGCCCAGCGCGTCGTGCAGACGCGCGGCGAACGGAGACAGGGCCATGATCTCGTGCGCTACGGAGGGCGGCGGGATTGTTCCTGGGAATGCGCTTGCTCGGTGTTCTTCTGGAAGAAGTGGACGGCGCGAACGTCCGCCCGGCGCAGGCCGCTGGTGCGGCCGAAGGCCTCCGACGAGCAGCGGCAAGCCTATCGCGCGCCCGTCGAATTTCCCGTGGCCTACGTCGTGGAAGGCCGCGCCGGCGCGCGCACCGCCGTCGCGACCGATCTCTCCGCCGCGAGCCTGCGGCTGATCGGCGATGAGGACTTGGGCGAGGACACGCTGATCGCCCTCCGGTTCACGCTGCCCAACCACCTCGTGCACGACGTACACGTCGAAAAAGAGATCGTCGAGATGACGACGCGCGGGCGCACGCTGAAGAAGGTCATGGTCCCGCCGGAGCCGTTCGCCGAGATGACGCTGCGCGCGAGAGTGGTCAACGCGTTCCTGCGCGTGCGACGGCGCAAGCTTGCGCACGGCTTGCAGTTCATCGACCTGGCGGAGCAAACCACCGAAGAGATCCAGCGCTTCATCCACGTCTGGCAAATCCGCCAACTGCGCGAACGGGCCCAACTCCGCGGGGAGTGAACCGCCCGCGGCCGCCGACGAATCGGCAGTCCTTCGGTAGCTCGCTCGCGTCGACAAGGAGGGACGCCGTCGCACTCGAAATGCCGCTGAACGTCCGAGGGACGAAGGGGCAGACACCGTGTGTAACTCGGCGCTACATCTCTGCGGCCATTCGTGATCGCAGAGGTTTGTTTTTCCGATCGAGCGACGGCGGCACCGCATGGCGGCTACTGAAAACAAACGGGGTATGAAATGAGCTACCGGATTCATCCCGCGATCGGGATTTCGCGCGTCGGCAACAGTGACGACTACGTCATCGCGCCGGAGACCATGGCCGGAACCCTGATGTCGCCGGGAGAGTCGCTGACCGGAGGCCTGCCGATTCGCGCAGGCACCGAGAGCGAGGTCGTGCGGAGCAGCGACCTGCGTGATGCCACCGGAGCGCTGAAGCGCCAAGCGGCCCGTTTCCGCATCTTCCAATACGAGGACACCGCCGAGGAGTCGTGGCCGCGAGGCGACGGGACCGAGGTCACGATCGGCTCGAAAATCGGCGGCAAGAAAGTCAAAGACATCGTCTGGACCGTGCACGTCGCGAACAAGAAGACGAACTGGTTCGTCCTCATGGAGGATCCGTACCAGCCCCAGGGGATCCCGAGCTATGAGAACGGGCAGCTGCCGCTGATCCGAAACCCGGTGCTCGACGCGATCGACCCGGTCAACGCGCCGCAGCCCCCGACCGACAAGAAGATCGGCGTTCTCAACGACCCGGCGCGAGTGAGGAAACTCACGATCGACGCCGGACCGCGGACGATCTCGGGCAAGGGCTCGGCGCAGGTCCACTTCGACAAGGCGACCGTGGCGAAATACTACGACACGGCAACTTCGAAAATCGTCGAACTTCCCGACTATCCGAAATCGTTTCCCGCGGACTCGTTTCCGGACGTCGTCGCCCCCGCGGGCCCCATCGACACGCTCGGGAGCCTCTTGACGGACGATCGCGGCCGGTTGTTGGTGCTCGGCGGTTACGGACGTGCCGTAGGTTGGAAAGTCGGCGGCGCCGCGCCGGTGTACGACGACGTCAACAACGATCATTGGTTCGACGATGCCTCGGACGGCCCGGTGTCGGCGTCGATCGAGTTCGACGACGGCAGCCGAGCCGACGTCGAATCCGCGTGGGTGACGGCGACCGACCCCGCATTCGCGCCCCAGATTCTCAACGTCGTGTCGTGTTGGGACGACATCTACGACTGCTGGGTTCGCAATCTCGGTCTGGCTCCGCAAATCTACGACGAGGCCAAAGGCGGTTACCAGGCATCCTACAAACCGACGTTCGACGATCAGATCGCTCCCATTTTCCAGGCCGCCGCGCTCCAGCAATGGGCCGTGAACCTCAGCCAGATGGGGATGGGTGCGCACAAGCAGTTAGCCGCGATCTCGGCCCAGACCGATCCGAGTTCCACCGAGCTCGCCGGGCTGACCATCTTCCGCAATCCGTTCAAAACGGATCCGCTCAACCCGGCGGATCAAAACAACATATCGCTCATGCCGTTGCATCTCGGCGACGGTGCCGACAATTTTCTGACGCTGCGCAAGACACAGTATTTCTTCTTGCAGCGCTGGGACGCAGGGCGTGGGAGCTTCAAGACGGACGGCGGCGCAAAGCTCGGGCCGGGCGAGTATCTGGACAAAGCGACCTTCGTCAACTGCCTCGGCGGCCGCTTCAGCCCGGGGATCGACTTGACGTTCATCGTGCGCGAACCCAAGCTGTATCGCCAGCCGTGGCGCACGCCGGGCGTCGGCCCATTTCGCGTCCTCCCGGCAACGCTCGCATATGAAAAAGCGTCGGGCGACAAACCGCTGCTCACCTGCGGCTACGTTCCCCGCTGGGCCGAGGACGCGGGACTGGAGCCGGGCGACATCTCGAAATTCATGGCGCTCCCCTGGCACACCGATTACAACTCGTGCGCGACGCATCCGCTGGGCCCGCCGCTGCCGCTTACGAACCCGCCGAAGAAGGCGCTGACTAGGAAAGTCTTCTGGTCGTGGCCCGCGCAGCGGCCGGTCGCCGTGTATCTCGCGGACGACGTTGCGTATCGCCAAGACCCCAACACGGGCGTTGTCGGCCCGATACTCGGCGACCAGCGCTGGTCGCTGCGCGGCGAAGGCACGGACTCGCCGCTGGCGGAGAATTGGGGACGATACCAATTCCGCGCCGACATTTTGGACAATTGGCACCGCATCGGAGTCGTGATGCAGGGGCCGGCCATCGACACGACCGGTACGCCGTTTCCGGCCGACTGGTATCTCGAAACCGCCGGTCAGCTTCGCGATACGGGACTCACACCGGTCGTCCCGTTTCCGAATTACGCGAGCCAAATGAACGCGACCGACGGCTCCGAGCTCGACCCGCGCGACTTGTTCTTCCAGCTCTTGAACGTCGGCGACCATCCGGGTGTGCTCGACGACGCACGTCTCTACGTCCAATATTGGCTGAACTATGCGCAGGATTTTTCGAACAAGTCGGATTCTCCACTCGACATGTCGTTCTTCCCGTACAGCGAGGAGGCGTTCGACGACCGGTTGCAATTCGTCTATCAAGAGCTCGTGGAGCAAGCTGCGGCCAGCGATCCCGGCAACCCGGACGCCAGCCCGCTGATAAACAGCCGGGACGACATGGTCGCGCGCATCATCCAGATGGCGCCGTTCAACATGACGGACGGTGCGTGGCTGCGCAACATCGGCGGCACCGGCCCGATCGACGAGGTCCGGTCCCTTCTCTTCTCCGTCTACATGGACGAGCTGGGCGACGGCGACGTCTCAAAAAACCATTGCAACATCTATCGGGATCTCTGCCATAGCGTTGGATTTTATCCGGCGCCGGTCGAATCGCGCGAGTTCGCTTTCGATCAGCGGTTCCTCGACCGAGGATTCGACCTGCCGGCGTTCCAGATTGCGATCTCGCAATTTACCGAGGACTACTACCCCGAGATCCTCGGCATGACGGTGTATCTTGAATGGCAGGTCGTCGACCTCAAGCCTACGCGCGATCTGCTGAACTACTACGGCCTCAACCCGCACTTCTACGTCATGCACATCGGCATCGACAACGCCGTCAACGGCCACGGCCAGCGCGCTGCCGATGCTGTGAAGCTGTACCTGCAGAACGTGTATGAGGCAGGCGGTGACGCGGCGGTTCAGAGTGCGTGGCGCAGAATCTGGAACGGCTACGTTGCTTTCGGCACCGTGGGATCGTTCGCACAAGACTTCCAAGATCTGTTGGGCGGCAGAAAAGCGACCCTGGAAGATCAGATGCTCGCGATGATCAAGCGGAAGGCCGACTTCGGCAGCCGCAACCATCAACATCACATGGTCGAAAACGGCCGAATCGACGAGTGGTTCGCCGATCCACCGGGGTTTCTCGCCGCGCTGCGAACGGCCGGCTATGTCATCCCCGGCGACTGGGCCAACAGCCGAATGAAGGCCCTGATGGACTTCGAGACCGGGCCGATGTTCCGCGTGTTCACCGACGACGAGATCGCGCTGTGGGAGCAGTACACGGAGTCACTCGCCCTTCCGCCGACGCCGAAGCCGCCGCCGGCCGACTCGCCGGCACGCGCCATGGAAGCGGTCATCAAGAAGCTGCGGCCCGTGCAGAAAGGCACGTACGGCCATCAGTCCAACATGCTCGCGGATCTCGACGGCAAGGTGCACACGATCGCGTGGTGGTTCGACCAGCCCGAGCGATCGTTCATGGAAGCGCTGGCCTCGCCGGTGAACGACGTCATCACTCCAGGCAACCCCGAGCAAAGCCGGTTCTTCGCCGAGCTGATCGCTCCGACGGGCCCGATGGGCTCCGTCTTCAACCTGCCGGCGCCGGCACCGAATGCCGGTACATGCCGTGACGTCGTGTACACCTGGATCAAGAACGGATGCCCCGTCACCGAAGCCGTGCATGTGAGCCTACGGCTCAACGCGCTGCAGGCGAAACGCGCAGTCCATCCGACCGGCGTCATCCACGGGATGGGCACGATCCATTGAGCTCGCCGCGCTGGAACGTCGCCGTCCTCGGCGGCGGGCCGGCGGGGTGCGCGACGGCGCTCGCGCTGGAGCGGAAAGGTGTCCGCGACGTCTGCATCATCGACCCGGATCGTCCCTCGGGTCTGCACGTCGGGGAAACCCTTCCGCCCGAGACGCGTTTGCTTCTCGACGAGCTCGGCCTCTGGGCCGAGTTCGCCGGCGAGGGGCACGAGGAATCACTCGGGAGCTGCTCTTCGTGGGGAAGCGACGCGCTCGGCTACAACGACTTCTTGCTCAATCCGTACGGCCGCGGCTGGCACCTCGACCGTCAGCGTTTCGACACGTTCCTCCGGCGCAGCGCGGCGTCACGGAACATCGCAATGTTTTCAGGCGCACGACTTCTCCGCTATGAAGCCGCTCGCGACGGCGAGTTTCTCTTGCATCTTGGATTCGACGGCGCAGCCACGACCTTGCACGCGCGCTACGTCGTCGACGCCACCGGAATCCAGTCGGCATTCGCGCGCCGCGCCGGCGCGCGTCCGCTCTCGTTCGACCGTCTGTCGTTCGTCTACGGATTCTTCGACGCGGACGCCGCCGCGTCGCCGACGCGGCTGACGATGCTCGAAGCGACGGAACACGGATGGTGGTACGCGGCCGGCCTTCCCGACCGCCGCGTGGCGGTGGCCTTCGCGACCGACCCGGAGACGATTCGCGAGCAAGAGTTGTCCGTCGAGGGCCGATGGTTCGCGCGCCTGTTGCGGACTCGGCACATTGCGCCTCGGCTCGACGGTTGCCGCTTCGTTCGCGGCAGCGCCGTGATCCGGGTAGCACCGTCGTTCGTCCTGGACCACGTTGCGGGCGCCCGGTGGCTGGCCGTCGGCGACGCCGCGTCCGCCTACGATCCGCTGTCGTCATTGGGCATTCACAAAGCGCTGGCCGGCGGTCTCGATGCGGCCGAAGCGATCGCAACGGCGCTCGAGTCGAACGCCGACATCGCGTCGGACTATGCGTCCTCGATCGCCGCGAACTTCGAGGAGTACACGACCAACCGCAACTACCTCTACGAGCTCGAGACGAGGTGGGCGGAATCGCCGTTTTGGCGAAACAGGCGCGAACGCACCGGCGCCGGCGCTAGTACAGCAGATACCTCGACCGCAGCGATCTGAACGCGCGTAATCCCGGTTGCCACGATGCGACGATCGCGTCCGGCGACGTGCCCGCATCGAGGGCGAGGCGCACCGCATCGGTGCCCCAGTCGCGGTCCATGATCTGCTCGTGGGCGACGTGGTACTTACCTTGCGCGCGCGCTGCCGCGAGGATTTCGATGGCCGTGCGCACGTTCGGGAACGCGTGCGGTTCCGTCACGTTGATCGACACGCCGTGAAGCGTCTTGCCGGCCCAGAACCCTGTCGCCGGCGACCAGTCCGCCGGCTCGAACTCGACGCCGGGGATCTTGCGCGCGGCGAGCGCATCCCGCAACGCCGCGGGATCGAACGCGTACCCGCCGGCGTACTCGAACGGGCGGTTCGTGCCGATGCCGTTGTTCACGCCGGCTTCGTCGACCAGGCCCGTCGCGAGGTAAACTAGCGTCGTGCGCGCGTACGGAATGTTCGGCGACGTCGGCACCCACTTGAGCGCGGTGTCGGACCACAGCATCTCGCGCGTCCAGCCCTGCATCGGGATGACGCGCAGCTTGCAGCCGATCGCGAAGTGCTCGTTGTACATGCGCGCGAGCTCGCCCACCGTCATGCCGTGCCGCTCGGGGATCGGGTAGAGCCCGATGAACGATTTGAACTTCGGATCGAGCACGGGCCCGTCGAGCAGCACGCCGCCGATCGGGTTGGGGCGGTCGAGCACCCACACTTCCTTGCCGTACTGCGCCGCAGACTCCATCACGTATGCCATCGTCGACACGTACGTGTACGGTCGCGCGCCGACGTCTTGGATGTCGAACAGCAGCACGTCGATGCCGTCGAGCATCTCCTTGGTCGGGTGCCGCGTCTTGCCGTACAGGCTGTGCACCGGCAGGCCGGTCTTCTCGTCGGTCGACGAGCCGACGGTTTCCCCCGCGAGGACCGTGCCGCGGATGCCGTGCTCGGGACCGAAGAGCGCTTTCACGTCGATCTGCCCGTTGCGGTGCACCGCGTCGACGAGCGGTTCGCCCGTCGATAGCACACCGCTGGGGTTCGTCACGATGCCGATCGTGCGCCCGCGCAGATCGCGCCACGCATCGCGCACGAACACGTCGTCGCCCAGCAAGATCACCGCCTTCTCGTTCATGATATGCGGGCGAACGGCGGGCTCCGTCGCGCGCGCCGCTGACGGCACGGCGAGCGCGGCGGCGGTGGCGGCGAGAAACGAACTGCGCTGCATGCTAGACGAACTCCGGGTGGGTGCCGGCGGGGATGAGGTGCGCCTGCGCGGCGCGCGCGAAGAGGTCCTCGACGGCGGCGATGCCCGTATCGCCCACGTCGTCGCTGTACTCGTTGACGTAGAGCCCGATGTGCGCGCGCATCACGTCGTCGTTCATCTCGAACGCGTGCGCGCGAACGTAGCCGATGATCTCGCCCTCGCGTTCGCGTGCAAAGCGAAGGCTGCGCCGGATCGCGTCGTCGATCGCGCGCGCGTCGTCGTCGGGGACGTCACGCCGCACGAGGATCGCGCCGAGCGGGATCGCGTTGCCGGTCGTCGCTTCCCACCAGTCGCCCAGGTCGATGGCCGACACGAGGCCGGCGTTCTGGTAGGTGAAGCGCGACTCGTGGATGATGAGCCCGCCGGCGACGTCGCCGTTCTTCACCGCGTCGACGATCCGGTCGAACCGCATCTCGACGGTGCGCGGCTCGCGCCCGAGCGCCAGGCGCAGCAGCGCGTACGCGGTCGTGAGGCGACCGGGGATCGCGAACACGGCGTCGTCGCCGAAGTCCGTCAGCAGGGGCGCCTTAGCGTCGACGCCGGGCTGCGCGATCACGAGCGGCCCGCAGCCGCGCCCGAGCGCGCCGCCGGCCCGCAGGATGCGGTACTTGTCGAGCAGATACGGGATCGCGCCGTAGCTCACTTTCGTCAGCTCGTACCGGCCGGCGCGCGCGGCGCGGTTCAGCGCCTCGACGTCGTCGAGCACCACGTCCACCTGCGGCGCGCCGTCGAGCAAGCCGTTCGTGAGCGCCGCGAAGATGTAGGTGTCGTTCGGGCAAGGTGAATAGGCGAGCGAGTAGCGCTTCATTCCGATAGCAGAACGTCGAGGAGCGCGTGCGTCGTTGCAACGGCGGCGGCCGCGCCCGCGCGAAAGTCCCATTCGTTGGACGCGCGTTCGCCGACGAGGTTCGATACGCCGCGAATCTCGATCGCCGGCACGCCGGCAGCCTGCGCGGCGCGCAGCACGGCGAAGCCTTCCATCGACTCGACGTCGGAGCGAAAGCGGTACGCCAGCGCGAGCGCGCGCGACGTGGTGCTGGTGACCGTCGCCGACGTCACGCCGCGCCCGACGATCACCGGGATGAGCCCGGAGAGAAACGGCTGCAACAGCGCCGCGTCGGCCTCGACGTGGCGGACGAGCTCGAGTCCGCCCGGCAGCGGAAACGCGCTGCCGTCCTCGAGCCCCAGATCGGCGAAATCCTCGCGCGAGCACACGACGGCGTCGCCGACGGTGCAGCGGTCGCGAAATCCGCCCGCGATGCCGGCGTTGATCACCGCGTCGTACTTCTTGGCTGCCAGCGCGCGGGCGGTACCGAACGCCGCTTCAACGGGACCGACGCCGACCGCGACGACGTCGACGCCGTCACGGGCGGACAGCGCCGCGAGCTCCTGCGCTACTGCGCAGACGACGAGGATGCTGACGCGGGCACCAGATGGCTCGCGACCCACAGCGGACCGACGAGCAGATGGAGCAGGTTGGTGAGAAACGCCGGCGATTTGCCTTCATATGCGTGCCCGATGAACTGGAAGATCCAGCCGACGACAAAGGCGCCGATCGCGAACGGCCACGACACGTACGCGGCGATCAGGTACAGCACGATCATGCCGGCGACCGCGATGAGTGCCGCGGCCCGGACCTCGCGCCCGAGCGACAGATAGTACGCCGACGTCGCGATCACCGCGAGCGCGGCGAGGTTGAGGTTCGGATTCGTCCCCGAGAGCGCGACGAGCCGCAGCAGCGCGACGATGCCCAGCACGATCAACGGGATGCCGATCTCGTGGCAGATCAGATTACGCCGGTCGCGATGATAGGCGCCGTACTCTTCGAACAGCCGGCTCCCTGACGTCATGGACATTACCTCACGCCGATGAACTTGTGGGTCTGCAGCGAGAGCCGCAGCCGCCGGGGATCGCGCTTCGCCGCGTCCACCGCCAGCGCCACGTTCGACGGCTTGTTGCCTTCCGGCTGCAAGAACAGCGGGGTCCCAGCCGGGAAGTGCGCGATCCACTCGTCGGGGACGCGCCCGTCCACGATCAGCTTCGCCTCGTTCGCGCGGCGCGCCATTGCCGGCGCGAGGCGTTCTTTCGGGGACACCGTCAGCCACACGTCGTCGGGCAACTCGGTGGGCAGCGTGCCGTTGGACTCGATGTGGACGCGCCGGCCGTCCGCGCGCAGCGCGTCGATGAGCGCGCGCGTCTCGCGCTGCGCGAGCGGCTCGCCGCCGGTGAGGATGACCATCGGACACGCGCCGCCTTCGGCACGCACGCGTTCGACCACGTCGCCGACCGACGCGATGAACTTCAGCGCGTAGTCGGTGTCGCAGAACGCGCAGCTGAGATTGCAGCCGGCGAGGCGGACGAAGACCGCGGGTGTCCCGGTCCACGTCCCCTCGCCCTGCACGCTGTAAAAGATCTCAGCGAGTTGGAGCACCGTGATCTAGCGGGTCGTCGTGCCCTGGCGGCGCGCGGTGAGAACCTGCACGGTGACGACGGAGTTCGCGGGGATCGTCACGTTCTGCTTCGCGTTCTTGGCGTACAGATAGCCGCCCGCCGCGCCGAGCAGGCCACCCATGTTGGTGCCGACTTTCTTGCCGAGAATGTTGCCGACGATCATGCCTGCGACCGCGCCGCCGGCTTCGTTGACGGCGTTGCTCTTCGTGTTCTCGGTGACGCCGGTCGCGCGGCCGTTCAGCACGTACGTGTTGCCGGCGCGCGTCTTGAGCGTGTCGAACGTGATCGATATCTTGCCGGCACGGCCTTGAGAAGCGCTCTGCACGCTGTCGACGTGCCCGTAGATCGTGGCGCCGGTGATGTTGTTGTCCTGGGAGTGCACGTTGGACATCGTGATGCGCTGGCCGACGACGGCGTCCTTGGAGCTGACGCTCTGATCGATGTTGCCGACGAGCTCGGTACCCGGGGTGATGGCGGCCGAGGCCGCGAGCGGGATGAATGCGACCGCGGCTGCGGTGAGGGCGATTGCAAGTTTGCGAATCATAGGTCTTGGGGGCCTCTCATGGCTGGCTGGGATCCTGTCGAGCTACTTTACCCGGGATGGCTCGGCGGATCGCCCTTTTTCATAACGGCGCAGGCCCTCGGAGTCTCCCACAGCGTCAGCTCAGCCAGCTGTGGAAGCTCCTGGGCGAGCCGTGCCCAGATCCAAACGAGGATGTTTTCGGCGGTCGGGTTGTCCATCAGCTCGTTGAGCGATCGGTGGTCGAGCGCGTCGATCACGGCCGCCTCCACCACCCGCGACACCACCTCGAAGTCCTCGACCATCCCGGCCGCGGGGCCGGTTGCTTGAAGCGGACCTTCCAGCGCGACGTCGAGCCGGTACGAGTGCCCGTGGAGCCGCGCGCACTTCCCAGGATGGTGCGGAAGCACGTGCGCGGCCTCGAACGTGAAGGACTTGCGGATTTGCACAGCCCAGGGACTTCGCCGTGACCACGAATCGCTCCCGACTCGTTGCCCAGCTCCTCACGGCCCAGGTCGCGCCGCCGTTGCTCCCCTCGTCGCTCTACGACGTGGGGGCCGACGGCGTGCCGCGAATCCTGCCCGGCGTCGGCGGGATCACGCTCAACGTGCGCGTCGGCGACTCCGCGTTCGCCTTCGAAGCGGATCACGTCGAGCCCGCGGTCAGCGCGCGCCATCCGGACGACAAGGTCAACGCGGCGTTTTGCACGCTCGCGTGTGTCGGCAACGTCGCGACGGTCGCGAGCGGTGAGTCGAAAGGCGAGCGCGGCGTGGTGACGGGCAAGCACGGCGGCATCGAGCACGTGATGATCGACTTCCCCGAACGCGTCTTGGAGCGCATGCAGATCGGCGACACGCTGAGCGTGCGCGCGTTCGGCGTCGGGCTCGCCCTCGACGACGCGGGCGACGTGAAGGTGTTCAACTGCGATCCGGATCTGCTCGACAAGCTCGGGATCGAGCGCGCCGGCGCGAAGCTGACCGTGCCGGTCGCGCGCGTCGTTCCCGCGCGCGTGATGGGCTCCGGCCTCGGCCGGCAGACCGTCGCGCGCGGCGACTACGACATCCAGTGCTTCGACGAAACGACCGTGCGCGAGTTCGGCCTGCGCGAGCTGCGGCTGGGCGACGTGGTTGCGATCGCCGACGCCGACAACTCGTTCGGGCGCGTCTACCGCACCGGCGCCGTCACGATCGCCGTCGTGTCGCACGGCATGTCGCATATCGCGGGCCACGGCCCGGGCGTGACGACGCTGTTGACGTCGGCGAGCGGCGCGATCGAAGCCCACGCCGACGCACGCGCGAACCTCGCGACGATCCTGGGGCTGCGATGAAGGATCCGCGCATCGATCCGATCTCGCCCGAGCAGCGCGCCGAGCCGGTCGTCGTCGTGCCGTACGATCCGGCGTGGCCCGCGACGTTCGCGCTGCTTCGCGAGCATATCGCGCCGGTACTGGGTGAGCTCGCCGTCGGCATCGAGCACGTCGGCAGCACCGCCGTTCCCGGGCTCGACGCGAAGCCCATCATCGACATCGACGTCGTCATCCGCCACGCCGACGATCTGCCCGAGGTCGCGGCGCGGCTCGCGACGCTCGGCTACACCCAGCTCGGCGATCTGGGCATCATCGGCCGCGAGGCATTTCGCGCGAAGCCGGATCTCCCGCGGCATCACCTCTACGTCTGCGCCGTGGGCGCGGTGACGCTGCAGGCGCACCTGTCGCTGCGCGACGCGCTGCGCGCCGATTCGGACCTCGCGGCGCTCTACGCCGAGCTCAAGCGCGGCCTGGCCGAGCAGCACCGTGACGACCGGGACTCCTACGCCGAAGGCAAGAGCGCGTTCATCGCCTCAGTGTTGCGCGGCGTCCGCGAACGGCGCGAGCACCGGCACTAGCGCACGAAGCCGCCGTACGCTCGAGGACGTGCGCCGGCCGCGAGCTGCGTGGTGCGCACGACGGCCAGCGTCGCGCGATCGAGCTCGACGATGGTCGAGTCGGCGGCGTCGAGCACGATGAGCCGCGAACCGTCCGGCGTCAGGTCGACGCCTTCCGGATCGTTCACGGTGCTCGAGCCCGTCGTGGTGCCCGTCGTCAGGTTGACGGCGACCAAATGGGAGAAAATGTTCGCGGCGTAGGCGGCGCTGCCGTCGGGTGCGACCGCGAGCGCGCTGCTGTAGCTGTTGCCGGGGATGACGATTCGCTGTTGCAGCGCACCGTGCGCGTAGGTGCAGATCGAGGTGCCGCAACCGAAGATGGCGCCGCCGCCCGGCAAAGCTCGGACCTCGGTCTGATACCCCTGCGCGAACCCCGTGAACGCATAGGCGGCGATGACGTCGCGCGTCGTGTCGATCTGCATGAACTCTTCGTCGATGTCGGTCAGGTACAGCGTGTTCGCAGCGACGGCGTCGAATGCGATGGCGCGCGGGCTCGGCGCGATCTCGCCGCTCGTCTGACCGTCGAGGTTCACGCGTCGCTTCGACATCGTGCTCGGATCGACGACGTCGTAGCCGACGCCTTGCGATTCCGTGAAATACACGTGTGACCCGTCCGGGGCGTACTTGGCGTCCCAGAGATTCACGCCGCCCGGACCGAGGTCTGCCGGACGCGTGACGTCGCGAAGGTCGACGCGCCAGAGCGACGAGCTACCGAAGTCCGCGACGAAGAGGTACGGCTGGAACCGCGATACGGCCACGGCGGTAGGAGCGCCCGGTATCACGATCTCGGTCGCGATGCTGCCCAGGCGCAGGTCGTAGACAGCGACCCTGCCGTGATTGAACTCCGGTACGAACGCGTAGCGCCCGACCTCGCTGAAGTCGGCTCCGGGCCGGTTCGGGGTCGGCGAGGGCACAGGGACGACGGCGGCGCTTCCGCCTCCGCCGCCGCCGCCACAACCGGCCAAGGAAACGGCCGATAGCGCGCATGCCAAAACGGCGGCGCTATTCAAGGAACGCCTCATGAGTGCCGGATTCGCGGGCCGAAGACGGGCTCCCCGGAGCTATCGTACCGTTTCGTGCAGTTCAGCGTTTGGTGCGGCGCAGGTGTACCGCGCTGCCGCGATAGTCGAACCACAGCTCGTACGAGCGCAGCAGATCCGTACCGACGATGCCGTCGACGTCTTCGGTGCCGAGGTCGACGTTGGACACGTCGGCGGTCGCGTCGCGCGTCCAGATGCCGCCCAGTTCGAACGTCGGCACGCGGGTGGTCTCCGCGTTGGCGAAGCCGCCCATCCCGCGCACGTGCATCGTGCTCGCGACGCGGTCGGGCGTGAAGTCGCCGCGCTCCGCGAAGACGGTCTCGAACACGGTGCGGTTCGCGCCGGTGTCGAGCACCACGCGGCCGTTCGCGTTGCCCGCGCGCACGTGCACGGCCGGCGTCTTGTCGTCGAGGCCGAGCGTCACGCTGCTCGTGTCCGCCGGCGCGCGAAAGTGGTCCGGCGACACCGCCTCGGCGAAGTTCTTGTGCAGGTCGAGGTGCACGACCGTGTCGGCGAAGAAGTCGAAGCCGAGCAGGCCCGCGAGGCGCGTGCGGTTGTCGATGTGGAACGGCACTTGCACCACGCGCGTGACGATGTTGCGCATGCGCAGCCCGCCGATCGTCATCTGCGGCACGATCGTCGTCGTCTCGGGGAAGGTTCCCACCGTCGAACCGATGCGCCGGCCGTACGACTCGAGGCTCTGCTGCTCGACGACGAACGGATCGATCACGATACCGGCGGCGCCCGAGTCGAGCAAGAAGTCGTACGCGCCGCGCCCGACGATCACGCGCACGACGGCGAGCCCGTTGACGAACCGTACGGGGAGTCGCACCGCCGTCTCGCGCGCGGGAAACTCCACGATGCGGCGGGTGGGCGGTATGTCGACGTCCTTGAGATCGGGCGTGGTGTCCAGCACGCGCGACGCCAGGATCTGCTCGCGCTCGTTGCCGAGCGAGTCGGTCGTGCGCACGCGCGACGGTTCGGGGACGCCTTCGACGGGGCGATAGTCGTCGTAGGTGCTCGCGTAGCGGCGGCGGCGCTCGACGTACTCGCGCCGCACGATGTTGCCGGTGCGCTTGTCGATGAAGAGCCATTCGTGCCGCCCGGCCGCGGGGTTGACCTCGACCACGTACGCGTTGAGCGCCAGCGAGTCCCCGACGAGGTGGACGTTGCGGTCGTCGCCGGAATCCCGAAACGCGCGATCGCTGACCCCGTCCCGCACGTCGTGGACGCCCGCATAGGTGAAGGTGATCCCGTTGCGGTTCTGCTCCCAGCGCACGCCGCGGAATATCCCGCGCTCGTACGACAGCGGGCCCAGCGTCGTCGTCTCGCGCACGTCCTTGCCGAGCCGGTTCACTTTGTACGAGCCGACCGTGCCGTCTTGGAACAGACGCCAGTCCTCCTCGATCGTCGCGTTGCGCGTGTGCTCGCGGCGCGAGCGCTCGTAGAGCGCGCGCACGCGGGCGAGGCTCGCGCTCGACGGGATCAATCCGCCCGGCTCGTCGTCGATCGCCGCGAACACCGGTGCGGCGGTGAAGACGAACGCGGCGAGGAGCAGCGCTCCTCGCCGCGCGCGTGACGTTAGAGGGATCCCGCCGGTCCCATCGCTTCGAGCCGCTTCTTGAGATCGCTCAAGAAGCCGCTAGCGACGGCTCCGTCGACCACGCGATGGTCCAGCGACATGCAGACGTTCATCATCGACCTAATCGCGATCGAGTCGTCGTCGCGCACGACGGGCCGTTTCACGACGGCCTCGGTCGTCACGATCCCGGTCTGGCCCGGCACGAGAATCGGTGCGGACAGGATCGAGCCGTTCGCGCCGGTGTTGTTGACGGTGAACGTGCCGCCGGCGAGATCGTCCGCGCCCAGCCGGTTTCGGCGCGCCTTGTCGATCAGCGCGCCGGCCGCCAGCGCGATCCCTTTGATCGAGAGCTGATCGGCGTGACGGATCACCGGGACGACGAGGTTGCCGCCGGCCGCGATCGCGAGGCCGATGTTGACGTCGGCGTGCACGCGGATGCCTTCGTCGGTGAACGACGCGTTCATCAGCGGAAACGCGGCCAGCGACTCGACCGCCGCGCGGATGAAGAACGGCAGCAGCGTCAACTTCACGCCGTACGCCTTCTCGAACGCGTCCTTCTCGCGTGCGCGCCACTTCCACACGTTGGTCACGTCGACTTCGGTCATCGTCCACGCGTGAGGCGCGGTGTGCTTCGATTCGACCATGCGCTGCGCGATGATCTTGCGCGCCTGCGTGAGCGGGATGAGATCGCCCGGCTTCGCGCCGGAGTATGAGGGTTTCGCGGTGCTTGGCGCCTTCGGCGGTGCCGTCGCCAACGGTGCCGGAGCAACGTACTCGGGATTGTCCGCCGTAATCGTCGCGGCGACGCCCGCGCTCGGGCCGGCTTTTGCCGCCGCGATGATGTCGTTCGCGGTGATGCGGCCGTTGTTGCCGGTGCCGCGCACGCTCGCAAGGTCCACCTGATGTTCGCGCGCGAGACGCCGCACCGCCGGCGACGTGCGCACGCCGTTTGCGGCGAGGAGCAAGCCGTTGTCGGTGAGGATCTTCTGAGGCGACGAAGCTCCGTCGTGGCCGATCACCTTTTCGACCGGCGCAGCGCTCGACGCGCCGTTTGCGGCCGCGGTGCTTGCCGCGACTTGCTCCGACGGCGACGCGCTGCCGTTCGGTGCGGGCGTCGTCTCGACCGGGACGTCGTCGATGATCGCGATCGGCGCGCCGGTCGGCACGGTCTCGCCTTCCTTGACGATCAGCTCGCGGATGATGCCGGTCACGGGCGAGGGCACTTCGGCGTTGACCTTGTCGGTCGATACCTCGACGAACGCTTCGTATTTCTCGACGCTGTCGCCCGGCTTCTTGAGCCATTGCGCGACGGTGCCTTCGGTGACCGTCTCGCCCAGCTGCGGCATCGTGATGGTGGTTGCCACTAGAACTTGGCCAGCTCTCTCATCGCGTCGACCATCTCCTCGGTGGAGGTCATGAACTCTTCCTCAAGCGGCGCCGCGTAGCCCATCGCCGGGACGTCCGGGCCCGCGAGGCGGCGAATCGGCGCGTCCAGCTCGAAGAATGCTTCTTCGGCGACCATCGCGCTGATCTCCGCGCCGATCCCGCCGAACTTGTTGTCTTCGTGGATGATGAGCAGCTTGCGCGTCTTGCGCACGGACGCGAGGATCGTGCCCTTGTCCATCGGCCGGATGGAGCGCAGGTCGATCACCTCGACCGAGACGCCTTCGCCTTCGAGCCGGTTCGCGGCGTCGAGCGCTTGGTGGAGGTTGTAGCCGTAGCTCACGACGCTGACCTGCGTGCCGGCCTTCTTGACGTCGGCCTTGCCGATCGGAATCGTGTAGTAGCCGCTCGGGACTTCGCCCTTCACGCTGCGGTACGTCTTCTTGTGCTCGAGGAACAGGACCGGGTCGGCGTACTCGATCGCGGCGTTGAGCAGGCCCTTGATGTCGGCCGGCGTCGACGGCGCGAGGATCGTCAAGCCCGGCACGTGGTAGAACAGCGCCTCGATCGACACGGAGTGCGACAGCGCGCCGCGCACGCCGCCGCCGTAGGGCGTGCGGATCACGAGCGGACACGTGTAGTCGCCGTTGCTGCGATAGCGCGTCTTCGCCGCCTCGCCGACGATCTGGTTGAACGCGGGATAGATGAAGTCGGCGAACTGGATCTCGGCGATCGGCCGCAGCCCCTCCATCGCCATCCCGATCGCGACGCCGACGATCGACGCCTCGGCAAGCGGCGTGTCGATGATCCGCTGCTCGCCGAACTCTTCGAGAAAGCCTTTGGTGATGAGGAAGACGTTGCCGCGTGCGCCGACGTCCTCGCCCATGATGAGCACGCGTTCATCCCTGACCAGCGCGTCGTGGAGCGTCGTGCGCACCGCCTCGACGTTGGTCATCGTCACGCCGGTCTGCTGTGCGGTGGCGGTCATCACTCGAACTCCTGCCACGGGCGGTAATCGCCCGCGACGATGTTGGTATAGAGCGACTCGGGTGTCGGATACGGCTGCGCTTCGGCGGAGTCGGTCGCCTCGTTGGTCTCGCGCAGCACGTCCTGCTTCAAGCTCTTCGCGCGCGCTTCGTCGATGACGCCGGCCTCGATGAGCACCTGCTCGAAGCGCGGCACGGGATCGAGCTTGCGGCGCTCTTCAATGATCTCGCGCGAGCGATAGGTGCGGTCGTCGTCGTCGGTCGAGTGCGACAGGAACCGATAGCACTTCGCCTCGACGATCGTCGGGCCGCCGCCGCCGCGCGCGCGTTCGAGCGCTTCGTTCATCGCCTTGTACGTGGCGATCGGGCTGAAGCCGTCGCACACCATGCCCGGCAGGCCGTATCCGGGCGCCTTGTCGGCGACGTTGGCGACCTTCATCTGGCGGTCTTGCGGGGTCGAGATCGCCCACTCGTTGTTCTGCACGAGGAACACGATCGGGAGGCAATGGACGGCCGCGTAGTTGACGGACTCGTGCCATTCGCCTTGCGACGTCGCGCCTTCGCCGTTGCTGCAGATCACGGCGCGGCCCGGCTCGCCGCGGTACTTGAAGGCCGCCGCGACGCCAACCGCGTGCGTGCAGTGCCCCGCGATGATCGACGAGATGGACAGCACGCCGAGATCGTGGTTGGTGTAATGGTTGGGGAACTGGCGGCCCATCGAGCGATCGGTCTGGCGCGCGAAGAGCGACGACAGGATCTCGAAGGGGCTCATCCCGACGCCCAGCGCCAGCCCGAGGTCGCGATAGTACGGGACCAGGACGTCCCGGCCTCGTTCGAAGGCCATCGCCGCGCCGGCTTGCACCGCCTCGTGCCCTTCGGAGCCCAGCGCGAACGGGATCTTGCCCTGGCGGTTCAACTGGAAGCCGCGATTGTCGAGCTGCCGCTGAAGCAGCATGTTGCGGAGCATCGCGACGAGTTGCTCGTCGGTCAGACCTGCCCGGTCGAGCTCTCGCCCGCGCGTGGCCGTGGTTTTCGCCATCGAGTCGATCCCCTGGACCTGTGAAGTGAGAACCGCGGATACTCGCGCGCCGGTCGCGGCGACTCCTGCGGAAGCTCGCGGAGCCTGGCCGGCAGTTCGCTTGCTAGGGTATCCAACCTGCCCGCTGGTGTGAGTGATTCTACCCAGGAAATGACCGGCATCGCACAATAATGCAGTCGAGCGGCCGTTGACCGGGCTTTCGGGTGACGCGTCGCTAGCCGTGCATGTTCGGGTGCCGCGCACGACTTCGCACGCAGCGCTAGTAGAGAGGTTCGCGTATGGGCGTTCTGCCCTTCAACCGTCCTCAGGCATCGCGTCTCGGACAGCGTCTCATAGGCGCGGTCTTCGTCGCAGTTCTTGCCGCCGGATGTTCGGGTGGCGGCGGCGCGAAATCGGTCACGCCTCCCACCGGATCGCAGCCCAAAGCCATGGCGAGCGTCACGTTCACCATGCACTGGGGGACCGGGACCGCAGCCGTCCAGCGCAACCCGCGCTACGTCCCCGCGACCGCGCGCAGCGTGTCGGTGTCGGTGAACGGCGGCACGCCGCAATATCTCAACGCACCGGCCAGCACCATCGTGATCGACGCGCCCGTCGGCACCGACACGTTCGCGTTCGCGACATACGATGACCAAAACGGACAGGGCAACGTCCTGAGCCGCGCGTCGGTAACGCAGAACGTCGTCCTGGGCACCGCGAACAGCGTTTCGGCGGTACTCAACGGCGTCGTCACGTCGCTGACGATCGCGCTCAGCAATCCTTCGCCGAACGCCGGCGTTCCGGCGACCGTCAACGTGAACGCGGCCGCGAAGGACGCCGACGGCAACACCATCGTTGGACCCGGCGACTACAGCACGCCGATTCGGCTGTCGATCCAGGACGACACCAACAGCGGCACGCTGTCGCTGTCGACCACGACGCTGCCGAACGCGTCGACGACGGCGACGCTGACCTACAACGGCGCGACGCTGAACAGCGGGCTGCCCGACGGTCCGGTCGCGTTCGTCGTCGCGCGGGCGACCGGCGTCTCGACGCAGGCGGCCTCGTTCACGCCGACGCCGACGTTCTACCAGTTCTCGATCCCGGTCGCAGCCAACAAGCCGCAGTGGATCGCGGCGGGTAGCGACGGCAACATGTGGTTCACCGAGCAGCCGGGCAACACCGTTGCGAAGATTACGCCGGCCGGCGTCGCCACGGAGTGCCCGGTCATCCCGACAGCGGCCTCGGATCCGCGAGGAATCATCGGCGCGTCCGACGGTAACCTCTGGTTCACGGAGTTCGCCGGTAGCAAGATCACCCGCGTGACGACGGGGTGCGCGTACACCGAGTTCAGCACGCTCTTCGCGACCGACGGGCCGCAGCTGTTGACCGACCGCGGCGACGGCAACGTGTGGTTCACCGGCTTCACCGGCAACCACGTGGGCTTCCAAGGCTTGACGTCGGGCGTCTCGGGCGAGACCACCGTCCCAACGGCGAACTCGCATCCGTTCGGGATCGCGCCCGCGCCCGACCTCAACCTGTACTTCACGGAGAACGCGGTCGACCAGCTCGGCCGGATCCCGATGCTGTTCGGAGCGATCACCGAGGTGCCGCTCGCGACCGGCAGCGCGCCCGAGCAGATCGTGCGCGGCCCCGCATCGGAGACGACGTGCGGTGGCGGCCCGTGCATGTGGTTCACCGAGTTCGGCACGAGCCGCGTCGCGCGGCTGAATCCGGCCGGCTGGCCGGCACCGACCATCGACGAGTTCCCGACCCTTACCGCGACCAGTAATCCCGTCGGTATCACCGCCGGCAAGGACGGCGGGCTCTGGGTCACCGAGAGCGGCCTCGACAAAATCGGTCGAGTGTCGGTCAACGGCACCGTCTCCGAATATTCGTCGCCCGTCACCGGCCTCGGGCTGAAGGGCATCGCGGTCGCACCCGACGGATCGATCTGGTTCGCGGAGCCCGGCACCGGGCTCAATCCCGGCCGCGTCGGAAAGCTGGTGTACTGAAATGCGCAAGCACATTGAGGTATCAGCCATGTACGTGCGCACGGGTCTCGGCCTAGCCGTCGTTCTCGCCGCCGCGTTCATCACCGGTTGCACCGAAGGCGGCACGTCGAATCCTGCGCCGGTCGTCAACGTCAACGTTCCGACGCCGCTGCCTACGGCAGTGCCGACCGCGACCCCGGTCCCGACGCCGGTTCCGCCGAACGCGCTGACCGCTCCCGGCGGCAACTCGGTAGCAATGACGAAGGCCGGCCAAAACGGCACCTTCACGGTCCAGGAAAACGGCTACACCGGAACGCTCACCGCCTCGAATGGCTCGCCGTCGTGCGCCGGGATCGCGACGTTCGCGCCCGCCTCCGGGACGGGTCCCACTGCGACGTTCACCATCACGGCGGTCGCGGCCGGTATCTGTCAGATCAAGGTGCAGGATACCAACAGTCAGACGGTCGCCGTGAGCGTCACCGTGACGACGACGAGCGGCAGCGTCAGCAGCAAACGCCGCGAGTAACGGCCTTCTGCAATGAAAACGCCCGCCGCGACGACGTCGCGGCGGGCTTTTTTGTTTGCGCGCGAGAGACGGCGGGAACGTGTACCGGCAATCAGTCCGAATCGAAACGATCAGGAGAGGCTCGACACGATGGCAGCAGCGAAAAAAGGCGGCGCGAAAAAGAAGGCCACGCGCAAGAAGGGTGTCGTCCGCAAGGCGGCGGCGGGCGCGAAGAAGATCGTAGGCGGCGCGAAGAAAGCGGCGAAGAAGACGGCCGGAACCGTGAAGAAGGCGACGCGCGGCGCGCGGAAAGTCGGGGCCGTGCTCAAGAAGGCCGGCGACGTGCTCGAGGCCGGTGCGGCCGTCGTCGAGACCGTTACGGCGAAGGCCGGAAAAGCGACGAAGCGGCCGCGCCGCAAAGCCAAACCCGCGCCGAAGTAGAGTCGCCGTTCCCGCCGAAGCATTGCACGCCGGCAGGGAGGAAGAGGCGATGGACGACGCTCGACACGATAGTATCGGCGCGGCTGTGCGGCGTTCGGCCCTTCGAACGCCGCACAAGGTTGCGTTGCGGTTCGGCGAGCGAGAATGGAAGTACGAGGCGCTCGACCGCGGCGCCAACCGCATCGCGCGAACGCTGGTGGGCGCGGGGCTCGAGCCGGGCGCGCGGCTGGCGGCGTACGGCCGCAACTCCGACGCTTATTTCTTGACCTGGCTCGGCTGCGTGCGCGCCGGGGTCATCCACGTTCCGGTGAACTACGCGTTGCGTCCGGACGAGCTCGGATACATCGTGCGGCAGTGCGGCGCATCGGGCGTCGTGTGCGACGAAGCGCTATCGGCAAGCGTCGCGGCGAGCGCCGACGCGGCCGCGGCCGGGATTCAGGCCCGTTTTCACGGCGGCGGCGCCGCGTTGGACATGTTGTCCGCGGCGCTCGACGAGCACGTCGACGGCACCGCGATCGACATCTCCAACCCCGAACGCATCGCGCAGATCCTCTACACGTCGGGCACGACCGCCGAACCGAAAGGTGCGGTGATGACGCACGCGGCGTTCCTCACGCACTACGCCAGCTGCATGGTCGCCGCCGACATGGCTGCGGCGGACCGCACGCTCGACGCGCTGCCGCTCTATCACGCGGCGCAAATGCACGCGTTCTTCATGCCCCACGTGCTGCTCGGCGCGACGGCGGTGCTGATCGAAGCACCGGAGCCGTCGCTCGTCCTGCGCCTGATCGAAGAGCACAGCATCACGTCGTTCTTCGCGCCGCCCACCGTTTGGATCGGACTGCTGCGGCACGACGATTTCGACCGGCGCGACCTCACCAGCCTCCAGCGCGTGTATTACGGGGCGTCGATCATGCCCGTGCCCGTGCTCGAGGAACTGCGCCGCAGACTTCCCGGGGCGAAGCCCTATAACGGCTACGGCCAAAGCGAGATCGGGCCGCTGGCGACAATGCTGCGCCCGGAGGAACACGACGCGCGGCCGGCGTCGTGCGGGCGTCCGGTCCTCAACGTCGAGACGCGTGTCGTCGACGAGCACATGAACGACGTCGCGCCCGGCGTGCCCGGCGAGATCGTGCACCGTTCCCCGCAGCTCATGCTGCGCTACTGGGACAAGCCCGAAGAGACCGCGCAGGCATTCGAAGGCGGCTGGTTCCACTCGGGCGACGTCGCGTGGTGCGACGAGGAGGGCTACCTGTTCGTGACCGACCGTGTGAAGGACATCATCAACACGGGCGGCGTCGTCATCTCCAGCCGCGACGTGGAAGAAGCCCTGTTCACGCACCCGAGCGTCTACGAATGCGCGGTGATCGCCCTGCCCGATCCGAAGTGGATCGAAGCGGTCACCGCCGTCGTCGTGCTGCGGCCCGGCGCGGAGGCGACGGAAGACGCGCTCGTCGAGCACGCGCGCACGACGCTCGCGCCGTTCAAGGTGCCCAAGCGCGTGATCTTCGCGGAGACGCTGCCGCGCAACACCGCGGGCAAAGTGCTCAAACGCGAGCTGCGCACGACGTACAGCGCTACGCCGTGACGATCTTCGCCGCGTTCTCCAGGCCGAGCTGCTCGATCGACGTCTCGCGCATCTTGTACTTCTGAACCTTGCCGCTGACCGTCATCGGCCAGCCGTCGACGAACATCACATAGCGCGGGATCTTGTAGTGCGCGATCTGCCCTTTGCAGTAGTCCTTGATCTGCTGCTCGGTGGCTTCCGCGCCGTCGTTGAGGATCACCCAGGCGCACAGCTCTTCGCCGAAGCGCTCGTCGGGCACGCCGATCACTTGCACGTCCTTGATCGCCGGGTGCGTGTACAAGAACTCCTCGATCTCGCGCGGGTACACGTTCTCGCCGCCGCGGATCACCATGTCCTTGATGCGCCCGCTGATGTTCAGGTAGCCGTCGTCGTCCATCGACGCGATGTCGCCGGTGTGCATGTAGCGCGCTGGGTCGATCGCCGTCGCTGTCGCGTCCGGGTTCTCCCAGTAGCCGAGCATCACCGAGTAGCCGCGGGTGCACAGCTCGCCGGGCACGTTGCGTGCAACGATGCGGCCTTCGGCGTCGACCACCTTCACCTCGATGTGCGGGTGGACGCGGCCGACCGTGGCCGTCCGCTTCGCGAGCGGGTCGTCGGTCATCGTCTGCGTCGACACCGGGGACGTCTCGGTCATCCCGTAGCAGATCGTCACCTCGGGCATGTGCATCTCGGACTGCACGCGCTTCATCACCTCGACCGGGCACGGCGAGCCCGCCATGATCCCGGTGCGCAGCGTGCCGAGGTCGTAGTCCTTGAAGTTCGGCAGCGCGAGCTCCGCGATGAACATCGTCGGCACGCCGTACAGCGACGTGCACTTCTCTTTCACCACAGCGTCGAGCGTGAGCGCCGGATCGAACGTCCAGTTCGGGATCACGATCGCGGCGCCGTGCGTGGTGCACGCGAGGTTGCCGAGCACCATGCCGAAGCAGTGGTAGAACGGGACGGGGATGCAGACACGGTCGTTCTCGGTGTAGCGGCAGCCCTCGCCGATGAAGAAGCCGTTGTTGAGGATGTTGTGGTGCGACAGCGTCGCGCCTTTGGGGAAGCCCGTCGTCCCCGACGTGTACTGGATGTTGATCGCTTCGTCGAACTGACAGCGCGCCTTGCGTTCGGCGAGCGTTGCGTCGTCGCAGGATCCGGCGCGCACGACGTAGTCGTCCCAGCTCGTCTCGCCGGAGTCAGGCGCGGTGTCGCCGGCGATCACCACCTCGCGCAACGCCGGCAGTGAACCGCGCACTTCACGCACCATCGCGAGGTATTCGCTGGTCTTGTAGCGGTCCAGCGTGATGAGCGTGCTGACGCCGCTCTGGCGCAGCGCGTACTCCAACTCCGACAACCGGTACGCCGGGTTCACGTTGACGAGGATCGCGCCGACCTTTGCGGTCGCGTATTGCGCCAGCACCCACTCGAGCGAGTTGGGCGACCAGATCCCGACGCGTTCGCCGTGCTCGACGCCGCTCGCGACGAACGCCCGCGCAAGCCGGTCCGTCTCGGCGGAGAGCTCCGCGTACGTCAGCCGCCGGCCTTGATGAACCGACACCACCGCATCGTTGCCGGGGAAGTGCCGCGCGAGCCGGTCGAGGTTGTCGCCGATGGTCTCCCCGAGGAGCGGGACGGGGCTCGCCCCGTGAGCGTAGGACGAAAGCGCCATCCGGGAATGTCACGGCATCGCCGCACCGAACCCCTGCTCCATGGTGCGGGCTGCCGTCTTTCTTGCGTTCGTGACGTTGGCGGGATGTTCGCGGACCGCCGGCGGCCCGGCCGCGCTGCCGCACGGCATCGTGTTCGTTCGCGAGGCCGTGCCTGTTGGTGACATGTACGGTTCCAGCCGACCGGGCGTTACGCGCGCGTACCGCGACGGCAAGCTCGTCGCGACGTATCCGGGACGAGTTCTGGTCGCGCGCGACAATCCGGCGGCGTCGCTGATCTACGACGATAAGACGCGACGAGCGCGAAGTCTGCAAGGCGGCCCGTGGCGAGCGTTCGCGCCGTGTCCCGATCCGTACAACCACCTGGAGTACGAGCTGTCGCCGGACGGCCGGCGCGGAGTCTGCTTCAGCGAGTTCTCGCACTCCGAGGACTTGGTGGTGTTCGACGTCGGCTCGCCGATGCGGACGCGCCGCGTCGCGTTCAAGGCGTCGATGATGAACCGCCCGTACATCGCGGGCTGGATCGACAACGACCGCATCGCGACGATCGAGTACCGCCCCGTCGTTTGCCCGTTCCATCGCGCGTACGGCTTCCCGCCCGGCGGTCTTGCGGTGATCGACGTGCAGGGTCACGTCCTCGAACGCGGACCGTGCATGGCCGGCGTCATCGCGAGCCCGCACGGCCTCGTCTATGTCGAATGGAAGGTTGACTACACCGATTGGAAGACGTGGATGCCGGTCGGCTTCGGCCGGCCCGAAGAGCACCCGGCATTCTCGACCGACGCGGGCCGCAGTTGGCGATTCGGCTGGCCGCAGTTCGCCGATGCCGACGGGCGCGTCTTTTACCTCACCGGCATCATTGGGACGCTGCACGACGCCGACGGAGGCAAGGTTCTCGGCGGCGTGTTCGATGCGGCATGGGCGCGCTCGGGGACGTTGCCGACGTTTCCGCGACGCTGAATGTCACGGCACCGGCGCGCCGAACCGTACCTCGCATGACCGCGACCGCGATCCCGCATGACGAACTCGTCGCGACCCGCCGGCGGCTGCACGCTGCACCCGAGCTTTCGATGGTCGAGCACGAGACCGCGGCGCACGTCGCCGGCGAGCTTGGGGAGCTCGGGCTCGACGAGGTGCGAACCGCGGTCGGCATCACGGGCGTACTCGGCACGTTGAAAGGCGGCAAGCCCGGGCCCGTGACGCTACTGCGCGCCGACATGGATGCGCTGCCGATCACCGAGCTCAACGACGTGCCGTACAAGTCCACGCGCGCGGGTGTGATGCACGCGTGCGGGCACGACGGCCACGTCGCGATCCTGCTCTCGGCTGCGCGGACGCTCGCCGCGCGGCGTGCCGAGGTGCCGGGCACGCTCGTCTTCTGTTTTCAGCCCGGTGAAGAAGGTCACGCCGGCGCGAAGAAGATGATCGATGACGGCGCGCTCGAGAACCCGCACGTCGACCGCACGTTCGCGCTGCACCTCTTCAGCGGGCTCGACGCCGGCAAGATCGGCGTGCGCGACGGCGCGTTCTTCGCGTCGGCCGACGAGTTCGATCTCACGATTCGCGGCAAGGGTGGTCACGGGGCGATGCCGCAGCTCGCTGTCGATCCGATTGCTGCCGGCGCGTATGTCGTGACGCTGCTGCAGAGCATCGTCGCGCGCGAGGTCGCGCCGAAGGACCCGGCGGTCGTGACGGTCGGCCAGTTCGTCAGCGGCACGACGTTCAACGTGATCCCCGACGAGGCGAAGATGAAGGGCACCGTGCGCGCGTTCGACGCGGACGTGCGCAAGTCGATGCCCGAGCGGATGGAGCGCATCATCAAAGGACTCGCCGAGGCGCTGCGGTTCGAGTACGAGTTCGACTACCACTGGTCGTATCCGCCGACCGTGAACGCGCGCGAGATCAACGACGTTGTGAGAGATGTCGGCCGGCGCGAGCTCGGCGCCGAGAACGTCGTCGAGCACGACATCGTGATGTGGGCGGAGGACATGTCCTTCATGCAGGAGGAGCGTCCTGGCGCGTACTTCATCGTGGGCGCGCGCGGCGGACCGCAGACGGCGTTTCCGCATCACAACGCGCGGTTTGACATCGACGAGCGCGCGCTCGACGTCGGCTACCGCATGATGCTCGCGCTCGGCCTCGCAGGCTGAGCGCTCGCTTTCTCAGCGAAATCTCATCCGGGCTTCATACAGGGCTCAAACTGTTCTCATGAAGCGAGCGTACTTTCGGTAGAACACCCCGTTCCACCGAGGAGTGATCGTGTACGCACCCCGCACTCAGGCCGTTCCCGCCTCCGTCGCCTTGCGCCTCATCGGCGTGCTCGACGCGGACCTCGTCACGGCGTTCACCGCGCTCGTGCGCGGCATGGTGGGGTTCGAGAACGCCACGGTGATCGTCGACGTCCGCGATCTGGAGCTGTTCGGCGAGGCGGACCTCGCCGCGTTCGTCGCCGCCGTGCGCCGTGCGCGCTGCGAAGGCCGTGACGTGCGGCTCGACACACGCAGCCTCGCGTGGCGCCGCATCGCGAAGCACGAGCTGCCCGGCATGCCCGCGGTTGACGGCGAGCTCGGCTCCGACATACGTCGCACCGTAATCCTCGCGCACAGCGCTCGCAAGCGGCGCCGTTAGGCGTCAGATATTGTCGACGTTCGCTTCGTCGATCGGCGAGCACGCGGGAACGAGCGGCCACATGTCCACCCCGTGCACCTTTTTCTCCGGCATCGTATAGCCCGTCAGCGCCGTGTGAGCTTGCATGTCACCGGCCTCTTCGTCGGCGGCGTGCAGCAAGTACACCGGGCTCGGCCACGCGTCCGTATCGCGGATGTTCGGGAAAGGCCACCACGTTCCGTCGCCGGCGCTGTTGTGTACGAATGCGGGGATCAAGAAGTTGATCGCACCCGGCAGGCTGCCGCCGTGCCCGGGCCCAGGCCCAGGATGGACGTAGGTCCACAACTTGGCGTCCACGTGGCGACCGACTTCCGCCAGCCGGCAGAGTGCGGTGGCGTTGAAGTTGCTGTAGTGCCACGAGCGCGTGCGTACGGTCTCGAGCGGCTGGTGCCCGTCGGTGGCGATCTGCACGTCGATGCGCGCAGTTTTCGCGTGCGAGACGAGGTCGTGCGCTTTCTGCGCGTTACCGAGATAGGACTCGATGACCGCGTCCTGGAGATCTTTCCACGAACCGTGGTTGTTCTTTTTGGCGGACTCCAGGTGGCCTTGCTCGCTGGTCTCCATCCAATGCGAGAACGCCGTGAGCCATGTCTTCATCGCTTGCTGGTCGCCCGGCGTCCATCCGGGTGCCCCTGAGTCGAGCAGCGCGAGCGCGTCGATCACTTGCGTGATCCTCTCCGACGACTCGAGGATACCCTCGCCGCGCGCGCCGTCGTGGCACGGGATCATTTGCGCGAACGGCATTTCGGGCTTCATACCGTTGGCGGGGTCGAGAAACCACGCGCGCAGTTTGGATTCGGCCTTGTTCGCATACGATTGGTCGCCGGTGTAGAACCATGCGAGCGACAGGACGTAGATCGCATGCAATGTCGCGGTCATGTGCCCGTGATCGAGATACTTGCCGATCTCGGGATTGGTCTTGCCGTCGTACTGGACGTAGGAATAGCCGTTCGGGCACGGCGCTTTACCGGTATATTTGAAGCACGGCTTCGGTGTCACGCCGCCGGGCGGCTTCCTACAGTCCCACCAGTACGGCGCCTGACTGTAGTACTCGCGCGGGCCGGGCGGGCCGCCGACGACGTGATAGTCCTGAAGGCCGGCGGCAGCCTGGGCGCGCTTCAGCAGCTCCTTTTTCGCCAGGCGCTGCGGTTCGGTCGGCCTGCCGAGCTCGCTGCGAATTCTTACGAGGGCCGGGCCGTCGAGGACGACGGTCTTCGGCGCCGTCGTCGCCGCGGACGCAGGCGCCGCCGCTGCCAGGGAGGCCGCCAGCAGTGTCGCTAGCGCGACGTTCGACGCGGTTCGAGGGCCGGACGTCTTCGCCTTCATTGGCGGATTGTCGCATATTTTGATTACTGAGGCAAGCAACCATATGCTAGGGCTGTTTCGCATCCTTACTTACGTCGTGGCAACAGCGCCACGATGCGCCGTTTGCACAATGACAGGGGTCCGGCGATGGCCGTATGGTGGAGTATGCGCCTTGAAGAGCACGACGCGTGCGGGGTCGGGTTCCTCGCCGACCTCGCCCAACGTGCCTCCCACGACGTCGTCCGGCTCGCGCTCGAAGCCGTCGGCGCGATGGAGCATCGTGGTGCCCGCGCTGCCGACGGCCGCACCGGTGACGGCGCCGGGATCCTGATCGAGACGCCTCGTGCGCTGCTGCAGCGCGAGCTCGCGGCTGCGCACGTGCGCGTCCCCGACCAGCACCTCGCCGCCGTGTGCGTGTTCTTGCCGCGCGCCGAGGAGCTCGCCGCCGCGATGCGCGGCCGCATCGAGCATGCGATCCGGACAGAAGGCGTCAAGCCGATGCGCTGGCGCGTGCCGCCCGTCGACCCCGCGGTGCTCGGGGCGCAAGCCGCGGCGACCGCACCGTCGTACGAGCAACTGCTGGTCGACGTCGGTCCCGGCAACGCGCGCGAGCGCATGCGCTCGCTGCGGCGCACCGTGATCCGCACGCTGCGCGAGGAGAACGACGTCGCGACGTTGGTCAGCGCGTCCACGACGAAGGTCGTCTACAAAGGCTTGCTGTCGTCGAGCGAGCTAGGGGCGTACTTCACCGACCTGCGCGATCCGGCGTGCATGTCGCGCTACGCGACGTTCCACCAGCGCTTCAGCACGAACACTGCGCCGAGCTGGCGGCTCGTGCAGCCGTTCGGTACCATCGCGCACAACGGCGAGATCGACACGATCACCGGCAACCGCGCATGGATGCGCGCGCGCGGTATCGTGTCGCCGCGCGGCGCCAGCGACTCGCTCGAGTTCGACGTCGCGGTCGACGCGATGATCGGCGCGGGCTACCGCGTCGACGAAGCGGTGGATTTCATGCTCTCACCCGCGGTCGACGACGACGACCGTTTGCGCGCGTACTACGACGCGCACGTGCCGACCGTCGAGCCGTGGGACGGCCCCGCCGCGATCGTGTTCGCCGAGGGCGACCGCGTCGGTGCAGCGCTCGACCGCAGCGGGTTCCGCCCGCTGCGCTGGTGCCGCACGGAGTCCGGCAAAGTGCTCGCCGCGTCGGAGACCGGCGTGATCGATTTCGGCGACGATCCGATCGTCGAGCGCGGCCGGCTCGGTCCCGGCGAGCGCATCACCGTGCGCTTCGCAACGGGCGAGCTCATTCGGCCCGAGGCGTTTCGCGCGTTCCGCCGCCAGGGCGCCGACTTTCGCGCGACGGTGCAGTCGTGGCGCTTCGAGCCGCCGGCGGACATCACGTCGCTGCCGCCGCAGCCCGACGCGCTGCGGCGCGACCTCGTGCGCTTCGGCTACACCAAGGACGAGCTGCTCGGCGTCGTGGGGCCGCTCGCCGACGGCACGGAGGCGATCTCGTCGATGGGCGACGACGCCGCGCTGCCGTTCCTCGAGCGCCGCATGCCGGTAACGGAGTATTTGCGCCAGCGCTTCGCGCAGGTGACCAACCCGCCGATCGACGCGCTGCGCGAAGGGTTCGTGTTCGACATGCGCGCGTGGGTGGGCAGCGGCGCGACCAATGGCGACGTGCCCGCGCCCGGCAGCATCGTCACCATCGAATCCGCGCTGCTCGAAGAAGGCGCGTTCGACGCGCTCGCGTACGACACGCGGCTCATCACCCATCGCATCGCGCTCGACTGCGGCCAGACCGGCTTGCGCGCGCGCATCGCCCAGATCGCCGACGAGGCGGAGCGCGTTGTCGGCGAGGGCGCAAGCTATTTGGTGCTCGACGACCGCCACGCCGCGCTGCCGGTCCCCGCGATCCTCGCGGCGGGCGCGATCCACCAGCGTCTCACCGACAAAGGCCTGCGCATGCAGGCGTCGATCGCGGCGTGCGACGGCGCGGCGCGCGACGCGCACGCATGCGCCGCGCTGATCGCGGCGGGTGCGAACGTCGTGACCCCGTGGCTCGCGGCGCGCGCCGCGATCGCGCAGACTGGTTCGGCCGCCGCGTTCCTCGACGCGCTGCGCGCCGGCTTGGTGAAGATCCTCGCGAAGCTCGGCATCTGCACGCTACGCTCTTACGTCGGCGCGCAGACGTTCGAGACGCTCGGGCTCCGGCGCGAGATCGTCGAAACGTGCTTCCCCGGGATGGCCGTCCACGTGCAGTCGCTGGGTTTCGACGAGCTCGAAGAGGACGTGCGCGCGTGGGACGCGCTCGCGCGTGAAGCGACCGAGCTTCCGCAGCGCGGGCTGTTTCGCTACCGGCGAGACGGCGTGCGCCATTCCTTCGATCCGCCGCTGCTCAAGAACTTGCGCAAAACGATCGTCGCGCGCGACGAAGCCGCGTTCTTCGAATTGTCGGACGCGCTCGAAGCGCGGCCGGCGATCAACTTGCGCGACCTCGTCGAGCCGGTCGCGATCGGCGACCCGATCGCGCTCGACGACGTCGAGCCCGAAGACGAGATTCTGAAACGCTTCGTCACCGCGGCAATGTCGCTGGGTGCGCTCGGACCCGAGGCGCACGAGGCGGTCGCGCTCGGCGCGAAGATCGCAGGCGCGCGCAGCAACGGCGGCGAGGGCGGCGAGGACGCGACCCGCACGCTCAACGAGATCAAGCAAGTCGCGTCGGCGCGCTTCGGCGTGTCGGAAGACTATCTCGCAACCGCCGGCGAGCTCGAGATCAAGATCGCGCAAGGTGCCAAGCCGGGCGAAGGCGGGCAGATCCCCGGCTTCAAGGTGACCGCGGAGCTCGCGGTACTGCGCGGCGCCGCGCCGGGGCAATCGCTCGTGTCGCCGCCGCCGCACCACGACATCTACTCCATCGAAGATCTCGCGCAGCTCATCTACGACTTGCGGCGCGCGAACCCGAAGGCGAAGATCGCGGTCAAGCTCGTCGCGCAGTCGGGGATCGGCTTCGTCGCGAGCGGGGTCGCGAAGGCGTGGGCCGACGTCGTGCACGTCGCGGGACACGACGGCGGCACCGGCGCGTCGCCGCTGGGCTCCATCAAGCACGCGGGTTTGCCGTGGGAACTCGGCCTCGTGGAGACGCACCACACGCTGGTGGCCAACGGCCTGCGCGGCCGCGTGAAGCTGCGCGTCGACGGCGGCTTCAAGAGCGGACGCGACGTCGTGCTCGCGTCGATGCTCGGTGCCGACATGTTCGGTTTCGGCAGCGCGCTGCTCGTGGCGCTGGGCTGCATCTACGCGCGCCAATGCCACCAGAACACGTGCCCCGTCGGCATCGCGACGCAAGACGCGGCGCTGCGCGGCAAGTTCCCCGGCAGCGCCGAGGACGCGGAGACGTTTCTGCGGTTCGTCGCCCGCGACGTGCGGCGGCGGCTGGCGGCGCTCGGCGCGCGCTCGCTCGACGTCATTCACGGCCGCAGCGATCTGGTGCGCCCGCGCTACGACCGCGCGCGCGGCATCGACTTGGATGAAGTGCTGCGCTTGCCCGAGACGCGGGCGCCGCTCGACTTCGCGCGCGTTGACAACGCGCACGTCGACGACGAAGCGATCCCCGGCGGCACGCAGCGCCTCGCGCCGGCGGACCGCGCGGTCGGCACGCGCATGGCGTACGACGCGGTCGTGCGCAAGGCGCGCGGCGAGTACGTCGCGCCGGCGACCTATCGCTACAGCGGCAGCGCGGGGCAGAGCTTCGGCGCGTTCCTCACCGCGCCGCTTTCGCTGGAGATCGACGGCGACGCGAACGACGGCGTCGGCAAAGGGATGAGCGGCGGCATGCTGATCGTGCGCGGTGCGGGGCGCGCGGACGAGCCGGCGATCGGCAACGCGTGCTTCTACGGCGCGCGCGGCGGCGAAGCATACGTGCGCGGCACCGCGGGCGAGCGGCTCGCCGTGCGCAACAGCGGCGCGATGATCGTCGTCGAAGGCGCGGGCGATCACGCCTGCGAGTACATGACGAAGGGAACCGTCGCGATCCTCGGCGCGACGGGGCGCAACCTCGCGAGCGGGATGACCGGCGGCGAGCTGTTCGTGCTGCGTGCGCAGGCGACGCGGCTGGGGCCGACGCCCTTGATCGCGCACGATCTCGACGGCGACGCGGCGGAACGCTTGCGCGCGCTGCTCGCGCGGCACGCCGCCGCGACCGGCTCGCAGCGCGCACGCGACTATCTCGACGGCGGCCTCGACGAGCTCGCGGCCTTCGTGCGGCTCGCCGTCGTGGTGCCGCAGCCCGCCGCGCTGGCCGCCGCCCCCTAACAGGAGCGTTCCGCAGCCGGGCGCAACCTCGCGGCGATGACGGCCGCCGAAGGCGCTTCGAGCGCGACCGCGCGCGCGTGCGCGCACTGCCGCCTGCCGGTGACGACGGCGTTCTGCGTCGCGTGCGGGGCCGACGCCGGGGGCGCGTGCCTTCCGCTGGTGCACACGTCGAGCGACGTCGCCGCGCTCATGCGCCGCGTCAGCCTCGGCGGCGGCGGCGCGCCGGGCTTGTGGACGTTCGCACACGGCGCGCCCGTGTTGGGATCGTTGTACTGGCTGTTCTGGTTGCCGCTGCCGCCGGTGTCGCTGGGAATCGCGATCTATCTGTTTTTCAACGGCAATCGCGTCGCGCTGCAGCGGCGGCGCTATCGCGATCCGCAGCACTTTCGCGAGGTCGAACGCGCGTGGGCGGTCGCGGGCGGCGTGCTGCTCGGCCCCACGCTGTTCTTCACGCTGGTGTGGGCCGTCGCGACGCTCGCGTTTCTCGGGCACGCCGGGATGCTGAAATGACCGCCGCGGTGCAGGGCGCCTGCTGGTCCTGCGGGACGCCGCCGGTGGGCCGCTATTGCGGAACGTGCGGCGTCGAGCTCGCCGCGGCCGGCGGAACGTGGCAAGATACCGTGTATCTCGGGCCGTGCAACGCGGCGCTGTACCGCCGCGCGCCGCACGAGATCCGCGCGCTGCTGCCCGTGCTGCTCGAGCCGTTCCGGCATCTCGACGCGATCGCGCCCGGGCGCTGGCGCAACGTCGCGCTCATCGCAGCGATGGGAATCGCGCCGCTCGCGTTCATCAGCTACTTCGAGAGCGTGAAGGACGCGGTCGACGCGTTCCGCGTGCTGGGCCTGTACTTCTCCGCGCTGTGGGCGCTGTTCTTCGCGTCGGCGTTTCGCGCGACGGGGATTCGCTGGCGGCTCGGGCTCGCCGCCTATTTCGGTACGACGCTCATCGCGATGACGCTGCTGCTCGTGTCGCTGGCGCTCAACATCGAGCTGGTGCGCACGCCGTTCGTCGCGGCGCACAGCCTCTGGATTGCAATCCCGGGTGCGATCGCGTTCATCGGGGTTCCGGAGGAGCTGACGAAAGCGCTCGTGCTCTTCGCGATTTGGCGCTTCGCCGCGCAGTTACCGCCGCTGCGCGCGTTCCTGTTCTACGGCTTGATCTCGGGGCTCGGCTTCGGAATCAAAGAGGGCGTGCATTACCAGTTGGGCCCGTACACCGCCGCGGCGTCGCGCTCCGGGGAGTTCGCGGGGTTCTACCTGGACAGCGTGCTGCGGCTCACGTCCCTGCCGTTCTTTCACGCCGTATGGACGGGGATCGCCGCGTGGCTGATCTGGTTCGCGGCGCGCATTCCGTCGGCGCGTGCAGGGCTGCTGGTGCTCGCGGTGCTGATTCCGGCGACGTTCCATGGGCTCTACGACGCGCTGGTCGGTCGCTCGCAAACGCTCGCGCTCGTCGTCGTCGGCCTGAGCATCGTCCTGCTCGGAATCTACGCCGCGTCCGCGGCGCAGTTCGAGCGCTGGTTCGGGCTCGAGGTCGACGACGACGACGGCGTCGTCGTGCCGGTTACGGCTGCGGAGGCGGGGTCGGCGGCGGCGTCGCGCTAGCCACGGTGTCCGGCGTGTCCGACTGCTTCGGCGCCGTCGCGGCGTGCACCGCGCTGCGAGCGGCGTCCGCCGCTTTCGCCGCTTGATCGGCGAAGACGCTCAGGCTCTGCTGCGCTTGCGAGGCGCCCGCTTCGAGCACGGTCTTGCCGGTCGCGATGAACGTCCCGGCGTGCTGCAGCGCCGCGTTGTACTGTTCTTGCGCGGCCGCCGTCACGTTGGGTGCCTGCTCGATCAGCGTCTTCTGCAGGTCCTGCGCCTTGGCGACGGCGTCTTTGACGATCGGGTGCGCCTGGTCGACGCCCTTTTGCAGCGCGTCGGCCGCCAGTTGCTGCAACTGCTTCGCCTGCTCGATCGCCTTGTTGAAGAAATCCATGAGCTTGTGTTTCTCCTACTGCGCGGCATCCCCGCCGTGGACGGTGAGAACCCAGCGCAGCGCGCGTGCGTATTGGTCGAGCTCCCGGACCGTCCGGCGCAGCCAGCGGAACGCGGGGTCGCTCCGTTCCTCCGCAGCCCAGCTCGATTCCACCTGTCGCACGAAGGCGATGATCGCCCCCAGCTGCGCCTCGATCCCGTCCCAGCGCTCGCGCAGCGTCGCCTCCGACGCGTCGGGCAGCCGTTCCAGGAGCGGCGGCGCGGGCCGGCCGGCGAACCGCATGCTGAACTCGAGCCGCGCGAGCGCATAATCGGCGCTCCCACGGATGAAGCTGGCGAGGAGATTGACCAATCGGGGATTCACGGGGTGCGGGCTCTAATCTGAGGCTCCGTGGCTGATCGTCGGTACGTGATCGTCGGAAACGGTTTTGCCGGGACGACCTGCGCGGAGCAACTGCGCAAGGCCGACCCGGCGTGCTCGATCGTGCTCTTCGCCGACGAGCCGTATTGTCTCTATAACCGGATCGCGCTGCCGCCGATGCTGCGCCTGCAGGTCACCGAGCAGAAGGTGATCATGCGCGACGTCGCCTGGCATGAGAAGCTGCGGATCGATCTCCGCCTCTCGACGCGCGTCGACAAGATCAACGTCGCGGAGAAGACGGTCGTCGCGGGCGGGCGCGAGGAGCCGTACGACGCGCTGCTGATCGCGACCGGCGGACGGCCGAATCCCGCGACCGCGCCGGGTGCGGCCGGGGCGGCGAACGTCCACAACTTCCAATACATGGACGAGACCAAGGCGATCTCGCACGCGCTGGAGACGGCGAAGGTCGCCGTCGCGGTCGGCGGCTCGTTCATCGCCTACGAGCTCGCCGAGGCGTTCATCGCGCGCGGTGTCGAGACGCACTGGCTGATCCGCGGGCCGCGTTTCCTGCGCCGCATGCTCGACGAGGCGGCGGGCGAGCTGCTCCACGACGCGGCGCGCGCCGACGGCGTCCACCTGCACTTCGGCGAGGAAGTGCGCGAGATGGTGCGCTCCAACGGCGTGGTCACGAAGGTCGTCACGACGACGGGCGAGACGATCGCGACCGATCTGGTCGGCGTCGGGCTGGGGCTGACGATCAACACCGAGCTGTGCGACGGCACGGCGATCCGCACGAAGACGGGCATCGTCACCGACGAGCATCTCGAAACCGACGTGCCGGGGATCTTTTCGGCGGGCGACTGCGCGGAGTTCTACGACCCGATCGCCGAGCAGCATTACCGGATGGGCACCTGGAACAGCGCCGGCGCGCACGGCAAGCTCGCCGCGCACAACATGGCCGTGTTCGGCACGGATGCGGACCGCAAGCAGTTCGACACCGTCCCCGAGTACTCGTCGCTGGTGTTCAGCGGCCAGACGATCACGCAGTTCGGGCTGTCGCCGGAGTACCGCGACGACATCGAGACGGAGATGGAGATCGACCGCGACAAGGGCTGGTACCGGGCGCTGTATTTTCTCGAGGACCGCTTCGTGGGCGCGGTGCTCATCGGCAAGGGCAACCGCGCCGGCAAGCGGCGCTACCTCGAAGCGATCAAGACGAAGGCCCGCTTCCCGAAGCCGGCGCGGCGCGAGCTCTTCGCCTGGACCGCCGAATAACGGGCGAGCCTACGGCTGGTAGAGCGATCTCAACGCGCTGTGGTCGAGCTCGCCTTCGCCGCGCGCGATGAGCACGTCGAAGCGTTCGCGCACCAGCTTCGCCGCGCCGAGGTCGAGGCCGCGCTCGTCGCCGGCGTTCGCGGCGATGTTCATGTCCTTGCGGTGCAGCTTGGATTTGAAACCCGGCGTGAACGCGCGGTCGATCATGCGCTGGCCGTGCACCTCGAGGATCTTGCTCTGCGCGAAACCGCCGAGCAGCGCGGCGCGAACCTTCACCGGATCGACGCCGGACGCTTGGGCGAGCGCGAGCGCCTCCGCGACGGCTTCGATCGTCACCCCGACCACGATCTGGTTGCACGCCTTCGTGACCTGACCCGCGCCGAGCTCGCCGACGTGCACGATGTTCTTCCCGAGCGCTTCGAAGATCGGCTTCGCGCGTTCGAACGCGGTATCGCTGCCGCCCACCATGATCGATAGCGTCGCGTCGATCGCGCCTTTCTCGCCGCCGCTCACGGGCGCGTCGAGCGACGTCGCGCCGCGGGCAGCGAGCTGCTCGGCGACGCGCTTCGTCGTCGCGGGTGCGATCGTGCTCATGTCGATCCACAGCGCGCCGGTGCGGATTCCCGCGACGATTCCGTCGTCGCCGAGCGCGACCGATTCGACGTCGGGCGAATCAGGCAGCATCGTGATCACGACGTCGCTTTGCGCGGCGACGTCGCGCGGCGTCGCCGCGGTGGTCGCGCCGAGCGCGACCAGCTCGTCGACCGGGCCGCGCGAGCGGTTGAGCGCGATCACCCGATAGCCCGCGCCGACGAGATTGCGCGCCATCGGCTTGCCCATGATGCCCAGGCCGATGAAGCCGATCGCGGGTTTGTCGTGCTGCTCCATTACGATGCTGCTCCCTCGCGCGTGCGAAATGCGTCGATCCAGGAAAACGTGTCGGGGACGGGGCGCGACGGCCGGTATTCGAGGCCGATCCAGCCGTCGTATCCGATTTCGTCGAACACGGGCAGAATGCGTTCGTATGCGAGCTCGCCGGTCCCCGGTTCGTTGCGCCCCGGGCTGTCGGCGATCTGGACGTGACCGAATCGGGCCACGTGCGCGCGGATCGTCGCGATGACGTTGCCTTCCGCGCGCTGCGCGTGGTACACGTCGTACTGTAGCTTGAAATTCGGCGCGCCGGTCTCGTCGATGACGGCGAGCGCTTCGGCCGTCGTGCCGATCACGAAGCCCGGCGTCTCGATGCGGTTGAGCGGCTCGACGACCAGCGTGGCGCCGATCGCGTCGAGCGCCCGCGCGGCAAAGCGCAGGTTGCCGACCAGCGTTGCGCGCGCGCGCGCGGGATCGAGTCCCGGGATCACGATGCCCGTCAGACAGTTCACGCGCGTGCATTCCAGCTCGCGCGCGATCGACACCGCCGCGGCGACGCCCGCGCGAAACTCGTCGACGCGTTCCGGATCGGTGGCGAACCCGCGCTCACCCTTCGCGAAATCGCCGGCGGGCAGGTTGAAGAGCACTTGCGTCAGCCCGTGCTCGCGCAGCCGGCGCTTGATCTGCGCCACGTCGTAGTCGTACGGCGACATGTACTCGACGCCGCGGAATCCGTTCAGCGCGGCGGCGTCGATGCGATCGTAGAACGGCAAGTCTTGGAACAAGAACGAGAGGTTCGCCGAGAAGCGAAGCATCAGTAGACCTCGTTGATCGCCGCGATCGACGTGCCCATCGCGGCATTCTCCTTGTGCTCGGTGAGGATCTCGATCAGGACGGGAACGCTGCGTTCGTTCGACGTACGCGTTGCCCAGGCGAGCGCGCCGGCGATGTCCTCAGGCCGCTTCACGCGCATCCCTGCCGCCCCCATCGCTTCCATCGCCTTGACGTGGTCCATCCCGTACCCGTCCGCACCGTACGAGATCGAGACCTCGTAATCGCGGTCGAATTTGAACCCGGTGCGCTCCGCCTGGCGGATGAGCCCGAGGTGCGCGTTGTTGAGCATGACGATCACGAACGGGATACGGTACTGCACCGCTACCGCGATCTCTTCCATCAGGAACTCGAACGAGTAGTCGCCGACGACGGCGACGACCTCGCGCTCGGGCTGGCCGAGCTTGATCCCGGTGGCCGCGCTGATCTCCCAGCCCAGCGGGCCGGCTTGCCCGCACACGAAGTAGCGCAGCGGTTTGTGCGTGGTCTGAAATTGTCCCGACCAGATCTGGTACAGGCCGATCGCGGTGACGAACGTCGTGTCCGGTCCGTAGTAGGCGTTGAGCTCGCCGAACACCCGCGGGCCTTTGACCGGCACCTGGTCGAAGTCGGTGCGGCGAACCAGCGTGCGGCGTGCTTCCGCGATCCGCCCGGTCCATGCCGTGCGCTGCACGCCAGCCGGATAGCGGCGGCGCGCCTCGGCGAGCATCGCCTCGAGCGTGAGCTTCGCGTCGGCGACGATGCCGAGATCGGGCTCGAAGATGCGGCCGATCTGGGTCGCTTCGACGTCGACATGGATGAAGCGGCGGTTGCCGCGATACGTCGGGAGATCGCCCGTGTGACGGGTCGCGAAGCGTGCGCCGACGGCGCACACCACGTCGCTCTCGAGAAACAGCGCGTTCGCGAACGGCTGACTCGTCTGGATGCCGACGATGCCGGCGTACAGCGCGTGGTCTTCGTCGATCGAGCCTTTGCCCATCAGCGTCGGCGAGACGGCGAGCTGCAGATGCTCGGCGAGCGCGACGAGCGGTTCCCACGCAGTCGCGAGGATGACGCCGCCGCCGGGCACGAGCACGGGACGCTCGGCGGTCGCCAGCCATTCGACCGCGCGGCGAATCTTCGCCGGCGTCGGCGGCGACTTGAACACCGGCAGCGGTTCGTCGATGCTCGCGTCGTACGAGATGAGCTGCTGCTGCACGTCTTGCGGCAGGTCGATGTGCACGGGACCGGGACGGCCGTCACGCGCGATGCGGAACGCTTCGCGGAAGACCCACGGGATCTGCGCGGCTTCCTTGCACAGGAACGTCTTCTTGACGACGGGCTTCACGATCTCGCAGATGTCGACGGCTTGGAAACCTTCGCGGTGGAGCTGGCCGACGGGAACCTGGCCGGTGATCGTGATGATGGGGATCGAGTCCGCCATCGCGGTGTAGAGGCCCGTCACGAAATTCGTACCGCCTGGACCGGACGTCGCGATCGCGACGCCGACCTTGCCGGTCGCGCGGGCGTACCCGTCGGCCGCGTGCGTCGCCCCCTCTTCGTGGCGCGCAACGATGTGGCGGATCGACGAGCTGCGCAACGCGTCGTACAGCGGGAGAATGGACGCGCCCGGGATTCCGAAGGCCAGTTCGACGCCTTCGCTCTCCATGACGCGGACGGCGGCCTCGGCGGCGGTGATGGTGACGGTGCGGGGCGGGGCGCTCGGGGCGGCGACCATCGGCTTCCTCCAGGTGCGGCAGGTTGGGATACGGTATCCCGAGGTTGCCCTACGATAGCGCGCCGCCGTGGCCCTGTCAATGGATACGGTATCCCAAATTATTGACTCCGCCCGCCCTTCCGGGTACGGTGGACCCATGCACGCCAAGTCGCTGCAGCCGCTCCGCCGGGGGCTCCCGCTGCGAGACCGCATTCACGGCCGGCTCCGGGCCGCCATCCTCTCGGGTGAGCTGTCGCCGGGGACGCCGGTCATCGAGGCCGAGCTGGCGACCCGGCTGGGCGCGAGCCGGACACCCGTTCGCGAAGCGCTCCGGCGGCTCGAGGCCGAGGGGCTGCTCGATTCGCGCGGCTTGCGCGGCAGCGTCGTGCGTGCGCTCAAGGCCGACGAGGTGGAGTGCGTCTTCGAGATTCGCGAGGCCCTCGAGTCCCTGGCCGCGCGGCGCGCCGCGCGCACGCTGCGCGAACCCGAGCTGCGCAAGCTCGAGCAGCACGTCGACAGCATGCGGGACAGCGTCGACGATGCGAACGAACTCGGGCGGCACGACACGGCGTTCCACGACACGATCCTGGCCGCCGCGAACGGTGACCGGCTCAAGAAGATGCTGACCGACCTGCGCGAGGAGCTGATCGCGTACCGCTACCTCTCGCTCGCCGACCCCGAGCGCCGGCGCGCGACGATCGCGGAGCACGACGAAATCTTGGCGGCGCTCCGCGCGCACGACGAGGACGCCGCCGCGACGCGGACTGCAGCGCACATTGCGAACGCGCGCGCGGCCGTGTTGCGCCTCGCGGCTGCGGCCGCGCCGTCGCCGGCGAAGGCGCGTGAGGCGCCCGGGTCGTGACGAGCGCCGCCGCCGCGCCCGCTCCGCCGTTGCCGGCTGCGGCGCTGCACGCGCGATTCGGCGCGATCGTCGGCGCGAAAAACGCGTTCGTCGCGCCGGTGGAGCTGCGTACGTATGAGTGCGACGGTCTGCTCGGCTATCGCGTGCGGCCGGAGATCGTCGTGCTGCCGGGTTCCACGGACGAGGTCGCGGCGTGCGTGAAGCTCGCCCGTGACCTCGGCATGCCGGTGGTGCCGCGCGGCGCGGGGACCGGGCTGTCGGGCGGCGCGCTGCCGTCGCAAGGCTGCGTCGTGATCGGGCTCTCGCGGATGAAGAAGATCCTCGAGGTCGACCTGGCCAATCGCGTCGCGCGCGTGCAGCCCGGCGTGATCAACTTGGACATCACGCGCGCGCTTTCGGCCGACGGATATTTTTATGCGCCCGACCCGAGCTCGCAGAGCGTGTGCACGATCGGCGGCAACGTTGCCGAGAACTCCGGCGGCGCGCATTGCCTCAAATACGGCTTCACCGTCAACCACGTGCTTGGGCTGACGATCGTGCTGCCCGACGGCGAGGTCGTCGAGCTCGGCTCGCACGCCGGCGAACCCGACGCGCTCGGCTACGACCTCGTCGGCGTCGTCGTCGGCAGCGAGGGCATGACGGGGATCATCACCGAGGCGCTCGTGCGCGTGCTGCGCGCCCCGCAGCGCACGCAGACGCTGTTCGCGACGTTCCCGTCGACGGATGAGGCGGGCGAAGCTGTGTCGCGCATCATCGGCTCCGGCATCGTTCCCGCGGCGATCGAGATGTGCGATAAGCTCGCGATCGAAGCGATCGTCGCGGCGACGGGCGTGGACTGGCCGCTCGACGTGGGCGCGCTGCTGCTGATGGACGTCGACGGCGTCGACGCCGAGGTCGACGACACCGCCGCACGTGCGCGCGAGCATCTCGCCGCCGCCGGCGCGATCCTCGTTCGCGCGCCGAGAGACGAAGCGGAACGGCTGCTCGCGTGGAAGGGCCGCAAGGCAGCGTTCGCCGCGATGGGCCGCATCTCGCCGAACTATCACGTGCAAGACGGCGTGATCCCGCGCAAGGAGATCGCGAAGGTGCTGCGCGAGATCAGCGCGCTCGCCGCGAAGGAAGGCCTGCGCGTCGCGAACGTGTTCCACGCCGGCGACGGCAACTTGCACCCGCTCGTGCTGTACGACGCGCGCATCGAGGGACAAGAGCACAAGGCGGAACAGGTCGCCGGCGAGATCCTGCGCATCTGCCTGCGCTACGGCGGCTCGGTGACGGGCGAGCACGGCGTGGGTTTCGACAAGCTGTGCTACCTCGGCGAACAGTTCAGCGCCGACGACCTCGCCACGATGCAGGCGGTCCGCACCGCGTTCGATCCGGATCAGCGCTTCAACCCGGACAAAGTGTTTCCGACGCCGCGCCTGTGCGGCGACAAGCCGGGCGCGTACGTCGCGCACGCCACCGAGACGACCGGCGAAGCGGGCCGCGGATGACGACGATCGCCGTGGCGGGCGTCGTGCCGCGCGACGTCGTCACGCCGCGCAGCATAGACGAGCTGGCGCAGATCGTGCGCGAGCTGCACGCCGCGCGTAAGACGTTCGCGTTCGTCGGCGGCGGCACGCACCTCGCGCTGGGCAACGCACCGCGCGCGCTCGATACGGTCGTCCGCATGACCGCGCTCGACGCCGTCGTCGACTACACGCCCGAAGATCAGACGATCACGGTCGAGGCGGGCATCACGCTCGCCGAACTGGACCGCGTGCTGGAACAACACGGTCAGATGCTGCCGCTCGACGTGGCGGACCGCACGCGTTCGACCGTGGGCGGTCTCGTCGCGACGAACGCGTACGGGCGGCGCCGCCAGCGCTACGGCACGGCGAAGGATCTGATCGTCGGCGTCGGCATCGTGCGGCCCGACGGCGTGCGCGCGCGCGGCGGCGGCAAGGTGGTCAAGAACGTCGCGGGTTTCGATCTGCCCAAGCTTATGGTCGGATCGCTCGGCACGCTGGGCGCGATCGCGACGGTGACGTTTCGCCTCTACCCGGTCGCGCAGGCGGTGCGGGCGGCCGCGCTGACGTTCGAGCGCGCGGACGACATCGGCGCGGCCACGCGCGCGCTGCTCGACCGGCAGCTCGAACCGGAGTCCGTCGCGCTGTACAACTACGACACGCTCGTGGTCAGCATCGCCGGCACGCGGCAGGGTGTCGACGCGCAGATGACGACGCTGCTCCACGACGTCGCGCTGGCGTGTTCGGCGAGCGCGCGCGAGCTGAGCGAGCTCGAACGCGAGTCGTACGAGCAGCGCGAGCGCGCGGTGCGCCGCGACGGCGCGTGGCAATTCCGCATCGCCGCGCCGCCGTCGGCGAACGTCGCGACGCTCGGCGCGTTCGTCGAAGCGCCGCCGTTAGCGGTGCCCGTCGCATACCCGCTGCTCGGCGTCGCGCTGCACGCGTACGCCGATGCGCCCGGCGGCTCGGCCTTCGGCGGCGTGCGCGAACGCGTCGCGGCGGAGACGCGCGGCGCCGGAAACGTCGTCATCGCGGCGATGCCGGACGCGGCACGCGGCACGGTCGACGCGTGGGGACCGCCGCCGCCGTCGTTCGCGCTGATGCGCGCGATGAAGCACAACTTCGACCCGCACGGCCTGTGCAACCCGGGCCGCTTCATCGGCGGCCTGTAGGGGGTCGTCGTCCCGGGCGCAGGGCGCCCCGTGACGGCGGGCGTACTCAGGCCCGATTCGCTTCCGGTCCAGGAGTCGTGTATGCGTCCATCTTCCGTCTCGCGCAGCGTCGCCGCGTTCGCCCTGGCGGCCCTCCTCGCGGCCTGCAACAGCTCGTCCTCGACGTCGTCGTCGTCGGGCACCTCCGGGGGCACGATCAAGATCGGCGTCGACCTGCCCGTGAGCGGCGCGGACGCCTCGATCGGGATTCCGACGCAGAACGGCGCCGTGCTGGCTGTCGAGGAGGCGAACAAGAACGGCTTCGCGGGCGGGAAGTTCAAGCTCGAGGCGTCCTTGCTCGACGACGCGGTGCAGGGCAAGCACGACCCGAACGCGGGCGCGCAAAACGTCAAGACGTTCATCGCCGACGACGGCGTGCTCGCAATGATCGGGCCGTTCAACTCGAATGTTGCGCAGGCCGAGATCCCGCTCACCAACGATGCGGTCCTCGCCCAGATCTCGCCGTCGAACACCAACGACGGGCTCACGGTCGGCGACAACGCAAAGAAGCTGCGCACGGCGCACCCCGACACGAACACGTATTTCCGTGTCTGCACGCGCGACTCGAAGCAAGGGCAAGCGCTGGCGCAGGTCGCCGCGCAGCGGCTCGGCTTCAAGAGAGCCTTCGTCATCGACGACAACGAGACGTACGGCAAGGGGCTCGCCGACGTGTTCGACGCGCAGTTCCGCCAACTCGGCGGGACCGTGCTCGGTCACGAGCACATCACCGCCAACCAGGTCGACTTCAAGGCGCTGCTCACCAAGATCAAGTCCCAGAACCCCGATGCGGTCTTTTTCGGCGGCAACACGTCCACGGGCGGCGGGCTCATCCGCCGCCAGATGGCCGACGTCGGGATGGCGAAGACACCCTTCCTCGGCGGTGACGGCATCTCCGACGACGAGTTCGAGAAGCAGGCCGGCGACATGGCGAACGGCTCGTACATGACGACAGCCGCGCCCGACGTCTCCAAGCTGCCGTCCGCCAAGACGTTCGTCGACGCGTACAAGACACGGTTCAAGAGCGACGTGGGGCCGTACTCCGCCAACGCATACACCGCGGCGAAGATCGAGATCGCGGCGATCGAAAAAGCGATCGCGGACGCGGGCGGCAAGATGCCGACGCGCGCAGACGTGCTCAAGAACATCGCCGCGACGACGAACTTCGACTCGCCGATCGGTAAGGTCGGCTTCGACGCGAACGGCGACACGACGAACCCGATCCTGACGCTGTTCAAGGTCGTGAACGGCAAGCGCGTCACCGTCGATACGATCGCGGTCAAGACCTAACCGGTTTTGGAGCTCTTCCTCCAACAGCTCATCAACGGGCTGTCGCTCGGCGGGATCTACGCGCTCATCGCGTTGGGCTACACGATGGTCTACGGGATCATCGAGCTGATCAACTTCGCGCACGGCGACGTCTACACGCTGGGGACGTTCTTCTCGCTGGCGATCCTCGCGCTGCTCGGGGTGACGGGCATCGTCACCGGTCCGATGCTGATCGTGGTCGTGGCGGTGACGATCCTCGGCGCGATGCTCCTGTGCGGGCTCACCGGCGTCATCATCGAGCGGCTGGCGTACCGGCGGCTGCGCAAGGCGCCCAAGCTCGCGCCGCTGATCACGGCGATCGGGATGTCGTTCATCCTCGAGAACATCATGCAGTACTGGCGCGGGCCGTCGCCCGTTCCGTTTCCGCAAGTGATCCCGAACCCGAGCTTCGCGCTGGGCGCGATCCAGATCCAGACCAAGCAGATCATGGTCGTGCTGCTCGCCGTCGTGCTGATGTTCGCGCTGCAGGCGTTCGTGTACAACACGCGCCTCGGCAAGGCGATGCGGGCGACCGCGCAGGACAAGGACGCCGCGCAGTTGATGGGGATCGACATCAACACGACGATCGCGCTGACGTTCTTGATCGGTTCGGCGCTGGCGGGCGCCGCAGGCTTCGTGTCCGGCGTGTACTACGGCTCGACGTGGTTCTTCAACGGGTTCGCCGCCGGGCTCAAGGCGTTCACCGCGGCGGTGCTCGGCGGCATCGGCAACCTCGCGGGCGCGATGCTCGGCGGCTTCTTGATCGGGCTGATCGAGGCGATGACCACCCAGTTCATCGGCGACCAGTGGTCGAACGTCATGGTGTTCTCGATCCTCGTGCTCGTGCTGATTTTCCGGCCGTCGGGTCTGCTCGGCGAGTCGCTGCCGAACAAAGTCTGATGGCGTTCAAAGGCGGCGCGCGCAACGCGGGGATCTGGTTCGCGGTCGCGATCGCGCTGCCGTTCATCCCGCTGCTGTTCCACCAGAACAACGGCGGGTTCACGAACTTTCTTGCCGACGCGGGCGCCTTCGTGCTGCTCGCGCTCGGGCTGAACATCGTCGTAGGCTTCGCGGGACTGCTCGACCTCGGCTACGCTGCCTTCTTCGCGATCGGGTCGTATTCGTTCGCGATGCTCGCGTCGCCGCAGTTCGGGATCCACATCCCGTTCTGGGTGATGCTGTTCGTCGCGTCAGGGATCGCGGCGGTGTTCGGGATCCTGCTCGGCGCGCCGACGCTGCGGCTGCGCGGCGACTACCTCGCGATCGTGACGCTGGGCTTCGGCGAGATCGTGCCGCAGACGTTTTTGAACTTGACGCAGTTCACGGGCGGACCGAACGGCATCAACCTGCTCGACCGGCCGTCGATCGGCCCGTACAAGTTCGGGTTCGACGCGCTGCCGTACTACTTCATGGTACTCGGGCTGATCGCGCTTGCCGTGTGGCTCGCGAACAACATGCGCAACAGCCGCCTCGGCCGCGCGTGGATGGCGATCCGCGAGGACGAGCTCGCGGCGGCGCACATGGGGATCAACACCACCACCACCAAGCTTGCCGCGTTCGCGATGGGCGCGTCGTTCAGCGGCTTGGCCGGCTGTGCGCTCGCGTCGAAGCTGCAGCTCGTGTCGCCCGACCAGTTCGGGTTCAACGTGAGCGTGTTCATCCTCGCGATGCTGGTGCTCGGCGGGATGGGCAACATCCCGGGGGTGATCGCGGGCAGCCTGATCCTGTCCTCGCTGGAGCGCTTCATCCTGCCGCAAGGCACGAACTTCTTGCACGGGCTCGGCGTCAACGTCGACCTGACGAACTCGCGTTTCTTGATCTACGGCGTGATCCTGGTGATGATGATGCTGTTCCGACCCGAAGGCCTGATCCCGAGCGGTCAGCGCAAGGCGGAGCTGCATGCCGCGGACGTCGACGCGGGCGCCGCGGCGCAGGAGCAGTCGCTCTACACGGAGGCCGTGCACTAGATGCCGTTGCTGGCGCTGGACCACGTCACGCAGCGCTTCGGCGGGCTCGTCGCGGTGAACGACCTGAGCTTCGCCGTCGAGGCGGGCTCGATCGTCGCGATGATCGGCCCCAACGGCGCCGGCAAGTCGACGGTGTTCAACCTGGTCACCGGGATCTACGTGCCGTCCGAGGGCCGGATCGTGTTCGACGGCACGTTCATTACCGACAAGGCGACGAGCACGATCACGGCGCTCGGCATCGCGCGCACGTTTCAGAACATCCGGCTGTTCGCGTTCATGTCGGCACTCGAGAACGTGATGACCGGCGAGCACGCGCGGCTGCACGCGAACCTCGTCGAGTCGCTGCTGCACACCCGGCGCCAGCGCCGCGAGGAAGCCGCCGCGCGCGCCAAGGCGCTCGAGCTGTTGCGCTTCGTCGGGCTGGAGAAGAACGCGGACACGTACGCTCGCAACCTGCCGTACGGCTCGCAGCGGCGGCTGGAGATCGCGCGCGCGCTTGCGACCGGACCGAAGATCCTGCTGCTCGACGAGCCTGCCGCCGGGATGAACCCCAGCGAGAAGCACGATCTCATCGCGCTGATCCGCCGCATCCGCGACAGCGGCGTGACCGTGTTCCTGATCGAGCACGACATGGGGCTGGTGATGGAGATCAGCGAGCGCATCACCGTGCTGGACCACGGCGAGAAGATCGCCGAAGGGCTGCCCGCCGACGTGCGCAACGACCCGCGCGTGATCGAAGCCTATCTGGGGACGCCTGCGTAACGTGGCGCTGCTCGAAGTCGCGAACCTCGTCGCGCGCTACGGCCGCATCACCGCGCTGCAAGACGTGTCGCTGACCGTGGACGAAGGCGAGATCGTCACGCTGATCGGCGCGAACGGCGCAGGCAAGACGACGACGCTGCGCGCGATCAGCGGCCTGATCCGGCCCTCGTCGGGCAGTATCCGGTTCGCGGGCCGCGACATCACGCGCCTCGCGCCGAACGAGATCGTGCGGGCGGGGATCAGCCACTCGCCGGAAGGCCGGCACGTGTTTCCACGCATGACCGTGCGCGAAAACCTCGAGCTGGGCGCGTTCACGCGCCGGGCGAAGTCCGAGATCGCCGCCGACACCGAGAAGGTGCTGACGATCTTCCCGCGGCTGAAGGAGCGCTACGAGCAAAAGGCCGGCACGATGTCGGGCGGCGAGCAGCAGATGCTCGCGATCGCGCGCGCGCTGATGTCGCGCCCGCGCCTGCTGCTGCTCGACGAGCCGTCGCTGGGGCTTTCGCCCAAGCTGGTGCAGACGATCTTCGAGGTGATCCGCGACATCAGCGCGCGCGGCACCACGATCCTGCTGATCGAGCAGAACGCGCGCCAAGCGCTCGCGGTCGCGGCGCGCGGCTACGTGCTGGAGGTCGGCACGATCGCGCACGCGGGTGCCGCGGCGGAGCTCGTAGCAAGCGAGGCGGTCCGCGCCGCATATCTCGGAGGAGCAGCATGACCAACGGGACCCCCGGAATGAGTACGACGTGGATCACGCTCGCGCTCGTCGCAGTCGTCGTGGTGCGGTTCCTGTTTCGCGAATTACGTGCGCGAACGATTCGGGTACGAACGCTGTGGATCCGGCCGGGCATCTTGGGCGTATTCACGCTGGTATTGATCGGCGCAGGATTCGCGATACCGCACGTCGGCATGGGCGTCGTTGGGCTGTCGGTGCTCGTCGGCGCGGCGATCGGAATCGGAGTCGGCTTCCTGGTGGCACGCATGACGTCGTTCGCACCCACGGGCGAGCGCGGCGCGGTTATCGCGCAGGGCAGCATCAAGACGGTCATCGTTTGGGTCGCGGCGATCGTCCTGCGGCTGCTCGCGCGGTTTGCGTTCGCGGGTGCAGGCGCGACGTCGGCGGAACAGTACGAGCTCAATGCCGGCCTGCTGGCGCTCGTCACCGCGGCGTTCGTCGTCGTCGCCATCGAGTTCCACCGCGCGATCGACCGCCTCGCGCCGGAGACGACAACTCCGACGCGAACGCAGTGAGGCTCAGCCCGCCGTGGTGCCGTCGATGAAGGGCCGCATCTCGCCGACGAACTTGTCGGTGTTCTTGATGCTGCGCAGGATCACCACGATGGCGTCCGACGGAAAGCCCGACTCGAGGGTGACCGTGTACCCGCAGAAGACGTCGGCGGTGTCGTCCGCGCCCCAGAACAGGAAGTTCTGATCGCTGTAGTACAGCAGCTTGCGCATCAGCCCGTTCGTGTCGCGCGCTTTGCCCAGGTTGATGTAGCCGCCCTTATAGTGCGGGTAGATCCGGAAACCGATCGTGTCGCTCTTCGTGACGCTCACGACGATCTCCAAGTTGTCGACGTTCCTCAAGCCGGTCATCGTACCGACGAAGTTGTACGGGTTCTTCGTGCTCTGCCGGAAGGTGACGTTGACGTCCGAGCGCGCTCCCGCCGACGTCAGCACCTGACGGACTTTCTCACGCGTGGCATCCCGGTCGGACTGGGCGCTCGCAGGGGCGCCGGTGAGGAACACCGCGGCGAACAGGACGGGGACGAAGCGAAGTAGGCGCATGGCGGGTACTCCACTCCGCCGAGCGCCTAGTCCTTCAGGGAAGACAGGTACCGCAGCGCCGTGATGCTCGGGAGGTAGCAATACGCGCTGCCCTTCGTCGTGATGAACGGCGTCGCGGGCAGCGTGACCGTCTGGTTGGTCACCTGGCCGCCTGCCGGCGCCGGTTCGGTGACGAAGAAGTCCGTCGGCTGGTCGCCGAGCATGACGTCGGTGCCCGTGATGTTGGCCGTCGGGTTCCCTTGCGCTAGCGGGACCGACGTCACGAACAGCGCCCCGTTGATCCACGACGTCATCACGAACTCGAACTGGTTCTGCAGGTCGACGTTGATGAAGTACCCGACGAGGCCGCGCTTGACGCCGTCGTCCTCGCCGTTGCCGTGATACGGCGGACCGTACGGCATGTTGCGCCGGACGATGCGATGCTTGTGACCTTCGTTCGGTCCGCCGACGACTTGCTGGTCGCGCGGGTTCGACCGCCGGATGTGCGAGCCGACCGGACACTTCACGCCCAGCGGATCCGGCGCGCCGGAGTCGCTCGACCCGTACCGGAAATCGTTGAGCGTTGCGACCGGCAGCGGCGGCTCCGCGTCGGGCGCGAGGACGAGCGGATTCCCGTTGCGCCAGCGGCCGCAGACCTTCGCGGCGACGAGCTCCGGGTCGAGATTCTCCGCCGTCCCCGCCTCGTTCAAGAAACGCTGGAACGCGGCGACGTCCTGCTCGAGGATGCGGAACGCACCGAAGCTGCTGTTTTTCGAGAGCTCGTCCGGTTTGATCTTGTAGATCCAGGGCGTTCCCGTCCCCATCTGGCTGGGGTAGCCCATCAGGAACTCGCCGGCCGGCGCGACGGGCTGGTCGTCGGGGTGGTCGTGCTTGCGCGCCGGCGCGCCGGCGATGATCGGTTGCGCGATGCTGTCGCGATAGCCGAAATGGACGCCGTTGTTGTCGAACGCCGGATCGTTGAGCGCCTGCGCGTCGATGGTGTACGCGGCCTGCAGGCCGTAATCGGGGAACAGCTTCGTCCATGCGCCGGCCGCCGCGTCGAGCGTGTCCGCATCCTTCGCGTAGAAGGTCAGGATGAAGTGCGCGGTGTTCGCGTCGCCCAAGCCGCCGACCCAGTTGGCGGGCGCGCTTGCGCCGACGTCGCCGATACCGGGTGCTTGCGCGACGGCACCGTTCTTGAACGAGAGCGAGAAGAAGAACCGCAGCGGCGGCGCTGTCATGCCGAGCGCGAGGAGCCCGTTGTACGTGATCCCGATGTTCAGCGTGGACGGCGGCTTGACGGTCCACGGATGCGCGGTGGTTATCGACGGGGTCAGCTTTGCGAGGAACGCGCGGGCTTGCGCCCTCGTGCCCGCGCAGTGCACGACGACGTGGCGCGCCACGTCGTCGCGATAGCCGCGAAGGATGAGCCCCTGAACGTCGCTCCAGTCGGCCGGGGTCACGACGCCGGCGGCGGCGGAAACTTCTGCAAGATCTGCTGGACCGTCTGCGGGTAGGCGCTGTAGAGGGCGCCGTTCATCTGCCCGCCGGGCAGCTGCTGCTGGCTCAAGTCGTTCTGCGCGATGAATTGCTGGAAGCCGACCAGATTCTGCTCGACCGGGACGACGTCCGCGCCGCCGACCACGAACGGGAGGATCAGATCGAAGACCGGCCCGATCTGCTCGACGAACTGCTGAATGTAGAGGTCGAACGAGTTGTCGTACTCCGTGATGACCATCAGGAAGAACGGTCCCGCGGATCCGGCAGTCGGTTGGAGGTTCGGGCTGGAGATGTCGATGAGCACGTTGCGTGCAAAGTGCACGGTGCCGAGCTTCGCCAGTGCCTGATCGATGGTGGTTCCGGAGCCCGCGAGTGCCTGCAGCAAAGCGGGAAGTTTCCCATCCTCAATTGCGAGGACGAGGGTGAGCGGGTTCGCCATGGTCGTTTCCTTCCCACACGAAAAGAACGAAAGAGTACCCCGAATGAAAAAATCGACGGGACTCGATTATCGATCCCGCATTGCGGCAATGTCAAGGGCGCCCTTTAGGCGGCACGTTTCCGTGCCGCCTAAAGGCCCGCTGTCATGCGCCACGCGCGAAGTCCGCGATCAGCGCCGGTGCTGCGGCGTCGAAGCCGACCACGTCGAGCATGCCGCCGTCGTTCGGATCCGCGATCGTGAACCCGTTCGACGTCATGCCGACCACGACGAGCTTCGCCCCGATGCCCATCCGTTGGCGGTAGAGGCGTAGCGCCTCGTCCGCGTGGATGGTGCCGGCCCAGGTCTCGGAATCCGTGTAAATCACGAACAGATCGATCGCGAGCCGGTGTTCGAGCGCGTAGAGCATCGGCAGCGAGCAGTCCGTTCCCATGAACGGCAGTTCACACGTCCGCCCCGCGACCGACGCGACGCTCTCGTCCTTGCCGATCGCAAACGGGATGAAACCGTCCGCGAACGCCATGACGTGCACGTCGGGTTCCGTGCGCACGTGCGTGAGCGCCATCGCCGCCGCGCCGACGCGCGGCGTGATGCCCGGGATGCCGGCGATCTCACCGCTGCTCATCGAGCCCGACACGTCGAGTCCGATCAGCGTGCGCGCGAACGTGGGTTCGACGTTCTCGAACGCCAGCCCGAACGCCGTGTCGAGCGCGTCGATCACGGCCCGTACCGGATTCCACGTCGTCGAGCCCCGCGCGCTGCGACCGCTCATGTACGTGGTCAGCGCAGCGAGCAACGTGATCGGGTGGATCCGCGCCTTGCGCAGCGCCGCGCGATCCGTGATGCGCGCGATCACGCCGGGCGTCGCCTCGCCCTTGGGCGTGAGGACGCCGACGCGCGTGAGCGTCGCGAGGTTGCGGATCAGCGCCGTCATCGGCAGCGCCGGGAGCAGCGCCTCCCACACGCGCGGCTCCTTGAGCCACGCGCTCGGGAGCGCCTCGCGCGGGAGCCCGCTCGCGCGCACCAGCTCCGCGCACGTCGCAGCATCGGCGCCTTCCGACGCCTTCGCCGTCGCATGCGCGCGCAGGAGCGACAGCGCTTGGAACTCCTCGCCGGGGACGTCGCCGTTCACGATCCACGCGTAAAGCGCCGCGCGCTCGGCCTCCGCCGCGAGCGGGTGCGCGAGACGGAACACGTCGCGGTGCGTGAAGCCTTCACGGTTCTGGTACTTGAGCGCCTGGAACGCGAGATCGCGCACCGGCTTGGCCTCGTACCAGCCGCGCAGGCCCTTGCGCAGGCCGCGGCCCCAACCGCGGAACTGCTCGATGTACGAGCAGAACGTGAGCAGGTGCGAGCCCGTGCGGCACACGCGCCGCAGGCCCTCGCCCAGTGCGCGCGCACGCGTCGCGTCGTCACCGAAGCCGGCGCACGCCGCGAGCGCGAAGATCGCCGGCTGCACCTTCGGTGCACGGCCGCTCTCCGAGAGCGCGATGACGCGCGCGACGACGCGCGCGCCGTCCTCGCGAATTGCCTCGACGAGGTTGACCGCGTTTTCCTTGGTGAGCCGCTGCTCCGTCGCGTAAAATGTACCGCCCTCGGATCCGAGAATCAGCCAGCGGTCGACGCGCGCCCAGCGGTCGAGCGGGTAGACGTAGCCGCCGTTGTCGGCGCGCACTTGCGTGCGGCCGGCCTGCGGTTGCGTCTGCAGCGTTCCGGCGGCACGGCCGCGGAAAATGCGTGCGAGCATGTTCATGATGGTGTCCCTCCCTTCGCTTGAGAAATTTGAACCGAAGACTCGCGGGCAAAATGGTGCCCGAGGCCGGGACTTGTGCCCCCCAGCGCTCTACCGGCTGAGCTACGCGTGCGAACACGCGGCGGGACTCGAACCCGCGACCTCTGCTTTAGCGGTAACCTCGAACGTCCGGCCCGCGAGCCGAACCGTTGGACGAAATCGTGTTCGAGGATGAAGCCGACCCGCGGCTTTCCCCTGTCCGTGTGGACATCGTGGTTCAGACGAGTGGTAACCTCGAACGTCCGGCCCAACGGCGGCCGGTTGTGTTGTTGCGGAATGACGCGAGCCGTGGACAAAAAGTGTTTCGGGATGGGAGCGCCGCATGACGGCGTGCGGAATTTCGATTTCCCGCCCACCGCAGCGGGGCCGTTATCCACGGCTTCGCTGCGATGCTCCCGGCGCTGCGGTTTAGGCAACTGGTCGATAACCCGAAACGTCCGGCCCACGGCCGGCGCGTCAACCCTTGATGCAGACCACTTGGCGAAGCGTGTGCACGATCCGAACGAGATCGTGCTGCGCCCGCATGACGGCGTCGACGTCCTTGTACGCGGACGGTGCTTCGTCGAGCACCCCCGCGTCCTTGCGGCATTCGACGCCGTGCGTTTCGCGCTTGAGGTCGGCGAGCGTGAGACGGCTGCGCGCCTCACCCCGGCTCATCCGGCGGCCCGCGCCGTGCGAGCACGACTCGAACGAGTCCGGGTTGCCGAGACCGCGCACGACGAACGAGCGCGCACCCATCGAGCCCGGGATGAAGCCGAGCTCGCCGAGGCCGGCGCGAACCGCACCCTTGCGCGTCACGTAGACGTCGGCACCGAAGTGCCGTTCGCGCGCGACGTAGTTGTGGTGGCAGTTCACGGCGATTTCGGCGCGGGCGAAGCGCGGGAGCTTGACCTTGCGGTCACGCAGCGCTTCGAGCGCGTTCTCCATCATGATCTCGCGGTTGAGGCGAGCGTAGTCCTGCGCGAAGCCGACTGCTTCGACGTAGGCGTCGAACGCCGGCGTGTGCTCCGTGAGGTGGGCGAGATCGCGGTCGGCGATCGTCCCACCGGCGCGCGCGAGCTCTTCGTGCGCGCGTTCGATGTAGTACGAGCCGATGCGGTTGCCCACGCCGCGCGAGCCGGAGTGCAGCACGAGCCAGACGCTGCCGGACTCGTCGAGGCACACCTCGCAGAAGTGGTTGCCGCCGCCCATCGTGCCGAGCTGCTCGCGCACGTTGCGGGTCGAGATCTGCGGCGCGCGCTCCTTCACGCGCGCGTAGCGTTCGCCCAGACCGTCTTCCCACGCGCGCTCCGCGGACGCCGTGGCGTCACGGTGCTGCGCGCGGCCGACCGGAACCACCCGCTCGATCGCGCTGCGCACGCCGCGCAAGTCGCTCGGGAGATCCTCGGCGCGGAGCGTGAGCTTTTGCGCCACCATGCCGCAACCGATGTCGACGCCGACCGCCGCCGGGACGATTGCGCCCAGCGTCGGGATGACGCTGCCGACGGTCGCGCCGCGGCCGAGGTGGACGTCCGGCATCACCGCGACGTGCGAGTGCACGAACGGCAGCGACGCCATGTTGGCGACCTGCTTGCGCGCGTTCTCGTCGAACTCGACGCCCTTGACCCAAGCCTTGACCGGCACGCCGGCCGTCTCGAACACCTCCACGGCGGAACCTCCTTTCGCTGAAAATAGAAGCGGGGTGAGCGCATCGCTCACCCCGCTGCAATCAGCGTTCGTGGAGCGTGCTCGTGGTTTACGCCGGATTCGCCCCGACGAGCCAAAACATCGCCGACAGACTGCCCTGCGAGGAGTCCGTATCTGGATCGGTTCGGACGATGTGTTGGCGTGATGTCATATTCCGGTTACGAGCCTACGCGACTCGTGCGACGTTTGTCAATAAGAATTGAAAACAATTTTGGTCATACCGCTTGACAAGCGGCGCGGCGAGGCTTTAGGATCGGCAAATCATGATGCAGCGAATCGCATCCACCCGACCCGGTCTCCGACTACGAGATTGCAGCATGCAGTTCTCGAATTCGTATCATCTGAACGCGAAAGCGTTCGGCTGGTCCGTCGTGCGGCCGGAAGGTACGATCGCCACGTCATAACGCTAGCACCGAAGCTCTTGTGAGTTCCACGAGGGGATCGGCGCAAGCCGGTCCCCTCGGCGTTTGTACGGGTTCGTGTCACGGCGACGAGTGCGATTCCAAACCGCACGAAGGCGGTTCGACTCCGTCCGAGCCTGCCATGGTGGTCGAGGCCAAAGCGGTCGAGGCACTTGGTTGTGGACCAAGGGAAAGTCAGTTCAAGTCTGATCGGTCACCCCAATTTCGTCGTTTGCACGCTGGTGCACGTCTAGTTCGGCGCGTCCTTTGAAAACTGCATACGTTCCATTGAAAGACTTGCGTGAGGTCCTTGCGCGGCGTGCTGGCACGCGCCGATGCTCGTTGAGCCGCCTCACGCGCTCCCGCGATCGGGGCAGCGCCGCGTCTCCTGGGCGAGACGGACCGCGACGAGATCGCATTCACGGAGTGGTGGCCGAACGGTAAGGCGTCGATCCGCTACATCGATGAGTCGCGCAGGCGACGAGCGCGTTCGACTCGCGCCCACTCCGCCACGGGGATGCAGCTGAAACGGTTCTAGCGTCTCGTTGAAGCCGAGAAGAAGGCGGTTCGACTCCGTCCGTTCCCACCAACATACGGGTTGCCATGTTCCAAGGCCGGCGAGCCTCACTTGCAATGAGGCTGCGTAGAGTTCGATTCTCTAGCGATCCACCACACCCATAGCGCGTCGCCCAGCGGCAGGGCAGCGGGTTCATATCCCGTACCGGCGGCGGTTCGAGTCCGCCCGCGCTAACCATAGAGACGTAGCGTAGTGGCAACGCGCTCCCCTCGGGCGGGAGATTCGCCGGTTCAATTCCGGCCGTCTCTACCATCCATGCGCGCCGGGCCCGAGCGGCAGGGCGTCCGACTCTTGATCGGTTGTGTCCGGGTTCGAGCCCCGGGGCGCGCACGTTTTCATCGAAATCATCGTCACCCAGGATCGTGCGTTCACGGCGAGCCGTGCGATCCGAAGGCGCCGTCGTGGGGCGACGCGCGCACACGCTCCGTGTCGCGATGGTCCGCGACCGGAGCAGCTCGCCGTGTCATGCCCCTGTAGCTAAGCGGAAAAGCGACGGCCTACGAAGCCGTCAATCGGGAGTTCAAATCTCCCCGGGGGCTCCACATTCCCTGGTCGTCTATTGGCAAGACAGCAGATTGTTAACCTGCGAAACGGCGTTCGAATCGCTGCCGGGGAGCTTTATCGGCGACTGGGGGAATTGGCAGACCCGGCGGGCTCAGACCCCGCCGTCCTAACGGACGTGAGCGTTCAAGTCGCTCGTCGCCGACCAAACATGCCATCGTGGGGGAATCGGTAGACCCACCTGTTCGAGAAGCAGGCGCCGGCGACGGCGTATGAGTTCGAGTCTCATCGATCGCACCAAAGCCGGGTTGCGCAGAGCCGCAATCGGGCCCGCTGTGTGCCATAGGTATGGCATTAGATCGCACTACAATTAGCGCGAGACTATGCAAACGCAATTGAGGCACAAGAATTCAAAGAAGCAAGGCGACTTCGGACTAGGTGTCGCTATCGGATGGGCGACACGAGTCGGGTATACGGTCGCGATTCCGCTGACTGATAGCCAGGACTACGATCTGCTTATTGATGACGGCACGGTAAAGCGGGTCCAAGTAAAAACGACAACGTACCGGAGCCGTCACGGAGTTTACGTCGCTCACCTCACAGTGAGTGGTGGGAATCGGTCATGGAACGGCGTTCCTAAAAAGCTCAATCCTGCGACCATCGACCTGTTGTTTATCGTGACGGCAGACTTTCAGCGCTACCTATTTCCTGTCGCTTCCGTGCAAAATCACGCACAACTCCATCTCGGTCGCGACAAGACGGAATACTTAATAGTCGACTAAATTGAGCCGGGTTGGCTGAGCGGCAAAAGCGGCTGGCTGTAAATCAGCTGCGCGTCAAGCGCTACGGGAGTTCGAGTCTCTCACCCGGCACCATCTCCCCGTAGCTCAGCGGAAGAGCGTGCGTTTCCGAGGCGCATGTGCGCGAGTTCGACTCTCGCCGGGGAGTCCATCGATCGGGAGGAGCCAGCCGGGACGGCGACGGTTTTTGGCCCCGTTATGACGTGGTTCGACTCCACGCTCCCGAACCAACACGCGCGCGAAGCAAACGAGGAATTGCACCGGACTTTTAATTCGGATACGGTCGGTTCGAATCCGACCGCGCGCACAACACGTCGACGTGGTGAAGCGGTCAACACGGCGGTCTGCAAAACTGCTATACGCCCGTTCAAGTCGGGCCGTCGACTCCATGCCCGTGTGGCTCGTTAGGACGAGCGCCACTTTCGTAACGTGGAAATAGTTGGTTCGAATCCGACCACGGGCTTTGAATGGAAGGTGCCGCCCGTGGCCGGGCAAGCAGTCCTGAAAACTGCCGAGGACGCGGCTCAGACCCGCGTGGGATCGATACCTACACCTTCCGCCATGCTCTTGTAGTGTAGTGGTCTGCACGGCGGATTGTCGATCCGCGAGTACGAGTTCAATCCTCGTCAGGAGCGCCAGTCCGGTTCGTCTATCGGTAGGACCACTGTTTTTCACGCAGTAGAGGCGGGTTCGACTCCCGCACCGGGTACCAATCATCCCGTCGCAGCTTGTTGGCGAAGCACCGCCCCGATAAGGCGGAGAGAGCGTGTTCGATTCACGCGGGCGGGACCAATTCGGGCGGTTAGCTCAGCGGCAAGAGCGTCGGTCCTACACACCGAGCGTCGGGTGTTCGAATCACCCACTGCCCACCAATATCCGGTCGTGATGTAGTGGTAGCCTGGGGCCGTGCCATGGCTCGAGCGCGGGTTCGATTCCCGCCGTCCGGACCACGCCGGCGTTGCATAGTGGCAATGCCGCTGCCTTCCACGCAGAAGTCGCGGGTTCGATTCCGCCGCCGGCCCCAATTTCATCATCGCCGCAACGACCGTCACGAAAGGAGACGACGATGAACGAGTCCGTGCTCTTGCTCAACTTCACGTACGAGCCGCTCGGGATCGTCGATCTTGCACGGGCCGTGCGGCTGCTCTTCGCGCGCAAGGTCGAGGTCATCCACCGGGGCGACCGCGACATCCGCACGACGTCGATCGCGTTCCCGCTGCCGTCGGTCGTGCGCATGCTCTACTACGTGCGCCGCGCGCGCAAGCGCGTCGCGCTGACGAAGAAGAACGTCCTGCTGCGCGACGACTACACGTGCGCGTACTGCGTGACGCGGGGCGGCCACGACATGACGGTCGACCACGTCGTCCCGAGCAGCCGCGGCGGCCGGTCGGCGTGGGAGAACCTCGTCGCGTGCTGTTCGGCGTGCAACGCGCGCAAGCGCGACCGCACTCCGGCCGAGGCGCGCATGCCGCTGCGGCGCGCGCCGCGAGAGCCCCGGTACATCCCGTGGGTCGTCGTTCGCCGCAACACGGCGCCCGAGGAGTGGTGGAAGTACCTCGCGCTCTACAACATCGGAATCGAGGAGCGCCCTTCCACCTGACCGGCCGGCGAAGGTTCCGGCGCTCGCAACAGCATAACGGCGGTGTGGGAGGGCGCGGACTGGTGCGAGTCACGTGAAGATCCGGACCCAGGCGGTGCTGCTGAGCGTCGTGCCGCTGACGTTCCTCATCATTCTGTTCCTCATCGCCAGCGTTCTGCAGAACAAGACCGATCAGACGGCGATATGGTCGCAACGCTCAACGAACGCGCTCAAACAGTCCGAGCAGATCGCGAAGTCGATCGGCGATGCGAACACGAGCGTGGTCGAGTACACCACGAAGAAACCCGTGCCGGCCAGCCTCACGGCGTACCGCGCGGGCTTGCACGACATCCCGCTCGAGGTTACGGAGTTGCGCCGGCTCGTTCGCGGCGAGCCGGGTCAAGACGCTCGTGCCGTTCGCCTCGGAGCGGCGGCAGACGGTCTCATGGGCGTGCTGACGCGCTATCTCGCTCTCTGGAACGTGGGCAAGAAGACGCAAGCGCAGGCGATGGCCAACTCTGCGCAAACGCGGCGAATCGTCAACGAGTGGACGGCGGCGCGGCACGGGTTCGAAGAAGCAGAACGGGTGGGGGCGCTGAGCCGGTACGACGCGCTGCACCGCGAGTTCGGGTTGCTCGGGACGGTGCTGCTGGTATCGTCGATCGCCGGCATCGTGCTGACGCTGTTCGTCACCGCGCGTTTCGGCTGGCGAATCGCGCGGCGCCTCCGCCAACTGGCGGAAAACGCGCGCCGGCTCGGGCGCGGCGAAGACGCTGTTTTTATCAGCGGCAGCGACGAGATCGCGGACCTGAACGCGACCTACCTCGAGATGACGCGCCGGCTGCAGGAGACGCTGCACGAAAAAGAAGCGGCGCTGGACGCGTACGACCGCGCGCATCACGTTGCGTCGACATTGCAGCGCGCGCTGCTGCCGCAAGTCTTACCCGAGATCGCCGGCATCGAGTTCGAGGGCGTCTACGAATCCGGCAAGAGCGAAGCGCAGGTCGGCGGCGATTGGTACGACGCCGTACGTCTCGCCGACGGTCGCGTGCTCGTCTCCATCGGGGATGTCGCGGGCAGCGGCTTGCAGGCGGCCGTCATCATGGCCGCGATGCGCGAGGTGATCCGCGGTGTCGCGCAAGTCTACGCCGATCCCGCGACGATGATCGACGCTGCGGACCGCACGCTCAAGTCCGAGCACCCCGACAGCCTCGTGACGGCGTTCGTCGGGGTGTTCGACCCGATCGCGCGCTCGCTGTCGTATTGTTCGGCCGGTCACCCGCCGCCGCTGCTGCGCATGACCGACGGAACGGTGATCGAGCTGCCGTCGCAAGGGCTGCCGCTCGGCATCCGCGCCCGCGACGACGTCGACGCGCGCACCGCGCAGATCCCCGACGGCGCGACGGTGCTCTTCTACACGGACGGCCTTACCGAATCGACGCGCGACATCGTGGCCGGCGAGCAGCGGCTGCGCGAGGCGTTGGCCGACCCCGCGATCGCGTCGCAGCCGAACCTCGCGCAAGCGATCTACGACGACGTGCTGCGCGACGGCACGCACGACGACGTCGCGATCCTCGCGATGCGTCTCGACGGGAATCGCACGGGCAGCGCGACCGAAGTGGTGGGCCACCATTTCCGCCGCTGGGTGTTCGATACCGCGGACCACGCCACCGCGCAACGCTCGCGCGCGGTGTTCGCCTCCGTGTTGGGCGCGGGCGACATGCTCGAGGAGGACGTCTTCACCTCGGAGCTCATCTTCGGCGAGCTGCTGAGCAACGCCGTGCGGTACGCGCCGGGACCGGTCGAGGTGGTGCTCGACTTGAGCGAAGCGTCCACCGCGATCCTTCACTTTCTGGACTCCGGGCCGGGCTTCGTGCTGATGCCGCGGCTGCCGTCCGATCTGCTGAGCGAGCGCGGCCGCGGCCTGTTTCTGATCTGGTCGATGTCGGAAGATTTCAACGTCACCAAACGCGCGGACGGCGGCGCGCACGCGCGCGTCGTGCTGTCGCCGCGGCGCAAGCGCCGTTTCGAGGGCGGCGCGCGAGCCGACGCGGTGGGTTCGGCCGACACCGTCCCGTGAGCGTCCGAGCGGACTTCGAGCGCGACGGGTTCATCGTGTTGCCGAACTTCAAATCGCCTGCGGACGTCGCCGCACTACGCGCCCGTGCCGCGGAGATCGTCGGCGCGTTCGATCCCGCGGAGTCGACCGCGATCTTCACCACGCGCGACGAATCGACGAAATCAGACGCGTATTTCCTGACGTCGGGCGACAAGGTCCGCTGTTTCTTCGAAGAGGAGGCGTTCGACGAGTCGGGCGCGCTGCGCCAGCCCAAGGAGCTGTCGATCAACAAGATCGGCCACGCCATGCACGACCTCGACCCCGTGTTCGAGCGCTTCTCGCGCGATCCGCGGCTGCACGGCCTCGCGCTCGAGCTCGGCCTCGCCGAACCGCGCGTGTATCAAAGCATGTACATCTTCAAACAGCCGCGGATCGGCGGCGAGGTGCGCTGGCACCAGGACGCGACCTACTTCGACACCGACCCGATCAGCGTGACGACGCTCTGGTTCGCGCTCGAACGTGCGGATCGAAGCAACGGCTGCCTGTGGGTGCAGCGCGGCGGTCACCGTACGCCGCTGCGCGAGCGGTTCGTGGTCGACGGCGGCGGCAGCCGGCTGGAGCGCATCGATCCGACGCCGTGGCCGTCGCGCGACGTCGCGGAGGCCGTCGAGGTGGAGGCGGGAACGCTAGTCGTCATGCACGGACGGCTCCCGCACTACAGCGCGCCGAACCGCTCCGCAACGTCGCGGCACGCGTACACGCTGCACGCCGTCGACGCGCGCACGCGCTACTCGCCCGCCAACTGGCTGCAGCGCGACGCCGCGTTCCCCGCGCGCGGTTTCATCTAGAGAGCGGCGCGATGCACGATACGAGCGCGTCGACGTTCAGCTTCACCAACGACGGGATCGAGATCGTCGGCGAACAGCGGCTCCCGGCCGCCGCACCGAAGGCGGCCGTCGTGATCGCGCACGGCATGGCCGAGCACGCGGCGCGCTACGGCCGCTTCGCCGGCGAGCTGGCAGCCGGCGGCTATGCGGTCTACGCGCCCGATCATCGCGGGCACGGGCGCACCGCCGGCGGAGACGACCGCTTGGGCTGGGCCGGCGGCGACGGCTGGAACGGAATGCTGCGCGATCTCGACCGGCTCTCGGCGCTCGTCCGCGAACGTCATCCGCACGTTCCGCTCGTCCTGTTCGGGCACAGCATGGGATCCGTGCTGGCGCAGCGCTTCGCGGAGCTCCACGGCGACCGCCTCGCGGGATTGATCCTTTCCGGCACGTTCGGCGCCGCGCCGAACATCACGGCCGGGATCGCCGTCGCGAGCGTGCTTCGGATGCTGCGCGGCGACCGTGCGCCGTCGCCGTTGCAGCGCACGATGTTTGCCGGTTTCAACAAAGGCTTCACGCCGCAGCGCACGGGCTTCGAATGGCTCAGCCGCGACGACGCCGAGGTGCAGAAGTACGCCGACGACCCGCGCTGCGGGTTCACGTTCTCGAACCGCTTGCTGGTCGAGATGCTGCGCGGCTACGCCGAGACGTGGAAGCCCGCGAACGAGCGCCGCATCCCCATCGCGCTACCGGTTCTGTTCTTCTCCGGCGCGCTCGACCCGGTCGGCGCGAACACGCGGGCGGTCACCGCGCTCGCAGAGCGCTATCGCGCGCTGGGCCTGCGCGACGTGCAGGTGACGTTCTATGCGGGCGCGCGCCACGAGACGCTCAACGAGACGAACCGCGACGAGGTGGTGCGCGACGTCCTCGCCTGGCTCGACGCGCACGTCTAGGATAAGACGAGCGCCGGTCGAACCCGGTTCGCTGGGGTTCAACCGTAGGTTTCTCACGAAAGGGGTGCGCTCGTGGACGATCCTTCGCTCCTATTCGTCAGCGACGATCCCGAGAAGTTCACGGCGCGCGGCCGGCTGTTCCAAGCCGCCTTGCCGCACGACGATCGGGTCGCGCGGATTCTTTTCGACCACGTGAACAATGCGACGGGACCAATGCGCGTCATCGTGGCGATCGCCAATACCGGCGGCGCCGGCGGAACGTTCGCAATTGCCGGGTTCGACGCCGGCCCGGGTCGCGGCATCGACGGACGAAACGGTCTGCAGGTCGGTCATGTCGCGACCAGCGGATTTCTGCGGGCACGCCTGCTCGCGCCCGGCGGGAGCATCACCGAACACACGCTCGCCCCAGGTGCCTCGTACGTCGTCTCCTCGCGCGTACTGCAGCCGTTTTCCGCGACGCCGAAGAAAGACGGGGAGTGCACCGCCGGGATCTACGACTTCTTCGCGCTGGACGGCGGCACGACGTACGAGTTGCGCACGATGGCCGTGGACCCGGCCGCCAACGAAACCGCATGGGACGCGCTCAGGCCGGCTGCGAATCCCGAACCGGCCAACCGAAGCGGCGTGTTCGACATCGCGGGTGCCGGCGCCGAACAAACGATCGGCTTCGGCGCGACGGCGAAATTCGGCGACAAGCAATACGCCCGCGTCCCTGAATTCGATTCGTCGGGGCAGAAGCCGTACGAAGGTGAGTACGGTGTCCTCCAGCGCTTCACGTGCGAAATCGGCGACACGGAGCGTGCCTTCCTCTATCAATTTACCGGTGCGCCCGGTGCCACCGCATCGTACATCGTCGACGGGCGGACGCTGCTCGGCTCGCATCAGTTCTTACCGGGTCAGCCGCCCGACAAGGTGGTCGAGCTCACGGCCCCGTCGACGAGCATCCTCACGATGGCGGAGATCAATTCATCGCTGCCCGTAAGCTTGAAGGTCGATGCGGACAACCCCGAGCTCGCCGATGGCGGTTCACCGGGCGCGAAAGTGTTCGTCGTCGCCTGAGGCCGGGCGGTTAATCCAAGAAGATGTCTTCCCCGAGCGGGGTTCCCGGCACCATCGCGTAGCCGGCGAAGTCGCTGACACCGTGCGCGCGCAGGACGTCCTCGTCGATGTAGGTGTTCCCGGTGTTGCCGCGCGCGTCGCTGTCCAGGATGACGTAGGCGGCGTCGGCGACGATCTCGGGTTTGCGTGACGCGCGGATCACCGCGTCGCCGCCGAGCAGGTTCTGCACGGCCGCGGTCGCGATGACGGTCTTGGGCCACAGCGCGTTAGCGGCGATCCCGCGCTCGCGGAACTCCGCCGCGAAGCCGAGCGTCAGCAACGTCATACCGTACTTCTTGAACGTGTACGCAGGTGCGCTCCCTACCCACTTCGACTTCAGCGAGATCGGCGGCGACAGCGTGAGCACGTGCGCGTTGGACGCCTTCTCGAGGTGCGGCAGCGCCGCGCGCGTGACGAGGTACGTCGCGCGCGGGCCGATCGCCGTCATGAGATCGAACGCCTTCGCATCGACCTGCGCCGTGCCGCCGAGCCGGATCGCGCTCGCGTTGTTCACGACGACGTCGATGCCGCCGAACCGCTCGACCGCGGCCGCGACCGCTTGCGCGATCTGCGCCTCGTCGCGGACGTCGCAGTGCACTGCCAGCGCCTTGCCGCCCGCGGCTTCGATCTCGGCGGCGGCGGTGTGAATCGTCCCCGGCAGCTTCGGGTGCGGCTCCACCGTCTTCGCCACGACCACGATGTTCGCGCCGTCGCGCGCGGCGCGCAACCCGATCGCCAACCCGATGCCGCGGCTGGCGCCCGTGATGAACAGTGTCTTGCCGGCGAGGCTCATCCGCGCGCGCCGCGCGTGAAGAACGCGCTCATCGCAGCGCGCGCCTCGTCCGAGGCGAGCCGCTCGCGAAAGGCCATGCCCTCGCGCTGGATCGCGGCGACGATCGTGTCGCGGTCGTAGGTCACGAGCCGCTTCGTCGCGCGGACGGCTTCGCGCGGCTTCGCGGCGATCGCGCGCGCCGCCGCTTCGGCGTGCGCGTCGAGCGCGTCGTCCGCGACGACCTTGGTGACGATGCCGTCCGCGTACGCCTGTTCCGCGGAGAGCGGCTCGCCGAGATACAGCGCGCCGCCGGCATGCGCGCGCCCGATGCGGCGCGGCAACAGCACGCTGCTGCCGGCTTCGGGCACGAGCCCGAGGTCGACGAACGGCACCTTGAACTTCGCGGTCGGCGACGCGTAGACGAGATCGCAGTGCAGCAGCATCGTCGTGCCGATCCCGACGGCGTTACCCCGAACCGCGGCGACGATCGGCACGTCCGTCGTCGCGAGACCGATCAAGAAGCGGAACACGGGCGCGTCGTCACCGTGCGGCGGCTGGTCGAGGAAGTCGCGCAAGTCGTTGCCTGCAGTGAACGTGTCGCCGCGCGCGCCGATCAGCAGCGCGCCCACGTCGTCGTGCGCGGCCGACGTCACGGCGTCGGCGAGCACCGCGTACATGGCGGCGGTCAGCGCGTTCTTCTTGTCCGGGCGGTCGAGGACGACGTGACGAACGCCGTCGCGGTCCTCCACGGAGATGCCGATGGAGATCATCCGGCGCACTCCGCGCGATACCGTACTGTTCCCTTTCGTCGCCGAGGAGAACGAGGCGACCGGGCGAACCGGTCGCCCATGAATGGCCGCCGATTGTACTCCGGCATGGCCGGAACAGCCCTAGTCGTCGCGATGTGCGGGCCCGCTTCGATCGTGAGCGGTCAGACGCAGCCGAGCCCGGCACCGGCGTCGCGTGCCCAGGAGAACGCTGCGATCGTCACGCCGCTCGCCGAGATCGGGCGCGTTCGTTCCCGGACCCCGTATTGCGGCGCGCTCGCCCGCGCACGGTCGGGGATCGACTCGGCGATCACGTTCGAGTACAGCATGCCGATCCTGGCGAACGATCTGCGGCGTTTTCGGCTGGACTCGTATCTCACCAAGGCGCAGTCGCTCAAGAAGACCGAGCGCGATCTCACCGGATTGTGGAACCTCGCGGTCGCCGGTCGCGACGACGTGCGTGCGCTGCGGGCCGCGGCCAACGCCGAAGGCGTCGACGAACAAAAACGCCGGGAGATGATCGACTTCGCCGATGCGCTCGACGGTGCGAAGGCGCGGCAGATGATGCTCGCCAAGTCGCTGGCCCGCGTCGTTGCGGTGCTGGCGGAAACCCCGGTGCGCGACATCGCCAACAACGAATCCGACAATGCCGGCGGGAACGCACTTGCGTGGAAAGCCCTCGATCAGCACCCGTCCGCGCCGACGGACGGCGTTCCGCCGGTTCCGTCCGGAATGGTCACGGGCGGGCGAACGACTGACGACCAGCAAGATCACGAGCGTTTGCAAGGGCTGTTCGCCACGCTTCCTGCGGAAGACTGGATTCGCAAGGACCTCAAAGAGGCCGCGCAGCACGGCAGCAACGCGATGCGCCTCGGCGGTTGCGCGGCGAACAACTAGGCGCGTAACGCGCCGTACGGTCAGATCAGGCGCTGGCCGTGCGCGAAGGCCGGTAGAGGTGCGCCGAGCCGAACACCGGCAGGCCGCCGACGATCGTGGACAGCACGCGGTGTTCGTCGCTCCACACCGAGAGGTCGGCGCGCTTGCCGGGCTCGATCGTCCCGAGCTCGTGGTCGAGATTGAGCAGCCGTGCCGGACTGCGCGTCGCGTTGACGACCGCGGTCTCGAACGGGATCTCGGCGTAGACCATCAGGTTGCGCACCGCTTGGTCCATCAGCAGCGCGCTGCCTGCGATCGTGCCGTCTTCGGCGCGCACCACACCGCCTTCGATGCGATATCCGCTCCCGGCCGGCGGCATGTTGTCCGTCGTCAGCACGAGGCGGTCGTGCAGCGTGCGGTATAGCAAATCGACCATCGGCGGCGACACGTGGTAACCGTCGCAGATCAGCTGCACCGTCGTGCGCGTCTCCTGGATGAACGCGGCGAGGATGGACGGATCGCGATGATCGAGCGGCGGCATCGCGTTGAACGCGTGCGTGACGGTGCGGAAGCCGAGCCCGATCGCCAGCATCCCTTCGCGATACTTTGCGGCGGTGTGGCCGACCGAGCACACGATGCCTTGATCGTAGAAGAAGCGCGCGATCTCGTCGACGCCGTCGACTTCCGGCGCCATCGTCACCATGACGAGCGCGCCGCGGCACGCCTCGACCATCTCTTGCGCGCGCTCCAGCGTCGCGGGAACGATCCACTCGGCACGGTGCACGCGCCGGAACTTCGGGTTGAGGAACGGCCCTTCGAAGTGGATGCCCAAACACCGCGCGCCGATCGGATCGCCCGCTTCGACGAGCTGGTTCGCCGCTTCCGACACTTCCGCGCCCGCATGCATCATCGATTCCCACGGCGCCGTCATGACGCCGGCGAGATAACCGGTCGCACCTTGCCGTGCGTACGCTCGCGACGCGACTTCGACCGCGTTGCCTTGATCGCGGTTGAACAGCAAGTCGTCGGCGCCGTTCGTGTGTACGTCGATCAGGCCCGGTGCGATGATCGCGCCGTCCGGTGGCCGGAGATCGGTCGGGCCGTCTTCTGGGAGCAGCCTGGCAATACGCCCGCGGTTCACGGCGAGCCGACCGTGCGTCAGCGTACCGTCGCCGAGCGCGAGTCGCGCCGGCCCGAGGATATAAGTGTCGGACACGTTCGGTTCGATTCGGGCACGGCGGGTGGCCGACCCCCTTTGCGAACGCGTTCTAACGACCGCCGAACAGGCGCTTGAGGAGCGACCCACGCTCGCTTGCTGCGGGCGCAGCGACCGCCGGAACGGACGTCGCGAGCCGCTCGACTTCGGCGCGCTCGCGCTCGCCGCGCGCGAGCCGCGCCATGTGCTCTTCCGCGTGCGCCTCGAGCGTCGAGCGAAGCGCGACGAGCTCGTTCCACCCCGCCGGCGCGCGGCCCGCTTCGACCGCTTCGCGGTACTCCAGCGTCGACGTCGTGAAGATGCGTTGCGGCACGATCGCGCGTTCGCGCAGGTAGCGGTCGGCAAGCATCACCACGTTGCGGCGTTCGGCGGAGTCCTCGTGATCCGCCATCGTGTGCACGAACGTGATCGGCTTCGCGCCCTGCGCGATCGTCCCATACAACGCGAGCTCGCGGTCGGAGAGCTGGCGCGAGAACAGCGCGACGATCTCGCTCGCCGATTGCGCAGCCGCGCGCACGATCTCGTTCGCGAGCGGAAAGCCCGAGTCGAACGCGGGCGTGTGCACGAGCACGAGCTGGCGGGGCAGCGTCCACGGAGTCTCGATCAGCAGCGGCGTGCGCGTCGCTGCGTCGAGGGCCTCGTTCAGCGCGATCTCGTTCCAGCCCGCGTCGTCACCGAGCGCGTACGCACGGTGGCGCTCGCCGTAGCGCACGTGCACCGGAAAGTGCATCTCGACGTCGGCGCCTTCGTCCGGCAGCACGCGCGTCCCGGCGATCGCGTTGATCAGGCTCGACTTGCCGCGCTTGAACGCGCCCAGCACGGCGATGCGCCAGCGCTCCGGGCGCAAGCCGTGCTCGTAGGTGTGCGGGTCGAACCGCGCGGTGCCGGCGGGCGCGACGCGCTCGCGGCCCGCTTGCGGATCCAGCGGCACCGCCGGATCGGCCAGCTCGGCGCGCTCGGCGCGGCTTTCGCGCGCGAACGCTTCGGTGCGCGTCTCGATGCGCGTCGCGAGCGCGCGAGCGGCATCCGCGCGCTCGCGCGCGGCGCGCGCGGCGGCGGTCCGATCCGTCGCGTCGGCGTGCGCGGCGAGCGCGCGGTCGAGCGGGCCGATCGCCTCGGCTCGCACGCGCGGCGCGAGCGCCGCGATGCGCGCGCCGAGCCCGCGCGCGATCGTCTCGACACGCGTCGTGATGTCGTCGATGTAGCGCGCGAGCTCGGCGTCGAACGCGGCGTAGATGCCGGCGTCGAGGTCGGCGAGCAGCTCACGCTTCATGTACGCGCCGTGCGGCGCGGCGGCGAACCGGCGCGCGATCGCGTCGACCAAGCCGACAGCCGGGCCGCCGAGCGCGCCCAACACGATCGAGCTGCGCAGGCCGGTCTCCAGGTCGGTGCTCCACGCGCCGCTCGACGCATCGGCCCCGAACGCGTGCGCGGCATCTTCCGTAACGGGCAGCCGCTCCGCGGCGACCGCGTCGAGCAGCGGCGCGAGGACGTGCTCGCCGTCGGCGTTGCGCGCCGCCGCCACCACCGACGCCGATGCGCCCTTGGCGTCGTCGCGCAGGCGCTTGGCGACGAACTCCGCGGCGTCGCCCGCGAAGCGCCCGACGGCCGTGGCGAGCACGTCGTCGACGAGAATGTGCAGCTTCGCGCGATCGCGCAACCGCGCGACGTCGGCGATGTCGAACGCGCGCGTCAGCGTGCGCGCGAGCGCGGCACGCATCGCTTCGCCGCGTGCGCGTATCTCCGACGCCAAGTTCGCGCCCGCGCCGTCGAGGCGTGCGCGTGCGCCGGCGGCCTCGGCGTCGAACGCGTCGAGCGCCGGGGCGATCGCGGCGCGGCGCGCGTGCAGCACGTCCGCGGGCGTCTCGAGCGCGTCCGCATCGAACGCGAGCGCGTCGGCGGCGCGGGTCGCAACGCGGCGTGCCTCCGCCGCCGCGCGGCGCAGCCGCGAGCGGCCGGTGGTCGCGACGAGCGACGCGTCCAGCGCGCCGAGGAACTCGCGGAAGCGGCTCTGCGCGATCAGCGCGTCGTCGTGCGTGAGCAGTCCTTCGGCGTACTCGCGCGCGGAGAGCGGAAACACGGGCGTGCCCGGCGCGTGCTTCGCCGCTTGCGCGACGATGCGCTGCGCCGCGATCTGCCACGCTTCACCGTCCGCGTCACCGTCAGCGCGTCGCACGGTCTGCCGCATGCGCCACAAGTCGATCTTCGTCTGCACGATGAACACCGACTCGATGTAGCGGCGCACGATCCCCAAGAACGACGCGTCGCCTTCGGTGAACGGCTGCTGCGTGTCGATCAGGTAGAGCACCGCGTCGGCGCCCGGCAGATACGAGAGCGTTGCACGGCGGTGCGCCGGATTGATCGACGCGAGCCCCGGCGTGTCGGCGACGACGAAGCCGCTTTTCAAGAACGCGGAGTCGACGGCGATGCGCACGAGGACCGGCGCGCCGGCGTCCTGCTCGTCGGTCGCGTCGTGCAGCTTGCCCTCTTCGCCGACCGCGATGAACCGTGCTAGGCGGCCGAGCGGGATGCGCTCCTCGCGCCCGTTCGCGTATACCGCCGCCGCCGACTCCTCGGGCGCGTACGTCAGCTCGGTGATCGTCGCGGTCGACGGGTTGATGTCGGTCGCCAGCAGGCCGGCGATGCGCTTGCCGCCGGGGCGCTCTTCGAATTCCACTTTGCCGAGCAGCGCGTTGAGCAGGAACGACTTGCCGCTCGAGAACTCCCCGACCACCGCCAGTACGAAGCGGCCGTCGCGCAGACGCGTCGTCGTGCGCGCGAGCGCCTGCGCGTCGTCGGATTCGTCGTGCCGGCGTGCGGACTCGGCGCCGACGAGCTCGCGGAGCTCGTCCAGACACGCGGCGACGTCGTCGCGCGCGCTTCGATAGCGTTCGAGTGGATCGATCACGCGGCGCTCACGCGGGGCCGCTTCGCGAACGGTTCGCCGTCCTCCCCGAAGGCCGGTTCGCCTGCTGAAGGAACCCGCGACGGAGGACGTCTATCTCATCACCGCGGTGCGATGCTGCGCCGCGAGGGGAACACAACGTGAAGCATGACGCCGCGACGGTCGACGCGCGCTACAAACGGCAGTTCGCCGTTCGCGCCGGCTACTTGCCCAAGAAGCGAGAAGCGCTCCACGACTGGCATGCGCACATGCAGACGACGGTCGCCGGGGTCAAGGCGCTGGGCGAGGTGCGGATCCGCAGCGATTCCGTTCGCGAACTGGGCCGGCTGATCGAGCGGGATCCGATGGTGCGCATGTACGTGCACGAGATGCTCGAGCAAGTGCAGCTGCTCGCCGGCGTGCCGCCGACGCCCGAAACCGTCGAGGAGCTGCTGATCGCGCTCGACCACATCACGCGCATGGCGCCGTACTACGACACGCACAGCGTCGCGTTCCCGATGTCGGCGTTGTTCTCGTACATGATGATGACCGACGCCGGCGAGGCGATCTTCCGCAACGCGGCGTTCAACGAGGCGATCCGGCAGATCCTCAAGGAGTGGTGCCGGTACTTGGACTCGCCGGAGAGCCGGCACACGCTCAACCAGGGCCCGCACGGTTGGCTGTCGCCGTTCGCATATCAGGACATGAAGCTGTACGAGTTCGTGACCGAGCGGTCGGACCCGCACTGGGGCTGGAAGTCGTACAACGATTTCTTCCACCGCGCGATCAAGCCGGAGGCACGGCCGATCGCGGGTCCGGACGATCCCACCGTGATCGTGTCGGCCAACGACGGCCACCTGCTCACGATCGCGCGCGGCGTCAAGCGGACGGACCAGTTTTGGCTCAAGGGCGAACCGTACTCGCTGGCCGACATGCTGGACCACGGCGCGTACGTCGACCGCTTCGTGGACGGCTACGTGTTCCAGTCGTTCTTGAGCGGCGCGAACTACCACCGCTGGCACGCGCCCGTCGACGGCACCGTGGAAGAGGCGTACGTGGTGAACGGCTTGCAGTTCAGCGACGCGGAGTCGGCGGGGCCCGATCCCGGTGCCGACTTGGCCGAAGGCTATTACGCGTCGGTGAACACGCGCGGCCTGGTGTTCATCAAAGCCGGCAACACGGCGATCGGCACGGTGTGCGTCATCCCGATCGGCATCACGGAGATCTCCTCGGTGGAGATTACGGTGAAGGCCGGCGACAAGGTCCGCAAAGGCGATCAGCTCGGCTATTTCAGCTACGGCGGATCGACGTTGGCCTTGGTGTTTCAACACGGTGCGATCGATCATTTCACCGCGCCCGATCCGCTGAAGGGATCGTTCGACCCGGGCGACGGGCCGCCGATCCAGGTGAACGCTCAGATCGCCGTCGCCAAGGTGTGATTGCGCCGCGAGGCGCTAGCCGTGAATGACGGCGAGCGCCTCGTCGCGGTGTTTCTCCATGAACGCGAGGGTGTCGCCTTCGACGTTGAGGCGCAGCACCGGCTCGGTGTTCGACTTGCGCACGTTGAGCCACCAATCGGGGAACTCGATCGTCACGCCGTCGAGGTGATCGATCTTGCCGTCCTTGAAGTGTTCCTCGAGCGCGTGCATCTCGCGGTCGGCGTCGGCGACCGGCAAGTTGATCTCGCCGGAGCGGAAGCGCGTGTTGTACGGCGCGATCGCTTCGGTGATCGAGCCGTCGATCTCGCTGAAGAGGTCGAGGCACTGCAAGAGCGCGATCATCCCGGAGTCGGCGAACCAGTTCTCGCGGAAGTAGAAATGCCCGCTGTGCTCGCCGCCGAACGGGATGTTCTCCGCGCGCATCTGCGGCTTGATCAGCGAGTGCCCGACCTGCGAGCGCACGGGAATGCCGCCGTGTTTGATGACGGCCTCGGGGACGCTGCGCGAGCAGATCAAATTGTAGAGGATCTTCGAGCCCGGGTACTTCTTGAGCGTCGCGACGCCCACGGCGGCCGTGACGATGCTGCCGTCGGGAAACCCGCCCTTCTCGTCGACGAGAAACATGCGGTCGGCGTCGCCGTCGAACGCCGCCCCGAGATCGCACTGGTTCTCCAGCACCGCTTTGCGCAGCGCGAGCTTGTTCTCGTCCTCGATCGGCGACGCCGGATGGTTCGGGAACGTCCCGTCGAGCTCGAAGAAGAGCGGGATCACCTCGCACTGCGGCAGGTACTTGAACACGTACGGCACCGTGAGCCCGGCCATCCCGTTGCCCGCGTCGATGGCGATCTTGTACGGCTTGATCTTGGCGACGTCGCGGATGAACGACACGCAGTGCTTGCCGAAGTCGTCGAGCACCTCGCGCGAGCTTACGCTGCCCTTGCCGCCGGCATACTTGAAGTCGCCGGAGACGGCGAGGTCGCGCACGTCACCCAGGCCGGTGTCGAGCGAGATCGCCTGCGCCTGCTCGCGGCAGAATTTGAGCCCGTTGTACTGCGCGGGGTTGTGCGAGGCCGTGATCATCACGCCGCCGTCGAAGCCGTAGTGACCGACCGCGAAGTAGAGCGCGTCGGTGGAGATCAGCCCGATGTGCGTGACGTCGGCGCCGCCGTCGGTCGCACCGCGCGTGAGCGCCGCCTGCAGCTCTTCGCCCGACGGGCGCATGTCGCGGCCGATGCAGATGTTCGTGCGACCGAGGGCCTGCACGAACGCGCGTCCGATCCAGTACGCGACCTCGGGCGTGAGCTGGCTGCCGACGATCCCGCGGACGTCATAGCTCTTGAAGATCGACGTGTCGAACGCGTTGGGCATACCCGGTCGGCTTTCGGAGCGCAAAACGCCGCCACCTACGGTGGTGCCGCCGGGCGCCGCGGCATGAATCGCATGGCGCGCGGGCACTGGACCTCGCGTGCGGGGTTCGCAAGCCGGCTTCACGCTCATCGAAATCCTCATTGCAACGGCGCTGTTCGCGGCCGTCGCGTTCGGCGCGTTCGAGGTCGTGCGACAGCTCGTCGTGAACGCGCGCCAGCTCACCGCACGTCACGTCGCGTACGCCGCGCTGGAGCGATTCACGGCGCAGCTGCGGGCGGAGGCGCGCAGCGCGACCGCGATCTGGATCAGCGCGCCGAGTGCCGGCGCGGGTCACGACGACTGCGTGCAGCTCGATTTCTTCACCGCCGACGCGGCGGGCCCGAAATTCTGGAGCTATCGCAATTTCCCCAACCACACGAGCGCCGACACGATCGCAGGCGACGCGCTGGTGCGGCTCGCGGCGGCGTCGCCGATCGCGCCGTGCGACGCCGCGCAGGCCGGCGCCGTCGTCCTGACGCACGTGCGCGGGCCGTTGTCCGTTACGACGGTCGCGGCCGACGCGCTTGCGGCGCAGGGCGACTCGCCGTTCGTCGCGACGAGCGTTCCGGCGACGGCCGCGATTTCGCTCGGCGTGCTCGACGCGAGCGGCGCGCCGGTGCGCGGCGGCAACACCGTCATCGAGCTCGAGCTCGACACCGACGACGGCTCGCGCGTCGTAGACCTGTTGCCCGGCGTGTTTCCGAACGGGTTCACCGAGGTGCTGCGCTACACGTGCAGCGAGCGCTGCGACGTCGGGCACGACACCGCCGCGCCCAAGACCTTGACGAGCTGTACGCTCGCGTGGCAGCCGGGTTGGAGCACGTACGTGCCCTGGGGCGATTACACGACGAACGCCGACGGTTCGTTGTCGTTTCCCGGCGGCTGGTTCATCGCGGGGACGTTCGCGTTCACTTACACGGGGACGCGCACGTCGGACGGCGGTACGGACACGCTCGCGAAGCCGTACGCCGCGACGAACTGGGATGCGGCGCGCGACTACGCGGCGTTTCCGCCGGATCGCGCGGCGGCCGACGGCTCGCGCGCCGGCAGCTTCGTGCCGTGGGACGTGCGGGCCGAGGCGCCCGCCGCGTGGCTCGCGGACTTCGCGCCGTACCTCGCGGCGGGCGAGCGCGCACCGCTCGCGGCCGAGCAGCAGCGCTGCGACGCCGTGCAAGCGCAAGGAGCACGCGGTGGATTCTACGCGAACGGATGAGCGCGGCTTCACGCTGCTCGAGGTGCTCGTGTGCGTCGCGCTCCTGGCGATCGTGAGCGCGGCGACGTTCGGTGCGTTCGCGGCGGTCGCGCGGAACGCGACGCCGGGAATTGCGCGCGACCTCGCGCTGATGACGGGCGAAAACGCGCTCGCGCGGGCGCGCGCTGCGGTCGCGTACGCGTCGTCGCCGTCGCAGGACGCCAGCGCGCTGCTCGGCGCGCGCACGTGGGCGTTGCGCCCCGGCGAGACCAGCTACGTCGCGGGCGCGCAGCTTCGCGCGAGCGCGACGTGCGGCGATGCGACGCCGCGCCTGCTGCGGTTGCCGGTCGCGGCGACGTACGACGCGGCGAACGAGCGCTTCACCGTGGTCGTGACGTATCCGCGCGATCCGTGCCAAGTCGCGAGCGACGGCACCATTCCGGCCGGCGACGCCGCGACGGTCACGCTGGCCGAAACGCTGCCGCCGTCGGTCTATCCGCCGGGCCAGTCGATTCATCGCGACGTCGCGCCGCCGGCTCGGATGTAGCGTGCTCGGTACGACGCTCTGGTTCGTGGTGGCCATCGGCCTGGTCGCCGTCGCGCTGATGGACGGCGCGGCTGCCTTCGGGCGCGCGGGTGTCCAGGCCGCGGCGGACCACGCGCTCGACGCCGCGATGCACGACGCGGTCGCCGACTACCAGAACCGGCTGCAGGCCGCGGGCGAGCAGGCCGGGACGCCGGCGACCCCGTTGGAGCGAACGGTCGCGGCGTCCGCCGGCGAGGGCGCGGCTGGGTTCACGCTGGCGTACGCGGTCACGCCCACGACGCTGGCGGCGCCCGCATGCCCGCAGGCCGGCACCCCGTCGACCGGCCCGGACACGATCGCGTGGCTGCAATGCGGAGGCTTCGTCCGCGAGTCGCGCATGTCGCTGCGCGTGGCGGTGCGCGTGCTCGACGCCGCCGGCGGCGAGACGCTCGCGCGGCGCACGCAGTACGTCACGTTGCGCCTGTTCGGCGAGCCGCCGTACAGCGCGGTCGTGGGCCGCCAAGATGCGGCCGCCGGCGACCCGACGGGTGCCGGCGCGCTCGCGCCGCCGGTCCACGAGGGGGACCTCGGCGGCGATACCGTCAGCGGCACGCCGGCGGCGCCGGAAGCGAGCGCGACGCCCGCGGGGCAGAGCCCGTGGCCGGCGGGCGGGACGCTGATCCACGTCCGGTACGAATGCCACGACGGGGCCGGCCGGTGCGCGAACGCCGCCCCGCACGATCCCGACGCCGGACTGCGGCCGGGGACACGGTGGACCAATGGCAACCGGCCCGGACTGTGACGGCGCGCCGCTAAGGCGCTTTTCGCGAGGCGCCGATAGTATCAGAAGCCGGGTCACGGATGAAGGGAATCAGCATGATGCTGCACGGTTCTGCGCGCGAGGCTCGTCATGACGGACGATGACGCCCGCGCATTCTTCGCTTGGGCCGATCGCGAGCGCGCGATCACGCGCCTCATGTACGCCGGAAAGCTCGGCTTCGGCGAGCTGGCGCTGCGGCGCCAGATGAGCTACGACCGCTTACTGGCGGAGACGGCCTCGGAGCAGCGGCTGGACCTCAGCAGCAATCAATAGTCCTGCGATTTGCCCTACGGGACGACCGGCGTCAAGAACGCCGCCAGGGCCGCGTCGACGGCTACGGGCTCTTCCTCGTGCGGGAGCAAGCCGCTGTCCGCGAACGTCACCAGCCGCGCGTCGCCCGTCAGGCGCAGGAACTCGTCAGCGTTCGACCGCGGGTTGACCGCCGATGCCCGCTCACCCCAGAGCACGTCCAGCGGGATGGTGAGAAACGGCAGATCGCGCGCCACGTCGCAGTCGAGCGCGCCCCCGACGAACGCGGCGGGCACGTAGCGCGCGCCAGGCTGGTGTGTCACCGCGTAATAGTGATCGACGACCGCAGGCGTCACCTTGGACGGATCCGCGTAGACCTGCTTCCTCAAGAAGGAGCGGATCGAAGCCTTCGAAGCAAGTGCGTTGAACGCGGCCTCGCCGAGCACGGGCGACCGAAACAGCGCAGTGATCGCCGGGCCAGGTCCCTTGGGGCCTTTGTCGAGCGTCCCCCCGAGCCCGGTGGGACAGATCACGGCGAGCCGCGCGATGCGGTCGTGCACGCGCGTCGCGGCCCTGATCGCGAACGCCGCGCCCAGCGACGAGGCGACCACAGCGACCGGTTCATCGGAGAAAGCGTCGAGTGCGTCGACGATCTGTTCGACGAATAGCTCCACGTTATATGAAAGCTTCGGCTTGTCCGAAAGTCCGCAACCGATCAAATCGAAAGCGACGACGCGATGGCGCTGCGCGAGCAGCGCGAACAGATTGCGAAATTCGTACGACGAGGCGCCTGCGTAGATGCCGTGCACGAGCAGCACCGGCGGACCAGAGCCGGCTTCCGTCGCGAAGATCTCGCTGCCATGCCACGACCACGGACGGCGCGTACCGCCCAATGCGTTCGTGGGGACCGGAGCATTGCTCAGCGCGCGATTCGTCGCCGCGAGCACGCCGGTGAGCCCCGCCCCTGCGAGGAACGGCCGAACGATTTTCTTCACGCCTTCCGTACGTACCCACGAAGGACCGTGCCGCGGTCCCGTCGCAACGGCCCTTCCGTGGTCGCCCGCGTCCTCGGCGCACTTGCCCTGCTAGCCGCGGTGAGTTTTTCCGCGCAAGCGGCGCCGTGCGGCGTCTCGCCTGGGCATGCGGTGTTCCTCAAGTCGGGCGACCTCGATCCCGACGTGTTCGTGTGGGACACCAAGCAGCGCGTCATGGACTACGCCGGCGGCTCATGGGGCAGCGGCGAGGTCCTCGCGCACACGCTCCTCGCGAAGCCCGGCACGCGCGCGGTCATCGTGCAATGCACCCCGGACGCCGTCCACACCAAGGGCGGCAGCACACGCGACGCGATCGGTATCAAGCTGGTGAACGGGCCCAACAAAGGGCGGTACGGCTGGGTGACGTCGGACGACATTCACGAGGTCGCGCGCCGGTAACCGAATCGCGTTCGCCATTTGGATAGCGTGCGCAACGAAACGTAGACGCCGCGTCCAATTAAAGCGGCCATTCCGACGAACGTCGTCTACACACGTCGAGCGCAGCCGCTGATTCGTTCGCCAAATCCCTAATGCCCACGCCGTGCGCCTCCCATAAGATGAGGTCGTGGACAAGATCAGCGCCGGTGATACCGCTTGGGTATTGGCCTCCGCCGCCCTCGTCATGATCATGACGCCCGGGCTCGGATTTTTCTACGGCGGCCTCGTGCGCCGGAAAAACGTGCTCTCGACGGTGATGCATAGTTTCTTCATTCTGTGCCTCATCAGCGTGCAGTGGGTCCTGTGGGGGTACTCGCTCGCGTTCGGCCCTGATTGGAAGGGCCTCGGTATCATCGGCGATCTGTCGTGGATCGGGTTGAACGGAGTCGGGCTCAAACCGAACGCCGACTACGCGGCGACCGTCCCGCATCAAGCGTACATGGTGTTCCAACTTATGTTCGCCGTGATTACGCCGGCGCTGATCAGCGGCGCGTTCGCCGAGCGCAAGCGCTTCAAAGCGTTCGTGCTGTTCAGCTTGTTGTGGGCGACGTTCGTGTACGACCCGCTCGCACACTGGGTGTGGGGACACGGCGGCTGGCTCAACAAGATGGGCGCGCTCGACTTCGCCGGCGGCACGGTCGTCCACATCTCGTCGGGCGTCTCCGCGCTGGTCGCGGCTTGGGTGCTCGGCAAGCGCATCACGCACAAGCCGGGTGAAGACGTCGAGCCGCACGACATCCCGATGGTCGTGCTCGGCTGCGCGCTCCTGTGGTTCGGCTGGTTCGGTTTCAACGCCGGCAGCGCGCTCGCCGCGAACGGTCTCGCCGTCAGCGCGTTCGTCAACACCAACACCGCCGCCGCGATGGCCGCGTTGACCTGGCTCACGATCTCGTGGGCGCACAAGGGCGTGCCGAGCGTCGTCGGCGCGACCGCCGGTGCCGTCGCCGGACTCGTCGCGATCACGCCGGCTGCCGGTTACGTGACGCCCGCCGCGGCGATCCTCATCGGCCTGATGGTGTCGGTGGTCTGCTACGGTGCGGTGATGCTGCGCGACAAGATGAAGGTCGACGACGCGCTCGACGTGTGGGCCGTGCACGGCGTCGGCGGCACCGTCGGCGCGCTCGCCACCGGCTTGTTCGCGACGGTCGCGATCAACGCCGGCGCGTCCAACGGCCTCTTCTACGGCAACCCCAAGCAGCTGTGGATCCAAACGATCGCCGTGTTCTCGGCGTGGGTCTTCAGCGGCGTGATGACCTTTCTCATCCTCAAGTTCGTCAACATCTTCGTCCCGCTGCGCGTCACCGAGAACGAAGAAGCCATGGGCCTCGATCTTTCGCAGCATTCCGAAGTCGCCTACAGCCCCTCATAACCACAAGGAGTCGTTATCGTGGAACTCATCGCCTCAATGATCGCATTCTTCGCTCTCGTCACCGCGTGGTTCGTGCTGCCTTCGGCGCCACCGGCGACCGAAGCACGGGCGCAAAGCATCCCCGAGGCGTTGCCGACGGCGGCGTAGCGGACGCCGCTTCGCGGCAGCGTTTTCCCCACCGCAACCACGGCCGTGCGCAGCGCGAGCTCGCACGGCTTTCCTTTCTTTGTTTCCTTGAAAATCCGGAGGAGTTTTGCGAACCTTCATAGCGGCCTTGACAGCCGCATGCGCTCTGGGAACCGTCCCTGTGGCGGCGCAAACGTCACCGGCAACGTCGCCTGCGTCCCCGTCGCCAGCACCGTCGCCGACGCCCTCTCCGACGCCGACCCCGCGACCGTGGGCCGCGTCCGGATTCGCGGCGGCGTCGTACAACGCGTCGTCGCTCGGAAACGGAACCGCGGGCTTCTCGTTCGCCAACGGCGGTGCGTCCCGCACGTTCGACACGATCAGCCGCTCGCCGATGCTCAACGCGATCAACGTGCAGCTGCAGAAGAACGGCGCGCTGTTCGGTAAGGTCGAGCTCACGGCGGGTACAACCGCGAACGTGATCGCGTCGTATCCGTACGCGAACAACCCGAACGCGCTGCAGACGGCGTTCGACCTGACGAAGCTCTATGTCGGCTACAGCAGCGGCGCCTTCGCGCTGCAGGTCGGCAAGTACGAAACGCTCGCAGGCGCCGAGGTCCTCGAGGATCCCCCCAACGCGAACGTCTCGCGCTCGATCCTGTTCGGCTACGCTATCCCCTTCACGCACACCGGTGCGCGGCTGACGTACACGGTGAATCCGACACTGGCGCTCATCGCGGGCGTGAACAACGGCTGGGACAACCTCAAAGGACCGGGCGGACCGAAGACCGGCGAGCTCGGCATCGCGTACACCGGCAGCGTGATCTCGGTTGCGGCGCAAGGCTACGCCGGAATGGAACGCTATTCGAACGCGATGTGGTCGGCCACGGGCGACTCCCCGGCCGGGCACCGCGCGCTCGCCGACGTCGTGGTGACGTATCATGCGACGCCCAAGCTGACGTTCGTGGGCAACGTCGACAGCGGCCGGCAAACCGCCGTGCCCCTCGTCGACGCGATGGGTGCGCCCGTCCCGATCAAAGGCGGCCTCGGTACGGCGACGTGGAACGGCGTCGCGGGCTACGCGCAGTATCAGCTCACGGCGAAGCTGTCGGCCGCGCTGCGCGCCGAGACGTTCAACGACCATGGCGGCTACCGCACCGGCTACGACCAGCAGTGGCGCGAAACGACCTTCACGCTCGCGTACGCGCCGTCGGCTCCGGTCGTGTTCCGGCTCGAGGGACGGTCCGACCAATGGAATCACCCCGTGTGGGCCGACGCGAGCGCGTTCGGCCGCAACGCGATGCAAAGCATCGCGGCGCAAGTGCTGGTGAAGTTCTAGGTGTGGCGCGCCGCCGCACGCGGCGCGCCGGGCTCACATCCTCGCGATGTTGCGGTGGAACGCCAGTCCGTCCGGGCGAGGTTCCACCGTGACGGACACGCCGTATGCCCGCTCGATCGTCGTCGAGGTCAGCGCGCGATCGGGCGGTCCGTCCGCGAGCACGCCGCCGTCACCGAGCACGACGACGCGGTCCGCAAATGCCGCCGCCTCTTCGAGCTGATGCAGCACCGCGATCACGAGCGCGCCGCCGGCGGCTAATTCGCGCACGAGCTGCAGCGTCTCGACCGATGCCTTCAGGTCGAGATGCGATGTCGGTTCGTCGAACAAGATCACGGACGCGCGCTGCGCGATCGCGAGCGCGATCCACACGCGCTGCCGCTCGCCCGCCGACAGCGTCCCGATCTCGCGGCCGCGAAACGCCGTGAGACCCGTGCGCGCGAGCGCGTCGTCGACGGCGGTCTCGTCTTCGGTGGTCGCCTCCCACTCCCACCACCGATGGTGCGGGAATCGCGCGGCGGCGACCGCGTCCTCGACAAGGAGTGCCGCGAGCACGGGCTCCGTCGGGTCGACGAGCGCGATGCGGCGCGCGCGGTCGCGCGGATCGAGCGCGCGCACGTCCACGCCGTCCAGCGCGATCGTCCCGCGCACGGGCGCGAGCGCGCCTGCCATCGCGCGCAGCAGCGTCGTCTTGCCGACGCCGTTGGGGCCGACGACCGCGACGACGCCGCCCTCGAGCGCGAACGACACGTCACGGAGCAGCGTGCGGCCGCCGCGTGCGAGCTCGACGTGTTCGAGGACGAGCGTCATCGCATCAGATTAGGTGCAGCCCGGCGCGGGTCCGAAGCACGCGCCCGTATCGTGGTACGCGCCTTGCACCATCTCGCCGTTGATGGTCGAGCCCGGCGCACCCGACACGCTGCCGGATACGAGCGCACCGGCGGCCGGCGCGACGTTCGGGAACAGCGTGGCGCCGGTGATCAGCTTCATGGTGACGTTGCCGCCGCCCGGCGTGAGCTTGATGCGCGGCGAGGTGCCGGGCGTCGCGCTGGTGAGATCTTCCGGCGACCGCGGCCCGTTGAACCGCAAGTTCCACGTTGCGCCGCCGGGGACGGCCACCGTGGTGAGCCCGTCGAGCAACACGTTCGACGAGAACACGAAGCGCGAATCGCTCGACGCGGAGTTGCGCGCCGCGAGGGCCCCGGCGAACTCGCCGTAGATCTGAGCGAAGGGCTCACCGTTTGCTTCGGACTGGATCGGCGACACGTTCGCGCCGTTCGCCGGCGAAGCCGAAAGGTCGCCGTACACGCGGTGCAGCGCGGCATCCCCGCCGAAACGGTCGTAAAGATAGCGCGCGAGCAGGTAGGCGCCGCCGTAATTGCCGGCCGTCGAGCGGAAGAACCCGAACGTCGTGCCGTTCCCGAGCGGGTCTGCGTCGTACCCGGCAAACGCCGTGAGCGAGAAGTTTCCCGGCGTGTACATGTACTCGAATGCGAGCACCCGCGAGTCCGGCGACTGCGGTGGGTTCGCACCCGTTCCGAGAACGAGGTCCTCGGCGAGCATCGAATCGCCTTCGTCGACGAACGAATCGTCGAAGACGCCCCGGGTGCCGCCTGTGACGAGATCGGGCACGAGCACTTTGTTGAGTGCGTGCAGATAGTGCTGGAACTCGTGCGGCAGGGAGCGCGGCATGTCTTGCGTGCGCCAGTAGGTCTCGTCCGGGAGGTTGCCGGTGCCGTACTTGTCGGTGCCGATGACGAACATCGGCAGCGTGTTGCTGGGAACGTGCGGATGCGAGGAACAGTTGATCTCTTGATCGTTGAGGTCGTTGGCGAAATCGAAGTAGCCGCCCTCGCCCGTGTTTTCCAGCGCGTTGGTTACGAGGATGCTGATGTGCGCATCGGTTCCGCTGAGATCGACCCCCCGCTGGTACGGCGGAAACGTCGTCGAAGTGAGCGGCGTCCCGTTGGCGTCACACTGTTGATAGACGTTGCCGCTCGTACCGAGCCCGGCGTTGAATGCCGGGGCGAACGCGGCCGTCTCGCGCGCGAAGTCGGCGTCGAACGTCGTCGCGGTCGCGTTCCAGTCGGTCTGCGTGAGGTTGTAGGTGACGTCGATCTTGTCGTCGACCCACACGTACGTGTGCGCCCCGATCGCTTTGAGGTGCGCGGGGTTGTCGATATAGCACGACGTGCCGACCGCGATCTGCGGCGGCGTGCACGTGCCGCCCACGCCGGTGATCGTTCCCTGCTGGATGTGGAACGTACGCTGCGTGTTGAGCGGGATGTCGCTGACGTGGCGGTCGCTCTGCACGCTGCGGCCGCCTTGCACGACGGTGAGCGTCGACCGGCCGTGGAAGGGTTGCAGCGCCGACGTACGCGGGTCGAGATGCGGACGGAACGGCAGAACCGCGTTCGTGCCTTCGCGTGCGGCGGCGCTCGCGATACGGGCCGTGGACGTCGACGACGTCACGCCGGCGGCGCTCTCGCTGGCAGTCACGGTGTACTCGATCAGCGTGAAGCTGCTCCCGCTCGGCCGTCCGGGCGTGTCCGCGCTTTGAATCACGAACGTTCCGTCGGCCGACGCGCCGAGCATCGAAGACGAGGCGAGATTTCCGGGGTTCGCCGGTACCTGCACGACCCCGGCGGCGCCTTTGACGAAGGTCGACGCCGGCGTAGCCGTCACGACGGGCGTAACGGGAGTCGATCCGCCGCCGCCGCCTCCACCGCCGCACGCCGCGAGCGCCGCGGCAGCGAACACAGCGAGCGCGAGAGCCGGTCGTACCGCATGCAACGTCATCCGGCACCAGTACGCCCGCAGCAGGATTTTCACCCGTCTCCTTCAGGCATAGGCGCGTGCGGTACCGCGCAGATAGAGTACCAAGAATGTCGGTACGCCGACGAAAGCGAGCAGCACGCCGAGCGGAATCTCCGCCGGCGCCGCGACGGTGCGCGCAAGCGCGTCGGCGAGAACGACGAGCGACGCACCGGTCAAGATGCTCGCCGGAACGAGCACACGCAAATCGGCGCCGACGACGCGGCGCGCGAGATGCGGCACGATCAATCCGACGAACCCGAGCAATCCGGCGAGCGCGACCGCCGACGCGGTGAGCAGCGTCGCCGCGATCAGCAGCGCCCACTGCAAGCGCGTGACGTCGACGCCGAGCGCCGCGGCGCGTCCTTCGCCCAGCCGCAGCACGTTGAGCGCGGGGATGGTCGCCGCCCCGATCGCGACGCCCAGCAGCGCTTCGGGTGCCGCGGCCGCGAGATCGTTCCAGCCGCGTCCCGCAAGCGAGCCCGCGAGCCACGCGAGGATCGCTTCGCTCGCCGTGCCGCGCGCGAGCCGTTCGATCGCCAGCGTGATGAAGGCGGAGAGCAGCGCCGAGAGCGACACGCCGGCGAGCACCAGCCGTTCGGGGTCGAGCCGCGGGCCGCGCCGCGCGAGCACGGCGACGAGCACCGACGTCGCGAGCCCCGACACGAACCCGAGCGGCGGAACGAGGGCGGGTGCGATCCCGATCGTCGTCGCGATCGCGATCGACGCGCCCGCGCCGCTCGACACGCCGGTGAGATAGGGATCGACGAGCGGGTTGCGCAGCAGCGCTTGCAGCAGCGTGCCCGCGAGCGCCAGCGCCGCGCCGACCACCGCGGCGATCGCGACGCGCGGCACGCGCAGCTGCCACACGATCGTGCCCGCGTCGCCGCCGGTCGACGGGTGCAGCAGCGCGTGCGCGAGCGCGTCCGGCGCGAGCGCCGAGCCGCCGAACGCGACGCCGATCAGCATCGCGACCGGAACGAGCGCGGCGAGTCCGGCAAGCGCGACGGCTCGCGGCACGCGCACGATCGTCAGCGCGTCGACAGCTCGAGCGCGAACGAACGGCCCGGCATCGGGAAACCGCCGCTTTCCTCGTAGCGCTCGCCGCCGATATCGTACACGCGCAGCGACACGAGCGCGCGCGGCGCGATGCGCAAACGCGCGTACGCGTCGACGCGCGTGAACGGCTGCGCGCTGCCGAACGGGTCCGCGTTGAGCCCGACCGAATGCGCGACGACGCCCGCCGACGCCAACAGCGCGCTCGGCGCGCCGGCGTACGCGAGCTCGACGTTCGACACGATCACCGGCCGCCGCGGCAGCCGCCGCTCGCCGGCGGTGAGGTCCTGGGCGCGAAACACGTCGGTCAGGTTGATGCGCGCGGTGACGCCGTGCAGCGGCCGCGTGCGGAGGTCGAGCGTCAGCCCGCCGATCACGGCCTTTTGCACGTTGAGCGGGCCCGACGACGTCACGACGATCAGGTCGTTGCCCGCCGTGACGAAGTAGCCGATGCTCGCGCCGCCGAGCACGCGCGCCGCGTCGAGCGTGACGTCGAGGCTCTTCGTGCGCTCCGGATGCAAGGTGGGGTTCGAGAAGCCGGGATAGTACAAATCGAGCGCGGTCGGCGCCCGGAATGCGGTCGACGCGTTCGCGCGCACCGCCAAGCCGTCGCCGAAGCTCCACGTTCCGCCCAGTGACGGCGCGAGCGCGCCGCCTTGCGCGCCGTCGCGCTCGGCCCGCAGCCCCGCGTACGCGCGCAGCGTGCTCGACAGCCGGAACTGGTCCTGTGCGTACATGGCGGTCTGCGCGAAGCCGTGCGAGGGCGGGTTGCCGTCGCCCGCATCGATGCGGTCGACACCGCGCGCGAGGTCGACGCCGTACACGATCGCGCCGCCGTCGTTCTGCACGACGTTGCGCAGCGACGCCTGCGCGCGCGCCTCGACGTTGAGGAACGCGAACGGCGACCCGGTGAAGCTCTCCGCGGCAACGGGATCGCGATACACGATCGACTCGCGCGTTCCGGTGAGGTCCAGCGTTGCGACGGCGTGCGCCGTCGTACGCGACAGCGATGCGCGCGCGTCGGCGTTCACGTCGTCCTGGCGCGCGTTCGGTGTCGTGAACGCCGCCGGCCCGGGGACGCCGAGATGCCGCGCGACGATCCCCGCGTCGAGCGCGAGGCCGAACGCGCCGAACCGCGTCGCGGTGCGACCGCGCAATGCGGTCGATGCGAGGTCGACGTCGTCGCGGACGCCGGCCGGATCGCTGCCGAACGCCGGATAGCCGAAGTCGTTGCGCGCGATGCGGCGCTCGAACGTGAAGTTCGGTGCGTCGACGACGAACGCGCGCTCGCCGAACGTTGCCGTGGACAGCGTCGCGATCGTGTCGCGGCGGCTGCGCGTTGACGTGACGATGTTGATGACACCGCCGATCGCGCCGGTGCCGTACAGCGTCGCGCCGCCGCCCTCGACGACTTCGATGCGCTCGACGCCCGCCGTCGGCAAGGCGCCGAGGTCGAGCGCGCCGAGCTGGGCGCCCGCCAAAGGACGTCCGTCGAGCAGCACGAGCGTCTGGTTCGAGCCGGTACCGCGGATGGTGACGCTCGCCGACGAGCCGACGGGGCCGGTCCGCGTGAGCGCGACGCCGGGGATGTTTTCGAGCGCCGCGGCGACCGTGGTGAATCCGCGCCGCACGATGTCGGCTTTTGTGACGACGTACGTCGTCTTGCTGGTGGCGCCGGCCGGCTCGTCGCGGCGGTCGCTGGTGCTGACGCGCCCGATCTCTTCGAGCGGGGCGGGGGATGCGGAGGCTTGCGGCTGCGGTGCGGTTTGCGCGAGCGCGGGAGCGGCACAGAGTGCCATGAGAACGGCGCAGAGCGCCGCGGACGGGCGGATCGTCATAAGAGTCCTTCCCTTGACGCGAGGGGTGAGGGGAAACATCCGCGCGCTGGTATCCTGACTCTGCGGATCGGCACCGATTGCTGCGGCCTTCCAGTCCTTGCGAACCGTGACCGCAGCGGCTCCCCGCTGACAGTGGCGCGACCGTGCCGGATTCTCACCGGCTTCCCGCGCACGCGAACTCGAGAGGGTTGTTCGGGCGACTGCCGGCCCCGCTCCTGGTGCCGGCGCAACGAGGGCAGGACGCCGGGTTCCCGGCGGCGATGCAATCGACAGGGGTTTTCGCGGACGGACAGCAGGCTGGGAGTTGCGGACGGCATGCTGGGAGTAGCAAACGACAACATGAGCGCGCGTGCTGACCTGCCCGCGGTGCCCGCACTCGCTGACGCACGGTCGAAATGGACCCGCGGTGATTTCGGCGGCTGCCTAGCGCTGCTCGACACGATCGGGACGCTTCGGGCGGGCAACGAACCGTGGGTCGAAGCGACGCTGCTCCGGGCTCGTTCGCTGTATCGTTTGCGGCGTTACCCGCAGAACATCGCGCTGCTCGAGCCGATCCTTTCGGCCTTCGCCGACGGCGATGAGTCGTGTACCGCGCGGATGCTGCTCGGTTCGTCGATCGCGCGCTCGGGTGACGTCGATCGCGGCCTTGCGATCTTGGATGCCACCGCCGAGCACGCGGAAGCGCGCGGCGTGCATCGCGCGATCCGTGCGGAGATCGCGCACGCATGCGCGCTCGCTCACTGGACGCGGCGCGAGCACGCGGAAACCGAGCGCCTCGCCCGGTTGGCCGAAGCGGCGGGCGCCGACATCATCTCCGTGCGAGCCACGCAGCTGCGCGGCTTCGTCGCGCTGACGCTGCAGCGTTTCGCCGAAGCGCTGGTCCTCTTCAACCTGACGCTCGACGCGTACTGGCGCTGCCGCCAGCGCGACGCCGATCTGGCGGAGATGACGGTACATCAGATTGCCATGCTCGAGCTGATGCTGCGGTCGCGCGACGTGCCCGGAACGCACGCCGTTCCGGATCGTCGTCGCGTACGCGACCCGTGGGACGCAACGCCCGATGCGGCCTCGGTCACGCGCTTGCAGACGTTCGTTTTCGACGCGTGGCTCTTCGCGCACGACGGCGATCGCGACACCGCGTTTCGCAAAGTGCGGCGTGCCGAGGAGATGGCGACCGCTCCGGCATGGCGCGTGTGGGCGCTGGCGGGACGCGCTTCGCTGGCCGCCGCGTTCGGCGAGCTCGGCAGCGCGCGCGAGCACGCCGCGCTAGCGACTGAGCTCTCCGCCGGCGTGGAGTGGGCTGCGACGACGGGCGAGGAGCGCGTCGGCCTGCTCTTTCTCGCGGAGACGTTGGCGGCTACCGATCCGGCCGGGGCGGTCACGACGTTGAAGACGTACGATGCGCTGTCGGACCCGATGGATCCGGACCACGCGTTCAGCACCGATCCTCGGTTTCGTGCGACCGAGGACTTCGTGCGCGGCCTCGTCCTTCGCGCCACGGGCCGTGAAGCGGCCGCAACCAAACTGCTGAAGTCCGCAGCGAATCGCTACGCCGCCTGCGGACATCTGTGGCGCGCGGTCGCCGCGCGCATCGCGCTCGCTTCGACGTCGCCGCGCGGCGCAGACCTCGACGAGCTGCGGGAAACCGTGGCCGAGCACTTTCCGAACTCCTTTCTTGCGCGCCGGGTCGGGATCGACGCGCTGTCCGATCCGATCGTCGGCAGCTTGACGCCGGCGCAGCGCGACGTCCTTGCGCTGCTGCTGGCAGGCTACAACGCGCGGGAGATCGCGACGCACACCGGACGCGCGTACAACACCGTGCGAGTCCACATCGACCGGCTGCGCGAAGCGTTCAAGACGTCGTCGATCCACGCGCTGGTCGTCGATTGCCACCGGCGCGGGGTCGTGCTGCCGGTGCGCGCAGCCCCGCTCAGAGACGAGGCCGTTCGCAACTGCGGCTGACGTTACGCGAATCGTGCACGATCCGGGCCGCTGCGTTCGCCGCGCTCGTTGCGCTGGCGTCTTGTGCGCATTCCGGCACCTCCTCTGCCGGCCGTGTCGAAGGGCCGCCGGAACCGCGGCGAATCGTGTCGCTCGTGCCTTCGATGACCGAGGATCTGTTCGCGGTCGGCGCGGGCGATCGCGTCGTCGGCGTTTCCTCGTACACGGACTATCCGCCGCGCGCGAAGCAGCTGCCGGTCGTCGCGACGTTTGCCTCCATCGCGACGGAGCGGATCGTGGCGCTGCACGCCGACCTCGCGATCGGCATCGATTCGCAGGACCGCCTCGCGGGCGATCTGCGCCGCGCGAACATCCCGGTGATGTTGCTGCACGACGATCGCTACGAGGACATCTTCCGCAACCTCGTCACGATCGGCACGACGACGGGGCATCGCGCCGAGGCGGTCGCGCTGGTGAACCGGCTGCATGCCCGCACGAACGCGCTGGTGCGTGCCGTGAAGCCGCGCGGGCGCAAGCCGGCGGTGTTCGTGGTGCTGGGTGTCGCGCCGGTGTTCACGGTGGGCAAGGGCTCCTACATCGCGACGCTCATCGACATGGCCGGCGGGCGCAACGCCGCAGCCGACGTGAACGCGCCGTACGCACGCTACAGCGCGGAAGCGCTGGTCGCGCGCCAGCCGGACCTGCTCGTCGTCGATCCGTCGGTGCAGCTGAACGACGTCCTCACGCAACCGCCCTGGAACGCGCTGCGCGCGGTGAAGGAGCACCACGTCTACACGCTGCCGGACGCCGCGATCCTCGAACGCCCGGGCCCGCGTTACAACGACGGCCTGGTGTGGCTGATCGGCGTGATCGGTCGCGCCGCACACTGACCGAATCGTCTGCCACAGAGGCGGCGCTGCGCCTGCATCGAAGCGCCGCGCCCATGGGTGCGAAGAACGGCGAGAGGCATTGGCTCGCGTACGCGCGGCGCTTGACGACATCGAAGCACCAGCCGCAGAGCTGGAACGCGACGCTGCGCATCGGGCTGGCAGTACTCGCGGACGGCAAACCACGCAACGCCGGCGCGATCCTCTCAGCCGCGTTGGCGCGCGGGCTGGTGCGTCCGACTGCAAAGGCCGAGCCGATCTACGACTCGCTCCAGCGCTACATCCAGCGAGCTCGCATGCTGACGCGACGGCCGGTGATCGTTATGGACGAGCGCCGCCGCTTTCGGTTGGATCAGCCGCCCGACGAGTGGCCCGAACCGAGCGTGCTGCCGACACGCGGGCCGGTACCGAATGCCGCGGCGCTTATCGCCGGCTTGCGGGCGACCAGCGACGGTCACGACCCGGCTGCGTTCGAGATCGCCGTCTGCGACGTTTTTGCTGCGCTCGGCTTCATCGTGACGCATTTGGGCGGCCATCAAGCGCCGGACGGCACGCTCGACGCGCCACTCGGCCCGCTCGCATACCGCGCGATGCTCGAATGCAAGACGTGGCACGGTGCGCATATCCCGCGGTTCGACGTCGCCGAAGCCGCAAAATACCGCGAATCGTTTCGCGCCGAGTTCGCGTTGCTGGTCGCTCCCGCGCTCGCCGAGTACGATACCGAGTTCAACACCGAGCTCGCGATGCACAAGGTGAGCGCGTGGACGGTCGACGACCTGGCGCAACTGCTCGAAGCCGCGGTCGACTCCTACGAACTCCGCGCCATCCTCGTCCCCGGACTCGGCGCGGATCATCTCGTCGACATCTTGTGGGCACGCCGTCACGGCGCCGCCAAGCGCGTCGCCGTCGCGACGGAGCTCTTGTGGCGTATAGGCTGGGAGCAGCAGCGCGCACTCGGGGACGCGACCGACCCGCCGCACCTGACCGAAGACGCGGCGATGCTGCTCGTCGATCAGGCGCTGCGCGAAACGAACCCCGCAGCGTCCGTCGACCGCCCCACGATTCGCGAACGCTGACGCGTTCTCGACGCACGAGCCGCGCCGTGAGCCAGATTATGCGGACGATTCGGCGGGCTTCGGGCTCCACCATTCGGGGGTAGGATTACAGCAATTCTCGTAACTCGTCGACGGTGAGGTCGGCTTCGAGGAGAATCGACTGTAGCGTTTTTGGCTTGAGAATATCACCTGCATGAAACGGCACGGTGACGGCGTTCCACCCGCCGAGCGAACGCGAATGTGGCTACCCGATCGTCGAACCTCGCGAAAGCCGGCGCGATGCAAGGCCCGAAGCAACTGCGCGGCGGTGATGCGCGGCTGCCTGAGCGGTGAGAACGGGTTACTTGACGAAGCGTGCTGCAGCAAGCCTATGAAAGTACGACGTCAACCTTGAAGAGCTCGGCGCGGTCGGTAAGGAGCGGCGGATTTTCTTCGCACGCGAGCGTCAAGGCAATGGCGTCCCGCGCGTTCTCCAGCGCCTCCTCGACGGTCTCTCCTTGCGTTACGACACCCGGGAGGCTCGGCACGAGCGCCGTGAACCCCCCGTCCTCGTCAGGTTCCAAAACAACCGCAAATCGACCCGTTGCCATACCATCGATGGTACCACGATTCAAGATCTCCCACCACTCCGACGATCAGGTCGAATCGCGTAGTGGTACATTTGGACGATCATGAGCCGCCACATCCCGCCCGATACCATACTTGGGGCGTAGAGGTGTGGGCGAATGGACTTTCTCGACCTCGGCGTTGCGTGCGCGGGTGACCTCGAATCCCACCTGTGCGCGGAGAGCCGTCGGGTCGCGGAACGTCCGGCGGCTTTCCTACTGCTTTTGAGCACGAGGAAAGTGAATTGCCGACTGACAGCCGAACCGTGTACGACACAGACTTTCGTTTGGAAGTGTTGCTGAGGCCCCCGCATCCCGATTCAGCGCGGCTCAACACCTGGAGCGGCCCCGTAACCATCGGGGACGGCGAGTCACGCTATCGCTGCGGAGCGTGCGACGTCACGCTGATCGTTGGCGTCGGCATTGGCCGCGGTCGGCATATCACCGCTCGCGCCGCGGAGGTCATCGCTCGGTGCTATGATTGCGCCGCGGACAATAGCGTGCCATTCGTATTCGGATAAACTGTCGCGATTCGCAACATGCTAGCGCTCTCGTCTTGACAGCGGTTCCAAAGCCGTGCGTTTGTCTCGTAACGTCCTACAATGCAGCGGGACCGCCGGTGTTGGAAGCACCGACGATCCCTGTCACCACCGAGGTTGAAGCTCAATGGCGACCCAAGAACTGTTCCCCGCGCGCGCGAGCGCGCCCCGCTCGACGACGGCGCGACCGTCTCGAAACCGAATGGTTTCGGGACACTTCTAATCGAGTTTCGCACTCGTTCGCGGCAACCTGTTCACGCAACACATTGTGCTATGTTGCATTACAAAGACAACGCCGGATCTCACCGGCGTTGTCACGATGTCGGCGCCCTTTTCGCACCGCTGTTCGACCGCGTCTTACTTTAGATAATCGGAACAGCGGGCGAAGGTGGACGCAACGGGCTATTTCGGTTTCGCGTAGTTTTCGAAGCCTACGAAATCAACGACCACGCACTTTTCGTCGCCGACGATCCAAGCATCGTGCCCCGGAGGAAGCGACATGGCGTCCCCAGGACCGAACTCCAGCTTCGTTCCGTCATCCATCACCGCTACCATCCTACCGGAGATGACGTATCCTAAGTGAGGCGCCTGACACGAGTCGGTCTGAGCGATCGGCTTGACGCATTCGGACCATTTCCAACCGGGTTCGAATGTGGCGCGCCCCATGCTATGACCGCCGACCGTTACCACGTCTAACCTTCCTTTTGGAAAGTTCCGTGTTTCGTCGGCATTCGAAAGATTCTTGCGCTCTGCGGTCTGGGTGCCGGTTGACATGTTGGTCCTCCTCCAGAATTGTTAGGAGTATGGAACTCGTGTTTCGAGATGGGGTTCGTTTCTCCCGATAGATGTACGGGTCCAAGACGCTGACCAGCGTGACCGCATCGACCGGTAGCCCGTTGGTCTTCGCCACGCTGCGAATCGCAGCTTCGTCGGGAGCATCGTACACGCAGAACGCTTCGATTTGTCGCTACGCGGCTACTTTGCGCGCTGCCACGCTACCTCGACGGTGCGGCCTCAAACCTTGGGGCGGGGAATTTAGGCGCTTGCCCGGGCGCCCCCTCCTGGTTGCGCGATCGCAGCCTTCTACATGGCACGCTCAGAATCGTTTACATCCGCTCACGAAGCTCGGAAGCGGCGCCTGATTCTTACCGCGAGCGGTGAGATAGAACTGGTCGGCGAAACGTGTTTAAGCACGCTATGGCAACACGACCGAATTGAACCAAGACCGACGACTCTATCCCACCGATGCCGGACCGCAGCGCGCGCTCGTCGTCGCGGTGGATTTGCACGATCCCGAGCGGCCGCTCGGGCCTGAGCTCGAAGAGTTCAAGGCGCTCGCGAAGGCGGCCGGCGTCAACGTCGTCGGCGAGATCGTGCAAAAGCTCGCGCACGTCGATCCGGCGACGCTGATCGGCAGCGGTAAGGCGCGCGAGGTCGCCGAGCGGGCCGAAGAGCTCAAAGCCGACGTGCTCTTCGTGTTCAACGATTTGCGGCCGCGCCAGCGCACGAACCTCGAAAAGGTCATCCCGCTGCCGATCGTCGACCGCACGATGCTCATCCTCGACATCTTCGCGGCGCACGCGCGCTCGCGCGAAGGCCAGCTGCAGGTCGAGCTCGCGCAGCTGCGCTACCGGCAATCGAATCTCATCGGCGCCGGTGCGGCGCTCTCGCGACTGGGCGGCGGCGTCGGCACGCGCGGTCCCGGTGAAACCAAGCTCGAAGTCGACCGCCGCAAGATCCAGCAGCGCGTCTCGTTGCTGCAGCGGCAACTCGACGACGTGCGCAAACAGCGCCAGACACGTCGCAGCGGGCGCGGCGGCGATCCGTTCGTCGCGCTCGTCGGCTACACCAACGTCGGCAAGTCGTCGCTGCTCAACCGGCTCGCCGGTTCGGGGCAAGGCGAAGGCGCGTTCGTCGCCGACCAGCCGTTCGCGACGCTCGATCCGACGCTGCGCCGCGCCTACATCGCGACCGGCCTCAACGTGCGGCTCGCCGACACCGTCGGTTTCATCACCGCGCTTCCGCAGGAGCTGGTCAACGCGTTCCGCGCGACCCTCGAAGAGCTCGACGCCGCCGACCTGCTGCTGCACGTCAGCGACGCATCGAATCCCGACTGGCCGCGCCAGAAGGCGTCGGTCGAGACGATCCTACGCGAGCTCAAGCTTGCCGAAAAGCCGACGATCTCGGTGTTCAACAAAGTCGACCGGCTCGACGCGGCGGCGCGCGCGGCGCTGCCGTCCGACGCGCTGGAGGTCAGCGCGAAGAGCGGCGCCGGCATCGTCGAGCTGCGCGAGGCCGTCGCGGAGCGATTGGGATGAAGCAGCGCCGCGTGGCGACGGCGCTGCTCGCGCTCGCCGTGTGCGTGCTCCCCGCATGCACCGGCAGCCACGGTGAACGCACCACCGCCGCCGCGAACGATCGCTACGTCACGGTGTACGAGCAGCTGCATCCGACCGTGGTGCTGCTCACGATGAAGATCCCCGCCACCGATCCCAAGCACAAAGGCGAATGGGACGACGCGTACGGCAGCGGCGTTGTCGTCGAGAGCGGATCGTGGGGCTCGCGCATCCTCACCGACGCGCACGTCATCGAGGGCGCGAAAGACATCGTCGCGACGATCGGCGACGGCCCGCAGGGACCGGCGCACGTCGTCGCGCGCACGGGCGAAGCCGACGATCTCGCAATCGTCGACGTGCCGCTGCGCAATCAGCCCGTCGCGAAGCTCGGCAGCGTCGCGCACGCCAAGCCCGGCACAGCGATCGGCGTTCTCGGCTATCCGATCCCGGACGCGTTCGACGACGAGCACCTCGGCCGCACCGTCTCGATGTACACGGGCCGCATCGCGAGCGTGCGCAAAGGCGCGCTCGAAATCGATGTGCCGATCATCCCCGGCGAAAGCGGCGGTCCGGTGTTCGACGCATCGAACGGCGAGGTGATCGGCATCGCGGAGTCGCGCTTCGACGAAGAACGCGCGATCGGCTTCGCCACCCCGATCGACGCAGCAACGCGTTTCCTCGCGGCCCACCCACGCACGGAAGCTGCAAGGCGGTAACGTGAACGTCTACACGATCGGCTTCACGCGCAAGAGCGCCGAGCGGTTTTTTGAGCTGATTCGCTCTGCTGATGCGCATTCGCTAACCGACGTGCGCCGGCGGCCCGATACTCAGCTCTCCGGGTTCGCCCAAGCACGAGATCTCCGGTACTTCGTGCCGAAGCTCGCCGGCATCACCTATCGCCACGAGCTGCTGCTCGCGCCCTCGACGGATCTCCTCAACGACTACCGCAGGCACGGGCTCGCCTGGGACGACTATGCTCCGCGGTATCTCGCGGAGCTGCGCGAACGCCGCGTCGAGACCACGCTGAAGCCGGCCGACCTCGACGGCACGATCTTGCTCTGCAGCGAGCCGACGACGGAGCGCTGCCACCGCCGGCTGTGTCTCGAATATCTCGCCGAGCATTGGGGAACGATCGCGCGGGTCGACCTCTGAACCAGACATTCGATCGCCCGTCTCAATCGAAAGGCCAAATCAAAGATGCGTTGACCAACGGTCGCCGCCGTCACGAGACATCGATGAGTTCAGCGAGGTAGTCGGGGAGTTCGGCCGTCTCCGGTGGTTGGTCGCCGACTCGTACGAACACGGTCTTGTAGGGGGTCTCTTCCGAGTTATCGCTGATGATGAGGCGGTCGACGAGTGGTGCGATAACGCGTAGTTCGGCGAGGCTGCGCACAAACCGTCGACGAATGTCTCGTTCCGGCACGTCGTGCCCGCCGAGCAGCACGCGGCTTCGTACGCGGGCTATTGCGATCTCTGGGCGCGCAAGCGCGATGTAGTGGAGCGTTACATCATAGCCCAGCGTTCGCGCCAAGACGATCCATTGACGCGGCAGCTTACCCGAGAGCGTCGTTTCGACCGCGAAGCTCTCGCCTTCATCAAAGCGTCGCTGAACTTCACCGAGCACGCCTCGGCCGACGGATATGAGGGTCTGCGGCCCGGGCGCCGGGCGGTCGGGGTCGACGACGGGCACTTGATCCACGATAAAACTGCGGGTGTACGTGCTCTTGCCGGCACCGTTCGGTCCGGCTACGATCACAAGCTGTCGGTTATTCAGACTTATCGCTGTTACGGGGCGGGTCCAGCGTGATAATCTTCAAGGCCTTCGCGTCGGCGTGAACGAGGCCGCGGGCGGCTTTCGATCCCTCTTGCAAAGCCATCCACCAGAGCATCGAAGCCGCAGATTTACTGCTCCCGTGCTTCACTTCGATAAAAATGGTCGAACCGTTCTCGCCGAAAACCGTACCCTCGACGATAGCATCGTCCTGTGCGGAGCCATTCATTTCCGTGAGAACGTCAGGCCCGAGCGCGTCCCTCAATGCGTCCAGCACGGCCGCCTCCGGAGATCCCTCGACCAAAACCCGATGCGCGCCGGCGGGCTCCCGGAAAAGGATGTACGGGAGCTCAAGCGTCTCGAGCGCGGAAAGCACGTCGACCAGCTTGGACGGCATCTGGGTCATCGTAACGTTGAATGTTCCCGAATCCGCCCGAATCTTCCCGGTCCGGCCGGCCGCTACGACAACTGGGCGAGTGCCTAGTGCGGCACTCCCACGTTCACGTGGACGCGTACGTGCGACCGATCGCCGATCCAGCGCGCGGGCGGGATGCGCCACCAGCGCGCCATCGCGTCGAGCTGCGCGGCGTACTTCGCGCGTTTCGCGGCGAATGCGGGCCAGGCGTCTTCGAGCGGGCGCAGCGGCGCGCCGAGCTCGCGCAGCTGCAGATACGCGGTGACGAACTCGTCGTACTCCACGGCCGCCGCGTCGCCCGCGGGCAACCGGAAGAAGTTGCTGAAGTCGCGCACCAGATGCGTTCCGATGTGCAGCGTGAGCTCCGCTTGACCGCGGTTGTTCAAGTCGAGCGTGGTGATCAGCAGTGTCGACGCGTCGAGCAGCGCACCCAGGGTGCCCACCCAGGATTCATCGTCGTGACTCGAGCGGAAATACGTCAGCACCGGATAGGCGAGGTGCGTTTCCATCACCTCGGCGATCCACTGCTGCGACTCGCGCAGGATCGGGCTGATGTCGTTGACGAGATCCAAGCTGAGGTGCCGCATCACGAACTCCAGGCCGCTCGGCGGCGCACCGGTCCGTTCGGAGATCGTCACGACGAACGCCTCGCGCTTTTGGAACGCGCCGAACGTCTGGAACAGGAAGGTCGTCACCACCGCGAACGTTGCGAGCCCACCGCCGGCGGAAAACAGCGCGATTGCGCGCGTGTACCAATGGACCGGAACGATGTCGCCGTAGCCGATCGTGAGCATCGACGTTCCCGCAAAGTAGATCGAGGCGCCGAGGCTGGGCTCGGGCTTCAGCCCGCTATTCAGAGCCCAGAACAGCAGGCCGTAGCCGACCGCCTGCGATGCGACCCAATAGCCCAGCAGCGTGATCATGAACGTCGGCGCGAAGACCGCCATCGTGTCCTCACGTCGCTCCTGGTCCGCGATCCTCATCGCGAGCTCGCGCCACGTCCGCCAGCCGTAGCGCGCGATCAGAATGCTCGCGCGCCAGCGCCCGCCAACCGAGCGCGGCACCACGACGGACTGGAACAGGTCGCTCAGCGACGAGATGACCAAGGCGGCGCCGAGCAGCCCCGCCAGGACGTGGAGCGCGATCAGAGGCCGGTCTGCGAGGCCAGGCCGATCGGCTGCGGGATCGCCGTGACCTCACCCTTGCGAACGACGACGGACGCCGAGTACGGGATGTAGCCGGGCGAGCTGATCGAGATCGTCTGGGTCCCCGTCGGGACCTCGTTCAGCGCGAACTTCCCGCCGTCCGTGGGCGTGATGCGGGTGACTTGCGTGCCGATCTGGATGGTCGCCGATCCGATCGGCTGGGTGGGGTGTGCCGCGTCGACCAGCGTCCCGGTCACGCCGCCGCGGTCGGTCACGCCCTGCGCGTTCGGGTTCTCGCAGCCCTTCGCGCCCATGAGGGCGACGGCCGCGATCAGACCGAGGACGGAGGCGCGCGTCATGGATTTCGTGTATATCTTCAGGTCGATGTCTCCCTACGGTCCGGTCGCTATCTATCTCGCCGTCGCGTTCCTGGCATCCCTTGCGTTCTGCCTCTTGCCGGGGCTCCTCGGTCGCAAGAAACCCAACGCGGTGAAGTCCCAAGCGTACGAGTGCGGCGTCGAGCCGACCTCCGACGTCTCGGGCCGCTTCCCCGTGAAGTTCTACCTGGTCGCGATGCTGTTCGTCGTCTTCGACGTCGAAGCCGCGTCGTTCTATCCGTGGGCCGTCCAGATGCACCAGCTCCGGGTGTTCGGGCTGCTCGAGATGCTGATGTTCGTCGTCGTGCTCGCGATCGGGTATGCGTACGTGTGGAAGCGAGGCGGATTCCAATGGCGCTAGGTTCGGGCGGCGACTTTCTCCTGACCACGGTCGACTCGGTCGCCCGCTGGGCGCAGGCGTCGAGCGTCTGGCCGCTCACGATGGGCTTGGCGTGCTGCGCGATCGAGATGATGACCGCCACCGCGCCGGAGTACGACATCGCGCGCCTCGGCTCCGAGGTGTTTCGCGCCTCGCCGCGCCAGGCCGACCTGATGATCGTGTCGGGCCGCGTCGCGCGCAAAATGGGTCCCATCGTCAAGCGCCTCTACGAGCAGATGGCCGACCCGAAGTGGGTGATCTCGATGGGCGCGTGCGCGTCGAGCGGCGGCGTGTTCGACAACTACGCGATCGTGCAAGGCGTCGACACGATCATCCCGGTCGACGTGTACGTTCCCGGCTGCCCGCCCACGCCCGACGGTTTGCTCTACGCCGTCAACCTCATTCAGCAGCAGATCAAACAAGGCGGGCGCGGCGGGATCCTCGCCCGGGCCTGATAGCACATGCCGTCATCACAAGCGCCGCCGGCCGGGGCGACCGCCCTCGACCCCACCGCCGTACGTCCGGACATTGCGGACGCGCGCATCATGCGCGTGACACCCGCCGAGGTGCGCGCAACGCTGTCCGGTTTGCGTGACGACGGTTTCACGATGCTGCTCGACGTCGGCGGCGCCGACTATCCGGGCCGCGAGCCCGCGCGCTTCGACGTCGTCTATCATCTGCTGCGCATGCCGGTGAAAATCGCGACCGTCGCGGAAGTCGGGACGCCCGAACGCGTGCGTGTGCTGTGCGGCGTGCCCGAAAACGATCCGGTGGTGCCGACGGTGTCCGACCTGTGGCCAAGCGCCGACTGGGCCGAGCGCGAGATCTTCGATCTGTTCGGCGTGCGCTTCGACGGTCACCCGGACATGCGCCGCATCCAGATGCCCGACGACTGGGAAGGCTATCCGCTGCGCAAGGACTATCCGCTGCGCGGCGTCGCGCGCGAGCGCACGCCACGGCCGTCGTTCGCGCTGAAGTCGAACGTCGCCGCGGGCACGCCCGCGTCCGGAAAGACCGCCGCGGCGTTGCAGAAGCAGATCGCGCAAGCGCGCGGCAACGTCGAGCAGGAGCCGCCGAAGTGACCACCGCGATGACGCCCGGCGCGACGGAAACCGGCGGCTACACGGTCGACGTCGTCGAACGCACCGACAACCGCATGGTGCTCTCGATGGGGCCGCAGCACCCGTCGACGCACGGCGTGCTGCAGGTGATCACGGAGATCCAAGGCGAGAACATCACCAAAGCGTCGCCCGAGATCGGCTACCTGCACACCGGCATCGAGAAAAGCGCCGAGAACCTCTTCTGGTCGCAGGCATCCACCGTCATCGAGCGGATGGACTACCTTTCTCCGCTCACCAACGCGCTGTGCTACTACCTCGCGGTCGAGAAGCTGCTCGGCATCGACGCGCAGATTCCGCCGCGCGCCGACCAGGTGCGCGTGTTGCTCTCCGAGCTGTCGCGCATCGCGTCGCACTGCGTGTGGCTGGGCACGGGCGGCATCGACATCGGCGCGCTCACGCCGTTCTTCTATTGTTTCGACTTGCGCGAGCGCATCCTCGACCTGTTCGAAGCATCCGGCGGCGCGCGCATGCACCCCAACTACATCCGCGTCGGCGGCCTGCGCGACGACTTGCCCGAGGGATTTCTCGGCAAGCTCGACGCGGTGATCGCGATGTACGAGCCGCGGATGCGCGACCTGCGCGGGCTCTTGCAAAAGAACCCGATCTTCCAGGACCGCACGATCGACATCGGCATCATCTCCGCCGCGGACGCGGTCGCCTGGAGCCTCACGGGCCCCGTGCTGCGCGCAAGCGGGATCGCGTACGACGTGCGCAAGGCGTTTCCATACTCGGGCTACGACGGGTACGAGTTCGACGTGCCGGTGCGCACCGAAGGCGACGCCTACGCACGCTTCTTGGTGCGTCTCGACGAGATGGACGAGTCGATGCGCATCGTCCGCCAGGTGCGCAAGAAGCTCGAAGCGCCCGGTCCCGTGCAGATCGCCGACACGAAGTTCGCGCCGCCGCCCAAAGAGACGATCGCGCTCTCGATGGAGGCGCTGATCCACCACTTCAAGCTGGTGTCGGAGTCGTTCCGCGTACCGCCGGGCGACGTGTACCAGGCCGTCGAGGGACCGCGCGGCGAGCTCGGCTACTACGTGGTGTCCAACGGCGACAACCGCCCGTGGCGCGTGCGCACGCGCCCGCCGTCGATGTACAACCTGCAAGTGCTCAAGAAGCTCGCGATCGGCGAGCTGATCGCCGACATGGTCGTCATGATCGGTTCGCTCGACCCCGTGTTCGGCGAGGTCGACCGCTAACATCGCGGAGCGCAAACGCGGCGGCGCGCGGTCCTGCTACAACAAGAACGGTGCGCCGAAAGCCGCGTTCGCGACCAAGAAGCTCGCGGAACGCGCGATCCCGAAGCTCACGCGCGGTTTGCGGCCGTATCCGTGCGAGCAGCACGGCTGGCACCTCGGTCACGCGTAGTCGACCTGTGTCGAGCGAGCGCTTACTGTCCTGTATGACATGGCGGGCGGCGGTGCTAGGATAAACACGTACCGGCTCCGCCAAGCGCTTCTCGATCACGCAGCTTGCAAGGCTGCAAAAGGGTGTGCGGTCCGCCGGCTTTTATGCTTCGCGATCACGTGCCGCCGCTCGCGCGTGTGTTCATCATGCGCGCCCCCGCGCACGCATCCGTGTCGTGGAAACGGAGAACAGCAATGTCGGATTTGAAGGATTCCGCCGGTGGCGTCGACGGCCGCAAGGTGTCGACGAGGACCGTCGGCGGCGTCGGGGTGGACGTACCGAAGTTCGACCTGACCGTCGTGAAGCCAGGCGGCGGCGCCGGGCCGGCTGCGGCGGTTCACGGGGACTACATCTACAACGGCGGACCGCTCGTCGCGTATCCGATCATCTATCCCACGTTTTGGGGCGCGAACTGGTCGAACGCGACGCACCAGCCGCAGGCTGCGCGGCTCGTGCAATTCCTGCGCGATCTCATCTCCAGCAGCTATATGAACATCCTGAGCCAGTACGGCGTCGGTACCGGACCGGGCAGCGGTCAAGTGATGAAGCCGACGTTCATCAGCACGGTCGCCGGGACGGTGACCGACGCCGGGATCCACACCATCATTCAGAAAGCGATCGACACCGGCGTCATCGACGGCCCGCCGCCGAACAACGAAACCCAAGTGGTTGTGATCTTCTTCGACGAAACCGTCGAGTTCGACGACCCGGCACTGCGGATCGTGATGTGCGAGCCCAACAACGACAACGCGTTCGGATACCACTTCGACTTCAAGGTGGCGGCCGGAAACGAATGCTATTACGCGGTGATCCCGGCACTCGACGACCAGTGCATCAGAAACACCTGTCCCGGCGGTTGCTCGCTGACGCTGAACGAGACGCAGGAGCAGCGCAGAACGCAAGTCGCCAGTCACGAGTTCTCGGAGATGGCGACCGATCCGATCTTTAGGCGCGGCTGGTTCGGCCCGGTCAGCGACGAGAACGGCGACATCTGCAACGGGCTGACGACGACGATCACGGTCGGGCCGAACACCTGGAACGTCCAGCGCATGTACAGCAAGACGGACGACATCAACGCGACCGGCAACTTTTGCATCAACAATGCGGCCAACCCGATTCCGCTGCTGCCCGGGACGCCGCCGCCGTGGGCGCACGCCTGGCACCGCAACGACCTCACCGCGGCGACGCGCTCCCCGGTCGCGGCCGGCGATCCCAGCGGGTACATGTTCGACGCGCAGGCCACCCAGCACGTCGTCTGCCGCGGAGCCGACAACCACGTGCACGAGCTGTGGTGGAACGGCGGGTGGCATCACAACGACCTCACCGCGGCGACGGGCGCGATCGTCGCCGGCGGCGCACCGATCGGCTACGTGTTCGAAGTGCAAGGCACGCAGCACGTCGTCTACCGCGGTACCGACAACCACGTGCACGAGCTGTGGTGGAACGGCGCCTGGCACCAGAACGATCTCACCGCAGCGACGGGTGCGCCGGCCGCGATCGGGGACCCGAGCGGCTACATGTTCCCTGCGCAGGGCACGCAGCACGTCGTCTACCACGGTGCGGACAACCACGTGCACGAGCTGTGGTGGAACGGCGCCTGGCACCACAACGACCTCACGGTGGCTGCCGGCGCGCCGGCGGCGGCAGCCGATCCGAGCGGCTACATGTTCGCTGCGCAGGGTACGCAACACGTCGTCTATCTCGGCAACGACCAGCACGTGCACGAGCTGTGGTGGAACGGGGCATGGCACCACAACGACCTCACGGTGGCGGCGGGCGCGCCCCTGGCGGCGAGCGAGCCGCACGGTTACATGTTCGACACGCAGGGCACGCAGCACGTCATCTATCGCGGCAACGACCAGCACGTGCACGAGCTGTGGTGGAACGGGGCATGGCACCACAACGACCTCACGGTGGCGACGGGCGCCGGGCTTGCGACCCTCGAGCCGAGCGGCTACATGTTCGACGGACAGGGCACGCAGCACGTCGTGTACCGCGGCGCCGACGCGCACGTGCACGAGCTGTGGTGGAACGGTGCGTGGCACCACAACGACCTCAGCGCGGCGACGGGGGCAGTGGGCGCGGCCGGCTCCCCGAGCGGCTACGTGTACGACTCGCAGGGAACGCAGCACGTGATCTACCGCGGCATCGACAACCACGTGACCGAGCTCTGGTGGAGCTAGTCTAGCGTAAAGCGCGTCACGAGCGCCGCAAGCGCCTCGGCTTGCGTGCGCACGTGACGCGCCGTCAGCGCGATCTCGTTCGTCTGCGCGGCCAGCTCGGCGACTGACGCCGACACCTCTTCCGCCGCGCTGGACTGCTGCTCGGCTGCGGCCGCGACGGGGCCGACGGCCTGCGTCACCGCGCCGGTCGTCGCCTGCATCTCGCCCGCTGCGGCCGCGTTCTGCTCGACGATCACGGACACGCCCGCGACGTTGTCGGCGACCTGCGTGCTGGCCTCGCGCATCGCCGCCGTTCCGCCGGCGACGCGCTCCGCCGTGCGCGTCGCTTCGCCGACCGCGTGCTCGACGTTCGCCAGCGACGACGTCGCGCGGCTCGCGAGGCCCAGCCCGCCTTCGACCGCTTCGGCCGAGGCGACCATCGCCTTCGCCGCGCCGATCGTCTCCTTGCGGATCTCCGCGAGGATCCCCGCGATCTCGCGCGTCGACGCCGCCGACGTCTCCGCGAGCGTACGAATCTCTTCGGCGACGACGGAGAAGCCGCGGCCGTAATCGCCGGCGCGTGCGGCTTCGATCGCGGCGTTGAGCGCGAGAAGATTGGTCTGGTCGGCGATCGCGTCGATCCGGTCGACGATGCCGCGCACCGCGTCGGAGCGCTGCTCGAGCGCCGTCATCGCGACGCGCGCGCTGATGGTCTGCTCCTGGATGCGCACCATCGCCGCGCTGGCGTCGTCGACCGCCGCGCGCCCGGCGCCTGCTTCGGAGCTCGCGTGGCGCGCCGCGCCCGCGAGCGTCTCGCCGAGCTCGGCCACGGCGCGAATCTGTTCGTCAAGCTTCACCACGCCGCCGCCGATTCGCTGTACCGCGCCGGCTTGATCGGCGGCGCCGTTCGCGATCTGGGCGCTGGTGCGGGCGACTTCGTCGGCCGACACGCGCACGGCGCGGACGCCGGTGGACTGCTCGCGTGCGGCGATCGCGACGCTGTGCATGGCTTGCGAGATCTGCTCGACGGCGACGCTCGATTGATCGGACGCCGTCGACACCTGCACGCTGGCGGCGACGAGCTCGGCCGAGGACGCCGCTACGCCGCGCATCACCGTGCGCAGCCCGCGGGTCGTTTCGGCGAACTTGCGCGCGCTTTGTACCAGGCCCGACGCGAGCGCGTTGTAGCTCGCTGCCAGCGTCGCGATCTCGTCGCCACCCCGCTCGTCGAGGCGTTTCTCTTCCGCCGTAAAGGCCGTCATGAGGTTGCCGCGCTCGAGCTCGTCGAACGCATGCAGCAGCCGCGCGAAATCACGCTCGACGATCTCGCGCAGGCCGTCGCTCGCGGCGTTGAGCCGGCGCGCGATGCGCCGGCCGAGCAGCGTGGCGGCGCACGCCGAGACGAGGAACGCGACGATGCTGGCCGCGATCATCGTGCGCAGCGCGAGGACGCGAACCTGCGTGAAGCGCGCGGACGCGTCGGCGACGACGAGCGCGGTCTCGGCGGGAATCGCCTGCGCGGCCTTGCGGTACACGCCGAACGTCTTTTTTCCGCTGACGAGCCCGGCCGCGGCCGGCGTGCGCTTTCCGGCGGCGACGAGCACGATCTCGCGCGCGAAGAACGTGTCGATGCGCGCGAGGGTCGGCGTGATGCCGTCGACGGTGTGCCGGAGCTGCGGGTAGTCCGCGTCGTGCGCGGAGATGTAGTCGAGATCGCGCGGCAGCGCGGCACGGCCTTCGCGGTAGCGGTCGAGGAACAGCGGCTTGCCGGTCGCGACGTAGCCGCGCACCGCGGTCTCTTCGTTGAGCAGCTGGGTGAGGATGTCGCGCGCGGCCGCGTCGAGCGGGTTGGCGGCTTCGATACGCGACGTCTCGCGCTGCATCGCGTTCATCTGAAGAACCGCGACGCCGGCGACGACGGAGAACAGGAAGAGCACGAGGGCGAATCCGGCGCCGATCTGCCGGCCGATGGTGAATCTCATGATTGCGGTCCTTCAGAAGCGATGGGCGACCACGCGACGCGATCGCGCCAGAAAACGAGGGAGTCGGACGGCATCGGGCGCGCGATCGCGTGCCCTTGCACGGCGTCGCAGCCGATCTCGGTAAGCCAGTCCCATTGCCGCGGCGACTCGACGCCTTCGGCGACGACCTGCATCCCGAGCTCGTGCGCGAGGCGCACCATCGCGGCGATGACGCGCCGCGAGCGTTCGTCCGCAATGAGCGATCGCACGAAGCGGCGATCGATCTTCATGATGTCGGCACCGACGCGGTGGAGCAATTCGAACGTCGCGCTGCCGCAACCGAAGTCGTCGATCGCGACGCGCAGCCCCGCGGCGCGATATCGCTCGACGGCGATGGCGATCGCCGCGATGTCCTCGACGGGCGCCGTCTCGGTGATCTCGACGGTGATCCGTTTGGGGTCGATCTTCTCGTCGGCGAGCCAGCGCAACACGCTCGCGGCGTCGCGGTCGATCGTGGTCGTCGACACGTTGAGGCTGATCGACGGAAAGAATCCGACCGCGGCCCACTCGGCGACGCTCGCGCCGACGCGGCGCACGGTTTGGCGGTCGAGCCGCCGCAGGCGTTCGTGCGAACAGCGCGCGTCCGAGAAGAGCGCGCCGGCCGAAATGACGCGCCCGTCCGACGTGAACGCCCGCGCCAGGGCTTCGGCGCCGACGGGGCGGCCCGAGGCGGCCGCGACGATGGGTTGGTACCACACGATGTGGTCGATCTCAGCCGCGAGCGCGCGGCGGACGTTGTAGGACAACAGGGTCGGCTCCTAAGGCGGGCGGTTTTTACGTGCCGTCCGACCTTAGTGGACGCGAATCGCTCAGGCGTCACGCGCAGGCAACGACGTTTCTCGCAGGCGCAACCTGATGGTCGCCCAAACGTCACCATCCCGTCACCGAACGGTCACCGCGCGTCACCGGGAGGACGCTCGTGCCGCCTCGCCCCTCGCCGGATCTGCCCAGACGCCGTCTGCTTGCGCGGTGCCTCGAGGCGCATGCGCGCGTCGTCCGCCTGGTCGCGCGGCCCGGCTGGGGCAAGACGACCTTCGCGCGGCAGATCGCGACCGCGTACGGCGCCTTCGCCGTGGTGGAGTGCCGCGACGCGACGTCGGCCGCGGAGCTCGACGAGCGCATCGCGGACGCGCTCGCGCGCGGCGGCGATTGCGTCGTCATCGACTCCGTTGAGCGCCTCGCCGGCGTGCCGCACGCGTTCGAGCGATTGCGGCGACTGCTCGACGAGCACAGCGCGAACCGGCGCTTCGTCGTCGCGTCGCGCGAGGAGATTCCGATCGGCGCGGGCCGTGCGGTGTCGCCGCACGACGTCTTGACGCTGCGGCCCGGCGACCTCGCCTTCGACGCCGCCGAGATCCGCGAAGTCTTTGCCGGTGCGTCCGTAGCGGAGGCGCTGCTGCAGCGGGTCGTCGTCTTGTCGCTCGGCTGGCCGATCGCGATCTTCTTGTTCGCGCGGCTGGCGCGCGAAGGGCAGCTGGCCGCCGCCGTCGCGGATCTCTCGCACCCCGCGCTCGACGACATGTTCGAGTACGTGCAGCGCGAGACGCTTGTGACGTGGACGCCGGACGAGCGTGCCGGGATCGCGGCGGCGGTCGCGATCCCGAACGCAACGCTCGACGACATCGAGGCTGCCGTCGGCGAAGCGCCGGCTCGCGCGCTGGACGCGTTTGTGTCGCGCACGGGTGTGCCGGTTCGCGTGGACGGCCGTTTCGTCGCGCCGGAGCTCGTCGCCGCCGCCGTGCGGCGCTTCCTGGGCGAAGACGTCGACCGTGCGCGCGACGCGGCGTTGCGTCGCGCCGTCGCGTCGGGTGCGCATCTGCGCGCCGCGCAGATTCGCTTTGCGGACGGCGACTTCGACGGCGCGGTCGCCGAGATGGAGGCGCTGGGCGTGCCGCCGGCGGATCCGGCGCCGTCACCCAGCTACACCGCGCTCGCGAAGGCGCTGCCGCCGGCCGCGCTGCTGCGCTCGCGCAACGTCCTGGTCAGCGTGCTGGCGGAGCGCGAGACACAGGCCAACCCGTATCCGCTCTGGCAGGTCGTCGAACGCTTCAGCCCCACGCTGCAGCGTGACAGCGATCCCGAGCTGGTCGCGGGCAATCGCGCCGCGTACGCCGTGTTGTTGCGCATGCTCGAACGACCGCGCGAAGCCCGCGTCGTGCTGGAAAAAGCGCTCGCGCTCGGCGACCCCAGCCCTGAGCGCACCGCGTTGCTGACGGCGAATCTTGCGGCGGTCGTTGCAATCGCCGGCGACGTCGACGCCGCGGATGCGCTCCTCGCGCGCGCCGGAGTTCCGCTCGAAGGGCCGACGCTGTTTCCCGTCGAGCGCTTCGAGGTCGAGATCATGCGCAACCGGCTGCGCGGCGATCCCGTGCTGCGGCGCGCGGCATGCGAGCGCAACGTCGACGAGGCGCGCTTCGCGGGGCCGGCGGCGCACGGCAACGCGCTGCGATTTCTCGCCGGGAGCGCGTGGCTCGACGGCGATGACGCCGCGGCTACTGCGGCGCTGGACGCCAGGAACCGGATCGTCGAAGCGATGCCCTGGGAACGCCGGCGCGTCGGCGGGGCACCCCCGCCACTCGATCCGCCCATCCAATACTACGATCGCGGGCTGTGCCTGTGGTACACGAGCGTCGCGCTGATCGAGGACGATCCCGATACGGCGCGCCGCTTCGTGCAGGTCGCGCTCGACGGGTTCGCCCAGATCGGCGTGCCGTTTCTCGACGCGATCGCCGCGCTCGTCGCGGCGGCGCTGCCGCGCGACGACGCTCCAGCGCTGATCGCGCGCGCCCGCGCGGACGCCGCGACGATCGGCGAGCCCGCCTTCGCGGCTGCGGTCGAAGCGATCGCCGACGAGCGCTTCAGCGACGCCGGGATGCTGCTGCCGCTGGCACGGCGTATCGAATCCAACCGCGCGACGCGAACGTCGAGCACGCGTGTGTGCGTGCTCGAAGGCCGCGTGCTCAACGGGACGGAGCCGCTGCCGCTGCGCGAGCGCGAGCTGGAGCTCGTGATCGCGCTCGCGCTCGAACGCCGGCCGTTGACGCGCGAAGCGCTCGTGAGCCGCCTTTGGCCCGACGTCGAGCACGACGAGGCGAACGCGGCGCTGCGCACCGCGGTCTATCGGCTGCGCAAGCAGTTGCGCGACCCGGCGGCCGTCGTGTCGACCGCCGCGGGCTATCGTCTGGCCGAAACGATCCCGGTCGACCTGCGCGAAGCGGAACAGTTCGTTGCCGGCACACGACGCTTGGGCGCGCTGAGCGACCGCGAGCGGGCGCGGCTCACGTCGATGCTCGACCGCCTTTCGGGAGGCTTGCCGACGATCTACGCGCGGTGGGATTGGTTCGCGCCGTTCGAGCGGCGCACGCGCGACCTGCTGCACGACGCGGGCATCGCGCTCGCGGAAGACGATCTCCGCCGCGGCGACACCACCGCCGCGCTTGCCCGCGCCGAGACGTTACTGCGCGCCGACGCGCTGGACGAGCCGGCAAACGAGGTCGCGATCCGCGCGCACGTCGCCGCGGGCCGCAAGAGCGAAGCGCTGCGCCGTTACCGCCGCTATCGCGACGCGCTGCAGCGCGAGTACGGCGTCGCGCCGGACGCCGAGTTGGCCGGATTGCTCGAGACGAGCTGAGACTCGCGCGGCGCGCTTCAGCTGCCCGGACGGCCGAACTGGACGTAGTGCGTATCGCTCTTCGGACCGCTGCTCAAGCCGTAGCCGAACGCGTCGAAGCGGTTCGGGTGCGTGGCGTCCTGGCGGATCGTCACATAGTCTCCGTAGCGGGTCGTGCCCGTGCTGCTCGACGTCGTGACGTACACGATGTAATCGCCCCAGAAGCCCGCGACGTGGTTCTCATAGTGGCCGTTACCGCCGTAGGCCAGCGAGAGGCCGACGGTGCCGTTCGCGTTGACGGCCAGCTCCGGGTAGGCGAACGCGTACGCGTTGTTCCAGATCTGGTGCTGTGCGACGAGCTTGAGGTTGTTGCTGCGGTCGAGAGCGACCCATTCCACGTGGGGCTGTCCGAAATGGCCGCCGCTCGGTGCCGTCCATGCCAACCAGACCTGATTTACCGGCTGTTTCCCCGCGCTCACGAGCCGGGCCGCTCCGCTCACGTAGTTGCTGTCGAATCGTAGCGCCGACACCCAGTTTTGATTGTCGGGCGTGAGCGAGGTCATGTGCGAGTTGTCGTTCGGCCAGCTTCCGACGCTCACGTCGAGCCACGCGTACGATCCGCTCGCCTCGGGCCAGTTGAACACCCGCATGCTGCTGTTCGTGGTGTGTCCCGCCCAAAAGACCTCGTCGCGCGCATTCTGCGTGGGATGCGCGAACAACGCCATCGGGCCGTCGGCGGGTTTCGTGGATTGGACGCTGAGCGGCGCGCCGGACTGAATCTGGCTCAGCGGGATTCGCGTGACGACGCGTCCGCCGGATTGGTTGAAGCTCAAATAGAGCGAATGATCGCCGACCGCGAGATCAGGAAAGTCCAGGGCGCCCTTCGCGTCGCCCAGCTGAGCGGACGTGAGGTCCCAGGTCGTCCACGACGTGGCGCCGGAGCTCTGCATGGCCGCCGGACTTGCGGCCGCGAGCCGGTAGCGGTTTGCGAACGTGCCTTGCGCGGTCTTCACGGGAATGTATTGCAGCACCCACACGAAGCGGTCGATGCCGGCAACATAGCGCACGATCTGGTCGCAGCACAAACCACCGTCGCTGTTTGCAAAGAGCGTCGTAGGGTCGACTTTCGTGAAGTGCGCGCCGCCGTCGACCGAAAACGCGGCGGTGGTATTCATGGTCGCGAACACGACGTTGTTCGCTACGTCGCCGCTGGGCTCGGCCAATGCGTACGCGTCGACTGCGAGCGAGGCGTTGTGAAAGAAGTTGATTGGCGGCGGGTCGGCCTTCGCGGGCTGTACCGACGTCTGCGGCGACGGCGGTTTCGGCGCATGGAAGACGCCGACCGGGACGGGCGGCGCGTGGCTTTCGTTCAGATTGGCGGAAACGTCGGGCTCGACGTGCGGGAAGCGCGGTCCCTTGACGACGTGCGGTCGCGAGGACGACGACGTCGCTTTCGCCGAGCCCGGCGACGCCGCCGGGACGCGCACTCGCTGCTCGACGGCGAAGTCACCTCCGGCAAAACGTCCGGCGATTTTCATGACGTATGCGGTTCCCGCCGTGAACGAGTGTCCCGCGAACGTCGCGTAGACGGTCCGGGCTCCCTTCGTGGGGATCGTACCGAGCGCGACCGGCAGCTGAGACGGCGAAACGAGCGTACCGCCGTCGATGACGATCGACGTGACGCTGACGCCGGCGGCGCTCGTGTCGCCGTCGTTCACGATCGCAAACGCGGTCGTCAACCGCGCGCGCTCGAGCGCGGCACCCGCCGCGCCGGCGACGAGCTTCGCATCGGAGGCCCCGGGACCCGCGCCGGCGACGGCGCCGGCGCCGGTGACCGCGACCGCGACGAGCAATCCCAAAATCACGAGCTTCGATCGCGCATGAATCCGCATCAGACCGAAAAGCGTTCGAGGCCTAGTCTCTACGCTCCCCTTGGACGGCGAGCAGTTTGCGGGCGTCGCCGGCCTCGCCGGGATGGAACTGCGGGTTCAGTTCGAGCGCGCGGTGCAGCCGCCGCATGCCGTCGGCGCGGTCGCCGCAGCGCACGGCGATGACGCCGGCGTGGTACTGCAGGCGCGCATCTTGCGTGTTGAAGCGAACGGCCTTGCGCGCCGGTCCGCGCGCTTCGTTGCAGCGGCCGGCGCGCGCGAGCGCCCAGGCCAGCGTGTCTTCCGCGAGCACGTCGTCACGCACGGCGACATCGCGGCGCGCGGTCGCGATCGCGTCGCCGAGCCGGCGACCATGGTCGGCGAAGTAGAGCGCCAGCGCACGGTCGTTGAGGCGGCCGGCGTTGCCGATGCGCGCGATCGCGTCGATGAGATCGTCCGTCGCCAGCGCGGTCGCAGCGTCGCCGAGCGCGCGCTGCGCGTCGGCTTCGTAGCCCAACGTCTCGGGCAACGGCCCCAGCTTCGCGGCGCGCGACGCCGCGTCGAGCGTTTCCGGCCACCGCCGTTGGCCCCAGTACAGCCGCGCGAGGCCGTTCCACGCGCGCGCGTAGTTCGGGAAGATGTCGAGCGCTTCGCGGAAACGCCGCTCCGCCGTCGTGGCGTCGCCCGCGGCCCACGCCAGCTCGCCCGCGCGGAAATGGAACCACGCGCGCGACTCCGCCGGGTTGTCCATCACGCTGTCGGTTTGCGCGAGCGCGTGGTCGATCGACCGCCCCGCCGTGGCGAGACTTCCGTTCAGCTCGTCGTAGCGGGCCGACGCCGTGTCGAGCGCGACGCCGGGTTCAGGTGCGTTGCGTGCCGTGCGCAGCAAGGCGTTCGCTTCGTCGTACCGGCCCAGCTCGACGTAGGTGCTCGCGACCTGCGCCACGGCAGCCGCGTTGTCCGGCTCGATCTCCAGCGCGCGCCGCGCGTGCACGAGCCCGTCGCGGAAGCGGTGCAGCGACGTCAGCGACGACGCGAGCGTCATCTCGCCGCCAACGTTGAATCGCGGCTGAAGCGCGAGCGACTGCTCCGCGGCGTGTTCGCCGCGCAAGAGGTCGCCGGCGTCGCCGGTTTCGCGATATCGCTGCAAGTATTGCGACGCCAGCATGCGCGTGACGAGCTGGTCCGGGTGCCCGCGCACCGCGCCTTCGTAGAACGCCACGAGACGATCGCGCTGCGCATAGTCCGCGAGCACGGGCGCAGGCGTCGGCTCGGCCGATGCCTGCGCTTCGCGCGTCGCCACGAACGACGGCCACGCGGCGACGCCCGCGAGGGCGAGCACCGCGAGAACCGCCGCGACACGAACGTTCATGCGGTCCTTACGTCGGCTCTCCGATGTACGGGAACGCATCGGTGAAGTGGTGTCCGCTCGGGCCGACGTTGTCGGTGGTGAGGCACTTCGACTCCTTACCGTCGTCGGGCGCGAGCTTGAGCGCCGACACGGTGTTGCCGAAGATCGCGCCGAGCGAGATGTCGATCACGTCGTCGGACAAGCCGCGCCCGCCGAACTTGCTGCCCGTCGCACCGCCGGTCTCCGTGCCGAGGTACGCCGCTTTGACGCCGGTCTGCGAGAGATCCGCCAGCATCTCGTCGGGCGTCAGCACGGCTTTGAGCACGCCGGCGGTCTCCGCCGAACGGCCTGCGGCCGTCGTCGTGAAGCTCACGATCGCGTCGGCGAGCGCGGGATCGTTGGTCGGCGCGCTGCGATTGGTCTTGTCGTGGTTGTCGAACGATTCGAACGCCTCTTTGACGGCCGGCCGCGCCAACCGCTCGATCTGCGCGTAGCTCGCGCCGTACGGTGACGCCGCGTCTTTCACCGACGCGCTCGCCCACACGCTGATCTTTCCGGGCGCGCCGCCTGCCGGCGCGAGCATCATGCGCGGCAATTCGATCACGAGCGACAGCACGTTGAACTTGTTCGCTGCGAGGAAGTCTTGCGCGGGGCTGGTGTCGCAGCCGCTGCCTTGCGCGAAACCGCGGAAGCTGCTCGCCGACGCAGGGGGCACAGTCTTGCCCGCGCCGTGGTTGCCGAAGTTACGATCCGGCACGATCTTGAAAAACTGCGCGAGATCGAAGAAGAACGGGTCTTCGCGCGGGCCGGCGAACACCTTCATGCCTTTGACGCGAGCGTTCTTGTCGTTGTATTTTAACGTGCCGCTCGGCGCGATCCACGTCGACGACGTGCCGGTTTGATTCGGCTTGCCGGGGCCGTACAGCGTGATGGTTTGCGAGCCGTTCTGCGGCGCGCTCGCCGAGAACTGGATCACCAGGTCCTCGACCTTGTCGCCGGTGTTGTCGATGCGGAACTGGTACATGACGCCCGGATCGAAATATGTCGAACCGCCCATCCCGGGCGCGATGAGCGGGTGCGCGTCGACCGCGAGGACGACGTTCGCATCGTTGTGCGGTGCGGGGAAAACGTAGACGTCGGTGAGATCGGCGCCCGGGCGCGCGAGCACGGCGGGTGAATCGGCGTGATCCGACCCGGTCGCGCCGCGAACGGCATAGAGCGACCCGATCCCCGCCAGCGCGACCAGCGCCGCGACGACGCCGACCGAAGAACGGAATGTCCGTCGTGACATAATCAAAGCCTCCGAGTGATGCCGGTAGCTCCGGCGCATAGGGTAACGGCCCAGCGGCGCGAGCGGATTGAGGAAGTCCGAGGACAGCCTTGGGGACGCCGCGTACCCCGCGGTATGAACGATCGCGCCGTGCTCGTCGCGGCGGCGGTTCTTGCCGCGGTCCTGCTCAGCTTCGGGGCGCTGTGGACGCTGCGCGACTATGCGGTGCCGCTCTTTGCGAACGGCGACCGGATTGCGCGCAATGCCGACATCATGGTCGGCGACATGATCGCGGCACAGTTCCCCGGCGTTCGGGTCGACCGCGTGCGGTGTCCGCCGCTGCTCGACCTCACCGCCGGGCGCAGCGCGCGGTGCGCGGTCCCGATCGACGGCGACCAGCTAGCGATCAGCGTGACAACGCGAAGGGATCATCGCGGCTTCGAGTACGGCGCCGTGGATGCACTCTTCGTCGCGCGTGACGGCGAGCGCACGATCGCCCGCAAGCTCGACGAGCTGTACGGCGAACGGTTCGGTGTCCGGTGCCCCGGCGCCGCGGTTCGCGTGCTGCAGTTCCCGGCGCACATTGCGTGTGACGTCGAACTGCCGGACGCGTCGCGCCGAGAGATCATGGTGACGCCGCACGGCAATCGCGGCGCCGTCGAGATCGGAGACCTCGCCGGCGTGACGACACGCAAGGCACGAATCCTCGGCACCGCCGCCGCCACGCAGCGTGAGGGCAGCGTCACGATGGCGGGCCGCGCGCTCGAGCAGTACCTGCGGGGGAGTGCCGCATTCCTCGACAGCGGAGAGGTCGGCCGGCGCGGCCTCGTGGGCACGGCGCATTGTCCGCCGCGTGTCGTTCTGCACGAAGGGACGCACGCGCGTTGCACGGTCGCCGTCGCCGACGTGACGCTGGGCTACGACGTGCATTTCGAAAAGGGTCTCGGTCTGCGGGCCGACCTCGCTACCTCCGTAGCAGTGGTCCCGGCGCTGCGCGAGTTCGCGCTGCGGTATTTCCGGCACCGTCGACTCGCGGCCAACATACCGTACCCGGTCGACGTCAACTGTGGAACGGTTCCGGCGATCGTCGAAGAGCCGGGGTCGACGTTCCGTTGCCATGCCGACGTGGCCGGCGAGCCGTTCTATTTCGCGTTCCGGTTCCTCGATGCGGAAGGCGCCTTCACCATGGAAGAGAGCGACGCGCCCTAGGACACGCACGCGGTTGCCTCGTACACCGCTGCTGTATGATCGTGATTCGATCGCTCAACACGGGGGGCGTGCAATCCGCCGTCGACGACCGCGGCGTGGCGTATCGAAGCGCCATTCGGCGGACGCCGCGTTCCGACGCGCAGTATCTGGGCGAGCGCGGCTTCGACGGCGACGCGAGCTTCGAGGACGACCATCACACGCCGAACATGGACGTGCACGTGTTCAGCCTCGACCGCTACCCGCACTACGAAGCCCTGGCCGGCAAGAAATTCCCGGTCCCGGCGTTCGGTGAGAACTTCTCGGTGAGCGGCGGTATCGAGACCGAGGTGTGCGTCGGCGATCTCTTCGTGGTCGGAACCGCGCTCGTGGAAGTGTCGCAGCCGACGGAGCGGTGCGGCACGCCGGGCCGGTCGCTGGGCGTGCCGGGGCTGAAGAAGTGGACGTTCGCGTGCTTCTACTCGGGCTATTACCTGCGCGTGATCCGAACCGGGTGGGTGCGCGTAGGCGACGAGATGGTGCTGCGCGAGCGGCGCCTGCCGGAATGGACGGTCGAGCGCGTGAACCGAGCGATGGTCGAGCACATCGGCGATGAAGCGCTTTACGAAGAGATCCTCGCGTTGCCATACCTGTCCGGTGATTGGAAGGACCGCGCGCGAGTTCTGCGCGGCCGCTGGCTCACCGGACAGCGGCGTCCCGCGTGAGCAATTGCGCCGGCGATGTCATGACGCCAAGGCGCGCGTCGGTAAGGGCGGAACCGGCTCGCCTGGAGGCACGACGCCCAGGCGATAGTGCCAGTACGCACCGTCGCAACCTTTCCACCAGATGTACTTCGCGCTCATCTCGCTGAGTATGTACATTGCGCTTATCGATATCTTCTCGCGCATCCGCACGTCTAGCGGACGTTTGTTCCTCTCAAAGGGGTATACTCGGGGACGATGAGCGACGAAAAAGGCGAACCGCATCAGGTCCCGGTATCGGAAACGCCAGCACCACCCGCGTCCCGCCCGGCTGCGGCCGACATGATCAAGGATTATCGGGAAAACGACCCGCTCCGCGCGATCCGCCACTAACATCGCGGCGGTTGGCCGAAAAGGATTTATTTTCGGCCGAGCCGGCCGTCGACCATACCGGAAATCTCCGACCGCCGTCGAAGACCTCTTCGGGAGAAACTCGATGGGAGATGCGAAACCCGGACGGACGAGCATCGCTGAATTCGAGAGGCTGCTCGACGCGTCCGACCAAAAGCTCGAGCTCCTCGAAGGCGAGGTTGTTGCATTCGCCGGCGGTTCGGTCGCGCACGGTATACTCTGCAGCCGCTTGCACATCGCGGTTAGCGCGGCAACGAAGCCTCCATGCCACGCGTTCTCCTCCGACGTCGCCGTGCGCCTCGCGGAGCGCGGTACCTACGTCTTTCCGGACGTCTCGCGAACGTGCGAGGAGCTTGATGCCAACGCCATGCACATCACGGCGCCCGACCTCGTCGTCGAGGTGATCTCACCGGAGAGCAAGGCGCGCGATCGGAGTGAGAAGCTGGACGCGTATCAAAGCATCCCGAGCGTGATGGAGTATCTCCTCGTGGACTCCCGTCGGGTATGGGTCTGTGTTTTCCGCCGGATGGCGGGCGGCTTCTGGGCCGAAACCACCTACGGCATCGGCGAAACCGTTGAACTGCGCACGGCCGACGTGGCGATTGATGTCGCCGACCTCTATGCAGGCACGGGACGGGTCCTTAGCACGTAGGTCCCAGCTTACAGGTTCTGCCGCGGTATTGCACGGTCGCAGTGTGCGCGTTGATAATCCTCGCATGAAAGAACTCGCCCAGTCTGTGTAGTGAGCGACGCGGTGTTTCGCCACGCACGGTCTCGACCAGTCACCGTGCGCGGCTTTCAACTTCTCGGGCTTTCGAATACCGGGCGATCGCGCAAACACTGTCACGCGATCTTCGGGATCGCGATCCGCCATCGGTCCGCTCGCGGCGACGCAGCGCTTCGGCGCCTTGATGCGACAAACGTCGCTCTCTAACCATCACTTGGGCCGAAGGCAAGGGCGCTTTACAATCCGAAGGTTTCCGGGTCGATGTCGCGGGCTTTTTTTGTACGAACGGATCACATGGCGGGCGTCCGATGAGCGCCCATGCCGACGGCGCGGCCGGCATCCAGCCGCTCCCTCGTCCTGGTGCGGCGCCCCGCGACGGCGTCAGCGACTGGTCGCCGTACGTCCCGCGGGCCGGGAACGCGTTTGACGCCCTCTACGCTCGCCTGCTTCCCGGGATCGAGCCGCTGATCGCGCAGTACGAGCAGAAGCGCTCCGCCCTCATCCCCCTCGCGCACCTCTTTCAAGAACACGAGGGCTACGTTTCCGCCGATGCGCAAGTCGCGATCGCGTACCTCGTCGGCGAACCGCTTGCGGTCGTCGAGTCGACGATCTCGTTTTACACGTTGCTGTTCCGCAGGCCGGTCGGCAAGTACATGGTGCAGATCTGCCGCAATCTCTCGTGCATTCTCAACGGCGCCGACGACATCATGGCCTACGCGCGGCAGCAGCTCGGGATCGCGCATCTCGAGACCACCGCCGACGGCCTGATCTCGTACGAAGAAGTCGAGTGCCTCGCGGCGTGCGACCGCGCGCCGTGCGCGCAGGTCAACCTCGAGTTCGTCTACGACCTCACCCGCGATAGCGTCGACGCGATGATCGCCGCGATTCGCGCCGGGAACTACCCGATCGCGCCGCTCCCGCAGACCGCGAAGCCGGGGCGCACATGGAGAGTCGACGCCGACACCGGGCGCAAGTCCGCCGGCGCGATGGGCGTGCAGCAGCCGAACAATGCCGGCGGCGTCGGCGACGCGAGCGGGATGGTCATGTTCGATCTCATCGTCGGCAAGCCGCAGTACGAGCAGCGTTCCAACGAACGCCTGCTGCGCGAGACGAACCTGCGCCCGCAGCCTTCCGAGAACGGACACCACTAGCATGGCCGACGTCATCACGCCGGTTCTCACCAAAGGCATCGGCGAGTTGAACTTGCGCGACATCAAGGTCTATCAGGAGCAGGGCGGCTACGAGCAGCTGCGCCGCGCCGTGAACGAGATGTCGCCGCGCGAGGTGTCCGACGTCTGCAACGCGTCGAACCTGCGCGGCCGCGGCGGCGCGGGTTTTCCGACCGGGCGCAAGTGGTCGTTCCTGCCGGTCAACGGCCGCCCGCGCTACATGGTGTGCAATTGCGACGAGGCGGAGCCCGGCACGTTCAAAGACCGCATGCTGCTCGAGGAGACACCGCACCAGATCATCGAGGGGATCCTGATCGGCGCGTACGCGATCGGCTGCGACCACGCCTATATCTACATCCGCGGCGAGTTCAAGCGCGGTTACGAGATCATGCGTGACGCCGTGCAACAGGCGCGCGACGCCGGCTACCTCGGCGCGAACGTGTGCGGCAGCGGGAAGAAGCTGGAGTTCACGATCCACCGCGGCGCGGGCGCGTACATCTGCGGCGAAGAGACGGGATTGCTCAACTCGCTCGAAGGCAAGCGCGGTGAACCTCGCCTGAAACCGCCGTTCCCCGCCATCAAGGGGTTGTACGGTGAGCCGACCGTCGTCAACAACGTCGAGACGCTCGCATATCTGCCGTACATTCTGCGCAACGGCGCGGAGTGGTTCGCGAGCGTCGGCCCGCAGCGCTCGCCCGGCTACAAGGTCGTGTCGATCTCCGGTCACGTCGTCAAACCCGGTAACTACGAAGTGCCGCTCGGTACGACGATTCGCCAGCTGATCTACGACTGCGCCGGCGGGTTGCGCCCAGGGCGCACGTTCATGGGGGTGCAGCCCGGCGGCGGTTCGTCGGCGTGTCTGTTCGAAGAGCACCTCGACGTGTCGTACGATTTCGACAGCGTCACCAAGGCCGGCTCGATGCTCGGCTCGGGCGCGATGGTCGTGTTCGACGACACCACCGACTTCGTCAAAGCGGCGTACGCGCTGATCCGGTTCTTCGCGCACGAGTCGTGCGGTCAGTGCACGCCCTGCCGCGAAGGCGGTCACTGGATCGAGCAGATGCTCGCGCGGCTGCTCGCCGGCGGCGGCGTCGACTCCGACATCGACGTGATCAAGTCGGCGGCGAAACAGCTGACCGGCTTGAACCTGTGCGCGCTGGGCGACTCCATCGAGCCGTTCCTCGCATCGGTGATCACCCGCTACGAAGACCAGTTCCGCGCGTACGTCAAGCGCACGCCACAGCAGGCGGCCGCGGGATGAACGATCTGGGGCGGCGCTACTCGCTCTTCGCGAGCACGGCGCGCGGAAAACAGATCATCGCGGGCGGGTTCATCATGGTCGCGATCGTGTTGGACCTCATCGCCGCGTCGCTGTCGTCGAGCCGCGCGCACGCACGCACCGTCGGAATGCTGTACGCTCTCGCGCTCGGCGTTCTGCTGGCCGGTTTGGTGTTCATGATCTTGAACAGGAAGCGCAGCGTATGACCGACCGCAACCGCGTGTTCCTCATCTGGGCGGGATGGATCGTCGCCATCGCCGGGCTCCTCATCGAGTTCATCGGGTTCCAACGGCCGGCGTTTCTCGGCGGAAAATCCGTCCTCGCCGGCTCGGTGATGGTCCTGGTCGGTTTGATCGTCTCCGCTTACGCTCGCCGGAAAGCAGCCGCCTAAGTGTCTGCCACCGTTCCGCAAACCGACCTCGTCACCGTGACGATCGACGGCGTCGACGTGCGCGTCCCCAAAGGCACGCTGCTCGTCGAGGCGGCAAAGTCGATCCACACCGACATCCCCGTCTACTGCTATCACGAGAAGCTCGGGCCGGCCGGGCTGTGCCGCATCTGCCTCGTCGAAATCGAGGGGATGCCGAAGCTGCAGATCGCGTGCAACACGGCGGTCGCGGACGGCATGAAAGTGTACACGCAGAACGCGCGCGTCGACGACGGCCGCCGTGCGATCCTCGAGTTCTTCCTGTTGAACCATCCGCTGGACTGCCCGATCTGCGACAAGGGCGGCGAGTGCGATCTGCAAGACTACTCGATGGCCTGGGGCCAGGGCGCGTCGCGCATGGTCGACCCGAAGTATGCCAAGCCGAAGGCGGTCGACCTCGGGCCGACCATCGTGCTCGACGAAGAGCGCTGCATCGTGTGCCAGCGCTGCGTGCGCTTCGACGACATCATCACGCGCGAGCAGTCGCTGCGCACCGAAGACCGCGCCGCGCAGACGATCATCGCGACGGCGACCGGCAAACCGTACGTGTCCGACTTCACCGGCAACGTCACGGAGCTGTGCCCGGTCGGCGCGCTAACGTCGAAGACGTACCGGTTCAAGTCGCGGCCGTGGGACAACCACCGCACCACGACGTCGTGCACGCAGTGCAGCGTCGGGTGTCAGATGCACGTCGACGAGCGGGGCAACACGCTGCTGCGCACGATGAGCGTCCCCGAGGACGACGCGATCTCCGACACGTGGCTGTGCGACCGCGGTCGCTACAACGTCGGCTTCGTCGCCGACGACCGCCGCCTCACGATGCCGCTGCTCAAGGTCGATGGCGCATGGAATCAGATCGACTGGGACGACGCGATCGTGCTCTGGGCCGGCAAGCTCAAAGCGACGCTCGCGTCCGCGGGCGGCGCCGCGAGCGCCGGTGCGATCGGCGGCGGCCGGCTGCTCAACGAGGAAGTCTATCTCGCGGCACATCTGCACCGCGCGCTCGGGATCGAAAACCTCGACCACCGCGTCGGCATGCAGACGATCGTGCACCACGACGGTTTCGCGAACCACGTCGATCTCGAAAACGCGAACACGATCATCACGCTCGGGCGTCCGCCCTCACAGCTCGCGCCCGTACTCGACCTGCGCATCCGCAAAGCCGTGTCGCGCAACGGCGCGCACCTCATCTCGGCCGGCGACTACTACGCGAACAGCTTCGTGCCCGAAACGCATGTGACGAGCGCGGACGAGCTGAAGAAGGCCATCGGCGACACGCCGGGCCGCGTCGCGCAGATTTGGGACGGCGTCTTCTTCGAAGGCGGCCCTGAGCTGCTCGGACCGCTGTACGAAATTCCGCACGCGACGAGCGTCGTGCGCTACGTGCTGCCGGACACCCCGAACGGCCGCGGCGCCGACGCGCTCGGCATGCGGCCGCACGACGGGGCGCTCGATACGAAGGGCATGCTCGAAGCCGCACGCGACGGTAAGCTCGCGGTTCTCGCGATCCTCGGCGCGAACCCGATGCTGCGCTACCCCGACCGCGCGCTCGTCGACGCGGCGCTGCGCGCGGCGCCGTTCGTTGTCGTCACCGATCTGTTCCTCACCGAGACGGCGGAGCTCGCCGACCTCGTGATCCCCGTGTGCAGCGCGTTCGAGAAGAGCGGCACCACGACCGATCTCGCGGGCGATATCCTGCCGGTCATCGGTTCCGTCGTCGCGCCCGAGGGCGTCGGCGCGGACGGCGACGTAATAGTAGCGCTCGCGGATAAGCTCGGCGTGGAGCTGCCGCTGCCCGATGCGATCGAAGCGAAGATTCGCGAGCTCGTGCGCACGCCGCCTCCGCCGCCCGGCGCGCCCGCGTACGTGCGCTCGACGGCGAAGGCCGCCGACGGTGCGCTGCGCGTCATCCCGGAGACGTCGATCTTCACCGGCGGCGGCACCCTCGCGTTCGACGCGCGCATTGCGGAGCTGCGCACCGCCGCGCGCGCGACGATCCACCCCGACACCGCCCGCACGCTCGGCGTCGCCGGCGGCGACCTCGTCTCCGTGATCGCGACGCCGCTGCTGCGCGCGCTCGTCGTCGTCGTCGATCCGCGCGTGCCGGCGGACGCGGTCGCGCTGGTCGACGGCGTCGCCGCCGCCCCGCTGAACGCACTGGGCACCGCGGCGTCGGTTCGGCTCGAGAAGGCGCTGGTGACCGCGTGAGCTCCGTCCCGATCTGGCTGATCGTCCTGATCAAGACCGTCATCGTGCTCGGCGTCGTGATCACCACGTTCGCGTACTCGATGCTGTTCGAGCGCAAGATCATGGGCTGGATGCAGCTGCGCCCCGGTCCGAACCGCGTCGGCCCGTGGGGTTTGCTGCAGCCGGCCGCCGACGCGGTGAAGATGATCTTCAAAGAAGATCTTACGCCGGAGACGGCGGACCCGCTGATCTACCGCCTCGCGCCGTTCATCTCGCTGGTGTGCGCGATGGGGACGTTCGCGATCATCCCGTTCTCCGCGAACAAAGACGGAACGCTGTGGGCGGTCGGCAACGTCAATGCCGGCATTCTGCTGATCTTTTCGATCACGTCGATCGGCGTCTACGGCATCTCGCTCGCGGGCTGGTCGTCGGGGTCGAAGTTTCCGCTGCTCGGCTCCGTGCGCTCGACCGCACAGATGATCTCGTACGAGCTCTCGATGTCCATGTCGGTGATCGGCGTGCTGATCCTCGCCGGCTCGACCGCGCTCAGCGACATCGTCAACGCGCAATACCGGCTATGGTTCGTCATCCCGCAGATCGTCGGCTTCGTGATCTACCTCATCACGGCCGTCGCGGAGACGAACCGTGCGCCGTTCGATCTCGTCGAAGCCGAGACGGAGCTCGTCGGCGGCTTCCACACCGAGTACTCGGGCTTACGCTTCGGGCTGTTCTTCATCGCCGAGTACCTCAACATGATCACGGTGTCGTGCTTGGGCACGCTGCTGTTCCTGGGCGGCTGGAACGGCCCGTTCGGGCTGCCGTCGTTCGGGTGGCTCGGGCTGTTGTGGTTCCTGATCAAAGCCGGGCTGTTTCTGTTCTTCTACATCTGGTTGCGCTCGACGCTGCCGCGCTTTCGCTACGACCGCCTGATGGATTTCGGGTGGAAGGTGCTGCTGCCCGTCGCGACGCTCAACCTCATCCTGACGGCCGTCGCCGTCGCGGTATGGCCGCATGCGTAAGAACCTGTTCAACATCGGCGCGATCTTCGTCGGGTTCGCGACGACGCTGCGCCACGCGTTCATGAAAAAGCCGACGATCGAGTACCCGTCGGTGAAGAAGCAGCACGCGCCGCGCTTCCACGGGCTGCACGAGCTGCGCCGCTACGACGACGGCAAGGAGCGCTGCATCGGCTGCGAGCTGTGCGCGATCGCCTGTCCGGCCAACGCGATCACCGTGATCGGCGCGGAGAACTCGCCCGAAGACCGCCGCTCGCCCGGTGAACGCTACGCCGCGACCTACGAGATCGACGAGCTGCGCTGCATCTTCTGCGGGTTGTGCGAAGAGGCGTGTCCCACCGACGCGATCGTGCTGACGCCGCGCTTCGAGATGGCGGACTACCGCCGCGGCGCATTCGTCTACGCGAAAGACCGGCTGCTGGTGCCGGCGGAAGCCGGCGTCGGCACGCCGCCCGACGAGCGCCCCAACGGCATCCCTGCCGATCTCGGTGCAGTCACACGCGCAAAGGACACGGTCGACATCGCCGAGGGCTACGACGCCACCCACCGCGGGCACGTCCTCAAGACGCAGCGCCGCGGGCTCACGATGCGACAAACGCAGGGTGACATCGAGTGATCGCGTTTTGGATCTTGTCGCTGCTGATGATCGCCAGCGCGGTGTTCGTGGTGACGGCAAAACAGCCGGTGCATTCCGTCGTGGGGCTGCTGGTGAACTTCATCGCGCTCGCCGCGATGTACCTCACGCTGCAGGCCGAGTTCCTGGCGGTGATGCAGATCGTCGTCTACAGCGGCGCGATCCTGATCCTGTTCGTGTTCGTCATCGCGCTCCTCTCCAGCGGCACTAAGCCGTTCAACGTGGGGCCGGACCGCGCGCCGCGTATTCTCATTCCCGCGGTCGTCGCCGCGGTGCTGACGCTCGCGGGGATCACCGTGACCGCGCTGCGCACGCCGGTGACCGCGATCCAGACCACGGCGACCAACGGCACGACCGGCGACGCGAACGCGTTCGGCAGCGTCGCGAACTTCGGCGCCGCGCTGTTCACCACGTACCTGCTGCCGTTCGAGATCACGGCCTTCATCCTCATGGTGGCGGTGATCGGCGTCGTGCTGATCGCCGGCGACGAAGGCCCGGCGGGTCTGAGCCGCCGCAAGCCCAAGCGCAACATCCAGCGCGAGCCGATCCTTCGACGCGTCGACAAGGTGGGTCGATGAGCGTCGCGCCCGAGAACTACGTCGGGCTCTCCGCGGTGCTGTTCTTCATCGGCGTCGTCGGGGTGATCGCGCGGCGCAACCCGCTGATCATGCTGATGTCGATCGAATTGCTGTTCAACGCCTCGAACCTGGCGCTGGTGACCTACGCGCGCGCCTGGGTCGACAACGTGGGCCACATCTTCGCGTTCCTCGTGATCACCGTCGCCGCCGCCGAGGCCGCCATCGCGCTGGCGATCGTGGTGGTGACCTTCCGCAGCCGCCACTTCGTCGACGTCGACGAAGTGTCGGTGCTCAAGGGCTGACCGCGACCATGCTGCTCTATCTCGTCTGGCTCTTGCCGCTGATCGGCGCCGTCGTCTTATGGGCGTTCGGCCCGCAGCTGAAGTCGTGGGCGGGGCCCATCGGATCCGCGCTCATCGCCACGTCGTTGGCCGCGACGCTGTTTCTTTGGAGCGAGGCCACGGCGCCGCACGGTCTGCACGTCCCGCTGGTGTCGTGGCTGGCCGGCTGGGACTTCGGACTGCAGCTCGACCGGCTGTCGCTGATCTGGACGCTGATCATCACGGGCGTCGGCTTCGTCATCCACGTCTACTCGATCGGCTACATGGACGGCGACCGCGCGTTCGCGCGCTTCTTCGCATACATGAACTTCTTCGTGTTCGCGATGCTCACGCTGGTGCTCTCCGACAACGTCGTCGGCCTGCTCGTCGGTTGGGGTCTCGTCGGCCTCGCGTCGTATTTCTTGATCGGGTTCTGGTTCTACAAGCCGACCGCCGTGTCGGCGGCGCGCAAGGCGTTCGTCATGAACGTGGTCGGCGACGTGGCGATCATGTTCTCGGTGTTTCTGATCGTTTCGCGGATCGGCGCGATCGGCTACGACCGCATCTTCGCGCAAGTCCCGCTTTCGTTCGGGCCGCACGATCTGTTCCTGATCTGCTTGGGGCTGTTCATCGGCTGCGCGGCGAAGTCGGCGCAGATTCCCTTGCACACGTGGCTCCCCGACGCGATGGAAGGCCCCACCCCGGTCTCAGCGCTGATCCACGCGGCTACGATGGTCACCGCCGGCGTTTACCTGATCGCGCGGTTCGCGCCGCTGTGGTCGGGCTCGCCCGACGCGCAGGAGCTCACGGGCGTCATCGGGGCGCTGACCGCGATCGCCGGCGCGATCCTGGGCTGCGCGCAATGGGACATCAAACGCATTTTGGCCTACTCGACGATGTCGCAGATCGGCTACATGATCATGGGCGTCGGCGTGGGCGCGTACGACGCCGGCGTGTTCCACTTCTTGACGCACGCGTTCTTCAAGGCCCAGCTGTTCCTCGGCGCCGGCATCGTCATCCACGCGCTCGCCGACGAGCAGGACGTGCGCCGCATGGGCGGCCTGCGCAAGACGCTGCCGTTCGCGTTCGTCGCGATGGGAACCGGTGTGCTCGCGATCTCGGGTGTTCCCGGTTTCAGCGGGTTCTTCAGCAAAGACGCCGTCGTGTACGGCGCGCTCGAGACCGGCCATCCGTGGCTGTACGCGATCGGCGTCATCACCGCGGGCATCACCGCGTACTACATGTTCCGCCTGCTGTTCGTCACGTTCTTCGGCGCCTATCGCGGCCAGGTCGATCCGTCCGACCTCGGCATCCGGCATCCGGAGCTGGCCGGGACCGCGGCGACGGCGTCATCGTCGGGTCATCATCCGGAAGAAGAAGAGCCGCACCACCACGCGCCGTCGTGGCTGATGTCGGGGCCGGTCGCGATCCTGATCCTGCCGACCATCGTTATCGGCTGGCTCGACTTCGGCGGCAACGCACCGTGGAAGCAGTTCTTCGGCGGGTTCTTTCCGCCGACGAAGTTCCCGCCGCTCCCGATCGAGGGGACTTGGCCGCCGATCTCCGAGGCGCTGTCGACCGCGCTCGTGTTCGTGGTCGTCGTCATCGGCTTCGCCGTCGCGTACCTGCGTTACGGCGTGAGCGCCGCGCAGCGTGACGCGATCGCGCGGCTGCGCACCGAGACGATCCGCATGCCGGGCGTGCTCGTGAACGCGTTCTACTTCGACGCCGCGTACGAGGCGCTGCTCGTGCGGCCCGCGCACGCGCTCGGACGCTGGTTCTATCGCGTCGTCGACCCGCACGTCATCGATGCGGGCGTGCGCGAGGTGCCGATCAGCGCGCAGTGGCTCGGCCATCTGTTCCGCAGCTTCCAGACCGGATTGGTTCGTGCGTACGCGCTGACCATCGCGGTCGGCGTCGTGTGCTTCGTCGCCTACTACGCGTTCGCGTTCACCGGAGCCGGCCGATGACCGTCACCGCGCTGGTCCTCGGCCCGATCGTCATCGGCTTCGCACTGTACGCGATCCCGCGCGAGCGCGTCGCGGTCGCGCGCATCGTCGCGGCGCTCGTCGCCGCGCTGACGTTCGGGCTCGCGGTTTCCGACCCGCACGCGGCCGACGTGTCGCGGCACTGGCTGGCGCGCCCGTTCGACGCCTCGTTCCACCTCGGCTTCGGTCCGGTGTCGTACTGGATCGTGCTGCTGCTGTCGCTCGCGACGTTCGGCGGCGCGCTGGCGCTGAACGGTCCGCGTTCGCGCAACGTCGCCGCGCAGCTGCTGATCCTGCAAGGCGCGATGAACGGCGTCTTCCTCGCGAAGGACCTGCTGCTGTTCGCGCTGTTCTGGGATCTCATGCTGATCCCGGTGTTCCTGGTGCTCGTCGAGATGCCGCACGCGCGCGCGGCGTGGAAGTACCTGATCTACAACCTGTGCGGCGGGCTCACGCTGCTGCTCGCGACGGCGGCGTTCGGCGCGGTCGCCGGCACCACCGACGTGATCGGCCGAACCAACCTCCACATCGCGATCGGCGAAGTCTGGGGCTTGTGGATCTTCGCGGGCTTCGCGTTCGCGTTCTTGGTGAAGACGCCGGTGTTCCCGTTCCACACCTGGATGCCCGAGACGTACGCGGAGCTGCCGCCGCCGGTGGTCGCGGTCGTGTCGTCGGTGCAGTCGAAGGCCGGGCTCTACGGTTTCCTCGCGATCGCGCTGCCGTTCCTCGGGCCCGAGGCGGCGCGCGCGCAAACGCTGATGTTCGTGCTCGGCATGATCGCGCTCGTCTACGGCGCGCTCGCGGCGCTCGCCGAGCGCGACGCCAAGCGCATCGTCGCGTACAGCTCGTTGTCGCACCTCGGCTTGATCCTGCTCGCGGTGTTCAGCGGTTCGACGCTAGCAATCCAGGGTGCCGTTGTGTACATGATCGCGCACGGCTTGTTCAGCGCGGTGCTCTTCCTCGTGCTCGGCGCGGTCGAGCAGCGCGAGGAGACGCGTGATATCGCGCGGCTCGGCGGGTTGGGCGCGCGCAATCCGAAGCTCGCCGGCGCGTTGACGCTCGCCGTCCTCGCGGCGCTGGGGCTTCCCGGACTCGCGGGCTTCACGGGCGAAATTCTGATTCTCACCGGCGTCTTCAAAGCCGGGTTCGTATGGCCGGCGATCGTCGCGCTGGTGGCGGTCGTGCTCGCGTCGGCGTACATGCTGCGGCTGTTCCAGGGCATCATGAACGGGCCCGACGTACCCGATCTCCCCGAGCGCCGCGACATGACGTGGACCGAAGCGCTCGCGGTCGCGCCGCTCGTCGCGGGCTTCGTGCTGCTCGGCGTGAACCCGGGGCGCGTCGTCGACATGGCCGCCGGCGCCGCGCACGCCGCGGTGCCGGGCGCGGTTGCCGCGCGCAGTTCGAACTTCATTCGGGTCCTCGTCGAAGAATCCGGCTGCACTCTCGTCTCGGAGGACGGCACGCGTGCCCCCTGCCCTCGGTAGTTATCCCGTCGCGGCAGACTACGTCGCGCTGCTGCCGGCATTCATCGTCGCGATCGTGCCGCTGCTGCTGCTGTTCGTCGACCTGTTCTTCCGCGCTCAAGGGAACGTGCGGCGGAGCGTCGCCGTCGCCATCGCGATCGCCGGCTTGGTTGCGGCGGGCGTGATCCTCGCAGAGCAGTACCCGCACGACTATGCCGCGTTCGGCGGCGCGTTCATCCAGGGCGGCTTCTCCATCGTGTTCTCCGAGATCGTGATCGTCGCGACGATCGCGACGCTGCTGCTCTCCGTCGGCATCGGTCGCAACGACCAAGTCGCCGGCACGACCGCACTGCTGTTGTGGAGCGCGACCGGGGCGATGCTGATGTCGGGCGCGGCCAACCTCATGGCGGTGTTCCTCGGGCTCGAGCTGTTGTCACTCGCGCTCTACTGCCTGTGCGCGATGTCGCCGCGGCGCACCGCGCGCGAGTCGGCGCTGAAGTATTTGATCCTGTCGTCCATGGCGTCGGGTTTCTTGCTGTATGGCTCGGCGCTGCTGTTCGGCGCGACGGGTTCCGTCGCGTTCGCGGCGCTCGCGACCGCAAACGTGACGCCGCTGCTCGCGCTCGGCGCGGGACTCTTCTTGGTGGGGATCGCGTTCAAGCTGAGCCTCGTGCCGTTCCACGCCTGGACGCCCGACGTGTACGAAGGCGCGCCGCTGCCGGTCACGGCGTTCATGTCGATCGCGACGAAGGCGGGCACGCTGGCGGTGCTCGCGCGGTTCGCGTATGCCGCGCTGCCCTCCGATCACGCATCCGCGATTCTTGCGCCGCTGTGGGTGCTCGCCGCGCTGTCGATGCTGATCGGCAACCTCGCCGCCCTTTCGCAGACCGACATGAAGCGGCTGCTCGCATACTCGGGCATCGCGCAGGTCGGCTACATCGTCACCGCGTTCGCGGGCCAGACGCCGCTCGGCTTGCGCTACGCGATCCTGTACCTCGCCGGTTACATGTTCATGAACCTCGGCGCGTTCGCGGTGGTCGCGCTGATGGCGCGCGACGGCGATGCGGTGGTGGGGCTGCCGCGCTTCGCGGGCCTCGCGCACCGGCGTCCCTTGCTCGCCGCCGCGATGACGTTCTTCCTGATCGGACTCGCCGGACTGCCGCCGACGATCGGCTTCACCGGAAAGATCCTCATCCTCACGACGACGGTGAGCGCCGGCTACGCGTGGCTGGCCGCGATGCTGATCGCCGGCACGGCGATCTCCGCGTACGTCTACTTCAAGATCGTGCGCGCGATGTTCGCGCAGCCCGATTCCGGGCACGTGCGCGACGAGCGCCCGCGTAACGCGCTGCCGTGGGTGGCCGTGGCGGTGTGTGCGGTGGCGACGTTCGCGCTCGGCCTCGTCCCGCTGACGCCGTCGAACATTCTTCCGCTCGTCAAATGACGCGCGTGCGCGAGGCGCGGCCCGGCGACGACGCGTTCGTCGTCGCGCTCGTGCCGCGCTTCGTCGAGCACGGCGCGGCCGACGGCCACACGCGCGAGGAAGTGATCGACGGAACGCGGCGCGTGCTGCGCGAGTCGCTACACGACGCGCAGCGCGACGACGTCTACCTGATCGCGGAGGACGAGCGCGGCGAACGCACCGGCTTCGTGTACGCGGTGGTGGAACGCGACTTCTTCACCGGCGAACCGTACCTGCACGTAAGCGAGATTGCGACCGTGCGCAGCGGCGACGGCGTCGGCGCTACGCTGATGGAAGCGGCGGAGAAATGCGCCCGGGAACGCGGCTATCGCTTCGTAACGCTCAACGTGGTCGACGAAAACACCGCGGCCCGCCGGTTCTACGAACGCCACGGCTACACGATTGGCCACCACCACTTCGTAAAGCGGTTCTAGTGCGGCCTAAACCCTCGCGTGCCGCTTCCCGTTCGCGAGCGCGAGGTTTGCGATGCGCTTCGTCAGCGGTTCGTTCGGGTCGACCAGGTGCTCGCTGAGCGTGAAGTGGTTGTCGTCGCTCTCCTCGTACGTCGCATCGCAGCCGTACGCACGCCACGCGTCGACGAACTCGCGCCCCTGTTCTTTGAACGCCTCCGTTTCGCGCGAGCCGACGATCGCGGTGACCGGTATGGGCGCCGCGGGAGCCAAGAGCACGGGGCTCAGCGCGGCGGCCCGCGCTTCGTCGAGCTGCAGCCACTCGTTCACGAACGACTTCGCAACCGGGCGCAAGTCGTGCAAACCGCTCAAGCTCACGACGCCCGCCACCGGTGCGTCGACCGCGCACATCGCCGCAAGGTGTCCGCCGGCCGAGTGGCCCGCGACGACGATGCGCGACGGGTCCGCGCCGTGCGCCTTCGCGTTCGCGCGCAGCCACGCAACGGAGCGGCGTGCCTGCGCCACGATCTCTTCGAGCGGCACCGCGGGCGCGAGGCCGTAGTTCACGATCGCGACCGCGACGCCGTGCGGCGCCAGCCCGCGCGCGACGAACGTGTTGTCGTCCTTGTGCAGCCGGCGCCAGTAGCCGCCGTGAAACCACACGACGAGCGGCGCGCCAGTGTGCGGTACGACGAGATCCAGCGTCTCGTCGGCGGACGGCCCGTACCGCAGATCGCGCGCGTGCAGCGTGTGCGCGCGAACGTCGTCGCTCCACGCGCGCCAGCGGCGGAAGAAGACGGTGACGTCGTCGACGGTCGCCGGCGCGTCGTAGGGATCGGCGGTGGTCACCGGACCGGGCCGAACTGGAGCACGTCGATCTTGCCGGCGGCGTCCCAGCTGATCGTCTGTTCGACCGCGGGCGGTTTCTCGGTCTCGATCCGGAACACGTAGGCGACGAGCGCGCCCATCGTGATCTTGCGCACCTGAACGAAGCTCTTCACGTTCCCGAGGGCGCGCAGCTCGGCGGCGACGTGCGCGAGCCCGTCGTCGGTGATCTTCGCGCTCATCTCGGCGCTGTAGGCCGCGCGGTCGATCTTACCGGCGCGGTTGGCGTCGAACACCGCCCGCGCACGCGCCGCGATCTCCGGCGACGGTATCGACGCGGCCGGACCGTACGCAGCGGGCGAGGGCTCGGCCGACGGCGCCGCAGCTGGTGCGGCACCGAGCATGGGGGCGGCGAGCCCCACGAGGAGCACGCCGGCGAAAAGGCGCCGCACGATCATCGCGCGCCACTTCCACCCGCAAAGAACGGAGCCCCCCGCTTTCACGGAGGGCTCATCTTTTCGTGGTACCGGTGTGGCTACGGATGCGTCATGTTGACCGGGACGACGAACTTGTCGAAGTCCTCACCACTGATGTACCCCAGGGCGAGCGCCGCTTCTTTGAGCGTGCTGCCGTCGTGGTGCGCCTTCTTGGCGATCTCCGCCGACTTGTCGTAACCGATCTTCGGCGTCAGGGCGGTGACGGTCATCAGCGACTCGCCGAGATACTTGGCGATGACCGTCTCGTCGGCTCGCAGACCCTCGATCGCGTGCTCGCGGAACATGGTGCACGCGTCCTGCAGCAGCCGGCACGAACCCAGGAAATTCCATATCATCACCGGGTTGAACACGTTGAGCTCGAAGTTGCCCTGCGAGCCGCCGAAGCCGATCGCGACGTCGTTGCCGAACACTTGCACGCACACCATCGTCATGGCCTCGGACTGCGTCGGATTCACCTTCCCGGGCATGATCGACGAGCCGGGCTCGTTCTCGGGCAGGATCAGCTCGCCGATGCCGGCGCGCGGTCCCGACGCGAGCCACCGGACGTCGTTCGCGATCTTCATCAGCGACGCGGCGAGCGTCTTGAGCGAACCCGACGCGGCGACGACTTCGTCGTGCGACGCCAGCGCGGCGAACTTGTTCGGATGCGAGCGGAACGGCAGACCGGTCAGCTCGGCGATGCGCTTCGCGGCGCGCTCGGCGAACTCCGGATGCGCGTTGAGTCCCGTGCCCACCGCCGTGCCGCCGATCGCGAGATCGTAGAGATCGTCGAGCGACTGGCGGCAGCGCTTGAGATCGCGGTCGAGCTGGCTGACGTAGCCGGAGAACTCCTGGCCCAGCGTGAGCGGCGTCGCGTCTTGCAGATGCGTGCGCCCCACCTTCACGACGTGCGCCCACTGCTTCGCCTTTGCGTCGAGCGCGTCGCGCAGCTTCTCGACGGCCGGCAGCATCTTCACCATCGCTTCGGCGGCGGCCATGTGCATCGCGGTCGGGAACGTGTCGTTGGACGACTGCGACATGTTGACGTGGTCGTTCGGATGAATGGGCTGCTTCGAGCCCATTTCGCCGCCGGCGAGCTCGATCGCGCGGTTCGAGATCACCTCGTTGACGTTCATGTTCGTCTGCGTGCCGGAGCCGGTCTGCCACACGCGCAGCGGAAAGTGCTCGAACAGCTTGCCGTCGATCACCTCGTCGGCCGCCTGGGTGATGAGCTTCGTCTTTTCCTCGTCCAGCTTGCCGAGATCGCGGTTGACCAGCGCGGCGGCTTTCTTGAGCTGCGCCATCGCACGGATGATCTCGCGCGGCATCACGTCGCGCGGCGTCGCATCGTCGCCGATGTCGAAGTGGATGAGCGAGCGCGCCGATTGGGCGCCGTAATATTTGTCGGCGGGAACGTCGATCTTCCCCATGGAGTCGGTCTCGACGCGCGGGCGTCCGACCGAACCGTTCGTCTGCGTGGTGGCCATAGCAGAACCCGTTTCGGCGGCCCCGGCTCGGGGCACTCCGCGAGAAACGTCGCACGGGCAAAGTGGACGGCAGTCGCCTGGCAGAATTGGCCTAGGCCACAGGCCGCGTCCGAATGTATACTTTAGGAGTCGTCCAAACCCAGGAGCGTCCAGCCATGCGTGTGTTGCGCCTCGTCGCCGCCGTCATCGTCACCGCCCTCTCCGCGGTCCTGGCCGGGCCCGCGCTCGCGACGGAGACGACCGTGATCATGCCGGGGGCCATGAACCAAACCGATCCCGCCGTGCTCGACGCCGCCCGCGCCAAAGTCGCGGCCGGCGACACGAAGGGTGCGATCGCGGGCCTGGCCCCGTACGTCGCGGACCACCCGCAAGACGGCGCCGCGGGCCGGCTGCTCGGTGACCTGTACTTCCGCGTTCCGGACTTCCCCAGGGCGGAGAAGGTCTGGAAAGCGATCATCGCCATCACCCCAGACGACCGCGAGGCCCACAGCCGGCTGGGCGCGCTCTACGCCGCCCAGGACCGGATCGGCGACGCCATGCGAGAGTTCCAGCTCAGCCTGCCGAGCCGTGGCGGCTACGTCGGCCTGGTGATGATCCACAAGCGCGCCGGCGATCTCGCGCAGTACATGGCCTCGCTCCAGTACGAGACCGACCAGCACCCGTTCGACGTGGGCAAGTGGTCCGAGCTCGGGAACGCACAGCGGGCGCTCCACCACTACCAGACCGCGTACGAGGCGTTCAACCACGTCGTCGCGATCCGGCCGTCCTCGTGCGCCGCGCGCGTCGACGTTGCGAACGCGCTGGTCGACCTGGGCCGCATCGATCCGGCGGTCACGCATCTCAAAGCATGCCTGGCCGTCGACAACAACTATTATCCGGCCGTGGTCAACCTCGGCGAGGCGTATCTCGAGAAGAACGACGCCACGACCGCCCGCCCGCACCTGGAGCGCGCCCTCGCGATCCGCCCCGAGGCGCCCGAGGCGCTGGTCGACATCGGGTACATCCACGACTCGCAGGGCGACTGGAAGACGGCGATCACGTACTACAACCGCGCCATTCGCTCCGACCCCATGAAGCCCGAGGCCTACATCGACCTCGGCTACGACTACAACGAGCACCGGCTGTTCCCGTTGGCCGAGGCCGCCTACATCAAGGGGCTGAGCGTCTCGCAGGACGACGGGCGGCTCCACTACATGCTCGCCGTGACCTACAACCTCCAGGGCAAGATCGCGCTGGCCCGCGACCAGTACCGCCACGCGATCGCCTCGGAAGAGCCGGTCGTGGTCCGGGCAGCCCAGGCCGAGCTCGCCCTGCTTCCGGCGCAGTAACGTAGTCCGCTGCGGCTGACGTAAAGGCCGCTTAACCCGCGCGCCCCGGCGCGGCAACCAAGCCCCCAAATGTAAACGGCGCGTAATGGCGCCGTTTTCTTTGTGTTGCAGGCAAGGTTGCGCTCCCTAGTAGGGAGCCGTCGTCCGATACCATGTGCATCGGCCGCTAGGCTTCATGTTCGTAGCGGCGTTCCGCACGTTACCAGGAGTTGACACTTGAATGCGTAGCATCGCGGCGTCGTCGCTCGTCGTCCTGGCGCTGGCCCTTCCGGGGTTGGCGTCGGCAAAACCGAACGTCACGCTTAAGCTCACCGGGTCGCTCGTGACCAAGGCCGCCGACGGCCGCACCACGATGACCCCGGTCGAGCACATCCAGCCGAAGGCCGGCGACGAGATCGAGTACGACATCGTCGCCTCGAACGCGGGCACGACGCCCGCGCTGCGCCTCGTCCCGGTCGGCAAGATCCCGGCCGGCACCGCCTACGTCGACGGCTCGGCGAAGGCCGCCAAAGCCCGCCCCGAGTTCTCGCTCGACGGGGGCAAGACGTGGTCGGCCTCCCCGACCGTGACGGTCAAGGGCCCCAACGGCACCCCGGTCGTGAAGAAGGCGGATCCGGCGCTCTATACGATGGTGCGCTTCGTCACCGCCGGCGCCGTCGCGCCGCGCGCGAGCGCCGCCTACACGTACGAGGTGCGCGTCAAATGATGCGCACTTTCTCGTTTACTTCGCTGCTGCGAACGTGTCTGGCGTTCGCCGCACCGGTGGTCGTCGGCTTCGGCATCGCGAGCACCGCGCCCGCCGCGGCGGCGACGCCGTCCGGCACGGTGATCAGCAACACCGCCACGGCAACGTACCAAGACCCCGGCGGCACGACCTACAACTCGCAGTCGAACACCGTCACGACGACCGTGCAGAACGCGCCGTCGATGACGATCGCGCCGCCTTCCAGCACGCCGGGCTCCAACACGGTGAGCCCAGGCGGTACGATCACCGACACGTACACGCTGACGAACACAAGTAACAGCGCGGGCTTCTTCCAGCTCACCGGCGTGCAGAACACCGACGACGGCGTCACCGCCGGCATGGGCACGTTCACGACGTACGTCGTCAACGCCGGCGCCGGAAACCAAAGCTTCGCGACGATCGCCGCGGTCAACAACTACCTGTCGACCGGCAGCGGCGGCGGCGCGTTCATGACGGCGGTCCTCGGCACGATCACGATCGGCGTGACGTACCAGGCCAACGTCGGCTCGAGCGGCACGATCACGACCAAGCTCACGCCGACCATCACCCTGCCCGGCCCATCGGGCACCCCGCCCGGCCCCGCCGGCACGGTCACGGCGACCTCGCCTTCGGTCGTCGGCCAGTACAACGACACGGTCACGATCGACGCGCGCGTCGACGTGCAGAAGCTCGCCGCGGTCGGCGGCTCCGTCGCGGTTCCCACGGTATCGTACACCGTGCGGTTCGCAAACGGCGGCGCGCGCAACCTCGCGCCGGTCTTCAAGAACGCGCTGCCGGGCGGCAATGGTGCGGCCTACAGCGGCTGCGCCAACAGCACCGCCTGCGGCGTCGCGTTTACCGACAAGCTGCCGTCCTACAACGCCACGCAGCTGACGCTGACGGCAGCCGTACCGACGATCAGCGGCGCGACCGGCACGATCATCTACTCCGTCGACGGTACCACCTGGACGACCACGCAGGCGGGCGCCGTCTACATCGGCGTGTTCCTGCCGGCCACGTCGATCACGGGCGCGGGCCTCACGACGTTCCAGCCCAACAACAACGCGACGTCGCAGAACACGGTGTCCGCGGGCAACGCGTCGCTCACGCTGTCGTTCGTCATGAACGGCTCGACGGCGGCCGGTGCCGCAAACGTCAACGCGATCACCAACGTCGCGAACTCCACGTACGGCGACCAGTCGGGCTTCATCGAAGGCCCCGGCATCGGCGTGCAGACGGTGACGAACAACGCGTCGGCCACCACCGCGCAGACGGCGCCGATCATCGCGAACGCGAACGGCGCGCTCGCCGGCGCGGGCTTCATCACCTCGGCGGCGTCGCCGCTCAACACGGTCTTGTTCAACGGCCCCAACGGCTTCCCGCAAGCCGTCGGACCGACGAACAATAACGACGACTACACGGCGGTCACCTACACCAACGGCGGCGCGAGCGTCGCCGCGGTGACCGGCAACACCGTCACGGTCGCGGCCGGTGCCGCGGCGGTCACGATCACCAACTCGTTGCAGAACACGGGCAACAAGGACGACACCTACAACCTCACCGCCGCGACGGCAGCCGGTTTGACGGCGCTGCCGGCGGGGTGGACGGTGACGTTCCAGAGCACCGGTCAAGGCGCGAGCGGCATCTGCGGCGCGGTCGCGGCCAACACGGTGATCACGTCGGTCTGCGTGCCCTCGGGCGCGACGCAGACGTACAAGACCATCTACACGCCGCCGGCCGGTGCGACGACGTTCAACGCGTACAGCGGATACGGCGACGCGATCACGGCCACGTCGACCAACGACAACACGAAGAACAACGTCACGATCGGCGAGATCTTCGTGGGCGGCTTCGTCAAGCTGACGAAGACGTGGTCGGTGGCGCTGGGTCAACCGTGCGCGAGCGCTTCGGTCTGGACGGCCAGCTCGGCGGCGGTCAATCCGAGCGACTGCGTCCAGTACACGATTACGTACCTGAACGTGATGCCGAGCGGCGGAACGAACGACATCACGGTCAACGCGTCGTCGTTCGTGATCACCGAGGACGGTGCCGCGTCGGGCGGCGCGCAGGTCGCGTACACGAACAACTGGGCGGCCAATAGCAACGGGCTGTTCGCAGTTCCCGTCGACTCCAACGGCGGCACGCTGGGCGGGTACAACCCCGGCCCGGGTGCGGCCGGGTCGTCGCGGTTCACGGACACCATCGGGGCGCTCGCTGCGGGTGCGAGCGGGAATTGTACGTTCAAGGTCCAGGTCAAGTAACACCCCCATGCCGGGAGTCTTCGTGCGCCTCGTGCGCTCGATGGGCCTCGCCGTTCTCCTACTCGCCGCGGCGATGGGGACCGGCGAGGCGTCTCCCGCAGCGGGTGTCGTCATCTCGAACACGGTGACCGCGCAGTACGCCGACCCGCAAGGATCGACGTACGGCGCGCAATCCAACACGGTCACCGTCTCGGTCGCAGCGGTCTCGGCGATCGCCGTCTCTCCCAAGGAGCCGGCGGTCGATCCGAACGCCGAAAGCTTTCCGGCCGGCACGCCCGTCACGCGGACGTTCACGATCGCCAACTCCGGCAACGTTCCCGACGCGTACACGATCGCGTCGCTGACGGCGAGCGCCGGCACCATCACCTCCATCGCATTCATCACGGCGAACAGCGTGATCCCGGCGACGATCGGGAGCACCGTCTCGCCGACGCTGCAGCCTGGTGAGACCATCAAAGTGCAAGTCGTCATCACGACGGCCGGCGTGGCCGTCGCCGCACCGTTCTCGATCGCGCTCATTGCGCGGTCGACGAACGCCACCACCGGGAACGGCATCGTCACCGACAACGGTCGCGAGTGGGCCGTGGCGCAGCCGGGCGCGGCCATCGCCGGCCCCAGCGGGCCGAACACGATCGTCTCCAAGCTCGTCAACCACGTGCGCTCGCACTCCGCTCACCCGGGCGAGACGGTGACGTACTCGATCGCCTTTCGCAACTACGGCGGGTCGCCCGCGACCAACGTCGTCATCGTCGACGACGTTCCCACCGGCGTTCACGCGCTGCTGCAGACCGTCGCGCTCAACGGCGTCAGCGCCGTGGCGTCCGCCACGCTCGCGAACCAGCGCTTGACCGTGCGGATCGGTTCGATGGCGGTCAACGAGTCCGACGTGCTCACGTTCGACGCCGTCGTCGACAACGCGCTGACGGCCGGCTCGTCGTTCGTCAATATCGCGTCGGTGAGCGCCGACGGGATTGCCGCATCAGCGACCGCGCCGGCGAGCGTGTTCATCGGCGTCGGCAACATCGTCTACGACGGTTACGCGGGCGGCGGCGCGCCGATCGGCAGCGCGACGCTCACGCTGCGCGACCTCGACACGCATGCGATCGTCGCGCTGCCGAAGACCGCGTCGCAATCGTTTGCGCGCGGGCCGCAAGACACGCCCGCCGATCCCGCCGGCTTGCCGCCGAACACTGCCAACGCGAACCCGTTCACGACGGGCGCGGACGGCGCATACAGCTTCGTGTTCTCGCTGCAGCAGCTCGGGACGCCGGGGTCGCCCGCGCGGTACGAGCTCGACATCTCCGCGCCTGGCTATCGCGACCGGCGCGTCGCCATCACCGTTACCCCGGACGCGACCGGTTTGCTCTACAGCGCGACGCTGAGCGCTCTCGACGATCAGCAGCTCGCGCGCGCCGGCGGGTTCGAGCTCGTCACCACCAACGTTTCTCTCTCCGAGGTGTTCGGCTTGCTCGGGAATCAACCGATGTTCACGTCCCATCCCCTGACCGTGTCGAAGACCGTCGACCGCGACGTCGCCTCAGGCGGCGACCGCCTCGTTTATACCGTGCTGGTCGGCAGCCAGGGCGCGCAGCTCGGCGCGACCCGCGTCGTCGACACGCTGCCCGCCGGCGTCGTCTACGCACCCGGCACCGCGCGCGTGGACGGCGTCCCCGTCGAGCCGCAGCGCGACGGACGCATCCTCACCTGGACGTTCCCGGCGCTCGTCGCATCGCACACCATTACGTACGCGTGCGTGGTGATGCCGTTCACCGCGGACGGTTCGACGCTCATCAACGTCGTGGACGTCGACACGCTCTCCAACGGCGGTTTGCGCGTGCACGGCTCGGCGACCGCCGACACGCGCGTCGTCGCCGGCGCGCTCGGCAACCGCATCGTCGTCACGGGCCGCGTCTTCGTGGACTCCGCGCGCACGGGGCGCTTCCGCGACGGCGACAAAGGCGTGCCCGGCGTGCGCGTGTTTCTCGAGGACGGCGAGTCGGTGACGACCGATCGCTACGGCCGCTTCACGTTCCCGTCGGTGCACGCCGGACAACACGTCCTGCGCGTCGACACGACGACGCTGCCGGCCGGCGTGCGGGCGTATGACGACCGCCGGTACGACAGCCCGCGCAGCTTGCAGCGTCTGCTCCACGGCATCTACGACGCGGGGTTGATGCACGACGTCAACTTCGCGCTCGAGCCCGCGGCATGAACGCGCGCAACCGGATCCACCGCAGCGGCGTCGCGCTGGCCGTCATGGGGCTCGTCCTCTCGACGATCGACGTGAACCCCGCGGGCGAGATTCCGGGCGCGTACGCCGGCGAGCCGGCGGCGATCTCTTCGGCTGCCCCGCCGCAGCCCGCCGCGTCGCCGCAAGCGACCGCGGCGGCGGTCGCGGCGGAAGCTTCGGCCGGCGCGGCACAACCTGTCGCAGCTGCCGGCGCCGTCACGCAACCCGAAACAGAGGCCGTCTCCGTGACGCCGAAGGGACCCGAAGGCGGCGACCTCACGCACCTGACGTTCACCGCGACCGATGCGCTGAACGCTTCGCTGGTGGCGCCGGGCGACGACGGCGTGACGGCCGCCGCGACGACGAGCGTCGAGGTGCAGACGGTGCGCGGCGCGGGCGTCGAGCTGAAGGTCGGCGACGCGATCATCCCGTTCTCGCGCATCGGCAAGCGCACCGTCGATTCGAAGACGGGCGACACGCGCTACACCTACTACGGCGTCACGCTGCAGCCCGGGCCCAACACCGTCGCGCTCACGCCGCTCGGTGCGGCCGGCGCGCGCGGCGCAACGACGATCCACCGGATTTACGGTCCCGGCCGTCCCGCGGCGTTCAGCGTCTCGGGTGTGGGGCCGTTCCGCGCCGACGGCGCGAGCGCCGACCAGGTGCGCGTCGAAGGACGCGATGCGTGGGGCCACCATGCGGCGTCGGGCACCGTCGTGCAAGTCGTGCTCGTGCAAGGCGATGCACGGCTCGAACGTGTCGCAACCGTCGCCGCCACCGCGCCCGACGGCTCGTCGAGCCCGGTGCCGCTCGCGTCGTCGTCACCCGGCATCGTCGGCAACACCGTCGCACGGCAGTCGCTCGACGTCGCGCTCGACGGCGACGGCGTCGCGCTGGTACGGCTGATCCCCGGGTTCACGCCCGGTTCGGTCGTGCTGCGCGCCGACGCGGCGGACGCATCGCGCGAAGCGCGCTTCTTTCTCGCACCCAACCTGCGCAAGCCGTTCGTGAACGGCCTGGTGAGCGCCGGAACCGGCGCGGTCCCGGGTATCCCGGGCGGCGGCGACGGCGATCCCAACGGGACGAACTCGCGCCGCGGCCGCGTCGCGGTGTTCGGGACCGGCGCGCTGGGCAAGTCGCTGGCGACGTTCGCGTACGACACGGCCGACACGCTGCAGCGCACGTCGCAGTACGGCGGCGCGCTGGGCACGTACAACGGCGATCCGAACGATCGTGCCTATTCGACCACCGGCGACGCGAGCACGCGGCGCGACGACGCGCTGTCGCGCGATCACCTCTTCGCGCGGCTCGACACCGGGCGCGCCACCGCACAATGGGGCGAGTTCCGTGCCAGCACGGGCAGCAGCGTGAACGCGCTGGGCGGTTTCGACCAGCTCGTCGCCGGGGCGAAGCTCGAGCTGGGTGGTGACAACCGACGCGCGATGGTGTTCGCCGCGCGCAACGACGTGGGCTACGACCGCCGCGTCTTCGCGCCGAGCGGTCTGGCCAACGGCATCACGCTGCGCCCGGACATCGTCGTGGGCTCCGAGGTCGTGCTGCTCGCGACGATCGACGCGCGCAGCGGCGCCGTCATCGCGCAGACCGCGCTCACGCGCGGGATCGACTACTCGATCGAGTACGCGACCGGCCAGCTGCATTTCATCGAGATCCCGCTCCCGTTCGACGACGCGTTCAACCCGCGCCAGATCGTGCTCACGTACGAGTTCGACGCGCCCGGCAACGCGGCGCGCACGGTGGGCGGCCGCGCGGAGACGTCGTTCGGGCGCAATCATGCGATCAAGCTCGGCGTCGGTTACGTCAACGACACCAGCGGCGCCGGCAACGTGTCGCTCGCGACGCAAGACCTCAGCGGCATCATTCGCGGCGGCGGCTGGCAGATCGTGCACGCGACGAGCCGCGGCGGGCTGCTCGCGATCTCGCCCGACGCGCCGGTGACCGGCGCGGGCGGCAGCGCGCTGCACGCGCAACTCATCCGCGCCGTCGGCCCCAACCGCCTCTCGCTGCTGTTCGACCGCACCGACGCGGGTTACAACGACCCGTTCGGCGGCCTGTCGACGCCGGGGCTGCTCAACGAGCACCTCAACTTCGCGCACAAGTACGACGGCGGCCGCGGCGAGCTCGCGTTCGAGCTCGGACATCAAGCGAACTCCGGGATCGGCGTCGTCGCGAGCACGCAGACGACGGCGTCGCTGCGCTCGCGCCGCGCGATCACCAAGCGCTTTACGATGACGGCGGCACTCGAACGCCGTATCGCGACGAGCGCGGCGAGCGGACCGCTGCTCGCGACCGGCCCGGTCAACCCGCTCAATCCGATCAATCCGGTCGGCATCCTGCCGTCGCCCGGCGCGTCGCCGTCGCCGTACCTGCCGTATCAAACCAACCCGAACCAGTCGTCGACGCAGGCATCGGTCGGCTTCGACTGGCGCGCGACGAGCGCGCTCGACGTAAGCGTAAACCGCCTCCAGACGCTGGGCGGCGCCAACGACCTGCAGCCGACGCAAACCGACGCGCAGGTGACGTACGATCTGGGCAAAGGCGGGCGGGCGTTCCTGCGCGAGCGCTGGAGCGCGGCGCCGATCCAGAGCTTCGCCGCGGCGACGCAGGCGCTCACCACCGCGAGCGGCGGCACCCACGCAACGGAGCTCGGGTTCGCGCGCCGCCTCGGCAACGCGACCGTCGACACGTCGTACTTGATCGATCACGGCGCGAGCGGCAGCGACGTGTTCGCGACGATGGGCGTGCGCGAGCGAATCTCGCTGGGCCGCACCAAGGGCGACGCGTTCTACCAGCACGCGACCGCCGCCGGCACGACGAACGGCGGAGGCTTCGACTTGTACGGTGTATCGCTGTCGTACGCCGATCCCGCGAACAAGTTCCGGGCGAGCGGCTCGACGCAATTGCGCACCGGAAGCGGTTCGGGCGTGTCGATCTCGCTTGCCGCGGTCGGCGCGCTGGGACCCGATTTCTCGCTGTTCGCCAGCGTCAACGACGCACGCGCCCTGGGCAGCAATCAATCCGACGAACGTGTGGGGCTGGCGTGGCGGCCGTCGCGCAACGACAACGGCGTAACGCTGTTGGAATACGACCGCCGCGACGGTACGAGCGCGTTGACGAACACGCAGAGCGGCGTCGTCTCGTTGGAGCAGGTGTTGCGCGTGCGTACGCGTACCGAGCTCGTCGGACGTTATGCCTACAAGCTCGACGGCGATTCGTACTACGCCGCCCACAGCTCGCTGCTCGGCCTGCGGCTCGATCAGAGAATCGGCAGCCGCTTCGACGTCGGCGCGGAGGCGCGCCAGGCCTCGATCCGCGGGATCGACGGCACGAACGCGACGGCCTTCGCACTCGAAGGCGGCGTGCGCTTGGGCGACAACACGCGCGTCGGCGCGGGCTTCAACCTGCGCGGCAGCGCGGACCCGGCGCTCGCCGCGGGCCCGACGAAGCGCGGCTTCTACATGACGGTGACGAGCGTCGTCGACCGTCTGTTCGGCTGGGGTAAACGGTGATTCGACGGGTCGGCGCGACGCTGCTCGCGCTGACCATGACCGCGACGCTGGTCGTCGCGGTGCGCGAGCCTGCGCGCGCGGCCGCGTTGTGCGGGACGCCGGGCCGCGACGGCAGCCCCGGTAACCTGACGGGCATCGTCAACACGTACTGGCCCGGCACGGCGAACGTGAGCGCCGGCAACACCTCGATCACCGTCGGCGCGCACGCGACGGGTGATGCGAGTACCGCGATCGCGTCCGGCGATCTGCTGCTGGTCGTGCAGATGCAAGGCGCGACGCTGAACACGACCAACACGGCGAACTACGGCGACGGCAGCGGCAGCGGAAGCGGTGCGATCTCGACGACCGCCGGCACCTACGAATACGTCGTCGCCAACGGTGCGCTCGTGGTCGGCGGCGGATCCGTCGCGATAACCGGCACCAACGGCGGCGGACTCATCCACGCCTATACGACCGGCGGCAACGCGCACTTCCAGGTGATTCGCGTACCCCAATACACCTCGCCGACGGTCGGTGGCGCGCTCGCGCCGCTCGCATGGAACGGCACGGCGGGCGGCGTGCTCGCCGTCGACGTCGCGAACATCATCAACGGCAACGGCTCGACCATCGTCGCCGACGCGGCGGGATTCCGCGGCGGCCAGGGCCGCGCGCTCGCCGGCGACGCGACGGCGGGCAGCGGCGACTGGGTGAACGTCGACACGAAGAACGCCCACGGCATCAAGGGCGAAGGCACCGCCGGCACGCCGGGACTGGTGTACGCGAACGGCACCGGCTCCACGGTGACCGACACGTATCCGTCGCTCGGCGACACCGCGCGCGGCGCGCCGGGCAACGCCGGCGGCGGCGGCGCCGACGCGCACGTGAGCGCCAACGACGAGAACACGGGCGGCGGCGGCGGTGGTAACGGCGGCGCGGGCGGCGTCGGCGGCAAATCGTGGAACTCGAACATCGCCGACGGCGGCATGGGCGGCAGCTTCACGCCGTCGGCCACGCAGGTCGTGCTCGGCGGCGGCGGCGGCGCGGGCTCGCGCAACAACGGCGGCGGGTTCGACTCGTCCGGCGGCACGGGCGGCGGGATGGTGATGATCCGCGTCGGCGGCGTGACGAGCACCTTGACGATCAGCGCGAACGGGAACATGGGCGTCGACCCGCAGAACGACGGTGGCGGCGGCGGCGGCGCCGGCGGCACGGTGATGATGACGGGGCTCGCGACGCTCACCGGCGTCACCGTGACGGCGAACGGCGCCAACGGCACCGACGCCGACGTGCTCAACGCCGGCAACGCGGCGCACGGACCGGGCGGCGGCGGCGGCGGCGGCGTCGTGGTGAGCAGCGGCGGCATCGCCGCGACGCTCAACGGCGGCCAGCCCGGCGTCACCGACGGCAGTCCGACGCCCGACGCGCACTATGGCGCGGCGGCGGGTGCGAGCGGCCAGAATCTGGCGATCGCGTACAACAACGTGCCGGGCGCGTCGTCGGGCGCCGAGTGCGCTTCGTCGCCCGTCACCGGCGTTTTGATCGGCCCCGTCGGCGCGCCGAACGCGACCGGCAGCTACGACGGCAACGTCGCGACGACCAACAATAACGACTTCGTCCAAAAGTCGTTCGCGCCCGCCGGATTCAACGCGATCAACAGCTCGACGATCGTCGGCACTCCCAACGGCAACACGTATACGTCGGCCGTCAGCGGGATCGCCGTCCGGCACGAAGCCCACAACTATGCGGGCGCCGGACACATCAACGTGATCTACTACGTGCAAGCGCCGACGGGGTGGACGGTCACCGTCAACGCCGACAACGCCGGTGTGCTCGGAGCGGTGATCGGCGGGACTGCCAGCGCCAACACCTACACGACGACCACCACCGTGCGCATCAACGCCGGCGCGAGCTCCTTCGTATGGACCGTGTACAGCGCGCCGACCGGATTGCAGGCTTTCAGCCGCTTCGACGGATTGCTGTCCGTGATCGACAACGGGAACCTCACGAACAACAACGACGTGCACGACGAGCTCTACTCCGGCTTCATCGTGCAGACGAAGTCGTACGTCATCACGAGCACGGGCTGCGCCGGCGGCGTGCCGGCGGGCACGTGGTGCCCCGGCGGCATCCTGAAATACACCATCGACGTGCGCAACATTGCGCTCGCCGCCAACGGTACGACGCCCGCGTCCGCGACGCTGACCGCATCGAGCCTCCTGCTCACCGACGACGGCTCGAACGTCAACTCCTGGGCGAAGGACGGCGGCTACCTGAACACCCCGGGGTACTCGTCAACCGGCACGGCACCGACGACCGTCACGTACTACTACAACCTCACCAACAATACGATATTCCCCGCGAACTACAATACGACGAACAAAGTGTTCAAGGTGACGTCCAACTGGGCGGCGCTCACCGCGGGACAGAACTCGCAGTTCATGTTCAGCGCGGTGCAGTTCTAGCGGCGCTGAGCGACGACTTCGATCTCCACGGCGCTGCCGCGCGGTAGCGCAGCTACGGCAACCGTCGAGCGCGCCGGGACCGGACCGCCTTTGAAGCACTCGCCGTACGCCGCGTTGACCGCGGCGAAGTCGGCCATGTCGGTGAGGAAGATCGTCGTCTTGACGACGTCGGCGAATGCGAGCCCCGCCGCCGCGAGCACCGCGGCGACGTTCGCCATCACCCGGCGCGTCTGCGCCGCGGCGTCGCCGTCCACGAGCTGGCCCGTCGCCGGATCGAGCGCGATCTGGCCCGACACGAACACGTACGGCCCCGCGGCGATCGCCTGCGCGTAAGGCCCGATCGCAGCCGGTGCCAACGTGGTCTGAATCGTCTGGCGGCCGCTCACGCGTGCGCCGGAAGCACGGCATCGTCCGGCCGCGACATCGTGCCTTTGAATCGGCCTTGCTCCGGTCCGACGCCGAAGTTGTCTTTCTTCAGCTCCGCGATGCGTGCCAGCTCGTCCGCCGACAAGCGCGGTGTGTCCGGCGCCGCGGCGAACTCGCGCAACTGCTCGCCGTCGTAGATGTTCGGCAGCACCGTCATTACGCGCGGCTCGTTCAGCAGCCACTGGAGCGCCGCTTGGCCGAGCGTGCGGCCGGGTTCTTCGAGAAAGCGTAGCGTCTCGACTTTCTGCACGCCGTTGAGCAGCCACTGGCGCGGCCGGTGGCTGCGGTGGTCGGTCGGCGGGAACACCGTGTCCTTGGTGTAGCGCCCTTCGAGCATCCCCGAGCTGTGCGGCACGCGGATGAAGTACGTCGTGTCCGTGTCGAACTCGTTCGCGGCGTCGACCATCTGATCGCCCGGAAACTGCTCGAGCATGTTCCAGATCATCTGCACGACCGGCGCGTTGACGCGCGCGGACTCGATGCCTTCCCACAGCCAGCCGATCGCGGGCCCCAGCGCGACGCCCCACGTGCGAATCTTGCCCTCCGCGCGAAACGCTTCGAGCAGCTCGATGAGGGCACCGTCGCGCACTTGCTCCATGCGCGCGTTGTGCATCTGGTACACGTCGATGTACTCCGTCTGCAGCCGCGCGAGCGATTGCTCCAGCGCGTAGCGCACGAATTTCGGCGAGAAGTCCTGCTCGATCTCGTTCTGGCCTTTGCGCTCGCCGGAGTGGTTGTACCAGTCATAACCGAACTTGGTCGCGTACACCACCTTGTCGCGCCGGCCGGCGAACGCTTTGGCGAGCTGTTCCTCGCTGCGCCCGTTGCCGTACGTGTCGGCAGCGTCGAACGTCGTGATGCCGAGGTCGAGCGCTTCGTGCAGCAGCTTCACCGCATCGTCGTCGCTCGTGTCGCCCCACCAGCCGGTCGAGGTCGTCCAAAGACCGAACCCGACCTCGCTGACGATGATCTCGGTGTTCGGGAGCGTGCGGTACTTCATGCCCGCGATTTCGGGACGGGGAACGGGGACCCCGCTCTCCGTCCGCCAAATCGCGAGATCGTGCCTTTGCCGATCTCCGCCGAATGAGCCCGAGCGAACCGGACCCCGAATTTCGCGCCGCGTTCGACCGCGTCGCCGCGTGGATCGACGACTACTATCGCGACGGCCGCCGCTATCCCGTGCTGTCACGGTCGCGCCCCGGCGATCTCGTCGCGGCGCTGCCGGCCGAGGCGCCCGTCGACGGCGAACCGTTCGAGCGCATCTTCGCCGACTTCGAGCGCTACGTCGTGCCCGGCATCACGCACTGGAACCATCCGCGCTTCTTCGCGTACTTCGCGATCAGCGCGGCGCGCGTGACCGTGCTCGCCGAAGCGCTCGCAGCGGCGCTCGACGTGAACGCGATGCTCTGGCGCACGTCGCCGGCCGCGACGGAGCTCGAAGACGTCACGCTGGGCTGGCTGCGCAAGATGCTGGGTCTTCCCGACGCGTTTGCGGGGATCGTGTACGACACGGCGTCGATCGGCGGTTTCACCGCGCTGGCCGCCGCGCGCGAACGGCTCGACCTCGACGTGCGCGCGCGCGGGATGGGCGGCCGTACGGATCTTCCCGCGCTGCGCGTGTACGTCACCGAGCACACGCACTCGCACATCGAGAAGGGCGCGATCGCGCTCGGCGTCGGGCGCGACAACGTCGTGAAGATCCCGGTCGACGACGCGTTCGCGATGCAATCCGACGCATTGGCGCGCGCGATCGACGACGATGTCGCCCGCGGCATGCGCCCGATGTGCGCGGTCGCGACGGTCGGCACCACGTCGACCACCTCGAGCGATCCGGTCGCCGCGATGCGCGCGATCACGCGCGAGCGCGGCGTGTGGCTGCACGTCGACGCCGCGTACGGCGGGCCGGCGGCGATCCTGCCCGAGTTCCGCTGGCTGCTCGATCCCGCGCACGACGCGGACTCGATCGTGGTGAACCCGCACAAGTGGCTGTTCGTGCCGGTCGATCTGTCGGTGCTGTACGTGCGCGATCCGGAGCTGCTGCGCCGTACCTTCAGCTTGGTCGCGGACTACCTCGTCACGCCCGAGACCGACGTGCACAACTACATGGACTACGGTTTGCAACTCGGCCGCCGCTTCCGCGCGCTCAAGCTGTGGTTCGCGCTGCGCACGTACGGCGTGACGGGCATGCAAGAACGCTTGCGCACGCACATTGCGCTCGCGCAGGAGCTCGCGGCGTGGATCGAGGCCGAAGCGGGCTGGGAGATCATGGCACCGCACCCGCTCTCCGTCGTGTGCTTTCGCTACGCACCGGATTCGTCGACGAACGCCGAAGCCGTCGACGCGCTCAACCTCGCGATCATGGACGCGGTCAACGCGACGGGCGAGGTGTACCTGTCGTCGACGCGCCTGCACGGCCGCGTCGTGCTGCGCGTCGCGATCGGCAACGAGCGCACGACGCGCGACGACGTGCGCCTCGCCTGGGAGCTGCTCCGCCGCGAGGCGGCGGAACGGCTCGGCGCGCGCGGCTAGCGCGCCGTCGCGCGCGCCGCGAGCTCGTCGCGCAGCCCGCGCAGGCCCTGCGTCATCGTCCAGTTGGGCGAACGGACCTCGAACACGCGTTCGACAAGCATGCACAGGCGCCGCGTGCAATCGTGCGTGTCCGCGATGGAGCACCAACCGCACCCACGTCCCGCGCGCCGGCCGGTCTCGCCCGTGCGCCGTCTCAGCCTCGATCAGGAGCGGCGCGACGCGCACGCACGCTGCGCCGAGTGCAAGACGCCGGCGTTCCGCGCATTCGGCGACCACGTCGCGCTGCGCGCGTGGATCCTTGAATATCGCCAGGAGCTCGCCGCGGAGCTGCGCGATTATTTTCGCAAGAACCCCGAGCTGCACGCGCGTCCCGACCACTGGTACGGTTTGCTGACCACGCATTTGCGCCGCGAGGTCGCGCTCGCGTGGGAGCAGTCCGAGCTCGCCGCCGCGCACGGCATTCCGCCGGCGGAACTCGGCGCGTTGCCCGATGACGGCGCGCTGCGCGCGTTCGTCGGTGACGGCTTCGTGGCGCTGCTGTGCGCGCGGTGCCGCTCGCCGCACAACCGGGCGGAGCTCACGCCCCGCGCGCTGCGGCGCCGCTACGCCACGTGGTTCTTCGACGGCGACGCCGACGCCGCGCGGGCACTGGACCCCGTGCGCTGGTCGCTGCTCGAGGACGCGCTTGCGCGCATCGGAGCCGGCCGCGCCGCGGCGTCAGAAGGCTGAGAAGAGCGGCCGCACCTTCTCGTCGTCGACCTCGGCGACGCGGTCCGGAACGCGCACGAGCGTGACGACGTGCGCCGTCGCGATCTCGGCCCGGTGCGCGACGACGCCGTCGCAGCGCAGGTCGACGCCGACCTCCACGAACGCCGAGCGCGCCGCGACCGCGTCGCGGATGCGATCCGCGTCGGCCTCGTCGACGAGATAACTGCCCTTGGTCAGAACCACGCTGTACTGCGGCATCGCTAGACCCGATGGTACCTGCGCGGCCCCGGCCGTTCTACAAAGTTTTCCGGAACTTCGGCCGGGCGTTGTGGAGCCGCTGTGTACCGGAACTCTCATCGCCCTCTCAGGCAAGGGAGGGCCGCGTCTGGGGTGTTTCGAGGACCGCCGCGCAGGCGGGCGAAGCGCGCGGGATGACGGTCTTCGATCACGTCGACCTGCGCGTCGCGGACGTCGCACGCTGCCGCCCGTTCTACGACGCGCTGCTGCGCGAGTACGGTTTTCGCGGGAAGGCCCAGCCCGACGGCGCGCAGCTCTACTACCGGATCGAAGATCGTCAGGTGCGCGAAGTGATCGTCGTGTCCGCGGAGCCGGATCACCGGCCCAACGCGACGCGGCTGGCGTTCGCCGCCGCGACGCGCGCCGACGTCGACCGCATCGCCGCGGTCGCGCGCGACGCCGGTGCGCAAGCGTTCGAACCGCCGCACGCATGTCCCGAGTACACCGCGTCGTACTACGCCGCGTTCTTCGACGATCCGGACGGCAACCGGCTGGAGATCGTCTGCCGCTGAAGCGCGCGCAGCGCTAGAACGTGCGCAGGTACGCTTCGCGCTCCCACGGGTGTACCGCGCGGCGGTAGCGTTCGTACTCGGCGAGCTTCGCGTCGCGAAATGCGTGGTAGATGTGGTCGCCGAGCGCGCCGCGGATCACCACGTCCTCGTCGAGCGTCGCGACCGCCTGGCGCAGCGAGCGCGGCAGCTGACGAATGCCGTGCTCGGTGCGGAAACGTTCGCCCAGCTCGTACGTCGACCCGGTGAACGGATCGCCCGGCAAACCGCGCGTGCGGATGCCGTCGGCGAGCGCTTCGACGAGTACCGCCATCGCGAGATACGGATTGCACGACGCGTCGGGGCTGCGCACCTCGAGCAGCGCCGGCTCGCTGCCGACCGGCGGCGGCACGCGCACCAGCGCGTTCGCGCTGCGCTCCGACCACACGGTGTACACCGGCGCGTCCCACGCGGCGACGAGCCGTTTGTACGAGTTCACCGTCGGGTTGCAGATCGCGGTGAACCCCTGCGCGTGCTCGAGCAAACCGGCCACGGCGTGCAGCCGCACCACCTCGTCGACGGCACCGAGCGCGAAGTACACGTGCAGCCCGCTGCCCGCCTGATCTTCGAGCGGCTTCGGCATGAACGTCGCGTGTAAACCGTGCCGTTCCGCGATGCGCTTCACGACGCCGCGCACCGTCACGAGTCGGTCCGCCATGTCGAGCACGCTGCCCGCCGCGAGGTCGAGCTCGTGCTGGCCGGCGCCGTGTTCGTGGTGCGCGGATGAGATGGGAATCCCCATCGCTTCGAGCGCGACGCTCGTCGCGAGCCGCACCTCTTCGCCGCGGTCGCTCGCCGAGAAGTCGAAGTACGACCCGGCGTCGGTCGTGCGCGTCGACGGCGTGCCGTCGGGCGCCAGCGCGAACAGATAGAACTCCACTTCGAGTCCCGCGCGCAGCGTCTGCACCACGTCGCCGGCGTCTTCGAGCACGCGCTTGAGCGTCGAGCGCGGATCGCCTTCGAACGGCGTGCCGTCGGGCGTTTCGATGTCGCACAGCACGCGCGCCTCGACCTGACCGTCGCTCGACCACGGCAGCACCGTGAACGTCGCTGGATCGGGCCGGAGCACCATGTCGACTTCTTCGCCGCGCACGAAGCCGTCGATCGAACCGCCGTCGAACGTCACGTTGCCGGCAAGCGCGCGTTCGAGCTCACCGACCGGAACCGATACGCTCTTCTCGATGCCCAGCACGTCGACGAACGCGAGCCGCACCCAGCGCACCCCGCGCTCTTTCGCTACGGCCAGCACCGCGCGCCGCGCAGCAGCCGCATCTTTCACCGTGGTCAACATCAACCGTCCAATGCGTCGACGGCGAGCGCCGCGCGGACGGTGAGCTGGTCGTGCGGCGAGTCCAGATCGAGGCGGCCGATCTCGCCGATCTGGCGCAGCCGGTAGAACACGGTGTGGCGGTGCACGTTGAGCCGCGCGGCGGCCTCTTTGATGTTCTGCCCGACGTCGAAGAAAAGCTTGAGCGTGCGTACGAGCTCGGTCTGGTGCTTCTCGTCGTAGGCGCGCAACGGGTCCAGCACGCGCGTCGCGAACGCGCGCCAGTCCTCGCGCGTCGCGCCGGTGCGGTGCAGCAGCGGGTACACGCCCAGATCGTCGTACGGCATCACCTTCGCGCCGCCGAACATCCGGCGCGCGATCGTCATCGCTTCGCGGGCTTCGTCGACGCTCTGCGCGACGCTGATCATCTCGGCGTGCCGCCCGACGCCGCCGACGATCTTCACGTCGAGCCCGGCCCGCTGCATCCCGCGCGGGATCAGCGTCGCGGCGGTGCGCGCGTTCGCGGCATCCACTTCGAGCGGGGCCGGGACGAGGAAGAAGAAGCCGCCGCCGCGCTCGACGACGACCACGTCGCCGGTGCGCGTGCCCAGCGTGTCGAGGCAGACGCGCCGGATCTCCGCGTTCTTCTGCGTCGCGACGGTTTCGTCCAGGCCTTCGCCCTCGACCGCGACGGCGACGTAGCCGGGTGCGAGCGCGATCCCGCGCGCCTGCGCGTCCTCGCGCGCTTCGAGCGAATCCTCGTACGCGCGCGCGAGCAGCCGGTCCCAGAACCCGCGCCGCCGGCCGCGTCCCCCGCCTGCCTCGCGCGAGAGCTCCACCGCGATCTGCGCCGCGGTGAGCCGGATGAGCCCGGCCCGGTCGTCCAGCGTTCGCGCGGATGCGGGGAACACCGATAGCCAGCCCAACCGCGCCTCGCCGGCGCGCAGCGGGTAGGCGCGCGCGTGCCGGTCGGCCGGTGCGCTGAGCCCGACCCCGTCGTCGCCGTCGGCGTCCTTGGGCAGCAGGTCGCGCACGGTCGCGGGGATCGCGCGCTCGCTGGTGCCGCTGACGGCGACGTGGCGCCACTGCGCGTCTTCCACGAGCACCGCGGCGTCGATCGCGACCGCGAGGTGCGCCGCGAGCGCGGGCGCGCCCCCGCCGCTCGCGGCGACGCGCGCCAGCGCTTCGGCGTAGCTCAGCAGCGCTTCGGTTCGGTCGCGGCGCAAAGGCCGGGCGGGGACTACGTTGTCGTCCTGCACGGGTGCGCCTAGGTTTTCGCGCGGCTGCTCGTCTCCTGCGGACGGATGGCCAAGTGGATAGCGCGACCCGCCCGGTGCAACCCCGATGGTACGCTCCCGACTTGCGGCGGGTGTGCGCGTCGTCATCCCGATCGCCGGCCGCGACTTCGATCCCACGGAGGTCGCCGTCCCGTGGCAGATCCTGCGCGCGGCCGGCCACGAGGTCGCGTTCGCGACACCGGACGGCGCGCGCGGCCGCGCGGACGAGCTCATGCTCACCGGCGAGGGCCTCGACCCGTGGGGCTTCATCCCCGGCCTGCGCAAGCTCGTGGTGGTCGGCACGGTGCTGCGCGCCGGTCGCGCCGGCCGCGCCGCGTACGCGGAGCTGGAGCGCGACCCGTCGTTTCTGCGACCGCTGCGCTATGATGAACTCCAGGCCGAGGACTTCGACGCGCTCGTGCTTCCGGGCGGCCACCGCGCCGCGGGGATGCGGCCGTATCTGGAAAGCACGGTGCTGCAGGCGTTCGTCGCGGCGATGGCCGATGCGGGCAAGCCGTTTGCCGCGATCTGCCACGGCGTCGTCGTCGCGGCACGCGCGACGTCGCCGCGCACGGGCCGCTCCGTGCTGTACGGGCGCAAGACGACGTCGTTGACGTGGCGTCAGGAGCGGCTCGCGTGGTCGCTCGGCCGCATCGTTCGCTTTTGGGATCCGCAGTATTACCGCACGTACGCCGAGCGTGCGGGCGAAGCGCGCGGCGCGCGCGGCGTGCAGGCCGAAGTGACCGCCGCGCTCGCGAGCCCGCGCGACTACCGCGACGTTTCTGCACACGATGCCGACGCGCGCATCAAGCTGGACGGCCGCCGCCGCGACTCGCTCGCGGACGCGCGGCCCGCGTTCGTCGTGCGCGACGGCATCTACGTGTCGGCGCGCTGGCCCGGCGACGCGCACACGTTCGCGACGACGTTCGCCGGCGTGCTCGCGACCGCAGTGGCGGCGGACGCCGCAGGAGCGCGCGAGCCCGCGCGATAACCGAATGCTTCACCACACCAGAAAGGAGCGAGCCGTATGACGTCCGTCTCTGCGCCCACCGGCGCGACGAGCTCCCCTTTCCGTGCGTCTTCGCATTAGCTGAAGACCGCTAGCGCGGGCTGAACGCCCGCGTCTCGTCGCGCCGCCTCGTCCGGTTCATTCACCGCTGCACGAAAGGCACGACTTTGCTCTTCGACCATCGCATCGCGTCCGATCGCGGTGCCGACTTCATCGCGCTCGCCGCAACCGGCGACGAAACGATCCTCCACGTGACGCCGGCGCTGGGCGACCGGCCCGTCGTCGGCGACTGGGTTGCCGTCGGCGACGGCGCGCGCATCACCGCGATCGCGCCGCGCCGCGGCGTGCTCGCGCGCGCCCTTCATCACCGCGGCGGCACCGCGCAGCCCATCGCCGCGAACCTCGACATCGTCTTGATCGTCACCGCACCAGGGCGCGAGTTCTCACCGCCGCGCGTCGAGCGATATCTCGTCGCGACCCGCGCCGCAGGCGCTCGCGCCGTCGTCGTGCTGAACAAATGCGATCTCGCGCGCGATCCCGCGGCGCTCGTTGCCGAGCTCTACGCGGTGACCGCAGAGGTGCCGGTCGTCGCGCTCAGCGCGCAATTCGGCGACGGCTGCGCCGCGCTCGATGCGTACCTCGCTGCAGGCTCGACGCTCGCGCTCGTCGGTTCGTCGGGCGTCGGCAAATCCACGCTCGCGAACCGGCTGCTCGGCGCGGACCGTTTCGCGACGCGGGCGACGCGCGCGTCCGACGGACGCGGGGTGCACACGTCGACGCGCCGCGAGCTCGCCGCGCTGCCGTCAGGCGCGTGGCTGATCGACACGCCGGGGATGCGCGCGTTCGCGCCGTGGTCGGACGAAGCCGCGCTCGACGACGTTTTCGGCGACGTCGCGGACGCCGCGACCCGGTGCCGCTTCCGCGATTGCGCGCACGATCGCGAACCGGGCTGCGCGGTGCGCGACGAGGTCGCCGACGGCCGCTACGAGCGCTGGCGCGCGCTGCGCGCCGAGCTCGCGTACCTCGACCGCCGCGACGATCCTGCCGCGCTCGCGCACGAGAAGCGGCGCTGGAAGTCGATCACCAAGGCGCAGCGAAACCACCAGCGGTGAACACGCTGACGATTCATCTCTGGCTCGGCTTCGCCGTTGCTGCGCTCGCCGTGCTCGCCGTCTGGCAGCGCACCGGCCGGCGCATCACGCTCTACGCCGTCACGCTGCAGATCCTCGTGGGCGTCGTGCTCGTCGTCCAAGGCCTGCGCGGGCCGTGGTATCACTACGCGCTCGCGGTGTTGGGATGGATCGGCTACATGGCGGCCAACGCGCTGAGCCGCCGGCCCGGCGGCGCGCGCACGGCGCTGATCATCACGGTGATCGCGTCGCTGCTCGTGCTGATCGCGTTCGGGATCGGCCAGCAGGCCGTCCGGGCAGCCGGAGCGCCCTAGGCTGTAAGCCGAATTTGCCAAGGCTGAGTTAAATCGATGGGCCATTCGGCCCATCCCGCGTGCCTATTTGGTACCATGTCCGCAGCCCGATCACGGATGGTGGACATGGAAGTTAGGGCGTTCGGTACGACGCAGGAGGATGCTGCGGCGGCGATGGTGTCGCCGCGCGTATCGCCGCGTCCCGGCGCCCTTCCGCCGTACGCGGCCAGCGCCGTGGAGCGCCTGTTCGAGGCGGCCCGCCGGCCGATCGCCGTGGTCGTCGCCCCCGCCGGGTTCGGCAAGAGCGCGCTGCTGCGCGCGTTCGCGACGATGTGCGAGTCCGCCGTGCTCGTCGACCTGGCCGGCAGCGAGCCGACGTTCCGCGGAGCGGTCCGCGACCTGTGCGAGGCGCTGCGCGGCGTCGCGCCGGGCGCGCGTCTGTCGTTCGCCAGCGCTTACGCCCGGGCCACCGAGCGCGGCGAGCGCGCCTCCGCGCTGGCGGTGTGGCTGGCTCGCTACCTCGAGGGCCGCGACGTGACGATCGTCGTCGACTCGGTCGACCGCCTCGGCGAGGAGGCGCGCCTGTTCTCCGAGTTCGCCGAAGTGCTGGCCGGGCGCGGCGCGTTCGCACCCCGGCTGGTCGTCGCCGCGCGGGACACCACCGACTTGCCCGTGCCGCGCTGGCTCGCCGCCGACCTCATCGCGATGCCGGTCGGCGACGCCGATCTCCGGTGGACGGTTTCCGACGCACGCGCCGCGGCGAACGGCTACGGGTTGTCGATCTCGGACCACGTGCTCGAGCGGACGCTGCGCGCCGCCAACGGTCGCGCGTTCGCGGCGCTCTACGCGCTGCAGGTCGGCGAGATGCCGCCGCGCGGGGTCGATCCCGGCCTCGCGCTGCTGCACGCGCTGACGCCCGACGAACGGACGTACGTGCTCGAAACCTGTCTGCTGCGCTCGCTCGACGCGGACGTGCTCGCCGCGGCCGGGCTTCCGCTGCACCCGCTGCTCGAAGGCCGGTCCGGCCTCGGCAAGCTCATCGTCAACTGGGACGGCGCCGGCTACCGGTACGACGAAGGTTTGCGCTCGCGCGCCGAGCAGACGCTGCGCACGGACCTGAGCTCGCTCCAGTGCGTCGCCGAGCGCACCGTGAGAGCGCTCGAAGCGGTAGGCCGCATTCGCGAAGCGCTCGACATCGCGCGCAACGCCGAGCTGCGCGACCACGTCCACCGCCTGCTGCGCGAGAACGGACTGCGGCTCGAAGATCGCGGCGACGTCGATGCGCTCGACGCCGCGCTGGAGGTGCTGCCCGCCGAGCTCGACGACGCGGTGCTGCTGCTGCTGCGCGCGACGCGCGAGTCGCGGCTGGGCCGTACCGACACTTCCGAGGCGTGGTTTCGCACCGCGATCGCGTGCGCGCAATCGCGCAGCGTCGCGGCGGAAGCGGCGTACCGGCTCGCGCGCGAGATCGTGCGGCGCGACCGCGTCGACGCCGTCGAGCTGCTCGAACCGTTCGCCGACGACCCGACGCTCGGCGCAGACCAGCGTTCGTCGATCCTCTCCGTGCTCGCCGAGGCGTACTTGATCGCGCGCCGCCCGGACGACGCGCGCGCGACGCTGGAGCGCGCGCTCGCGTGCTGCGAGCGGGCCGATCTCGCGACGCGCGCGCACGTGTACACGCGCGCGTCGTACGTCGAGCTCTACGGTGGCGATCACGACCGCGCGCGCCGCTACGCGACGATCGGCGCGAGCATCGCCGAGCAGGCGAACCTCTACGTGGTCGCGACCGGCGCGTACAGCGTGCTGTACAACCTCGCCTACGATGCGGGCGGCCCGTCGGAATGTCTGGAGCATCTGGAACGGCTCGGCAACTGCGCGGTGCGGTCCGGCAATCTGGATTTTCATCTCTACGCGATCGTCGCGGCGTACGAGCTGCACGTCGAGCGCGGCGACGTCGCCGCTGTCGAACGCCTCGAGCACGACCTGCACGCGTTCGACGTGCACTACGGCGCGTCGACCGCGCTGGAAGGCTTGGTCCCGTCCCGCGCGCTGTTCGCCGGCTGGGCCGGTTCGTTCGCGGCCGCCTATGAGATCCTCGCGCCCAGCGGTGCGCAGCAGAACGACGCCGAGCGCAGCGCGCTGCGGTGGGCGGAGATCGCGCTTTACGCCGCGGCGGCGGGGATGCGCGAGAAGTCGGCGGAGGCGTTGCGCCAGTTCGAAGCCGCGTTCGTCGACAACGACGCGAGCTCGCCGCGTTCGAGCCGCGCTGCGATCATCGCGCGCCTCGCCGGCGCGCTGCTCGGCGCGCCGAGCCGCGGCGAGTACGCCATCCAGCCGCCGCCGCGAATCGCGTCGCTCGCGCGCGCGGTCGACGTGGTGATCCGGCGGCGCAGCGGCGACGCGAGCGGCGACGAGCTGCTGGAAGCGTTCGCCGATCTCGATCGCCACGAGCTGCACGGTATGGCGAAGCTGCTGGGCGCGCTTCCGACGGTGATCCCGTGACCGCGCAAGTGATCGCAGCGACGATCCGCGCGCATCGCGACGCGCTGGGCACGACGCTGCGCAGCCGGCTCGTGCGGTCCGACGCGCCGCTCGTGTCGGCGGCAGTGGTCGACGGGTTCGTGCGCCGCGCCGGCTCGCTGGACGAGGACGACGGACACGAGGCGCTCGCGGAATGGGTGCGCGCGATGTGCGCGTCGTACGGCGACGTCGCGTCGCTGCGCGACGTGCTGGTCGAGCTGCCGGACGCGCTCGCGCGCGCCGTCTACGACCTGCTAGGGCACGCGCTGCGCGAGAGTGAGTTCGACGCGTTGGCGGAAAGCGTGATGGCGATCGTCGACGCGTCGTGGCGCCCGCTGCTGCGCGTGCGCGACGAAGCGCTCGACGAGGTCGACGCGCGCATCGATACCCTCATCGTCAAGCTCGAAGCGCGCGATCCGCTCACCTCCGAGCATTCGCGCGCCGTCTCCGCTTGGTGCTCGCGTCTGGGCCGCCGGCTCGGGCTCGATTCGGCGGAGGTCACGTTCGCCGCGCGCTGCGGGCTGCTCCACGACGTCGGCAAGGTCGCCACGCCGCTCGAGGTGCTCAACGCGCCGCGCGCGCTCGACGACCGCGAGTGGCGGCTGATCCGTGCGCACGCCGCGGCCGGCGAGGCCATCGTCCGCGCGGTCCCCGAGCTGCGGCCGTTCGCGCCGGCGGTGCGCAGCCACCACGAGCGGCTCGACGGCCACGGCTACCCGGACCGCCTGCCGGCGTCCGCGATCCCGCTCATGGCCCGCATCGTCGCGGTCGCGGACTCGTTCAACGCGATGATCGGCCGCCGCCCCTACCGCCTGCCGATGCCGCCGGTGCGCGCGCTCGAGGAGCTGGTGCGGGGCCGAGGGACCCAGTTCGACCCGGAAGTTGTTGAGGCCATGGTCGATTTAGTTGAGCGCCAAAAGACCTAATCTTGACGTAAGAGGCAGGCGTTCGGCCTAAGGATGGGGTAAGAGAGTTACCGCGGGGCAAGTGAGCCGGCGCACGCCGGCTCGGCACGGAGGCAACGTCAATGAAGCACCCCTGGTCATCGATGGGGTTAGCGGTATCGGTCGCGGCGCTCGCAGCCTGTTCGCAGGTCGGCGGCGGCAGCGTCGTCCCCGGCGGTCAGCCGGGACGCGCGCCAATGACCCTGCGCGCGATTCCGATCTACTCGCCTACGCCCGCACCGACGCCCGGACTGATCTCCGGCCTCGTCTCGGCGCTGACCAACTTGACGTGCGGAGTCACGGCGGGCATCACGTGCCACGTGCTCGCCGGCGCGGGGCCGCAAGGCCTGCCGGCCCGAACGGCTGCTGCGAGCCTTCCCGGGCTCCATCCCGCCGATCTACAGAGCGCCTACGCTCTCCCCTCGGAGACCGCCGGGAGCGGTCAGACGATCGGGATCGTCGTCGCGTACGACGATCCGAGCCTCGAGTCGGATCTCGCCGTCTATCGCGCAAAGTTCGGGCTTCCGCCGTGCACCACCGGCAACGGCTGCTTCACGAAAGTCGGCCTCGGTCTGCTGGGCACGCTGCTCGGGGGCAATCAGGGCTGGGGGCAAGAGGCCTCGATCGATACGCAGATCGCGTCCGCGGTCTGCCCCAAGTGCAAGCTCGTCGTAGTCGAGGCGCCGTCCGACGCGCCGGCCTCGCTGCTCGCCGCCGCGCGCATCGCCGTCGCCCACGGTGCCACCGTCGTCAGCAACAGCTACAGCATGGACGAGAGCGCGGCTGAGGACGACGCCAGCTACGCGATCGGCGTCCCGTTCGTGTTCGGCGCCGGTGACTCGGGTGCGGGCGCGCAGTGGCCCGCCACGTCGACCCACGTGATCGCCGTCGGCGGCACGTCGCTCGCCCGGGACGGCAGCGCGCGCGGCTGGGCGGAGAGCGTCTGGGCCGGTTCCGGCGGCGGATGCAGCGCCTACATCGCCAAGCCCGCATGGCAGAACGACGCCGAGTGCGCGAACCGCACGGCCAACGACATCGCGGCCTTCGCCGATCCCAACCCGGGCGTCGCGGTGTATGACAGCTATCTGTCGCGGTCGGCCGGGTGGCGTACCTACGGCGGCACCAGCGTTTCGGCGCCCATCGTCGCCGGCGCGGTCGCGCTCGCGGGCAACGGAAAGCGCGTGCTGCTCGACGCCGCCCACATCTACGCCAACGCGGCGGCGCTCAATCCGGTCGGCGCCGGCACGGGCTACGGCGCTCAGGCCGGCAACGGATCGCCGAACGGCGTCGGCGCTCTCTAAGAAAAGAGGGGCGCCCCTGGCCGGGCCGCCCCTCCTCCGGTGAACCGATCCTTAGATCGGAATCGCCTTTAGGGTCATGACTGTAGCTAAGAACAGAACACCCGCGAGTACCATAGCAGTCCTTTCTGACCCTCGCTTAAAGCGGGGGCCTGTCATCAGGGAGTGACGGGTCGCTTCGTCCGGCTCGGCGACTTCCCTTTTTCACGTTAACCCGTCAACGCGACTCCTATGCGACTGCCTAGCCGCCCGCGCCGTTCCCGCTCAGAACGGTCTGGATCGTCGAGACCACGGTGAGCGCCCCGACGATGCCGACGGTGGCCCAGGCGATCAGGTTGAAGGCGAGGTTGTTGACGTACTTGCCCATCAGGCGCGGTTTGTTGATCAGCAGCAGCATCAGCACGAGGACCAGCGGTAGCAACACCCCGTTGAGAACCTGCGAGTAGAAGATGATCACCGATTGGAACGCGTCGGCTGCCACGAGAACGATCCCGCCGCCGACGGCGATCAGGCCGGCGTAGAGGCCGTAAAACACGGGCGCTTGCCGGAACGAGTTCTCCACGCCGGATTCGAATCCAAACGCCTCGCACACGTAGTACGCCGTCGAGAGCGGAAGGATCGACGCGGTGAAGATCGCCGCGTTGAGCAGCCCCACCGCGAAGAGCAGTGATGCGTACTTGCCGGCGAGCGGCTGGAGCGCCGTCGCGACGTCCCCCGCGGTATTGACGCCGAGCGGGTGCTGCCCCGCTCCGAGGTGCGCGTTGTGAACGAAGATCGTCGCCGCGCACGCGACGACGATGAAGAACGCGATCACGTCGGTGATGATCGCGCCGGTGATCACGTCGATCCTCGAGTAGGGGTACTCTTTGATGCGTATCCCCTTTTCGACGACCGACGACTGAATGTAGAACTGCATCCACGGCGAGATCGTCGTACCGATGACTCCGATCGCCGTCAGCAGGTAAGCCTGCGTCGGCTTGAAATGTGGAAACACGGTTTGTTTCACGATCTCACCCCAAGGCGGATGCACGAGGAAGCCGCTTACGACGTAGGCGAGATAGACAACGCAGAACGCGAAGAAGACCTTTTCGACGATGCGATAGTTTCCTCGGGTGACCATAGTGAACACGAACAGCGCCGCAAGCGGCACCATGAGGTACTTGTTCAGGAACGGTACGTACTGCTGAAAGACCGGTGACGCGTACGCGACGCCGGCAAACTCGGCGGCCGTGTTGCCGAGGTCGGACAAGACGAACAGCAGCAGCACGATCGTCGTGATCTTGACGCCGAAGTTCTCACGGATCAGATCGGCAAGGCCCTTGCCCGTCACGGCACCCATGCGCGCGCACATCTCCTGCGTGACGATCAGCGCGATCGTTACCGGGATCAGCAACCACAGCATCGAGTAACCGAACTGCGCGCCTGCGATCGAGTACGTTTGGATCCCGCCGACGTCGTTGTCGGCGTTGGCGGTGATGATCCCCGGCCCGATGACGGAGAAGAACATCATCAGCGAACGCCACCGCTTCGGACGCACCGCGCCTGCCCGCGCCTCGGCGCGGAGCGGCTTTTCGGCCTCGTCGATCACGCTTAGACCGCTTTCTCCGGGGCGCGGCGATGCCGCGTGAAACGCGGGAGCTTGCGCTTGAGGCGTTCGGGCAGGATCGCGTCGATGGCGTCGTCGACGGTGACGATGCCGAGCATCTTTCCGGTCGGGCTCAGCACCGGACAAGCCAGCAGATCGTATCGCGCGATCGTCGAGGTAACGTCTTCCGACGACGTATCAGTGCTGACGGTGACGAGGTCGGCGTCCATGATCGAATGGATCGCCGCCGCCGGATCGGCGAGCAGCAGCGTGCGCAACGACAGTACGCCGAGTAACTTCTTGGCCTGATCGGTGACGTAGAGGTAGTAGACGAACTCGGTTTCGGGGGCGATCTCGCGGATTTTCGCGATCGTCGCCTCGACCGTGCGATGTGGATAGATCCACACGAACTCGGTCGTCATGAGGCCGCCTGCCGTGTTCTCGTCGTAGGTCGTGAGCTCGCGCAGCTCTTCGGCGGTCTGCGGGTCCATCTCGGCCAGGAGCTCTTGCTGCTTGTCCTCGGACAGATCGCCAAGCAAGTCGGCGGCGTCGTCGGAGTCCATCTCCTCGATGATGTCGGCGGCGCGCTCCGTGCCGAGATCGTCGATGACGGAGCGTTGCGTCTCGGGATCGAGGTGTTCGAGCGCGTCCGCAGCGTGCTCGTCGTCCAGCGAGCCGACGACGCGCGCGGCATCCTGCGCGGAGAGCTCGCCGATGATGTGTGCCAGATCCGACGGGCGCATCCGCGACAGCCGGTGCTGGCTGACGGAGAGGTGGATCTGCTCCGGGTTGAGGTCGTGCAGCGGCGCGACGTTGTCCCACGCGATGAGCGAGCGCGGGATGCGCGCGATGAGCCCCGGCGCGAAGCGCCCGCCGCCGAGCCGTCGCAGCAGGCCCGCGACGCCGACGTCTGCGGCGACGACACGGATCGCGCCCGCGGTGCGCGCGAGCTCGAGGTCGTTTATGCGCACGACCTTGCGGCCGTCGACGTCGACGATCTGCTTATCGAACAGGTCCTCGACCAGGTACAGCGTTTCGTCGTCGGGCGGCGCGTCGATCGTCGGCGCCGCGGAGAGCAGCACGGTGCCGTCGTCGGCGATGTCCAAGACCGTCGCGATCGGCGCGAGCTTGCGGCCGTCGCGCGTCTTCACCGCGACCGCGTCGACGCGGGGGAACGTGTCTTCCGGATGCTCGACGACGAAGTCGGCGATGCGCCCGACAACTTCCCGCGTGCCGCCGCGGTCGACGACCGCGGAGCGGCCGACGAGCTGGGACACGAATCCGTCGTGGAATGCCATGCTGCTCACCCCCTTTCCGAAAAAAAGACCGGTACGGGGTTTCCCCGTCCGGTCGCTCCGCGCGATGGCGCGTTCAGGCGCGCAAGCGCCGAAATCACGTCCTCAACGTCGAGCTTCAGCACCACACGCCATCGACACGGGAGCGAACCTTCCGTGTCAGCCGCGTTGAGCGCCGCCTTGATTCGGCGGAGCCTGGTCAACCACGTCGGGGTCTCTCGACCTTTCCGGGCAGCGGCATATCTGCGTATGGACGCCTCACCTAACGAGGAATCCACTCTCAAGTGTACGCCGCGGCGTCAAGCGCGGCGGAAACGGGAACCGGGGCGAGCGAGCGTGAACCGTCGCACCATGTCGTTCCGACTCGCCGCGAGCTTCATCGCCGCGGCGATGCTGTGTGGCTGCGGGGCGCCGAAGTCCGGCAACACCGCAGCCGGCCCGGCGACATCGCCGGCGGCGACCGCCGACCCGGCCACGCCCGCGCCCGCGCCCGGCGGCCCGCCGAACGCGCCCGCGGCCCAAGCTGGGCGGTCCGGCGCGATCCCGCTCAACCCCGCGCAGCGTCGCGAGCTCGCGGCGACCGTTGCGAAGGCGCCGGCCGCGCAGCGCGCGCGCCTGCGCTATGCCCTCGCCGCAAGCGACGACGGGAAACGGCATTTGGTCGTCTACGACGGCCAAGGGCTAGCGGCGAGCGGGCGGCACCCCGGCAAAGCCAACGAGTACGTCCTGTTCCAGGTGCTCAACTCGCGAAACGGCGAGCACTACGACCCGCAGCAGAACAGCATCGTCGCGCCGATCCCGCCGCCGGTGCAGCGCGACAACCCCGTCACGCAGTGAAGGCCGCCTCGCGGCGGCCCTCATCCGATTCCGTTAGCGCCCGGGCGGCGGTCCGGTGAGCGGCGCGGGCGTGCCGGCGGCGACGGGGTCGACCGTACGCGCGCCGTGGTCGTCGCTGAGGTACACTGCGCCGGCGGGGTTCGCGCCGCCGTAGACGGGCACGTTCAACTCGGCGGTCGCGGACGTCAGCCGTCCGCCGCTGTGGTCGGGATTGAACCCGAAGCTCGACCCGATCGCCGTCGCCGTGATCGGGCGGCCGAGACAGTCGAACGCGCCGAGCGGCGCGGAGCCGCCGGGCGGTATCGCGAGCGGCGCCGACGCGGCGCTCAGCTGAATCTCGTTGACCGCGAACGGGATCGCCAGAATGTCGGCGGGCCAGCTCCAGGTGAAGAAAACGAGCCAGCCGCGGTACGCGCTACCGGTGACGACTGGCGCGAGCGTCACGGGGTTGGCGATCGTCGCGTTGCCGATGAACGTGTTCGCGACCGAGACGTCCCACCAGCGGGTCGCGAACGTCACGATCGGCGCCGGCTTCGTGCCGGTGTACGCCAGATAGAACGCGGAGGTGCCGAGACCGGACACCGGCTGCGCGGGCGCGCCGAGATCGCTGATGGGGAACGAGTCGCGGCAGAAGTTCAGGCTTGGCGCGTTCGCGATCGGGGCCGCCGCCGTGGAGCGAAGGCTGCGGCCGCCGCGGCCGTTGGTAAACGTCCAGACGCTGCAGTCGGTCGCGACGATGCCGTTGCCGCACGACTGCAGCGCGGGCAGGCGCAACTCGTGCCAATCGCCGTCGTCCTCGTCGCCCTCCTCGTGGTGCTGCGCCGCGCGGCTCGTGTCGATGCCGCCCAGGATGTATTGCGCGGCCGAGGAGCCGGCCGGAAAGAGCGGTGCAGCCGGCGGTTGCAGCGCGGGCGGCGCGACCGATCCGCTGCCCGACGCACAGCCGGCGGCGAGCAGGAGCGACAGCGATAGTGCGAGCGGGCGAGCAAAAGACATGCGAAGGCACCCTCCGTGCAGTGGCATGAGGGTCGTTCGGCAGGCGATCGCCGCCGCGACACGCGCGACGGGTAAAGACCTCGTAAACTACGCGGCTTTGACGATCGAGTCCGACACGAGCGTCGCGACGCCGCGCGACAGTGTTTGCGCGTCCGCGATCAGCTTGGTCTGGAATTGGACTTGGATCTGGTCGCGCGTGAGCGCTGTAACGGCCGCGCCGACGCCGAGGTCGCGGATCGCGCTTTCGGACGCCTGCGTGTTCACGCTCGCGATGTTGCCGCCGCTCGCAGCTTCTTGCAGCGAAACGCTTTGCGCGCCGATGACCGCGCGTGCCGCGCCCAGCGTCGTGATGGCGTAGTCGATGCGGTATTCCGCGGCCTGGTTCTGCAAATCGTCGCCGAGGATCACTTCGTTGACGCCGAGGTTCACCGAGCTCAGACCGGGGATGTCGACCGGGATGACGCTGCCTTCGGCATCGCCGCTGTTCACGTGCAGCGTCGCGCCCGCGGCCTTCTGCTCGCCCGGCAACGATACGAGCAGCGCGCTCTTTCCGACGTCGGCCGCCGTCAGCGTTCCGACGTTGAACGAGAGCACCGGATTGAACGATCCATCGGTTTGCGTGTAGTCGTACGTCACCCCGGCGATCGGCGCCGAGCCGCCCAGCGGATAATTCGTACCGGCGCCGACCTGCGCCGCGGCGACTTGCTTGGGCCCGAACGCCGTTTCTTGGCTTCCGATCGTCACGGTGATGTTCAACGCGTTCGCGACCGGATCGTACGAGTCGATGGTCAAGAGCTGCGCGAGCTGCGGCGCGGTGGGCGAGAGGCTCGGCGTCGACGGATCGACGATCGTGTCGATCACCTGTCCGCCGCCGGCAAGTCCGTCGTTCTTCGGAAGAAGAACGCGCGGCGGTTGCGGCAATGCGCTCGACGCGCTGCCGTCCAGCAGCGCGCGCCCGTTGAACGTGGTGTTCTGCGCGATCTTGTCGATCTCGAGCCGAAGCTGCGTCAGCTCCGCCTGCATCCCGCTGCGGTCCGCGGTGCTCTGCAGATCGCTGCGCGCTTGGACGACGAGCGCGCGCATGCGCTGCAAGATATCGGAGATCGACGCCATCGCGCCTTCGGCGACGTTGAGCGCGTTGCCGGCATTTTGAATCTCGTGGACGCCTTGGTCGAGGCCGGCCACCTTGGACGCAAGCGACTCCGCGATCGCGAGCCCGCTCGGATCGTCGGCAGCCGTGTTGATGCGCAAACCGGACGCGAGACGCTGAGTCTCCGTCCGTAGTGCGCTTTGCGTCCTCGCCCCTGCGAATAACGCGGGAGCGGTGAGGCCTTGAACGTCCATGCTGGTGGTGCCGCTTCCCTCCGTGGAAGTTGCCCGTCGCTGGGGCTCGGGGAATTGCCGTCCCCTATGCGTCCTATCGGCATCTCCCCGCCGACTGCTTAACGGCCGCAGTCCTTAACTCAAACTGAACGGGACGCCTAACGCGGGCCCGCGCCTGGAGCCGATGGTACGGTTGTGCGTCCTCGTCTGCGCCGCTGGATCGGAGCGGCGGGCACCGCGTGTCTGACCGTGTCCGCGTTCTGCTTCGCGTCGGACACGGCGCTGCGCGCGGCCCCGCTCCTGGCGGTACGGCTCCATCTCCCGTTCGCCGCGCCGCGCCTCGCCGTCGACGTGCCGGCCCCGCCGGTTTCGGCCGAATCCCCGTCACCCGCTCCGGTGAGCTTGCTCTCGCCGCCGCCGCACCGCCGCAGCGCTCTCGGCGACGGCCCGATCGTGCTGCGCGGCGACGGCACGTACCAGCTGGGCGTGAACCGCGGGAGCCGCAACGGCCTCGCCCAGAGCATCGACAACTATTCGACCGCGCTGACGATGGGCGCCGAGCGGCGGACGGAACGCACGTCGCTCTCGGTCAGCAGCGCGTTCGGCTACGGCACCGGCGGGTTGTCGGCGGGCACGCTGATCGCGGGCTACCGCACCCCGGCGTACGGCCTGAGCTACGGCCAGGTCGCCGGGCCGAGCGATTCGCAGCTCCAGATCGGCGGGTTCGCCCGCGGGATCGGGCTCGCGGTACCGCTGCGCAACGGCGAGCTCAACCTCTTGGCGGCCACCACGACGCAGGCGGATCGCACGACCTACCGCGTCTACGGCGTCCGCCGCAACTGGAACGCGCTCGGCGGCGCCTTTTCGGCAGGCGGCTACCTGGGGGCAGCCGAGCAGGGTGGCGGCCGGCAGACGATCGCCGACCTCAGCTTTCGCCGCTACGGCGCGAAGCTGTCGACCCAGACCGAGGTCGCGCTGTCGTCGACCCGCGGCGTCGGTGAAGTCCTCGACGGAACGCACGTAGCGACCGCCTTCCAAGCCGACCTACAAGGAAAGAGCACGTTCACGACGGTCAACGTGCGCTACGACCCGGCCGGCTTTCAGACCCTCACCGGTGCGATCGACCCCGGGCTTTCCGCCGAACTCGCCGTACGCCGCCACTCCGACCGGCTCGGCGACCTGGACCTGAGCCTCGGCCACACCGACCAGCGGATCGACTCCGACGTCCAGCATGACGACCGGGCGACAATTTCCGGCGGGAAGAGCTGGGCCCACGCCGGCGTGCAGTACCTCGTCGGACTCGAGGGGACGCGCTTCGCCGGCGGCACGACGCTCAACCGGACCGCCGCGCTGACGCTCACGCAGTCGCTGCGAAGCGTGTCGCTGTTCGAGACGTTCCAGCAGGCGTCGGTCAGCGGGTCGACCGGAAGCGCGCGCCAGAGCCAGTTCACGCTGGGCGCGAGCCGTCCGCTGCTGGGCGGGAGCGCCGCGGTTCAGTTCTCGCGCAACGCGTCGACGAGCGGCGGCAGCGACGGGACGAGCGTCTCGCAATCGTTCTCGTACCGCCGCTCGATCGGCCGCAAGCTGGACGTGCAGTTCACGCACGCCATGCAGACGTCGTTCAACGACGGCGTCCCGACGCGCGAGATCGACACGGGGGTCTCGCTGGTGCGCCGCTTGTCCGCGGTCGTCGCGGTCCAGCTCACCGGCAACGTCTTCCATCAGACCGGTCTGGGCGGCGGGCACGGCAGCGCGATCAGCGCGTCGCTGGTCGGGCCGTTCGGTTTCGGGCAGCCGCGCGACGGCTACGGCCACGCGAACCCGAAGCTACCCGCCGTCATCCGCGGCCTGGTGACGTACTCGACCTCAGCGACGCCGTTCGCGTACAGCGCGTCGCCGATCCGCGGCTACAACAACGCGCTGATCGTCCTCGACGGCCGCGTGTCGCAGCGCACCGACTCCAGCGGCGCGTTCGAGTTCCGGTTCGTTTCGCAGGGCACGCACACGCTGCGCATCGACCCCGCCACGATCTCGCCCGGGCTCGTCAGCGACCGCGAGTACGCAACGCTCAAAGTGCTCGGCGGCCAGACCGCGACGATCCAGTTCAACGTCGGCAACTTCGCCGGGATCGCCGGCAGCGTGATCGCGACGGACTCCAGCGGCGTGAAGCACGGCCTGCCCGACGTCGGGATCTCGGTGGACGGCATCCAGGCCGTCACGACCGCGCCGGACGGCCGCTATCAGGTCGGCCGGCTGAGCCCCGGTGCGCACACGATTCAGATCGTCGACGCGACCGTGCCGTCGACCGTCGCGTTCACGGGCGAGCGCAAGCGAACCGTCACGGTGACGCCGGGAACGACCACGCCGCTGGACTTCGTTGCTGCACCGCTCGGCTCGATCGCCGGCGTCGTGCAGGCGCCGTCGGACGGCGGATTCGGCGCTATGGTCGGTCTCAAGAACGTCTACGTCGTCGCGCAGCCCGGCGAGCACGCGGTGATCACCGACGACGACGGCTCGTTCGTGCTGGCCAACCTGCCTGCGGCGACGTACACGCTCACCGTCGATCCGGACACCATCCCGGACGGCTTGTCCGTGCTCTCCGGGCCGGACGGTGCGCTGTCGCTCGGCGGCGGAGCGACGGTTTCGGGGATCGTCTTCAAGCTCGGCGCGGGCGCGAAGGAAGTGGTGTACACGTACAGCGACGGGCGGCGCGTCCCGCTGCAGGTCACCACCGAGCCGGCCATCGTCCCGCCGGGCGCGCTGCTGCGCGTCGTGGCGCGGACCGCGGCGAAGGACGTGAAGGATCTGGCCGTCGAGAGCGACGTGTTCGGCGGCTTCCCGTTGCACCTGGACCCGCGCGGGATGTGGGTCGGGACGGTCGTCGTGCCGACGCTCGTCAAGGGCGACTACGCGCTCAGCGTCACCGCCCACCGCAAGGACGTCACCGACGCCGCGGCGCTGGTGCCGGTGGATCCGCGCATCCCGCTGTTCACCGCCTTGCTCAGCCCGCGCAATCCCGAACCCGGCCACACGGTGCGCATCACGCTCAAGGCGCTGGCGCCGGTCGCCGAAGGCGACGCGGTGGTGTTCGAAGACGGCTACAAGATTCTGCTGCCCAAGCCCAGCGGAAGGCTCTTCGCGTTCGACATCCGGCTGTGGCGCAAGGGTCTTCCGTACGCTGCCAGCGTGGTGACCAAGCGTGGGCAAAGCTATCCGATAAGTCTGCGTTAAGGTGACGCAAAGCACTCGACGGCGAGCTAACGCCAAGCGGGCAAGCTGTCGAAGAAGCTAGGGAGGGGCGTGATCGCCTCTTCCCCTTCAAGCGCCCCACCTCGAAAGGATTCGAACGTGAAAAGAGCAGTTGCTGCTCTGGTCATGCTGGGGATCGCGACCGCGACGGCAGCGCCCAGCATGGCTGCCTCGACGGTCTACGGATCTGCTCAGCTCAAGTACACCGTCAATGCCACGGCGTCGATTTCCATCGCCGTCAACTATGACGCCAACGGCGCCATTCAACCGGCGACCGCTTCTTCAATTCTGGCGTCGGCCGCCGGAAACTGCACGGCGGGCGTCGCGGAAGCGTCGAACGCTACGCTGACGTTCGGCGGCGTCACGCCGCCCGCCGCCGGCTTCACCAGCTGCTATTACAAGAACGCGCTGTCCATCGGCGTCAATTCCAATGACTCTGCCGGCGTGCAAGTCATGGAATACATCGATGTCGCCAAGGCCGGCACGACCGTTTGTGCCTATCGGCTCGACGCGACGCCGAAGAACAAGCCGACGCAGTCCGCTGCAACGGCGATCGCCGGGCAGAATACGTGCGCCGCGGCGACGGGCGGTGCCGCTGGTACCGCGCTGACCGCGCAAGGTGCCACGTCGAACAACGGCAACGGATTCGGTGCGCAGGGTAACCCCGGCGCTCCGGCGACGGTCGTCACGGCGCTTGCTCCGCAGTCCACCGTGTACGGCGGCGCGGGCTACAACGTGTACACCGTTGCGGGATCGGCTCCGCCCGCCGGCTGGAACTTCATCGGTGAAGACGTCAGCCTGAGCATCGACGCGTCGGCCCCGTCCGGCGCGCAGACCAGCGTGATCACCGTCGCGCTGATCCCGAGCTAGGACGACTCAATCCGCCGCCCGGAACCGCCGAGAACACTATTGATGCGTAAGTCACGGTTTCTCACGGTTCTGGCGGCTCTCGGAGCGTTCGGGCTCGCGCTGACGACGCCGTCGTCGGCGGACATCTCGGTCGACGTCACCCCTGCGAAGTACGAGCTGCAAACGCAGCCCGGCAAGCAGGAGACGTTTCCGATCACGGTTCGAAACACGAGCGGCGCCGCGGTCCACATCGTGGCGTCGCTTTCGGACTATGTCGTCGGGCCGACCGGAAACTACGCGTTCGCACCGCCCGGGAAGTCAGCGTACTCGCTCTCAAAGGCGATCACGATCAACCCGCGCGAGTTCGACATCGAGCCGGGTTCGTTCACGCAAGTGCGATTCTCGGTCGACGTCCCGGCCGGTGCGGCCGGCGAGTACAACAACTTGGTGTTCTTCACGACGCGGCCGACGCGCAAAGGCGGCGGCCTGTCGATCGTGGAGCGCATCGCATCGAAGATCTACGTCATCATCCCGGAGTCGACGCACATCGGCGGGGAGATCGACGACGTGAAGGCGCAGTCGCTGGGCGACGGCCAGCACTATCTCGTCGATTTTCGCAACACCGGGAACGCGCACGTCTATCTGAGCGGGCGCGTCGAGATCAAACAAGGCGGCGCGGTCGTGGACCGCGTCAGTTTCCCGCAAGGAATGCTCGTCGAGCGGTCCGGTAAACGGCTGATCGACGCGGTCGGGAAGAAGCTCGCGCCGGGTTCGTACTCCGTGGTCGCCATGGTCGACTACGGCGGTCCGAACCTCGTCGCCGGCCAAGCGAACATCACGGTGCGCTAGCGCACCCTCCAACGGAACGGATTCCGGAGACCGCATGCCTCTCTTGACGCGGACGCTGGCGCTCGTCGCCATCGTCGCCGCCGCCCTCCTGGGCGCCGGCGGATTCGCTGCCCTCGCGCAGTCGACCCAGTCGACGCAGCGTTCGGCAGGCGGGGCTCGCGCCACCATGTCGGCGCCCACGCCGCCCCCGCTCCCCTTCGGCGACGCCTCGCGCGGCGCGCAGGGTTCGAAGCGGTCGACGGAGACCCGCGGCGGCGACGACGGACTGCGCGCGCTCGCGCGGCTCTCGCAGGCGCAGCGCGGCAGCAGCGCGCTCGTTCGGTACACCGGCCCGCGGCCGCCCATCCCGAAGATGACGGATCTGCTCAAGCACAAAGTGCGCTGGAAGCAATCGGCGAGCGGCGGCACGATCGTGCTGACCGGTACGTCGAACACGGCGTACCTCGACGATCAAACGCTTGCCTACGGCGCGCAGGTGTACTGGCTCTGCCAGAACCTCCAGCCGAATACGCATTACCAATACGTCCTGTTCTCGCCGGACGGATACGCATACACGGTCCGCCCCAGAGATTACGTCAACGGCGGCAGCCTCGCGACGTCGTGGTTCTCGACGGACGCGCAAGGACGCTGTCTCCAGGCCAACGGCGGCACCACGTATCCGTGGTACGCGTCCGAAGCGCTCTCGACGCCGCTTGCCGCGAGCCCCGACCCGTTAGCCGCGGTCGGTCCGGCGAATCCGAAAGTCGGTGCGGACCCGCCGTACTCGGGCGTGTGGGCGGTCGCGATGCAGAACCAGGCGACGACCCAGTTCGAGGCGGTCGCATACTCCGTGGTCCTCGGAACGCTGAACTTCTCGACGTACTCGGATGCGGCGCACACCGCCAAGTCCAGCGACTTCACGTCGGGGTCCACCGTCTACGTCACGACCTCGGGGCTGAACCCTGCGCACTTCTACGCGTTCGGGTTCGTCAACACGTCCGGCAACGGTTTGCCGTGCGTCGCGACGGTGCCGTGGAACGCGCAGAACAACAACAATGCGACGTGCTTCGTCGCTGGCGGGACGGGCGTGCTTCCGACCGGCGGCGTCATCAGCGGCCAGTTCGTGACGCCGGTCGCCGGCGCCAATAGCGCCGGGACGTACACGGTGCAGCTGTACGACGTGACGACGAGCGACTTGATTTCGACGCAGCAGATGTCGGTCAACCCGTCGACCGTCACGTGGAACCAGTTGATCCCCTACAACGGGGCGACCACGGGCGCCAATCTCGGCGACACCTTTGCGACCGACGGCATCATCAACATCATGCCGGGCGGCGCGCTCGCGGAACAGTCGGTGCAGGGCCTGACGTATCAGGCGAGCGGTGTGACGAGCGGCCGCGTGTACCGCATGACGATCAGCAACGCCAACGGCGTGGTGATGAGCAGCACGACGACGGACCCGGGGAACTTCCAGGCCGGGATCCCGCAGGCGTTCTCGCTGCCCGCGCAGTTCACCGCGGCCTCGACGAGCACCGGCCCGCAGAAGCTCGCGTTCCCGCTGAACATCGCGAACTTGACCGCGTTCGGCGCGACCCAAATTCCATTCGCGTCCAACGTCTACACTGCGCAGCTGTACGACGTCGCTGCGAATAGCGTCGTGGGTTCGAAGTCGTTCACGATCCTGTCGTACCAGGGCACCTTCCAGTGGACTGCACCACCGGGTGCGTACGTCAACGTCGCGCCGGCCGGCGCCCCGACCAACGTGACGACGACGTTCCGCAACGGTGCCGGCGTGCTGTACGGCAACTGGAACGGCGACGCGATCAGCGCGATCACGATCAAGAACGACAGCGGCAACGCGGTGAGCCTGGGCCGCCAAGGCGGCGTCACGACGGCCACCGACTCGTCCGGCCAGCTGTGGAACATCGCGAACCCCAACGCGCAGACGATCACCTTGACGCCCGCCGTCGCCGGCCAGTCGCTGCCCGTGAACGGCACGATCGCCATCCCGATCACCGTCGCCGCGCCCGCCGGCTCGTGCACGACCGTGTGCGCGCTGCGCACGTCGATCACGCCGCTGCACGGCGTCGCGCCGAGCAACGTGAACAACACGATGACCAACACCGCGACCAATGCGCTCGACGTGTTCGGTGCCGGCGTCATCGGCACGAACACGCAGGCGTCGTACTCGTGGAAGATCGGTGCCTACTCGGCCGCGCAGCTCGGCACGCCGCGCTACAACCAGATGATGTATCGCGCCGGTACCAACGGCGCTGCGGGCGGATCGTACACGATCACGATCACGGTCACCAACAACGGCTCGCCCAAGCCGCTGCAGAACATCGAGTTCATCACGCCGGTGACGATGGATCCGAACCAGAAGACGCCGCAGATGGTGACGGCGGTCGTGAACGGCGTCACCCAAGCCGCCGGAACGTATTTCATCGAAACGCAGAACGGCGGCGGCGGTGCGACGCCCGATCCGACGTTCCTCACGATTCCCAACGCGTTCGGCATCGTGACGAAGAAGGCGGCCTCCGCCGTGCCGGTCGGCGGCACTGCGGTGTTCACCATCAGCATGCCGATCTTGCCCACCGCCTTTCCGTTCCAAGAGATCGGCGCGACGGGCAACTACTACGACTCGTCGGGCACGATCGGCGGACCTTCATTCCCCATCGGAGCCACCAACACGCTGAGCAACGCCGTTGCCGGGACGGCGAACATCGACTCCACCGAGCTCGCGGTGTTCTCGCTCGATCCGACGCTGATGTCGGCGACGCTGACGCCGACGGTCCTGCCCGCCCAAGCCGGACACTCGACGGTCTTGAAGATCGTCAACACGACGACGGGGCTCGACCCGAACCCGGACTACGTCAGTCAACTGCTGCTGACGATCCCCAACGGCGCGATCCCGAACTCGATCAGCGTCGCGTCGCCCAATCAAGCCGGCGTGACGTGGAACGCGAACCCGACCGGAACCGCCGGTCAATGGCTGATCGATCTGTGCGCGGTTGCGACGGCCCCCAACCCGGCGACGCAGGCGTCGACGCCGTGCGCCGGGACGACGGATCTCAAGGCGCTGCCGCCGGGCGCGGAATTCGACATAACGTTGAACTACACGACGGCGCCGACGCTGGGCTCGTACAAGATCGGCTGGACGATCGTCGGCGCGAACGGCGGCGCGGTCGTCGCGGCGGCGGCGGCGCAACAGCCCACGCTCACCATCGCGAACACGACCGCGATGACGGCGTTCACGTATTCGGGCGGCTACATGGCGGCACCGGCGTACCCGCCCGCGCCGTTGTCGCCGATTCAAGCCGTGCCCGCGGGAACGGAGCCGATCGTCGGGTCGTGGGGCGATTTTACCAACGGCAACGCGTTCGTGTACGAGCTGAACAACAACGGGACGACGCCGATCAGCGACATCTCGGTGGCGATCCCGTCGTCGAACACGTCCGGCAAGTTCGGCGATCCGGCCGGCTGGAAGATCATGCAGCCGACGATTCACGTGTACGGCGCCGGCGCGGCCGGCGCCATGTGCAGCGGCAACGGGATCAAGTCGCTCGTGCAGGCGGTCCCGGGCGCGCCGGGCACGCAAGGACTGCTGATGCTGTCGGGCTGCAACTTGCTGCCCGGCCAAGTGCTCGACATCTTCTTCGACGCGCAGAACCCGTACGACACGACGCTCGCCAACCCGGTGTTCGCGTTCAACGCGTCGGTCGCGACGGGCGGCGCCGTTCCGCCCGATCCGCGCGTCGCCGCGAACATCAACACGCTGCCGGCCTATCAGCTGTCGAACACCGAGCGCATCGTGATCGACGCGCGGCTGGTGATCCAGATCCCGACCGGCAGCCCGGGCGCCTACGCACCCGCGCTCTACGGCGGATCGGCGCCGGTGGTCAGCTGCCCCGGCTGCACGTTCACGACCGGCGGCGCGTTCCCGCTGATCAACTTCAACCAGATCGTCGGCACGGTCACCGCGCAAGACTCGCTCGCCGCCACCGTCTACAGCGACTCCACCAACGGCTGGAACCTCTCGGTGTCGTCGGACCTCAACCCGTCGACGTCGAGCGGGCAAGTCGCCACGTGGGTCTCGGCGACCTCGTCGAACCCGGGCGTCGGAACGTACACGCGCAACGTGAACTCCGCGCCTGGCGTGACGATCCCGACGGCGAGCACGCTGACGCTCTCGAGCTTCACGGGCGCCGTGCGCAAGCAGCCCGTCGACAACATCATGTCGTACACGGTCAACGTGAACCCGTTGTCCGTGAACAACAACGTGACGTCGACGGTCACCCTCACCTACACGCTGATCGCGAATTGACGGGCTCGAAACGTGATGCGTAGACTGACCGCCGCCGCAGCAGCGCTGCTCCTCACCACGGTGACCGCCGGGAACGCGTTCGCGGCGTCCTTGGGTTCGGCGCAGATCAAGTACAAGATCAACCCGACGGTGCGCGCGCAAGTGATCCCGAACTACGCGAGCGGCTTCGGCCCGATCGGCGGTTTGGGAAGCGGTTCGACGCCCGCCGTCGGCGCGGGCGCCGTGCTCGGCGGCGGGACAGTCGACTTCGGCAACGTCGTCGTCGGCTACCAATACCTGTACAAGTACGCGGCGCAGGTCAACGTGCAAACCAACGATGCGGCCGGCTTCATCGTGTACGGCGAAGGCGCCACCGACCTAAACGGCAGCAATCCGGTTCCCGCGCCGGCGACGTTCCCGCTCGCGCAGACGCTGTTCTGGCTTATCTCGAGCGGCACGAACTCACCGTTCTCGCCCGCGCACACGTTCAACCGCACCGGCGGCGTGCCGATCGCCGGCGGGGCGGGCGGGATCGACTACTCCGGCACCGGCGGCTCGCCGCCGCCGCTGGCGACGATCTGGTCGAACGCGACGTCGGGGAACGTCAGCCAAGGCTACGACTATCAGTTGCGGCTGTCCGGGGCGATTCCGGCCAGTCAGTTCAACGTCTACATCGTCTACACGGTGATCGGAAATTGAGACGCACCAACTTCGCCGCGCTGCTCGCGCTCGGCACCGTCGCCGGACTTGCGGTCTTCTCCCAAGCCGACGCGTTGCAGACGACCAAGGCATTCAAAGAAGTCGTGCTGACGGTCGTCATCACGCCGAGCCCGGCGCCGGTCGGCTTCTTCCGGCAACGTCCGGCGCCGTCCGCCGCGAAGCCCGCTGCGCGGCCCGAGATCGCGCGGCTGGTCGCCGACCCGTACGCCGGACCCGCGCGCATCGCGTCGAGCGGCGTAGCGTGGGACGTCGCGCCCGGCGGCGTTCTGATCGCACAAGTTCCGCCGGTGCAGGCGTCGCCCGTTCCGGTGCAATTCGTCGCGAAGCCCGATCCGAACAGCGCGTTCTTGCGCGTCATCCCGCACACCGGCGAGCTGGACGTGCCCTACGGCACGACGGTGTTCCCGTGCGCGTTCGAGCTGTTCACGTTCTACACCACGCGCCACCAGCTCACCGACTGGGGCTACGGAACCAAGACGCAGAACCCGCCGCCCCCGACGTACCCGATCGAGAACTGGCCGGCGGTGAGCTATCTGTCCTGGCAAGTGCCGGACTTCGCGACGCCGCTGAAGGCCTACAACAACGCGGGCTCGCCGGGCGAAACGACGTGGACCGGAAACCCGGGACAGTCGCAGCAGCACTGCATCGATCTGACGATCGTGGTCCCCAACTCGCAGGCCGCCGGCGTCTACACCGCGGCGATCCAGTACAACTTGCTGGTCAACTGATCCGGCGTCACTCGTCGCGCCGTGCCGCACCCAGGATCAGCGCGGCGAGCACGAGCAGAACGACCCCGCCGTAGACGACGGTCGAGCGGTCGTGCAGCGCGTGATACGCGTCGCTGCGCACGTCGGACGTCGCCTCCATCTGCGGCACGATCGCGTGCTGCTCGTAGGTGGCGAGGCCCAGCGCGAGCGCCACGAGCGCGACGCGCGCGAAATCCCACGTCCGGTCGCCCGCGGCCGCCGCGCGCGCGAGCCCGGCGACGATCGCGACGCCGCCGAGCACGTACCCCCACAGCGTCAGGTCACCGATCGTGTGCGCGGTCAGCGCGGCGAAGCGGCCTGCGTCGAGCGGTGCGACGATGCGAAAGGCGAGCGGCGCCGACACGAACGCGAATCCCGCGAGCGCGCCCAGCCAGACGCCGAGCGCCGGAAGCTCGATCGCCGCGAGGACGCGGTCGCGCTGTCCGGAAGGGTTGGTTCTCATCGTCGCACTCTTTCCGAGGAGGATCGCGTTGGACCCGCTCGCGTTCATCACCGCGCTCGCACGCGAAGCCGGCGCGCTCCTGTGCGAGCGGCTCGACGAACCGCGCGAGATCGCCGAGAAGCGTCCGCACGATCTCGTGACCGACGCGGACCGCGCGAGCGAGGCGCTGATCGTCGAGCGCATCCGTGCCGCGTTTCCGAGCGCGGCGATCCTCGGCGAGGAGGGCGGCGCGTACGGCGGGCACGGTGACGAACGCTTCATCGTCGACCCGCTCGACGGCACCACCAACTATGCGCACCGCTACCCGCTGTTCTGCGTGTCGATCGCGTACGAGCGCGCCGGCGTCGTCGAGGCGGGCGTCGTGTTCGCGCCCACGCTCGGCGAGCTGTACGCCGCGCGGCGCGGCGGCGGCACGACGTGCAACGGCGTGCCGGTGCGGGTTTCCGCGGTCGCCGCCGTGTCCGATGCGATGGTATGCACCGGATTCAATCCCGCGAGCTACGCGCGCAACGGGAGGTACTTCGCGCACCTCTCCGACCGCGCGCAGGCGCTTCGGCGCGACGGCAGCGCCGCGCTCGACCTCGCGTTTGTCGCCGCGGGGCGCTACGACGCGTTCTGGGAGTGGGATCTCAAGGCGTGGGACGTCGCGGCGGGCGCGCTCCTGATCGAAGAAGCGGGCGGGCACGCCGGCGCGATCGACGGCGGACCGCTCGACATTGCGAACGGTTCGATCGTGGCGTCGAACGGCGTCATCCACGCGGAGATGGAACGGCTGCTCGCCGAGGTCTGACGGCAGGGGATCGCGGCGCGCATCCGTCATCGAGCGCTCATGGAATCGAACGAGGACGAGATGGTGCTCGTGTCGCGCGCGGCGCTCCAGCAGCTGCAGCGGCAGATCGACGGGCTCCCCGACGTGTTCGCGAAGTCGACGCAGGAGATCGGCCGGGCGCTTTCCGTCCGCCTGGCTGGTGCGCTCGACGACCTTGCGGCGCAGCTCACCGAAACCACCGATGATGCGCTGCGGGCGATTCGGGATGCGATTCCGGTGGTGATCGCCGATCACGCGCCCGACGTCGAGCCCGCGGTGCTCGATGCGATCACCGAGGCGATCTACGCGCGGGCGGCCGAGCGGTTCGCCACGCTTCGGGCCGCGCAGCGCATTCTCAGCGAGCGGTTGCAGCAGACGGAGTAGGAACGCCGGACGTTAACGCACGACCTCGTCCATCGTCGCGAGAAAGCGTTCGATCTCTTCGTCCGTCGTGTAGAAGTGCGCGCTCACGCGCAGCCCGCAGCCCGGCCGGTAGTCAACGAAGATGCGGCGCTCGATCAGCGCGTGCAGCACGCGCTCGCCTTCCGGCACGTCGATGCCGACCCAACCGGTGCGCCGCGCGGCGTCGTGCGGCGTGTTGACGCGCCAGCCGCGTTCGAGCGCCGCCTCGGTGAGCCGCGTCGTCAGCCGCACGTTGTGTTCGCGGATCGCGGTGACGCCGATCTCGCGGATCACGTCGTGCCCTGCGCGTGCGACGAGATAGCCGGGGATGGTCGGTGTGCCCGTCGCCCAGCGCAGCTGATCGGTCGCGTAGTCGATCGGCGGCGGTTCGAACGCGAACGGGTCGCGGTGTGCGAACCAGCCGGTCACCATCGGCGCGAAACGCTGCGCGAGCGCCGGCTTGACGTACATCCAGCCGCAGCCCGGCCCGCCGCACAGCCACTTGTGCGAGCCGCCGACGACGATGTCGAGGTCGAGCGCGGCGACGTCGTACGGGTACGTCCCCGTCGTCTGGTATGCGTCGAGCACGACGAGCGCGCCGAGCTCGTGCGCGCGGGCGACGATCGCCGGCACGTCGATGATTACGCCGCTCTGATAATACGCGTGCGACAGCACGACGACCGCCGTGCGTTCGGTGATCGCCGAGCAGATGCGGTCGGTAGGGATCGTTCGGCCGTCGTCGGTCGGCACGCGGATCGTCTTCGCGCCGCCGCGTTCCCACGCGGTCCAAACGTATGCGAGCGACGGAAACTGCAGCGCTTCATAGACGATCTCGTTGCGGTCGGCGCCACGAAGATCGAGCGACGACGCGAGCGCGGACTGCAGCCCGCTGACGTTCGGCGCGAGATAGACCGAGCCGGCCGGTGCGCCGACGATCGCGCCGATGCCGTCGCCGATCGCGCGCGCTTCGTCGAGCCACCCGGGCCACGCGCCTTCCGGGCCGCCGTCGGCCCACTGCGCGTGATAGCGCACGAGCGCGTCGCGCGCCGCGAGCGGCGGCGCACCCATCGAATGCGAGACGAGCCACGTGTTGACGTCGATGCCCGCGAAGCGATCGCGTGCGCGGGCGGGTGTTGCGGCGATCACGCGTACGAGCCTCCGAGGACCGTGCGGACTTCCCAAAGCTCCGGGAAGAAGCGGCGCTGCAGCGTCGTCTGCAAGTACGCCACGCCCAGCGAGCCGCCCGTACCCGGCTTCATGCCGATCATGCGTTCCACCATGGCGACGTGACGGCCGCGCCACAGCAGTACGCCCTCGTCGAAGTCGATCAGATCTTCGAGCAGCAGGTAGAGCGCGTAGTGCTGTTCTTCGTGCTCGTAGATCGTGCGGAACGTCGCGACGATCGCGTCGTGCGACGACACGTCGAAGCCGTGGCGCGCGAGATACGCCTTGAGCGCGTCGTACAGCGTCGGCTCGTGCATGCGCCGCTCGAGCCGCGCGTGCTCTTGCGGCGTGAGCGCGAGGTGCCGCAAGTACTTCTCGTCGCCGGGCAGCCCGCAGCGGAACTCGATCTCGCGGAACTGCGCGGACTGAAAACCGCTCGCCGGATTGAGCCCGGAGCGGAACGCGTTGAAATCCTGCGGGGTCATCGTCTCGAGCACGTCGACTTGCTGCAGCAGGATCCGCTGGATCGCGTGGATGCGGCGGAAGGCCTTGGCGACCTTGAGCAAGTCGTCGGCGTCGAGAAACCGCACCGCGGCGTCGAGCTCGTGGAGCGTCTGCTTGAACCAGAGCTCGTACACCTGATGGATCAGGATGAAGAGCAGCTCGTCGTGGTGCGGCGGGTCGCTGATGCGTTGCTGGAGGTCGAGCAGCTCGGGGATCTTGAGGTACGAGCCGTAGGAAAGCGACACGGTAGGCACCCGGCACCTTTCCGCATGGGCGCGCGTGGCTACTTTACCTCGACCAGTGCCAGGCCCAGGCGTTCCAGAGGTGCGTGCCGGTCACCGACGGGACCACGCCTTCCAGCCCGGCACGGTAGGCGACCGCTTCTTGGTTGAAGCCGAGAAAGATCACGTCGGTCTGTGCGACGAGCCGGCGCGTGAGCGCGCGGTCGCCGGCGGCTTCGCGGGCGGGGTCGGCGCTCGCGCCGAGCTCCTCGCGCGCGGCGGCTTCGATCGCGGGATCGCAGACGCCGCCGAAGTTGTCGCCGTTGGGCGGCCGCGTGTCGCAGCGGAACAGGTACGAGTGGTCGGCGACGACGTTGGGCTGCCAGCCGGAGTACGCGAGATCGAAGCGGCCCGTTTGAAAGATCCCGTGGTCGGCCTTCGCCGCCCAGATCTGGTTGTAGTTGTACGACTTCAGATCGACGCGAAAGCCGAGCTTCGCGAGATCTTGCTGCACGAACAGCCCGAACCGCCCGGTGGTCTTCGACTCGGTGGTCGCGACGAAGTCGAGGGCGAGCGCGCGGCCGTTCTTGCGCCGCGTGCCGTCCGGCTGCGTTCGCCAGCCGGCCGCGTCGAGCAGCCGCGCGGACGCGGCGGGATCGTAACGCGGCTGCACGATCGACGCGTCGTAGGCGAACTGGCCGGGCAGCCGGTCCGTGTCGGCGTCGAGCCACAGTTCGCCGTCGAGGTCGCGCATGATCCGTTTGCGGTCGATCGCCATGGCGAGCGCGCGGCGCACGCGCGCGTCGTCGAGCGGCGGGTGCGCGAGGTTGAGCAGGACGAAGTCGAACTCGTAGTGCGGCTTCAGCACGACGTGCGCGTCCGCCCGGCTCCGCAGCGAGTCCAGGAACGTACGTCCCTGTTGCACGCGGCCGATGATGAAGTCGACCGCGCCGGTTCTCCACAGCGTCGCCTGCGTGTTCGGATCGGGGACGATCGCAATCTCGATCCGCGGGATCGCGGGCGCACCGCGAAAATAGCGCGCGTCGGCGGCGAGAAGGATGCGCGAACCGCGCTCCCACGCGGCGAGCTTGTACGGACCGAGGCCGACCGGCGCGGCGTTGTACGCGTCGCGGTTGATGTCGTGCTTGCCCGCGAGCAGGTGCGCGGGAAGGATCGCATACGGATCGTTTGCGCCCAACGTGAAGCACGACGCGACGAACGGTGAGAACGGGCCGCTCAGCCGCACGCGCACGGTGTACGGATCGATCGCGCGAACCACGGCGACGCGATCGAACCCGGTGCGGTCGGGGACGGAGTTGTTCGGGTTCGTCGCGGCGGCGAACGAGAACACGACGTCCTTCGCGTCGAACGGCGCGCCGTCGTGCCAGCGCACGCCGCGCCGCAGGCGGTACGTCACCGTGCGCCCGTCGGCGGAGATCCCGCCGTTCGCGCGCGACGGCACGACGGTCGCCAGGTCCGGGATCAAGCGCCCGGCGCCGTCGGTGCGCAGCAGATAGCCGTGGATGAGCGGCGCGAGATTCGAGACTTGCGCATTGTCGAAGACGAGCGGGTTCAAGCCGGGCGGATCGGTGCCGATCACCATGCGCACGACGTCGCGCGGAGCGTCCGACCCGGCGCGCGCGCCGTTGCCGGCGGGCGCGCAAGCCGCGAGGCCGAGCACGAGCGCAAGCGCGCACGCGCGAACGGGGATCCGCGAGACTGCCATCGCGCGCACTTTCGGTTCGGGCCGCGAGCGTCTTGCTGCTCGCGCTAGCCTAGCCTAGAGGTCGACGTGCTCGTCGGAGCGGCTCGGGTCGACGCGCTGCCACGCGGTGTAGCGGCCGTCGTTCGCGCCGGGCGCGAGCTCCCGGCGCCACCACGCGATGGCGCCCGTCGTGTCGACCTCCCAGAGATCGCCCCGCGCAATCTTCTGCGTCCCGTACAGCGTCGCGGCGTCGAGCGTGTTGCCGACGCGCACCTCGACGAGGATGCTGCCGGGAAACGACACGTTGCGAAAGCGGATGAGCCCGTCGGCGAGCGCACGCCGCGGCACCAAGCACGCGGCGGCGGATACGGCGAGCGCGCAAAGAGCCTGCCTGCGATCCATGGCGCCTCCTCCCGGCCGGTGAGCCGGTTCTACTAGACAATACCGAAGGCCTGAGAAATATCTGAGAGACGCGCGCTGCCGCGGGCTACGTCACTTCGCGGGCAGTCGGCGGAAAGACGAAGATGATCTCGTCGTGCGCGGTGCCCGCACGGTCGACGATCGCGCGTGCAAGCGCTGCCTCGCGGACGTAGCCGGCGTTCTCGAGCACGCGCGCCGACGCCGCGTTCGCGCCCATCACGTTCGCCCACAAGCGGCGCGGCCGCAGCGTCGCGAGCACGTGCGCGGTCAGCGCCCGCAGCGCATCCGACGCGATGCCGCGTCCCCAATAGCGCTTGCCGATCCAGTAACCGATCGCGACGTTGCCGGCGTGCTCGAACTCGCCCAGGGTGAGCCCGATGCCGCCCGCAAGCGCGCCGTCGACCTCGATCGCCCAATTTCGGACCTGCGGCTGGTCGAGCTGGATCCGTATCCACGCATCGGCGTCGGCGCGCGTGTACGGCGACGGAAACCGATGGTTCATGTAGCGCACGACGTCCGGATCGCTCGCGACCTCGGGCAGCGTCTCGACGTCGTCGAGACGCCACGGCCGCAGCGTGCAGAGAGACCCGCGTACGATCATGCGTGCCGCTTCGACGCCCGCACGGCAGGCTCCGACCACGGAGGAGCCCCGCAGCGCGCGAAAAACCGTACGCGCGGCACGGAGAGATGGCGGAGCGGTTGAACGCGTCGGTCTTGAAAACCGAAGGCCCTCAACGGGGCTCGTGGGTTCGAATCCCACTCTCTCCTCATTCGCGCGTGTGCCGAAGGAGGTTCACCATGACGGTTTTCGATACGCTCCGGCTGGTCCGCAACATCCTGCTAAGATGTTTCGCGATCGGGGTCGTTTTCGCGCTTCTCATGCTCGTCGCGACGCTCGCGGCCTGGCCGGTCTGGACGGGACTCGCGATGAGTTGGTTCCATGCCGACCAAGCCCAGCTCAGCACGATCGTGCTGGCATTCTTCACCGAGATCCGGTTCTATTTTCTGTTCATCCTGCTCGCGCCGGCGCTCGCGCTCCACTGGACGCTGCGCAGCGAGCGCGGGCCCGCCGCAGGGACGTAGCCGTTACGCCGCGAGCCGCTCCTGCGGGACGGCCGGCAGCACGAGGTCTTCCTGGCGGAGATTCTTCGTCAGGTAGACGACTAGCGCGACGATCACCGCGAGGAAGATCGCGCTCGTGCCCGTGGTGCCCAAGCCGAGGCCGCCGTTGCCGCGCGGCTGCGAGAGCAGGTCGCCCATCGACGCGCCGAGCGGACGCGTCAGGATGTACGCGATCCAAAACGCGAGCACGGAATTGATCTTGAATGCGTAGTGCGCGATGGCGACCAGCGCGATCATCCCGGCGAACATCAGGGCGCCTAGCGCGTATCCCGTGCCGGCCTTTTCGGTCAGCAGATCGCCGGCCGACGTGCCGAGCGCGAACGTGAACAGAATCGCCGCCCAGTAGAACAGTTCGCGGCGCGTCGTCGCGATCCAATGAACCGACAGCGTCTTCTCGCTCAGGTACCACAGGACGAACACGACGGCCAGCGCACAGCTGAACGCAATGGTGGTGGTCTGCAGCCCGAAGCCGAGCTTGTCGACGAACGTGTCGGAGACGAGCGTACCGACCACGCTGACCAGCACGACGACAGTCCAATACACCGCGGGGATGTAGCGCTTGCGCGTCAGCTGCACGCCGAGCGCGATCAGGAACAGAATGCTGATCGCGTACGAGGTGTTGATCAGACCCAAGCCGAGCTTGGTGTTCAGGAAGTCGGCCAAGGTCTCGCCGACCGTCGTCGAGAGCACCTTGATGATCCAGAAGAAGATCGCGATCTGCGGGACCTTGTTGAGCATGTTCGTCAGGGTCACTGTGGGTACTCTCGTGGTGTGGCCTGGTGCGGGTGGAGGGTGTCCGTCCGTGAACTCGGGACACCGGGTGCGTGTGCGCATTCGCGCAGCGAGTCAAGCAACTGTAATCGTGCGCTCATGAAGATGCATGAACGCATCCGAACATGAACGCAGCGTGAACGGTGCAAACGGGTACCATACTCGCATGGCGAAGAAGAAGCCGGCAACCGGCAAGAAGTATTGGTCCGCGCGCGTCACGGAGGCGAGTGATGCGCTCGACGTCCCCGGCGGGACGTTCGCAAAGGACGATCCCAAAGCGATCGCTCGCGAGCTCGAACGCGACGCGGAGAAGTCGACGCGGCGCAAGTCGTCGCCGTACCGCTCGGCGATGTCGATGCTGACGTTCTACATCAACCGCGCGGCCAAGAACCTGCCGGCCGCGCGCAAGAAGATCCTCGAAGACGCGAAGCAAGTGCTGCGCGAAGAGTTCGGTCCGGCATCGAAAAAGAACGGGCCGGCGAAGAAGACTGCGCGCAAGAAGTCCGCGGTCAAGAAAACGGCGCGCAAGAAGACCGGGCGAAAGCGCGCTTAGACGCCGGGCCCACGCCCCGAATGCACGGCGCGGCTCGGGCGCAGCGACGCGGCGGCCGCGCGCAACTTCGCGCAGCGCCCAGCGCCGACGAGCCGCCCGATGTGTTCGTCAACGCCCGCGGTGGCCGCGCGGAACGCTTCGCGCGCGTCGTGGTCGAGCTCGATCACGTCCATACGGGCACGCAGCCAGCCCAGCGCGTCGCGTTCCATCTCGCGCGCGCGGCCGCGGTGCCACGCCATCGTCTCGCGCAGCGCCGCTTCGACGGGCGCGCGATCGCTGCCGAGCGCCTCCATCGCGGCGGGGTTCGCGAACACGATCTGCGGCGTGAAGCTGTGCGCGGTCAAGCTGAGATAGCGCTGCACGCGCGTGAGGTCGAGGCCGCGAATGTTCGTCAGCGGGTTCTCCTGCGCTTGCGCCTCGCCCGTCTCCAGCGCGTCCGGGAGCTTGAAGTACGGAACGGTCGTCGCGACCGCGCCGAGCGCCGCCGCGAAGTGCAGGTAGATGGGCGCTTCCATCACGCGCAGGCGCAGCCCGCGCACGTCGTCCGGCGTGCGGATCGGCTGCGCCGCGCTGGTGAAGTGGCGCATGCCGTTCTCGAGGTAGCCGTAGGCGAGCAAACCGATTCCGCCGGCTTCCGCGAGCACGTCCTGACCGGCCGCCGAGTCGAGCACCGCGAACGCGTGGTCCGCCGACTCGAACAGGTACGGCAGCTCGAACAGCTGCGCGGACGGGATGACGTTGCCGCTCACGGAGGCGCCGACCGACGCCAGCGCGAGCTCGCCGCCGATGAGATCGTCGAACGCGTTGACCTCGCCGCGTCCCTTGCCCGTGTAGGGGATGTCGAGCTCGACGCGGATGCGCCGCCCCGTGCGTTCTTCGACCAGCGCCGCGAAGTGCGACCATGCGGCCGCGGACGGCGAGTCGTTGAGGATCGTCGCGACGCGCAGCACGCCCCGGCGCGGAACGACGGCCGCCGAACCCGCGATCTGCAGGCGCTTGATGTCGTGCGCGAGCGCGTTCACCGACAGCGTGCTTTCGGTCGCCGCGGTGTGGTGCGAGCGCGAGATGTCGAGCACGCTGTGCGTCGCGCGTTCGAGCTCTTCGACGCGCGAGGCCTGGCCGGCAAGCGCGTCGTCGACGCGTTCGAACGCGCCGCCGACGCTGGCCACCGCCGACGAGATGGACGCGAGCGCTTGATCGGCCAGCGCCGACGCGCTCGTGCCGAGCTCGACTGCGGCGTCGGTACCGCTCACGACGCCCGTCGCGGCGCCCGCCTTGGTCGCGATGTCGCGCAGCAGCGCTTTCATCTCGGTCGTCGCCGTGCGCGTGGACTCGGCGAGCTTGCGCATCTCGTGCGCGACGACGCCGAAACCGCGGCCGTGCACGCCCGCGCGGGCCGCTTCGATCGACGCGTTGAGCGCGAGCAGGTTCGTGCGGTCCGACACGTCCTCGACGAACTTCACGGCCGCGCTGATCTTCGTGCTCGCCTCGAGGAGCTCGTGGATGGCGTCGGCCGCCGACCGGCTGTGGCGCGCGAGGCCGTCCACCGTCCCGCTGAGGTCCGCGATCTGCTGCGAAGCGAGCGTCACCGCGGAGCGCGCGTCGGACACGTCGTCGCGCACCGCGCGGACGATCGCGCTCGTCGCGGCCAGCTCGCGGGCAGCGCCCTGCGTCGTCTCGACGACGTCGCGCAGCGAAGCTGCCTGTTGGCGCGCGTTGGCGGCGATGGCACCCGTCATCCCGCGCACATGGTCGATCGCGCCGGCCATGTGGCCTGCGAGATGCGCCAATTCTTGCGGGTTCACGTGTTCTTGGATCGGCAAGGCGACCGGCGATCACCAGTCCGATTGTTCAGTTCTGGTTCGGTCGCCGGAAACAGCGGGCAAGCAAGCGGCTGGAGTGATGCTGCTCGCGCGTTCGTGCTCGAGCGCCGTAGGGAACAGCGCGGTGACGCCGACCGTCGGCGCGACAGGGACTTCGACGCTGAGCAGGATCGGCGTCGTGTCGCCCGGCGGGATGACGGCGAGCGTGGGCACCGTTCGATAGGTCGTCACTCCGTCGCCGGTCGCGATGCGCACGAGAAACGCCGCTGCCTGCGCGGGCGCGACGATGAACAGCCGCGGCGTGTGCGAGAAGGACTCGGCGACGATCTGCGGATGCTTGAGCTCGTCGAGCAGCCGCACCGCGGGGAAACCGTCGATCGCGCACGCGCGCGCCGAAACGTTGGTGAGCGTGATGCGCAGATCGCGGTGCAGCATCGCACCCGTCTGCGACGCGACCGCCGCTTTGAGCTGAGCCGACGCGCACGGTCGCAGCACCGCCATTCCGCGTCCGCCGTTCCCGCCGATCGGCGGTTCGGACGGCGCGGCGGCGACGAGCGGCAGCGTCGCGACGAGCGCGGAAACGGCGAAGACGGTCGAGCGCATGTGCATGTTCGACACAACGCGGCGGAACGGGCGGATGTCGCTCGAAGAGGAGGGCGTGCCGACCGCATCCCGCGCGAGCCTGCTCGACGAGCTGCGCGCCTACGTCCCCGCCGACGCGCGCGAAGCCGCGATGCGCTCGCGGCTGGTCGCGTTCGTCGCGGCGAACCCCGGCGCGTTCGAACGGACGCTCGCTGCCGGCCACGTCACCGCGTCGGCGTGGATCGTCGACCCGGCGCGCACGCGCGCGCTGCTGGCGCACCATCGCAAGCTCGGAAGGTGGCTGCAGCCCGGCGGCCACGTCGACGGCGATCCCGACGTGCGCGGCGCGGCGCTGCGCGAAGCGCGCGAGGAGTCGGGGCTCACGTCGCTGCGGTTCGTTACGGACCGCATCTACGATCTCGACGTGCACGCCATTCCGGCGCGGCCCGGCGAGCCGGCGCACGAGCACTACGACGTACGCTTTGCGCTCGAGGCGGATCCGGCCGAGCCGCTCGTCGCGAACGCGGAGTCGCATGCGCTCGCGTGGATCGCGCTCGGCGACCTGCCGAGGTACGGCGCCGACGAGTCGGTGCTGCGGCTCGCGCGAAAGACCGGGACGATCGCCGGATAGGCGGGTGGGTTTAGCGCGCGGCGAACAGCGCGAGCGCGCGGTCGAGTTGCGCGTCGCGCCCGGGCTCGCCGGGATGCGCGTCGGCCGGCTGAACGACCACGACGTCCGGCGTGATCCCGACCTTGTCGATGTCGCGCCCCGCCGGCGTGAGATAGCGCGCCGTCGTCAGCTTGATCGCGCCGCCGTCAGGCAGCGCGAACGTCTCTTGCACCAGCCCTTTGCCGAACGTGCGCGTGCCGACGACCGTCCCCGTCTTGTCGTCCTGTACGGCGCCCGCTACGATCTCCGCGGCCGACGCGCTGTCGCCGTCGACGAGCACCGCGAGCGGCGCGCCGATCGGCGCCGTTCCCGCTTTGGCGGCGAACAGCGCGGGCTTGCCGGTGCGCTCCTGAATCGTGACGACGGTGCCGCGCACGAAGTGCGACGCGACGGCGATCGCGGCGTCGCGGTATCCGCCGCCGTTTGCGCGCAGGTCGAGCACGTATGCGCGCGCGTTCGACGCGCGCAGCTTCGCGAGCACCGCGTCGAGCTGCTGCGCCGACTGCGCGCCGAACGAGCGCAACCGCACGTAGCCGACACCGTCGGCAATGATGCGTCCGGTGGCGTCGGGCGCGCTGACGACGCGGCGCACGATCGTCAGTTCTTCCCGTGCCGCACCGTCCCGCGACGTGCCGAGGCGAAGAATGCTGCCCGGTGCACCGCGCAACGCGGCGGCAACTGCCGCCGGGTTCGTCACGGGCGGCGGCGCGCCGTCGATGCTGGTGATGACGTCGCCGGGCGCGAGCCCGGCTGTTTCGGCCGGCCCGCCCGCAAACACGTCGACGACGCGAACGGCGTGCGTCTGGGGATCGACATCCAGTTCGGTGCCGATCCCGGCGGCCGGCTTACCGTCGAGGAACCCGACGAACTTCTTGAACGCGGCCGGCCGGAAAAGCACGCTGTACGGATCGTGCAGCACCGCGAGCTCGCCCTCGATCGTCTTCGCGACGAGCTCGCCGGTGCGCACGCGCGTGCCGTAGCGCGCGACGGCGAGCGCGACGTCGCGGTCGATCTCGCTCTCGGCGCGATAGCGGTCGGCGTGCGCGGACGCCGGCGGGATGTTCGGGTTGCTCACGCCGCGCGACGCCAGGTACGCGACGATGCCGGCGCGCGCCCCGCCCAGCAACGCCGCCGGATCGACGGGCTCGTAGTAGCGCGCCATCACCGTCGTGTAGCAGATCTCGAGTGCGATCACGTCGAGCGCGCCCAGCGAGGCGGGCGGTGCATGCCGCTCGAGCGCGGCCGCGCCGAACCGCGGCGGGGCAATGGCCAGGGCCGCGACCATGACGAACCCGAGAAGACGGCGAACCACCTTGACGTGTATACCCGTGGGATGGATCGGCGCGCGCTCGTCGTCGTGTTTTTCTCCGCGCTCGTCATGTGTGCCCTGGTCAGCAAATCGCACGTCGGCGGGTGGAACGACGGTTCGCGCATCGCAACGGTCGACGCCCTCACCGCGAGCCACACGTTCGTGATCGACGGCTCGCCGTTCGAGCGGGGACTCGGCGACAAGATCCGTTTTCACGGACACACGTACTCGGACAAACAGCCGTTGCTGCCGCTTCTCGCAGCGGCCGTCATGTTCGTGGTCGCTCCGCTGGGCATCACGCTCCGCCATACGCCGTCCGCCGCAATCTATCTCCTCACGCTGTTCTCCGTGGGTATCTGGTTCGCCGTCGGCTGCTGCTATGCGTTCGCGTTCCAGCGGCTGCTCGGCTTCGACCGGAAGGTCGCGTTCGCGGTCGCGGCGCTGACGGGCATCGGAACGCTCGCACTGCCGTATGCGGCCGTGCTCGCGAACCACGTTCCGTGCGGAGCGGCCGCACTCGCCTGCTGCTATCATCTCGTGCGCGCACGGCGCGGCGGCCGGTTCGATGCTGCGCTCGGCGGATTCTTCTTTTCGCTCGCGTACGCGTTCGACGCCGCTTCCGCGCTGTTTGCGATAACGGTCGTCGTGCTGTTGTGGGGCGGATCGCTGCGCTCCGCTTTGGTATGCGTCGCAGCAGCGGTGCCCGTCGTCGCCTTGCAAGCCGCGTTCAACGCGGCGATCTCCGGCAGCGTGATCCCAACCGCGTACAACGCCGCGGTCTGGACCGGTTCGGGTCCCGCGCCGCTGGGCATCGGTGCGTCGCAGATGCTTCACGTCCATGCGCCCGGCCTGTACGTCGGATTCCTCACGAACGAGCTGGTCGGAGACAAGGGGTTGTTCTCGTTCACGCCGCTGATGCTGCTCGTCGGGTACGGGCTCGTCGTGATGTGGCGCGGGTCGGCCGAGCTGCGCCGCATCGCGCTGGCCCTGCTGACGACGGCCGCCGTGTTCGTGTGCGCGATCGTGTTCTTGTCGGACGACACGGCAACGGCGAACTTCGGCGAACGGCGTTACGTCGACGTGTTCTTCATGCTCTGCGTCGCGCTGGGCCCGGGACTTGCCGCCGTGCGCGGCGCGCTCGGCGCGTTCGTCGCACGGTTGCTGATCGTGAGCTCGATCGCGATCGCCGCGCTCGGTACCGTCAACCCGTTTGCCGGAGACGCCGGCGAGTGGGGAGTCATCCGCGGCGCCGCCGAGTTCGGCGCGCTCGCACACCGAGCGCAGATCCAGGCGACGCTCGACGTGCTCCTGCTGGTGGGGCTGATCGTCGCCGTGGTGCGGCTGACGCCGCTCGGCACCGCGGCGGCGATGGAGCCGCAGTGACGACGACGCGAGCGGTATCGGCCCGCGACCGCGAGCACGTGCTCGTTCATACGGCCGGCCTCTGGGAAGCGTTGCGCGGCGAACGCGTCTTCATGACCGGCGGGACGGGCTTCGTCGGCACGTGGCTCGTCGAAGCGTTCGTGGCCGCGAACGATGCGTACGATCTGGGCGCGACGATCGTGCTGCTGTCACGCGACCCGGCACGTTTTACGGCTCGCGCGCCGCACCTTGCCGGCGATCGTGCGGTGCGGCTGATTGCCGGTGACGCGGTGGATTTCACGCCGCCGGACGGCCGCTTCGCATTCGTCGTGCATGCCGCGACCGAACGGCAGAACGGCGACGCGACGCCGTTGCAGTCGCTGGATCGGGACGGTGCGGCGACGCGCCGGGTCCTCGATTTCGCGCGTCACGCCGCAACGCGGCGGATGCTCTTCACGAGCTCCGGTGCCGTGTACGGGCGCCAGCCGGCCGAACTTGCACACGTCGCCGAAACGTATGCGGGAGCGCCGGACACGACCGACGTACGCACGGCGTACGGCCAAGGGAAGCGGCTCTCGGAGTTCGCGTGTGCGTCCTACGCGCACGCCTACGGCCTCGACGTCGTGATCGGACGGCTGTTCGCGTTCGTCGGCCCGCACTTGCCGCTCGGCGCCGGCTTCGCCGCCGGCGACTTCTTGGCGGACCTGCTCGCCGGCCGTGCGATCCGGATCGGCGGCGACGGGACGACGGTACGGTCCTACCTCTACACCGCCGATCTGGCGATCTGGCTGTGGACGATGCTGCTGCGCGGCGAACGTGGACGCGCCTACAACGTCGGATCCGCACACGCGCTGACGATACGCGAGCTCGCGGAGCTCATGGTGTCGGAGCTGGCGCCCGGAACGGCGCTCGAGGTGGCGCACGGAGCGCCGGCCGGCGCTGCCGGCGCGCGGTACGTTCCGTCGATCGATCGCGCGGAAGGTGAGCTCGGCCTTCGCGTTCGCGTCGCGCTGCCCGACGCGCTGCGCCGCACGTACGATTTCTACCGCGGGGTGGCAGCGGACGGCGGATGAACGGCTCGGAACGGGAGCGCGCGGATGCGTTCACGAACGGCCGCGCCGTGTCCGGGAGCCTGACGAGATATAGCGACCTGCTCGCCGACTGGCTGGTCGAGCTCGGCTACACGCATTGTTTTTTCGTTGCCGGCGGCAACATCATGCATCTCTTGGACGCCGTTCGCGTGCGCATGACGTGCGTGCCGGTCGTCCATGAGACTGCCGCCGGGATCGCCGCCGAATACTTCAACGAGGCCGGCGGCTCCGGCAAGGCGTTCGCGCTCGTCACGGCGGGCCCGGGGCTCACCAACATCGTGACCGCGATCGCCGGCGCGTGGCTGGAGAGCCGCGAGCTGCTCGTGATCGGCGGGCAAGTGAAGTCCACCGACCTCGCCACCGGCGGCATCCGCCAGCGCGGTATTCAGGAGGTCGACGGCGTCGCGATCGTGAGCCCGATCTGCGTGCGGGCGGTGCGCGTCGAATCGCCGCTCGCCCGGCACGAGATCGAACAACACATCGCCGCGGGCACGGCCGGACGCAAGGGGCCGGTGTTCCTCGAGATCTGCCTGGACGCGCAAGGCGCTCCCGTCGACCGGTCGACGCTCGACGCCGCACGCGCGCCGGCGGCCGAGTCGATACCGGCGAGCGTGTCGATCGCGCGATCCGCCGCGCCCGACGTCGCGCGCCTGGTGCGACGATCGCAGCGTCCCGTGCTGCTCATCGGCGGCGGCGTGTCGCGCATCGCGGCGGCGCGTCTGAGGCCGCTGCTGCAGAGCGCGAGCGTGGCGGTGATGGCGACCTGGAACGGGCTCGACCGCGTCGATGCGCGCGATCCCAACTATGCCGGTTCGCCCAACACGTGGGGGCAGCGCTCGGCGAACGTGTTGCTGCAGCAAGCCGACGTGGTGGTCGCGCTCGGCTCGCGGCTCGGCTTGCAGCAAACAGGGTTCAATTACAAAGAATTCGCGCCGCTTGCGACGGTCGTGCACGTCGACATCGACGAAGCCGAGCTGCACAAGGGGCATCCGCACGTCGAGCTGGCCGTTGCGGGGGACGCCGACGCGATGCTCGCGGCGCTGCTCGCCGAAGATCTCGGCGAGCACGGTGAATGGCTGGCGTTCTGCCGCGAGGTGCGTGCCGCGCTGCCGCTCGCCGACCCCGCGAATCGGCACGACCCGCAGTACGTCGACCCGTTCGTCTTCAATCAGCGGATCTCGGCGTCGATGCGCGCCGATGACGTCGTGATCCCGTGCTCGAGCGGCGGCGCGTTCACGGCGGCCATGCAGGCGTTCGATCAGCGCTGGGGCCAGACCATCATCACGAACAAAGGGCTCGCCGCGATGGGCTACGGACTGTCCGGCGCGATCGGCGCGGCCTTCGCGCGGCCGGACCGGCGCGTCGTGCTGTTCGAGGGCGACGGGGGCTTCTCACAAAACCTGCAAGAGCTCGCAACGGTGTCCGTCAACGCCCTGCGCCTGAAAATGTTCATCGTCAGCAACGAGGGTTATGCGTCGATCCGAATGACGCAGCGCAATTATTTCGGCGGCGCGTACGTCGGGTGTGACGTCGGGTCCGGCCTCGGTTTCCCGCGCTGGGATAATATCTTCTCGGCGTACGACATTCCGTGGCTGCAACTCGGGCCCGATGCGGAGGCGACGCCGGGGTTCGGGGAGCTGTTCGATGCTCCAGGCCCGGCCGCGTTCGTCGTACCGACGGATCCGGAACAGACGTATTTTCCGAAGATCACCAGCCGTGTCACGGCGAGCGGCTCCATGGAGTCGGCGCCGCTGCATCTCATGACACCCGACCTGCCCGACGACGTCGCCGCGCGGGTGATGCCGTACTTGCGTGCGAAGGTTGCGAACACATGAACGCGACCGAGCGCCAGATGGTCGAAATCCTGCGCCGCGGAGTCGACTGCTACGGCTACGTGTCCGTCAAAGCGGAGTTCGAGGCGGAGGGTACGCGCACGGACGAGCTGCTGCGCCTCGTCGAGATCGCGCACGCCGCAAAGCTTCAGCTCACCGCCAAGATCGGGGGCTGCGAGGCGATGCGCGACTTGCTCGAGACCAAGCAGATCGGCGTGCAGTACGTCGTCGCGCCGATGGTCGAGACGGCCTACGCGTTGTCCAAGTACATCGCCGCCAAAGACGTCGTCTACAGCGCGGACGAAGCCCGGGACACCGGTTTCCTGTTCAACATGGAGACGATCACGGGGTACGACAACCGCGCCTCGATCGTGGAGCTCGCGGCGGGGCGGCCGGGCGCGGACGGCATCGTCTTCGGACGGGTGGACTTCGTCGGCTCGCTTCAGCACAGCCGCGACAGCATCAACGACGACGAGGTGACGCACCGCGTGCTGGACGTGTCCGAGCGCTGCCGCGCCGCGGGACTCGATCTCGTCGTCGGCGGCGGGGTCTCGCGCGACGCGATTCCGGCGCTGCGCCGCGTTCGCGCGACGCACCTGACGCGCTTCGAAACCCGCAAGGTCGTCTTCGCCGCATCCGCGCTGGACGAACCGTCGATCGAGCAAGGGCTCCTCAACGCCGTCCACTTCGAGCTCCTGTGGCTGATCAACAAGCGCGCGTACTACGGGGCGATCCACGGCGAAGACGACCGGCGCATCGAGATGCTCGAACGGCGCTGGAACGTGCTCAATCAGCCGGTGGGCTGACCGCGTGCGGATCATCTCCATCGTCGTTCCGGCGTACAACGAATCCGAATGCGTCGACGAGCTCGCGAGCCGTCTGGCCGCGGTGTTCCAAGGCCTCGCGCCGGCCTACGACTTCGAGGCGATCGTCGTCGAGAACGGTTCCGCGGACGACACGTACGAGAAGCTGCTGGCGATTCGCGCGCGCGACCCGCGCTTCAAGATCCTGCGGCTCTCGCGAAACTTCGGCGCGGAGGGCGCGGTGACCGCGGGCCTTCGCCGCGCATCCGGCGACGCCGCCGTGATCATGTCCGCCGATCTCCAAGACCCGCCCGAGGTGATCCCGCGATTCATCGAGCGGTGGGAAGCGGGCTACGAGAACGTCTACGGCGTCATCACGCGCCGAACCGACGAAGGGGTGGTGCGCCGGGCGGCGACTGCCGTCTTCTATTGGCTCATCGACAAGCTCAGCGACCGGCCCGTGCCGCGCAACGTGAGCGATTTTCGACTCGTCGACCGCCGCGCGTACGAGACGCTCAACCACATGCGGGAGCGCAACCGGATGATGCGCACCATGTGGGGATGGATCGGCTTCTCGTCGGCTCCCGTCGAGCACGTGCGTGCGCCGCGGCACGGCGGCAAATCGACGTATGCCTTCGCGCGCAACGTGCGGTTCGCGCTGAACGGGATCATCGCGAGCTCGGTGGCACCGCTCAAGCTGATCCCGCTCTTCGGGATCACGCTGGCAGCGTTATCGTTCGTGACGGGGATCGTCCTTGCGATCGATTGGTTCATGTTCGGCGTACCGTTCGCCGGCTACGGCACGATCGTCGCGCTCATGCTGCTGATGTTCGGGCTGCTGTTTCTCTTCTTGGGGATCATCAGCGAATACGTCGGGATGATCTTCGAAGAGGTTCGGGCTCGGCCGTCGTTCATCGTATCGGCCGAGCACGGGTTCGACGACCGTGTCCGCGCGTAGCGTTCTCGTCACCGGCGCTGCCCGCGGCATCGGCGCCGCGATCGCGGCGCGCTATCGCGACGACGGCTGGCGCGTCGTGGCGCCGTCGAGGACCGAGCTGGATCTGGCCGATGCGGCCGCCGTCGCGCGATTCTGCGAGCGCGACGACCTGGGTCACATCGACGTGCTCGTGAACAACGCCGGCGAAAACGTTCTGGGATCGATCGCCGCGCTGCCCGATGCCGACCTGCATCGAATGATGCAGACGAACGCGCTGTCGGCCTGGTCGCTGGTGCGCCGCTTCGCGGGACCGATGGCGGAGCGCGGCTGGGGCCGCATCGTCAACGTCGCGTCGGTCTACGGCATCAAGAGCCGCGCCGCGCGGGGCGCGTACACGGCGAGCAAGGCCGCGCTCATCGGCCTCACCAAGACGGCGGCGATCGAATACGGCGCGGGGAACGTGCTGGTCAACGCGATCGCGCCCGGCTTCGTGGACACCGAGCTCACCCGGCGCAACAACACGCCCGAACAGATCGCCGCGTTGTGTGCGCAGGTTCCTTTGCACCGTCTCGCTTCGACCGGCGAGATCGCGGTCTTGGCGGTCTGGCTGGGCGGCGAGAGCAACACGTATGTCACCGGCCAGACCGTTGCGATCGACGGGGGCTTTCTGATCCAATGATCGCTGGCGGCGGTGCTCTGCCGATCGCTTCGTCGCAAGGCGACTACGTCGTCGAGCCGTTTGCGGACATCGCGTCGCTTGCCGCGGCGGTCGCGTCGCTGCACGCCCCCTTCGTGATCGTCGACGAGCGCGTTTCGTCGCTGTACGACGGTGCGTTCGCGGCGTTCGCACGCGCGCCGCGGCACGTGCTCGCCGCGACGGAGGCGGAGAAGACGCTGCAGGGGGTCGAGCGCGCCTTGCTGGCACTGCAAGCCGCGGGCGGCAACAAGAGTACGACGATCGTGGCGATCGGCGGCGGCATCACGCAAGACGTCGCGACGCTGAGCGCGCACCTGTGGTATCGCGGCGTGCCGTACGTCTACGTTCCGACCACGCTGCTCGCGATGGCGGACAGCTGCATCGGCGCGAAGTGCGCCGTGAACCTCGGCGCGTTCAAGAACCAGCTCGGTACGTTTGCGGCGCCGCAGCGCGTCCTCGTGTGCGAACGGTTCGTCGACACGCTCGCCGAGGACGACGTGCGCTCCGGCTACGGCGAGATCGTCAAGCTCGCGATCGTCGACTCGGCGGCGGCGTTCGTCAAGGTGCGCGCCGACGTGACCGCCGGCGGCTTCCGCAGCGCGTCGCTGAGCGCCCACGTGCGCGCGAGCCTGGAGACGAAGCGCCGGATCATCGAGGTCGACGAACACGAACACGACGTGCGCCGCATCCTCAATTTCGGGCACACGTTCGGACATGCGCTCGAATCGGTGACGAAAAACGCCGTGCCGCACGGTATCGCCGTCGCCTGGGGAATCGACGTCGCGAACTTCGTCGCTTGGCGCCGCGGGCTGCTGGCGCGGGCGGTGTACGAAGAGGTCCATACGTTCATCGCCGAGTGCTTCGCCTTCCGTGCCGCGGGGTCGTACGACGGCGCGGCGATCCTCGCGGCGATGACGCGCGACAAGAAGGCCGCCGCCGGCAGCGTCGCGCTCATCCTCGCGCACGCGCTCGGCGACGTCCGCGTCGTCCCGACGGCGCTCGATGCGGAGCTTGCGGCGGACATCCGCGACTACGTCCGCGCGGAAGACGTCTTCGCGGCCTAGACTACGCCAGGGCGCCGCTGCGCTCGCTCGCCTCCACGATCGCGCGCGCGACGAAATCGACCTCCGCATCGCCCAAGCCGGGAAACGTCCCGACCCAGAACACGTCGTTCATGATGGTGTCGGCATTGGGGAGGCTGCCGACGGCGCGATATGCCACGTTCGCATATGCGGGCTGGCGCACGAGGTTACCGGCGAACAGCAGCCGCGTCCCGATCTTGCGGTCTTCGAGCCGCTGCACCAGCGTGTTGCGATCCACCGGCGCTCCGGGCAGGATCCGAATCGGATAGCCGAACCACGACGAAGCACCGCCCGCCGGCTCCTCCGGCAGCGCCAGCCATGACACGCCCGCGAGGCGCTCCGAAAGCCGCTGCGCGTTGCGCCGCCGCGCCGCGATGAACCCGTCGACTTTCTCCAGCTGCGCGACGCCGACGGCGGCTTGCATGTCCGTGAGCTTGAGGTTGTAGCCGAGGTGGGTGTAGGTGTACTTGTGATCGTAGCCGTGCGGCAGATCGCCGACCTGCCAATCGAATCGCTTGCCGCACGTATTCTCCTTGCCGGGCGCGCACCAGCAATCCCGGCCCCAGTCGCGAATCGACTCGACGATCTTGCGCAGCTTCGGCGAGCGCATCATCACCGCACCGCCCTCGCCCATCGTCATGTGGTGCGCCGGATAGAAGCTCACCGTTGCGAGGTCGCCGAACGTGCCGACTTGGCGCCCCTGCCAGGTCGCGCCGACCGCGTCGCATGTATCCTCGATCATCCACAAGCCGTGCGCGCGGCAGAAGTCGTGCACGGCCTGGGCGTCGTACGGGTTGCCCAGCGTGTGCGCGAGGATGACCGCACGCGTCCGCGGTGAGAGGGCACGCTCGAATTGAGACAGATCGGCGTTGTACGTGCGCAGCTCGCTGTCCACGAAGACGGGGACGCAGCCGACTTGCACGATCGGGTTGACCGTGGTCGGAAACCCCGCGGCGGCCGTGATCACCTCGTCGCCCGGACGCAGCCGCCGCTCTTCGAGCTCCGGTGACGTCAGCGCCGTGAGCGCGCACAGATTCGCGCTGGAGCCCGAGTTCACGAGCACGCATTCGCGAATCCCGAACCACCGCGCGAACTCCGTTTCGAAGCGCGAGGCGTAGCGGCCCGTCGTCAACCAGAAATCCAGCGAGCTGTCGACGAGCGCCACGAGCTCGCGTTCGTCGAACGCTCGCCCGCTGACGGGCACGGTATCTTCGTCCGGGACGAACGTGCGCTGCTCGTACGCCGCGCGAAAGTACGCGCGCGTCGTTTCGAGGACCTCGGCCCGAAGCGCTTGCGCCTCCGGGCTCCCGCCGCGGTCGCGCAGCATCAGAGCGCCGCTCGGACCGGCGCCGCGAGTTGCGCGAGATACCACGCAACGGTCTCCCGCAGCCCGTCGTCGAGATCCCAGCGCGGCCGCCAGCCGAGCCGCTCGCGTGCTTTGCTCGAATCCAGGGTCTGCTCCCGAATCTCCATGGGAGCGGCGTCGAGCACGACGGGATTCACTTCGACCTGCATCACGCGACCGATCGCCTCGACGATGCTCAGCGCGGTCGAACCCGATTGCGTGCCGAAGTTGAAGGCCTCGCCGGCGACGCCCGCCCGGTCTGACGCTTCCGCGAGCGCGACGTACGCGTCGACCGCGTCCTTCACGTAAAGGTAGTCGCGCACCGGTGCGCCGTCGCTGCGCAGCACGGGACGTTCGCCGCACAGCAAGCTGCGGATCGTGCCGGGAACGATCCGCGACCAGTTCAAGTCGCCGCCGCCGTAGATGTTGCCGCAGCGTGCGATCGTGACGGGCAGGCCGTAGGTGTGGTGATACGCGGCGGCGAGCAAGTCGGCGCAGCTCTTCGAAACGTCGTAGGGATGCTTGCCGTTGAGCGGCATCGCCTCGGTGTACGGCAGAACCGGAGCATCGCCGTAGGCTTTGTCGGTCGACGCGACGACGAACGCCTTGACGAGGGGCTGCAGCCTGCGCGCGGCCTCCAGCATATTGTACGTCCCGCGAATGTTGGACTCGAAGCACTCGAGCGGATCGCGCAGCGCGGTGCCGACGATCGTCTGCGCGCCGAGGTGAAACACGACCTCGCACTCGTAGGAGTTGATCGCGCGCATGCAGTCCGCGAAATCGGCGAGGTTCCCGCGCACGATGCTGCACGCGCCGGCGACCGCGTCCGAGTAGAAGCGCGATTGCGGGTCGTCATCGAGCACCAGCGCGACGACGGAGGCTCCGCGCGCGAGCAGCGCCTGGCAGAGCCACGAGCCGACGATGCCGGTCGCACCGGTGACGAGCACGCGACGGCTAGCCCAATACCGCGGCGCGCTCATCGCGACTTCTTCGCGGGCGGACGCGCCCAGGGAGCATTCCCGGAAGCCCACAGCTCCTCGAGCAGGCGTTTGTCGCGCAGCGTGTCCATCGGTTGCCAGAACCCGTCGTGCAGGTAACAGGACAACTGACCGTCCTGCGCCAGACCGACGAGCGGCTCGTGCTCGAGCAACGTCTCGTCGCCGTCGATGCGGTCGAACAGCTCGGGCTCGAACACGAAAAAGCCGCCGTTGATCCAGCCTTCGCTCGTCTGCGACTTTTCCTGAAACGTCTTGACGCGGTTGCCTTCGACGTGCAGCGCGCCGAAACGCGCCGGCGGCCGAACGGCGGCGAGCGTCGCGATCCTTCCTTCTCTGCGGTGAAATGCGACGAGGTCCGCGACGTCGATCGACGCGAGCCCGTCGCCGTACGTGCACATGAACGTCTCGCGACCGATGATGTCGCGCAGCCGCTTGATGCGCCCGCCCGTCATGGTGCCGATGCCCGTATCGATCAAGTGGACCTTCCAGCGCTCGGTGAGGTGGTCGCGCACGCCCTCGACCGCCCCGGTCGCGAGGTCGATCGTGAGGTCGTTGTTGTGCGCCCAGAACGCCCGAAAATATTCTTTGACGACCTCTTGCTTATAACCCAGCGCGATGACGAACTCGTCGAAGCCGGCGGCCGAATAGATGTTGAGCAGGTGCCAGAGGATCGGCTTGCCGCCGACTTCCACCATGGGCTTCGGCCGGTTCTCGGTCTCCTCGGAGATGCGTGTGCCGAGGCCGCCCGCGAGGATCACGGTCTTCACGTCGACCCACCATTGGCCGCGGACCGCCGCAAGTCCGGTCTCAACGCGGCGCCGCGGCCCGCAGGAGCCGATCGCGCACCGCGGCATGTGCCTCGGTGTCAGCCGGCAGCGTCGCGACGATCGCCGCGTAGCCGTCGGCGTCCAGCGCGCGCAGCGCCGCATACAGCGTGCGCGCGGCGGCCGCGGGATCGTCGGGCAAGGTCAGCAGCGCGACGCGCTCGCCGGCGTCCGCGAGCCGGCGCGCCGTGTCGTCGCGCGCGTCCGCGTCCGCGAGCACCACGCGCGCGCGCGGCGCGTAGTGCGACGCCAGCGTGCCCGGCGCGCGAACCGCGCCGCCGACGCGCGTGACCACGGGCGCGCCGAGCGCATCGCCGAGCTGCGACGGCGTGATCGCGCCCGCGCGCAGCACGGCGGGGACGGCGCCGGTCAGATCGACGATGGTCGACTCGATGCCCACGCGCGCCGGACCGCCGTCGACGATGAGATCGACTTCGTCGCCGAGGTCGGCGCGCACGTGCTCCGCGCGGGTCGGCGAGATGCGCCCAAAGCGGTTCGCCGACGGTGCCGCGAGCGCGCCGCCGAACGCCGCCAGGATCGCGCGCGCGAGCGGATGTTCCGGCACGCGAACCGCGACGGTGTCCTGCCCGCCCGTCACGGCGCGCGGTGTGCGCGGCCCGCGCGCGACGATCGCGGTGAGCGGCCCCGGCCAGAAGCGCGCCGCGAGCGCGCGCAGCGCGGGCGGAATCCCGGCGACATAACCGTCGAGCGCATCGACATCGTGCGCGTGCACGATGAGCGGATGATGTGCGGGCCGGCCTTTGATCGCGTACACGCGCGCGACCGCGGCGGCGTTCGCGACGTCGGCGGCAAGACCGTACACGGTCTCGGTGGGGATCGCGACGACGCCGCCGCCGCGCAGCACGGCGACCGCGCGCGCGACCACGTCGTCGTCGCGCACGATCAGCGCGTCGAGCCGTCCGGCTCGATCGACGCGAAGCCCGCGAACGGGCGCAGCACGCCGGGCACCGTGATGCCGCCGTCGGCGCGCTGGTAGTTCTCGACGATCGCCGCGAGCGTGCGCCCCACCGCTCCGCCCGAACCGTTGAGCGTGTGCGCGAACTCCGGCTTCGCCGTGGCGTCACGGCGAAAGCGAAGCCCGCTGCGGCGCGCCTGGAAGTCGGTGCAGTTCGAGCACGAGCTGATTTCGCGGTACGTGCCCGTGCCCGGGAACCACACCTCGACGTCGTACGTCTTCGCCGCGTTGAAGCCCGTGTCGCCCGCGCACAGCAGCATCACGCGGTGCGCGATGCCGAGCTCTTCGTACAGCGCCGTGGCGTTGCGCACGAGCGTCTCGAGATCGTCGAACGACGTATCGGGCGCCGTCAGCCACACGAGCTCGACCTTCTCGAACTGGTGCTGGCGGATGAGCCCGCGCGTGTCGCGGCCCGCCGCGCCGGCCTCCTTGCGAAAACACGGTGTATACGCCGTATACCGCAGCGGAATCGTGCCGGGCGGCAAGATCTCGTCGCGGTGCAGCGCGGTGAGCGGCACCTCGGCGGTAGGAATGAGGTAGAGCGCGTCGTTGCGGTCGTCGCCTTCGAACGCGTACATTTGATCGGAAAACTTGGTGAGCTGGCCGGTCGCCCACATCGTCGAGCGCGCGACGAGCACCGGCGGGTTGATCTCGACGTACGCGTTGCGCGCGGCGTGGTCCAGGAAGAACGACACGAGCGCGCGCGACAGCCGCGCGCCGGCACCGCGCAACACCGTGAAGCGCGAGCCCGACAGCTTCGCGGCGCGCTCGAAGTCGAAGATCCCCAGGCGCTCGCCGATCTCCCAATGCGGCTTCGGTTCGAAATCGAACGCCGGCAGGTCGCCCCACGCGCGCACCTGCACGTTCGCGTGCTCGTCGCTACCGTCCGGAACGGAACCGTCGAGCACGTTCGGCACCTCGGAGAGCGCGGCGGCAATCTGCTCGTCGAACGATGGTAGCTGCTCGCCGGCCGCCGCGATCCGCGCGTCGAGCTCCGCGATCTGCGGGCGCAACTCGGCCGCCGCGGCTTTCTTGTCGGCCGCTTTCGCGATCTGCGCGGTCAGCGCGTTCTTCTCGGCTTTGAGGTTCTCGACCGCGACGATCGTCGCGCGGCGCTCGCGGTCGAGCTCGAGCACGCGGTCGACGAACTCCGCGCCGATGCCGCGCCGCCGCGCGGCGGCTCGCACGTGATCGGGTTCGCGCCGCAGCAGATCGAGATTGAGCACAGCCGCCGTGCGTTCGCGATGGCGGCGGTCCCCTCCGCGTGAGAGTCGAAAGGGTCGTGCGATGCGAGCGCTGCGCCCGGGGGCGACCTTCGACACCGAACTGCTCCTGGCGCCCGGCGAGGCGCTCGAAACCTATCACGCCGCCGTGGCCGTTTGCCCGCCCGGTACCGAGCGGGTCGCCCTGGACGCTGCGTTCGGGCGCGTCCTCGCCCGGGACGCCGTCGCCGAGGCGTCCTATCCCGCCGACGACCGTTCGACGATGGACGGGTTCGCGGTTCGCTCCGCCGACGGCGTCGCGCCGCGCCGGATCGCCGGCACGATCCGCATGGGCGCCGCGCCGCCCGGCCCGCTGCACACCGGCGAGGCGATGCGGATCCCGACCGGCGGCGTGCTGCCGCCCGGCGCCGACGCGGTGGTGCCGATCGAAGACGCCGACGAGCGCGACGGCGTGGTGATCGTGGCGGAGGCACCGGTGCCGCGCGCGTACTTCACCCCGCGCGGCGACGACATGGCACCGGGCGACGTGGTGCTGCGGGCGGGCCGGCGGATCGGCGCCGCCGAGCTGTCGGTGCTCGCCACGCTGGGCGCGACCGCGGTCGAGGTGTTCCGGCGGCCGAAGGTGGCCGTCGTCTCGACCGGCGACGAGCTCGTCGACGCGACCCGGCGGCCCGGCACCGGTCAAGTGCGCGACTCCAACCGCTGGGCGATCGCGGGCGGGTTGGCGGCGCTGGGCTGCGACGTCGTCCACCTGCCGCGGGCGGTCGACGAGGTCGCCGCCATCCGCGCCGGGATCGCCGAGGGGCTGCGCGTCGCCGACGCGGTCGTCCTCACCGGCGGCTCGTCGGTGGGCGCGCGCGACCACGTGCCGGCCGCGATCGACGGCCTCGGCGCGCCGGGCGTCGTCGTGCACGGCCTGCGGGTGAAGCCGGGGAAGCCGACGGTGCTGGCCGCGATCGGGAGCCAGCCCGTGATCGGGCTGCCGGGGAACCCCACGAGCGCGCTGACGATCCTCGACGCGATCGCCGCGGACGTGTTCCGGGCGCTGACCGGTCAGACGCGGACCCACCGCGCGACGGTGGCCGCCGTCGCGGCCGAGCCGTTCCCGGGCCGGGCCGGCTGGACGTGGTACGTTCCGGCGGCGCTCGACGGCAACGCCGCCCGGCCGCTGGCGCTGCGCTCGTCGCACACCAGCTTGCTGGCGCGCGCCGACGGATACGTGGTGGTCGGGCCGGACAACCCGCGGATCGAAGCCGGTGAGCCGGTCACGCTCGTCCGCTACGGAGCGGTATGAAGCGGATGCGAACGACCCTGGCGGCCCTCGCGGTCACCGCGGGTCTGCTGGGCGGCTGCACCGGCAGCTCGCCGCAGAACGCGCCTCAGCCGTTCGGCACCCGCGCGGCGACGGCGGTGCTCAAGGACGCGCTGACGCTCAGCGCGGTGAAGGCCAAGCTGATCGGCGACGACCCTGACTCGACGCTCACGCTGCGCGTGTCGGTGACGGACGGCGTCGTCACGCTGCGCGGCACGGTTCACGACGCGGCGATTCGGCGCAAGGTCGTGGCCGACACGCGCGCGACGGGCGGCGTGAAGCGCGTCGTCGACGAGCTGCGCGTGGATCCGCGCGCGCCGCGGCTGCGCCAGCAGGTCGGCGACGTCGCCCTTGCCGCACGCATCCAGACGGCGATCGCGGCGCAGGTCGGTTTGCAGCACGTCGTCGTGCGCGTCGACCGCGGCGTCGCGACGCTCGACGGAACCGCACCGGACGCAAAGACGAAGCGCACGATCCTGGCGACCGCGCACGGCACGTCCGGCGTACGCAACGTCGTCGACCGCATTCGGGTCGCAGGCAGGTGAGCGCGCAGCCCAAGTTCCCGCAGCCCACCGCGCAGGTCGCAGCCGTGCCCCCGTCCACGCCGTTCGTCGCGCCGGAGGAGCTGGCGCGCCGGCTCGGACTGCGCGAGATGCTGCGGTTAGGAGCGAACGAGAGCGCGTTCGGCCCGTCGCCGCGCGCGATCGCGGCGATGCGCGACGCGGTGTCGCTCACGTCGTGGTACGGCGACCCCGAATCGCTCGAGCTGCGCAGCGCGCTGGCCGCCCGTCACGGCTGCGAGGTGGGCGAGATCGTCGTCGCGTGCGGGATCGACGACCTGATGGGGCTCATCGTGCGCGCGTTCTGCGCGCCGGGCGAGCCGTGCGTCGCGACGCGCGGCACGTATCCGACGCTGTTCTACCATCTCAACGCGTACGGCGCGCGCGCGGAGTTCGCGGAGCCCGACGAGCGCGGCGGCATCGTTCCAGAAAGCATCGTCGGCGCGGTGCACCGCAGCGGCGCGAAGCTGGTGTACGTCGCGAACCCCGACAACCCGTCGGGCGGGTTCGTCGACCGCGCGACGATCGCCGCGCTGCGCGCCGCGCTGCCCGACGACGTGCTACTGTTCCTCGACGAGGCGTACGCCGATTTCGTTCCGCCCGCGGACCTGCCGCCGGACGTCATCGACCCGCGCACGATCCGCACGCGCACGTTTTCAAAGGCGTACGGCATGGCGGGCGCGCGCATCGGCTACGCGCTCGCGTCGGCCGAGACGGTCACGACGTTTCAGAAGCTGCGCCTGCATTTCGGCGTCAACCGCACGGCGCAGATCGGCGCGCTTGCGGCGCTCGACGACGGCGCGTTCCTGCGCGGCGTGATCGCGGAGGTCGAGCGCGGCCGCGACGAGTACCACGCGCTCGCCGCGCAGCACGGGCTGCCCTCGCTACCGTCGGCGACCAACTTCGTCTGCATCGGGATCGGCACCAAGGAGCAGGCCGACGCGATGCTCGCCGCGCTGCTCGAGCGCGGCGTGTTCGTGCGCAAACCGTGGGCGCCGCCGATCGACGGCTACGTTCGCGTGACGGTCGGTACCGCGCCGCAGCGCGCAGCGTTCGCCGGCGCGTTCGCCGAGGCGCTCGACCGCGTGCGGGAGAAGGCGGCGAGGTGAGGTACGCGGTGATCTCGGACGTCCACTCGAACGTCGAGGCGCTCGACGCGGTGTTCGCGCTGCTGCGCGACGACGACGCGCTGCTGTGCCTGGGCGACATCGTCGGCTACGGGCCCAATCCGAACGAGTGCGTCGAGAAGATCCGCGCGCGCGCGACCGCGACGGTGCTCGGCAACCACGACGTCGCAGCGATCGACAACTTCGGCCTCGCGTACTTCAACCCGGCGGCGCGCGAAGCGATGAAGTGGACGCAGAGCGTGCTCACCAAGGAGAACCTCGCCTGGCTCGACAGCCTGGGCTACGAGTTTCGCATGCCGGAGTTCTTGCTGGTGCACGGCGCGCCAGTCAACTACTTCGAGTACATCCTCGACAAGGCGGCGGCGGCGCGCGCGTTCGCCGCGACGGACGCACCGATCATCTTCATCGGCCACACCCACATCGCGGAAGTCTACACGCTCAACGAAGACGGCACCATCGAGCACGCGCACCTGCAGCAGGGAGCGGCGGTGAAGCTGCGCGCGGGCCTGCGCTATCTCTTCAACGTCGGGAGCGTCGGTCAGCCGCGCGATCTCAACCCGCGCTCCTCGTTCGGCTTCTACGACTCGGTCACGCAAACCGTGACGGTCACCCGCGTGGAATACCCGATCGCGCGCGTGCAGGAGAAGATCCGCGCGGCGAACCTGCCCGACGCCCTGGCCCGCCGGTTGGACGTCGGCCGTTAGAGCAAGCGGGGTCGCGTGCCGCGACCCTTACAAGCGGAGGTCGTGCCGCGAGGCGGGAACGGAGGCGCGCTGTGCTGCGCCGTTCTCTCGCCGCGTTCGTCCTCGCGTCCCTGTGCGCGGTCCCGCTCCTCGCGGCGACGCCCGCGCCCAAGGCGGCGCCCGTCCCCGTCGCGCCGCCGGCCGCGCCGCGCAACGACTACGCCAACGCCGCGTTCACGGCGCCGCTGGGCGAGGGGCTGCGCGCGTTCTACTCGCGCGACTTCGCCGCCGCGCGCATCGGCTTCGAGCACGCGCTCGCGGTCGTCCCCGACAACACGCTCGCGCTCTCGTTCCTCAACGCCACCGCGGCGCAGACGCCGGGCGAGCTCGACGCGCTCGTCAACGCCGAGGAAGACGCGCTGCCGAAGAATCCCAAGAGCGCGCTCGTACACATCCGGCTCGGCTTCTCATACATGTTCGTGTCGCTCACGGGACGCGACCGCAACGTCGACGCGCGCGAAGAGCTCAACCTCGCGCTGCAGATCGATCCGGCGTCGCAGGCCGCGCACACCGCGCTGGGCATCATGCGCGAGGCCGAGCGCAGCGCCAACCGCGCGAAGACCGAGTTCGTCACCGCGCTCGCGACCGATCCGCAAAACGTGCTCGCGCGCGAGTACCTCGCGCGCATCTACCAAGTCGACCTCAAGGATCCGCAGCGCGCGCTGACGTCGCTCATCGACGTGCCGAACCTCGTCCCCGACTACGCCGACATCTACTTCCACCTCGCGTCGCTCATGCACGACCTCGGGCAATACGACGCCGCGATCGCGTACGCGACGCGCGGGCTGCAAGCCGACGTCGGCCACGTCGGTGAGGCCGGCCAGCACGGCTACACGCTGCTCGCGCGCATCTATCTCGACGAGAAGAAACCCGATGACGCGCGCCGCGCACTGCGCGCGTCGATCACCGCGGGCACGGATACGGCCTACGCGAGCACGCTGCTCAAGCGGATCGACGACGGCGCGTACGGCAAGCCGTCGCCGAGCCCGTCGCCTTCGAGCTCGCCGGCGCCGAAGAAAAAGAAGAAATGAACGCCGCGGTGCCGGTCGACGACGGGCGCTGCTTCGCCTGCGGACCCTACAGCGCCGACGGCCTGCACCTGCATTTCGCTCCGGCGGGCGACGACGCGGTGCGCGCGGAGATCACGTTGCCGCCGCGCTTTCAGGGCTGGCGCGGGAAGGCGCACGGCGGCATCGTGATGACGCTGCTCGACGAAGCGATGGCACACGCCTGCGGCCGCATCGGCGAGCGCGGCATGACCGCGTCGATGCAGCTGCGCTTTCGCGCGGCCGTCCCGCTCGGCGAGCCGCTCGTCGTGACCGGAACGGTGAAGTGGCGGCGGCGCGCCGTGATCGCGCTCGACGCGACGGTCGCGGACGCGAACGGCACCGTTCTCGCGACGGCGGAGGGCTCGTTCGTTTCCGCCGGGCCGTTGGGCAAGGAGCGCCTCGGGCGGTCGGACACGCTCGTCTGATGGCGAAGATGAAGCAGGCGCGCGTCGCCGCGAAGGCGGAGCGCGCGGCGAAAGCGCCCGAGCCGTCGCTCGACAACCGGCGCGCCCGGCACGAGTACGAAAAGCTGGAGTCGCTCGAGGCCGGCGTCGCGCTCCAAGGCAGCGAGATCAAGTCGATCCGGCGCGGCAACGTCTCCATCAACGAAGCGTTCGCGCGGCTGCGCGACGGCGAGCTCTTCCTGTTGAACTTCACGATCCCGCCGTACAAGGAAGCGTCGCATTTCAACCACGAGCCGAACCGCCCGCGCAAGCTGCTGCTCCATCGCGAGCAGATCCAGCGCCTCGCCGGACGCGCCGCCGAGAAAGGCCTGACGCTGGTCCCGTGGCGGATGTACTTCAAGAACGGCCGGGTCAAGATCGAGCTCGCGCTGGTCCGCGGCAAGAAGCTCTGGGACCGGCGGCGGGACATCCAAGCGCGCGACGTGGAGCGCGAGATCGCGCGGTCCACCAGCCGGTGACGGCAGGGCAGGGCTCGACATACGGTGTACGAGCGCTGATCGGGCTCACTTGGGAGCGCGAAGGAAAGTGATGATGATCCGGTACCGCAATTTTCTACGAGCGGGATTTATCGCGCTCGTTCCCGTCGTCTTCGCTGCCTGCCAGGGCGGCGGTGCGAACCCGCCGCCGTTTCCCACGGGTAACCAGGGGCCGGGCGGCACGCTGAGCGTCAGCCCCAGCTCGCTGACGTTCTCAGGGACGGGCGCCGCGTTCGCGCAGAACGTCACCATCACCGTGTCGGTACCGACGAACACGATCACCGTGACGCCCGAGGCCGCATGCGGGTCGGGCAGCAGCGCCCTCGTGTCGATCGCGAACCCGCAGCAAAGCGGAAACACGTTCACCGCGACCGTCACGCCGCAGAACGTCGGCACCTGCCACATCACCCTTACGTCCGGCTCAGGTGGGTCGGCGCAGTTCACGGTCACCGTCAACAGCGGCACGGTGACGATCTCCGGCCGTCACGCCAAACAGTAACCCGTACCGCGGAGGCGACGAACCATGATCACGCGCGCGGTGGCCGTCGCGTCACTCATCTTTCTCGCCGGGTGCGGTGGTGGCAGTTCCACGCCCGCGCCCGTGGGGCCGGTGCCGAGCCCGGTACCGACGGCCACGCCCGCCCCGGGCACGGCGACGCTGACGATCGGCGTTCCGCGCAGCGGGTCGTCCGCGCAGCGCGCGCCGCGAGCCGGCGGGTCCACGGCGGCGTTCTTGGTGGTGACCGTCAAGACGGTCGACGGACAGCCGCCCACGGCGGCGCAGGTTCCCACGAACCCGACGACGATCGCGCTCTCCACCGCGGCCGGCGGGAACTGCACGACGTCGCCGAGCGGTGAAACCTGCACGGTCACGATCCCGGCGCCGCCGGGCCAAGTCGTGTACCAGTTTGACGTTCTGGACGCGAACAACAACAAGCTCGCGACGATCACCGCGACGTTCACCATCACGCCCGGCACCACGCCGCATCTATCGACCGCCGTCAACGGCATCGTCGCCAGCGTCACGGTCACCGCGCCGACGCTCAACGCGGGAACGCCGTTCAACGGCGCGCTCACCGTGCAGGCGTTCGACGCCGGCGGCACGCTCATCGTCGGCAGCGCACCGTACTCGAACCCGTTCACGCTGACCGACAACGACGCGAGCGGCGCGACGTCGCTCAGCGACGGCACCATGACCGGGCTCTCCGTCACCGTCGGCGCGCCGAGCGACGTCGTGAACTTGAGCTACACGGGGACCGCCGACGATTCGTTCACAATCACCGTCGCGCTTCCGGGCAAGCCGACGACGAACGTCAACGTCGCGACTACCAATCAGCCGGTCGCGCTCGCGGGCACGACGAACGATACGCTCAAGCCGACCGACCCGAACTACAACCAGCCCACGCTGTTCTTCACCACGATCCCGTCCACGCAGCAGTTCTCCGCGTCCCAGGCCGGCTGGGGCTTCCCAGGCCACGCGTTCGCCCTCACGCTCGATGCGGCGACGTGCGGCAGCGGCGCGGGCGCCGTCGTCACCGTCTCCCCCGTCAACAGCTCAGCGTTCAGCGTGACGTCGAAGAATGCCGGCATCTGCAAGGGCACCGTCATCGGCGGGCCGCCGGGAACGCCGCTGAAGGCCACGATCTGGTTCAGCGTGAGCGCCTCGCAAATCATCGTGAACTGACGCCGTGCGCGGCGCTCGGCCCGAACGCGCGCTTGACGCCGTTGTTCGCAGCGCCGTGCGCTTCGAACGCGGCGTTCGCGTTTGCGTCGCGTGCTCGGGCGGACCGGACTCCGTCGCGCTCGCGGCGCTGCTCGACCGGCTCGCGCGCGAGGACGGTTACGACGTCGTGATCGCGCACGTCAACCACGGCGTGCGCGCGAGCGCGGCGCAGGACGAATGCGTCGTGCTGTCGGTCGCCGCGCGGCTCGGGCGTCCGCTCCTCGTCGCGCGCCCGCGCGTCGCGGGCGACGACGAAGGCGCGCTACGCGACGCCCGCTACGCCGCGCTCGCGCAGCTCGCGGACGCGGCCGGTGCGCGCGCCGTCGCCACCGCGCACACGGCGGAAGACCAAACCGAGACGGTGCTGCTGGCGCTGTTCCGCGGCACCGGCGTCGACGGGCTCGCCGGCATGCCGCCGCGGCGCCCGCTGACGGAGCGGATCGAGCTGGTGCGCCCCGTGCTGCGCGTGACGCACGCGGAGCTCGCGACGGAACTGCGCCGCAGCGCGCTGCCGTATGCGCTCGACCCGACCAACGCCGCGACACGGTACCGCCGCAATGCATTGCGCGCGCCGCTCGCGGCGCTGCGCGAGGAGTTCCCGCGGCTCGACCGCGCCGTCGCGCGGTGCGCCGCGATCGTGCGCGGCGAGCTCGAGCGCAGCGCACGCGGACAAGCGCGCAGCGCGCTGCGCGACGCGCTGCGCAAACGCAACCTGCTGCGCGACGTCCCGTTCGAGCGGATCGAGGCGATGCTCGACGCCGGCGAACGCGGCGCAGCTCCGTAAAGTCGCGCAGCACTCGACGGGACTATCGCTTCACCGAGCGCGAACGCGTTCCGCATGCACCCTTTGACACCAGCTCAGGATGACATCACGCTCCCGCCCGGGATCGAGCGGATCCTCGTCAGCGCCGAGGAGATCGCCGCCGCGAACCGGCGCGTCGCCGAGGAGATCGCGCGCGACTACGCCGGCCGTTCCCTCATCCTGCTCGGCGTGCTCAAAGGCGCGCTCTTCGTCACGGCCGACCTGGCTCGGGCACTCGCCGAGACCCCGGGCGGTCCTACGGACGTGCAGCTCGATTTCATCGCGGTCTCGTCATACGGCAACGCCCACCGGTCCAGCGGCGAGGTGCGCCTGATCCAGGACACCACCCATGCGATCGAGGGCCGGCACGTGATCATCGTCGAGGACATCATCGACAACGGCCACACGCTGCACTACCTGCGCGCCATGCTGGCCAATCGCCAGCCGGCGTCACTCCGAGCGGCCGTTCTCCTCGACAAGCCGTACCACCGAGCGGTCGATGTCACGGTCGATTACACCGGCTTGACCTGCCCCGACGAGTTCGTCGTAGGGTACGGTCTGGACTACCAGGAACGATATCGGACTCTCCCCTATCTCGCGAAGCTCCGCCCGGACGTGCTCCCCGCATGATCCGGGTCAACCATTACAGCGCGAGACGTATCTTACCGAGTAACGTTCTTAGAGAAGAACGGTAAAAGGGTCTCGCAACCAATGGGCAAGCACCTCAAAGGCATCCTCGTCGTCCTCGGCATCTTCATCCTGGTGATTTTCATCGTGGATAAGCTCGTGCTGAGCCCGACCCCCACCACGGCGCTGGCGTATTCCACGTTCTTCACCGACGTGCAGCAGCACAAGGTCAAGAAGGTCACGGTCAACGGGCGCGACGTCACCGGCGAGTTGATCGACCAGCAGCAGAAGTTCACGACGGTCGTACCGGACGACAAGGACCTATTTTCGACGCTCCGCCAGAACGGCGTCGAGATCAACGTCCTCAACAACACGTCGACGCCGCTGTTCGGGTACGTCCTCCAGTTCATCCCGTTCATCATCATGGCGCTGCTGCTGATCTTCATCTTGCGCCAGGCGCAGAGCGGCGGCAGCCAGGCGCTGTCGTTCGGGCGCTCGCGCGCGAAGCTGCTCAACGAGAACCGGCCGAAGGTCACGTTCGCCGACGTCGCGGGCGTCGACGAGGCGAAAGAAGAGCTGGGCGAGGTCGTCGAGTTCCTCAAGTACCCCAAGAAATTTCAAGCGCTGGGCGCGCGCATTCCCAAGGGCGTGCTGCTGCTGGGACCGCCGGGTTCGGGCAAGACGCTGCTCGCACGCGCCATCGCCGGCGAGGCGGGCGTGCCGTTCTTCTCGATCTCCGGCTCCGACTTTGTCGAGATGTTCGTCGGCGTCGGTGCGTCGCGCGTTCGCGATCTGTTCGAGCAGGCGAAGAAATCGGCGCCGTGCATCGTGTTCATCGACGAGATCGACGCGGTCGGCCGCCAGCGTGGCGCGGGCCTCGGCGGCGGGCACGACGAGCGCGAGCAAACGCTGAATCAATTGCTCGTCGAGATGGACGGCTTCGACCAGAACACCGGCGTCATCCTGATCGCCGCGACCAACCGTCCCGACGTGCTCGATCCCGCGCTGCTGCGCCCGGGCCGCTTCGACCGCCAGATCGTCGTCGACCGCGCCGACGTGCGCGGCCGCCAGGCGATCCTCGGCGTGCACTCCAAGAACAAGCCGCTTTCCAAGGAAGTCTCGCTGGAGACGCTGGCGCGGCGCACGCCCGGTTTCTCGGGCGCCGACCTGGAGAATCTCCTCAACGAGGCGGCGCTGCTCGCGGCGCGCCGCAATAAATCCGTCATCGAGATGAACGACTGCGACGAGGCGATCGACCGCGTGATGGTCGGCCCCGAGCGCAAGTCCGTCGTGATGTCGCAGCGCGAGAAAGAGAACACGGCGTACCACGAGTCCGGCCACGCGGTCGTCGGCGGGCTCACGCCCAACTCCGACCCGGTGCACAAGGTCACGATCATCCCGCGCGGCATGGCGCTGGGCATCACGTGGTCGCTGCCCGACGAAGACCGCCATTCGCAAACGAAGAACGAGCTGCTCGCGCTGATCAAACGGCTCGTCGCAGGGCGCATCGCCGAAGAGATCAAGTTTGGCGACGTGACGACCGGCGCGTCGAACGACTTCGAGAAAGCCACCGAGCTCGCGCGCCGGATGGTGACGCAGTACGGCATGTCCGACACGCTCGGCCCCATCCAGTACGGCCGCGGCAACCACCAGGTGTTCCTTGGCCGCGACTTCGGCGAAGACCGCAACTACTCCGAAGAGATCGCCGGCAAGATCGACACCGAGGTCCGCAAGATCATCGACGGCTGCTACACCGACGCCCGCAAGATCCTCGAGGTCAATTGGGACAAGGTGGAGCGCATGGCCAACTCGTTGCTCGAGCACGAGACGGTCGAGACGCAGGAAGTGCTCGCGATCCTGGGCGACAAGCCCTGGCCGCCGAACGCGCCGGTCGTCGAGCCGCCGTCCGAGGAGCCGCTGGCGGCGTCGCGCCCGGTCGAGCCCGAGACGCGGCCCGAGCGGCCCAAGCGCCTGCCGCCGAACATCTCTCCGGAACCCGCGTGAGCGGATTCTCGACGAGTCTGAGGGCCGCGGTTTCCGCGGCCCTTCTCGTCTGCGGCGTCGCGGGCGCGGCCGGAGCCCAGGCTGTCGCCCCGGCGACGGCGACGCTGCCCGGCGGCGTGATGTACGAGATCCGCCCGGACCCCGCGCAGTCGGGCGCGGCGGTCGCGCTGTGGTTCCGGGCTCCGGCCGGCGGCTTCGCGGAGCCGGCGGCGCCCGGGCTTTCGCGGCTCGCGGCGGCGACGGTCTCCGCGTCGGCGCCGATCTCCGGGACGCCGCTCGCGCAGCTCGTCGAGCGCTTTGGCGGACGGCTCGGGGTCGCGGCGTACCCCGACAGCGTCGCGATCACCGCGCTCGTCCCGCCGGACCGCGTCGCCCAGACCGTGCGGGCCATGACGGCGGACTACTTCGCACCGGTCGTGACGGCGCCGGGCTTCGCCGTCGCGCAGCGGGACGTGGGCGAGGACGCGCTGCTGCGGTCGGTCGAGCCCGACGCGATCGAAGACGCGCTGGGCGCGGCCCTGTTCGCGTCCGGGCCGTTTCACGACGGGACCATCCCCACGGCGAAACTCGGCGACGTCACGGTGGAAGGCGTCCGCGCCTTCGCCGAGCGCGCGTTCCGGCCGGCCAACGCGATCCTGATCCTGGCGGGCAACGTCGATGCGGCGGCGCTCGGCAGCGTCGCGGCGCGCAGCGGCGACACGGCGCCCGGGGCACCCGAACCGGCGCTGACGCCGGCGCCCGCGCCGCGCACGGCCGAAACGGAACCGCTCCGCCGGACGGGGGTCGTCAGCGGGACCGGCCTGGGCTGGCTCGGGCCCCCGATCGCCGACGAACGAGCCGCTACCGCGATGGACTTTCTCGCCGACCTCCTCTTCGCGCCCAAGTCCGGGACGGTCGCCAGGGCGCTCGGCGGCCGAAAGGCGACCGTGACCGGCAAGTTCGTGACCTATCACGACCCCGGCGTTTTCCTCGTGACGATCACGGGCGACGACGCCGCGGCCGCGCGCCCGATCGTCGACAAGGCGGTCGCGGCGGCCGCCGTGCCGATGAGCGCGGCGGCCTTCGAGGCCGCGCGCGCGGCGTTCGTGTACCGCCTGCTCGCGGCGATGGAAAGCCCCTCCGAAGTCGCCGACACGTACGGCTGGTATGCGGTCGAGGGCGATCCCGCGTACGCGCCGGCGGAAGGCGGCCTCGGCGGCCGGTACTTCTCGCTCGCGGCGGCGCTGACGCCGGCGAGCGTGGCGCAGTCGGCCGCGCGCTATCTCGGCGCGCCGCCCGCCGTCGTCACGTTCGCGAAGCGCGGGCCCGCGCCGCCCAAGGCGCCCGCGTGATCGCGGTCCTCGCCGCCGCCGCGCTCGGCGCGGCCCTGGCGGCGCCCGCGGCCGCGCCGGCGCCGCGCACCACCGTCGTCGACCTCGGCGGCGCGCGCGCGTACGTCCACGCCGACCAGGCGTCGCCGCTGGCCGCGGTCGAGCTGTTCGTCCGTGCCGGGCTGAACCGGCAGGCCGCCGGCCAGAGCGGCCTCGCCGCGCTGGTCGCCGAGTCGGTGCTGCACACGCCGGTCGACGGGATCCCGCTTGCCGACGCGGTCGACGCGCGCGGGGCTTCGATCGGCTACGTCGTCTCCGCGCAGCACGTCCGGTTCTTCCTGGAGGGTACGCCCGCAGGGCTCGCCGCGGCGGCGCCGCTCGTCGCCCGCGCGCTTGCCGCGCCCGCCTTCGACCCCGCTTCCGCCGCCGCCGCGCGCATCGCGCTCGCCGAGCGTAGCGCCGACGAGGACGGCGACCCGCGGTTTGTCGGGCTGCAAATGCTGCGCGGCTCATATTACCGCGGTCCCGCCGGGCTGCCCGCGCTCGGCGATCCGGGCTCCCTCGGCGCCCTCACGCCGGCCGACGCAAAGGCGTTCTTCGCCCGCTGGTATCTCCGCGGCGATGCGTTCGTGGCAGCGGTCGGGCAAACGGGCGATGCGACGGACGCCGCCGGCCTCGCGCTCGTGAAGGCCCTAGCCCCCGGAACCGCGCCCGCGGCGGTCATCGCAACACGCCCGTTCGGTGTGGAGTCGCGGCGCATCGTGACGCACCGCGACGTCGGTGCGCCGTACGTCGCGCTCGGCTTCGCGGCGCCGTCGCTCGGCGACCGGGACTTCCCCGCGGCGCTCGTGCTGCGCGCGCTGCTCTCAGGCGTGTTCGAGCGCCCCGGCGCCACGACGCAGCCGCCCGTGTTTCGCGCGGCGGGCACGATCTACGGCTACGACACGGCGCCGGCGCAGCTCGTGCTGTGGATCAACGGCTCCCGGCTCGATCCCGAGCAGGGATTGACGGAGGTCGACACGCTGTTGAAGCGCGCCGCGGCGAAGCCGCTCGCGGCGTCGGTGCTGGGCCGTTATAAGGAGACCGCGCGCGGTGCCTGGACGCTGGAAACGGTGTCGCTGGATCAGCGCGCGTTCGCCGTCGGCAACGCGGTGGCGCACGGGCTGGACGCGGACGTCACCGACGCCGTCGGCGCCGCGATCGCGCGCGTCACGGCGGCCGACGTGCAGCGCGTCGCGAAGAAATATTTCCAGCGGTTCGACGTCGCGCTGGTGATGCCGCGCGCGAACGAGAACTGACGCCGGTAGGCCAACGCGCTTGCCGGCCGTAAGTGCCGGTACGACGATGCTCGATCCGGCGACGACCCCGCGCTTTCCGAATCGCGAGATGCGGTATACCTTCGCACCGCCATCCCCGCTGGAAGGCGCGCACGGCGGTGTGTTGCGCGCCGCGCTCGACGAGCTCCACGCGGCGTTTGCCGACGCAGCGTTGCCGATGGATTTCGAGGGCTGTCCGCATTGCTTCATGCCGAGCGACATCACGTATCTCCGCACGGCGCCGCTGCGCGACCTCACCCACGGCGATCTCTCCACGATCGGCTGGAAGCTCGTGACGACGCTCGGCAGCGGCGCGGACGTGAGCTATTTTTTGCCGCGCCTGCTCGAAGCGATCGCAGAAAACGCCTCGGTTCGGGCGGTATTGCAGGCGCTCCTCGAAGACGCATACGCTCGCGACGACGAATATCGCGCTGAATCCGTCGAGACGCTGCAGGCGGCCGTCCCCTGACCACCGCGCTCGTTCACGATTACCTCAACCAGCGCGGCGGGGCGGAGCGCGTGTTCGCGCACTTCGTGCGCGCGTGGCCGGACGCGCCGGTGTATACCGCTTTGTACGACGAGCGCGCGGTGGGCGACCTGGTGCCGGCCGCTCGCGTGCGCGCGTCGTTCCTGCAGCGCTTTCCGCTGCGCGACCGCGCGTTCCGCGCGTACGTCCCGCTGTACCCGCGCGCGTTCGAATCGTTCGACCTCTCCGCGTACGATCTCGTCGTGTCGTCCACGACCGCGTGGGCGAAGGGCGTGATCGTGCGGCCCGATGCCGTGCACGTCTGTTACATCAACACCGTGTCACGCTTCGTCTTCGACGCGGAGCGCTACGTCGGCGGCTTCGGTGCCGGCCTGCTGGCGCGTCCGCTGCTCGCGCGGCTGGCGGCGTGGGACGTGCGCGCCGCGCAACGCCCCACGCGGCTCGTCGCGAACTCGCGGAACGTCGCGGAACGCGTGCGGCGCTGGTACGGCCGTGACGCCGATGTGCTGCCGTGCCCCGTCGACGTCGACCGCTTCACGCAAGGTACCGGCAACGGCGACTACTACGTCGTGGTGTCGCGGCTTTTGCCGTACAAGCGCATCGACATCGCGATCGCGGCGTGCGCGCTCGGCGGCGTGCCGCTGCACGTCGTGGGCGTGGGGCCCGACGAGCGCCGGCTCAAGCGGCTCGCGCGCGGAACGCGCACGACCTTTCACGGCGCGCTGGATGACGCGGCGCGCAATGCGCTCGTCGGCGACGCGCGCGCGGCGATCCTGCCGGGCGAAGAAGACTTCGGGCTCGTTCCGCTCGAGGCTGCCGCGGCGGGGCGCCCGACGATCGCGTACGCCGCGGGCGGCGCGCTGGAGACGATCGTCGACGGCGCGACGGGCGCGTTTTTTCGCGAACCCGATCCGCGCGCGCTCGCGGAGGCGATTCGCGCGTTCGATCCGGCGCGCTACGATCCCGCGCGGCTGCGCGCGCACGCCGAGGAGTTCCGGCCCGAACGGTTCGTCGCGCGCCTGCGCGCGCTCGTCGACGACACGATGGCGTCGCATTCGCGCGCGCCGGCGCCGCGCGGTGCCGGCACATGAGGCCGACGCGCGCGGTGGTGATCGCCGCCGCGGTGTTCGCGCTGGTCTACGTCGTGCTGGACCTGAACAAGCTGTACGCGCTGCGCTACGGCGCGGACACGGGAACGTTCGTGCAATGGCTGGCCGGCGAAGCGCACGGGCGCGGTTCGTGGAACGGCGCGGAGTACCGGCCGCACTTGCAAGTGCACGACTCGTGGCTGCTGCTCGTGCTCGTGCCGCTGATGGCCGCCTTCCCGTACGCGCAGACGCTGCTCGTCGTGCAAGTGCTCGCGCTCGCCGGCGCGGCGCTCGCGATCTGCGCGTTCGCACGTGCGTGCGGTGCGCCGCCGCGCGCCGCGACGGCCGTCGGGATCGCGTACCTGCTGTCGCCCTCGGCGCAAGGCATCGCGTACGGCAACTTCCTGGAGAACGTGTTCGTGCCGCTGCTCGCCGCGCTCGGCGCGCTCGCGGTGCGGCGGCGCGCGCTCGTCGCGTCGCTGGTCGTCGCGCAGCTGCTGCTCGGGCTCAAAGAAGACCAAGCGCTCTTTCTCGCCTGGTTCGGCGTGGCGTGCGCGCTGTGGTGGGACCGGCGCATCGGCATCGGCATCGCCGCGCTGGCCGTCGTCAACGGGCTCGGCTTCGTCGTCGCCGAGCGGCTGACCAACGCGCAGCCGTCGCTGCCCGGCTACGCGCTGCACGTCGACGAACCGCTACAGAAGCTCGCCTTTTTCGCTGCGCTCCTCGCGCCGTTCGCGTTCGCGCCGCTGCTGCTGCGCTGGCGGCTGCTGCTCGCGCTGCCGCTCGTCGCGGAGCTGGTGTTCAACCGCCCGTGGGCATATCCGATCGCGCGCATCGGAACGCACTGGACCGCGCCGCTCGTCGCCGCGACCGCGCTGGCCGCCGCCTACGTCGTCGCGAAGCGCCCGCGGCTCGCGACACCGATGCTCGCGTGCGCGATCGTGTGCGCGCTGACGATCAACGACACGGTGCTCAAGATCGGCCGCTGGCCGTACGTCGTCGACCGCGGCGCGTACGCGGCGGCGGCGCGGCTGCGTGACGCGCCCCGGGACGTCGTGGTGCGCCGCCCGGACGAAGGCGCGTACGTCGCCGCCGCCGCGAACCCGCACGTGCTGCTGGCAAAGTACGATCCGCGTGAGGGCGGCTACTGTCCGGCGTACGACAAAGACGCGCGCGCGTTCTTCGCATCGCTCGGCATCGGCTCGTGGCCGGCGAACACGGTGCTGTGCGGCGGCGTGCCGGTTGCACGGCCGGATCTCAGCCCTGGTGGAACACCAGGATCGCGATCACGGTGATGGAGTTGAACACCGCGTGGGTAAGCATCGACGCAACGAGCGATCCGCTGCCGTAGTACACGAGCGCGAGCACCACGCCGCCGGCCGCGAGCGGCGCGATCGCGCCGGCGTTGCCGGGCTGATAATGCGAGAAGCCGAAAGCGGTCGCCGACAACACGACCGCGATCCACGCCGGCATATAGCGCAACAGCGCGTTGAAAAGGAAACCGCGGAACAGGATCTCTTCGACGAACGGCGCGGCGATGCACGCGAAAACGACGGCGATGGCGACGAGCGAGCCGCGCACGGCGTGGAACCACTGGACCTGAACTTCGTCGGGCTTCAGGTGAAAGACGGCCTCTTGGAGCGCCCCGGTTGCCGCAACCGCGAAGAACATCACCACCGCGCCGGCGAGCGCGAAGGCGACGTCACGCCAACGCAGCGGCCGCAGCCCGAGCGCGCGCCAGGGGCGCTGGGCAAGGATGGGCAGCAGCGGAAAGATGACGGCGAGCGCCGCCGCGTACCCGACCATCTGCGCGACGATCAATTGCCACGACAAGGTGTGGAGGTCGGGCTGATGCAGCAGGCCGCTGACCATGAGCGCCACGAGCACGAACGTGCTCGGAATGAACAACGCGACGGCGAGCAGCCCCGCGAAGAGCACCGAGATCCACCACGTGAACCCGTGCTTAGGCGAGCGCGTCGGCGAGGGCGGCAAACGATCGGAGGTCGAGGTCTTCACCACGGACATCAGCAGGCAGAGCGAGTGAGGCGATCGCCGCGACGATGCGCTCGCGCGGGAGATCGAGCGCGAGCGTAAGGGAGTTCGCCAGCGTCTTGCGCCGGTACGCGAACGCTCCGCGCACGACCTGTTCGAAGCGCGCGCGGTCGCGCACGACCGCCGGCGGTTCGGCGAGCCGGCGCAGTACGACGACCGACGACACGACGCCGGGGCGCGGAAAGAACGCGCTGGGCGGAACGGTCAGAGCGCGTTCGACGCCCATCGTCAGGCCGATCGCAAGCGTCAAGCTGCCGTACTGCGACGTCCCGGGCTTGGCGAGCAGCCGGTCCGCGACGTCTTTCTGGATCATCGCCACGACGCGCTCGGGCGGGCGCGGCAGAGATGCAAGCTTGACCAGCAGCGGGGTGCCGACGTTGTACGGCAGGTTCCCCGCGGCGCGCCAGTCGGCGTCGCCGGCCCACGCGGGATAGTCGAACGCCAGCGCGTCGGCCTGGCGGATGTCCACGCCGCGCAGATCGTCGCGCGAGCGGAGCACCTCGACCATCTCGGGGTCGAGGTCGAACGCGGTGACGCCGGCGCCGAGCCGTACCAGCGCCGCGGTCAGCGCACCCGTACCGGCGCCGATCTCGAGCACGCGGTCCCCCGGCTCGTCCACGGCGAGCCGCGCGATGCGCGTCGCCGTCCCGCCGTCCATGAGAAAATGCTGCCCGAGCCGCTTCTTCGGCCGAATTCCGCGCGCGGCGAGCAGCGCTCGTGGATGAGACTCGCCGCCTCTGGACGAGGCGTCGAGTCCTCCCTGGGCCTTGCCCAGGTCCGAAAAAGGAGTTTTTTTGAGCCGCCCTATTTGATCAGGTACACCGTGATGGCGCGGCGGCCGAACTGGGTCGCCGCATAGTACGAGTTGAACCCCAGATCGATGCGGTTGCCGCGAATCGCGCCGCCCGTGTCGCCCGCGACGGCATGGCCGTAGCCGGGGATGTACATGTGCGTGCCGAGCGGGATCACCCGCGGATCGACGGCGACGATGCCGTGTCCGGCGGGCCGGCCGCTGGCGGTGATGCCGCTGCAGCCGCCGCACCCGGCGGTGTAGGCGGTGGCGACCATGGAAAGCGCCGCGCTGGCGAGCTTGAGGGTTCCGGTGATCCCGCGCTCGGCGAGCTGCGACAGCGCCGTGTACTCGCCGATCCCTTCGGCGACGATGCGGGCCCGCGGCGCGCGCAGGATTCGCGAGACCAGGGCGGTCTTGCGAACCGCGCGGTGGTCGGGGGTGCGCGTCACGGCGTACGCCGTCTCGGCAACGCCGGGCGTGCCCGGATCGAGGATCTTCGACTTGCCCGGCGGCAGCGTGAAGGCCCACCGTTTGACGACCTTGGCGGCGATCGCCTTGCGGACGGTCTCCGTCCACGAGTCGACGTGCTTGACGGTGACGGCGGTGCCGTTCACGAGCGCGGTGGCCGGCGCGGGCGAGACCTGGTCGTGGCGGTCGAAGGTTACGCCCTGCTCAGAGAGGAGGGCGGAAACGTTGGCCGCGGGGGTGCGCAAGATGCGCGACTGGCCGTCGATGGTGACGGTCACGAGGACGGCGGCCCGGTAGACGACGGTCTCGCCCTCGGTGAGGGGGCTGGCGGGGTCGACGCTCAAGGCGTCGTCGGGGGAGCGGGCCAGATTCCGTTCGGCGAGGAGATCGCCCGCGGTTTCGGCGCTGGTATCGATGGTTTCGGTGAGCCCGTCGTGGACGAAGGTGATGTGCTTGGCGGGGGCCGGCGCCGCGACGGCGGCGACCTTTTTGGCGATCTGGTCGGGAACCGTACCGGCTCCGAACGGGATCAACAAACCTAGCGAGAGCACGCCCGTCGCCACGAGCGGTGATGGAAGATCGTTGCGGATCGTCCGACTCCTTTCTCGTGCGGAGGGTGCGTTCCAGTAAACCCGGATCATTGGATTCCGTGCTTTATCTGGTCCGCACTCGACGTCGTAGCGGTGGTCGGCGAGCGTACATCGGGCCCCGGCGGCAACACCTCGGGCACGAACGCTCGGTCGAGTGCCCCCATGACCCGAATGGGCCGTGGTGGACCCGTGTACGGTACCATGACCCGCGGGAGCCCGTCAAATACGGGGGTCGTAGTCCCTAGGCCCCACCTTCTGATACGCGCGCGGCACGATGAGACTCGGCGGCTCTTGACGAGCCGCCGAGTCCTCCCTGGGCTTCGCCCAGGTCCCAATGCGGATGGTGCTGGGGGCAGACGGCGAATGGCGTGATCCTCGTGCGCGTCGGATTCTTCACCGAGTGCTACAAACCGATCGTGAACGGCGTCGTCGCCAGCATCGACGCGCTGCGCGATGGGTTGTGCGCGCGCGGCGTCGAGGTGACGACGGTCGCGCCGCATTTCCCGCGTTTCATCGACGACGACGAGCGCGACGTCGTGCGCATCCCGTCGCTGCCGCTGCCGACGCAAACCGCGTACCGTTTGTGCTTGCCGTATTTGAACGCCGACGACCGCCGCCGCGTGCGCGGGCTCGACATCGTGCACGCGCATTCGCCGTTCGTCACCGGATGGATGGGCGCGTCGTACGCGCGCCGTCATCGGATCCCGCTCGTGTTCACGTACCACACGCGCTTGGATGCGTACGCGCACTACGCGCCGTTCGACCGCGGTACGACGGAGCGCGCGATGTCCGAGTTGACGCGCCGTTACGCAAATTGGGCCGATGCGGTCGTCGTTCCGACGCAAGCTATGGAGATTCGTTTGCGCGAGTTGGGCGTGCGCGCGCCGATCGCCGTGGTGCCGAGTGCGATCGACGTCGAGCGCTTCGCCGGCGGCCGGCGCAGCGCGCTCGTGCGCGCGCGCCTCGGAGCGAACGACGATGCGCCGCTCGCGCTCGTCGTGTCGCGGTTGGCGATGGAGAAGAACGTCGAGCTCGCGCTCGACGCGCTCGCGCGCACGCCGGATCTGCGGCTCGCGATCGTCGGCGAGGGACCGCACCGCGCGGCGCTCGAGGAACGCGCGCGGCGGCTGGGCGTCGACGCACGCGTTCGCTTCACCGGCACGCTCGCGCGCGAGCGGCTCCCCGACGTCTACGCCTCGGTCGACGCGTTCGTTTTCCCGTCGACGACCGACACCCAGGGGCTGGTGCTCGCCGAGGCCCTGGCCGCGGGGCTGCCCGTGATCGCCGCCGACAGCGCGGCGTCACGCGACGTCCTGGTCGGGACGGGCCGGCTGGTGGCGGCCGACCCGGAAGCTCTCGCCGACGCGATTCGCAGCGCGTTGGCCGCCGGCCGCGACCAGAGTGCCGTACATTTGGCATTCTCGCGGTTTACGGTGGAGATGCAGACGCGGCGAATCCTCGAGCTCTACCAGGAGGTGCTGGCCGCGCGCGCAGCTTGACTTGACTCGAACACATGTTCGATATAGGATGATCGCACGAGCCATGCAACAGACCGCCACTCGCCACCGCTCCGCCGACGTCGCCGTCGGCTACTCCGCCGACCGCACCGGCAACGGGATCGCCTATCTCGCGATCGCGACCGGCAGCGGCCGCACCGTCGCCAAGGTGCCGTTCAGCGCCGCGCCGCTCGCGGCGCTCGACGGCCGCGAGTTCGGCTACGCGGCGGTCGCCGCCGCCGGCGGATACTTGCGCGGCGGCGGCTTCAGCCGCGTTCGGCTCCGGCTCGCCGACGAGGCGGTCGTCGACGACCTCAACGCGCGGGGCGCCGTCCCGCCGGCGCTGGCCATGGCCTACGTCAAGGCGCGCTGCGTGCTGCACGGCTTCGCGGCGGCCCGCGTCGAACGCGGCGAACCGATTGAAACCCACGACCTCGAGACGCGTGCCCGCGCGGAGATCGCCCTCCGCACCCCGGCCGCGGCCGCCTGACCGGCGGCCGTCAGCTGCGGCTGACCGCCTCACCGCCGCCGACCTTCCGCACGATACGATCGCCCTTTCGCGCGCGCTGATCGGGAAGCTCTTGGTACGCGTGCTCGACGGCGAGACGCTGATCGGCCGCATCGTCGAGACGGAGGCGTACTTTCCGCACGATCCCGCGTCGCACGCGTTCCGCGGGCCGACGCCGCGCAACCGTACGATGTTCGGCCTGCCGCTGCACGCCTACGTCTACTTCATCTACGGCGCCAACTGGTGCCTCAACGTGACCAGCGAAGGCGAGGGCGTCGGGGCGGCGGTGCTCGTGCGCGCGTGCGAGCCGGTCGCCGGTGCCGCGACGATGCGCGCGCTGCGCGGGCGGCCGGACGTCAAAGACCGCGACCTGGCGCGCGGTCCCGGCAACCTCTGCCGGGCGTTCGCCATCAGCCCGGCGTTCGACGGCGCCGATCTGACGGCCGGTCCCGGGCTGTGGCTCGCCGGCGACGGCGTCGTCCTCCCGGTCGGCGTGAGCCGGCGCATCGGGATCACCAAAGCCGCCGAGGAGCCGCTGCGCTTCTACGCGCGCGGCAATGCCAGCGTCAGCGGGCCGCGCGCCTTGTCGCCGTGACGCCGCTGTGATAGACTCCGTTGCGTCGCGCGGTCCAAGTCGTGCGATCTTCTCGTTCCTCGGCGCTACGCCGACGAGCGGCCCCGGCAGCCTCGCCGGTCCGGCCCCGTCGCGCGGATCGCCCGTCTCCCCGAGGGAGCACTTCGCTGCAGTTCGACAACCGACCCCAGCACAACGGTAAGCCGGAAGGCGGCGGCCGCCGCCGCCGCTCGCGACGCAACCGGCAACGCTTCAACGAGAACGGCGTGCCGCAGCAGCAGCACGACGTCTTCACCCAGCCGGAGTTTCCGCAGGCCGTCGGGCCGCCGCTCCTCTCCGCCGAGCAACTCGCCGAGATGAGCAAAGCGGAGCTCAACGAGCTCGCCAAGACCTTCGAGATCGAGCTTCCGACCAAGATCAAGAAGGACGAGCTCGTCGCGCAGATCGTCGAGATCCAAGCGCAGCGCAGCGGCCTCGAGAAGGCCAACGGCGTGCTCGACATCTTGCCGGAAGGCTACGGCTTCCTGCGGCGTGAGGGCTACCTCGTCGGCGCGGACGACATCTACATCTCGCAGTCGCAGATCCGCCGCTTCGAGCTGCGGCGCGGCGACCTCGTCGCCGGCCAGGTGCGCAAACCCAAAGAGAACGAGAAGTACTACGGCATCGTCAAGGTCGAGACGGTGAACGGGCACCCGCCGGAGACGCTCTCCAACCGGCGGATCTTCGAGGAGCTGGGCGCCGAACCGCCGGAGCACCGCTTCGCGCTCGAAACGCGCGGCGATCTCACGACGCGTGCGCTCGATCTCTTCGCGCCGCTCGGCAAGGGCCAGCGCGCGCTGCTGCTCGCGCCGCCGCGCACCGACGATGGCGCGCTGCTCGTGCGCATCGCCCGCGCGATCGAAGCGAACCATCCCGACGCGCACGTGATCGTGCTGCTCGTCGACGAGCGTCCCGAAGCCGTCGCGCACTTGCAGCGCTCGCTCGACGTCGAGGTCGTCGCGACGACGTTCGAGGAGCATCCCGACAACCACGTCACCACCGCGGAGCTCGTGTTCGAACGCGCGAAGCGGCTCGTCGAGCTGGGCCACGACGCGGTCGTGCTCCTCTCGTCGATGACGCGGCTGGTGCGCGCGTACGCCACGATCTCGCATCACAAAGGGAATGCGGCGCTGATGGACACGGCGCTGCTGCAGCGTCCCAAGCGCCTGTTCGGCGCGGCGCGCGCTGCCGAGGGCGGCGGCTCGCTCACGGTGCTGGCGACGGTCGGAACGGGCGCGTCCGCGCTCGACGCGCTCGTGCTCGAAGAGTTCTCGCCGTTGTCGAACGCGGAGGTCGTGCTCGCACGCGAGCTCGCCGAGGCGCGCGCGTACCCGCCGGTGGATCTCGTGCGCAGCGGCAACTTCTACGAAGAGCAGCTGCTCAGCGAGATCGCGCTGCACAAGGTCGGCGATCTGCGCCGCGCGCTCGCGGGCGTTCCACCCGTCGAAGCATCGCAGCGCATCTACGCCGCGCTCGCGCGCACGAAGACCAACGACGAGTTCGTCACCGCGTTCGACCTGAAGAAGGTCTAGGGCCCACCCGATCCTGCGGCTTCAGAAATACCTCGCGGCAGCCGGCGTCGCATCACGGCGCCGCGCGGAGGAGTTGATCGTCGCGGGACGCGTGCGCGTCGCGGGGCGCGTCGTGCGCGAGCTCGGAACGAGCGTCGACGACGATGCGCGCGTGGAAGTCGACGGGCGCATCGTCCGGCCGTCGGCGACGCGTTCGTACGTGGTGCTGCACAAACCGGTCGGCGTGATGACGACGATGCGCGATCCCGAAGGCCGCCGCACCGTCGCCGACGTCGTACGGCGGGCCGGGATCACCGCGCGCGTCGTGCCGGTCGGCCGGCTCGACTACGACACGAGCGGCGTGCTGCTGCTCACCGACGACGGCGAGACGGCGAACGTCCTCACCCACCCGCGCTTCGGCGTCGAGAAGACGTACCGCGCGACGCTGCGCGGGCGGCTCGAGCCTGCCGCGGTGGAGAAGATCTTGCGCGGCGTGCGGCTCGAAGAAGGCCGCGCCGCGCCGGCGCAGCTGCGGGTCGTCGCCGTGCGCCGCGACGTCTCGCTCGTCGACATCACGTTGCACGAAGGGCGAAACCGCCAGGTGCGCCGGATGTTCGAGGTCGTCGAGCATCCCGTCGTCGCACTGGTGCGGCTTCGCTTCGGACCGATCTCGCTGGGCGACCTCGCGCCCGGCGCGGTCCGCCCGGCAACCGACCGCGAGCTCACCGCGCTTCGCCGCATCTTCGCGGAAGCGAACGGCGCTGCGGCGTCGCCCGGCGACGACGCGAGCCGCGCATGATCGTGCGGGGCATCCGCGGGGCGACCACCGTGGCCCGCGACGAACCGGCGCTGATCCTCGACGCGACGGAACATCTCTTGCAGGCGATCGTCGAGCGCAACGGGTTCGTCGCGGACGACGTCGCCTCGGCGCTGTTCACGGTCACGCCGGACCTCGTCTCGGAGTTCCCCGCGGCGGCGGCCCGGCGGATGGGCTGGACGCTCGTGCCGCTGTTGAATTTCACCGAAATCGGGGTACCCGGACGTTTGGAGCGCTGCATCCGCGTCCTCATCCACATCAACACGGAGCTGCGCCCCGACGAGATCCAGCACGTCTACCTCGAAGGAGCCACGGGGCTCCGCCCCGACCTCTCGGGTCGTCAGTAAATCGGCAGTTCGGTGAGCGGCTACCCGGGCAGGTAAAGGGCCGAGCAGGACCGAGACGACCGAAACGCGCACGCGTCGCCCCGCGTTGTTCTCGTACCAAATCCGTTCGCGAGGTATCATGGCTGACCGCACCCCCCGGCTGCTCGCCGCGCTCGCGTTTTCGGCGCTCGCCGTCGCATCGGCGCCGCTGATCGCCTACGCGCAGACCGGGACCTATTACACGCCGCCCAAGCTCCTCAAGCAAGGGACGGCCACGTCGCCGATTGTGGGGACCGGCGCCGTCACGGTGCAGGTCTTCGTTCGCAAGAACGGCTCGATCGGCGCCGTGAAGGTCCAGAAGTCGACCAACCACGGCGACGATGCCGCCGCCACCGAGATCGCGAAGAGCTCGACCTACAGACCCGGCGTGCGCGACGCGAAGCCGATCGACGCGTTCTACACGATGGCGCTGAAGTTCAACGGCACGTCGGTCGTCAACGACACCGGTACGTCGTCGAACCAGCTTCTTCAGGCGAACGCCCTCATCCGCGCCAACAAGTTCGCCGACGCGAAGACGGAGATCCAGTCGTATCTCACGTCACATCCGAACGACCAGCACGCGCAGGCGCTGCTCGGCGTCGCCGACGCGTACACCAACGACGCCGCCGGTGCGGCCGCGGCGTTCGACGCCGCGGGGACGATCCCGGAACAGTTCAAGATCGTCGCCGCGAAGGCGTATTCCGACGCCGCGGTCGACGCGCTCAAGGCAAAGAACAACGACCGTGCGATCGCGCTCTCGGACAAGGCGCTGGCGCTGCAGCAGAACGTCAACACGCTGTTCATTCGAGGAACGGCATACGGCAACGCGCAGAAGTACCCGCAGGCGATCGCCGACCTGGAAAAAGCGAAGGCGCAAGCCACCGCGGGCAACGCCGATGCGGCGACCATCAACGCGATCGATGCGTCGCTGGCCACCTCGTACGTCTTCGGCGGCCAGGCCGACAAAGGGATCGCGCTCGCACGCGAGATCAAGCGCCGTGATCCGTCCAACACGCGCGTCGACGACACCCTCGCCTCGTATTACAACCAGCAGGCGGTTGCGGCCGTCAAGGCCGGCAAGACGGAAGAGGCGGTCGCGGACCTCGAGAACGCCGCGAAGATCGTGCCGTCGCGGGGCGCGGTCTTATACGTGCAGGCGGCGAACGTGCTTGCGCAAGGCGACAAGCCGGACTGGAAGCGGGTCAAGGCCGAGGTCGACAAGGCCCTGGCAATCGACCCCAACGACGCCCGCGCGAACTACGTTGCGGCGATCGCGCTCGCGAACCAGGGCGACAACAAGGGCGCGATTCCGCTCCTGCAAAAGGCCAAGGCGAACGCGGGTTCGGACACCGATCTCAACGCCCAGATCGACACCGCACTCAAGAAGCTGAGCCCGGCCAAGCCGTGAGGCAAGCAGTAGGAATGGCCGGCGGGACCGCCAACACAGGAGCCCGCCCGCGCCCCGGGCGACGTCCCGCCGCGTTTCGCCTTGCCGGTCCCCGCCGGACGTCCTCATCACCCTGGAAGACTCGGAGGCTTTACTAGAGCTCGTGGACGCAATCACCGGATTTTTCGCAACGATCCAAAAGGGCGGCCCCGCGATGTGGATGCTGCTCGTTCTGTCGGTGGCGGCCGTCGCCATCGTCATCGAACGGCTGCTCTTCTTCGCTAGCCAGCACTCCGACTCGAAGGGTCTGCTGCGCACGATCGGCCAGCGCATCGCCGCGGACGATCTCCCCGGCGCAATCAAGATCTGCCGCTCGAACAAGGGCATGCTCCCGAAGATCCTGGAGTTCGGTCTCCAGCGCGGCGAGAAGAACCGCGCCGACATCACGGATGCGCTCTCCATCGCCCTGATGGAGAACCTCAACTCGCTGGAGCGCAACCTCGGCGTCATCGGCACCATCGCCGTCATCGCGCCGTTCGTCGGCCTGTTCGGGACCGTGCTCGGCATCATCCGCGCCTTCGAGGACATCGCCCTCAAGGGCAACTCGACCCCGGCCGTCGTCGCCGCGGGCGTCTCGGAAGCGCTGATCACCACGGCGGCCGGCCTGTTCGTCGCCGTCATCGCGGTCATCTTCTTCAATTACTTCAAGACGCGGATCAAGGCGTACAACCAGGAGATGATCGTGGCGGCCAACCAGCTCGCCGAGATGCTCCACTTCCACAACACCGGAACGCCGATCCCGACCGACCTCTATCAGCCCGGCGCAACCCCAGCGACGAAGTAGCGCGGGCTTGAACCTTAGGACCGAAGGGCTCGACTCATGAGCATGGTCTCCGCTCAGCAAGACCAAGAGGTGATGTCTGAGATCAACATCACGCCGTTCACCGACGTGCTGCTGGTCCTGCTCATCATCTTCATGATCCTCGCGGCGCTCGTCGCGCCGCCGGGGTTCGAGAAGCAGCTGCCCGACAAGAACGACAACACGCCGGTGCAGCAGCAGAAGAAGACCGACAGCATCGAAGTTCTCGTCAACGAGACCGGGAAGATCTTCGTCGACGGCAAGCCGTCGGACGACACCCACATCTACGCCGACATGGCGGACGTCAAGGCGCGCCGCGGCGACAAGCACGTGTCGCTCACCGCCGACATCAAGGCGCCGTACGGCGAGATCATCAAGATCCTGGACGCCGCGAAGATCGCAGGTCTCAACGACGTCGGCTTCGTCACCTCGTAGTCGAGAGAGAAGGAACCCAACTTCGTGGCCGTCTCCACCGGACAAGGCGAAGAAGAAGTGATGTCGACGATCAACATCACGCCCTTCACGGACGTGTTGCTGGTCTTGCTGATCATCTTCATCATCCTCGCCTCGGTCGTCAAAGAGCCGAAGCTCCCCGACGCCAAGAACACCGAGAAAGTGCACCAGTCGCAGATCGTCGTGCGGGTGAACGAGAAGAACGAGGTGCAGATCGGCTCGAACGTCGTCAACGAGATGCAGGCGAAGCAACAGTTCGCCGAGCTCGTGAAGTCGACGGGCAGCGGGCTCAAGACCGTCATCATCAAGGCGAACCCGAAGGCCAGCTTCGGGACGATCCTGCGCGTCATGGACGCGGCCAAGTCCGCGAACCTGACGACGTTCGGGCTGGCCAACCACGTCGAGGGCACGCCCGAAGGACAGTCGGGTTAAATGGCGACGAACAAAGCGCCGGTCCCGCCGGCGCCGCCTGCCGACCGGGCGAAGAACTTTCTGCTGTACGGCTTCGCGATCTCGATCGCGCTGCATCTCATCGGCGGGCCGTTCCTGAAGTTCCAGAACACGCAGACGTCCGAAGAAGCGCCGCAAAAAGTAACGGTGGTGCGCGTACCCACGCCGCCGCCGACGCCGCCGCCCACGCCAACGCCGCACCCGACGCTGCCGCCGACGCCGCCGCCCAAGCAGACGCCGCCGCCGCAGCAGACGCCCGCGCCGCAGCAGCCCAAGCTCAAGATCAACACGCTGAAAACCGAATCCAAGTCCAACTCCGGACCGTCGGAAAACGCGAACACGCACACGCAGGGCAACACGCAGGGCATCCCGCAGGGCCAAGGCACGGCCGCACCGTCGACGGCAGCTCCGGCCATCGCCGCGCCGGCGACCGCGGCGCCGACCCCGAGACCGACCCCCACCCCGCAAAGCTGCGCGCGTCCGAACGTCGCCGCGACCACGATCCATCCGGTCGAGCCCGACACGCCGCCGATGGCGCAGCAGCAAGGGATCCAGGGAACGGTCCAGGTGGTCGTGTCGCTCAACGAAAACAGCCGGGTCGTCGGAACCCGCATCCAGACGTCCCCGAGCGCGATCCTGAACAGCGCCGCGCTCTCGGCCGCACGCCAGTCGACGTTCCAAACCGAGATCCGCGACTGCAAACCGATCGCCGCCGACTACATCTTCAGCGTCGACTTCACGTCACAATAGACTTTTGCGCTCTTGACGAGCGCAAGTAGTCTGCGCGTCCTGATCATCTCGGCCGCCGGCCGGAGCGCTCGACTAAATCACGCCCAGGTCGCGGAGTTGGTACATCGTTTCGATGTAGCCGTGGAGTTGGGTCTCTTGCTCAGGCGTGCGGTCGGTGAACTCGATGCCGGTACGGTATTTGGCCAGCGCCGCATCGTAGCGGGACCAGCGCACCTCACCGGTGAGCTGCAGCGGCGGGCGCGGCTCGCCGCGTAACTCGAGTTCCAACCGCAGCCGCAGGCCCGCGGGCAGCTCCGTCTCTGCGAACATTGCCAGGCCGCCCAACCCGACGTCGTACGTCTCGGTACGCTCCGCGGCGAACTCATCGCCGATCGTGTACGCTACCAGCAGCGGTGCATCCGAGAGTCGCCGATGGGAGCGTGCGTCACTCACCTCGCCGCCTTCCGCGCGAGCGGGAAACCCTCCCCCGCGTGCGAAGCGACGGGCGTTGTGACGTTCGTGCAGGCGATGCTTCTTGCGGTGCTGCAGGGCGTCAGCGAGTTGTTCCCCGTCAGCAGCTTGGGCCACACGGTGCTCCTGCCCGCGCTGCTACGCTGGAACGTGGACGAGGGCTCGGAATCGTTCCTCGCATTCGTCGTCGTCCTGCACCTCGGTACGGCGCTGGCGCTCATCGTCTTCTACCGCCGCGACTGGATCGCGATCATCCGCGCGTTCATCGCAAGCGTCGTGCGCGGCCGCTTCTCCGACGACCGCGACGAGCGAACCGCCTGGCTCCTCGTAGCGGGAACGATCCCGGTCGGCGTACTGGGCGTACTCCTGGAATCATACGTCAAAAAACTGTTCGCATCCCCGATCCCGGTGTCACTCTTCTTATTCGCCAACGGCTTCATCATGCTGCTCGGCGAATGGCTACGCCGCCGCCAGCACGCCACGACGAATACCGCGAGCGACAAGCAGTATCGACGCCTCGACGAACTCACGCCACGCGACGGCGTCTTCGTCGGCTTCGCCCAGTCACTCGCACTCTTGCCGGGCATCTCGCGCTCGGGCTCCGCAATCGTCGCCGGCCTCGTCCGCGACCTACACCACGAAGACGCGGCGCGCTATTCGTTCTTGCTCGCAACACCGGTGATCCTAGCTGCGAGCCTACTCGAATTCCCGAAACTCTTCGCCCCGGACGCGCACGTCGTGCTCGTCCAAGCAGTGGTGGGCGGCATCCTGGCAGGCATCACCGCCTACGCATCGGTAGCATTCCTCACGCGCTACTTCCGCCACAACGATCTCTCGCCGTTCGCCTGGTACTGTATCGCAGCGGGTGCCGTCTCGTTCATCCTCTTCGCCACGAAAGTAATCGCATGAAACAGCTCGCGCTGATCCTCGCCGCCGTCTTCGTCATCATCGCAATCCTCTATTGGACGGGCCACTTCATCCCAGCCGGCGTCCACCTCAAACACGGCATCGTCAGCATCATCCTGGCCCTCTTATGCCTCGTCTGGTACCGCTTCCAAAGCGCCGAACAAACGCGCTAACACTACACGATCGTGGCGGGCGAAGGATCGTCGTGCAGTGCTGCGGCGGGGACGTTCCCTACGCCGCATCGTGCGGCTCCGGTCACTCGGTGCTCCGTTCGCTCCCGCCATCCTGGCTCCGCGAACTCCGCAACGCCCCGCCGCAGCACTGCACGACGATCCCCCGCCAAGAAAGATTCATTGCTCAGCAATCACCCTCCGCGTAGAGGCAACTCCACAACCCCCCATTTTATTTTTTGATTCGATAATAATCTTGCCTGGAGGCGGGGGCGCGACGTTGCTGTGCCGGGGCGTTGCGGAGTTCGCGGAGCCCGGAGGGCGGGAGCGAACGGAGCACCGAGCGACCAGAGCCGCAGGATGCGGCGGCGGGAGCGTCCCCGGCACAGCAACGTCGCGCCCCAGCCGAAGCCACCGCTACGTTCGCCCGATCACGTAGAGCTCGTCGTCGTTCGGAGTGACGATCTCGACGTTCGCCCGATGCGCACGAACGAGCCGCTCGAACCGCGCAGCTTCGCGCGTATTCGACTGCACGATCACATAACGCGCAGCGCTCGCCGCTTCGAGCACGTCGGCAATAGCGCGGTCGTAGCTCGCGTCATCGTTGGTGGAACTGCCGAACACCGTATCACGATAGAGCCGCTCGACGTTCAGATACGGATCGCCCTGCCACCAGGCTTCCCACATCCACACCCGCGCGTCGATCCGCTTCGCGCCACTGCGCCCGGGCGGCGCCAGATACACGGCCTCCGCTTTCGCGTTCGCAAGCGTCGTTGCGAAGTCAGCGCGCCGCACGGTGTTGCGTTTGCCGTTGTCGGCAACCCACCGCTCCGTCTCGCGGATGTACGTCCACGCGAGCTCGCTGGGCGCCACGTCGACCATCTCGTCCGGATGGCGCGCCTTGAGCAGCCAGTGACACAGCACGTGCCAGAGCCCGAGCACCGCAAGCCCGGTCTGCCCGTCGCTGCGCAGCGCGTGCACGTTGGCGTGCCAAACGCCGAGATACCGGCACTGCTCCTCGCTGAAGAACACGCCTTCCCACGCGCGGAACAAGTCGGTCGGATAGATGCGCCCGGGCAGCATCTCGACGACCTCGGCGACCTCGTTCTCCCGCAGGATCGTGAAGTCGTTGACGACGATCCCTTCGCCGGCGCGAACGAACCATTCGAGCAGGTCGCCGCCGTGCACGGCGATACCGTGTCGCTTGAGCACGTTGAGATGCGTCGGCAGGCCCATGAACGGATCGACGAGGCTGGCGATGTCGCGCTCGCGGCAGAGGTCGAGCAGCCGCGTCCCGGAGACGCGGCGCGTGCGCGCCGGAAGCTCGATCACGTGGCGGCGCTCAGCGTCGCGAGGTACACGCGTGTCACGTCGGGGTCGAACTGCGTGCCGGCCGCCGCTGGGAGCCGGCGCGGGACGTCGAGCGGGTCGAGCCCGTCGACGGCCAGCGCGAGCCCGAGCACGGCGGCGAGCCGGTTCGAGTCGCCCTCCTCGTACCACGCGGCGGAGGCCGCGAGATACGGCGCGTCGGGTTCGTAGCGCGGCACGGAGGCGGCGATCGCCGCGGCACGGCCGGCGACCGCGTCACGGCGGTCGCGCGCCAAGCGCGACAGCGGGTCGAAGTCGTCGTGCGCGATCACGTCGGCCGCGCGGCCGAGCGCGAGGAGACGGGCGAGCCGGACCGCGCGGCTCGGGTCGAGGTCGAGCCGGCCCGCGAGTGCGCCGGCGAGCGTCGCGAGCCGCTCGCTGCGGCCGGGACTGCGCGGGTCGCGCGCGTCGATGCGGGCTGCCAGCGCCGCAAGCGCCGGGTCTTCGTCGAGTTCGGCGACCGTCACGTCGAGAGGCTCGTCCCAGCTCGCCGCGTTCGCCGTGATGAACTCGCGGAACGCGCGCACGAGCTCGATCCGGAAGCGCCGGCCGCTTTCGGCCATGATCGTGAAGAGCGCCTCGTCGGGGCCGCGCGGCTCGTCCGAGTCTTCGATCGCCTCCAGGAAGGCGTGCACGATCCCTAGGGACGCGGCCTCGGCCGGGATGCCGTCCCAGCGCAGGCGGTCCGGGATGCCGGTGCCGTCGTCGTGCTCGCGGTGCCAGCGCACGATGTCCGCCGCCTGCGGCGGAAGGCCGGGCAGCGCCGAGATGATGCGGGCGCCGTGGAGCGGCGCGTCGGCCAGGGCGAACAGCCGGGCATGCGGGCTCGCGTCCGGGGTCAGGACGACGTCGACCAGGCCGGTCTCGGCGAGCGCGCCCGCGACCCAGGCGGCCGCGACGGCAGCCTCGTCGCCGCGGCGATGCGCGGCGAACCGCGCGGCGAGCGCGGCGCGGCGCCTGCCGAAACCCAGCCGCCGGCCCGCGAATGCATCGCCGACCGCGCTGTATAACCCGAGAGCGCCGTCAGGTACAACAGGAACCGTCATCCTCGCCGGACGACGTTCACCGCACCGTGCCGAAACCCTCACTCGCCACCTTGCCACGCGACGGGTTCGTCGGCGCGATCGGCAACACGCCGCTCATCGCGCTGCCGAAGCTCTCGGCCGCGATCGGCCGCACGATCCTCGGCAAGGCGGAGTTCCTGAACCCCGGCGGTTCGGTGAAGGACCGAGCGGCGCGCGGCATCATCGAAGACTTCGAGGCGCGCGATCTGCTCGCGCCCGGCGGCGTGGTCGTCGAAGGCACGGCGGGCAACACCGGGATCGGCCTCGCGCTGGTCGGCAACGCGCGCGGCTATCGCACGATCATCGTGATGCCGGACGATCAGGCTGCGGAGAAATACGCGCTGCTGCGCGCGTTCGGCGCCGATCTGCGCGTGGTCGAGGCCACCCCGTACACGAACGACGCGAACTACTACCACGAGGCGCGCCGCGTCGCCGAGTCCATCCCCGGCGCCGTGTGGGCGAACCAGTTCGAGAACACCGCCAACCGCGACGCGCACGAGGCCACGACCGGTCCGGAGATCATCGCGCAGACGGGCGGCTCGCTGGCAGCATTCGTTGCGGCGGCCGGGACGGGCGGGACGATCGCCGGCGTGGGGCGCGCGCTCAAGGCGTACGACCCGGCGATCCGCGTGGTGCTCGCCGACCCGTACGGCTCGGCACTCTACAGCTACGTGAAGACCGGCACGCTCGCCGTCGAAGGCGACTCGAATGCCGAAGGGATCGGCATCAAGCGTATCGTCGCGAACTTCAAGGACGCGCCGGTCGACGATGCGGTGCGCGTCGACGACCGCACGCTCACCGAGATGGCGCACTGGCTCGTGCGCGAGGAAGGGCTGTTCGTGGGCGGCTCCGCGGCGCTCAACGTCGCGGCCGCCGCGCGCTACGCCCGCACGCTTCCGGCCGGCAGCAGCGTCGTGACGGTGCTGTGCGACGGCGGCGACCGCTACCGCTCGCGCCTGTACGACGCCGCGTGGCTCCGCGAGAACGACGTGGTGCCGACAGCGAAGGATCTTGCGTTCCTATGACGATGTCCAAGCTCTCGCACGTGCGCGACGACGGCTCGCTCGTGATGGTCGACGTCGGTGCGAAGCCCGCGACCGCGCGAACGGCGCGCGCCGAGGCCCGCGTGCGCTTGAGCGCTGCGGCGGCCGGCGCACTGCGCGCCGCGACGCTGCCGAAGGGCGACGCGTTCGCGGCCGCGCAACTCGCCGGGATCATGGCGGCAAAGCGTACGGACGAGCTGATCCCGCTCGCACACCCGATCCCGCTCGGTGCCGTCGACGTGACCTTCGCGTGGGACGACGAAACGACGCTGCGCATCGCGACGCGCGCTACAACGGTCGGCCAGACGGGCGTGGAGATGGAAGCGATGGTCGCGGCGAGCGTCGCCGCGCTGACCATCTACGACATGTGCAAGGCGGTCGACAAGGGTATCGTCGTCGAGAGCGTACGGCTCGTCGAGAAGACGGGCGGCAAATCCGGCGACTGGCGGCTCGCGCCGTGATCGAGCGCGTCGTGCATCCGGTCTCGCTCATCATCCTGTCCGACCGCGCGCATTCGGGCGAGCGCCCCGACGCGTGCATCCCGGTGATGAAGGACGTCCTGCTCGGCAACCCGCTCGCCGTCGACGACGAGCGCGTGCTGCCCGACGATCCGGCGGCGCTGCAGGCAGCGCTGATCGAGCTGTGCGAGGGCCCGACGCGGCTGGTCCTCACGTCCGGCGGCACGGGCTTGGGCGAACGCGACCGCACGCCGCAGGCGACCGTCGCGGTGCTCGACTTCGAGGTCCCCGGCATCGCTGAGGCGATGCGCGCGGCGTCGATGCGGCACACGCGCGGCGCGATGCTCTCGCGGGCGGTCGCGGGCGTGCGCAACCGCTCCCTGATCGTCAACTTGCCGGGCAGCCCGAAGGCTGTCCGCGAGACGCTCGACGCGATCGCCGGAGCGCTTCCGCACGCGCTGGATCTGCTCGCCGGGGTCGCAACAGATCATCATCCCACGGGGTACCACGAAGGGTGACCTTCCAGTCGGCGCAGTCCTACTTGCTGGGACTCATCAACGAGAACGCGTCGCGGCGGATGCCCAACCGCCTCGACCGCATTCGCGCGTTCCTCGAAGCGCTCGACAACCCGCAGGACGCGTATCCGACGATCCACGTCGCGGGAACGAGCGGTAAGGGTTCGACGTCGACGATGATCGCCGCCGCGCTGCTAGCGTCCAGCAAGCGCACGGGGCTGCACACGAAGCCGCACCTCACGAGCGTGACCGAGCGCGCGCGCATCGACGGGATCGCGATCACTGAGGATGCGTTCGGCGACCTGATCGGCGAGATGCAGAGCGCGGTCGACCGCATCAGTTTCGAGCACGGCCGGCCGACGTACTACGAGACGCTGCTCGCGCTCGCGTTCTTGTGGTTCGCACGCTGCGAGGTGGACGTCGCGGTGATCGAAGCCGGCGTCGGCGGTACGCTCGACGGAACGAACGTGCTGCGCCCGCAAGTCGCCGTCATCACCAACGTCGCGCTCGACCACACGGACATCCTCGGCGACACGATCGCGGACATCGCGCGCGACAAGGCGGGCATCGCGAAATCCGGCATCCCGCTGGTGAGCTACGTGCGCGACGAGGGCGCACGCCGGATGATCGAGCGCGCATGCGCCGAAGCCGGCGCGCCGTTCGTCGCGGTCGCCGACACGGTCACGATCGAACCGCGGCGCGGCGAGCGCTACGGCCAGTCGTTCGCGCTGATCACGCCCGACGACCGTTACGAGATCTCGCTGCCGGTCCTCGGCGACTTTCAGCAAGAGAACGCGGCGACCGCCGTTCGCACGCTGGAGCAGCTCGCTCCCGGACTGCGGCCGTCGCGCGAGCAGATCGAAACGGGCCTCGCGCGCACGGTGATCCCGGGACGCATGGAGTTCTTCCCGTCGCATCCCGGCGTCGTCTTCGACATCGCACACAACCCCGACAAGGCCGCGCATCTCGCGCACGCGCTGGCGGAGACGTTCCCCGACCGCCGCTTTACGTTCGTGATGGCGATCGGCGAGTCGAAGGACGCCGCGCAGGTGATCCAGCCGTTTCTGGCGCTGCGCGGGTCGTTCACGTTCACGACGTTCTCCGTCGCCGGACGGAACGCGTCGCGCCCGCAGCGGCTCGCGTCGATCGCCAACGAGATGGGAGGCTGGGGGCGCGCGATCACCGACCCGGTCGAAGCGTTCTCGATCGCGCGCCGCAACGCCGAAGGCGACGACATCATCGTGGTCACCGGCTCGACGTTCGTGGTCGCCGAGCTGCGCGAATGGTGGATGGCGAACGTTCAATCCGGTTCGAATGTTTGAGAGCAGCGTGACCACGGCGCGCGGCGCGTTGCGCGTGCGCGGGCGCGCGCTGACGTGGGGCGTGCGGACATATCTGATGGGGATCGTCAACGTGTCACCGGACTCGTTTTCCGGCGATGGCGTGCAGGGACCGGATGCCGCGCGCGCGCGCGCGCTGGGCCAACTTGCGGACGGCGCGGATCTGGTCGACGTCGGCGCGGAGTCGACCCGGCCCGGTCATCGCCCGATCGATGCCGCGACCGAGCGCGCGCGCTTGCTGCCCGCGCTCGCTTCGCTGCGCGCGGCGGCGCCGGACGCGATCGTCTCCGTGGACACGTTCAAAGCCGCCGTGTTCCGCGACGCGCACGCCGCGGGCGGCGACGTGCTCAATTCGATCTGGGGCGCCTCGGACGAGCTGATCGCCGCGTGCGTCGAGACGAGCTCGCCGATCGTGGTGATGCACAACAAGCCGGTCGCCATGTACGAGCGCGACGTCGTCGACGAAGTGCTCGCGTGGCTCGACGCGGCTGCGGCGCGCTGCGTCGCCGCGGGCATCCCCGCCGAGCACGTGATCCTCGATCCCGGCATCGGGTTCGGCAAGCTGCCGGAACACAACCTCGCCGTGCTGCGCGCGCTCGACCGGCTCGTCGCGCTCGGCTTTCCGACGCTGCTCGGAACGTCGCGCAAGTCGACGATCGGCAAGCTCACCGGGCGCGGCGTCGACGAACGTGAGCTCGGGACGGCGGCCACGATCGCGCTGGCGATCCACGCCGGTATCGACGTCGTGCGCGTGCACGACGTTCCGGGACAGCGCGATGCGGTGCGCGTCGCCGACGCGATCGTGCGCGGTTGGCGGCCCGACGGCTGGACCGAACGCCTGCCGTGACCGGATAGCATGCCGGTCGCCGCGATCGGGATCGGCTCGAACAGCGACGATGCCGAAGCGAACGTTCGGCGCGCGTTCGAGCGCCTCGCCGAGACCGGCACCGTGCTCGCGCGCTCGTCGCTCTATCACACGGCGCCGTGGGGCGTCACCGCGCAAGCGCCGTTCGTCAACGCCGCCGCGCTCGTCGACACCGTGCTCGATCCGCACGCGCTGCTCGCGATGCTGCAGCGCATCGAGATCGAAGCGGGGCGCGTACGGACGTTTCGCTGGGGGCCGCGCGTGCTCGACCTCGACATCCTCGCCTACGACGACGCCCACGTTGCGGAGGCCGGGCTGACGATCCCGCACGCGCGGCTCCACGAGCGCGCCTTCGCGCTCGTTCCGCTCGCCGAGATCGACCCGCGCTATGCCGCGCTGCGCGACGGGCTCTCGCCCGGAGAGCGCGCCGGGGTCGTCGAACTGGGACCGCGATGAGAGGCCTCGCCGCCGCGTCGTGTACCCTCGCGCTCGTCGCCATGCCCGCGGCCGCCGGCGCCGACTTGTTCTCGTCGGTGTCGGCCGGCGTGCACGTCTCGACGATCGGGCACGGGATCACGCTGGAGAAGCCGCTGCTCTACGACTTCAGCGTTCGCGTTACGACGGGGACGCTCAGCGTCTCGGATCAGTCGACGTACGACACGACCTCGTACACGACGACGACGCGCTACAGCAACGTCGGTGTCATTGCGGATTATCGGCCGCACGGCGGGCGGTATCGCGTGAGCGGCGGGCTCGTGTTCGGTAACGACCGTATCGACAACGTCGCGCGTGAAGCGGCCGGGGCCATTCGCGTCGGGAACAGTCTCTATCCCGTGAGCGGGACGGGGGCCGTGAATGCGCGCGTGCGGTTCGACCGGCCTTCGCTGTATGCTGGGGTTGGGACCGGCACCGGACTCATTCGCGGGCTTGCGCTCGAGTTCGATGCTGGGGCGCTCGTTCGGAACGGCACCGCTACGGCCGTTGCTTCGGGGCCGCTGGCGGGTGATCCGGCGTTTCGGGCGGATCTTGCGCGGTTGCGTGGGGAGTTGCGCACGCACGTCGTCGTGCCTGTGCTTAGCGTTGGGCTTATCTATCGGCCGTAGGCGTTTGCGGTTGGGGCGCGGCGGTGGCGCGACGTCGCCGCGCGGGGGACGCTCCCTGCGCGCATCCTGCGCTCCGGTCGCTCGGCGCTCCGGCGCTCTCGGCCCTCCAGGCCTTCGCGCCTCCGCGACGCCCCCGCGCGGCGACGTCGCGCCACCGCCTTCGGCAAGATGGGTAGTTGCCACAAAAAATATAATTCGGGATCGTGGAGTTGCCCCTACGCGCTGGTTTTTACTTGCGGTCTTCCGATGCATTCGGTCTTCGTGCATCTGGGGTGTCTGCATCTCTTTAGCGTGCTCGACCGGCTTTGTCCCAATGATGATGAAATGACTTTTTTACGCGCGCACTCTACCCGCTTGCCACAACCTCTACATGCGCGCGGCGAGAACCGGTTCGTAGACGCGCTTTTTGATGAAGAGGTCGAGTAAGTCGCGGTCTATTTTTCCGCGGTCCGCGAATTCTCGGACGAGGATGTCCAGGGCGCGTTCTACCGGCATTGCCGGTTTGTAGGGGCGGTCGTTGGCCGTTAGGGCGTCGAAGACGTCGCTGATCGTCAGCATGCGGACTTGGGGTGGGATTTGTGCGCCCTTCAGGCCGCGGGGGTAACCGGTGCCGTCCAGGTGTTCGTGGTGGCCGTAGGCCATTTCCGGGACGTTTTGCCATGGGGTTTTCGACCATGGGATCTCGCGTAGGAAATAAAATGATTGGGTTACGTGCTGTTCCATCTTGCGGCGTTCTTCGTTCGAGAGCGAGCCGCGGGGGATGCGTAGGAACTCGAGTTCCGTGCGGTCGAGGAGTGGGCGTTCGCCGTCTAGGTCGCGGTAGGTCATGCGCGCTAGTGCGTCCAGGACGTTGCCCATTTCCATCGAGATGATGTGTGGTTCGTTGGCGTTTTCCACGTGCGAGAGGAGGGCGCGGAGCTCTTCGCGTTGGCGGTCGTCGGCCGTTTGTTCGATTGCGAGTAGGAAGCGCAGACGGATCGCGTCGATGCGGCCTTCCGGCAGTTTTTTTGCTTTGCCGAAGATGTATTCCGGGACCGCCACCTTGCCGAAGTCGTGGAGGAGCGAGGCGTAGCGCATCTCGCGGACTTGGTCGGCGTTGAAGTTCAGGTCGGCGAAGATGCCCGTTTGGACCGCGTTGACGGTTTCGGCTTGCAGGCACGTCAGCTCGGCGACGCGGGAGGAGTGGCCCTGGGTTGATTTGTCCCGGACTTCGATCGCTTTGACCGATGCGCGCACGAACTGTTCGAAGAGGTCTTGGATCGAGTCGAGGAGGGCTTTGTTTTCCAGCGCCACGCCCGCTTGTGACGCCAGCGAACGGAGCACGTGCTCGTCGCGCGAGCTGAACGGTTGTACGACCTCTTCGGTGTGTGCGGGGGAGGTCAGAACCAGATCGAAGTCCGGCTTGCGGTTGATCAGCATGATCACGCCGACGATCGCGTCCTCGTGATCGCGCATCGGTTCGGCGAGCACCGACATCGTGCGATAGCCGTTCGCTTTGTCGAAGCTGCGGTTCACGTGGTACTCCGCGTTTTCCGCGAGCGCGTAGGCGTCGTCGATGCGTACCGTTTCGCCGCTGAGCGCGACGTAGCCGGAGATCGACGTGCGGGAGAGCGGCAGCACGGCGCCGAGGTAGGCGCCGTAGTCGTTGGGGCCCGTTTGCGCGACCGCGAAGCGTAGGACACGCTCGCCGTTCTCGCCCTCTTCGAGCAGGTAGAGCGAGCCGGAGTCCGCTCGGGTCAGCTCGCGCGCGTTGCGGACGATCGTCTGCTGGAGCTTGGTCACGTCGCGTTCGGCCGACAGCGCGAGGCCGATCTGCAGAAGCCGCTCGCTCTCGCCGCGCGCGACCCGGACGTCTTCACGCGCCGTCAAGGCGGCGGCGGCATTGCGGACCGTCGCCACGAGCGCCGCGGCGTCGGGCGGGGCGACGAGCCAGCCGCCGACGTACGGGTTCGCCGCCAGCCACGTCGCGTCGGAGCCGCGGTCCGCCAGGACGACCGTGGTGGCCGCTTGTGCCCGCCCGATCAGCTCCAAGGCGTGTTCGACGGACTCGCGCGGCCCCAGGGACAGCAGCCGGGCCTCGTCGATCACGTAGACGACGGTCGCCGTGTCGCTGGCCGCGTAGGGGAAGCTGCCGCGGCAGTGCGCGATGCCGGCGCGGTCCAGCGCGTCGCAGGCCCCGCGGCCGAGGTCGAGGCCGTGCGGGGACACGAGGACGAACGCCGATTCCATGGCAATGGTGCCGGCCGTCAAACGCGCACCTCCTGGGTCCATCGTACCATGTATCGGCAGGACCTATTCCCTCCCCGTACTGCGCCCCGGGGGCGGCGCCGCCAAGCGTCGAACCGCACGCCCGATGACCGAAGACGTGATCGCCACGCGAGCCCGGGCGCTCGCCGGCGCGCTGACCGAGGCCGGCTTCGCCCGCCTGCGCGTCCGCGACGGCGACACGGAGATCGAGTTGCGCCGCGCTCCCCGCGCTGCCGGCAGCGCCGCGGTCGTCCCCGGGGCCCCGGGACCCGGGCCTGCGCCGGAGCCCGAGCCGGAGCATCCGGTCGAGCGCCGTGCGGACCTCATCGCCAGCGACGTCGTCGGCGTCCTTCGGCACGTGCGGCCCCCGATCGCCGAAGGCCAGGAGCTCGATGCGGACCGCGAGCTCGCGTCGGTCGAGACGCTCGGCATCCGCAACCCTGTCCGGTCGCGCGGCGGGGGCCGTATCGTCGCGGTCTTCGTGACCGAGGGCCAGCCGGTCGAGTACGGCCAACCGCTCTTCGCAATCGAGCGCTGATGTTCCGTAAAGTCTTGATTGCCAATCGCGGTGAGATCGCGCTTCGTATCAATCGCGCCTGCCACGAGTTGGGGGTTGCGACCGTAGCGATTTTTTCCGATGCCGATCGGTTGTCGCTCCACGTGCGCCATGCCGATGAGGCGTTCTGCGTCGGGCCCGGGCCCGTGATGCGGTCCTATCTCAACATTCCGAACATCATCTCGGCGGCGCTCATCAGCGGCTGCAACGCCATTCATCCCGGGTACGGCTTTCTCGCCGAGAACGCGCGGTTCGCCGAGATCGCCGCCGATCACGGGCTGACGTTCATCGGCCCTAAGCCAGACGTGATCAACGCGATGGGCGACAAGGCGACGGCGAAGCGTCTGATGCATGAAGCCGGCGTGCCGACGACGCCGGGCAGCGGCATCGTCGCGAACGTCGACGAGGCGCGCGTGGTGTGCGAGCAGATCGGTTATCCCGTGCTGCTCAAGGCGACCGCCGGCGGCGGCGGAAAGGGCATGCGCGCGGTCACGAAAGTGGACGAGCTGCCGACCGCGTTCGCGACGGCGCAAGCCGAGGCGGAAGCATCGTTCAAAGACGGGCGCATGTACGTCGAGAAGCTGATCGTCAACCCGCGCCACATCGAGGTGCAGGTGCTCGCGGACGAGCACGGCGACGTCGTGCACCTCGGTGAGCGCGACTGCTCGGTGCAGAAACCCTCGCACCAAAAACTCATCGAGGAAGCACCCGCGCCCGTGCTCGACGTCGCGATCCGCGACCGGCTCCACGACGTGGCGACGACGGCGACGCGCGCGGTCGGCTACACCAACGCCGGCACGCTGGAGTTCCTCGTGCACGGCGACGACGTGTACTTCATGGAGATGAACACGCGCATTCAGGTGGAGCACCCGGTCACCGAGCTCATCTACGGCGTCGACTTGGTCAAGGAACAGATCCGCATCGCGGCGGGCGAGCACCTCGGTTTCTCGCAAGACGACCTCCATCCGCACGGGCACGCGATCGAGGTGCGCGTCAACGCCGAGGATCCGGAGAACAACTTCGCGCCGGCCGCCGGGACGCTGACGGCGGTCGTGTTTCCCGGCGGCCCAGGCATCCGCGTGGATACGCACGTGTACAGCGGCGCGATGATGCCGCCGTTTTACGACTCGATGATGGCGAAGATCATCGCCGTGGGGCGCACCCGCGAGTCCGCGATCCTGCGCATGGAACGCGCGCTCGGCGAGACGCGTATCGAAGGCGTGAAGACGACGGTCGACTTCTGCCGCGAGCTGCTCGGCGACCCGGAGTTCCGCGCCGGCGGAATCGGCGTCGGCTGGCTGCCGGCGTTCTTGGACCGGAGAGCCGCGGCCGTTTAGCATGCCTTCAACGTCGCGGCGGCATGGGCGCGAGATCGCGCTGCAGGCGCTCTACGGGACCGAGGTCGGGAAGCGTCCGGCGAGCGATATCCTCACCGAATTGCTCGCGCGCGACCAGTCGTCGGACGGGCGCGCGTTCGTGCGCGATCTCGTCATGGGCACACTGGAGAACGAAGCGGAGTCCGACACGGTCATCGCGCCGCGGCTGGAGGGCTGGACGCTCGACCGGCTGCCGACGATCGACCGCATCATCTTGCGCATGAGCGTGTTCGAGCTGCGGCACCGCGCCGAGACCGATCCCGCCGTTGTGATCAACGAAGCGGTCGAGCTCGCGAAGAAGTTCTCCACCGAAGACTCCGGCCGCTACGTCAACGGCGTACTCGGCCGCATCTTGGACACGGCGGCGTCATGAGTCGCGCGCTTCCTCGGCCGCGCACCGCCGCGCGGCGGCAGCCGGTCAAGCGCCGCGGCGGTCCTTGGCGAATCGTCGGCCGGATCGTCAAGACGCTCGCCGTGCTCGTGCTCTTCGCGGTGCTGCTGTTCGTCGGCATCGTCGCGGGGATCGTCGCGTCGTACTCGCGCAACCTGCCCGACATCAACCGCATGGCGGATTATCAACCGTCGCGGGCGACGCGCGTGTTCGCGCGCAACGGCGTGCAGCTCGCGAACCTCTACCGCGAGAACCGCACGTGGGTGTCGATCGACAAGGTTCCCGTGCAGGTACGCGACGCTTTCATCGCCACCGAGGACAGGCACTTCTACCAGCATCACGGCGTCGATTTCGTCGGAATCACGCGCGCCGCGCTGGCCGATTACCGCCACCAGGAGCTTCAGGGCGGCTCGACGATCACGCAGCAGCTCGCGCGCGGCCTGTTCCTGTCGAACGAGCGCTCGTACTCGCGTAAGATCCAAGAAGCGCTGCTCGCGATGGAGATCGAGCGCTACTACACCAAGGACGAGATCCTCGAGCGCTACCTCAACCTGATCTACTTCGGCTCCGGCGCGTACGGCATCGAAGCGGCTGCGCACACGTACTTCGGCACCGACGTCGGCAAGCTCACGCTCGCGCAGACGGCGATTCTCGCGGGCCTACCGGCGGCGCCTTCGGACTACTCGCCGTACGTCAGCCTCCCGCACGCCAAGCTGCGCCAGCACCACGTGCTCACGCGCATGGTCGAGGGCGGCTACCTCACGCGCGCGCAGGCCGATCATGCGGCCAAAGCCCCGCTGCGCCTCATCGGCGAGCGGCCACAGGGTTTGCAGTCGTATCGGTATCCGTACTTCACGACGTACGTCACGCATCTGATCGAAGAGCAGTTCGGGACGCAGGCCACGTTCGAAGGCGGTTTGCAGGTCTACACGACGCTCGATCCCGCCATGCAGGAGATCGCGCAGGACGCGGTCACGTGGGGCGTGGGCCGCGCGGTCGCCGAAGGGATCGGCGCGCATCAAGGCGCGCTCGTCGCGATCAAGCCGTCAACCGGCGAGATCCTCGCGATGGTCGGCGGCGCGACGCCGTTCTCGCTGACGAACCAGTTCAACCGCGCATGGCAGTCGCGCCGCCAGCCGGGATCGTCGTTCAAGGCGTACGTCTATACCGCGGAGATCGACACCGGTCATCCACCGACGACGATCGTCCAAGACACGCCGGTGAGCTACCCGATGGGCGACGGCACGCGCTGGGCGCCCATGGACGACGACATGCGGTTCCTCGGCGCGATCACGCTGCGCTACGCGCTCGCGCAATCGCGCAACGTCGTCGCGGTCAAGCTGGCGCAAGACATCGGCATCGAGCGCATCGTGGAGTACGCGCACCGCATGGGCGTCACGGCGCCGCTCGATCCGACGCTCTCGCTCGCGCTCGGTTCGTCGGGCGTGTCGCCGCTCGATCAAGCCGCCGGCTTCGCGACGCTCGCGAACCAGGGCGTGCACATCCCGCCGACGCCGATCAAGCTCGTGCGCGACTCGCTCGGCAACCCGGTGCTCGACAACACGTATCCGCAGCAGAACGAAGTGGTCAGCGCGGGCGTCGCGTACGTGACGACGTCGATGCTGCAATCCGTCATAAAAGAAGGCACCGGCTATCCGAACGCCGAGATCGGCCGGCCCGCCGCCGGCAAGACCGGGACGACGACGAGCTTCCGCGACGCGTGGTTCGTCGGCTACACGCCCGACCTCGTCGCCGCGGTGTGGATCGGCAACGACAACTACTCGCGCATGAACGAGTCGTACGGCGGCAACATCCCCGCCCGCATCTGGGCGCGCTTCATGCGCAAAGCGCTCGAGAAGACGAAACCGCACGACTTCGTCATGCCGATCGGCGAGGTGCACAAGCTCAAGCTGTGCGGCAGCGGCAAGGACGAGGTGTTCGTCGCCGGCACGGAGCCCGTGCACACGTGCGGCGTGCCCGACGATCCGTCGACGACGCCGGCGACGGGCCGCCGGCACCGCCACGCGGCGGCGCCGCTCGCACCCGCCGGCCACGTCGCCGCGGCGCCGCGCGTGCCGCCGACGATCGTCCCGCTGACGCCCCCGCCGGACACCGCGCCGCCGTGACGAGCATATCGTGACGACTGAAGGTGCATTCGCCGGTGTGCGAATGGTAACGGTGAGCTACCTTTCAGACTATCTGCACCGGAAGCTCGATCGGGATAAGAATCTCCAGCGGGTTGGGGTCGAGGGCGAAGTCACAAAGCCGACAACGAGCGCCTCCGGTCACGTTTACTTTAACCTCACAGAAGGCAAGACAAACCTTAGTTGCGTTGCGTTCGCGAGCACTGCCGCTCACCTTCCGAAAATCGAGCATGGCGCGACGGTACTTGTGTATGGCCGCGTCGGCACATATTCCGATAGAAGTACCTATCAACTTACCGTTCAACACCTGGAACTTGCTGGTATCGGCAGGCTTTACCAGGAACTTGAACGCCGACGCAAAGCCTTCGAACTGGAAGGACTCTTTAGATCAGACCGAAAGCGTCGGCTTCCATTATATCCATTCCGCGTCGCACTAGTGGGCTCACGGGGAGCTGATGGGACGCGCGATTTCTTGACGGAAGCTGCAACGCGAGCCCCTCAAGTTCAGATCGAGTTCTTCCACACGCCCGTGCAAGGTGACGTAGCACTGCAAATTGTAGGGGCATTGAAACGGGCTTACGCATCGGACCCGGATGCAGTCGTACTCGTGCGCGGCGGCGGATCGTTCCACGATCTCTTTGTATTCAATGACGAGCAGATCGTGCGTACGATCGCGGGGGCAGTTGTTCCGACAGTCACTGCTATCGGCCACGAGACGAACACATCGTTGGCCGATTTAGCGGCTGACCGCCAGGCCATGACACCGACGGCCGCCGCGCAAGTATTACTTCCTGCCCGAGCAGACCTAGTACGCGATCTACAGCAGGTTGGCGAGCTAGTACGCAACGGCTTACGAAGACAGATCGGCCTAAGGCGAATGAACCTTGACCGTGTCGAATACCGTTCACCGCTGGCTGATCAGTCGCGTGTCCTTGCCGCTCCGCGGCAGCGACTGGACACTGCAGATGAGCTGCTACGAAGAGCAGCAACTGAAAGCGTCCGCCGACGCCGGCTGCGCCTTTTTAGGGCGGAGCGAAGCATCTCGGTAGGCGAAATGTTCGTCGCCCTCGCTCGCCGGCGTCAAAATCTCGATACCACGTCGAGAACATTGGAGCGTGGCATCATGGTGCGTACGGCGAATCGCCGCAGCAAAATAGTTGGGCTTGAACGTCGATTGTTGTCGCGGTCGCCAGCAGCCCATCTTGCGCTTCGCAGGGGAAGACTTCTCGCTGCCTCTCGTCAGCTTGAGCTCGGCTCTGCTCTTGTTATCTCCTTACGCCGAAATACAGTCGAGGCACTGTCTCCGAACGTGACGCGATTGTCGAAGGCAGTCCTCACTAAGAAGCAGCAGCAGCTTGGTCAGGTTGGAGTAGTGCACCGCAATCTCGCCAATACTATCATACCAGTACGCCTTGGCGAATTGCACGCTCTCAACGAGGAACTTGATCGCGCTTCACCGAGGATTCGGATCGCGGCGCTGCGACTTCAGATCCTCGACGATAAGCGCCGCCTTAAGCGTGCCGCCAAGGTCATCGTCGAGCGGAGAGGCGAGCGGCTGCGATTGAGCGAGGCAAAGCTAAATGGCAACAATCCGGAGCGATTACTGCAACGTGGATACGCTATTGTGCAAACAACCGATGGTAATGTATTGCGTGAGGCGAATCGCGTCGCACCTGGGAGTCAGATCCGAGTTCGACTCTCAAGTGGTCAACTTACCGCGCGCGTCGAAAGGACCGAGGGGTGATGGAATCTAGCAAGTCGCTCAATTTTGAGAACTCTTTGACGCGGCTTCAAGAAATCGTTCAGCAACTCGAGAGCGACGAAGTGGAATTGGAAAAGTCGGTCGCCCTATATAAAGAGGGTCGCGCTCTCGTCGCACATTGCGAAGGTCTCCTCGGTAAGGCCGAAGAGGCGCTTCGTGAGGCCAGCGGAGCGGTCGAGAAGCTGCCGACCGGTCAAGCCGATGATGGTCCACTCGACGAAGAAGAAATTCCATTCTGACGTGCGGCGGCTGGATACCGTCGTCGTTGAGATCACCGCGCTCACGCGCTCGCAGGCGCGTGCGCTGATCCTCGCGGGGAAAGTTCGGGTCGACGACGAGCCTTCGACGAAGCCCGGAACGCACGTGCCCGAAAGCGCTCGCGTCACCGTGGAGGAGCCGCCGCGCTACGTCAGCCGCGGCGGCGACAAGCTCGCGGGCGCGCTGAGCGCCTTCGCGCTGGACGTCGCCGGGCTCGACGTGCTCGACGTCGGCGCGTCCACCGGCGGCTTCACCGACGCATTGCTGCAGCACGGGGCGAAGCACGTCACCGCGCTGGACGTCGGGCGCGGGCAGATCGCCTGGAAGCTGCGCAGCGAGCCGCGCGTCACCGTGATCGAGCGAACCAACTTCCGCACGCTGCCCGACGACGCGTTTGCGGACGGCTTCGACCTCGTCGTGATCGACACGTCGTTCATCGCGCTGCGCACCATCGTCGCGCGTGCCGTCGGGTACGTGCGCTCGAACGGTTCGATCGTCGCGCTGGTGAAGCCGCAGTTCGAAGCGGGCCGCGAGCGGATCGGCGGCGGCGGCGTCGTGCGCGACCCGGCGGTGCACGCGGCGATCTTGCGCGAGGTGCGCGACGCGGTCCGTGACGCCGGCGTGCGCGTCGTCGCCGCGACCGTTTCGCCGCTGCGCGGCCCGGCCGGTAACGTCGAGTTCTTCTACGAGCTCCGCCGCAACGGCGACGAAGTGGACGACGCTCGCCTCGACGCGCTCGTGACGGAGGCGCACGCGTCGTGAAGGGCGTGATGCTCTACGTCAACGCAGAGCGGCCACATGCGTCGGAAACCGCGCGCGAAGTGGCGCGGATCGCGCGCGAGCACGGTCTGCGCGTCGGGCTGTGCGACGGCGATGCCGACGCGCTGGGGTTCGTGTCGACGTGTACGCTGGAAGACGCCGACCTGCTGCTGACCGTCGGCGGCGACGGGACGTTGTTGCGCGCGGCGCGGCTCGCGCACCCGCTGAAGCTGCCGATCCTCGGCGTCAACACCGGGCGGCTCGGCTTTCTGACCGAGGTGGAGTCGAACAAGGCCGGCTTCGCGGCGCTCGCGCGCGTGTTCGACGGCGACGTGCAGATCGACGAGCGCGTCGCGCTGCACGCGATGGTGGCAGGCTCGGACGAATTCCATTTCGCGCTCAACGAGGTCGTCGTGCGGCGCGTCGCGCAGGCGCGTCTCGCCCCGTTCGGGCTCAGCCTCGACGGCGAGATGATCGCGCACCTCCCGTCGGACGGCGTGATCGTCGCGACGCCGACGGGTTCGACCGCGTATTTCTTGAGCACGGGCGGCCCCATCATCCATCCGTCCGTCGATGCGCTCGGCGTCGCGGGCTTGATGCCGCACACGCTCTTCGCGCGGCCGCTGATCGTCCCGACCGATGCGACGATCGAGATCACGTGCGACGGCGAGCTGACGCGCGCGAACCTCGAGACCGACGGCGTCGTCGCCGCCGACCTGAACGCCGGCGACCGGGTGATCGTGCACCGCGCCGTGGAGCCGGTCCGGTTCGCGCGCGTGCGCGCCGGCGCGTTCTTCGCGCGGCTGGAAGAGAAGCTCCAATGGGGTGTACCGATCAAGAAATGAAGATTGGTGGCGCGTCACGATGAGTCTGCTCCGTTTGACGGTCGAGAACGTCGGGCTCATCGCGCGCGCCGAGCTCGACTTCGCCGCGGGGCTCACCGTCGTCACGGGCGAGACCGGGTCCGGAAAGACCATGCTGCTGGGCGGATTGGAGCTCGCGCTCGGCGGGCGCGCAGACAGCGACACCGTGCGCGGCGGCGCGGAACGCGCGCGGGCGACGCTCGAGATTGCGCCGGATGCGGCGCTGCGCGCGCGGCTCGCGGATGCGGGCTTCGCGCTCGCGGACGACGACGATCTGATCGTCCAGCGCGAGGTGCTCGCGTCGGGGCGTTCGCAGGGCCGCATCAACGGCGTCCCCGCGAGCGCGAGCCAGCTGCGCGATCTCGCCGGAGCACAGGTCGACCTGGTTTCGCAGCACGAGGCGCAGCGGCTCCTCGCGCCGGCGTACGCGCTCGATCTTCTCGATCGTTCCGGCGGCGCGGACGCGCTCGCGCTGCGCGACGACGTCTACCGCTTGCACGATGAGCTGCGCGCCGCGCGCGAGCGCGTCGCCGTGTTGCGCGACGAGGACGGCCGCAAGCTGGCGCGCGCGGAGTTCGCGCGGTTCGCGCTCGGCGAGATCGAAACGGCGGCGCTCGAAGATGACGAGGAGGACGAGCGCCTGCGCGCGCGCCGCGACCTGTTGACGAACGCGGAGCGCATCCTCGCGTCGCTCGCGACCGCGAGCGCGGCGCTCGAAGAGGACGCCGCGGCCGTCGACGCGCTCGGCGCCGCGGAGACCGCGCTGCTTGGCCTCGTGCGTTACGGCGAGCGTTTCGTGGAGCTGGCGGGGGCGGCCGCCGCGCTGCAGTCGGACGCGAACGAGCTGGCGGCACGGATCGCACGCGAGCGCGACACGATCGAGCTGGATCCGGCGGAACTGGAGTCCGTCGGCGCGCGGCTCGATGCGCTCGACACGCTCAAGAAGAAGTACGGCGGTTCGCTCGCCGCGGTGCAAGCGCAGCGCGACGCGTTCGCGGGCGAGATCGCCGACGTCGACGACCGCGACGCACGCGTTGCCGCGGCGCAGCGCGAGGCCGATGCGCTCGAACGCGCGCTGCGCGAACGCGCTTCCGCGCTGAGCGCGCGGCGTGCCCAGGCCGCAGCTGCGCTCGAGCACGACGTCCGCGCTGAGCTGCGCGCGCTCGCGATGCCGGCGGCCTGCCTGCGGATCGCGCTGGAACCGCTCGACGCGATCGGCCCCCACGGTGCGGAGCGCGCCGAGCTGCGCTTCACCGCGAATCCGGGCGAGCCCGAGCGCGCGCTCGCGCGCGTCGCGTCCGGCGGCGAGCTGTCGCGCGTGCTGCTCGCGCTCGTCGTCGTGCTCGCCGACCGCCGCGAACGGACCGCGCTCGTGTTCGACGAGATCGACGCCGGAATCGGCGGCGCCACGGCGTCGGCGGTCGGCACGCGCCTCGCCCGGTTGGCCCGCGACGCGCAGGTCGTGTGCGTGACGCACCTCGCGCAGATCGCGTCGTACGGCGACGCGCACGTCGCCTTGCGCAAGCGCGTCCACGGCGACGAGACGACCATCGCGGCCGTCGCGCTCGACGGGGACGCCCGGCGCGCCGAGATCGCGCGCATGCTCTCGGGCGACGAGCGCGGTGTCGCGCTCGAGCACGCCGCGGAGCTCATGACGTCGGCGCGAGCGAAGCGGCCGGTCCGCCGCTAGCTCCGATTTTGCGTGACGGTGAGCACTTTTGCTCACCTCCTGAGCCAGCCCACCTTAGGAACCGATGAGGCTTGGCGAAATGCCAGGTTTCTCCCAACGCGCGCGCGGTAGAATCGGCCCATGCGGACGGTGCTGCTCGCAGCGCTCCTCGTCCTGGCCCCCTATGCGGCAGCCGCCGACGAGGCGCCGTCGGTCCCGGCTGTGCTCGCGGAGCTCGCGGCGTCGCCCGAGCAGCCCGGGGAGTACAAGGCGTCGGTCGCGCTCCACGTGCGCCTGCGCGTGTTCCCGTTCATCCGCATGACGCTGCACGGGGACTCCTGGTACAAGCGCCCGGGCCTCTACCGCTTCGTGTTCCGGGGCGTCCCGCTGATCGCGCGCGCGTTCTCCGACATGAAGTACGACCTGGGCGACCCGGCGCATTGGCCCGACCGGTACGAGATCGCGTTCGCGCCGCAGTCGACGGCCGCCGCGCCGGTGCTGCGGCTCACGCCCAAGAGCGCGGTGATGGTGAAGCAGCTCGACGTCGCGCTCGATCCGGCCCACGGCCGGATCCTCAAGGCGGTCTGGTCGCGCGGCGACGGCGGCACGATCACGCTGGTGCAGACGTATACGCCCGTCTCCGGGCACGCGTACGTCGCCCAGCAGTCCGCGACGATCAACCTCCCGCGCATGAAGGCGGAGCTCGTCGCCGACTACTCCGACTTCGCCGCGGCAGAAGCATCGGTCGGCACCGCGCCGTAATAGTCGGGCGATGCCCGCCCGCCACTTCGCCAGCGACAACAACGCCGGCGTTCATCCCGACGTCCTCGCCGCGCTCGCCGCGGCGAACGACGGCCACGCCACCGCCTACGGCGACGACGAGATCACGCACCGCGCCGAGGCGGCGTTCCGCGCGCTCCTCGGCGACGACGCCCGCGTGTTCTTCGCGTTCAACGGCACCGGCGCGAACGTCGTCGCGCTCGCGTCGGCACTGCGGCCCTATCACGCGGTCATCTGCCCCGCGGGCGCGCACCTCGCGGTCGACGAGTGCGCCGCCTACGAGCGCTTCGGCGCGGGCAAGCTCATCGACGTTCCGGTGCGCGACGGCAAGCTGACCCCGGACGACGTCGAGCGCAACATCCGCGGCGTCGGCGACCAGCACCACGTCCAGCCCGGCGCGATCTCCATTTCGCAGTCCACCGAGACCGGGACGGTCTACTCGGTGGACGAGCTGCGTGCGCTCGGCGCCGTCGCGCGCAAGCACGGCCTGCTCTTTCACCTCGACGGCGCGCGGATCGCCAACGCCGTCGCGTCGCTGGGCGTCGACGTTCGCACGATGCTCGTCGATACGGGCGTCGACGTGTGCACGTTCGGCGGCACGAAGAACGGCATGATGTTCGGGGAGGCGATCGTGTTCCCGAAGGGGCATCCGGCGGCCGCCGCGCTGCCGTTCACGCGCAAGCAGGGGATGCAGCTCGCATCGAAGATGCGCTTCGTCGCGGCGCAGTTCGAAGCGCTGCTGCGTGACGGGCTGTGGCTGCGCAACGCGTCGCACGCGAACGCGATGGCGCGCCTGCTCGCCGCGCGGCTGCGCGATCTCGACGACGTCATCCAGCTAGCGTACCCCGTGCAGGCCAACGGCGTGTTCCCGATCCTGCCGCCGCACGCGATCGAACCGCTGCAGCGCGAGCGGCGGTTCTACATGTGGGACGCCGACACGAACGTCGCGCGCTGGATGACCAGCTGGGACACGACGGAAGAAGACGTCCACGACTTCGCCGATGCGATCTGGCGTATCGCCCCGCCGCAAAAAGCACGCGCGTAGCGGCCGCGCGGACGGCGTCGTCAGTGCGCCGGCAGGCGGTGGATCTTGAGGACGTTCGTGCCGCCCGCGCCCACGGGCATGCCGCTGGTGATCGCGATCGTCTCGCCCGGCGCCGCGTGGCCTTCCGCGACCACGCGCGCTTCGGCGATCTCGATCAGCGTCTCGATGTAGCGGTACGTCTGAACTACGGACGACTCCACGCCCCACACCACGGCCATGCGCGACGCGACCTCCTCGAGCGGCGTGAGCGCGACGATCTTTGCGCTTGGGCGGAACGAGCTGATGTGCCGGGCGGTGTTGCCCGTGGTCGTGCCCGTCACGATGAGCCGTAAACCGAGCCCGTCGGCGGAGCGCACCGCGGCCTCGGCGATCGACATGCCGATGTCCTCGTCCGTCTCGATGCTGCCGCCTTCGCTCGTGCGCCGCCGGCGGATCTCTTTGAACGGATACTTCGCCTCCACCGTCATCGCGATCGTCGCCATCACGCGCACCGCTTCGAGCGGATAGGCGCCCCGTGCAGTCTCACCGGACAGCATCACCGCATCGGTGCCGTCCAGGATCGCGTTCGCGACGTCGGTCGCCTCGGCGCGCGTCGGGCGCGGCGAGGAGATCATCGACTCCAGCATTTGGGTCGCGGTGATCACCGGCTTGGACACGCGGTTCGCGCGCTGGATGAGATCTTTCTGCGTCAGCGGCACTTGTTCGAGCGGGATCTCGATGCCGAGGTCGCCGCGCGCCACCATGATCCCGTCGGCGACGGTGAGGATGTCGTCGATGTGATCGAGCGCTTCGTGCTTCTCGATCTTCGCGATGACGGGGATCGTCGCGCCGGCTTCGCCGATGTGCGACTTCACGCGCCAGACGTCTTGCGCCGTGCGCACGAACGACACCGCGACCCAGTCGACGCCTTGCGCGATGCCGAAATCGAGGTGCTCGAGGTCGCGGTCGGTCACGGCGTCGAGCTCCAGCGTGCCGTCGGGATAGTTGATGCCCTGCTTCTCGCGCAGCTCGCCGCCCGTTTCGACGACGGTCTGCACGCGCGTGCCGTCGGTCGCCGTCACGCGCAGCGCGATCGCGCCGTCGGCCAAGTAGATGCACTTGCCGACCTCGACGTCGCGCGCGAGCCCGGCGTACGAAACGCCGACGTGCTGCTCGTCGCCGAGGACCTGCTCCGTCGTCAGGGTGAACGGGGCGCCGTCTTTCAAGCGGACCGATGCGATCCCGCCGGCGAACGCGCCGGTGCGCACCTTGGGGCCCGGCAGATCCTGCAGCACCGCGACGTGCACACCCAGCTCGCGCGCGATGCGCCGCACGTCGGCGATGATCGCACCGTGCTCGTCATGCGTGCCGTGCGAGAAGTTCAGTCGCACTACGTTGACGCCGGCGAGGAACAGCGAGCGCAGCATCGCGGGTTCGCGCGATGCAGGTCCGACGGTCGCGACGATCTTCGTACGTTTGGGCGGCGGCTGCACGGCGCGCGCGTTCCGCGACGTGTCCGCCGGTCCTGCATCTCGTTTGTGCGCCGGCGCAGCATGGTGTAGGACGAAGTGTAGGAAAGAGACGCTCGCATGCATGGCGCGCGATCGCCGCTCGAGGCCCATATCGAACGCCCGTCGCGGCGTCGTGATGCGATCGCGCTCGGCGGTTCGCTCGTTCTTCATGCGCTCGCCTTGCTGTTGCTGCTGATCCAGACCGGATCGGCCGGCGGCGCGCCGGGCGAGCCGGACGTGACCGCCGACGTCATCGTCGAAGAGTCCGCGCGCTCCGCGGCGCCGCCGCCGACGCCCGTCCCGACCCAGCCGCCGCTGCCGACGCAGGCTCCCGTCCCGCCGCCGGTCCCGCCGCGCCCGGTGCCCCGGCGCCACATCGTCCTGCCGACGCCGCCGCCGCCCCGGCATCGCGAGCTGGCGCGCAACCGGCCGTCCGCGCCGCCGCAGCCGACCGCGCCGCCGTCGCGTCCGCCGACGATTCCGCCGACCGTGCCGCCGACCAGCGTGCCGACGGTCGAGCCCAGCGCGGTGGTCGCCGTCGTCACCGAGGCGCCCACGGCTCCGCCGACGCTCCGCCCCACGGTCCCACCCACGGTGACGCCCACGGTGCCCCCGACCCGGCGGCCGACCGCTCCGCCGACCACGGCGCCTACGGCGCCGCCCACGGCGGCTCCGACCGCGGTGCCCACGACCGTGCCGACCGCGCGCCCGACCGTCGCAGCGACGGCCGCGCCGACCACCGCGCCGACCGCGCGGCCCAGCACCGCGGCGACCTCCGCGCCAACTGCGCGCCCGACGTCCGCCGCCACGACGGCGCCCGTCATCGCGGCGGTCACGTCCGCGCCGAGCGCCGCACCCGGGACGCCGCGCCCGGTTGCGACCGCCGCGGCCGTGGGCTCACCGCGGCCCGCCGGGACCACCGCCCCGCGCGCGGCCGGGACCGCCGCGCCCCGCGCCGCGGCGTCGTCCGGACCCGCGGCGGGCGCGACCGGCGCGCCTGCGGCGCCCGGGCCGGCCGGACCGAGAACGAACGCCGCGCCGGGGACGAGGCCGGGAGCCGGGGCGAGCGCCGCCCCCGTTTCGCGGCCGGAGAAAACCGTACCGGGTTCCTCGAGCGGTCCGGCGCCGGCGCCGAGCGCGTCGCCGTCCTCGGCGAACGACTCGCTCAACGCCCGTCTCCGCGCGCTGCTGCCGCATGGGCCGGTCGTGCCGGGCCACTACACGCCAGGCCTGGACCCCAACGCCGCCGTCTCGGCCTACGAGGCCGCGCTGGCGCCGCCGGCCGAGGTGCTCGCGGCGACGTTCGGCCTGATCCGCGTCACCCGCACGACGTACACGGCCGACTCCGTCGCGTACGTGTTCGAGCGCAAGAAGGACCTGTTCGGGCGCGAGGTGTGCCGCGCGTTCCGCGTGACCGACCACCCGAAGCCGCCGCCGCCGACGCCTGTCCCGAACCTCATCGGCGGATTCAGCCGGCCTTACATCCCCGACCGCCCGCCGGATCTGAAGCCGGTCGTCGAGTACGTCGACGTCTCGTGCAACGACCACCGGATGGAGCGCTTCCCACCGGGCACCCTCACGACGCCGGTCCCGCGCCACCCGTAAGGCCGGCCGCAGCCGGGCGGCCTAGGGCCGCGCGGTTGCGAGAAACGGGCCGCTGTCGTATGATGGCGGACGGACGTAGACGCTGGGAGCGTGGGCAAAGCCCGCGCTTCTTTGTTGAAAGAGGGGAAGGAGGTCGCGGTTGGAGCCGTACGGCGAGAAGACGCAGTTCGCCAATGCTTTCGAGCAGGTTGTCGATGCGCTTCCTCATCAGCCCGAGTTCCGTGACGTCGAGATTATCGGCACCAGCGTTCAGCGGCACCGGCAAACGAGCGCTCTGCACGTCACCCTCGACCGCGAGGGCGGTGTCGACATCGCGACGTGCGAGCGTATCGCCGCGCGGATCAATGCCGCGCTCGACGCGTTCCCCGATCCCTACACGCTCGAGATCGAGTCCGCGGGGCTGAACCGCCCGCTCACCAAGCCGTCGGACTACGACCGCTTCGCCGGACGCGACGTCAAGATCGTCACCACGCTCGCGATCGAGCGCGCCAAGACGCATCGTGGCAAGCTCGACGGCGTCCGCGGCACCAACGTGATCCTCGCCCGCGACAAGGGCGAGCTTCTGATACCACTCGCCGTCGTCAAGTCGGCCAACCTGGAGTACGACGTACGCGCGGATCTCCAGCGCGCGAAACAACGAGAGAAGAACCGATGAACGCAGAGATGATCGCGGCGCTCCGCGAGATCGAGAACGAACGCAACATCAGCTTCGAGTCCCTGCTCGAAGCGCTGGAAGCGGCGCTGATCTCCGCCTACAAGCGCAACTTCGGCGGCGAGGCGAACGCGATCGTGACGATCGACCGCCAGACCGGCGACTATCAAGTCTATCACCGCCGCACCGTCGTGAACGACGACGAGGTGACCGATCCGAAGCTGGAGGTCGCGAAATCGCAAGCCGGCGCGCGCTACGAGCCCGGCGACTTTTACGACGAGGTCGTGACGCCGCGTGACTTCGGGCGCATCGCCGCGCAGACGGCCAAGCAGGTGATCGTGCAGCGCATCCGCGAGGCCGAGCGCGACACCGTCTACAACACGTACTCCGCCAAGCTGCACGACATCGTGCTCGGCACCGTGCAGCGCTACGAGCAGCGCAACATGTTCGTGCTGCTCGACGACCGCAAGACCGAAGCGCTGCTCCCGTTCTCCGAACAGGTCGCGCGCGAGAACTACCGCATCAACGACCGCATCCGCGCGTACGTGCTCGACGTGCGCAAGACGAACAAGGGTCCGCTGGTCGTGCTGTCGCGCGCGGCCGAAGGTCTCGTGCAGCGGCTCATCGAGTTTCAGGTACCCGAGATCCAGGACGACATCGTGGAGATCATGGCGATCGCTCGCGAGCCCGGTGCGCGCACGAAGGTGGCGGTCACGTCGAAGCGGCCCGAGATCGACGCCGTCGGCGCGTGCCTCGGGCCTAAGTCGTCGCGCATTGCCAACGTCTCCGACGAGCTGCGCGGCGAGAAGATCGACGTCATCCGCTGGGCCGCCGACCTCTCGGCGTTCATCGCCAACGCGCTCGCGCCGGCCAAGGTGCTGGGCGTCGAGCTGTACGAGGACGAAGGGATCGCGCTGGTCATCGTCCCCGACCATCAGCTCTCGCTGGCGATCGGGCGCGAGGGCCAGAACGTCCGGCTCGCGGCGCGGTTGACGGGCTGGCGGATGGACATCACCAGCGACTCGGAGGCCGCCGAGGCCCGTGAGCGGTACCAGGCCGAGCGCGAGGCGCGCGCCGCGCAGCCCGGCGTCGAGGAGGGCGAGGTCGCCGTAGACGAGGCCGTTGCCGTCGAGGGCGAAGAGCCCGATGAGGCGGCCGCGATCGACCAAGACGAGCTGCTGCGCCGGCTCGAGGAGTTCAAGCGGGAGATGTTCACGAACGAATGATTCCGCAACGTACGTGCGTCGGCTGCCGGACGGTGCTCCCGCAGACGGCGCTCCGGCGCTTCATCCTCCGCGACGGGTGCTGGCTTGCCGACGAGAGCAAGCGGCAGGACGGGCGCGGCGCGTACCTCTGCTCCCGCGAGTGCGCGCAACGTGTGGCGAAGAACAAGCGTTATCCGGGGTTTAGTAGCGAAGCTCTGCTACAATGGTGACTGCCCGGCGAACGGCGCCGGAACACTCCGGATCTCGGAGCTCAAACAGAATGACTTAACGGGCGGTGGCGCCTCCGGGCGCCATATCTTTGAAGGACTGCATGGCAACCGGTAAACCCAGAATTTTCGAGCTCGCGAAAGAGCTCGGCATGTCGTCGAAGGACCTGCTCGGCCTGTTCGGCCGGCTCGGACTCGAGGCGAAGAACCAACTCAGCGTCGTCGAGCCGAAGGTCGCCGACCTTCTCCGCGCACAGCTCAAGGGCGCCAAAGCCGCCACGAAGGCTGCGCCTGCGCCCGCTTCCGCGGCGGTCGCGACCGCTGAGCCGCCCGCCGCCGTCGTCGCGGCGCGTTCGAGCGCGCCCGGAACCTCCGCAGCCGAGCCGGTCGCGCCTGCCCCGCCGGCCGCCGTCGTGCCGCCAGCCGCGGCCGCGGCGTCGAACGGTGCCGCTACCGCGCCGCCGCCCGCGCCTGCCGAGGCGAGAGCACCGCAACCCGCCGCGCCCGTCGCAACCGAACCTGCAGCCCCGGACGTGCCGCCGGCCGTTGCGGCCGCGCCGCCCGACGCCGAGCCTCAAGCCGAACCCGCCCCGGTTCCGCAGCTCCGGCGGGTCACGGGCGCGCCCACCGCGCGCTCGCGTCCCGCCGCACCGGCCGAACGGCCTGCGGCCCCGGCACCGCAGCCTCCCGCCGACGCCGCGGCGCGTCCGGGCGTCGCGCCACGCCCCGGCCAGCCCGGGCCGATGCCGCCGCGCCGGCCGGTCGCGCCGACCGAAGCGGTCCCGCAGCTCACCCCCGTACCGTCAGGCCAGGCCTCGATCCGTCCGCCGCGCGCGCCGCAGCGTCCGATGACCCCGCCGAACGGCACCGGACAGGTTCCCGGCCGGCCCGGCGTCGCGCCGCGCCCCGGACAAGGCGGCCCCGGCCAGTACCAGCAGCCGCGCCCCGGCGTCACCGGTCCGCCCGGCCCGTCCGCGGCAGCCGGCGGACCGGTCGCGCCCGGCGCACCGGCCGGACGGCGTCCTGCCGGCAACGGCGCGTTCCGTGCGATCCCCGGCGCAACGGCCAGTCCGCGCCCGTTCGGCGGTCCCCGCCCCGGCGCGCCCGCCGGCAACGGCCCCGTCTCGCCCGGCGGCGGCCCCATGCCGTCCTCCGGCGGCGGCGGCGGTCGCCCCGGCGGCGGTCGCGGCCGTTCGACGCGCGAGCAGCTCGAAGCGAAAAAAGCTCGCGATGCGGAGATGCGGCTCGAAAAGCAGCGCCGCCGCAGCGGCGGTGCGTACGTCGACCGCGTCGAGGATCCCACCAAGAAGCTGGAGTCGATCGAGATTCCGGACGTGCTCACGGTGCAAGAGCTCGCCACCTCGATGATCGTCGGCGCGGCCGACGTCATCAAAGAGCTCTTCCGCATGGGCACGATGGCGACGATCAACCAGAACATCTCGTCGGATCAGGCGATTGCGGTCGCGCGCAAGTTCGGCTTCAACGCGATCGTGAAAGAAGCCGGCGAAGAAGTCGTCGTCGAGCAAGAGGAAGACAAGCCGGAGATGCTGCAGACGCGGCCGCCGGTCGTCACGGTGCTCGGCCACGTCGACCACGGCAAGACGTCGCTGCTCGACCGGATCCGTTCCGCGACCGTCGCCGCCGGTGAAGCCGGCGGGATCACGCAGAAGATCGGCGCGTACACCGTCGAGCAGAACGGCCGCGCGATCACGTTCATCGACACGCCCGGCCACGAAGCGTTCACGGCGATGCGCGCGCGCGGCGCGAAAGTCACCGACGTCGCGATCCTCGTGGTCGCCGCGGACGACGGCGTGATGCCGCAGACGCGCGAAGCGATCTCGCACATCAAAGCCGCGGGCGTGCCGATCGTCGTCGCCATCAACAAGATGGACAAAGAAGACGCGCAGCCCGACCGCGTCAAGCAGCAGCTCACCGACGAAGGCCTCCAACCGGTCGAATGGGGCGGCACGATCGAGATGGTGCCGGTCTCCGCACGCCGCGGCGACAACATCGACAAATTGCTCGAGACGGTGCTGCTCGAAGCCGACCTCAAGGAGCTCAAAGCCAACCCGCATCGCCGCGCGAGCGGTGTCGTCATCGAATCGGCGCTCGACCGCGGTCGCGGTCCCGTGGCGACGGTGCTCGTGCAGACCGGAACCCTGCGTGTCGGCGACGTCGTCGTCGTCGGCCCGACGTTCGGCAAAGTGCGCGCGCTTCTCGACGACAAGGGCAAACAAACCAAAAAGGCCGGGCCGTCGATCCCGGTCGAGATCATGGGACTCAACGACGTCCCGTCGGCCGGCGACACGATGATGGTCGTCTCCGACGAGAAGTCGGCGCGTGAAGCCGCCGCGAAACGTTCGACCAAACGTCGCGACGTGCGCATGGCCTCGTCGACCGGCGGTGCGAAGGTGTCGCTCGAGACGTTCATGATGATGCCGGCCAACGGCGGTCAGAAGACGCTCAACCTCATCCTCAAAGCCGACGGCCAGGGCTCGGTCGAAGCGCTGCGCGGCCGCGTGGAATCGCTCTCGAACGCCGAGGTCGACGTGCGCGCGATCCTCGCCGGCGTCGGCGGGATCACGGAGAACGACGTGAACCTCGCGTCGGCATCCGGTGCGGTGCTGATCGGCTTCAACATCCGTCCGGACGAGTCGGTCAAGCGGCTCGCCGAGTCGGAGCAGGTCGACCTGCGGTTCTACCAGGTCATCTACGACGTGGAGAACGACCTCAAGAAGGCCATGGTCGGCATGCTCGCGCCGAAATTCCGCGAGATCGTGCTCGGACGGGCCGAGGTTCGCGAGATCTTCAAGGTGTCCAAAGTGGGCTCGATCGCCGGGTGCTACGTGCAGTCCGGCAAGATCACGCGCAACTCCAAAGTCCGCGTGCTGCGAGATTCCGCCGTCGTGTTCGATGGCGAGATCGAGTCGCTGCGGCGGTTCAAGGACGACGTCAAGGAAGTTGCCGAGAACTTCGAGTGCGGTATTCAGGTAGCGCGCTTTGCGGATCTCAAGCAAGGGGACGTCATCGAGGCCTGGACGTCGGAGCTCGTGGCTCCGGAGCTTCAGCCCGCGTAGTGGACGGGATCGTGGCGGGCGTCCGGGGCGGCTACGTTGCCTCGCCGGGGACGCCCGCGATTTTCCATCCCTGGAAAATCGCTACTCGCACAAATTTCGCTCCCGCCATCCTGGCTTCGCGAAATTCTGTGACGCCCCGGCGAGGCAACGTAGCCGCCCCGGACGCTGCGGAAGATTTGCTCGGGCAATTCCACGATCGCGCCCTCTGCAATGAATGCGTACATCTTGCCAGGCGTGGCGGGGCGTACGTTTTCGTGGCGGGGGCTCGCAGAAATTCGCGGAGCCAGGATGGCGAGAGCGGATTTTGCGGCAGTAGCGTTTTTCCAGGGATGGAAAAACGCGGGCGTCCCCGCCACGGAAACGTACGCCCCGCCGCGCCCACCCCGATGTCCCAATGAAGCAGCAGAGACAAGCCCGAATCGATCACGAGATCCAGCGGGCGCTGGCAAAGATCATTAGCGAGGATCTCAAGGACCCGCGGCTCGGCTTCGTGACCGTGGTGCGCTGTGAGATCACACAGGATATGAAGTTCTGCAAGGTGTTCGTCTCGATCATCGGGGATCGGCACGTTGCGCGGCAGTCGATGGATGCGCTCGAGTCGGCTTCGCGGTATCTGCGCGGTGAGCTCGGGCATGCGATCGACTTGCGGTATACGCCCGAGTTGACGTTCGTCGAGGACCGGACCACCGAGCGGGCCATCGCGCTGCACAAGACGTTGGAGAAGGCGAAGGTCGTCGATGAGTAGCTCGGGTTCGGTTGGCGTTGCGGCGGCGGTGTTGCCGCAGTCGAATACGACCGAGGAGGTCGTTGCCGAGCTGCGGCGGCGGTCGTCGTTCGTGTTCGTTTCGCATGTGAAGCCGGATGGCGATACGCTCGGGGCCGGGCTTGCGCTCGGGCTTGCGCTCAAAGCGATCGGGAAGCGCGTCGGGTACTTTCAGCAGGATCCCGTGCCGCGGAACTTGCGGTTTCTGCCCGATTCCCAGTTTGTGACGCGTGACGTGCCTGCCGATTTGCCGGTGGATACGCTCTGGGTGTTTTGCGACATGAGCGACTTCTCGCGAGCCGGGGAGTTCTTGCCGGCGATCGCGCGTGAGAACATGCTCGACGTCGATCACCATCTCGGGAATTCGCATTTCGGCGCGTTCAATTACGTCATCTCCACCGAGGCTTCGACCGGGACGTGCGTGCTGCGGTTGTTGCGGGCGCTCGATGCTACGATCACGCCCGAGATTGCGACGTGTATCCTCACGACGATCATGACGGATACCGGAGCGTTCATGCATACGAACACGACGGCTGCCGTGCTGCGTATGTCGGCCGAGATGGTGGAGCTCGGGGCCGACAAGCCGCTCATCACCGAAGAGATTTTTGCCAACAAGCGGTTTGCTGCGACGAAGCTGCTGGGGATGGCGCTCGAGCGGGCCGTGCTCGAGGACGACGGGCGCTACTGCTGGACGTACGTCGACGAGGAGATGCTGCGGGTGTGCGGCGCCGACGGTGAGGATACCGAAGAGATCGTGCAGCATCTGCGCGCGGTCGAAGGGGTCGAGGCCGCGGCGTTGTTCAAGGCGTATGAAGGTGCGGTTCGGGTGAGCCTGCGGTCGAGCGGGAAGATCAACGTGCAGGCTGCCGCGGCTTCGCTCAACGGCGGCGGGCATTTCATGGCGTCGGGGCTGACGTTCGAGGGCGATCTACGCGCGGCCGTCGAGGGCGTGCACGCGGCGCTCCGCGCCCAAGGTTTGTAGAACCGGGCGTCGTGCTCGGTTTCGTCAATCTGTTCAAGCCGGCGGGACCTTCGTCGACGCAGTTCGGTGCGCGTTTGCGCGGCATCTATCGCGATCCCGGCGTGAAGTTGGCGATCGGACATCTCGGGACGCTCGATCCGCAGGCGGCCGGGGTACTGCCGGTCGCGCTGGGGAAGGCGACGCGGTTGCTGCCGCTGATTCTGGATCGGCGTAAGGCGTACGTGTGCACGCTCGTGCTCGGGCGCGCGACGGCGACCGGGGACGCGACCGGGGAGACCGTTGCGCAGGGCGACGTTCCGGTTGACTTCGACGAACGGCTTGCGGCGGCGATACCCGCGTTCGTCGGGGCCGTGTCGCAAATTCCGCCGATGTACAGCGCGCTGCAAAGCGGCGGGCAGCGGTTGTACGATCTCGCGCGCGCCGGGAAGACCGTGGAGCGGGCGGCGCGCACGATCACCGTGTATGCGCTGCACGTGCTCGGGCGTGAAGCGAACGTCGTGCGCTTGCGCATCGCGTGCAGCGAGGGTACGTACGTACGCACGCTGTGCGAGGATCTTGCGGTCGCGTGCGGGACCGTCGGGCACATGGGCGCGTTGTTGCGCGAGGCGTCGGGGCCGTTCGTGCTTTCCGAAAGCCGCACGCTCGACGACGTCGCGCGCGATCCCGATGGCGCGCTCGTGCCGCCGGAGCGGGTCATCCCCATTCCGACGGTTGTTTTGGACGGGCGCGGGGCGACCGATTTTCGCGCCGGGCGCATGGTGCCGCTCGCGCAGCCGCCCGCGGACAAGCACGTGTTCGTACGCGATTCGGCGCGCGCGCTCGTCGGCGTCGGCGAGACGGTCGGGACGCTGCTCGCGCCGCGCAAGGTGTTCCTGTGAAGATTCATCATGCGCTTCCCGAGCGGGCGCCGGACCGGGCGTTCGTCGTTGCGGTCGGGTTCTTCGACGGGTTTCATCGCGGGCACCGGGCGATCGTGCGCGAGGCGTTGCGTGAACGGCGTCCCCGCGAGCGCAGTGCCGTGCTCACGTTCCGGGATCATCCGACGGCGTTCTTGCGGCCCGGTCACGAGCCGCCGATGATCGCGACGCTCGAGGAGCGCGTGAACGCGTTCGCGCGCGCGGGGATCGACGAGGCGTTCGTGCTGCCGTTCGATGCGTCCGTAGCGTCGCTGGGGCCCGCGCAGTTTCTCGACGAGACGCTGATCGCGCGGCTGAGCGCGCGGGCGATGGTGGTCGGTGCGAACTTTCGCTTCGGCCACAAGCGCGCGGGCGACGTCGCGTTCGCGCACGCGCATCTCGCGGAGCGCGGCCGCACGATCGTCGCCGTACCCAACACGCTCGACGCCGGGGAGCGCGTGTCGTCGACGCGCATCCGCGCCGCGATTGCCGCCGGCGAGCTCGACGTCGCGGACCGGTTGCTGGGGGCGCCGTATTCCGTGCGCGGCACGGTCGCGTTCGGCGCGGGGCGCGGGCACGATCTCGGCTATCCGACGGCAAACGTCGCCGTCGCGCCGAACAAGCTGCTGCCGCCCGACGGCGTGTACCGCATCACCGGCCGGCACGACGGGCGCGACTACATCGGGCTCGTCTCGATCGGGACGAACCCGACGTTCGACGGCACGGTGCGCACCGTCGAGGCGTGGTTGCTGGACTTCAACGGGGCGCTCTACGGCGAAGAGCTGGCGCTGCGCGACTTCCGCTTCCTGCGCGCGCAGCGCCGCTTCGACTCCGTGGACGAGCTCATCGCGCAGATGCGCGACGATGCGTCAGAGGTTCGTTTCCCGACCGTTGTTTAGCGGGCTGCGGACCGCGTCGGGCGCGAACTGCACGCCGAACACGAACTGCGACGACACGGCGCGGCAGTTCTGGAGCGCCGCGGTGAACCGCGAGTCGCGTGCCGCGAGGCGGGCCGCTCCCGTCAGCGCGGGCGACGACGACGACAGGACGTCGTCGCCGACGACTTGACCGCGGTCGTCGAGAACGAGGCGCATCTGCACGGCACCTTGCTGCGGGGCGCCGGACGGGCTGCGCGGCACGACGGCATGAGCGGTCGTGGCCGCCGCGTTCGGATTGGTGCAGCTTGCCGAAGCAACCTCACGCGCGCGCGTGCAGCGATCGTCGGACAACGTCGCGCTTCCGCTCCGCACGGTCCGGCGCATCCCGCCGGGCTCGACGCTGTAGCTGAAGCTCAGCGGTCTCACGACGCTCGAGACTTGTTCGCCGAAGCGCGAGGCCGGAGCGCGCCATCCGCCGGCGCCGCCCGTGGCGGCTTCTTCCGACGTCGGGACCGCGCGGGCGACGGACTCTTGCCCGGTGAAGCGCATCGCTGACGCGTCTGCCGACGAGGCCGATGCGATGCCTTCGGGCGTTTCGGCCGCCAGGCTGTGGTCCGAGCGTTCCACGATGCGTTCGAACGTGGGGCCGGTGTCGGCACCGTCTTGCCGTCCGTACACGGTGCGCAAGACGCTGGCGGTGGCGACGGCCGCGCCGCCGGTCGCCGGGGTGTCCACGCTGGATCTCGCGCCGCCGACGGCGCGGGTACCCGCCGTGGTGGGGGCGCTGGTCATCTGCGAGCCGCCGCCGTCGATGACGACGTACGAACGCTCGGTGACCGAGCCGTTGGAGGCCGTGCAGCGCCAATGGCCCGCGATCGACGAGACGGCATCGGAAGGCGTGCCGCCGATCGTAGCCGCGCCCGACGTCGCCGGGCCGACCGAGGACAGCACCAATGGGGCAAGGGCAAAGATACGAAGCAGCGTACGCATAGCTGGGATGATACGCTGAGCGGGCGGCGCTTCCCGCTGATTTCGATTACTTTTGTCTCAGGGTAGCAATCGACCCTGCGGACGCTTGCTTTCGGGTGACTGCAACGGGGTTCGCGCGGCTCGCGTTACAACGGGCGTGCGTATCCCGATCGTCCTCGCCGTTGCCGCACTCACGCTCGTCCCGGCTGCTGCGCTCGCCATTCCGCAGGTGGGCAAGGCGCCGCCCGCGTTCTCACTGCCGTCACCCGGCGGCAAGCCCGTTGCGCTCGACGGCTTGCGCGGCAAGCCGCTCTACGTGAACTTCTTTGCGTCGTGGTGCGGGCCGTGCAATGCCGAAGCGCCCGCGATCGGAAAGCTGCGCGCACAGTATGCGAAGCGCGGATTGCAGGTGCTCGGAATCGACGAGCTCGACCCGCCCGGCGCGGCGCAAGCATTTCAGCGCAAGTACGCCAACCCGTACGGGCTCGTCGCGATCGACGACGACGGCGCGGTCGGCAAGAAGTACGGCACGATCGGCATGCCCGTGCACGTGTTCATCGACCGGCACGGTGTCGTGAAGACGTTTCGCGTCGGCGAGATGAGCGCGGCCGAGATCGAGACCGCGATCAAGGACGCGCTGAAGTAAGGCTTTACCGCTGACCGTTGAGCTGCTGCTGGGCGGCGGCGCAGAGGTCGACGGCGGCGCGCGCTTCGACGCGCACGTCCTGATAACGTCCCGCTTTCACGTCGCGCTCGGCGGCGGCCAGACGCTGCGACGCGGCGGTGGTGTTCGGCGAGTTGCGCGACTGGCACGCCGTCAACGCGCCGCGCGCCTGGGCGACGAACGCGTTCGCGTCGAGCGCCGCGACGCTCGCGCCCGCGATCGGGAAGGGCTGCGTCTGCAGATAGCTGGTTTGCGGGATCGTCGATTGCAGCACGGTGATGGTCGTCTGCGGCAGCCGGTTCGCTTCGATCAGCGCCTGGATCGCGGCGGACCGCGCGCCGTTGACGTCGCCCGCGTTGTAGCGCTGGATCGCGACCGACGTGTTGAGCGACGCGGATTGTGCGGCGCCCGGATTGACCGATGCGGCGCGCGCCGTCGCCAGCATCGCGTCGAGGATCAGGTTCGCCGTCGGCTTGCCCGGCGGCGGCCCGGGCGGCACGGTCTGCGCGAACGCTGCTGCGGTCGTTGCGCCGGCGAGCGCGAGCGCGAGCAGAAGCCGTTTCATGCGGCTGCCTCCACGGTGATCGCGCGTCCGTCGAAGTCGACGCGCGCGGTGTTGCCGCTCGCGAGGCGGCCGCGCAGGATCGCTTCGGAGAGCGGCGTCGTGACGTGGCGCGCGATCGCGCGCGCTACGTAGCGCGCACCGCTGCCTTGCGACGACGATTCGCGGGCGAGAAACCGGCGCGCGGTCTCGGAAAGGTCGAGCCGCATCGCGTGCGCGCCCAGCCGGTCGGCGAGCAGCGCGACCTGCAGCACGACGATCTTCTCGATCGCAGGCGCGCCGAGGTCGGCGAACACGACGATCTCGTCGATGCGGTCGATCAGCTCGGGACGCAGCGTCGCTTCGAGCTCGTCGCGCTCGGTGTTCGACGTCAGCACGACGATCGCGTGGCGAAAGTCGATGGTGCGGCCTTTCGCGTCGGTGACGCGGCCATCGTCGAGGATCTGCAGCAGGATCGCCGCGACGTCGGCGTGCGCCTTCTCGATCTCGTCGAACAGCACGACGGAGTAGGGGCGGCGCCGCACCGGCTCGGTGAGCTGGCCGGCTTCCTCGTGACCTTGGTATCCCGGAGGCGCGCCGAGCAGCCGTGAGACCGTGTGCGATTCCGTGTACTCGGAGAGGTCGAGCCGCACGAGCGCGTCGTCGGTACCGAACAACGCGTGCGCGAGCGCGCGCGCAAGCTCGGTCTTGCCCACGCCGCTGGGGCCGACGAACAAGAAGCCGCCGACGGGTTTGCGCGGATCTTTCAAGCCGGCGCGCGCGCGGCGGATCGCTTCGGAGACGACGCGCACCGCTTCGTCTTGGCCGACGACCCGCGTCGTGAGCTGCGCCTCGAGCGCGAGCAGGCCGGCCCGCTGCGCGTCGGTGATCGTGCCTTGGGGGATCCCGGTCCAGCGCGACACGACCGCGGCGACCAGCTCGACGTCCACGCGCTTCGCGCCGCGCATCGCGGCTCCGGCGGCGGCTTCGTCCATCACGTCGATCGCCTTGTCAGGAAGATAGCGGTCGGCGATGTAGCGCGCCGCGAGCGACGCGGCCGCCTCGAGCGCGTCGTCGTCGATCTGCACGCCGTGGTGCGTCGCGTACTTCGCGCGCAAGCCGCGCAGGATCGCAACCGTCTGCTCGATCGTCGGCTCGTTGACGTGCACGGGCTGGAAACGCCGTTCGAGTGCCGCGTCCGACTCGACGTGCTTGCGGTACTCGTCGAACGTCGTCGCGCCGATGCACTGCAGCTCGCCGCGCGCGAGCTCGGGTTTGATCATCGAGCTCAGGTCGAGCGATCCCTCGGCGGCGCCGGCGCCGACGAGCGTGTGCAGCTCGTCGATGAACAGGATGATGTCGCGCCCGGCCCGTTTGACTTCGTCGAGGATCCGCTTGACGCGGCCTTCGAACTCGCCGCGGTATTTCGTGCCCGCGACGAGCGGGCCGAGCGAGAGCGCAAGGACGCGCTTTTCGCGCAGCGCGGCAGGCACGTCGCCGCGCGCGATGCGCTGCGCGAGCCCTTCGACGATCGCGGTCTTGCCGACGCCCGGCTCGCCGATGAGCACCGGGTTGTTCTTGCTGCGGCGCGCGAGGATCGAGACGACCCGTTCGACCTCGTCATCCCGCCCGATCACGGGGTCGAGCTCGTTCTTGCGCGCGGCGTCGGTGAGGTCGCGCGAGTACTGAGCGAGCGTCGAGCCGCCGCGGAAGACGCGGCCGAAGTCGGTCAGCGGCTGCGGGCCCGGCGCGTGCGGCTCGTGACCGCTCGGGTTGTTGCGGCGGTTTGCGGCGTCCAGCGCGATGGCGGCGCCGCCGAAGAGCGCGGCTGCCGCGGCGGCGATGCCCAGCACGGCGAACGGAGCGCGGCGTCGCTTGCGCGCGCACGCCTCGCAGACCTCGGCTTCCACCCAGCGCCCCGAACGGAGAGTGTAGTCGCGCACGCTCGCGGGCTTCGCCCGGCAGACCTCGCAGGTTGCGGTCATCGTGATTTACCTACCCGCGGCGGCGTGGCCCGGTTTCGGAAGCTGACGACCACTCGGTCGGATGCCGGCAGCGAGCGGGTCACCGTGCCGTTTCGTCCAAAAAATTCGCGGGAAGGTTGTGCCTGCAACGCGGCAGCGCCCGCCTACTCAAGGGGCAGAGGAAAGGGTACAAGAGCACACATGATAGGACTTCTTTACTTCCTCCTCGTTGGACTCATCGCTGGGTTCCTCGCCAAATACGTCGTCCCGGGTGAGGGGCCGGGCGGAATCGTGGGCGACATCATCATCGGGGTCGTCGGCGCGTTCATCGGCGGCTGGGTGTTCAACTTGTTCGGTCACGGCGGCTACAGCGGCTTCAACATCGGGTCGATCATCGTCGCATTCGTCGGTGCCGTCATCCTTTTGTTCATCATTCGCGCCCTCACGCGCCGTCCCGCCGCATAACTCACCCCCCGTTCAATACGAGCTCGGAACGCTCGTCCGTTCGGGCGGGCGTTTCCGTGCTGCTCGGTAGGAGCGACCCGGGTCGCCGCGCAACCCTTTCCCGGCGATGACCTACATCATTACCGAGCCTTGCATCGGGACCAAGGACAAGTCGTGCGTGGACGTGTGTCCGGTCGATTGTATCCACGGCAACGATGACGACACGATGCTCTTCATCGATCCGGAAGTGTGCATCGACTGCGGCGCGTGCGTGTCCGCGTGTCCGGTCGAAGCGATCTACGCCGACTCCGACGTTCCCGAAAAATGGAAGAACTACCTCGAGATCAACGCGGAGTGGTACAAGAAGTAACCTGATGGCGAAGCTCGCGTGCGGCGCACGATAGCCCGCGAGCTCATGGACGAGCCCGTCGCGGACGCCGGCGAGCTCGAAGCGAACCTGCGCGACATCGCGTTCGCGAACGCGCGCTTGGGTGGAACGGCGCCCGTCGTGCGCGCGCTGCGCCGGCTCGGCGCGCGCCGCGTGCTCGACGTGGGCAGCGGCGCCGGTGACGTCCCGCTCGCGCTCGTGCGCGACGGTGCTCGCCGCGGCGTCCACGTGCACGTGACGTGTCTGGACCATAGCGAGCAGATGCTCGCGATCGCGCGCCGCGCGACCGCGGCCGATCCCGCGCTCAGCTTCGTGCGCGCCGACGGCGGCGCGCTGCCGTACCCCGACGGGGCCTTCGACGTCGTGACGTGCACGCTCGCGCTCCACCACTTCGATCCCGACGGCGCGCGCGCGCTGCTGCGCGAGCTGCGGCGTGTTGCGCGGCTGAGCCCGGTGGTGTGCGATCTCCGGCGATCGCCCGTCGCGTTCGCGGTGACGTGGCTGTGGTCGCGAACGTCGCGCAACCGGCTGACGCGCCACGACGCGCCGCTCTCGGTGCGCCGCGCATACACGCCACGGGAAGCGCTCGCGCTCGCGCGCGACGCCGGCTGGCGCGCGCCGCGCATTCGCCGCGAGCCGTTCTTCCGCATGACGCTGACCGACGAGGCGGCATGACCCCCGACGACGTCGTCATCGTTGGCGGTGGCCCAGCGGGCAGCGCCACCGCGCTGCTGCTCGCGCGCGCCGGCGCCGGCGTGCGTATCGTCGAGCGCGCGCGCTTTCCGCGCACGAAGGTGTGCGGCGAGTACGTCAACGGCGGGGCCGTCGATGCGCTCGCGCGGCTCGGCGTGCTCGATGCAGTGCGCGCGGTATCGTCGCCGCTGCGCGGCGTGCGGCTCGTGCCGCCGGGCGCGGAGCCGGTCGCACTCGCGTTCGCGCGGCCCGCGCTCGCGTGTGCGCGCGAGGTCCTCGACGCGGTGCTGCTCGACGCGGCCGCCGCCGCCGGGGCGATCGTCGAGCGCGCCCGCGCCGACGAGCTGATCCTGGAAAACGGCCGCTGCGCCGGCGTGCGCGTGCGCACCGCCGACGGCGGGCTGGAAGAGCGGCGCGCGCGCGTGATCGTCGGCGCCGACGGGCTCGGCTCGGTGGTCGCGCGCAAGCTCGGGCTGACGAAACCGGTCCGGCGCGGCGCCCGGTACGCGGTCGGCGGGCACTATGCCGGGTTCGGCGCGTTCGACGGGCACGTCGAGATGTACGTCGGCGGCGGCGCCTACTTCGCACTCAACCCGCTTTCAGAACTGCGTGCCAACGTGATGGTCGTGGTACCGAAAGAGCGGCTTGCGGTGTGGTCGCGCGACGTCGACGCCGGCGTCGGCGGCGTGGCGGACGTGCTCGGCCGCGGGGTGCGATCGTTCGCGGGCGCGGTGCGGCTCGGGCCGCGCGTGTCGATGGGGCCGCTCGCGCACGACGTCCGCCGCCCGAGCGCGCCGGGCGCGCTGCTGGTCGGCGATGCCGCGGGCTTCCTCGACCCGTTTACCGGGCAGGGCGTCTTTCTCGCGCTGACCGGTGCCGAACGGGCCGCCGACGCGATCCTCGCCGCGCTCCGCGATCGTGCGGGCGAGGCCGCGGCGTTCGGCGCGTACGCGCGCTGGCGCACCAACGACGTCGCGTGGCGCCGGCGGTTGTGCGCGACGGTCGCGCTGCTGATCGAGGTTCCGCCGCTCGCGCGCCGCGCGGCAACGCGGCTGGCGCGCTTTCCGGACGTCGCCGCGACGCTCGTCGACGTGCTGGCCGGCGCGATCCCGCCGCGGCACGCCTTTCGGCCGTCGGTGCTAGGCCGGCTGCTCGCATGACGGTCACGCGCAACACCGTCGAGATCGCAGCGCCGGTGCAGGCCGTGTACGCGCTCGGCGCGGCGACGGAACGCTGGCCGCAGATTCTTCCGCACTATCGCTACGTGCACGTGCTCGACGAGCGCGGGCCCACGCGCGTCGTCGCGATGGGCGCGTGGCAGGACGTCTTCCCGATCCGCTGGGTCGCGGAGCAGACGAACGATCCGGTGACGCCGCACATTGCATTCCGGCACCTGCGCGGCTGGACGCGCGGCATGGACGTCGAGTGGATCTTCGAACCGGTCGGCGGCGGAACGCGCGTGACGATCGAGCACCGGTTGACGTTTCTGTTTCCGGTCGCGTCCGAGTTTCTCGGCAAGCACCTCGTGTCGAACTACTTCGTGCACGGCGTCGCAGCGAAGACGCTCGCGCGCGTGAAAGCGCTCGCCGAGGCACGCTCGTGAACGGCGCGCGCTCGCACAACTCGCACCGGGTCGTAGTGACCGGGATCGGCGTCGTGACGCCGCTCGGGATCGGCATGCCCGCGTTCTGGGAGGGCGTGCTGTCCGAGCGCGTCGCGGTAGCGCCGATCACGCGCTTCGATGCCGGCACGTACCGCTCGCGCATCGCCGCGCAGATCGACGACTTCGAGCCGCGCGAGTTTCTTGCCGACAAACGCTTGCGCTGGACCGACCGCTTCTCGCAGTTCTCGGTCGCGGCGGCGCGGCTGGCGATGGACGACGGCGGCTATCGCCCCAACGGCGCGTCGAGCGACGTCGGCGTGTACCTCGGTTCGGCGCTCGGCGGGCTCGCGTTCGCCGACGAACAGCACGACGTGTTTCGCCGGCGCGGGCTCGAAGCGGTGCGCCCGCTGCTCGCGATCTCGGTGTTCGGCGGCGCGGCAGCGTGCAACGTCGCGATCGAGTTCGACCTGCGCGGGCCGACGGTCGCGAACGGAAACTCGTGCGCGTCGGGTGCGGTCGCGATCGGCGACGCGTACCGTGCGATCGCGCGCGGCGACGTCCGGGCCGCGCTCGCCGGCGGCGTCGAGGCGCCGCTGTCGCCGCTCGTCTACGGCGCGTTCACGATCATCCGCGCGATGTCGACGCGCAACGATGCGCCGCAGGCGGCGAGCCGGCCGTTCGACCGCGCACGCGACGGCTTCGTGATGGCCGAAGGCGCGGGCGTGCTGCTGCTCGAGCGGCTGGAGGACGCGCGTGCGCGCGACGCGCGTATCTACGGCGAGATCGCCGGATACGGCCTCACCAACGACGCGCATCACATGTCGGCACCGCGCCCCGACGGGACGATGAACGCCGCGGCGATGCGGCGCGCGCTCGACGAAGCGGAGCTGGCGCCGGACGACGTCGACGTGGTCAACGCGCACGGCAGCGGTACGCCGCTCGGCGACCGCTGCGAAGCGCTCGCGATGGAGCTCGTGTTCGGTGAGCGCGCGGCGTCGATCCCGGTAACGGCGACGAAGGGCCAGCACGGGCACGCGCTCGGCGCGACCGGCGCGTGGGAGGCCGCATTGTCGGTGGCGTCGATCGCGAACGGGATCGTGCCGCGCAGCGTCAACGCCGACGATGCCGATTGCAACCTCGCCGTCACCCGCGAGCGGCTCGACCGTCCGGTGCGCACCGTCCTCTCGAACTCCGCCGGCTTCGGCGGGATCAACGCGGCCCTGGTCTTTCGCGCCGCCGGCGACGCGGCACGCTAAATGAGCGCGCCGTCGACGCAGACCGCGGACGCACCGGATGGGCATGCCGTCCATCCCGTGATGGTTCGCGCCGTGACGAAGGTGTACGGGGCCGGCGAGGACGCGGTGCACGCGCTCGACGGCGTGACGCTCGACGTGCGGCGCGGCGAGATGGTCGCGCTGGTCGGTCCGAGCGGTTGCGGCAAGTCGACGCTGCTCAACCTCGTCGGCTGCGTGGATTTGCCGAGCAGCGGCACCGTGACCGTCGACGGCCACGCGACGAACGAGCTGGACGACGACCGCCTCACGCGGCTGCGGCGCGACCGCGTCGGCACGGTGTTCCAGTTCTTCAACCTGCTGCCGGCGCTGCGTGCCGCGGACAACGTTGCGCTGCCGCTGGTGCTGCAGCGCGTCGCGCGTGACGAGATCGTCGCGCGGGTGAACGCCGCGCTCGCGAGCGTCGGGCTCGCCGGCAAGGCGCGCGCCTATCCGGCGCAGCTCTCCGGCGGCCAGCTTCAGCGCGTCGCGATCGCGCGCGCGATCGTGCACCGTCCCGCGATCGTGCTCGCCGACGAGCCGACCGGAAACCTCGACTCGGCGACCGGCGCGACGGTGCTCCAATTGCTGCGCGGTCTTGCCGACGCGGGCCAAGCGATCTTGATGGCGACGCATAGCGACGATGCCGCGGCGATCTGCGACCGCGTCGTGCACATGCGCGACGGCCGCACCGTGTGAACTGGCGCTCCCAACTCTTTTTCGCCCTCGTCCTCGGCCCGCTGCGTTCCAACGCGCTGCGCGCGCTCGTCACCTTGGTGGCGGTCGCGCTCGGCGTCGCGATCGGCCTGGCGATCGACCTTGCCAATGCGACGGCCGTCGCGTCGTTCCAGTCCAGCGTGAACGTCGTCTCGAACAAGGTGAACGTTCAAGTGCTCGGCGTGGGCCGCGGCTTCGACGAGCGCGCGATCGTGCGCGTGCAGGACATCCCCGGCGTAACGTACGCGAGCCCGACGATCGAGGACGCGCTGACCGTCGGTGCCAAGCCGGGCGATCCGTTCTCGGGCGAGATCCTGCGCGTGCTCGGCGTCGATCTGCTGCGCCCGCTGCCCGGTTCCGGCGGCGCATCGGTTTCGTCGCCGGGCACCATCTCGGCGCAGGCCGCCGACCCCTGGATTCTCGTAAACGCGCACGGTGCGTTCGTCAGCGCGCTGCTGGCGGAACGGCTGCGCTGGCGCACCGGTGAGCTGGTTCACGCGCTCGCCGGCGACCGTGACGTCACGCTGCGCATCGCCGGGATCATCCCGCGGGGAACGGTCGGGATCGACTCCAGCGTCGTGTTCGTCGACGTTGCGACGGCGCAAGAGCTGTTCGGCAAGATCGGGCTGCTCGACCGCATCGATCTGGTCGTGGAGCCGGCGCGGCTCGCGTCGGTGGAGCGCGCGGTCGCGGCGGCGATCCCGCCCGGCGCGCGCGCGATCCGTCCGAAGACGCGCACCGACGAGATCGAACGCATGCTGCAGAGCTTCCGGCTCAACCTCGCGGCGCTCGCGTACGTGGCGCTGCTCGTCGGGATGTACTTGATCTACAACACCGTCGCGATCTCCGTCGTGCAGCGCCGCGCCGAAGTGGGCACGGTGCGCGCCCTCGGAGCGACGCGCGGCGCGGTGTTCGGCACGTTCGTTGCCGAGGGCGCGCTCGTCGGCGTGCTCGGCTCCCTGCTGGGGCTGGGCGTCGGGGCGGTGCTCGCGCGGTTCTCCGTCGCCGCGGTGTCGCGGACGGTGGACACGCTCTACGTCGGTTCGCACGCGGACGCCGTCGCGTACGATCCGGTACTCTTCGTGAAAGCGTTCGTGCTCGGCATCGTCGCGGCGATCGTCGCCGCGGCGTTCCCGGCGCTCGACGCTGCATCGACGCCGCCGGCGATCACGATGCGCGCGCAGGGTTTCGAGCACCGCCGGCCGCGCTTTGCGCCGCGCGCCGCGCTCGCCGGGCTCGGTTTGCTGCTGCTCGCGCTGCTGTGCACGCGCGCACCCGCGCTGGACGGCGTGCCGGTGTTCGGCTACGTCGCCGGCCTGCTGATCATCTTCGGCGGCTCGCTGAGTGCGCCGCTCGCGGTGGACGCGCTCGCGCGCGCCGGGACGACGTTCGCGGCGCGCAGGCCGACGCTGGGACTCGCCGCCGCAAACCTCGCCGGGGCGCCGCTGCGCACGGCGGTTGCCGTGGCCGCGCTGATGATCGCGATCGGAATGACGGTGTCCGTCGCGGTACTGGTGGCGTCGTTTCGCACGACGATCGTCGCGTGGGCGGACGAGACGCTGCGCGCCGACCTCTTCGTGCGCCCGCTCGGGCTCGCCGACGCGTCCGCCGACGCGCGCTTCTCGCACGGCGTGGCGGCGCGCATCGCCGCCGTGCCTGGCGTCGCGGCGATCGACACGTTCCGCGGCATCGAGCTGCCGTTTCGTGGGCGACTGACCAATCTAGGCGTCACCGATCTGTCGACCGTTGCGACGCGCCAGCATCTGCGCGTGCTCGGCGGCGGCGATGCAGCCGCCCTCGCACGCGCGCTCGCCGGAACGACGAACGTGCTCGTATCTGAGCCGTTCGCGACGAAGTTCGGCGTGGGGCGCGGCGACCGCATCGAGCTGCCGACGCCGTCGGGAGCGACGTCGTTCACGGTCGCGGGCGTGTACAACGACTACTCGTCCGACGCCGGGATCGTGCTGCTGGACGTGCGCACCTACCGGCGGCTTTTTCACGACGACTCGATCAACTCGGTTGCGGTGTATGCCGTGCGTGGCGCCGATCTGCCGCGGCTGCGTTCGGCGGTGGTGCGGGCGGTGGCGCCGTTGCGAATCGACGTCGAGACCAATCGCGAGCTGCGGGATCTCGTCGTGCAGGTGTTCGACCGCACGTTTGCCATCACGTACGCGTTGGACGTCATCGCGATCACGATCGCCGTGTTGGGCGTGGTCTCGACGTTGTTTGCGCTGGTGCTGGAGCGGCGGACGGAGTTCGGGATCTTGCGGTATCTCGGCGTGACGAGCGGTGGCGTGCGGCGGGTGGTGTTGACCGAGGCGGCTGGGATCGGGCTGCTCGGCGGAGGTCTTGGCGTGCTCGTCGGGTTGCTGTTGGCGTTGTTGTTGATTTTTGTGATCAATCGTCAGGCGTTTGGGTGGCTCATCGAGTTGCATGTGCCTTGGGTGTTTTTGGGCGAGACGGTTGCGCTTGTGGTGGTGGCGGCGGTTTTGGCTGGGGTGTATCCGGCTGGGGTGGCGGCTCGGATTCGGACTGCTGATGTGGTGCGGACCGAATGATCGCTTTTTCGATTGGGGCAGCGGTGCGGCGTGCACTTCGTTGCGGGGCCGCTCGGCTCGCGCTTCCTGCGCGAGCTGTCGCTACACTCGGGCTCGCTCTCGCCATCCTGGCTTCGCTCGCCCTCGTAGTGCCCCGCAACGAAGTGCACGCCGCACCGCCTGGCGAGATTCGTGGGCGGGGTGGTGTTCACGACGAGGTTGGGAGGGGTAGCGGGGTTGTGGAGTTGCCCGGTACGCGGAAGGGTTTGCCTATTCGTACTTCTCTTGGGTTTCTCAATGCTCGCTTGCCGTGGCGGTTTCAATTTCCTCGGGATCATGCGGCGCATTTTTCTTTTCAGAGTGAGTGGTGGTATTTTACTGGGCATTTGTACGCCGATGATGGGCGGCGGTTTGGGTATGAGCTTACGTTTTTTCGGTATGGGTTGCGGCCTGGGGATCCGCGGCCGGTGCGCTCGCAGTCGGCGTGGCGGGGGAATCAGGTTTATCCCGTTCATCTTGCGTTGACGGATGAGCGGGGGAAGCGGTTTGTCTATGATGAGCGGTTTGCGCGTGAAGCGCTTGGAATGGGGTTCGCTTCCGATCGGGAGTTGAACGTTCGCGCTGATGCGTGGAGTTTGCGCGGGGGTTCGCCTTTTGTTTTGCGGGCGGCGTCCGATAGGGTTGGTGTTTCGCTGGTTCAGGTTGCAGAAAAGAAGCCGGCCGTTCATGGGTGGGACGGGGTTTCTTTGAAGGCTTCGTGTGCTACGTGTGCCTCGCATTACTATTCGATCACTCGGTTGCGGACCGGCGGGACGCTGACGTACGGCGGGCGGGTGTTGCGGGTTCGGGGCGTTTCTTGGATGGATCATGAGTTCGGGTCCGACGAGCTGCAGCGCGATCAGGTCGGGTGGGATTGGTTTTCGCTTCAGCTCGACGACCGGCGCGAGATCATGAGCTATCGGTTGCGGATGAAGGACGGGTCGGTGGCGGCGGAGTCGAGCGGGTCGCTGGTCGACGCGCGCGGCGGGGTGCGTTTTCTCGCGCGTTCCGGCGTTGTCGTCGATGCGGTCGGGACGTGGACGAGTCCGCATACCGGGGCGGTGTATCCCAGCGGGTGGCGGGTGCGGGTGGCGGCGGCCGGGGTCGACGCGATGCTCGTGCCGACCGTGCTCGATCAGGAGCTGGCCGGGACCGCCGGCGGGGTTTCGTACTGGGAAGGCGCGGTCGACGTGCGCGATACGGCCACTGGGCGGCGCCTGGGGGTCGGGTACGTCGAGCTCACGGGGTATGCCGGGGCGATCAGCCTGTAGGCACCGCCCGCGGGCGTGACATTCGGCACACCAAGGAAGCGAGCGCTGGGTCAGCGCTCATCCGGGCCGCGGTTTTGGCCGATGATCCTCTCAGTGGGCGGCCGTCCGAGTATCGGTATGGATGATCTAAAGCCGTATTTCCGTTCCCGTCCGCGCAGCGCGCTCGATCGCATCGAGCGCCCGCGGCTCGCCGCCTGGTTCACGGACACCCGCCATGCGCCCGTGCGGATCGTCTGCGCGCCGCTGGGTTCGGGCAAGACGTGCGCCGTGCAGCAGTACGCCGATGCCCAGGGCGGATCGACCGGCTACGTGCGCATCCCGGCCGGTGCCGGCGCGGCGGCGCTGCGCGGCATTCTCGCGCATCGCGGCGGGTTCGCGGAGATCATCCTCGACGACGTCGATCGCGCGGACCCCGAGGGGTATCGCGCGCTCGTCGACGACGTCACCGACGGCCTCGTCGAGGCGCGGCTGCTGCTGGTCGGCCGTTCGCGCCGGCGGCTGCACGGGCACGCTCTCGTCGCGCGCGGCCTCGCCGTCGCCTGCGATCCCGCGCTGCTGGCGTTCAACGCCGAGGAAACGGCGGCGCTCGCGACGCTGATGCGCGTTCTCAGCGACGGGCAGGACGTGGCCCAGCTGCTTCACGACACCGAAGGCTGGGCGCTCGCGACGCAATGGCTCGTGCGCGACGCCGCCGAGGCGGGGCGTACGCTGAACGACGCGTTCGCGCGCTGGCGCGAGCGCAACGGCCACCTGCTCTTGGAACTGGTCGAACAGGAAGGCTGCTACGAACCCACCGCGCTGGCGGCGTTTTGTGGCGCGCTCGGCGACGCGGCCGGCGGCTGGGCCGGCTCGCAATCCGAAGCGGAAGAGTTCGAGCAGCTCGGGCTTCCGATCGTTCGCACGCGCAGCGGCCTGCGCCCGTATCGCATCTTGAACCGCCTCGCGCGACCGGCCGTCGCCGAGCACGTGACGATGGCCGTCACGCCGATGATGTTCGTCAACGTCTTCGGCCGCTTTCGCTGCGAGATCGGCGGCCGGCCGGTGGCGTTCTCGCGGCGGCGCGATCAGCAAGTGTTCAGCTACGTGGCGCTGGCGCCCGATTGCCGTACCAGCCGCGACGATTTGCTCGACGCGTTCTGGCCCGGAATCAACCGCACCATTGCGGCGCAAGGTCTGCGCACCACGCTCAGCCGCATCCGCCGCGCGATCGCGGACGTCGGTCCGGCGATCGATCCCGAGCGCTATTTCGAGACCACCGGCGAAGTCCGCATCAACGCGCGCACCGTCGCGATCGACGTGCACCGGTTCGTCGATCACGTCGAGCAGGCGCGGCTGGACGAAGCGCGCGGCTCCGTCGAAGGCGCGAAGCACCATTACCGCCTCGCGCAGCGCATTTATGTCGACCGGCTCCTTGCATCCGAAGCGTCCGAGCCGTGCCTCGAGCAGCGCGCGCGCTACTTCGAGAAGCTGCACGTCGAGGTGCTGACGCGCGTCACCGAGCTGCACGCGGCGACCGGCGAGCTCGACGTCGCACGAGATGCCGCGCGGGCGCTGCTTTCCTGCAACACCGCCGAGTCGCGCCGCAACGCCTTGAGCTCGATCGCCGTCGAACCCGTCGCGACCGCATGAACGCGCTCGCGCGCTACGAGCGCGGCAACCTCGCGCGCGCCGACGGCAACGTCGTTCAGTTCGCGGCGGGCGGCGTTGCCGCGGACGTTCGCGTCGAGCGCGTCGATCGCCGCAAGGGCGCGAGCTGGTATGCGGTGCGTTTGGCGTCGACCGACGCGGACGTCACGGGACGGCTGCTGGGCGTGCAGCGCAACGGCGAGATCACCGACCTCGGCGGCGTCGCCGTCGCGCCCGGCTCGATCGGCTGCGCGCGGCTCGCGGTCGTCGCGCCGCGCGACGGCACGTACCGTTCGATGTTCCTCGAGATTCGGTCGGAGGACGTGCTCGTGCGCGTCGACGCGCCCGTACCGCCGTCGCGGCCCGGGATCCGTCCGTGGAAAGCCGGCGCGGCGCTCGTCGCGTTCGGAGCGGTCGCGACGTGCGGCGGGCTGGTGGCGCTCGCGCTGCCGCGCGACCCGATGCTCGTGCCGCCCGCCCGCGCGGTCGCGGGCACGCAGGTGCGCTTGCCGTACGCGGCCGGCGGCGACGGGTTCGCGGAGTACTCGGCGTGGTCCGACGACGGCCGCGTGCTCGTTGCCGGAAACCTCACGCGCCGCAACGGCGAGATCGCGTTCGCGCTGCCGGCGTCCGCGGCGGCGCATCGCGTCTCGGTCGCGCTTTCGGTTCACGGTCCGCTCGGCGTCGTCTCGCGAACGACGTCGTTCGCGGTCGCGTCGCCCGAGCAAGTCGTCGCGCCGGCCGCCGTCGCGCGCGTCATGTCGTTCTCGGCACGGCGCGACGCCGGCGCCGCCGGCGACACGATCCTCGCGTCGTATCTCGCGATCGGCGAGCGCGGCACCATCGCGCTGCTCGACGCCGCGGGCAAGGTCGTCGCGTCGGCGCCGTTCGCGCACGTCGGCACGAACCGTCTCGCGGTGCCGCACGCATACCAGACCGAGCTCATGACCGCGCGCATCACGGTGCACCGCGGCACGACGGTCGCGGACGCGAGCGTCGCGATCCCGCCGAGCACGTTGCCGCAGCCGTCGGCATCGCCCGACGCGCAGGCCTCCGGGCAACCGGACGCGTCGGCGGCCGATGCGCCCGAAGCGGTCACGCCGCTCGATGCAATGTCGTCGCGCACGTCGGGCGGTACGATCGCGATCGTCGGGCGCGCGGTCGCGGGCCGGGCGCTCAAACTCCACGTGGCCCCGAGCTCGAGCCCGATGCAGGTGGAGCTCCAGGACGAGACCGGCGGGACGCTCGCCGAAGCGACGATCGCGCCGCGAGCGACCAGCGCCGTGCTGCCGCTGCCGGCCGCGACCGCGACGACGACGTACTTCGTCGCGCTACACTACGCGCGCAACGGCGGCGAAGAGACCGTCGTGCGCACGGTCGTCGCCGCCGTCCGCTAAGGTTCGCTCAGCTCGTCAGACGAGTTCGAGACGGTCGCCGGGCAGCACGTCGACGTCGCGCAGCGCGCCGCCGCCCAGCTCGACGACGCCGCGCGCGCCGGGGCAGCTCACGGCCAAACGGTTCGGGTTCACGTTCGACTCCACGCGGATGACGTGCCCGTCGGCGTCGACGAAGATCACGTCGATCGCAACCCGCATCCCGATCGTGTGGATGGCGCGGCACGACGTGATCCACACGCCTTCGTCGGGCCGGATCGTGGTTCGAGCGAGCAGCCCGACCGCACGATGGAGGAACGAGGACAGGCGATCGATGCGCGTTGCGACGATCGTTCCGGTGGTACTGTTGCGAAGGAGCGGCACGGTTAGATGTTCCTCACCAGCGGGAGCATCGCGACGATCGCCGCCGCGAGATAGGGACCAAACGCAATCGGGCGGCGCGCGCCCGTGGTACGCCGGGCGATGATCGCCGCGGCCAGCGCCGCCAGCACGAAGGCGAACGCGGCTTCGCGCGCGCCGAGCAGCGCGCCGCCCAGCGCGGCGAGCTTCGCGTCGCCCCAGCCCATCCCGCGGCCGCGCGACACGGCCGCGGCGAGCGCGAACGGAACGAAGACGAACGCCGCGCTCAGCAGCGGCGCCCAATCGTGAGTGACGGCGCCGGCGGCGGCGACGACCGCGAGCGGCACGAGCGTCAGCGGATCCGGCAACAATCCGCATGACAAGTCGGCGGCGCAACAACCCGCCAGCGCGAGCATCACGAACACGAGCAGCGCGAGCCGGGCGGGCGACGCGCCTTGCGCGGCGAGCGCGATCCCGATGCCCGCGCCGGCGAGCGCGAACGGCCAGCGCGCGAACGCGACCGGGGCCGGTCCGTCGTCGAACGGCGTGCGCCCGGCGCAGAGCGATGCGGCGACGAGCGTTCCGCACCATCCCGCGGCGCCGAACAGCGCCGCGGCGAGCACGATCGTCAGCGCGGCGATCATCGGTGCGTCACCACGCGCGCGATCACGGGGCCGAAGATCATCAAGTACAGCGACGGGATCATGAAGAGCGCCATCGGCAATATCATCTTGATCGGCAGCTGCGCGGCTTTCTCTTCCGCGCTGAACCAGCGCCGGTCGCGCGTCTCCTTGGCGAGCTCTTGCAGCACGACGCTCAGGTTCGAGCCGAGCTTCTCGGCCTGCACGATCGCCGTCACCATCGTCGTGACCGAGTCCTCGTTCACGCGGTCGGCCATTGCGTTGAACGCGTCGGTGCGCGGCCGGCCGAGCCGGACCTCGGCGAGCATCGACAGCAGCTCTTCCTTCAGCGCGCCCGTCGTCGAGTCCGCGGCCTGAACGAGGGCGGCGTTGAGCGCGAGCCCCGCCTGGACCGTCGTCGACAGCAAGTCCAAGAAATCCGGCAGCGCGCGCTGGATTTGTTCCTTGCGCTGCTTCAGCGCGCGCGACAGCAGAATGCTCGGGAAGCGCCAGCCGATCAGCGCGACGAACGCGCCCGTGACGAGCGCCAGCACTTTGACGGGGAAGAACAGCATGATCATCAGCGCGGTGACGGCGCCGATGCCGATCGCGCCGATCGTGCGCATCGTCATGGCCAGCGGCGTGACGCCGTACCAGCCGGCCTCAATGAGCCGCTGCTGCAGCCGCGAGGTCCGCTCCTTGCTCACGATCTGGTCGATGATCGTGATGCGCTGCGTCACCGACTTTTCGCTGACCCGCTCGAGCTTCTTGATCCGGGCGGCCATCGGACTGCGCGCCGGAAACGCCGAGAACACGATCAGAAACGCGGAGATCGCCCCGCATCCGGCGACGGCGGCCGGTGAAACGGCGATCATGGATCGATCTTCGTGATGCGCACGAGCGAGAAAATCGCAAGGGCGTCGAGCGCGAACGCGAGCCCGAGAAAAATCTGGCCGACGAGCGTTCCCAGCATCGCGTCGCGCAGCTCGTCCTGCGACGCCACGAACCCGCCGATCGCGAGCGGCAGCAGTCCCAGCAGCCACGCGGTCGCGCGGCCCTGCGCCGTGATCGCCTTCACGCGGCGCCGCAGGCGGCGGCGGTCGCGGATGGTGCCGGCGAGGCCGTCGAGCACGGAGCCGAGGTCGCCGCCGGTCTGCGCTTGCACGCGGATGACGCGCGCGAGCACCGCGGTCTCGGTGTTCGTCATGCGTGCAGCCATTTGGTCGAATGCGTCGAGGATGCTCCAGCCGAGGTTGCTCAGGCCGACGACGCGCATGAACTCGGTCTTCACCGGCTCGCGGCTCTGCTCGCTCGTGAGCACGAGCGCTTGGCGAATGCCGAGCCCCACGCGAACGCCGCCGGACAGCGTGCGCAGCGCACCTTCGAGCTGATCTTGAAACATCGCGATGCGTTTGGTGCGGCGGCTGCGCAGGTGCGAGCGCCCGCCGAAGAGCGTCAAGCCCGCGCAGGCCACGAGCAGCAGCACCGCGACGACGATCGACGGGTGGAAGAACGCGACCAGCCCGATCCATAGCGTCAGCGCGATGGCGGCGAGCACGAACACGAAATTCCGCGGCGCGATCCGCATGCCGGCGGCATCGATGTCGACGGCGAAACGCGTCCCGAGCTTCTCGAAGCGCGCGGAGATCGGCTCCCAGAACGACGCGCAGACCAGCCCGATCGCGGCGAGGACGCCGAGCAGGATCGCCATCGGCGCTACCGCAGCCACGTCGGCTCCTTGCGCGCGATCGACGTCAGCTGGAACGTCGAGAGATCGTACGGCACGCCGAGCTCCTCGAAGCGCGCGAGGCAGATGGGCTGCACGCCGCACGGCTCGAAGTCGCCGATCACGTTGCCGTCGTCGTCGATGCCGCGCTGGCGGTACTTCACCAGCTCCTGCATCGTCACGATGTCGCCTTCCATGCCGACGACCTCGCTGATGCCGACAACGCGCCGCGAGCCGTCGCGCAGGCGCGACACCTGCACGATCAGATCGACGGCGCCGGCGACCTGTTCGCGGATCGCGCGCACGGGCAGGTCGAAGCCCGCCATCAGCACCATCGTCTCGACGCGCGAGAGCGCGTCGCGCGCGCTGTTCGCGTGGATCGTGGTCAGCGAGCCGTCGTGCCCGGTGTTCATCGCCTGCAGCATGTCGAGCGCTTCGGCGCCGCGGCACTCGCCGACGACGATGCGGTCGGGCCGCATGCGCAGCGAGTTGCGCACCAAGTCGCGGATCGTGATCGCGCCCTTGCCTTCGAGGTTGGGCGGGCGCGCCTCCAAGCGCACGACGTGGCGCTGGTCCAGCTTGAGCTCCGCCGCGTCCTCGATCGTCACGATGCGGTCCGCTTTGGGGATGAAGCTGGACAGCGCGTTGAGCAGCGTCGTCTTGCCCGATCCCGTTCCGCCGCTGACGATGATGTTGAGCCGCGCCTGAACGGCGGCGCGCAGAAAGTCGATCACGGGCGGCGTTACGGCGCCCACGCGCAACAGGTCGTCGACGCCGAAACGCTTCGTTCCGAAGCGCCGGATCGTGAGCGTCGGCCCGTCGATCGCAAGCGGCTCGATGATCGCGTTGACGCGCGAGCCGTCGGGCAGGCGTGCGTCCACCATCGGGCTCGACTCGTCGAGCCGCCGTCCGAGCGGCGCGATGATGCGCTCGATCACCAGCCGCACTTGGCGGTCGTCGACGAACTGCTTGGCCGTGTCCTCGATGCGCCCGCGCCGCTCGACGAACACGTTCCCGAAGCCGTTCACCATGATCTCGGTGATGTCGGGCTCGTGCAGCAGGCTCTCCAGCGGCCCGAGCCCCATCGCTTCCTCGATCACCTCGTGCCGCACGCGCGAGGCGTGCTCCGCCGACGTGATCTCCTTGCGCGACGCGAGCAGCTCGTCGCAGATCGAATCGACCTGCTTGCGCAGATCGGCGAGCTTCCCCGCGTCGGTATGCGCGCGCGCCGCGGCGAGAAAGTCGATCTTCGTCAGCATCGCACGATGCAGCTCGGTCTTGAGCCGCTCTGCCGCGGCGACGTCGCCCGTGGCGGGCGGCAGCGTCGTGAAGACGCTGGCCGCGCCGGCGCTCGCGCCGCCGAGCGACGACGCGCCGGGAAACGGTACCGGCGCGGGACGCACGGGATCCGGCCGGCGCGCCTGGCGCCGGTCGCCGATCGGGTTGGCGGTGGACGGCCGAAGATCGTGCATCGGGTCGAGCTCGGGCGTCGCGGCCAGCGTGTCGACGAAGCGGCCGAACGTGCGCGACCAGCCGCGGTCGCGCGGCGCCGGCAGCTCGGCGGCGATCCCGAACTTCAGCGACTCCTGCACCTCGCGCGCACGCAGCTCCGCGTTGCCGCGCAGATCGTACAGCGTGAAGGCGATGCGCGACGGCGGGATCCCGAAACGGTCCATTGCGGACAGCGTCGCGTGCGCGGATCCGACGCCCAGCAGCGTCGGTTCGCTGATCACGACGATCTTCGCCGCGCTCATGATGAACGGACGCACCGTCGCGGCGAACGGCTGCGGCGCGTCGACGACGACGAGCCCGTGTTCGGGAAGCTTGCGTGCGAACTGCTCCACGGCTTCGGCGCTGACGACGAACCCGTCTTCGTACGAGCGCGCGAGCTCGACGATGGACAGCTGACCTTTCGTCGTCATCGCCGGCGAGCCGGGGACCCGTCCGAGGTCGAGCTCTTTGGCAACGTCGTACCAGATCGCCATCGCGCGCCGGCCGGAGAGATCCGCGTCGACGATGAAGCGCGGACCCGAGGACGGAAGCTCCTCCACGAGCTGCATGGCGATGCTGGTGGCGCCCACTCCGCCCTTCGCACCCACGACGACGAAGACGCGCAGGCTCATCGGTGCGGGGTGCCGCCCTCGATGCGATCGAGCTCGATAACCGGCACCGTGTTCGCCGGGGGCGGCGCAACGCGCGCCTTCACGGCGGCGACGACGGGCGGTGCAGCCGGTGCCGGCTGGGCCGCGGGCGCGGGTGCCGGCGCAGGCATCATGATCGGGACCGCGCTCGGCCGGTCCGGCACGCCGAGCTTGAGCACCTCGGCGGGGAACGCGCGGATCGATTCCTTGGGCGGGCGCAGCGCGAGCCGCAGCGTCGTGTTGAGGTCGGCGGCGGCGAGCAGATCGACTTGGCGCGGCGTCAGCGCGAGCGTCACCGTCGTGAGGTTCTGGTTGTCCGGGCTGGGCGTGGCGCTGGTCGTCTCGACCTCGTTGCCCATCGCGAGCACGAGCGCACCGCGCAAGATCGCGGACGCGCGCGGGACCTCGCTCGCGACGCGCGGGGGAACCGCGATCACGTCCACGCGGTCGCCGGGCTGGATCAAACCGGCGACGCCCTTGACGCGATCGATCGAGATGCTGACGGCGCGCATCCCGATGGGGAGGCGCGCGGGCAGCGCGTTCGCGCCGGCGAGGCCGATCTTCGAGCGCGTGACGACGCTGCCGGCAGGGATCGTGATGAGCGAATACTTCCCGACGAGCTCCTTGCGGTCGGCGACGGCGTCGGGGTCGACTTCGCTCGCGGGCCGTTTCACCTCGGTCACGAGCCCGGCGTTGAGCAGCGCGCGCGCCGGAACGTCGTGCGCCGCGACGTAGACGGTGACTGCCGGCGCGACGGTGGTCTGACCGCGCAGCGAGCCGAGGTAGCTCAACATGAGCACGCCCGTGCCGAGCGCGAGCACAATGCCGACGATCAGCGGGATACGTCGAGCGTTCTTCATTGGGTCACCTCAGGGTCGGCACGAGGGCGTACGCGATGCTGCCCGCGGCAATCGCGACGCCGTACGGCAAGGTCGTTTTTTCGGATGCCGCGCCGCGAACGGCGACGGCTGCGGTGCTGCGGACCAACGCGATGAGCCGGCCGCTGGCGGCCGCGGCGACGAGCGCGAGCACGCCGCCCGCGACGAGAACGTCGAGCGCGAACGGGATCGCGGCGGGGAAGCCGACGAGTCCGCAGCACGCCGCGATCAGCTTCACGTCACCCCCGCCGAACCAACCCGCGGAGTACGCGAACGAACCGAGCACGAACGCCGCGATCATCGCCGCGACCGCCGCCAATTCCGGTCCGATTCCGTCGAAGACGTGGATGCTGACGGCGATGACGGCCGTAGCGGCCGTCAGCGCATTCGGGATCCGTCGCGTGCGAACGTCGGTCACCGCCGCTGCGAGCGTCGCGACCAGCAGCACGGTCGTCGCGGCGGTCATGGGTACGCTTCGTTGATCTCTTGGTATCGTGAAAGGATTTGCGTGCCGATGAACGCGACCGCGCTGACGCACAGCGCGGCGATCAAGGCGAGGATCACGGCGTACTCGCCGAGACTCTGCCCGCGGTCGTCCACGAGCGCGCCGAGCATCAGAGGATCGCCCGGATCGCTTGGATGATGTGGTCGATGTTTCGGCTCACGACGAGCGCGCCGACGACGCACTGGACGGCGAAGAGGCTGAGCATCGTGCTGTATTCAGCGAAGCCTTCGCCTGATTCGTCGCGCAGCACCGCCGCCCAAGCGGGCCTGCGCCGCGCGTCAGATGCTGCTTCCGGCATTGCTGAGCACGCCCTGGAGATTGCCGCTGAAGTACATCACGGCCGCGATGCACAGGATCGCGATGAGCCCGAGGATCAGGCCGTATTCAGCGAGGCCCTGGCCTCGCTCGTCGTCGCGCAGCGAATCAAACGCGGCGACGTGGTACTCTGCGAACGCTTCGCCGGAGTCGTCGAACTGAGCCGGGATCGTGTCGCGGAGTACGACGTCGCTCATCGTCTTCAGACCTAGATGCTGCTGCCGACGTTGCTGAGCAGACCCTTGATGTTGCCCGACAGGAACAGCACGGCCGCGATGCAGAGGACTGCGATGAGCCCGAGGATGAGGCCGTATTCCGCGAGGCCCTGGCCATCTTCGTCGACCAGGATGGAACGAAAGGTTGTCATCATGACTGGAACTCCTTGGAAGTGCTAGCGCACGGAAGCTGGGATGTCGTCCGGCGGAGCCGAGACGTTGGGGGCTCCGACCGGGAACGTCGTACGGGCACTCGGACCCGCGGGAAGTGAACGGACGACGACGGTGACGATCGCGCCGCGAAAGAAGGCGGACGCGATCGGAACGGTCGCCGAGTAATGACCCTGCGCGTCGGTCGGAACGGCGCGCCGGCTCAGGAGCACGTCGGGGAGATCCCGCGAGAACGTCGCGTAGAGCGCGGCTTCCAGCGGTTGCGCGACGGGGCCGTTGCCGGTGATGGTCACCGCCTCCGCACCGACTACGCGCGTTGCGGTCACCGTGACGCCGCTCGGCGCGGCCGGCGCATCCGCGCCGGGCGCCCCGATGGGGGCGAACAGCGCCGAGACGGCGGCGAGCAACGCGATGGACGGCGGGTTGATGACTCGCATCGTGGCCGCATCGTACACATGCCGAGCCCGTCCTGAAAAGCCCATTTCGGTAGAATTGACGGTGTGTCCACGGTCCGTCAACGCACGGTCAACGGGCCCCTCTGGCATACTCGGGACAACGCTTTCCGACCGCGGCTTTTCCGCGTCAGAGGAGTTCCGTTGCACTACGCGCTTCGCACGACCATCACCGCCGCGGCGGCTGCGATGATCGCCGTCACGCCGCTCGGCGCGCGCGCCGAGGCCAACGTCCCCGTTTCGCTTCGCACCGGGCAGTCGGTGTCCGTGTCCACGCCGCGGCTCACCCGCGTCGCGGTCGGCGACGGGAAGATCGCGGGCGTGCTCGCCGTGGGCAACTCGGAGATCGTCATCAACGGGCGGTCCGCCGGCCGCACGACGCTGCTGGTATGGATGAACGGCGGCCGGCGCACGTTCGACGTGACCGTCACCGAGCAGAGCCTCGCGAGCCTGCGGTCCATGCTGCAAGGCGCGATCCCCGATCCCGGCGTCCACATCGACGCGTACGACCGCTCCATCGTGCTCAACGGGACCGTCGCCAACGGCGAGAGCCTCGTCCACCTGGGCGAAGTCGTCGCGCACTTCGAACCGATCGCGGCGGCCGGCAAATTCACCGTCGTCAACGCGGTCACCGTGTCGCGCCCGCTCGGCCCGCTGCAGAACGAGCTCGCCGCCGCCGCCGCGACGTCCGGCGTGCGCGTCGACCGCGACGTCAAGGGCAACCTCATCGTGAGCGGTCAGGTGGAAGACCGCACGACGGCCGAGCACGTGCTCCGCCGCGTGCGCGCGCTCGCCGGACCGTATCTCGCCGCCGACGGCAAGGTGATCGACCGGATCGAGACCGCGACGATCAGCCAGGTCGACATCAAGGTCTACGTACTCGAGGTCGACGAGACGGCGCTGCGCCAGCTCGGCTTCGATCTGCAATCCGCGACCTTCCACCCGGACGGTACCTACACGCTGGGCGGACCGCAGTTCCCGGTCGTCGAGAGCCCGTTCACGGGAATCAACAAAGGCGCCGGTCCGGTGGTGGACGGTCGCGGCTTCACGCTCGGCGCGTTCTTTCGCACGATCACGCTCGCGCCGACGCTGAACCTCATCATGCAAAGCGGCCATGCGCGGGTGCTGTCGTCGCCCGATCTCGTGACGCTGCCGGGACGCCAAGCCGACTTTCTCGTGGGCGGCCAGATTCCGATCCCCGTCGCCGTCGGGCCGCAGCAGATCGGGATCGTGTACAAGGACTTCGGCGTCAAGCTCGTCGTGACGCCGACCATTCTCGGTGAGAACGGCGTGGAAACCGTGATCGCGCCGGAGGTTTCCGACCTCGACTTTCAAGACGGCGTGATCATCAACGGCTTCACCGTTCCCGCGCTCAAGACGAGCCGTCTGTCGACGGACGTCGTCACGAAGGCCGGCGAGTCGATCGTGATGGGCGGGTTGTTGCGGCGCCAGGAACAGCGCACGGTCGACAAGATTCCGGTGCTCGGCGACTTGCCGATTCTCGGCAAGCTCTTCCGCTCGACGCGCTACCAGAGCTCGCAGACGGACGTCGTCTTCGTGATGACGCCGCAGATCCTGACGCGCTGAAGCCCACTCGCGCAACGGTCGCAACGGTGGTGAGTCAAATGCACAAGCGACATATCCGAAATGGAGAACGGGGCCAAGTCATCCCGATCGTGGCCCTCGCGCTCACGGTGCTCTTCGGCGCGGCGGCGCTCGCGGTCGACGTCGGATACTGGCGCTACCAGGAACGCTTGCAACAGTCCGCGGCCGACAGCGCCGCGATCGCCGGCGCCAGCGAGAGCTCGTTGGGCGCCGTCGCCGCCGCGACGGCCGCGGCACATGACGCGACGATGAACGGCTTCACCGACGACGGCGGCGTTGCCGTGAGAGTTCAAGTCAATTCCCCGCCGGCGTCGGGGCCCTACAACGGGAACACGAGCGCCGTCGAGGTGATCGTTCAGAAGAAGCAGCCCGGCTTCTTCGCCAAGGTCATGGGGATCAACTCGCAGTGGGTCAGCGCCCGCGCGGTGGGGCTCGTCAGCAACAACGATCGTATGTGCATCTACGGCCTGAGTACCAGCGGAACGGCGGTGCTCTTCAACGGTTCGACGGTGAACATGCCGCGGTGCGGGATCATCTCCGACAGCAACATGACGATCAACGGGGCAACCGTGACGTCCTGGGCGATCGGCTACGTCGGGACGGTCATCAACAACGGGAGCACGTACCCGGGAAACAGCGCGCATCCGAAGCAGGCGCTGTTGACGAGCGATCCGTGTCCGACGATCGCCGGTTGCGAGTACCTGAGATTGAACCCGCCGCACAGCGGCGCGTGCCTGTCCCCGACGGTCTACAACGGCCTCCCGACCGCGACGCTGCAACCGGGACGCTACTGCGTCAACGTCATCATCAACGGCTGCACCAACGTGGTGTTCAATCCGGGGCTGTACGAGTTCGACGCGGGCGTCACCGCCAACGGTGTCACGAACGTCAACGGCGCCGGCGTCACGATCTACAACAACAGCGGTCAGGTCATCATCAACGGATCGACGGTGAACTTGACCGCACCGGCGAACGGCAACACGCAGGGGGTCCTGTTCTTCCAGAATCCCGCCGACACGAACGCGTTCATTGCGAACGGCAGCGGCGGCGGCTACGCCGGCATGGTGTACTTTCCGACGTCGCAGATCACGCTCAACGGAACGCTGAGCCAATGGCTCTTGGTCGTCGGCTCGACCGTGGTGATCAACGGCTCCGGCACGAACGTTCCGAGCGCGGCGTTCCCCGGCTGGGGCCGCTCAGTGCTGGCGGAATGACGAGCGTGCGTTCGAGGATGACGCGATCGCTGACGCGCAGCGAGTCCGGCTCGGCACTCGCCGAGATCGCGCTCGTGTTGCCGGTACTCGTGCTGTTGCTGCTCGCGCTCATCGAGGTCGGGCGTTTTGGCAACTACACGATCCTGGTCGGCAACGCCGCTCGCGCCGGCGTACAGTACGGCGCGCAGAACACGGTAACGGCGGCCGACATCGCGGAGATGCAGAACAGCGCATTGCGCGACGGGCAGAACATCACGGGCCTGACGGCGACGGCGAGCAACTTTTGCCAGTGCTCCGACGGGACGGCATCGTCGTGTCTGCCCACCGATTGTTCCACGAGCCACCGGGTCATCTTCGTACAGGTGCTGACCAGCGCGACGGTGCCGTCACTGACCAACTCGGCCTTCTTGCCGGCGTCGTTGCGGTCGATGACGGTTCAGGGCAAAGCCGTGATGCGGGTCCCGCAGTGAGCGCAGCGCACGGCGAGCGCGGCAGCGCACTGGTCGAGTTCGCGATCGCGAGCACGGTCGCGCTGACGATGATCTTCGGCATCATCGACTTCGGCCGTGGCCTCTACACCTATCATCTCGTGGCGAACGCCGCCCGCGCCGGTAGCCGCTTTGCCATCGTTCGCGGCAACACGTGCGCCGTCGCCGGCTGCCCCGTGACGTCCGCGCAAGTTCAAACGTACGTCCGCGGGCTCGCGCCCGGGATCGACCCGAACTCGCTCACGGTAACCGCGACGTGGCCGGGCGGCGCCGACTGCGTGGGCGTGGTCAATAACAACCCGGGCTGTCCGGTGGTGGTGACGGTGACGTATCCGTTCAAGTTCATGGTCGCGCTGCTGCCGGGATTCACGATGAGCATGACGAGCGTGTCGCAGATGAGCATCTCTCAGTAACGATGGCGAGTTCGTTTGGCCGGCGCCTCGCGTGGCTGCTCGCGCCCGCCATCCTGCTGGCGCTCATCGCGCTCAACCCGCTGAGCCGCCCGACGTATGTGATGGGCGACTTTCGTGCGTTCTACTGCGCGGGCGCCGCGATCGCGCAGCATGCGAACCCGTATCTCGAAGAGCCGCTGCGCGGTTGCGAGGCGCAGGCCGGCCCGCCCGCGGAGCCTGCGTTCTTGCGACCGGTCGCGCTGCCCGCGCCGCTGCCGCCGTACGCGCTCGAGCTGTTCGTGCCGTTCGGGCTGCTGCCGTTCCCCGTCGCCGCCGTGCTGTACGGGCTGCTGCTGATCGCGGCGATGACGGGCGCGACCGCGCTGTACGCGCGCGTCACGGGCGTGTCGAGCGTCTTGCTGAACGTCGTGTTCGCGGCGATCACCGCGACCGTGACGTATTACGTGGGCCAGCCCGTCCCGCTGGTGTTTCTCGCGCTGGCCGCGGCGGCGCTGTTCGCGCGCAACGGGCGGTGGGCCGCTGCAGCGGCATGTGCCGTCGCCGCGAGCATCGAGCCGCACGTCGCGCTGCCCGCGCTCGCCGGGATGTTCGTCGCCCTGCCGCGCACGCGGCTGCCGATCGTCGTATGCGGCGCGGTGCTCGGCGCGGCCGGCGTGCTGGCGGTCGGGCTCGCGACGACCGTCGCGTACGTGCGTGACGTCGTTCCGGCGCACGCTCTTGCGAACGCGTTCGAGTGGCAGTTCAGCCTGACGTCGGTGCTCACGTCGCTCGGCGTCACGGCGCCGCTCGCGATCCGCTGCGGCGAGCTGATGTTCGCCGCGATGGTGGCGCTCGGCGTCGCGGTCGCGCTGCGTTTGCGCAAGCTCACGGGCGACGCCGCCGTGATGGTGCTCGTCCCGCCCGCGTTCGGCGTGTTCGGCGGCGTGCACGTGCACTTCCAGCAGCTCGCGATCGCGTTCCCCGCGATCCTGTACGTGTACGCGCGCTATCCCCAGGTGCGCACGCTCGCGGCGGGCGGTCTCGCGCTCGCGATGATCCCGTGGAACGTGATGAGCTCGACGGTGCTCGCGGGCCTGTCGCCGCTGCTCGCCGGCACGTTCGGCTGGCTGACGGTCGGGCGGCGCGGCGGTCTCGTGTTCAGCGCCGGCGCCGCGCTGATCGGGTTCTCGCTGCTCGCGTTTGCGCTCGCGGGCCTCGGACCGCCGCCAGCGCATTTCGTCCCGCACGCGTATCCGCCGGGCGCGCTCGCCGAAGCGAGCTGGGGCGACTTCTCGCGCTCGACGCTGATGCGGCCGTCGCTCATGATGCAATGGCTGCGCCTTCCGACGCTGCTCGGACTTGCGTGCGGCTTGGCTGCGATCGTGCGCGCCGCATACGGCGATCCGTTGCGCAGCCGTGCCGTGCACGTGCGATCCGTACCGGTCGCCATCGCAGGCGCGGCTGCGTCCTGATGCGCGCGCGGCTGCGGCTCGATCCCGATCGCGTGTTGCCGTGGGCGTGTGTCGCCGCGGCGTTCACGTGGTTCGCATCGGTGGCGCTGCGGTTTCCTCCCGGCGACGGCGATCTGCTATGGCAGCAGTGGCTCGGCGCGCGCATCTTGCGCGAGCACGCGATCCCGCGCGCGCTCGGGCCGGAGACGTTCGCTGCGGCGGGCGCGCCGTGGACGCCGCACGAGTGGCTGTTCTCGACGGTGCTGGCGTTCGGTGTGGAGCGTGGTGTGCCGTGGCTTATCCCGCTGGCGTGCGCGCTCGCGGCCGCGGTCGCGCTCGGCACGGTCATCGTGCGCTGCCGCCGGCGTGGGGTTTCGCCGGCGCTGTCGGCGGCCGGTGCGATCGTGTGCGCGCTCGCGATGCTCCAGTCGTTCGGCGCGCGTGCGCAAGTCCTGGGCTGGCTGGGCCTGGCGATCGTCGTGACGCTGCTCGAGATCGACGGTCCGTGGGCATGGGCCGCGGTCCCCGCAACCGTGGTTTGGGCGAACCTGCACGCGAGCGTGTTCTTATCGCCGGCGGTCGCCGGACTGTTCGCCGTCGCGGCGCTGCTGCGCGACCGCCGCTGGTCGCGCGACGTCGCGCGCCGTGCGGCGCTCGCCGCGGCGTGCGGCGCGGCGACGCTCGCGACGCCGCTCGGAATCGATCTCCCGCGTTACGCCGCCGGCCTTCTCATGAGCCCGATCCGCGGATCCATCAGCGAGTGGGGAGCCACGAGCATGGCGAGTGCGGCGTTCATCCTCGCTGCGTTGCCGCTGTTGTTGCTCCTCGGCGCGTTCGGGCTGCGTGCGTCGCTGCGCGACCGGCTACTCGCGGCGGCGTTCACCGTCGTGCTGTTCACCGCCGTGCGCAACGTGCCCGTGTTCGCGCTCGTCGTGGCGCCCGTCGCGCTGAGCGCGCTCGCGGCCGCTCGCGCAACGCACACTGTGCCGGCGCGTTCGCGGAAGGTGTTGGCGTGGTCGACCGCCGGCGCGATCGCGTTCGTGTGCGTGCTGATCCCCGTCGCGGTGTGGCGTGTCGCGCCGCCCGCGCAAAGCGGGCTGCCGGAGGGACCTGCCCGCGCGCTGCTGACGCAGGCGCGCAATCAACCGCGCGTGTTTTGCGAAGACTTCGCGTGGTGCAGCCTGTTCTTGCAAGAGCCCGGCGCCGTGCGCTTCTACATGGACGGCCGCTGCGATCCGTATCCGGCGCCGATGTGGCGCGACTACCGCGAGGTGATGGACGGCAACCGGCGCTGGGCCGCGATCATCGAACGCGAGCGCATCGACGCGATCTTGGTCCGGCGCGACGGCGCGCTGGACAGTCTGCTCGCGGAGCGCCCCGGAACGTGGCGCAGGATCGCGTCAGACCGCCTCGCGCGGCTGTACGTGAAACCCGCGGTGCTCGACGGCCGGAACGACGGCGTCCGGCGCGCGCTCGCCGCCGCGATCACGCACTGAAGTTCGGACGGCCGCTGATTCGAACGCGCGGCGAATGCGCACGCGCAGCGGCTGCTCGATCGCGTGGAAGAGCGCGAAGCTCAAGCCGAGCGATAGGCCGAACGCAAGCGGCACGAACAACGGATGAAGCGGTCCCACCCAGTACGTCACCGTCGCGATGACGGCGAGGTGGATGAGGTAGAAGGCGAAGCTCACCTCACCCAGGCGCACGAGGGCCGGGTGCTCGAGCGCGCGCGAGAGCGCGCCGCGCCGCGCGGCGAACACGTAGATCGCGAACGCCCACGCCGGCATGACCGCAGCGGAGAACCGCAGCGCAAGCGGGAGCAGCGGCGAGACGAAGATGGAAAGAACGACCGCCGCGACCGCGAGCATCTCCATGCTCGTGCCGCGCAGCCGCCGGCGCGCCGCCGGATCGCCGCGTAGGACCGCGATGCCGAGCAGCATTCCGACGACGAAGTCGGCGAGCCGCGCCGGCGGGAACACGTAAAAGCGCCAGTCGTCGACGCTCGCATGCTGCGGTGCCAGTACGGCGACCTGCAGCAGCCACACCCCGAGCGCGGTCGCAAGCACCACGCGCGGCGGCGCGGCGCGGAACGCGCGCAGCAGCGCGAACGCGAGCAGCGGGAATAGCGCGTAGAAGAACGCTTCGACCGAGATGCTCCAGCTGGGGCCGTTGCCGCCGAAATGCACGGCGCGCTCCGCAAACCAGCTCTGGAGCAGCACGGCTTGCGCTGCGATTTCCGTGATCCGCGTCGGTGCGCCGGCGCTGGTCCAAACGGGGTTTCCGAAATACACCATGGTGAGGATCATCGGCGGCATCGTGACGAGGTGCAGCGGCACGATGCGCGCGAAGCGCGCGACGTAGAACGCGCGCACCGCTTCGGCCCGCAGCCCGTTCGCGAACGCCGCGCGATAGCTGTAGGTGAGGATGAAACCGGACAACAGGAAGAAGAAGCCGACACCGATGTAACCCAGCGAGAACGTGGCGGAGAACTGATGCGTCGGCACGCAATGCCACGAGAACACCAGCAGCGCCGCGAAGAAGCGCAACGACGTCAGCGCATCGAGCGTGTCACGCGGCCGTTGTGTCGCCGGGGCTTCGGTTGCGATGGCGCGAGCCGTCCGTCAGTAGACCCAGGCCGGCGCCGGGTACACCGGGCTCGCGTCCGAGAGGCGGTACGGATAGATCGTCAGCAGCTTCGCGCCTTGGATCTGGTTGACGACCATCGGCTTGAACACGTTCACGCCGCGCTCGTCGAACTTGAGCAGCCCGAAGAACGTCACGACGTCGAGCCGCGCAAGCGCGTTGCGCACCGCCGTTCGGTCGATCGTTCCGGCGCGCTCGATCGCGTACTGGAACGCCAGGCCCGCCGCCGACGCTTCCGCGTTGTGGTAGTCGGGCGCATGTCCGACGCCGCGCGCGAACGCCGCGGCGTACGCGCGTGCGCTCGGGTAGAAGCCCGGCGCGCCGGTATACGACACGGAGCTGGACCACTGCGCGCTGCCCACGACGGCCTGCGCGTCGGGTCCCAGCGCGACGCGGAACTCCGGGGTGTCCGGTCCGACGGAATAACCGTAGATCTTCGCGGCGACGTGCTGCTCTTTGAGCGCGCGGTGGAGCTGCAGCGCGTCCTTGAGGTGGCCGGCGCTCAACACGACGTCGGGGTGCGCGGCTTTGATCGCGGCTGCGGCGGCTGCGACCGAGCTCGGGTCGTCGGCGTAGCGGTCGGCGTAGACGACGCGCAGGCCGTGGTCGTTCGCCGACTGCACCGCGCCTTGCTGGACTTCGAGCGAGAACGCGTCGTTCGCGGCGGCGATCGCGATCGTCTTCGGCGCCGGCTTGCGTTTGACGGCGTACTCGATGATGCCCACGAGGTATTTGCGGGCCGGCGACTGCACGCCGACGGTGTAGCGATAGCCCTGGTTGAAGATGCGCTCCGCGGATCCGCCGCTGTCCACCATCGGGACGGCGTGCCGCTCGGCGACGGCGGCCGCCGCAAACGTCGGCGCCGAGCCGTACGGTCCCAGCACGAAGTCGACGTGCTCGTCGGTGATCATCGATTCGATGAGGCGCGCCGTCGTTTCGGGCTTCGACTGGTCGTCGGCGTAGCGAATCTCGACGTCGTACGTCTGCGTTCCGGCGCGGATGCCGCCGTGCGCGTTGACGTAACGCATCCAGAAATCATAGCCCTCTCTCGTGAGCTGGCCTTCGTTCGAGAGCGAGCCGCTCAGCGCCACCGCGGCTCCGAAGAGCAGCGTGCGTTTGGGCGCGGCGGCGGCCGGATGGATCGCTGTCGCGAAGACGGCGAGCGCGAGCAGGCTGCGGAGGGTGCGCATCATCAAATCCCCTGTTTCGGAACGAATCCGTCGCGCAAGACGATCGCTTGCGCGTCGTCGGAGCGCGCGTACGCAGCGAGCCCGGCGGCGAAGGTAGCGCGTGAGGTGGACTCCACGGTGAGCGCGACCGAGGGCGCGTAGCGCCGGTCGCCGATCGAAAGCGAGCTCGGTGCCGGCTGCGGCGCCAGCGCGAGCACCTTCGCGGGTACCGCCGCGCTGAACGCAACGAGCCCGATGGTGCCGCGCCCGCCGGGGCTGACGACCGCGCGCACGACGTCCGCGCTCGATGCGGCGCGGCGCACGGAGGCGCCGATACCGCTGTGCGCGAGCAGCGTGTGTGCGAGCGTTTCGGCCTCGTCGCTCGCGCCGGCCGGCATGATCGCGACGATGCGGCCGGGCGGCTCGCCGAACTCTGCCCAGTCGGTGATCGCGCCGCTGAAGATGAGCCGGACGTCGTCTTCGGACAGCCGCGTCAACGGGTTCTGCGGGTTGACGACGACGACGATTCCGTCGTGCCCCACGACGTCGACGTTCTTCGCGCTCCGTTGCGCCGCGAACCGTACGTCGCACGGCCCGCTTTGCGTCAGCTCGAAGCGCGACGGTGGAACACCGGCCTTGTCGGCGTACGCGTGCACGACGTCGGCGGCAAAGCGTTCGGTCATGCTGGAGCGGCAGACGTGGACCGCGGTCGGAAGCGCCGACCGCTGCGCCGCGGTGGGCCGCAGCACGGCGAACGCGGCGACCGCCGCGACCGCGACGGATGCCGCGACGAGCGCAACCCGCTGGCGCGTGCGCGGACGCTGCGGCGGCGCCGGTGCGTCGGCCGGCGTCTCCCCGGCATCGAACTGCGCGAGCGCCTCGAGCGCCGTGAGGCCGCCGAACGGCGCGGGTGCGACGGGTTCGAGCGCCTCGCCGCATTGCGGGCAGTACTCACCGGGTCCGGGATAGAGCTCGATCTGCTTTGCGGTGCGCGCGTTTTCGCACGCGGCGTTGCGGCAGATGCCGGCGGTCATCGCCGGTCAGCTCGCCGCGCCGCGCTGTGCGTCGGCGGCTTGGCGTTCCGCAATCCGCTTCGCTGCGTCGGCGGCACGGCGCTCCGCGATGCGCGTTGCGGCGTCGGCCGGGAGCGCGGCCGTGCGCTCCTGAATTCCGCGCAACTTCTCTTCGGTCTCTTCGCGCGTGGCGCGGCGCGCGGCCAACGTCTCAGACGCGGCGGCGGCGTCGGCGCGAGCCGCTTCTTCCGCGCCGGACGCGTCGTTGAAGCGCAGATCGCTCTCCGAGCACGCCGCCTCGGCGATCTCCAGCCGGCTGTGCGCTTCGGCGAGGAGGGCCTCGGCGGCCGCGATGTCGTCGGCGGCGCCGCGCCGGGCACTCCGGTCGTCGGCTTGGAGCGCCTGCGCCTGCGCGCGTTGCGCCGCGACGCGCTCGACGTTCTTGGTGCAAACCTCGACGTGCTCGGCGGCCTGCTGTTCGGCCGCGCGAACGCCGTCGAGCGCGGCGGCGAGCTCGCGTCCCAGGGCCTGCTCGTGCGCCGCGCGCGCTTGCGCGGCTTCATCCGCCAGTCGCCGTTCGAGCTCGACCGCTTCTTGCAGCAGCCGTTCGGCGGCCATGCGCTGTTGCGCCGCGCGCTCCTGGGCCTCGGTGAGCGTGTGGTCGAGCTCAAAGTGCGGCTGCGGCTGCGGCTGCGGCTGCGGCTGCGGCTGCGGCTTCACCAAGGTCAGCGGCGGCGGCGGTGCCCCGAGTGCAGGCTCGGCGTGAGGCGGCGGCTCGGCGCGCGGCAGCGGCTTGCGGTCGAGGAAACCCAAGTCGGCAACGATGTCGAAGACGTTGCGGCGCCGATCGGCGCCTTTGCTGTTCTCCACGAGCGTTCTCCTCATCCACGTTGCGCGCACGAACGCATCGACGTCGGAAACGCGCCGCACCTATCTTGGAATATCGGTCCGGAGCGCACACGGGATGAGGTGTCGCGCGTCACCACCGCGCTCCGCGCAGGCGACACCGGGCGCCGCACCGTAGCGCGAGCACGATGCGCGGCCCCCTGCTACGGCTCGTCTTCTGGGGCTGGTCCGGTGCGGTCGCGCTGGCGATGGCGTCGGCCGCCGGCTGGTCGATCCGGCACGGCGCGGGCGACTGGCGCGTGTTCGTCGCCGCCGGCTCGCTCGCCGGCACGCACGCGCTCATCCATCCGCCCGAAGCCTGGCAGATCTTCGTGTACCTCCCCGGCGCCGCGTGGGCGTTCGTGCCGTTCGCGCGGCTGCCGCTCCCGGTCTCGTTCCTCATCGATGCCGCATGCATGCTCGCGTGTGCTGCCTTCGGCGGCATCGTCGCGGCGCGTACGTACGGCCTGTCGCGCGCGCTCGCCGTGGGATCGTTCGTCCTGTGGCCCCCGGTCGTGTACGCCGCCGCGATCATCGGTCAGAACGCGCCGTTCGGGCTGCTGCTCGCGCAGCTCGCAGTCGCCGGTATCGCGCGGCGTTCGCTCGCGCTGACCGCGCTGCCGCTGGGGTTGCTGCTGTACAAGCCCACGTACGCGCTGCCGCTGATCGGCGTGCTCCTCCTGCGCACTCGGCTGCGCGAGCTGGGCGCGGTCGCGGCGATCGCTATGGGATGGTACGTCGCAAGCGTCGCGGCGACCGGCGGCGACTGGCGCTGGCCGGCCGAATGGGCCGCGCTGATCGCGCGCTACGCGCCGGGCGATCTCAGCGTGAACGGAGCGTTCGTCGTGAGCGTGCCGGGGCTACTCGCGCGCGCGGGCGCCGGCGTTCCGGCGATCGTTGCGGTCGCGGCGCTCGGCGCGCTTGCGGTGGCGTTCGCCGTGCGCCGCGCCGGTGCGCTGGAGGCCGCGAGCGCGGCGTGTCTCGCGGGCGTCGCGCTGAGCCCGCACGCGCTCGCGTACGATGCGGCGCTCGCGCTGCCGATGATCGCGTTCACCGCGGCGCGACTCGGCGAACCCGGGCGCATGCGGTTCTTGCTCGCGATGTTCATGCTCGCGCCGCTGTTCTTCGTGTCCCCGCTGCTGCGCTTCGATCCGCTCGCCGTCGTCGTCATCGGCGGCACGTGCGCCTGGCTCTACGTGCGCCTCATTGCGCGGGGCCCGGCGGGTACGGCGCTCAGCGCACAGTAAAGGACGGCACGTGTTCCGGGCCTTTCTGAACGGCCGGAACGCGTATCACGATCGCATCGGAGAGCGGGGAAGCGGCGCTTGCAGCCACCCCCGCTGCTCGAATGGCCGTTCGACGTGCAGTCAGTCGTTTCCGCAAATCACGCGCTCAAGTGCAGCGATTCGTTGCATCATTCGAATCCATTGCGCTCGCACATCACGCACAAACGACGCTCGGCAACCAGGCCCTCTCGGAGCCGCCGCGCGCGAGCGCCGCACGTGCGAGCGCTAGACCTGCTCGACGCCGCGAATTTCCGGAACGTCCTCGCGCACGACCGCTTCGATTCCGCCTTTGAGCGTCGAAAGTACCGCGGCGCAGCCGCCGCACGCGCCGATCATCTGCACGTACGCGATACCGTCGTCCACCTTCACGAGCCAGACGTCGCCACCGTCGCGGCGGATCGCCGGCCGGATGCGGTCGAGCGCCGTTTCGATCCGGCTCTCCACCGTCGCGGTCGCCATCGTCAGTTGCCGAAATCCTTGAGCAGCTCGTGGATGCGGCCCGACATTGCGATCGCCTCGTCCCATTTGCGCTGCCACATGTTGCGCCCGAAGATCAATCCCACGCAGCCCGTCTCCATGGCGAGCCGCGCTTTGTGGATCGTGTCGTCGTCACCCATCTTCGAGCCGCCCGAAACGAGCACCAGCGTGCGTCCCGCCGACTTGACGACCTTGCGCAGGCCGTCCGCTTCGCTCATCGTCAGCGTGTTGTACGGTTTGGGCGCCGCGGCGGCGGCCTCTTCCGATTTCGGCACGTTGAGCTTCACGATGTCGGCGCCGATCTCGCAGGCGACGCGCGCCGCGTAATCGACCGCGTAGAGTGAGTCCTGTCCGCCCTTCGCCTTGATCGCCGAACCGCGCGGATACGCCCACACGATGAGCGGCATCCCGTAGCGCTCGCACTCGCGGCGCACCTCGTTGCCCTGTTCGATGTCCGCGGCTTGATTCGGCGAACCGACGTAGAGCGTGTAGCCGACCGCGCTCGCGCCCAGACGCACCGCGTCTTCCACCGACGACGTCATCGACGAGAACGACTCGTCGTCGGGAGGAACGTTGGTCTTGCCGTTGACCTTGAGCACGAGCGGGACGCGGCCGGCGTACTGCTTGTGGTACTTCTCGGCGAGCCCGATGTGGTAGGCGATGCCGGAGAAGTTGCCTTCGACCGCGAGCCGGAGCACCCAATCGGTGTCGAGCGCGTCCGGGTTGTCGAAGAAGTCGATCGGGCCGTGCTCGAGGCCTTGGTCGATCGGTAGCAGCATCAGCGTCCCGTTGGCAGGGCCGTGCCCGTACATCATGTCGTAGAGGCGGGCGCGCTTGCCGGTCGAGAGATTGAGGTCCTCGAACGTCGGGCGGCGGATCGAAGCAAGCATCCTGTCGGTTCCTCTTGGCGTGCGATCGGTTCGGTGGCGCCGGCTTCGCCGGGCGACATCCCGACCATTGTGCGCCCCGGACGGCAGCGGCGCAACGACGCCGGTCGCCGGGGCACGGGGAGCGAAGGTCAGCGCGCGAGCGTTGCAAAGACGACGGCCAGCCCCGTGACCGTGGTCGCGTACAGCACGACGCCCCACAGCGCGATCGACGCGGGCCGCGGGTCGCCCCGGATCAGCCGCAGCAGCTGGAACGCGGCGACGGCGGCCGGTGCTAACGCGAGCGTCCACAGGCCCCCCTCCGCATGGTAGGCGTAGAGGATGGCATGCGCCACCGCGACGACGGCGGTTATCATGATGAGCAGCCAAGCGCGGGACGGACCCACTCTGACGACGAGGTTGCGCTTGCCCGCGGCCCGATCGGCGCCCGCGTCCGGCAGCTCGACGCACAGCATCATCGCGAACATCGCCAGCGCCGTCGACGTCACGGCACCGTTCATCGGTTCGTCGAGCCGGTTCGCGAACGCCGCGTAGCCGGCGAGCGGCACGAGGACCGCTACGACGAGCGCGGTGTCGAGCTCGCCCAAGCCGCGTGCCGCAAACCGGACCGGCGGCGCGGAGTAGCACCACGCGAGCACGCCGATCGCGAGCCCGAGCCATGCGACCGTCGTGTTGCCGGCGAGCGCGAAACGCGCCGTCACGGCGAGCCCTAGCGCCGCGCAAACGAGCGCGGCGCCGAGCGCGACGCGCGGCTGCAGCGTGCCGTCCGCGATGACGCCGCTGCCGCCCGACCAGGCGGTACGCGTCGCGTGCGCGTCGGCGTCGCGGTCGAAGTAGTCGTTGGCGTAGTGCACCATGAGCTGGAACGACGTCACCAGCGCCTGCACCCAAACGTACGTCGCGCCGTCGATGCGCAGCCCCTCGGCCCGCGCGACCGCGGCGCCCAGCGCGACGCCCGCGAACCCGCCGTAGAGAAACAGCGGGCGCGAGAGGCGGACGAACGCGAGGATCGGCGACACCCGAATCCCTTTAGCCGCGGCGCCGTCCGGAGCTTGTCGCGGGAGCCGCAGGCCGTCGCGTTCCGGGCGCCGTACGCGGCGGCTTCTATGGCAGTCAAGGTGGGAATGGTCGGCGTCGGGGCGATGGGCGAGCCGATGGCGGCGTCGCTGCTGCGCGCGGGCTTCGACGTCACCGTGTGCGCCCACCGTAACCGCGAGCCCGTCGAGCGTCTGGGCGTGCTCGGCGCGCACGACGGCGGCGATCCGGCCGGCGTCGGGGCCTCGTGCGACGTGGTCGTGACCTGCGTGCCCGATGCGCCGCAGGTCGAGGACGTGCTGTTCGGCGATCGCGGCGCGGCCAGCGGCGCGCAGCCGGGCACGCTGTTCATCGACATGTCGACGATCTCGCCGGTCGCGACGCGCGCGTTCGACGCGCGCCTGCGCGCGCTCGGCTACCGGTTCGCCGACGCGCCCGTGTCCGGCGGACCGGCGCGCGCGACCACCGGCACGCTCACGATCATGGTCGGCGCGTGGGACGCCGACTTCGCCGTGGCGGAACCCGTGCTCAAAGCGATGGGGACGCCGAACCACGTCGGCGGGGTCGGGATGGGTGAGGTGGTCAAGCTCGTCAACCAGATCATCATCTCGAACACGATGATTGCAAACATCGAAGCGCTGACGTTCGCGGCGAAAGCTGGTGCCGACGTGGATGCCGTGCTCGGCGTCATCGCCACCGCGACCGGTTCGAATTACCTGCTGCAGAACTGGCTCCCGCAGAGCTGGCTCTCGGGCTCGCACAAGCCGGGGTTCGCGCTCGATCTGTTGCGCAAGGATCTCGCGGCGGCGCTCGACTCGGCGCGCGCGATCGGCGTGCCCATGCCGTCGAGCGCACTCGCGTACCAGATGTACACGGCGACGTCGGGCGAAGGCCATGGGCGCGACGACTACTCGTCGGTCGCGACGTTCTACGAGCGCGCGGCCGGCGTCACCGTCCGCAAGAAAGCCACGTAGCCGCACCCATGCTCTTCGGTGCGATCGACGTCGGGACGAACTCGATCCACCTGATCGTCGTCGAGCTGGATTCCGCATTCGACACGTCGCGCGTCGTCTACAAAGCGCGCGAGATGGTGCGGCTCGGCAGCGACGACGCGCTCGAGAGCGGGCAGCTGTCGCGCAAGGCGATGGAGCGCGGCGTCGACGCGATCGCGCGGTTCAACGACGCGGCGCTGGCGCGCGGCGCGGAGAGCGTGCGCGCCGTCGCGACGTCGGCCGTGCGCGAGACCGACAACGGCAGCGAGTTCCGCGACATGGTCGCGGCGCGTACCGGGCTGAAGCTGGAGATCCTCGACGGGCTGGAAGAAGCGCGCCTCATCCACCTCGGCGTCGCGAACGGCTATCCGCTGTACGACCGGGTCGCGTGCATCGTGGACATCGGCGGCGGTTCGACCGAGTTCGTCGTCGCCGACGGCGACCGGCCGTATCTGGTGGAGTCGGTCAAGCTGGGCAGCTTGCGGTTGTACGACGCGTTCGTGCGCGGAAAGCCCGATCCGCTGCGCGCGGTGCGCCAGCTCGAGGCGCACGTCGCCGAGGTGCTCGCGCCGCTGGGCGAGCGCATCCGCCACTACCGCATCGACGTCGCGATCGGCACGTCGGGGACGATCATGGGGCTCGCCGCGCTCGATGCCGCGCAGCAAGGGATCGCAGTCAAAGGCGTGCACGGCTACACGCTGTCGCGCGCGCGGCTCGAAGCGCTGCAGCGCCAGATGTCGCTGATGACGGAAGCGGAACGGCGGCGGATGCCGGGGATGAACCCGCGCCGCGCCGACATCATCGTCGCGGGCAACGCGGTGCTCATCGGGGCGCTCACGATGCTCGGGCGCGACGAGATCGTCGTGTGCGAGCGCGCGCTGCGCGACGGCGTGGTCGTCGACCTCGCGCACCGCGACCGCGAGCTCGCGGAGCGGCTCGGCGACGAGCGCGCGCAACGGCTCGAATCGGTGGAACGGCTCGCGCAGCGCTACGAGCATCTCGGCGGGCACCAGCGCCACGTCGCGCGGCTCGCGCTCGCGTTGTTCGAGCGGCTCGCACCGCTGCACGGGCTTGCGCCGGGCGACCGCGATCTGGTGTGGGCGGCGGCGATGCTGCACGGCATCGGCCGCTTCGTTTCCGACACGGGCCACCACAAGCACGCGGCGTACCTGATTCGCAACACGCCGCTGGACGGCTGGAGCACCGACGAGCGCGTGCTCGTCGCACAGATCGCGCGCTATTACCGCAAGGCGATGCCGAAACCGGCGCATCTCGAGTACGCGGTGCTCTCGCCCGAAGACCGGCGCCGGGTCGACGTGCTTGCGTCGCTGCTGCGCATCGCCGACGGGCTCGACATCCACCACCTCGGAGTGGTGACCGACGTCGTCGCCGTCCCCGAAGGCGGGCTCGTGGTGATCCACGCGCAGGCCGACGGCGACGCTTCGGGCGAACTCGACGCGGCGATGGAGAAAGCGGACCTGTTCGAGCGGACGTTCGGCGCGCGGGTGATCCTTCGCCAAGCGCAGGACCGCCAAGCGCGCGAGGCGACCCCGACGTGACCGCGACTTCGGCGAAGAAGAAGATCCTGCTCGTCGACGACGAGGCGTCGATCGTACAGTCGCTGCGCTACAACCTCGAGAAGAACGGCTACGCGGTGACGACCGCGGGCGACGGGCGCACCGCGGTGACGCTCGCGCAGTCGGAGCATCCCGACCTCGTCGTGCTCGACATCATGCTGCCGCTGCTCGACGGCATCGAGGCGTGCAAGGAGATTCGCAAGACGTCGAGCGTGCCCATCATCATGCTCACCGCGAAGGACCAGGAGTTCGACAAAGTGCTCGCGCTCGAGCTGGGCGCGGACGACTACGTCACCAAACCGTTTTCGCTGGGCGAGATCATGGCGCGCATCAAAGCGCGCCTCCGCCGCGTCGACGTCGACGCCGAGGAGCGCGACGAGTCGATCACCGCGGGTGAGATCACGATCGATCCCGCGCGCCAGCGGCTCGTGGTGCGCGGGCGCGAGGTGGCGCTGGCGCCGAAAGAGTTCCGGCTGCTGCACGTGCTGATGGAGAACCGCGGGCGTATCGTGACGCGCCAGATGCTGCTGGAGAAGGTGTGGGGCTACGACTTCGAGGGCGAGCACCAGACGATCAGCGTGCACGCCCGCTGGCTGCGCGAGAAGATCGAGGTGGATCCCAACAACCCGCGCCACATCATCACCGTGCGCAGCCGCGGCTACATGTTCCGCGAATGAAGACCGGAGCGGGCGACGACTGAGCTCGTTGCCGCGTCGCTGGGCGCGCTCGCCGGGGTCGTCGCGACGTACGCCGCGCTGCGCACCGCCGGGCGCGACCGCGCGACGGCGCAACGCGACGTTCCCGCGCCGCCCGGCCCCGAGCAGGACCGTGCCGCGCGTCTCGTCGGCGCGCTGCCGTTCGCGGCGTTCACCGTGGACAACGGTGCACGCGTGCGCGTGTTCAACGCGGCGGCGGCAACGCTGTTCGCCATCGACCCCGCCCGCGCGCTCGGGCGCGCGATCATCGAGCTGATCCCGTCGGTCGATCTGGAGCGCATGCTGCAAGCGGCGGCTGCCGGCGAGACGAGCACGCGCGACATCGTGCTCTGGAGCGGCGCGCGCGAGCGGTACGTCGGCGTCACCGCGCAGCCGTACGAGGACGGCGCGATCGCGGTCGCCGCCGACCGTACCGCGCTGCTCGTTGCCGAGCGCATGCGCAGCGACTTCATCGGCAACGTGTCGCACGAGCTGCGCACGCCGCTGTCGGCGATGAAGCTGATGATCGAGACCGTGCTCGCCGCCGACGACGACGCGGAGGCGCGCACGCTGTTCCTGCCGCAGATCGGGGACGAGGTGGAGCGCATGATCCGCCTCGTGGAAGATCTGCTCGAATTGGCGCGCTCTGAGTCGGGGACGATCCCGATGCACCGCGAGCGATTCGACCTCGGCGACGTTGCGGCGGCGACGGTGAACACGTTCGCGCAACGCGCCGGCGGGCTCGGCATCGAGCTGGATCTCGAGGCGCCGACGGCCGTCGACGTCGACGCCGATCGCGGCCGGCTCACCCAAGTCGCGGTGAACCTGGTCGACAACGCCCTGCGCCACACGCCGTCCGGCGGCAGCGTCATCGTGGAGGTCGCGCGCGACGGGCGCGATGCGGTCCTGCGCGTGCGCGACACCGGCGTCGGCATCCCGTTCGCCGATCTGCCGCGCGTATTCGAACGGTTCTACGTCGTCGACCGCTCGCGTTCGCGCGAGCACGGCGGCGGCACCGGCCTCGGCCTCGCGATCGCGAAACACCTCGTCGAAGCGCACGGCGGCTCGCTGGTCGCCGAGTCGCAGTACGGCCGCGGCGCGACGTTCACGATGCGCGTTCCGGCCGCCGCGCGGGAGCACGAACCTTAAGGCGCCTTAAGGTAAGTTTAAACTGTGCTTAGGCCGCGTCTGGGACGATGTGCCGGGGACCTCGCGTTTCGCAATCGGTTTCTTTCGACTCGCACTTCACGCAAAGGGAACATGAGCACACGAATCAATCGCCGCGCGGCAGCGGCCCTCATCGCAGGAATTCTCGCATCGGCCGGAGCGGGCGTTCTGCCCGCCGTCGCGGCGACGCAGCTGACGGGTGCCGGCTCCTCGTTCGTCTACCCATTCTTCTCGAAGGCGTTTTACGCGTACAGCCAAGCGCACCCCGAGGTGACCGTCAATTACCAGCCGATCGGCAGTGGCGGCGGCATTCAGCAGTTCACTGCGAAAACGGTCGACTTCGGCGCGTCGGACGTTCCGATGAACGCCGATGAACTCAAGCGCGCGGGCGGCGCCGTCGTGCAAATCCCCGTTGCGCTGGGCGGAATCGCGATCACGTACAACCTCCCGACGTCCGTCCCCGGCGGGCTGCGTTTGACGCGTCAAGCCATCGTCGACATTTATCAGGGGAAGATCACGCGCTGGAACGATCCCGTTCTGGAGAAATTGAATCCGCGTGCGTCCCTGCCCAACCTCCCAATCGTGACGGTCCATCGCTCCGACGGTTCCGGCACGACGTACATTTTCACCGACTTCCTGAGCAACGTGTCCAAGGACTGGAAAGACAAAGTCGGCACGGGCAAGAGCGTCCAGTGGCCGGGCTCGAACACGGTCGGCGGCAAGGGCAATGACGGCGTCTCCGGTCAGGTCCGCCAAACGTCCGGTGCGATCGGATACGTCGAACTCGCGTATGCGATCGAGAACAAGATGGCGACGTCGCAGCTCGAGAACAAGTCCGGGAAGTGGCTGTTCTGCACCGAGTCCACCGTCAAGGCTGCGGCAGCGACCAAGACCAACGTCTCGCCGACGGACTTCTCCATCGTCGATCGGGGCGGCGACAACGCGTACCCGATCGCCGGATACACCTGGACGTTCGTCTACGAGAGTCCGTCCGATAAGAACCGGGCCAAGATGGTCAAAGACGTCTTGACGTGGGTAACGGGCGGTGACGCTCAGAAAATTGCGGGAAGTCTCAACTACGTGCCGCTCCCGGAGGCGGTCCAGGAGACGGCTAAGAAGGCCCTCGCCGAAGTCAAGGTCTAACACCCCAGGGCTTGCCGGGTACCTCACCGTCGAAGCCCCCCGTGCGCCGAATCCGGCGTCGCGGGGGGCTCTCGCAATTCCCCCTCGGTGCAATCGTTCGTTCATGAGTATCGAACTCGACTCGCCCCGGACCGCTGCGCGCGCGGGCAGCCTCGCGCCGCGCAGCTTGTCGTCGGGCCAAGCGATTGCGGATCGGGCGTTTCGAGGCGCTCTGCTCGGCGCGACGCTCCTCTTCGTCGCGATCATCGTGGGCCTGTTCGCGGAGCTCGTGCGCGGGGCGTGGGAATCGATCGTCGCGTTCGGCCCGAGGTTCCTGTGGAGCTCCGAGTGGAACCCGGTCACCAACCACTTCGGCGCCCTGCCGTTCATCTTCGGAACGGTCGTCAGCTCCGCGATCGCCATCGTGGTGGCCGGCGTCGTGGGGATCTCCGCGGCGATTTTTCTCGCGGAGTTTGCGCCCGTTCGAATTGCGCGCCCGATCAGCTTCTTCATCGAGTTGCTCGCAGCTGTTCCGAGCGTCGTCTTCGGGCTGTGGGGCCTCTTCGTGTTGGCTCCGTTTCTGGGTAGTACGGTCGATCCGTTCTTGCACCGATACCTCGGCTTCTTGCCGTTCTTCCAAGGCACCATCTACGGAATCGGCCTGCTCGCCGCGGGGCTCTTGCTCGCGCTCATGATCGTTCCGACGGTCGCCGCGATCGCGCGCGATCTCATCATCGCGGTCCCGAACGAGCTTCGCGAGGCGTCGATGTCGCTCGGTGCGACGCGCTGGGAAACGGCAACTCGGGTCGTGTTACCCGCGGCGCGTGCCGGGATCATCGGCGCCTGCGTCCTCGCACTGGGCCGTGCGCTCGGCGAGACGATCGCCGTCACGATGGTGATCGGGAACCGGCCCGCCATCTCGGCTTCGCTCTTTGCCCCGGCCTACACGCTTTCGAGCGTGATCGCGAACGAGTTCACCGAAGCGACGTCGTCGATCTATCTCAGCGCGCTCGTCGAGCTGGGGTTGATTCTGTTCGTGATCAGCGTCGTCGTGAACGGCGCGGCGCGCTTGATGATGTGGTCGATGCTCAAGTCGCAGGGTCGGCGGACGTGATCGCAGGGGCACGCGTCGCCGCGTCGCGGCGCGCCTCGGGGTTGGCCGGCGTCGTGTTGACGGGCTTTTGCTCGGCGCTCGCGGCCGGCTTGCTGGTCATGTTGCTCGGGTACGTCGCGATCCAGGGCTCGAGCGCGATCAACCCGGCGTTCATCACCAATCTGCCTCATCCGGTCGGTATTCCGGATGGCGGGATCGCGAACGGCATCGTCGGTACGATCATTGTCGTCGGCGCTGCCGTGCTTCTCGCGGTTCCGCTGGGCGTGCTCACCGGCTTGTACCTTGCGATCTACGGCCGCGGTATCGCAGCGGAGCTGGTCCGGTTCATGGCCGAGGTGCTCTCCGGCGTGCCCAGCATCGCGATCGGCCTCTTCGCGTACACCGTTTTCGTCAAGCCGTTCGCGCAATTCTCGGCGCTCTCGGCGTCGTTCGCGTTCGCGGTGCTGATGCTGCCGCTCATGATCCGGACCTCGGAAGAGGCGATCCGCGGCGTGCCGACGGCGATTCGTGAAGGCGCTCTCGCGCTTGGGCTCCCCGATTACGGCGGAGTGCTGCACGTCGTTTTGCCGGCCGCGCGGCCGCTGATCGTCACGGGTGTCCTGCTCGCGATCGCGCGCGTAACCGGTGAGACCGCACCGCTGCTGTTCACCGCGTTCGGCAGCCAGTTCTGGGAGCTGAATCCTACGCACCCGATGGCGGTGCTCGCGCTGCAGATCTTCAACTACGCGATCTCGCCGTACGACGAGTGGCACCGCCAGGCGTGGGGCGGCGCGCTGCTGCTGATCCTTGCGGTGCTCGCGCTCAACATCGGCGCGCGCCTGGCGCTCGCCGGGCGTACGAAGAAGTCCTGATTCGTGCAGCAGACGATCGTCGTCGCCAAGAGCGAGTCACGCCCCACCACCGACGTCGCGCTCAGCGCGCGCGCCGTGAACGCGTGGTACGGCTCGAAGCTCGCGATACGAGACGTCACGCTGGATTTTCGGCGCCACTCGATCACCGCGTTGATGGGACCGTCGGGGTGCGGCAAGACGACGTTCCTGCGGTGCCTCAATCGCTTGCACGAGTCGGCGCTGGGCGCGAAGACGACGGGCGAGGTTTTTCTCGACGGGATGGAGATCTACGACCCGGACGTGAATCCGGTCGTGACTCGGCGGCGCATCGGCATGGTGTTCCAACGGCCGAATCCGTTCCCGACGATGTCCATCCTCGAGAACGTGACCTCGGGTCCGCGCTATACGGGAATGACGTCACACCCGCACGAGCTCACGGAGATCGCGGAGACGGCGCTCCGCAAAGCAGCACTGTTCGACGAGGTCAAAGACAAGCTGAACGCGCCCGCTTTGTCGCTCTCCGGCGGACAGCAGCAGCGTCTGTGTATCGCGCGCGCGCTCGCGGTGACGCCGGAAGTGTTGCTGATGGACGAGCCGACGTCGGCGCTCGATCCGCTCTCGACGTTGAAGATCGAAGAGCTCATGGAGAATCTCGCTGCCGAATTCACGGTGGTGATCGTGACCCACAACCTGCAGCAGGCGGCGCGCGTATCGCACTATGCGGCGTTCATGCTCGGCGACGAGAACCGCGTCGGCAGCGTGGTGGAATATGACGCGACGCAGCACATCTTCACGCACCCGAAGGACCGGCGTACGGAAGACTACATCACGGGGCGGTTCGGCTAGTGACATCGCCGGTCGATCTGATCGCCGTCGAGGCGGCGCCCAAGGTCAAAGTCCGCGTTCAGGGCTTGAACGTGTACTACGGTTCGAATCACGCGATCCGCGACGCGTCGCTCGACGTGGAGGAGAAGCACGTAACCGCGCTGATCGGCCCGTCGGGATGCGGCAAGTCGACGTTCCTGCGAGCGATCAACCGGCTGCACGACCTCACGCCGTCCGCGCGTGTGACCGGCATCGTGGAAGTCGACGGCATCAACGTGTACTCGCGAGACGTCGACCCGATCGTGATGCGGCGCCGCGTGGGCATGGTGTTCCAGCGCCCGAACCCGTTTCCGATGTCCATCTTCGATAACGTCGCGTACGGACTCCGCGTGAACGGCGAGCGCGACCCGGCGCGCATCGCGGACATCGTCGAGGACAGTCTCCGCCGGGCCGTGCTTTGGGACGAGGTCGAAGACCGTCTGTCCGAGTCGGGGATCGCGCTTTCGGGCGGACAGCAGCAGCGTTTGTGCGTTGCGCGGGTGCTGGCGCTCCGCCCCGACGTGATCCTGATGGACGAGCCGGCGTCCGCGCTCGATCCGATTGCGACCGTGAAAATCGAGGAGCTGATCGCCGAACTGCGTCGCGACTACACGGTCGTGATCGTGACGCACTCGATGGCGCAGGCGGGGCGCGTGTCGGACCGAACCGCGTTTTTCTTGAACGGCTCGATCGTCGAGGTCGGGCCCACCGGACAGATCTTCACGCGACCGAAAGACCGTCGCACCGAGGACTACATCACCGGCCGTTTCGGCTGAACGGGAGCGCCCGGCGGGCGGTCTTCTTATTTTTTCGGCCTGACGACCGACAACCAGTCTGTCATGAAGGTGTTTACCGCCCGGCGGTTCGCCGCGGCCGAACCATCCTCGTTTCTCCGTGACCGGATCACGCAAACGTTGCGCCGCGCTGCAGAGCGCCTTGCCGCATTGAACGCACGTTTCGACGAGGGACGGCGCGTGCGGGACCGCGCGAACCAGGCGAACCACGCCATCGACCGGGCGTTCTGGATCTATCTGCGTTAGCGCCGCTGAGGCACCTAGCCCACGTGTCAGCTGACCCGGGCGATCCGCACCGACGATCCCGGCTGCACGGTCTATTCGTCCGTGGCGCTAGAGCCGGAGCCGGCGCCTTTGAACCGTTTGTTCCAGGTTCTCTTTTTCGAGCCGTGCTGTACCTTAGGTTTGTACCCTTGGCGCTCGAGAAACCTGATCAATGCGGTCGGGGTCGGTGCGAGGAAGTACTTGATACTGAAGTGAGAACCTTTGACGACGCCGGCATCCTCGAGCGCGCGTAACGCGTACGACGCACAGCGATATCCTACCACGCTGTAATCGACTGCAGGCTCGCCCTCAAAAGCTTGCTTTACCGTTTGTGCCTGTTCAGCCGTCAAACGAATTTCAAAGGTTACCACCTGTTTGCCCTTGATCTTCGTTTCCCACTGCGCTTGCGAATAATGCTCGAACTTGCTGTTCTTACTCTTTTTCTTGCTGAAGAAGTGGCCGCCTCTGACATCGTTGGTGAATCCCAAGACTCCGTCTGCGCCCATGTTGATGACGACGTGACCGCCGCTCATCCCGCCGTAGATTTTGTCCTCGCCCGCCTGTCCCGGCGCGGGTTTGGAGCCACTTACGATCTGAACTTTTACGGTGACACCCGTGTCGGAATCCGAAGCATCCCCAACGGCGATACCGATGTCGGACGGATCGCTGCGATTGACGGGTGTCTGGCTGAAATCGTGCCCGAAACTCGCGGCCTGCACAGAACCGGAAGCTTGCAGCGAACGCACCCCGCTTGCCTTCGCGGAAGTTTGCGCCGGCTGCGTGACGGCTGCCGCCCGATTAGGCCTGATCTCATGAACGTGCAAGCGCGTGACCTCCGCCGCGGCCGATAGCCCTTCCTTCAGCAGGTTGACGGTCTCGGTCCGATCTGCTAAGGTGCTTTGCACATGGCAACCCGCACCGGCGTGGGCTTCGATTTCGTGCTTGGGCCGCTCGAGAACGAGTTGATGGAGGCCGCCTGGGCGCTTGGGCGCTGGGCGTCGGTCGGTGACGTGCTCGAACAGCGGGAACGAACAGGCGGAGCGCCCGCGACGTATTCAACGATCAAGAACGTCATGGCGAACCTGCACGACAAAGGCCATCTGCGGAAGCGACCCGCCGGCAAGCAGAACGAGTTCATTCCGGCGGTGTCGCGCGACGAATTTGCACGCCGCGCGGTCGGGCGCGTCGTGGACCCGCTGCTGCGCAATCACCGCAATCCGCTCTTCGCGCATATCGTGGACGGACTGCTCGAGGACGACCAGGCCATCGCGGAGTTCGAAGCGCTGATCGCCGAACGGCGCAAAGCGAAGGCGAAGGCGAGGTGACGGATCTCGCCGCGTTCCTGAGCATGTGCATGTCCAGCCCTGCGCTGTTGACGTCGGCGTGCGCGCTCGTCATCGTGCCGGCGCTTGCGTGGCTGATGGTTCGTGCCCTGACACCGTCGTTATCGCGCATGACCGACGACGCCGGGTGGCAGGCGCCGCTTGCCGCTGCCGCGGCGGCGTTGCCCGGCGCGCTTTTTCTCACGATCGGGGCGGCGACGCTCCGCGGCGGCTGGGATTCCGTTTGCCTTCAGTTCGCGAGCGGCCGGGTACTCTACGGTGCCATTGCTGCCGTCACCGCGTTTGGTTTCATTCGCGCCGTTGCTCTCGCGGTTCGCCGTTCGCGCGAAGTCGAGCGACTCGTTCGCGCATCGTCGCCTCCGTCCGCGCGCGTGCGGCATGCCGGCGACCGGGCGGGCATGCGGGTCCGCGAGGTTTCATCGGCGGGTCCGGTCGTCGTGCTCGCCGGTCTTTTCCGGCCCACGGTCTTCGTTTCGACGGAGGCGGTGAGTCGTGTGAACGATGCGGAGCTGCTCGCGACGATTCGGCACGAAGCCGCGCACGCGCAGCGCCGCGATCTCGTCTGCGGAGCGATCGTGACCTTCATTGCGGACGTCGTGCCGCTACCCGTCGGCGCCTTGATCGCGCTGCATCACCGTGCGCGCGAGTTCGCTGCCGACGCGCACGCTGCGCGCATCGCCGACCCCTGTGACCTGGCGTCGGCGTTGTTGGCGCTCGCGCGACCGGCGAAGGTCGCCGGCGGTATCGCCGCGTTTGCCGAGGCCGGTACGGTTCGCGACCGGTTGGGTGCGTTGCTGTCGGATACTGCGCTAAGACCGTCTCGCTTGCGCCGTGCGCTGTGTACGGCGGCGCTCGCGGCTACGTTCGTGTTGGGCGCTGCGCCCGTCTCGATTGCCGTTGCGCTCGGCTTCACGTGTTCGACGGGGATGCCGATGTGAGGCGTCTCTTTTTTTGCGCACTCCTGCTAAGCTGCTTTGCACTTGCGCCGCTCGCGGCGATCGCCTCGCCGATGGTCGCGCAGATCGGCTCCGCGCATGCAACGCTGACCCTATCGCCCGATCCGCCCGCGACGGGGCGCGTGCACGGCATCGTCACGGTGGACGGTGCCGATCCCGCGGCGCTCGCCTCCACCGACGTGCGTTTTGGATCGGCCATGCGGGCGATGTCGATGGCGGGGCCTTCGGGCACCGCGCGTCGCACCGGGCCCGCGCGTTGGGAATTCGACGCTTCGTTCGGGATGGCGACGGCGTGGGCGCTGACGGTTCGCTTCTCCGGAGGGCTCAACGGCACGGCGGTGTATCGCTTTGCCGTTTCCGGCACGGACGGTGGTAACGGTGCGATGGCCGGGATGTCGTCGTCGGCAGGCAATCCCGACGCGTGGAAGTACGCGGCGGGCGCGCTCGCCGTCATCCTGGTGCTCGCGATGCTCGTCGTAATCGTGCGGCGTGACCGTCGTCCGCTCACGATCGGCATCGTGCTCGGTTCGGCGCTCGTCGTGGTCGTGCTCGCAATCGTGCAAGCGAGATTCGCGTCACCGTCGATGGACATGACTGCGATGTCGAGCGTTCAGGGCTCGGCTTCGACGCCGGTGACGCTTGCGTTCGTGCGGACGACGCAAAGCGACGCTCAGATTCATGCGCCCGGGACCATCGCGCCGTTTCTTACGCAAGAGATCGTGACCCGAGCCGCAGGCATTCTCCGCGGCTTCAACGTGTATGCCGGCGACCGGGTGGTCGCCGGTCAAGTCATCGCTTCGCTCGACGCGCCGGATGCGCAGTCGCGCGCGGCGGCGTCGGCGGCGGATGCTCAGGCGCAAGCCGCGACGGCCCGCGCTTCGGAGATCGAGGCGCACCATCACGCCCCGAATGCCGTCGTGATCGCCGAAGCGGACGCCGGAGCGCTTCAACGCGACATCGCCGCCGCGCAGGCCGACCAATCCGCGAAGGGCGCGCAGGTGCGCTATTGGCAGAACGAGATTCGGCGCGAGAAGACCCTGCTCGACCAAGGCGCCGTATCGGTTCAAGAATATCAGGACGAGAGCACGCAGCAGGCTACTGCGCAAGCCGCATACGCGGCGGCCGGTAACAAGGTGGGAGCGTTGCGCCAGCAGCTGACGGCCTCGCGGACGAAGGCGATGGATGCCGTTGCGTCCGTCGCGCAGATGCAAGCGCAAGCCGACGCGGCGCAGGCGCTTGCACGCCGGGCACTGGCCAACGCCTCGACCGATGCGACGCTGGCCGGATACACGACGATTACGAGCCCGGACAACGCGGTCGTCGTCAAGCGTCTCGTCGACCCCGGTGTCTACGTTCAAGCGGGCACGGCGATCGCACGCCTCGCGGTCATCGACCGCTTGCGCGTCCAGGCCAACGTCGCGCAGCAGGACCTCGCGAGCGTTGCGGTCGGCGCGCCGGTCGATGCGACGCTGCGCGACGGCACCGTCATGCACGGCCGCGTCTCATCGATCGCGCCGGTCGCCGATCCTGCAACGCACACCGCGTCGGTCGAAGCAATCGTGAACAACGCGCGCGCCGGCCTCGTCGCCGGCGGCTTCGTGCAAGTCGTCATCCACGGTCGCCCGAGTCGCGCCGCGGGCGGCATCGAGGTGCCGTCGCCGGCCGTCACTGGATCCGGCAGCAATGCGGCGGTGTGGACCGACGTCAACGGAACCGCGCACCGTGTCGCGGTGCGCGTCATCTTCGACGACGGCACGAACGCGACGGTCGCGGGCGATCTCGGGCGGCGCGCGCGCGTCGTCGTCGACGGAGCCGCGACGCTCGAAGAAGGCCAGAGCATCACGGAGGCGCATCCGTGATTCCCGCCTGGTCGCTGCGCAATCCGTTTGCCGTCTTCGCCGTGTACATCGCCCTGGTCGTCGCGGCGCTTGCCGCCGTACTGTTCTTCCTGCCGACGCGCATGATGCCGTACGTGCCGAGCCCGCTGATCTCGGTGGTCACGATGACGCCGGGGTATTCCGCGGAAGAAACGGAGACGTACTTCTCCAAGCCCATCGAAGAGCGCATGACCGACCTCAAAGGAGTGCGCTTCGTCCGATCGATCTCGCAAGAAGGGCTGTCAACGGTCACGCTGCAGTTTCCGTACGGCGCCGACATGCAGCGCGCGCTCGTGGACGTGCAGCAGCTCGTGAAGCAGGCGGAGGGCGATCTTCCGTACGATCGTGCGAACCTCAAGCCGTCGTACGTCGTCCCGGTCGATCCGCTCAACACGCCCGTGCTGCAGCTGAGCGTTGCCGGCATCGGCTGGAGCCCGGTGCGGCTGCGCGAGTTCGTCGCCAACGACGTCGTGCGCCAGTTGAAAGACGTCGAAGGCGTGCAGAACGTGTATCCGTTCGGCGGGCTGCAGCGCCAGGTGCAGGTGGTCGCGGACCGCGGGGCGCTCGCGTCGACGGGTCTTTCGATGCTCGATTTGCGCGACGCCATCGACAAGCAGAACGTCAGCCGGTCGGGCGGCACGCTTACCGGCGGCACGCGCGAGTCAATCGTGCGCGGCGATCAGCGCGTGCGGTCGGCCGCGGACATCCTCGATTATCCGGTGACGACTACCGGCGACCGCACCATCTACGTGCGCGACGTGGCTCAGGTGACGGACGGCGCCGCCGAGCAGCGCGCTGCGTACCGGTTCAACGGCAAGGACAGCGTCGAAGTGTCCGTCGTCGAGAACCCCGATGCCAGCTCGCCGCGGGTGATTGCCGCCGTGAACGAACGGCTGCGCGGGATCGAACAGGCGAATCCCGGCCTCACGTTCACGCCCGCGTACGACAACTCTCGGTTCGTCGGCGCGCTGAACGCGAACATGCTCGAAGAGCTCATCGTCAGCGTCATCCTGGCGGGCTTGGTGCTGCTGGTGTTTCTCGAAGACGTCAGCGCGACCGCGATCGTGATGACGTCGATCCCGACCTGCCTCGGGCTAGCGGTCTTGCTGTTCGCGCCGATGCACTTGTCCATCAACAGCTCCACGCTCATCGGCTTGCTGCTCGCCATCGGGCGGCTCGTCGACGACTCGATCGTCGTGATCCACGCCGTGCACCGCCGGCTCGGGCAAGGCCGCTCCTCGCGCGAGGCCGCCGTCGAGGGCACGCTCGAGGTCATCCTGCCGATCGCGGCCGCGACCGGCGTGATGGTGCTCGCGCTCTTGCCGCTGCTGATCAGCGGCGGTATCACACAGATCATGTTCGTCGGCCTGGTATGGCCGATCGTCTTCGCGCTCGTTGCTTCGCTCGTCGTCTCGGTGACGCTCACGCCGCTGCTCGCAGCCTATCTTTTCAAAGGCGCCGGCCAGCCCGTTGCGCCGTGGCGCAATCGGCTCGACCGCGGCGTGCAGCGCGCTCTCACCCCGACGCGCAAGGCACTGGCGCGCCTCGAAGACGCATACCGCACGGGACTGCGGTGGAGCCTCGACAACACCGGCGCGGTGTTGGCGGTCGCCGCGATCCTTACGTACGCCGCGGTACAGCTCGCACCGCTCATCGGCAGCGAGATGATGCCGTTGGCCGACACCGGCCAGGCATCGGCGTATCTCGAAGCGGCGCCGGGGACCTCGTTCGCCGCGACGTCGCAAAAGGCGAAGGCGTTCGAGCAAATTCTGCTCGCGCAGCCCGAGGTGCAGCGCGTTTCGGGCGAGATCGGCGAGCCGGCCGGATCCGGCTATTTCACGGGCACGGCGATGGGGACGGTGAACTCCACCTCGTACCTCATTACGTTCAGCCCGAAGGAAGAGCGGCGGCGGACGATTTGGCAGATCATGGACGCGGTGTACGCGCAGACGATGCGCACCGTGCCCGGACTGCGGCGCGTCGCGCTCAAGGAGATGGGCTCCGACGTGATGGCGAGCAACGACGCCCCCGTCGAGCTGCTCGTGACCGGCCCGGATATGGGCACCGTGGAGCAGCTCGGAGCGCAAGTCGCGGCCGTCGCGAAGGCGGTTCCGGGGATAGTGCAAGTCTCGACGTCGTCGAGCATGCTGCAACCGCAAGCGGTCATTACCGTCGATCGCACGCGCGCCGCCCAGCTCGGTCTGACGCCGGACGACGTGACGCAGCAGGCCTACTACGCGACGCACGGCGGCCTGACGACGGAGTACTTCAACCCGCAGGGCCTGCGTCACGACACCATCCTGCTGCGCTACGCCGGCGGCGAGCGCGCGACGACGGCCGACCTCGCGGCCGTTCAAATCGTCGGCAAGAACGGCGCGATGGTACCGCTCGCATCCATCGCGCAGATCCGGCGCAACCTCGGGCCGACGCTGATCGAGCACGACGGCTTACGGCCGAGCGTCGCGGTCCTGGGATACTACCGCAAAGGCGGCCGCGGCGAGATGGCGCTCGACATGGACACGATCATGGGCGCCACGGCGCAGGTATCGTTTCCGAGGGGCTACGGCATCGAGATGCGCGGCGACATGACGGAGATGATGCAGTCCTTCGACCGGCTCCTGGGCGCGATGAAGATCGCGCTGGTGTTCGTGTTCCTGCTGCTGCTCGCCCAGTTTCGGTCGCTCACCAATCCGCTCGTGATGCTGCTCGCGATCCCGTTGGAGCTGCTCGGCGTTTTCGGCGGGCTGATGCTCGCGCACCAGAACTTTTCCACCGTCTCGATCCTCGGCATCGTCGTGGCCAACGGCATGGCGGTGAGCAACGCGATCTTGCTGCTCGATCTGATCCTGCGCAACCGCGAGACGGGCATGTCTCGCGCCGATGCCATCCTGGCCGCCGGGCCGGTTCGACTTCGCCCGATCCTCATGACGACGATCGTCAGTATCGTCGTCCTCATCCCGGTCGCGTTCTTCCCGAAAACCGGCATCGACGCATACTCGCCGCTCGCGACGGTGATCATCGGCGGGCTCACCATCTCGACCGTGTTGACGCTGTTCGTCGTGCCCGTGCTGTATTCGGCCTTCGACGACCTCGGAACGCGCTTTCGCCGTCGGCAGCACATCGAAACCGCGGGTGATGCCATGCCGTCGCCCGCGAGCGGTCCGGTCCATGCGTAAAATCCTCATTGGCATCTGCATCGTGACGCTGTCGGCGGCCTCGGCTGGTGCGCAGGAAACGCAGCCGCGCACGCTCACGCTTCAACAAGCCGTGGAGCGCGTGCGAAACGCCGGATTCGATGTCCGCATGGCCCAAGCGGATGCCCGTGCGGCGTCCGCGGACGCCGCGAGCGCGGGTGCGACCCTGCGCCCGCAGGTCGGCGTCAGCGGCAATGCTCTGGACGCGAACGAGCCGCAACTCGGCATGCCCGTTGCGCGCCAGGCCTACGGAGCAGCGACGCTCTCCATTCCGCTCTTCACGCCATCCAATCGGCTCAATGCGCGAGGCGCGAACGAAACCGCCCGCTCGGCGCAGACCGCGGTCTTTGCAACGACCAACGATGCCGTGTTCGCCACGGTGCAAGCCTACCGCAAGATCCAACTCGTGGACGCCGTCGTGGCGGCGCGCCGGACCGCCGTCGCGGACCAGAGCGCGCACCTGCGCCTGACGGAGGAACGGGTGGCCGCGGGCAAGGTGGCGCGCTACTTGACGCTGCGCGACCGCGCCGCGCTCGCGACGGCGCAGCAAGCGCTCGAGGATGCCGCATCGGAACGCGATCAGGCGGCATACGATCTCGGCGCACTCCTGGATCTGTCGCCGGTCCCGTTGTCCGTCGAGCCGCTGACGCAAGCCACCATGAACGAAACGCGCGACGCGGTTCTAGCCCGAGCGTTGGGGCAACGCCCGAGCCTGCTCGCGGCGGAACAACGCCTCACTGCGGCGCAGACCGCAGTCGCCGCAGCCCGTAGCGCGTACCGGCCCGTGGCGATGCTCACGGCGCAGAGCTACAACGGAGGTTCGTCCCCGTCGCTGGGACGCAGCGGCGGACAGGTCCAGGTCACGGCATCGCTGCCGATCGTCGACGGAGGCTCGCGCGCAGCGGCCGTCGCCAAGGCGCAGGCCCAGTACGACCGCATGGCCGCCGCGCGGGACCAAACGCGCGCAGGCGTCGTGCGTGACGTCGCGAGCGCCTGGCGCGAATACGAAGCGGCAACGCGCAATCTCGCGACCGCGACCGCCGTCCAAGCCGACGCTCAGGAGCAGTTGCGCCTCATCACGCTGCGTCAGGCCGCCGGCAAGGCGATCGAAGTCGAGGTGCTCGACGCGTTGTCCGTCGCGGCGAATGCGCGCGAAACCGTCATCCGCAGCATCGCGCGATACGATATCGCAATCGCCGCAATCCACCACGCTACCGGCGACCTCTCGCCGTGATGCTCGCTACACCAAAGGAGTTCCATCAATGTTCGGCCGTCTGATCGTATCCGCCGCCCTCGTCGTGGCGCTCGCAGCATGCTCTTCGAAAAGCGACACGTCGTCCAGCACCACCACAACGTCGCAGGCGCAGACCGCCGGCGGTTTTTCCGTGGCGACGCAGTTCGCTCCCGATCCGCCCAAGCAAGGTCCGGAGACGATCACGGTCACCGTCAAGGATGCGAGCGGAAACCCGGTCAAGGGCGCGACGGTGAAAATCGGCTCGAAGATGCCGTCGATGTCGATGACCGGCCCGAACCTCACCGCGACGGACAACGGCGACGGGACCTACGCAGCGCAGACGAACCTCAACTACGCAACGCAATGGGTCTTCGAGATCGCAGTATCGGCAGCCGGCAAGAACGGCACCGTACACGTCACCCAGGACGTGAAGTGATCACGAGCCGGCACCAGGACGCATCCCGCCCAGCGTACCCTGACCAGCCGCCGAACAGCGGCCTTGGACGGCAGGCTGCTCGCTGCTGTCAAGGCGCGTGATACACTGCTGACATGGCTGAGTTCCGCCCGTACCCCGGCACACCACGCTGGGTGTACGTGTTCGGCATCATCGTGCTCGCGTTGGTGCTGGTGTTCGTCATCAAGCACCTCACGGGCGGCGTCGGCGGCCACGCACATTGACGATCATGCCGCCCGGCCTTCGCAAGATCGTGCTGATCGCGCATGTCGTTTCCTCGGTCGGATGGTTCGGCGCGGTGGCCGCATTCCTCGCTCTCGCCATCGCGGGCCTTACCGGCCACGATGCCCGACTCGTACGTGCCGCGTATCTCGCGATGGAATTGACCGGCTGGTACGTCATCGTCCCGTTGAGCCTCGCTTCGTTCCTGACCGGGCTCGTTTCATCGGTCGGCACGACGTGGGGCTTGTTTCGGTACTATTGGGTCGTAGTAAAGCTCGTGATCATCATACCGGCCACCATCCTGTTATTGGTGCACATGCAGCCGATCAGCGACGTTGCACGCGCGGCAGCGGAAACGACGTTGTCCGCCACCGATCTCCAAAGGCTGAGGATCGAGCTCGTAGCCGAAGCCGGCGCCGCCCTCGTGGTGTTGCTCGTGGCCACGACGTTGTCGGTATACAAGCCGCGGGGCATGACGGCATACGGGTGGCGAAAGCAGCAGGAGCAGCGCACGGCATCGCAGCCGTAGTCGAACGGAAGGGGGAGAAGGGCGGTTCGATGATCGAGCTTCCTGCGTATGAAGCGTGTCGTGGTGCTCGCGGTCGGCGCGTTGGCGGTCGTGGGCGCCGCCTACGCGTGGCAGACCGTGGGAGCGAGCGGTCCCGGACTGCCGTTGCGTCTCGTCGGCGACTTTCCGCTGACCGGCAACGCGACGCGGTTCGATTACGCGAGCCTGGACGCCGCGCGCGGAATCATATGGGTGGCGCACATGGGCGACGGTGCGGTCGAGGCGTTCGACGTCAAGGCGAACCGCGTGACGCTCACCGTTCCGATTGCTCCGACCGCGAGCGTGCGCGGCGTGCTCGCGGCGCGAGGCAACGTGTACGCGGCCGCGCAGGGCCTCGGCGGCGTCGTCGTTTTGGACGGAGCCAACGGGAAGCGGATCGCGCTGGTCCCGGCCGGTGACGTCGATGGGCTCGCGTACGACCCCGTCACCGAGCGTGTTTTCGTCTCGGACGAGGGCGGCGGCAAGGACACCGTCATCGACGCGCGCACGAACGCGCGTGTCGGCGCCATCGAGCTGGGTGGAGAGGCCGGGAATATGGTGTACGATCCCGGCTCGCACCATATGTTCGTCGGCGTGCAAACGCGCGACGAGCTCGCCGAGATCGACCCTGCGGTGTCGAAGATCGTCCGTCGCTATCCGTTGCGCGGGTGCAGCTCGTCACACAGCGTGGTAATCGACGCCGACCTGCGCGCTGCGTACATCGGATGCCAGCACAATGTGCGCCTCGTCCGGCTGAATTTGATCACCGGCGAGGTCGAAGGATCCAGCGGTGTCGGCATCGGCGTCGACGTGCTTGCGCTCGATCCCGGGTTGCACCGGCTCTACGTTGCCTCGGAGTCGGGCGTCGTAAGTGTTCATGACGTCTCCGGGAAGCGACTGCACCGTACCGCGCAGGCGTTCTTGCATCCGAACGCGCACGTCGTGGCGGTGGACCCGGCGACGCATCGCGTGTACTTTCCGCTCCAAAACGTCGACGGCAAACCGGTCATGCGGGTGATGGAGCCGTAGTGACTCGGCCAAGGCTGTTGGAGCTCGTGCGCTACTTTTTGATGCTCGGGGCGACCGGCTTCGGCGGGCCAGTCGCGCTCGCGAACTACATGCGCCGCGATCTGGTCGAGAAACGCGGCTGGCTCGACGAGGCAACGTACGACCGCGGCCTTGCCATCGCGACGGCTTGTCCCGGGCCGATGGCATACCAGCTCGGCGTCTATTGCGGCTACGTGACGCACGGTGTCCCCGGTGCGCTGGCGATCGCGGTCGCTTTCGCGCTGCCGCCGTTCGCGATCGTCGTCGCCGTTGCCGCGCTCTACGAGCGGTTCGCCGGCGCAGGCGTCGTGCGCGGATTGTTCTACGGCATCGGCCCGGTGGTCGTGGCGCTGATCCTGCGCGCGAGCTGGAACCTGGGTCGCAAGACGCTCAAGCAAGACTACGCCGCGTGGATCGTCGCGGTTGCCGCGTGCGTCGTCACGGTCGCGCTGCAACGGGAACTGGCGTGGCTGTTCCTCGCGGCCGGCGTGCTCGGCATCGTTGCATTCGCCCCGCGACCGAAGCCTACGCCGATGCCAAGGGCCGAGGCGGTGCCGGGCACAGAGAAGATGCGCGCCTTCGGTGCGCCGGTGCTGCTCGCGCTCGCCGCGCCGGCGTCAGGTCTCGCGCCCGCGCTGTTCTGGTTCTTTTTGAAGACCGGCTTTCTCGTGTTCGGCAGCGGCCTCGTCGTCGTGTCGTTCGTGAAGACCTACGTCGTCGATCAATATCACTGGCTCGACAACCAGACGTTCGTCGATGCCGTCGCCGTCGGGATGATCTCGCCGGGACCGGTGGTCATCACCGCGACGTTCGTGGGCTATGCGGTCGACGGATTTGCCGGCGCCGTCGCCGCAACCGCGGGCATCTTTCTTCCTTCGATCGCGCTCACCGTACTGGCGACGCCGCTGCTCCTGCGGTACGGCTCGCACCCGCGCGTCGCGGGCTTCGTGCGGGGCGTGACGGTCGCGGTCGTCGGCGTGCTGGCGGGAACGACGTACCTCATCGGCCGGCCCGTGGTGGTGGACGCGTTCGCAGTCGTGCTCTTCATCGTGGTGCTCGCGGCGCCGCTGGTGGCAAAGCGCGTGCCCGACCAAGCCTACGTCGCGGCCGGTGCCGCGCTCGGCATAGCACTGCACCACTGAGATCGGCTACATCTTCATCGCGGCGTGCGCGCCGTGGTCGTTCACTTGCGCCTTGAACCAGGCGTGCAGCGCGGACACGAGCGCGGGATCGGCGGTCGTGTACGTAATTTTGGCGCCGTTCGGAACGTCCGCATAGCGAACCCTGATCCGATTCGACCCCGCGTGCATCGCGCGAAGGCCGGGCATGTCGCCACCGTGGATGGAAGCCGGATCCGTGAAATCGCCCCGCGCGAACGCCGCGGCCTCCTTGCGGAGGTGCGAACGCACGAGGCCGACCTGCGTGCGGTTTCCATCGCGCACGAGCACGGTTTGCACCCCGCCGGTCGGTGTCGGGACAAAGACGTGCTTCGAGCTCTGCATGCTGAAGGGCATGACCTTCTCGCTGTTGTGCTCGACTTGCACCTGACGGGGCGCATCCGCAGCGATGGCAGCGGAAGCCGTCGTCGAGACGACGGCCGCGAGCAATGCCGCGGCGAATCTAACGTTCACGGGCAACCTCCGATAGGAGCGCGAGCGATTCCACGATCGAGCGCCGCCGGTCCGGGGGGATCCCGTGAAAGATGCGCTCGAACTTCCCGCGGCGCGACTCTGCGATTCTGGCGTTCGCCTTGATTCCGTGCTGCGTGAGATGCAGCCGCACGAACCTCGCGTCGCCCTCGTCACGGACGCGCCGGATCCATCGCCGCTGCTCCAGCATCCCGGCGATTCGCGATACGGTACTTTTCTCGAGTCCCAAACGGTGCGCGAGGCCGTTCTGCGTCAATCCTGGTTCACGAGCGATCTCGAGCAGCGCGTGCGCCTCGGCGACGGAGACCGGTTGCCCACACGGCGTCTGGTCGGGCTTGTGCAGCCCAAGCGACCGCACGAGCTGGATCATGTGCTCCTCGAACGCCGTGCCGGCATCCTCGGCGGGGGCTGAAGTCCTACTGGGTACCACGATGGTTCGATTATACAACTATATGGTTGCTGATCGCAACTACCATCAAAGATGGGACGCTGTCCCGCGGTCCTCCCGCAAGGAGGCCCGGCGATATTCTAGAAATCTCTTGAATATGCCGAACAGACCTCCGCCGCCACGGCGGAAACGCCGCTTCAAGGATGCCGTGTACTCCGCGGTCGCACGCGTCCCCGCGGCCCTCGCGAACCGGCATAGGCTCGAATTGCTCGACCTCGTTTCGCAACGGCCGCGTACGGTCCAGGATCTCGCCGCCGAGGCCGGCCTCACGGTCGCGAACGCGTCGCAGCATCTCCAGGTACTCGCGCGTTGCGGCCTCGTCGCGGTGGAGCGTCGCGGTACGTTCGCGCATTACCGGACGACCGGCTCGGCGGTGTTCCGACTGCTCGTCGAGCTGCGTTCCGTCGCGGAAGCGGTCGATGCGTCCATCGCGGACGCCGAGAAATCGTACTTCGGCCCGCGCGAGCCCGGGATCGCGACGTTCGCCGCAGCGCGCGATGCGCTCGCGGACGTGCGGACAGCATTGCTCGACGTTCGTCCGCACGAGGAATACGCAGCCGCGCATCTGCCCGGTGCGTTCAGCGCGCCGCTCGAGGCGTTGCGCGCCGGCCGCGTCGCATTGCCGCGACCGAAGCGCTACGTCGTGTACTGCCGCGGGCCGTACTGCGTGTTTGCCGACGAGGCCGTCGCGGTGCTTCGCGAGCGGGGTTTCGACGCGACCCGCCTCGCGCTCGGTCCGGCCGAGTGGCTCGCCGCCGGCGGCGAAGTGGAACTTGTCAGCTGACGCCGGCCGCGTCCGCTTAGGTCTTGCGGCGAACGCGACGCAGTTCTGGCTGCTCGTCGCCGTCAACGCGTTCGTCGGGTCGATGGTCGGGATCGAGCGCGACGTATTGCCGCTGGTCGGGCAGCGCGTGTTCGGGCTCGCGTCGGAAACCGCCGTACTCTCGTTCATCGTGACGTTCGGCTTCACGAAGGCGCTGGCGAACCTGTATGCCGGTCGAACGGCGGACAGGACGGGTCGCAAACCGCTGCTCGTCGCCGGCTGGCTTTTCGCCATCCCCGTTCCGTTCTTGCTGATGTACGCGCCGGCGTGGGGGTGGATCGTGCTCGCGAACGTGCTGCTCGGCATCAATCAAGGATTGTGCTGGTCGATGACGGTCGTGATGAAGATCGACCTCGTCGGTCCCAAGCAGCGCGGGCTCGCGATGGGGCTCAACGAGTTCGCCGGATACCTCGCGGTCGGCGTCGCGGCCTACGCGTCGGGCGCGATCGCGGCCGCATACGGGTTGCGCCCGTGGCCGTTCGTGCTCGGGATCGTCTCGGTGGCGGTGGCGCTTGCGCTGTCGGTGTTCTTCGTGCGCGAGACGCACGGACACGCGCGCTTCGAGGCCGCGCGCGGCGACTCGCCGCGACAGGCGCCGGGAACGTCGTTCGGCGCGCTCTTCACGCGCGTCTCCTGGAAAGACCGCACGCTTTCGGCGATCAGCCAAGCCGGGCTCGTGAACAACCTCAACGACGGGCTCGCATGGGGGCTCTTGCCGCTGCATTTCGCCGCCGCCGGGCTCGCCATCGAACGCATCGCGATCCTTTCCGCGATCTACCCGGCCACGTGGGGAATCTGCCAGCTGTTCACGGGCGCGCTCTCCGACCGCGTCGGCCGCAAGTGGATGATCGCTGCCGGCATGTGGCTGCAAGCGCTTGCGATCGCGCTGTTCTTGATACCGGCGAACTTCGCGCTGTGGTTCATCGCCGCGGTGCTCCTCGGCCTCGGGACGGCCATGGTGTATCCGACGCTGCTGGCGGCGATCGGCGACGTGGTCGACCCGCTCGTGCGTGCATCGTCGGTCGGCGTCTATCGCCTGTGGCGCGACTCCGGGTACGCGTTCGGCGCATTGCTGTCCGGTATCGTCGCGCACGCGCTCGGGCAGAACGCCGCGATCACCGTCGTCGCCGCGCTCACGCTGGGATCCGGCGCGGTCGTCGCCGTCCGCATGCGCGAGACGCTCCCTTCCACGCGCACGCTCTCGCCCCAAGGAGTACCGTCATGATCTTCCGACAGCTCCTCCGATCTGAAACCGGCTGCGCGTCGTACGTCTTCGGTTGAGGCAGTCAAGGCCGCGCCGCGGTCGTCGATCCTCAGTTCGAGGTCGCTCACTATATCGAAATCGCGCAGGAACGCGGAATGAAGATCGAAGCCATCCTGAGCACGCACGTTCACGCGGATCATCGTTCCGGGGAACGCGAGCTGGCAGCGCGCACCGGCGCGGCGGTCTACTATCACCGCAGCGCAGAGCTGGCATTTCCGTTCACGCCGCTCGACGATGGCGCGGAGGTCTCGCTTGGCAACGTCGTCATCCGCGCGCTGCACACCCCGGGCCACACGCCGGAGAGCACGTCGTTTCTCGTGACGGACCAGACGCGTTCGAACGAGCCCTGGTTCGTGCTGACCGGCGACACGTTGTTCGTGGGCGACATCGGTCGGCCGGATCTCGGCGGCCTGAGCGCCGCGAACGATCTGTTCACGTCGCTGCACGACAAGCTGCTGGCGCTCCCTGACTACGTCGAGGTGTATCCGGCGCACATCTCCGGCAGCCCGTGCGGGCGCGCGATGAGCGGCAAGCCGTCGTCGACGATCGGTTTCGAGCGCCGGCACAACGGCGCGCTCCTCGAGACGAACCGCGAAGCATTCATCGAAGCGCTGCGCGGATTTTCCGCGGCCAAGCCTGCCGGATGGCTTGAAATGATCGCGTCGAACCGCGGCGGGTAAGCGGCGTCGCGCCTTGAGGGAGGAACGTGGATGCTCGTGACCATCCGTAGATTCGCCGCCGCCTGCGTCGCCGCGGATCACGACCAAACCGAACCGCCGTCCGCCAGATACGCATGAACAGCCTCCATTGCATCGTCCCGGTGCTTTCGCAGCTTCATCGACAAGATGATTTCGGCGAAGTCGGCGGCAGCCTGAAGATCGTCGGCGACTGCTCCTTGACGCCGCGACACGATAGCCAAGAGCAGAATCGACACGAGGCCATCCTGGCCGCACGAGCTCTCATAGGTCAGATACGCTTCGCGTAAGGATCGCTCGCGGTCGCTCGTCGCCTCTCGCGTCCAGTCGATGCCGAAGCGTTTGAACGTCTCCGGCGGCTTGAACGGTACGACGTTCATCCTACGCCCCATCGGAGTCGGCCATGAAGCAGACCGTGCGGTAGTCGCCGGCGGCTGCCGTTTCGAGGTAGAAGCCAGCTTCCCGAACCAATGCGAGATCGCGGTGGAAGGAGCGCCGCGAGACGCCGAACCGGCGCCGGTAGTGCGCGATCGTCACCGGTTCGCGGCGGGAGAAGAGCGCGGTGAGCCAGATGACGCGGACGAGACGGAAGGCGACGCCGTCGCGCTCGGTGTGAGGAAATCGTCCGCCACGGCGTGGCCGGGTTTTCGACGCGAGCACGTCGAATCGTGCGTTTGTCATTCGGTGGGTAATCTCCATCGGGTGACGGACTCGGTCGGTGTTAGCGCACCGGCCGAGTCGCTACATTGAATGCGCGTGTGCGCGTAGCAAGATTATAGCATCACCACATGCGGCGAGCAAGCTACCGTGATCGGAGTTTTTCTAAGCAACGAGTGTATGGACGCAAAAACCGACCGGGGGGAAAGCGCGAGCATAGAACAACAATGATCCGCCACATTCAGCCGTGTTGTCAGTGCGGAATGCCGAATCGCGAGAATGTGCCACCCCACGGTCAAGGAACGAGAGTGGCGTTATTGAAACTGATTCAACGGGTAGACCTGTCGTAATGGTCCGCGGCACCCGAATGCCGTTGGCTCATTCGCTCTCCCTCCCGGAAGACTCGCCATGCCGCTCGATCGCGCCCTAGTCCAAGAAGCCCTCGACGTTACCGCTCGGGATGCTGCCGCGCCGCGAACCCCGATCGATGAGGATCGCCTCATGGACGGTTTCGTCGCGGAGTTCGTTGCCGAGTCCGAGTCACTGGAAGGCTATGACACCAACTCCGCCGAGGTCCTCAATTCGGCGCGCGATCTCGCGCTAGAGTAAGGGTGAGGCAAGGTCTTGGCAGATCGTAACGTCCCCGACGAGGGGGCGTTCTCTTTTCTCCCAGGCTATAGCAGCGCGAATCTTCGAGACAAGGTCCGTGGTTGGGAGTTTCTGACGACGCGACACATGTTGCAACGGCGCAGAGAACCCCACGATTGGACCGGCTCATTCCTTGTCAACATCCATCGCGACGTCTTTGGAAAGTTCTTCCCTGCAGTCGCGGGGCGCTATCGGTCGGGCGAAGCTAACTATGGCGATAAGGCCGGCGCTGCACCGGAGAAGATAGACGCCCTGCTGCAGCAAGTCGTACTCGATATATCGAGTCACCTCGCGGACGTTAGGGCTGAAACCGATTCCGAACGTCGCATCCAGCTCGCATTCCTCTATGCTGCAAAGGACCATGCGGAGTTAATCCGGATTCATCCGTTCGTTGACGGGAATGGCCGATGGGCTCGCATCATAACTACAGCTTTCTTATTCGACTGCGGCTATCCATTTGGAACGGTGATCCGAAAAGCCGAGAAGCGCCGTTATATCGCTGCTTTGGATCGTGCCATTGAGAACGGCGAACCGGGAGACCTAGCAAATCACCTTCTAAGTGGTTATCTCCACGCAATGAAGCGGCGAAGGTAAAGCACCGCGCGATTGCGCGCGTTGGCTTGCAAGCTCCGCCCGGGAGGCCGCGTGACGGGGCTAGCAGCAACGTGGTTGGACTAAGGGCAGGTCGCGCCAGGATTGTTGAACCAGAAGTCGCCGTAACATTCTGAGTCAGTATAGCTTTCCGTGGCCGCGAGGCTCCTCTGTTTGATGACTGGACGAGCATTGTCCGAGGCATTGATCACGGTGATCGTATGAGCGGCCATGATAACACGCGCGGTACAACGCGGCGGTGGCGCTTGCGCCCAGCTGCGGCCAGTGCTTGGAACCCAAGCTGGATTCGCACTCGCGGTGCATCCATAGCTGCCGTCAACGTTTAATTCGAGTTGAAACGGCGAGTAGTTTTGCAGTGTGATCTCTTCATAACTAATTGGCGCGGGAGCGACATACGCCGTCTGCACGGGCTGTGGCGCAGGAGGAACTGACGACGGCGCGGGTTGTGGCCTCTGTGCGAGATTGTCCCGCTGAATGAGAGCCGTCACCGCCTTACGCTGTCGATCGATCTTGTCGATGCGCGCTCGAACCAAGCCGAGTGCGTACTGCGCGCTGTACGTCGCGTCGTCCACAGACTGCTGATCCCAGACCAATTTGGCGTAGAGATAGCCTCCAGCCGCGAGGTCGCCTCCGGAACGAAGGGCGGCCAAACGCGGATCAAGCGCAGCTGCATAACGGGTGAACCCATCTACGACTATTGAAGCGCGCTGGAGACGCGTTTGCGCCCCATTGAGGTTGCCGTTAGCCTCGAATACAGCGTGCGCCGATTCCACGACCTTCGAAATCTGATCGTAGGTACTCGACGGCATTTTGATCTGCGCCAATAGCAAACCCGTTTCCAAGAGCGCTGATGTGCCCTTCGCAACCGCTCGATCGTAGTCTTCCGGGTTGTGGCTCTTCCCGGCATTGTTTGCAGAAAGAAAATTCATTCCCGCATGATATCTTGCAATTACCCGGGCGGTTTTCGCTGCAGCCTCGCGTGTAAGTCCGGCCTTTCGCAGAAAGACCTCATTACTTGCCAGTCCAAGAGCATCGATGACGCCATCCTCGATGAGGCCTTGACGAAAATCGTTCAGCTCTTTTTTGGAATCGCTTTGTTGTGCGATGACGCGTTCAAGGAGCGCTACCTGCCTTTGCAGATCGCTCCGCCGCACATTTAACTGCGATAGCGTTGCGTTGTCGAGCTGAAGTTGTCGATTCAGTGACGCGCTACCATCAGGGCTTGCGGCCGGCGAACCCGCAACCATTGTCAAGCTGAAAACCAATGCGGCGACGAGGGCTTGCGTAAGCAAGGCTGTTCGGCGCCATCGGCTCCATTTGACGAGCATAGGCGCATTATACGCGTTCTCGTGCTGATAAGCAAGGCAACCGACCTCGCGGGCGCTCGCCGAGCCGGATATGCGGCCATTCAAGGACTTTCCGGGGACTGAGCCTAGTCGCGCGGCTCTTCGCCGGTCAATTGCGCGTTGCTTATCCGCCGGCCACCGCGCCCTTGAAACCGCTGCGTTCGGGTTGACAGTCGTCCATATACCGGATAAGATCGGGTCCGAATATGGGACGCGAAACGAAGCGGTTTTCCGAGATGCTGGCTCTTTGGAAGGTCCACCGGGATGGCCAGGCGAGCCCGTCCGCGGTTGCGACGACGCTGCGCGAGATCGGGATCGCGCGCAGCACCGCGTATGCCGCGCTGAACAGCCTCTCGGCGCAAGGGCTCATCGTCGAGAACCGCACGACGACCCCCGGCGGGGCGCCCCGTATCAGCTACACCTCGACCCCCGCGGCCGAGCGGCGGCTCCGCCCGCTGCGCGACCTGCTGAAAGGCCCCAAGAAATGACGACGACGCCGAAGCGACTCTACTGCGCCCTGGTGATCGATGAGTCCGGATCGATGGGCACCCTCCGGCAGGCGACGATCGACGGCGCGAACGGGTGGCTCGGCGATCAGCGCAAGGACGGCCCCGAAGATCTGCTCACGCTCGTAACGTTCGACGCGCCGCCGGACCCGACGAAGCCGCGCGTGCGCGTCCTGTACGACGGAGTGCCGCTGAAAGAAGTCGTCGAACTCACCGAGGCCAACTACAATCCGCAAGGTAACACGCCGTTGTACGATGCGATCGGCGCGACGATCTCGCGCATCGAAGCCGACGTGCGCTCGACGGACCGCACCGTCGTGCTGGTCGTGATGACCGACGGGTTGGAGAACGCGTCCGAGGAGTACACGCGCGAGGCGATCGCGGCCAAGATCGAGCAGAAAGAACGCGACGGCTGGACGATCATGTACCTCGGTGCGAACCAGGACGCGAAAGAGGTCGCGGCCGGCATGTGCCTGGACGCGGACTTCGCGGTAACGTACGCGTCGACAAGGCGCGGCACGGCGAGGGCCTACGACGCATCCTCGAACGCGACGTCGCAACTGCGCTCGGGACGCACGCGCAGCGCGGCGAGTGCGAGCCTGCACGCCGCGAGCGCGACCGAGGAGGCTCCGCTGTGAGCGGCTGTCGGTGCGGTTACTTCTGCAGCTGCTCGCAGCGTATGGTCCCGTGCCTCGACTGCGGCGGGCGCGGCTGGAACTACCGCTGGGGCTGTTACGGCACGCAGGCGGTCGCGTGCGCGAACTGCGACGGCAGCGGGTGCATCCCGGTGCGTCCCGCGATCCGGCACCGTGTGCACTATCCTGTGCCCTACTACGTGCCCGCGCCCCGGTATCGTCTTCGGCCTCTAGCGCGCGTCATCTAGCGGCGCCTGGAACGGGTCGAGTGCCCGCACCTGTGGCAACCCTCGCTATAGGTTGCTGGTGCGTCAAGTATTTCAGCTTGACACCTGTCAGGGCGATATACTTTGGTGCCCCAAAACCGGTGCGGGCAGCCAAGGCGACCGTCCGAGGCGAAGTGAATCCGAATGGGAGCCCTGCGCCGTATCCTGGCCTGGAAGGCCGACGCCCTGGCTATCGTGCTCGTGCTGGTAGACCTCACGGTGGTCTCGCTCGCTATCTTCGGGCTTGCTGTCACGTATCTCGGATTGGCCGCTACCGTGGCGAATGTCCATGCGTCAGGGAACACTGTCGAGAAGGGCATCCTTGCGGCGGCGCTCTCCGTCTGGTGGCTTCCCTATCTCTATGCTTTCATCGCAATCGGGCTAACGGTGTTTTTGTGCGCGCGTTTCATTCAGCTTACGAAAGCCACGCCGGTCACGGCGACATTGCCGGTGCGAAACGACATTCCGCCGGATGGATTCGTTGCTGGCGCTCTTAGCAATGAGATCGCGACGCTCCGGGTGGAGCGTGATGCCGCAATTAAGAAACAGGACGAGCTACTCCGGCAGTTGGAAGCCGCCCGCGCGCATCCGCCGATCTACTTCTACCAAGAGGTTGAACTTCCAGAACTCGATCCCCGTCGGGTCGTTCTCCGTCAGACGAAGGAACGGATTAGAGCCCTTAACCCATTCTTTTACGACGTTAAGAAGCTTGAGAGCGCCGAACAACGCTTGAGCGCGGCACAAACCCAGATTGAAGACCTCAAGAAACAAGGCGAGGACGCCGTAAGGGCAGAGGCGGCTAAGTACGAGTCGCAAATTGAAGCGATGCTCCTCGCGTGTGCGGAATCCGCCCAAGAGAGAGACGCGGCGAAAGCCGAACTAGCCACATTTAAGGCAACGTTTCAAAACCAGGTCTACCGGCTCGCGCGTTCGTTTCGAGAACTAGCTGATTCTGGTAACATTAGCGAGTCCGAAGAAGCCTTCAGCCGTATCACTGCAAAGTGGGTAAAACTGTCGCCCCTGTATTGGGCAGTCAAGCGCAACCTGGAAAACCTTCTGACACACGATCACCCGGCGATGGTTGACCTGACGAAGACGACCCCGCTTGGGCGCGACAGCTATATCAGAATGGCGAAATCATTGGACCGATTAGCCGGGGATGTACCCGTGGGCGCTTTAGCGATTCCTGAACCGCAGGGCGAGGACGACACAACGCTATGACTTCCGATGACAAGGCGGACGTTCTCCTTGAAGCGGTCGAACGTCGCCGCGGCCTCGTCCTCGCTCAGTGGCTTCTCGCTCTTGGTCGCCATGGCGTCACTCTCCACAAGGGCGGACTCCCGTCGCCTCGAATTCCGCGACAATTGGGGAAGGCCGCTCACGTCCCTGGTGAGTCAGTCCCGTGCCCGCGGTGCAGACCAGCGGTAGGGCGTTTCCACCGCTCCGAAGCTGTGTCGGGTCCCGTCAACCGATCCTAGAGCCCGTTTCGCTCGGCCTGAGAAACTTAGCGAGGCGGGTTCTTACTTTGGTCGCCAGCGACCGAGACTCGCTCAGCGAGCAGGCCTTGACAACGTGACAGGGTTGCGCCGTTCACCGTGGGGTGCCGCACAACCTACAATCCAAAACGCGCGCGCTTTGAATCGAATCGGCTTGTGGTCGTGGGGCCTCCGTTATTGCTCGCGTTGTGGTCGTTTTGGGTCCTCCTTTGGATTACGAGGCAAGCGAATGGCGGTCCGTTTGAGCAAAGTCTATTGTCTTGACACCTGTCAGGACGATATACTTGGCGCCCCGGGCGCCGGGGTCCAGACCCGGGGGGCCTCTGGCCTGTTACGTCGGTAACGGCGCATCACGCCAGCGAACCACCCGCGCGGACTCCGCCTGGTGAGCGACGCACTCTAGCAACATGGCTCGGCCTAAACCTCGCGATTTCCGAATCGGAGACTGGGCGGTCGTGTTCCTAGCGGCCGTTGCGGCCCTTTGGCCGCCGATCTTTGGATTGCAGACCGCAATCGACAAGATTGTCTACGTGGGCGTCGTCGTCGCTCTCGCGATAGTGGCGATAGTCTTTCTGATGTTCAACCGCGCTGACGAACGCGAAGAGCGCGCGCGTGAGGCCGCCGCTCGCGCGGCAAACGCCGAGGATCGAAAGCGGGAAGCCGCCGATCACCGCACGCTGTTGGAGGAGCACGGGACGCTATTGCAGGCGCACAACGCGCTGCTGACGAGGGTTCATAGTCACACCGCAGCCGACAAGGCGGAGCGGGATGCCCGACGCGCGGCCGAGGAAGCAGAGACGAAGCGGATTCGAGAAATCATAGCGCCGCCTACGCTTCTAAAGGTGCAGGGCACACTGCTCGCCCGCGACATTTACGGATTCGTAAATAGAGAGAAGGAATACGGCCTAACCGCTCCCGACGAACTATTAGAAAACTTCGACGGGCTCTTCGGCAAAGACGTACTCACCATCCGCGGCAACCTTGCCGAGCACGGGCGGACCGACGCACTCTTAGACCGATTCACGGCGAAACAAGAAGACCTCCAGTCCATGTTTGCCACAGCGGATGCGATTGAACGGCTCGCTTCGACGCTGCCAGAAGACCCCGAATTCCTCAAGGACGAAGCGGACGGCGCTGCTAGCCCGGCAGTAGACCGCTATGTTGCATACATGTCCCGACTTCTTCAGGGCATTAAGCAAGTATTGGGCAAAGATGCGGCGGCACGACACGCAGAGAAGCTAATACAGTCGACCTCAGAGGCAAGCGATGAGTGACGAAGAGCAGCACGACCCCGAAACCGCGATGGAGCGGTTCGAGAACCTCCTCGGGCGCATCGTGTCGGCCGGGAAAAAGGACGTGCGAAAAGCCGAGGAGCGCGCCGAGGAAATCATAGACGAGGCGCTTGCCCCGCCGCCCGCGCGCGGCCCCGCGCTTGCGGACGACGAGGACTAGATGCGGTCGGACTTTCCGCTGATCGGCTCTTGCGCGATCATCGCGCGCCGCGCGAACGCGCGAGCAGCGCGACCGGGACGCAGCCGCCACCGGGGATGCGAGGTCGTGAACGCGGCATACGTTATGCGCTTGCCGTCCGCGCCTTTCAGCGTGGAGAGAAACCGATCCGCGTCTACACCCTGGCGGGCGTTGAACCGGAACACTGATTCGTCGAGGTACGCGTCAAGGTGAAACGGGCGAACCGCGATATACGTTCCCTTGAGCGTCCGCTTCACGCACGACCAGAAGTTTTCGATGGTGTTCGTGTGAACGCGGCCGTTCACGTATTCGATGCTGTGGTCGATGAACTCATGGATAAAGTCGCGGTCGGTCTGCCGATACGAACGAAGGGCGTCGGTGTAGAGCGTCGAGTCGGGCACGACGTTCTCGTAAATCTGCGGAATCAAAGTCGCGCCGCGGTGATTCGGGACGACCATCGCGCGAGCGCGCGACTTGCCTTTGCCGTCGCCGCGCTGCACCAGGCCGAACACCGTCGTCTTACCGGCGGCCGGTCCACCGATGGGGACGTTTTTGCCGACCGCGTTCATGCGCGTGGGCAAGTGCTGATGCTTGCCGCCCACGAACGTCTCGTCCGCCTCGACTTCACCCGCGAGCATCGGCGCGTTCGTATCCTTCATCGTCTCGCGGACGCGGTGCAGCATAAACCACGCCGTCTTCTGCGTGACGCCCAGCGCGCGGCCCAATTCGTGCGAGGACGTTCCGTTCTTCGTGTTCGCGAGAAGCCAGACGGCCGGGAGCCACTTGCTCAGGGAGATCGGACTTGCCTCAAAGATCGTGCCGACCTTGGCGGTGAAATCGCGGCCACACTCTTTGCAGCGAAACTTGCGGCGCTTGGCGAGGACTTGAACCGCCGCCGATCCGCAGCCGTGACGCGGGCAGGCAACGCCGTTCGGCCACCGGACCGAGACGAAATGCGCGTGCGCCCGGTCGGGGTCGGCGAAGTAGATGACGGCTTCGAGGAGCGTGCGCGGCGACCGGGCTTTCACGCTCCAATCGTATACTTGCCCTGTGCCCCCTGGGTGGCACTCTGTGGGGCGCCAAGTATATCATCTTGACACCTGTCAACCCGTCGGCGAGTCTAAGAGGCGTGGAGAGATTTTCTGACGAGCTCACCGCGGCCATGGTCGGCGCCGGGTTAACAGCCGCTCAGGTGGCCCAGCGTTCCGGGCTCACCGAGGCCGCGATCTCGCTCCTCCGGAGTGGGCGCAGGCAGCCGACCTACCGGACGGTTCGGACGCTGGCCGCGGTGCTGCCGGCGTTGGGGCCGCGGCTGGCGACCGAGCGGAGCACCATGGACTCGATCGAGTCCGCCATTGCCGACGTTCGCGAGGGCAAGATGGTCGTCGTCATGGACGACGAGGACCGCGAGAACGAGGGCGACCTCGTGATGGCCGCCGAGAAGGTCACGCCCGAAGCGGTCAACTTCATGCGCAAGGAGGGCGGCGGATTGATCTGCGTGCCGATGATGTCCGAACGGCTCGATGCGCTGCAGATCCCGAACATGGTGAACGACAACACCGCGCCGCTCGGCACCGCGTTCTCCGTGTCGGTCGAAGCGCGCGGCCGCGTCTCCACCGGCATCTCCGCGCAGGATCGTTCGAACACGATTCGTGCGCTGATCGATCCGAAATGCGGTCCGTCCGATTTCTTGCGGCCCGGACACACGTTTCCGCTGCGCGCGCGCGACGGCGGCGTGCTCGTGCGCGCCGGGCAGACCGAGGCGTCGGTCGACCTGGCGAAACTCGCGGGACTGTATCCCGCGGGCGTGATCTGCGAGATCATGGACGAGGACGGCTCGATGATGCGCCGCGACAACCTCAAAGCGTTCTGCGAGAAGCACGGGCTGCGCATCATCACGGTCAAAGACCTCATCGCGTACCGCATGCAGCACGAGAAGCTCGTCGAGCGGATCGCCGAGTTCTCGCTGCCGACCACCAACGGCGCGTTCCGCGGGATCGCGTACGAGTCGCGACTCGACAAGATCGCGCACGTCGCGCTCGTCATGGGCGACATCGGCGACGGCAAGAACGTGCTCGTACGCGTCCACAGCGAGTGCCTCACCGGCGACGCGCTGCATTCGCTGCGCTGCGACTGCGGCCCGCAGCGTGACGCGGCGCTCGCGGCGATCGCGCGCGAAGGGCGCGGCGTCTTCTTGTACCTGCATCAGGAAGGGCGCGGGATCGGTCTTGCCAACAAGCTGCGCGCGTACGCGCTGCAAGACGCCGGCGCGGACACCGTCGAAGCGAACACGCTACTCGGCCTTCCCGCCGACAAGCGCGACTACGGCATCGGCTCGCAGATCCTTGCCGACCTGGGCGTGCGCGAGATGCGGCTGCTCACCAACAACCCCAAGAAGATCGCCGGGCTGGAGGGCTTCGGTCTGACGATCAAGGAACGCGTGCCGATCCAGATCACGCCGACGCAGCACAACGCACACTACATGGACACCAAGCGCGACAAGATGGGCCACATGTTCGGTGCACCCAATCTGGGCGGTTCGGAGTGAAGACGGAGAAGAGCCACGCGCTCCCCGACGCGAGCGGAAAATCGTTCGCGATCGTCGTCGCCGATTTCTACGCCGATCTCGCGGCGCAGCTCGAGGACGGCGCGCGGCGCGGTCTGCACGACTGCGGTGTCACCGACATCGAAGTCGTACGCGTCCCCGGCTGCTTCGAGCTGCCGATCGCCGCACGACGCTTGATCTCGGGCAGCAAGCTCGACGGCGTCGTCGCGCTGGGCGTCGTCATCCGCGGCGACACGCCGCACTTCGACTACGTCGCGGGCGAATGCGCGCGCGGGATCATGGACGTGCAGCTCGGCAGCGGCGTACCGATCGGCTTCGGCGTACTGACGACGGAGAACCGCGCTCAGGCCGAAGAGCGCGCCGATCCGGCGCGCGGCGACAAGGGTTACGAAGCCGCGGTGGCAGCGGCAACGGTCGCGGTCATCGAGCCCAAGCGCGAGAACGCGCGGATGGGTTTTCGCTAGTAACCGACGTTGTATTGATAGCTGCCCGGCACCGGCTCGCAGCGAAACGTCGCCGGACTGTACTCGCTTCGTCTCGCGGCATCGGCCGCGGAGGCGTTCACCTCAGCCGCCGGCGAGGCGACGACGCGCGAGAAGCGCGCAACGCCTCGCTCGTCGAGCGCGACGGCGACATTGGCCACGCCGCCGGTGGGTACAGGATAGTCGGCCGGCGCCATCGGCTCGATCGCGTGCTTTACCGACGGCGCTGCATACGGATGCGCACAAGTCGCGGGCGCGATCGATTGCGGATTGCCTAGCGTCAATGTCGGACGGGTGACATCAGGTGCATCGTACGATCTACGCGGCAGCGTTCCGGCGCGAAAGCTGCACGCCGTCCAAGCCGGCGCAAACGAGACACCCTCGATCGGATCGTCCGCGCGAACGGCGACGGACGATTCGCTGCCGCCGTACGGCAGCTCGATGAGGACTGCGCGCTCGATCGTCGCCGACCACGTGCGATTGGCGCCGTATGCCGTTATCGTTCCGGTGAACGGGCCGCCGAGGTCGATGACGCGCACGACGACTTGGTTCGCATCCTGGTCGAACGTCGCAAAGAACGGTTTCACACACGCTGGGTCCGTTCTTGCACCGGACGGCGCCGCCGTGGTTTGCGCCGCGGCGTCCGCGCCGACGACGCCGGCGCACATCGCCGCCAGCGCGGCGAGGAAGATTCGAGCTTTCTTCACCATGTCAGGACCTCCGCGGCATGTAGAAGTCCGCGTGAAAGAGGGCTCGCCCTTGCGGGCTCGGCGCACAGCGGTAGATTGCCTGCGTGTACGTCATCGACTTGGCCGCTGCGAGCGCGGCTGCGTTCAAGATGGAGGACGGGCTCGACACGATACGCGGATCCGACGGCTTGCCGTGCTCGTCGACCATCACGCTGACCGTGACGATGCCGCTGATGCCTTGCTGTTGCGCCATCATCGGCGCCGCGACCGCGACGCTGTGATCCGCACTGCCTTCGACGAACGGGCGCTCGCAGTTCATCGGCGCATCCGGGATCGGCACGGCGTCGAACGTGCGCGTGTGCGGGACGATCGCCGCGTCGCTCACCGGCTCGATCGCGTCCACCCTCGTCGCGTGCAGCGGGCACGTCACGTTGCGACCGTATTGTTGCACGCTCACGATCGCTGCGGCGACGACCTCTTGATCCAGCGGCGCGCGCACGATCGTCACCATGCCGTCGAACGGCGCGACGACGTGCGCGTTCATCGTGTCGAGCCGGAACGTTCCGCTGCCGGCGATCTGGCGCACGAAGTCGCGGAAACGAACCAGATAGCGCCGGCCTTTCGGATCGTCCGCCAATCGGTAGAGCCCTTCGATCTCCACGGTCGCGCACGGGTCGGGCGGTGCCATCTGCGCCACGGCGGGAGGCGGCCACCATGCGGCGGCGAGACCAAGGATCAAGGCGATTGCTACCCGGTGCATCGCGAGCCGGATTCGGCGGTGGCCGGACCGGCCCTCGGAGCGTGGCGGTGTACGGATTGCCAAGAGACCCCGCCTACCGTATACTCCCCGTACCGACGTGGACCCATGGGCCCACGCCGTGTTTTCCATCCCGTTACCACAGGGGTCGGGCGGCACCGCCGCCCGTGCGAAGTCGGTGTACGAAAACAAAAGCCTGATTTGCAAAGACTGCGGAAACGCGTTCGACTTCACCGTCCGCGATCAAATGTTCTACGCGGAGAAGGGGTTCGAGAACGAACCGCAACGCTGCCGCGACTGCCGCGGCGCGCGCAAGGCCCAGCGCGCGAACGGCGTCGGTGCCGGCCCGATTTCCACCGTAGGGTTGCGCGAGACGTTCGACGCGGTGTGCGCGCAGTGCGGCGACGCAACGACGCTGCCGTTCAAGCCGCGCGGTGACCGCCCGGTGTACTGCCGCAGCTGCTATGCCTCGTTGGGGGCGACAGTAGTTCACTGACCCCTGCCGAAACCGCCGGGTGTGGATTCGGTCTGGTTCGACGACGACGCCGTTGGCTTTCTCGATCAGCGGGCGCTGCCGCGCGCCGTGGTGCGCGAGCGCGCGGCCAGCGTCGATGCCGTGGTCGACGCGATTCGCACGCTGGCCGTGCGCGGCGCGCCGGCGATCGGGATCTTCGGCGCGTACGGTGTCGCGCTCGCCGCACGCTTGTTCGCCGCCGACCGCCCGGAGTACGAGCGCGCGGCGGCACGGATTCGCGGTGCGCGGCCGACCGCGGTGAACCTGGCGTGGGCGGTCGACCGCGTTCTCGCCGCGCGCGGTGACGAGCTCGGCGAGGCGCGCCGCATCCACGACGAGCAGCGCGACGTCGACCGGCGCATCGCCGAGGCGTCGGTGGAGCTATTCCCCTCGAAAGGCAACGTGCTGACGCACTGTAACACCGGTCCGATCGCGACCGGCGGCGACGGGACCGCGCTGGGCTGCTTCGTCGCCGCCCACCGTGCCGGCAAGGCGCTGCACGTGTTCGTCGACGAGACGCGTCCGCTGCTGCAAGGCGCGCGCCTGACGATGTTCGAGCTGCGCGAAGCGGGCGTGCCGTGCACGCTCATCGTCGACAGCGCCGCCGCGATCACGATGCAGCGCAAAGCGGTGCGCGCGGTCGTCGTCGGCGCCGATCGCATCGCGCGCAACGGCGACACCGCGAACAAGATCGGCACGTACGGTGTCGCGATCGCCGCAGCGCACCACGGCATTCCTTTCTACGTCGCGGCACCGCGCTCGACGTTTGATTTCTCGCTCGACTCCGGCGAACAGATCCCCATCGAAGAGCGCGCGCCGGACGAAGTGCGCATCGCGGCCGACGACGCGGTGTACAACCCCGCGTTCGACGTGACGCCGGGCCGCCTCATCACGGGCTTCATCACCGAGTACGGCGTGCTCGCGCCGCCCTACGCCGACAGCGTCGCGGACCTCGAGCACCGCCCGCGCCTGCCGCTGCCCGTCGCATGAAGTATTACGACTTTCTCGACAAGAGCCCGAAGATCGACGGCCTCGTCGTCATCGAGGGCGAGGACGCCATCCTCGCGCAGCGCGCGCTCGACGCGGTGCTCGACCGGCTGCTGCCCGAGGACATGCGCGCGCTGAACTGCGACGTGCTCGACGGGCCGGAATCCGACTCGATCGGACGTGCCGCGGGCGACGCCGTCAATGCGATGCCGTTCCTCGCCGACCGGCGCGTCGTGGTGGTGCGCAACTGCCAGCGTTTGCGCGCGCAGCCGCGGCGCGACTTATGGGCGGTAGCGGAAAACGTCCCAGCCGGCAACACGCTCGTGCTCGAAGATTTGTTTCCGCCTGCGAAAAAGACGAAGCCGGAGCCGTTCGGCCAGCTGGCCGGACGCAAGGCGCTGCGCATCGACACCACGCCGAACGCCGACGTGCGCGAACGGTTCGTGCGCGAAACGCTGCAGCGGCTGGGCGCGAAGGCGCAACCGCGGGTCGTGGCGGTCATGGCCGACGGCGACGCCGACCTGGGCGCGATCCAGAACGATCTCGAGAAGCTCGCGCTCGGCGGCGGCACGATCACCATGGCCGACTTGGAGCGCGAGAGCCTGAGCATCGAGGACCCCAAGGCCTGGCAGTATGCGGCGGCGGTCGTCGAAGGCCGCAGCGCCGACGCGCTGGCCATCGCGTTCGAGCTCTTCGCCAACGACCCGCGCGGCGCGGCCGTGCCGCTTACGAAGATGCTGGCCGAGGAGTTCGCGCTGCTGTGGGAGCTCGCGCGGCCCGGCGGCGGCGTGCTCCCGCCGCGGCATCGCTGGCGTGAGCGGGTCCTCCGCCCGATCGCCAGGCGCGTCGGCGAGCGGCGCGCGCGCGTGGGGTACGAGGCCGCCGTGCGCGGCTTCGAGCGGGTCGTGACGGGCCAGATCGACGATCCCCGGGCCCTTATCGAACTCTTGACCGCCGAGCTGGCGGGGCGGCTCGCCTCGCGGCGGTGACCAATCGGAGGATTCGGTTTCCGTTGAATCCAACGTCGCGCACGAACGCGGGCCGCTTTTGGGTCACGCGTCGCCGCTCGCTTCCGGCTCCCTGAGAGGTCACTCGACGCATGCGTAGTCTCCTCGCCCGCCTGGCCGTCCTCGGCGCGTTCGCCGTCGGCATGGCCGCCTGCTCGAACGGGAGCGGTGGCGCTCTGCCGTTCGCGGGCCCGCCGAACAATGCCGGCGGCTCCCAGGGCCAGTTCCAATCCGGTGGCAACAGCTTTTTCCTGGTGCGGTTCGTTCAGGGCTCGCCGGACCTGTTCAGTACCTTCGGCGGCCCGCCGCCGTCGGGGACCGTCGACGTCTGCGTCGACAATACCCCGTTCGGCGTCCTCAATCCGACCGTAAGCTACGGCACTGCTTCCGTCTTGTACACGGTTCCGGGCGGTATCAGCCACACCATCGCGGTCTATCCGACCCTGGGTACAGGCATGATCGGTCTCGAGTGCCCGACGGCACCTGGGCCGTATCTGGGCACCTCGCCGATCGTCGTGAGCACGATGGTGACCCCGGCTAATACGAACGTGCGCTGGACGGTCGTGCTCGGTGGAACGGCGGCCGCAGGGACGCTCGGACTGTACATGTTCGGCGACCCAACCTTCGCGATCGCCCCGGCGGGCCCAGAAGTGATCTCGCACAACGCAGCGCCCAACTTTAGCACCGGGAAGGCCAACGGCGTCGGCTTCGGGATTTGCACGACTACCGTAATACCTTGCACCGTTGCGACCAACCTGACTGGTGCTCAGGGCGTCGCCGCACCGAAGAAGTCGAGTGCCATCGCGTCGGTAGTGAACGGCACGGTGCAATCGTCGATCAACGCGATACCGGCAGGGTTCTACGATGGAATCGGCGTCCCGGCCGGCACGGTAGTACCGATCACGTCGGTGGCTGCACCGAATCAACTGGCAACGCAACCGTATGTGATCCAGCTATATGCCATCGACGCGCCGGCCGGCGGGCTGAACCTCGTGGCCGTACCGGAACAAACACTAGGATACGGGTTCTAATCGCAACACCGATTCTACTCGGAACGAGGCTGCTGAGAGGCAGCCTCGTTCAATTTCATATCACCAAACTTTTTGAGCGGCGACTTTATTGCACCGCCTGAAAAACTTCAAACATGAGGTTCGCGGACACATAGCCATATTCTTTGGTCGTCATCTGCGGGTCACCGGAATTATCGCACGAGGGGAAGTCTGGTAGCCACATGATTTCCGAGTTTGGCGTGGCGTCGACGGAGTGATAGACGAATGAGTATGCAAGTCCCGGTTTCGCTCGCGCAATTGCGTCGATCATGTCGTGCAATGTTGGAACGACTGCGACCGACAACTCTTTCTCGTTGAACGATCCAGGTACACCTCTCGCAAAGACATGGTTGACTGTTGTGAATACGGAGGGGCGTCCAAAGCCGGTCGGGGGATTAACCGGACCGCCGATGCCGCTGGCAAATAGTTCGAGAGTGTCCATTGGGTTGGTTGTCGATAGGACGGATATCGGCACGCATGCGTACACCAGGCTGTCCACAGAGTCAATTCTAAACAACAGTTCGTGACTCTCATCCGCCGGCGGTACGGCTGGCTTTAAACTATATTGGTCGAGTGTAATTGAGCGGATCGAATCTAGGTACGTGCACGGTGTGTCCGAGGGCGTGGTTCCACAAGTAGAATCAGCCGAGACCAGCTTAGTAAACGTTTTCGTCGTTTGATCAACTATTCGCTTATAGCACTTTCCGTTTTCGACGAGATCGCATTTCGGGGGCGCCGGCGTCGGTGTCGCCCCGGGTGCAGCGGTGATCGCTACGCTTACCGTTGCCGTGTCGGTTGTTGCTCCTGGTACCGCGGACGCGTCGGCTTGTGCAGTAAGCGCGCACGTTCCCGCGGTAGTGGCGGTGACGGTGAACGCCGATCCCGATGGTTGCCAGCCCGCGGGCGCGGTGGCGCAGGTCGCGTCGCTCGTTTGAATTTGCACTGGGATCGATGCCGGTGTGCCCGCCGGCACCGCGTTCGCGTTCGTCAGTGTTGCTTGTGCCGTGAGTGAGCCGGTTGCTCCGACGTTGATCGTCGCGGGTGCTCCGGTGATCGTTACGTGATAGCGCGGGCCGGTTGGTGAACCCGGCGCGCAGCCGCCGGGGATTGCGGTGAACGCCGGCGGACAGCTCGGGGTCGACGTCGGCACGTTCGGGAGCGAGATCGTGCATCCGACTCCGCTGCACGGCGTCGGGAGCGGCGCGATCGTCGCCGGAGGCCACGCAGCCAACGTCGCGGGACCGTTCGCCGCGAGGGCCGTGCGGCACGGCACGTAGCGATCCGCGCTTCCGCCGGCCGCTTTGATGGCGAAATGGAATGCGCCGCTCGGCGGGCAGCCGACGTCGTTCGTCGCCGTGTCGCCGACGCGATAGCCCGGCCGCCCGCTGAGCGATCCGTTCGCGTGTACGATGAACGCGAACGGCGCCTTGCCCAGCGACTCCGTTTCCTCGATCGTCGCGCGGGCGTGCAGCGTCGGCAGCGTCGTTGTCGCGGGCGGGCCGTTCGGGCCGCCCGATAGCAGACGCACCTCGGTGCCGTCGCCGTACGCGTCCGGCGTGAATGCGAGCGTCGCGCCGTCCAGATCGCGCGCCATCGTTCGCGCGCTGTCCAGAAACTGGTCGAACTCGCCGGTGGCCGTCGCCACGGCGAGCGACCGCGATCCAAGGGAGATCCCGAAGCCGGCCGCAACCGTGGCTGCCACGATTGCGACCGCGATGACGATCTCAACGAGTGTGAAGCCGCCCTCCCGTATCGCGCTCCTGTCGGTCACACCGGGGGCGGTGCCACGCGTGAGCAAGCCTGATTCCGGCCGTCGAAAATCGGCGGAGGTCCTTCCTCCCTTCGCGACCTTTCTCGTCGAGGCCGATGCAGCGGCTTCCGCGAAACGACGCGCCGGACCGTGAACGACACCACCTACGCCTCGCCGTTTTCGTGGCGCTACGCGCGCCCGTCGCTGCGTGAGCTCTTTTCCGAACGCGAGCGACGCAAGCTGTGGCGCGCGGTTTGGGTGGCGCTCGCGGAGGCGCAAGAGCGCGCCGGGCTGGTCAGCCGCGCCGAGGTGGACGACTTGCGCGCGCACGCCGGTGAGATCGATTTGCCGGCGGCGCTGGCGATCGAGCGCGAGATCGGCCACGACCTCATGGCGGAGATTCGCGTCTTCGCGGCACAGGCCACCATAGGCGGCGGCAAGCTGCATCTGGGCGCGACGTCGATGGACGTCGAGGACAACGTCGAGACGTTCCGCATGAGGGTCGCGCTCGATCAAATCGTCGCCGCGCTCGACGATCTGCTGCGCGCGTTCGGGGCGCGGATCGAGCGTCACGCGGATGTGGTGTGCATGGGCTTCACGCATCTGCAGCCCGCCGAGCCGACGACGCTCGGATACCGCCTCGCCGTGTATGCGCAAGACCTCCTCATCGACCGCGCGATGCTGCTCAACGCGCGCGAACAGCTCACCGCGAAGGGTATTCGCGGCGCCGTCGGCACGTCGGCGTCGTACACGCGGCTGCTCGACGGAACAGCGCGTTCGACGCAGCAGCAAGAGGACGACGTCCTCGGCCGCTTCGAGCTCAGCGCGCGTGACGTCGCGACGCAGACCTATCCGCGCAAGCTGGACTATCTGCTGCTGTCGGCGCTCGCCGGCATGGGCGCTTCGCTCTCGAAGTTCGCGTTCGACGTGCGCATGCTCGCGAGTCCTGGTTTCGGCGAGATCGCGGAGCCGTTCGGCGCGAAGCAAGTCGGCTCGAGCGCGATGCCGTTCAAACGCAACCCCATCATGGCCGAACGCATCGACTCGCTCGCGCGGCTGCTCCCGGCGTACGCCGACGTGGCGTGGCAGAACGCCGCGACGAACCTGCTCGAGCGCACCCTCGACGACAGCGCGAACCGCCGTACGATCCTGCCCGAAGCGCTGCTGTGCTCCGACGAGATCCTCTCGCTCGCGCGCAAGATCGTCGAAGGGCTGCGCGTCGACGAGCGCCGCATCGTCGAGAACCTGCGCACGTACGGTCCGTTCTCCGGCACCGAAGCGATCCTCATGGAGGCCGCGAAGCGCGGCGGCGACCGCCAGGAGCTGCACGAAGTGATCCGCGAGAGCGCGATGCGCGCGTACGACGCGCTGGCCGCCGGCGATTCGAACCCGCTCGCGACGCTGCTGGCCGACGACGAACGGATCGCGCGCTGGGTCGATCCGGCGGAAGTTCGCGAATGGCTCGACCCGAGCGGCCACGTCGGCGACGCCCCGGAGCGGGCGCGCAGGCTTGCCCAGCGGATTCGCGATACCGTCGATCCGGTAGAGAAGAAGAACGATGCGTAAAGGACACGAGATCGCGCGCGGCAAGACCAAGATCCTGTACGAGCTCGACGGCCAGCCCGACGTGCTCGTCGTGCAGCAGCAGGATGGCATCACCGCGCGCGACGGCGAGCGCCGCGACGTCATCGAAGGCAAAGGCCGCATCGCAGCGCAGACCACGGCGCGCGTCTTCCGGCTGCTGAACTTGTGCGGTTTGCCCACGCACTATCTCAACGGCGGCGAGGACGACGACGACAACGAGATGCTCGTTCGCCGCGCGCAAATGATCCCACTCGAGGTGGTCGTGCGCGGCGTCGCGGCGGGTTCGCTGGTGAAGCGGCGGCCGACCATTCAGCGCGGTGCGCTGCTGGTGCCACGGCTGCTCGAGTTTTTCATCAAGGACGACGCGAACCACGACCCGCTGATCGAGCCCGACGCGATCGTCGCGCACGGCATCGCGACGGCGCAAGAGATCGCCGCGATGCAAGAGCTCGCGCGCATCACGTACGAGATCCTCGCGCACGCTTGGCGCCGGCACAACGCGCTGCTGGTCGACCTGAAGATCGAGTTCGGCCGCATCGTCAGCGGTGAAGGCAAGGGCCAGCTGATCATCGCCGACGTGATCGACAACGATTCGTGGCGCGTGTGGCCGCAAGGCCGCGAGGAGCTGATGCTCGACAAGCAGCTCTACCGCAACCTCGAGGTCGTGACGCAGGCCGATCTCGATCAGGTGCGCGCGAACTACGAGCAGGTCGCGGAAATCGTCGGCACGTTCCCGCAGATGCGGCCCGGGATGGTCGCGCTGCTCGCCGACGGCCCCGAGCACGGCGCCGCCATCGAGACGCTCTCGCGCGCGCTGGGCGCGTACGGCTTGCCGTCGGTGCGTCACATCGTCTCCGTCGCGCGCACGCCGGGCTACGTGCTCCAGCTCCTCGCGCAGCTCGAAGCGACGTTCGCGCGGCTGGTCGTCGTCGCGATCGGCCCGGAGACGACCGCGTTACCCGACGTGCTCGACAACGCGACGGTGAGCCCGGTGTTGTTCGTCGATGCGGCGTATCCGCGCGCCGACGAGATCGCGCTGCGCTGCGCGAAGGCATTCGCGCTCGAAGACACCGTCGTGTTCGGCCGCATCCTGCTGCTGCAGGCAAACGCGCGCAGCATGGTGCTCGCCGCGGACGCCGAGCTCAACACGCCGCCTCCGCCGCTGCCGCCCGGCGTCGCGCGTGCCTGACACGGCGGTCGTGTTCGACGACGTCGTCGCGCGCGGCCGCCACATCGGGGTCGCACTCTCCGACGACGAGCTGCGGCGCATCGCCGAACACCTCGGCCGCATGCCGACCGACACGGAGCTGTTCGCGTTCGACGCGCAGTGGAGCGAGCATTGCTCCTACAAGTCATCGCGCGAGCATCTGCGCAAGCTCCCGACGGAAGGGCCCACCGTGCTGCTCGGAGTCGGCGAGGATGCGGGCATCGTGCGGCTCGGCGAATGGAACGGCGAGACGTACGGGATCGTTGTCGCGCACGAGTCGCACAACCACCCCTCGCAAGTCGTGCCGTTCGAGGGCGCTGCGACCGGCATCGGCGGGATCGTGCGCGACGTGCTGTGCATGGGCGCGGAGGTGATCGGCGTCGCGGACCCGCTGCGGTTCGGGCGGTTGGAGAACGAGCACTGCCGTTACGTCGCGCAGCAAGTCGTCGACGGCATCGCCGCGTACGGCAACGCGATCGGCGTGCCGAACGTGGGCGGCGACGTGTTCTTCGACGAGTCGTTCGACGACAACGTGCTCGTCAACGTGGTCGCGCTGGGACTCGTCAAGGAAAAAGACATCATCCACTCGCGCGCGCCGCAAGGCAGCGTGGGCTGGGACATCGTGCTCGTCGGGAAAGCGACCGATCGCAGCGGCTTCGGCGGCGCGTCGTTCTCGTCGCTGACGCTCGACGAAGAAGATGCAGATCAGAATAAAGGCGCCGTTCAAGTGCCTGACCCGTTCCTGAAGAACGTGATCATGCGCGCGTCGTACGCGGTGTTCGCGGAATTGCGTGCGCAGGGGATTACGGCGGGCTTCAAGGACCTCGGCGCGGGCGGACTTGCGGGGTGCAGCGCGGAGCTGTGCGCCGCCGGCGGCATGGGCGCGGAGGTGGATCTCGACCGCGTCTCGACCGCGCAGCGCGACTTGCCGCCTGAAGTGATCGCCATCGGCGAGACGCAGGAGCGCCTGTGCTGGATCGTGCCGCCGACGTTCACGCCGGAGCTGCTGGCGATCTACAACGAGATGTATTCGCTGCCGCGCATTGCGCGCGGCGCGTGCGCAGCGGTGATCGGCAAGGTCACCGAAACGGGCCGCTATGTCGCCCGCCATCGCGGCGAGGTCGTGATGGACGTCGATTTGGGGTTTCTCACCGGTGGCGTGCGCTATCAGCGCCCGTACGTGCTCGCGGATTTGCGTGTTGAGACGATCGAAGGGCGTGACGCCGAAAACAAGCGGGTATTTGGCGCGGCTGAACGCTCGCCGTTTCCGTTGCTCAAAAAGGTCTTGGCACACCGCGACGTCTGCTCGCGCGCCGCGATCTTTCAACGCTACGACGGCGTCGTCCGAGGATGTACCGCAATCCCGCCGGGCTTTGCGGACGCAGGCGTCCTGGTACCGATCCCGGGGTCGCCCCTCGGCGTGGCTCTCGGTCTCGGCGGCAACCCGCGCTACGGCAAGATCGATCCGTATCGCGCAGCTGAACTGGCCGTGGTCGAGGCGATCGCTCAAGTTACCGCCGTAGGCGCTACGCCGGTTGGGCTGACGGACTGCCTGAATTTCGGCGATCCGACGGTGCCCGAGCAGATGGGGGCTTTCGTGGCTGCCGTCGACGGCCTCGCAAAGGCAGCGCGTTCATTCGGCGTGCCGTTCGTCTCGGGTAACGTGTCGCTCTACAACCGGTCGTCCTCTGGGACGCATGTCGCGCCGTCCCCCATCGTCGCGTGTGTCGGCGCGATCTCGGACATCGCGCGGGTCGCGCCGGGCGGATTCAAGCGGGCCGGTTCGATCATCGGAATCGTCGGCGTACCGCAACTGGCATACGGCGGGAGCGTCGTCGCAGAGATTACCGGCATAGCGACGACGGCGCTGCCCGAGGTGGATTATCCGCGCTTCATCAAATATTGTGCGCTGATTCGCGAGGCGCTCGCACGTGGTATCCTGCTGACCGTGCGCGATGTCAGCGACGGCGGGATCCTCACGGCCGTCGCCGAGATGGCCTGCGCTGCGCTCGACGACCGCTCGTTGGGCGCCGATCTGATGCACTATGACAAGATGTACGACGTCGACCTCGCTATCGGCGACAATTTCCGGAACGCTTACATGTCGATTTGGTTCGAAGAGTTCCCCGGCTTCGTATGCGAAGTCGACGACTGGGGCGCCTTTCGCCGGCTCGGTCACGAGTACGGCGTCAAGACGGTCTACATAGGCGATACGATCGCGGATCCGTTCATTCGGACGGAATACCGGCACGAGATCAGCGTGCAGGAGATTCGCGACGCGTGGGAAGCGCCGCTGCGTGATTTCTACGGGGGCGTTGCATGAGCGCGCGCGTTGCCGTCCTCGTGTTCCCCGGGACGAACAGCGAGGACGAGACGCTGCGGGCTATCGTTGCGGTCGGGCTCGACGGTGAGCTCGTGCACTGGTCGCAGCCCGAGAAGCTCGCGCGATTCGACGCGTTCGTGCTTCCGGGCGGGTTCGCGTACGAAGACCGCATTCGCGCCGGGGCCGTGGCGGCCCACGATGCGGTGATGGATCCCGTCATCGATGCCGCGCAGGCCGGCAAGTTCGTGCTCGGCATCTGCAACGGCGCGCAAATGCTTGCCGAAGCGGGCCTCGTTCCGGGGACCGCGCCGGTGCGCCGCCCCACGGCGGCATTCGCGCCGAACGCGAGCGGGCGTTTTCAATCCGTGCACGTGCACGTCAAGCTCGCGATCGCGCCGGAGCGCGTGCCGATCCTCGGCGGGATTGAATCGGGGGCCGTCATCCCGGGCTGGGCGTCGCACGGCGACGGCCGCCTCGCCGCGCCCGCGGACGAGCTTGCGCGCATCGAACGCGACGGCCACCTTGCGTTCGTGTACTGCGACCGCGACGGCAACGAAGTCCCGCCTCCGAACGGCTCCGCGCTGAACTGCGCCGCGCTGGTCAACCGCGAAGGCAACGTGCTCGCGATCATGCCGCATCCCGAGCGGGATGCGTGGACGTTCCAGCATCTCGATGCGTCGCGCGATGCGGCGCGCGGCGACACGCGCGCGACGCTGGCACCGTCCGGCGGCATCCGGTTCTTCGAGCATTTCGCCCGCGCCGTTCGCAGAGGCGTCCCGGCATGAGCGCGACGCGCACGTTCGCCGTGTCGCTGACGATCCCGGACAACGAAGCGTTCACCGCGCTCGAGACGCTCGGCCGCCTCGGCATCCCGGTGGCCCGGGTCGTGCGCGCCGACATCTGGCTCTTCGACGCTGACGAGGGCGCGGGCGACCTGCCGCGCACGATCGCCTCGATCGAGACCATCCACAACCCGAACAAGCACCGGTTGGCCGAGCGGGAGTCCGACCGGCCGGCGCCCGGCGAGGTGTGGATCGCCTCTCGCGACGAAGCTCCGGCACGCCTGGTTGCGGGGCGTTCGATCCCCGGCGTGCGGGCCATCCGCCGCCGAACCGCTTGGCGATTACTCGACGACTCGGGCCGCGACGTCGCGCCCGCCGCACTCGACCGGGCCGTCGAGACGTTCCTTTGCAACCCGGCGTTTCAGGTAGCAATAAAAACATGACGATGATGGTCGAGCCCTTGCACCAGGCCGCGCGCCGCGAAGACGCCGTCGGCGAGATGTACACGATCGCGACGCTGGGATCACACTCCGCGCTGCAGATCCTCAAAGGCGCGCACGACGAAGGCTTCAAGACGCTCGCGATCGCGAACCGCGCGACCGAACGGCTGTACCGGTCGTTCGCGTTCGTCGACGAAGTGATCACGATCGAGAAGTACAGCGACTTCATGTCGCTCGTGCCCGAGCTCGAGAAGCGCAAGATCATCATCGTGCCGCACGGCTCGTTCGTCGCCTACCTGTCGCTCGAAGAGCACAAGAAGATGACGATCCCGTACTTCGGTAACAAGTCCGTGCTCGACTGGGAAGCCAGCCGCGAGCTGCAGCGCGACTGGCTGATGCGCGCGGGACTCAAGCTGCCGCGCCAGTTCAAGACCGGCGCCGAGATCGACCGTCCCGTCATCGTCAAGCTGTACGGCGCGCAGGGCGGCAAGGGCTACATGTTCCTGCGCGACGCGATGGACTTCGAAGAGCGTGCGTCGCTGCTCGCGCGGCAGAACTACATCCTGCAAGAGTACATCATCGGCGTCCCGCTCTACATCCACTACTTCTACTCGTCGCTCACGCGCAAGCTCGAGATCATGTCGATGGACCGCCGCTACGAGACCAACGTGGACTCGCTCGGCCGCATTCCGTCCCAAGCGCAGGCCGTCATGGACCTCGACCCCTCGTACGTCGTCGTCGGCAACCAGCCGATCAGCCTGCGTGAGTCGATGCTCGCCGAGGCCTACCGGATGGGCGAGGACGTCGTGCGCGTCAGCCAGGAGATTTGCGGACCGAAAGGGCTCTTCGGCGCGTTCTGTATCGAGACGATCATCACGCCCGACACCAGCTTCTACATCATGGAGATTTCGGCCCGAATCGTCGCGGGTACGAACCTCTTCATCGACGGGTCGCCGTACTCGTACCTGAACTACAGCGAACCCATGTCCACCGGACGACGCATCGCCCGAGAGATCAAGAATGCGCTCCTGTCCAACTCGCTCGACGCCGTGCTCGACGACAGCACCATTGTCGGTTTGTAGACTGATCGCGGCGCTCGTCGCCGCGCTCGCGATCGCGTTGCCGTTCGGCCCGGCGCGCGCGGCGCTGGACATCGATCCCGCGCAGCTCTACAAGCAGATGAAGGCCGCGTACGACAAAGGCTCGGCCGCCGGCTGGCACCTGGGTGACGAGCTCGACTACTTCTCCGCCGTGCTGGACGCGGGTCGCGGTTACGAGCTGCGCCGCCGTGACGACCCGCAGAACGTCGCGATCAAAGGCATCGCCGTCGATCTCGCGTCGCGGCTGAACTACGATCCGCTCATCAGCAACGACGCTGCCGAGTGGTACGTGCGGCTCGCGGCTCAGGCGTGGCAGGACGATCCCGCGCGCGGTCCGAGCGCGCGCGCGCTGATCGCGAAGCTCGATGCCGAAGGTACCGACATCCTCAAGCTCGCGCGCGATGCGGACGCCGACGCGGCCGCGCTCGCGGCGACGTACCCCACCGACGTGCAAGCGCTGATCGGTCAGGTCGACGCCGATCTGCGCGCGTACAACCTCACGCAGGACGTACGCTGGCGTACGATCGCGCTGCAGCGCGCGGCGCAGGCCGCGTTCCCGATCGCGTCGATCCCGCCCGACCTCGGCAAGATTCTCTTCCCGATGGTGGATGCCGCGCGCAACGCGGGCCCCGGGTACGCCGAGGCGGAGCGTGAGGCGGCGCGCATCGTCGCGTCGCACCGCGCGTCGGCGCACGGGCTCGCGGAGATCGGCCACGTGGTCTCGCACGAAACGTTTCTCAACATCACCGCGCCGGCCGACGAGTACTTCGGGCGCACCAAGCTGTCGCCGATCGGCGTGCGCAACGAGCTCACGCGCATCGGCCGCTATCTAGACGCGGGCTGGTCCGGCCGCATGACGCAGGATACCGTGTACGTGGTGGACTCGCTCGACGATTGGCAGCACCAGTACCCGCGCGACTACGAGCTGCCGCGGCTCTACAAGCGCGCGTACGATGCGCTGGGGCGCGAGGATACGAACGAGGCGAAACAGGCTCGCCTGCAAGTGCGCCGGACGCTGCTCGTCAACTACCCCACCTCGACCGAGGCCCGAAGCTTCATCTCGTCGTAGTTGGTTCGGCGTCGTGCCGTTCGATCTTCCGGGGACCTTGGCGTCGTACGACGCGAGTCGCCTCACGCTGTGCTCGATCGGAAGCCACTCCGCGCTGGAGGTGGCGTCCGGCGCGCGCGCGCACGGCTTGCGCAACCTTATTGTAACCGAGCGCGGGCGCAACCGCACGTACGACACGTACTACGCACGACGTTTCGACGGCCCGCCGCGCGGCTGCGTCGACGCGACGCTCGAAGTCGCGAAGTTCGCCGACGTGCTCGACGACGACGTCCAGGAACGCCTGCGAAGCGAGAACGTCGTGTTCGTGCCGAACCGCTCGTTCGAGGTGTACCTGCACCAGCACTATTCGTACACGGAGATCGAGGAGCGGATGCGCGTGCCGTTCTTCGGCAACCGGCGGCTGCTGCGCGCCGAGGAGCGCGACGAGTCCGAGAATCAATATGCGCTGATGGACCGGGCCGGGATCCGCTACCCGCGCCGGCTCGCATCGCCCGAGGCGATCGACACGCTCGTGATGATCAAAGCGCCGCACGCGAAGGTGTCGTTCGAGCGCGCGTTCTTTCTCGCGCGCGACGAGAACGAGTACAAGCGCATGTCGCAGCAGCTGCTCGAATCCGGCACGGTCACCGCCGAAGGCTTGCGCGGCGCGGTGATCGAGGAGTTCGCGCTCGGCCCGACGATCAACCTGAACTTCTTCTGGTCGCCGGTACTCGGCGAGCTCGAGCTGCTGGGCACCGACACGCGGCGGCAGACGAACCGCGACGGGTTCGTCGGCCTGCCATTCAAACAGGCGCAAGACCTCGCCGACGAACCGGTCCGCATGGAAGAGGCGGGCCACATCGCCGCGACGCTCACCGAGTCCATGCTGGAGAAGGCGTTCGACCTGGGCGAGCGTTTCGTGCGCGCGGCAAAAGAGGTCGACGGCGTCGGCGTGATCGGACCCTTCGCGCTGCAGTGCGTGATCGTGAGCGGTCCGCCGAAAGACTTCGTGGTGTACGACGTCAGCTTGCGCATCCCGGGCTCGCCGGGCACGCGCTACACGCCGTACACGGCGTACCGGTGGGGTCGCGACGTGTCGGTCGGCGAACGCATCGCCATGGAACTGGTTTGGGCCCGGGACCAGGACCGTTTGAGAGAGGTTTTGACGTGAAGAACGCCGCGCGTTTGCAAGACAAGGACGACCCGACGTATTGGCAGCTGCTGGACGCCATCCAGCGGACACGTTCCGAATACGATTTAGAAATCCGAAACGGCGAGTATGTGATCGTGGCACCGCACGATTTCGTTTTCGCCCGGCTCGTGATGAAGATCGGCTCTAGGCTCGAGCGCTGGATCGAAGAGACCGGGGCAGGCTTGGTCTTCGATTCAAATGCAGGCGTGTTGTTTGCAGACGGCGATCTGATGGCACCCGACGTCACGTACGTCTCGCGAAAGCGCATGCCCGTCGTGCCACGTTCTTTCGCGCGCGTCGTCCCGGAGCTCGTATTTGAGATCCGGTCGGGCAAGCAGAGCGAAGGTGCGTGTCGCGCAAAGCTTCAGCTATTGCTCAGCCAGGGTATCGACGTCGTTGTGTTCATCGATCCCGGCAAACGCGAGTGGGAGATCCACCGAGCAAACACGGAGCCGGTTGTCCTGCGCAAAGGTGACCGGTTCGAGGTGCCCGACGTCCTTCCGGGGTTCGGCGCGATGGTGGACGAACTCTGGCCGGAATGACAGCCCCCGTCCAGGCGCGGCCCGCGACCGTCGTCATCCTCGATTTCGGCTCTCAGGTCAGCCAGCTGATCGCCCGGCGCGCGCGCGAAGCGAACGTCTACTCCGAACTTCTCCCGTACGACGCGTCGTGGGACGAAATCGCCAAGCGCGAGCCCGCAGCGATCGTGCTCAGCGGCGGTCCCGAGTCGACGTTCGGCGACGACGCGCTCGAGTGCGATCCGCGTGTCTACGACAGCGGGCTGCCGCTGCTTGGGATCTGCTACGGCATGCAGCTGATGGTGAAGCGCTTCGGCGGCGGGCTGGTGCGGCTCGGCCACAGCGAGTTCGGTCCGGCGGAGCTGGTGGTGGACGGCGCGGAGTCGCCGCTGTTCTTAGGCGTACCGCGTGCATCGCGCGTGTGGATGTCGCACGGGGATTCCGTCGACAGCGTCCCGCCGGGATTCACCGCGCTCGCCCACACCGCGACTTCGGCGGTCGCGGCGATGGCCGACGACGCGCACAAGCGGTACGCCGTGCTGTTTCATCCCGAAGTCGTGCACACCGAAGCCGGGACGGCGATCCTGGAAAACTTCTTGCACACGATCGCCGGCATCCCGTCGTCGTGGCAGATGGACTCTTGGGTCGACGACGCGATCGAGAAAGTCCGCGCGCAGGTCGGCGACGCCAACGTGCTGTGCGCGCTCTCCGGCGGCGTCGACTCCGCGGTCGCCGCCACGCTGGTATCCCGCGCGATCGGCAAGCAGCTCACGTGCATCTACGTCGACACCGGCCTGATGCGCAAGGACGAGTCGGCGGGCGTGATCGCGGCGTTTCGCGACGTGCTGCATCTCAACGTCGTGCACGTCGACGCGTCGGCGCGCTTTCTCCAACGGCTTGCAGGCCTCGACGACCCCGAGCTCAAGCGCATCGCGATCGGTCACGAGTTCATCGCCGTCTTCGAAGAAGAGTCGAAGAAGATCCCGAACGTTCGCTTCCTGGTTCAGGGAACGCTGTATCCGGACGTGATCGAGTCGAAGACCCCCGGCTCCAAAGCCGGCCACAAGATCAAGTCGCACCACAACGTGGGCGGGTTGCCGGAACGCATGGCGCTCGGCCTGGTTGAGCCGCTCCGCGCCCTGTTCAAGGACGAAGTTCGCGCAGCTGGCCGCGTGCTCGGGCTGCCCAACGCGATCGTCGAACGCCAGCCGTTCCCCGGCCCCGGGCTCGCGGTCCGAATCATCGGTGACATCACGCGCGAGCGGCTCGACGTCGTGCGCGAAGCGGATTTCATCGTGACGAGCGAGATCGAGGCCGCGATCGCGGAGGGCAAGCTCTCGCCACGCCCGTGGCAGTACTTCGCGGTGCTGACGCCGGTGAAGAGCGTCGGCGTGATGGGCGACGGCCGTACCTACGGCAACCTCGTCGGCGTCCGCGCGATCACCAGCGAGGACGGCATGACGGCCGACTGGGCACGCCTCCCGCACGACCTACTCGAACGCATCTCCACGCGCATCGTGAACGAGATCCCGGGCGTTAATCGCGTTGCTTACGACATTACGTCAAAGCCGCCCGCGACCGTCGAGTGGGAGTGACGCTTGCGTCACTGAAGAAGCAGCTCGCGCGACCGGCGTGCTTGATCGAGGTCGACGCGCGGCTCGAACCCGCCGATCCGCTCCGTGCGTCCTGGTTCGGTCGCGTCAATGTCGCGTTACCGGGTGAGCGGTGGCCGGCGGTCGACGGTACGCCGATGGCGCCGATCGCGCAGCTCAACCTGCGCGAAGCGACGTTCGTCCCGCCTGCGCTCGCCGACATCGCGCTGCTGACGGTCTTCTTCGGGCCTGACGTCTTCTCGAGCGATAGCGAGAACGGCGACGGTTGGCTGGTTCGCGCCTATCCCGTCCTCGACGAGTTGCGGGCGATCGACGTGCCGGCCGCCCCGGTCGAGTCACTCCGCGAAAGCCGATACCAAAGCGACGCGCCGGTCCGCGCGATGCCGATCCGCTACCGCTCCTTGGCTGCGGATTTTCCCGACTGGGACGACGTCCCGCCGGAACTCGACATCCCGGAAGCGATCGATGATTCTTGGTACGATCACTTCGGCGCGCATGAGGGATCGAAGCTCGGCGGTTGGCCCTCGCTGATCCAAAGCGAGATCTACTGGGCCCCGATGAACGAGCACCCGGCAAACCCGGAATACGTCTTTCAAATCGACAGCGTCCCGAAAGCGAAGTTCGAGCTCGTCGCGGGCGGCGTGTGCTATTTCGGCCGCGGCACGGGCAACGCGCGCAACGTGTGGACGTTCACGACGCAGATGCAGTGACGCCGCACCGCGGCGCCTAATGCCGCCGCAGCGCCCAGGTGATCGGCGTATCGGGCGCGTCCCGGCGTTCAACGAGCCCCCGCCTGCGCACATGCTCCAGATGTGCGAGCGTTTCCGCGACCGCGAACTGCTGGTGCTCGTGCGGAAGCTGATCGAAGCGATCGCCGCGCCGCCGCCAGCGCAGCGAGCCCGCGACCTGCGCCGCGCTCAACGGCCCGGCGTCGAGCGCGCCCAGCACGTCGGCTTCGCGCGTTGCTTCGTGGCCGAGCAGCTCGTCGACGCGGCGCGCAAGGTCGGGGAATGCCTCGCCGTGCGCGGGTAACGCGCCGCTCGTCTCAAGCGCTCCGACCGTGCGCAGCGAGGCGACGTACTCGCCCATCGCGTCGCGGCCGGACTCGTGCCACATCCCGACGTGTGGGGTGACCGGATCGAGCACGTGGTCGCCGGTAAACGTGCGGCCCGAGACTGTGTCGACGAAGCAGAGATGCCCCGGCGAATGACCCGGAGTCCACATCGCGCGCAAGCGCCCGACGCGTTCACCGTCCTCGAGCATGCGCGTGGGCTCGACGTAATCGAAGCGGTCGTACACCGAGTCTTCGTCATCGTCCGGCTCGACGCGCAGCCCGTTGCGTTCCAGCCACGCGTCGACGATCGAGTCGGTGTCCCCGCGCCGTTCCTTGCGCATCTTCAAAAACGTCCAGTCGCGCTCGTGCATGCCGAGCTCCGGAACGCCCGCGGCCATCAGCGTTCCCGCGAGGCCGTAGTGGTCGAAGTGGAAGTGCGTGATCAGCAGGCGCCGGATGTCGCGCAGCGCGTACCCCGCGAGCGCGAGCCCTTCGTCGAGGGCCGCGCGGACGTCGTCGGCCTTCCAGCCGCAGTCGATGAGCGTCAGGCCGTCCTCGTCCTCGAGCAGGTAGCCGTTGATGTAGCGCATGGGGTTGCCGGTCATCGGCAGGCGGATCTGCACGATGCGGTCGCCGATCTGCGTGATCGGCGGGAGGCTGCTCGGAATCGACAAGGAGTAGCCCGTTAGACCGGCCGAACCGGAAATCATCCTTTTATGAATGAACGGCATTTTGCGTACTGGCCGAAGCGCCGGCCGCGCGTGTTCCCCGTCCCGGCCACCAGCGTCGCCCACAACCTCGCGACGTCGGCCGCGCGCTATCCCGAGCATCCGGCGATAATCTACTACGACACGCCGATCACGTACCGCCGCCTCTGGGACGAGGTGGAGCGGCTCGCCGGTTACCTCGAGCACGGCGCCGGCGTGCGGCGCGGCGACCGCGTGCTCCTGTTCATGCAGAACTCGCCGCAGTACGTCATCGCGTACTATGCGATCTTGCGCGCGAACGCGGTCGTCGTCGCGCTCAACCCGATGCTCGTCACCGAAGAGCTGCAAGCCTACGTCGACGACAGCGGTGCGACCGTCGCGATCGCCGGGCAAGAGCTCGCGCCGAAGCTGAAGCCGTATGTGCCGTCGCCCGTTCGGCAGATGATCGTCGCGGCGTACTCAGACTACGTCGAGCGTCCCACCGATCTCACGCTGCCGCCCGCTGTTGCCGCGCCCCGCGCGCCGTTGGAAGGCGACGGCGTCGTCGCATGGAAGGACGCGCTCGCGAACACGCAGCCGCCCGGGCCGATCGTGAACGGCGGCGACGACATGGCGTTGCTGTTGTACACATCGGGCACCACCGGGCGGCCCAAAGGCTGCGTGCACACGCACCGCAGCGTGCAGACCACGACGTGGGCGACGCCGATGTGGGGCGGTGCCAACTCGCCCGGCGGGCGCGTCATGTCGGTGCTGCCGTATTTTCACGTGACCGGCATGACGGGCGACATGAACGCCGGACTGTGCAACGGCGCCACCATCGTGATGCTCACGCGCTGGGATCCGGTCGCCGTGCAGACGCTGATCGAACGATACCAATGTACCGGCATGACGGCCATCAGCACGATGCTCGTCGACCTGTTGTCGCATCCGAGCTATCGTTCCGAAGCGCTGCGTTCGCTGATGCATCTCGGCGGCGGCGGCGCGCCGTTGCCCGCGGCCGTCGGCACGGAGATCATCGAGCGGCTCGGGCTGAGCTACATGGAAGGCTACGGGCTCACCGAGACGATCGCGATGACGCACGCGAACCCGCCCGATCGCACGAAGCTGCAATGTCTGGGCATCCCGACGTTCGGTATCGACTCACGCGTGATCGATCCGGAGACGCTGCGCGAGCTCGGGCCGAACGAGACCGGCGAGATCGTGATCTCAGGCTCGCAAGTGATGCGCGAGTACTGGAAACAACCCGACGCGACGGCCGAGGCGTTCTTCGAACGCGACGGCAAGCGGTTCTTCCGCACGGGCGACCTCGGCTACGTGGACGACGAGGGCTATTTCTTTCTCGTCGACCGCCTGAAGCGCATGATCAACGTGTCGGGCTTCAAGGTATGGCCCGCGGAGGTCGAGACGAAGCTGTTCGGCCACCCCGCTGTTCAAGAGGCATGCGTCATCGCGACGATCGATCCGCGCCGCGGCGAACAGGCTAAGGCGCTCGTCGTGCTGCGCGACGGCGCGCAGGCGACCGGGGACGAGATCATCGCGTGGGCGCGCGAGCACATGGCGCCGTACAAGGTGCCGGCGATCGTCGAGTTCGTCACGTCGCTGCCGCGCTCGGCGACCGGTAAGGTGCAGTGGCGCGTGCTTCAGGAGGAGGAGCAGGGCCGGCCGCAGCCAGCATGAGCGGCGACGTCGTCACCGAGCGCCTCGTGCTGCGCGACTTGCGGCCCGACGACGCCGAGGCGATGTTCGCCTACCGCTCCGACCCCGAGATCATGCGCTACCAGGGCTGGGATCCGCAGTCGCTCGCGGATGTGCGCGGGTTCATCGCCGACAATGCGGGTTACGAGGCGTTCGCGCCCGGATCGTGGCGCCAGTTCGCGATCGCACGCCGGTCCGACGGCGCGATGCTCGGCGACTGCGGCGTGCACGTGCCCGCGGACAAGCCCGAGCAGGCGGAGTTCGGCATCACGGTGGCGCCCGCGTTCCAGGGACGCGGATACGCATCCGAAGCGCTCCGTGCGCTGCTGCGGCTGGTGTTCGACACGCTCGGGAAACACCGTGCGTTCGCCTCGGTCGACCCGCGCAACGCGCCGTCGATCGCGCTTTTCGAGCGCGCCGGCTTTCGCAAGGAAGCGCACCACGTCGAGAGCTTGTGGCTGACGGGCGAATGGGTCGACGACGTGATCCTCGCAATGCTCCGGCGCGAATGGGGCGCGAGCTAGGAGGGTCGCCTAAGCCGTATAGCTAAGTAAGCGTGCCAGGAGGTATGCCCGATGCTGCGATATGCGGCGGCCTTGGCCGTCCTTGGCTCGATCTCGTTCTGTGGCTCCGCCGCAAGCGCGCAGCCGCCCAGCGACTTCACCGCGTGCGAAGTGGCGGCAAAAAACGCGACGTTGGAGCCGATCCACTTCGCGACCGATCGCCCCAGGCTCGATCAAGACGGTACGCCGATGGTCTTCGACGGTGACCGGCCGGCGTTTCACGGCCTGGTCGGGTTCGACGGCGCGACTTCGGCGACGGACCACGTCGTCACGTTCGGGATCTTGAACGAACTCGGCCAGCCCGTCGAGGATCCGCAGCTGCCCAGACAGGTTGCGCGGCGAGCCGCCGCTCCCGACGCATATGCGTCGTTTGCGTCGCGAGTCGTCAATGCGGCGACGCCGCCCGGCGCGGATCTCGTCGTCTATGTGCACGGGTACAACACGACGTTCAAAGGTGCCACCGAGGCGGCGTTGACGTTGCGGCTCGGGCTCAGTTGCGCAACGAACTTCAAGCGCAAGATCGTCGTGCTGTTCTTTGCCTGGCCGTCCGCTGCGAAGCTCCTCAAACCCGCCGACGACGAGGTGCGCGCCGAATGGGCCTATCGCGATTTCAAGGACGTCATGGACAAGCTCTATGCTCAGCTTCCGGCGGGGTCGTCCGGCACCGCTGCAAAGTGGCCGTTCGCCGTCGCGCACAGCATGGGCAACCGGTTCTTGCTGCACGAGATCGACCGTTGCGAGAGACCCGCACCCCAGCAGCAGCAGCAGCAGTGCTTTTCGAGGGTCGCGTTCGTGGCGCCCGACGTCGACAGCCGGTACTTTGCCGATGTGATGTTCTTGCACAAGGATGCGATCGAACACGCGACGATCTACGTGTCCGCTCGCGATAAGGTGCTCTGGGCATCGCATGCCTTCCACGGGGAAGGCCGGGCCGGCGAGGGCGGGAACGAACTCCTGCGCTTCAACTCGCAGAGGATCGACATCGACACGGTCGACGCCGGGTACATGCAGGCGGGGAAGCTCTGCCACACCTATATCGATCGTCCGGTCGTGCTGTTCGACATCGCCAAGTCGTTTTTCGGCTCGCTCGTACCCGACGCGCCGACGCGATTTGCGGTGCAGCGCCCGGACGGGGGCATCGGGAACTACTTCGAGATCGTCGAGAACGAAAAGTCGCGCGTCAAGGCCCCCTGCGTGGGAGTCCCGCTACGATTTCAGCGCTATTGACCGATCGAGGCGCGCCGCTCAGGTTGCCGCGCCGCCGTAGGTTTCCGCCTGCACTTGATCCAGCAGCCGCGTCAGCTCGGCCGCGCGTTCCGCACCCATGCGCTTCGCCGTTGCCGTGATCAAACGCGGCGGGATGTCTTTCACGAAGCCGCGCAACGTCTTCACGGCGCGCGTCGCGTCGGGCTTGTCCTCGCCCGTCAGCGCGAGGATGCGCAGCGCGCCGATGCTGCCGAGAAAGTCCAGCGAGTCCGCGTCGTGCAGTGCGATCGCCTCGGGCACCGTACCGGCGTTGCTGTAGTACATGTGGCCGCGCTCGGCGGCTTGCACCGCCGGATATTTCAGCATCGGAAAACCGGCGTCGCGCAGGATCGCTTCGCTGGTCTCGGCAGCGCGGTCGCCGTGCTCCATCCCTTTCTTCTCGTACGGCGCGAACGCGGCCATGTCGTGCAGGAACGCCGCCGCGAAGAGCACGTCGGTGTCGACCGCGAGGCGGTCGCCGGTCGCGACCTCGACCGCGAGGCGGTAGTCGCGCTCCGAATGCTGCCAGCCCCAGGCGGGGTGCTTGAACTTCGCCTGCGCAAACGCGTACACCGTCGCCTTCCACGGCGCGTCCAGCGCGATCCCGGTGGCAGTCTGCCGCGGCGCGTCGGCGCGTGCTCCGGACGGCATCAGCAGCGTGCAGGCCAGCACGACGGCGGCGGTGAGGTGTCTCATGGCCCAAACTACCACGCTCGGTGTCCGGCTGTCGATTCGGCCGCGCGCCGTTCGTCTCTGAGGTGTACACTCGTTCCACCCAGTGAGGACCCCACATGCAGTACATGCTGCTCATCTACCATCCCGACTTCGACCGCGAGCCGGCGCCGGCCGACCTCGCGTCGATGATGGCCGACTATGGCGCCTTCAACGAACGGCTCGAAGCACGCAAAGCATACGTCGGCGGGTCGCGGCTCGCGCCCGCGACGAGCGCGACGACCGTTCGCGTGCGCGACGGTCAGAAGGTGATCACGGACGGCCCGTTCGCCGAGACGAAGGAATGGCTGGGCGGCTACTATGTCATCGAGGCCGCGTCGCTCGACGACGCGCTCCTGATCGGCGCCGATTGCCCGGGCGCAAAGTACGGTTCGATCGAGATCCGGCCGCTTGCGAGCGCAGGCTGACGTCGAGGAACGCATCGCGCGCTGCTTCCGCGACGACGCCGGTCGCGCGGTCGCAGCGCTCGCGCGCGCCTTCGGCGACCTCACGCTCGCCGAAGACGCGATTCAGGACGCCTTCGTCACCGCGCTCGAACGCTGGCCGCGTGACGGCTTTCCGCCGCAGCCGTCGGCGTGGATCCTCACGACGGCCCGCAACCGCGCGATCGACCGGCTGCGGCGCGAGCGCGTCGGTCGCGAAAAGCTCGAACGGCTCGCCCGTCTCGACGTCGCGCCGCCGGCGTCCGACCTCGCGCCGGAGTCCGACGTGACGCACGACGTCGACGACCGGCTCGGTCTCATCTTCGCATGCTGTCATCCAGCGCTCGGCGTCGAAGCGCGGATCGCGCTGACGCTGCGCACGCTCGCGGGGTTGACCACCGAAGAGATCGCGGACGCGTTCCTCACGTCACACGCGACGATGGCGCAGCGGCTCGTGCGCGTCAAACGCAAGATTCGCGACGCCGGGATTCGCTTCGACGTCCCGCCCCCGGACCGGCTCGCGGAGCGCGTCGACGACGTGTGCGCGGTCGTCTACCTGATCTTCAACGAAGGGTACACTGCGACGTCCGGCGACCAGCTCGTGCGTGCGGAGCTGTGCGCCGAAGCGATCCGGCTCGCGCGCTTGCTCGTCGCCGCGCTGCCGAACGAGCCCGAGCTGATGGGGCTGCTCGCGCTGATGCTGTTCCACGACTCGCGCCGCACCGCACGCACCGGGGCCGACGGCCGCATGATCACGTTACGGGAACAAGACCGCTCCGCGTGGGACCGCACGTCGATCGACGAAGGAAACGCGTTGCTGGAGCGTGCGGTGACGCAGCGTCGCGCCGGTGTCTATCAACTTCAGGCTGCAATCGCCGCGCTGCATGCGAACGCGCCCGCGCCGTCCGACGTCGATTGGCTCGGCATCGCGGCACTGTACGGCCGGCTCGCTGCGCTCGCGCCGTCGCCGGTCATCGCGTTGAACCGTGCGGTTGCAATCGCGCAGGCCGACGGACCCGCCGCCGGGTTCGCCGCGGTCGAGGCGGCCGGCTCGGCGGAACTGCTCGGATACCACCTCTACCACGCCGCGCGCGCCGATCTGCTGGCGCAACTCGGCCGCCGCGACGAAGCGCGCGCGGCATACGCTACCGCCGCGCGCTTGGCGCGCAACGAACGCGAGGCCGAGTTCCTGCGCGAGCGCGCGGCGTCGCTCGGTTCCTCCGAAGCGTAACCGGCCGGCGCGGCAGGATTTCGCGGTGGCCCGGCGCACGACCGGCGTCGCGGTATGAGAATCCTGATCGTCGGCGGGGGCGCCCGTGAGGACGCGTTGTCGTGGCGGCTCGCATCCTCGCCGTCGTGCGAGGCGCTGTTCCACGCACCCGGCAACGCGGGCACGGTATCGCGCGGAATCAACTGGAGCGACGTCGTCGCCACCGACGCGCGCACCATCGTGCGCCGTGCACAGGAAGAGAAGATCGATCTCGTGGTGCTCGGCCCCGAGACGGCGATCGCAGCCGGAGCCGGCGACAAATGCCGCGACGCCGGCATCGCGGTGTTCGGACCCAATCGCAACGGCGGGCGTCTCGAGACGAGCAAGGTCTTCGCCAAGCGCTTCATGGAGCGGCACGGTATCCCGACGGCGCGTTTCAAAGTGACGCACAATCTCGATCAGGCGAAGCGCGCGCTCGACGGCTGGCGCGGCGGCGCCGTCGTGAAAGCCGACGGGCTCGCCGCGGGCAAAGGCGTCGTGGTGTGCGACGATGCTGCGAGCGCGCTCGCGCTGCTGACCGGATGGTACGGCACGAACACGATCCCCGGCGGCGGACACGACGTCGTGATCGAGGAGAAGCTGGAAGGGCGCGAGGTCAGCGTGTTCGCCATCGGCGACGGCCGCGCGATGGTGCCGGTCGCCGCGGCGTGCGACTACAAGCGCGCCGGCGACGACGACCAAGGCCCGAACACCGGTGGGATGGGTGCGTACTCGCCGCCGTCCGGGTTTCCGGAGAACCTGCTCGCGATCGTTCGCGAACGCGTCGTTGCGCCGGCGCTGCGCGGCCTGCTCGCCGAAGGCGAGGAGTACCGCGGCGTGCTGTACTGCGGGCTGATGCAGACCGTGAACGGACCGTACGTGATCGAGTTCAACGCGCGCTTCGGCGATCCCGAGACGCAAGTGCTGATGCCGCGCGTCGGCGGCGACTTCGCGCGCTATCTCAAGTCGGCGGCCGACGGGGCGCTGGAGATCGACGCGGCGACGTGGTCGTCCGACGTGTGCGTCGGCGTGGTGCTGGCGACGTCGCGCTATCCGTACGAGAACACCAAGGTCGAAGGCTTGCCGGCGGAACTCGGCCTCGGCGACGGTGCGACGGCGTTCTGGGGCACGTCGACCCGCGCCGGCAACACCGTGTCGTCACCGGGCGGCCGCGTGCTGACGGTCACCGCGCGCGGCGTCGACGTCCCGACCGCGCGCGCCCGCGCGTACGCGGCGATCGACACGCTGAAAGCACGCTTCCCGAGCGGCACCCCGCTGGCATACCGTTCCGACATCGCGCGCACCGTCTAGATGAACGCGCTTCGGGATCTCGCGTCGCGGCCGGCGCGGACGTTCTTCACCGTCGCCGGCATCGCGATCGGCATCCTCGCGCTCACGGTCGTCGGCTCGCTCGCCGAACGTCTGCACACGATCGTCGCGCGCTCGACCTCGCTCAACACCGACATCGTGTTCGCGAACATCCAGCGCTCGGTGCTGATCTCGCCCGACGCGCGCACGACCGTGCAGAAGGCGTACGCGCGGCTGCAAGCCCTCGACGGCGTGCGCGCCGCGATCCCCGAAGTGATCGTGCCGTACCAGAGCGGCAACGCGACGAGCCGCTTCGGGCCGCCGTCGCTGGTCTTCGGTTTTCCGGATCAAGCGCGCGCGTTCGAGCGTGACTTGCTCGTCGTCGCGCGCGGCCGGTCCGCGGCGCGCGGCGAACAGCGCGTCGCGGTGATCGGGCCGGACTTCGCCGCGGCCGAGCACGCCGACGTTGGCGACGTGATCGCACTGCAGGGCAACTCGTTCGTCGTCGTCGGCGTGCTCGACAAGACGTTCACCATCTTCGACGCGGCGGTCGTCGTGCCGTTCGCGGACGCGCAAGATCTGCTGCGCCAAGTCGTGCCGGCGTTTCTGCAGTCGCTGCCGCCCGATCCCGTGTCGGCGTTCATGGTCGCGTCGAAGAAAGGCACCGACACCGGATTGCTCGCGCGGCGCATCGCGCTGATCGAGGGCTTGTCGGCGCGCGATCCGCGTGAGGTCGCCAATACCGTGCGCTCGACGCTGGGGATCTTCGACGCGATCGTGTTCGGCGCCGCGCTCATCGCGCTGCTCGTCGGCGCGTTCTCGGTGATCAACACGATGACGATCGCTGTCACCGAGCGCACGCGCGAGATCGGGATTCGCAAGGCGATCGGCGCCACCGACGGTTCCATCCTGCTGACGTTCGTCGGCGAGGCTGCGACGATCGGCGCGCTCGGCGGCATCGCCGGCATCGCCCTCGGGCTTGCAGTCGTGACGGCGATCGATGCGCGCAGCGCCGCGGGCGGCAACCTCCAGCTGTTCGCGATCTCACCGTTCGTCGGGCTCGGCGCGTTCGCGTTTTCGGTGGCGTTGAGTGCGGTCGCCGGTTTCATCCCCGCGCTGAGCGCCGCGCGGTTGCCGCCGACTGTGGCGCTGCGCCGCTGATGAGCGAGCGGATCGTCGACGTGCGCGACGTCGTGAAAGTCCACGCGCCGGGCACGCCCACCGAAGTGCGCGCGCTCGACGGCGTGACGTTCGGCGTGAAGGCCGGCGACTACGTCGCGATCGTCGGCGAGAGCGGCAGCGGGAAGACCACGCTCATGCACGTGCTCGGCGGGCTGGACCGTCCCACGTCGGGTGACGTGGTCATCGACGGCCGCTCGCTCGCGCGCACGTCGCGCGCGGAGCTCGCGGCGATCCGTGCCCGCGCGATCGGCTTCGTGTTCCAGGGCTTCAACCTGCTGCCGAACATGGACGCGCGCGAGAACGTGGCGCTCGCCGCGCGCTACGCGGGACACCGGAACGACGCGTCCGCACGCGCCGAGCGGGCGCTGCGCGACGTCGGTCTGGGCGATCGTATGCACCACCGCCCGTCCGCGCTCTCGGGCGGCCAGCAGCAGCGCGTCGCGATCGCGCGCGCGCTCGTCAACGAGCCGGCGCTGCTGCTCGCCGACGAGCCGACCGGCGAGCTCGACTCGCGTACCGCGGAGAACGTGCTCGAGCTGTTGGGGACGCTCAACGCGCGCGGGCAGACGCTGCTCGTCGTCACGCACAGCGAGGCGGTATGGCGGCGCGCCCGGCGTGTGATCCGGTTGGCCGACGGCCGCATCGTGGCAGACGATGCGGCGTAGCACCGCGCTGCTCGTGCTCGCAGCGCTGGCCGGCTGCGCTCGCCGCCCGCCGCCGGCGCCCCGCGCGCAGGCGACGCCGGGACGCCCGGTACGTATCGTCGTGCTGGGCGATTCGCTCGCGTTCGGCACCGGCGCGTCCGCGCCGCGCAACGCGTTCATCTTCCAAGCCTACCTGCGGGTGCGCGCGGCGTATCCGGGCAGCCGGGTCGACAACTTCGCGATCGGCGGTTCGACCGCCGCCGACGTGCTGCGGCTGCAAGCGCCGCGGCTCGCGCACGCGCACGCGGACATCATCGTCGTGTGCGTCGGCGGCAACGACGTGGTGCACCGCGTCGCGGCGGCGGATTTCGCCCGCACGTACGCCAAGCTCGTCGCGCGCGCTCGCGCGCTGCAGCCGCGCGCGGCGATCGTCTGCTGCGGCGTCCCCGACGTCGGGCTGAGCCCGCTCTTCACCGGCGCCGACCACGACGCGGTGGCGCGCCTGTCGCGCGAGAACGACGCCGCGATTCGCGCCGTCGCGAAGCGCGCCGGCGCTGCCTTCGTGGACCTCTACGCGACGACCCTGCGCGAACACGCCGACGTGAACCGCTTCCTGTCCGAAGACCGTTTCCACCCGTCGGACGCGGGCTACGCGGAACTCGCCAACGCGCTCGCGCCCGCGCTGCTGAGCGCCGCGTCGCGCTAGAACGCCTGACCCAGCTTCGCGCGGCCTTCGGTGTTCGGCGTGAGGTAGACGCGCTCGTGCGCGTAGTCGAACCCGACGGTGAACCAGCGCAGGACCTTGTCGCCGATCACGCCGTCCATTTCTTGGGTATAGCTGCGCGCCGACGTGACGCGGTAGCCAAGCACGCTGGGCACGTGCAGCGAGCCCAGTTCCAGCGTGTGCACGAACGCCGGTTTGGTGGTGAACGCGCCGCCCACGCCGATCTGTTCGGGCCCCTCCGAGTACACACCGCCGTCGTCGTCGTGCAGCGCGTTGGGATTGCGGCGCGTGAAGTAGTCGAACATGAGGAACGAGCCGCTGCCGCCGGTGTCCAGACCGACGCGTTCCGCGACGGCGCCGTCGAACGACACCGTGACGAGCGGGATCCCGCGTCCGAACCGCGCCGGCAGCGCGACCGTCTGCGGGCCGGCCGGTGCGACGAACGCGTTTCCCGGGACCGCGGTGACGCGGTGGTGCTCGTAGTCGACCGTCACGCCGAGCTGTGCCAGGAAATCGAAACCGAGCAGTCCGCCGATGCGCCCGCCGCGCTTGCCGGTCCAGCCCAGCGGAACCACGCCGACCACCAGATCGCGCATCGTGAGCGCGCCGGCGCGCAGCTCCGGCACCACGGCGCGCGCGTACGTGGCGCGTCCCGCCACGACGTGCGAGTGCTCGCCGTACAGCTGCAGGCCGATCCGGCGGGCGACGGTCGAGTCGACGACGATCCCCGACGCACCGGTGTCCAGCACGAAGTCGACGCTCGTGTCGCCGATGCGCACGGCGACGTACACGTGCTCGGAAAAATCGGCGGGCAGCTCGGCGCTCGATACGCCGTCCGCAAACGCCACCAGCGCGCGCCGGCTCGGCGGGCGGTCCAAATCGGCGTCGCCGACGCCGCCCGGCGTGAACTCCGTCACGCGCGAATCACTCTTCGTTTGCGCGACGGTGTTGTCGATGTGCCAGCGGTGCGCGAAGACGCGGCCGCCGTCGTCGCGAACGTCGTCGTACGTCGTCGTCACCGTGCCGGTCCCGAGAATACGCTCGCGCCGCACCACGTGCCAGCTCACGGGGTCGACGTAGTCTTTGCGGCCCCAGCCCTTCGCGTTGAGCGTCGCGATCGCGTACGCGTCGACCGGTGCGCGCACGCGCGTGATGGTCGTCGTGAGCACCTCGGGCTTCGCGCGGCCCGGATCGTCCCGGTCGTCGAGCGTCACGCCGTTCTCGTCTTGCAGCCAGTGAGCGCCGTGGACGATCCCGTTCTCGGCGTGAAACGGCGGGCTGTCGTCGATCGTGCGCTCGTCGGCGCCGCGCACCAGATGCCGCTCCGTGGTCGTCGTGCCGTCCGAGGACGTCGTGACGATCGTCTCGCGATACGCGTTCGGCTCGTGCTCGGCGGCGCGCACGTTCGCGCGAATCTCCGCGGCCGTCGGCATCGGGTCGGCAGCACGCGCAGCCCCCGGCAGCGCGACGAGCACCGCTGTCAGCAGCGCCGTCGCGCGCGCGGTCACTCGCGGATGCCCATTGCCTTGCGCCCGACGGTGTTGGGCACGAGGTACACGCGGCTGTTGCCGTAGTCGAGGCCCAGCGTGAACATCCGCAGGAACACGTCCCCGATGAGCCCGTCCGACGCGCCGGCGTAGCTGCCCGCCGAGGTGACACGGTACCCGACGAAGTCGGTGAAGCGAATGTTGCCGAGCTTCAGCGCCGCGATCTGATACGGGCGAGTTTCGAACGCGCCGCCGATACCGTGAAAACGCACCGGCCGGCTGCGCGCGCCTTCGCCTTCGTCCTTGAGCGCTTCGGGATGGCGGCGCGCAAAGTAGTCGAAGATCAAGAACGTCCCGACGCCACCGGTGTCCAAGATGAAGCGTTCGGCCAACGCGCCGTTGATGGTCACGTCGGCCATCGGCACGCCGCTGCCGATGCGGACGTCGAGCGTCGTCGTGTGAGGCGCCGTCGGCGGCACGTAGGCATCGCCGGGGACGACGGTCACGCGCTTGTGCTCGTAGTCGATGGTCACGCCGAGCTCCGCGAGAAAGTCGAACCCGAGCAGACCCACCACTTTCACGCTGCCGGGCTCTTCATTGCCTTGCGGGATCGCTTGCACGGCCACGTCGCGCAGCACGAGATTGCCGATGCGCATCTCCGGCACGCGCGTGCGCGCGGTCGTGTACCGCTGTGCGGTTACGGCCGATCGCTGGGCGTGGAGCGGTAAGCCGAGTTCCTTCGCGACCTGCATGTCGATGGTGATCCCGCCGGCGCCGGTGTCGAGGATGTAGTCGAGGCCGCGCCCGTTGATCGTCACGCGAACGTACACGTGCTGTGGCCCGAACGTCGCCGGCAGCTCGACCGACGTGACGCCGTCCGGGAACCGGACCAGCTGGCGCCGGCTCTGCACGATCGCGACGTCGGCGTCCGTGACCGGACCGGTGTCGTACTCCGTGATCTTCGCGTCGCTGCTGATGCCCGCCGACCCGTTGTCGACGTGCCAATGATGCGCGAACGTCCGGCCGTGGTCCTCACGTACGTCGTCGTACGTCGTCGTCACGGTGCCGTTCGCGGCGATCGATTCGCGCCGTAGGATGTGCCACGTCGCCGAATCGATGAACTCCTTGACACCGTAGCCGCGCGCGTTCAGCGTCGCGACCACGTACGCCTCGGAGGGCTTCTGCTGGCGCGTGGCCGTCGTCGTCGCCGGTTCGCGCGTCGCGAGTCCGGGATCGGGCTGGTCGAGCACCGTCTGCCCGTTGTCGTTCTGGTGCCAGCCTTGACCCTTCTCGTTTCCGCGCTCGCTGTGGAACGGCGGCGCATCGTTCAGCTCGCGCCAGCTCACGCCGCGCTGCAGGTGTGTCGTGGTGGTCGTCGTCGCGTTCGACGACGTCGTGACCGTCGTTTCCCGCCACACGGCCGGAAGGACGCCCGCCGCGGCGCGGACGCGCTCGCGAATCGTCGCGACGTCGAGGGGTGCGTCTTGGGCGCGCGCAGCCGGGGGCAGCGCGATCAGGAGCGCCGCCACGAGCGCCGCGGCGCGCCGCACGCCGTTCACTTATCGTCCGGCCTGCGCGGGCGCGTTCGTCCGTTTGGCACGAGCACGACGCGCGAGTTCGCGTAGTCGAGATAGACGTCGAACATCCGCAGGGCCGACGCGCCGATGAGGCCGTCCAAGTCCTCGCCCTCGAACGCCGGCTGGTCGCCGCTCATCACGAACGCGAGATAGTCCCGGTAGCTGACGTTCCCGACCTGCATGTTCGCGATCATGACGGGGCGCACGTTCAGCTTGCCGCCGACACCGTCGGCCTGCAAGATGTTGAACAAGCGGCTCAGGATTTGCTTGGGGCTGTGGTCTTCGACCGCTGCGGGGTGCTTCTTCGCGAAGCCGGAGAACACGACGATATCGTCGGCTCCCGTGTCGAGGATGAAGCGCTCGCCGACGGCGTCGTTGAACTTCGACCAGATGATCGGCACTTGATCGTCCATGATCGCATCGAGCGTGAAGCCCTTCGCGGGCGGCTGAAACGTTTCGGAAGGCAGCGCGTCCACCGTGCCGTGCTCGTAATCGATCTTTACCACGCAGCCCGCGATGAAGTCGTATCCGAGCAGGCCGACGATGCGCGTCGAATAGTCGTTCTGGAACGCGAACGGCAGCGCTTCGACGACGACGTCGTTCATGACGACCGTTCCGATTCCGATTTTCGGAATGATCGCACGGGTGCTGGTGAACGTCCCCGCGACCGTGCTGCTCCACCGCCCGTACGTTTTGAGCTTGAGCTCGTTCGCGACGTCGCGGTTGATCACGATTCCGGCCGCCCCGCTATCGAGCTGGAAGTCGAGACCGCGCCCTTGCACCGTCAAGCGCACGATGATGCGTCCCCAATCGTCGATGCGCGCGGGGAGACGGACGCTCGGGACGCCGTCCGGCAGCACGACCGGTAATCGCCGGCTGCCGGGTATCGACACTTCGGCCGGGGTGACGGGCGCGTCGACCTTGAGATCCGTTATCGTAAAAACGGCGTCGTTCTCGGGATGGCCGTCGCTGACCGTCGTGCGATAGGGCATCGCACCGCCCCTCGTCTCGTGATAGTCGTCGTAGATCGCCACCACGAGCCGGTCCAGATACGCCGTCTCGCGGCGTACGAGCCGAAGGTTCGACGCCTCGTAGAAGCGGCGTTCCTCGCGCCCGTCCGCGGGTGCGACGCGCACGACGTACACCTCGGCCGGCGCATGCAGGCGGCCCAGCAGCTTCACGTCGTCGCCGGGATCGGTCTTTTCGAGCGCGCGCACGTTGGCCTCGGCACGCTGGTGGATGCCGCGCTTGAGTAGCGTGTAGCCGTTCTCGTTCGTCTCCCAGCGCTGGCCATGATAGCGGCCCTCAGCCGTGACGAACGGTCCGATGGTCTCGTCGACGCGATAGTCGTCGCCGCTCCACACGTCACGCTCGGTGCCGTCGAGCCCACCCTCGCGCAGGGCGTACGTGACGCGGAGCGTCCCCTCGTGCGCAGCGGATGGATTGTCGGCTTTTTTCGCGCCGTCGAGCACGTCTTGCAGCGTTGTCGTCGTCGCTTCGTAGGCGACGGGCCACGCGCGGGGATCGGGGGCCTTCTTCGCCGCGGGCTGCCCCGCGCCGAAGGCCGGCGCGACAGGCCCGAATAGCAAAAAGAAGGCCGGCAGAAGACGCCACAACCGACTCGCCATGGTTATCGACGTTCCAGCGCGCCGGGTGCCGGGCCTCTACAAGAGCGCCAGCTGCGCGCCCACATCGTCGCGAGCAAGCGCGCGATGGCGTGGAAACCGCGTGCTGCGGCACGCAGCGTGCATGCGTTCGGCGACCTCGCGAACGTATGCCGGCTCGGCGTAGCGACCGCGGCCGAACAGGCGCTCGTACCGTTCCACCAGCTCGGGCCGGCTCGATGCGAGGAACGCGAAATACGCGTCGCGCGTGATCGTGCCGAGGTTGAGCGCGCCGTGCCACACGTGCGACGCGCCCGCGGCCGCCGCGGCGCGCACGACCGCGGCGAGCGCGGCCGGATCGTCGGTCACGTGAGGCAGCACCGGCGCAACGGCGACCGCGACGCGAATGCCCGCGTCCGCGAGTGCCCGTACCGCGCGCAAACGCTGGCGCGGCGGCGCGACGGTCGGCTCGATCTCGCGGGCGATCGTTTCGTCGAGCGTCGCGATGCTGATCGCGACGCCGACGTCGGCGCGCCGCGCGCACTGCTCGAGCAGGTCGAGGTCGCGCACGACCAGCGGCGAGCGCGTGGTGATGTGGAACGGCGCGCGCGCGTCGCGCAGCGCCGGCAGAATCGCGCGCATCAGCCGATAGCGCCCTTCGAGTGCCTGGTAGGGATCGGTGGCGGTGCCGATCGCGATCTCCTCGCCGCGGTACGTGCGCCCGGCCAATTCGGCGCGCAGCACCGTGGCGATGTTGAGCTTTACGCCGAGCACCGAGCCCCACTCGCGAACGCCGTCGAGCTCGCGGTATGCGTGCGTGCCGCGCGCATAGCAAAACACGCACTGGTGCGCGCAGCCGGTGAACGGGTTGAGCGACCAGGTGAAGCCCATGCCGCGCACGCGGTTGAGCGCGCTCTTCGCCGCGATCTCCTCGACTCGAACCTCGCTCGGTCGGCGAGCGACCGGAAGCCCCGCCATCGAACATGCGTTCGATGGCGGGGCGTTCACGCCTCCGGCGTTAGGGCGAGCCCGGCTTTTCCCAGACGCGAATGATCGCGTTCGGGGCGGCGCCGAGGATGACCGTGCCCGTGATGGACACGGAGTACGCGCCGGGGCCCTCGTTCTCGCGGCCCGTCCCCGTCATCGCGCCGTTCGGCGAGACCTTGCACGAGCAGATGATGATCTCGTCCTTGTTGCCCGGCACGAAGACGCGCCAGAACCCGTTGAGCTTGCCGGTGAAAACGCACTTTTGCTTTCCGAATTCGGGCGGCGCTTCGATGTCGGATGCGGCGGACACGATCAGGCACGTGGCGCCGTGTATCTGAATCGTGTCGGAGAGCTGCAGCCCCTTCGCGGACGCCGGCGTCACGCCGGCGACCAGAATCGCGAGCGCCCCGATGAGCACTCGCCGGTAGATTCGAGCGACTTGGATCATAACGATCTCCCTTCAGATCGAACGATCGCGCGTCAGGGTGCCGTGCTGAGCTCCCAGACCTTGATCATGCCGTAAAACGTCGGCGAGCCCGGAATGCCGTGCATCGTGCCGGTGATGGTGGCGGAGTACGGAGCGGCGCCGAGGTGCTCGACCTCTTTTGCCGCGCCCGGCGTTACGGTCGAGCCCGTCATCGTGTACTTGAAGTAGATGGTCTCTTCCGGATTGCCCGGAACCGTGATCGTGGCGATACCGCTCGTAGGCCCGTAATGCTGCGCCGTGATCCGGCAGTGCTGCGGTCCCGGTATTTCGTGACCCACGGCTCCCGCCGGGTTGGCATCGTGATCGGACGTGTCCGACGTGAGGCGGCAGAACTGCGGTCCGTCGAACTGGATCGTGTCGGACAGAACGAGCCGCGGCGGCGGCGTTTGGTGCGGAGTCGGCGTGGGCGTGGGCGTCGGCGTGCTCTTCATCGTCGGCGTCGGCGTCGGCGTCGGCGTCGGCGTGGGCGTGGGCGTCATCTTGCCGGTCGCAGTCGGCGTCGGCCTCGGTGTGGCCGTCGGCGTGGGCTTCATCGTCGCGCGGGTCGGGACGGGCGTCGGCGTCACCAAGGCCCCGTTTGGACCCGTATTGGGCGCGGGCGTCGCAGCTACCAAGACCACCGCGAGGCCCAGGACGATCCCGAGCCGGCCCGTGTGAGGCGTATGCATCATTCGAAAGCTCCTCCGTCCGCACAAGGACAGTAACCGGCAGTACGGCAAGCCGACGGACCCCTCCTTGGGCCGCCCAGCGCACCGGTCAGCCGATCGCGGTGGCGGCTACGTGTTCGTGCGGACGAAGCTGTTCCAGTACCACACGCCCCACGCGCCGACGAGCGCCGACCAGACGATGAGCACGACGCCCCAGTTGGGCAGCCGCTGGCGCACGGCGATCGCCATCAGCGCGAACAAGTACGGCAAGAAATCAAGTGCGTGTCGCATGCCGAACTGCACCCAGCCGTTGAGATAGTACAGAAACTCCGGCGCCGCAACGAGCGCAGTGGTGATCCACAACGCGGTGACGACGTTGCGCGGCGTCTTCGCGAGGAACGCGAGCACGAGCGCCGGGCTGGTGAACGTGAGCGCGATGCCGGTCTTATCGGGCTCGACGTACGGCCACGTCGGTTGTTGCAGCCACTCGTGGAGAACCGGTGCGCGGAAGAAGAACGAGTAGATCTGGTACGGCAGGTACGAGAGCCGGAACGGCGAGCCCGTCGGCTGACCCCATCCGTCGGCGTGATAATACACGGTGTGGCCGATGTCGAAGATCGTGCCCCACATCAGCTCGTCGTAGCCCACGAACGCGATCGCCCAGCACGCGAGCACGATGCCGAACGACCGCAGCCGCACGATGCGCTCCGCGCGCGACGGAACGGCGCCGGCGAACGCGCCGCTCCACAATCCCCACGCGAACAGCGGCAGCGCGGCGACTTCGGGAAAGCGCGCGCCGCACGCGAGCACGGCGCACAGTCCGACGACCCAGCCGCGATTCTTTCCGCAGAGCTCGAGCAGCCCACCGAGGATGAAAGTCACCGCGCAGAGGTGCGCGAGGAACCATACGTCGCCCAGCTCCGCGCACCACCACACGTCGGTGCCCGCGACGAAGAACATCGTGAGGAAGATCTTGGTGGAGAGGTCGGTCACGCCGAGCCGCTCGGCGAGCAGCCACGCGAGCCCGGTCGCGACGGCGGCGAACACGATCGCGACCGTCGTCTGGTTCGCGGCGTTGCCCCAGATCGCGACCGACGGCAGCATGAACAGCGCCGGCACGGGCCCGTCGACGCCGTAGTAGTGGCCGTTGTACTGGACAGCGTCCATCCAACGCCCCGGCCAGTCGATCCACATCCGGCCGTGAAGCCACGCGTACGCCACGCGGACGTAGTTGTTCTGCTGCGTCGAGCGCAGGTGCGAGCTGATCAGGATCACGACGAACGTGATCGCGGCGGCGGCCGCCGCGCCGGAGAACCGGCGCAGGGGGACCACCACGGTCCGGAAGCGAGACGCGGCGACCATCTTGGGCGCCACCGTTTCGTCCGAGCGTAACCGGCGCCCCGCCGTCCGGGTAGAAGAAGCTTGCGATGTATCAACGAGGCTCACCATACGGCCGCCCGCCTTTCGGCGGGCAAGCGCGCCCGGCGGCGGGCAGCGGCGTCAATTTGCTCGGCCAGGTTCTCGGGATCACCGGGGTCGGCTTCCTGATCACGGCGGTCGCCTCGTACATGTTCCGTGACGTCTCGTACGGCGCGGGCCTGTTGGCCCTGGTGGCCGGCTTCGTGCTGCTGTTCGTGATGAACGCCGTGCGGGAGAGCCCGCAGATCGCGTTGCTGTGGTTTTACGCGTTCACGTTCCTCGAGGGTATCGGGATCGCGCCCGTCATCGCGCGCTACGTGAACGCGCTCGGTCCCGACGTCGTGGTGAACGCGGCGGGAACCACCGGCTTCGGCATGCTCGTGCTGGGCGGCGTCGCGTTCGTGTTCTCGGTCGACTGGCGGCGGTTCAGCGGGATCGCGCTCGGCCTGCTCGTCGCGTTGATCGTCGTCGGCGTGATCTCGATCTTCACGCACTGGGTGCATCCCACCACGTACTCGTGGCTGACGCTCGGCGTGTTCACGCTGCTGACGCTGGTGGATTTCAGCCGGATCCGCGCCGGCGGCGACGGCCTCACGCCCGTCCAGCTTGCCGTCTCGATCTACCTGGACGGAATCAACATCTTCCTCGCGTTGCTCAGACTCTTCGGCAACCGCCGATAGCGAAACCGGGACCCGCCGCGGCGGTTCCTGAAGCCTGAAGTATGGCGCGCGCGTACGACCAGGAAGCGGTGCAACCCGCCGGCGACGTACTGCACGAAGCGTGTGGGGTCGCCGGGATCTACGCGCCCGGCGAGGACGTCGCGCGGCTCGCTTACTTCGGACTCTATGCGCTGCAGCACCGCGGCCAGGAGAGCGCCGGTCTCGCCGTCGGCGACGGAGAGCGCATCGACAGCCACCGTCAGATGGGCCTGATCACCGGGTCGTTCGACGAGGCGATCTTGGGCCGGCTGCGCGGCATCGTCGCGATCGGGCACACGCGCTACTCGACGACGGGCAGCTCGATCATCGTCAACGCGCAGCCGTTCGTCGAGGACTCGGAGCTCGGGCCGTTCGCGTTCGCGCACAACGGCAACCTCACCAATGCCGACGAGTTGGCCGCGCTGCTTCCCGACGACGTGCGCCTTGCGGCGACGTCCGATTCCGAAATCCTCGCGAAAACGATCGCGCTCGCGGCCGGGCCCACGTGGACCGACAAGATCAAAGCCGCGATGCGCATCGCCGAAGGCGCGTACTCCGTCGTGCTGCTCACGCGCGACGCGGTGTACGGGTTCCGCGATCCGTGGGGCGTGCGCCCGCTGTGCGTCGGAACGTACGGCGACCGCGGCTACATGATCGCGTCGGAGTCGTGCGCGCTCGCGACCGTCGGCGCGCACTACCTGCGCGAGATCGCGGCAGGCGAAGTGGTGTGCATCGGCGCGAGCGGGATTCGCACGGAGCACACCGAGGTGGTGAAGCCCGCGGCGCTGTGCATGTTCGAGTATATCTACTTCGCGCGGCCCGATAGCGTGCTGAGCGGACGTTCGATCTACATGGCGCGCTACGAGATGGGCCGCGCGCTCGCGCGCGAGCACCCCGTCGATGCCGACGTGGTGATGGCGGTTCCCGACAGCGCGATCCCGGGGGGCATCGGCTATTCGTCGCAGAGCGGTATACCGTACGTCGAAGGGCTTATCAAGAACCGCTACATCGGGCGCACGTTCATCAGCCCCGATCAGAAGATGCGCAGTCAAGGCGTGCAGCTGAAGTTCAACCCGATCGTCGAGAACTTGCGCGGCCATCGCGTCGTCGTCGTCGACGACTCGATCGTGCGCGGCACCACGACGCCGCGCATCGTGTCGCTGCTGCGCGACGCGGGCGCGCGCGAGGTGCACCTGCGCATCACGTCGCCGCCGATCGTGCACCCGTGCTACCTCGGCGTCGACATGGCGACCCACGCCGAGCTGATCGCCGCGAACCTGACCGTGCCGCAAATCTGCGAGCGCGTCGGCGCGGACTCGCTGGGTTACCTCAGCATCGAGAACCTGGTCGACTCCACCAGCCGCGACCGCAGCGACTTCTGTCTCGGCTGCCTCACCGGGCGCTATCCCAGCCGGCCCGCCACGTCGCACGGCAACCTTCAGTCGGACCGGCAGCCCGCGCTCAAAGCCTGACCCCAAAACGTTCCGCCGGAAGGAATCGCCTCGGAGAACCCGCACGGTCGAAGGAAATTTCCACGTTCGGGAGGGCCGGCTTGTGACCTCACGTCGCCACGCATTTCTTGGCTCCGCGGTTTTTGCCGCCGCTTTGCTCGCCGGCTGCGGCGGAGGCGCGGCGACGCCGCCGGCGTTCAACACCGGGACGGCGTACACGTACGCGCCGCCGACCGTGCCGCCGGTCGCGGCGCCGCCGCCCGGGGCCGTCAACCCCAACGCCGCCCTTCCGATGCCCGCTCCCGGGACGAGCCGCCCGGGCAGCGCGTACGACGTGTACTTAACGGCACCACCCGACGGCAACACGGCGTCGTTCACCGTCTTCGAACCGACGACGGTCACGGCGGGCCAGACGTATCCGATCATTCTCACGGCGCCGGGCTGGGGCAGCAAACGCACGGCGGGCTCAGCGCAGGCAGCGTTTCGCGCCGGGACGAGCGTGTACGCCAAGCTGCTGAACGCGGGTTACGGCATCGCTTCGCTCGACCAGCGCGGATTCGCCGGCCCGGGTACGAACAGCGGCATCGTCGACGTTCAAGATCCGAACCACACGGCACCGTGGGAACTCTCCATGCTGAACTGGATGGAAGTGAACGTCCCATGGCTCGCGTTCGGGCCGAGCGTCGACGGCGCGCTGCCGCGCACGCCGCTGATGGGCGCGAACGGATTTTCCTACGGCGGCTTGTTCGAATACATGCTCCTGCAAAACGACGACCGCAAGCGCATGCACGCGATCGTGCCCGAAGGGGCGACGACCGAGTACAACAAGTCCGGCACGCCGAACGGCGTCACCAAAGCGTGGTGGAACAACGTGCTGGCGAGCATCGTGACGGGCGGCGGCGCGACGGAGGATCCGTTCCTCTACGCGTTCATGTCATCCGCTACCACGAACCCGGAGGTGCCGCTCGTCGTCCAGCAGATGTTCGCGTACCATTCGTTCGAAGAACAGTGCAACGGCGTGCCGGGCGTGACCGACGGCGACCTCGGCCCGGCGCACCCGCTCAACCGGGTGGTGCCGGCGCACATCCTGATGATGCAAGGGATCCGGGACCATCTCTTTCCCGTATGGACCGACTACACCGGATTCCAGTGCGCTTCCACGCTCGGCGGCGACGTGCGCTACTGGACGTATCAGTTCGGTCACAACACGGGCCTCGCGGCGTTCCCCGATAACGATCCGCCGTACACCCCGCCGGCGAACGACACCAACACCGGCTGCGGCAGCTTGAAGCACGACGACGCCGTGATCGCATGGTTCAACGAAAAGCTGAAAGGCCAAGCCGGCGCCGCGGCGTTCATTCCGAAGATCTGCATTTCGCTGCTCGCGGGCGACGGCATCTCGCTTTCGGCGCTTACGACCGGGCACGGCGGCTCATCGTTCGCGGTGCCGAGCACGACGGTGACCGTCGGCAACGGAACCTCGAATTGGAAGGCCTATCTCGCGGCGCACGGGGCGGCGTCGATCCCGAGCATCGTCCCGCTCTACACCGTGCCGGCGGGCGGCAACGTGCTGGCGGGTATCTCGCACGTCGAGCTCACCGCGAGCTCGTCGCTGACGCAACCCACCATGTTCGTCGGCATCGGGCATCTCGCGGTCGGACAAACGCAGTGGGATCTCGTGGACGGGCAAGTGCAACCGATCCACGGCGCCGGCGCGCTGAGCTTCGACACTGCGGGCGAAGGCGCACGGCTCGCGCCCGGCGACCAGGTCGCGCTCTTGATCTTCGGCGACGATCAGCGCTTCGACTCAGCGTCCACGCCGCTGACGGCGCCGGCCCGGCAAAGCGGAACGGTCACCGTGTCCGGCACCGTCTGGGTACCGATTCTCCCAAGTCAAGCATCGATCTAGGTCGGAGCGACTCCAGCCGCGGACGTTCGCGGCCGAATACCGGACCATGAACCACCCCGGATTACCGGCCTTCGCCCGTCAGGTGCACTTCATCGAAGACCGCGTGACCGCGCTCGAGGGCGCGGTCGACGCGGTCCAGTCGGCGACCGGCGCGAGCTGGGTCGCCGCCTACACGCCCGACGGCGACGGCCTCTTCACGCTCGGTGCAGCCGCCGGCGACATGCCGTTCGGAGCGCTCGATGCGGTCGATCACGACGATGCCGTGATGATCGCGCTGCGCGCCGAGCGCGACGCGCTGGACGCCCCGGCCGGCTCGGTGCTGGCGGGGACGCTGGTGCTGCCGTTCGTGGCCGCGGGCAGGATCACGGGCCTGCTGGCGGTCGGCCCCGTTCCGTACGCATACACGGACGCGGAGCGCGAGACGCTGCTGGCCGTTGCCACCGCACTCGGGCTGGCGCTCGAGGTGCTCCAGGGGCACGCGTTGCGCCGGGAGCTGGCGCGTTGCCGCGAGCGCGCCGAGTGGGCGGAACGCGAGCTCGCGGTGTTGCACCGCGTGCTCGACGGACCGCCGAGCCGCGTCGAGCTCCGCTAAACCGCCGCCGCCGCCGCCGTCGCCGTCTTGGCGACGCCGTTGGTCGGCGTGCCGTTCTTCGCGAGGTCTTCGACCATCGCCACGAACGCGCGCACCGGCGTACCGGTCGGGCCCTTCGCCATGTACGACGACTCCGTGTCGAGGTACGCGGTGCCTGCGACGTCGAGATGGATCCACGGCGTGTCGCCGACGAACGCCTTGAGGAACGCGCCCGCGGTCTCGGCGCCCGCCGCGCGGCCCGCGCTGTTCTTCAAGTCCGCGATCTCGCTCTTGACCTGCTGTTCGTAGTCCGGATACAGCGGCAGGCGCCAATAGCGCTCGCCGCAGCCGGCCACGACCTTGAGGAAGCGCTCCACGAATGCGTCGTCGTTCGAAATCGCCGCGCTCGCGGCGTGGCCGAGCGCGACGACGCACGCGCCGGTGAGCGTCGCAGCGTCGACGATCTTCGTCGCGCCGAGCTTGCGCGCGTAGCACAGCGCGTCTGCGAGGATCAGCCGGCCTTCGGCGTCGGTGTTGATCACCTCGATCGTCTTGCCGTTCATCGCCTTGAGGATGTCGCCGGGCTTCATCGCTTTGTGGCCCGGGAGATTTTCCGAGGACGGCACGAGCCCGATCACGTTGAGCTTCGGGCGCAGCTTGCCTATGGCCCACATCGCGGCGATCACGCCGGCGCCGCCCGACATGTCGTACTTCATCTCGTGCATGTTCTCGGCGGGTTTGATGGAGATGCCGCCGCTGTCGAACGTCAAGCCTTTGCCGACGAGCGCGAGCGTCTCGGTGGACGACGGATCGCCTTTGTACGTGATCACGCTGAGCGTTGCCGGTTCGTCGGAGCCGCGCGAAACGCCGAGCAGCGAGCCCATCCCGAGCTCTTGCATGCGCTTCTCGTCGAGCACGTCGACCTCGAGCCCGGCATCGGCGCCCAGCTCCTTCGCGCGCGCCGCGAGATGGGTCGGCGTCATATCGTTCGCCGGCGTCAGTGCCATGCGGCGCGCGGCATTGACCGCTTCGCCGATCACGCTGCCGCGCTGCGCGCCGTTGTCGAGCGCGCTCCGGTCGTACGCGCCGGCCAGGATCGTGACGCTGTCGGTGACGACCGGTTTGTCGGGCTCGGTGCGGTAGATCGTCGTGTCGATCGTTCCGGCGATCGCGCCTTCGGCCACGAACGATGCGGCTTGCGCCGCGTCGACGCCCGCCGGCAACGCGACCGCGATCGACGCGACGCCGCGCTTGCCGAGATAGCGCACCGCGGTGCCGGCGTACTTCGACAGACTCGCGACGTTGAACGTGTCGCGGTCGCCGAGGCCGACGACCAGCACGCGCTTGAACGGCGTGTCCTTCGCGTGCACGAGCGACGTCTCGTTCGCCTTGCCGGAGATCTCACCGCCGGCGAGGATATCGGCGATCGCGCCGCCGAGGAGCGTGTCGACCTCCGCTGCGACGCCGTCGACGGCGCCACCCGTGAAGACCGGCACGACGAGCGCGCCGGTCACCACCGACGTCGGCGCGTCGTTCGAGACGTGGACCTGCATGGATTCCTCCGGAAGGACAGAAGCGGTCGAGCGACCGTGATTGGACAACCTGAATCAAATTCGCGCGCCGTCCGCGCTGCCCTCCGAAATGAGTGACGCGTACGCGCGGGCCGGCGTGGACATCGACGCGGGCAATCTGGCAGTACAGCGCTACCGCGACGTGACGTCGAGTTGGACGCACCCGGATCAGTTGGGTTCCCTGGGCGGCTTCAGCGGGCTCTTTCGCCTCCCCGGAGACGCCAAGCGGGCGCTCGTGGGGTCGACCGACGGGGTGGGGACGAAAATCCTGATCGCCGCGGCGCTGCGGCGCTACGACACGGTCGGGGCGGACCTGGTCAACCACTGCGTGAACGACATCCTCGTCACGGGCGCGGATCCGCTGTTCTTTCTGGATTATCTCGCGGTGGGCAAACTGGATCCCGACGTCGCGGCGCAGGTCGTGTCCGGCGTCCACCGCGCGTGCCGCGAGAACGCGTGCGCGCTGCTCGGCGGCGAGACCGCGGAGATGCCGGGCGTATACCGGCGGGACCACTTCGACCTCGCGGGCACGATCGTCGGCATCGTCGATCTGGACGCCGTGCCGGATCCCAACCGCGTGCAGCCCGGCGACGCCATCATCGGCTTGCCGGCGGTCGGTCTGCATACGAACGGGTACACGCTCGCGCGCGCGCTGATCGCGGAAGACGAGTACGCTGCGCCGTTCGGCGAGTCGACGTACGGTGACGCATTGCTTGCGCCGCACCCGTCGTACCGCGATCCGGTACGCGCGATCCAGCGCGTCGCCGCGGTGCGTTCGATGGCGCACATCACCGGCGGCGGGCTGCTCGAGAACGTGCCGCGGACGCTGCCCGATCACGTGGCGGCCGTGTTCGAGCAGACGCGCTGGCCGGTGCCGCCGATCATGGCGGAGCTGGTGAAGCGCGGCAACCTTGCGCACGAGGAGTGCTACCGCACGCTCAACATGGGCGTCGGCTACACGCTGATCGTGCCGATCGCCGACGTCGACCGCGCGCTCGCGGCCGCGCCCGGCGCGCGCGTCGTCGGGTTCGTGCAGCCGCGGCGCGACGGCGAACCGCGCGTGGTCGTGCGCCCCGCGCGCGCATAACACCGCGATGGCGGTGAACCTGCTTGCCGCGCTCGACGACGAGCGGTACGGCGCGAGCGCGCTCGCGCACGCGCAGGACGACGCCGCGCGCGCGGGCTACACGCTGCGCCGCGTCGACGGCGCGGACGAATGGCTTGCGGCGTGGATCGATTTGCACTTCGCGCCGTCGTGGTGGTCGTTCGAGGCGGCTGCCGGCAGCGCGTGGGTCGCCGAGCGCGACGGCGAGATCGCGGGCTTCGCGGCGTTCGGTGCGCGCGGTTTGAAATTTCCGTGGCTGCGCGCGTGGCGGAACCGCGCCGACACCGGCATCTTCGGACCGTACGGCGTCGCGGAGACGCAGCGCGGCACCGGGATCGGCGAGGCGCTGCTGACGGCGGCGCTGTGCGCGCTGCGCGCGGCGGGGTATGCGTTCGCGCTCATCCCCGCGGTCGGCGGCGAACGTCTCATCGCCGCGTACGTGCGGCGCACCGGCGCGTCCGTCGTCGACGAGTTCGGTAACGACGCCGGGCGCTTTCGCGCGACGGTCCTCGCGTCGGGGGCGGGAACGAATGCGCGCAGCGTGCTCGAGCGCGTGCGCGACGGACGGCTGCCGCTCGACGTCGGGGCCGTCGTCGCGAACGATCCGCGCGCGCGTGCGCTCGACGCCGCGCGCGAGCACGGCGTCGATGCCGTCGCGGTCGCGTGGGATCGGTCGCACGAGTCCCGCGCGGGCTTCGACGCGCGCGTGATCGACGCCGTCGCGCGTACCGAGCCGCAGCTGGTGCTGCTGCTCGGCTGGATGCACCTGCTGCCGCCCGCGTTTCTGCGGCGCTTCCCGGAGACGATCAACCTGCACCCGTCGTTTCTGCCGCTCGATCCCGCGGCAGACACGGTCGTCGCGCCCGACGGCGCGGTGATCCCGGCGCTGCGCGGCGCGCACGCATTGCGCGACGCCGTGCGCGAGCGGGTGGCGTGGACGGGCGTCACCGTGCACTACGTCACCGAGGCGACGGACCGCGGGGCCGTGCTGGTGCGCGTTCCAATCCCCGCCGGCGGCGCGACGAACGAAGAAGAGCTGCGCGAGCGGATACGCCCGGTCGAGTTCGAGGCCGTGGCGGCAGCAATTCGGCGCTGGACCTTCGAACGGTAGTGTTGATGCCTTTTCCGCTCTTGGTCGCCGCCGCCGTCGGGTGCTGCGGCGTGACCGGCGCCGTCCGCTCGGCCGACGGCGCCCCCCTGCGTGCGCACGTGCACGCGGTAGGGTCCACGACAGCCGACGCCGACACGGACATGCGCGGCGACTTCCGCTTCACCACGCCGGCCGGGGCATATCGCGTGACGATCGTCGCGCCCGGTTACGCCGTCGCGGAGACGGACGTGGTGGTGCACGAGGGCGAACGGCTCGACGTCACGCTCGAACCGCTCGGCTCGGGGCGCCTGCGCGAGATCGGACGGGTTGTCGTCGACGGCCGCCTCGCCGTGCCGCACAGCACCGTGCCGACGCGCGAGATCACGCGCCTCGATCTCGACGCCAACGGTTACGACCGCATCCTCGACGCGCTCGCCACGATCCCGTCGCTCAACATGACGCGGCCCGACGCGGGAACGGCGAGTGCGACGGCGGTCGTTTCCCTGCGCGGACCCGATCCGTCGGAGACGCGAATCGCACTCGACGGGCAAACGCTCAACAACGCGAACACCGGTGACCTCGACCTCGCGTCGTTTCCCAGCTCCGTGCTGTCCGCGATCGACGTGAGCGAAGGACTTGGTCCGGAGGATCATCGCGGTGCCGACACGATCGGCGGCGAGATCAATCTCGTATCGCTGCGTCCTACCGCGACGCCGCAGCGCATGGTACGGCTATCGGCCGGTTCGTTCGGCAGGACGTCCGCCGAAATCAACGCGACCGGACGCCTGTCACGTTTTGGCTACGCGCTGGCGCTGGGCAGCACGCATTCCGCGGGCTACGTGCACGACTATCCGGTGTCGCTGGAAGTTCCCGACGGGAACGGCGGCACGACGAACGTCGCGACGCGCATCGGCTCCGCGACGTCGGTCGCAACGTCGCTCGTCAACCTGAGCTACGATCTGTCGCAGCGCTCGACATTGCGCGTGCGCTCGTTGAGCGTCAACAGCGTGCGCGACGAAGGTGCGGCGCAAACGGCGCCCGTCGACCCGGCCGTCGATGCGCCCGGCGCGGCGTTCGTCGGCAGCGGGCCGGAGACGTCGGCGCAGAGTATTCGCGCGACCCTCGCGAGCCTCACGCTCCCGCTAGGCTCCGGGACGCTCGCGATCAGCAGCGGCCTTTCGAGCAACGCGACGGCCGTGACGCGCACGTTGCCCGACGCGGGCGCGTTCTCGCCGTACGACGTGTCGCTGATCGACCGGCTCGCCACGACGACCGTGGAGTGGACGCGCGCCGTCGGCCCGGCGACGCTCGCGCTGGGCGCGCAAGCGCGCTCGGAGACGCTGACGTCGCCGGATCAGTTCGATCGGACGCTGCGCGAGACCGGCACGCAAGTCTGGGTCCGCGGAGGCACCGACATCGGTCCGCGGTTGCGTATCGCCGCGAGCGTCGAGTCGGCGCGCTGGTCCACCTTCGGAACGAGCACCGACGGCCGGCTCGGCATCGCGTACGACGACGGTCACGCCGGCACGCTGCGGTTTGCGGTCGGCACCGGATTTCGCGCGCCGCTGCTCGCCGAGCTCTTCACGTTGCCGGTCGGCCAATTGAGCCCCGACCAGAACTGCGTCGGCGCGAACGGCAACCGCAACGAGCACGCCGAGCACGCGACGGAGTACGAGCTGGGCTACGGCAAGCGGCTGGGCGCGACGACCGTCGACGCGACGCTGTACCGCACGAACCTGCGCGATCCGATCGAGGTATTCTACCCGCTCGGTACGACGTGCCCGGTCGACGCGATGGGAAACCCGATCAGTACCGTCGTCGCGCAGTCGTTCCCGGTCAACGTCGGCAACGTGGTGTACCAAGGCGGAACGCTGCGGCTCGCGCACAGGTTCGGTGCATGGTTCGCGACTGCCGAGTACGGCGTGAACGCCGCGTACCCGACGACGCTTCCCGACGTGGTCGCGGCGAACCCGACGTCCGGCTCGAACCTCGTCGTCGGCCAGCAGTTCGGCAGCATTCCGATCCAAACGTTCTCGTTCGGGCTGCGCTACGCGCACAACGGGCTGCACGGCGCTGCGAACCTGACCGCGAAGAGCGCGAACAACGAGCTGGCGCAGCCGCATTTTGCGACGGTGAGCGCCGCGCTGGGCAAGACGTGGAAGCGCGTCGATCTCACGGTCGCAGGCACGAACATCACGAGCGCCGTGAGCGGCCGTTTTACGCGGCTCGGACTTGGGACGCCGTATCCCACGCCGTTCGGGCTGCAGCCGCGCGATGCGCTCGTCCTCGAGCCGGCGTCGCTGCGCGTGATCCTGACGCTGCGCTGACGATGGCTGACGACGGGCTCATCCGGCTCGCGGTGCCGGTCGGGCCGGACGATCACGTGCGCGGCCCGGCCGGCGCGCCGGTGACGCTCGTCGAGTACGGTGACTTCGAGTGCCCGTACTGCGGCGTCGCGTACCCGGTGGTGAAGGAGCTGGAGAACGAGTACGCCGGCAAGCTGCGCTTCGCGTTTCGCAGCTTTCCGCTGCAACAGCACCGCCATGCGCAAGCAGCCGCCGAAGCGGGCGAGTTCGCCGCGGACTACGGCAAGTTCTGGGAGCTGCACGACACGCTCTTCGAGCACCAGCGCGCGCTCGACGTCCCGCATCTGCTCGGCTACGCGCGTGCGCTAGGCCTGGACGACGCTGCGCTCGCGCACGCGCTGCGCGACCACACCTATGCGGGGATCATCGACGACGCCAAGCAGGGCGGTGAGGACAGCGGGATCCCGGGGACGCCCGCGTTCTTCCTCAACGGCGTGCTGTTCGAAGACGATCCGACGCGCGAGAACTTCGCGCACGCGATCGACTGGCTGTTGGAACACGGCGATGCCCGTTGACGTGCAGCGCGTGCGGCGCGCCGACGCCGCGGCGCTGATCGCCGCGAACGGCGGCAGCGTCGCCTATCATGCGCCGTGGATCAAGGGGTTCACCGATCAGGCGGGCTTCGACGCGTGGTTCGCGCGCGGCGTCGTCGGCCCGAACATCTCGCTGATCGCGCGCGAGCGCCCGAGCGGCGCGCTCGTAGGCGTCGTGAACCTCAGCGAGATCGTGCTGGGCGCGTTTTGCAGCGCGTACCTCAGCTATTGGGGATATGCGGGGTTCGGCGGCCGCGGCTTGATGACGCAAGCGCTGCGCGAAGCGGTGCGCTTCGCGTTCGACGAGGTCGGCCTCCATCGCGTCGAAGCGAACATTCAGCCGGACAACGTGCGGTCGATCGCGCTGGTGCGGCGCGCCGGCTTCACGCAGGAAGGCTTTTCGCCGAACTACTTGTTTATCGACGGCGCTTGGCGCGACCACGAGCGCTGGGCGCTCCTCGCCGACGCGCCTTCATCGTGACGGTGTCGGCGGCACTGCGCGCCGGGAACGTCCAGAAATCGCCGGGCGAGAACGTCGCACCCTCGAAGCGCACGTCGATTCCGTTTCCCAGCGCGATCCACGTGCCGGCCTGGACGGGATCGCTCTGCGGAGCGGGATCGCGCTCGCCGTCGCGGGACCACCTGAACGTTGCAACGGCCGCCGGGCCGCCGCGTTCGATCACGACGCGATAGATCGGGTTCTCGAGTCCGGTGTAGCCGTTGCGCACGGTCATCATCGGCGGCTTGGATTTCTCGCGCCGGGCGCGCCGGCGCAGGCCGCGGACCGTCGCGACGAGCGCGAGCGCGATCAGACCGGCGATGACGCGAAAGATCATGGTGCCTCCGCCGAGACGAACGGCAGGTTCGGGTCGGCGACGAGCGTGCGCGGGTCGACGCGCGCGACGTCCGCGCGGCGTTCGGCCGCAGCGGCGATCATCGCGGCGTTGTCGGTGCAGAACCGCCGTTCGGGGATGAACGCCGGAACGCCACGCCGCTCACCCAGCGCGAGGAACGCGGATTGCAGCGCGCCGTTCGCGGCGACGCCGCCGCTCAGGACCATCGCGCGGTAATCGCCCTCATCGAGCGCGCGCGACACGCGATCGATCAGCACGTCGATCACCGCTGCTTGAAACGACGCGGCGACGTCCTCGCGGCGCGCGTCCTTCCCGGCGTCCGATTCGAGGAAATACCGCACCGACGTCTTCAAGCCGGAGAAGCTCATGTCGAGCGTGCCCGCATCGGGACGGTGGCGCGGGAACGCGAACGCCTTCGGGTTGCCGTTACGGGCGAGCGCTTCGAGCGCCGGGCCGCCGGGAAAACCGAGTCCCAAGAGTCGCGCGGTCTTGTCGTACGCTTCGCCCGCGGCGTCGTCGCGCGTCTTGCCGATCACGCGCAACGCCGTCGGCGAACGTACCTCGACGAGCTGCGTGTGGCCGCCGGACACGAGCAGCGCGAGAAACGGATACGGCGGCGGTTCGTCGCGTTCGAGGAACGCGGCGAAGAGGTGGCCGTGCAGATGGTTCACCGCGTAGAGCGGCAGCCCGGTCGCGAACGCGAGGGCTTTCGCCGCGGCGACGCCGACGACGAGGCTGCCGATGAGCCCGGGTCCCGACGTGACCGCGATCCCGTCGAGCGCCTCGAGCGCGACGCCGGCGCGGGTCAGCGCATCGTCGACCGCTGCCGACAGCAGAGCGGCGTGGCGCCGCGATGCGATCTCGGGCACGATCCCGCCGTACTTCGCGTGGAACTCGTCTTGGTTGGTCGACACGTTGGCCAGGACGCGAACGCCGTCGCGGACGACCGCGGTCGCGGTGTCGTCGCAGGACGTCTCGATCCCCAGCAGCAGCACCTACGGTGGGACTCGTAGCGCCTTGCCCGCGGTTGCGGTATGGTGCTCGGGTGCGCCTCGATCCCCGGTATCTCGCCGTCGCTGCCTGCGGCGGCAGCGCGTTTCTCGACATGTACGCCACGCAGCCGCTGCTCCCGGATCTGCGTGCGGAGTTTCACACCGGCGAGGCGGCGGTCGGCGCGACGATCTCCGTCCTGACGTTCGCGTGCGCGCTCGCGGCGCCGTTCGTGGGGCCGATGGCCGACGCGATCGGGCGCAAACGCGTGATCGTCAGCGCGATTTTCGGCCTCGCGCTCGTGACGTTCGCGGCCGCGGGCGCGACGACGCTCCACGCGCTGCTCGTGTGGCGCTTCGTGCAAGGACTGTTCATGCCCGCGGTGTTCGCGGTGACGCTCGCGTACATCGCCGAAGAGTTTCCGGCGGAAGTCGGCGGGCGCGCGGTGGGCGCGTACATCGCCGGCAACGTCTTCGGCGGCTTCCTCGGGCGCTACGTCGCCGCGATCGTCGCGAGCCGCTGGGACTGGCATTCGGCGTTCGTCGTGCTCGGCGTGCTCAACCTTATCGGCGGCGCGATCGTGTTCATCGCGCTGCCGCGCGCGACGCGCTTCGCGAAGCAGTCCTCGGCAAGCGATGCCGTCCGCGCGATCGGCCGCTTCGCGCGCAATCCCGAATTGCTCGCGACGTATGCCGTCGGCGGCAGCGTGCTGTTCACGCTGGTCGCGGCGTTCACGTTCGCAACGTATCATCTCGCGGCGCAGCCGTTCGGTCTCGGCACCGTCGCGCTGGGAAACGTGTTCTTCGTGTACTTGGTCGGCGTCGTCGTGTCACCGCTCGCGGGCCGGCTCATCGACCGCGTCGGTCATCGCACCGCGCTCTTGCTCGCCGTTGCGACGAGCGCGGCAGGCGTGCTGGTCACGCTCGTACCGTCCGTCGCGGCGATCGTCGTCGGCCTGGGCATCATGTCGACGGGCGTGTTTGCATCGCAAGCGGCGTCGCAAGGGTACATCGGCGTGATCGTGCACGAACGCCGTTCGACCGCCGCGGCGTTGTACCTGACCGTGTACTACACCGCGGGCGGCCTCGGTGCGGTGTTGCCTGCGGTGGTATGGTCGCGCGGCGGCTGGCCCGCGACGGTCGCCCTCGTGCTCGCCGTGCAGGCAATGGCCGCCACCGTCGCCGCCGTGCTGTGGACGCGCCGCGGCAGCGCTGCGGGCGTCGTGCTCCCAAGCGCTTAGCGCCGCGCGGCGACCTTTGCCGCTAGCTCGGCGGCAAACTCGTCGACGGTGATCGTGCGCTTCGCCTCGATCCCGCGCTCGTTGACGTTCACGGTGCCGTCGGCGAGCTCGCTCTTGCCGACCACGAGAATGTACGGCACCTTCTGCGTCTTCCAGTGGCGGATCTTGTAGCCGAGCTTTTCGTTGGATGCATCGGCGTCGACACGGAAGCCGCGCGCGCGCAGCTCGTCGCGCACGGAATAGGCGTAGTCGAGCTGGTGCTCGGAGATCGGCGCGACCACCGCTTGCACGGGTGCGATCCAGGCGGGGAAGTTGCCGCCGAAGTGCTCGATCAGTACGCCGAAGAAACGCTCCAGCGAACCGGCCAGCGCGCGGTGGATCATCACCGGGCGGTGGTCGACGCCGTCCGGGCCGCGGTACTTCAGGTCGAAGCGCTCGGGCAGCGTGAAGTCGACTTGCACCGTGCCGAGCTGCCACTTGCGGCCGATGGCGTCGTGCAGGTTGATGTCGAGCTTCGGGCCGTAGAACGCGCCGCCGCCCTCGTCGATCCCGTACGGCAAGTTGTGCGACTCCAGCGCGTTACGAATCGCCGCTTCGGCGATCTCGTCGGTGGGACCGCGCAGCTCGCCCGTGCGGGTGCTCAGGAAATACTCGAACCCGCTGAAGTCGAACGCGTCCATCAAACGCAGGGCCTCGTCGAGCGTTTGCTCGAACTCGGCTTGCAGCTGTTCGGCCGTGCAGAACAAATGCGCGTCGTCCTGCGTGAAGCCGCGCACGCGCGTGAGGCCGTGCAGCGTGCCGCTCAGCTCGAAGCGGTAGACGGTGCCGAACTCGCTGTAGCGCAGCGGCAGGTCGCGGTACGAGCGCCCGTCGCTCTTGTAGATCAGGATGTGGCCGGGACAGTTCATCGGCTTGAGCCGGAAGCGCTGGCCCTCCACCTCGATCGGCCCGAACATACCGTGCGCGAAGTTCTCGAGGTGACCCGACTGCGCGTAGAGATCCTCATGCACGACGTGCGGCGTCACGACGGGCAGGTAACCGCGCTCTTGCAATCCCTCGCGGATGAACTGCTCGACGATGCCGCGCATCAGCGCGCCCTTCGGATGCCAGAAGATCAACCCGCCGCCGGCCATCTCGTCGACGTGGTAGAGGTCGAGCTCGGCGCCCAGCTTGCGATGGTCGCGCTTCGCGGCTTCTTCGAGGAACGCGTGGTAGTCGTCGAGCTCTTGCTGCGTGTCGAACGCCGTGCCGTAAATGCGCTGCAGCATCGCGTTCTTCGAATCGCCGCGCCAGTATGCGCCGGCGACGGACTCCAGCTCGACGGCGCCGATCGCGCCGGTGGAGTCGGCGTGTCCGCCGCGGCACAGGTCCGTGAACTCGCCGATCGTGTAGAGCGTGATCGGCTCGCCTTCGGGGATGCCTTGTGCGAGCTCCACCTTGTACGGGTTGTCGCGGAACGCTTCGATCGCTTCGTCGCGCGTGACGCGCCGGCCGGTCATCGGGTAGTTCGCCGCGACGATCTCGCGCATGCGCGCTTGCAGCTTCGTCAGGTCGTCCGGCGTGAACGGCGTGCTGCGGTCGAAGTCGTAGTAGAACCCGTTCTCGATCGCGGGGCCGATGGTCGGCTTCGCGTCGGGGAAGAGGTCCTGCACGGCGTACGCGAGCACGTGCGCGGCCGTATGGCGGAGGTGCGCGATGTCCACGCGGGGTCCGGTCGTCGAGGTCGTCACCGAGCTCCTCTTCGCCGTTGGACTTCGGCGTGCCTCACGACGTACGTCGGCGTGACGAAATCAGCGTACTCCGCTACGATTCCCGAGTGATTCAAGCCGCCGACCACGAGCGCCACGGCGCCGGGACCCAAACGATCCGCGACCTCGTCCTCGGCATGGCCGACGGCCTGACGGTGCCCTTCGCCCTCGCCGCCGGCGTCACGGGCGTGGTGGCGGCCAGCGGGATCGTGGTGACGGCCGGGCTCGCCGAGATCGTCGCGGGCGCGATCTCGATGGGACTGGGCGGCTACTTGGCGGCACGCAGCGAGGTGGCGCATTACGCTAAGGAGTACGCGCGCGAGATCCGTGAGACGGAGGAGATCCCGCACGAAGAAAAGGCCGAGGTCGCGCAGATTCTGCACGGCTACGGCGTGCGCGAGCCGATCCTCTCGCGCGTCGTCAACGAGATCACGAGCGATCGCGAGCAATGGGTATCGTTCATGATGCGCAACGAGCTCGGTCTCGAACGCCCCGACGAGCACGCCGCCCCTCGCAGCGCCGCCCTCGTCGGCGGCGGCTACGTGCTCGGCGGCATCTTCCCGCTTGCGCCGTACGTGTTCATCCCCAACGCGCACGACGCGCTGTGGTGGTCGATCCTCTGCACGTCGATCGCGCTGCTGGCGTTCGGCGCGGTGCGCGCGCGCGTGCTCGCGACACCGCTGTTCCTGGGCGCGGTGCAAACGTGGTTCATCGGCGCGCTAGCGGCCGGCGCTGCATACGGTTTGGCGCGCCTCGTGTCGCACGGTTCCGCCTGACGATTCAAACGTGGAACCGGAAGTCGTCCTGCTCGGGATCGTTAGCCTCCTCTGTGTTGCGGCTGTGTGTTGCGCGATCGTTTTCGCGATCATGCGTCGCCGAAGAGCGATCCGCGCGTGCGGTGTTACCGTCATGGCGCTGAGCAGCCTGATCGTAGGCGACGTGCTCGCCCCTCCGGTGCTCGGTTCGGAAAAGCCGGCAACCGTGACGGCGCAGGCCGCGCATCCGCAGGCCGTCACGTCATCACCCGTCGTGGCGACCCGTGCGCCTACGCCTACGGCGGCGCCGACGCTGTCAGAGCCGAAGACGGTGATGGCTTCCCAGCGACCGGGATCGACCACGGATTCAGAGGCGTTGCGCAGTTTCAGGCTCTATTGGGGCGACATCGTTCGCGTGAGTGCCGCGGCGGTCAAGGCGCACGATGCAGCCGGAGAGGACTTGCGTACCGGACATCTCGTTCGCGCGTCCGGCGAATTGAAGAGCTGTCAGGATACCGCGAGCGGTATCGTGACCTACTCTTCCGATCTCCCGCTCGACATCCAACACGGTTCCGATTTGGAATTAGTGGCTGCCATCAAGAAGGTTGGCGACGGGTTGTGGCACGGGTGCAAGTCGGCCCGGTCATACCTCGAGACGAACGCCGCTTCCGACTTCAACGAAGCGAAAACACGCTTTTCCGACGTCGTGGATGGGATCGTCCAGGCGGAGATCCTGGCACGCTCGAGATACCAAAGGATGGGCGGCAACCCGGACACGTTGCCGAGCTTCAAAACGGCCTTGCAGTGAGAACATCGCCGAAAATCAAGAAACCCGCGTGGTTAGCGGGTTCCTCGATGACGGTGGTGGGCGGCACAAGGATTGAACTTGTGACCTCTACAGTGTCAATGTAGCGCTCTCCCACTGAGCTAGCCGCCCGTCCAAAGCGTGAGTCTACCGGATATCGCGTGCCGCGTCAAACCCCTCCCTACACGAGCGCTTGATAGACGAGGTCGCGCGTCAGGCAGCGGTAGTGCACGCGCTCGACGGGCGCCTGGAGCAGCATCACGACGACGAGCGATTCGCTGGGGTCGGCCCACCAGTACGTGCCCGAGAGCCCCGGCCACGTGAAGTCGCCCACCGATCCGGGGTTGGGGTTGCGGCCGGGCGACGTCCGCACGGCCATCCCGAGCCCGAAGCCTTGCCCGAGCTCCGGCAGCGGCGCCGTGATGCCGAGTTGGCGCGCGAACGAGCCGTACTGCACGTCGGGCGGAAGATGGTCGCTCGTCATGAGCTCCACGGTTTTGCGGCCGAGGATGCGCACGCCGTCGAGCTCGCCGCCGTTGCACAGCATCTGCGCGAAGCGCAGGTAGTCGGCCGCGGTCGTCAGCATGCCGCCGCCGCCCGAAAACCAGCGCGGTTCGCGCGAAGGATCGAACAGCGACGTCAGATCGGGGCGCTTGCCGGTTGCCGGATCGATTTGCGGTTCCGCGAGCCGTGCGACGTCGTACGGTGCGAGACGGAAGCCCGTCGTGCGCCAGCCCAGCGGCGCGCCGATCCGTTGCGCGACGAAGCGTTCGAGATCGGTTCCCGACACCGCTTCGATCACCGCGCCCAGCACGTCGGTCGACATGCCGTACTCGAACGTCGTGCCCGGCTGGTAGCGCAGCGGGAGCCGCGCGAGCTTGGTCACCATCTCCGCGTTCGTCTGGCCCAACGTCGTAACGTGCGCGTCGCGATACGCACGCTGAACGAACGAGTCGCCGGTGAACGCGTACGTGAAGCCGGCCGTGTGGCGGAACAGATCCTGCACGGTCATCGCGCGCGCGGGCGGTTCGAGCTCGATGCCGCTCGTTCCGTCGGCACCGGTGCGTTCGACGGCGACCGTCACGTTCGCGAGCTCCGGCAGATACTTCGCGACCGGCGCGTAGAGCTGGAGCTTCCCTTCCTCTACCAGCGTCATCGCCGCCGCGGCGGTCACGGGCTTCGTCATGGACGCCGCGCGGAACACCGAGTCGTGCCGCATCCGGTCACCCGCTTCGCGGTCGCGGAACCCGAATGGTTCGAAATACGCCACCTGGCCGTGGCGCGCGATGGCGACGACGGCGCCCGGAATGGCGCCGCGCGCGACGTCCCCGGCGAACGCGTCGGTCAGCCGCTGCAGCCGTTGCGACGAAAAGCCGACGGCTTCCGGCGATGCGGCGCGCGGCAGCCCGGTCTCGACGACGTCCACGGTCAGCTCGCGGTGCGGCGGCGCAACAATCCGCCCAGACCGCCCGGCACGAAGAGCACGAGGACGATGAACAGCACGCCCAGCAAGAACAGCGGTTCGGAAAGCGGTACGCGCAGCACGCCCGGCAGCGACTGCACCGTGGACGTGTTGGCCAGCGATACCAGCCGGAAGTCGAGGTATTCGTACACCACGCCGCCCAGCACGGCGCCCCACAGCGTGCCGACGCCGCCGAGCACGACCATCACCAGCAGCGCGAGGGTGAAGTCGGCGGTGGTGACCTGCGGGTTCGCGCCGCCTTGCAGCAGCAGGTACACGACGCCGGTCGCCGATGCGAGAAACGCCGACAGCACGAACGCGCCGAGCTTGTAGAGATACGGGTTGAGCCCGAGCACCGACACGCGCCGCTCGTTCTCGCGGATCGCTTGCCACACGCGGCCCGCCGGCGAGTTCACCGCCAGCCACGCGATCGCGTACACGACGAGCAGCAGCACGAGCGCGATCCAGTACAGGTTGCGCGTGTTCGCGACACCGATCAGCGACGCCGGGATCGCACCGCCGCCCAGTGCGAGGCCTTCTTCGCCGCCCGTGAGCCCGAACGGGTTTTGCATCACGAGGATCGAGCCGGCTTGCGCGAACGCGAGCGTCACCATCGCGAACGGGATGTCGCGCATGCGCAGGCAGACGGCGCCGAGGATGAGCGGGAGCACCAACGAGACGACCGCGGTGAGCGCGAGCGCAGCCGGCAGCGACCAGTGCCACCGCATCAGCGCGATCGCCGTGACGTAGACGCCGGTCGCGAAGTAGAGCGCGTGCCCGAACGACAGCAGGCCGACGTAGCCGAACACGAGATCGTACGTGAGCGCGAGCGCGCCGAACACGAAGCACAGCCCCAGCAGGTTCAGCGTGCCGGGCGCGTTGAGCGCGCCTTCGAACACGCCGGGCAGCGCGATGCCGATCGCGGGCAGGGCGACGAGCACGACCAGCGTCACGGCGAGCGCGATGCGCACGCGTGGCGTCATCCCGACGCTCCCGAGAAGCCGCCGGGCCGCACCAGCAGCACGACGGCGAGCAGCAGCACGACGGAGAAGTCGCCGACGCCCGCCGCGCCATAGAAGTTGAGAAACTGCTGCATCACGCCGACGACGACCGCCGCGAGCGCCGAGCCGGTCACCGAGCCCAGCCCGCCGATGATCACGACGATGAACGCGAAGATGAGCATCGACGTGCCGCGGCCCGGGTCGATCGTGCCGTAGTACGTCCCGGCGAGCATGCCGGCGAGCCCTGCGGCCATGCCGCCGATCGCGAACACCAGCGTGAACGCGCGCTGCACGTCGATCCCGAGCGCCTGCACCATCGCGCGGTTCTCGACGCCGGCGCGCACGATGAGCCCGAAGCGCGTGCGCCGCAAGAAGAAGAGCAGCAGGCCGAACACGAGCGCGGCGATGACGATCACCAGCAGGCGCGTGTTCGGGATGTTCGCGCCCACGATCGTCGTCGTGCTCGTCATCCAGCCCGGCAGCTGGAGCGTCTTGGGATCGCTGCCGAAGCCGCCTTGCACGAGCGAGATCGTCGCGAGCGCGAGCCCGACCGTTACCAGCACCTGCCCGACGTGCCGCGCGTACAGCGGTCGCACCAGCACGACCTCCGTCAACGTCGCGAACAGCCCGCCGACGACGATCGCCACCACCACGGCGACGAGCCACTGCACCCCCGGTGGCGCGCCGCTCGCGAGCCCGCTCGCCCACCAGCCGGCGTACGCCGCGACGGTGAAGAACGCGCCGTGCGCGAAATTGAGCACGCGCATCAAGCCCCAGATGAGCGATAGTCCGGCGGCGATCAGGAAATAGAGCGCACCAAGGCCCAGCCCGGTGATCAGCAGCAGCGCGAACGTGGTCACGTCAGTGGCTCCCCGCCGCAGCGAGACCGAGGTGGCGGCGCGCGAGCGCCGGATCGCCCATCAGCTGATCCACGTCGCCGGTGAACGACACGCGCCCTTGGTCGAGCACGACGACGTCGCGCACGAGGCTGTGCGCGACGCTGAGGTTTTGCTCGACGAGCAGGATGGTGGCGGCCTCCGCCGCCCGGCGCAACGCCTCCACCACGTGCCGAACGACGAGCGGAGCGAGCCCCTTGGTGGGTTCGTCCACCAGCAAGATGCGGTTGTCGCCGTTGAGCAGCGCGCGCGAGAGCGCGACCATTTGCTGCTGCCCACCCGACAGCGTCCCCGCTTTTTGCGCCGCGCGCTGCTTGAGCTCGGGGAAGAGCTCGTACACGAGATCGTAGCGCAGCGGCGCGCCGGCGCTTTCCGCCAGGCGCAGATTTTCTTCGACCGTCAAGCCGGCGAACACGTCGCGGTCCTCGGGCACGTAGGCGACGCCGCGTCGCACGATCTCGTGCGTCGCGAGCCGGATCGTCTCGTCGCCGTCGAACACGACGCTGCCGGTGCGCGGCACCATGCCGAGGATGCCGCGCAGCGTCGTCGTCTTGCCGACGCCGTTGCGGCCGAGCAGCCCGGTGATCCCGCCGCGCCGCACGCTGAACGACACGCCCTGCAAGATGTGCGACTCGCCGAAGAACACGTTGAGATCGCGGACGTCGAGCAGCGTATCGGTGGGTACGGGTTGCCCCGGATCGGTCACAGTGGATCCCCGAGATACGCGGACTGCACCGTCTCGTTCGCGATGATGCGCTCCGGTGTGTCGATCGCCAGCAGCGACCCGTGGTGCATCACCGCCATGCGGTCCGCGAGCTCCATCACGAGGTCCATGCGGTGCTCCACCATCAGCACCGTCTTGTGCTGATCGCGATGAATGCTGCGGATCAGCGTCATCATCTCGGGCACGTCTTCGACGGCGAGTCCCGCCGTGGGCTCGTCGAGCAGCACGACTTGCGGATCGCCGCACAGCAGGATCGCAAGGTCGAGCTTGCGCTTCTCGCCGTGCGAGAGCGACGCGGCCTTTGCCGCGGCACGCTGCTCGAGTCCCACCGATACCAGCGCCGCGCGCGCCCGGTCGAGCGCCGCGTGCTGGTTGTCGGCGAGCACCCACAACCGGTTCGAGCCGCCGAGAAACGCCTGCGCCGCGAGCCGCGTGTTCTCGAGCGTCGTGAGCTCGGCGAAGATCGTCGACGTCTGGAACGTGCGGCCGATCCCCAACCGCGCGCGGACGTACGGCGGCGCGTTGGTGATGTCGTCGCCGCGCAAGACGATGCGTCCCGACGTGGGGCGCGTCACGCCGGACAGCAGGTTGAACAGGGTCGTCTTACCGGCGCCGTTGGGCCCGATGATCACGAGGAACTCGCCCTCGTTCACATCGAGTGACACGTCGTCGACGATGACGGCGGCGCCGATCCGCAAGCCCAACCCGACGGTGGACATCACCGCGGCGCGCGCCGTCTCGATCACGGGATTATTTGAACGGTTTCACCGGCGGCGACACGGCTCCCAGCGGAATCGTGCGGACGAGGTGCGGTTCGATGTTCGATCCCGAGCCTTCGAGCTTCGCGACGAACATCGGCTGCAGCATCGCATGGTCCGCCGCGCGGATCGTCTGCATGCCCTTGGGCGCCTCGAACGTCCAGTTCTCCAACGCGGAGATCATCTTGCCGACGTCCTCGCCGTCCGCTTTCTCGACCGCGTGCACGATCATCTCGGCTGCGACGAACCCGTCGGGATCGAAGAGGTCGGGCACCTTGTTCGACTTCTTGAGCGCCGCGACGAGCGCGTCGTTCGCCTTGTTCTTCGGCGCACGGTAGAAGTAGTGCGACAAGAACTGGATCTTCGTCGCCGCGGCGCCGAGCGTCTCGTACGACGAGCGCTGATCGAGCCCGCTCACCACGCGCGTGGCGCCGAAGACGCCGGAGTCGTCGAGCGCCTTCCACATCGCCGGTGCCGTCGCGCCGGCCCATGCCGGAAACAGCAGGTCCGGCTTCGCATCCTTGATCTTTTGCGCGAACGGGGCGAAGTCGTTGGCCGATAGCGGCGCGAGCACGGCCGTGACGTCGGCGCCGCTGCCGCCGAGCACGATGCGCACGGCGTTCGCGTTCGCTTGCCCGAAGGCGGAGTCTTGGGCGAACACGACGACCTTCTTGCCGCGCAGGTTGTTGCCGACGATCGTGCCGGCGGTCAAGACGTCTTGATACGTTTGTCGCCCGGAACGAAACGTGTTGCGGTTGTTGCCGGTGATCGCATCCGCCGCGGCCGGGCCGGACACGAACAGGACGTTGTTCTCTTTCGCCACGCCCGCCATCTGGATCCCGACGCCCGAAGCGGTCGAACCGGCCAGGATCTTGTAGCCTTGGCCGATGAGTTCTTTGGCGGCCGCGACGCCCTTGTCGGCGACGCCTGTGTCGTCGCGCTCGGTCACGACGATCTTGTGACCGCCCGCCATGCCGGTGTGGTTGGTCGCGTAGTCGAGCCCGATCGCGAAGCCTTCGGCGTATTGCGCGCCGTACGACGACAGCAGGCCGGTCTTCGAGTAGATCAGGCCGACGTTCACCGGGGCCTTCGCGCCGGCGGCTTGCGCCGGGACGGCGCCACCGAGCACGACCAACTCGGCGACCAGCGCCGACGCGGTCAGCGCCGCGAGCACTTCACGTATCCTCAAGAGTCTCTCCTCGTAATTGCCCACCGCTGATTCGTTCGGTGGCGCCGTGCGTCGCAATACACCCGAGTGTCGCCGATCTCATTCACGCAAAGGTGCAGAAGATCGCCCTGTTCGGCGATCTTGATCCACACTCGAACGAAGTGACCTCGGTCACCATCCGGGAAAGGGCACGCTTGCCTGCTCTCTCACAGCCGATAGGGTACGAAGCGGGCCACGCGCCCGGTCACCATTTCGCCGTTGGGGGCCCTCCGTTGTCACTTCGACCCGTTCTCCCGCGTGTTCTGACCGCGTTCGCCGCCGCGTCGCTGCTGGCGGCGTGCCAAGGTGGCGGCGCCGCGCCGCCCCCGCCGCCGTCGCAACTGCCGTCGTCGGTGACGCATGCGCCCCAGTCTGCCGCGCGTGCCACCCAGCACCATCAGGAGCGCAGCGAGTCGAGCCTCACCGCGTCGCCCACGAGCCTCGAGTTCACGGCCGATCAAGCCGCCGCCGCAACGGCGCAGACCGTGACCATCACGGCGAAGTCCAACGACAAGCTCGCAGCGACGATCGCCGGCACCGGAAACTGTCCCGCGCTTTCGCCGGCGGTTCTCCAGCCGAAGCGTTCGGACGAAGACGGCGATCGCGATCGCGATCATCACGACGCCGCGCAGGCGGCGCTCACCGTGACGCCGGCCGGTGCGGGTCCCGCGACGTGCACGATCGCGATCGCAGCCGCGCGGAGCGGCCACGACGAACATGCTGACGGCCGCCATCACGATCCCGACGACGAGGACGATGCCGGTGGCACGCTCACCATCGCCGTGGTCGTCGACGCGCCCGTGACGCCGACGCCGGCTCCGACGTCGACACCGCGGTAAGGCCGAACCGAAGGAAGCCGTTTCTCGCGGGGTAAACCGGGCGCCATCATGCCGGCTCCGTACCCGCACTTGCGCTATGAATCGATCGCCCCGGTCCTCATCGTCGAGCGCGTCGAGCCGACCCGCGACTTCTTCCGCGACCGGCTCGGCTTCACACCGACCGCGGTCGTCGCGCACGACGACGGGCTCGGGTTCGCGATGTTGGAGAAGGACGGCGTCACGGTCATGATCCAGTCGCACGCCGCCGTCATCGAAGACGTCGGGCACGATGCCGCGCGCGCGATGAACGAGACGATGTCGGGCCGCGGCGCTGCGACGCTGTTCATCACCGTGAACGACGTCGAGCTCGTCGTGCCGGCGATCGCCGATGCCGATGTGATCGTCCCGCTACGCAAGACGTTCTACGGCATGCACGAGATCACGGTGCGGGAGCCGGGCGGTCACGCGGTGACGTTCGCGTCGCGGCTCCCGCAGTGATCGTCTAGCCCTTTTGCTGTTTGACCGGCTTCTGGGCGCGGTTGAGCACCAGGATGCGGTCGGCATGGCGCGCGCCGAGCAGCTTTTGGTCGTAGAACACCTTGACCAGCTGGCCGGAGTGCAGCGCCTTCATCTGATACGTCGTCTTGCCGTCGTCGGAGAAGACTTGGTCGAAGTGCGGCACCAGCAGGAACGACAGCTCCTTGCCGGTCTTGTCGTCCTTGACTTTGATGTTGGCCGAGGAGATGTGCACGAGGGTTCCCTCGACCCAGGACGAGCCGACTCTGGCGGCTTGCGCGGGGGCGGGCGCGACGACGGCCGTCGCGACCGGGACTGCCGCGACGAGCGCGGCGAGGAGATAAGTACGCATGCGTACGGTTGTACCCGTTACGCGGCTTTTTTTCGTCCTGACGGCGAGCGCTTGGCTCGTTTCGCCTGGCGAACGGATTTCGCGAGCAGGTCGCCCAGCGGCTTGCTCTCGCGCTCGATGATGCGCTCGACGAGGTCGATCACCGCGGCCTCGTGCTTGCTCAGCGCGTGCTGCGCGCGAGACGCTTCCTTGAACACGAGCTCGAGCACTCCGTTCTCGAGGAACGCGTCGATGACGCCGGGATGGATGTACGACTTCTTGCACACCGCCGGCGTGTTGCCGAGCTTTTCGGCGACGCGTTTGATCGCTTCGGTGACCACGGTCTTCGCTTCGCCTTTGCCCTCGACTTCGACGGCCGCGAGTTCGAGCGCGCAGCTCACCGTCGCTTCCCACGTGCGGAAGTCTTTCGCGGTGAACTCGCCTTCGGCGATCTCGCGCAGGTAGTCGTTCACGTCTTCTGAGTGCACGGGATGCGGTTCGCCGTCGTCGCCGACGTACTCGAACAGGTTTTGTCCCGGCAGATCCTGGCTCGCCTTGACGATGCGCGCGACGCGCTTGTCCTTGAACTCGATCTCGTGCTCTTTACCGCTCTTGCCGCGGAAGCGGAACGTGATCGTCGAGCCTTTGACCTCGGCGTGCTCTTCCTGCAGCGTCGTCAAGCCGAACGAGTCGTTCTCTCGCGCGTACTCCTCGTTGCCGACGCGAATCGACGTCTCTGCGAGCAGCGACACCAGCGTTGCGAGGATCTTTTCGCGCGGCAACCCCGGCTTCGCAATGTCGCGCGCGACGGCGGCGCGGATCGCCGGCAGCGCCTTCGCGAACTCGATCATGCGGTCGAACTTGGTCTCGTCGCGGATCGCGCGCCAGCGTTTGTGGTAGCGGTACTGCTTGCGGCCTCGCGCGTCGCGGCCCGTCGCCTGCAGATGGCCGTTCGGCTGCGGGCAGATCCACACGTCGGTGTAGGCCGGCGGGATAGCGAGCGACTTGATTCGCGCGATCTCGTTGCGGTTGGTGATCGGCGTGCCGTCGGCGGCGATGAACGCGAAGGTCTTGCGGCGCTTCACCCGCCGGATTCCGGGGATCGCGTCCGTCGTGTAGCGCAGCCCGGCTGCTTTGGCGGCGTCGGGTCCCTCGGAGGGCAGCATCACGGGGTCTTCTACCCGCCGGCAGCACCTGCGCCGGGGGCCCGGCGCCAAACGGCTTTGACAGGCGTTACCCCTTCCCGGTAGAATACGCCGGTTCGCCAAAAAGCGAGAGTGGACGTGGGCGCGTAGCTCAGTGGGAGAGCATCCGCTTCACACGCGGGGGGTCGTTGGTTCAATCCCAACCGTGCCCACCATCTCTCTCGTGGCGTTGTAGCTCAGTTGGTTAGAGCGCCGCCCTGTCACGGCGGAGGTCGTGGGTTCGAGCCCCATCAACGTCGCCAGTGCCGTGCGCCGGATCTCAGTAAACGAGGTCCGGCGTTCGCTTTTGCGAACCTCGCCGCCGTGGCGTCGATCGCGGTCGAGCATCTGACGAAGCGCTATCCCACCGGGACGCTCGCGCTCGACGACGTCAACTTGGACATCGCCGGCGGCGAGTTCGTCGCGGTCGTCGGGCCGAGCGGCTGCGGCAAGAGCACGCTGCTGCGCATCCTGGCGGGACTCGACGTCGCAACGAAAGGCCGCGTGACGATCGTGGACGGTGCCGTGCGCGGCGACGAGCTGCCCAGCGCGACGGTGTTTCAGGAAGCATCGCTGTTCCCGTGGATGCGTGTCGGCGCCAACGTCGCGGTCGCGTTCGACTCGCTTGCGCTCCCGCGCGACTACGTGCGGCGGCGCGTACGAGACGTGCTGGGCCTCGTCGGGTTGGGCGATCGCGAGCGGGCGTGGCCGCACGAGCTCTCCGGCGGCATGAAGCAACGCGCCGCGGTCGCGCGCGCGTTCGTGACCGATCCGCCCGTGCTGTTCATGGACGAGCCGTTCGGCGCGCTCGACGAGCAGACGCGCGTCGGGCTCGTCAACGAGTTGATGCGGCTGTGGGAACGCTCGCCCAAGACGATCGTGTTCGTGACGCACAGCATCGAGGAAGCGGTCACGCTCGCCGACCGCGTCGTCGTGTTGTCCGCGCAGCCGGGAAGCATCAAGGAGATCGTGCCGATCGACTTCCCGCGTCCGCGCGACGCCGTGACCATCCGCGGCGAGCCGAGATTCGGCGAGCACGTCGTCCACATCTGGGAGCTGCTGCGGTGACGGGCGTGCGCTGGCTGAAGATCGCGGCGCCGCTGTCCTTGATCCTGCTGTGGCAGATCGCGGTGTCGACCAAGTTTCTGAACCCCGGACTTTTTCCGCCGCCCAGCGCGATCGCGCTGAACTTCGTCGCGTACGCGACGAGCGGCGAGCTGGCGACGAACGCCGCGGCGACGCTTTCGCGGCTGATGATCGGGTTGCTGATCGGCGGAATTCCGGGGACGTTGATCGGTTTGGCGATGGGGATGAACCGGTGGGTGCGTGCGTATTTTGGGCCCGTGATCGCGCTGCTGTACCCGATCCCGAAGATCGCGATCCTGCCGCTGTTCTATTTCATCTTCGGCACCGGCGAGGCGGCGAAGTGGGCGGCGGTCGCGGTGGGCGTGTTTTTTCTGATGGCGATCAACACCGAGGCTGGCGTGCGGCAGATCGAGACGATCTATCTGGACGTCGCGCGAGCGTACCGCATGCGTCCGGCGACGTTCTTTTTCCGCGTGCTGCTGCCGGGTGCGCTGCCGAACATCTACGCCGGGATGAAACTGAGCATCGGCATCGGGATCGTGCTCGCCGTGGCGGCGGAGTATCAGCTCACCCGGACGGGGCTCGGCTTCGCGATCTTCAACGCGCAGCAACTGCTCGACGTCGAGCGCTTGTATGCTGCGCTCGTGGCCGTGTCGCTGCTCGGATTCGGGCTTGCGGCCGCCGTCGATGCGGTCGAAGCGGTCGCGTTACCCTGGCGCGCGCACCGGCGCACGTGACGTCGCGCACGATAAAACGCATGTGATGCCCGCCACCATACCCCATTTCTGATAGGGCCTTCGAGGCCAAGAGCGCTTGCCTGGGAACGAGCCAGGCGTGGACGGCGACGGCGCGACGACGGTTCGCAAGCACGTACGAGTTCTGCTGATCGGCGGCGACGCCGGCGAAGTCGGGCTCTGGGCCGACGCCGCGCGCGAAGACGTTTCGCTCGACCTGCGCTACGCCGCCGATATCGCGGCCGCGGTGCGCGACATCGAGAAGCACGAGCTCGACGTCGCGGTCGTCGCGACGAGCCTGCCCGACGGCTCGTATCGCGATCTGCTGCGGGCGCTGCACGTCGCGCGCGAGGAATTGCCCGTGATCGTGGTCGGGGCGCTCGACCGCGATGCGGTTCGCGATGCGTGCGCGCTCGGTGCGATCGACGTGGTTTCGCCGGCTGACCTCGTTCGGCTCGGTCCGGCGATATCGCGCGCGCTGCGCGACGCGATCCTCGCCGGTTCGCTGCGCCGCACGCGCGCGTCCGCGACGCTGATGGACGAGGCGCTGCGCCGCACGCGCGACGACCTCGCGGTGGTCGCGGTCGACGACGGCGGCGCGGTGACGGTGTACGCGACGCGCCACGATCTGGTCGGCCGGCCGCTGACCGAATTGCCGTTCGTCCGCGACACCGGTGAAGCGGAAGCGGTCGCCGCTGCAGTCGGCGGCCTGCAGTCCGCCCGGTTGACGCTCGCCGAAGGGACGCTGGCGGTCGAGCCGCTGGCCGCACCGCAATCCGACCGCCGCTACGTGGCGATCACGCTCGAACGGAGCGGGCGGCACGAGCCCGACGAGCGCGATCCCGTCACCGGGTTGCCGCAGCGCCCAGCCTTCGAGCGGCACGCGCACCTCGCGCTTGCGGAGTGCGAGCGCGACGGCAAATCGCTCGCGGTGCTGTTCCTCGACGTCGACCGCTTCCGCGTCGTCAACGAGCTCGGCGATCACACCGCCGGCGACACCGTGCTGCGGGAGCTCGCTGCACGGCTGCGCGAAGCGCTTCCGGAGACGTACGTCGCGCGCTTCGGCGGCGACGAGTTCGTGCTGCTGCGCTGCGAAGACGTACCGGGCGCCGCGCGCGCGACCGCAGCCGCGGCAGCCGCAGCGTTCGCCGCACCGTTCTGGGTCGCCGGCAAGCCGGTGTACCTGACGGCGAGCATCGGCGTCGCGACCGCGCCGGACGACGCGTCCGACGAGCTCGCGCTGATCGGCACCGCCGAAGCGGCAGTGTTCGAGGCGAAGCGGTTGGGGCGCAACATGGTGCGCTGGTATCGTTCGCCGGGCACGACGTCGTCGCTCGAGCGCGTGCTGACGCGCCGCGATCTGCACGGCGCGATCCAGCGCGGCGAGTTCGAGCTCTATTATCAGCCGATGTACGACGTTGGGACGCGCGCGATCCACGGCGTCGAAGCGCTGCTGCGCTGGCGCCATCCGGTGCACGGCCTCATGCTGCCGGACCGTTTCATCCCCGTCGCCGAAGAGTTCGGACTGATCGAGGAGATCGGCGCGTGGGTGCTCGACAACGCGATCGCGCAAGTGCGCGCGTGGTCCGACGCCGGGATCCCCGCCATCCGCGTCAGCGTGAACGTGTCGGCGCGCCAGCTCGACGGCGGGATGCTTCCGGCGGTGGTCGCGCAGCTGCTCGCCAAACACGGTGTCGCGGCATCGTGTCTGGAGATCGAGATCACCGAGTCGTCCATCATGCGCGATGTCGCGGCCGCGATCGGTTTGCTGCGCGCGCTGCGCGAGCTCGGCGTCCTCGTCTCGATCGACGATTTCGGAACGGGCTATACCTCGCTCGCCTTTCTCAAGCGCCTGCCCGTCGACGCGCTCAAGATCGACCGCACGTTCGTGGCCGACGTCGCCAACGGGACGTTCGACGGCGCCGTCGTTCGCGCGGTCACGACGCTGGCGCGCGGCCTGGGCGTGCGGACGGTCGCCGAAGGCGTGGAGGCGCAAGCCCAACTGGACCGGCTGCGCGCGCTGGACTGCGACGTGGTGCAGGGCTTCCTGCTGTGCCGCCCGCTGCCCGCAGCGGCGTGCACGGCCGTGCTCGCGGCCGCGGAAGGGTGGCCGACCGACTCGCCGAACCGGGGTAGGTCGCGCTCGCGACTGCGCCCAGATAGCTCAGTTGGTAGAGCACAGGTCTGAAAAACCTGGTGTCGACAGTTCGATTCTGTCTCTGGGCACCATCGAAGGGAACCCCGCCACGACAAAGTTGTGGCGGGGTTTTCTCCGTATCGACCCCGAGGTGCGCTGTCGCGTGTCGGGTTGGCCATCTCTGTACTCTCCAACAGCGTAAGCCGGTCGAGCTCACGCGTCAGCGTGGGAAATCGCGTCGGGCGGTGGCGCGCTACGAGGCCTAACGCGCTACGGGACCACGGAACGCATTCGCCAGCTGTCGCACAACCGCTGCGATCGAACGTAGAATACGTTCACCGAGACCCGGCGCGCTAATAAAATTTATGTCTTGTGCTTCCGTGGACAGCCCGTTTTGGCCGCTGGTATCGACGTCCCGAAACGGTTGTTGTATCCCAGTCGTAGGTGCCATTTAGAACCTCCCTCGCTTTACCGGCTCGAATACAGTCTGCTCAACCACGAGTTGACCGGGTGGAAGTCGCTGCCACAATTTCCCTGCGCCGAAGGCGACCCTGCTTTTCTTACCTGAAATGTCAGTATATGTCACATCTTGAATAAGAACAACATAGTTCGCAATATTGCCGATGTTAAAAAGAGGGCCGCCGATGGCTTTACCAGCGCCTATTGCAGGCTGATTGATCACACGGTCCAAAGTGTAGGGGTGCAAATCGGTATTATTCGATGCCCCCCAGGCGAGGCGAACGGTTAGCTTCACCCCTAGTGCGACCCCATACGGCTTCGCCTGTTCATTCGCCACCGTAATGTGGATGTATCGACCAGGGCCCGCGAGTAGGTGTGGCGCCATGCCAACGTGCCGTTCATCTTCGAGCGCCCACGACTCATTGTAGGCGCCGGTCGGAATTGATGGCGCATCCGGCGACATCAAGTTGTAATGCAGAAGCGGAGCATCTCCGGCTACTTGTGCGCGGGTCGAACGCATAAGGGCAAGCGTTGCCCAAAAGAGAAAAACCGTCGCGAGCGCGGTCACCCATCCGTCGGGGTGCTGCCACACATACGTGTTGAACCAACTTCCGGCTGGTATGAGGAAGGCAAGATGCGATCGAAATGCCCACATGAAACGCGCAACGCTGGTTAAGCCTGTCGCGAAGACGGCGAGAATCATGGCTAGCACAAGATAGCCGAGCGCATTTCGCGCGATCCTCCGAAGCCTATTCTCGCGCTGGACTTGAGCCACTCTGACGCCCCCGTGCAGGTCAGTGATTCAAAATACTTCTACTGCGCCCTGTTCACTTCCCCGTCGGGCGCACTGTACGCCGTATCATGCCGGTCATTGCCGAATTGTGATCGAACGATCAAGGCTTCGTAATATTCGGGGACGGACCGTATCTTACAGCATGGCACTGCTGTCGATGAACGGGACGACGCATCCCGACAATTACGCACAAGCGAGCCGTCGCCGCTGCGCTCCATTCCGATTTCAAACGAAGATCCGAAACATTCTTTTGCAAAAGGCCGCGAAAACGGAAACTCGCGAAACCGTGCTCGGTTCATGGGGACGCCAAAGAGAAAGGCGCAAGACTGAATGAACTCCACCACCATTGCGTTTCCGCGTAGCGTCCACGACGAGTACCTCGGTATCGTGCAGCTCGCGCGCACCATCGACAAAGCGAAGATGGTCGCGAACGGCACCATCGGCGAGTATCACTACAACTGTCCGATGGACCAGGCGCTCTTCACGGAATTCGGGATCGACGGCAAGAAGCTCGCGGCGGTTGTCGCGGACGTCGTCAAAGATGCCGGTCACGGGCCTGCCATCGAGGCGTACCTGAAGCCGCTCGTGCAGAAGAAGTCGCCGCTCGACATCGAGCGCTTCAACCGCGACACGCTCGGGCGTAAGCCGACCGGCGAGAGCCTCACGACATTCGAGACGCTGCGCGCGAAGATCGCACCGGATCGCACGGACGTTACGACGTGGCCCGATCTCCTCGATCTCGACGAGGGTCGCTCGGTTCCGAAACGGACCGGCGGAGTCTAGTCCGACCCGAGGGCGCCGAAAGGCGCTCTCTTCATCGTCACCATCGTGTCGATCGTGAAGTTCATCGCACATCTGATCGGCCGCCGCCGTAACGGAGGCCGATGACCGAAGCGGAGGAAGACCCTGGCGACCGCCGTAACCGCCTACTTGGTCCCCTGTCCACCTCAATCTGTATCAAGGGGTGATCATGCAACACAACGAGCAACCTAAAGCCAGCTACGAAGCGCCGGAAATACTTGAGCTCGGCGATGCCGCCGAGCTCACCACCGGTGACACGTCCAACTACACCGACTATCTGGGCAACCCGACCACCCAATATCGAGGCGGCCCCAACGAACCTGGACCGCCGGGTACGTAGCGCAACCACCGTCGTCGCGGCCGCCGCCGTTCGGCACGCGGTCGTCGACGACGCGGTCGTGATCCTCGATCTGCGCCGAGGAACGTATCGGGTGCTGGACCGCGTCGCGTCCGCGATGTGGTGCGGGCTCGTGGACGCCGGCGATGACGACGACGTCCTACGGACGCTCGTCGCGCAATTCACTGTCGAGCCCGAGCGGGCGCGCCGCGACCTCGCGGCGTTTCGCGAACGCTGTCTCGCCGACGGACTGCTGGCCGAGGCGCCCGTAGCCGCACAACCGCTCGCGGACGTGCAACGATCCGCGCCCAAGCGCGTCGTCTGGCCGGCGTTCGTCGCTTGGCGTTGTCTTGTGGGAACCGCGTTGCTGCTCCGGCGCCGCGGGTTCGCGATCGCCTATCGCGTGTCGACGGCGCTCGCACCTGTTTCGTCCGAGTTCGCAGGTGACGGCGCGATCGATCGCGCGATTACGGCGTTTGCGCTCGCCGAGAACTTCTTCGTGCCGCGGCGTGCGCCCGATGACTGTTTGCCGCGTTCGCTGGCATTGTTTCGCTTCTTGCGCATGATGGGTTTGCCGGCCGAACACGTGATCGGCTGCCGGCGCGCGCCGTTTTTCGCGCACGCCTGGGTCGAGTGCCGCGGACGCGTCGTGCTCGACGACGACCGCCGGGCAGAGTTGACGACGATCGCTCGCGTCGCGGCATGAGCGCGTTCGTCGGCCGATTCGAGCACCGCGAATCGCTGCGACTTGCGTGCACACCGGCGGTCGATGCGGAGCGCTGTCGGATCGCGTTCGCCGGCTATCTCGCGAACCGACGCGCGCTCCTCGCCGAGCTGCGCGCACCGAGCGCAAGCGCGGCTACCGACGCGGAGCTCGTCGCGCTCGCGTACCGGCGCTGGGGCGACGCACTTCAGGCGCATCTGTTCGGCGAGTACGCGTTCGCCGTCTTCGATGCCGAGCGCGGCGCGCTGCTACTCGGCCACGACGCGCTCGGCCTCGTGCCGTTGTTCTACTCCGAGCTCGATGGCGCGCTGACGTTCGGGACGGATCTCGCGGAGCTCGTCGGCGCCACCGGCGTGGGTGACCTGGACGAGGAGTACATCGCCGATTGCTTGGCGTTCGTGCGCGGCCGTGACGAACGTACGCCGTATCGTCACATTCGCCGCCTCGAACCCGGACGCGGCGCCGTCGTGCGCAACGGCGCGATCGCAACGGTCACGACGTACGAACCCTCGGCCGCCGCGCCGGTCGCATCCGCAAATAGCGCCGAGTACGCGGAGCGCTTGCGCGAGCTGGTCATCGAAGCGATCGCATCGGCGCTACCGGCGAGCGGTATGGTGTGGAGCGATCTCTCGGGCGGTCTCGATTCGTCGACCATCGTCAGCGTGGCGCTCGGCACGCTCGGCGCGAAGCTCGAAGTGGTTTCGGTGGTCTTCGGCCGGTCGCAGCAGTCCGACGAGTCCGAATGGATGGACGCCGTGCTCGAGACCTATCCGGCGCCGTCGCACCGCATCGATGCCGACACGGTTCCACCGTTCTCGACGGTTCCGGATCGTTTTCATCCCGAACCGAACGGGGCGCCGATCGTCACCGCGTTCAACGATGCGCGCGACACGCTGTTGCGCGCGCACGGCGTCGACGTCGTCCTGACCGGCGCGTGCGGTGACGCGGTGTTTTTCGGCGACTCGCCGGCTCCGTACGCGCTCGCCGATTGCAGCGTCGCGAACCCGTTCGCGCTCGCCGGCGCCGTGCGGCGCTGGGCGGCGGGCGCGTCGAGTCGGCGCTCGTTCGCATACTGGTTCCAGCGCTACGTCGTCGCCCCGCGCATGCGACGCCTTGCCGGGGCGGCGGTGAACCCTCGCCCGGCATTGCCGGAATGGATTCGCCCCGAGTACGCGCGTTCGATGGGGCTCCCGCAACGGTCCCGGCGGCGATTCGTGACGGGGCTGACGTTCGGCGGCGAGTACTTCTGGGAGCGCGTGAGCGAAGGCGCGTCCATCACCGCCGCCGGCCAGTATCGTTCGCCGGCGACCTACGCGCACCGCAACCCCCTGCTGTACCTTCCGCTCGTGGAGTTCATGGCCGGTGTTCCGTGGGCCGAGAACGTGCGCCCGGACGAGGACCGCGTCCTGCAGCGCCGCGCGCTCCGCGGAATCTTGCCCGAACGCACGCGGCTGCGCCGCGGCAAGCGCGGCCCCACCCAAGCGATCTTCAGCGGACTCGAGAGCGGTCGCGCGTGGCTGGACTTGCTCACGACGCGCAGCGCGCTGGTCGAGCGCGGGTACGTGGACCCGCAGCGGTGGCGCGAGATGATCCAGAAGGCACGCGGCGGTTGGTCGTCGCCCACCTCGGCGCTGATGTCCGCGTGCGCGTTGGAGGCGTGGTTCGCGACGCTCGACCGGGCCCCAGCGACCAGCCGCCTGCTGAACGAATCTTCTCCCGAACCAGTGTAGGCGGCGCGCGACGGGGCACATCCTAGTCGGGACCCATGCCCACTGTCCCACGCCTCGGCCCTCCACGGCCGGGGCGTATTCTCATGCCGTCGAAGAGCCACGCAATGTCGGGACGGATCGAATGATCCAGGACCTCAACGAGCTCGAAGGCAACGCGGTCGCGATCGTTCGCGACGCGTACCGCCTCTTTGCGCCGTGCTGCGTGTTGTGGTCGATGGGCAAGGACAGCACCGCGCTGCTGTGGCTGATGCGGAAGGCGTTTCTCGGCGACGTGCCGATGCCCGTCGTGCAGCTCGACACCGGCATGGAGCTGCCCGAGGTGTATGCGTTTCGCGACCGCATCGCGCACGAGTGGAACCTCGACCTGTGCGTGGAGCAATGCCCGCCCGAGGACACGTGTGATCCCGCGCTGCCGCCGCAGTCGCGCGCGGCGGCCCGCAAGACCGAAGGGCTGCGCGCGCTGCTCGCCCGAGAGAATTACCGCGCGGTGTTCGTCGGGATCCGCCGCGACGAGCAGGCGACGCGCGCGAAGGAGCGGGTCGTGAGCCCGCGTTCGCTCGACGGCGGTTGGAACGTGCGCGAGCAGCCGCCGGAGTTCTGGGGTTACACGCTCACCGACATTCCGCACGGCGGGCACGTGCGCGTCCACCCGCTGCTCGCATGGACCGAGCTCGACGTCTGGCGCTATCATCGGCAAGACGACATCCCGTTCGTGCCGCTGTACCTCGCGCGCGAGGGGCTGCGCTATCGCTCGTTGGGCGAGAAGAACATCACGACGCCGATCGCGAGCGACGCCGCGACGCTCGACGAGATCATCGCGGAGCTCGCGGCGACGCGCGAGCCCGAGCGCGCCGGGCGCACGATGGATCACGAGAGTGAGGCATCGTTCGAGCGGCTCCGCACCGGCGGGTACATGTGAGCGCCGACGCACGCATCGTCGTTCTCGGCCACGTCGATCACGGCAAGTCGACGCTGATCGGCCGCCTGCTGCACGACACCGGCGCGCTGCCTCCCGCACGCATCGCGGAGATCGTCGCGAGCAGCCGGCGGCGTGGCTTCGCGACCGAGTGGGCGTTCGCGCTCGACGCGTTGCAGGACGAACGCGATCAGGCCGTCACGATCGACACGACGCGCGTGTGGTTCCGCTTGGGCGAGCGGCGCTTTACCGTCATCGACGCGCCCGGTCACGAAGAGTTTCTCGCCAACGCGATGACCGGTGCGAGCGACGCGGATGCGGCGATTCTCGTCCTCGACGCCGAGCGCGGCGTCGAGGACCAGACGCGCCGCCACATCTATCTGCTCGGGCTGTTGGAGGTCGCGCACGTCATCGTCGCTGTCAACAAGATCGACGCGGTGTCCGACGGCGCTGCGGAGCGCGTCGCCGCCGCCGGCAGAGCCGCGTGCGTCGCGCTCGAAGCGGTCGGCGTGACGGCGACCGCGATCGTGCCCGTCTCGGCACGCGACGGGGACAACGTTGCGACGCGGTCGGCACGCACGCCGTGGTACGGCGGCCCCACGCTCACCGAGCTGCTCGAAGCGGTCGTCGCGCCGGCCGACCGCGCCGAGCGCGAGCCGCTGCGCATCTCGGTGCAGGACGTGTACCGCCGCGGCGACGAGCGCATCGTCGCCGGGACGGTGCGCCAAGGACGCGTCGCCGTCGGCGACGTCGTGCGCGTGTCGCCGGCGGGCATCAGCGTTCGCGTCGCCGCGCTGCGCGCTTGGCCGAACGACGTCGAGTCCGCCGGCGCGGGTGCGGCCGTCGGCGTGGTATTCGAGGCGCCGGTATACGTCGATCGCGGTGACGTCCTTTCGCACGACGAAGACCCACCGACGGTCGTGCGCTCGCTGCACGTGCGCGGGTGCTGGTTCGACCGCGAGCCGCCGCGCGTCGACGAGACCGTGCGGCTGCGCGCCGGGAGCGCGGACGTGTCGGCACGCATCGTCGCGGTGCTCGAAGCCGTCGACCCGCGGACGCTGCAGCCGGCCGAGCACGGTCTCGCCTCGCGCGGCACGGTGTACTCGCTCGCGCTGCGCACCGCGATCCCGATGGCGCTCGACGAAGGCGAGCGCTGCGCGATCGCGCGCGGCGGGCTGCCGATCGCCGCCGCGCACGCCGTCGAGCTGCATCCGCAAGGCGCGAACCTCTTCGCGTCGTCGCATCTCGTGACCGCGGCCGAACGCGCCGACCGCAACGGTCATCGCGGCCTCGTGCTGTGGCTCACCGGCTTGCCCGGTGCGGGCAAGACGACGATCGCGATGCAGGTGGAGCGCGAGCTGTTTCGGCGCGGCTACCGCGTGTACGCGCTGGACGGCGACACGCTGCGCGGCGGCCTCACGAGCGACCTCGACTTCTCCGACGAAGGCCGGCGCGAGAACATCCGCCGCGCGGCCGAGGTCGGAAAGCTGCTCGCCGACGGCGGCGCGGTCGCCATTATCTCGCTGGTTTCGCCGGCCGCGGCGGACCGGGCACGTGCGAAAGTCATCGTGGGCGACGCGTTCCGCGAGGCCTATGTCGCCGCGTCGCTCGCGACGTGCGAGGCACGCGATCCCAAGCACCTTTACGCACGCGCGCGCGCCGGCGAGATCCGCGACTTCACGGGCGTCGACGCGCCGTACGACGTTCCCGAGAATCCCGACCTCGTGCTCGACACCGAGCGCAACGACGTCCGCGGAAGCGTCGCCGCGGCGGTCGAGTTCGTCGTCGACGCGGTGCGCGTCGCAACGCCGGCGGCGTCGATCAACTCCCCGACTTGACGCTCCGGCGGTCGCGCATCGCGGCCACGCAAGTCGTGATTCGCTTCGTGCGTGTCTCCGGACGCTTGGCGTCTTGCACGGCGAGCACCCACTCCTTGCGGTGGGTGAAGCCCATCGCGTCGAACGCGTCGCGCACCTTCGCGGCCGCAAGAGCACGGGCGAGATCGTCCGGGACATCCATGGTCCGCTCAGCGGTATCCTTACGCAGCGTCAGCGTGACGCGGTCGCCGCCGGCGACGTGCGCTCCCGCGCGCACCGGCGCAGCGACCGGGAGCATGTGGCAGCCGCCCATCGGCGACAAGGAGCTGCGGTAGGTGTAGCCGTTGATGGTCGCAACCACCGGCACGCGGCTCTTGCGGCCGAACCACCGCACGACGTCGGCCGTCTCCACGCGGATTCCGCACGCGGCACTGTCCGGTGATTTCTCGACCGTCGTATCGAGTTTGATCTCGTCCGCCATCGGTGTCGTGTACCACTGCCGTAGCGGCGCAAACCTGCCCGGTCGACGCCCGACGTTCGAGCGACCTGAAACGCGGGTACGCAGTGGCAAAGGAGGATTGCCGATGGCAGCCCGTTCGACCACCACGCGCCGGAAGAAAACCTCCGGTCGCAAGAAGAGCACCGGCCGCAAGAAGACGACCGGCCGGAAAAAGACGACCGCACGAAAGAAAACAACCGTACGGAAAAAGAGCACCGGCGCCCGCAAGAAAACAACCGGCCGCAAGAAGGCCGCGTCGCGCCGGAAGTACAGCCCCGCCGCGTCGGAGACCGTGCACGAAGAGATGAAGCGCTACAAGAGCGGTAAGGCGCGCAGCGGGCCCGGCGGTAAGGGCGGCAAGGTCAAGAGCCGCAAACAGGCGATCGCGATCGGTATTTCCGAGGCGCGCGCAGCCGGCAAGAGAGTGCCGAAACGGAGCACCGCCGCCCGCAAGAAGAAGGCTTAGAGATCGTAGTCTATCGTGACGGGCGCGTGATCGGAGAAGCGCTCGTCACGATAGATCGACGCCGATCGCACGCGCGGCGCGAGGTCGGGCGTGACGAGCTGGTAGTCGATGCGCCAGCCGAGGTTGTTCTCCCACGCGCCCTTCCAGCCGGACCACCACGTGAACTGTTTCTTGTCGTCCGGGCGCACGACGCGAAACGCGTCGGTCCAGCCGACGCGGTCGATCACGTCGTCCATCCACGCGCGTTCTTGCGGCAGAAAGCCCGTGACCCCCGCGCAGCGCGCCGGATTGAACACGTCGATGTCGCGGTGCGCGATGTTGTAGTCGCCGCACACGATGAAGGGATGACCTTCGGCCTTCATCTGCGCGAGGTTGGCGATGAAGCGGTCGAGGAAGTTCTCCTTGACCGCCTGGCGCGCAGGCCCGGTCGTGCCTGACGGGACGTACAGCGACGCGACGGACAACCCGTTCGCGAAGTCCATGCGCACCAAGCGGCCTTCCGCGTCCATGTCCTCCATGCCGAGCCCGCGCACGATCCGAGCGGGCTGCTCCTTCGCGTAGATCGCGACGCCGCTGTAGCCTTTTTTCTGCGCATCGACGAACGCGTAGTTGTAGCGCGTGAGATCGAGCGCCTCGGGCGGCAGCTGGTGCTCCTGCGCCTTGGTCTCCTGGACACACAGGACGTCGGGGTCCTGAGCGTCCATCCACACGAAGAAGCCCTTGCGGGCGGCCGCTCTGATCCCGTTTAAGTTGCAGGTGATGACTCGGAACACGATCCTGAAGATTGAGCCCGGAAGCTTCCCGATCCCTCGCGAGCGCGACGCGACCGTTCGGGTCGGCGACCGCACCGTGGCGCTCACGAACCTGCACAAGGTGTTCTTTCCCACGACGGGCGCGACCAAGGGCGACCTGCTCCAATACTACGCCGACGTCTCGCCGTTCCTGATCCCGTGCATGCAGGGCCGCGCCCAGGTGATGAAGCGCTGGCCCAACGGCCAGACGGGCGAGTTCTTCTACATGAAACGTACGCCGCCCAATGCGCCCCCGTGGCTGCGCACGTGCTCGATCGAGCACGGTTCGGGCAGCGTCATCGCGTTCCCGATGGTCGACGACCTCGCGTCGCTTCTGTGGCTGGTGAACCTCGGCTGCATCGACCTCAACGAGTGGTACTCGCGCTGCGACGACACCGACCGGCCCGACTATTTGCACTTCGACCTCGATCCGGTCAAGGGCGGCGGCACGTCGTTCGCGACGGTTCGCGCGGTGGCGCTGCACGTACGCGATGCGCTGGTCGATCTGGGGATCACGCCGTACGCCAAGACGTCGGGTTCAGCCGGAATCCACGTCTACGTACCGATCGAGCGCGGCCCATTGCAAAAAGAAGTCTGGACGTTCGCCAAAGCGTTCGCGCAGACGATGGAGCGGCTGCACCCCGAGCAGATTACCGCCGAATACCGCATCGCAAAACGGCCGGCCGGTCGCGTGCTGGTGGACTACAATCAAAACGCGTGGGGAAAGACGCTGGCGTCGGTGTACTCGGTGCGCGCGACGCCGCGCGCGACCGTATCGACGCCCGTGACGTTCGAGGAGATCGAAGCGGGGATCGAGATCGAGGACTTCCGGCTCGACAACGTGCGCGACCGGTTCGTACAGGTCGGCGATCTTTGGGCGCCGCTGCAGAAGAAGACCGGCCGGCTCGACATGACGCGCTTCATCCCGGAGAAGCCTGCGAAGCAGTCGCGCGGCGCGAAGCGCGCGGCGGCCGCGGAGGGGTGACGGAGCATTCAGCGGCGGAAGCGGCGGTGCGCGCGCTTCGCTGCGCGCCACGCGTCGCGCCAGGTCGCGCGCGCGTCGCGCTGCGCGGCGATTTCGAGCGCGGCGAGCTGACCCGCGAGGAAGGCATGCTCCCCGTGCGCCAAGTCCCGCAAGCGCCGGTACGCGACCACCGCGTCGTGCTCGTCGCCCAAGATCGTCTGCATGCGTTCGGCCGCGCGCGCAAGCGCGCGTGCGGGACGACCGGCGACGGGCAAAACCGCTTCGGCGGCGTAGCGCATGCGCTTCGCGGCGATCCGGATCCGGTGCAGCTCGCGGTCGGACGGCGGGCGCGTGCGCTTTCGCACCCGCTTGCGTAGCGTCGACCAGGCATCGTCGAAGAGCGCGGGGATGGCATCGCGTGCCCGCTCGGCCGCGGCCGCCGTCAACGGCGGGCGATTCGCCGCGTCAACCAGGTCTTGCAGGAGCGGAACGTAGCGCTCGTCGCGGAGCGTCGCACGAACGCGCTCGTACGCCGCGTCCCGCTCCTCGCAGAAGGGGTGGAGCAGCTCGTCGAGATCGCTGCTGTCGGCACCCGCGAGCGATTGGCTTCGCCGTCGCAGTCCTGCGATGAGGACGTCGGCATCACGCGCCGCCGAGAGCCCGTCTTGCAGCCACGACAGCCGATCGCGAAGCGCGCATGCCCATGATTCGTCGAACAACGGCAGAAACGTGCGCAAGTCACTTCGCAGCCGCCGCACCGCGACGCGCGCATGATGGACGACCTCTTCGTCCGGGCCGAGCCGCGACGGCGCATCGTCGCGAACGATTCGCTCCACCGACGCGGCCAACGCGGCGCGCGCGACGTCGCCGGTGCAAGACCGCGCGCCGAGCGCGAGCGGTTCGATCTCCGGCTCGCGCGCTCGGTCGCCCAGCGCGCGCACGTTCTTGGGCACCCGGTCCGGCTTGCCCGCACCCTCGCCGCGCAGCAGCGCTTCGAGCTCCTCGAGGCAATCGTCGGGCACACCGTCGGCCAGCTCGATCTCGATTTGCCGGAAGCGCCGCACGACACGCGTGCCGTCGACGACGCGAACGTCGTCCTCGACGACCTCGGCGACGTCGTCGCCGGCCTCCGAGAGGATGTGCCGGCTCGTGCGTAGCGTGCGCAACTCGGCGACTGGCTCGACGGCGGCGCCGCGAACATAGGCCGTGCTCAGGTCGAGGACGCCCGCCGGGACGGCCGTGTCGTCGCCCGCGAAGACGTGCTCCTCCCGGAATAGCGCATCGGACTCGGTCGGGACCGGGATCTTCAGCGTCCACCCCTCGCCGCGCCGAAGGCGCAAGCTGCAGCCCCAGCGCGTGAGCCGCAAGTCCGCCGTGTCGTAGTACAGCGTGTGGAGGCGTATGAACCGCACGGGCGAGAGCACGTAGTGATCGAGCCGCGGCGGGAGACGCGCAAGCCAGAACGTGCACGGAGGCTGGAGCTTGAGCTCACGCTCGACCAAACCATCCATGCGTTGGGCTCCTCGACGAGTGTCGAATGCCCCTTCGGCGAGAATGAGAAGCACGATGTTTTTCGAGCTCCACGCGGACCTGCCGCGCGAGGGTCCGGGCGACGACGCGTCGACCGAACGGGCGTTGCGGCTGCTCCGTGGCCTGCCCGCGGAGCCGCGCATCCTCGACATCGGTTGCGGGCCCGGCGCGCAGACGCTCGTGCTCGCGCGAAACACGCGCGGCATCGTGACCGCGGTGGACCTGCATCACCCGTTTCTCGACGAGGTGATGCGGAGGGCAGGGGCCACAGGGCTCGCGGAACACGTTCGCCCGCTGCGCGCGTCGATGGACGCGCTACCGTGCGAGCCGGAGTTGTTCGACCTCGTCTGGTCCGAAGGCTCGATCTACATCATGGGCTTCGAACGCGGCCTGCGCGCGTGGCAGCCGTTCGTGCGCCAAGGCGGCTACGTCGTCGTGTCGGAGCTCAGCTGGCTCGTCGACGACCCGCCCGCGCTCGCGCGCGCGTTTTGGGAGGATGCGTACCCGGCGATGCGTCCGGTCGCAGAGAGCCTCAGCACCGTCGAACGCTGCGGCTACGAGCGCGTCGCCGACTTCGTGTTGCCGAAGTCAGCGTGGCTCGACGACTATTACGCGCCGCTCGCGCGCCGGATGGACGCATTCGAACGCGACCACGCGAACGATCCGGCCGCGCTGAAGTTTCTCGCCGGCGAGCGACGTGAAATCGAGCTCTTTCACGCGCACGGTGACACGTACGGCTACGTGTTCTACCTAATGCGCCGCCCGTAACGCATCGAACTTCGTGCGCTCGCAGCATTGATGCGAACGCATGTTCGTGCTATAGTGCGATAGCGAAATCTTCGCGATTTATCACAAAGCGGCCCGGCCGGTGTTGGAAGCACCGACCGAGCCCGTCACCCGATGAAAGAACCATCGAATGACAACTTGCGAGTTCGACGTATTAACGTCGAGCCCTCGGCGTGGCTTTTCCGTTGCCGAGCGCCGCCCCCTCCATCAATCCGACCCGGTGACCGCGTGATGGCGCCGCTCACCGAGTTCTACGCCACGATAGCGGACGTGACGAACGAACAGCACCAGAACATTGCTGGCCTCGTTCAGCCCGACGACTTCAATGCCGATGTGATCGTCCGCTTCTTGCAACAAAACGGGATCGATGCGAGCGCCGACGAGTCCACCGGCGGCTTCCGTTATACAGCCGCCGATGCCACACGCGCGTCGCACGTACTTTTCGCCTGTGTCTGCCTGCGCGCGTCGATAAGCTACGCGATCGAGGCCGCCTACTGGTGCATGAAGGCGAGGCGATGAATGTCCAAACGTTCGTCGTCGCCATACCCGACACGGTGCAACGGACACCGCCGAGTCGTTCCGGTAGAGCCTCTGTCGGCACGCCTCGTGCGCCTTCGCATGGCACGCGGCTACAGCGTGTACGAGCTGGCAATGGCAGCCGGCGTCCTCGCCTGCACGATCCGACGTCTCGAATCCGGCAAGCCCGCCGACAAGCGCACGTTGCCTGCCCTTGCAGCCGTACTCAACGTGCCTGTCTGCAGGCTCGTCTGCGGCGACCACAATTGCGCCAAACGAGCTTGCGTGCGGACGCGGGCCTTGCCGGTTCCGGAACCGGAGTGATATCAACGATACCAAGCCGCAACGGAAGAACGTTCGAGTGCGACTACCTGCGTTTCTGCATGACCTCATCGGCGCGATGGCGCTCGATGCCTACGATGTCGCGAAAGGCGAGTTTCGCACCGATCTCGCTCGCGGGCCGGAAACGCCGCGCCATATTGGCGAAGCCATCGCCGGCTACTTCGTTGACGCAGCTCGCGAGGGGTTGCGCCGAGACTTCGAGCGTATCACCCTGTTCGGTATCCTGTTTCGCTCACACGCCGACCAATCACGCAGAATGGACTCCGTCGACGCGACCCTCGGCGTCGTTCTCACGGCGTTCCTTGTTCTCGCCCCGATCGCGTTTGACAAGGGCCCGACGCTGCTGGACAAATGGATCGCTCTCGTCGGCTTCGTAGTCCTCGTCGTGATCGTTGCACGGGGCTTGTTCTTCGTGAGCGCACAGGAACCGAATGCCGCGGTTTTGGCAGCGAAGCTCCTCGGCGACCTCAAAGATCCCGTTGCCGGAACGCTCGAGGAGGTCCGCACTGCAATTGGTATGACCGCTGACCCTCGGCGCGTGGCCACAAAGAACGAGATGCTCCGCCGGGGCGCCGCTGGCGATCTCGTTCAGGCAATAGCGGAAAACCGGCAACGGCTTGGGGTAAAGCGCTTCCACCTCGGATTGGCCCTCGCAATGTTCGTCGTGCTCATCGGAATCATCGGTTGGCGCGACGTGATACAATCGCTTCAGGAGGATTCGCGGAATGGCACTGTTCGCATACATCGTGAAGCTTTGGGGTCAGCTGACCAAGCCAGGCGTTCCGACGCCAATTCCGGAGTACGAAGATATGACGTACGATAAGGTAATGCAGCCGCGCGTGTAGCACGACGTCGTCGTTCGACCGGAATCGTCGATTGGCGTGACGTGGTACAATCGCTACCGGAGGATCGTGATCATATCTCCGTTCGCATACATCGCGCTACTTGTGGCGTGTGATGACGCAGCCGGCCGTCCCGAAGCCGATTCCCGAGTACGAAGATCTGACGATGAGGTAACCCAGCCTCGCGTGTAGGCCTCGTCCGCCTCGGCCCGTTCCGTCAGCGCGATGCCGACTCTGGCTGAGGGCCGGGCGCTTGCCCAGCTAGCAATAGCGACGAACCGGCGCGGGCGTGGCATTACGCTCCGAGCTGTCCATAATTCCGCCGTGAAGTCTTAGCGCGTGGAGGCGCCCCGCCTCGTGACGGCGATCGAAGCGGCGTCGCGCGCTTGGATGCGGCGTATGAATGCCAGGCACCTGGCACACAAACCAAGCATAGTCGCACGGCCTAAGTCTCAGCACTCAAAAAGCCCGGGCCGATCGGGTCCGCCCGCTCGAATCTGGGACGGGAACTGAGATTTGGCGATCTAGATAGCGCACTTTTCGCATGGATAGCGGATCGGAGTTTAACGGGTGCAGCGACTTATCGGACTTGTTAGTTTATCCGTAGCTGTAATACTTATTGCTGGCTGCTTGACTGTAGGCAAGCTCTTTGCTCAGCCCCACGGTTCTCAAGCTTGGTCTGACCATCAGAGAAATGCCACGATATCACTTGGCGTTATTGATGATACATCTCATCCGGCGTTTCGCGCGATCTGCACCGCGGTTATAATAGCTGCGGACACAACGACTGCGTATATTGTCACGGCGAAGCACTGCTTCGAAGAGCCCCGAGCGCACAACATTAATGAATTACGCGTCCGTTTCGCCTGGGAACAGCGAGAGAGTCCGGAGCGCGATCTCGGAACTCCTCTGCAGATCGTGTCGGCGGATGGCAAGGCGCTTTGGAGTTCCGCGACAGACGGGCACGACGTAGCCGCAATTCGAGCGAATGATGTTGCCAATAGGGCGCCGCATCCGCAGGATGGTCGATTCGAAGCCCTATTCGTAGATGATTTCGCTACTGATTCCGAAACCTTTGACGGCCGGGCGGTATTCGTGTACGGCTACCCTGGATTAGTGGGAAACAATCTGCTGACCCGTGCTGTTACTCGGGGTGGTGTTGTTGCCTGGACTGATCCAAACGGTGCTTCATCAAATGTCTTTCTCATCGACGCCGCAATCTTTCCGGGAAACAGTGGGGGCCCCGTTTTCGGAGTTCCTGGCGGCCTCAATCCGAGCGGCCTCTTCGTTATCGGAACGCGTGCGCCATTGCTAGGTATCGTTAGCAAGAGTTCAGGCACCTAGTTTCAGAACAGTAACGGCCAGACGATAACCCTCCAAGGGTTTGGATCATTAGGGATCATCGAACCGGCGGCCGAGATACGCAAGCTTCTCGCCGCCGACATGGGTGTACGTTTCGTTCCAGCCCCGACGCCGAGTCCGGTTGCATCTCCGCGGTAGGAAGTGCGCACACTCAAAATGGGCTGGCGCGACGTGGTGCAATCAGCTCCGGAGGTTCATAGAAATGGTCCTGTTCTCGTTCATCGCGAAGCTGTGGAATCGGCTCATCCGCCCCGGCGTGCCGAAACCGATTCCGGAATACGAGGACCTCACCTACGATAAGGTCACGCAGCGTCGGCTCTAGCACCTCGTCGCCGGTCAGATCGCCGACGGGGTCCGTCGTCGGCGAGAGCCATTGTTACGAGGCGAACATCTCCACCGGTGCCGGTACCTCGACGTCCGCTACCGGTGCCTCGCGCTCGAGCCGGAACCGCGTCACCAGCTCCCGCATCCGTTCCGCGGTCGCGTCCAGCGTTAGCGCTTCCTCGCGCACGCGTGCGACGTCGCCTTCCATGCGCGCTGTCGACGTGGACACTTCGGTCGTGTTGCGCGCGTTTTCGTCCGCGGTCGCTGCGATCGCGCCCATCGCGCGTGCCAGCTCGCCCGTTTGCGAGGCCATCTCTTCGGTCGCCGACGAGTTCTGTTCCACGACCGCGTTGATCGAGTCCATCGACTGGCCCACGTTGCGCGCGCCTTCGGCCATCTCGCGCATCGCCTCGGCGATGTCGCCGACGCGTCCGACGGTGCGATCGACCGCCGCGATGATGTCGTCGAGCGCCGCGCTCGCGGCACCGACCTTCGCCGTGCCGCGATCCGCGATAGCCGCACCCGCTTCGGCCGCGCCGACCGCTTCTTTCGTCCGGCGCTGCACCTCGACGATGAGCCCACCGATCTCCTTGGTCTGGCGCGACGCCGACTCGGCGAGCTTGCGCACTTCGTCGGCGACGACCGCGAAGCCGCGGCCATGTTCGCCGGCGCGCGCGGCCTCGATCGCCGCGTTGAGGGCGAGCAGGTTCGTTTGATCCGTCAGCGCGTCGATCGTCTCCACGACCACGCCGATCTGTGCCGACAGCACGCCGAGCTCGCGAATCTTCGCCGCCGCGTCGGCGACGCCGCGCTGGATCGCGCGCATGTCGTCGATCGTCTCGGTCACCGCTTTGGCACCGCTCTGCGCGGTCGTTCGCGTTCCGTTGCCGTCGGCCGCCAACCCGGCGGAGATGCCGGCGACGCGTTCCACGTCGCCCGCCATGCGCTGCGCGTCGCCCGACGCGGTGCGCACTTGCATCGCCTGGTCGACTGCGCCCCGCGCGATTCCCTCGATCGCGCTCTCGAACTGCCGCACGATCACGTTGGAGGTTTCCGCCGCCGTCGAGAGGTCCGTCGAACCGGACGCGAGCTCGCGTACCGCGAGGCCCACGCCGCCCACCACTTCCGCGGAACGCAGCGCCGCGAGGTGCAGCGCCTGCGCGTGCTCGCCGAGCTCCGACGACGCGCCCTGCATCGCGAGCACGACCTCGCGCAGCGTCTCGGTCATACGCGCGATGGCAAGACCCAATCGGTCGCCGGAGCTGGCCGGCACGACGCCGCGCGACAGGTCGCCGTCCGCGATCGCGGCAGTGTGATCGGCGAGCGCGCGCTGGTATGCGACGATGCGCGCGAATGCGCCGGCGACCCGGCCGAGCTCGTCGCGGCCCGGCCGCGTGGCGACGTCGTCGACGCGGCCTTCGGCGAGCGCCTCGGCGTCGCGTGCGAGCGCGCTCGCGGTGCGCGAGAACGGCCGCACGACGAACCACAGCAGCACCATCACCGCGATGATCGCGCCGCCGGCGGAAACGAGGATGGAGAAGAACGCGCGCGCGACGGCGGCGTTCACCGCTTCGAGCGAGACACCGTCGTACAGGATGGCGATAGCCTCGCCGAGGTTGTTGTGTACGATCGCATAGTGGTTGACGTACGGCTGGCCCTGGACCGGGCTGATTCCGTCGAATTCCTGGCCGGCGTCGAACGCCGCACGCGGCGCGCCGGTCAGCTCGCCGCCGATGACGCGCTTGTCGTTCTCGGTGAGCGTCGATGCGATCGCGACGGGCTTGCCCTTGACGATCTGGTACACGACCGCATCGGCGCCGGTCACCTGCTTGACGTGGTCGACCACCGAGTTGTCGCCGTTCACGATCGCCTCGCCGAAGGCGAGCTTGCCCACACGCGTCACGCTGATCTCGCCGCTCGCCGAGGCGAAGCCGCGCATCACGTCGGCCGCGGTGGCGACCCGGGTGCGCATCTCCGTCTCGACCGTCTGCGCGACGTCCCGCCGCACGACGAAAAGCAAGACGGCCGCGAACGCCAAGAAGACGGCGGCGGTCACCACTAGGATCTGCGCGGCACGCGAACGCTGCCACCAATCGAAGGCGCCCATTGGTATCCTCTCGAGGCTACACCCCCAAGCTTCATCGGCGGGAAGGAACCTTCGCTTGACCTGAGGGCGAGGTCCGCGGGCCTTTTGCCGGGTAGGAACCTCCCCGTGATCCCGTTCGGCTATCCGCCCATGGAGATGCGCGCCGTCTCCGACGTGCCCACGGGCGAGCAGTGGCAGTACGAGCCCAAGTGGGACGGCTTCCGCTGTCTGGCGTTCCGCGACGGCGCCGACGTGGCGCTCCAGTCCAAGGCGGGCCAGCCTTTGGGCCGGTATTTTCCCGAGGTCGTCGAGGCGCTCGGGCAGCTGAAGACGCAGCGCTTCGTCCTCGACGGCGAGCTCGTGGTGCCGGTCGACGGGGCCTTCTCGTTCGACACGCTGCAGCAGCGGATCCACCCGGCCGCCTCACGCGTCACGATGCTGGCGAAGACGACGCCGGCCTGGTACCTCGTGTTCGATCTGCTCTCCGACGACGGCCGCGATCTGGTGGAGCTGCCGCTGTCGGAGCGGCGCGCGCGGCTCGAGACGTTCGCCCGCGCGTTCGACGGCACGACGTTACGCCTTTCGCCGGCGACGCGCGACCGAAGCGTTGTCGACGACTGGTTCGCGCGCGTCGGCGGCGCGCTCGACGGCGTGATCGCGAAGCGCGCCGATGCCGCGTATGCCAGCGGCACGCGCGACGCCGCGGTAAAAGTGAAGCGCGTGCGCACGGCGGACTGCGTGGTCGGCGGCTTCCGGTACGCGAAGGGCTCGAGCACGCAGGTGGGTTCGCTGCTGCTCGGCCTCTACGACGACGACGGCTTGCTGGACTACATCGGCTTTTGCAGCGCGTTCTCAACGGATGAGAAGAAAGCGCTCGTTGCCCGCTTGCAGCCGCACGTCGGCGAGCCCGGCTTTACGGGCGGCGCGCCCGACACGGCGCCGAGCCGCTGGGACCGCGACCCCGGCCGCGACAAGAGCTACGTGAAGCTCAAGCACGACCTCGTCCTCGAGGTGGCGTTCGATCTGGTGACGTCGGGCCGCATCCGCCACGGCACGAAACCGGTGCGCTGGCGAAGCGACAAAGCGCCGCGCCAGTGCACGGCCGAGCAGCTTGCGACGCCCGGGAGAGCGCTCGCGCTGCTGGACTGAGGCCGGCCTGCCGCTAGGCGGCGAGCGGCGGGGCGGTGATCGTAGTCAGCTCGAAGGCGAGGTCGATCTCGATCTGGCAATCGAGGCAGCGGATGCGGAGGCCGAGCGTCGCTACGCCGGGCTCGCCGTGCTCGTGGCCGCAGTCGGGGCAGTGATAACGCGTCTCCATGGGCCGACAATACGACCGCCGAGTGTCCACTGGGTGGCATTGTGGGAGGGCCGGCGCTAGGGAGGTGCGTCCGGCGCGCCGATACCTCGTAGGAATGCCGGAAGAGCGTCGTTTCGAGCGCGTTCTCGAGATCACGCGGGACATCTTACGCCTCCGCGAGCTCGACCTCGCCTTGGAGTCGATCGCGCGCGGGGTCGCCGACCTCTTCGGCTTCAAGTACGTGACGATCGTCCTCGCCGACGGAAACCAGACCGGCGAGATGACCCGCCGGGTGATGCTCGGGTACGGCGAGCCCGCCACCAGCGAGCGCAAGAACGAGCGCGTGGCCAAGGCCGAGATCCTCGCCGTGCTCTCGCCGAGCTACGAAGTGTTCGAGAACGCGTACTACATCCCGGCGGAGCGTGAATTCCACTGGGAGCAGGCGATCTTTGCGAGCGAGGCCGACCGTGACTCGCCGCGGACCACCCCCGACTCCTGGCACGAGCGCGATTCGCTGTGCGTGGTGCTGCGCGACACCGAGGGCGAGATGATCGGCTATCTCAGCCCCGACGGCCCCACCGACGGCAAGATCCCCAGCCGCGAAACGCTGCGCGGCCTCCAGCTCTTCGTCAACCTGATGGGCCTCGCGCTCGCGAACGCGCAGGCGCACCGCGCCGAGGTCGAGCGCCGCCGCCTGCTCGAGGCCAACCAGGCCCGGCTGCGCCACGAAGCGACGCACGACGCGCTGACCGGCCTGCCGAACCGGACGTTCTTCCAGGAACGCCTGGCGGCGACGCTCCAGCACGCGCGCTCGCATCCCGACAGCGTGTACGCGGTGCTGTTCGTCGACCTCGACGAGTTCAAGTCGATCAACGACTCGCTCGGCCACATGGCCGGCGACGCGCTGCTGATGGCGATCGGCGAGCGCATGCGCGCGACGATCGGCGAGGACGACCTCATCGCGCGGATCGGCGGCGACGAGTTCGCGCTGCTGCTCTCGCACCGCCGCGATCTCGGCCAAGTCGAGGACGCGGTCGAAACGATACAAACCGCGCTCGTCGCGCCGATGCTGGTCGAGAGCCGCGCGGTCTACACCACGGCCTCGATCGGGATCGCGGTGATCGAGCCCACCGAGGAGCGCATCGAAGAAGTGCTGCGCAACGCTGACACGGCGATGTACCACGCGAAAGCGCTGGGCCGCGGCCGCCACGCGTTCTTCGACCACCACATGCATTACGAGGCCGCGCGCCGGCTCGCGCTCACGAGCGATCTGCGCGCCGCGATCGAGAACGAAGAGTTCAGCGTCGACTATCAGCCGATCGTGCGGCTCGACAACGGCCGCCTGACCGGATTCGAAGCGCTCGTGCGCTGGCGCAATCCGGCGACGGGCGAAATTCTCCCCGGCGAGTTCATCCCGCTCGCCGAAGAGGTGGGGCTGGTCGTGCCGATCGGCCGGTTCGTGTTCGTCGACGCGTGCCGCCGGCTGACCGAATGGCGGCACCGCGCGCCGCTGCTCGACCTGCGAATGCACGTGAACCTGTCGGTGCAAGAGGTGCTCGAACCCGACCTGGACGCGTTCGTCGCGCGCAACCTGCGCCGCTTCGGCTTGTCGTCGGACGACATCGTGCTGGAGATCACCGAGGGCGCGGTGATCCGATCGAACACGCTCTCGCTGGGCTCGCTCGCGCGCTTGCGCGCGACCGGCGTGCACCTGTGCATCGACGACTTCGGCACCGGCTACTCATCGCTGCGCTATCTGCACCAGCTGCCGTTCGACGCGATGAAGATCGACCGCTCGTTCGTGGAGAGCACCCACGGCGGCATCGGCAGCACGCCCATCGTGCGCATGCTGATCCAACTCGCGCGCTCGTACGGCATCGACATCGTCGCGGAAGGCGTTGAAACCGCTCGCCAAGCCGAAGAGCTGATCGCGCTCGACTGCGAGTTCGCGCAGGGCTATCATTTCTATCGCCCCATGAGCCCGGAAGCGGTGGGCGCGCTCCTCGACTCCACCGCCGCACTCGCCGCGGGCTAACCGGCACGGGGCAATATGCCGGGACTAGAGCGATTCATCGCTCGAGCGCGAGCGCGATGTAGTCGCGATTGCCCAAGCCGCGCGCGGCGGCGCGCTGCACTTCGGGCAGCACACGCTCGACGACCGGCATGGAGACGTGCAGGGCTCGCGCCGCTTCGCGCGAGAGCAGAAGGTCCTTGAGCAGCGCGTTCAGCGCGAAGCGCGGTTCGGCGTCGCGATAGAGCAGCTGCTGCTTCTTGGAACCCGCGGATCGTTCGAACGCACCGGTGAGCGACCTCACGGCGAGCCGGCGATCGAGTCCGGCGCGCCTGCACAGTACCAGGAGCTCCGCCATCGTCTCCGCCACCACGCCGATGACCGTGTTGTTGGCCAGCTTGAGATAGCCGCTCGCGCCCACCGACCCCGTGTAGGTGACGGTGGTTCCGAGCATATTCAGCAGCGGGCGCGCCGCTTCGAACGTTGCTTGGCGTCCGCCCGCGAGCACCGTGAGCGAGCCTTGCTGCGCGGCGCTCACGCTGCCCACGACCGGCGCCGCGAGGAAGCCCACTCCGCGTTCGCGCGCAGCGTTCTCGAGCGTTTCGTACATCGAGGGCGAAAGGGTCGACATCTCGATCACGATCTGCGACGCGTTCGCCGCCGGGATCACCTGCGCGAGCGTCACTTCGCGTGCAACGTCGTCACCCCACAGCATGACGATGACGGCGTCGACTGCTTCGACGAGCGCTTCGAGCGAATCGTGGCGCGTAGCGCCGGCAGCGACGAGGACGCCGATCGGGTCCGGCGATCGATTCCATACCGAAACATGATGGCCTTGCGAGAGCAAGTTGCGCACGAGCGCGCCGCCCATCTTGCCAAGACCCACGACCCCGATGCGCATCATCCTGCCGCCTGGCGTCGCGACGTGATGACCTGCAGCGTGACGAGCGAGTTCTGCGGGATCGTCACGTTCTGGCGAGCGTTCTTCGCGACCAGGAAGCCACCGATGAGCCCGAGCGGGCCCAGCAAGCTCGCACCGATCACCTTGCCGACGTAGTTGCCGAGAAGGTCGCCGATGATCGCGCCTGCGCCTTCACGCGTCGCGTTGCTTTTCGTGACGACCTTGACATGCGTGGGGCGCGCGTCGAGCGTGAAGCGTTTCCCGTCGTAGAGCTGGACCCGGTCGAAGGCGAGGCGGATACCCGCGTTCCGTCCCTGAGCGGCCGTGGTGACCGCGTCCACGTGGCCGTAGATCGTCGCGTCGGTCACCGTGCCGGTACCGTTCGTCGACGTGACGTTGGAGATCCGGAACCGGTCTCCGACGTGCGCGCTCGATGACGAGATCGTCTCGTCCATCGTGCCGGTCAGCTCCGTGCCGGGACTGAGCGGCGACGTTTGCGCCAGCGCTCCGATGGGCGTCAGCCCGAGCACGGCAGTCAAAAGAAGCGGAGTAAGGAGTTTCATGTGCCGAGTGTACGCACCGCGGCAGAAAACATCCGGAGAAAAGCTAGCGCGGTACCGGGGGGATCGGTTCCCCGTTTGCACGCGGCAGCCGAATCGTGAACGCCGTGCCCTCTCCCTCGCGGCTTTCGAGTGCGATCGTGCCGTCGGAGCGCAGCACCGCGCGCTTGACGATCGCCAGGCCGAGACCCGATCCTTCCACATCGTCGTTTCCGCGCCCGCGGTAGAAACGGTCGAACGCGTGCGCCTGGTCGCGCTCCGACATCCCGGGTCCGCGATCCCGCACGACGAGCACGACGTCGTTTGCGTCGACTGCCGTGCTGACGGCTACCTTCGATTCGGGCGCGTACTTGAGCGCGTTGTCGACGAGGTTCCGAACGGCTTCGGCGACGTCGGCCTCGTCGGCGACGACGCGCGCGCCGGGAGCGGTCGTGACCTCGATCCGTGCGGTTGCGTCCACCGGCGCCAGCGAGGCTGCAACACGCACGACGACCGCCGAGACGTCGACGATCTCTCGCGCCGTGGGCTCTCCGCGCTCCAACCGCGCGAGATAGATCAGCTTCTCGATCAGCGAGCGCATCCGCCGGCTCTCTTGCCGGAGGGTTGCGAACACGCGTTCCCGGATCCCCGGCGCATCGACGGCACCGTCCTCGAGCACGTCGAGATACCCCATGATGACGGTGAGCGGGGTGCGCAGCTCGTGGCCGGCGTCCGCGATGAACTGCCGGATCTCCGCCTCGGTGCGATCGCGTTCGGCGAACGCGGAGCGCACTTGATGGAGCGCGCCGTTGTAGGAGTGGGCGAGCTCGCCGATCTCGTCGTCGCCCGTCGAGCGAATGGGTGCGGGCCGGAAGTCGCCCCGGGCGAACCGGCGCATCGCGGTGGAGATCTGCCTTAGCGGCGAGAGCGCCCGGCGCGTGATCGTCCACCCTGCTATCCACGCGAGCGCGACTGCCAGCACGCCCATCGGGAGCATCAAGGTCCAGTACGCGCGCAGCGTGTCCTCAACTTGGTTCAAGTCGGCGCTGACGACGACGAGGCCGCCCTGGACCGGAGTCTGCGTGTGGTGCAAGTTCATGAGCGACGCGATCGCGCCGACCAGCCCGATAGCTTCCCGCGGCGGTGCGCTCTCGCTGAGGAGTTTGCGGTTTTCATCGAAGACCGCGATGCGAATTCGCGGCCGCTCCAAATCCGCGGTGAGCAGCGGAGCGAGGCGCGTCAATGGAACGTGCTGCGTGCGGTAGTTCGCAACGCGTCGCTCTATACCGCGCGTCACCCTCGCGATCACCTCGTTCGAGGTGCGGGCGTACAATCCGAACGTGAAGAACGTCGACGCGCTTCCGATCAAGAACATCAGCGCGACCGCCGCGCCGACGTATGCGAGCACCACCCGGGTCGCGAACGAGCGCGACGGCGCCCTATCCATCGTGCAGCGAGTACCCCACGCCGCGAATCGTATGGATCAGCCGCGTCGCCGCGCCTTCATCGACCTTCGCGCGCACGTACGAGATATAGCGCTCGACGTTTCCCGGACCGACGTCGGAGTCGGCGCCCCACACCAGATCGAGGAGCTGTTCCTTGGAGAAGACGCGGCGCGGCCGGCGCAGCAGCGTCACGAGCAGATCGTACTCGAGCGGAGAAAGATCCAGCTCTCGTCCGCCGCGCCTGACGGTTCGCGTCTGCAGCTCGACCTCGACGTCGGCGTAGGTGATGACTTCGACGTGCTCCAAGCGCGGTCGGCGCAGCGCCGAACGCAGGCGCGACACCAGCTCCGACATCTCGAACGGCTTCGCGAGATAATCGTCGGCACCGCGATCGAGGCCTTGCACGCGATCCTCGAGCTCGCCCTTGGCGCTCAGCATCAGGATCGGCGCCTCGGTCAACCGGCGCAGCATCGGCAGCATGGAAAAGCCGTCGACTTTCGGGAGCATCACGTCGAGTACGATGAGCTCCGGCTTCCACTCTTGGATCACCGGGATCGCGGCCGGACCGTCCGCGACGGAACGCACCTCGAAGCCGCGGCTTTTCAATCCGAGCTCGAGCATCTCGCGGATGGGACGTTCGTCGTCGACGACGAGGAGCCGTGGGGCCGGCCCCACGTCGTCGCGCTGGTTTGCCGGCTGATGTGCCATGTGGACAGTGTAGGAGGCGTCTCGGAGAACAGCTAGAGAGTCTTACGCGCCGCCCGTCGCTCGCCTGCCCGGCGTTCTCTGATTCGACTCCGAAACCCGCGCGATACTGGGCAGGCCATGAGAAATGCCCACCTCGGAAACGGTTCGCTCGCGCTCGCAGCATTGATGACGGCTTGCAGCCACCCGCAACAGCCCGCACCGAAGGCTGCAGCGGCCGCCGTCCCCGTCGTCGCGGCGCAGCAAGGTACCGTCTCTCCGCGCACGGTGCTGTCCGGTATCATCGCGCCGCTCCAAAACGTCGGCATCACGTCGACGCTGGCGGAGCCGGCCGACGCCGTCTACGTCAAAGAAGGCGATCGCGTCCATCGCGGCCAGCCGCTCGCGCTGCTCGATACGGCCGACCTCCGCGCGCAGCTCGCGCAGTACCAAGCCACCGTGAGCAGCAATCAGGCAAAGGCGGCGCAGACGTACGATCAGGCCGGGTTGACCATCGTGCAAAATGACAACACGGTCAATCAGGCGCGCGCCGCGGTGCGCCAGACCCAGCAAACGCTCGCAAACGACACGGAGAACCTCGCTCGGTACGCGGCGCTGCTTCGCAGCGGGTACATCCCGCAGCAACAGTACGACCAGCAAGCGACGATCGTGCGCAACGACCAGCAGGCCGTCAGCGCGGCGCAGGTCACGCTGCAGAACGATTTGCAGCAAGTCGCCGCCAACGGCACCACGTCGACCGGGCTGCAGGGCTCGCAGGTCGCCGCCGCGCAGGCCGCCACGCAGATCTCGCAGGCGCAGGCGGATCAAATTCGCGTCCAGATCGCCAAAGCGAGCATCGTCTCGCCGATCGACGGCGTCGTGGTGAACCGCAACCTCAACCCCGGCGAGTTTCCGGGGACCCGCCAGCTGTTCACGCTGCAAGCGACGAGGCGCGTCTACGCGGTTCTGAACGGCGCGGCCTCGCAGATCGTCGGAATGCGGCCGGGATCAACGGCGACGATCTCGTCGTCGACGCTGCCCGGCAAGCAGTTCACCGGCCGCGTCGACGGCATCCTCAACGCGCTCAACCCGGGCTCGACCAACTTCGTCGTCAAGGTACTGCTCGCGAACCCTGCCGGAATGCTGCGCCCGGGGATGGCGGTCTCCGGCAGCGCGCGGCTTCCGGTCTCGACCGGGCTGCGCATTCCGGACACGGCGTTCCTCGACACCACGAACTCGACCGTTCAGGTGGTGAACGGCAGCCTCGTGCAGACCGCAAAGGTGACCATGATCGCCGACGACGGCACGAACGCGATCGTCACCGGCATCGCGCCGGGCACGGCCGTCGTAGCCAACGGACAATCCGGGCTCACCGACGGTCAGACCGTCGCGCCGCAGCAGATCGCGCAGAGGTAGTACGATGTCGTTGACGTCGCTTTTCGTCCGCCGCCCGCCGCTGGTTTTCGTGTTGCTCGCCCTGATCGGGCTGGCGGGGACGATGGCGTACCGCACGCTGGTCCAGCAGCAGTTTCCGAACGTCTCGACTCCGACGATCAGCGTCTCGGTGCAGTACGGCGGCGCGTCGCCGACCGTCATGCGCGACACGATCGTGCGGCCGATCGAAGACGCGATCGCCGGTACGCCCAACCTGCAAAATCTCAGCTCGAACATTCAAGCCGGCCGGGCGACGATCTCCGCCGCCTTTTACCTCACGTCGGACGTGAACACCGACTTGGTCAACGTGCAGAAATCGCTGCAAACCGCGCAGCACCAGCTGCCGACCGACCTGCAGCCGCCCACGATCAACGTGCGCGACCCCAGTCAGGCGACGGTGGTCACGCTCTCGCTGACCTCCGCGAAGCTCACCGAGAGCCACCTCTCGATGATCGCGAACAACCAGGTCGTGCCCGCGATCAACCAGATTCCGGACATTTCGTTCGTGTCGGTGGGCGGCGGCGCAACCCCGGCGTACGAAGTCGTCGTCGATCCGCAAAAACTCGCCGCGGCCGGCCTGACGCTGAACGACGTCGTCACCACGGTGGGTTCGAGCAACACCCGCGCGGCCGGCGGCATCGCCTATGGCCGCGATCGCCAGACGCAGATCGACATCCGCGGCGACATCAACTCGCCGCAATCCATCTCCTACTTGCCGATCGCGGCGCCGGCAAACGGCACCAGCACGACCACCTTGCCCAGCACGACGTCGGGGAGCCTCTCCGCGCGGACCGGCACGACCAACCCCTGGACGTCGGCGCCCCAAGTGCTGCGCGTCGGCGACGTTGCGAACGTCGTCGACGGCTACACGCCGCGCCAACTGAACGGGTTCGTCAACGGGATCAACGGCGTGTTCTTGTCCGTGCAGAAGACCTCGACATCGTCCGAGGTCACCGCGTCGAACAACGTGATCGCGGCGCTACCGAAAATCCAGGCGCAGTTTCCCGACATCACGTTCGGCGTCGTGAACGTCCAGTCGAAGTTTACCCAGCAGCAGATCGACGGCGTCATCCGGACCTTGGTCGAGGGGATCGTGCTCACGGGCATCGTGATGCTCTTCTTCCTGGGCTCGTGGCGCAACGCGATCGTCGTCTTGATCGCGATCCCGGCCTCGCTCTGCGTCGCCCTGTTCGTCATGAAGATGCTGAACCTGACGCTCGACACCATCTCACTGCTCGGGATGACGCTCGTCGTCGGCATCCTGGTCGACGACTCGACCGTCGTGCTCGAAAACATCGAGCGCCACCGCGAGCTCGGCGATCCTCCGGATCAGGCTGCGATCAAAGGCCGAAATGAGATCGGCACGGCCGCCCTCGTGATCACGCTGGTCGACGTCGTCGTCTTCCTGCCGATCGCGTTCATGCAAGGACAGGTCGGCCGGAATCTCGTCGAGTTCGCGATCGTCATCGTGATCTCGACGCTGACCTCGCTGTTCGTCTCGTTCACGATCACGCCGTCGCTGGCCGCGAACTGGGCGCTCAAGAGCCATTGGAAACCGTTCGGGATCATTCGCGCGTTCCATCGCGGCTTCGATCGCGCCCGGTCGCTCTACGCGCATCGCATCCTGCCGTGGGGCTTGCGCCATCGGCTTGCGTTCGTCGCGGGCTGCTTCGCGTCGCTGGTCTTCGCGGTCGCGCTGATCCCCCTGGGCGTCGTCGGCGAGGAGTTCATCCCGCCGATCGACCGCGGCCAGATCTTCGTACAGATCACCTATCCGATCGGGACACCGCTCACGACGACCACGACGGCGGTGCTCAAGCTCGAGCAACAGCTGCGTGCGCTCCCGGACATCGCCTCCGACACCGCGCTCGCCGGCGGGTACGCGTCGCCATACGGTGGCCAGCTAGTGGAAAGCAACGTCGGCCAGATCCAAATCTTCCTTGCCGACAACCGCCGGCAGTCGACGGCGTATTGGGTGAACCGGTACCGTCAGGTTGCCGCGCAGACGCTGCCCAACGTGCAAGTCCTCGTCATCCCGGCAACGGGTCAGGGCGGCGGCAACGCCCAGCCGCTCGACGTGCTCGTCACCGACGTCACCGGCGGCGACCCGCTGCCGTACGCGCAAAAAGTGTACGACGCGATGCTGCACACGCCGGGCGCAGTGAACGTCAACAGCAGCGCCGTTTCGCTCTCGCCGCAGGTCGAGCTCCTGTTCCAGCGCGCGAAGATGCGTGCGCTGGACGTCAGCATCGGCACGGCGACGACCGCCGCGCGCGCGGCGTTCGGCGGCGCGATCGCTACCCAGTTCGAGAGCCCGCAAGGCCTCATCCAGGTGCAGGTGATCTACCCGCGCGATCAGCGCAACGATCTGTCGACCATCGCGCAGATTCCCGTGCGCGCCAACAACGGCCAGATCGTCCACCTCGGCGACTTCACCACGTTCCGCTGGTCGCCCACCCCGCCGCTGATCACGCGCGTCAACCGCAACACGGTCATCGACGTCAGCGCGAACTTCGCGCCCAGCTCGTCGCTCTCGAACGTCCAGAATGCGTTCATGGCGCGCGTTGCCGCCTTGCATCTTCCGAAAAACATTCAGGTTCGCCCGCGACCGAACGGATCGCAGGACCTGATGAACCAGACCCTGATCGGCCTGGGGAGCTCGCTCGTACTCTCGATCGTGCTGGTCTTCTTGCTGATGATCGCGCTCTACAACAGCTACCGCTCACCGCTCATCATCATGTTCTCGGTTCCCGTCGCGGCCGTCGGCGCGCTCGGAGCGCTGGCGATCACGCACGAGACCCTCAACCTGTTTTCGCTGATCGGGACGATCATGCTGGTCGGCATCGTGACGAAGAACGGGATCCTGCTCGTCGACTACGCGAACACGCTGCGCCGGCGCGGCCGCAACAAGCTCAGGGCGATCGTGGAAAGCGCGTACACGCGCTTCCGCCCGATCGTCATGACCAGCGTGTCGGTCGTCGCCGGAAACATTCCGCTGGCGCTCGCGCTCGAGCCTGGGTCGAGCGTCCGCTCGAGCCTCGGAACTGTCGTCATCGGCGGAATTCTCAGCTCGCTGTTCCTCACGCTGGTGCTCGTTCCGATCATGTACACGTGGCTCGCGCCGGCACACGTTCCCGCTACCGAGCGCGCAGCGCCGAGCGCGGAACCGAGCCGGAACGGCCGCGGAGGCACGCAAGGAGTGCCGGTCCATGCTTAGCGCGCTCGGCGGCGAGCGGCAAAGCGCGCTCGTGCTCAAGATCGTGCAGCCCGGCCTCGCCGGCCTCACCGACGGTTCGGTCTCGACGCTCGCGCCGATCTTCGCGACCGTCTTTGCCAGCCATTCGAGCCATGCGGCGTTTCTCGTCGGCGCCGCATCGGCGGTCGGTGCCGGGATCTCGATGGGCGTGGCGGAGGGACTCTCCGACGACGGACGCCTGACCGGCCGCGGACATCCGTTCGCGCGCGCGGCGATCGTGGGCGGCGGCACGTTCGTCGGCGGCATTTTCCACACGCTGCCGTTTCTCATCACGCAGGTGCACACGGCGCTCGCCGTCGCGGCATTGGTGGTCGCCGTCGAGCTGCTCGCGATCGCATGGATCCGTCACCGTTTCATGCAGGCGCGCTTCGGGCTGAGCATCGCGCAGGTCGTGGGCGGCGGGGTGCTCGTGCTGGCGGCCGCCGCCCTGATCGGGAGCGCCTGACGTGACGGACGACGTGCCTCCTTCGCAGTCCTTCACGCGCCCGGCGTGAACGCGCTCGCGCGCTTGCCGTAGCCGTGTGGTACGATTCGCGACGTGAGAGGAGCGATCGTCGCGGCGCTGCTGGCGCTCGCGTCGCCGGCGCTCGCAGACGATGCGAGCCCGCCCCCGTGCCGCACGCCGATCGCGGTCGCGCTCGCCGATCGCCCCGGCACGGGCCGTACGCCGTCGACGGGCGGCTCGCCGTGCGTCGTTCTGCGAGACGAGATCGTGATCGAAACCGGATTTCGGCGACAGATCACGACGGCGTCCGGCAGCAGCGTCACGCTCGCGAGCGGACCGCTGACGTTCGTCCGCGCCGGCATCGCGAAACGCCTCGAGCTCGGCATCGCACCGCCGGCGAACCAATCACGCGCAATCACCGGATCCCCGCCGTTCGACGCCGCTCGCGGAACGAGCGACCTCGTCATTGCCGCAAAGTACTTGGTCGTCGATACGGGCGTCGCGCAAGGATCGATCGGCGCGGCATATGCACCGCCGACCGGGACGGGAGAGTTCACCGCGGGTGCGCCGGCGTACTCGCTGTCGGCGAACCTCGGCCTGACGCTGAGCCCGCGGCTCTCGCTCACGACGAGCCAGGTATTCGGTACCGCGGTCGGTGCGGGCGCGAGCGGCGCGAACCGGCCGTTCTTCGTCTACGCGCCGTCGTTCACGCTCGCGTATGCACTCGACGGTGCCACGACGCTGCTCGTTCAAGATGCGCTCGCCTCGCGCCAGGGTCCGCTCCTCCCGGCGGGCAGTCGCGGGTTCGTCGCTCTCCAGCGCGCGGTAGGCACACGGCTCGCGCTCGATCTGGACTATGAAGTGAACCTCGCGCCTACCACGGGACCGTCACATGCCGTCGGCATCGGGCTGGTGTGGATAGCGAAGCCGGGACGTCGCCGTTGACGCGATCGCGGCGCGCAGCGCCGCAACGTCGCCGGCGCGGATCGTCGTGACGTTCGCACGCTCGCCGAGCCCGCACGCGCCGGAAGCGATCACCGGAACGCCGATCGCCGCCGCGTGCAAGAGCCGGCGCGGCTGATTCTCGACGTACGCAGGCAACACCACACCGGCCGCTTCGGCCAGCGCATCGCCGAACGCGCCGCGCCGCTCGACGGAAACGCCGTCCCAAAACCCCGCGCCTTCGAGATCGGCGCCGGTAAGAATCACGTGCAGTCCGAGATCGCGCGCTACGTCGCGTAGCTCGTACGCACCCGCGCGCCCGAGCGTCGACGCGGGAAAGACCACCGCACGGGAGCGCGTCGCCGCAGGTACGTCGCGAACCACATCCACCGCCGGCGACGTCGCCCACGGCAACCGCACAGCGCGCGAACCGAACAGCGCCGCAACCGCCGCATGCGGCGTGACGATCGCCCGAGCACCCGCCAACGCGCGCTCTTCTGCCTCGACCGGCCGCGGATCGGCGCGAAAATCACGCAGCGTGGGACTCTGAGGATGACGCGCGAACGCATCATCGAGCGCAGCGTGCACGTGGCGCATCGGCATGCCGGTCATGAGCACGTCGTACGTGCGCCCGCCCAAATGCCCGCCTGCCAACAATCCCGGCAGCAGATGCTGCATGACGACGAGGTGGCAAACGTCGTACGAAAGCTGCGAGGCGAACCGTGCGGCCATGCGCTCCGCCCACGCGAACAGAAGCCGCTGCCGCTCGGCCCCGTGAGCCGCGACCGCCCGCGACCGGTACGACCGCAACAGTGTCAGCGCCGGGCTCTGCCGGACGGTGTCGACGCACGCGGTATCCCAACGATACTTCGCGGTCCGAAAACGCCGCCCGTCCAGCGGCAGAACCATCACGTCGCGACGCTCCGCGACGGAACCGACGTACGCATCGTACTCGGGCCAATACGCATCGAGCAAGAACGCGGTCCGTTCCGTCGCCGCCGGCCGCCGCCGCAACGCCGCATGCCGAAAGCACTGCTCGATCCCGCACGTCGCACAGTCCCCAGGCGCATGCGCAGCCGTATCCAACGGCGCCGCGACCGCTCCAGCGACACTCACGTCGCGCGGGACAACGGCCGGCGCTCCACCCACGGCCCAGAGCCGAACGGCGAGCGTGTCCGCGGTGAGTGTCGCTTCGATGCGCGCGGCGTGCGCCGCGCGAAACTGCAGATCGACGTAGTTCCAGAACACCGTCGCGTCGCGGCCGATCTCCGCCAGCGACCCGGGCACGACGACGGTGTGCGCATGCCGTTCGACGATCTCGAACCGCGCGGTGAGCGCCGCATCGTACAGCGCGTTGGAAAGCTGACAAAGCCCGCCCCCGACGCTCGGCACGACGCAGCCCTCACGAAGCTCGCGCCCGCGAACGTACCCCGCGCGCCGCGTTGCCCGCCCGACGTGCCGCCAGAAGCTGAAGATAGCATTCGCGGGCACGACGACGCCGTCGATCCGCCGCACCGCAACGCGAAGGTTCTGCACCTTGCCGAGCGTGAGCCCGCGTTCGTTCGCGTTTTGCCGGCCGTCAGCGCTCCCAAGCGCTCCGGCGGATTCCGCGAGCAGCACGTCATCCGAACGCACCTCGCCACGCGGATACCGCTTCACCCCCGCACGCAGGTCGCGCACGATCCGCGCCAGCTGAAGCACTCCGGCCTTGCCGCGAAATCGCACCGCCGACAACGCGGTCGGAATCGCCGTCATCGCCGCTTGATTCTTCAGGGCCTCAGCACCCACCCGGTAATCCCGGACAGCGGAACGAACCCGACCCGTTCGAGGATCGGCCGGCTCGTCACGCGCGCATCGGTGGTGAGAACTCGATATCCGCGCCCCCGCGCAACGCCGGCCCGGCGCGCAACGAGCGCACGATACAGACCGAGCCCGCGATGCTCGGCCACGGTGCTGCCGCCCCACATGCTCGCGAACACGCGTCCCGCCGGCATGTTGAGCCGGCCGGACGACGCCGGCCGCCCATTGCGATACGCGACGAACAGCTCGACCGTCGGATCGTCGAGCATGAGCATATACTCAGGCGCCTTCCACACGTCGTCCCGGCCGAATGCAGCGCTCATCACCGCCACGAACTCGTCGACGCCCGCCGCATCGACGACGCGCCGAATCTCGACGCCGTCGCCCGAGCCGTCATCGGACGCCGCGCCCGAATCGAGGTCGAGCACCATCAACGTCTCGGACTCGTCGGCGACGAACCCTGCGCGCTCCAAGATCGAAGCGAGCCCAGCGGGCCGATCATGCTCGAACAGTTTCCATTCCAGCTGCAAACCGCCAGCCCGCGCAAACGCCGCCTGTTCGGCGACCGCCGCGGCAGCCGCATCCAAATCCGGGAGGTCCCAAGCCAGCACGGCGTTCCAAAGCCCGACCGAGCGCACGACGGACCCGACCCGCTCGAACCGAACGCCCGCCGCAGGCGCGGGGTCGTGCCGCATCGTCGCATCGAACAGAGCCAAAATCTCGCCGGACGTCACCTCCGGCGTGTACGACCGGCTCCCGCGCCGACCATGCCGCAACGTCGGCCCGGCCGGCCTCGTATACGAGATTGGTGAAGCGCGGCAGTTCGCCGCGCCGGGGGCGGACATGATCCTTGGTTACGTACGGGCCACGGCACTGGCGGTGAGCATCGTACTCGGCGCGGCGATGCCACATACCGAAGCGGAGACGCTGAGCGGAAAAAAGATCGTGCTGCCGGACGTGCTGAACGGCCGCCCCGCGATCGTCGTCGTCGGATTCACCAAGCGCTCGCAATCCCAAACAACCGCCTGGATCACGCAACTGAACAAAGACTACGCCGCTGAACCCCGCCTGCAGCGCTACTCGATCGCAATCCTCGACAACGTCCCAGGCTTCATCCGCGGCATGGTGACCTCGAGCATCCGCCGCAGCGTCCCAAAAGAACAGCAAGACACGTTCATCGTCATCACCCACGACGCAAAACCGTGGCGAGATCTAGCCGAAATCACAAACGCAGACGACGCATACGTCATCCTCTTCGACAACACGGCCCACGTAGTAGCCCAAACCCACGGCTCGGTGGAAACCGCCTACGCCCCCCTCCAACGAGAAATCGAAGACCTCCTAAAACAATACTGACCCGCATCACGCCAAAATCACCCCCATGTCGCTCCCGCGACTACGACAACCCAGCCCTAGTGAACCAAAAACCCCACGAGCAACAAAGCGACGATATTGAGCACCTTGATCATTGGATTGATAGCGGGCCCAGCCGTATCTTTGTAAGGATCGCCAACGGTATCACCGGTCACCGCCGCAGCATGCGCCGGCGAGCCTTTGCCCCCGTAGTTCCCGTCCTCGATGTACTTCTTGGCGTTGTCCCAAGCCCCACCACCCGACGTCATCGCAAGCGCGAGGAACAGCCCGGTGACGATGGAGCCGACGAGCACGCCGCCCATCAGCTTTGCGCCGCCGTTCTGCGGCAAGAAGTAGGATGCGATCGCGACGAGGATCGGCACGCCGACCGGGATGAGCGCGGGCAGCACCATCTCCTTGAGCGCGGCCCGCGTGACGATGTCCACCGTGGTGCCGTAGTCGGGCTTCTGCGTGCCGTCCATGATGCCGGGCATCTCGCGGAACTGGCGCCGCACTTCTTCGACGACCTTACCGCCGGCGCGCCCGACCGACTGCATCGACAACGATGCGAACAGATTCGGCAGCAAGCCGCCGAGGATCAACCCGCACAGCACGTACGGATCCTGCAGCGCAAACGCGATCGGCACCGTCGCGCACGCCATCGCATGGTTCTCGGGGAGCTTGCACTTGTCGCTGAGCTCCTGGAGGAACGACGCGAACAGCACGACGGCCGCGAGCCCCGCGGAGCCGATCGCGTAGCCCTTCGTGACGGCTTTCGTCGTGTTGCCGACCGCGTCGAGCGGATCGGTCACCGCGCGCACTTCGGGCGGCATGTCCGCCATTTCGGCGATGCCGCCGGCGTTGTCGGTGATCGGTCCGAACGAGTCGATCGCGACGACGATGCCCGCCATGGAGAGCATCGACATGACCGCGATGCCCACGCCGTAGAGCCCGGCGAACGCGTACGAGAACAGGATGCCGAGCACGATGACGATCGCGGGCAGCGCCGTCGCCTGCATCGACACTGCCAGACCCGCGATGATGTTGGTCGCGTGCCCGGTGACCGACGCCGCGGCGATGCTCTTCACCGCGGGGAACGTCGTGCCCGTGTAGATCTCGGTGATGTAGGTGATCAGCCCGGTGACGAGCAGCCCGACGACCGCGCAGCCGAAGATGCCGGTCCAGGTGATGTATTGTCCGGGCAGCGTGATGCCCGCGGCGAACTGCGCGTGCGCGGCCCACGCGAACGCAGCAGCGGAAAGCACGCCGGCGAGGATCATCCCGCTGTACAGCGAGTTCATGATGCCGGACTTGGTGATGTTGCCGCGCCCGACGATCAGCGTGCCGATGATCGAGGTGAAGATCGACAGCGCGCCCAGCACCAGCGGGAACGACGTCGCGCCGTAGACTTGGCCAAGGATGAGGTGACCGAGCAGCATCGCGGCGGTCGTCGTGACGACGTACGTCTCGAACAAGTCGGCAGCCATGCCGGCGCAGTCGCCGACGTTGTCGCCGACGTTGTCCGCGATCACCGCGGGATTCCGCGGGTCGTCTTCCGGGATGCCGGCCTCGACCTTGCCGACGAGATCGGCGCCGACGTCGGCAGCCTTGGTGAAGATGCCGCCGCCCAGACGCGCGAACACGGAGATCAGAGAGCAGCCGAACGCGAGCCCGACGAGTGCCGCGAGCGAGCGCGCCTCGTCGCCGCCGTTGACGTGGAGCATCAGCGCGTAGTAGCCGCTCACGGCGAACAGGCCCAAGCCGACGACGAGCAAGCCCGTCACTGCACCGCCCTTGAACGCGAGCCCGAGCGCGGGCCCGAGCCCGCCGCGTGCCGCTTCGGCCGTGCGCACGTTGGCGCGCACCGAGACGAGCATCCCGATGAAGCCCGCGGCACCCGAGAGCACCGCGCCGATCAGGAACCCGACGGCGGCCTCCCAGCCCAGCGGCTGCGGGAGAACGAGGATCACGACGAACAGGACCGCGGCGACGATGCCGACCGTCGTGTACTGACGGCGCAAGAACGCCATCGCACCCTCTTGGATCGCCGCGGCGATCGCCTGCATGGTCGCATTGCCGGCGGGCTGCTTGAGAACCCAGTTGATCAAGTAGAGGCCGTAGAGGATCGCGACGACCCCGGCGATGAGGCCGAGCTCGATCGCGAGCTGTGGTGCCATCCCCAGCTGTGTAGACAAACGGTTAGTCCTTTATACGAAAACACAAAGAAAAGTGCCCGACTCGGGCGCTTCGAACGGTCCAGCGTTTAGCATGGTAAGGTTGGTGTCCTCTGCCGCAAACGGGCCTTGCCGGACCGGCCGCGAAGGTGGCGCCCGGCATGGAGTCGACCGAGTTCCTCGTCGTGGGCTGCGGACCGGCGGGCGGAACGGCTGCTCGGGAAGCGGCACGCCGAGGTGTCGCGACGGTCGTCTTGGAGCGCGATCCGGTCGTCGGCGCCAAGCGCGTTTGCGCCGCCGGGCTGCGGCCCGGCTTTTGCGAGGAGTTCGACGTGCCGCGCTCGATCGTGCACCTCGACCCCGCGATCATCACGCTGTCGACGGCGAAGAAGACGTATGCGTTTCGTGTCGGGCCCGCGCACACCACGACGCGCGAGGAGCTCGACGGCACGATCGGCGCGCTCGCGCGCGGCGAAGGCGCGGAGATCCGGACGGGCGCGCTGTTCCGCGGGCTCACACGCGAGCGCGACGGGATCGTCGTCGAGTATGCCGACACGCAGGCCGGTGCGCGCAAGACGATTCGCGCACGCAGCGTCTTCCTCGCCCAGGGCTCGACGGCACGCCTCGACGACGTGGACCCGCGGTTCCGGCACGCCGGCTGGAGCGCCGGGCTGATCACGTGCTTCCAGTACCGTGTGTATCCCGAGCGCCCCGCGACGACGGAAACGTACGCGATGCTCGAGATGCACTATTACGTCAGCCCGATCTGTGGGCGCAACGTGATCGCGTGGATGTTTCCGAAGCGGGATCATCTCTCGATCGGGCTCGGCATCCAGGCGAAGGTGGCGGGCGCCGCGCTGCGCGCCGAGCTCGACGCGTTTCTCGTCACGGTCGAGCGGCGGCTGTTCGCCGGCATCCCGTACACCGTGCGCGAGGAGGGCAACCTGCTCTACGGCGGGCTCCCGCGCGCGTCGATCGGCGCCGATGGAGTGATGGTGGGCGGAACGGCGGCCGGACTCGTCGACGCGACGACCGGCGAAGGCATTCACGAGGCGGCGACGACCGGGCGGCTCGCGGCCGAAGCCGTCGATGCCGTGCGCGCGGGACGGGTGCGCGATGCAGCGCCCGGCTACCAGCGCGCCGTGCAGCGCGCGTTCTACGGCCGGCTCAAGCATCGCCATCAGCTGATGACGTTTCTCGAACGCAAGCCGGCGCGGTTCGACGTGCTGTTCCGCCAGCTGACCGACACACCGCGCTTCAACGCGCTGCTGCAGCGCGACCGTAACGACTTCAGCCCGTGGGAATGGCTGTACCTGTACGCGCAGGCGGCGCGGTTCTCGCTGGCCGCCGTGCGAGCCTGACGCCGCGATGATGCGCTTCGTCGTCGACCGCATCGTGCGGCTCGTGCTCGTGCTGCTGGCGATCACCGTCGTCAGCTTTGCGTTCATGCACGCGATCCCGGGCGATCCCATCGCGCTGCGGCTCGGCGAGCACGCGAGCCCGCAAGAGGTCGCACACCTGCGGTCGTCGCTGGGACTCGATCAGCCGGTGTGGATGCAGCTCGCGCTCTATCTCGGCGCCGTTGCGCACGGCGATCTCGGCCAGTCCATCTTCGACTCGCAGCCGGTCGTGCAAAAGCTTGCCCAATATTTTCCGGCGACGCTGGAGCTCGCGCTGAGCGCGCTGCTGTTCGCGGTCCTCGCCGGCATCCCGGCGGGCGTGATCGCCGCGGTGCGCCACCGTAGCGCGATCGACGCGCTGACGATGAGCGCCGCGATTCTGGGCGTGTCGATCCCCGTGTTCTGGCTGGGCTGGATCCTCGTCTATTTGCTGGCGGTGCTGCCGTCGCACGCCGGGCTCAACCTGTTTCCGATCTCCGGCCGCCTCGCGACGGCATACCTCTACACCGTTCCCGCGCGCACGCATCTGGTGTTCGTCGACGCGCTGCTCGCCGGAAACGGGCGCGCCGCGCTGGACGCGCTGTGGCATCTCGTGCTGCCCGCGGTGACGCTGGGCACGATTCCGCTCGCGATCATCGCGAAGATCACGCGCAGCGGCATGCTCGACGTGCTGTCGTCGGACTACATCCGAACGGCGCGGGCGAAGGGGCTCGCGCAGCGCGCGGTGGTGATCAAGCACGCGCTGCGCAACGCGCTCATCCCGATCATCACGATCCTCGGCTTGCAGACCGGCCTGCTGCTCGGCGGCGCCGTGCTGACGGAGTCGGTGTTCGCCTGGCCCGGCGTCGGCCGGCTCGCGTTCGAGGCGATCTCGAACCGCGACATGCCGCTGATCAACGGCTGCATTCTGCTGTTCGCGACGGCGTTCGTCATCGTGAACACGTTCGTCGACCTGCTCTATGCCGCGGCGAACCCGCGGATACGGTATAGTTAGGGCAATTTGCTCGACATCTCGGACGGCGAGTTCGTCGCGCTGCGCGACCTCATTCGCGACCGCTTCGGCATTTGGTACGACGACCAGAAGCGCTTTCTGCTGCTGAGCCGGCTCTCCACGCGGCTCGCGAAGCGCGGCTTCGAGACGTACGGCGCCTACGTGAACTTCCTGCGCTACGACGCGCACCGCGAGGACGAGTGGAGCGATCTCGCCTCGGTGCTTTCAAATAATGAGACGTACTTTTTCCGCGAGCGCGCGCAGCTCAAGGCGCTGGCCGACAAGATCGTCGACGAGCTGCTCGCGCGCTCGCCGCGGCTGCGGCTGTGGTCGGCGGCGTGCTCGTCCGGCGAGGAGCCGTACTCGCTGGCGATGACGCTACTGGAGACGCGCAAGGTGGCCGACGCGCTGCTGTCGATCCGCGCGACCGACATCTCGCCGCGCGTGCTGGAGCTGGCGGACAAAGGCTTCTACCGCGCGCTCTCGTTCCGCGCCACCGAGCCCGCGATGATCGAGAAGTGGTTCGAGCCGCAGGGCGACGGCTTCGTGGTGGCCGACCGCGTGAAACGCCTCGTGTCGTTCGGCCGTCTCAACTTGCTGGAGGGACCGCGCGTCGCGGCCGAGGGACCGTTCGACGCGATCTTCTGCCGCAACGTGCTCATCTATTTCGACAAGGCGACGCAGAAGCGCGTGGTCGAATCCTTCGCGCGGGCGCTGCGCCCCGGAGGCTACCTGTTCTTGGGTCACGCCGAGTCGTTGTTCCACCTGACCGATCTCTACGAGCCGATCGTCGGCCCGGACGCGATCGTGTACCGTCTCAAAGCACCGGTGCCGGCGTGAATTCGCGCGTCATCACGGTCGTCGTCACCGACGACTCCGCGTTCATGCGCCGCGCGATCCAGAAGATGCTGGAGAAGGAGCCCGAGATCCGCGTCGTCGGGACCGCGGCGTCGGGCGAAGAGGGCATCGCGATGGTCGAGCGGCTGCGACCCGATGTCGTGACGATGGACGTCGAGATGCCGGGGATCGGCGGGCTCGAAGCGGCGCGCGCGATCGTGGAGCGGCGCGGCCCGCCGATCATCATGGTGAGCGCGCTGACGCGCGACGGCGCCGAGACGACGCTGCGCGCGCTCGAGCTGGGCGCCGTCGACTTCATTCCGAAGCCCGACTCCGCGCTGATCGACATCGTCAACGTGCAGCGCGAGTTGGTCGAGAAGGTGAAGCACTTCGGCTCGCGCGGTGCCTACCTGCGCGCGATGCGCGAGACGCTGCGCATCCGGCGTGGCACGCTCGCCGGCGCGCGCCCGGCCGCGCCGCCGCCGCAACCCCCGCCGCGTCCGCCGTCGACGGCGCGCGCCGGCGGGTTCGCGTGCGTCGCGATCGGCACGTCCACGGGCGGCCCCGTGGCGCTGTCGCAGATCTTACCGAAACTGCCGGCGGGCTTCCCGATCCCGATCGTCGTCGTGCAGCACATGCCCCCCGGCTTCACGCGGCCGCTCGCCGAGCGCCTCGACGCGACGAGCCGCATCGACGTCGTCGAAGGCGCCGACGGAATGGCGCTGACAGCGGGGGTGGCGATCATCGCGCCGGCGGGCAAGCAGCTGCGCCTCGTCCGTTCGCAAGGGACGGTGCGCGTCGCGCTCGGCGACGATGCGCAGCGGTCGCTGCACGTCCCGAGCGTCGACGCGATGGCGGCGTCGGTCGGCGAGACGTACGGTGCCGGTGCGCTCGGGGTGATCCTCACCGGGATGGGGCACGACGGGGTTCTGGGGTTGCGCGTGCTCAAAGAGCATGGCGGTTATGTCTTAGGGCAAGACGAGGCCAGCAGCGTGGTCTACGGGATGCCGCGGGCCGCCGCCGTCGCCGGGCTCGTCGACCGGGTGGTCCCGCTCGAAGCCGTCAGCCGCACGCTCTGCGAGCTCACCGGCACCGTGTATGCGCCGGTCTAGGTGCGTGCGGCGGTTCAACCGGCCGAAAACACAAAGAAGCGTACGGGCGAGGGGAGGTCCCCCCGCCTTGCGTGAACGTCCCGGAAAATCGGGACGGGGTCCCGTCATGGGAGCAGGCCGTGAAAGCACTCCGGGCTAGCGCGCACTACGTCATCGGCGGAGTCGAGCTCAGTCGCGAAGAGATCGTCCACAAGTATCTGCACCTGGTCAAGTACGTGGCCGGGCGGATTTCGATCAACTTGCCGCCCAACGTCGAGATCAACGACCTGATCAACGACGGCATCCTCGGCCTCATCGACGCGATCGAGAAATACGACGACGCGCGCGGCGTCAAGTTCGAGACCTACGCGATCACGCGCATCAACGGAGCCATCCTCGACGCGCTGCGCGCACTCGATTGGGTGCCGCGCGCGGTGCGGCAGCGCGCCCGCGAGCTCGAGCGCGTGTACCAGTCGCTCGAGATCGAGTACGGCCGGGCCGCGACCGAGGAAGAGGTCGCCGAGAAGATGGGGATGACGCTCAAAGAGCTCGACGTCCTCATGCAAAAGATCCGCGGCACGTCAGTCCTTTCGTTGGAAGAATTTCTCCCGAACGAGCGCGGCTACGAGATCCCGCTGCTCGACACGCTGCGCGACGACGGGAACGAGGTCACCAGCGCGGTCGAAGCGCGCGAGATCAAGGCGGCGCTGGTGCGCGCGGTCGACGACCTGCCGCCCCAAGAGCGCACCGTCATCTCGCTGTACTACTTCGAAGGTCTCACGCTCAAGGAGATCAAGGGCGCGCTCAACGTGTCCGAGTCGCGCGTATCGCAAATTCACGCGCAAGCCGTGATCCATTTGCGCACGAAGCTCAAGGCGCTCAAGTCCGACCTCGGCTACCGCGACGGCGACCCGACGGTGAAGCAGAAGTACACGCGCAGAGCACCCACCGGCGCGCCGGGGGACGCCGGGGTCCCGGGTTAGGGCCTCAGGAGCGCGCCGTGGCGATTCGTCCGACCGACTTTCAATCCGCGATCTCGCAGGCGTCGCTGATCGCACCGCTCGCGCAACGCGCCGAAGAGGCGCCGCGCGTCGCGCAGCAGGCCGCGCAAGCCGCGTTCGCTGCCGGCGTCGAGACGCGCGAGGAGCGCATCGACGAGACCGCCGAGGGGCTCGGTAACCGCGTCGACACGAACGCCGAGCGTGACGCGCGCGGCGACGAGTACGAGCCGCACGAGCGGCGCGCCCGCAGCTCGTTCGAAGCGGCCGACGGCGCGGGGCTCGACGAGCCGCCGCATTTGATCGACTTCACGGCGTGAGATGAGCGGCGTCGATCCGCTCGCCGCATTCGTCGCCGCCGGCGGCGACCTCGCCGCGCTGATCGACAACGAGCTCGCGCAGCTGGCATCCGACGCGAAGGCGCTCGCCGCACTGCTCGTCGAGGGCATCGTCGTCAACGCGCGCGTGCTACCGTCCAACGGGCTGACCGATCTGCTGGAAATTGCCGGCCGCCGCGTGGCCGCGTCGCTGCCGCCGACGGTGCGGCCCGGGGATGTGCTGCAAGTGCTCGTGACCGGTTTCGACGACGGGCGCATCCTGCTGCAGATCGTCGCGACGGGCGCGAACGCCGCGGTCGAACCCGGCCTACCGAACGTGCCGCTCGCGCCCGACCGGGCCGCGTTCGTCGCGGCATCGATTCAGCCGGCCGCACCGAATTCCGTGCCGGCGGCGCCGGTCGCGCCCAGCGCGCCGCTGCCCGGCGGGTCGCCGCCGGCGGCCGGTGCGGCGCCGCCCGCGCCCGTGGCGCCGGCCGACGCGCTGCCGCCCCTCGCGGTCCCGCCGACCCGGCCGGGGATTTCGGCGCAGTTCACGTCCGCGGTGTCGCGCGCGAACGTCACGCCGGCGCACGTCGACGTGCGTGTAGCCGCGGAGCTCGTTTCGCCTACTGCGCCGTCGCCGATCGAAGCGCGCGTCGCCGCGTCGCGCGCGGCCGTGGTGCAGCCCGCCGCACCAAGCTCCGTACCGCTCGAGTCGGCGACGGCCACGGTGCGTCCCGCGCCGCGATTCGTCGCCCCGCCGCAGATCGCGCCGAAAGCCGCGCCTGCCGCGCCGCCGCCGTCTGCGCCTCCGACGGTGCGCACGACGGGCCTCGATGCGTACGCGCATCCGGTCGCGCTGTTGCGCGCGCTCAGGCTGCCCGTCACGCCGAGTTCGACCGCCGCCGCTACGCTTGCGCTGCAGCGGCCCGACCGGCTGCCCGCCGCGCTCGCCGCGCTCGAAGCAGTGCTGCCCGCGGCGAGCGACGACGCACACGTCGCGACGCTGCGCACGCTCCTTGCATTCGTCGGGCGCATCGATCCGCGCTCGCCCGCGCTCGCGACGCAGATCGCCGCGTATGTCGAACACGTCGTCGACGGCTCCGAGCCCAAGCTCGCCACGCTGCTCGCGGCAGCGCGCGAAGCAGCTCGCGTCGCGCCGGCGCAGCAGCCTCCGGACAGCGCGCCCGCTGCCGAACCGGCGCAGGCGTCGCAGCCGCCGCTGCCCGCCGCCGTCGTCGCCGAACGGAGCGCGGCGTTGAGCGCCGATTTGAAGCAGACGCTGCTCGCCGTTGCCGCCGATCCGGCGACGCCCGCGGCGCTCGCGCCGTCGCTCGCCGGCGCGCTCACGGCGCTCACCGCGGTGCAGGTGCATGCCGCGCAAACGCTCGCCGCGCATCCCGACGGGTTGTCGTTTTCCATTCCGCTCACCACGCAACACGGTCCGGCCAACGCGCAGATCACAGTGAAGCGCGACGCGCCCCAAGGCCGCGGCGCACGGCTCGACGGCGAGAACTTTCGCATCGCGTTCGTGCTCGACACCGCGCACTTCGGCACCGTCGCGATCGATCTCGTCACCGTCGGGCGCGACGTCACCGTGGACGTGCGCACGGACTCGGCGCCGGCGATGCGCGCGTTCCGCGACCAGCTCGGCACGCTGACGGCGCGGCTGGAATCGCTGCGCTATCGCGTCGCGTCGGCCGGCGCGTCGGTCGGCCCGACCTCCGTGGTCGCGGCGGAAGCGCCGCCGGCGCCGCTGCCGGATGCCGACGCGACGGTGGACCGGTCGGCATGAGCTCCCGCTATTACGACGCGCGCCGCAACGCGCCCGACCGTCCCGCCGCTGCGGCGCTGGCCTACGATCCGCTCGGCACCGAGCCGCCCGAGATCGTCGCGCTCGGCCGTGGCCTGACCGCGAACGAGATCGTGCGCCTGGCCCGCGAGCATGAGATCCCGGTCCATCAGGACGCGGGCCTGGTCGAAGCGCTCGCCAAGCTGGAAGTCGGCCAATGCTTGCCGCGCGAGCTGTACGCCGTCGTCGCCGAAGTGCTCGCCTTCGTCTATTCCGTCGACGCCGCGTCAGCAGCGGGGTAGCCGTCGCCGGCACCGAACCTGGCCTCCGTGAAAATGCGGAGAATCACGGCGTATGCCGCCGCGTCATTGTTGGCGTGCCTGGCGCTCGCGTCCGCCCGGCCCGCCGTCGCCGCCGATCCGCCGCCGGCGGTGACGCACCACACGGTGACGGTCGGCGGGCGCGCGATCGCCTACACGGCGCGCGCCGGAACGACGGCGCTGCGCGACGCGAACAACGACGAGATCGCGCGCGTGTTCTCCGTGGCGTACACGGCCGACGGCGAGAGCGCGCGCACTCGGCCCGTCACGTTCGTGTGGAACGGCGGCCCGGGCTCGTCGACGATGTGGCTGCACATGTCGTCGTACGCCCCAATGCGCGTCGCGATACCGTCGAACGCGACCGCACCTCCTCCGGGCACGCCGCTCGCGCCGAACCCCGACTCGCTGATCGACACGACCGATCTCGTGTTCATCGACGCCGTCGGCACCGGGTACAGCCAGATCACCGGCAAGGGCACGCCCAAGACGTTCTTCGGGATCGACGAGGACGCGAAGGCGTTCGATTCGTTCATCCGCGGCTGGGTCACCGACAACGACCGCTGGGCGTCGCCCAAGTTCTTGTTCGGCGAGTCGTACGGCACGATGCGCGCGGCGGCGGTCGTCGACCGCCTGCAGCGTGACGGGATGGCCGTGAACGGCGTCGTGCTGCTGTCGTCGGCCATCGACTACAACGCGCTCGACAACGGCCAAGGCCCGGGCGAGGACTACGGCTACGTCAGCTTCTTACCGACCGAAGCCGCCGTCGCGTGGTATCACCACAAAGTCGCGGGCAACCCGCCCGATCTCGCGCGCTTCGTCGCCGAGGTGCGCGCCTTCGCGATCGGCCCGTACGCCGACGCGCTGATGCGCGGCGACACGCTCGACGTCACGACCCGCCGCGCGGTCGTGGCCAACCTGCACGCGTACACGGGGCTCGACGAAAAGTACATCGACCGCGCGAACCTGCGCATCGACCCGAGCCGCTTTCAGCACGCGCTGCAAATCGACGCCGGGCTCGCGACCGGGCGGCTCGACGGACGCTATCAAGGCCCCGAGCTCGACCGCACCAACGACTCGACGTCGTACGATCCCACCAGCGACGACCTGTTGACCGACGCGATGGTCGGCGCGTTCAGCCGTTACGTTCGCAGCGATCTCGGCTTCCGCGTCGACCGCCCGTACCTCGGCACCAATTACGGCGTGGTCGGCGCGCACTGGAACTTCCGGCGCACCAACTCGATCATCGCGCCGAACAGCGCGCGCGACTTGCGCAACGCGCTGACGAAAAATCCGTACCTGCGCGTGTTCGCCGCGAACGGCTACTACGATCTGGCGACGCCGTTCTTTGGTACGGAGTACACGCTCAACCACCTCGGGCTCGATGCGGCGTTACGCCCGCACGTGGAGTACGGGTTCTATCCGTCGGGCCACATGGTGTACCTCAACGACGAGGCACGGCGCGCGTTCAAAGCCGATCTCGTGCGGTTCTACCACGAAGCGGCGGGTCGCTGACGTGCGCCGTCCGCTGCTCGCCCTGATCCTCGCCGCATCGTTCGCGGCCGCGGCTCCGCTGCGCGCGCACGCGCAGGCCGCGCCGGCGCCCACGCCCACGCCGGCGTTCCATCCGGTTCCCGGCGTGAAGGACGCGGTGACGCGCCACACGCTCTCGATCGGCGGTCGCCGCATCGCGTACACCGCGCGCGCCGGAACGTTCTTGCTCAAGGACGCGAACAACGATCCGACCGCGAGCATGTTCTACGTCGCCTACACCGCCGACGGCGCGAACAAGCGCACGCGGCCGGTGACGTTTTTCTGGAACGGCGGGCCCGGCTCGGCGTCGATCTGGCTGCACATGGGCTCGTTCGGCCCGGTGCGCGTCGAGGTGCCGAAGAACGCGACGCAGCCGCGCCCCAACCCGCCGCTGCGCGACAACGAGTCGTCGCTGCTGGACACCAGCGATCTCGTGTTCGTGGACGCGGTCGGGACCGGTTGGAGCACCGTCGTCGCGCGCGGCAAGACGTCCGACTACTACGGCGTCGACGAGGACGCCAAGGCGTTCTCGCAGTTCGTCCAGCGCTGGGTCACGCACAACGCGCGCTGGCAGTCGCCCAAGTTCTTGTTCGGCGAATCCTACGGCACGACGCGCGCCGCGAACGTCGTGAACCTGCTGCAGACCGACGGCATGGCCGTCAACGGCGTCGTGCTGCTCTCATCGGCGCTCGACTACAACTTTCTGCCGATCGGCCAAGGTCCGGGCGAAGACTACGCGTACGTCGGCTACCTCCCGACGGAGGCGGCCGTCGCGTGGTACCACCACAAAGCTGCGGGCAACCCGCCCGACCTCGCGCGCTTCCTCGCCGAAGTCCGCGCGTTCGCGGGCGGTGCGTACGCGCAAGCGCTCATGCGCGGCGATACGCTCGATGCGGCGACGCGCGCGCAGATCGTCGCGAAGCTCCATGCGTATCTCGGGCTCGACGAGAAGTACATCGGTGCGGCGGACCTGCGCATCGACCCGAACCGCTTCGGGCAGGAGCTGCTCCGCAGCGAAGGCCGCATCGTCGGGCGGCTGGACGGCCGCTACACCGGCGAACAGATCGACCGGAACGCGACGTTCCCCGACTACGACGCCTCCGGCACGATGACGTCCGCGGCATATGTCGCGGCGTTCAACCACTACGCGCACGACGTGCTTCGCTACCGCGACGAACGGCCGTACGATCCGCTGGACTACCAGGTGAACCGGACCTGGAAGTATCAGCGCGGCGAAGACTCCAACGCCCCGAGCGTCGTCGCCGATCTGCAGTCTGCGATCGTGCAGAATCCGTCGCTCCACGTGCTCTCGGCGAACGGGTATTTCGATCTTGCGACCGCGTTTTATGGGACGGAGTATTTGCTCAATCACATGGGGCTCAATGCGGAGCAGCGGAAGCGGCTGCATTACTCGTACTATGCGTCCGGGCATCAGGTGTACTTGAATCACGATTCGCTCGTGCAGTTCAAGGCCGATCTCGTGCAGTTCTATCGTGAGGCCGGCGTGAGGTAGCTTCCCGGTGCTGTGGTGCGACGGGATCGGTTGCAGAGGTCGAGCGCGGCTTGCGGCCAGGTCGGGTAGGTGAAGTCGAAGCCGCTCTCGAGCAGTTTGCCTGGGACGACGCGTCTGCTTTTTAGGAGCAACTCCGGTTCCGTGCGCATCAGGAATGCGCCGATTGGGAGCAGCCACTCCGGTGATGCGAGTCCGATCGATGTGTGTGACGCTTCGCGGAGCTCGCGCATGAAGTCGGCGTTTGGGAGTGGGTTTGGGGACGCGACGTTGACCACATCCGTGAGGGAATCGTGCGCGATGATCCAGTCGATGGCGCGGACGAAGTCCGCTTCGTGGATCCAGGAGACGTATTGCTTGCCGTTGCCGGCTTGGCCGCCCAGGCCGCGGCGTGTCAGCGTCAGCAGCGTGTCGAAGATGCCGCCGCGGTCCGGGCTCAGCACGACCGACGCGCGCAGCTTCGCCTTGCGCGTTTGCGGGGTGACGGCTTCGTCTACCGCGCTTTCCCATGCGCGCGCGACGTCGATGCTGAAGCTCCAGGCGGGCGGTGCATCCGGTTCGGCGCCGCCGATGATGCCCGTCGCGTCGTCGTTGGGCGCGTCGTACCGGTGCGCGTAGATCGTCGCCGTGCTCATTTGGAGCCAAATGCGCGGCGGGCGTTGGGCCCACGCGATCGCTTGGCCGATCGCGTGCGTCGAGTTGACGCGCGACGACATGATGTCGCTGCGGTTGGCTGCCGTGTAACGGCAGTTCACGCTGCGGCCCGCTACGTTTATGACGATGTCCGCGTCTTCGAGTTCCGAGGTCCATGGGCCGAGCGTTTTTGCGTCCCAAGCGATCGTGCGCCATGGGGCTGTTTTCGGCGTGCGGCTCAGGACGACGACGTCGTCGCCTGCGGCGCGGTAGTGGCGGGCGAGGATCGTCCCCACTTGGCCCGTGCCGCCGGCGAGCACGATCTTCATCGGCGTCCTCCTTTGAGGAGCGGTGCTAGGCGACCGCGCAGCTTGGCGATGCCGCGGATCGCGGCGATCGGCAAGCGGAGCATCTCGTCGATCAGCGCGGTGAGGGTTTCGAAGAGGCCGAGCATCGCGGTGATGCGCGATTTGACGACGGGGTCCGCGTGCGTGTCGGAGGCGAGATGGGCGGCGCATTTCTTGAGGACCGCGAGGGTTGGGTCGATCTCGCGGCGCTTACGGGCTGCGGCTAGCGTCGTGAACATCTCCCAGACGTCGGAGACCGCTTCGTAGTGGTCGCGGCGGTCGCCCAGGACGTGCACGACGCGGACGACACCCCAACCTTGCAGCTCGCGCAAGCTCGTGCTCGCGTTGGAGCGCGCGATGCCCAGGCGTTCGCTGATGACAGCGGCGTCGAGCGGCTCGCTCGCGAGGTAGAGCAGCGCGTGGATCTGGGCAACGGTGCGGTTGATTCCCCACCGCGCGCCGAGCTCGCCCCAGTGCAGGATGAAGATCTGCACGACCGAAGAGATGACTGGCTTGACTGACATTTCTGTACGAACAGAAATAACAGATCGGGCCGGCCGCGTCAAGGGTGCCTGACATTGTCACCCTGAGCCCTGAGCTCTACATCGCGAGCTTCGACATCGGCGGGAAGCCGTGTTGGGCTCGGCCTTCGTCCGCGTCGTTCTTTGCCGTCGATTTGAACAGCTCGAGGTGGCCGTCCGTCGCGAGGTGTTTGTATTTGTCGCGCAGCCCTTGCAACGCCACCTCGTCCAGTGGGGTGAAATTGTCCGCGATGCGCACGTGGTGGTCTAAGACTTCTTGCGAGGCGATGCCCGTCACCGTCGTGAGGACACCCGGGAGCGACATCGCGTAGCGAAGCGCGTCGTCAGGGTCGACGTGGCCGGCTTCGAGCATGCGGCCTTCGCCGAATGCTTTCATGCCGATGGCGTGTATGCCGCGGTCGCGCGCCAGCGGGAGCACGTTCTTTTCGAAGCTGCGGTAGTTCGGGTCGAGAACGTTCAGCGGCATCTGCACCGTGTCGAAGGGGAAGCCGCGTTCGATCATCTCGCGGTGGATGCTCGGGAGCTTGTGCCCCGTAAAGCCCACGAAGCGGACTTTGCCGTCGCGCTTCGCGCGCTCGACGGCTTCGAGCACGCCGCCTTTGGCGTAATGGCGCGCGGGGTCGTCGTCGTAGACGACCTCGTGCACTTGCCAGAGGTCGAGGTGATCCGTGCGAAGCCGGCGGAGCGACTCTTCCAGCTGCTGCATGCCGACGTCGGCGCCGCGGCCGTGCGTGCAGACTTTCGTCATCAGGAAGACCTCGTCGCGGCGGTTTCCGTCCGCGAGCGCTTTGCCCATGCGCTCCTCGCTGACGTGCTCGTTGTACTCCCACGCGTTGTCGAGGAACGTGATGCCGGCGTCGATCGCCGCGTGCAACAGCCGGATCGCCGCCGCCTCGTCCTTCAGCAAGCCCAGGTGGTAGCCGCCGAAGCCGATCGCCGCGACGGCGACGCCCGGCGCGATCTCGCGCTGCGGAATCATGACCGGATGTGTACCCGCCGGATGGGACTTCGCTCGCCCGCCGAATGAACGCGCCTCGTGAGTTGGTTCGGGAAGATCAAGACGGCGCTGGCCCGCACGCGTGAGGCGTTCGGCGGCGAGCTGGAGGAGATGGCGCTCGCGCGGCGGCCGGTCGACGACGAGCTGTGGGACGACCTCGAGGAGATCCTCCTGAAGGCCGACTTCGGCGTGCCGACGACGACCAAGATCGTCGACGCGCTGCGAGGCGTCGCCAAGCAGGACCGCTACCAGACGAGCGACGAGGTGGTCACCCGCTTTCGCCGCGACGTGCAGAACTTTCTCACGCTTCCCGACATGGGGCTCGACCTCAAAGCGAAGCCGGCGGTCATTCTCGTCGTCGGCGTCAACGGCAGCGGGAAGACCACGACCATCGGCAAGCTCGCGTCGCTGCTGCGCGCGCAGCGCAAGCGCGTGATGGTCGTCGCGGCGGATACATTTCGCGCCGCAGCCGCCGAGCAGCTCGAGATCTGGGCGAAGCGCGCGGGCGCGGAGTACGTGCGCGGCGCGGAAGGATCGGATCCGTCGTCGGTGGTGTTCGACGGGATGAGCGCCGCGAAATCGCGCGGCATGGACGTCGTGCTCGTCGACACCGCCGGGCGGCTGCAGACGAAAACGAACCTGATGGAAGAGCTGAAGAAGATGCGGCGCATCATCGAGCGCGAGACCGGTGCGCCGCCGGCCGAGACGCTGCTCGTGGTCGACGGCACGACGGGGCAGAACGCGCTGTCGCAGGCGAAGCTCTTCAACGAAGCGACGCAGCTCACCGGCGTCGTCGTCACCAAGCTCGACTCGACGTCGAAAGGCGGTGTGCTCGTGGGGATCGTCGATCAGCTCGTCGTGCCGGTGAAGTATATCGGCCTGGGCGAAGGACAGGACGCGCTCGCGCCGTTCGATCCGGCGCAGTTCACCAAAGCGCTGTTCGAGACCGCCGCGGCGTAGCGCAATGACAAGCACGCTCGAAGGTGCCGTTGCGCTCGTGACCGGCGCGAGCTCGGGGATCGGTGACGCGACGGCGATCGCGCTCGCCGCGCGGGGCGCACGCGTCGCGATCACTGCCCGGCGGCGCGACCGGCTCGAGGCGCTGGCGGCGCGCATCCGCGCGAGCGGCGGCGACGCGCTCGTTCTCGAAGCGGACGTGACGGACGAACGGCAGGCGCGCGGGGCCGTCGCGGATACCGTCGCGCATTTCCGCCGGCTCGATATCCTCGTGAACAACGCCGGCGTCATGCTGCTCGGTCCGATTGCGGACGCCGACGTCGGCGAGTGGAAGCGCATGCTCGATCTCAACGTCTCGGCGCTGATGTACTGCGCGCACGCCGCGCTGCCGCATCTGCTCGCAGCCGCCGCGGCCGGGCCGCGTAATGTGGCGGATCTCGTCAACGTGAGCTCGGTCGCCGGGCGCAACGCGCGCGCCGGCGCCGGCGTGTACAACGCGACGAAGTTCGCCGTCGGCGCGTTCAGCGAAGCGCTGCGCCAGGAAGTGACGAAGAAGCAGGTGCGCGTCAGCCTCATCGAGCCCGGCGAGACGGCGACCGAGCTGCGCGACCAGAACCGTCCGGAGGTTCAGGCGAAACTCCCCCCGCGCTCGGAGCACCCGCTGCAAGCCGCGGACATCGCCGACGCGATCGTCTACGTCGTCACGCGCGCGCCGCACGTCGCGATCAACGAGGTACTGATCAGGCCGACGCAACAGGAGCGCTGAGAACGAAAAACCCGCGCCGCCTGCCGGCAGCGCGGGTTCGCGACGACGTTCGTCGCCTCGATCAGTGGTGCGTGTACAACGTCTTGTCGGCCACGACCTCGATCAGCTGCATCATGCCGCGGTCCTCATGCGTGAGGATGTGGCAATGCAGCACGTACTGGCCGGGGAAGTCCACGAACTGGCTGCGCATCTTGAAATAGCCGGGGATCTTCACCTGGCAGGTGCCGTCCCCGTTGTCCGATTTGAGTGCCGCCGGCACCTTGGTCAACGCATTGCAGGCGCCGGGGACGTTGTCCCACCGGGATGCGGGTATGGCAAAGGTGTCCCACCACACGAAGTTCTGTTGTGGACCCGCGCATTGCGGCCCGGTGGGCTTCCACGTGTCGGGGTTCGTGGGATCCGCATAACACGGGCCGCCCTTCTGTGCGGCTGGGGCTTGCGGTGCGAAGATCTCGATGATCTGGAACGGGTTGATGTGAATGTGGAACGGATGCTCTTTGTCGTTGTCGGTATTCACGACTTTCCATTCCTCGACTGCATTGAGCAACATCGCTTGGTTGATGACCTTGTCGGTGTACAGCTGGCCGTTGATCGACACGACGCCCGTCCCGTCGTCGGCGAAAACCAGCTCGCGCCGCACGACGACATCCGACGCCTGGATGTCGCTCAGGAAGGCCGGAAACGTGGGGAAGCTCGCGCTCGGGATGAACGGCACCGGGTTCCCAGCGACGGCCGGCCCTGCGACGCTCACCGTGAGCAGGACTTCGCGCTGATCCCATCCGCACGGTGGTTGCCCCCCGCGCTCGGGAGACGTGTTCGGGATCCGGCAAACGCCCGCTGAAACCATCAGGTCGTATCTTCCAGGCGCCGGCGGTGCTTGTACCAGCAGATCCGCGCGATTCGCCGGAGCCAGCCAGAACGGAGTATCTTGCGTGTTGTTCGGATCGTAATTCGCGGGATTGAGTTGGACGCCGTCTTGTGCGATCTGGTTCCAGTGCACGCAAGGCAGGAGCGGGGGAGGTTGCGGCGGCGGGCCGTGATGCTGCCCGTAGGAGTCCATATCGGGGTGGGGCAGGCTGCAGGGGAGCTGGGGACCCATCGACCGCGGGGTAGCCTGCGGGACGAAACCTTGGAACATTGCGCCGTCGCGTTCAGCTCCGTTGACAAAACGGAAGAGCTGTACCTGGTTGGGGCGCATCGTGATGACGGGGGAGCGGCGCCCGTTCACCGATAGGACCGGTACTCCCGATGCCATCGTCGGCGGAATCTTGGGAGGGTTCGGCGGGCCGATGGCCGTGGGATCGGTCTTTTTCAGCGCGGCCGTCAGCTGTTGGATGACGAGCACCTTCTCTTGATAGTCCCAAGATTTCGTCTTCCGGTAGAACGCGTTCAACTGATCGTCGTACGCGCCCTCGATGATGAGCGCACCGACCATTCCGTTGGCGACGTTCATTGCCGTAGAACCGTGTTTATGCGCGTGGTACCAATGCGTTCCCGGCGATTGGCCCATCGTTCGCACGAACGGCGGCTTGTTTTTCGACGCGTCGTATTTAGGAAGATGGAAGCAGTACGGACTCGCGCCGATGCTATACTGCGGCCACAGCCCGTGCTGGATTTCGCGCTTGTTGACGGGCCATAACTTCGCCCGTTCGGGCAGCGTCTTCGGGCCGCCGAGGTACGGTGTGGTCCTGTCGTAGTACTTGATCGCCGCTTCCTGCGCTGTGCGCCATGAGGTCGGCATCTGGTCCCATTGCGTCGGGACTCCCGTCGTCTCGCAGCGGGCGAAGAATTCTGGAAACGAAGCGTTCACCGTCTTCAAATAACGTTGCAAAAACACGCCGTTCTTCTGCAGCGCCGGACGCACGAAGAGCAGCACGTTGTCTCCGGTCGTGCTCGGTGTGGTGTGCGTTCCATGGAAGTGGATGTTGGTCGTGCTGGAGCCGTGAAGGCAATCTGGAAAGGTATCCGTTGAACCAAACGTAGCACTGCTTGCCTTGTGCGACGTTGTCGTGATGTCGCAGCCGTTGCCGCCGAGGGTCCCGGGATTGCCGAAGCCCATGGCGTGCTGGGGCTTATCGCTATTCGGCGGCGCGTAGTTGCCCTGGTCGAGCGAATTGCCGAAATGCTGCAGGTTGATCTGATTCAGGAACGCGATCTCGATCCAGTCTCCGACGCGGGCCCGCAACGTCGGTCCGGGCAGCAGATTGCCCGCAGCGAATTTCTTGTCGTCGGGCGCGTACGGATCCAAGCCGTTGTGCCCCGTGAAGTATCGCAGGTATGCCGTGCCGCAACGCGGGGCGGCCGCTCCCGGCGGCGCCGCCGAGTCCCAAACGGTTCGCTGGCCGTCGACGACTTTGAGCGTGGCTTTCAACCGCCCCTTGTGACTTTGGATCTCGGGGACGATCGGCAAGTCCGTTGCGAGCTGGCAGGATACTGGCAGCGGTTGCGGGTTCGCTGCCGCGACTTGCTGCGCCGCGGCGACGTGTCGATGTTGCGCCCAGGTTTGAGAAGCGAGAATCATGACGAGCGCGAGGAATGCGCTGCTCGCGGCGAACGGGCGCGCTCTTGCGGCGGTGCTCCGCCCGTCAGCCGGCGTCATTTTGCCCTGCCGGCGTGACGACGATTTGTCCTACTTCCTGCGGATGGTTGAAGCACGCGTAGTACAGCGTGGTCGTCACGGTGTCGCCCGGCCGGAACTCGCTCGAGCTGGTGCCTGCCGCAATTTGATTCGGCATGAAATAAAGCTTGTCGGCCGGGGAGACGGGTATCTTGGAAGTTCCCGTCTGTTGTGCCGTCAGGGCCGGCCAGTGCGCGTGCTTCGGATCGTTGTTCGCCCAGGTGATCACGTCGCCGGCCACGACTTCGAGCGTGGCCGGCACGAATTGCGCGCCTTTCGGTCCCGGATTGATGTCGATCAGCTGTGGAAGAGCCACCGGTCACCCCTTATACAGAAACATTGCCGCAGTGTGATGCTGCCCGGTCCTTCTGGCAGCCGAGGCCACCTTAGCTTTAGGCTGAGCGGTCTAACTCCTGTCGGGCTAGAGGGAAGGGCAACCGGGACGCTACGCGGACCAGAAGTGCCGGAAGCGCGCGAGCCAGGCGTCGAGCGCGGCAAGGCCGGCAGGGTCGAGCGCATAGATGCGGCGTTGCGCGTCGCGCCGGACCTGAACCAGTCCGGCCTCGCGCAGCAGCTTGAGATGCTGCGATACCGCGGGCGCCGTCATGTCGAAGCGCCGGGCGATCTCGCCAACCGACAACTCGCGCGCGGCGAGCATCTCGACGATGCGCTGCCGGGTCGGGTCGCCGAGCGCCGCGAAAGCCTGCATTTCGACTATTTAAAAGTATTCTCTTAAATAAGTCAAATCTTCCGAACCCTGGCGGGGGCGGCAGCGAACGTCACAATTGGATTCGGCCGATGGCGCCGTTCTGCTCGGTGAACCACATGTTGCCGTCGGGGCCGGCGGTGATCCCGGCCGGCGTGGCCCCCGCCTTGATGCCGGCGGAGAACTCCGTGATCGTTCCGGCGGGCGTGATGCGTCCGACGCGGTCCGTGCCTGGCTCGGTGAACCACAGATTGCCGTCCGGGCCGGCCGCGATGCCGCCAGGCCGCGCGTCTCCGGTGATGCCGTTCGAGAACTCGGTGACGACGCCGGCCGGCGTGATACGGCCGATCCGGTTACCTCGGAACTCCGTGAACCACAAGTTGCCGTCCGGCCCGGCGGTGATGGCGACCGGCGCGGCATTGTGGCTGATGCCCGCGGTGAAGCCGGTAACGACGCCGCTCGGCGTCACGCGGCCGATGCGGTCGAATTGGTCGGCGAACCACAGGTTGCCGTCCGGGCCCGCAACGACCGCGGCCAGCTCGGAGAGGATCGAAAAATTGGTATAGAATACCGTTATCGACCCGGCCGGCGTCACGCGCCCGACGCTGTTGAACAAGTCGGTGAACCAGACGTTGCCGTCCGGGCCCGCGCCAACGCCGCTCACGCCGCGAACGCCGTTGCAGAACGCGGTGACCGTGCCGGCGGGTGTAATGCGGGCAAAGCACCCGGTCAACGAGCTGGCCTCGACCTGTTCGTAAAACCACAAGTTGCCGTCCGAACCCCGCGCGATATCGGCGACGTAGTCGTTGATGCCGGCGGAGAATTCGGTGATCGCACCCGCCGTCGTGATACGCCCGATGCGGTGCTGATCGGTGAACCAGAGATTGCCGTCGGGGCCGGCCGTGATGCTCACGGGCTGCGCGCCGGCCGGAAGGCCGCTGGAGAACTCGGTGATCGTGCCGGGCTGAACGACCCCGGTTCGAAACGGCGGCGGCGACGCCGAACCTCCGTTGCAGCCAACCAGCACTGCAAGAGCAAAGATGGCGAAGGTTCGCGTCATTCGATGGGCATTCGCCATACGGCGGCCGCACTACCGCTCACCTCGACCGCGTGGGTCGCCGGTCCCGCGAAACCGGCACCGGTGTTATGCGCTTCACTTAAATAAGTAAATACCTAAGCACAGAGCTCATCGAACAGAGGTTCGATGCTCGGTCGCTCCGAAGAGGGGTGGTAATGACGCGCCCTTGCCGGCGCGGGCCGGCGTGGGAATGACGGACGACGGCATTCGCACCCTGCCACGCACTTGGCATTCTGGCGCGGTACCGTCGGATTCACACCGACACACCATCCGCACGGAGCACCATGGCCGACGACAAACAAGCAGCCCTCGCAAACGCGCTCGCACAGATCGAGCGCCAGTTCGGCAAGGGTTCGATCATGAAGATGGGCGAGTTCTCGGACCGGATGGCGTTCGACGTCATCTCGACCGGCTCGATCGCCCTCGACCTCGCGCTCGGCGTCGGCGGCTTGCCGCGCGGCCGCGTCGTCGAGATCTACGGACCGGAGTCGAGCGGTAAGACGACGCTCGCGCTCCACGTCATCGCCGAGGCCCAGAAGGCCGGTGGGACGGCCGCGTTCGTCGACGTCGAGCACGCGCTCGACCCGACCTACGCGCAAGCACTCGGGATCGATCTCGATAATCTGCTCGTCTCACAGCCGGATACCGGCGAACAGGCGCTCGACATCGCCGAGATGCTCGTCCGCTCCAATGCGGTCGACGTCGTCGTCGTCGACTCCGTCGCGGCGCTCGTCACCAAAGCCGAGCTCGAAGGCGATATGGGCGACACGCACGTCGGCCTGCAGGCGCGGCTGATGTCGCAAGCGCTGCGCAAGCTCACCTCGGCGATCTCGCGCTCGAAGTGCGTGATGATCTTCATCAACCAGCTGCGCGAGAAGGTCGGCGTCATGTTCGGCAGCCCCGAGACCACGTCGGGCGGCCGCGCGCTCAAGTTCTACGCCTCGGTCCGGCTCGACGTGCGCAAGCTCGAGCAGATCAAGGTCGGTCAGGACGTCGTCGGCACGCGCACGCGCGTGAAAGTGGTGAAGAACAAGGTCGCGCCGCCGTTCCGCCTGGCCGAGTTCGACATCACGTACGGCAAGGGAATCTCGAAGATGGGCTCCATCATCGACGTCGCGCTCGAGCGCAACATCATCGGGAAATCGGGCTCGTGGTACACCTACGGCGAGCAGCGCATCGGTCAGGGCCGCGAGAACGCGAAGTCGTTCCTCGAGGAGCATACCGACGTCGCCGACGAGATCGCGACCAAGATCCGCGAGGCGCTCAAAGCCACCGTCTCGCCCAACGGCGTCGGCAAAGCCGTCGGCGCAAGCGTCAAGGACGACGAGTAATCCTTCGTGGCGTCAGCCAGGGTGACGGCGTTGCGCATGTTGGCGCAGCGCCGTCTCACCGAGGCGCAGCTGCACGGTAAGCTCGCGCGCAAGGGTTTCGACGACGAGAGCGTCGCCGCGGCGGTCGCGTCGTGCCGGCGTGACGGCCTGCTCGACGACGCCCTCTACGCGACGCTTTACGTGGAGACCAAGCGCGCCGCGGTCGGCGACGCGCGGCTCGTCGCGGAGCTCGTCAAGCGCGGGATCGACCGCGACGCCGCGCGCGAACGCGTCGCCTCGGCCGAGACGCGGGAGCCCGAGCGTATCGGCACCGCGTACGACCGCATCCGCCGCACGAACCCGGCGCTCTCGTATCAGTCCGCGGCCCGCAAGCTGGAGCGGCTCGGATTTCCGGCTTCCTTGATCTATCGCATCCTGCGCGAGCGCGCCGGCTCCGATCTCGGCGACGCGCTCGCCGGCCTCTAGGCGAGGAATGCGCCGCGGCCGCATGGTAAGGTCGCGGTCAGGAATGCGACTCTCCATCGTCCGCGGGCTGTTATGCACGCTCGCGGCTCTCGCGTTGCTCGCGCCTCGCCCGGCGCAGGCGATCGAGCTCGACGCGATCTCGAAGGCTGCCGCCGGCTACACCGTCGGCGACCCCAAGCTCCAGTCGATGTACCGGGCGGCGCTGCTCAACACCAACAAGCAAGTTACCATCGCCTCGGACGGCACCGCATACATCAAGACCGGCGACATTCCCGCCGAGTGGTTGCGCGACGCAAGCGTTCAAGTGCGCCCGTACCTGTTCTTCGCAAAAAACGACGAGCAAGTGCGCGCGCTGCTGCGCGGCGCGATCGCGCGCATGGGCAAATACTTGCAGGTCGATCCGTACGCCAACGCCTTCACCCTCGGGTACGGGAAGTGGGAAGAGAAGTTCGAGCTCGACTCGCTTGCGTACCCGATCGCACTTTCGTGGACGTACTGGAAGCAGACCGGCGACACGTCCGTCTTTACGGGCGATCTCTCGAACGGTTTCGATGCGGCCCTGGCGACGATGGAGCGCGAGCAAGATCACACGCGCAACTCGAAGTACACGCACCTTCAGGTCCCCAACGGCGGCAAAGGCAACCCCGTGGCGTATACGGGGATGATCTGGAGCGGTTTCCGGCCGTCGGACGACGCGTGTTCTTTGAATTACCTCATCCCGTCGGAGATGATGGCGGTCGTTGCGCTGGGCAATCTCGAGGAGATCGAGCGCGACGTGTATCACAACTTCATCAAGGCGCAGCGCGCCAAGGCGCTGCGCGACGAGGTTCAGACGGGGATTCAGACATACGGCGTCGTGTTCACGCCTAACTACGGATACATCTACGCGTACGAAGTGGACGGACTCGGGCACGCAAACCTTATGGACGATGCGAATGTCCCGTCGTTGCTTTCGGCACCGTATCTGGGCTACACCAAGCCGACATCGTTCATCTACCGGAACACGCGCAAGTTCTTGCTGTCGCGGGATAACCCGACGTATTACGTCGGGAAAGTGGCGCGTGGGATCGGCTCGCCGCACACCAGCGAGAACTACGTGTGGCCGATCGCCATGATGATGCAGGGGTTCACAGCGTCCAGCGACGCCGAGCGCAAGGACGTTCTCTCGCAGCTCCTCGCTTCCGATCCCGGGGATCATCTGCTGCACGAGTCGTTCAATCCGGACGATCCGACCAAGTACACCCGTGCCGACTTCGGTTGGCCCAACGCGCTGTTCAGCGAGTACGTCATGACCACGTTCGAAGGCGTGCCGCCGCTGCCCGTGGGCTCGACGACCGACCTGGGCTTCCGCGGCGACTGAGCGAACACCGCGGGTCATGAGCATCATGGCCGCGGCGGCGGATCCGCGCCGGCCCGTCGACGTGTGCGTGGGCATTCAGTGGGGCGACGAAGGCAAGGGGCGCGTCGTCGACCTGCTCGCGCGTGACTACGGCGTGATCGCGCGCTTCGGCGGTGGCGACAACGCCGGCCACTCGATCGAGGTCGGCGACACGAAGCTCGCGCTGCACGTGGTCCCGTCCGGCGTGCTCGTCGAAGGGACGAAGCTCCTGATCGGCGCGGGAACGGTCGTTTCGCTGCAGGGCTTGGTGAACGAGCTCGACATGCTCGCGCAGCTCGGCGTCGACGTGTCGCGCGTCTTCGTCGCGGCGCGCGCGCACATCGTCTTTCCGTATCATGCGACGCTCGACCGGCTCGGCGAGAAGCAGCGCGGCGGCGCCGCGATCGGGACGACCGGCCGCGGAATCGGCCCGGCCTACGTCGACCGCGTCGGGCGGCTCGGGATCACCTACGGCGACCTGGCCAAGCCCGAGGAAGTCATCGCGACGAAGATTCGGCAGGCGCTGCTGACCCGCGCGCCGCTGTTCGCCGGCGCCGACGACGTGCCGCGCGAGGAAGATATCGTCGGCGAAGCGCTCGTACTCGCGAAGCGGATCGTGCCGCACGTCGTCGACGACGTGCGCTTCCTCCACGACGCGATCGCGCGCGGCGAGCGGATCCTGGCCGAAGGCGCACAGGGGACGATGCTCGACGTGACGTTCGGAACATATCCCTACGTGACGAGCTCGCACACCGTCGCGGGCGCGGCCTGCACCGGCCTGGGCATCGGGCCCACGGCGATCGGCCGCGTGGTCGGCGTTGCGAAGGCGTACTGCACGCGCGTGGGCGGCGGGCCGTTCCCGTCGGAGCTGTCCGACGCGCTCGGCGAGCGGCTGCGCGCGCAGGGGCGCGAGTTCGGGGTCACCACCGGCCGGCCGCGGCGCTGCGGCTGGTACGACGCGGTCGCCGCCCGCTACGCGGCTCAGGTCAACGGCCTCGACGCGCTGGTCCTCACCAAGCTCGACGTGCTGTCCGGCTTCGACCGCGTCGGGATCGTCACGGGCTACCGCCGCGCCGACGGGACGCCGTGCGGGATCGAGGCGCTCGGCGACGCCGACCTGCACGTGGAGGTCGAGGAGCACGCCGGCTGGACCGACGACATCCGGGCCGTCCGGCGCATCGCCGACCTCCCGCCTGCCGCGCGCGCCTTCGTCGACCGGCTCGCCGCCGTCACCGGCGTCCCCGTCGCTGCCGTATCCGTCGGCCCGGAGCGCACCGCGCTGGCGCTCTAGCGCCACCGAAAAGCAACGCGACCGCGGTAAACAACGCGCGAAGCCCGGCCGATACGATACACAGTGCCGGGCAAGGACGCCTGGTGAAACGTGCCACGGCAGGCAGACCACGGAGCGTTGTTGAGCGCCCCGCGAAGGTGGCATTTGGATCGTCTGACCTCGTCTGCCGCGTCGTTTCCCGCCCGTCTTCGCGACTGGTGGAGCGGGCAGGCCGGCATGAATCGCATCGTCTACGGCGCGGTCGCGCTCGCGATGGTGCTCGGCCTGATCTTCTTCGCTGCTTTCCGCATGCGCGGCCCCGACTACGCCGTGCTCTTTTCGAATTTACAGCCCGACGAGGCCAACGCGGTCGTCCAGAAGCTCGACGCCGGGAAAATCCCGCACCGGCTCGCCGACGGCGGCGCGACGATTTTGGTCCCGCACGAAGCGGTGTACGAGCAGCGCGTCGCGCTCGCCGGCGAAGGCGTCGTCAAAGCGGGCGGCGGCACCGGGTTCGAGCTGTTCGACCGCACGAACCTCGGCATGACCGACTTCCAGGAGAAGATCGCCAAGACGCGCGCCACCGAGGGCGAGCTCCAGCGCACGATCTCGGGCCTAGGCCCGGTGCAGTCCGCGCGCGTGCACATCGCCGCGCCCGAGGCATCGTTGTACTCCACCACGCAGCAGCCCACGACCGCATCGGTCGCGATCCAGACCAAGGTCGGGATGCAGCTCAACGCGCAGGAAGTTCGCGGCATCACGCAGCTCGTGTCCGGCGCGGTCGCGGGCCTCAAGCCCGAGAACGTCACGATCGTCGACCAGAACGGCACGATCTTGCGGCCGTCGGCACTCGAAGAAGCGGGCGCGGTCGCCGACTCCACGAGCGCGCTCAAGCACACGCAAGACCAGCTCGTCGCCAAAGAAAAGTACGAGTCCGACCTGCAGCAGTCGCTGCAAGGTCTGCTCGACGCGACGATCGGCGCGCACCGGTCGGCGGTCCGCGTCAACAGCGAGATGAACTTCGACGCGAACGCGACGGAGACCAAGTCGTTCGCGCCGCAAGGCACGGTCCGCTCGTCGCAGACCGAGCGTGAGAACTACAACGGCAACGGCGCACCGCGCGCGGGCGCCGTCGGCGTCCCCGGCACGACGACCAACGTCATCCCGACCTACCAAGGCACGCAGACCCAGGCGACGACCGGCCGCTACGGCAAGACGAAGACCACCACCAACTACGAAGTCACCGAGCAGACCGCGAAGCACGTCGACGCACCCGGCAAGCTGACGCGGCTCTCCGTGGCGGTGCTCGTCAACGTCCCCGCCGCCGCGGCGCCGGCGAACGCGAACGCCGCCGCGGCGTACGTCGTCGCGAACGCGGACGTGCAGAAGATCCAGCACGCGATCGCCGCCGCCGCCGGGATCGATCCCGCGCGCGGCGACCAGATCTCCGTCGAAGCGATCCCGTTCGCGCCGGAGCGCCAAGCGCTCGCGCCGGGCGCGGCGTCGACGACGACGATGTTCGGAATCCCGGCGGTGCCGTTCATCGCGCTGCTCGTGATCCTGGGCGTCGCCGGTGCGGGCTTCGGCTTCGCGCTCCTGCGCCGGCGGATGTTCCGCCCGAGCAACGAGATGCCGACGTTCGACTCGACGCTCGCCGAAGAGCTGCCGTCCTTCGAAGAACACCCGATGCTTGACGGCACGCCGTCCATCGCCGCGCCGATCCGCTCGGCCGCGGACCTCACCCGCGAGCAGATGATCGAGTACGTCACGACCGTCGCTCAAGAGAATCCCGACAACATCGCCAAGCTCGTGAAGTTGTGGCTCGCCGAATAACATGCTGACCGACAAACCGATCCTCACGCTCGGCGACGATCCGCACGGATCGTCCTACCTCGACACGTACGCGCCGCCCGCGGTGCCCGACATGTCGGGGCCTGAAAAGGCCGCGATCCTGATGATCACCATCGGGCTCGAGCTGTCCGCGTCCATCTTCAAGTTCCTCCGCCAGGACGAGGTCGAGCGCATCGTGCTCGAGATCGCGAAGATCTCGACGGTCTCCATCGAGAAGCGCGACGCCGTCATCCAAGAGGCGTACCAGCGCGCGATCGCGCTCAAGTACATCAACGAAGGCGGCATCGAGTACGCCAAGGAGATCCTCGAGCGGTCGTTCGGCGCCGGCCAGGCCGACGACATGACGAACCGTCTGTTCGCGGCGCTCAAGCACGGCAACCCGCTGGAGCTGGTGAAGAAGACCGAGCCCGCGCAGCTGCTGGAGTTCATCAAGGAAGAGCACCCGCAGACGATCTCGCTCATCCTCGTGTACATGTCGCCCGATCAAGCCGGCGCGGTGCTGTCGCAGCTCGATCCCGAGCTGCAAGGCGAAGTCGCGATGCGCATCGCCATCCTGCAGAAGACCGCCCCGGAGATTCTCGAACAGCTGGACGAACTGCTCGGCCGCCGGCTGCTGGTCAGCGGTTCCGACTTCACCAAGGCCGGCGGCGTGCAGTCGCTCGCGGCGGTCATGGGCTTCGTCGACCGCGAGACGGAGAAGAACATTCTCGACGGCCTCACCAAGCGCGACCCCGACGTCGCGAACGAGGTCAAGAACCTGCTGTTCGTGTTCGAGGACATCATCAACCTCGACGACCGCGCGATCCAGCGCGTGCTCAAGGAAGTCGACGGCAAGGACCTCGCGCTCTCGCTCAAGACGGCAAACGCCGAGCTGCTCGCGCGCATCTACAAGAACATGTCCACCCGCGCCGCGACGACGCTGCGCGAGGACATCGAAGTGCTCGGCCCGGTGCGCGTGCGCGAGGTCGGTAAGGCGCAGCAGAACATCGTCGACGTGATCCGCACGCTGGAAGAGAACGGCCAGATCGTCATCGCCCGCGGCGGCAAGGAAGACCGCATCGTCTAAATGGGACGGGTCGTGAAGGGTGCGCGATTCCGGGACGAGCGCTACGCGCTCGAAGTGCCGGAGATCGTCGTGCCGGTTGTGGAAGCCATGGCTGCCGCCGACGATTTCGCGTCGGCGGACGACTTTGGGTTCGGCGCGATCCACGACGCCTTTCTCGCCGACGGACCGCTCGCGGACGCACCGCCCGAGCATGACCTCGACTTCGAAGCGATTCGGCTGCAAGCGCAGACCGTGCTCGACGAAGCGGCGCTCGGCGCGGAATCGCTGCTCGCCGACGCGCACGACCGCGCGCGCGCGCTGATCGAGGACGCCGCCGCACGCGCCGACTCGATCGCGCAGGACGCGCGCCGGCGCGGGCACGACGAAGGCTTCCACGCCGGCCGCGAGGCTGCCGACGCCGAGATGGACGACATGCTCGTCACGATGCGCGGTCTGCTCGAAATGGCGCGCGTCGAGCGGCACAAGTTGATCGAAGAGGCGGAGCCGGAGCTCGTGCGCCTGGCGATCGGCATCGCGGAACGCGTGCTGCACCAGCAGGTCGCGCTCGACCGCGGCGTCGTCGTCGAGATGGCGAAGACCGCGATCGCGCGCTTGATCGAGCGCGACAGCGTGACCGTGCGCGTCAACCCCGCCGATCTCGAGCGCATGCGCGACCACCGCGACGAGCTCATGGCGCTCGGCGACATCCGCAATCTGCGGCTGCTCGAAGACAAGCGCGTCGACCGCGGCGGCGTGGTCGTCGAAACGGACGCCGGCACGATCGACGCGCGCGTCAGCACGCAGCTCGACGAAGCGCGCAAGATCCTCCACATCGAGGACGACGTGGTCGTCGAACCCGCCCCCGCGGAGGTTCGCGTGAAGAGCGATCTGACGGCGGCCCGCGCGTCGTGACTGCGACGGCGCGCGGCTTTGACGGGTCGCGCTATCTCGACGAGCTCAACGACGTCGATCTGATCCGCACCAACGGCAAGGTCAGCCAGGTGATCGGCACGGTGATCGAGTCGAACGGGCCGCCGATGGCGATCGGCGAGACCGCGTCGATCGCGTACAAGCGCACGGCGAAACCGGTCCTCGCCGAAGCGGTCGGCTTCCGCGACGCTAAAGTGCTGTTGATGCCGCTCGGCGAGCTCGGCGGCATCGCCGCGGGCTCCGACGTGATGGCGCTGGGCAAGCCGCTGCAGATCGGGCTGTCCGACGCGCTGCTGGGCCGCGTGCTCGACGGGCTCGGCCGCCCCATCGACGGGCTCGGCCCGATCGTGCAGGCAAAGCGCGCGGAGGTCGGCGGCACGCCGCCCAGCGCGCTGCACCGCCGCCGCGTCACGGAGCCACTCGGCGTCGGCGTGCGCGTGATCGACGGGCTGCTCACCGTCGGTAAAGGCCAGCGCGCCGGCATCTTCGCGGGCTCCGGCGTCGGCAAGTCGACGATCCTCGGGATGATTGCGCGCAACACCGCGGCGGACGTCAACGTGATCGCGCTGGTCGGCGAGCGCGGCAAGGAAGTCCGCGATTTTCTCGAGCGCGACCTCGGCGAAGCCGGGCTCAAGCGCTCCGTCGTGATCGTCGCGACGTCCGATCAGCCTGCGCTCGTGCGCATCAAGGCCGCCTTCGTCGCCACTCGCATCGCGGAGTTCTTCCGCGACCAGGGTCTCGACGTGATGCTGATGATGGACAGCGTCACGCGCTTCGCGATGGCGCAGCGCGAGGTCGGCCTGGCGATCGGCGAGCCGACGACGACGCGCGGCTACACGCCGTCGGTGTTCGCGCTGCTCCCGAAACTGCTCGAACGCACGGGCACCTCCGAACACGGCACCATCACCGCGCTCTACACCGTGCTCGTCGACGGCGACGACATGAACGAGCCCGTCGCCGACGCCGTGCGCTCGATCCTCGACGGGCACATCGTGCTCTCACGCAGGCTCGCGGCGGCGAACCAGTACCCCGCGGTCGACGTGCTCGCGTCCGTCAGCCGCGTGATGCCCGACGTCGTGTCGGTCTCGCACCTCAAATCCGCGTCCGCGGTGCGTGACGTCCTCGCGACGTACAAAGACGCCGAGGACCTCGTCAACATCGGCGCCTACGTCCCCGGCTCGAACCCGCGCGTCGATCACGCGCTCGCGCGCATCGATCAAGTCCGCGCCTTCATGCGCCAAGGCATCTACGACGGCTCGACGTTCGACGAAGCAAAGCGCGCCCTCGGGAGCCTGGCGTGAGATTTCGATTCAGGCTGGAGCCCGTGCTCGGGCAGCGCGAACGCGTCGAGCAGGAGCGCGCCGGCGATCATGCGCGCGCGCTCTCGCTGCAGCTCGCCGCGCAGCGCATGTACGACGACATCGTGGAACGGCGCGACGGCTTGCGGGTGCGGCTGATGCGCGAGCACGCCCACTTCGACGCCGAGACGCTGCGCTCGTCGTACACGCACCTCGACTACCTCGACCGCGCGATCGTCGCCGCGCAGCAGCGCGTCGACGCGTGCTTGGCCGAGACCGAGCTCGCGCGGCTGCGCCTCGTCGATGCCGCGCGCGACCGCAAAGTGCTCGAGACGCTCAAGGAGCGCCGCCGCGAGGCGTTCCAGCTCAATGCCGCGCTCGCCGACCAGCGCGAGCTCGACGACCAGAACGCGCGGTTGTTCGACCGCTCGCACCCGCTCGAAGGACTCACGCCGTGATCGTCACCCGTCATCGCAAGCCGCGCCCACACCCCGCGCGCTTTTTGGTCCCGTCCGCGATCGCCGCGGTGCTCGTTGCCGCGTTCGCGTGGCCGCCGTCGCAACGCCTCATTGCGAACGGCCCGCTTCATCCGGTGTGGTCCGCGACGGCGACCACGGGCGGCGTGATCGGGCGTCCGCTGACGTTCGCCGGACAGCAGCAGACGATCACCGAGCGCAACCGCCAGATCCGGGACCTCGACGCGCAGCTCGAACGGCAGCGCCAGGCCAAAGTTGACGCGGACGCTCGCGCGCAGCAGCTCCAGCAGCAGCTCACCGCGCTGGCGAACCAGCCGCACGACACGCCCGCTCCCGCGCCGCGCGCAACCGCCGCACCGGGTCTCGGCACCGCGGCCGCAGCCGGCGGCACCGCCGCGGCGACGAGCGCGGATGCGCGGCGCCTGGCCGCGACGTGGGCCGCGATGGAGCCCGAGAAGGCCGCGGCCATCGTCCAGCGGTTGCCCGACGACGCCGTCACGCGCGTGCTCGCACAGATGGATGCCGACAGCGCCGGTGCGATCATGAACGCCCTCCCCGCGAGCGCCGCCGCCCGGATCAGCCGGGCCGTCGCTCAGGTCCCGCCGGGCGCGGGCCGATAGACCCTAGAGAAAGGAGGTGACATTCTGAATCCTCTCTCGATTCCTATCTCTCTTCCAGCGACCGTGGGCTCGAAGCTCTCGGGCGCATCGGCCGTGAAGGCCGGCATGCTCGGAGACGGTTCGTTCGGCGCGCTCTTCAGCGGCGCGAAGACCGAAGCCGCCGCCGCGACCGCCGTATCGGCGCCTGCCGCCCCGAGCGGGTCGAAGGACGTCGATGCGAAGCTCGCGCAGGCCGTCAAAGACCTGCTCGACCGCGGCATCGCACTCGGCGACGTCATCGCGCATTTGGCGAGCTCGCTCGCGACCTCGGTCGCCGCTCAGCTCGGCATCTCACCGCAGGCGGCGCTGCAACGACTGACTCAGGCGTTCACCCACGCGCTCCAGTCCAACGGGACCGGTCCACCGGGCAACAACGCCGATAGGGCATCAGCCCTCGTATCGAGGCTTCGGCGAATCGCCGAGCTCGCGACGGGGGTGGTGAACGGAGACCAGGGGCAACCGATCAGAACGATCGCAGGAAACAACTTGGACGCCGCAACGGCGAAAGTGAATCCGGCCCCGACCGCGGACAGCATCCTCCGCAGCGCGCTCGACGCGCTCGCCGCTCCCGCGCCTCCCGCCCCCGATCCGGCGCTCGCCGCGTCCGCCCGCCCTGCCGCTGAGGCGGCCGGTGACGGGCGAATCGTCGCGCTCGTCGCACCTGTCCCGGCCATTGCGTCCGGCGGCGATACGCCGCTCGGCCGCATCCTCACGCGCGCCATGCTCCTCGACACGCAGCCGTCCGCTCCGGCGGGCGCCGCGCAGGTCGACGCAGCGGCGAATCGCGCGACCAACGCCGCGCCGGCCGCAATGCGGCGCGTCGCGCTCGGCGACGTCAACCCGAACGCAGTCTCGAACGCGATCGATGCGTTCATGCCCGCGTTCGAGAACGCCGTCGCGCGGAACTACTTCGGGCCGCCGCGCGGCCCCGACGGCATCGATTACGTCACGGTTTCCCCGACGCCCGTGCTGTCGTCGTCGATCGCGATACCGTCGTTCACGACCCCGGTCGCGCGCGACACCCTACCGCTCGCCCCGCTTCCGCCCGCTTCGTCGTTGCCGCAACCGCAGCACGTCGACGCGAACGCGGTGGTGGACCAAATCCTGCGCGGGATGGCGATCCGCACCACCGACGGTCAGTCGGAGGTACGGCTGCGGCTCGTTCCCGAGAACCTCGGCGACGTGAGCGTCAAGCTCGTCGTCTCCGGCGGCTCGGTCGACGCGTCGATCGTCGCGCACACCGCCGACGCGCAGTCCGCGCTCGCCGGCGGACAGAACCAGCTCGCGAAAACGCTCGCCGATGCCGGCCTGAAGCTGCAGAGCTTCACCGTCGGTCTCGCCGGCGACTTCGCAGGCAACCGCGATCAGTCGCGTCCGAACGACTCGCAGACGCGTTCGGCTTGGCGCCGCATCGGCGGCCTCGAGTCGGTCGACGTCGACGAGCCGGTCGACACGGCGCTGCTCGCGGTACCGAGCTTCGGGCCGCCGATCTACGCGACGAACCCGGCGCTACGCAACCTCAACTACCTGGTTTAGAAAAAGGAACATCGTATGTCCAGCGTCACCGGATCGACCGGCGGTCTTCCGATCGACGGTTTGATCTCCAAAGCCCAGACCGCGGCGCAGCAGGCGTCGTCGCTGGGTTCACAGCTTGGGCAAGACGCCTTTCTCAAGCTGCTCACGACGCAGTTGCGCAACCAAGATCCGCTCCACCCGATGGACGACACGCAGTCGGTTGCGCAGCTCGCGCAATTCTCCAGCGTGCAGGCCACCACGGAGCTCAAAGACGCGTTCGCATCGTTCCAGTCGAACTTCTCCGTGATGCAGTCGGCCGGGCTTCTCGGCAAGACGGTCTCGGCGCAGGCGACGGATTCGAGCGGAAACGTCACGTCCGTCACCGGGCTCGTGAAGACGATCTCCGTGATCAACGGACAGCCGATGATCACGCTCGTCGACGCAAACGGCAAGCTGCTCGTCGACGGCCACGGTCAACCGCTGCAACTGCCCACGTCCGCAATCCTGTCCATCGGCTGATCGTATGGATGATCCGAAGATCAGCGGAGTGCAGATCCCCCCGGCGATCACGCCTGCCGTTCGACCGCGCGGCGTACCGGTTCAGATCCCGCCGACGGGCACCGGTTCGTTCCGCGACGTTCTGCGCACGGCGCAACCGCCGGCTACCGCGCAAGCGCCGGTTACCCAACAGCTCAAGTTCTCGGCTCACGCGCAACAGCGCCTGGAGTCGCGCAACATTCGCCTCACGCAAGACGACGTCGCCAAGATCAGCGCGATGACCGACAAAGCCGCGGCGAAGGGCTCCAAGCAATCCCTGTTCATGATGCGCGACGTCGCGATGGTCGTGTCGATCACGAATCGCACGGTCATCACCGCCGTCGACCAAAGCAGCATGAAAGAAAACGTGTTCACCAATATCGACAGCGCCGCGATCATAGATTGATCGCACGCTAACGGTTCTGTCACCAAGTTCCGAAACACTAATCACCAGAGAGCGGACCACTTCGTGGGGCTCTCGCGCGAAGCGGATCGATTGAAGCTTCGCGATTCGATGACACGAAAGGTCTCCTAGATGGCTTTCGACTCGTTGTTCATCGGCGTCACCGGCCTGGAATCGTATCAGAGCCAGATCGACGTCATCTCGAACAACATCGCCAACGTTGGCACGACCGGCTTCAAAGGCCAGGATGTCAACTTCCAGGATCTCATCTACCAGGCGCAGAGCTTCGCCAGCGCGCCGACGCAGACCAGCGGCGGCATCAACGGCAAAGACGCGGGCTTGGGCGTGAAGATCGGTTCGATCGACACGAACTACGCGCAGGGCGGGCTGCGCACGACGGGCGTCAACACGAACCTCGCCATGAACGGCGACGGGTTCTTCATCCTGCGCAAACCCAACGCGAACGGTGCGCCGCTCTACACGCGCAACGGCGACTTCTCGCTCAACTCAAACGGCATGCTCTACGACCAGTCCAGCGGTATGGCGGTCCAGGGCTATATGGCCGACAAGACCGGCAACATCAACCAGACGGGCACGCCGGCGGACGTCACCATCCCGCTCGGCCTGGCCTCGCAAGCCGTCGGCACGGGCCTCAACGCGAAGATGAAGTTCGGCAAGAGCGGCGACCAGGTCTTCGACGTCTCGCTCGGCGGCAACGTCGACCAGACCCAGTGGATCAAAGAGGCGCAGGGCGTCCAGGGCGGCACGCCCGGAACCGGTCAGCCGTACACGATCTCGACGACGATCTACGACTCGCTCGGAAACGCGCACCTCGCGCAGATCACGTACACGCCCGACGCGACCGGCGCCGCCGCGGGCCCGCCGGCGACGAGCGGTCTTCCCGCGCAAGTCGCCGACTCCAGCGGCGTTCTCCGCAACGCGGCTGCGCGCTGGAAGGTGTCCGTCTCTTTCGCCGACGGCACATCGTTCGATGCGATCCAAACGCCGGGATCGATCGCGGCCGGCGGCGTGGTGACGCCCGCCGTCACGACGGCGGCGCCGGTGTCGAACGGGACGCTCGGCTTCGCGTACTTCGATCAAAACGGACAGTTCATCAACACGTCCTCGATCGAAGGCGCGGCTCCGGGGCAGAACATCGCCGGTCCGAACGTGCACACGAACAACACGGCGGCCTCGCTCGCGAACGGCAACCAGCTCAACGTTCGTGCCTGGGGCACCGGCAACACCAACAACTCCGTGGCGCCGACGGCGGGTGGCCCGGCGCCGCAGACCGGACCGATCGGGTTGGACTTCGGCAGCCAGAACTCGACGTCGCTCGCGGGCACGTCGAGCGCGAACGTCATCGCGCAGAACGGCTTCTCGGCCGGGATCCTGTCGAACCTGACGATCGGTCAAGACGGCACGATCAGCGGCGCGTTCACCAACGGTCAGACGACCACGCTCGGGCGCGTCGCGGTCGCGACGTTCCAGAACGAGGGCGGCTTGCAGCGCGTCGGCGGCTCGGACTTTGCCCAAACGTCGAACTCCGGCCTCGCGCAGGTGGGGACCGCGTCGGTCGGGCGCTACGGTTCGATCGTCTCGGGTTCGCTCGAGCAGTCGAACGTGTCGATCGCGGACGAGTTCACCAAGATGATCTCGGCGCAGAACGCCTATCAGGCGAACTCGAAGAGCATCACGACGGCGTCGGAGGACATGCAGACCGTCATCGCGCTCATCCGCTAGACCACGAAGAACGTATCGCGCCACGGAGGGCGCGGGGGCGGAAAACAGGGGACCGCACGGAGGTGGTCTCCTTTTTCGTGCCCCCGGTCGCTTCGTTTGGTAGACTAGGGGCGATGATCGCTTTGCGCCGCCTGAACAACGAGCCCATCATGGTCAACCCCGACCTGATCGAGTCGCTCGAGGCCACCCCGGACACCGTGGTCACCCTGACTTCGGGCAACAAGCTGCTGGTGCGCGACTCCATGGATGAGGTCCGGGAGAAGATCATCGAGTTCAAGCGCCGGATCCACGGGCCGGCCGGGGAGCCCGAGACCCCCTAGCCTCTCAAGAGCGGGCATCCCGACGCCGATAGTCTCCTGAGAACCCTCCCGACACCGGTCCCCGTTCGAAAGGCCGTACCTTGGATTTCGCGACGATACTCGGGCTCGTGATCGCCGTTGCAGCCCTCGCGCTGTCGGCGTGGATCGGGAACGTCGACGCCCGCATCATCTTCGCGCGCTACGAAGCGTTCATTCTGGTCTTCTTCGGGACGGTCGGCGCCACCATGGTGTCGTTTCCGCTGCGGACGTTTTGGGGCGGGCTCACGCGCGGGCTGAAGACGGCGTTCGTCGAGCCGGTGTACCACGAGCGCGAGGTTATCGCGACCCTGGTCTCGTTCGCCGAGAAGGCCCGCCGCGAAGGGCTTCTGGCGCTCGAGAACGAGGCCGCGGCGCTCGAGGACGAGTTCATGCGCAAGGGCATCCAGCTCGTGATCGACGGCCGCGACACCGACATCATCCGCAAGATTCTGGAGACCGAGGTCGCCTTCGTCCAAGAGCGCAACGCCAAGGCCGAAGGCGTCTTCATGACGATGGGCGGTTTCTCGCCGACGCTCGGCATCATCGGCACCGTCCTCGGGCTGATCGCGATGCTCAAGGCGCTCGGCTCGCTGTCGGGCAACGGCAACATCGCCGGCCAGCTCGGCGTCGCGACCGCGCAGGCGTTCGTCGCGACGTTCTTCGGAATCGCGCTCGCGAATTTGGTCTGGATCCCGCTGGCGACGAAGATCCGCGAGCGCGCCGGCCAGGAACTGCTGCTGCGCGAGATCATGATCGAAGGCATCCTGTCGATTCAGGCCGGCGACAACCCGCGGTTGCTCGAGGAGAAGCTGCACGCGTTCCTCGACCCCAGCGAGCGCGAGACCGAGATCGAAGCCGGCGGCGCCGTCGGCGAGCCGAACCTGGCGGGCGTCTAGGGCGTGGCGGTGACCGGAGATCTGCGCTCGCGCCTCAAGCGCAGCCACGGGCGCGATCCGATGGAGAGCGCCGGCATGATGCGCTGGCTGCTGACGTACGCCGACATGATCACGCTGCTGCTCGCGATGTTCATCATCCTGTTCGCGATCTCGAACATCTCGTCGGTGAAGTTTCAGCGCCTCGTGCGCGCCGTCTCCGGCGGCTTCAACAGCACCGACACGATCAACAACCCGCCCAACGGCGGGGTGATCGGCGGGCTGCACGGACGCACCGACCAGGCGAACCTCGCGTCGATCAAGTCGCAGCTCGACAAGTACATCGCACGCAAGAACCTGCAGTCGAAAGTTCAGACGCGCATCGACGCGCAAGGTCTGGTGATCACGCTGCTCAGCGACAAGGCGTACTACGACTCGGGCTCAGCCGATCTGCGCCCGGAGACGAAGCAGCTGCTCGACGTCGTCGCGGGCCAACTCCGCACGGTGCACAACGACGTGCGCGTCGAGGGCAGCACCGACAACGTTCCGATCGCAACCGCCGCATACCCCACCAACTGGGAACTATCCGCGGCTCGGTCCACCGGCGTGACGCGCTACCTCGTGGAGCACGCGAAGATCATCCCCACGCGCATCTCGTTCGCCGGCTACGGCGAGTTCCGCCCGAAATTTGCCAACGACAGCGACACGCACCGCCAGCAGAACCGCCGCGTCGACGTCGTGATCCTCAACGGCACCGAGCCGCCTCGCCTCGCGCAGAATCCGGAGACCGAATAACGATGTCGATGCTGTCGCAGGCGGAGATTGACGCGCTCGTCAACCAGCTTGCCGCGCCTGAGCCCGGCGCGCTGCCGGAGATGCGCAAGGTCAAGAGCTTCGACTTTCGCTTCAACAAGCGGCTCGACAAGTTCAGCACCAACCAGCTGCAAACGCTGCGCACGCTGCACGACAACTTCACCCGGCTGCTGAACAACTCGCTGTCGGTCTACCTGCGCACGCGCGTGGAGGCGACGGTCGTCTCGATCGACCAGATCACGTACGGCGACTTCATCAGCTCGATCGGCACCCCGTCGATCCTCTCGATCTTCTCGATGGACCCGCTGCCTGGCTCGGGCATGGTGCAAGTCGACCTGAACCTCGTGTTCTCGGTGATCGACCGGCTGCTCGGCGGCCCCGGCTGGTTCCCGCAGAAGCTCCGCGACCTCACCGACATCGAGCGCACGCTGATGCAGCGCTTCATGGCCCGGATGCTCAACAGCTACCGCGAGGCGTGGAACTACCTGCTGACGCTCTCGCTCAAGATCGAGGCGCTGGACTCGAACCCGCAGTTCATCCCGCGCATCATCCCGCTCGACCAGATCGTCGCGTTCGTCACGTGCGAGCTCAAGGTGGGCGACATGTCCGGCGTGATGAACTTCTGCCTGCCGTACCAGGTGCTGCAGCAGGTCGGGACCCAGCTGTCGGACTTCCAGTGGTCGCCCAGCGTCACGGCGGGACGCGGGATGACCGAGCAAGATATCGCGATGCTGGCACGCAACGTGGAGCGTGCGCCGGTCGACGTGCGAGTCGAGCTGGGCAAGACCGTCGTGTCGCTGCGCGACCTGATCGCGCTGCAGCCCGGCGATCTCGTCATGTTCGACAAGTCCGTGACGGAGCCGCTCTCCGCGACGGTGAACGACCGCGAGAAGTTCAAGGTCTTTCCCGGCGTCAACCGCGAGAAGCTCGCGGTGCGCGTGAGCCAGATCGTCGAAGACGAGGAGTAAGGGTGCCCGACACGCTGCAAACACTGGCCGATGGAATGTTCGCCTCTGCCGCCTCCGTGCTCGGAGCGCTGGCGGGCCGCACGGTCTCGGCGGGTGCGTCCGCGCGCACCGCGAGCGATGCGTCGATCCGCATCGATCCCGACGTCGTCGCCACCGTCACCCGCATCCCGTCCGCCGACGTCGCGTTCGTCGCCCGCTATCGCAAGCGCGATCTCGGCCGCGTCGTGGAGCTGATGCTCGGCAACCCGGGCGACGGCGGCGACCTCGACGCGATGCAGCTCTCGATCGTCGCCGAGACGGTCGCCCAGATCTCCAGCGCCATGGGCGAGGCGCTCGCGGCCGACACGAACCACGCGACCACGGACATCGAGTCGGCCGTCGCCGCTGAGGCGACCGCGTTTCCCGCGCCGCCGTTCGCGACGTTCGCCGCGCCGCTCGACCTCGGCGGCGGCTTCACGACGACGCTCACCCTCGACTTCGACGTGCTGGCGCAGCACCGGCTCGCGCCCGACGCCGCGATCCCCGCGCCGCAGCCGGCGGCCGTTCTTCACGCAAGCCCGGTGCCGGCCAAGCGCCGCGTCGAGGAAGGCCGCCCCGTCACGTTCTCGCCGATGCAGCCCACGCCGATGCGCACCGCGGCGCCCGGCCGCGCGAACCTGGACCTAGTCCACGACGTGCCGCTGGAGATCTCGGCGGTGCTGGGCCAAACGGAGCTCTCGCTGCGCGAGGTCGTCTCGATGACGCCGGGGAGCGTGTTCGAGCTCGACAAGCTGTCGACCGAGCCCATCGATCTGTACGTCAACAACATCCTCATCGCGCGCGGTGAGGTGGTCGTCGTGGACGACAAGTTCGCCGTGAAGATCAGCGAGCTCAACCCCGTCGTCGATCGGGTCTGAACACTGACGCCCGGCGTAATCCTCAATGTCGTCTGGGCGTTCGCGGTCATCGCCCTGCTGCTCGTCGGCCTGACCTACGGCGTCCGCGCGCTCAACCGCGGCCGCATCGTGTCCGCCACGGGCAAGCGGCTCGTGACCGTCGTCGAGTCGACCTTCCTCTCGCAGAACACGACCGTTCACGTCGTGAAGGTGGGCGACCGATACTACCTGATAGGCGGAGGATCCGCCGGAGTGACCCACATCGCCGACGTCCCTAGCGACGCCGTCGATCCCTACATCGAGACGCAACGGAAGGCGCTCGGGGAGCAACGCGACGCGGTGCTCCGCCTGCTGCAAAGATTCCGAAAATAACGTGAACCGCCGTCTCCTGATCGTTTTCGCCGCGCTGGCATCGGTAATCGCCCTCGCGGTGTTCGCCGCGCCCGCGTTCGCGCAAGGCGTCACCGGCCCGAGCAACCCGACGATCCCGATCCCGCGGGTGAACATCGGCGTGAGCCCCGCGACCAAGCCGGCCGACGTCGCGCTCTCGCTGCAAATTCTGCTGCTGCTCACCGTCGTGACGCTAGCGCCCACGATGCTGGTGCTGTTGACGTCGTTCACGCGCATCGTCATCGTGCTGTCGTTCGTGCGCACCGCGCTGGGCACGCAGCAGGTTCCGCCCACGCAGGTGCTCGTCGGCCTCTCGCTTCTGCTGACGTTCTTCGTGATGAACCCCGTGATCCAGGACATCAACAAGAACGCGCTGCAGCCGTACATGGGCAACAAGATCTCGCAGTCGGTCGCCATCGACCGCGCCGCCAAGCCGCTGCGCGGCTTCATGTTCAAACAGACGCGTGAGAAGGACATCGCGCTGTTCTACTCGCTCTCGAAAGAGACGCGGCCGGCGAAGCAGACGGACGTGCCGACGTATCTGCTCGTTCCGGCGTTCGTCATCAGTGAGCTGAAGACCGCGTTCCAGATCGGCTTCGCGATCTACATCCCGTTCATCGTCATCGACATGGTGGTCGCCTCGGTCTTGCTGTCGATGGGTATGATGATGATCCCGCCGGTCATCATCTCACTCCCGTTCAAGATCTTGATCTTCCTGTTGGTCGACGGCTGGAACCTCGTCGTCCAGGCGCTGTTCGCGAGCTTTCAGCGATGACGTACGCGGCGGCGCTCTCACTCGGCCGCGAAGCGATCGTCATCGCGCTCTTGGTGTGTGCGCCCGCGCTGCTGCTGGGGCTCGTCACCGGGTTGATCGTGTCGATATTTCAGGCCGTCACGCAGATCCAGGAACCGACGCTCGCGTTTATCCCGAAAATCGTGATCGTCGCGCTGGCGATCCTGCTGTTCGGCCCGTTCATGCTCGCGCTGCTGACGGACTTCACGACTCGAGTCTTCACCGGCATCCCCGCTTTCATAAAATGATGCGGGGCCGCCCGTGACGCATGCGTTCAACGTCTTCGGGCTCTCGACCGGGCAGTTCGAGACGATGCTGCTGGTGCTCGTGCGCGTGTCGGCGATGCTGTTTCTCGTGCCGATCTTCTCGCAGACGCAGATCCCGCGGCTGGTGCGGTTCGGGCTCGGCCTGCTGCTGGCGTTCGTCATCGTGCGCACGGTGCCGCCGATGGCGCCGCTGGGCGGCCTTGGGATGCTCGCCGTCGCGGTCCTGGCGCAAGTGTTCGTCGGGCTCGTGTTCGGCTTCGTCGCGTTCCTGCTGTTCACCGGGATCCAGTTCGCCGGTGAGATCATCGACATCCAGATCGGCTTCGCGGTGGTCAACGTCATCAACCCGCTGACGTCGCAGAGCGTCACCGTGATCGGCGAGTTCCAGCTCGCACTCGCAACGCTGCTGTACCTCGCCGCCGACGCGCACCACGTGCTGATCGCAGGGATCGCGGGCTCGTTCGCGCTCGTGCCGTTGCCGTTCGCGGGCGCACCGGAGCTCGTCGCGGGCGACGTCGTGCGGTTCTTCGCGCAGTCGCTGTTCATCGTGTTCCAGATCGCGGCGCCCGTCGCGGTCGCGCTGTTTTTGGTGAACGTGATGCTCGGGCTGATGGCGCGCGTGGCGCCGCAGATGAACGTGTTCGTGGTCGGCTTCCCGATCCAGATCACGGTGGGCCTGATCATGCTGATCGTGTCGCTGCCGCTGCTCGGCGCGGTGTTCCCGTCGCTGGTCGACACGTCGACGCACCAGCTCGACACGATCCTGCGCGCGATGAGCCCGGCTGCCTCGCCGACGCCGCTGCCGAGCCCGACGCCGTAACGCAATGGCTCGTCCCGACGCCACCGAAAAGGCCACACCGAAACGAAAACGCGAGGCCCGCCAGCGCGGGCAGGTCGCGCGTTCGCACGATATCGGCGGCTCTGCGATCTTCCTGGCGATCGTCATCTCGCTGCACGTAGGATTTTTGGCCGCGATCGATGCGGGCGCGCAAGCGTTCATGGTCGCGCTCAGCCACGCGGGCTCGCACGAGGACCTCACGATCCGGTCGATCGGCGGGCTGTTTCTGCGCTCGATCATGCCGTACACCCCGTTGCTCGCCATGGCGTTCGCGTCCGGCGTCGTGCTGGCGGTCGTCGCGAACGTGCTGCAGTTCGGTCTGCTGTTCTCGCCGCAGCTCATCGCGCCGAAGTTCAGCAAGCTCAACCCGGCGAGCGGCCTCAAACGAATTTTCTTCTCGCCCCAGACGCTGGTGCAACTCGCCAAGCAGCTGCTCAAGCTCGCGATCGTCGTGATGATCTGCTGGTTCAGCGTGAAGGACAACCTCACGATGCTCTACGCGCTGGCGCACGCGTCGCCGCACGACATCATCGTCACGGTCGAAGGCGTCGTGTACGGGATCGGCGTGAAAGTCGGTTTGCTGCTGCTGCTGCTCGGCATCGCGGACTACATCTGGGAGAAGCGCCGGCTCGAGCAGTCGCTGAAGATGACCAAGACCGAGGTGCGGGACGAGCACAAACAATCCGAAGGCAACCCGGAGGCGAAGCAAGCTTTGCGCAATCGCCAGCGCCAGATGGCGCGCAGGCGCATGATGGCCGCGGTTCCCAAAGCGACGGTCGTCGTGACGAACCCGACCCACTACGCGGTGGCGCTGATGTGGGACGATCTCAAGATGGACGCGCCGGTACTGGTCGCCAAAGGCGCGGACCTCATCGCGAAGCACATTCGCGCGCTCGCCGAAGAGCACGACGTGCCGATCTTGGAAAATCCGCCCCTCGCGCGCACGCTGTACGCGAAGGTCGAGCTGGACTCGCCGGTCCCGCCCGACCTCTACTCGGCCGTCGCCCAGGTGATCGCGTTCGTCTACAAGCTCAAGAACAAGTCGATCGCGTAGCGACCAGCTGCCGAGCACCGGGACGTCAGCGTGCTGAGCATTCCGTTTGAGTACTTGCTGCTCCCCGGGAGTTCACCGAGAGGCTATTGAAGTCTGCCGACCTTAGGCTGTAGCAAGCTACGTCTCTCGGATACAGCAACCGTGGAACGTTTACGTCAGAAAGCAGCAAGAAGGGGTGGTTCATGTCTGATCGATTGAAACGTACCCATTCCAGGACCAGCGCCTCGCAAACCAGCAGGCTGGGACACTGGCTTCCGGCTCATCACGGCGATCTGAACCGGTGGCTGAAAACAACCATCGAAACAGCAGAACAGAAGCAAGCCCCGTTTCATCCGGTCATCAAAGAATTCCAGGCAATGATCGAATCGGATCCGGTGATGTTCATGTACTTCACGCAGATGTTTCAGCAGCAGCCGGCCTTCCCGCCGCCCCCCGGCAGCGGCGACGTGAAAATACAGAATTACCAGCAGATGCTCGTAGTCATCAATCACGTGCTCACCACCGCGCCTGAATTCAATACCACCGGCATGGTGGGATTCCCGATCAACGCCATTCTCGACTTCCCGATGATCACTCCGGCCGGACTCGCCGCTTTCCTGGCGCCGAAGGTGAACGAGATGTTCAGGAAGGTGTTGAAGGTCTGGACCGGATTCCTCGACTCGGCGGATTCGCTCTATGTGCTCAACTCGACCAGCGACGGGTGGCTATCGCCGGACGCGCTGAAAGCGATCCACATGGACGATTTTATCCACGACCCGAAAAAGCCGTTCTTCGGTTTCAAGTCCTGGAATGATTTTTTCATTCGCGAGTTCAAGCCTGGAATGCGGCCCGTCGCGGAGCCGAAAAACGATAAAACCGTCGCCAATGCGTGTGAAGCCGCGCCGTACGCCATCAGCGCGAACGTCAGCGAGTCCGACACATTCTGGATCAAGGCTCAGCCGTATTCGCTCCGTCAGATGCTCGACGGAAAGCACGTACAAGACTTCATAGGCGGAACGGTCTACCAGGCGTTCCTCAGTGCCGAAAGTTACCACCGGTGGCACAGCCCGGTTTCAGGCACGATCCGATCGGTGCATCAGGTTGAAGGCACGTATTACGCCGAAGCCGCCTCGGAAGGGTTCGATCCGGCCGGACCCAACGACTCTCAGGGTTTCATCGCCCACGTAGCCACGCGAGCGCTCATCTTCATAGAAGCCGATGATCCGGCTATCGGGCTCTTATGTTTGATTCCGATCGGAATGGCTGAAGTCTCGTCGTGCATCGTGACCGTTCGCGAACACCAAAAGGTACGCAAGGGCGAACAGATCGGCTACTTCCAATTCGGCGGTTCGACGCATTGCCTAGTGTTTAGGAACGGTGTCATTTCCCAGTTCGCCGCCGGCGCTATCCCGCAGGGAGAAAACGGATCGAACTCGGTCAATCTGAATGTCAACGCGCTGCTCGCCATTGCCAAATGAAGTACCCGGATCAGCTGCCGAAGCACCGGAACGTTCGGGTGCTCAGCGTTCCGTTCGAATAATTGCTCGAGTTGTACGTCAGCCCGGATGCGTAGGTTGCATTCGGATGCGTTCCGGCGCTGGCCGTGAACGTGACGAGCCCGCCGCCACCCGACGTGCACGTGACGTCGAACGTCTGCGAGCCGTTCGTCGCCGGCGGCGTCGTTTGCGACACCGGCGTAAACGTCAGGATGCCGCTCGGTGATGCCGTGATCGTCACCGGGCCGTTGTCGAACGTGTCGCCGGGAAGGATGATCTGCCCGGAGCGCGCGTCTTGGATCTCGTAGCCGATGGTCGCCGTCTGGTTGAACGACGCGGTCTGCGGGCCGAACCACTGCGCGATGTCCGCGACGCCGAGCAGCGTGATCGTCTGTGCGGGATTGGTCCCTCCGACGGCCGTCATCGACAGCTCGCCTTCGGAGAGGATGAGGCCGGTAAACGTCGGCGGCGTGCCGGTGTCCAGCACCAGGCGCTGCGTGCTTCCGGGCAGCGTGACGCCGCCCTGGAGTTGCCCGTACGCCGTCAGGCCGAACGTGTGCGGACCGGGCGTCGTGGTCACGGTGAACGTGCACGTTGCCCGGAGCGCCCCTTTGACGCAGTCGCCGGGCGTGACGGTGGTGCTGCCCGATTTTGCGTACAGCGTCGTAAACGCCGGCCCGGGCGTGAGGAACAAGTTGCCGACGTAGAGCAGCGTCGCCCCGTCGTAGACCGCGAGCGCCATCGTCCCGTTGGAGACATAGCGCGGCGTGCGCGCGACCGCGCTCGTCGTCGTCGGGTTGGGGATCGAGATCGCCAGCGACATCGTTGCCGCCGCCCCGGATCCGTTCGCCGGCGCGGCGGGCGCCGGCCCGACGCCGCCACCCCCGCCGCAACCCGCAACCGCGAGGGTCAGCGCGAGCGTCGCGAGGCGTGCTGTTCTCATCTTCGTCTCCATCACTGGACCGTGATCGGGATCGTCGCCGTGCTCGGATTGCAGCTAAAGGGCTGCGTCGCGATCGTCGCGCCGGAGTAATTGGAAGTCGTGTACGTGATACCGGACGCGTAGGCCGTCGTCGGAGCCGTCTGCGCGTTGAACGAGATCGTCACCGATCCGCCATTCGCGTTGACGCACGTGACGTTGAAGTTCTGATCCCCCACGGAGGAGGGCGGCGTGGCGATCGAGTTCGGTGCGATCGTCACGATGCCGCTCGGCGCCGCGGTGATCGTGACGGGACCGTTGTCGTAGGCGTTGCCCGGCAGCACGATCTGCGAGTTCGTCGAGTCTTGGATACGATAGCCGAACAGCGTCGCCTGATTGTACGGACCGTTCGCCGGTCCGGCGATGGTGACCCGACTCGCCACACCCAGCATGGTGAGCGTTTGCCCGGGGTTCGTTCCTGGGCTCAGCGTGGCGGAGATCTCGCCCTCCGAAGAGATGACACCGACGAACGTCGGCGGCGTCCCCGTGTCGGAGACCGTACGCCCAGCGGACTGGGCTTGGGTTCCCTGCGACCGAGGGTACGCGATGAGATCGAACTTGTGCGAGCCGATCGTCGTCGTGATCGTCAGCGTGCAGGTCGCGGTGCTGCTGGTGAACGAGCACGTGCCAGGCGCGGCGGTCGTGCTGCCTGATTTTGCAAAGACCGTGGTGAATTGCGTCGAGCTGTCCAAGGAGAGGTTCGCGACGTAGATCAGCGTCGTCCCGTCGTACAGGGCGAGCGCCGATGTACTCGGCGACAACCATTGCGCGGCGCGCGCGGACGCGGACGACCCGCGCAGCGGGATCGCGATCGTCATCGGCATCGACGCGAGTCCTTGCGGAGCGGTCGTCGCGACCGGGATCGCCGGCGCAGCCGGCCCGGCGTTCGTCGATCCGCCGCCGCCGCAGCCGGCGATCGCGAGCGTCGCGGCGAGTGCGGCGAGATGTCGTGTGTTCATCATCATGCTCGATTACTGGACCGTGACCGGGAGGGTGGCCGAGTTGGGCACGCATTGCAGCGTCGTCGTGCCGATCGTGCCCGTGGGATAGTTCGTCGCCGAATAGGTGAGCCCCGACGCGTACGTCGCGTTCGGCTTGGTCTTCGCCGCGGCCGTGATCGTCGCGGTCCCGTTGTTCTGACAGGTGACGCTGAACGACTGCGCGCCGGCCGACGCGGGCGGCGTGCTCTGAGAGATCGGCGTCATCGTGACGATGTTGTTGCCGTCGGTCTCGGCGATCGTCACGGGCCCGTTGTCGTAATCGCCGGGCTGCACGATCTGGTAGCCGTTCGTAACCGCGTTCGACGAGTCGTTGATGCTGTATTGGAACGTGTAGCTCGTCCCGATGATCCCGACCAGCGGCCCGTTGCCGTTCAGGTGCAGCGTCAGAACCGGCCCGGTGAAGATCGCGCGGTCGGCGACGCCGAGCGGGTTGATCGTTTGCCCGGGGTTGGTCCCGGCGACGAGGGTCACCGAAAGCTCGCCTTCGGCCAGGATCACGCCGGCGAACGTCGGGATCGTCCCGACGTCGTCGGGCGAGCGACCGATGCTCTGCGCCTGAGTGCCTTGCGAAACCGGATACGTCACGACGCCGAACGCGTGCGTGCCGATCGTCGTCGAAATCGTCAGCGTGCACGTCTGCGACGACGCTCCGGCGACGCACGCGCCCGAGGTGACGGTGGTCGTTCCGGTCTTGCCGTAGACCGTCGTGAACTGGGTCGCTTGCGAGTAGTTGCCGACGTAGATCAGCGTCGCGCCGTCGTACGCGGCGACCGACGCGGTGCCCGGCGATACGTACCGCGGCGCGCGCGCCGCCGACGTTACCGCCCGGTTCGGAATCACGAAGCTCAACGGAAACGTCGCCGTGGACGGTACGATCGGTCCGCTGACGGGTGCCACCGGTGCACCGCTACCGCCGCCCCCGGTGCACCCGCCGAGCGCGAGCGCAAGCGCGATGGGAACGAGACCGTGAGCTCGCATGGAGGCCCTTTCCGAGGCGCCGCTGCGCCCAGCGGAGCTAGAAGTGGATGCCGAGCCCGGCATACGGCGCGTCCACGGCGGTGTTCGAGGGCGCGTTGGTGCGCGCGGTCGCGCGCTCACCGGCGAGCCCGAAATCCAAGAACAGCGCGCTGCCGAGCTTCACGGTCGCGCCGGCGCGGTATTTCCAATACGCGTACGACAGCGGGATGGTCTGCCCGGAGAGCGGTCCCAAAAGCGGCGACGTCGGATACGTATAGTTGCCGGCGATCCGCGGGTAGTACCACGCACTCCCTTCGAGCGAGAGCGTCTGGTCGAGATCGGGCAGCTTTGAGATGCCGATGCCGGCGCCCGAGAGGCGCGGAAGCCCGAGATAGTTGTAGGACTTGGTCAGATACCCGGCGCCGACGTAGACGCGCGGATCGAAGACCTTGAAGCCGAGCCGAACGTCGCCTTCGTTCTCCTGCGCCGTCAGCGCCGGCACGTAGGCCTGGCCCAGGCCGTTGAACGCAATGATCTGCTGGAAGCCGACCACCGTCACGCAGCCTTGATCGGTCGTCGACGGGCAGTTCCCGGTTTGGTAGAGCGCGTTGCCGACGACCGTTCCGCAGCCGGTCTGGCCCGGCGTCCCGGGCGCGCACGCGGCAACGATCTGCTGCGCGGTGTGCGGGTAGCGATAGTGCCGGTAGTCGCCTTCGAGCATCGCGGGAAGGCCGAACAGCGGAAACTCGATCGCGCCGCGCAGCGCGTACGAGCCGGTCGCGGTGTTCCCCGGGCTGATCTCGTTGTAGACCTTCGGTGAGATGAGGTAGTCGCCCGCGACGAACGTCTCGGCCCGAACGGGCCGCGGCGACGGCGTCGGGCTCGGCGTGGGAGCCGGGGTCGCGGTCGGTGGCGGGACCGGGACCGGCGAGTTCGTCGGCGCCGGGGTCACCGGCGGAACGGGCACGGGCGACGCCAGCATGCGCACGACGACGACGCGCCGCTCGGGGACCCATTGAACGTAGGCCCCCATCGCTTCGGAGATCACGCGCACCGGCACGACGACCGTGCCGCGGTACATCGCGGGCGGCACGTCGAGCGGGCGCTCTTCGCCGTTCACGACGACGATGGATCGCCCGAGGGTGACCTTGACGTCGGAGCCGGGTTTCGAGACGTCGGCCGTGCGGGTGGCCGCATCCCACGAGACTGTGGCGCCGAGCTGCTCGAACATCGAGCGCAGCGGTACGAGGATGACGCCGTTGCGGACCAGCGCCGCGAGGACGCGCCCGGTGCGCAGCGTGTCGGGCTTCGCATAGACGTGCGCGTCGTTGAAAAGGATCGGGATCTCGCCCGACGGCGGGCTGCCGAAGGCGCTCGGCGGCGGCGCGGTCTGCGCGCTCCCAGGTGCGGCGGACCCTAGAACGCTCGTCATGGCGAGCGCGAGGGTGGTACCAAATCGTGCGAAGGAATGCCGGCGGCCCACGAAACCTCCTCGGAGAACCGAACACCCCTCCGGCCGAAGTTAATGTCCTGAAAAGGTTGCCCCGCCGCGGCGCCTCACGCCCCGTGCCTTCGGGCTCAACGATGCGGGGTCGTCCGACTCAGCGAACGCTGGGTTTGACGGCCCAGGCCGCCTAGCGTCGCAACGCGATGCCTCACGGCTCGGCTCGCTCCGGCCGATGATTGTACTAACGTGAGGACCGTCACCTAGTGGCAGCGGCCGTTCCCGCGCGCCCGAGCCTCCTCGACCGGCTGGCCTCGACCTCCCATGCGTGGGTGGCCGCGGCTTCGGTCGTGCTCGTCGTGCTGATGATCGTGCCGGTCCCGCCGTGGGTTCTCGACATGCTGCTGTCGGTGAACATCACGCTGGCGCTGGTCATCTTGCTGGTGACGCTCTACACGGAGAACGCGCTCGCGTTCTCCGTGTTTCCGACGCTGCTGCTGATCGTCACGCTGTTCCGGCTGTCGCTGAACATCACCGGAACGCGTTCCATCCTGCTGCACGGCTACGCGGGCCAGGTGATCGAAGCGTTCGGCAACGTGGTCGTCGGCGGCAACTACGCGGTCGGCATCGTCATCTTCGCGATCCTGATCATCATCCAGTTCGTCGTCATCACCAACGGCGCGGGCCGCGTCGCCGAAGTCGCGGCGCGCTTCACGCTCGACGCGATGCCCGGCAAGCAGCTTGCGGTCGACGCCGACCTCAACGCCGGCCTCATCACCGAAGCCGAGGCGCGCCAGCGCCGCAAGGACATCCAGCGCGCGGCCGACTTCTACGGCGCGATGGACGGCGCGTCCAAGTTCGTGCGCGGCGACGCGATTGCGGCCGTGATCATCGTGTTCGTGAACATCATCGGCGGCTTCGTCGTCGGGATGTTCCAATTGAAGCTGCCGCTGATCGAAGCGCTCCAGCGGTTCACCCTGCTGACGATCGGTGAAGGCATCGTCACGCAGATCCCGGCGCTGCTCATCTCGACGGCGACCGGCATCATCGTCACCCGCGCCGCGTCGGAAGGCTCGTTCGGGCACGACCTCACGCGCCAGCTCGTGCAAGAACCGCGCGCGCTTGCGATCGGGGGCGGGCTGCTCATCCTGTTCGGTTTGTTCGGGCTGCCGCCGCTGTTCATGTTCTCGATGGCCGCGGTGCTGCTCGGGCTCGCATTTCGCCAGCGCAGACTTTCCAAAGCGGCTGCGAAAGGTGGCCCCGGCGCGAAGGGCATCGCCGGCCAGCCGGGCGCGCCGGGCGTCGCGGGCTCGTCGTCGCAGGCCGCCGTCAAGCCGGCCGAATCCGTCGTGCCGCTGCTTTCGTACGACCCGATGGAGCTCGAGATCGGCTTCGGCTTGATCCCGCTCGTCGACGTGTCGCAAGGCGGCGATCTGCTCGAGCGCATCACCATGATCCGCCGCCATGCCGCGCGCGAGCTCGGCATCGTGGTTCCGCCGATCCGCGTGCGCGACAACCTGCAGCTCAAGCCGTCGACCTACGTCGTGAAAATCTACGGGCTCGAAGTCACGCGCGCCGAGGTCATGGTGTCGCGCCTGCTCGCAATGAACCCCGGCACCGCGGTGAGCGGGATCGACGGGATTCCGACCACCGAGCCTGCGTTCGGTCTGCCTGCGTTGTGGGTGGCTGAGAGCGCGCGCGGCGACGCGGAGATGGCGGGTTACACCGTGATCGACCCGACGTCGGTGATCGCGACGCACCTCACCGAGATCATCAAGACGCACGCGCCCGATCTGCTGGGCCGTCAGGAGACGTCGGCGCTGCTCGACAACGTCAAGCAGCACTACCCGGTCGTCGTCGACGAGCTGATCCCCAACTTGCTCACGGTCGGCGAAGTGCAGCGCGTGCTGCAGAACCTGCTGCGCGAACGCATCCCGATCCGCAACCTGCTGCTGATCCTGGAGAACCTCGCCGACGGCGCGCGCGCCTCCAAAGACATCGACTACCTCACCGAAAAGGTCCGCGCTGCAATGGCGCGCCACATCTGCGCCGAGTACTCCGAGAACGGGCTGCTGTCGGTGATCACGGTCGACCCGCGGCTCGAGACGCTGCTCGGCGAAGCGGTGCGCCGCGGCGAGGACGCGTACGCGCTGCTCGACCCGGCGACCGTCGCGAAGATCTACGCCTCGCTCACCAAGCGCATCACGGACGCGCAGCAGAGCGGCTTGCAGCCGATCGTGCTCACGTCGCCCGGCACGCGCCTCGCGCTCAAGCGCCTCACCGAACGCGCCGCACCGTCGCTGGTGGTGCTCTCGTACAGCGAGATCGCACCGGGGCTGCGCGTCGAGTCGATCGGCCAAGTCTCGACCACCGAGGAATCGCTCGAGCCGGTCGGGGCGGGGGTCTGAGCCATGCTGAACCTGCTGGGCCTGCGACGGCCGCTTTCCGATCAGCTCAAGATCAAGCTGCCGCAGCTGAACAGCTTCGTCGCTCTCGCGATGACGGGCAGCGGTCCGCGCGGCTCGGTGTGCGTAGAGTCGCTGACCGACCGCAACCTGACCGTCACGGCGCTGCCGGGCACGAGTACCGGGGGCACCGGCGTCTTCACCTACGAGAACCCCGTCGGCAAGTTCCGGTTCGCCTCGAAGTGCGTCGCGCTGCGCTCGGGCATCGCGACGTTCGCGATGCCCGAACGGATCGAGGCGCTGCACGTGTTCGCGAGCGCCAAGCACCGCGAGGCGGTGCGCCTCGATACGACCCTCACCGCGCGGTGGCGCTTCGCGCCCGGCGGCCGGGGCAGCGGCGAGTTCGCGCGCGCGGCGCTCACCGACATCAGCCGGACCGGCGCCTCGCTGATCGTCGACCGCGAGATCAGGCGCGGGACGTACCTCGAAACGTGCTTCACCGTGAGCCCCGCGGCACCGCCGCTCGTGCTGCTCGGTGAGGTCATGCGAAGTTCCGGTATCGAATCGTCGAAGAAGATATCGTTGGGCCTTCGCTTCAACGCGGTGAAGCCGGCAGAAGACCGGGCGATCACGGAGTTCATCAACAAGCGGCAAGCCGAACGGCGAAACCGCGGCTTGGCTTAGGGGAGCACACGGAACGGCATGGCTACGAAGCGAGTTCTCATCGTCGACGACGCGGTCGTCATGCGGATGATGATCAAAGGCATACTGAGCAAGAACGGCTACGAGATCTGCGGCGAGGCGCAGAACGGCGTCGAAGCGGTCGAGAAGTACCGCACGCTCATCCCCGATCTGGTCACCATGGACATGGTGATGCCGGAGATGGACGGGATCACGGCGGTCAAAGAGATCGTGGCGGGCCATCCCGACGCGCGCATCATCATGTGCACGTCGATGGGCCAGCAGGCGCTGGTTGTCGAGGCGATTCAGGCCGGCGCGAAATCGTTCATCACCAAGCCGTTCCAGCCGCCGAAGATCCTGGAGACGATCCAGAAGGTGCTCGGCTGACGTGCCGACGCTGACGCTCAACGACCTCCAGCGCGACGCGCTCAAGGAAGTCGGCAACATCGGTGCGGGTCATGCCGCGACGGCGCTCTCGCAGCTGCTCAACACCACGGTCAAGCTGGCCGAGCCGACCATCGACGTGCTCAAGTTCCGCGATCTCTCCGCCCGCATCGGCGCCGCCGACCGGCAGATCGCCGCGCTGCACATGTACGTGCGCGGGGACGCGCCGGGACAGATGGTCGTGCTATTCGATCGCGATCAGGCGATGGAGTTCACCAACGTCTTCATCAAGCGGATCATCGGCGACATCCAGATCTTCGACTCGATCGTCGACTCGACGCTCAAGGAGCTCGGCAACATCATCGCCGGCTCGTACCTCACGGCGCTCATCTCGCTGACGGGGATCAACTTGCTGCCGTCGGTGCCGACGCTCTCGTACGGCACCACGCAGGCGGCGTTTCGCACGCTGATGTCGATCCTGCCCGATCAGGACGTGTTCCTGATCGAGTCGCAATTCCTCGACAAGGACCGCGCCGTGTCGGGCCAGTTCATCCTCATCCCCGAGACCGGTTCGCTCCAGCCGCTGCTGTCCGTCTTCGGCGTCGACGAGTAAGGCCCGACCGCGGCGTGTCTACGTCTGACGAGTTCTTCGACCGGACCGAGTTCGTCCAGTACTTCCGCGACGAGACCGAGGAGCTGCTCCAGTCCATCGACGCGGATCTGCTGCGGCTCGAGGGTTTCGTCGACAGCGGCACGATCGACGCCGAGATCGTCGCATCGCTGTTCCGCGCGCTGCACACGATCAAGGGCAGCGCCGGAATGCTCGAGTTCACGGGCGTCCAGCAGATCGCGCACAAGCTCGAGAACGTCTACGACCTGCTGCGCAAGGACCGCATGCCGCTCACGGAGAGCGGCATCAACCTGCTGTTCGAAGGGCGCGACGTCCTCACCGCGCTGGTTCGCGAAGCCGTCGCCGGCGGCGAGACGCCCGGCGGCGTCGAGGAGTACGTCGAACGGCTCGACGCGTTCGCGGGCATCTACGACTCCACCGCGCAGGCGATCGAAGGTCCGCGTTCCGACATCGAGGCGGAAGAAGACCTCACGCCGCTCGACGACGCGCAAGTCGCCGCGTTCCAAGCCGAGGTCGAACGGCTGCTCGCCGCGGCGCCCGCCGCTGCGGGCGCCGTCGCGCCGCCGCTCGACGCGGCAGGCGCAACCGCGATTGACGCCGACGCTGCGCAAGCCGCTGTCGATGCGTTCCTCGCCGCCGGCGGCGCGATCCCGGAACCTCGCGCGGCGCGACCGGTGCCGCAAAGCAGCGCCGCGCCGGCCGCCCCGGCGGCGCCGGACGCGAAGCGCGCGGCGAAGAACCAGACGATTCGCGTCGACATCGAACGGCTCGATCTGCTGCTCAACCTCGTGGGCGAGCTGGTCATCAACCGCACGCGCATCTCCGACATCGCCGTGACGCTCGGGCGCCAGCTCGATAGCGCCGCGCGTTCGGACGGCGACCTCGCGACGCTCGCGAAGGATCTCTCCGAGTCTTCGGCGCTGCTGGCGCGCACGACCAACGAGATCCAAGAGAGCATCATGAAGGTCCGCATGGTGCCAATCGGCCAGGTGTTCGACCGGTTTCCGCGGATGGTGCGCGACCTCGCGAAGGCCCGCGGCAAGGACATCCACCTCGAGATCGCCGGCGCGGAGACCGACCTCGACAAGACCATCGTCGACGAGGTCGGCGAGCCGCTGATGCACCTCGTGCGCAACTGCGTCGATCACGGCATCGAGCCGCCCGACGTGCGCGAGGCGAGCGGCAAGCCGCGCCACGGCACGATCAAGATGAATGCCTATCACGAAGGCAATCAGGTGATCATCGAGATCTCCGACGACGGCGGCGGGATCGATCTGCAGCGCGTCCGCAACAAGGCGATCCGCATGGGCGTGATCGCCGAATCCGACCGGCTCAGCGACCCCGAGATCGTCCAGCTGATCTTCACGCCGGGTTTTTCGACCGCCGACGCGGTAACCGACGTCTCCGGCCGCGGCGTCGGGATGGACGTGGTGAAGAAAAACATCCTGCGCCTCAAGGGCGTGTTCGACGTGGACTCCGTGCCGGGCGAAGGCACGACGTTCACGATGAAGCTGCCGCTGACGCTCGCGATCATTCAAGCGCTGCTCGTGAACGTCGCCGACGAGCTCTACTCGATCCCCCTCGACTCGGTGATCGAGTCGCAGCGCATCGACGCGTCCGACGTGCGCACGGTGCACGGCGGCGAAGTCATCACGCTGCGCGGCCAAGTCGTGCCGCTGATCCGCATCGCCGAGTTCTTTCGGCTCGATGCGCCGCGCGATCCCGACAAGGTGATGATCGTGATCGTCGGCTTGCAGGGGCGCCAGGTCGGGCTCGTGGTCGATTCGTTCCAGGGCGAGCAAGAGATCGTCATCAAGCCGCTCTCCGACGTGATCGGCCGCATCGCCGGCATCTCGGGCGCGACGATCCTGGGCAACGGCTCGATCTCGCTCATCATCGACGTCCACTCGCTCGTCGCCGCGGCGCGCGGCACGGGCAAAGTCACTAGAGCCGAATTTTCGGGAGTATAAGGAATCAAAGTCATGGCAGAAACAATTCAAGTCGTCAGCTTCAAGCTCGGGTCAGAAGAGTACGGCGTCGATATCGCGCAGGTGCAAGAGATCAATCGCATGGTCGCGGTCACGCACGTGCCGCGCGCGCCGCAGTTCATGGAGGGCGTGATCAACCTGCGCGGTCAGCTGATCCCGATCATCGATCTGCGCACGCGCTTCGCCATGCCGCGCGCCGAGCACACGAAGAACACGCGCATCGTCGTCACCGAGATCGGCGCGAAGCGCGTCGGCATGGTGGTGGACTCCGTGTCGGAAGTGCTGCGCCTCCCGGTCGACCAGATCGAGGATGCGCCGGAGATGCTCACCGGCGTGGACACCGAGTACATCCGCGGCGTCGGCAAGATCGAGGACCGTCTGATCATCCTGCTGGACCTCGCCCGCATCATCTCCGGCGCGGAGAAGCGGGAGCTCGAAGCGAGCGACGCGGAAGCGGCCGCCGCCGCCTGACGGAAAACACCGCGCCCCGCCGAAACGTCCCCGGCGTGACCGATTCCACGACAGCCCCGAGCGCCGCGAACGCGAGCGAACCGACCCGCCGGCGCTCGCCGGTCGGCCGCACCCTCATGTGGGTGGGGATCGGCCTCGGGATCGCCGGAGTCTCGGTGGCGATAGGCATCGTCGCGTTGCGCGTGGCGCTGCAGCGTGAAGCGCCGTCGGACGAGACGGCCGACCGCATCCAGGCCCTCATCGACGAGGCCAACAACCTCATCAAGACGCTCGACGAGAAGAAGCAGAGCTAAGTGGCAACCGCCCCCGGCCGGCGAGCGACGCCCGGCCTGGTGCCCGGCGTCGTCGCATCGGTCCGCTTCACGGACCTGCTCGCCAACGGTCAGGCGGTCGGCCGCGTCAACGGCCAAGTGCTGTTCGTCACCGGCCCGCTGCCCGGCGAGCGCGCGCGCGTGCGCGTCACCCAGGTGAAACCGAAGTACGCGGTCGGCGACGTGGTCGCGTTCGAGTCGCAGTCGCCGATGCGCGCGAAGCCGTTCTGCGCGGTGTTCGGCGTGTGCGGCGGCTGTCAGGTGCAGCATTTGGCGTACCCGGCCCAGCTCGCGTGGAAGGAGCAAATCGTGCGCAGCGCGCTGCGCCGGATCGGCGGTTTCGCCGACGCCGACGTGCGGCGCCCGGTCGGCATGACGAACCCGCGCAATTACCGCAACAAGATGGCGCTGGTCGTCGACCGGCCGCCGGCGGGTGAGACGTCGTTCGGCTTCTATCAGGCGCGTTCGCACGCGCTCGTGCGCATCGACTCGTGCCCGGTCGTGCTGCCGCAGCTCGACGCCGCGATCGGCGGCCTCTACGATGCTGCGCGGTCGCCCGACGCGAGCGACGCATTCGCGGGTGCCAAACATGCGATCGTGCGCGCAGGCGCGGCGTCGGGACAGGCGGTGCTCTCGATCACGACGGACCGCCAGTCGCCCGCGATCAAAGAGCGTGCCCCGGCGATCGCGCGGCGCGTGCGCGGCGTGGTCGGCATCTCCAACTCGTTCGAGCCGCGCACGGCGAACGCGGTGCTCGGGCGCAAGATGCTCTACGTGTGGGGCCAGCGCGAGATGGAAGAGACGATCGAAGGCGTGCGCTACCGCGTGTCCCCGGCATCGTTCTTTCAGGTCAACAGCGAGATGGTGGGGCGCATCTTCCGTTTCCTCGCGCCCGGGCTGACCGAGAACCGCACCGTCGTCGACCTGTATTGCGGCGCCGGAACGTTCGCGATCTTCTTCGCGTCACGCGGCGCGCGCGTCGTGGGCATCGAGGAGAATCCCGCAGCGGTGCGCGAGGCGCGCGAGAACGCCGCGCTCAACGACGTCGAAAGCCGCGTGCGTTTCGTCGAAGGCCGCGTCGAGGGCGCGGTCATCCACAAGGACGGGAAGAAAGCACTCGAAGACGCCGACATCGTGTTCCTCGACCCGCCGCGCAAAGGCAGCGACGAGGCGACGCTCGACGCGATCGCCACGGCCGGCGTAGCGGACATCTGGTATCTGTCGTGCAACCCCGCGACGCTCGCGCGCGACCTCGCCTATCTCGCCAAGCGCGGGTACGCGCTGGGCGTCGTGCAACCGTTCGACATGTTCCCGCAGACGGGCCACGTCGAGACGCTCGCGACGCTGCACAAAGCCGGGATCGAGCCCGAGGTCACACTGCCCGAACGCGAGGCGACGCCGTGGGACGACCGCATCCCGGAGTGGCCGTCGGACGACCCGTACGCAAAGACGGAGTACCCGGACTTCGTCGAACAGTAGTCGCTACGTGCAGCGTTGCGCGATCGGGATGAACGCCTTTGCGGCGGCGTTTTCGCTGACGCGGATTCCCGTGGCGATCGCAGTGCCCCATTCTTCGAGGCGCCGTCTGTTGGCGAACCCGATGCGGCTCTCCGGCGGCATGCCGGGCAGAACGACGAGATCGCGGTTCGGCGCGTCGCCGGCGCTCTGCTGCAGCGGCTGGTTGTGCCCGCCGATCGATGTGTCGGCGGGGAACTGCGCCTTCGACATCGCGATGTTCTTGCGCATCACGAACTCCCAGAGGATGTTCGCGCGCGTCTTCTGCGTGTCGTAGAGCTCCTGGAGCTCGCGCCGCTCTTCGAGCACGACGGGATCCTTGGTATCGGCCAGGCGCGGATCGCCGAGCGCGCGGTTGATGATGAGCGCCTCACCCAGTAATTTGGTCGCGTCGGCATCGAGCTTCGCGAGCGCGGATTGCCGCATCGGGTCGTCGGCCGGCGCGTCGGCGGTGAGCTCGCCGAAGTCCGGCAGCCGCTTGCGGGTCTCGGCGAAGCGCGCGTCCGCCCGGCGGGCGGCTGCGAACGACGGGATCACGAGATCGCGCAGCACCGCGCAGGCCGGGGTGGTGGAGCGAACGCGGCCGATCTCCGGCAGCCCGCCCGAGGTCGGGGAAGGGGACGCAATCGGCTCGACCCCGAGCGCGGCGATCACGATGACGGCACCCACGAACGTCAGCATCGCCGTCATCGTACCATCGTCTACCCGATTTTGTGTATGGGGGCCTTGACCGCCGGCCCGTATCCTGGCACCAGGAGGAGTGCCTTGACGAAGAAGCTTGCGGTCCTGGCGGTGGTCATGGGTGTCGTCGGCGCGTCGTGCTCGGGCGGGCACGGTGCGAGCAGCCTGCTGCCGGGCGGCGCGGTCGCGCCTCGCGGCGCCCACGCGTCCGATGTCGTCACGGCCCCGCCGGGCTGGGCGGCCACCGCGACGCGCGGGGCGACGATCGCCGGCGCAACGGACAAAGGCCCGCTCGCTGCGTCCACGCCCCTGACGATTCGCGTGGGTCTGAACCTCCACAACGTCGACCAGCTCGCTTCGGCGATCGCCGCGGGGCAGACGTTCTCGCCGCAGCAGTTCCAAGCACAATTCGGCCCGAGCCCGGCCGACGTCCAAAGCGTCGTGAGCTACCTCCAGGGCCAGGGCTTCCGGAACGTCAAGGCGGGCGCGCAGTTGATCAGCGCGGACGGCACCGCCGCGCAAGCCGCGAAGGCGTTCAACACGACGCTCGAGGCGTTCTCGCTCGGCGGCGGCAGCCTGTTCGCGAACGCGCAGCCGGCGCTCGTACCCGCGTCGCTCGGCGGCGTGGTCAGCGCGGTGCTCGGGCTGACGAACGCGAGCAAGATGTCGGTCCGTCCGGTCCTCTCGCGCGCCCACGCCGTTTCGTGCCTCCCCACCGCGACCCCGACCGGACAGTGCTTGCCGGCGTTCAACGCCGCCGACGTGCAGACGTTCTACGACACGGGAAGCTCGCCGGACGGTTCTTTGACGAACGTCGCGGTCATCGCTGAAGGCAACGTATCGCAGGTCGTCACCGACCTTCACTACGCGGAGCAGAAGCAAGGTCTGCCGACCGTCCCGGTCACCGTCGTTCAGGTCGGACTCGCGAGCCCGGATACGGCGGGCGTCGTCGAGTGGGATCTCGACTCGCAAAGCTCGACCGGGATGGCGAACACGGTGCAGTCGCTCACCCTCTACGCGACGACGTCGCTCAGCGACTCGGATATCGCGAACGCCTACGACCGCTGGGTGTCCGACAACACCACGAAGCTCGGGAACTCGTCGTTCGGCGAGTGCGAGTACTCCGCATGGCTCGACGGCGCGATGAAGATCGACGACAACCTGTTCCTCCAGGCGGCCGGACAAGGGCAAACGATGTTCGCGTCGAGCGGCGACACCGGTTCGGCGTGCGCGCTCGCGCCGACGAACGGCGCGCCGGGTTCGGGCCCGCCGTTCGTGAGCTATCCGGCGTCGTCGCCGTGGGTCGTCGCGGTCGGCGGCACCACCGTCGTCGCGAATGCTGACGGCAGCTACTCCGGCGAAGCGGCGTGGAACGCCGGCGGCGGCGGGCTAAGCCAGTTCGAGAACGGCTCGCCGTTGCAGCAGGGCGTGGCGCCGAACACGGGCTCGCTGGCGACCGCGAACCTCCGCGCGGTGCCCGACATCGCGATGGCCGCGGACGCGTTCTCGGGCGCGTACAACGTCTACGCGCCGAACATTCCAGGCGTCGGCGATTGCAGCGCCGGCTGCGCGATCGGCGGCACGAGCGAGGCATCACCGCTCGCCATGGGTGCATCGGCGCGATTCGCCACGTACTCCGCGCAGCACAATCTGCGACGCGGTTACATGGGAACGTACTTCTATCGCGACTACATCCACAACCAAAACGGCGCGACGACGGTGAACGGTCCGCCGCCGACGCAGGCGCTGGGCGGTTTTCACGACATCATCACCGGCGCGAACGGCGCGTACACGGCGCTGCCGGGCTACGACTACACGACGGGCCTAGGCACGCTGGACATCAGCGTGATGAACTCGCAGATACGGCTCTAAGCCGGCGTCTCCGAACGCTGCAGCAGCGCGATGACGTTGCCCTCGGAGTCGATCGCATAGCCGAAGCGACCGACTCCGGGGATGTCGTGCACCAAGCCCTGCTGTCCGCCCTTCATCGCAATGTCGAGCATGGCTTGATCGACATGGCTGACCTCGATCGTGGGCGTGGGCGCCTTCACGATCTCCGCCCGCGCGATGATCGCCGCAGGGATCCCGGCGCCGTTCTCGTCCCCGCGGTAGACGAGATAGGGCACGGGCGACGGCGTGACTTGCGTGAATTCCCATCCGAATACCTCGCGATAGAACTTCGACGCACGGTCGACGTCATCGGCCGGCAGGTGGAAGTTGACGATTTTTCCCACGATCCTCCGCTAGCGGTTCTCCGGCAGCCTCGCGAACGCGCGCTCTTGGTCCGGCGTAAACGCGATGTCGACGACGAAATTTGCCGCTTCGCTCTGTGGTTCGGGATGCGCCATTCCGACCCATCCCGAACGGAAGGCGCGCACGTGCGCGTCGTGCACGTCGAGCAGCAGAGTTGCCTCGCCGGGCGCCAGCGCGGAAGCCATCTCGAGCTGCGCGGCGTGCGTGGAGATGCGGCCCGCGACGACGGCATCGACCAACGCCTCGACCCGCGCCCGGTTCGTCCCGGAAAGGCGGCTGAACGCCGTCGCGCGCGCATCGGCGCGTGACTGCGCGATGCGCGACGACAACTCCGTCGAGATCGGCACGCTCCCCGTGCTACGTGGCGGGAGGGGCATTGCGGCGAAACGCTCGCGCGCTTTCCTGATCGCGACGTCGCGCTGTTCTTGCGCTGCCTGGGCGCGCGGTGAAAGCGTCCGAGAGAAGACCTGCTGTGCACCGGCGCCGAGGGAGGCGGTCGAGGTCGAGCGCCGCGTGCTTTGCGAAAGAAGCGCAGGGCTCGTAGGAAACAGGCCGGCGACCGCGATGATGACCGGGAACGAATACTTCGGAAAGGTAATTGTGCCGTTAGCCGCGGATCGGTTCCGCAAAACTGCCGTCACCTGCGGATACTGGGCCACCTGCAGCGTTTGGCCTTGCGCGAACATCCAGCCGCTGGGGGCCGTCGTTCCGTCGAAACGGCGCGCTTCGCCGATGATCGGTGAAGCGAGGACATTCGCCGGAATCGCCTCGGGCACGTCGGGGACGAGGCGAAGGCTTGCGGAGCCGTTCTGGCTTTGTTTCAGGGAGGCGACACCCGGCAGCGCTCGCATGACTTGGTGCCCGCTGCAGCCCGTGAGAAGGGCGGCAGCGGCGCCCAAGAATGGGGCGCGTTTCACTGTTCAAGATCTCCGTATCGCTGTGAACCAGCGGGATACACCCCGAGTGTTAGAACACCCTTAGTTTTGGCTTGGGAAAATTCCCTGGAGCGCGATGACGAAGTTCAGTACGAGGTAGGGTTGCCGATTTTCGTGCGCTTGACTCCCGCCGACGGTCGTGATCATCAAGGGATTCATCGATACGCCTTGTGTCGGCGATTGGCCGCTACTGTAGATCTGGTTCGGCTGCGCGTTGGCGGGCCACGCGTTCTTGGGATTCGTCACGTCGCCGGCGTTGGGCGTCGCGGGGATGGCGTGCGTGTGCGCAACCATCTCACTCACGTTGAGTGTGTGCGTCTCCTCGCCGCCGCGCTCGCCGAGCGTAACGCCACTCCCCCAGTGGATCGGCACCCGTCCCTGCAGGTTCGGCAGCCCGAAGTTGACCCTGCCGTCGCCGCCGTACGTCGTCCCGAGGATCGAGAACAGCGCCTGGTTTTGGTTGATCGGCAAGAGAGCGCCGTTGCAGAACGCCCAGCCCTTCGGCGGGAAGTTCCACGAGATGATCTTGATTTCGCCGAGAAACGGTTCTGACATCTGCTTTCCTTCGCTGGTGTCGAAGAGTGCTAGCTGCGCGCCGGGAAGACGCCTTGCAGCGCGATGATATACGTGAGCGCAAGGTACGGCATCATGTTGTTGTGAGGAAGGTTGCCGCCGGCGATCGACGCCATGGCGAAGCTCATGTTGTTACCACCAGCCGGCGCGGTGCTCGAGTAATCGGTCTTGCCGGTGAGATTGCCGGGGACGTTGTTCTGCGGACTTGTCTGTTTCGCATTGGTTACGAGCGGGTCCGCCATGATGGTATGGGGGTGCGCCGGCATCTCGGAGTCGAGCAGCGTAACGGTCTGCGATCCGCTGGTCTCGCCGAGAAAATATTGAGACAATCCCGCCCCCTGGCCCTGTTGGATCGGCACGCTACCCTGAAGATTCGGAAGCGCGAAGTTCGACTTGCCGTCGCCACCGTAGAAGGTGCCGAGGAGCGAGAAGAGCGCGGTGTTCTGCGAGATCGACATGAGCTGCCCGTTGCACAGCGCCCAGCCCTTGGGCGCGAAATTACCCGCGAAGATCCGGATTTCGGCTACGAAAGGATTTGCCATGTCGGTCCCCTATGTCTGCGACGGAAAGATGCCGAACAGCGAGATGATGAAGCTGATCACGAGGAACGGCTGCAGGTTCGTATGCGGTTGGCTGCCGCCGTCCGACCCGGTCGTCATCATCGTTTGCAAACCACCCGTATGCAGCGAGTAGATCGTCGTCGCATTCGCGTTGCCGTACAGGGTGTTGATCGGCGTGGTATTCGTGGTCGTCGAAATGTTGTTCTCAGCGAGAATCGGATGCGAGTGAGCGGGGATTTGACTCGTCGTCAGCGTGACGTCCTCGACGCCGCCGGTCTGCCCGAGCGTGTAACCGGTTCCCACATGAACGGGTACGCGGCTTTGGAGATTGGGGAGGGCGAACGTCGACTGCCCGTCGCCGCCGTACGTCGTCCCGATGAGGTTGAACAGCGTATCGTTTTCGCTGATCGGAATGAGGGCTCCGTTGCAGAACGCCCACCCGGCTGGCGCGAAGTTACCCCCGAACATGCGGATCTCACCGACGTATGGTGAACTCATGGTCTCCTTTCTTTCGCCTTATGGATGATAGGCAGCGGCGAGCGGGTGGTTTGTCGTGTGGAAAAAGGCGACTTGCGTCGGGCCGGCACCGAATGGGTTTCCGTTTAGGTCGAAACACGGATTGCAGGGCTGACTCGCGCTCACCGGCTGCCCGGCCGAACCGGGCGTGTTGAGGCTCGTGACGTCGTACAGGTAGAAGCCCTGAAGAGCCGTCTTGTCGGTCTGGAAGCCGATCAGGAGCTTATGGCTGTTGAGGAACCGGAGCGACGTGATGAAACACGTCACGGTGCAGTAGGCGCTGGCTCCGCCTGACGTCGTGGTCCCGTAGAACGGTATCGAGGCGCCTTGCAGGGCCCGCGCCCCGGCCCCCGGCTGATACACCTGCACCACCGGGCCTTGGGCGGAAAAGCCGCCGAGTGCGCCGCCAACGGCAGCATAGCCGGTCGACGACACGGCGAGACCGCCGCCCGAGCCGCCGCCTCCGTACGTGAAGAAGCTGCTGTCCGGGCTCCCGCCCGCGTCGAAGATGACCTGCGAGCTGATCTGCGTCGGCGTGCTGCCGACCGTGTAGGTGTCGAGAAACGCGGTGCTCCCCGTGACCGCGGCGCCTGCGTTGCACGCACCGCTGGACAGGATCACCAGCACGCCCCCGGCGTCGGCCGGGTCGTACCCGACGAACGGCTCGACCACCGTGTTGTTGTTATCGTTGATCGTCGCGGTCGATCCGTCGGGACGCTTGATGATCACTTGCGACGAGTTTGGCGTTACAGCGTTCGAGCAAGGATTGCCCGACGACGGATTCGCGCCGTTCGAGAAGGTGGCCGCGAACGAGCCGGACGGATTCGTTCCTGTCGCCGGAAGCGGGACGACGTTGATCGCACTTTCGTTATTGGCCTGCGCGAACGTGAGCTCGCGCGTCCCTGAGGCTTCTGCGTACGAACTGCCCAGGAGGTATTCGACGAGGGAGAACGGAGGCGCCGGCGCGTGGTTGGCGAGCGCGACGCTGCTGTCGGTGCCGAGCGCGATGGAGATCGGATCGTCGGCATGCGAGGTGATGATCGTCGCGACGTTCGCGCCGGTCGTGATCGCGCCAGCCGGGATGCAGGCGAAGTTTCCGAAGTCAGGGCTTCCCGCGCCGCCGTTGGCGATCAGCAGATCGCCGTTCGTGTCGAACACGAGGTCCTGCGGGTTGTCGACGTCCTTCGGCGGCGCGGCGGGCGTGGGCGACAGCGTCGTGGTCGCGCCGAAGGCCGTCGGCTCGGCGGGGTTGGTCATCGTGATCAGATCGACTTGTCCGGCCGCGCTGCCCGGCGTCGTATTCGTCTGCTCGATCGCCGCGAGAAGTCCGGACGCCGGCGCCGGCCCTGCCTGGATGCTGTGGTTCAGCGAGTAGCTGAACGAGAGGCCGTCGCCCGCCGGATGCGTGGACGTGACGGCGACGCTAGCGGTGCCGCTGCCGGTCGTTATGAACAGCGTGTAGCTTTGGGTGGATTGATTGACCTTCGTGTTGAGGTTGCCGGGGTCGCTGTATCCGGCGCCGCTGTTGTCGTCCGTGTGCCCATTGACCGTGAGAACCGGAAGTCCGGGGCCGATGATCGGCTTCGTCGCGAGGTCGGTATACGCGGCATTGAACGTCAGCGCCGTCGTGCCGACCGTCGGGACCGTCTGCGCGTTCGAGACCGTGAACGCGCCGGCACAGAACCCGGACGAGGAGCTGACGACGAACGTCGCCGCGTTGGCGTCGAGGGTCACGCTGAACGAGTTCGCCGTCGCGACGACCACGGTGAAGTTCGAGATCTGCTGCGAGAGGATGTTGCTCGACGCGTCCTCCGCCGACATCGTGACGTTGTCGGTGCCCGGCGGAAGCTTGATCTTGAGCGTGCACGTCCACGGCCCGGAACCCGGGCACGTCGCGCTGTTGAGCGTGACCGCCTTCGCCCCGAGGTTGGTGGTGTTGAACGTCGCCAGCGTCGCGCCGCTCATGCCCGCGATCGTCGCGCTGTTCAGCGTGAATACGATCTTCGTCGTCGACGACGACACGTACCCCGGACGACGCACCTTCGCGCTGGTCTTGGGCACGGGGATCGTGATCTTGAACGTCGCGTCGGCGAGCGGTCCGGTGTACGGCGCGCCCGGCGCGGTGCTGGAAACCGGTGCGGAGGGCGTCAGCGTGCTGCTATGCGAGCCGCCGCCGCACGCCGCAAGGGAAACGGCCGCGATGCTCGCGAGCACGGAGAGGAAGTTCTTTTTGCGGAGCAGCCGATTCATGGGCACCATTCCTCAGCCGGGGTAGGGCTGAACGAGACATCCGGGGTCCGAAGAAGATCGCCGCCGTCGTACCCGGGCCGAACGGCGATGAGCCGCCGCAACCCGCGCGACGCGGATTGCGGCGGCAGTTGACCGCGCTTAGTTCTTGCGGTGCTTCGAGCTCGCGCTGACCGACGACGTGGTGTACGTGACGACGGTCTTGGCCGTCTGTACGTGACCGCCCTGAGTCAGGTTGTCGTTGATCACGAAGTCGCAGCTGCCGGCGGCCGGCGGCGTCGCCGCGGTCGGTGCCGTCGCCGTGAACACGCCGCCGCCCGTGCCCGAGGCCGGGGTCATCGTCGCGATCTGGTTGCACGGCGTCACGAACGTCGCCGTCGGATTGAACGTCCAGGTGAAGGACTGATTGTACGGCGCGCCTGTGAACCCGGCCTCGGTGAACGTCTGGCCGCCCGTCGAACCCGTGCCGCCGGCGGTGCTGTCGACGTAGAGGTCGATCTCCGTGCCGCTCGCCGGCGTGATCGCCTGCAGCGTCGGTTGGAAGTTCGCGGTCTGGTTGGTGGCGCCGGTCGCCGCGACCGTGATGACCTTGACGTTCTCCGCGAGCCCGGCGTAGTGCAGCTTGACCGTGTCGGTATCGTTGTGCAGCGTCACGCTCGTCGTCGAGTTCTGCGTCGCGCCGGGTGTCGAGCCGCCCGCGACCAGCGTCGCGCCGTTAGCGTTGGTCTCGTTGATCGAGACGGTGACGGGCGTACCGTTCAGGCCTAGGGCGGGTGGGTTAGGAACGTATCCGGCCCCGGTACTGTTGTCGCCGTACGTGCCGGTGATCGTGCCGCCAGCCGCGTTTTTCGCGGTCACCGTCAGCGTCGCGTCGGCCGGAGTCGTGCCGGCGTTCGGCGACGTTACGCCGCCGATCGCCGCGAACGTCTTGACGATGCCGAACAGCACGATGCCCAGCCCGGTGTTCCCCGAGCCCGCGACGATGGTGAAGTCTTTGGTCGCGGTCGAGAGCGCGTTGCCTGCGCCGCCGTTCGTGTCGAAGACGGTTACCGTGTAGCGGTCGGTTCCGGGCGGCGACGGCGGCCCGGGGACCGTGCACGGCGTGCATGGCGGGGTGATGTTCGTCGTGACCGTCGGGTTGGTCACCGTCGTCGGCGTACCGTTGTTGCTGACGAGCGTGATCGACACCGATTTCGAGTTCGTCGCGTCGATGTACTGCGGAGCGCGGCTATTGCTCGAGCCCGTCTTCGATCCGAAGTTCAGCGTGAACGTCGGCGTGACGAGGTCGCCTTGCGGCGCGATCGTCGCGACCGACGGGGGATTCGGCGCGGTACCGCCGCCACCGCCGCCACCGCAGCCCGCGAGCGCCATCATGGCGAGTATGGTCAAGAACTTACGCATTGGGATAGTGCTCCTGCGAGAGTTGGTGTTGGTGGTGATCATCCGCGCTTGTGGCTCTGGATGGTGAAGCCGCTGGTGGTGACGACGATGTGGACCGACGTCGATCCGCCGTGGTTGTCGGTGAAGATGGCGTCGCACGTGACCGCTGCCAAGCCGGTCACGGTGTAGAGTGCGTCCGGTCCGCCGGCGGCCGTGCTCGACACCGTCGCGTTGCCCGCGCAGTTGTCGGACTCAAAGAACGGACCGGTGTACCCGGACTCGAGGATGTGGACGTCCTGCGTTCCGCCGGCTTGGTTGATCGCGACCGTGTTCGGGCTCGCGGACATCGCCCCGGGCGCGGGCGTCGGTGTCGGCGTCGGCGTCGGCGCGCCGGTCGGCGTCGCGGTCGGTGTCGGCGATGCCGTCGGCGTGGCCGTCGGCGTCGGTGACGGGGTGGGCGTCGGGGTCGGATTCGTGCCGACCTGAACGTTGCCGCCGCCGCTGATCGGCTGCGGTCCGTTGACGGTCGTCACGGTGATGGAGAACGACGGGATGTTCGCACCGTCGTAGTTCAGGATCACGACGTCGTTGGGGCTGACGACGGTGACGGTCTTGCCCGTGACGCCGTTGTTCGTCAAGCTCGTGTGGGTCGACGTGTCGGTGTCCGTCAGCGTGAACGGATACGCGTACGGTGCGGGTCCCACGATCAGCGCGCCGCTGGCGTCAAAGGCGTTGACCGTGATCGGTCCGGAGAACGCCGTTCCCGGCTGCAGATGCGGCGTAATGACGGTGACCGTCGCGACGATGCCGTCGAGCTGCGCCGACAGGTTGGGGTTGGTCGACCCCGCCAAGATGGTGAACGTGACGGTGTTTGTCGCGAGCTTGTGGTTCGCGGAGTCGAGCAGGTCGAACTGATAGACCACCGTGCCGGTCGGCGCCGGGATCTTGATGGTGCAGACCTCGCCGCTCGGGGCGACGACGCAGTTGCCGCCGGAACCGGTCGACAGCGCGGTGGTGGTGGGGTTCACCGGCACTTGCGTGGCGGTGGGCGGCTGGCCGTTGACCGTCTTGACCGTGACGACGATGAACGCGGAGTTCGGCGACACGAAACGCGGCGAACGATGCGCGGAATCGGTGTTGCGCGGCACCGTCAGCGTGAGCGTCCCGGTCAGCCCTTCGAGCGGCGACGTCGTCGGTGCCGTCACCGGCGTCGAGGTTCCGCTGCCTCCCCCGCTGCACGCGGCGATGCCGCTCGCGACCAGGAGGAGGACCGAGCCGAACGCTACGGCACGCGTGTTCATCGTGATGACGCCTTTATGGCAAGTGGTGAATGCGCGAATACCGCGAGCGACATGCGGGTGCAAACTCTCGACAAAAATGGACCCCTAGAGAAGCCTCGAGCAAGATAGCCCGCTCGAAGCGATCAACCCTTTTCCGAAGGGTCCGGCACGGTAAAGAAAGTGCACCATGTTTCGCGGCGTACCTCGTCATCTTCGGCGGACGGACCTGTGGGCGCGAGGCGCGAATCGGGGCGAGTCATGCCATCGGACCGGATCGACATCCGCCACGTCGCACGCCTTGCGCGACTGGCGCTTACCGACAAAGAGATCGCGACCTTCGGGCCGCAGCTCGGCGACTTGATGACGCACGTCGACGACCTCGCCAAACTCGATACACAAGACGTAGCGGCGACCGCTCAAGTCGTCCCCTCGCGCAACGTGCAACGCGCCGACGTCCTCCGGCCCGAGACGATGTTGTCCCAGGACGCAGCGCTGCAGAACGCGCCGCAGCGGCAAGGGCCCTTCTTTCGTGTTCCCCGCATCATCGCCGAGGAAGGCTAGTGGACCCGGTCACCGACTCCGCCCGGGCGATCGCGCGGGACGTCAACGCGGGCGCCGTCTCGGCTACCGAAATCGCCGAGCGCCTGATCCCCCACGTCCAGCGCGTCGACGAGCAGCTGAGCGCGTACTTGCAGCTCACGCCGGAGCTCATGCGGGCGCACGCTCGCCGGGTCGACCAGCGCGTCGCGGCGGGCGAGCGGCTGCCCCTTGCCGGCGTGCCGGTGGCGCTCAAGGACAACATGTGCCTGACGGGCACGCGCACGACGGCCGGCTCGAAGATCCTCGAGAACTTCGTCGCGCCGTATACCGCGACGGCCGTGCAGAAGCTGCTCGACGCCGGAGCGCTGCCGATCGGCAAGACGAACCTCGACGAGTTCGCGATGGGCTCGTCGGGCGAGAACTCCGCCTTCGGCGCGACCCGCAACCCGTACGACCTCGGCCGTGTGCCCGGCGGGTCGTCGGCCGGCAGCGCGGCGTCCGTCGGCGGCTTCGCCGCGACCCTCTCGCTCGGCAGCGACACGGGCGGCTCGATCCGCGAGCCCGCCGCGTTCTGCAACGTGGTCGGCTTCAAGCCGACGTACGGCCGCGTGTCGCGCTACGGGCTGATCGCGTTTGCATCGTCGCTCGACCAGATCGGGCCGTTCGCGCGCAGCGTGGAAGATGCGGCGCTGGCGTACGACGTGATCGCCGGCAAGGACCCGCTCGACGCGACCAGCGTCGACCGCGCGGTCGAGCCGACAGCGGACGGCTTGCGCGAGGACTTGCGCGGCGTGCGCGTCGGGATCGTCAAGGAGTTCGGGCTGGGTAAGCTCGACGCGGCCAGCCGCGCGTGCTACGAGGCGGCGTACGCCGACCTCGAGCGCCTCGGCGCCGAGCTCGTCGAGGTGTCGCTGCCCACCGCGGACTACGGGTTGGCGACGTACTATCTCATCGCGCCGGCCGAGTGCTCGTCCAATCTCGCGCGCTTCGACGGCGTGCGCTACGGCTTGCGCGTCGACGGCGCGGACGTCGGCGAGATGTACGAGCGAACCCGCGCCGCGGGGTTCGGCCCCGAAGTGAAGCGGCGCATCCTGATCGGCACGTACGCGCTGTCGTCCGGCTACTACGACGCCTATTATTTGAAGGCGCAGAAGGCGCGCACGCGGATCGCCGAGGACTTCGCGCGCGCGTTCGAGCGCTGCGACGTGATCGCGGCGCCCGCGGCGTCGTCGCCGGCCTTCCGCTTCGAAGCGAAGAGCGATCCGGTCACGATGTACCTGATGGACTACTACACGATCCCGGGCTCGCTCGCGGGGCTGCCGTCGCTCTCGGTGCCGTGCGGCGCCGCCGTACCCGAAGACGGCACGCACCCGATGCCGATGGGCCTGCAGCTCACGAGCCCGCTGTTCACGGAACGCGCGCTCCTGGGCGTCGCGCACGCGTACGAGCGCGCAACCCTCCACGCGGAGAAACTGACGAACGTGGTCACCGCAGGCTCGCCGGAGGGTGCGCCGCGATGACGACGTCCGACATGACGTCCGAGCTCACGGCCGAGCTGCTCGACAAGTACGAAGCGGTGATCGGGATCGAGTGCCACGTCGAGCTCAAGACCGAATCGAAGATGTTCTGCGGCTGCCCCAACGCGTTCGGCGGCGAGCCGAACACGAAGGTGTGTCCGGTGTGCCTCGCGCTGCCGGGCGCGCTGCCGGTGCCCAACGCGAGGGCGCTCGAGCACATGATCCGCGCGGGGCTCGCGTTCGGCGCGGAGATACCGGCGCACTCGAAGTTCGACCGCAAGAACTATTTCTATCCGGACATGCCGAAGAATTACCAGATCTCGCAGTACGACATGCCGCTCACGCAGGGCGGCGTCGTGCACTACTGGCTCGACGACGGCACGCGCGGCGAGTGCCGCCTGACGCGCATCCACATCGAAGAGGACACGGGCAAGTCGACGCACGCGAGCGCCGACGGCCGCCTCGCGAGCTCCACGTCGTCGCTGATCGACTTCAACCGCGCCGGCGTGCCGCTCATGGAGTGCGTCGGCGAGCCCGACCTGCGCAGCTCCGACGAAGCCGTCGCGTTCGTGGAGACGCTCGCGCGCACGTTCCGCGAGCTCGGCGTGAGCGACGTCAAGATGGAGGAAGGCTCGCTGCGCTGCGATGCCAACGTGTCGGTCCGCCTGCGCGGCGCGACCGAGTACGGCACCAAGGCCGAGATCAAGAACATCAACTCGTTCCGCAGCCTGCGGCGCGCGACCGAATCGGAGATCGCGCGGCAGATTCACGTCGTCGAGACCGGCGGCCGCGTGATCCAGGAGACGCGCGGCTGGGACGAGGCCGCGGGCGTGACGCGCAGCCAGCGTTCGAAAGAAGAGGCGCACGACTACCGGTATTTCCCCGACCCGGATCTCGTGCCGCTCGACGTGACGCCGGACGTCGTCGAGCGCGTGCGTGCGACGCTGGTCGAGACGCCGTTCGAGCGGTACGTGCGCTACGTCGACGAGTTCGGGCTCGAGACGAAGCGCGCGACGCAGCTCGTGGACGACAACGCGCTCGCGCGTTGGTTCGACCGCGCGGTCGCGGCTGCCGGGGGCAACGCGCAGGCGGTGGTGGCGTTCGTGCTCGGTGACCTGTCGCGGTTGGCAAACGAAAGCGGCACGCACGTCGCCGACGGCAAGGTGACGCCGGAAGCGCTCGGCGAGCTCGTCGGGCTCACGCAGTCCAACGCGATCAACTCCAAAGCGGCGAAGCAGGTGCTGGAGACGCTCTGGAACGAGGGCGGTTCCGCGAAGGCGATCGTCGAGCGCGAAGGTCTCGCGCAGGTGAGCGATCGCGGCGCGGTCGAGGCGATCGTCGACGAAGTACTCGCGGCGAATCCCAAAGTGGTCGCCGACTACAAAGCGGGGAAGACCAACGTGTTCGGTTTCCTGACGGGCGCGGTGATGAAGGCGTCGCGCGGCAAAGCGAACCCGACGCTCGCCCAGGAACTGCTCAAGGAGAAGCTGCGCGCATGAATCCGTTCAAGCGAATGATGGAAAGGCTCGGACTGTTGCGCGTGCGTTCGCGTGGACGACGCGAGCTGTTCCAGCCGCACGAAGACGACAACGGCGGCGACGCCGCGGCGGGCGGCGTGACCGCGCGGTTGCCGAAAGTGCCGCCGCGGTTCAGCCCGGGCAACGCGTTGGCGATTCCGCGGGAAGAATGGATCGCGGATCAGTGCTCCAGCGTCGTGATGGCGCCGACCAACAAAAATGACGACCGCGGGCGCCTGCTCGTCGCCTGACCGCGCCGCCGGTCGCGTGAGTCCTCAGAGCGCGCCCTTGTCAATGAGGGCTGGATGCGTGTATACTTACGGATACACGATGACTGAGACAAAAATTGCCCGCTACGGGAACAGTTTGACCGTCCGACTGCCGGCCGCGCTGGCGCGCGATCTCGACCTTCATGAAGGCGACCACGTCACGCTGCGCCGGATCGATCACGGCGTTGCCGTGGAGCGGCGGCACGGCACGCGGCTAGCTTCATGGCTTGCCACGGTGCGCGGACCGGAGGCGGAGATCGGCGGCGGAGCTCCTTTGGGGCACGAGGCGTTCGATTGACGCCTGATCGCGGTGACCTGGTCATCCTTGACTTCGAACCGCAAGCGGGGCGCGAACAAATGAAGCGGCGCCCCGGACTCGTCTTGTCGCCAGCGGCCTTCAATCGCGCTTTCGGCCTGGCGTTCATTGCGCCGATCACGACCAAACCAAGAGGACACGCTTTCGAGATTGCGTTGCCTGCGGGCTTGCGCGTCAAAGGATCGGTAATGGTGCATCAGTTGAAATCGTTCGATTGGCGGGCGCGTCGAGCTGCCGCCGCCGGGAAAGCGCCTGACGATGTCGTCGATCGAGCGTCGGATATCGTCAAGGAGATTGTGAGCTGAGCAGCGGCGACCCGGCAAGCTGAATCAGATGCCGCCGTAGCCGGGGCTCTGCTGCAGCAGGACCATCACGGATGCGATCGTCACCACGAGCAGCAGCAGTGCGAACACCGGCCACGCGGTCTCGCCGGTTGCGGAGCGGCGCCGCGGAACGCCGGCTCGCGGGGCGGCGGAGGTCGACAGCACGCGGTCGAGGCCGTGCAGCGCCATCGCGTTGCGCAGGGCGGGCGTGGCGCCGCTAGCGACCAGCGCGCCGCCGGCCTCACGCAGACGGCGCAGGTTTCCGATCAGCGCGGCGACGAGCGGAGCCGGGAGGTGGTTACCGTGGAGCTCGACGACGACCGGCGTGCGGCTGCGGCCGTCGCGCAGCATCCGCTCGACGGACCGCGTGAGCGTTCTGCCCGCGTTCGGGTCGTTCACGGACAAGGGGATGCGGACGGGTCGTAGGTCGTCGTCGTCCAGCTCGGCAGCGCGCATGATCGGCAGTCTCCCTGATCTGCTGCGGCGAGCGTAACCCAGCGGACCTACGAGACGCTTACCGCCACTTACAAAGGTCTGTCGGCGGCTGCGCGAAGCAATGCCGGTCGTGATCGCGCTGATCGACGAGCGGGGACTCGAGGTCCTCGACTTCCAACGGATCCGAGAGCGGTATGCGGGGCAGACGCATGCGCCGCAGTCGTATGCCCGCGCGCTTGAATGCGAGCCCGCGACGGACTTCGCGCTCGTCCGGCGGCTCGTCGGCGAGACGGCCGAGATGCGAGCGCTCGCGCAAGACGCCGGGTTCTCGATGCAGCGGATCGACGACGTCGACGAGGCGGTCGCGACCGCAGCGCGCGGCGTGTCGCTGGCCGCGCGGGATCTGCGCTCGATCGCCGACGCGCTCGGCGCGGCCAACGCCGCCGTGCGCGCGATCCGCGATGCCGAGACCGAGGTGGCGCTGCTGCGCGAGCGATGCGCCCCCTTTCGCGCGCTGCCGCTCATCGTCAACCGGGTCACCGACGCGATCGACGAGCGCGGCAACGTGCTGGACCGCGCTTCGGCGGCGCTCGCGCGCATCCGCCGCAGCATGCAGCAGGCGCAGGACGACGCGCGCGACCGCGCCGGCGCGATCGTGCGCTCCTCGCGCTACGCTTCGGCGATCCAAGATGCGATCGTCACCATGCGCAACGACCGCTACGTCGTGCCGGTGAAGGCGGAGTTCGCCGGGCAGATCCAGGGGATCGTGCACGACACGAGCTCGTCGGGACAGACGCTGTTCGTCGAACCGCTCGAAAGCCTCGAAGCGAATAACCGCGTGCGCGCGCTGCGCGTGCAGGAAGACGTCGAGATCGCGCGGATCCTCGGCGAGCTGTCGTCGCTCGTGCAAGCGGAAGCGGCGCAGGTCGAGACCGACCTCGGCGTCTACGTCGAGCTCGACCTTGCCGGCGCGCGCGCCGCGATCGCACACCGCATGCAGGCGATCGCGCCGGAGCTCGTCGACGCCGCGGTGATCGACATCTTCGAGGGACGTCACCCGCTGCTCGACGAGCGCGCCGTGCCGCAGTCGGTCAAGCTCGACGACGACGTGCGCATCCTCATCGTGTCCGGCCCGAACATGGGCGGCAAGACGGTCGCGCTCAAGCTCGTCGGGCTCGCGGTGGCGATGACCGCGTGCGGCATGCACGTGCCGGCGACCGCGGCGACGATCGGGTGCTTCGAGCGCGTGTGCACCGACATCGGCGACGAGCAGTCGATCGCGCAGAACGCGTCCACGTTCTCGGCGCACCTGCGGCGGCTGGCGGAGATCGTCGACGTCGCGAACGATCGCACGCTGATCCTCATCGACGAAATCGGGAGCGGCACCGAGCCCAACGCCGGCGCCGCGCTGGCGGTCGCCGTTTTGGAGCGCTTCCTCGAACGCGGGGCCCGCGTCGTCGCGACCACGCACGCGACGGAGCTCAAGCTGTTCGGCGCCGATCACCCGCACGTCGCGAACGCCAGCGTGCGTTTCGATCCCGAGACGTACGAACCGACGTATCAGCTCGACGTCGGTTCGCCGGGGCAGTCGCTCGCGTTCGCGCTCGCGCGCCGCATGCGACTCGACCGCGAGGTGGTCACGCGCGCCGAAGCACTGCTGTCGAACCAGGAGCGCGACTACGAGCGCGCGCTGGCGGACGTCGCGGAGCAGCGGATTCGCGCGACGCGCGAGCGGGAGGAGCTCGAGCGCGAGCGGGCGCACTTGCGGTCGCTCGAAGACAACGCGCGCCGCCGCACGGAGACGCTGGAGCGCGAGCGGCGCGAGCTCGCCAAACGAGCCGACGCGGAGCTCGCCGACACGCTGCGCCGCTTCACCGCGGAGCTCGAGCGGCGCGCCGCCGAACGAACCGAGCGCGGTGCGCGCGCGCCGCGGGTGACGCCGGGACAGGCGGACTTGCTCGCGCGCACGCTCGATCAGATGCACCGCGAGCTCGGGCTGGAGGAGCGGCCGCAACGTCCCCGCGACGGCGAGACGCCGCAGCCGGTCGCGGCGGGCGACCGCGTGCACGTCGCGTCGTGGGACCAGGACGGCACGATGCTCGAGGACCTCGGCGACAGCGCGCTCGTGCAGATCGGCTCGATGCGCCTGACCGTGCCGAAGAGCGAGCTGCGGCGGCGCGGCGGACCCGCCGTTCGACAGGGCCACAGTGAAAAAAAGCAGGGTGGCGAGGCGACGTTCGAAGCGGCATCGACCGCGCAGACGCAGATCGACGTGCGCGGCAAACGCTTCGTCGACGCGGAGCCGCTGGTGGACCGCTGGATCGACGACGCGATCATGCTGGGTCAATCGCCGCTGCGGCTGATCCACGGCAAAGGCACCGGCCTGCTGGGCAAAGGCTTGCAGCAGTACCTCAAGGCGCACCCGTTCGTGCAGAACGTGCGCTACGGCAACGCCGACGAGGGAGGCGGCGGGGTGACCGTGTTTGAACTGCGCTCGCCGACCGCGTGACCGCGGTCAGTGTTCACCAGGCGATGCCGCTGTAGGCGTAGATGATCGCGATACCGACTGCTGCGATCGCGATACCCGCGATTGCGCCGGGAGAGAGCGGCTGGTGGAATCCGACGACTTGGATCGCGACGGCGCCGAGTGCGCCGAGCGCCGCCCACGCTGCGTACGCGATTCCGACCGGAATCTTGTTGAGCGCAAGCGAGAAGATCACCAGCGAGGTGACGTATGCGGTGATGCTCGGCACGAGCCACAGCGGCTTGGCGATGCCGTTCGCGAATTTCAAGCAGGTCAGCCCAGTCAGCTCGCATGCAACCGCGACGATGAAGAAAACTAGGGTCATGCTCATCGAACCCTCCGAACGGGAACCCGGTCCCGGCGTTTGACTGCTGCCGCGAGCTTGCGATAGCGCTCGTCGCGCAGCGGGTCGGAAACGAGGTAGACCACGCGGTCGATCTCTTCGACGGCAGCCAGCAGCGCGCCGGGCGTGAGATCGGGCTCGCCGTAGACCGCGCCGAACGGCTTGTAGAGCAGCGACGTGGGCTTGGTGACGGTCGAGAGCGGCGTCAGCGGCGGCGGATCGTACGGGACGTCGAGCGCGGAGAAGCCGTAGCGCCGGAAGGCTGCCGCGCGCGCCGCGCGCGCGTTGCCGCCGTGCCGTGCCTTGCCGCGCGGAGGCTCCTCGTCGACCTCCGTGTACCAGCCCTCCGCGCCGAGGTCGTCCAGGCACATCATCCGCTCGGCGTAGGCGACGACGCGCCGCAACACGTTGCCGTGCGCAATGTTCTCGCGTAAGCCGACGTATCCGGCGAAGCCGCATCCGTTGAGCGTGAAGTACGAGAGAAATCCGTCGGGCGCGTTCGGCGCGCCGCCGAAGCCGAGCAGCCGGTAAACGCGGCGCGGGCGGATGCGCGGGAATTCTTCGAGCACGTAGTGCCGGATTTGGTCGAGCGCGAACGCTGAAGGCGACGGAGGAAAAATCTCCGAGTACAGCCGTGCGAAGTACGCGAACTGCTCCTCGTCGCGCAGATCGATCTGTTGGAAATGGAGCGCCTGGTCCGGCTGACCGGCGTAGGTTTCGAGGGACTCGAGCCGCAGATCGCCGTGGCGCGCCGCATGCGCGGCCATCGCACGATAGGCGGGATCGGCCTCGGGTTGCTGGGCCGGCACCGCGTGCAGATGATGCGCGCGAACGGCGGCGGCGACGCTCGGCGATGCAATCGTGTTCGAGCTCGACGGCGACCGCGCGAGCAGCATCGTCGTGTCCGTCCGTGTCGCACCGCGCTGTCCGGGCTCGGAATACGGCAGCGCCACGTGATCGAACCCGAGTTGTGCCAACCAGCGCGTCCGTTCGAACGATTCCGTGCGGTCGGCGCCCGCCGGCGGGTGAAACGGATCGCTCGCCGCGTTGAACACCGCGACGAACGTTCGGCCGCGCGCGCACACGCTTTCGCGCGCGGCGCGTTCGACGTACGCGACGAGCTCTCGTCCGAGCATCGTCGTACGATGCCGTTCGGAGACGGTGAGCAGCTCCACGAAGCCGCAGTCGGCGTGCACGCGAAAGACGGCGCCGCCTTCCGGTGTGCCGTCGACCAGCGCGAGCACGACACGGCGCCGGCCGTCGTCGGCGCCGCGGTGCCTCAGATCCTGCTCGACGTCGAAGGCGGCGGCTTCGGTGGCGAACCGGTAGCGGAACGACCGCAGCAGCTCGAGTCCATGATGTGTTCCGTCGATCTCGAGTACATCGAGGGCCGACGCCGGAAGCGCACGCTGAAACCTTGACAGTCCGGACGCGACGTGCTCGGCGTAGCGTGCCAGCAGCGCAGACTCGTACTTTTTGAAGCCCGCCTTGCGCCGCTCGGACCAGCGCGCGAACAGCGCGAAGCCGAGCAGAGCGGCGTCGCTGCCGCCCCGTAACGGCACGGCGAGCAGCGCCCAGCTCCCTGGACGTCCCGTAAGAGCACCCCGTTTTTCGAAATGCGGCGCGTGCGCCAAGAACTGCCGCACGAGCGGATGCTCCGTGTCGACGACGCATCGAGCTTCGCCAAAGTACGGCGGCAGCGGGGCCGTCATGTCGGCAACGCTTCCATGCGCGACGGCGATGCGGGCGAACGTACCGTCCGCGACCGGTTCGAACACCGCCGCGGCGCTGAGCTCGAGCTCCTCGACCGGATCGCTCGCACTGCGGTCGACGAATGCGATCCGGTCGCAGGCGTCGAGCTTGACGCCGCATTGCTCGAGCCGTTTGCGGTGCTCAACCTCGTCGCGTTCTCGTTCGTCGCGCCCGTGCTGCCAGGCCTCGATGAAGTGGTGGAGCGCTGTCCCTGCGTATCCAATCCCGAGCGTCACCGCGGTTGCCAGCGTATACTCCGGCTCCGCGGCGTGGGGCGGCGCGTTCATCTGCCGAACCATGCCCGCCGCGTGCTCTTCGACCGGCGGAATTACCATGAACGCGGTGGCGGTGACCGCATGGCGAACGATGTGGCGACCGATCAGGCGCGCGACGCCGTGACTGCGCACGATCGAGTATCCGACCACGAGGGCCATGAAAAAAGCCGACATCGACAGGCGCCTGGCCAGCATGGCGGTCGCGTCGTTCGGCGTTGCGTACGTGAGATAGACCTGAACGATGAGCCCGCCGAGCGCCAGGGTGTACCCGATGATGGTCCAGCGCAGGATGCGGGCGCGGTCTTTGTTTTCCTTCGCCGCTCGCATCCGGTGGCCCAGAGCGACGAAACCGAACGCGGCGACGAGGGCGTCGAATCCCAAATCGATCGGGAACAGCCATCCCGTGCGCTGCCCGGCGAGGATCGGCGGCAGATCGAGCCCGAGCTGGAAGCACAGCGAAAGCGCCGCGACGCCCAGGGCGGCGCTCAGATACCAGACGCGAAAGTCCGATGCCCGTCCCCATTCGCTGCCGTCCGAGGGCTTCGGCGGAAACGACAGCGCCAGCAGAACGATGCCGCCGAACGCCGCGGCGGCGAGCACGTCGATGATCGCGACAGTCGCGCACCAGGACGACACGCCGGGCAGCGGCACGAACTGCACGTAGTACGCGAACGGATTCGCGCCGAGAGCGAACGCGAACGACGCGAAGGCCCCAGGCGTGCTGCGCGTCCACAGCACCACGCCGCAGAACCCGACCATGATAACGGCAAAGAACACGCGCGTGCCCAGGTCCGCGTAGGATACTGACGTCGGCGGCGCTGCCGCGAGGGTGAGCACTCGCGGGTGCGCGGCGTTCGGCGCGCGGAGCGTGAAGCGCACGACGGTTCCGACCGGCAGCGGCGCGTGCGCCGGCGTGATCGCTACGCGCCCGAGGTCGCCGGTGAGCGCGTGCGCGGAAGCGAAGTCGACGACGTCGCCGAGCCGAACGCCGGCGGCTGCGGCCGGCGATCCCGGCTCGACGTACACGACCTCGCCGTCGTAACCCGTCGAGATCCCGAGGGTCCCGGTCGGGTGTAAGGCCTGCCACGCGAAGACGCCGATCGACCAAAGGTACGTGGCGGTGCCTACGATGACGACGATGCGTCCGGTGAACGAGCGAACCCGATCGCTTCGGCCCATGACGTCATCGCTTTCCTGCTCGCCGCGCCCCGATTCCTGGCGTCGTCGCGCCGAGCAGGAAGGCCGTCGCGCCTCGGTCTTTGAACCTGCGAGACTTCCATGTTGAGCGGACGTGAACGCGCGGAGTTCTTGACCGACGGCTGCGATCACGTCGAGACGCTGGCGGAGCTCACGCAGCGGCTCGAACGCGCGCGGCCGCTGCGGGTGTACCTCGGGCTCGATCCGACGTCGCCCGATCTGCACCTCGGGCATGCCGTCGTGCTGCGGCTGCTGCAGCGCTTCGTCGACGACGGTCACGACGTGATTCTCTTGATCGGCGATTTCACGGCGCGCATCGGCGACCCCAGCGGCCGCAACGCGCTGCGCCCGCCGCTGAGCGACGAGCAGATCGACGCGAACATGAAGACCTATGCCGCGCAGGCCGGCAAGGTGCTCGACATGGCGCGCGTGACGCTGCGTTACAACAGCGAGTGGCTCTCGAAGCTCACGTTCACCGACATCTATAAGCTGCTCGCGCAAACGACGGTGGCGCAGATGCTGGAGCGCAACGACTTCAAGCAGCGCTATGAAAGCACATCACCGATCGCGCTGCACGAGTTCGTCTACCCCGTCGCCGTGGCATACGATTCGATCGCGCTCGAGGTCGACGTCGAGTTAGGCGGTTCCGACCAGCTCTTCAACCTGCTGATCAGCCGGCCGTATCAGGAGCACGCGGGCCAGCTGCCGGAGATCTGCATCACGGTGCCGCTGCTCGTGGGGCTCGACGGCAAGAAGAAGATGTCGAAGTCGCTCGGCAATCACGTCGGGCTGACGGACGCGCCGAACGAGATGTTCGGCAAGACGATGAGCATCCCGGACGAGGTGCTGCCGGAGTACGCGCGCCTGGCCGCGTGGTGGCCGGCCGGCCGGGTGCGCGCGCTGGAGGCCGGGCTGCTCGACGGAACCATCGCGCCGATGGACGAGAAAAAGCGTATCGCTGAAGACGTAGTCGCGTTGTACCATGGGTCGGACGCTGCCAGCACGGCGCGCGACTGGTTCGAGCGTACCATCCAGCGCGGCGAGATCCCGGCCGAGATGCCGGAGCTGCCGCTGGACGGCAAGAGCAAGCTCGTCGAGCTGATCGTCGCCGCGGGGTTCGCCGACTCCAAACGCGCCGCGCAGCGGTTGATCGCCGAAGGCGCGGTGAAGATCGACGGAACGCCGGTCACCGACGCCGGCGCCCGCTGGACCGCGCCGGGTCCGGCAGTCCTGCAGGTCGGCTCGCGCAAGTTCGTGCGCGTCGTCCCTTAGTAGCCCCGCATCGGTCTGGAGATAACACGCACATCATGGCGAGCCACAACGCCCCGTCGAAGCCCCCGGTCACGTACACGCCCGCCGCGGCGATCAACGGGCCGATCTTCACGTGCCCGCGCTGCGAGCGCGTGTATCCGTATCCGGTCGACCACGGCGCGCCCGTGCGCTGCGAGTGCGGCTGGTGGTACACCAACCTCGGCCACGGCCGCATCGTCGAAGAGTTCCGCCCGCGCATCGGCGGCGCGGCGACGAACGGTCCCGAGGCGGCTGCCGGTCCGGCCGCCGAGCACCACTAGTCCGTTACGCTGAGCCGGTCGAAGCGCGTTCCGCCAACCCGCGGACGTCGTCGGCGCTGAGCACGTAGAGCTCGCCGCAGAAGTCGCACGTCGCTTCGGTCTGCGGCTGCTCGCGCGCGATCTTCACGAGCTCGTCCTTGCCGAGCCCGAGCAGCGCGGACTCGACCTTTTCGCGCGTGCAGCGGCAGTCGAACGCGACCGTGTACGTGTCGAACAGCTTCACCTCGAGGTCGCCCGCGACGGCGCGCACGAGGTCGTCGGGGCCGGCGCCGTTCACGATCTGCGTCGTCACCGCGCTCATCGCCACGACGTTGCGCTCGAGCGCGGCGATGGTCGCGTCGTCCGCGCCGGGCTGCACCTGCGCGATCACGCCGCCCGACGCGCGGATCCCGGTCGGGCCGGCGAGCACGCCGACCGCGACGATGCTCGGGATCTGCTCCGAGTTGCCGAGGTACGCGGCGATGTCGTCGCCGATCTCGCCCGACACGAGTGGGACGATCCCGCTGTACGGCTGGCCCACTGCGTATGTCTTGGTTACCTGCAGCTTGCCGTCGCCCACCACTCGCGCGACGTCGAACTTGCCGCGCGCGTTGAGCGGCACGTCGGCGCGCCCGTTGCGCGCGTACGCGCGGGCGCCGACTGCGTGCGTGCCCGTGCTCCACGCGTCGGCGGTGATGCTGCCGATCGGCCCGTCGCCGACGATCTGGAGCGTTAGCCGCTCGCGGCCCTTCAGCGAAGCGCCCAGCAGCGCGGCTGCGGTCAGCAGGCGGCCGACCGCCGCGCTCGACGTCGGCGCGAGGTCGTGCCGCTCGCGCGCCTCGCGAACGAGCCCGGACGTGATCCCGGCCACGAGCGATACGGTGCCGCGCGCGGCCGAGGCGGTGATGATACGATCCATTCTCTTCCGATAACCGTTCGCGGCTTTTTCCCGTTGCGCCGCACGGCGACTGCATTTTCCGTGTCCGGGGGAAGGAGCAGGCGGGGTGCAAGCGTACTCCACCGAGCGAGCGGCGCCGCATACCGTAGCCGCCGTTTTTCGTACGACGTTCCCGTGAGGTGCAAACCAGACAGTGACCAAAGCCGATATCGTCGACTCCCTGGCCAACGAGCACGAGCTGTCGAAGCGTCAGGCGGGCGAGATCGTCGATCTGATCCTCGACGAGATCACGTCCGCGCTGAAGGACGGCGACAAAGTGCAATTGATTCCGTTCGGGAGCTTCGTCGTCCGCGAGCGCAAGGCGCGCACCGGCCGCAACCCGCAGACGGGCGAGACGATCAAGATTCCCGCGCGCAGAGTGCCCGCGTTCTCCGCCGGCAAGGGCCTCAAAGACGCGGTCGGCGGACCGAAGCGCGGCGGCGCCAAGAAGACCGGACGCAAGAAGTAGACCGCGCATGAAAGTAACGGGAATGGACGCAGTCTACTACACGTCGAAGGACCTCGGCGCGCTGACGACCTTCTACACCGGCTTGATCGGTGCGGAGCCCACGATGGTCGGCGGGCCGGTGGCGGAATGGACGTTCGCCGACGGCACCAGCTTCGGGCTGTACGGAACGGCCGAAGGAAGCGTCGGCGGCAGCGCGATGTTCGCGGTCGACGACGTCGCGCAAGCGATGGCGGACGCAAAAGCGCGCGGCGTGAAGTTCCACGACGACGAGATCACCGACACACCGGGCTGCCACATGGCGTTCGGCGAAGATCCCGAAGGAAATCAGTTCATCCTACACCATCGCAAGTAGCTTCGGCACCGCCGAAATCGAGAAGGGCCCGCACATCGTGCGGGCCCTTCGTCTCTTAGTCGTCGTGCTCGTGATGGCGCTTGTGCTTGTCGTCCTTGTCGCCGTCGTTCGCGCCGTTATCGGGACCCTTTTCGTAGGTGTACGTCGTCTGATCGCTGCCGATCCCGACGAACGTATTGTCGAATTGCACGGTTTGATACGGCGGCGCGAACCCGTCCACGACGATGAAGATGTCGGTGACGGTGTAGCTGCCGTACTTCGTTTGCGACGCTGCGTACGGATCGTAGAACGTGCCGCCCGGAAGCTGCGAGTCGTCGACCAAACCGCTCGCCAGATTGCCCGTATTGCTCCAAACGTTCGGCGGGCAACCCGTGTAGTTCGGCGGCGGGCCAAGGTAGAAGCTGATGTCGCCCGTTGAGGTGCCGTTCGTCAGCGAGACGACGAACCGCGGCGACCCGCCGTGGCACGACCCGGCAGTAAACTGGTAATCCGTGTTCAGATTCGTGAGCTGGCTATACGTCGCGCCGGCAGGAAACGCGAAATCGATGCCGCCGAACGGCTGGGTCGGAGACCATATCGCTTGCGCCGCGGTCTTCGATGCATTGCCCGGATGCACGAGCGTGGCGTCTCCGAACAGGGTGTAGGCGAAATCGACGTCCTTCTTGCGGTTGTCGTCCTTGTCCGACGCCGTGCGCGTTTGCGATTGTGATTGTGCGGTAACGTGATCCGGTGACGCGGGAGGAACCGAGGAATTCATCGTCCCCGCCCCGCCGCACGCGGCCAACGAGAAGAGCGCGGCTAGCGGAAGTGTTCGATAAAGACTTCGCAACGTGTGCTCCTATTTCTTACGGGATGTGAACGTAGTCGTGCGTGTGTCCCGGCGTGCCGATGTTCCTTGGGCAGTTTTTCCCATACTGCAAAGGAAAAGCGACGAGGGTCCGTATCGCTACGGACCCTCGCCATCAGGTGGTCGGGCAGACAGGATTTGAACCTGCGACCCCCAGTCCCCCAGACTGATGCGCTACCAAGCTGCGCTACTGCCCGACGGAGGCCGGTGGAGGTATTGTGCCGTTCGGTGTGGTTGTCCCTTTCCTCGTGAAAGCGACGCTCTTTGCCGACGGCGGTTCCCGCGGCAACCCCGGTCCCGCCGCCGCCGGCGCCGTGTTGTACGCTGACGACGGCGAGGTGCTCGAAGAGATCGGCACGTTCTTGGGCGTCACCACCAACAACGTCGCGGAGTGGACCGGGCTGCTCGACGGGCTCAAGGCGGCGCTTGCGCGCGGGGTGGACGACCTCGCGGTGCGGCTCGATTCCGAGCTGGTCGTCAAGCAGCTCAGTGGTGCGTACCGGGTCAAGCATCCCGGCCTGATCCCGCTGCACGCCGAGGCGAAGGCGCTGCTGCGCAAGTTCGGGCACGTCGACGTGCGGCACGTCCCTCGCAAGCAGAACAAGGCGGCCGACGCCGTGGTCAACCAGGTCCTCGATGCGCACCGCTGACACTTCCGCGGGCCGCGCGGCGTTCTAGTAGACGATGCGCCGCTTCCCGACCACGACGTTCGCCATCGTTCTTGCCATCATCGCGATGATTGTCGGCTGGAAGATCTTTTATCACGACGAGGCGCAGCGCTTCCAAGCCGTGCAACAGATTCGTCACCAGCGCTCGGAGTTGCACTTCGGCCTGGCGATTACGCACGACAAGGGACCGATCGCACGCGAGGAGTGGCGCCTGGACAACGTCGACGGCAAATGCAGCGCGACGTACACGGCGGAGAACCGCGCGGGCTCGCGGGTCGCGAAGTTCACCGAAACGATCCCCGGCTACGACGTGACGTTCGCGTTCGAAAAGCTCGTGCAGGACGGCATCTGGGAGCTGCAGACGCGTCCGCTCAAGGGCAAGACCGACAACGTCTACACGGTCACCGTCGCGCAGGTCGCCGGCGACCGCAGCGGCTCGCACAAGTTCACGTTCACCGATCCGCACTATCTCGCGGTCGCGGCTGGACGCCAGTACCACATCCACCTCGACAAGAACAAGCCGGTGCCCAACTTGCTGACGCTGCAGTCGACGTCGAGTGCCGATCCGCGCTATCAGAAGGTCGTCGACGACTTCGCGTCGTTCGGGCCGCCGCGTTTCAAGAAGACCGTCGCCGCGGCGCGGGAGAAGCTGCTGCGCTCGTGAGTCCGCTGCGCGTGCTCGTCGCGCTGGCGCTGCTCGCGGCCGGATCGTTCGGCCTGTACGAGCTGATCGAGTCGCCGCGCACCGGCGCCTTCGAGCCCGTCTTCACGCACGGCAACGGACACGTGGTCGCGCTGACGTACGACGACGGCCCGACGCGCGGCGTGACCGATCGCGTGCTCGACGTGCTGGAGCGCGAGCGCGTGCCGGCGACGTTCTTCGTCGTCGGTCGCGCAGCGCGCCGCGAACCCGCGCTGCTGCGCCGCATGCGCGCGGACGGCGACCAGATCGAGAATCACTCCGACTCGCACGCGCACCTCAATACCATCTTGTTCGCGCGCGCGCTCGACGCCGAGCTGGAAAACGCGGACGCCGCGATCGCCGCCGCCACGGGGGCGCACGCGCATTGGCTGCGCCCGCCGTTCGGAGCGCGCGACGCCGCGGTGCTCGACGCGGCGCGCCGCCACGGGCTGCGCGTCGCGCTGTGGAGCGCGATGCTCGACGAGACGTCGCCGGACGAATCGCCCGACGCGCTGGCGGAGAAGCTGCTGCGCCAGGTGGGCGACGGCGCGATCGTCGTGCTCCACGACGGCGACCAGGGCCGGGGCGGCGCGAGCGCGCGCGCCTACGAAGCGGCGCTGACGCAGCACGTGATCGCGGCGCTGCGCGCGCGGCGCTATCGCTTCGTCACGCTCGACGAGCTTTTTCCGCAAAAATAGCGCGAAAATAGCCGGAAATACGGGTTTTTCGGCGTATACTGTCGGCAACACGGCTTGTCCACGAGCCGAAACGCGAACGAAAGGACCCCATGACCAAAAACGAACTGGCCAGAGAGCTCGCCGACGAGTTCGAGCTTCCCCGGCGCCAGATCATCGAGCTCGTCGAGGCGCTCCTCGACCGGATCACCGCGGTGCTCAAATCGGGCGACAAGGTGCAGCTCACGCCGTTCGGGCAGTTCAAGATCCGCGACCGCGCGGCGCGCATGGCCCGCAATCCGCAGACCGGCGCACCGGTCCACGTCCCGGCGAAGCGCGTGCTGAAATTCATCGCCGGCCGCAGTCTCAAGGAAGCCGTCGGTACGGCCAAGCCCGGTCGCGGCGGCGCGAAGAAGGCGGGCGCGAAGAAGGCGGGCGCCAAGAAGGCGGGCGCCAAGAAGGTAGGGGCCAAGAAGGCCGCGCCCGCGCGCAAGGGCCCACCGCCGCCTCGTAAGATCGCGGCCGGCGCGAAGAAGAGCGCCGCGAAGAAGACCGCCGCAAAGAAGACCGGCGCGAAGAAGACGCGCGGCCGCTAGAGCGATCGTCACGCTGAGCTTGTCGAAGTGCCACGATCGTGGCGCATGCTTCGACAGGCTCAGCATGAAATCGGGCTCAGGCGTAGACGCGGCCGCCTAGCGCGATGAAGCCTCCCGCGTGGCGGCCGCGCGGATCGTGATGCGTCCAATGCACGATCGGCGTCCGCGATTCGTGTCGAAAATGGATGAGCTCGCCCTGGACCGTGACGCGGTCGCCGGGCTGGGCCGGGACGCGCGGCGCGATCGTGACGTTGTCGACGACGCGGAACGCCGAGCCGTCGTCGGCGCGGACGTCGAACTGCTCGTGCTCGCGGTGCGAGTGCTTCGACCAGAAGAAGCTGGGCGGCGTCGTCACCGTGCCGCTGTAGTGGACCTGCATGGTCACCTCCGCTCGTCCTTCACTTCACGGAAGGCGCGCGGCAAGGGCCGTAACTAGGAGGCGCACGCGCGAGGCACGCCGTACGCCGAGCGAGCGTGATCTGGCTGCTCGGCACGGTGTTCCTCTCGCTGGGGCTCGTCAACTTGGATTTCTCGCGCGGGTGGTTGCGCGGACAGCTGCGGCGCCTCGCCGTCGGCATCCCGCTCGCCGGCGCGTACTGCTACCTCGCGCTCCCGCCGCTGGTATTCCCGCAGGCGTTTTCGCTGGTGCTGCTCACGCTGGTCCCCAACGTGCTGATCACGTCGCTGACCGCGGCGCGCACGATGGTGATCTCGCGTCGCATCGTGTCGCTGCGCCGCACGCCGGTGTGGCCGCTGGCTGTCGCCGTCGGCGTCGTCGGGCTGTTCTCGTTCGTCATGATCGTCGCCCCGATCGTCGACGCCAGCGGCCTGCGCGATCTCGTCGGCGCGGCGACCTCCACCAGCGGCGCCCCGGCCGCCGACCCGCGCCACGTGCGCGTCGTGCCCGAGGAATCGGCGATTTTCGCCGGCGAGAAAGTGGTCGGGCAGCTCGGCGCGTACTACCGCGTCGGCACGTACAACGTGCAGTCGGAGAACGGCCGCCTGGTCTGGGTCGCGCCGCTCGATTTCCAAGGCCCCGTGCAATGGCTCTCGCGCCACACTTCGCCCGGCGTCGTGATCGTGGACGCCGAGAATCCGGACAAGGCCGCGGAGTTGCGCGCGCGCGCGCCGCTCGCGTACGTGCCGTCCGCGCTGCTCAACACGAACCTGCGCCGCCACGTGTGGCTGCGTTACGGTACCGAGCTGCTGCTCGAAGAGACGCTGCAGCTCGACGCGCAGGGTAACCCGCGTTATCTGGTGACGCTCGGCCGGCCCACGATCGGCTGGAGCGGCGAGAAGGTCACCGCCGTCGTCATCGTCGATCCCGCGACCGGCGCCATGGAACGCATCCCGCGCGATCAGTTCGAGCGGTTGCCGGCATGGGTCAGCCGCGTCTACCCGCCCGATCTGGTGGTGAAGTACAACGACTGGTTCGGGCGCTACGTGCACGGCTGGTGGAACGCCGCGGTCACCAAGCGCGACGTCCACCTCCCGGCGCGCGAGGACGTGTTCGGCATCCTGCTCGCCGACGGCCGCTTCGTGTGGTTCGTCGACCACACGTCGCCAAACCGCACCGATGCGTCGATGACCGGCTTCACGTACGCCGACAGCCGCACCGGCGCGCTGACGTACTACACGTCCAGCGGCGGCGAGTACAACTCCAAGGCCGCCGAGGACGCGGTCGGCGGGAACCCGATCATCAAGCAAGGTCGCCTGCTCCCCACCCAACCGGTACTGTACGTGCTGTTCGGGCAGAATACGTGGGTGGTGCCCGCCGTCGCCGACAACGGAAAGTTCCAGACGCTTGCGCTCGTGCAGGCGGCGGGCGGGCACGTCGTCGTCGGCAGCTCCGTCGCGCCGTCGCCCGCGGAGGACGCCTTCGCGTCGTACCGCGCGTTCTTGGGCGACCAAAGCGTCGGCGGTCCGAGCACGCCGCGCGTGAGCGGGACGATCGACCGCTTCGCGTATGCAGCCGGGCGCGTGTGGTTCACGCTGCGCGGACGTCACGGCGTGTTCACGATCGTCGATCCCGCCGGGCCCGACGTGCTGCTCGCGCGTTCGGGTGACAAGGTGAGCTTCGAGACGACGCGCGACGAGAGCGGCGCGCAGCTCGTACGCGGCTTCACCGACGCATCCATCGCGCGATGAGGCTGCTGCACGCGCGGCGCGTCACGCTCGCGCCGGTCGACGGCCGCAACGCGCGCGAGCTGTGGGAAGTGCTCAACGGGCCTGATCTGCGCAAGTACCAAGACATCCCGCGCGTGCGCCCCGAGGAGTTCGAACGCCAAGTGCGCACGCGTCCGAAGCAACTGCGCAACGGCGCGACGGGCCGCTTCGAGTGGCTGCTCAAAGCCGGCGAACCGCAAGCGCCGATCGGTTGGATCTCGCTGCGCGTGAACGACCGCACCCCGCGCGTCGGCGAGGTCGGCTACAGTCTCATCATGGATGCGCGCGGCAAGGGCTACGCGAGCGAGGCGCTCGGCGCGGTGATCGACGAAGCGTTCGAGATGGCCGACCTCGACGAGGTGCAAGCGTGCATCGTGCCCGAGAACGGCTCGTCGCGCTCGGTGCTCGACCGCACCGGCTTTCGCGAAGAACGGCTGCTGCGCAGCGGCGCGGTGATTCGCGGGCGGCACGTCGACGTGCTGTTGTTCACGCTAACGCGCGCGAGCTGGGACCGCCAGCGCCGCGAAGGCCTCTTGCGCACCGGCAGCGGATGACGATCGAACCTGCGCGTTAGTTTCCGGCGCGTGCCGTGCGGCCTGGGCCCAGCCAGCGGTTGAGCCAATCGACCATTTCCGCCAGCACGGTTTCGACGGTTTCGCGGCCGACGTAGCCGTGCGCCTCGTACGGCAGCATCACGAGCCGCGCGGTGCCGCCGTTGCCTTGGATCGCCGCGTACAACCGTTCCGACTGGATCGGAAACGTGCCGGTGTTGTCGTCGGCCATGCCGTGGATCAGCAGCAGCGGATCCTTGATCGCGTTCGCGTACGTGAACGGCGACATCTTGGTGTAGAGGTCCGTCGCTTCCCAGTAGCTGCGCCGCTCGCTTTGGAATCCGAACGGCGTCAACGTGCGGTTGTACGCGCCGCTGCGCGCGATGCCGGCCTTGAAATAGCGCGTGTGCGCGAGCAGGTTTGCCGTCATGAACGCGCCGTACGAGTGGCCGCCGACGGCCACGCGGTCGGGATCGGTGACGCCGATGCGCACCGCTTCGTCGATCGCGGCCTTCGCATCCGCGGTGAGCTGCTCGACGTACGTGTCGTTGACGGTCTTGGGGTCGCCGACGATCGGCATCGACGCGTTGTCGAGCACGGCGTAGCCGGCGAGCGTCATGAACAGCTCCGACGGCCCGCCCACCGTGACGAACGTCTGCGTCGTGTTCGTGTTCTGCGACGCTGTGCCGCGATCGAGGAACTCCAGCGGATACGCCCACACGAACGTCGGCAGGCGCGTCCCTTCCTTCCAGCCCGGCGGCGTGTAGAGCGTGAACGACATGCTGACGCCGTCGGGGCGCTTGTACGTAACAAGCCGCCGTCCGATCGAACGCAGCTGCGGAACCGGATCGGCGAACGCGGTGAGCGCGCGCAGCGCGCCGGTTGCGCGCGTCCGCACGAAGACGTTGGGCGGATCGGCGGGCGACTGGCGCTGCGTGAGAACGTGTGCGGCGCCGGGATCGAGCGGCGCGAGCGGCGTCTCGAGCGGAGTGAGCTCGGAGCGGAACACGCGCGTCTTCTCGTTGGTGCGCAGGTCGAGCCGGTCGAGGAACGGCCGGCGGCCGTCGGGCCCGTAACCGGTGCCGCGCAGCCAGATCGCGTCGCCGTCGCGCTCGAGCGCGGAGTCGCCGTTCGGCGTCGTGACCAAGACCGGCGTCCCGGGATCGTTGTAGAAGTCGCCGTCGCGCAGCGTCCACAGGATCCCCGAGGTTTTTACGACGCTACGGCCGTCGAGCCCGGCTGCGCTCGCGATCGCGACGGTGGTCGTGCGCGTCGCGCTGTCGTACGTCGTCAGCAGCGCCTCCTCGGCTCGATCCAGCCAGGTCACGTCGAACGTGCGCGCAGGCGTACGCGCGAGCTCGATCGGCAGTTCGACGAACGGTTCTCTGAGCATCACGACGCGGTCGCGCGACAAGCTCGCGCGACGCGGGTCGCCGTTGTCGACCGCTTCGGCCCACACCAGCGTCGCCGGTGACGACGGCTTCCAGCTTACGTCGCGCGGTCCGGTCGCAACGCCGTCGGCGGGGATGCGGTCCGCGAGCGGTAGATCGGCGATCGTCTTGACGCGCGTGCCGTGCGCGTCGAGCACGTCGATCGCGCGGGGGAACCGCTGATACGGGAACAGGTAGGAGAACGGCGGGTGCACGCGCTCGGCGAGCAGATAGCGCCCGTTCGGCGACGCCGCGACGTGCGTGAAGATCCCGCGCGCGGGCGTGCGCACGACGCTCCCGTTGCGCGCGTCGACGAGCGTGATGCGCGACGTTCCGTAGTACGCGAACAGCGCCTCGTCGTGCGCGTTGGCGAGCATGTCCTCGTACGTGACGATCTGTCCGGCGGCGCCGGCCGTCTCTTGCACGGCGGGCCCGCTTGCGACGGCGGCCGCGGGCGCCGGCCCCATGCGATCGACCGCGCGCACGGCGAGGTGCGCGCCGTCGGGCAGCCAGCGCACCGTGTCGCGAAAGACGTCGTTGACGGACAGGTTCGCGATGCGCGTCGGGCGCGCGGCGGCGGTCGTGCCGACCCACAGCTCCGTGCCGTGCGGCGTCGCGTTGGTCAGGGCGAACCGCGATCCGTCAGGCGAGAAGCGCAGCGCGGTGAGGTGCGCGCCGGCGGGCAGGGCGACGGGCGTGACGTGGCCGTCGGCGATGCGCTCGAACGAAAGCGACGTCATCGCCGGGGCGTGATGGATGCCGTTCGTCACCGGGTCGATGCGCAGGCCCGCCAGCCGCAGCATCGGCCGCGCGAGGTCGGCCACGGGCGGATAACGCAGCGGCGTCTCGATCGCGATGACGGCACGGCCCGGCGCGACCACCACGACCGGGATCGGCGGCGCTTTCAGCACGGCCTCGATCGCCGGCACCGGTGCGCGGTAGCGGGTTGCGTCGGCGAATGCCGGCGCCGAAAGGGAACCGCTGAGGGCGGCGGCGAGGACGAGACGGCGCGCAAGCATGCGCGGCCGGTTCGGTACGGCGGGGGCGCGTCCTACGCGGGCGAGCGAGCTAGGTGAGGCCGCAGAGCTCGTGCGCGAGCGTGATGAGGCCCGCGACGTCGGCGTCGCCGACGTCGCCTTCGAGCGCGGCGTCGCGGCCCAGCGCGACGACCAGCGCTACCAGCGCGTACGCGGCGAAGCGCGACGACGAGATCCCGCTCACCCGTGCTTCGCGGAGCACGTCGAGGTACGCGGTGACGAGATCCACGGCCGCGTCGACGGCCTCGCGCCGCGCGCGCACGACCGCCTCGTCGGCGTTGGAGTACACGTGCCAGGCGCGCACGACGCCGCGCTCGCGCCGGCCGACGTCGGCGACCTCGCGCAGCCAGCTCGCGATGCGCTCGCGCTCGCTCGCGCGCGTACCGGCGGGCTGGCCGAAGCGCGCGGCGACGTTGCCCAGCGACGGGCCGCGGCGCAGCAGCGCCTCGCGAACCGCGTGCGCGCGGTCGGTGAAGTAGCGGTAGAACGTGCCGTACGCCACGCCGGCTTCGTGCGCGATCGCTCCGGCGGAGAGCGCTTCGGCGTCGGTGGTCGCGAGCAGCCGCGCGACGGCGTCGAGCAACCGGTCGCGCGAGCTGCGCTTCGTCGGGCGCTCGGGCAATCCGGCGTCGGCGGGATCGACCCGGCCGAGGTAGGTCCAGCGGCCGCGTACGCGACGCGTCTCGGGGTCGCGAAAGCTCTCGACCCGGTAGCGGTAGGCGCGCCCGCTGACGCGTTTGATCACCTCGTAGGCCAAGCTGCCCTCCCTACGCGGCCTGCATTAGACAGAATTGGGGAGGTTGCTTCCGTTGGCGGCGAGGGTTGCCCGAGACTTAACGCACGCACCATGTCCGAAACATGGTGTGCCGCGTAGCGGGATCGGCCCGCCTCGAAGCGGTAGTGACGTACCTCGTGGAGCGCGTCCCGCAAGGGAGGCCGCCGGAGCCGGCGGCTGGGTGGACCCTCAAAGCCGATAGCAGCGGATTCAGCTTCCGCATCGCGGACGCTTCGCTCGCGAACAACGCGCGCGCGATCTTCCAGCGCTATCTCTGCTCGCAGGTCGACCCGGGTTCGGACGTCGACGGCGCGGAGCTGATCTTCGGCGAGCTGCTCGGAAACGTCGCTCGCCACGCGCCCGGTGCGATCGAGGTGCGCCTGCGCTGGAACGGTGTCGTCGCGATCCTCGAGGTCGGGGACTCGGGACCCGGCTACGCGATCGACGACGTTCACCTGCCCGGCAACTTCGCGGAGTCGCGACGCGGGCTGTTTCTCGTCGCGTCATTCGGCCGCGACCTGCGCGTGCGCCACCACGACGGGTGCACGACCACGACGGTGACGCTGCCCGTAACGCGCCGGCGCTCGCCCGGCGCCTCGGCACGATAGAAAATCCGAACAGCGCTCGCTTGCGGGGGCCGGCCTTCGCCGGGTAACAGCACCCCATGACCGACGACCGTCGCCGCCGCGACGAAGAACGGCTGCGCCGGGCGCAAGAGATCGCCAACGTGCTGCGCGAGCAGCAGGCCGAGCTCGTGACGGCGCTGCGCGAGGTCGCCCAGCGGGCGCGGACCGACCCGGTCGTGCTCGCGGAATGGCGCCGGGCGCACGCGTCCGCGAGCTGGTCGTTACCCGACGACATCGGCTAGGTCGCCGTCAAAACGACGAGCCGCGTAGCAGTAACAGATGTTCCGCAACCGGACCGAGTGCATCGGCCGGGACGAACGTAAGCGCGGTGACGATCAGCACCGTTCCCGCCAGGAGCGATCCGAACAGCACCGTCGTCGTGCTCAGCGTACCGCGCGTTCTGGCGTTGCGCGGTTTTCGCACGAGCCCGCCGGCGAGCGCGAGCACGAGCACGAGCGTGCCGAAGCGCCCGGCCAGCATCACGATCGCGGTCGCCCAGTTGTAGAAATCGGTCTGAATCGCGAGGCCGCCCATCGCGCTGCCGTTGTTCGCAGCAACCGACGTGAAGGCGTAGAGTATCTCGGCGAAGCCGCGTGGTCCGCCGTTGCCTCCGGCCGACAATCCGGGTAGCAGGGCGAGAGACGCCGGCAGCAAGATGCTGAGCGGCGCGACCAGCGCGGCGACCACGGCCAGCGTCACCTCGCGGCGTTCGAGCTTCTTTCCGAGATACTCCGGCGTACGCCCGACCATCACCCCGGCGATGAACACGGTCAGCACGACGAGCAGGATCATGCCGTACAAACCGCTGCCCGCGCCGCCGAAGACGACCTCGCCGACCTGCATGTTCACGAGCGCGATCAGCGCGGTGAGCGGCATCAGCGAATCGTACGCGACGTTGGACGCGCCGCTCGACGTGTCGGTGGCGACCGTGACCGACAGCGCGCTCGAGGCGTCGCCGAAGCGCGTCTCCTTCCCCTCCATGTTCGCGCCCGCGACGCCGAGCTGGTGCACGAGCGGATTACCGGCGTGTTCGGCGAGCTGGACGACGGCGAAGCCGCCGACGAAGAGCGCAAACATCACGGCGAACAGCGTCCAGCCCTGCCGCACGTCGCCCACGAGCCGTCCGAACGTGTTGGTCAGCGCCGCGCCGATCGCAAACATCGCGAGCATCTGGATGAGGTCGGTGAGCGGGGTCGGGTTCTCGTTCGGCGCGGCGGAGTTCGCGCCGACGAACCCGCCGCCGTTGACGCCGAGCTGCTTGATGATCTCTTGCGACGCGATCGGTCCGCCGGTGATCGTTTGGTGTGCGCCGTCGAGCGTCGCGGCCGTCTGATACGGTAGGAAGTTCTGCGGTGTGCCCTGCCATACGAAGAGCAGCGCGCCAATCATGCTGATCGGCAGCAGCACGTAGAGCAGCGATCGTGTGAGATCGACCCAGAAGTTGCCGAGCGTCGTCCCGCGCGAGCGCGTGAAACCGCGGATCGCCGCGACGGCGACGGCGATGCCGACCGCGGCCGCGACGAAGTTCTGCCACGCGAGCCCGGCCATCTGCGCGAAGTATCCGAGAGTGGTTTCGCCGGCGTACGCCTGCCAATTCGTCGTCGTCGCGAAGCTGACGGCGACGTTGAAGGCAAGCAGCGGCGGCAAATTGCCGAACCGCTGCGGGTTCAGCGGGAGCGAACGCTGGAAGATCAGGAGCAGGAAGAGCGCGGCGCCGGAAACCACCGTGAACGCGACGACGGCGGCGAGATACGTGGTCCACCGCATCTCGGAGGTGGGGTCGATGCGGCAACATCGGTACAGCGCGCTCTCCACGGGCGCCAGAACGCGATGGAGGATGGTCGGCCGGCCGGTGAAGACCGCCTCCATGTAGCCGCCGAGCAGCGGCGTGAGCACGAGCAAGGCCGCCGAGAAGGCCGCGAGCTCCATCCAAGCCGGCATGGTTGCGAGCCTAGCACCGAGCGCGCGGCGAGCACGTCTCCCGATCGGCCGAACTTTTCGGCGCAGCCGAAAGGTTCGGTCGAACGGGAGATTTCGTGCGCGTGGAAATCCGCTACGCTGAAGGCCGCATGGACATCCTCATCGGCGTCCTCTTCGCCGCGTTCCTGATCGGCGTGTCGACGATCGCAGGACGAAGCCTGGACCGCGCCAAGCGCCGGGCCGCCGAGAGCGCGCACGACGAAGAAACCGACCTCTACGGCGACTTCTGAGCGTAGGCTCTACCCCCGCTCGTGACCGAGCCGAACGGATCGGCCGAACGGCGGATACCGCGCCGGTGTCTGGAGGCCTATCATGGGCCGATGCTGTGGGTTCTCGCTCTCGTGGCACTGTGTCCGCTCGCCTCGGTGGCGGCGGATCGCCTCGTGGCGCGCATCCCGACGGAGACCAGACAATGAATCCTGAACTCGTCGAGTTGGGCGTGCTCGTCCTCGGCGCGCTGTCGTTCTGGCTGCTCGACCGCTACGTGATCGGCTGCGAGAAGATATGAGCGCGGAGCTGATCGTCGGTTTGGTCCTGACCGTCGCGGCGCTGGGTTATCTTACGTACGCGATGCTGCGCCCCGAGCATTTCTGAGGAGAACGCCATGACCGTCATCGGGTGGTTGCAAGCCGCCTTGGTTTTCGCGCTCGTCTGCGTGCTGATCAAACCGATCGGTGCGTACATGGCGCGCGTCTTCGAAGGCGAGCGCGTGTTCCTGACGCCGGTCATCGGGCCGGTCGAGCGGGGCCTCTATCGTTTGTGCCGGATCGATCCGGCGCGCGAGATGGGCTGGAAGACGTACGCGTTCGCGGTCATCGCGTTCTCGCTCGTCAGCCTCATCTATCTGTATGCGCTCTTGCGGCTGCAGGCGTTCCTTCCGCTGAACCCGCAAGGCTTCGGGAACCTGGCACCCGATCTCGCCTGGAACACCGCCGTGTCGTTCATGACGAACACGAACTGGCAGTTCTACAGCGGCGAGTCGACGCTGAGCTATCTTTCGCAGATGGCCGGCCTCGCGTGGCACAACTTCGTGTCGGCGGGGGCGGGCATCGCAATCTGCATCGCGCTGATTCGCGCGCTGGCGCGCCGCAACATGAGCACGATCGGCAACTTCTGGGCGGACTTGACGCGCGCGTGCCTCTACGTGCTGCTGCCGATCGCGTTCGTGGGCGCGCTGCTGCTGCTGTGGCAAGGCGTCCCGCAGAACTTCAACGCGTACCCCACCGCGACGACGATCGAGGGTGCGTCGCAGTCGATCCCGCAGGGCCCGATGGCGTCGCAAGAGATCATCAAAGAGCTCGGCACGAACGGCGGCGGCTTCGTCAACGCGAACTCCGCCTCGACGTGGGAGAACCCGACGGGCCTGAGCGATCTGATCGAGCTCGTCTGCATCTTCATGATCGGCGCCGCGCTCACGTACACGTTCGGCCGCTATGTGAAGGATCAGCGCCAAGGCTGGGCGCTCTTCGCCGCGATGACGTCGCTCTTCGTCGTCGGATTCGTCGTCGCATACGGAGCCGAGGCCGCTGGCAACCCCGCCGTTCACGCGCTCGGCGTTCAGGGCGGCAACATGGAGGGCAAGGAAACTCGGTTCGGCATCGCCGCGTCGGCGCTCTTCGCTACGATGACCACGGACACGTCGTGCGGCGCGGTCAACGCGATGCACGATTCGTTCACCGCAATCGGCGGGCTCGTCCCGCTGTTCAACATGCAGATGGGCGAGGTCGTGTTCGGCGGCGTCGGCTCGGGCTTCTACGGCATCATCTACTACGCGATCCTGACGGTCTTCATCGCCGGCCTGATGGTCGGGCGCACCCCGGAGTATCTCGGGAAGAAGATCGAGCGGCGCGAAGTGCAGCTCGCGATCCTCGCGGCCCTCGTCGTTCCCGTTTTCGCGCTCGTCCCGGCCGGGATCGCGACGGTGCTGCCGGCCGGGCTCGCGACGCTCAACAACGCGGGGCCGCACGGCTTCAGCGAGATCCTCTACGCGTACTCGTCGATGGTGAACAACAACGGTTCGGCCTTCGCCGGGCTGGGTCCCAACCTGTGGTGGGACGTGTCGGGCGGCGTCGTCATGCTGTTCGGCCGCATCGCGATCATGATCCCCGTGCTCGCGCTGGCCGGTTCGCTCGTGAAGAAGCAAGCCGTCGCGACGACCGCCGGGACGTTCCGCACGACATCCGCGACCTTCGTCGTGCTGCTGGTCGGCGTCATCGTCATCGTCGGAGCGCTCACGTTCTTTCCGGCCGACGCGCTTGGGCCGGTCGTCGAGCATCTGCTGAACCTGCAAGGGAAACTCTACTAATGGCTACGCGCACACGCTCGCTGCTCGATCCCGCGATCGTCTGGCCGGCGATCCGCGACTCGTTCGTCAAGCTCGACCCGCGGGTTCAGCTTCGCAACCCCGTGATGTTCGTCGTCGAAGTCGGCGCGCTCGTCTCGCTCCTCTTCGCGTTTCGCGACGCGCGCAACGGGCAGGCGTCGTTCGACGTCGCGATCTCCGCGTGGCTGTGGTTCACCGTGCTCTTCGCGAACTTCGCGGAGGCGATGGCCGAAGGCCGCGGCAAGGCGCAAGCGGACTACCTGCGCCGCACGAAGACCGAGACCACCGCGCGGCGTCTGGTTGGTGACCGCGAAGAGCTGATCCCGGCGGCTCAGTTGCGCCGCGGCGACCGCGTCGTCGCGGAAGCGAACGAGCTGATCGCGACCGACGGCGAGATCGTCGAAGGCGCGGCGACCGTCGACGAGTCGGCGATCACCGGCGAGTCCGCACCCGTCATCCGCGAAGCCGGCGGCGACCGGTCGTCCGTCACCGGCGGAACGCGCGTGCTCTCCGACCGTATCGTCTACGTGGTGAGCGCGAACCCCGGCGAGACGTTCCTCGACCGGATGATCTCGCTCGTCGAAGGCGCGCAGCGCCAGAAGACGCCGAACGAGATCGCGTTGTCGATCCTGCTCGCGGGCCTCACGATCATCTTCGTGATCGCGGTCGCCACGCTCGCGCCGTTCTCGATCTACGCGGGCGCGACGCCGAGCGTCGTGGTCCTCATCGCGCTGCTCGTGTGTCTGATCCCGACCACCATCGGCGGGCTGCTCAGCGCGATCGGAATCGCCGGGATGGACCGCGTGCTGCAGCGCAACGTGCTGGCGATGTCGGGGCGCGCCGTCGAAGCTGCGGGCGACGTGGACACGCTCTTGCTCGACAAGACGGGTACGATCACATTGGGCAACCGCCAGGCGACGGAGATCGTCGCCGCGCCGGGCGTCGGCGAAGCGGACCTGTATCGCGCGGCGTTCTTCGCGTCGCTCGCCGACGAAACGCCGGAAGGGCGTTCGATCGTGCTTCTCGCCGGGAACCGCGCCGGTCTCGGCGACGGGAGCGCGTCGAGCGCGCTGCCCGCCGGTTCGACGGTCGTGCCGTTCAGCGCGTACACGCGCATGTCCGGCATCGACTACGCGGACGGTTCGCAGCTGCGCAAGGGTGCACCGGATGCGGTGCGCGCGTGGGTCTCGCAGAACGGCGACGGCGTCGCCGGCTCGGTGAAGAGCGCCGTCGTGGCCGACGTGCTGGTCGCCGACGTCGAGCGCGTGGCGCGCGCCGGCGGCACGCCGCTGCTGTTGGCCGACCGCGGCCGCATCTTGGGCATGATCGCGTTGCGCGACATCCTCAAGCCGAACATGCGCGTGCGCTTCGACCGGTTGCGTGCGATGGGGATCCGCACCGTGATGATCACGGGCGACAACCCGCTGACCGCGGCCGCGATCGCGCGCGACGCCGGCGTCGACGACTTCCTCGCCGAGGCCACGCCCGAGACGAAGATGTCGCTGATCAAGCGCGAGCAGAGCGAAGGCCGCCTCGTCGCCATGACCGGCGACGGTACCAACGACGCACCGGCGCTGGCGCAAGCCGACGTCGGCGTCGCGATGAACAGCGGCACGCAGGCCGCCAAAGAGGCGGCCAACATGGTCGACCTCGACTCCGATCCGACGAAGCTCATCGAGGTCGTCGAGATCGGCAAGCAGCTGCTGATGACGCGCGGTTCGCTGACGACGTTCTCGATCGCCAACGACGTCGCGAAGTACTTCGCGATCCTGCCCGCGATGTTCTCGGTGGCGTATCCGGCGATGCAAGCGCTCAACGTGATGCGGCTCGCGACGCGCGAGAGCGCGATCCTCTCCGCGATCATCTTCAACGCGCTGATCATCGTCGCGCTGATCCCGCTCGCCCTGCGCGGCGTCGCCTATCGTCCGCGCGGCGCCGACGCGGTGCTGCGCGAGAACGTGCTCGTCTACGGGCTCGGCGGGATCGTCGTTCCCTTCATCGGAATCAAGGCGATCGACCTCATCTTGGTCGGTCTCCACCTCACGGGGGCGCACTGATACCATGGCTTCGACACAACAGGCACCCGAAACGCGCGACGGCACGCTGCGCCACGTCGTCACGTCGGTGCTGTACACGGTGGTCTCGGTCATCGTCCTGGGTCTGATCTATCCGCTGGTCATCTGGGGAATCGGCACGCTGTTGTTCCACCATCAGGCTCAAGGCTCGCTCGTGTACGACAAGAACGGCAAGGTGATCGGCTCGGAGCTCGTCGGCCAGAATTGGACCAAACCGCAATACTTCCACGGACGCCCTTCGGCCGCGGGCAAAGGCTACGACCCGACACAGACCGGCGCGACCAATTTCGGCCCGACCAGCAAGAAGCTGATCGACGGCACGAAGAGCGCCATCGACGCGCTGAAGAAGGCGAATCCGGACGCAACCGGACCGATCCCGATGGATCTCGTCACCAGCAGCGCGAGCGGGATCGATCCCGACATCTCGCCTGCGGGCGCGTACTACCAAGCGCCGCGCGTCGCAAAGGCGCGCGGCATCTCGCTCGACACCGTGCGCAGCCTCATCGGCGCGCACGTCCTCCCGCGCCAATTCGGGCTGCTGGGTGAGCCGCGCGTGAACGTCTTCGAACTCAACCGCGCGCTGGACGCGCAAGGAGCCCCAACGAAGTGATCCGTCCCCCGGCTACGACGCTCGCGCTCGTAGCAGCCATCGTCACCGTCAGTGTCACCCTGAGCCTGTCGGAGGGCGCTGTTGCCCAAACGGTACCGCCGCCGCCCGCGGCCTCACCGTCGCCCGCGCCGTCCGCCGCGCCCAACCCCATCGGCCCGTCGCTCGGCAACAACGACCCCTGCACGTCGATCGCGGCGATCGTGACGCGCCCGTCGGTGACGAACTCAGTGTGCACCGTCCGACCGAATCACGTCGAGGTCGAGATGGGCTATTTGAACACGAGCTTCGCCGGCGGCGGCAACCTCGTCGCGTACCCGCAGACGCTGATTCGCGTCGGTACGGCGATCCCCGCGCTCGAGCTGCAAATCGCGCCGCCCGCCATCAACCGCACGAACGCCGGCGGCGTCGTGACGGGAACGGCCGACGCAGGCGCCGGCTTGAAATACGTCTTCGGCTACACGGCGAAGTTCAACTGGGGCGGCCAGGCGTTCTTCACCGCGCCGACGGGCACGAACGGCTTTTCAGCGAACGGCACGAACTCGACGTACGCGCTGAACGCAGGCTACACGCTCAGCCCGGTGTTCTCGCTCGCGACTACGCTGGCTACGAACTCGCTGACGAACGGACCGCAGCGCTGGACGTCATTCGTACCGTCGCTCGTGCTGGGCGTGTCGTTGCCGAACTCGACCGGGCTCAACGCCGAGGTCGCGCAGTTCTCGCACGCCAACGGCCCCGCGACGCCGACCCGCACGCAATACCTGTTCGCGGTGTACCGCGACCTCGGCCCGCGCGTGCAGCTGGACGCGTCGTTCGCCATGTCGCCGACCGCGGCGACCGGCAAGTACAAGTCGGTCGGTTTCGGCGCAAGCTTTTACTTCTGAGCGTTTTCGCCGGCGTTGGCGGCCGCGCGCGGAGCGAGTACCAGCAGCTCGCGCGCGCCCGCCGCGAGCGCGAGCACGGCGAACGAGGGCTTTCCGAAGAACCGGCGCTTCGCGTGCCGCGGCGACTCGACCGCGAGCACGTCTCCTTCGGCGAGCAATTGCACGATGCGCACCGCCGGGTCCGGCGCCACGTCGGCGACGAACGTGCCGCGCACCGATGTCGTCGCTCGGGCCAACACGTCGGCTGCGGCGCGCGTCGCCGCATCGTCCTGCGGCGTGATCGCGACGACGCGCAGGTCGACGTCCAGCCGCCGCGCGAGCCGCCCGGCGCGCTCGATGAGATCGACGTCACGTTCACGCGGCGCGACGCCGAGTACGATCCGCGCGAAGGGCCGCTCGCGCCGGCGCTCGGAACGCGCGCGAAGCATCTCGCGCACGGCGAGCTCGCGCAGCGCAGCCAGGTTTTCGGTGCGGAAGAAGTGGGACAGCGCCGTGTCGATCCGTTCGCGCGGATAGATCTTACCCTCACGCAACCGCTGCCGCAGCACGTCGGGCGTCACGTCGACGAAGATCACCTCGTCGGCGAACTCCAGCACGCTGTCGGGCAGCGTCTCGCGCACGCGCGTCCCGGTCAGCCGCTCGACCGCGTCGGCGACGCCTTCGAAGTGTTGCACGTTGAGCGTCGTGATGACGTCGATCCCGCCGCGCAGCACCGCGATCACGTCGTCGTAGCGTTTCGCGCGCGCGCCGGCGCTCAGGTTCGTGTGCGCGAGCTCGTCGATCAGCGCGACCTGCGGATGGCGCAAGAGCAGCGTCTCGAGGTCGATCTCGCCGTTGGGGAGCCGCGGGATGTGCTCGATCCCGGTGAGCTGCGCCGCGGTTTCCGCGCGGCCGTGCGTTTCGACCAGTGCGGCGACGACGTCGACGCCGTCGTCGATCAACTGGTGCGCGCGGTCGAGCATCGTGTAGGTCTTGCCGCTGCCCGCCACCGAGCCGAGATAGATCGTCAACTTGCCGTAGCCGATGCGGAGCCGGTCGCCGAGCGCCGATCCGTATGGATGGCGCCCGCCGGCGAACGCCGAGCGCACGAGCGCGGCGGTGGGATCGACGACGAGCAGGTCGCGGTCGAGCGGGTGCTCGAGGATGCGGTCCGCGAGCTGACCGCGCGGCGCGATGATCAGCGAGGCACGGACGCCGCGCAGCTCGCCGCGCGCCAAGCCCGGCGGCGCGGGTATCATGCCGCCGTCCGCGCGCAGCGTGGCCGCGGTGGCCCGCTCGACGTCGACGCCGGCCAGCGCCGTCACCTCGAGCGCGAGATCGAGCGCGTCCGCGAATGCGGCCGCGCGCCGCAAGAACGGTTCCGCGTCGATCGAGCCCGCGACGACCGCAAGCGCGATCGACACTTTGCTCGGCGCGATGACCGGGATCGTCAGCTCGTCGACGACACGCAGCAGCAGCTCGCGCATCATGCTCAAGTTCTTCGGCAGGAAGATCCCCGCCGCGGCGCGCTCGACGTCCTCGTCGCGCACGATGCGCCCGGTGCGCAGCCGCGACTCGAGGATCGACGGCGCGACGTCGAGTGCGATCACGCGGTCGGCTTTGCGCAGGAACGCGAGCGGCACGAGCTCGCGGATCGGATGACCGACGATGCGCTCCGCGACGGGGGCGACGGTGTCCAAGTGCATCACGTTGAACGCGCCGAGCACCGATTTGCCGGCGTCGCGCAGCGCGAGCGCGTCCTGCCAGCGCTTCGTGTGCGTCGCGCCGGTGGGGTTCGCGTGCGCGAGCTCGTCGAGAACGATCGTCTCGTAGTCGCTCGCGAGCGCGGCCTCCAGATCGAAGTCCTCGACGGTTGTACCTCCCACCGCGAAACGCCGCGGCGGAATACGGGGCAGCGGCGCGGCAAGCGCTTCGAGCTGCGGCCGCTGCTTCGTCTCGATCCAGCCGATCGCCACACGCCGGCCGGCTTTCGCCTCGCCGAGCGCATCGGTTATCAGGCGGTGCGTCTTCCCCGCTCCGGGCGCTCCGCCCAGATAGATCGTCAGCTTCGGCGTCAGACCGAGCTCGACGAGCAGCGCCGCCGCGCCGGAGCGTCTTTCTGGCACACGGTGTCATTCGCAGGGCGGTATCGCGGCTCCCCGAAGCGCTGATCGTGCGCTCGCGAGCCGTCGCCGCCGCAGCCTTCGCGCTGCTGATCGTCACGTTCGCCGCCGACGCGGTGACGCAGCAGAGGCTCGTCATCGCGATCCTGCTCGATGTCCCCATCGTGCTGGCGGCACTGACGCAGAGCCGTCGCTTGACATTGTCGCTGGTCGTCGCCGCCCTCGCCGCCGACGCTGCGGCGGGATTCATCAACGCCGCGCACGACGACTATCGCTGGGACGCTATCGCCGCCGGCGACCGTGTGCTGTCGATGCTCTCGATCGTGCTCGTCGGCTATTTGAGCACGGCGGTCCAAGAACGCGCCGAGCGCGTCGGCCGGCTCGCCGCGCAAGAGGCGCGCGCGCGCCGCGAAGCGGCCCTCGCCGTGGCCGCCGACCGCGTGCGCGCGTCGCTCTCGCCCGATCTCGTGAAGCGCGCGATCGTCCGCGAAGCCTCGCAAGCGCTCGACGCGAGCGCGGTCTTCTGGTATCCGAGCGGAACCGGCGACGAGATCCTCGCCGCGCGCAGCGGCGAAAGCGACGTCGACGTGCTCGACGAGCGCCCGCCGTCCGAGATCGCGACGCTCACGCACCGCGTCGCGGACGATCGTACCGTCACCGTCGTGCGCGGCGTGGACCCTGTGGGCCGCTTCGTGCTCGAACGATTGCAAGCGCGCAGCGCGATTGCGATCCCGCTTGCCGACCGCGGCACGAGCTTCGGTGTGCTGATCGCCGCATCGAACGCCGAAACGCCGGACGAAAGCGCGGTGCAAACCGCGCGGGCGTTCGCAGCGCTCGCCGTGAACGCGCTCGGCCAGGCGCGCCTTTTCGCGGAGCTGGCGGAACGCAACGAAGCGCTGAGCGAGCGGCAGGACGTGATCCGCGATCTCGTCTACGCGCTCTCGCACGATCTCCGCACGCCGCTCGGAGCGCTCGCGCTGACGCTGCGCCAAGCCGCCGACGGCGCATACGGTACGCTGCCGGAACGCTACGAAACGGTCCTGCGCGACAGCCTCGTCTCGATCGACGATTTGCGCCGCCTCGCGGAGACGCTGCTGCTGGTCGCCCGCTTCGAGTCGGGCGACCGCCGCACGAACGTCGAGCTGATCGAGCTGGGGCAGGTGGCGCGCGAGATCGGCTCCGAGCTGCACGCGATGGCGGTCGCGCGCGGGATCGCGCTGGCCGTCGACGCGGGCGTCGACGCGCGGGTACGCGCGGCGCGCGGCGACCTCAAGCGCGCGCTCGCGAACCTCGTCGCGAACGCGCTCGAGCACACGCCGGCCGGCGGCACGGTGACGCTGCGCCTGGCGGTCGCGCGCGACCGCGTCGACGCCGTCGTCACCGACGACGGTTTCGGGATCGACGAGCGCTCGCGCGCCGCGCTGTTCCAGCGCTTCTCCACCGCGTCGCGCGCGGGCGGCGGGACGGGCCTGGGCCTTTACATCGTCCGCCGCATCGCCGAGGAGAGCGGCGGCACGGTCCGCTACGCGCCACGCGAGCCGCGGGGGTCGGTGTTCACGCTGTCGCTGCCGAATGCGGCAGCATGAGCGCCATCCGAGTCGTCCTCGTCGAAGACCATGCGCTGGTTCGCGCGGGATTGCGCACGTCGCTCGAAAGCGCGGGCATCGACGTGGTCGCCGAAGCGCCGGACGGGATCGCAGGGCTCGACGTCGTCCGGCGCGTTCGCCCCGACGTCGCCGTGGTCGACATCGGCCTCCCGGGCAAAGACGGGATCGCGCTGACGCGCGAGCTGAAGGCCGAACCGGACGCGCCGGGCATCGTCGTCCTCACGATGCACGAGCTCGACGACGAAGTGCTCGCCGCGCTCGCCGCCGGCGCGGACGCGTACTGCGTGAAATCGTCGGACCCCGCCGTCGTCGTCGACGCGATTCGCGCGGTCGCGGCCGGCGGCGCCTACTTCGATCCGCGCATCGCGCACGTCGTGCTGCGCAAGCTGAGCGGCACGCAAGCGAACCCCGCGTCGTCGCCGCTGACGCCGCGCGAAACGGAGATCCTCAAGCTGATCGCGGAAGGCATCGGCAACGCGGAGATCGCGGAACGCCTCTTCGTAAGCCTCGGTACGGTGAAAGGTCACGTCGCCGACATCCTCGAGAAACTGTCGGCGTCGGACCGCGCGCAAGCGGCCGTGACTGCGTACCGCCGGGGTTTGATCCCGTAGTCTCGGAAAAGATGAACTCCGTCGCCAGGACGCGTATCCAAGCCACCCTGAAGAGGCGTCATTCGGGGGCGGAGTGATATGTCGAAAGCGGGCTTTCCGTCTAGGTTCCACGATTCGAGCGTTGCCGCGGCGGTCTTCAACGTGAGGGCCTATATGGCGAAGGGCGACGGCGTCACGGACGACACCGCCGCGATCAACTATGCGTACAGCGCGCTGGCCGCACAAGGCTACGGCGTGCTGTATTTCCCGCCGGGAATCTATCTCGTGTCGTCGACGCTGCTCATCGGAAACGCCGCGCTGGGCGGCGCACCGTCCACCGTAAGCAACGTCACGATCGCCGGGGCGGGCGCGCGATCGGCCTACGCGCTGGGACTGCAGCCGCCGCAGGTGTCGCCCAACGTCGAGTATTCGCAGATTCGATGGGCGCCGACTGCGGCGACCGGGCCGAACGTCGCGGTGGTCAAGCTGCAAGGCGCGATCAACTGCTTCGCGATGTCGAACATCGAGATCTGCGGTAGCGCGCGCGCCGGCATCGGATTGTTCAATCTGGGCGTCAACGGTGCGGAGTTTCAGAGCGTGCTCGTGCTCGACTGCACGGCGGCGCACATCTGGAACGTGTCGAACGTGGGCGTTACGACGCCGTCGAACAACACGTGGACGAACGTCGGTCTCGTCGACACGGTCGACTGCGGCGCGACCGCAGGCATCGTGTGCGGGGGGCTGCCGACCGACGTTACGGTGCTCAACTCCGCGGGTGTGCTCACCGGCGCGAGTTTCCACAACACCTGGATCGGGGTCTCGTGCTGGCTGGGGCGTTCAACCGGCTCGGTCGGCATCGACTTGCGCTACATGGATGCGGACGCGTGGTTCGGCGGTTCGATTCAAGGCGACGCAGCCGCCGTGCAGATATCGCAAAACCCGAACCTGACCACGTTTCCCGGGCCCGCGTTCTTCTTCGTCCCGGATATGAGCTGCCTGACTCCCAACGCCACGTTCCACACGCGCGGCGCGTTCACGTACGCGCCCGGCTTCAACGGCAGCTGGGTGTATGCGTGGGGTGACAACGGCGATCCGCTCGCCGGCCTGCCGCCGTGGATCAACGGCTTCACCATGCAGGGGCAAACGTTCGGCCCGCTCGCGAACGTCGGCGCGTCGATGCAGTTCCTGGGGCACTTCGGCGGCTCGACGATTGCGAACACGACCGCGGAGACGGCGTTTACCGGATTATCGTACGCGCTTCCCGCAGGCTCGTTCATCGACAATACGCTGGGTTCGCAGAACGGCGCCGTTATGCGGGTGAAGTCGTGGGGCTCGTATACCACCAGCGGCACGCCGGCGCTGACGATTCGGCTCTACATGGGCTCGGTGGCTCCCGGTAACTTGCTGATGACGACGGGCGCCATCAAGACGGTGACGAGCCCGGGAGGCCAGCCGTGGCGCGTCGACACGGACGTGATCGTCAACGGCCCGGGCTCGACGTCTGCGGCCGTTCCGACCGTGACGATCGGCGCGAGCACGCAGGTCGTCCCCACGCTGCAGTCCGCCGTCGGACTCTCGGCCGGCGGCTCGATCATCTTGACGGCGCAGTGGTCGGCTGCGAGCGCATCGGACGCGGTGACGCTCGGCGGGTTCACCGTGGAGCTGCTCAAGAGCCAGTTTTTCTCTTAGCGCACCCGCCGATAGAACCGTTCGGTAGCCTCGATCTCCTCGTACGCGCGCTGATGCGGCGTGTACCGCAGCGTCTCTTTGGCGGACACTCCAAGATACCCGAGCCGAATGAGGCTCTCGTAGATGACCTGATGCGCGCGAAACGCCAGCGTACGGTTGAAATGCGTGATGACGCTGCGCGCAACGACGAGGTGGAACTCGTTGAACGAGCCGTCGCACGCGAGGTTGTGCTGCGCGAAGACGATCTGCTCGCGCACGCCCGGCTTGAACACGGCCTGCGTCCCGGTGACTTCGACGTAGTCCGATAGGTGCCGCTTCCCGCCGGCTTCGGCGTAGCGCGCGGCGTACTCGTCGAGCAGCTCCGCCGGGAAGGAGCCGGTCTTGGCGCGCTCGAGCGCCGCCTCGCTGGCGTCGGTCGCGTAGATGCGCGTGCGGTTGGAGAACTCGGCTTCGCGCAGCAGCAGCGCCAGCGAGTATGCGTCCTCGCCCGAACCGATCACCCAGATGCGCACGTGCGGGAAGGTGCGCAGCCGCGGCAGCACGCGCTCGCGGAACGCGTCGAAGAACGCCGGCTCGCGGAACGGCGAGCCCGCGTTGTGGGTGAGCGCCTCGACGAACCGCGCCATCGCCGGCGGTTGGTGCAGCACGCGTTCCAACAGGCCGGAGATCGTCGCCAAGCCTTCCGCGCGAACGCGCTCCGCCACGCGGCGCTTGACCGTCGCCGGCGCGTATTCGCGGAAGTCGAACCCGGAGACACGGTACACCGCCTCGAGCAGCAGATGCAGCTCGAGGTCGGTGACCGCCGGGGACGCCGCCGGACCGCCGGTATTCGGCGGCTCCGGAGGCTGGCGTTCCGCGATCACGTTATGCCGCGACGTTCAACCAGACGCGAATGAGTGCGACGAGCTGGTCGATGTCGACGGGCTTGGAGATGTACTCCGAGGCACCGGCCGCGAGGCACTGCTCGCGGTCGCCCTTCATCGCCTTCGCGGTGAGCGCGAGGATCGGGAGATCTCGCCACTCGTCACGGGCGCGGATGCGCCGGATCGTCTCGTAGCCGTCCATCTCCGGCATCATGATGTCCATCAGCACGACGTCGATCTCCGCGTGCGCGCGCAGCAACCCGATCGCGTCGGCGCCGGACTCCGCGGTGAGGACGTTCATCTTGAAGTCCTCGAGCGCGCTGCGCAGCGCGTAGATGTTGCGAGTGTCGTCGTCGGTGATGAGGATCGTGCGGCCTTCGAGCGAGCTCGCGTTGGTCGTGCCGCGGTGCACCGGCCGCTTGACCTCGGGCAGCCGGGCCTCGACCTGGTTGAGAAAATACGATGTCTCTTCGATCAGCCGCTCGGGCGACATCGCGTCCTTCACGATGACCGACTCGGAGAGGCGGCGGATCGCGCCCTCCTCGTGTTCAGTCAGCTCGCGGCCGGTGTACACGATCACGGGGACACGAACGTGCGCCGCGTGTTCCTTGATGCGCTCGATCAGCGCGAGGCCTTCGATGTCGGGCAGCCCGAGATCGACGATCACGCAGTCGAACTTCGCTTCGTCGAGCGCGACGAGCGCCTGCGCGCCCGTGGACACCGCGGTGACGGTGACCTCGCCCGACTGGATGAGGTTCGCCATCGCCGAGAGCTGCGTGACGTCGTCCTCGACGACGAGCACGTTGCGCGACGCCGCGTCCGCGAAGCCGAGGAGGTTGTCGAACGCCTGCGTCAGCGCGTCCTCGCTGGCCGGCTTTTTGAGATGCGCGAACGCACCCGAGTCGAGCGCTTTCTGCCACTGCTCCTCGCCGGAGATGACGTGGACGGGGATCGCTTTGGTAGCCGGGTCGCGCTTGAGCTGATCGAGCAGCGACCATCCGTCGACGTCGGGCAAGCCGATGTCGAGCGTGATCGCGTCAGGGACGAACTGGCGCGCCAGCGCCATGCCGTCGGCGCCGGTGGTCGCCATCAATCCTTTGAAGCTGCGGTCGCGCGCGAGGCCGAGCAGGATACGCGCGAACGTCGCGTCGTCCTCCACGATCAGCACGACGCGGTCCTGCGGCCGGATGTCGTCGCGGTCGTCGTCGACGTCGCCCGCCGGACCCGCTACCGGAACCGGCGCGAGCGTCTGCGGCCGCGCCGCAACCGGCACGTCTTGAGTGACGATGCGCTTTGCGCGCGGCGGGAGCGTAAGGGCCTCGACGGTCCCGCCGGCGCGCGGCGTGCGCTCCAGCGGGTGGAAGAACGTGAACGTCGATCCGACGCCGGGCTCGGACTCCACCGTCATGTCGCCGCCCAGCAGGCCGGCGATCTCGCGCGAGATCGCGAGGCCCAAGCCGGTGCCGCCGTATTTGCGCGCGGTCGACATGTCGGCTTGCTGGAACGCTTCGAAGATGACGTTGTGCTTGTCGGCGGGGATCCCGATCCCCGTGTCGCGCACTTCGAACGCGACGTACGAACCCGGCGTCCCGTCGATGCTGCGCACCTCGCGGTGCAGTGCGAGGTCGACGGAGCCGTGCTGCGTGAACTTGAACGCGTTCGACAGCAAGTTCTTGAGAATTTGCATCAGGCGCGTCTGGTCGGTCTCGACCGCGTCGGGGACGTCCCCGTCGACGTGGATCGTGAAGCGCAGGCCGCGCTCTTGCGCCACGCCGCGGAACGTCCGCTCGACGTCGTCGCAGATGTCCGTGATGCGCTGCTCGGTGATGTCGACCGAGGTGGTGCCGGACTCGATCTTCGAGAGGTCGAGGATGTCGTTGATGAGCGTGAGCAGATCGGAGCCGGCTCGCCGGATGGTCTGCGCCATCTCGACCTGCTTGTCGGAGAGGTTCTCCTCGCGGTTGTCGCTGAGCTGTTTGGAGAGGATCAGCAGCGAGTTGAGCGGCGTGCGCAGCTCGTGCGACATGTTGGCGAGAAACTGCGACTTGTACTTCGAGGTGAGCGCGAGCTGTTCGGCCTTCTGCTCGAGCGCGCGGCGCGCTTCCTCGATCTCGCGGGTGCGCCTCTCGACCTCTTCGTTCTGCTCCGCGAGCAGCCGCGCTTTCTCCTCGAGCTCCTCGTTGGTCTGCTGCAGCTCGTCCTGCTGCGACTGCAGCTCGATGGTGAGCGATTGCGACTGCTTGAGGAGCTCCTCGGTGCGCATGTTGGCGGCGATCGTGTTGAGCACGATGCCGATCGACTGCGTGAGCTGGTCGAGGAACAGCAAGTGGTTGTCGCTGAACGGCTCGAACGACGCCAGCTCGATGACGGCCTTGATGTCGCCCTCGAACAGCACCGGCAGCACGACCACGTTGAGCGGCTGCGCGTGGCCGGATCCCGACGACACCTGCAGGTAGTCCGCGGGCGCGTTGGTGACGACGATGCGTTCCTTCTCGACGACGCACTGCCCGACGAGCCCTTCGCCCGCGCCGAACTGCAGCGTGCCGCGGCGGCGCGGCGCCGCGTAGCCGGCGGTGTAGCGCAGCAGCGGCGCGTCGTCGATCGGTTCGTTGAGGTAGAAGATGCCGGTCTGCGTGTTCACCAGCGGCGCGAGCTCCGACATGATGAGCTTCGCGACCGTCTTGATGTCTTTCTGGCCTTGCAGCATCCCGGTGAACCGCGCCAGGTTGGTCTTGAGCCAGTCCTGCTCTTGGTTCTTGCGCGTCGTGTCGCGCAAGTTGCGGATCATCTCGTTCACGTTCTCGGTGAGGAGTCCCACCTCGCCCTGCGCGCCGACCTCGATCGTGCGCGTGAGGTCGCCCTTCGTCACCGCGGTCGCCACCTCGCCGATCGCGCGGATCTGCGACGTGAGCTGCGCGGCGAGCTGGTTGACCGAGTCGGTCAGGTCGCGCCACAAGCCCGCGGCACCGGGAACCTCGGCCTGTCCGCCGAGCTTTCCTTCGAAGCCGACCTCGCGCGCGACCGACGTCACCTGATCGGCGAAGATCGCGAGCGTGTCGATCATCCCGTTGATCGTGTCGGCGAGCTCCGCGATCTCGCCCTTGGCGTCGAGCACGAGCTTGCGCTGGAGATCTCCGTTCGCGACGCCCGTGACGACGCGTGCGATGCCGCGCACTTGGTTCGTCAGGTTGCCGGCCATGCGGTTCACGGAGTCGGTGAGGTCTTTCCACGTGCCGGCGACGCCGGGTACGGCGGCCTGGCCGCCGAGGATGCCGTCGGTGCCGACCTCGCGCGCTACGCGCGTGACCTCGCCCGCGAACGAGTTGAGCTGCTCGACCATCGTGTTGATGGTGTCCTTGAGCTCGAGCATCTCGCCGCGCACGTCGACGGTGACTTTCTTCGAAAGGTCGCCCATCGCGACGGCGGTGGTGACCTTCGCGATGTTGCGCACCTGATTGGTCAGGTTCGCGGCCATCGAGTTCACCGAGTCGGTGAGATCTTTCCACGTGCCGGCGACGCCTTGCACCTGCGCCTGGCCGCCGAGGATGCCTTCGGAGCCGACCTCGCGCGCCACGCGCGTCACCTCGCCGGCGAACGCGTTGAGCTGGTCGACCATCGTGTTGATCGTGCCTTTGAGCTCGAGGATCTCGCCGCGGGCGTCGACCGTGATCTTCTTCGAGAGGTCGCCGCGCGCGACGGCGGTCGTGACGTCTGCGATGTTGCGAACCTGCGCCGTCAGCGACGACGCCATCGAGTTCACCGAGTCGGTGAGGTCTTTCCACGTGCCGCCGACGCCGGGCACGACGGCCTGGCCGCCGAGCTTGCCGTCGGTGCCGACCTCGCGCGCGACGCGCGTGACTTCGGCGGCGAACGAGTTGAGCTGGTCGACCATCGTGTTGACGGTGGCTTTGAGCTCGAGCATCTCGCCCTTGACGTCGACGGTGATCTTCTTCGAAAGATCGCCCTTCGCGACGGCGGTGGTGACGTCGGCGATGTTGCGCACTTGCGACGTGAGGTTCGACGCCATGAAGTTGACGTTGTCGGTGAGATCTTTCCACGTGCCGGCCACGCCTTGCACGTAGGCTTGACCGCCGAGCCGCCCTTCGGAGCCGACCTCGCGCGCGACGCGGGTGACTTCCGACGCGAACGCGTTGAGCTGGTCGACCATCGTGTTGACGGTGCCTTTGAGCTCGGCCATCTCGCCGCGCACGTCGACGGTGATCTTCTTCGAGAGATCGCCGCTGGCGACGGCGGTCGTCACGTCCGCGATGTTGCGGACCTGGTTCGTCAGGTTCGCGGCCATCGAGTTCACCGAGTCGGTGAGATCTTTCCACGTGCCGGCGACGCCTTCGACTTGCGCCTGACCGCCGAGCTTGCCTTCGGTGCCGACCTCGCGCGCGACGCGCGTGACCTCGCCCGCGAACGAGTTGAGCTGGTCGACCATCGTGTTGACGGTCGCCTTGAGCTCGAGCATCTCGCCCTTGACGTCGACCGTGATCTTCTTCGAGAGGTCGCCGCGCGCGACGGCCGTCGTCACGGCGGCGATGTTGCGCACCTGGTTCGTCAGGTTGCCGGCCATCGAGTTGACGGAGTCCGTCAAATCTTTCCACGTGCCGGCAACGCCGCGCACGTCGGCCTGACCGCCGAGCCGACCGTCGGTACCGACCTCGCGCGCGACGCGCGTGACTTCCGCGGCGAACGAGTTGAGCTGGTCGACCATCGTGTTGATGGTCGTCTTGAGCTCGAGCACCTCGCCGCGCACCGACACGGTGATCTTCTTCGAAAGATCGCCGTTCGCGACGGCGGTCGTCACCTCGGCGATGTTGCGAACCTGCGCCGTGAGGTTACCGGCCATCGTGTTGACCGAGTCGGTCAAATCTTTCCACGTTCCGGCGACGCCTTCGACCTGCGCCTGGCCGCCGAGCCGGCCTTCGGTGCCGACTTCGCGCGCGACGCGCGTGACTTCGCCCGCGAACGCGTTGAGCTGGTCGACCATCGTGTTGACGGTGACCTTGAGGTCGGCGACCTCGCCCTTCACGTCGACGGTGATCTTCTTCGAAAGATCGCCCTTGGCGACAGCGGTCGTGACCTCGGCGATGTTGCGCACCTGGCTCGTCAGGTTGCGCGCCATCGTATTGACGGAGTCCGTCAAGTCTTTCCACGTGCCGGCGACGCCTTCCACGACCGCCTGACCGCCGAGCCGTCCGTCCGTACCCACCTCGCGCGCGACGCGCGTGACTTCGCCCGCGAACGCGTTGAGCTGGTCGACCATCGTGTTGATGGTGCCTTTGAGCTCGAGCACCTCGCCGCGCACGTCGACGGTGATCTTCTTCGAAAGATCGCCCTTGGCGACGGCTGTCGTGACCTCGGCGATGTTACGCACCTGGCTGGTGAGGTTACCGGCCATCGTGTTGACGGAGTCGGTGAGATCTTTCCACGTGCCGGCCACCCCTCGCACGTCGGCCTGACCGCCGAGCCGTCCTTCGGACCCGACCTCGCGCGCGACGCGCGTGACCTCGGCGGCGAACGTGTTGAGCTGGTCGACCATCGTGTTGATGGTCTCTTTGAGCTGCAGGATCTCGCCGCGCGCTTCGACGGTGATCTTCTTCGAAAGGTTGCCGTTGGCGACGGCGGTGGTGACGTCGGCGATGTTGCGGATCTGGTTGGTGAGCGTGCCGGCCATCGAGTTGACCGAGTCGGTGAGGTCTTTCCACGTGCCCGCGACGCCGCGCACGTGCGCCTGGCCGCCGAGGATGCCTTCGGAACCGACTTCGCGCGCAACGCGCGTCACCTCGCCGGTGAACGCGTTGAGCTGATCGACCATCGCGTTGATCGTGCGCGCGCTGCGCAGGAACTCGCCCTTGAGCGGGCGGCCGTCGACTTCGAGCGACATCTGCTGCGAGAGGTCGCCGCGCGCGACCGCACCGAGCACGCGGCTCGTCTCCGCGATCGGATGGGTGAGGTCGTCGATCAGCCGGTTGACCGCGAGCAGCTTCTCGCCGTATCCGCCCGGCGCTTGCAGCTCAGCACGCTGACCGAGCCGGCCGTCATAGCCGACGACGCTGGAAATGCGCTCGATCTCTTTGAGGACGCGCGCGCTGTGTCCGACGACTTCGTTGAACGCCTCCGCGATGTCGCCGTCGACGCCGTCCCACGTGGTCGGCAGCTTGGCGGTGAAGTCACCGCGCGCGACGGCGCGCAGCGCGCTCAAGAGCTGGCGCTTGACGTGATCCGATCCCGCCCCACCGCTGCCGCGTCCGACGGCGGCGCCGTTCTTGGCGGCGGCGGGGCGCTTCGTATCCGGCTTCGTTTTTCCAGCGACGGCCGCAGGCGGCATACGCGATCTCCTCGGGCGGGAATGACCGAACGCCGACGGCGCCCTATCAATGGTAGATCGGCACGCCGGCGCAGTGTCTTACGACGGGCAAGCTACCCGTTGGCGGCAAGCGCGAAACGGTGAGCCCCACTTACCGTGAGTGTACGGAATTCACGTCCGTTCCGTCACCGGTCGAGCGAGCCCGCGAGAACGTCGAACGAGAGAGCGAGCGCCAAGCCGTATACGAGATGCGGAATCGCGTCGGCGGCCCAATCCGCAGTGCTCCACGAGCGCGGATCGCTCGCGCCGCTCTTCGCGATCGCGACGTCGCTCAGCGCCATCACCGCTGCGCCGGCCGCTACCGCGGCCAGCAGCACGGGCACACCGGGGAGTGCCGGTCGAAGCGCGCCGTACACGGCGCCGACGCCGAGCCCTTCCGCATAGCCCATCAACGCGCCGATCCCGCCGCGCCGGTGTCGCGTCGTTTCGTCATCCGATGCGAGCGCGCCCAACCCCGCGGCTTCGGCGATATTCTTCACCATCTTCGACGGCACGCCGCTCTCGCCGCGACCGCGGACCGCGATGTCAGCGTACGTCGCAAGGTTGAGCGCGCTCGTCGCTGCTGCGCCCGCTATCGCTCCGACCGTGATGTGCCGAACGAAGCTCATAGAGCGAGCATCCCCATGCACGTTGCGTTTGACTCCGAGCAAGCGAGGGTATTGCCGCACTCAAAGGGGAGGACCCGTTTCTGAGCATGCGCGCGATGCGGTGAGCCCGATCGACGAGCGGCGATTAGCAGCTTCGCTGCGCCTCCTGGTCGCGGCGAGCCGCGAACTAGCGACGTCCTTCGACTACGCCCAGACGTTGGCTGCGGTGGGCCGCTTGATCGTGCCCGCGTTTGCCGACGGCTTCTCCGTCGAGGTGGACGAAGGGGAGATCCGCACGACGCTTGCGCGATCCGGACGCGTCGGCGCCGACGCCCACGCCGTGGAGCTCGTCGCGCGCGGCAAGCTGCTCGGCGTGATGCGCATCAGCGGCGGCGACGTGTCGAGCGATGCGGACAGCGAACTCGACTTGTGGTCGGAGCTCGCGCTGCGCGTCGCCGTATCGGTCGACGCCGCGCAAGTCTACGCGCGCGAGCACCACGTTGCCGACACGCTGCAGCGCGCACTCCTGCCCGAGCGCTTGCCTGTTGATGACCGGCTCGCATTCGACGCGGCGTATCTTCCGGGGGCGCAGGAAGCGATCGTCGGCGGCGACTGGTACGACGCGTTTCGCCTCCCTGACGGCCGCATCGCGTTCTCGATCGGGGACGTCGCCGGCCACGGGCTGCGTGCGGCGATCGTCATGGGCGAGGTGCGCCAGGCGTTTCGCGCCGCGGCCCTCAACCCGAACTCCCCGTCGCTGGTGCTCGAGCGCGCGAACACGATCGTCAACATGCGCGCGAACCCTGTGATGGTCACCGCCATGTTCGGCATCGTCGATCCGCGTGACGGTACCGTTACCTACGCATCGGCCGGCCATCCCGCGCCGTTGCTCGCGCTGCCGTGCGGCGTCGTGTCGCTGCTGCCGAAAGACGGGGTTCCGCTCGGCATCGTCGACACGATCGGCGCGACCGACTGGACCTTCACCTTGCCGCCCGGCGCGCTGTTCACCGCGTACACCGACGGGTTGATCGAATACTCGCGCGACGTGATCGAAGGCGAGGAGCGGCTCCTCGCCGCCGCGCGCGAATGCGTCGTGCGCATCGATGCCGAGCCCGCGCGCGCGCTGCTGCGGCGTATCTTCGCGAACCATGAGAACACCGACGACGTAGCGACGCTCACCGTCGCGTCCGCGGACGTGCCGAGCACGACGTTTGCGTTCACGTTCAGCGCGCTGCCGATGGCGGTACCGCTGGTGCGGCGCAGCCTCGAGCGGTTCGCCTACGGCGTCGGCATCGACGACGACAACCGCTTCTCGCTGCTGACGGCGGTCGGCGAAGCGGTTGCGAACGCGGTCGAGCACGCGTACCTCGGGCCGCCGGGGCTCGTGCGCGTGCACGCCCAAGCCGGCCGCGACAGCCTCGTCGTCACGATCGAGGACGACGGGAAGTGGAAGCCGGCGCAGCGGCGCGACGAGCGCGGCCGCGGCTTGCCGCTGATGCGGGCCCTCATGGACGGCGTCGAGATCCGCACCCACCAAGCGCGCACCGAGGTGCGGTTGACGATGGCGCTCAGCGAGCGCCGCATCCCGGCTTGAGACCGATATGGTCTCGTGGTCTCTTTGGCCCGGTACAATCATCGAAAGTAGGTAGGCCAAACGACCCAACGGCCCGGGATGATCGGAAATGTACGGGTAATACGTTTGTATTATGCTTCCGGGAACAGCAGACAAGAACCGATTCCTGAACGCGGTGACGCCGGCGACGCGATCGCTCTTCGAGTCGCGCATGACGGTGCACGGCGGGGGGATCGGCGACGTGCTGCAGCCTCCCGACAGCACGATCGACGCGGTGTGGTTTCCGCTCGCGGGGATCGTCTCGACGCTCCGCCCGCTCGAGGGCGACACGAACGTCGAGGTCGACGTGACCGGCGCCGAGGGCTTTCTCGGCGCGGAGCTGATTCTCGGGTCGCGCACGACGCCGGACACGTGGATCGTGCAGTCGCCGGGGCGCTTCGCGCGGCTCGACGCGCAGGTGTTCCAAGAAGCGCTCGAGCGCGACGCCGGCCTGCGCGAGGCCGGGCGGCGCTACGTTGCAGCGGCGCGCGCGATTCGCGGCCAGTGGGTCGCCTGTAACGCCCGGCACACGATCGAGCAGCGGCTCGCGAAGTGGCTGCTGACGGCGCGCGATCGCGTCGGCGACGAGATCCAGATCACCCAGGACATCGTGGCGATGATGCTCGGCGTACGCCGGGCGAGCGTCGTCACCGTGCTCGGGCGGTTCGTCGACGAGGGCTTGGTCGCTCACGGCTACGCGCGGGTGCGCATCGTCGACGACGCGCGGCTGGGCGCCGTGTCCTGCCCGTGCTACGCGCGAGCCGCGGAGTTCTTGCGGATCGGGCTGGCAGCCGCTTAAAAGGTCCGGCCGTGCGGCAGCGCGCGTTTGTCGACCGCCTGCCCGGGTACCATCCAGGCGTGGGTCGTCCGATGCCCAGCGGCACGGACTGAGGAGGCGAGTGATGGACAATTTGGTGCTGTGCCCGTGCGGGCATTCGCTCGCGAACCACGACTACGTGGGCTGCTCCGGCGACCGGGTTCGCCGCTGCGGCTGCGAGTTGGACCGCCACGCGGCGCTCGAGGCGGCGGTCGACACCGCCCGGACCACCCCCCTGTTCCCGGCCCCAGCCTACGTCGCGCGGAGCGGGGACGCCGCCTGACCCTCGATTTAGGCGCTTGACGGGGCTCGACGGGCGGTGCTACGATACCGCCCTATGCCTCTCGGCGGATAGCGGCATACGAGAGCGAGCGAGGACACCTCACTCCGGTGGGTCGGTCCTTGCCTTTTCGCGTTTGCGGCCCCGAGCGCGCGTGAGCCCACGCAGGAAGACCCCCAGAAACAGCATGGCGACGAAAACGACGGCGGACAAACCCAAGGCGCGCAGCCGCAAGAAGGCCGAAACGGCCCCCGCGGCACCGAACGGGTCGAGCACCGCGGTCAAGCAACAGAACATTGCGAGCGCGAGCTTCCACGTTCCGGAGGAAGCGTTCACCGTCGAGCTGCCCGAGGACCCCGGCGCTAAGCGCAAGCGTCACTCGTTCGCGACGTTTGCGGACGTACTGCAGCTCCCGGACCTGATCGAGCTGCAAAAAGCTTCCTTCAAGTGGTTCATCAACGATGGGCTCAAGGAAGCGTTCGACTCGATCTCGCCGATCAAGGACTTCACGGGCAACCTCGTGCTGGAGTTCGGCGACCACTCGCTCGGCGAGCCGAAGTATTCCGTTGAGGAGTGCCGCGAGCGCGACATGACGTACAGCGCGCCGCTACGCGTGCGCGTTCGTTTGATCACGGCCGAATCCGGCGAGATCAAAGGCATCCCCGACCAAGAGATCTTCATGGGCGATTTCCCGCTCATGACGGACAAGGGCACGTTCATGATCAACGGCGCGGAGCGCGTGATCGTGAGCCAGCTCGTCCGCTCGCCGGGCGTGTACTTCTTGCAGGACACGGATACCAACAACAGACCTACGTACAACGCGACGATCATCCCCAACCGCGGCGCGTGGATCGAGTTCGAGACCGACAACGGCACGAAGAACGACGAGACCGAGGGGACGATCGGCGTCCGCATCGACAAGAATCGCAAGATCTACGCGACGACGTTCGTGCGCGCGTTGTCGCGCCCCGATCTCGGCCACGCGTGGGAGAGCGACGAAGCGATCCTGGCGCTGTTCGACAACAGCCCGCTGATCTCGAACTGCCTCGAGAAAGACAAGGACGTCAAGACCAAGGAAGACGCGCTCAAGGAAATCTACAAGAAGCTGCGCCCCGGTGAGCCCGAGAACGCCGAGAACGCGGAGAAGCTGCTCGAATCGCTGTTCTTCGACGAGAAGCGCTACGATCTCGCCGGCGTCGGCCGCTACAAGCTGCTCGGCAAGCTCGAAGGCGCGCGCGACGAGAAGCTGCGCGAGTACACGTCGGCCGGGCTCAAAGCGCCGCCGATGACGAAGAAGGCGCTCACCCGCGAGGACATGATCGCGGTCCTGCGGCGCTTGATCAAAGTGCAGTCGCGCGAAGTCCACAAGGACGACATCGACCACCTCGGCAACCGCCGCATCCGTTCGGTGGGCGAGCTGCTGCAGAACCAGTTCCGCGTCGGCCTGCTGCGCCTGGAGCGTGTCGTGCGCGAGCGCATGACCGTTCAGGACATCGAGACCGTCACGCCGCAGGCGCTGATCAACATCCGCCCCGTCGTCGCGGCGATCAAAGAGTTCTTCGGCTCCTCGCAGCTCTCGCAGTTCATGGACCAGACCAACTCGCTCGCCGAGCTGACGCACAAGCGGCGTCTGTCGGCGCTCGGGCCGGGCGGTCTGTCACGCGAGCGTGCGGGCTTCGAAGTCCGCGACGTCCACCACTCGCACTACGGCCGCATCTGCCCGATCGAGACGCCGGAAGGTCCGAACATCGGTCTGATCGGTTCGCTGGCGACGTTCGCGCGCGTCAACCGGTACGGCTTCATCGAGACGCCGTACCGCGTCGTGAAGGACGGTATCGTCAGCAACGAGATCCGCTACTTCACGGCCGACCGCGAGGACGAGTACATCGTCGCGCAGGCCAACACGCTGCTCGATCCCAACGGGAAGATCACGTCCACGTCCGTCGTCGCGCGTTACGCCGAGGAATACGTCGAAGAGCCGCCCGACAAGGTGCAGCTGATGGACGTGTCGCCGAAGCAGATCGTGTCCGTCGCGACGGCGCTCATCCCGTTCTTGGAACACGATGACGCCAACCGCGCGCTGATGGGCGCGAACATGCAGCGGCAGGCCGTGCCGCTGCTCCGCCCCCAGGCGCCGATCATCGGCACTGGCATGGAATATCGCGCGGCCAAGGACTCCGGCGGGTGCGTGCTGGCACGCGCCCACGGCGACGTCACCGCGGCCGACTCGCACCACATCGTCATCAAGCACGACGACGACGGCCTCGACCACAGCTACGACCTGCTCAAGTTCACGCGCTCCAACGCCGGCACGTGCATCAACCAGCGCCCGATCGTCGCCGTGGGCGACAAGGTCGTGCGCGGTCAGATCCTCGCCGACGGTCCGTCCTCGGATGAGGGCGAGCTCGCGCTCGGTCAAAACGTCATGGTCGCGTTCATGCCGTGGGAAGGCTACAACTACGAGGACGCGATCCTCATCTCCGAGCGCATGGTCAAGGACGACCGCTTCACCTCGATCCACATCGAGGAGTACGAGTGCGAAGCCCGCGACACGAAGCTCGGGCCGGAAGAGATCACGCGCGACATCCCCAACGTCGGCGAGGATTCGCTCAAGGACCTCGACGAGAACGGCATCGTTCGCATAGGCGCCGAGGTACGTCCGGAAGACATCCTGGTCGGCAAGGTGACGCCCAAGGGCGAGACCGAGCTGACCGCGGAAGAGCGCCTGCTGCGCGCGATCTTCGGCGAGAAGTCGCGCGAAGTGCGCGACACATCTCTGAAAGTTCCGCACGGCGAAAAGGGCAAGATCATCGACGTCAAGCGCTTCTCGCGCGAGAACGGCGACGAGCTCAGCCCCGGCGTGAACCACCTCGTGCGCGTGTACGTCGCGCAGAAGCGCAAGATTCTGCAAGGCGACAAGATGGCCGGCCGTCACGGCAACAAGGGCGTCATCGCCAAGGTGCTGCCGGAAGAAGACATGCCGTACATGGAAGACGGCACGCCGGTCGACATCGTGCTCAACCCGCTGGGCGTCCCGTCGCGCATGAACCTCGGGCAGATCATGGAGACCCATCTCGGATGGGCCGCCGCGATGCTCGGGTACCACATGGCGACGCCGGTATTCGACGGCGCGCACGCGGAAGACATCAGCGAGTGGCTGCAGGACGCGGGTCTCCCCGCCGACGGCAAGACGTGGCTGCGCGACGGGCGCACTGGCGACCGCTTCGGCCGTCCGATCACCGTCGGCTACATCTACATGCTCAAGCTCGCGCATCTCGTCGACGACAAGATCCACGCGCGCTCGACCGGCCCGTACTCGATGATCACCCAGCAGCCGCTGGGCGGTAAGGCGCAGTTCGGCGGCCAGCGCTTCGGCGAGATGGAAGTGTGGGCGCTCGAAGCCTACGGTGCCGCGTATACGCTCCAGGAGCTGCTCACGGTGAAGTCCGACGACGTCGTCGGCCGCGTGAAAACGTACGAAGCGATCGTCAAGGGCGAGAACGTGATGGAACCGGGCGTTCCCGAATCGTTCAAGGTGCTCATCAAGGAGCTCCAGTCGCTGGCGCTCGACGTCAAGGTGCTGACGGAACAGCGCGAAGAGGTCGAGATCCGCATCGCGGACGACGACATGGCGGAGCGCGCTCAAGAGATCGGTTTGCTGATGGGCGACGAAGATCCGCGCCTGTCGCAAACCGCGCTCGCCGAACGCGAAGCCGAACGCGACCGCCTTTCGCAGGCTGCCGCGGCGGCGCTCGGCACGACCGTCGAAACGGATGAGGAAGAAGAAGGCGAGATCGGTGAAGTTGCCGGCGTCGCCGACGAAGAGCCGGAAGAGGAAGAGGAAGAGCTCGACGATTCGGCTCCGCTCGTCAGCGCCGCTCCGGCGCGCGGACGTGCGCCCGACGACGACCTGCTTCCCACGAGCCCGCTGGGCGGACTGCGTGCGACGATGACGGACGACGGCGAGATCGTCGTCGATGAGATCGTCGACGAAGAAGTCCCGGTCGCAACCGAGGAAGACGACGTCGACGAGGGCTACGTGCTCGAAGAAGAGGACGAAGAACTGGCCGAGGAATCCGAAGAGGACGAAGGCCCACTCGCCCACTCGACGGACGACGACTACTAAGTCGCGACGGCGGCTACAGAAAGGAGGGCCCGGATCTGACGATCCGGGCCTTCGTTTTCCGTTCGCGTCGGTACGGTCTTTCAGGATCGCGCGATGAAGGTCACGCAGACGACGGGCGCGCACTTGCAGGCGCGCGTTCGGATGAACGTCGAGCGCGGTTCGACCGTCTACACCGACTCGCTCGCCGCCTATCGGGGACTTGATTCCGACTACGTTCACTACGTCATCGACCACACAGTCCGGTACGTTGAAGGACACATTCACATCGCGTAGGAGAGGCGCTTTTCGCCGTACCCCGTGCCCCCAAACAAGCGCGCCACCTAAGAAGAGCCCCCGCTTGGATTCTCAGCCAAAGGCTCTGAAGAAGACGAAAACTCGTCCAAATTGAGTGTTTGGCGCGAAGGCAATTCGGTGCTTACTATGCGCTGGGGGCCGAATCGCTTAAACGCTTCCTCGAGGGCGCCCAACCCCGGGTCGCCTATGAGGACCGACTCCATCCCGTCTTCGTTCGCGCCGGGCCGGAGCACGAACAGAGAGATTTCTTTTCCGACGCCGGGCGCTTTCTGACCGAGCTGCTGTGATTCATAGACGACGTATAGGGACTGGTCCAGCCGGGAGATAAACCGCTGATTCCGCTGAAAGAGATTTGCGAGTGCGATTATTGACCCTGAACCTACAACGGCAAAATGAGGCTCGCGAATGACCCGGTGTTCATCACCGCAGTATCGATACAACGCGAACGCGGGGCCGAAGTAGCCGATGAATATTACGTCTGCCCGAACGCGATGACCGCGCATGTCGTAACGAGCGCGATCCACCTCTTGCCGTCCAAGATATGCTTCGCCAAACTGTTCAAAGTCCGCCAGCGACATCGCGTATTCGCGTTGAACATAGCGCTCGTCCATACGGCGCCTCACTCGGTCCACCGCAGGCTCGATGATGATGCCGGGGGCGTTGGCGGGGGTGATTCCCTTGCTGCCCACCTTTTTTAGTTGTTCGTTTACCTCCGCCGTAGTCTCTCGCGCCTGGGGAAGGTCGTCTCCCGAAACGAGCGCTTGCCACTCATGCTCAAGTGACTCTATCTTAATTTCCGTTTCGGCACTGAACATGCCGGTTGAAATAAGAGAATCAAACGACAAGACTACCCGAACGTCCATGTCATCAGAAACGTCGCCGTCGTAACACAACGCCGCGATACAGAGAGTCAACGGACACTCCTCCCAGGGATACCGAGGCCGCCGTAGCGGCGGCCTACGCCACACCTAACGACCCTCCCATTCGGGTGCGCCAGGTATATAATCCCTTCGTTTTTGTGTCGGCGTGGCGGCGGGGGAGCGACATTGCTGCGGCGGGGACGCTCCCGCCGCCGCATCGTGCGGCTCTGGTCGCTCGGTGCTCCCCTTCGACAAGCTCAGGGCAGGCTCATGGCTCCCGGCCCTCAGGCCTCCGCGAACTCCGCAACGCCCCGCCGCAGCAACGTCGCTCCCCCGCCTCCGTCACGATGTTTTTTTCTGTCACCCTGAGCTTATCGAAGGGTGCGCCACGATCGTCGCAGTTGTCACCGTGGCTTGTCGAAGGGTGCGCACGGCGCAGTACGACCTACGTGAAGCAGTACTGGACGTACATGCTGCGCTGCCGTGACGGCAGCTATTACGTCGGCGTGACTTCGGAGATCGAAATTCGCGTTGCGAAGCACGCGCTCGGCTTAGATCCAGACGCGTACACGTTTCGCAGGCGGCCGGTCAAGCTCGTCTACACCGAAGTATTCTACAGGCCGGACGAAGCGATCCACGCCGAGAAGCGACTCAAGGGGTGGTCGCGTGCAAAGAAGGAGGCACTGGTGCGCGGCGACTGGGATGCCATACGGGAGCTCTCGCGCTCGTCCGCTGGGCGCGATCGTGGCGCACCCTTCGACAAGCTCAGGGTGACATCAGAGTGAGGTTATCGAATATCCCACGCTGGAGCTTCCCGACGGGTGCGCCGCCCCAACGTCACCCTGAGCTTGTCGAAGGGTGCGCCACGACCGTCGCCCATGTCACCCTGAGCTTGTCGAAGGGTGCGCCACGACGGTCGCACTTTGGCTGCGCTATCGGATGACTAGCTCGTGCATTGCCGAGCGTGCGTCGCGTAGGGCTCGGCCGCTTACCATCAGTGCTTTGGCCGAGACTTGGTATTCTGCCATGACGTTGCGCTGGCGTTCGCCGGATTCGTGGACGTCCTCCGCGTGGCGGCGGATCTCCGCGACCGTGCGCGCGAGATGGTGGTTCGCGTCGCCTTGTGCGCGCAGCGCCGCGGTCGTTTCGCGCGTGAGTGCGTTCATTCGCTCCACGGAGCCGACGATTACCGACGAGCTCGCGGCCTGTTCGGTTGCCGCGCGCGAGATCTGTTCGATCTCGCGACTGCCTTCGGCGACCGCGGCGGCGATCTCCGCGATCGCGCTGCCTGCGAGGCCGGCCGTCTGTAGCCCCTCCGCCGCGCGTGACTCCGATTCGACGGTTGATTCAACGACTTCGGCGATGCGCAGCCGGATTTCCGCGATCAGCGCGCCGATCTCGCCGGTCGAATGCGTCGCTCTCTCGGCGAGCTTGCGTACTTCGTCCGCGACGACCGCGAAGCCGCGCCCGTGATCGCCCGCGCGCGCCGCTTCGATCGCGGCGTTCAGCGCGAGCAGATTGGTTTGATCGGCGATCCCCTCGATGACGTCGACGATGGCGCCGATGCGTTCGGACGCTTCGTTGAGCTCGTTCATCTTGTCGACGACCAGGCGGATGTCGCCGACGACTCCTTGCGTCGAACCGATGAGACGTTCTACCGACGCAGCCGCGTCCGCCGCCTTGCGATGCGCGGTCGCGGAACGGCCCGCCGCATCGCGCGCCGCGGCCGCGACGTGGTCCGCGGCGACCGCGAACTGGGAGATCGCCGAGCTGACGGTTTCGACGTTCGTGCCGACCGTCTCCGCGTCGCCGGCGATGGCGCCAATCGATACGACCATCTCTTCGACCGCGGCGCCGGCTTGGCCGACTGCGGCGGTAAGCGCCGACGCCGCCTCGTGTGCAACCTGGACCTCGGTGATGACGACCTGATACGGTGCGCGTGTCCCCGCCGCGTCGGCTTCCCGCCGCACCTCGGCATCGTCGAGCTCGCGATATCGCGCAGCGAACGCGGCAACCGCTGCGCTCAGTGCTGACGCGTCGGCCGACTTCTCGAGCACGTTGCAAGCATCGTCGACGGCCGCGCGCTTCTCACGGCAGGCGTCGCTCGTCACCATGAGATCGGCCGAGGCCCGGCTGAGATCGGCAAAAGCCGTTTCTTGACGTGCGATCGCGCTTTCGACGTGCTGCGCCAAGTCACGCACCGCGGTGACCGCGCCAAGGAGCTCGCGGTTTCCGGAGGTCTGTTCGTCGAGCGAATACGCCGCGCGCTGCACGAGGCCGTTCATCGCCTCGACGGAAACGACGATCGCGGATGCACCCGCTGCCTGCTCGCGCGCGGCGGTGGAGATCCGAGCGATCGCGGCGTTCGTCTCGCGTGCCGCGCTCGACACCTCGGCGATCTCGGCGCCTGCGGCGTCCGCCATCGCGAGCGCGGTCTTCGCCCGCTCTTCGGACGCGTGCGTCGAGCGCGCGACCTCGGCCGTCTTCGCGCGGGTGGCGGCGACCAGCGCACCGATCTCGCGCGTGGCGGACGCCGCGCCGTCGGCCAGCTTGCGGACTTCGTCCGCGACGACCGCAAAACCGCGGCCGTGCTCGCCGGCGCGAGCAGCCTCGATCGCCGCGTTGAGCGCGAGCAGGTTCGTCTGGCGTGCGATGCCGCCGATGGCGTCGACGATCGGGCCGATGCGCTCCGAGCACTCCCCGAGCCGCTGCATCTTCCCGGCGATCCCGGTGATGTCGTCGCCGATCGTGCGCGTGGACTGAAGAAGGTTCTCCGCGGCGAGCCCGCCGTCGCGCGCTTTCTGCTCCGCGTCCGATGCACGCTCCGACGCGTGCCTCGCGTTCGCGGCGACCTGGCTCACCGACGAAGCGAGCTCGCCGACGGACGAGCTCACCGTGTCGACGTTCGTCGCCAGCTCGATGACGTTTGCCGACAGTGACTCGATCGCGACGATCCGCTCCTCCACCGCGGAGCCCGCGACGTGCACCGCCTGCGCGAGTTGCCCGACGATCGCCCCGGCGTCGATGACGTGCCGCTGAACGGTCTTCATCCCCTCGCGGGAAGCACCGCCAGTCGCGTCGCGCTCGCGGGCCACGGTTTGGTACGCGCGATACTGCGCGACGAGCTGGGAGTGGTGCAAGCGGCAGGTCTCCGGCAAACGTTCTTGTCGCTTGTACCATCGTCCGGCCGCGCCCCAGGGCGCCTATGTCGCGAGGCCGGTTCACCAAATCTTGACGCGCCGGATCAGAACGTATACGACGGGTCCTTCGAGAGGAAGAAGCCGTGGTGGCCGGCGTTCGTGCAGCGTAGGCCCGCGAGCTGCGAGCTGCACGTGAACGCGCCGCGGTGCCAGGTCGTGCCGTATGCGACGGTGCGGGAGTGCGGATCGATGGCCGTGTCGCCCGCGCACATCACCGTTGCCGGACCTCGCGTCCCGATGCTGTAGCCGCCGCCCCAGTCGAGGTCGCAGTTCTTGGGTCTGGGCGGCGGGTGCGGAATGCCGCTTCGGATGTCGCAGCGCAGTGAATCGCCGGTATAGCCGCAGCCGATGTTTCCGGACGGCGTCCGGAACTGTTCGAACTCGGATGCTTTCGCCGGTCCCGGCGCTATGCTGACCAGCGCCAGCCCGAGAGCGGCGAAAGCCGGGACGACTCGCATGATGGATTGCATCGTGCTCACATACGGAAAAGGGCCGTGCGCACCCGCCGCACGACCCTTTCTCCGGCCCACACCCGATAGGGGCCACCCGTGCCCGATTTAGGGACCTACCCGCGAGCCGCTTCCCGCCGACCCGTGGCGGTGGTTCGTGGCGCGTCGAGCATTGCGATCATCGCGTCTACCACTTCAGCGTCCCACTGCGTGCCGCGGCCTTCGCGAAGAATCTCCATCGCGTCGCGCTGCGCGATCGCGGGACGGTAGGGCCGGTTGCTGATCATCGCGTGGAAGGCATCTGCCACCGCGACGACGCGCGCTTCGAACGGAATCTGCTCGCCTTTGAGCCCGACGGGATAGCCGCGGCCGTCCCAGCGCTCGTGGTGCGCGCGCACGATCGGCGCGAACGGTGCGAGCGCCGGCAGCTCGGCCAGGATCTCGGCGCCGAACTCGGCGTGCTTCTGCATCACGGCCCACTCGCCGTCGCTCAGCGCGCCCTCTTTGAAGAGGATGGCGTCCGGCGTTGCGATCTTGCCGATGTCGTGCAGCACGCCGGCTTTGACGACGACGTCGGTCGTCGCGGCGGAGAGCCCCATCGCCTCGGCGAGGCGCCGGCACCAGGCGCCGGTGGCTTGCGAGTGCGCGCAGGTCGCTTCGTCGCGCGCTTTGAGCATCGTCAGCACGCCCTCGATCATGCCGTTGGCCGCGCGGCTCGGGCTCTCGAAGCGCGGACCCGGCGCCAGCGGGAACGCTTCGGCGACGTTCGCCTTGACGATCTCGAGGAACACCAAGAGCGCCGAGAAGTCGAGCTCGAGGCGTTCGCCTTCGCTCGCTGCGACGTCGCAGGCGGTGGAGACCAGATCGTGGATGATCGGCAGAGCGTACGCGCCGTGCGCCATGCGCGCCCAGGCGACCACCGGCTCGGGTCCGGGCACATCGAGCGACTGCCCGAGCGCCGAGACCAGCGACCGGACGATGAGCGCCGAGGCTTGGCCTGACGAACGGGGCCCGAGGCGCTCCAGGACCGCTTCCGCGACGTCGATTCGCGTCTCGATCAGTCTCCGCTCCAGCGCGGCCCGTCCTTCCATCGCTCAGTTCACCCCTGTGTCCGCATCACGTCAGTTGCCGACCGGAAGGACCAGGCACGCGTTCGCGACGGCGGCGGCGACGACGAGCAGAACAGTGATCACGGAGTACTCCTTGCAGGGGGCGGGGGACGACTCCACCCTATCAAGGGACGCCGAAGGCTACACTCGTCCGAAAGGACGAGACCGTTCCGTTGCTAGACGAGGCCCTGTCGCCTGGCGGTGGCGACGGCCTCACCGCGGCTCGTACACGCGAGCTTCCGCAAGATCGACGACACGTGAGACCGCACCGTGTTGACCGTGCGCCGCTGTTCGTCCGCGATGGCCTGGTTGCCGAGACCCTTCGAGATCGCGCGCAGGACCTGAAGCTCCACGGGGGTGAGGACTTCGATCTCCACCGTTTCGGTGACCGGCGAGGACAGCTGCTCGGCCATGACTTCCGCGAAGCGCGCCACGCCCGCGATTCCCGACAGACGCATATCGCGCACGGCGCTTTCGAACTGCTCGGGGATGCGGTTGAGGAGTGAGCTCAGCAAAGCGTCGAACGCCGCGAGATCGGCTGCGGTGGAACGGTTTCCGCGCAGCGCCTTCTGGGCGAGTGCGTTGCGCTGGAGAAGCACGTTTGCGAGAATCGTGTAGCGGTCGGCGAAGCCCCGCAGTCGATCGAACAGCGGCCGCGTGTCCAGGTCGTCTTGCGCGACCGCTGCTTCGTAGCGGGTGAGCGCGTCGAGCGCCTCCGTGCGCAACTGAAGCTTCGCGCGCACGATGGCGAGGAGCGCGTAGCGCAAGCGGTTTTGGAACGGTGCGAGGTCGCGATCGGGGACGCTGTTGAGAACGGCCTGCGCTTCGCGAAATTGCCGTTTCCAAACGTGGTCCAACGTCTTCGCGAAAACATAGCCGATGAGCCCGATCGGACCGCGATAGGTCAGGCGCGACAGCTCTTCCTCGACCTCGGCGACGCGTTCGGCGTTCCCGCGCTCGGCTTCGAGGTGGATCAGCGTCCGCAAGCCGGCGACGCGCATCTGCGGATCGCCCGCTTTTTCCGCGTTCGCCGCGACCTGCGCCGCGTACCACGCCGCGACCGGGATGCGGCCGGCGAAGGAATGCAGCGCGGTCAACGTGCTGAAGAAGCGGGCAGCCTGGCCGAACTCGCCACCGTCGACGGCGAGCCGCGTCGCTTCGCGGGCGAAGTATTCCACCTTCGCATCGTCGGACGCGTAGAACGCGACGGTGGCGGCGCGGCCGAACGTGCGCGCGCGGATGCTGTCGTCGGTGAACTCCGCGAGATCGATCGCTTCGGCGATCGCCGTTTGCGCATCGTCGTGGCGGCCGCGCGATGCGTAGATCAGCGCGAGCATCCCGAGCACGCTCGCGCGCTCGGGCGTATCCAGGTCGGCGCGGTCCCGCAGCTCCTCCAACACCGGAATCGCTTCGGTGCGCCCCTGCTGGTACATCAACAGCGCGTAGCGCGTCGCGACCGCCACGCGGAAGGCGACGTCGTCCGTCACGCGCTCGAGCACCGCCGCGTACCAGCGTTCGGCTTGGTCCACGCGGCCGTGTGCGTCTTCTAGGGCCGCTCGCAGGGCGAGGACGTTCGGGTTTGCGCTCACCATTGCGCCCGGCAGCGAGCGCACCGCGCGTTCGACGATGTCGAAGCAGCCTTTGTCCAGGAGCGCGAAGTTGTATGCCGCGAGCACGCGTTCCACTTCGCGGGCGGCGCGGGCGTCGATGAAACGCTCGAGCGCTTCGCCGTACATCCCCATCTTCTCGAGGAGCTGGCCCGCCGACACTTGCGCGGCGCGCAACGCTTCGTCGCCTTCGAGGCCCACTTGGCGCTGCACGAAGTCACGGAACAGGTCGTGCAGCTTGTACACGCCGGCGTCGAGGACGCTGATGAACGCGACGCGCTCGCGCAGCGACTCGATGATCGATGCCGCATCGTCGAAACCCGCGGCGACGGCGAGGCGCGTTTCGAGGCGCGGCAGGAACGCCGCCGTGCGCAGGAAGCCGCGGATGCGATCGTCCAGCGAGTGCCACACCTGCTCGGCGAGATAACGGTATACCATCTCGCGCGTGCCGGCGGAGACCGCGCGCAGGTCGCTCGCTCGCGTCGATGTGCGCAGCGCGAACGTGAGCGCCGCGGGCCAGCCGTCGACGAGGCCCAGGATCTGCTCGAGCTCGTCGTCGCGCACCGCGACGCGCGTCGCGCGCGCGCTCTGCTTCGCCTCGTCGATGGTGAAGCGCAGGTCGACGGCGTCGACGACGAGATCGGACTCGCCGTATGCGAGCCACGACGCGACGGGCAGCTGCAGCGGGCTGCGCGAGGAGAAGAGCCAGCGCGGGCCGTCGCGCGTGCGATCGACCACCGAGGTGATGAAGCGCGAGATCTCCGCATCGCCTTCGCCGTTGTGCAAGTCGTCGACGACGATCAGCGTGTCGAGCGAACGGATGTGCGTCGCGACCCACGCGGCGAGGTCGCGCCCCGGCGCCTCGGAGCTGCGCGCGCCGTCGAGTGCCGTCGCGAGCGAACGGCGCAGCGCCGGGACGACGTCCTCGAGCGCGTCGGCGAAGCCGCGGACGAACGGCAGCAGCGTCGAGGCGTCGGGCGGCACGTCGTAGACGACCGACGACGGGACGCCGGCCAGAAACTGGCGGACGGCGACGGACTTGCCGAAGCCGGCCGGAGCGATGATCGTTGCGATGCGGTACTGCGCCGCCGTCGCGAGCCGCTCGAGGACGCGCGGACGATCGATCGGACGGAACACTCCGCCGAGATCGGGACGACCGTCGGCTCTGACGCTCCGGATCACTGCTTTGGAAGCCTACTCCCCCGGCGCAGGGCACCCCTGGCGGCCCGAGCCGCGCGCCGGTTTGGCGGGGCGAATCTTAGCCGTTCCTGGCCGTTCGGGTTACCAATCGGCAATACCGGCCCAAACCGCTAGCCGCGTTCGCGCGCGATCAGCCGCAGGTAGCGGCGCGGCTCGAAGCTCTGGTCCGCGTCGATGCGGCGGAACGCCTCCTCGCGGATCTGGCCGGCGAGCTCGCGGCGCTGGCGCATCGCGGTCTCCAGCTCGCGAAAGGCGCGCTCGAAGTCGTCGCCGTCCACCGTCGCGATCTGCTTCTTGAGCCGGTCGATGTCGCCACTGAGCCGGCCCTGCAGCTCGCGGCTCACGTCGCGCTCGGTCTGCAGGATGCGGCCGAGCAGCGCGTTGAGCTCCTCGACGGTCGGCAGGCCGAAGGCGGCCCGGGCCGGCTCGTGGGCCGGTGCCGCCGCGGCGCGAACGGCGCGAGGCTTGCTGCCCGGGCGCGGCGCGTCGAAGGCCGGGTAGAGCCGGATGATCGACTTGATGCGCTGCGGTCCTTTGGGTGATTGCAGCCCCTCAGCGATGCCCGCCATGATCAACCGCGACCGCAGCGCCGTGTCGTTGATCACGCGCAGATGCTGCGGGTCGATCGCCACCGGCCGCCGGTTGGCGCCGAAAAAGTCATCGTCGCGGGCCAAGGGAAGACTCATCGCCTTCTCCCATAGACTGGCGCGCGCACTCCGAGTACCGTTCACGAGCAACCCGGTTACGTCACGGGTTACACGTCACCTGCGCGGTCAGTCACCGTGGAGGCCGCGTTCGATCTCCATCTGCGTGATGAGCTGCTCGCCGCCGAGCATCCCGGTGTCGTCGGCGCCGATCACCGCGTCGTCGTGCTCGTCGAGCACTCCGCCGTCGGTGGGCGCGTCGGCGTCCAGCGTCGCGTCCTCGGGGTTTTGCGTCTCGCGATCGTCGTTCATGCAGCCCTCGTACCCCGCGCGACGATAGGGCCACTCCGCATTCGTCCGGAATGCCACGAATATGCTCGATCGCTTCACGCGGTTCGCTCTTGCGGCCGCGTTCGTCTTGGGTGTCGCCGGGCCGGCCGGCGCCGCCGTTGCGCCGTTCAACTTCGACACGACGCCCGGCCGCTTGCCCAAGACGGTGGTGCCCACCGACTACGTCATTGCGCTGACGCCGGACGCGGCCGCAAAGACGCTGCGCGGGACGGAGAAGGTCGCGCTCGACGTGCGCCGCCCGACGAACCAGATCGTGTTCAACACGCACGACATGACGATCGCGGACGCGCGGCTCGACGGCGCGCGCGTCGCGCGCACCGTCACGCAGAACGACAAGCAGCTCACGACGCTGACGCTCGCGCGGCCGGCCGCGGTGGGTCACCACGTCCTCACGCTCGCGTACAGCGGCAAGATCGAAGACTCATCGGACGGGTTGTTCGCGCAAGACTACCGCACGCCGGACGGTCGCACCGGACGCATGCTGGCCACGCAGTTCGAGTCGACGGACGCGCGTCGCATGTTCCCCGGCTGGGACGAGCCTGCGTTTCGCGCGACGTACCAGCTGACGGTGACGCTGCCCGCGGCGTGGACCGCCGTGTCGAACATGCCCGTGCAGACGCGCACGGTGCACGGCGCCACTGCAACGACCGCTTTCCAGCGCACGCCCAAGATGCCGTCGTACCTCGTCGTGCTGACGGCGGGCGACCTCGCGGCGATCTCCGGCGTGGGCTCCGACGGCGTGAAGCAGAGCATTTGGGCGATCAAGGGCGACGAGCAGAACGGCCAGTACGCGTTGGAGAGCGCGGAGAAGATCCTGCCGTACTACGACGACTACTTCGGCGTGAAATTTCCGCTGCCGAAGCTCGACCACATCGCGATCCCCGGCGGCTTCGGCGGGGCGATGGAAAATTGGGGCGGGATCACGTACAACGAGAACATCATCATCCACCGGCCCGACGCCACGCTGAGCGCCAAGCAGAGCGGCTTTTCCATCATCGCGCACGAGATGGCGCACCAGTGGAACGGCGACTTGGTGACGATGGGCTGGTGGGACGACATCTGGCTCAATGAGAGCTTCGCGTCGTGGATGGCGGCGAAAGCCACCGACAAGTTCAACCCCGACTGGAATTGGGCGCAGCGCGAAGACGCCTCCAAGCAGAGCGCGATGAACGCCGACGCGCGCTCGACGTCGCACGCGATCCAGCAGCACGTCACCGACGAGTTGCAGGCCGACGCGTCGTTCGATCCGGAGATCACGTACGACAAGGGCCAGGCCTTCCTGCGCATGCTCGAAGCGTATCTGGGCGACGACACGTTCCGCGCCGGCATCCGCACCTACATGCAGGCGCACAAGTACTCGAACGCGACGACCGCCGATCTGTGGGTCGCGCTGGGTGCCGCGAGCAAGAAAGACGTGTCCGCGCTCGCGAAGGCGTGGACCGAGCAGCCCGGTTTCCCGCTCGTCTCCGTGGCGGCCGCGTGCGACGCGGCGGGCAACCGCACCGTGACGCTCGCGCAAAAGCGCTTTCTGCTCGACGGGACCACCGACACGGCGAACACGCGCTGGAACGTTCCGGTCGCGCTCGCGAGCGGCAGCGCCGCGCCCGCGTACGTGTTGCTGACGAACGCGCAGCAGAGCGGGATCCCGGCGGGGCGCTGCAATGAGCCGCTGCGCGCGAACGCCGGCGGCGTGGGTTATTACCGCGTGGCGTACGACGCGGCGACGTTCGAGACGAACCGAGCCGCGTTCGCGTCGCTGCCCGACTCCGACAAGATCGTGATGCTGGGCGACCAGTGGAATCTGGTGCGCATCGGCGTGGCGCCGCTGCCGTCGTTCCTTGCGCTGGCGAATGCGATGGGCACCAACCGCAACACCCGTGCCTGGCAAGACATCGTCGGCTCGCTGGCGGAGCTCGAGAAAGACACGCGCGGAACGCCGCAGCACGACGGGTTCACGACGTATGCGCGCAACATCGTCACGCCGCTCGTCGCATCGCTCGGCTGGGATACGAAGCCCGGCGAGACGGTCGCGACCGGCGAGTTGCGGCGCAGTGCGATCGGCGCGCTCGGCGCGTGGGGCGACCCGGCGGTCATCGCCGAGGCGCGTGCGCGATTCGATCGCTCCGTGACCGATTCGTCGTCCACCACACCCGAGATGCAGGCGGTGTTGATCGACATCGTCGCCACCAACGCGGACGCGGCGGCGTTCGACCGCCTCCACCAGCTCGCGCAGGCGGCGAAGGACCCGACGCTCGCGTCGCGCTATCGCGCTGCACTCATGCACGTCCGCGATCCGAAGCTCGCCGCGCGCGCGCTCGACATCGCGATGTCCGCCGAGGTTCCGCCGCAGCAAGCGTCGTCGCGCTACCGCTACGTCGCGGCGGCCGCCGACTGGAATCCGAAGCTGGCGTGGTCGTTCTTTCAAGCGAACAGCGACGCGCTCACCAAGCGTTTTTCGCTGTTCGAGAAGATGCTGAGCCTGTCGAACGCGGTGCCGGCGTTCTTCTGGGATGCGGCGACGCCGGATCAGCTCGAAGCGTGGCTCAAGGCGAACCTGCCGCCGCGTGCCGGCGAGTACATCGCGAAGGGCATGAGCCGCGCGAAAACGGACGGCGCGATCCGCGAGCGCCTGCGCGAGGACGTGCGCGCGTTTCTGGCGCCGGCCGGTGCACCGAGGATGTAAGCGGTCGCGTCACGCGGCTTTCGGTGCGCCGCCCTTGGCGGTGCCGTCGATGCGGGTCGCGAGGTACGTGTGGTGCTCTTCGAGCGCTCGCGCGTTGACGTGGCCGAGCTCGGGCCGGCCGAGCAGATAGCCTTGCACGCCGCGGATTCCGGCCACCGCGGCGCTCCCCGGGTCGTGCGCGCGGCAAGCAAAATCCAGGAGCTCGCGGCTTTCGATGCCTTCGGCGATGAGATAGCTGCCGGTCTCGCGCGCGATCGCGATGATGCCGGCCAGTACGCCGCGTGCGCCCGCGTCGTGGATCGCCTTGACCAGCAGCGTGCGGTCGATCTTGACGAAGTCGAGCCGTAGCTTGCTGAGGATCTCGAGCCCCGCGTGGCCGCTGCCCGTATCGTCCAGCGCCATGCGCACGCCGAGTGCGCGCAGCGTCTGGGCCCGTTGGATGATCGCCCCTTGGTCTTCGATGCGGCGTTCGGTGAGCTCGATGACGACATGCTTGGGTTCGACCGCGGCCGCGCGCAGTTGCGCGACGAAGGCCTTGGGGTCGAAGTTCGGGTGGGCGAGCGACGCGGGCGATACGTTCAAGAAGATCGTGGATCCGGGCGGGAGGTTCGGTACGCACTCGAGCGCTTTGCGTATGCACACGCTGTCGAGCTCGTAGACTTGGCGGATCCGCTCCGCGATGTCGAACGCTTCTTGCGGTCCGGACAAATCGAGTTCCGGCAACGGCCGGGCCAGCGCCTCGAACGCGAGCGGGCGCGTGCTGTCGATATCCCAAATGGGCTGGAACGCGACGCTGAGCAGCTCCTCGGAGATCAGGCGGCGGACGAGCTCCGCCTTGCGCGGCGAGAACACGTCGACGGAGTCGGCGATGTCGTCGAAGCAGACGATGGCGTCGCGCCCGCGGCGCTTCGCCTCGTACAGGGCCGTGTCCGCCAGCTCGTACGGTTCGAGATCGAGTTGCGCGGCGGTGAGGTTGACGTACCCGATGCTCAGCGTCGCCCCGAAAAGCGTCGCACGCGCTGCTTTCCGCAATCGTGTCAGTGCGATCTGCGCCGCCGCCGCGTCGGTTTCGACCAGCAGCAGGGCGAACTCGTCGCCGCCGACGCGATACGCGCGGTCTTCCTGACGCAGCGCACGTAAGAGGCCTCCGACGCCGGCGAGGACCTCGTCACCGTGCGCGTGTCCGCGAGAGTCGTTGACAGCTTTGAAGTCGTCGATGTCGATCAGTGCGAGCGCCAGCGAATGCCGATTGCGCTTGGCGCGCGCAATCTCGCGCGCGAAGTCGTCGGAGAAGGCGCGATGGTTGCCGAGCCCCGTGAGGTTGTCGGTCAGCGCGGCTTGCTCCAAGGCGGTGAGTTTCTCTTCAGATGCCGTCGCCGCCCTGCGTTTGTACTGGGCCATGATCGCGGCGATTCCGCTCATCAGAAGAAGTCCGAAGATCGTGACGCCCGCGATCAACCCGATGAGCCGATGGTTTTCTGCGCGGACCAGAGCGTCGCTGTTCACGTTCGCGATGAATGATGCGGACGAGAGCGCGTCGAGCGTGCGCCGAATCGACTCGAGCCTCTTCCATGCCTGGTTCGTCTGGATCAGCCGAGCCGCGCGATCGTCGCCGCGCACGATCGCGGTCACCGTGGCGCGGCCGTCTCGCACATAGGCATCGTGCAAGGACCGTATCTCGACCTTGAACGGCCCTTCGCTCGGGGTGGCGTCGCTTTCGAACTCCGCCAGAGCTGCCTCGAACGTGCGGCCGGCTTCGAGGAAGCGCTTCATCCGGTTCGCGTTTCGGCCGGGGTTCTTCCACACCAGCTCGACCTGTTCGCGATCGAGCGCGGACGCCATTCGGCGCGCCTCGCTCGTGCGGTCGTCGCCGTCGGCCGCGGAGTCTGCGCTCTTCTGGCTCACGGTCAGCGCGTACATGCCGAAGCCGCCGATCGCCGCGATGACCAAGAACATCAGCGCCACGTAGAACCGGTTGAAAGCGGCCGCCCGCAGCCCACGGGGCTCACGCATCATCACACTACTCACGCTGCCTTCGGCGCGCCGCCCTTGGCGGTGCCGTCGATGCGGGTGGCAAGGTAGGTGTGGTGTTGTTCGAGCGCGCGCGCGCTGACGTGGCCGAGCTCCGGCCGGCCGAGCAAATAGCCTTGCACGCCGCGAATGCCCGCCATCGCCGTGTTACCGGGGTCGTGCGCGCGGCAGGCGAAATCGAGAAGCTCGCGGCTTTCGATGCCTTCGGCGATGAGATAGCTGCCGGTCTCGCGCGCGATTGCAATGATGCCGGCCAGCACGCCACGTGCGCCTGCGTCTTGGAGGGCCTTGACCAGCAGCGTGCGGTCGATCTTGACGAAGTCCAGCCGCAGCTTGCTGAGGATTTCGAGCCCCGCGTGCCCGCTGCCCGTATCGTCGAGTGCCATCCGTACGCCGAACGTGCGCAGCGTGTGGGCGCGCTGGATGATAGCCGCTTGGTCCTCGATGCGGCGTTCGGTGAGCTCGATGACCACGTGCTTCGGGTCGACGTTCGCCGCCTTCAGCTGCGCGACGAACGCGTTCGGGTCGAAGCGCCGGTGCGCGAGCGATGCCGGCGACACGTTCAAGAAGATCGTGGAGCCCGCCGGAAGGTTCGGAACGCATTCGAGCGCCTTGCGAATGCACACGCTGTCGAGCTCGAAGACTTGGCGAATCCGCTCGGCGATATCGAACGCTTCTTGCGGGCCGGAGAGATCGAGTTCGGGCGCAGGCCGTGCGAGCGCTTCGAACGCGAGCGGGCGCGTGCTGTCGATATCCCAGATCGGCTGGAACGCGACGGTGAGCAGCTCCTCGGCGATGAGTCGGCGGACGAGCTCCGCTTTGCGCGGCGAGAACACGTCGACGGAGTCGGCGATCTCGTCGAAGCACACGATGACGTCCCGCCCGCGGCGTTTTGCCTCGTACAGTGCCGTGTCGGCGAGCTCGTACGGTTCCTGGTCGAGCTGCGCGGGCGTGAGGTTGACGTAGCCGATGCTCAGCGTCGCGCCGGAAAGTGCCGCAGCCGTCTCGTTGCGCAACCGAGCCAGCGCGATCTCCGCCGCCACCGCGTCGGTCTCGACCAGCAGCAGCGCGAATTCGTCGCCGCCGACGCGGTATGCGCGATCTTCCTGACGCATCGAACGCAAAAGGCCTCCGACGGCCGCCAGGACCTCGTCGCCGTGGGCATGTCCGCGCGAATCGTTGACGGCTTTGAAGTCGTCGACGTCGACCAGCGCGAGGGCGAGCGGGTGCCGATTGCGCTTGGCGCGCGCAATTTCACGGGCGAAGTCTTCGGAAAAGGCGCGATGGTTGCCGAGGCCCGTGAGGTTGTCGGTCAGCGCGGCTTGCTCCAGGACGAGCTTCTCTTCGGACGCCGTCACGGCGCCCCGTTGGTAGCGGGCAAGGAGCGCGGCGATTCCGCTCATCAGAACCAGTCCGAAGATCGTGACGCCGACGATCAAGCCGATGAGCCGGCGCGTCCCTGCGCGGACGAGAGCATCGCCGCGCTCGTTCGCGATAAGCGAACCGGACGCGACCGCGTCGAGCTCGGTCCGAATCTCGGTGAGCTTCGGCCATGCTTGCGTGGTTTCGATCGCGCGGGCCCGATGCTCGTTGCCGAGCGCGATCGCCGCCACGGCGCCCCGTCCGTCGAGGACGTACGCATCGTGCAGTGGCCCGATCGTAAGCGCGAACGGCAACTCGTCCGCGCGGCCGTCGTGTTCGAATTCGCGAAACGCGGCGTCGAACGCACGGCCTGCTTCCACGAAGCGTTCCTTGCGGTCGGCACCACGGTCGCTGGTGTCGTAGAGCAGCGCCGCTTGTTCGAGATCGAGCGCCGACGCCATCCGGCGTGCTTCGCCCGTACGGTCGTCGCCGCTGGCGGCGGCGTCCGCGCTTGCCTGGCTCAAGATGAGCGCGTAGACACCGCAGCCCCCGATCGCGACGATGACGAAAAACATCAGCGCGACGAAGATCGGGTTCAAAGCGGCCGCCCGCTGCTCGCGGGCTTCACGCATCCGGCGTTCCGTTCGGCGATGGGGTCACGGATGCACGCTATCAGCCGGCGGTAACCAACGGTCTCGCGGCGTGCGAGCGACGGCGCGTTACCACCGTCGCGGCTGCCGGTCCGGAAGGGGCTCTTGGCGGGGAATCGAACATACGTTCGCCACCCGACATGCCTCGCCAAACCGCCTTATTCGCCTCCGCCGCCAGCCCGACGCGTCTGGTCGGCGACCATGGCGACGTCACGTATGTACCAGAATTCCTCGACCGCGCGCTCGCGGACGCGGTCGTCCGCGAGCTCCGCGCCGACACACGCTGGCGCGCGGACTCGCGCATGATGTACGGCAAGCGCGTCCTCGTCCCGCGCGAGACCGCCGGCCGGGGCGACAAGATGCCGCAGCCCTGGACGCCCGCGCTCGCGCTCGTGCGCGAGATGGTGGAGCGCCACACCGGCACGACGTACGACTACTGTTTCCTCAACCGCTACCGTGACGGTCAGGACGCAGTTGCCTGGCACGGCGACCGCGACGGTTCGCGCGACGCGCGGCTGGTCGTCGCGTCGTTGTCGCTCGGCGCAACGCGCCAGTTCCAGCTGCGGCCGAAGAAGGACAGCGGCCTGCGTTACGACCCGATCACGATCGACGTCGCGCACGGCGACCTCGTCGTAATGGCCGGCGACACGCAATTATATTGGGAGCACCGCGTCCCACGCGATCCGCGCCTCACGGGCGAACGCCTCAACGTAACGTTCCGCCAGCACCGCGCCCGAGACTGAACATGGTGGCGCACCCTTCGCCCTGAGCTTGTCGAAGGGTCAGTGAAGGGTCGGCATTTGAACTGGGCGACCCACCCTTTTGTCACCCTGAGCCTGTCGAAGGGTGCGCCACGATCGCGCCGATGTCACTGAACCAACACGTCACCCCCAGCTTGTCGAAGGGTGCGCGCTGTGCAGTATGACCTGCGTGAAGCAGTATTGGGCGTATATGCTCCGCTGCCGTGATGGCAGCTATTACGTCGGCGTAACATCGGAACTCGAAATCCGCCTGGCGAAACATGCGCTCGGTGTCGATCCCGATGCATATACGTTTCGCAGGCGGCCGGTCACGCTCGTGTACTCCGAAGTGTTCTACACTCCGGACGAAGCGATCCATGCCGAGAAACGAATCAAGGGCTGGTCGCGCGCAAAGAAGGACGCGCTGGTGCGCGGCGACTGGGCCGCGATACGAAGGCTCTCACGCTCGCGGACGCGCCGCGCAAACGGTGGCGGGGAAGCCGATGCCGGGTAGGATCGTGGCGCACCCTTCGACAAGCTCAGGGTGACACTAGGCGGTCGTCTCTGTTCAATGTCACCCTGAGCCTGTCGAAGGGTGCGCCACCATCGCGGACGGCGGCTACACCACCGAAAGCTCCGTCGAGAACTGCGCTTCTTCGGTTGAGCCGGTGAGTGCCGTCGTGGACGACGTGCCGCCGCCTACGACTTTCGCGACCTCGTCGAAGTAGCCCGTGCCCACTTCGCGCTGGTGGCGCGTGGCGGTGTAGCCGCGCGGCTCGCTGGCGAACTCGCGCTGCTGGAACTCCGCGTACGCCGACATGCCGCGCTCCGCGTAGTCGGCCGCAAGCTCGAACATCGAGTGGTTCAGCGCGTGCCAGCCCGCAAGCGTGATGAACTGGAACCGGTAGCCGTACTCGAACAGCTTCGCGCGGAACTGCGCGATCGTAGCGTCGTCGATCTTGCGCTTCCAGTTGAACGACGGCGAGCAGTTGTACGCGAGCATCTTGCCGGGGAACTGCGCGTGGATGCCCTTTGCGAACGCTTCGGCCTCCTCGAGCGACGGGTGCGAAGTCTCGCACCAGATCATGTCGCAGTACGGCGCGTACGCGAGCCCGCGCGCGATCGCCTGATCGATGCCGGGGTGGACGCGGAAGAAGCCTTCGGGCGTACGTTCGCCGGTGAGGAACGGTTTGTCGCGGTCGTCGACGTCGCTGAGCAGCAGGTTCGCGGCGTCGGCGTCGGTGCGCGCGATCAGCACGGTCGGCACGTCGGACACGTCCATCGCCAATCGCGCGGCGATGAGGTTGCGTATTGCCTGCGACGTGGGGATCAGTACCTTGCCGCCGAGGTGGCCGCATTTTTTCTCGGACGCGAGCTGGTCTTCGAGGTGCACGCCCGCCGCGCCGGCGGCGATCATCGACTTCGCGAGCTCGAACACGTTCAGCGGACCGCCGAAGCCGGCTTCCATGTCGGCGACGATCGGCGCATACCAATCCTTTTCGCCGCCGCGGCCTTCGACCGTGTCGATTTGATCGGCGCGCTGGAACGCGTTGTTGATGCGCTCGACCACCTTCGGCACCGAGTCGTACGGATATAGCGACTGATCCGGATAGATTTGCCCCGCGGTGTTCGCGTCGGCCGCGACTTGCCAGCCGGAGAGATAGATCGCCTTCAGTCCGGCCTTCACGGCCTGCACGGCCTGACCGCCCGTCATGCAGCCGAGCGCGGCGACGGGCTCGTTCTCGGCGAGCAGCGCGCGCAGCCGCTCGGCGCCGCGGCGCGCGAGCGTGTGCTCGATACGAACGCTCCCGCGAAGCCGCGCGACGTCCTCATCCGAATAGGGCTTCGTGTGTCCGTTGGTCGAGAACGCGGGGAACTGTGGCACCGTCGATGTCTCCTCGTATGCGCGGGTTGCTGCAACTATAGCCGAGCCGGCAGCGCCGCCGCGACGCGCGCGCACGAAAGGCTCATTTCACCACACGAAAGGCGCGATTTCCGGCGTGAGTCGAGGGAGGCGCTGAGGCGGAAACGAAGCCCGGAAGCCCGGGACGCACGGAGGAATGCCTCATGCTCCAGCTGGCCGCCGGACTGCTCGACGCCCTGGTGCCCATGGCACTCCCTCAAGCACGAAAAGACCGAGTGATGAGAAAGCACGGAGAGACACGATGACGTCAAAGAGCAACACCGCAGTTTGGCTTGCCGGGTTCGCGCTGCTCGCCGTGGCGATCGGCGGCTGCACGAAGAGCCAGCAGAACGATGCGCAGACCACCGCGGCGCCCGTTTCGCAACCGGCCGCGACGCAAGCAGGTGCGGCACAGCCGGCCGCTACGGTCGCGGCCGACGCAAACGCGCAGCCCCAGAGCGCAACGACCGGTGCCGCAGCACCTGCGAACGCGGCCGTCGCGAGCGCTGACGGCGATCAAACGGGGACGAAGTTCGAAGTGAACTCGCTGGCGCGCGGTTCGGACGTCGTCACGCTCAAGTTTTCGGTAATCAACGACTCGGCCGCTACGATGTACACGGGCGGTAAATTCAACGCTTCGGGGTACAGCTCGAACCGCGACGTGTCGGGCATTCATCTGATCGACACGGTGTCGAAGAAGAAATACTTCCCGTTGGCAGATACCGAAAAGAGCTGCGTCTGCAGCCACGATGTGCCGGACATCACGGCGAATTCGCGAGTCGCTCTTTGGGTGAAGTTCCCCGCACCGCCGGCGGGCGTCACGAAGATCACCGTCGAGGCGCCGCATTTCATCCCGCTCGACAACGTACCGATCACGCAATGATGCGCGCGGCGGGAGCGTTCACCATGATGCTCGTGCTCGCGACCGCTATGCTGCCCCAACGTACCGCAGCGGACTCAGCCATCACGACGAAAGTCCTGGATATCGTGTCCCATGTCGAAGATATGACCGGCCACGTCCAAAGCATGTCGGCGCAGATCAACACCATGGTCGGCAAGAGCAAGGACATCGCCGTCAAGCAGTCGCGCACCGAAGTTCGGATCGAGCTTGCAGCCGACGTGCTGTTCGACTTCGATAGCGCGCAGATTCAAGCGAAGGCGAGACCTTCGCTGGCGCGAATCGCGCAGTTCATCGGCCGCAGCGCGCAGGGCCAAGTGCGCATCCTGGGTTACACCGACGGCAAGGGTTCGGCCGCGTACAACCAAGGGCTCTCGGAGCGCCGTGCCACGTCGGTCAAGCGCTGGTTCGTCGACAAGGACGGTCTGCAGCGCGTCGATTTTGCAACGCAGGGATTGGGGGCGCGCAATCCGGTCGCGCCCAACACCAAGCCGAGCGGCGCCGACAATCCGGAGGGCCGCAAAAAGAACCGCCGTGTGGAGATCATCGTGCACAAGCGGGCGCCCTAACAGGGCTGCGCGCGGTCACCGAGTCAGCGTCAGCGTGGATTTCGTTGCTGCGCGGACCGCTGCGTCGGAGAACGGCAGCGTCGTGCGGCCGAACGCGTTCCAGTTCGCGTTCTGATCGGCGTAGTGCGGCGAACCGGGTTCGCCGGATTCGCCGGCGGCGATGTCGATCGTGCCCTTGTCCCAGTCGCCCGCGATCCACACCGCGCGGAACGATTGCGCGTGCGAGTTCCATTGCACGAACGGCGAGAAGCTGCCGCCGCGGCCCGGCATCGTCGGACCGTTCCAGAACGTGAACCCGAACGGCGCGAGCGAATGCTTGAGCGGCTGCGCCGCGTACGTGCCGAAAGGCGGGATCTCCGGGCCGAGCGCCATTTGCACGCGGCGCATCGACTCGAGCACGAACCTGTCGTAGTCGTCGTTCACCACCCAGCCGCGCGGGCGCTCACGTAACGCGCGCAGCACGACTTCGAATCCCGGGCCGGTGCCTGGATATGCGTACGCAAACGGGTTGACGTGCGCTTGCGCGATCGCGCCGAGCATGTCGCGTCGCAGCGCGACGACGGCCGTCGCGCCGCGCGATTCGGGGACGAGCGTGCCGTCGAAGGAGCGCAGCGCGGTCAGCACCGGCGCGAGCGTGCGGTCACCGCCTGCGTGCGCGCGCGATGCCGAGGCGAGCACGATCGTCGCGAACTCGCGCTCGGCGGGCGAGGCTGCGTCGAGCTGCGCGCGCCCGAGCGCTTCGGGCGAGAGCTTGCCGTGCGCATCGGCGGACGCCGCGAGTGCGCGTTCAATTTCGAACGCGCGATACGGCGGCGGCCACCACGGCGCGAGACGCGGCGAGCCGCTCCCGTCGGCGCGGTTATTGCTGCTGACGACCAGCGCCGAGCGCGACGGGTCGACGTGCGGTGCGCGATCGTAGGTGAGATAGGCGGACTCGGGCGCGTCGCCGGCACTTGCCCAGCGGCCCCACGACGGATCAAGCGGAACTTGGCCCGCGAAATGATATGCGACGCGCCCGGCGTCGTCCGCGACGAGGACATTGAGCGCCGGCTCGGGCAGCGTGCGCATCGCGGCGATGCCTTCCGCTGCGGTGCGCGCGCGCAGCAAGCGCAGGAACGGCGAGAGCGGCGACACCGGATTGCGGTGCATGCGCCAATCCATCAGGTACGCGTAGCTCGCGTGACCGCCGTCGTAGATCATGACGCCGCGCGACGTCTCGGGCAGATCGACGTCGACGTCGGTACCGAAGCGCACGCGGATGGTTTCGTGGCGGTGACGCAGGTGGATCCAGCGGCCGTTTTCCTGGATCTCGTCGAGCCCCGCGCGGCGTTCTTTTAGCACGCGCATCGCCGCGGTCTCGCCCGCCGTCACGCCCCATGCGATATGTTCGTTGTGCCCGAGCGTGACGCCGGGTGTGCCGGCCAGCGCGGCGCCGCCGACGTGCATCCCGGGCGCGCTCGCTTCGACCGGATACCAGATGCCGGGAATGCCGATGTCGAGGTGCGGATCGTTGGCGAGCACGGCTTTGCCGACGGTCGTGCGGTCGGCGCCGACAACCCACGCATTGCTCCCGACGGGCGGCCGCTCGTCGGCGGGCGTGATGGCGCCAGCCGGCGTCTTGGCGAACGCGCGCGCGAACGGCGGCAGCTTCGCGATTGCGCCGGCCGGGCGGCCGTTCGTCGGCACGTCGTACTTCGGATCGGTCAGCGGATACAACGCTTCCATGCCGGCGTCGCCGACGACCTCGCGCACTTGGTCGCGCGTCACGACGTCGTCGGGCTTGTCGTCGAGGTCGAGCACCGTCGCGAAACCGACGGCCAGCGCGTCCTCCGGCTTCCACGGCTCGAACGTCGCGAACAGCGCGGCGTATTCCGGCGGCTTCGGCTGCTGGGTCGCCGCAGCATTGATCCCGTCGGCGAACGCAACGAGCATCGCACGCTCGTCCGCACTCGCATGGTCGAAGACGCGCTTCGCGAGCTCGCGGATGCCGTAGCGCCGCATGCGTTTGTCCACCCGAACGAGGTTCGACCCGAGCACCTCGGCGAGCCGCCCGTCGACGTAGCGCCGCGTGATGTCCATCTGAAAGAGCCGGTCGCTCGCCATCGCAAAGCCCTCGGCCACAAACAGATCGTGCACCGAGCCGGCGCGAATGTGCGGCACGCCGCGCTGGTCGCGAGCGATCGTGACGGGCCCGTCGACGGGCACCTGGGTCACGGTCCCATCGACGCGTGCGACGGAGAAGTGCCCCGCCATCGTCACGCGCGCAGCATACAGCGCGACGAGAAGAGCGACCGTACCGACCAGCGCGCCCACCGCAAGCGCGACCCGGCGAATCCAGCGACCAACCATATTCGCGCGGGCTTCTGGGTCGGATTCGGTCGCTACTTCAAATCGGACGCTACTTGGCGGCGTGCGCCGCGAAGAGGTCGAGCAGAAGCCCCCAGCCGCCGCCGCTTTCGAACGTCTCGCGCATCTCTTCCGCGTGCGCGCCGTACGCTTCGATGCCGCGATGTTCCAGCACGACACGCGTCGTCGTCGGCGAGTCCTCGCTGAACGTCACCTCGACTTCCGTTTGCACCGACGGATCGGGCTTGAAGTCGTGGCTGACTTCCCAGCTGAGGAGAAGGCGCGCGGGCGGCTCGTAGGCGAGCACGCGCCCGATGCCGTGCTCGTCACCGTCGGCGTCGACCCCGTACCAGCGCCCGCCGGCGTGCGGTTCGATGACGGACGCGCGCGCGGGCGCCTTTCCGAGGGTGTGCGTCGCAAGCGGCCACCAAGCCGTCATGTCGATGAAAGTGGTAAATGCGCGGGCGCGCGGCGCCTGCACGAGGATCTCGCGGCGCACGGTGACGGACGTCGTCGGGTTCATGGATTCTCCTCAGATGAGTGGGGCTCGGGAGGGGGCTGGGGCTGCTCAGCGGCGGCTTTGAACCCGACGAGCGCGTCGCGCCAGAATCGCTCGACTGCCGCCGCCAGTTTGGCGATGCCGGACGGGTCGGCGGCGTAGAGCCGCCGCGTCCCCTCACGGCGCACCGTCAGCAGCCCGGCCTCGGTGAGGACGCGCAGGTGCTGCGAAACGGCCGGCCGGCTGATCGGAAAGCTCTCCGCGAGCTGCCCAACGGCGCGCTCCTCGCGGGTGAGCAGCTCAAAGATGGCGCGCCGGGTCGGATCGCCAAGGGCATCGAGCTGAACGTCCTGGTCAGTCTTCACTTACGGTAAGTGTAGACTAACTGACCGCCCGTGTCAATTGCGCGCTGATATGTATGATCGGTATATATTGCGATCAGCATATCGGGGAACTATGATCGGTATGACATGGCACGAATCTCGATGGTCGTACCAGACGCAGACCTCGTCGCGATCGACGAGGTGGCCTCGCCAAACCGGACTGCCTTCATGATTGCGGCCGCGAAAGAGGCCGTGCAGCGCTTGCTTCGGCAGCGTTTAGACGCTGAAATCGCGCGATGCCTCGCCGAAACTGCACCCGACGACGTGGCGCTCACAGACGAATTTGCTGGGACTGCGGCTGACGGTCTATGAGTCGCGGCGAGGTCTACCGTTTCAATCTTGATCCGACCGTCGGCAGTGAGCAAGAGAAGACCCGCCTTTGCGTCGTCGTGATGCACGACCCGAGCGGGAACTCACCGGTCACGATCGTGTGCCCGCTGACCGACGCCGGCGGCCGGTCCGGGAACCTCTTAAATCCAGCGATTGCTGCGGGGATCGGAGGGGCAACCAAAGACAGCCGAGTCGCATGCCACCAGGTCCGCACGCTCGACAAGCGGCGCACGGTAGGCGACAAGGTCGGGGAACTACCGGCACCCATCATGGCCGCGGTATCCGCGGGCCTCAAGGCGGTCCTGGGTCTCTCTAGCCCGCCTTAGGCGGGCGCAGCGTGTTTTTTCGCGTGCGCGCACGCTGGGGAAGGGCCGCATCCTGAAGATCCCGGCCGAGGGTGTCGACCGCGGCCACGGCATCGAGATCGCCGTGGAGCCCAAGAACGTGCAGAACTGCGGCGTACGCGCCGATCGTGACACCCGTGCCGCCGCGCTCGACATTCCGCAGCGTCATGACCGACATGCCGGCCCGCTCGGCGACGAGCTTTGCCGAGAGCCGGCGGCGGAGCCGAGCTGTGCGAATTCGTTCTCCGAGACGCGATAACCGCGATAATAATGGCACTTCAGTAGTGGCCCAGAGCGTTGGGTGCTTGGTTTACCCTAAAGACATAGCGCGGCGTAGCGCGGCCTTGAGAAACGCGCCCTTTTGTGCTAAACTACCTGCCTATGCCCTTCGGCCGATAACGCGGGCCCAAGGAACGTCGGACCGGACGTCTCCTGGGCCTTTTCGCCGTCCACGACGGCGACAGCTCAGGACCCCTCCGGAACACCGTCGTCACCTCGGCCGCCTCTGTCTCGCCGACGCGCTGAGCAAAGGAATCGATGAACCTCCTAGACGTCAACAACTTCGACGCGATGCGCATTGGCCTCGCGTCGCCGGAACAGATTCGTGCGTGGTCGTTCGGTGAAGTCAAAAAGCCGGAGACGATCAACTACCGCACGCTGAAGCCCGAGCGGGACGGCTTGTTCTGCGAGAAGATCTTCGGGCCAACAAAAGACTGGGAATGCCACTGCGGCAAGTACAAGCGCATCCGCTTCAAGGGGATGATCTGCGACCGCTGCGGCGTCGAGATCACGCGCGCCAAAGTGCGCCGCGAGCGCATGGGCCACATCGAATTGGCCACCCCCGTCACGCACATCTGGTATTTCAAAGGCGTGCCGTCGCGCATCGGCATCTTGCTCGACATGTCGCCGCGCCAGCTCGAAAAGGTGATCTACTTCGCGGCGTACGTCGTCACCGATCCCGGTGACACCACGCTGACCAAGCGCGAGATCCTCACCGAGCAGAAGTACCGCGAGAGCCGTGAGAAGTACGGCACGCGCTTCAAGTCCGGGATGGGCGCCGAATCGATCCGCGAGCTGCTGCGCGACCTGAACTTGCGCAAGCTCCAAGAAGATCTGCGCCGCGAGTTCAAAGAGACGTCGGGCCAGAAGCGCATCAAAGCGATCAAGCGCCTCGAAGTGGTCGAAGCGTTCCTCGCCTCCGGCAACAAGCCGGAGTGGATGATCCTGTCCGCCGTACCGGTGATCGCGCCCGAACTGCGCCCGATGGTGCAACTCGACGGCGGCCGCTTCGCGACGTCGGACCTCAACGATCTCTACCGTCGCGTGATCAACCGCAACAACCGCCTCAAGCGGCTGCTGGAACTGAGCGCGCCCGAGATCATCATCAAGAACGAAAAGCGCATGCTGCAAGAAGCAGTCGACGCGCTGATCGACAACGGCCGCCGCGGGCGCCCGGTCACCGGGCCCAACAACCGGCCGTTGAAGTCGCTGTCGGACATTCTCAAAGGCAAGCAGGGGCGCTTCCGGCAGAATCTTCTCGGCAAGCGCGTCGATTATAGTGGCCGGTCGGTCATCGTGGTCGGCCCGAACCTCAAGCTGCACCAGTGCGGCTTGCCTAAGGAGATGGCGCTCGAGCTCTTCAAGCCGTTCGTGATGAAGAAGCTCGTCGACCGTCAGCAAGCGCACAACATCAAGAGCGCGAAGCGCATGGTGGAGCGCGTGCGGCCCGAAGTGTGGGACGTTCTCGACGAAGTGATTCGCGAGCACCCCGTGCTGCTCAACCGCGCGCCGACGCTGCACCGTCTCGGCATCCAGGCGTTCGAGCCGGTGCTGGTGGAAGGCAAGGCCATCCATCTGCATCCGCTGGTCTGCACGCCGTACAACGCGGACTTCGACGGCGACCAAATGGCCGTCCATCTTCCGCTGAGCGCCGGCGCGCAAGCCGAAGCGCGCATCCTGATGCTGTCCTCGAACAACATCCTGCAGCCGTCGTTCGGTAACCCGGTGTCGATCCCGACGCAGGACATGGTGCTGGGCCTGTACTGGCTCACGTTCCATCCGGACGAGTACAAGGGGCCCGCGAAGGCGGCGCTGTCGGATGACGCACTCCATGCGTCGCCGGTGCTGCGCGACGGCAAGGGCCGTCCGAACAAGCCCGACGGCTCGCCGAACTACATGGCGTTCAAGGACGGCACGGAAGCGGTCACGGCGTTCAACCACGACCTGATCGGTCTGCACGAGTGGATCGAAGTTCGCATCAAGGGCACGCGCGTGAAGACCACGGTCGGACGCATCGTGCTCAACGAAGCGTTCCCGGTGGAGTGGGACTACCCGTACCTCAACGCGACGCTCGACAAGAACGCGCTCAAGAAGCTCATCACGCAGTGCTACCGCAAGTACGGCAACGCCGCCACGGCGGAGTTCCTGGACTCGATCAAGGCGCTGGGCTTCCGGTACGCGACGCAGTCGGGTACGACGGTGTCGATCAGCGACATCATCGTGCCGCAGGCGAAGCACGAGCTGCTCGACAAGGCGCAGGCGTCGGTCGACGAGCTGCACCAGTTGTTCAACGACGGCTTCATCTCCGACGACGAGCGCTACAACAAGACGATCGAGATCTGGTCGAAGGCCGGCGAGGACGTCACCGGCGCGATGCAGGCCGCACAGAACCCGCTCAACCCGGTGTTCATGATGGCGACCTCGGGCGCGCGCGGTTCGATCGCGCAGGTCAAGCAGCTGGGCGGTATGCGCGGACTCATGTCCGACCCGTCGGGCCGCATTCTGGAGATCCCGGTCAAGGCGTCACTCAAAGAGGGCCTCACGGTTCTCGAGTACTTCATCTCGACGCACGGCGCGCGCAAGGGTCTCGCCGACACCGCGCTGCGCACGGCGGACTCGGGCTACCTCACGCGCCGTCTCGTGGACGTCGCGCAGGACGTGATCATCCGCGAGGAAGATTGCGGCACCACCAACGGCATCCTCGTCTCCGACATCCAAGTCGGCAAAGAGACGATCGAGCCGATCTACGATCGCATCATCGGCCGCCGCGCGGCCGAGGACATCAAGCAGCCGGAACATCCGCGTGCGGAAAAACTGGTCAAGCGCGATGAAGAGATCGACGAGGAGAAGGCCAAGGCGATTCTCGCGGCCGGCGTCAAGACGGTCAAGATCCGCTCGGTGCTCGCGTGCCAAGCGAAGTACGGCGTGTGCGCCATGTGCTACGGCCGCAATCTGGCGACCGGCCTCAAAGTCGACATCGGCGAGGCGGTCGGCATCATCGCGGCACAGTCGATCGGTGAACCGGGCACGCAGCTCACGCTGCGCACGTTCCACACCGGCGGCGTGGCGCAGGAAGACATCATCACCGGTCTCCCGCGCGTCGAGGAAATCTTCGAAGCGCGTAAGCCCAAGGGCGAAGCGCCTGTGTCTGAAGTCGCCGGCACGGTGAAGTTCGGCGAGGAGAAGGGCAAGCGCGTCGTGTTCGTGACGGATGCCGACGGCAACGATCACGAAGTCGACGTGCCGGCCAACACGCACCTCAACGTGGTGGAAGGGCAAGAAGTCAAAGCCGGTCAGCCGGTGACGGAAGGCTCGCTCAACCCGCACGACATCCTGCGGATCAGCGGCGAAACCGCGCTGCAGAACTACCTCGTGCAAGAAGTGCAGAAGGTCTACCGCTCGCAAGGCGTGGACATCAACGACAAGCACATCGAAGTGATCTGCCGTTCGATGCTGCGCAAGGTGAAGATCGTCGACGGCGGCGACACGCGGATGCTCCCGGGCCAGCTCATCGAAGCCTCGGTGTTCGTGGAAGAGAACGAGAAGATCAAGGCCGAGGGCGGCAAGTTCGCGGAGGGCACCCCGGTGCTGCTCGGCGTGACGAAGGCCTCGCTCGCGACCGAATCGTTCTTGTCGGCGGCGTCGTTCCAGGAGACCACGCGCGTCCTCACCGACGCGGCGATCAAGGGCAAGCACGACCCGCTGCTCGGGCTCAAGGAAAACGTGATCATCGGCAAGCTGATCCCGGCGGGTACGGGCATGTCGCGGTACCGCAATCTCACGATCCAGCCGGAAGGCCAGGATCTGGATGACGAGGGCCGCCCGAAGAACGTGTTCCTCGACTTCAACCCCAACGGCGGCGACGACGGTCTGTCAGCGTACAGCGACGTGGTAGCACCGAACGGTCAGGAGATGAATCCCAAGGTGCTCGGCCCGTACGAGCGCCAGCGGATGGCGGACAACGCGGTGCAGTACGAAGGCGAATACGAAGAAGCCGCCCCGGTGGGCGCGCCCGGAGTACGAACGCAGTACAAGCCGAAGGGGATCAACCCCGAGGATCTGTAGCCGCCGCGACGGGCAAAAAGGAAGGGTCGGGCTCAAACGCCCGACCCTTTTGTTTCATGTCCTCAACGGCGACATGAGGCATGTCGCGTGGCCCTATTGCCACCCGCCCGCCATTGTCACGCGCGCCCCGCCCATTGTCGCGCGCGCCCGCCCATTGTCACCCTGAGCTTGTCGAAGGGTGCGCCACAATCTCGCCTACCCGGTGCCGGCACCAGGCGCAACATGATAAGCCACGATATCAACCCACGTCGTTTCCGGAACGGCGGTAACACCGCTTTGTTGAATCGCAGGCCCGAGCCGCTCTTGCATGAAGCGGGATTGCGCGTCACGCGACTCCCAAACTTCCATGATCGCCCAGCGGCCATCACCGGTAGGTCCCGCTGCATGGCTGAGAAGTCCGGCCGGCCAGCTACTGCTGCCGGGCGTCGGATCGATCGCCAACCGCGAACCGATCGCTTCGTATTCCGCCTGCCCATAGGCAACCAACTGCATCAACCCACCAGCCATAATGACCCTCCGCCGATCGAGCACGCGCCGAAAGCGCGGCGCGGTACGCCGCTTTCGACGCCGCAACCTGTATCGCTGCCAATCGTTTGCGCCGTTGACATTCCGTTCCAGCCCGTACTATCATTGTTCTAACATGAGGACGTCGCTTCAGCGAGTTGGGAATTCCCAGGGTGTGATCATTCCAAAGCCGATTCTGGCGCAAGTCGGCTTCGAGCGCGAGGTCGATATCGACGTCGAAGACGGCACGATCGTGCTTCGAAAGCCGAACCGTCATCCACGCGAGGGGTGGGCCGAGGCTAGTCGTGCGCTGGCAGCCTCCGGCGATGACGCGCTTGTGTGGCCCGAATTTCCGAACGAAGGCGACGCGGAACTCACCTGGTGAAGCGCGGAGAGATCTGGCTTGCGACTCTCGACCCGACCGTTGGAAGCGAGATCCGCAAGACACGCCCATGCGTGGTCGTCTCGCCCCCTGAGATGCACGATCATCTTCGGACCGTCATCATCGCCCCGATGACGACCGCCGGTCGTCCAACGCCGTTCCGGCCGCCGATCACGTTCGGCGGGAAGCGAGGTCTCGTCGTGCTCGACCAAATTCGAACATTGGACAAGACGCGTCTCGTGAAGCGGCTAGGAAAGACCACGCCAGGCACGAGCGCAGCGGTTCTGCGCGCCCTACGAGACGTATTCGCGGACTAACGACAAAAGGCCGAGTAAGTCTACGATTTGCTTCTTGGGAGCTTTGGAGAGCGCGTGCCGCCGCACCGCTAAAATTCTACGCTCAGGAACCGCCCGCGAGTAGGTGCAGGCCGTGGCAGTGACGTAGCGCCGGGCATGAAGTACGATGTTCGATTCGGCATCGTTGCGACGCTGGCGTTCGTAGTCGGCGTCTCGGTCGCACGCTTGCCGTTACCCGCCCACGCCGCGGCCGCGCCGCTCCAACCGCAGACCATCGACACCGCCGCGATGACTGCCGACAGTTATCCAAAGCCGTCCACGATGTTCCCGAACCTCCTCTCCAAAACCGTCGTCGTCGCCGATGGCATGACGGCCGCGGTCCAGACAGGGAACGCGTTCAAGCACTATCACGCCGATGCCAACGAGATCCAAATCGTTCTGGAAGGCTCGGGGACCGAGTGGCTCGGTGACCATCAGGTGAATCTGAAGCCCGGGACGGTAGTCGTGATCCCCAAAGGGACTGCGCACGCCGCTTTCACCGAGACGTCCGGCCACCTGAAGTGGGTCTCGCTGAAGACGCCGCCGCAAGAAGCGACCGACATTCACCCGATGTAGGGGGCTACCAAAGAAACGGCACCAAGCGATACTTCACGGTATCTCGATACTCGGGATAGCCCGGCAGGTTTTTCGCGAGGAACGTCTCCTCAGCAAGAAGTCTCCAGATAAGCACGGGCGTCATCAGTATGACGGCGGACAATCCCCACCACGATCCGAGCGCGATCGGCATGCTGAAAAGATAGACCAGGGCTCCGCTGTACATCGGGTGCCGCACGACTGCATAGGGGCCCGTCGATATGACTTTTTGGCCGGCTGCCAATTCGATGGTGGCTGAGGTAAACGGATTTTCCTTGAACACAAGAAAGATGAGCGTAAACCCGAGCGCAATGAGAACATCGCCTGCAATCGCTATGGAGGCGGGCACGGTAGACCAGCGTGAACGGTGATCGAGCGCGGAGACGACCAGTATCGCGACGTACGCGACGGATGCGATCGACGATACGATCTTCTGGCTGGTCTCCTTTTCGGCGGTCGGCCCCCCGTGCACCCGGCGCTCCAACAGCGCCGGGTCTTTTTTCATGAGGTACACCGTGATCGCCAACGCCGACGCCCCGAACACGGCCAGGAAGCACCACGCCTGCCAATAGTCGAGCGTCCACGCCGGCAGAAAAAGCAGCGCTCCCATGACGACGAGAACGAAGAGAAGTCCACCGGCGGCTCTCGTGTTCAAGCTCATCATTCAGCAATACTATCTCGTCCGACTCCGACGTCCGTTTCCGTAGCAAGCTCTTGCGCGTAACGAGCGACAGATCTGTTGTAACGCGGCAGGTACTCCGAAAGAGCCGTAAGGGCCACGGCGACAGCTTCGCGCTCTTGCCCAACGTCGACGAGCGCAAGCGCCAGGAAAGCGCGAACGGCCCCGGTTAACGCGTCGTTCTCGCCCTGCAGTTCCGCGGTAAGCAACGCGACGGCGTCCTGAGGCTTCCCGATATTCCGCAGCGAGCTCGCCATTTGAATGATCGCGCGCCGGCGACGAACGCCCACCAACCCTGTGTCAAGCGCGGCCTTGTACAACGGTATCGCGAGGTCGGAATGACCGGTCGAGTCGCGCGCGGCAGCACGCTCGAAGAGTCCAATAGCGTTCCCCGGTGGCAGCTCGGCGACCATACGGTCGATCAGAACGACGAACGCGTTGTCGTCGTGGTCTTCGATCGCTGCCCATAGGTCGGAGATCCGGTCCTCCCAATCGTCGTTCGCGTTAGTCACGTCAACAGTGTGCCCTGGTCGCCGCGCGCGATCCTCCGAGGAAGAAAGACTGCGCTCCGGTATGGACGCTTAGTCTCTCGCTGTAATCTCAATCAGGATGATATGCATAACCGATGGAAGATAATGACGCGGAACTTCTTTGGTAGCGACACTCTCGCATTGCATACGAGTCATGTCTGGTGTAAAATAGTTATACGGACGGAACGTGCATAGCGTTCGTCGTGCAAACAGCAAAGCGGCCCAGCCGGTGTAATGAGCACCGACTGAGCCCGTCACCCGATGGAGTTAAGCCACCGAATGACACACGCCGATTTCGACGTGCTCACGTCGACCACCCGGTCCGTCCGCGACACGCGGCAGGCGGTTCAGCGCACGCGCTGGGCCCGACCGATCGTACGAGCCGCATGGATCATCCTCCGCCTCTGCCGGCGGGAGCCCGTGACCGTACAGCTCTACAAGAGACGCTTCGGAGTTTCGCTGCGATCCTTCCGACGGGACATCGCGAACATTCGCGACGCCGGATTGTACCTCGACGCCGATCAAGGCGGTGACTATCGCCTGCTGTATTTCTCGTCCGACTCGGACGGTTCGTAGTGCCGCGATCGTCTAACCGGCCGCCGCACCCAGGGCCTGATAGTTTGCGACGACGTCGAACCACGTTACCGTCGGCACTGCGGTGACGCCGCCTTTTTGGAGCGCAGGACCCAGCCGCTCTTGCATGAAGCGTCCCTGCGCATCGCGCGATTCCCATACTTCGACGACGACCAAACCGCCGTCGCTCACCCCCGCAGTGTGGCTGAGAATTCCGGCGGGCCAGTCGCCGGTGCCAGCTTGCTGGTCGAGTCCCAGCAGCCCGTTCACCCTGTTGTAATCGTCGAGGCCGGTGCCGGTAAATTGCAAGATCAGTCCAGCGGGCATAACGTCCTCCGTCGCGATGGTGCGCATACCGGAAAGTCCGGCGCGCGCCATCGGTTCGACGGCGCGCGCCGAATTGCTGCCGCTGGACAGCCCGAAGGAGCGGCCGTGCGGGCCTAGCTCGAGTACTCGATGTCGGACAGGAGAAACCGCACGCCGCCGGTGCCGATCAGCACGGCGTCCTTGATGGCGGCTTGGCCTTCGGGGGTCGCGACTGCGGCGCACGCGTCTTCGTACGAGTCGAAATAGAAATCGACGGTGCGGTGGGCCGGCGTCGGGCTGCCGTCCTCTTTCGGGAAGACCTTCGCCAGCTCGGCGCGGCGGACGTTGGGGATCTTCTGGGCGAGCGGGACGTGGACGGCCTTGTAGTGCTGCTCGAAGGCTTCCGGATCGGTCGGATTATCGTAGACGACGGTCAGTTTGACGCTCATGCGGAGGTGTACGCCGTAGGACCGATGGCCTCCCCGACCCGATAGAAACGGCCCCGTCCGCAAGAGCCGCGCGCCTTTGCCGGGTAGCGACCGGGATGGAGGTTGCTCGCATGGTGTTGTCGTTCTTCCGGATCGCGGTCGTGGCGGTCGTCGCGTTCGCGATCGCGTTGGGTGCCGTCCCGGCATACGCGGTCGCGCGCGAGCTCGCCACCGCGCAGGGAACGATCGCGATCTCGGAAGCGCGGCCGGGGCTGCGGGCACCGTCGTGCAGCGAGCTGATCGTCGAGGCGCGCGACGCGCTCGACAATCACCTGATCGCTGAGACGGAGCCCACCTTTGAAGCTGGAGCATGTCGGTACGCATTGTCCGTCCCGGCGCAAACTGCGGTTTGGCTACGCGTCCAGCCCGTTCTCGTAGCGGGTGCCCGTGTACTTAATGGCTCCAACGCGAATCCCCCGGTATCCGGACGCGCGCGCACGTCTGGCGGCAGCGTAGCGCTGCGATTCACAGTCATTGCTCCGACGACGTATTTCTTTGCGCCGAACGAACAGAAGGCAATTCCGCTCACGTATTGATCTCGAAACGCGTAGTTTCGGTAGGTCCGAGAGTCGGAGAGAGACGATGGGGTGACTTTCTAGCTTCGGTAGACTGCGGAGCTATGCGACTCCAGCACGAACCGATCAGAGGCGACACAGGAGGCGAGAGATTCATCCGGCGATCGACCAAAACAGCGCAGCGGTTCTTGATTGCTAGAGCTCGGCACATATAGCCATCATTTCTGAAAGATGTTGACATCGTTCAGAAAACACGGTAACGTGTTTCTGACATGACGACAAAAGATTCAGAAACTAAAGTCGTGCTCTCTGAAGCCTTGCAGGCTGAGATCCTGAAGCGACACGAGCCGTTTACCGCTACGGACCTGATGGCCACTACGGGCGCGTCGCGCGACTTGGTCGACCAGGTCCTTTCGCGCCTATCTCGTTCAGGAACGCTGCGGCGCCTTTCGCGCGGAATGTACTCCTCGACCGAGATGCTCACGCTACCCGCGCTTCCAGCTGCCACGGGGGGTACTAAACCAGCGCGGGTCAGCGCCCTCATCTGGTCCATCGCGGAGCTGCTTCGCGGCGACTTCCGGCCGGCCGACTACGGGTCGTTCATCCTCCCGTTCACGGTCCTGCGGCGCATCGACTGCGTCCTTGAGGCCAAGAAGCCTGCGGTCGTCGCGGTCGCCAAGCACATCCAAGACCTCGACAACGTCAACCTCGAGCAGCGTCACGCGCTGGAGAAAGCTGCCGGCTCGAAGTTCTACAATGCCTCGGCCCTCACGCTGACGACCGTCCTGGACGACCCGAACCACGTCCGGGCCAACCTGGACGCCTACGTTGGCGGGTTCAGTGCCAACGTGCGGGACATCTTCGAACGCTACCGGTTCGATGCTCGCGTGGCGGAACTCGACGAGAAGAACTTACTCTACAAGGTCCTTAAAGAGTTCGTCGCGGTCGATCTCCATCCCAACGTGGTCTCGAACCCCGAGATGGGGGATGCGTTCGAAAACCTCATCCGCCGTTTCGCCGAACTCTCGAACGAAACGGCTGGTGAACAGTACACGCCGCGGGATGCCATCCGGCTCGCCGTGGATTTGCTGCTCGCCGGCGATGCGGACCTCTTCACCAACGACCTTCCACTTCGGAGCATTTATGACCCCACAGCCGGGACGGGCGGGATGCTGTCCGTCGCTGAGGACCGCATCAAAGCGTACAACGCCAATGCGAAGGTGACGGCGTTCGCCCAGGAACTCAACGACGAGTCCTTCGCCATCTGCAAGGCGGACATGCTCATCAAAGGCCAGGATGTGAACAACGTCGTCCAAGGCAACACGCTCTCGCACGACAAGTTCCCGAACAAGACTTTCGACTGGATGCTCTCCAATCCGCCATATGGCGTCGACTGGAAAAAGGTCCAAGAAGCAGTCGAGACCGACCACGAAAAGCGCGGCCTCAAAGGGCGCTTCGGACCCGGTCTGCCACGCATCAGCGACGGTCAGATGTTGTTCCTGCTGCATCTCGTCTCGAAGATGCGGCCCACCGAGCAGAACCGGAATGGTAGCCGGATCGCCATCGTCATGAACGGGTCACCATTGTTCAGCGGCGGCGCCGGCTCCGGCGAATCGGAAATCCGGAAGTATCTCTTCGAGCACGATCTCGTCGAGGCCATCGTCGGTCTCCCGACAGAGATGTTCTACAACACCGGGATCGCGACTTACATCTGGATCCTCACCAACAACAAATCCGAAGAGCGACTCGGAAAGACCCAACTGATCGACGGGACCTCATTCTGGCAGAAGATGTCCAAGAGCCTGGGCAGCAAGCGGCGCGAGATGAAAGAAGACGACATCGCCAGAGTCGTTCGCATCTACGGTGACTTCGAGGAAAACGAGTTCTCGAGGGTTCTTCCGAACGAAGCCTTCGGCTATCGCACCGTTACCATCGAGCGTCCGCTACGGCTCAACTTTCAGATCGCGCCCGACCGGCTTGCGCGACTGGATACCGAGAGGTCGCTGAGAAAGAACGCGCTGAGCCTCGACGACCTGAAGTCCGCCCTCATCTCGATTGATCCGTCCAAACTCTTCAAGAATCGTCCAGCGTTCCTCAAAGCGCTCAGTGCGGCACTGAAGAAAGCCGGCATCAGTCTCACGGCACCCCAGTACAAGGCGGTCTGGCAGGCATTGTCCGAACGCGACGAGACCGCAGACGTTTGCACCGGGCCGAAAGGCAAGTCGGAACCAGATTCCGATTTGCGTGACACCGAGATCGTCCCGCTTAGCGAAGACGTTCAGGCATACTTTGTGCGCGAGGTGAAGCCGTACGTCGAAGATGCCTGGATCGACCACGACAGAGCGAGAATAGGCTACGAAGTTGCGTTCACGCGCTACTTCTATAAATATGTGCCACCGCGCCCACTCAACGAAATAGATGCCGATCTCGCTACGGTCACGACAGACATTGTTGCCATGCTTCGGGTAATGACGGCGTGATCGCCCTAGAATCGTCATTTCCGATCCGGCGTTTCGGCGCGCTCTGCGAAGTGACGCTGGGTAAAATGCTGCAAACGTCCGCTGGTGGTGAAGCCGACCACTTCGCGCCGTATCTCAAGGCAAGAAACATTACCGAAGGCGGCCTGAATCTTGACGACATGGAGCAGATGTGGTGTTCAGACTATGAGCGCTCCCACTTAGTCGTCGAGCCGGGTGACCTGCTCGTGTCAGAAGGAGGGGACGTCGGTCGATCGACATTCGCGCCGCAGTCGATGCCCGTTGGCGTTGTCTTTCAAAACTCCGTACATCGAGTACGTCCGCGTTCCGGAATCAACATTCGATTCATGAAACATGCCCTAGATGCCGTTCGCATCACTGGATACATGGATGTGCTCTGCAATAAGGCTACGATTGCCCATTTAACGCATGAGAAGCTCAATGCTCTCCTAGTTCCGTCACCGCCAAAAGAGCGGCAAGACTTTATCGCCGATTTTCTCGACCATGAAACGGCTGAGGCCGATCGCCTGACCTTAAAATATTGGACCCTCATCGAACGTCTCGAAGAAAAGCGGCTCGCTCTCATCACGACTGCTGTAACGAGAGGTCTTACTCTGCACGTTCCTTTCAGGGACAGCGGCGTTGACTGGATTGGTGAGATACCGCAGCACTGGTCTGTGAAGGCTATGACTCGATGTGCAACGCGAGTCGTGGTCGGAATTGCCGAGGCAGCCACCCATGCGTATGTTGACGATGGTGTGCCGATATTGCGGTCAACAAACATTCGCCCTAACGCAATCGAAGGCGAGATCCTGCATATCGATCCTCAATTTGCGAACCAGCGCGAGTCAAAGCTCATTCGTGCGAACGATCTCGTCACGGTTCGGACTGGAAATGCAGGCGTCACGGCGGTCCTCCCCGACGTTCTTGACGGTTGCCAATGTTTCACGATGCTAATCACGACGCTCGACAGGACGTGCGTTCCTGAGTTCTTCTCTTACGCGCTTAACTCACAGTACGGACGGCACTTCTTTGCTCTCGAAGCATGGGGAACGGCCCAGGCAAATATCAGCGTTCCCATTCTAAAGGCATTTCAGATTGCCGTGCCCCCGACTGATGAACAGCGGGACATCGTGAGTCATCTGTCTCGCGAGCTGCTGACAATTGACAACACGATTAAACAGACGCGACGGGCCATTGAACTAATCGGCGAGCGCCGCTCAGCGCTCATCATGGCTGCAGTCACTGGGCTGATCGATGTTCGTAACCACCGTTCCGAGAAACTGCCGGCCGAGGTGAATGTGTGATGACCGCAGTCCACAAGGAAGGGACGTTCGAAGGCGAGATCGTTGGTTACCTGACGACCGGCGGCGGCTGGCTGCCTGGCAGCCCGAAAAACTACGACCGCAAACTAGCACTCTATTCCGAAGACGTCATCGGCTGGATCAAGGACACGCAGCCGACTGAATACGATAAACTCAAGAGCACCCAGAACGGCGCGGTCGACTCGATCATCGTCGAGCGGCTCGCGAAGGCGCTTCAGGAAGAAGGCCCTTTGGCGGTTCTTCGCCAGGGCTTCAAGCGGGTCAATGCGCGTTTCTCCATGTGCGCGTTCAAACCGGGTCATGGGCTCAATCCCGGGACTCTGGAGAAGTACGGGAGAGTCCGTTGCCGCGTGGTGCGCCAGGTTCACTACTCCGAGAATAACGAGAAGAACATCGACCTCGTCCTGTTTGTGAACGGCATCCCGGTCGCGACGGTCGAGCTGAAGACCGACTTCACGCAAAGCATCCACCACGCGACGAAGCAGTACCAGTTTGATCGCCTTCCAAGGGATGCGAAGACTGGGAAGGCCGAGCCGCTGCTGGCCTTCAACCGCGGGGCGCTCGTGCATTTCGCGGCCAGCACCGACGAAGTACGGATGACGACGTTCCTGGACGGTCCGAAGACGGTCTACCTCCCGTTCAACCTCGGGAACAACGGCGCAGCCGGCAATCCGCCGAATCCGGAGGGCCACCGGACCGCGTACCTCTGGGAGACCGTCTTCCAGCGTGATGCTTGGCTCGAAATCCTCGAGAAGTTCATCCACCTCGAAAAGACGTCGAAGGCCATTGCAGGCAAGAAAGTCCAAAGTGAGCGCGCCATCTTTCCGCGGTATCACCAGTGGGACGCGGTCCGCAGTTTGGTCCGGACCGTGAAGACCGAAGGAGCCGGCAAGAAGTACCTGGTCCAGCACTCGGCCGGCTCGGGTAAGTCGAACACGATCATGTGGCTGGCGCACCAACTTTCAAGCGCCCACGACGCCGCGGACAAAAAGATCTTCGACTCGATCATCGTCGTGACCGACCGTCAGGTTCTCGACGACCAACTCCAAGCTACGATCTCCCAGTTCGAACACAAGGCCGGCGTCGTCAAGCGCGTCACCAAGGAGGGGTCGAAGTCCTCGCAGCTCGCCGAAGCGCTCAAGAGCAAGACGCCCATCATCATCGTCACCATCCAGACCTTCCCGTTTGCCCTGGACACCATCGGCGAACTGAAGGACATAGCGAAGCGGTCGTTCGCCGTCATTGCGGACGAGGCTCATTCGTCACAGACCGGCGAGGCGGCGCGTAAATTGCGCGAACTCCTCGGCATTACCGACACGCCTAAGGGCGAGGAAGGAGAGGCCGTTTCCACCGAGGACGCGCTCCTCGCGCAAATGAGCAAGCGTGCGGGCTCTAAGAACATCAGTTACTTCGCCTTTACGGCGACCCCGAAGCCCAAGACGATGGAACTCTTCGGCCGGCCCGGACCCGACAACAAGCCGGCTCCGTTCCACGTATACACGATGCAGCAAGCCATCGAGGAAGGCTTCATCCTCGACGTCCTGCAGAACTACACGACCTACGAGATCGCCTATAGACTCGCCACGATCACCGACAAAGCGGGCGAGACCGTCGTCCCGACGGGCGAGGCAGCGAAGGTCATCAAGAAGTACGCCAAACTCCACCCGTACAACATCGAGCAAAAGGTAGAGATCATCGTGGAACATTTCCGCGAAACGGTCCAACCGCTGCTCGGCGGCCGGGCGAAGGCGATGATCGTCTGCGACAGCCGCAAAGCCGCGGTCCGCTGCAAGCTCGCCATCGACAAGTACATCGCTGGCAAAGGCTATGGCCTGGCGACGCTCGTTGCGTTCTCCGGTGAAGTGACCGACCAGGTTGGTGGGGTCAAGGAGACCTACACCGAGTCGGGCATGAACAACCTCAAAGGCGAGAGCATCCCCGGGGCATTCGGCGGCGACTCTTACCAGGTGCTGCTCGTCGCCGAGAAGTTCCAGACGGGATTCGACCAGCCGCTGCTGGTCGCCATGTACGTGGACAAGAAACTGGCAAATATCGCCGCGGTGCAGACACTCTCACGCCTTAACCGCACCTATGAACGCGATGGATTCAAGAAAGAATCCACGTACGTGCTTGACTTTGTTAACAAGGCTGAGGACATCCTCAAGGCATTTCTTCCTTATTATCGCGTCGCACAGATCAGCGGCGTGACCGATCCCGACATCATCCACGACCTCCAGAACAAACTCGACAAAGCGAACGTCTACACGAACGACGACGTAGAGCGTTACCTTGCGGCCCTCATGAAGGCGCAGCAGGCCGGAAAGGGCGAGAAGAGCCAGGGGCTGCTGAAGGCTGCGCTCGATCCAGTCGTCGACCGTTACCGAGCCTTGGCCGAAAAGGCCAAGCAAGACGGCGACACCGAGACGGTGGAGCGCGCCGAAATATTCAAAAAGAACGTCGGCGAGTTCGTACGCGCCTACGGGTTTCTCTCGCAGATTTACGACTACGGCGACACTGATCTCGAGAAGCGCTTCCTCTTCTTTTCTGGGCTGACCCGCCTACTCAAGGACGACCTAGACGACAACGAGATCGATCTGAGCGACGTCCAGATGACCCACTACAAGAAGACGGTCGGATTCTCAGGACACATCAGCCTGATGTCTGGTACTGCGATTCCACTCGATCCAATGACGTCTATTGGAACCGCCAAGGCGTGGCAGCAGAAGTACGGCCCGCTCGCCGAAGTCATCAAAATCATGAACGAGATCTTGGGTGCGGGCATAGACGATGAGCACCAGATCGTCCTTCTCGTGACCACCGCAAAAAAACTAACGGAAGTCGAGAGCCTGCGAGATCAGGCGCGGAACAACTCACGGGAGCAGTTCAAGAATGCGGGCGACGTGGAGTCACTCGGAGAAGAGATACTTGTACACGCGAAGGCAGAACTCGCTGAGAAGAACGAGCGCCAGAATATGGCGCTTCAAAACTCGCTGACGCGCCTGTTTAGCGATCGAGTGGGATTGGCGCGCCTCATGGAAGGTTTCGCCGATTACGTCTACGACTTCCATAACCGGACCCAAGCCGGATAACTAAATCGCGTCTGAGCTATTTTGGCTTCGACGTCGGCGATGTCATCTACCCCGTAGCGACAGATTCTTTGTAGTTCTGCTCGACGATGTAGTCGGCAACATCTCTGATCCAATACTTTTGCGGAAGCTTTCTTGCAAACTCCTTATAAATCGGGTCGGCTTCCAAAACTGTCGCAAGAAGCAACGCGATGTCATCGGGTCGAATCGTGGCCCCTTTGTCATAGAGCTTCTTCAACGCATCGAGGGCGGCGTCATAGTGATGCTTCCAGTGTGCCTTGTGATCTTTGTAGGTTTTCGGGAATTCTTGCGCTTCGAGGCGTTGCAAAGAGACAAGCGTGAGGCCCATGATTTTACAGCTTTCTTGTCGCCCACACGCCGTAAGCGATGGTCGCGAACGACAAGGCGATGAAACTGGCAATGGCGGCCTTGGCAATCCACCGTTCCGGATCGAGCCAGTAAACGATTGCCAAAATTGCCACGAGAAGTGCGGCGCCAAACGGGAACATGCCAACGCGAGCCCTCGTCTTGAAACTCTCGATATTCTTCTTGCTCGTGCTAGCGGCGTTCGCATCGAGTAACGCGGCTTGTGCGAAGAGAAAACCGGAAAAAATCAGGAGAAGGCCGGCGAGCGCGATGCCGGCTCCAACGATCGCACTCATTGCGTCCTTGAGATCGGGGCCAGCCTCAGCCAGCATTTGACTCAGCCCATGGGGTCGGCATATTTGCAAAATCGGACGCGGGATAGCAGGGCACCTTCCCCATTAAACGGGTCGCGGTCGACCTCGAAGGCTCGACCCCGTGGGCTTCAACACCTATTCGAAGATGATTGCTCGCTACGGTTTTCGTATTTGCGACGCTTCAGCCGAAATTGCCCGAGCCGCATCGTTCAGACCCTGAGCGCGCCAACCCCTACCCGAAACCCGGTATGTCTCGTACCTACTCGCCCGCCTAATCTTTGGACACCGGATCAACCGGCGCCCGGGACGTCTGGTCCCGCGCTCCTCACGGTGGGTAACAATGCATCAGGTCAAGCTCCTCGCCTTCGCAGGCGCCGCGGTGAGCTTAGCCGCTTGCGGTGGCGGAGGTACCTCGCAGATCTTTCCGTCCAACGCTCCCGCAGCGAAGACGCCGTCGTCCGCTCGCCAGCTCACGATGCTCTCGAAATTCACTGCCGTCGGCGACAACGGCGCGATCCTCCGCATCTTCCCGACCCGGGAAGCCCTAGGCCACGAGGCGCTCGGCCTGGGCAGCGGCGCCGGGCCCTTGCTGTACGGCGGCGGCCAGGTGCAGACCGCGCCGCATCTGTACGTCGTCTTCTGGGGCTCGGCGTGGAACTCGTCGGCCGGCGATCCGAACGCCATCCAAGGTCCGCTTAAGACGTTCTACGGCGCGATCGGCGGCCACAGCTGGATCAACAGCGTCACGCAGTACACGCAGTCGGGCGGCCAGCACGCCGGCAACGCCGGCAACATCTTCATGGGCTCGTATGTCGACACGACGAGCTCGCCGCTGCCGGTGCCGCAAGATTCCGACATTGCAGCCGAAGCCGTCAAAGCCGCCGCGCACTTCGGCGACTACTCGCCCAGCGCGGCGTACGTCGTCGCGCTGCCGCATAACACGATCCCGATCGGCTTCGAAGTGCAGTACTGCGCGTGGCACAGCTCCACCGCGGCCGCGGGCGGCACGATCGCCTACACCAACCTGCCGTATCTGCCCGACGCCGGATCGTCGTGCGGTCAGGGCAGCGTCAACACCCCGGGCACGATCGACGGCGTGTCGATCGTCGCGGGCCACGAGCAGGGCGAAACCGAGAGCGACCCGTTCCCGAGCACCGGCTGGACCGACGCGAGCGGCGCCGAGAACGGCGACAAGTGCGCGTGGACGGGCCTGCAAAACAACCCGAACGCCGGCGGCTTCCCCACGCAGCCGCTCTGGAGCAACGCCAGCAACTTGGGCCTCGGCGCCTGCGTCCAGTCCTACTAGACACCCAGCGGCCGGTGCGGCGCCGCGAGGCGCCGTACCCGGTACCGAGGCACCCCTTTGGTCCGAGCATTAGGGGAGTGGGCGATGCTATCCGCGCACTTCATCGGCGCCGGGTAGTCGCAGAACTCGACGTAGGGGTGATCGCGCAGCATGGCGATGGTGACGGGTTCCGATACCGAGTATCAAACCGCTCGGGACTTCAAGACGCGATGCTTCAGCGGCCGCCGGTCCATTCTCAACCCGAGCACAGAGCTATGGACTCCGGCAAATCTCGCCGCTGCGTCCGAACGTCTTCTGGCAAAAGACGACAAAGTGACCGCGAATTACATGGATCGTATGCGCGCCCAGCTCACCGAGCCTCCGGCGCCGCTCGCGCTCTATCAGCTGATCGCCGAGTCAATGATCTTCTACTATCTGTTTCCGGCATCGACGATCATGCATACCGCGACGAAAATAGACCGTGTCGGAAGCGTACTGTCATGGGCCGATATCCACGGATTTGAGCTGGCTCTCAACTCCTGCTTCGGATCGGGGATCGGAAACGTTGGAACGCACTACCTGAGCGCCCAGCCGTACCTCATGAACTTCTTCTTGCAATTTGCGCTCGAGGGTCAGAAAAACAGCATTGACTTCGACGACCGCGTCCAATGCGAAGAGCTCGCCGACGATATTCGGTCGCGAACGAAACATGTGGTTGAAGCACGTCATGTACTGCTCCACCTCCTCTATCCCGAACACTACGAGTCGATCGCCAGCGATACGCATAAGAAGAAGATCGTCGAAAAATACGCCAGCCTCGCGCCTGGCGGTGCCGACACCGATAGCGCATTGTATTCAATCAGAATTGGCCTAACGGAAAAGCTGGGCCACGAGGTTCATTATTACGACGCGGACTTTCGAAAAGATTGGGACGTAAAGGAAGCTTCAACTAACCGGAAGGATGCCGATCCCATTCCGTCATCGCTTCAACTGCTGCTGCCATATCTACAACTCGTTTCGGATGGAGAACAGCATAAGGAGTCCGACCTCTTAGACACATTGGCCTCGTCGTTTTCGCTCTCGTCAGCAGACCGCGATCGGCGGCTCGAGAGTGGTTCCGAGCGGGTATTCGATAACCGTGTTCGTTGGGCGAAGGTTCACCTTCGACAGGCGAGGCTGGTCGAGATCCCGATTGAAGGATTCATCAGGATCACGGAACGCGGCAAGGAGCTGCTTCTCGAAGAACCCTCTGAGCTTACTCGAGCATCGCTTCGACGCTACCCGGAGTATGTCGAGTTCGAGCGCGGTAACAAGGAACAGTCGGATTTGCCGCGCCCTGGGAATGTTTGGATCGAGAAAACGATCACGGCGAATCGCTCAGATCGTCTCGTCGGAGAATACGCTGTCGGGAAGGCGATATGGTCGCCGCAGCGTGACGCGGCTGGCCGAGATAGTTACCGGTTCATGCGCGAAGTTCGCCCTGGCGATATCATCCTTCATTTAACAGACAATCGTGGTTTTACGGGCATCTCGATTGCCGCGAGTGCCGTGCAAGAATTCCACGGCGTTTCCGGAACGCCGTGGGGTGATCGACCATGTTACCTCGTCCGGCTCAGCGACTACCGCCAGTTAGATCCACCCCTGCTCAAAGAGACCTTTTTTTCGCCCCCGTATCGCGAGCGGCTCGTCGACATCCGTAAGAGGGAGCGCAATCTCTTCTACACGGAGGGAGTGAGACTCGAGGGTCTCAGATCACTTGAGGGGTTCTACCTCACCCCGGCGCCCGCAGAACTCGCAGCAACCCTCAACGATGCATATACCGACCTGACAGGTCAACAGCTGTTACCCGCATCGACCGGAGAGCCGACGCCCGTTAACCCCATTGCGTTCAGCTTCGACGATCTACTTCGCACTACGCTTTGGAGCGAAGCCGAGTTAAACGAGCTGATCGACGCCTTCTCGGCGGATGCTGGGTGCAAACAGGTTATTTTAACGGGCCCGCCCGGAACAGGGAAAACCTGGGTCGCTACACAGGTCGTGAAGTATCTGACAAATGCCGACGACTCTCGTTGGCGCTTGGTCCAGTTGCATCCGAGCTATTCCTACGAGCAATTTGTCGAGGGATTGCGCCCGGTGACAGTCGGCGGCGCGATTACGTTCGAACCAACCAAAGGTTTACTGCTCGAAATGGTCGACCGCTGTAGGGTTAGTCGGGATTCGCATTTCCTCGTGATGGACGAGATGAATCGAGCCAACCTAGCGCGTGTGCTTGGAGAGTTGCTATACTTATTTGAGTACAGACTAGCAAAGATCGACCTGCCTTATACGCGAGATTTTACGCTTCCGGAAAACCTGTACTTCGTCGGGACGATGAATACCGCCGATAGGAGCATCAGATCGATCGACGCCGCACTTCGTCGGAGGGTCGAAATTTTCGAATGCCTCCCGAGTAGAGAAATCCTCGAGAAGTTCTATTTATCGAACACGAATCAGGTCTCGGACCTGTTTGAGGGCTTTGAGAAGTTGAATAACACACTTGAAGACATGCTCGATAAGCACCATACCGTTGGACAGTCGTTCTTCATGTCTAAGGTGTTTTCGCCGGCCGTACTCCGTGTAGCTTGGAAACGAAAGATCCGACCTCTCATCGAGGAATATTTCTTTGACAGGCCAGCTGAGCTCAAAGTATTCGAACTGGACTCCTTCTGGCCGAGCCTGAGCTAGCCTATGCGGCGCTCGATTACGATCGGCGAGTCGCGACTTAGTGTCGTCGACATTTCGTTCGTCGAAGCTCGGTTGTTAAATGAGTTAGGCCGGTCGCTGGCTTCCAAGGCTCGATTTTGGAAGGCTGCCGAGGGAGAGCCGAGTGAGAGAAGTGTTGTCCGCTGCGTTTATGACGGCGCAAAATGGACCGTGATCGTTCGTAATGCGGTCGGAATGATTCGGGTTGGCGACCTTCAAATTCGAGTTGTGCCGAAGATCCCAATGAATCATTTCGTCTACCTATTGAGTTTTGGTGGCAATCTACCTAGGTTTGTACGAGACGATATCATGACGGCGCCCTCGCGTGACTTGCTGGAGTTGGTGGCCTACTGGTTCATGTCGGCACTCGACGGAGTTCTCAAGAGTGATCTCATTCGGGATTACGTAGAAGTCGACGATGATCTAGCGGCAGTGCGTGGTCAGATGGATGCGCTGGCCACGGGCGCGCTATACTATGCTGGAAGGCTCATGCTGAGCTGTCGCTTCGATGATCTCGAATTAAATACGCCGCTCAATCGGATTTTGAAAGCCGGGGTCAGAATAGTCGCCGGTAACGCAGGCTTCGCCGACACGTTGCGCCGTTCGGCTTGGCGCATTTCGCAACGACTTGATTCCGTGGGAGAACTGACGCCCGGGGACCTTGCGGCTCGATCGGATCGGCGCACGGAACATTACGAAGACGCTTTAATGCTTGCGCGGCTTCTGATCAGCGGTGAAGCGCGTACCATCGAATTTGGCGGGTGCTCTGCCTGGAGCTTCTTGATACCGACGCCGGAGGTGGTGGAGCGGTCGGTGCGCGCGGTGCTCATTAACGCGTTGGCGCCGGAATGTGAAGTCACGAATCGAGGCCGGACGCTGACTCCGGGCTCCCTGATGGTAAATCCGGACCTGGTTTTTGAACCGGCGCTCGGGGTGGGAGACGTCAAGTATAAAATCAACTGGGAGGAGCTGCCTCGATCCGATCTTTATCAGGTCGTGTCGTTTGCGGCAGCGTACCGTTCGAAAGAGGCTGCGCTCGTTTCATTCAAGACCGACTTACGGGAGCCGCTGCGCGACGCACATTTCGGAGAAACTGTCGTCCGACATTTCTTTTGGGACGCTCGACAGGAAATGCCGCCGGCAGAGGCAGCTGATGTCTTTGTCCGCGCCGTTCGGAGTTGGCTCCGCGACATTCGTATGGGCGACCTCGGTACGCGTCGCTACGCGACTTAACCGAGGCGCTGCTTTCACGGAAGCGGTTGCGGCGGATCGTCGTGCGGTCAGGGCAGCGTCAACACCCCGGGCACGATCGACGGCGTCTCGATCGTCGCGGGCCACGAGCAGGGCGAAACCGAGAGCGATCCGTTCCCGAGCACCGGCTGGACCGACGCCAGCGGCGCCGAGAACGGCGACAAGTGCGCGTGGACCGGCCTGCAAAACAACTCGAACGCCGGCGGCTTCCCCACGCAGCCACTCTGGGGCAACGCCAGCAACTTGGGCCTCGGCGCCTGCGTGCAGTCCTACTAGCTGGCCGGCAACGCCCGATCGACGCCTGCGAGTTCGCGCAGGCGTTCGATCGTGCGCACGGTCTCGACGCCGTCTGCGAAGGAAGCTTTCGGCGTCGGACCGAGCCCGGCAACATGCGCGACGAAGGCTTCGAGCTCGCGGCGAAGCGGTGCGACGAACGGTACGTTGATCCTGGTCGAAGTGCCGTCGTTCACGCGCGTGAGCACGATGGCCGATTCATCGTCGAGATCGAAGGCGGCGACGCCGTCTGCGAACGCGACCTCGACCGTGCGAACCCGCGCCGGCCAACGCGTCGATATCGTCGAAGCGGCGTACGCGTCGCCGGCGCGAAGGTGGGAGGCCATCGCCACCACGTTTCCGTGATCGAACGATGCGGACGCCGCCACGGCCACCGGCGCGCGACCGAGAATCTCCGTCGCGATCGAGAGCTCGTGCGGAAGAAGAATCCACGTGCAGTCCACGTCGGCGTGCGCGTGGGTCGAGTCGAGACGGCGCGTCGCGATGCCGTTGAGAGCGCCGAGCGTACCCGCGGTCGCGAGGCGACCGAGTTCCTCGATTGCCGGATGGTAGCGCCATTTGTCCATGACGAAGACCAGCTCGTGCGCGGCCGCGGGCAGCGCTTGAAGCGCGCTGAGCTTCGTCCCGAGCGGCTTCTCGCAAAAGATCGGCTTCCCGTACGGTAGCAAGGCCTCGAGGACGGCGACGTGCGACGTCGACGGCGTCGCCACCACGTAAGCATCGCACGCCGGTAGATCCTGCAGCGACGCATACGCGCCCGTGAGTGGGTCCGCGATCTCGAGCCGAACGTCCATTGCGAGCAGATCGCGGGCGATGTTCGCACCCCACCGGCCGCAGCCGACGAGACCTACGCGCAAGCGTTCATCAAGGCGACCAGCGCGGCGAATCCTGCGTCGTCGCGGTCGCGTTTGCGAACGATCGGGTTCGGCAGAATCCACGGGATGCTCAGCCCCGGCGCATCCCACGTGCAGCCGTGTTCGTCCTCGGGATCCCAGAGCGCCGTACGCGCTTCGACGTGCACGGTCGCGGTGACCGAATACACGCCGTGCAACACGCCCGCCGGCACGAAGACGCCGGCGATCGGCCCATCGGCGATCTCGATGACGTCGGCGACGAGATGCGTCGGCGACGCCGGCCGCAGGTCGATCATACCGATCTGCGTCACGCCGATACCGCCGATCACCACCTCGTCGCGACGGCGATGAAGCCGCATCCCGCGTAACACGTTCGCAACGGAGCGCTGCAGCGTGAAATTCTTCAATACCGGCAGCAGCGCGCCCCAATCCGCGCGATATACCTCGGCGATTACGCCGCGGTCGTCGTCGAATTGATGAAACACGAGCTTCAGCACTCCCGCGATCGCACACGGTTCGGTCGACACCGACCCGCCGGCCTCGATCGCGATCCCGTTCGGGGAGGATTCATTCAGGAGCCCGTCGCTCATAGCCCGTACTATACCACTCAGCGGGAGAAGCGCCTTGCCGCGGTTCAGCGTCATCATGCCGACTCACGGCGACCGTCCGACGCTGCCCTTCGCCGTGCGAAGTCTGCTCGCGCAAACGGAACAAGACTTCGAGCTCGTCATCTCGGGTGACGGAGCCGCCGACACCACGCGTGCCGTCGTGCGCGAGCTCGCCGCCGCCGACGAACGGATTCGCTTCAACGACTTCCCGAAAGGCGAGCAGCGCGGCGAGCTCAACCGGGGGCGCTCCGTGGCGTCCTCGCGCGGGAAGTTCATCGCGTACTTACCGGACGACGATCTCTGGCTGCCGCAGCATCTCGAGGTGCTCGGCGAGGCGCTCGAAGAGGTCGACTTCGCGCACACGATGGCGATCAGCGTCACGCGAGACGGCACGGCCATCACCGACGTCTTTGACGCGCTGACATTTCCCGACGCGACCGCTCTTCGCCGGGCTTGCTTCGCGATTCGCAACTGCGTGGCTGGACATCGGCGCGACGCCTACGACGCGTTGCCGCACGGGTGGCGTCTGAGCGCACCGTACAGCCCGGATTCGCACATGTGGCTGCAGTTCTTGGATGCGCCCACGACGCGCTACCGGTCGATCAAACGCATCACCGCAGTCGGGCTGCCGGTCGTCGGTCGCGAGGATATGCCCGGCGACGAGCGCGTCGCAGAAATCCGCGAGTGGTGCGAATGCATCTCCGACGCAGGCCGGCGCGAGGAATTGCTCGCGCGCGTGAGCGCCGAGATGCTGGACCGCGACAACCGTGCATCGCGCCGCGTGCGCGAACGCCTCAACGCCGCGCGCTTGGGGGCGTTGGGCGGCGTTATCGCAACCGCGCCGGCCTTCGCCGACATCGACCCGTGGCGCGATCGCGGGAACCCCTTGCCGGAGCCCGTCGTGCGCGCGGGCGACCGCGTGAGCTTCGCGCGCTTCGGCGACTACCAGCTCTACACGGTCGGCGGTTTGTCGGCGCCGGAAGGCTGGGGCTGCTGGATCGACGGCGACCGCGCCGATCTCGTTCTTCCGATCGAGAGCGAGGCGCGCGGTCCGCTCGCGCTCGAAATCGTGTACCGCGGCATGATCGTACCGCCGATGCAGCAGGCCGTGCCGTTCGATGTCGTCATCAACGACCGGTTGTGCGCGTCCATCGCAGCACAAACCGGCGCCGACGAGACGATGATCGTGGATATCCCGGACGACGTCGATTGGCGGCGCACCGGCTGCTTGGCGATCCGCGTCGACGTCCATTCCACCCTCCGGCTGTCCGATCACGAGCTGAGCGCGGACGTGCGGCGCCTCGGCGTGGGCTTGGTGTCTCTCGCTTTAGTCCCCGATCACGCCGCCGGCTAGACGGCCCAACGAGGACACCGCCCGGACACCCCGCGGCGCCCAGCCGGGAAGGCACGACACTCCCTAGTTACCGGCGCGAGAGATACTCTGCCATGCCGGGGCGCCCAGGCGCCCCGGACGCACCCGCGAGAGGATCTCGATGCACTCAACCCTGTACAAGCCTATCGTCAAAACCGCCGAGAGCCGGTTCAGCGACGTGGTCGAGGACGAATTGCTCGACGTCGTGCGCGCCCGCAAGCCGTTGGATTTCTATATCGTCGACGCCGACCTCAAAGTGCATTTGCGCCGCGGCGACAACACGGGGGTGCACGCCGATCGTCTCCCGGCCGATATCCATCGTGCGGCGCGCGAGCTGCTGGATTCAGAACCTGCCGATAGCGCCCTCATCCCCGTGCGGCGCGACTTGGCGTTGCGCATGGTTCGCGTATACAGCGGTGGGCGAAAGCGCTACGCCCTGTTTCTCGAACCCTATCACGCGCGTGATTTCGTGCTCGCGGCGGTGAAGCGCTATGTCTTGACGCTGCGCGAGGGAACCGTGCTCGACCTTATCATGCGCGGCACCTCGACCAACGACATCGCCACGCGCCTGTCCATCACCGAGGGCACGGTGCACCAGCACGTCAAGAACCTCGGCGCCAAAATCGGCGTCACCAAGCGCAACGCGATCGTCGCCACGGTCCTGGGTCTCGCTGCCGCCTGAGTCTCTCCATTTCTAGGAATGGTGGCGCGGCACGAAACGCGCTACCATACGTGGGACAAGGACGTGAGGTCACGGGGAAGTCCGGCGCACGGAAGCGGGAAGGCGCGCATCTCTCAAGGACGCGAGGTGCGCGCTTTTGGCATTGCGAGCATTGACGTTTTGAATAGCCGAGGATAGCACTGTAACACGTGCGCGCGTATCGTTATGAGCAAAATTGCTCACGAGGCGTGCATTGTGCGTTCCCGAACCGAATAACATGGGTTTATGTCGTTCGGCGCAATGTTCATTCGCGTTACTCGCCGTCGCTGTGTGCGCGGTTGGATGCGGCGGTGGCGGAGGATCGTCAGCTAATCCGCCGACGGTCTTGGCGTCGTCGCCGTCGCCCACGTTGCCGCCGGTTGCAAACGGTTCCACCGTCGCTACGCCGCAGAGCCCTGCGTCGATCTCGTTCGCGCCGATCACCGGCGGTTTACGCGGCAGCATCACCGCACCGCCGGCGAACACTGTTGCAACGCTGTCGGCAACGCTGCAGGCAACGCTTCCGACGGTGTTTCCGCAAGTGCAAAGCGTGCTACGGCATCCGGCGACGATCGGCGTGACCGCGTTGCAAGCGATGGCGTTCGTCACCATCACGCCGTCGGTCACCGTTACGTTCCCGACGTCGCTGAGCTTCACGTTCGTCTCGCCCGTCCCGCTGTCCGCGACCGCCGTCACGTACGTCGCGGAGTTCGATCCCACGAATGCCGCCGCCGGCTGGATGACGATCCTCGGCCCGGGCACCGTCATCGCGGGTAGCACGATCACGTTCGACGCAACGCCGCCGCCGCTAACGCTTGTCGGCGGCGTGACATACGGATTCGCCCTCGTCGTCGTCGCGCAGGCACTTCCGTCGCCGACACCGACGCCGTCACCGACAGCCACGGCGTCGCCTGTACCGTCATCAACGCCGACACCGTCACCATCACCGACGCCGTCGCCGACATCAACACCGTCGCCGACACCAACACCGTCACCGACGCCGTCACCAACCGCCGCGCCGACGCCGAGGCCGACCCCGACGCCTACGCCGGTATCGGGGCCGCTCGGTGCACCGTCGGTGTCGCCGTCCACGGTGAACATCGTGTCCACCTTGGTGCCGGTAGCCGTCACGGTCAGCGAAACCGGCTACACGGGCTCGTACGTCGTGAATGCGACGCGCTGCGCGGGGATCGCGACGATCACCTCGGGTGGGAGCGCCGGCCACTACGTCGTCACGGGCGTCGCGGCCGGCTCGTGCACGATCACCTTCACCGATACGTTCTCGCAACAGGTCGTGCTGCCGGTGATCGTCACCATCACGACGGGGACGATCACCATCGGCTAACGCCGCTGACGCGCGCTAGTTGATCACCACCGCGTGGTTCGTGATCATGTACGTGCAGAAGTTGACGTAATTTCCGCGGTCGGCGGTCTTCGGGTCGCTGATGAGATGGCCGCTGTTGTCCACGTTGCGCACCGCCGTGCTGCCCGGCTTGTGCGACCAGCAACCCACCTTGTCCTGACGATACCAATGGAAATCGACGTTCGGCCAGATCACCAGCGCCACGTACCAGCCCTTGCCGGGAAGCAGCGGCGCGTTGAAGTTCGCCACCGCCACCAGCCCGTCGGCTACCGCGGCCGGTTCCACCGCGCCGTTCCCGGTGCATTGCAAGATCGAGTACATCTTGCCGTGCGCGCGTCCCGGCTGCGCGAACGTGTTGGTGATGCGGTTGTTCGCATAGTTGTAGCAGTTGTTGTTCGGCTGCACTTGCGGGATGTTCCAGTTTTGCGGCTGATAGAGCGGCGCGTCCGCGGCGTGGCACGGCGGGCACGCGGGCTTGGGCGGCCACGGCCAGGGCCACGGAAACGGCCACGGCAGCAGGTGTTGCGCTTGGGGTGCCGCCGGCGCTTGCGCCAGCTGCGCCGCCGGATGGAGTTGCGCCGGCCGCTGGATCTCGGTCGTCACGTGCTGCAGCACCTCGGGCGGCAACACTTTTTGCGCGACGGCCGTGCCGAGCAGCCGCTGTTCGAGATTGCGCGCCTCGTCCACCACGTTGACGTCGTGACGGCCGCGGTCGACGACGCCTTCGTGAACGTACAGGTCCAGCGGCGCGCCGCCCGTCGAGCTCACGCCGCTCAGCGAGAAGCCGCGGTAGCCCAGCCGGCCCAGCGTCCCTGGCGGTTTCGCGAGCGTCGGCCGCTCGAAGCTCGCCGCCTCTTGCTCGAGCGCGGCGGCGTCCTGATCGGAAATCGTCCACGTGGGGTCCGGCCGGCCGGAGAACACGTGCAGAGTGACGGTAACGGGCATGAAGACCTCCTCAAGCACCCCGCGAGGAAGACGTCGGGTTCTCGATACTACTCCTTACCGGAGCAAGCGTAAAGACGCTTAGAGCGTCGCCTTGATCGAATGCAGCAGCTCCGGTTCGAGCAGCACCGGCGCGGTGTCGAGCAGCCAGCGCTCCAGCCTGCGGTCGCGGTCCATCAGGATCCGGCCCTCGAACGCGACCCTCCCTTGCCGCACGGCGACCATCTCGCCGCGCGCGCCCGTCTGGATCGCGACGTGCACCCCGCGATAGCCGAGCCCGGGTTCGGGCGGCAGCGTCCGGTCGCCGGTGGCGCGAAGCGTCTTCAGCCGCGTTCGCAGCTCCGCCAGCTGGAACACGTCGAGTGGCCACGACGGATCGGGACGCCCGGAGAAGATCTCCACCACCACGGTCGCATGCGGTTGCTCCATGAATGTACGTTCGCGTTCGGGCCTACCCGAAACCCGGTATGCCGTCAGCCCCCTACGCGAACGTAGACTTACGGCATGGAAGGCTCAGCGGGGCGCGGGTTTGGGAGCGAGGTCGATCGCTGCGGCGAGCGCGGCGCGCATCGACCCGTCCTCCGCTTTGCCGGTGCCTGCGATATCGAAGGCCGTTCCATGATCGACGCTCGTTCGGATGTACGGGAGTCCTACGGTGATGTTCACGCCCGCTTCTAGACCCAGCACTTTTATCGGCCCGTGGCCCTGGTCATGATACATCGCGACGACGATGTCGAAGTCTCCGCGCGCCGCGCGAAAAAAGAGCGTGTCAGCGGGAAGCGGACCGTCTACGGCGATTCCCTCGGCGAGCGCGCGCGCGACGCCGGGCGCGATCTGACGCTCCTCTTCCCCGTAGCCGAAGAGCCCGTGCTCCCCAGCGTGCGGGTTGATACCGCAGACGCCGATGCGCGGCGGGACGATGCCGGCGCGCACGAGCGTGTCGTGGGCGAGGCGGATGACGGTGTAGACGCGTTCTGGCGTGACGCGCTTGATGGCATCAACTAGCCCGATGTGCGTCGTCACGTGGATCACGCGCAGGTTCGGCGCGGTGAGCATCATCGCGTAGTCTTTGGTACCGGAAAGGTCCGCGAGGATCTCGGTGTGGCCGGGGTAGTTGTGCCCGCCGAGATGCAATGCTTCTTTGTTGAGCGGCGCGGTGCAGACCGCGTCGAGAAAACCGTCGAGCGCGAGGCGGTTTGCGCGCTCGATGTAACGGAACGCGGCATCGCCCGCTTTCGCCGAAAGCTTCCCGAACGGGACGTCGTCAGCGGTGAGAAGATGCAAGTCGACGACGTCGCGGATGGGGGGTGAGCCGACCAGCCGCACCGCGCGTTCCATGATGCTCGCGTCGCCGATCACGATCGGCCGGCATTTTTCGTACCATGCCGGATCGGCGAGCGTTTTTGCGATGATCTCCGGGCCGATGCCGGCCGCGTCGCCCATCGTGATCCCGATGACCGGGAGGCTCATGTGATTGCCTTTGCGTGCAGCGCGGCCGCGATGTCGAGGTAGGTGTTCGCATGGCCGAAACCGCCCGCTTTCGTCACCACGCGCAGATTCGCCCCGATCGCGCGCGAGATCGGGATCCCCGGAGCGACTTCGCCGATCAGTTCGAGACCGCGAATCCCGCGGTGCTCGCAGAACGCGCGCGCCACGTCGCCGCCGCTGAGCACCACCGTCGCGCCGCTGTCGGAACGAACGCTCTCGTCGACCATCGCGACGAGTCTGTCGCGGATGCGTTGGCTCGTCCTGCGCGAGCCCCAGTTGTACGCCCGCCCGGTTTCGAGCGCGCGCGAAATTCCGTAGCTTCCGCCGTCGACCGCGATCAGCGTGTCCATCCCGCGCTGTAACGCCTCGGCCGCGCCGACCGACTTGCGCGTCACGGCGAAGGAGTTTTCCATCAAGTCGATCGCGCCGATCAGCTCGGTGTCGTGGCCCGGGTGCGCGGCGAACGCTTCGATCTGGCGTTGCGTCATGTCGCTGCGGCTGCCCACGATGAAGACCACCGGGCCCCTTGCCGGAGGGACGATGGTGGCGCACCCTCCCCCTGAGCTTGTCGAAGGGTCAGGGTGACACTGGGCGACGTCGTCTGCTAAGTATTCGAGCAGCCCTGCGGAGCCCGTCCACAGCACGTCGTCGCGGAGGCGGGCGAGCGTTGCGAGCGTGCGCAGGTCGTCGTCGGTTTCCGCATCCGCCACGATGATGCGGATGCCAAGCGTGCGCGCGCGCTCGATCTCGTCGTGCGCGTGCGCAGTGCCGGCGCGCAGCTCGGTCAGCGTCAGCAGCGCCGCGGGCGCCTCGAGCTGCGCTGCGACGCGCGCATCGCGGACCGGCGAGAGCGGATCGCGGGCAAAGTCGGATTCGTCGACGCGAACGCCGTGGACGTACAGAATGCCGTCGCGGCAGACGCGGCCCTGCTTCGGAAACGCCGGACAGACGATCGCTATCGCATCGGGCATCGCATCCAGCAGCGCGCGCAGCTCCGGGCCCAGATTGCCGCGCAGTGTCGAGTCCATCTTCTTGATGATGCGCGACGGCGTCAGCGGGTGGATGCGCCCGAGCAGGCCTTGCATCCGCCAGAGCGCGCGGTGCCATGTCGCGGCGCGCCCATCGGTGTCGCACACGAGCACGTCCGCATCGATCTCCCGCAGCCCTGGATAGAAGTCCAGCCACACCGTCGTGCGCAGACCGCGTTTGGCAAACTGCAAGCCCGCGTCGCTCGCGCCCGTGAGGTCGTCGGCGATGACGACGCGCTGCACTACGCGGCCGTCACCCTTCCTGCTCATCATCGTCGGGTTCGAGCCGCCTGCCGTGGGACTCCCGCGAGCAGGGCCTGGGCACGTGTTCTGCGCACCGTCCCCCACAGATGCGCACGCTCACGGACGTCTTCGCCCCAGAAACGCCCCTGCTCCCGGAAGGCCTCCGCACCCTCGTGGTGTCGCCCGGCCGCGTCGTCGAGCCCGGTCAGACCGTCCACGCCACGTTCACGTTCCGCAACCTCGGCGGCGGCACGGCGACGGGTTTTCGCGCGCGCTTTCGCCTACCCGAAGGGCTGACGTACCTGGTCGGCACCGCGAGCATCGACACCACGCCGCTGGACGAGCTAGGCGGCCTCACGACGCTGCTGCAGAGCTCGGGTGCCGACATCGGCGACATCCCGGCCGGCAGCGAACGGCGCATCTCGCTCGCGTACACCGTCGCGCCGACGATCGAGAACGGCACGCCGATCACGGTGCAAGCCGCCATCTCGTCGTTCGAAGTGCCGCTCATCGGCTCCAACGTCGTGCGGCTCGTCGTGCGCAGCAAGCCGCAGCTGCAGAACCCGCTGACGAAGCTCACCGTCGTCGCGGTGCGCGACACCGCGCCGGGGCAAGAGCTGCAAGTCAAGGCGCAAGTCCACAACTCCGGCCAGAGCAGCGCGCACGATCTCATGGTGCTGCTGCCGGTGCCGGCGAACACGACGTACGTCGCCGACAGCGCGCGCGTCAGCGGCCACGGCGCGGGCGGTTCCGACCGCGATCCGTTCGGGTTCGGGCGCCCTGCGATCACGGTGAAGACGCTGGGTCCCGGCACCACCGTCGACGTGGGCTACCGCGTGCTGATCGATCCCGTCGTCGAGGACGCCACCGCGATCGCGGTATCGGGCGCGGTGTGTTCGCAAGAGGTCGCGGAGTTCGCGCTCGCGCCCGTCACGCTCAAGGTCGCGTCGGCGCCGTCGTTCGCCGGCATCGAGACGGAGTTTCGCGCCGACTGCGAAGACGACGTCGCGCCGGGCCAGCGCATCGCGCTCGCATTGCGCGCGCGCAACAACGGCACGGCGATCGCGCGCGCGGTGCGGTTGAAGCTCGACCTGCCCGACGGGCTCGCGTACACGTCGGGCTCGCGCGCGATCGACGGCGTCCCCGCGGTCGACCGCGCGGATGCCGCCGGCGCGTTCGACATCGGCGATCTCGTGCCGGGCCGCTCCGTCGAGGTCGCGCTCGACGCGGTCGTCGTCGCACCGCAATCGAACGGGCGCGAGATCCAGCTCGGCGCGTCGGTGGAGTGGAAGAAGGGGCACCGCCGCTTCGACCGCACCGTGACGGTGCATTCGGCGCCGCAGTTCCCCGCGGCGTTCAACGACGTCGTGCGCGAGAGCCCGCGCCGCCTCAACGCCGGCGATGCGGTCGTCGCGACGGTTCACCTCGCGAACCTGGGCGCCGACGTCGCGACCGACGTGCGGCTGCTGCTCGAAGGCGACGAGGGACTCGAAGGCCTGCACGCGCTCGAAGGCAAGAACGAACTGCCGGTGCGCGACGACGGCGCCGTGCAGCTCGACACGCTCGAGCCCGGCAAACCGCGCACCGTGCGCGTCGAAGCGCGCGTCGCGCCGGTGATCGAAGACGAGACGCAATTACGGCTGCGCGCGACGCTGCGCACCGCGCAGCTCGATCCGATCGAGCTCGGCGCCGCAACGCACGTCGTCGCGTCGCGCCCGAAGTTCTCCGCGGCCACGTCGAAGCTCGCGCTCGCCGGCAACGAAGTGCTGCGCCCGAACCGCACGACGCTGTGCCGGCTTTCGCTCGCCAACGAAGGCACCGACGCGGGCCGCGACGTGCGCGTGCGCTTGCAGCTGCCCGAAGAGCTGCGGCTCGAAGCCGTGGAGGGCGCATCGCGCGACGGGCAGAGCATCGTGTTCGGTGCGGTGCCGGCCGGCGAGACGCGCGACGCGACGGTGCACCTGCGGCTCGTCGCGACGATCTCGCTCGGCGACGTGCTCGAAGTGAGCGCGCGGGTGAGCGGGCTCAACGTCGTGCCGTTCTCGCTGGAGACGATGCGCGTCGCGACGCACGCCGAGCCCGCGTTCGCCGACAACGCGACGCTGGTCTCCACGCCCGACGACGCGATCGACGCGGGCGGGGAGCTGACGTACACGCTGTCGCTGCGCAACTCCGGCGACGGCGCCGCGAAGCGCCTCGCCGCGCGGCTCGAAGCGCCGGCGAAGACGGCGTACGCGCAGGGCACGACCACCGTCAACGACGTGTCGCTGCTCGATTTCGCCGGCACGTCGCCGCTGCTGACACCGAGCGGATTGACGCTCGCGGACGTCGGGCCGGGCGTCGAAGTGATCGCGCGGCTGCGCGTGATCGTCAACACCCCGCTGCCCGCGGGCAGCACCATCGAAGCACGCGCGGTCGTGACCTGGGACGACGCACCGGAGCTGTTGGTCAACGCCGAGCCGGTGCGCGTGCGTTCGACGGCGGCGTTCGCGGTGAGCGAGCCGGGGCTGCCGTTCTCCGTGCTCGACGCCGCCGCGGCGCTGGAGCCGCCGCCCGCGCAGCATTCGTTCCCGCGCTCGGGCCGCACGCTGCAGCTGCCGCCGGCCGTCCCGGTGCGCGGCGGCACGCGCCACGCCGGCGCGCTCAGCGGCAACGGGGAGCAGTCGCACGACGAGCTGCGCTCCGGCGCGACGCTGACGCTCGAGCTCACGGAAGACAAGCTCGACTGGCTCGTGCCGTATCTGCGCGAGGCGACGTTCCAGGGTTTGCTGCCGCACATGCTGCTGCTGCGCGCGCTCTTCCCCGACGGCGCCGAAGACGCCGACGCGGTGCTGCGCGCGCGGCTGCGCCGCCACGGCGAGCTGCTCAGCGACGTGATCGACACGCTGTTCGTGAAGCTGCGCCTGCCCGGCGCGCACACGTCGCCGCAAGATTTCGAGTCGCGCGAGCTGCGCTCGTCGCTGCGCGGCGTGCTCGAGGCGCTGCGCCGCGAGCGTGCGCCCGTCGACGACGAACATGGCGACGTGCGGCTCGTCGGCAGCGTCGGCGCGCACGAGCTCGGCGCGGCGATCGACGCGCTCGAACGCGAACCGCTGTACACCGCGACGCCGTGGCTCGCACTCTCGCTGCTGATGGGCACGACGCTCGAGCGCGACGGTGCGGTCGTCGCCGACTTCACGCCGTATCGCGAAGCGCTCCAGCACGCGCTGGCCGAGATGGGCCGGCTGTCGGCCGAGGAGTTCGAAGCGGCGGTGACGCGCCCGGTCGACCTGCGGCTCGACGAAGAACGCGACCAGCTCGTCGACACGCTGGCCGAACAGCAGCACGCGCCGGCCTAGTGTCGCAGACGACGATCATCTTCATCCTCGTCGCGATCACGATCGTCGCGGCGATCGCGCTGTTGACGCTGCGCGGCCCGCCGTCGGACGCGGTCGGCGTCGCGGCAGACGCGAACGACGACCCGGCGCTGTCCGCATCGGGCGAAGCGATGATCGTCGGCGACGTGACGCCGATCGACTCGAACGAACCCGCAATGCCCCCGGGCACGACCGCGCCGCCACCGCGCACAACGCAAGTCTATGAAGCCCGCCGCCAGCCCGAACCCGCCGAAATCCGCTGGGCAAAACGCTTCGAACCACGCGACCGCGCCTTCGACGGTGCGACGCGCCTGAACCTGATCCGCGACCTCGGCATCGTGCGCGCGCCGTGGGGCGTGCCGCTGCTGACGCAAGCGTACGAAGAAGAACCCGCCGTCGAACACCGCCGCGCGGCGCTCCGCGCGCTAGCCGCCTACCGCCACCCGGATACGCAGCCGACGTTCGAGCTCGCGCTGCGTGCGGAAGACGAAGAAACGCGCGCGATCGCCGCAAACGCGCTCACCGCGCTGAGCATCCGCGCCGCCTTACCGTCGTAGGGTTCATCGCAAATAGCGGTCGAACCAGCCGGCGACGCGTTGGAAGACGTCACGCTGGTTCGCGGGCTTCGCGAACAGGTGGCCTTCGCCCGGATAGATCACGAGCTCCGTCGGCACGCCGAGCTCGCGCAGCGCGTGCCAGTACTCGTACGACTGCGTTACCGGCACCTCGGCGTCGCGGTCGCCCGCGACCATGAGCGTCGGCGTCTTCACCTGCTTGATGTAGTTGATCGGCGAGCTCTTCGCGTACACGCTGGGGTCGTCGTAGATCGTCGCGCCGAAGTACGGCAGCATCCACGTGTCGATCTCGTTGGTGCCGTAGTAGCTCAGCCAGTCCGACAAACCCGCGCCGCTCACCGCCGCTTTGAAGCGGTTCGTCTGCGTGAGCGACCACATCGTCATGTAGCCGCCGTAGCTCCAGCCGAAGATGCCGATGCGTTTGGAGTCGACCGGGATCGTTTGACCGACGGCGTCGAGCCCGCCGAGGATGTCGCGCAAATCGCCGTAGCCGAAGTCCTTGACGTTGGCGCGCGTGAACGCCTCGCCTTGGCCGTAGCTGCCGCGCGGGTTCGGTTCGAACACGATGTAGCCGCGCGCGGCGAGCACCGCGTCGAACGCTTGCGGCCCGCTCGGAAACAGCGGATAGTGCGCGAACGCAGGCCCGCCGTGGATGTACGTGACGATCGGATATTTCACGCCGGGCTTCGCGTCGGGCGGAAAGATCAGCCAGCCTTGCACCGTGTTGCCGTCGCCGGTCCACGTGAGGCTGCGCGCCGGCCCCGTCAAGCGGCGCACGTGCGCGTTCGCCGACGTCGCGTCGTGCAGCGCGCCGATCGCGCCGATCGCGATCTCGGGCGGCGACGTGATCGATTGTCGAATCGCCGCAGCAACCTTCCCGTCGCGCGACAGCGACACGCCGGCGTCACCGGGCGCGAGGCCCGCGAACCCGCTCGCGTAGATCGTCTCCTGGCCGTTCCAGATCTGCTGCTGGCGCTTCGCGTCGGGATCGATCGACGCGATCACCATCCGGTCGCCCGCGAGCTCCGTCGCGAGGATGTGCGTGCGCGAACCGTTCCACGCGATCGTCACCACCGACGCTTTGAGATTCGGCGTCACGTCCGTCGCGGCGCCGCCCGTCGCGGGGACGACGTAGACGTCGCCGCCCGTGATCGCCTCGTCGCTCATGATGCCGCCGATGTACGCGATCCGTTTGCCGTCGCCGGACCAGCGCGGCGACGCGATCTGCAACTCGGGATGATGGATCTGCGCCGCGGTGCCCGTCTTCTCGTCGATCGTGTACAGCTCGGCGATCCACCAGTTCGCGTCGCCGTTGCCGTGCGCGGCCGTTGCCGCGAAGCGCGTGCCGTCCGGCGACCAGTCGTACTCGTACACGTTGAGGTCGTCGGGCCCCAGCAGCCGGATCGCAGCCTGCCCTGAGCTTGCCGAAGGGCGCGCCGGGATCACGGCGAGCCGCTGCTCGTAGAACTTGCCGCCGATCACGCCGGCCGCGGGCGACGACGGCCCGAGCGGGCTGGGCGGCCGCGGCGCACCCGCTGAGTACAGCAACGCGATCCGCGTCCCGTCGGGCGACCAGCGCGGCGTCGACAGCGGCCCCTTCGCCGCCGTGACCACGCGCGCGCCGCCGGCCGCGGCGAAGTCCTCGACCGCGATTTGTCCCTGGCCTTTGGCATCCGTCGTGACGAACGCGAGCCGCCGCCCGTCGGGCGACCACGCGACGTCACCCTCGTCGCACCGCCGGCCCGGACACGCGGTGATCGAATGCACCACCGCCGGTTTCGCGACGTCGGCGAGCCGGATCGCGCTGCGGTCCCCGACGGTCTCGACATATACGAAGCGCCGCCCGTCGGGCGAGAGCGCGACCTGGGTGAACTGGTGCACGCCGCCCAGCGCCGAGGCGATCTGATCGAACGGCACGGGCTGCGCCGCAGCGGGCGCAATCTCGGTCATTGCCCCGCCGCCGACTGCGATGAGAGCACAAAGAAACAGACGGATCCGCATTGGAGGCTCATCGTAACATTTCGCGCGGCGCGAGCCGATAACTGAGAGTACCGGCTGCCGCCGGCGCCGAGTTTCCGCGAGAAGGAGCCCCTATGGATTCGGGTCTTCCTGCGCGCCAGTTCCGGGCGCGCCTCAAGTCGAAGCCGCACCACGACCGGCTCAATCCAGTCGAAGTCCTCGTCGTCGCGCTGAGCCTGCTCGCGCTCGTCGACTGCGCCGTGATCGGCTGGCTGGTCCTCCACGGACTCGGCAGCTAGCCGCACTCCCACGGCCCCACCCCAATTCTGAGGGGTGATTGAGGGCCGTTCGGCTCCGGGACTCTTGACCCGAAAAGGCTTAATTTGCAGGTCCAAAGGACGCGCTCAATAGGGACGTGCGCTTCACTTGGGCCCAACTGTGATCGGCGACATTGATAGGGCGCACTGAAGCGCCACCGTCACCGCAAGGATCGCACCGCAAAATGGCCGTCGTCCTCGAACACGAATTCGCCGCCCTCCCGCACGCCGACGCTCGTCCAGGCGTGCATTCTTTCTCGCGGGCTTGGGTGGCCGCGCTGGTCGCTTCGGACGTCGTCCTCTTCCTGGCCGCCACCTATCTGGCCGGCGTTTTCGTCAAGACCTTCTGGCTCTCGACGCTCCTGATCCGGCACGTGGCGGTCCCCGCGACGCTCACCGCCGTGCTGTCGGTCCTCGTGTTCTGGCAGCTGGGGCTGTACCGCCGGTCGTTCGCGATGTCGGTGCGCGACGAGTTCTACCATGCCGTCGCGGCCCTGTCGCTGGCGTCGGCGCCGGTGCTGGTCGTCTTCTCGATGTTCCCGCTGGTCTCGACGTCGCGGCTCGTCGCGCTGTTCGCCCTGCTGTTCGCCATCGCGCTCGTCGGCTCGGCCCGGGCGATCGCCCACCGCGTCCGCGACGTGATCATGCTCGCGCATCCCCGCCGCATCGCCGTGGTCGGCCACCCGTCGCGCCTGGAGTTCGCCGAGGACGCGATGCGCTCGCTCCCCAACGCGCGCGTGTTCCGCCTCTCGGTCCCCAACATCGACGCGGTCGGCGCGCTGACGCCCGACGCGGTCGCCGCGCAGCCGTGGTTCCGCCACGCGGTCGAATGGGGCTGCGACACGCTGGTGTTCACCGAGATCCTCGCGCCGTCGCAGATGCCGCAGGTGCTCGCCGCCGCGCAGCGCGTCAACCTCACGATCGCGTTCGCCCCGCCGCGCATCCGCGTCCACGCCTACGACCTCCACATGGAGTCGATCGGAAAGCAGGCGCTGATCGTCGCCAAGCCGCTCAAGGCCACGGAGTCGAGCTCGCGGCTGGGCAAGCGCCTCTTCGACCTCACCACGTCGGCGGTCGCGATCGTTCTGTTCGCGCCGGTCATGCTGCTCGTCGCCGCGGCGATCTCGATCGAGGACGGCGAGCCCGTGCTCTACCGCCAAGAGCGCGTGGGCCGCGACGGCAAGACGTTCCAGATCCTCAAGTTCCGCTCGATGGGGCTCAACGCGGAGAAGGACGGCGCCACGTTCGCGACCGTCGGCGACGCGCGCGTCACGCGCGTCGGCAAGTTCATCCGCCGCACGTCGCTCGACGAGCTGCCGCAGCTGTTCAACGTGCTCAAAGGCGAGATGTCGATCGTCGGGCCGCGCCCGGAGCGCCCGGTGTTCGTGCAGCAGTTCGAGGAGAAGTACCCGCGCTACGCCGAGCGCCACATCATGCCGCCGGGCATCACCGGCTGGTCGCAGGTGTACGGCAAGCGCGTCGTCGGCTTCGACGACGTCCCCGACAAGCTGCGCGGCGATCTGTTCTACGTCGAGAACTGGTCGCTATTCATGGACGTCGCGGTCTGCCTGAAGACCGCCGCCGAAGTCCTTTTCCACAAAGCGGCGTAACCCGATGAGCGCCCCGACGCGAATCGCGGGCCGCACGTTCTACCCGCACGTCGAAGGACTGCGGGGCGTTGCCGCCCTCTACGTGTTCCTCTTCCACGTGTGGCAGACGGCGGTGCAGCACGGCGCGGGCCCGCTGACGGCGTGGTACGCGGCGACGCCGTTCATGCAGTACGGACACTTCGCCGTCGCGATCTTCATCGTGATCTCCGGCTACTGTCTCGCGCTGCCGGTCGCGGCGCGGCCCGGCTTGGCGTTCTCCGTGAAAGCGTTTTTCATCGCGCGCGCGCGGCGGTTGATGCCGGCGTATATCGCGGTCGTGCTGCTGTCGGTGCCGGTGTGGTCGCTCGCCGTCGTGATCGCCGGCCGGCACCTCAACACCACCAATCTCGTCGTTGCGGCGCTGATGCACATCGCGCTGATCCACAACCTGTTCTTCGCGACGACGGAGTATCTCAACGGGCCGCTGTGGAGCATCGCGCTCGAGTCGCAGATCTACGTCGTGTTCGCGTTGCTGCTGATCCCGCTGTGGCGACGCTTCGGTTTGGCGGCGCAGCTCGCGGCCGCGCTCGCGGTGGGGTTCATCCCGCACTTCGTGCTGCACTCGTTCGACTGGACGTGGCCGTGGCTGTGCGGTTTGTTCGGGATGGGCGTCGTCGCCGCCGCGCTGACGGCGCGCGGCACGACGCTGCCGCGGATTTCGTGGAGCGCGCTCGCGCTCGTCGCGACCGCGGTCTCCGTGGTGCTGATGTGGCCGTTCGTCGACGGCGTCACGCAAGACGGCGCGATGTGGCCGGCCGATCTCGCGGTCGGCGCCGCGATCGCGCTGTTCTTCGTCGCCGCGAGCTGCAACGACCGCATCGTTCCGGCGCGGCTGCTCGCGCTGCGGCCCGTCGTGCTGATCGGCTCGTTTTCGTACAGCCTGTATTTGATCCACGCGCCGCTCGTCGATCTCGTCGGCGCGTGTCTGGCGCGCTGGCACGCGGGCGCGACCGCGACGATCGTCGCGTACGGCGTGCTGATCCCGGCGGTCGTCGCGCTGGCGTACGGCTTCTACCGCGTGTTCGAGCGGCCGTTCATGTCGAAGGCGCTGCGCACCGCGCTCGACATCGAGACGCGTTCGGCCCCGGCGCACGAGGCCGATCCCGTGCTGGTGCCGCGCCGGGCTTCATGAGGCTGGGGCTCGTCTCCGCCAAGTATCCGTTCGGGCCGAAAGAACCGTATCTCGACACCGAGCTGCGCGCGCTCGCGCCGCGGCTCGAACGCGTCACCGTGATCCCGGCTTCGCCGACGACGGCGGAGCGCGGTTTTGCGGACGTTCCTGGCGACGTCGTGCGGCTGCCGGTCGCCGGTCCGTCGACGTTCGCGCTCGCTGCGCGCGCGTTCGCGCGCCGCCCGCTGCGTGCGCTCGGTACGATCGCAACGCTGCTGCGCGACCGCTATCCGTGGCGCGCGAAGCTGAAGAACCTCGCGGTCGTGCCGAAGGGTCTCGCGGTGGCCGAAGTCGCGCGCGCGCGGCGGCTCGAGCACCTGCACGCGTACTGGCTGTCGACGCCCGCGACCGTCGCGTGGATCGCCGCGCGCGTCGCCGGCATCCCGTTCAGCGCGACCGCGCACCGCTGGGACGTCTACGAAGACAACATGTCGGCGCGCAAGCTGCGCGACGCGGCGTTCGTGCGCACGATCTCCGAGCGCGGGCGGCGCGACCTGCTCGCGCGCACGGGCAGCGATCCGGACAAGGTCAGCGTCGTGCGCCTCGGTGTCGCGCTGCCCGCGTCGGGCCGCGTACCCGTCGTTGCCGGCGACAGCTGGGGCCGGCTGCCGGGCGACGCGCGGCCGCTGCGGATCCTGTGCGCCGCGGCGCTCGTGCCGGTGAAGGGGCACGCGCTGCTCGTGCAGGCGCTGACGCTTCTCCGCGGGCTCGGCGTAGCGTTTTCGTGCACCCTCGCCGGCGACGGACCGGAGCGCGACGACATCACCGGGCGCATCGAGGCGGCGGGCCTCGACGGCGTCGTCCACCTGGCGGGGCAGGTGCCGCACGACGAGCTGCTCGCGCAACTGCAGCGCGGGGACTTCGACGTGTCCGTGATCGCCAGCGTCGAAGGCGCGGACGGTGTGATGGAAGGGGTGCCGGTCGCCCTGGTCGAGGCGATGGCGGCCGGCACGGTGGTCGTCGCGACGGACTCTGGCAGCGTCGGCGAGCTCGTCGACGGGACGACCGGGCTGCTGGTACCGCATTCGGACCCGGTCGCGCTGGCCTTCGCGCTGAAGCGGGTCGGGAGCGATCCGGCGCTGCGGGATCAGCTGCGCGACGCCGCGCGCGCTCGGGTCGAGCGGGATTTCGACGTCGCGCGGACGACTGAGAAGCTCAGGGCCCTCCTCGTGACGGTGTGACGCCTATCTCACGGGGGTATGTTTTGCGAGAGATCACTTGGTTGTTCGAGGTTCATGGATGAAGGTCTGCGTTCAAGGTCTCGGTTATATCGGCTTGCCCACCGCCGCCATGATGGCGCTGGCCGGCCACGAGGTCATGGGCTACGACGTCGACCCGCGCGTCGCGGCCTCGCTGCGCGACGGCGCCCCGCACGTCAAGGAAGAGGCGGTTCGCGCGCTGGTCCTGGCGGCGCTCGACTCCGGCAACCTGACCTTGTGCGACGAGCTGCCCGGCGGCGCCGACGCGTACGTGATGTGCGTCCCGACGCCGACCGTCGACCACAAGCCGGACCTGTCGTTCGTGCAGGCGGCGGCCCAGGCCGTCGCGCCGCTGCTGCGGCCCGGCGGGCTCGTCATCCTCGAGTCGACCGTCCCGCCCGGCACCATGGACCGCGTCGTCGTCCCCGCGCTGCGCGCCGCCGGCGTCGACCCCGACACCGTCGCGATCGCGCACTGTCCCGAGCGCGTGATCCCGGGCGCGATCGTCAAGGAGCTGCGCGAGAACGCGCGCGTGGTGGGCGGCCGCAAGCCGGGTGACGCGGAGCGCGCGCGCGAGCTGTACGCGACGTTCACCGATGGCGCGATCTTCACCACCGACAACGTGACGGCCGAGCTGGTGAAGGTCATCGAGAACACGTACCGCGACGTCAACATCGCCTTTGCCAACGAGCTCGCGCTGCTGAGCGAAGAGCTGGGCGTCGACGCGCACGAGGCGATCGCGCTGGCGAACCACCACCCGCGCGTGAACATCCTCTCGCCTGGACCGGGCGTCGGCGGCCACTGCATCCCGGTCGACCCGCATTTTCTTTCCAACGCGAACCCGTTCGTCACCGAGCTGATCCAGACGTCGCGGCGCATCAACGAGCGCATGCCGCACGTCGTCGTCCGCCGCATCGTCGAGTACGTGCCGCCGCGCGAAGGCGCGCGCATCGCGATCCTGGGCGCGGCGTACAAAGCCGATGTCGACGACACGCGCGAGTCGCCTACCGAGCGGGTCGAGGAGCTGCTGCACGAGCGCGGTTATGAGACGCGCGTGTTCGACCCGGTCGCCGAGCGCTACAAGTACGCGCTGACCGGCACGCTCGAAGAGGCGGTGCGCGATTGCGATGCGATCGTGCTCATGGTCGGCCACGCAGCGTTTCGCTCGATCGATCCGGCGCGCATCGCGCCGCTGTGCCGCGCGAAGTGTCTGATCGACACGCGCGCGTTCTTCCCCGGCGCACCGTGGGCCGAAGCCGGCTTCCACGTCTACACGCTGGGCGGTAAACGGCATGCTGCAGACCCGGTCGTTTCGCGGTCCTGATCTCGGCGACCGCCGAACGCGCATGGTGCTCGGGACCACCGTCCTGGGCGCGCTGGTCGCGGCGTTCGTGTACACGATCGGCACCGGCGACCTGCGGCTCACGCTCTTGGTCGCGTTCGTCGCGATCGCCCCCGCGCTGCTCGTGCTCGCGCTCAAGCGCTCGTACCTGTTTCCGTACGGGCTCTACGTGGTGCTCGTGCCGTTCGACAACATGCTGCGCATCACGGGCGCGGGCACGCTCACCAAATTCCTGGGCATCGCGTCGACCATCTTCATCATCGTGTACGCCGCGCGGCGCAAGGGCCTCAACCCGCCGCCGCTCACGCTCTACCTCTGGTGCGCCTATCTGCTGTGGCTGATGCTCACGGTGATGTGGACCCCGGACACCAGCCAAGGTATCACGGACATCGAGCAGACGCTGTCGCTGATCGCGATGTACGCGGTGATCGCGGTCGCGCCGGTCGAGGAACGCGACGTGCGCGCGATCTGCGCGTGCATCATCATCGGCGGCATCGCGGCGAGCATCTACGGCATCTACCTGCTGCACGACGCATCCGCGTCGATGATGGGCGACGCGGGCCGTATCATGATCAACGTCGACAACCGCTCGATCGACCCGAACCATTTCGCGAACGCGCTGCTCGCGCCGCTCGCGCTGTCCCTGACGTCGCTGCTCCACGCGCGCAAGCCGATCACGGTCCTGGGCTCCCTGTTCGCGCTCGCCACGCTGATGACGGGCGTGTTGATGAGCCTGTCGCGCGAAGCGCTCCTCGGCTGCATCATCATCGTCCTCGTGACCGTCGCGTTCTCGAAGCGGCGCTGGCTCGGCGTGGCGATCGGCCTGCCGCTGCTCGTGCTGACGCCGTTTGTGTTCCCGCAGATCGGCGTGCGCATGAGCGACGCGTTCACGACCGGCGGCGCGGGCCGCACGTCAATCTGGCACGTCGGCTGGATGGCGTTCCAGCAGCATCCGATCATCGGCTGGGGCACGGGCGGCTTCGCCGTGGCGTACGACCGCTATTACCTCACCGTGTTCCAGTTCTACAACGCGGGCTGGAGCCGCGCGAGCCACAACACGCTGATCCACGCCGCCGTCGAGCTGGGGCTCATCGGCGTCGTGCTGCTGGTGATCGCGTACCTGTCGTCGTTCCGCCAGTTCCGGGGCATCGCGCGGGGGTCGCCGCTATACGATCTGCGCGTCGCATTCACCGCGTCGCTGGTCGCGCTCGGCTTCGTCGGGCTGTTCATCGACCTCGCGAACTATAAGTACGTCTGGATCGTGCTGACGACGATCGCCCAGCTGCGCACGGTGGCGCGCATGCAGCGGTTCGCGCGCGCGCCGGCCGTCGTCCACGCACCGCCGCCGCCGCCGCGGACGAACGTTCGCCGGCGCGTCGTCCCGGCCGCTCCGTGAAGGTCGCGATCGCGGTTGCATCGCGTCGGGTACCCGCATGGCAAGCGTGGTGCGTCGATGCGTTGCGCGCGATCGCGGGCGTCACCACGCAGGTCGTGCTCGTCGGCGGCGAACCGTGGCAGGCGCCGAACGGCGCGGTCGCGCGAATCACCGGCCCGGCATTCGCGCCGGCCGAGCTCGCACTCGACATCGGCGATCTGCACGGCGCCGATCTCGTGCTCGACCTGACGGACGGTGACGCCGTCGCCGACGCGCCGCACGGCGTGTGGTCGTTCCGCTTCGGCGATTCGAACGACGGCGGGCTGCCGTTCGCGCGCGAGATCGCGCGCGGCGCGCGCACGTTCGAGATCGCGCTCGTGCGCCGTGCCGGCGGCCGGCGGGAGACGCTGCGCGACGGATGCTTCGGCGTGACCGCCTGGTACCCGAGCACGCTGCGGGTCGCGTTCGTGGAGGTCGCGCTGTGGCCCGCGCTGCTGGTCGCCGCGCTCCAGTCCGGTGCGGCGCTCGACGTCGCCGCCGCATCCGCCGCACCCGTGCGTGCCCCGCTCACGCTGCTGGAACGCGTCCGCTTTGCGAACGCGCTCGGCGGCCGGCTCGCCCGCGGCTTCTTGGGAGCGTTGTTCGAAGTCGTCGAATGGAACGTCGGTTTCGTCGACGGCGGCGCGCGCAAGCTGCTTTCGGGCGAAGCGCTCGACGTGCACTGGCTGCCGCAGCCCGACGCGCTGACGTTCATCGCCGATCCGTTCGTCGTCGAGCGCGACGGCGTGCGCGCCTTGTTCGTCGAGGCGTTCGACTACGAGGTCGACCGCGGGACGATCGATGCGCTGGTGCTCGACGACGCCGGCGCGGTGGTGCGCCGCGAGCGCGTCATCGAGGCGACGACGCACCTGAGCTATCCGTATCCCGTCGAGATCGACGGCGCGCTGTACCTCATCCCGGAAAACTGCGCGGCTAACGAAGTGGCGCTGTACCGCTGCGTGCGCTTTCCCGACAAGTGGGAGCGCGAGACGGCGCTGTTCCCGGCCTTCGACGGCGTCGACACGACGCTGTTCGAACACGAGGGCCGGTGGTGGGCGTTCTGCACGCGCTGGTCGCACGGCTCGACGCTGGCGCTGTACGCGTTTCACGCCGACTCGCCGCGCGGCTGCTGGACGCCGCACGCGCTCAACCCGATCGTCGTCGACGTGTCGAGCGCGCGGCCCGCGGGCCAGCCGTTCGTCGTCGACGGCGCGCTGTACCGGCCCGGTCAGGACTGCTCGGACTCGTACGGCGGCGGCCTCGCCATCGCGCGCATCGACGTGCTGACGCCCGCGGCCTACCGCGAGACCATCGTGCGCCGGCTCGATGCGCGCGCCTTCGGGCGCTGGAACGCCGGCATCCACACCGTGAGCTTCACGCGCGACACGCTCGTCGTCGACGGCAAGCACGTCTATCGCGACGCCCGCAAGCTCGCCTGGGCCGCGAAGAAGATCCGCCGCCGCATCGGGCGCTTGCTGGCGCGGCCGCCAGTCGGCGGGGTCACACCGGCTTAAGAGCCCCTCCGCCCCGTCCGATACTACAGGAGCGCGGGCCGGTCGGCCCGGGCAAAAAAACTCGCTACACCGTCGGTCATGCCGGCAAGCTAAGCCCGGCGGTGCAGCGCTGATACCAGCGGTCTTTCGACGCGCTGATTTCCGTTGCAGTGTAACGCGAATCACGCGCCGAGCGCAATCACCTAGCGTGGGGGTTGGTCTATGGCGGCGCGCATGGAAGCGTTCCGGGTTTCACTTTGCCTCGCGGCGGCGGTGGTTCTCACCGCATGCGGCGGGGGCGGCGGCGGGAGCAGCAGCTCGGTGCTGCCCGCGACGAGCGCGCCGGGCGGCAACGGCCCCAGCTCGGCCCCCGCGTCGGTCGCGATCTCCATTGCGATCCCGCCCGCGTCCGCCGCGAGCGCCGCCCGGCGCCGCGCGCGCTACATCTCGGCCGCGACGAAATCGATCGCCGTCACCTTCTCGGGCAGCCGCCAAACCGCGGACTGCACGACGATGTGCAACCTCACCCTCACCGTCGTGCCGGGCACCATCACGTTCACGGTCAGCCTCTACGACGCCGCGGGCGGCGTCGGGAACCTGCTCTCGACCGGCACGACCACGGCCGCGATCGCGCAAGGCCAGCAGAACACGGTCGCGATCACGTTCGGCGGCGTCGTCGCGAAGGTCGGCATATCGCTCGGCACGACGACGGTGACCGCCGGCAGCGCCGCGACCATCCCCGTGACCGTGACGGCGCAAGACGCCGCCGGCTACACGATCGTCGGCAGCGATCCGTACGCGACCGCGATCGCGCTTGCCGACGACGACCGTTCCGGCGCCACGACGCTGTCGGCGTCGTCGGTCGGCGCACCTGGCGCGCCCGTGACGCTTTCGTACAACGGCAGCGCGAACATCGCGGCCGTGCACCTTTCGGCGAGCGTGCCGGGCGCGGCGCTCGCGTCGCCGACGGTGACGCTCAACGTGCAGAGCCCGCCCGTTCCGACGCCGCCGCCCGGCAACGTGCCGCTGCACGAGACGACCTGGTACTACTACGGCCTCAACGGCACCAACGCGTCGATTCCGGCGAGCTGGATGGCGGCGCACGCCGACTTCGTCGAGGACGACGGCAACTCGGCGCAGCACGCCGAGGCGTTCAAGGACGCCGGCGGTAAATACGCCGTGTCGTACACGGATCCGGCATACGTGCCGTATTGCCCCGCGCCGTACGCGCCGCCGAACGCCGGCCAATGCCGCGGTCAGGTGGGCGCGCTGACGACGACCGAGAGCGCATGGTTCCACGCCGCCGACGGCACGCGCGTGCGCCGCTTCGTGAGCGACTACTTCCAATCGCAAGAAGCGCTGAACCCCGCGGCGCAAGCGGCGCGCGACGCATGGCATCAGGCGACGCTCAACCTGCTCGCGAGCGCACCCAAGCTCGACTACTTCTTTGCCGACGACTCGGGCGGGATCTTCATCGGCGACGACGGCACGCAGATGTCCGGGTGGATGTACGGTTTCACCGCGCCCGCCGTCGAGATCACCACCGATGCGGCGTTCCTGGCGGCCGAGCGGCCGTACCTCGCCGCGGCGGCGCGCCCGGTGATCATCAACGGGATCGACCCGCGCAACGCGATGCCGTCGTACAACGGCACCTTGCTCGACGCACCGAACGTCGCGGGCCAGAACTTCGAAGGCTGCTTCAGCGACGGCAGCGGCGTCGGCGGCGATGCGCGCAACAACTGGCAGCACATGGCGAACGGGCTGCTCGCCGCGATCGCGCACCGGTCCAACGCGGTCTGCATGATGATGGCGTCCGCGACGCCGGCGAATCGCATCTACAACCTCGCGTCATGGTGGATGACGTATAGCGAGAGCTACTCGGTCGCCGCGCCGATGAACCCGACGGCCGACGGCTTCACCGTCGTCCCCGAGTTCGAGATCGTGCCGCGCGGGCCGCGCGCCACCGCGATGTCGGACGTCGCCGTGCTGCGCACGCCGGGCGGCGCCTACGTTCGCGAGTTCGGCGCGTGCTATCAGGCGGGCGCGCCGATCGGGCCGTGCGCCGCGGTCGTGAACACGACGGCGTCATCCGTCGCGCTGCCCGCGCTGGCCGGTCACTACGCCAACGCGCTGACGGTCGACGACAAGAGCGCGTACACCGGCGGCAAGGCGACGTGGACCGGCGCGGTCCCCGCGCAGCTGGCCGCCTCCAGCGCGGTGGTGCTCCGCTAGCGGCACGGAACTCCGCCGCCCCGCGGGGAACGAGGGAAGCGTTTTGACTCGCGTCTCACTGGTCGTCCCGTCCAAGAACCGCCCCGCCGAGATCGTGCGCTGCCTCGCGAGCGTGTTCGCGCAGAGCGATTCGATCGCCGAGGTCATCGTCGTCGACCAGTCCGTCACGCCGTACGAGCTCGCGGCCGATCCGCGCGTCACGCACGTGTACCGCCCCGAGCTCTCCGGGCTGACCGCCGCGCGCAACGCGGGCATCGATCGCGCCACGGGCGACATCGTGCTGTTCATGGACGACGATTGCACCTTTGAATCCGACGTCGTAGCGATCGTGCGCGACGCGTTCGCGCGCGACGCCGGCGTCGTGGGCGTCCAGCCGGAGGTCGTCGATCGCGACTACACGCCGCCGCCGATCTCGCAGCGCGTGTTCGAGAAAGGCTTCTTCGACTCGCACACGTTCATGGCGCCCGGTGCGACGGAGCTGCGGCGCATGTCCGGCTGCGCGATGGCGTTTCGCGCGACGGTGTTCGCGCACGAGCGGTTCGATGAATCGCTGCACGGCTATTGCTACGGCGAGGATTGGGATTTCTCGTTGCGTGCCAAGCGCCACGGGCGGCTGGTGCTCGCGCGCGACGCCGTCGTGGAACACCGCCCGTCGCCGAACAACCGCTTCGACCGCCGCCGCTCGCTCGAGACGCGCTGGACGAACTTCAACTACATCTACCGCAAGCTGCGCGCGGACACGCACCCGCTCGACCGCGTGTGGCACGTGTGGTGGGCGCTGGGCGAGACGCTGCAATGGCTGCGCTTCGGCTACGGTTTCCCGCAGCGCAACGGCTGACGGCGCGGTTCAGCGCGCGAGGATCACCGCGGCTTCGCCGTTGACGCGGCTGGGGACGCCCGCGTTCCAGACGGCGCGGCCGCCGTGCAGGATGTCGCCGCCGTCGAGCGCGAGCGTGCGCCCGTACCGCATCGGGAGCTGCGGCATCGCGACCGGCGAACCGGACGGGTTGACGATCGCCGCGCACGCGCCGATCGGTCGTCCGTTCTGGTAGCACGCAGCGAACTCGCGCACGTACGCGCCGGTTTCCGAGCGCAGATCGCGCACGCGAGCGACGGTGCGGATCGGCGACGCCGGTACGATGTCGAACTCCGGCAGCAGCGCGGATTGGCCGGGAACGGGATCGATCGATGCGGCGACCGACCACTGCGAATCGTACGTGGTCCACCACGACGCGAGCGCGTAGAGGCGGTTTTCCGGTGTCGGCGTGCCCATCATGAAGCACACGGCGAGCTTGTGGAGCGCCGTGTGCGCGAGCAGGCTGTCCGCGTCGTGGCGCCAGTCGTCGTGGCGGTCGGTCTTCGATCCGCCGCGGCCGCGCAAGCAGCCTTCGAACACCGTGCCGAGGATGCGCGGCGAGCGCAGGAACGCGCCGCCGTACGACGGCAACCCGGTGTCCGGATCGGTTCCGTTGATGACCATCGGCCGCACCGCCGACACGAGATATGCCGGCCACGCGTCGCGAAACACCGCGTCGCTGGTGATCTCGACGCCGGCGTCGTTGAAGTCGTAGAACTGCGAGCTCTTCGGCGACATGTCGCCGCGGTGCAGCGGTCCGCCCGAATCGTCGGCGAAGAAGAGGTCGATCCACGGCGCCTTGCGCACGAGCGCTTCGGTCCAGTCGTGCCATGCGCGCCGCGCCGCCGGCGCGAGCGGGTTGAGGGCTTCGGTGTACTGGAAGTGCGCGTCCGCGTAGCGCCGCACGCGCGTGCCGTCGCGCCCGTGAAACCACGCGCTCTCGTCGCGCGCGAACGCGCCGATGGGGCCGTCGCAGCGCCCGGCGGGCGCGGTGAACGGCGGGTAGCAGTACGGCACGTAGGACGGATCCGAGTAGGCCACGGCGAAGCGCCCACCGGCCGCCTTGAACGCCTTGACGTGCTCGGCCGTGTAGCCGTCGTCCTCGGCGTAGTCGGCGTAGCGCGCCATGATCGCCGCCGGAACGCTTTCGTTCACGCCGTTGAGGCCGTAGTAGTACCACGTGCGCACATGCGCCGGTCCGGTGCCCGCGACGGCGGCCGCGTCGTTTGCGCGCGCGAGCGTTGGGTATGCATGTGCGGACGGCGCGGACGCGACCAGCAGAGCTGTGAGGACCACGACGGATCGGATGCGGGCCACGATCGACTCTCCTAACGTTCGAGTGTTTCGCGCGTCGCCGGCGACGACCGTTGCTCTGGCCTTCGTTTGCGTCGCGCTGCTCGCCGTGCACCTGCACCTCATCGACGTCGCCACGTTCGCGCAGCGCGGCGTCATCGCGCACGACCCGGGCACGAAGCTGCTCGGACCGGACTTCTACCAGACGTTACCGTACCCCGTTCTCGACAACGGCTTCGCGCCGCCGACGAGCGTCCACCTCGCGCTGATCGCGATCGGCGTGCTCGAGACGGCCGTCCTGTTCGCGCTCTACCGCGTGCTGCGCGAGCGCCCGGCCGTCGTCGTGGAGCGCGCGGGGCTCGCACTCGCGGCGGCCGCGATGCTCCTGCTCGCGCTCCACGCGCGCTCGCTCATCGGCTTCGACTTGTACGCCTATCTCGGGTACGCGAAGCTCGCGACGCTGCACGCCGCGTACGCGCCGCCGCCGGTGCGCTTCCCCGGCGCGTTCGGCGCGATCAACGACATATGGGGCACGCCGATGGTCGCATCGTATTACGGGCCGCTTTGGATCGCCCTCGACCGGCTCGTCGCGAGCGGTGCATCGACGCTCGGCGGCGCGGTGTCGTCGTTGCGGCTGCTCGCGGTGGTTCCTTTTGCCGCGATCGTCGTCGCGCTCGCGCTGCGCGGCGGCGCCGCGTTCGCCGCGCTGTTCGCGCTCGATCCGGCCGTCCACGTGCTGTTCGTGACGAACGGGCACAACGATCTGGTCGGGATCGCGTTGGTGCTGATCGCGCTGGCCCTCGCAGCGCGGTCGCCGCTGGCCGCTGCGGTGCTGGTCGGTGCCGCGGGGCTGGTGAAGCTGCCGTTCGCCACTGGCGCGCTGTTCGTGTTCGGCGGCCGCGGCAACGTTGCGCGGCGGGCCGTCTGGGTCGCGCTCGCGCTCGCTGTTGCCGCCGGCGGGTCGCTGCTGCTCGGCGGCAACGAGTACGCGCACGATCTCATGTTCCGGCTGCATCAGGTGAGCCGCATCCACACCACGCTCGCCGTAATCACGGGCAGAGCGATTCGGGCCGCGCTGCTGGTGGTTGCGGTGTTCGCGCTGGGCGCGGCGTTCGCGCGCGGGATCGTGTGGCGCAGCGCGAGCTGGTCGTTCGCCGCGCTCAGCTCCACGGTGTATCCGTGGTACCTCGCTGCCGCGCTGCCGTACGCGGCGCTCGAACGCGGCGCGCTGGCGTCGTTCCTTGTCCTTTTTCCACTGGCCGCCGCATCGCTGGAGAACGCGTTTCCGCATCTGGGCCTGGGCCAGCTCGCCATGCTGGTCATGCTGTCGTGCGCGGCGTACGAGATCGTGCGCGGCAAAGCGCGCGCGCCCGACGTGCCGCGGCTCGGAGACGCGCGTTGAGCGCCGCACCGGTGCCGCGCGCGCGGCCCGCGCTCGTCGTCGGGCTGGGGTTCGCGTCGGCGGCACTGTTGGCGCTGCAGCAGTACTTGATCGATCGTGCGGGCGAGCTGCAGCGCGGCACCGATCCCGTCGTGCACGGCGGTATCGTGCTCGATCCTGCGTTCGTGCGCGCGCTGCCGTTCCCGGTGATCGATCCCGGGTTCGGGCCGCCGCCGACGATCCACTTCGCGCTGCTCGGCCTCGCGCTGGTGCAGTCGGCGGTACTGTATGCGCTGTACCGCGGGCTGCGCGGACGCGTTCCGTCCGTGCTCGAGCGCGCGGGGCTGATCGCCGCCGCGATCGCGATGCTGGCGATCGCGCTCGATGCGCGAACGCTGCTCAGTTTCGATCCGTACGCGTACGCCGGGTATGCGAAGCTCGGCCTCGCCGCGTCGTACGCGCCGCCCGCGACGCCGTTCGCGGGCGCGTTCGGCGCGGTCAACGTGGTGTGGGGCGCGCCGATGCCGTCGAGCCTATACGGCCCGCTGTGGATCATGATCGACCGGCTCGTAGCAGGCGACGCCGGGACGCTCGCCGGCGCCATCGTCGCGCTGCGTTTGCTCGAGGTCGCGGCGTTCGTCGCGGTCGTATTCGCGCTCGCCGGGCGCGGTGCGGGCGCGGCCGTTCTCGCGCTGTTCGCGCTCAATCCTGCCGTGTACGCGATGTACGTCGCGAACGCGCACAACGATCTGCTGGGCGTCGCGTTTGTGATGATCGCGCTCGCGTTAGCCGCGCGAGCGCCGCTCGCGGCCGCGGTGTGCGTCGCGCTCGCGGGGCTGGTCAAGCTCCCGCTCGCGGCGACCGCGCTCGTGGTGTTCGCCGGTCGCGGCGACGTGCGCCGGCGCCTCGTCTGGGTGGGCGTCGCCGCGCTGCTCACCGTCGCCGGATCGCTGCTGCTCGGGGGCGGCGACTACGTGCACGCAATGATGTTCCGGCTGCACGACGGCACCACGCGGCGCGGTCTCAACGTGCTCACGGCAACGGTGCTCAAATTCGGTCTGATCGTCGTTGCGGTGAGCGCGCTGCTCGCGGCTTTCGCCCGGGGCCGCGTGTGGCGCTCCGCGAGCTGGTCGTTCATCGCGCTCAGCTCGCTCGTGTACTCATGGTATCTCGCGTGGTCGCTGCCGTACGCCGCGCTCGAGCGCGGCGCGCTCGCGGCCTACCTCGTGCTGCTCCCGCTCGTCGCGGCGGCGATGGAACCCGCGTTTCCGCACATCGGCCTCGGCCAGCTCGCGCTGCTGGTGATGCTGGTTGCGGCTGCGTCGGAGATCGTGCGCCGCAAATCGCGGCCCATCGAGGACTAGACCGTGCGGCCCGGTCCGTAGATCACGTTCGCGACCGCGAGCTTGAGCGCGAACCACTTCGGCCGCGCGTACGCGATCGCCGCGGCGCGCAGACCGGGGCGCGTCAGGCGATAGTGCTTGGTCACGTGACAATCGGTGGCATAGCGCGCTTTGAACGGCTCGTCGCCGCGCAGAAAGTCGAACCGCTCGTAGCCGGCCTCGATCGCGGCGCGGATCGCCCGCCCGATGATACCTTTGCCGGGCGACAGCTTGTCGTACGACTCGTCGAACCCGATCATGTACAGCCCGAACGTCGAGCGCAGCTCGTCGGTGAACGCGGTGGCGCCGGCGATCGGCTTGGGGCCGTCCCAGTACACGAACATGCGCAGCACGCCCGCGTCGTAGGCGTTCCGAAAGAGCGTGCCGTAGCGGCGCCGTTTGTTGCTCATGTTGCCGCCCCAGCGGCTGTGGTTGACGGCGAGCATCGCTTCGACGTGCGCGTCGATGTCCGCGTCGCACGGCTCGCTCACGCGGAAATCCGCGAGCGTCTCGGCGAGCCGGCGTTCGACGCGCAGCGTGTTGACGCGCGTCTTCGCGCTGATGCACTCCGTGATGTACGCCTCCCAGGTCGACGGCAGCGCGCAGGACAAGCAGCGCGTCTCCTCCGTGGGCTCCAAGCGCAGGCCCCGGTCCGCGAGCCGGCGGACGAGCGTCTCGATCCGCGGGTCGTCGACGTCGCGCACGTTGAAGCCGTCCCACCGCTCGTCCAGCAGCGTGTCGGCGAACGTGCAGATCGCGACCTCGGCGCGCGACGGCAGCGCGATCATCCCGGTGTAGTCGGCGACGGGGTTGCCGCCCAGGAACAGCTCGCGGTCGAAGAGCGAGCCGCCGTACGCGATCGGCAAGTACGCGATCGCGTCGCGGCCTTCGCGCAGCACGAGAACCGACCAGCGCATGCGCGACGTCGGAAGGTAAGCGCGCAGCCAGCTCCACGACATGAACACCGACGCGTGCGGGTCTTGCCGCTCCAGCTGCTGCCAGCGGATGCGTTCCGCATCGAACCCTTCGAGGGTGGAGATCCGCTCCACGTGCATGCCGTCGCCTCCGCGTTCCGTCGCTATACGGTCCGGCCCGGACCGTAGACTACTCGCACCGCCGCTACTTTGATCGTTCGATAGGTCGGTAGCACCGCATCGAACACCGCCGCGCGGACGCTGCGGCGGGTCACGCGATGATGCGTCGTCGTCACCACGCCGCCGGCATACGCCGCTTTGTACGGTTCGTCCCCGCGCAAGAAATCGAACACCGCGTAGCCGTGCTCGATCGCGTCGCGGATCGCGACGCCGAGCAGCGCTTTGCCGGGACTGTACTTGGCGTACGCGGGATCGTAGCCGACCTGATAGAGGTTGTACGTGCTGCGCACGTCGTCGACGAACGAAGCGCAGCCCGCGACCGGAGCGTCACCGTCCCACGCGACTACCATGCGCAGACAGCCCGTGTCGTACGCTGCGCGGAAGAGCCGCCCGTACTTCGAGCGCGAGCGCGCGAGGTTGCCGCCCCAGCGCGCGTGGTTCGTGCGCACGACGGCGTCCACGTGCGCGTCGACGTCGGCGTCGCACGGCGAGGTCACGCGAAAGTTCGCGAAGTCGGTGTGCAGCCGCCGCATCGAGCGCATGGTCGTGCCGCGCGTCCCGCCGCCGAGCGTCTTGAGATACGCGTCCCACGTCGGCGGAAGCTGCGCGCGCAGGCAGCGCGTCTGCCCGGTGGTCGCGATCGCGTCGCCGCCGCCGCGCAGCCGCTCGAGCAGCGCGACGAACCGCGCGTCGGCGACGTCGCGGAACGAGCCGCGGTCCCAGTGCATCGCGCGGATCGCGTCGGCAAAGGCGCGCGTGGCTTCGTGCTCGCGGTGCGGCAGGCAGAGCATGCCCTGGTAGTCCGCGATCGGCTCGGCCACGAACGACAGCTCGCGCGCGATGGGCAGCATGCGGCTCGGCACGGCGCGGATGGTTAGCGGCAAGGCCGCGACGAGGTCGTCGCCGTCGCGCAGCGCGAGGATCGTCCAGCCCGGCGCGGCGTGCGCGAGGAACGCGCGCAGCCAGGGCCAGGACAAGAACACGTGACCGAGCGCGTCGGCGCGATAGAGCCGCTCCCAGCGTTCGCGCTCCGCCTCGAATCCGTTCAGGGTGGTGATGCGCAGGTCCACGATCTTCGGGTTCATTCCCGCCGGGCTATGCCTCAAAAGGGTGTGGGGCGATTCTTGATGCTACTCGTACAGTCCGAGGACGGCCTGCGCCCAGGCGTCGAGCGCGGCGGGGTCGCCGGGTGCCGGGTGCGGCGGCGACGCGAGCGTCGCCCGCAAGGTGGCGGCCAGCGCGCCCGGGTCGCCGCGCGGTGCGAGCACCACGGCGGCTTCGTCCCGGGCGAGCTCCGCGGCCCACGGCAGATCGCTCGCCACGACGGGCAGCCCGCACGCGAGCGCCTCGAGCGCAACGAACGGCATCCCCTCGCCGCGCGACGGCAGCACGACCGCGTCGACCGCCCAGAGCACCTCGCGCACGTCGTCGGTGAACGGGACCGCGATCACCGGGGCGTTCCGCCGCAGCGCCTCGACCGTGGCGTCCGGGGTGGCGACGGCGACGACGGTCGTGCCGGGCACGTCCGCCATCGCGGCGGCGAGCACGTCGGCGCCTTTGATCGCCGGGTCGCGCCCGAAGAACGCGATCGCCGGCCCGTCGCCCAGGCCGAGACGCGCGCGCATCGCCGCCCGGGTTGCGCCGTCGGCCGGAACGTAGCGGACCGGATCGACCGCGTTGCGGACGACGACGACGCGCCGCGCGGCCGCGCCGAGCGCACGTGCTTCGGCGGCGATCGTCTCCGTGACGCAGACGAAGCGGGCGACGCGCGCGCCGATCACCCGGTATTTCACGATGCGCTGCGCGGTGATGCGCAGGGGCCGGCCGCTTGGCTCGAACGTCGAGTGGATGTGCCAGATCAGCCGCGCGCGCGACGGCCACACGCGCAGCGTCACCGGGATCAGCCATTCGTGGAAGTGCGCGTGGACGACGTCGGGCCGCAGCGCGGCCACCGCGCGGGCCGCGGCGACGCCGTCGTCCGGAACGATGTGCAGGCCGCCGCCGAGGGCGCGGACGCCGGCGTGCCACTCGGCCGGCCCGACGTCGGGGACGACCACGTCGAAGGCGTCGCCCCGCGCCAGCGCGCGGCGCGCGACGCTCTCGAGGGCCGGGATGAAGCTTCCCCGGTGCCGGCCGCCGTATGCGGCCGCCCACACGATGTGCACGCTGCGCACGCTTGCCCGCTCGGCCGGACGCCGAAACGCGCTTCGGCGCTCGCCCGCTTGGGAAGAAGCGCTGCGGATGCCCGGCGTGCACGGAGGACCCCGGTGCGGATCGCGCTGATCTCGCAATTCTATCCGCCCGAGCCCGTCGCCGCGGCGAACCGCGTCGCGGCGATGGCGCGCGCGTTCGCGGCGGCGGGCCACGACGTTCGCGTGTACACCGGCATGCCGTCGTTTCCGGACGGCGTCATCGCGCCGCCGTATCGCGGCGCCCGCCATCTGGTCGAACTGGACGGCGCGGTCGCGGTCGAGCGCGTCTGGACCTACGCGTCGGCGACCTCGCTCCCGGGGAACCGCGTGCTGAACTGGCTGTCGGTCGCGCACGGCATCGCGCACCGGATCGCCGGCGCGAAGGAGCGCTTCGACCTGGTCGTCGTCTCGTCGCCGCCGGTCACGCTGGCGCTGCCCGCGCTGCTCGGCGCGTTCGCGCACGTCGCGCCGCTGCTCGTCGACGTGCGCGACGTGTGGCCGGAGATCGCCGTCGCCATGGGCTCGTGGACGGCGGACTCGCCCGTCGCGAAGCTGGTCGGCCGCGTCGCCGGCGCGCTGTACGCGCGCGCTGCATTGATCACGTGCGTGACCGAGACCGCGCGCGAGCAGATCGTCGCGCGGGGCGTCGATCCCGCGAAGGTGCTCCTCGCGCCGAACGGCTTCGACCCGATCGTTCCGGCCGCGCAAGCGCCGACGGTGCCGCTGCCCGGCGTGCGCGACGTCGTCTACGTCGGCAACATGGGCCTCGCTACGGGGCTCGACGTGGTGATCGATGCCGCCGTGCTGCTGCGCGCCGACGAGACGATCCGCTTCGTGCTGATCGGCGGCGGCGCCGACGCGGCGCGGTTGCGCGTGCGCGCCGCGTCAGCCGGTCTCACGAACGTCGTGTTCACCGGGCCGCTGCCGCGCGCCGACGCGTTGCGCGCGCTGGCCGACGCCACCGCGACGGTGGTCCCGCTCGTCGCCACGATCGCCGACAGCCTTCCGACCAAGCTGTTCGACGCAATGCTGGTGGGGACGCCCATCGTGCTCAGCGCCGCGGGCGAGGCGCGGCGGCTCGTCGAGCGCGCCGATGCGGGGCTCACCGTGACGCCGGGCGATCCCGCGGCGCTTGCCGCCGGCGTGCGCCGGGTTCTCGACGACGACGAGCTGCGCGCGCGTTACCGCGCGAACGGACCGCCCTTCGTGCGCGCGAACTACGACCGCGCGGCGGTGATGACCCGGCTCGCCGAGCGGGTGCGCGCGCTCAGCTCGCGGTAGAGCGCCGCGTGGCGGCGCGCCGTCGTGGCGATGTCGTACTCCTGGGTCGCGAACGCCCGGGCCCGGGCCGCGCGGTCGCGCGCCGCGCCGGAATCGTCGAGCACCGACTGCACCGCGCTCGCGAGCGCACGCGGCGTGTAGTCAGGGGCGACCACGCCGAAGGCGCCGTCGCCGAGCATCTCGCGCGCGCCGTGCCACGGCGTCGAGACGAGCGGTGCGCTCGCGACCATCGCTTCGATCACGGCGAGCGGCATCGCTTCGTTGAGCGACGTCACGAGCGCGATGTCGGCCCCGGCGATCAGCGACGCCGCGTCGTCGCGGAAGCCCAGAAACGTGACCCGGTCGGCGACGCCGCGTTCGCGCGCGAGCGACTCGAGCGCAGGGCGGCCGTTGCCGTCGCCCACGAAGACGAGCCGGGCCGGCGGGGGAAGCAGCGCCACGGTCTCGATCGCCAGCCGCTGGTTCTTCACGGGCGACAGCCGCCCGACGTGAAGCAGCAGCGTCTCGCCGGCACGGGCGCTCAGCGCCGCGCGAGCGCGCTCGCGCTCGTCGCCCGCGAGCTGGTCGAGCTCGATGCCGTTGGGGATCACGACGATCCGGTTCAGCGGGATCGACTCGTCGGCGGCCAGCGCGCTGCGGTGCGTCTGCGAGAACGCGACCACGGCGGCGGTGCGCGGCACCAGGGCGCGGTTGGCGAGCCGGAACACGCGCGGCGCGCCGAACTCGCTGTTGTGCTCGGTGTGCACGATCGTCTCGACCCCGCTCGCGACCGCGGCGATCCGGCCCCAGTACTTGCCCATGTGCATGTGGGTGTGCACCACGTCCGGCTTCCAGGCGCGCATCATCCGGATCATCCGCGGCAGGAACGTGACGTCGTAGCGCCCGCGCCGTCCGACGTCCAGCACCGGGACGGCGAGGCCGGCGGCGGCTTCGGGCGAAGAATAGACGGTCATGACCGCGAGCTCGAGCTCGGGATCCTTCAGGTGGTTCAAGAGCAGCGCCAACAGACGCTCCGCCCCGTACGTCCCCAAGTCCGCAATGACGTGCAGCACGCGCATTCGAGCTTCCCTGTACCCCCGCTTGCCTGTCGCGATACGCTCACGTTCGCTGCGGACCGCACGTTAGCTTGGCAGCCGATGAGGGGACACGAAACACGACCATGAGGGATGCCATGCTCACGGTGGAGCACGTCGACAAGTCGTTTCCGGTCGCGCACGGGCCGGGGGCCATGCTTCGCTCGATCCTCGGGCACCGCATCCCGCGCCGCCAGATCCTCTTCGACGTGAATCTCGCGGTCGCGCGCGGCGAGCTCTTCGGACTGCTCGGCCCCAACGGCGCCGGCAAGTCGACCCTGCTGAAGCTGCTCGCGACCCTCACCGTGGCCGACCGCGGGCGCATGACCATCGACGGGATCGACGTCGAGCGCGAGCCTACGCGCGCGAAGCAGCGCATCGGGCTCTGCACCAGCGACGAGCGCAGCTTCTATTTCCGGCTCACCGCGCGGCAGAACATGGAGTTCTTCGGCTCGCTGATGGGGCTGTCCGGGAAGCACCTGCGCCGGCGCATCGAGGAGTGCATCGACCTCGTCGACCTGCGCGAGTTCCTCGACAGCCGATTCGGCGGCTTCTCGTCGGGCATGCGCGTGCGGCTGGCGATGGCGCGGGCGCTCATGGCCGACCCCGGCATCCTGTTCCTCGACGAGCCCACCCGCGCGGTCGATCCCGTTCACGCCGAAGAGCTGCGGACGCTGATCCGCAAGAACCTCGTCGACGGGGCCGGCAAGACGGTGATCCTCGCGACCAACCTGCTCGACGAGGCGTGGGAGCTGTGCGACCGCGTGGCGGTGGTGAACCACGGCCGGATCGTCGCGCTCGGCCCGCCGCGCGAGCTCGACGTCGAGCTCGGCGCGATCGTGCGCTACCGCGTGACGATGGACGACGTCGACGAAGAGCTGCTCAACCGCACGCGCACCGTGCCGGGCTTCCGCGATCTGCGCATCGTGCGCACCGAGAAAGGCGTCGACCTGCACGTCGAGATGGAGCCCCGCGACGGCGCGCTCGGCGCGCTGATGCGCGCGGTGTCGTGGAACGGCTCGACGCTGCGTGATTTCCGCCCGGTCGAAGCCGAGCCCGTCGAGATCTTCAAGCGCGTGACGTTGGACGATGGCGGCGATCGTTAGCCGCGCGTCCGCGACGCGTTTGTCGAAGGTCGGTGCGATCTTCCGGCGCGACGCGATCGTCGCGTTCTCGTATCCCGGCAACTTCGCGCTGTCGTGGCTGGGGATCGTCATCGAGGTCGTGATCGCGTGGTACATCTCGCGACTCGTCCCGGACAGCCCCAGATTCAATGCCGCCGGCGGCGTGGCCGTCGGTTATTTCCAGTATTTGGCGATCAATTCGGCCTTCGTGCGCTTCCAAGCCGCGGCGCTCAACAGCTTTGCGGAGTCGATTCGCGATGCGCAGCTGACGGGAACGCTCGAGATCGTGCTGGCCACGCCGACGCACCTGCCGACGCTCGTGCTGTCGTCGGCGGTCTGGTCGTTCACGTACACGACACTGCAGACGATGCTGTTCCTCGGCATCGCGATGCTGTTCGGGCTGAATCTGTCGCACGTCAACTTCTTGACCGCGATCGTCTTCTTGGTCTTGACGGTCGGCGCGGTGTCGCCGCTGGGCGTACTGGCCGCAGCGCTGTCGATGGTGATCAAGAAGACGGGACCGATCGAGTGGATCTCGACCTCGAGCGCGGCCATCTTCGGCGGCATGTTCATACCGCTGCGGTCCCTGCCGGTTTGGCTGCAGGTTGCGGGCTGGATGCTGCCGATCACCCACGCGCTCAACGGTTTCCGAGCCGCGGCCGCCGGCGTCCCGATCCAAAACGTCGCGTCGGATGCGATCTGGCTGCTCGTCGCAACGCTGGTGCTCATGCCGTGCTCGCTGTGGGTGTTCGCCAAAGCGGTGCGCAAAGCGCGCGTGGACGGCACCCTTTCGATGTACTGAACCGGGTCGTACTGCGCGATCCGGTAGGGACCTATGTCCCGAAGCAATCGGGACGCAGGGCACGAGGCCAAATCAGCCGCGTGGGGCATCATCTTCATAACCTCGTAAGGAGATGAGTAGTACCATGTGGATCACACGCCCGGCCGCCGCGGCGCTCCTGGTCATGATGACCGGACTGCCCGCCATGGCCCAAGACATCGAGATCGCGACGCTCGGTCAAGCTCCCGTCATGGGAAGCTCGCGTGACTCCGCGGAGTTGAAGCGGAACTTCGAGAACCCGGCCAACCAGGCAATCCTCGCCCAGGCCGCGCGCAAGCTCGGGCTCACCGCCGACGAGTACGGCAAGTTCAAAGAGCAGGTCGCGATCGGCAACGCGAGCTGGATGCCGGTCCCGCGCCACCTCGACAAGATGACGTGGGCAGCCGACGGCACCGTGCACACCATCGCCGGCGTCCACATCCCCGCCGGTCAAATGGGCTATCGCGTGCTCGTTCCCAAGCACGACGGCAGCGGCTCGTACGTCGTGTACCTGCCCGCAAAGTGCGGCAACTTGTCCTACGTGTTCCAGCCCGCGACCCGCGTCGTCCAGAAGCCGTCGTTCCCGCAGCCGCACCCGCTGGTCGCCGCCGCGCAGAACTTCCCGGTCCCGCAAACGCCGCTGGTCGCCGCGACGGGCGTGTCCGGCACCACCCCGGCCGTTTCGCCGATCCCGCCGATCCCGATCCCGCCGGTTCACCACGTGAGCTTGCTCCCGCTCGCGGCGCTCGTGCCGTTCCTGTTCCACGGCGGCAGCAACGTGATTCCGACCCCAAGTGGGGGAACGGTAGTAGGGCCGCCGCCCTGCCCCTGATGCCGACGGACCGGCGTTGAAACGACACCACGAAAGGATTCGTGAGGTGAGCATGACCCCAAGGATTCTCCCGAGCACGGCCGCCGCGACCACCGCGGCGGCCGGTGTGTCGGTGCGGCCGGCGACCTTCACGCTCCGCGGCGCGAGCGTCTGATGCCGCGAGCGACGACGCCGAGCCACCCGCCGGCGGCGCCGCACAGGACGTCGAAGACGCTCCATGCGGCAGATTCCGATCCGTGCGCGATCTGGACCACCTCGATCGCGGCCGAGTACGCCGCGACGAGGAGCGCCCCGCGCAACGCGGCCCGGGTACTGGGCCCCAGCGCCTTGTCGGCGGTGAACCCGACGAGCGCGAAAGCGACGATGCTGTATGTCTTGCGCAGCACGATGTGGAACGAGAGCCGGGACGGCGACGTGACGTCGTACACCTCATTGCTCGTCGCGGCCCAGAACAGCGCCGCGGCGACCGTCACGGCGACCACGATCCAAAACCATCTCGCCCCGTCCGACCGGGAGTCGTCATGATCACTCGCTCGACGCATTCGCTCCGTGCTCTCGCCGCAGTCGCCGCGCTCCTGCTCGCAGCGGCGCCGTTCGCCCCTGCGGGCGCGCAGACGCCGTCGACGACCTCGCCGGTGTCCACGCCGGCGGCGACGCCCGCGCCGTCAGCGCCCGACACGTCCGGCGCCGGCACCGTGAGCCCCGTGATCCATCCGGGCGACGTTCTCTTCATCACCGTCTTCGACGAACCGGCGCTCCCGCAGACGGCGGTCGTCCAAGCCGACGGCACGATCCAGTACCCGCTGGCCGGCCGCGTCCTCGTGGCCGGGATGAGCGCGGCCGAGGCGCGCGACGTGCTGACGCGGGCGCTGCACAAGTACATGAAGCACCCGGCGGTCACGCTCGCTGTGCAGCAGGCGGGCCAGATCAACGTGCTCGTGCTCGGCAACGTGAAGAACAGCGGCAAGTTCCAGATGCGCAGCGGCGCGCGGCTCAGCGACGCGATCGCCGCAGCCGCGGGCGTCGCCGTGTACAACGGCGAGTATCCCACCGCGAGAATCTCCGAGACCGACGGAACGCTCGCGACGGCGAGCCTCGAGAAGCTGATCCGCGGCGGCGACGCGACGCAGAACCTGCCGCTCGAAGACAACTCGATCGTCTACGTCACCGGCGCGGAGACCATTCGCGTTCAGGTGCTCGGCGCGGTCTCGCGCCCGGGCAACGTCGACGTCAACGACGGCGACCACCTCACGATGGCGCTCGCGCGCGCCGGCGCGGAGTCGTCGGTGCGGCCCGACTTGAACCGCGTGACGCTCACCCGCGTCGACCCGGCGACCGGAAAGAACACGTCGTATCAAATCGACTTGTTCCGGTATCTCGAGCACGGCGACAAGCGCTACGACCCGGTTCTGCGCAAAGACGACACGATCTACGTGCCCGAGGCGCGCTCCGTCAGCGCGGGCTCCATCGGGCTTCTCGGGCTACTCGGCCGCCTGCTGCGTCTCTAGGAAAGGATTCCGATGTACGAACCTCAGCGACTTCCGGGAACGGGTATCCCGCTCGCCACGCCGATCGTCCAGCAGCAGCGCAGCGTGGACGTCGACCCGATCGGGATGTGGAACTCGTTCATCGGGACGCTGACGCGCCGCGGTAGACTGTTCGCGCTCGTGGTGTTCGGCGTCATCGCCGCGGTTACGGTCGTCACGCTGATGACGCCCAAGCGCTACACCACCGACGCGAAGATGATCGCCGGCAACCCGAACTCCATCGCGCAGAACCCGCAGCAGGCGCAGACGGGCCTGCCGGTGCTGAACGCGCTGCTGCTCGGCAACGCCGCGCAGTCCGCCGAGACGTACGCCGAGCTGATGAGCGAGACACCGGTGGTGCAGAAGGTCATCGACAATTTGCACCTCAAGACGGATGTCGCAACGCTCAAGGGCGCGCTCAAGGTCAAGCCCGTCACGAACACCAACATCCTGTCGCTGCAAATCTCGTGGAGCGATGCGGCGACGTCGGCGAAGATCGCCAACGAGTTCGCGACGGTATTCGTCGTGCGCCAAGCGGAATTGATGTCGACCCAGGCCAACGGCGCGGTGGAGATGCTCGCCAAGCAGCTGCCGTCGGCGCGGCAGCGGCTGCAGATCGCGGAACAGAACCTCAGCAAGTACGAGATCTCGCACAACATCGCCGACCTGTCGACGCAGACGACGTCGACGGTGAACGCCGCCATCAACACCGACCAGAAGATCAACCAGGTCGAGCTCGACAAACGCCAGGCCGACGCGCAGATCGCGTCGCTGTCGGCGTCGCTGTCCGGAATGTCGGCGACGACGGGCGGCGGCTCGAGCACGGCGCAGAATCCGGTGCTTCCTTCGCTGCGTCAGAAGCTCGCCGATCTCACGATCGCGCTGGGCAGCGCACAGGAACACTACACCGACTCGCACCCGGCGGTCGTCCAGCTCAAGCAGCAGATCGCCGACGTCAACCGCCAGATCGCGCGCACGCCCGCGACGATCCTCGCGTCGTCGAGCACGATCGCGAACCCGGTCTACCAGCAGCTCACGCAACAGCTGTCGGCCGCGAAAGCGATGAGCCAAGCGGATTCGGCGCAGCTCGCGCAGCTCGCGAAGCAGCGCGCCGAGATCAACCCGAAGCTCGCAGCGCTGCCCGCACAGGCGCAGCGCCTCGCCGAGCTCAAGCGCATCCAGACCAGCGCGGAGAACACGTACAACGCGCTGCAGCAGAAATACAACGACGCCTCGATCTCGCGCACGACCGGGATCAGCGACGTGACGATCACGCAGCCGGCGTCCGCCGCGCTCGCGTCGAAGACGCCGCACCTCGGGATGAACCTGATGATCGCGACGATCATCGGCATCCTCTTGGGTCTCGCCATCGTGTTCATGGTCGATTGGTTCGACGGTCGGATCCGTGACGAGCGCGACGTCGAGGGCGAGCTCCAGCTTCCCGTGCTCGCGTCGATCCCGCAGCTGCCGTCCGGCGACGGCGCGGCGGCCATCCCGGCGAACGTGCGAAACGCGACGATGGAGTCGTACTTCCAGCTCGTCCTCGCGATGCGCTACAGCTCCGACCGCCCGCTGCGCAGCGTCACGATCACGAGCCCGCTCAAGGGCGACGGCAAATCGACCGTAGCGATGAACGTCGCAGGCGCGTTCGGCGAGATCGCGGTGTCGAGCATCGAGCGCGAAGCCCGCGTGCTCGTGATCGACGCCGACATGCGCCGCCCGTCGCTGCACAAGAAATTCGAGGTCTCCAACGAGCTCGGACTCAGCGACATCCTCATCGGGCGCGCGTCGCTCTCGCAGGCGGTGCAGCGCACCGACCGGCCGGGCGTCGACGTGCTGACCAGCGGCACGCCGTCGCCGAATCCCATCAAGCTGCTGCAGTCGAACCGGTTCGACGCGCTGCTGCGCGAAGCGCGCGAGCGCTACGTGACCGTCATCGTCGACGCGCCGGCGCTCGTGCCGGTGTTCGACGCTGCGATCGTCGCGGCGAAGACCGACGGGACGGTGATGATCCTCGCGGCGGCGCACACCGACGTGCGCTCGACGCGCAAGGCGCTCGCACGGCTCGAAAGCGTCGGCGTCAACGACCTGATCGGCACGGTGGTGAACCGTTCGACGACCAAGGTCGACGACTACAGCGATTACTTCGCGGTGACGACGCGTGAGCTCAAGGAGCTGCCGAACACGGCGTAGCGCGGGTACGTGTAATGGCGGAGCTCTTTCGCGAACGATGCCAGTTCGAGAACTCGATCTACCGCTACGCGCCGCTGCTGGGCGAGCTTCGCGGGCTCAAGCGCGCGGCGCGGCGTCTTCCCGACCGTTTCACCAAGCGTGCCGGCGAAGGGAAACCGTCGCGCTACGCGCCGGGCGACTGGGTGCGCGTCAAGGACGCTGACGCGGTCCGCGCGACGCTCGACGCGCACGACACGCTGCGCTCGTTGCCGTTCACCGGCGTGCAATGGGCCTATTGCGGGCGCACGTTCCAAGTCGAAACGGTCGTACGGCGCATCATGAACGACTCCGGGCGCATGCGCACAGTCGGGCGCACCGTCGCGCTTGCCGGCGTGACGTGCGACGGGCCGGGCGCCGACGCCGGCTGCGGGCGCGCGTGCCCGCTGCTGTTCCGCGACGAGTGGCTCACGCCGTCGTCGGCCGAGCTCGCGGAACCGCCGCGACACGAACGCTTCGCGCGCGTGAAGCCGCTGGCCGCGATCCTCGCGACGCTCGACCGCGACGGCCGCCGCGACGGCGTGATGTTCTCCGCCGGCATGGACCGCTACGCGGGCGCGCGGCTCCCGGTCCACAAGCGCGTCGAGCCCGTCGGCGCGCGCTTCTGGCGCCGCGCGGGCGGCGAATGGTACGTGCTCGCCGGCGCGCGCTGCTCGGGCGAGGTGCTCAACGGCGACGCCCCATGCCACCGCGGCTGCGGCCTCCTCTGGCACCGCGATTGGCTCGATCTGGATCCTGACTAGCGCGATTTACGCGCCTCGCCAGCCTAGGGCTTTGGCCGCGAGTTCCACGCGGTTGCGTGCGCGCGTTTTGAGCATCATGCGCTTGATGTGGTCGTGGGCCGTCGACTCCGCGATGTCCAGCGCGGTCGCGATCTGCGGCGTGCCGAAGCCCTTGAGGACGAGCGACAGCACTTCGAGCTCGCGCGAGCTCATGCCGAACTTGTCCGCTGCGAGCCGCAGCGGGTTGCGCGAGCGGAAGCGCTCGACGAGTACGCCGATCTTCGGTCCGGCCGGCCCGGTGAGCGGCGCGACGCTGACGACCACGAACGGCAGCGGCACGACGGTGTCGGGCACCCACGTCGCCGGATCGTCGTTCCACGACGCCGTCATGGCGCGCACTGCCTGATCGACGACCGGCGGCAACCCGTCGTCGGCGAGCTCGAGGATGCTCTGCAGGACGTCGTTGGGGTCGTCGTTGGGGATCCACTTCGACTCCACGACGTAGTCGCGCGTCAGCACGAACTGCGCCGGCGAGGCGCGTTCGGCCGTTCGCTCCTGCGCGCTCTGCTCGCCCTCGAACGTCGAGAGCCGGCGCATGAGCTCGGATCCGGACCGCAGCGTGCTCTCGAGCTCCCGGCGCTCCTCGGGCAAGAAGGCACGCGGGCGCGCGAGGATCGCCAGGCCGAAGATCGTGCGGTCGACGCCGTAGACCGCGACCAGCCCGCGCATCCCGTCCAGCGCGATCATCGCATCGGTGACGCGTGGGATCGCCGCCTCGGAGCGCGATTGCAGCAGGCGCTCGGCCTGGAGCCACTCCGCCTGGCGGGCCGGGTTACCCGTCTCCTCGGCCACCACCGTCTCGCTTTGCATCCCGTTCTGGTCGTAGCGCGACAAGATCGCGTACGACGCCTTGACCAGCGTCCGCAGCTCGCCGACGAACGCGCGGGTCCGGTCGGCCTCGGGGACGGCGGTGATGACGGCGGCGGCAGGCGAGGTTCGTCGGGTGCGCACGGTCTTCTCTTTACCGCGCCGGCCGGGCCTCAGTCGCCCCGCCCACGAAAGCAAAGGTCCTAGCCCGCAGAACCCCCAAATTGGGGGAGTCCATTGGACTCCCTCATCGTTCATACTGTAGGTGACCCGGCTAGGCTCAATGGCCCACCCCAAAGGACTGAGGACACAGCATATGCTCGCTACGACGATCACCCCCGCCCCGTCGTCCACGAAGCCCGTTCGCGTTCTCGTGATCGAAGGCCAGGCGCTGTTCGGCAAGGCGCTGTGCCAAGTGCTCGCGGCTGACGTCGAGATCGAAGTGGTCGGCGACGCGGACTCCGTCGCCAACGCGCAGCTGCGCCGCCTTCGCCCGGACTTGATCGTGCTCGACCTCGACGGCCACCACGTGGAGTTCTCCGAGGCGATGCGCACGATCCGCGAGCTGGCGCCGCAGGCGAAGGTCTGCGTCCTCTCGACGCACGTCCAGCCCGAGGTGATGCAGCGCTGTCTCAGCGCGGGTGCCGACGGCTACGTCGTCAAGGACATCCTGCCTGCCGAGCTGATCCGCGCGGTCAAGAGCGTCGCCAGCGGCCAGGCCTACGTCGACCCGCGCGTCGCCGGCGGCGTCCTCAAGCGCCGGTCGAACGGCTTCGGCCGCACCGCCCAGAACGAGTTGTCGGTCCGCGAGACGGAGATCATCCGCCTCATCGCGCGCGGTATGTCGAACAAAGAGATCAGCGCGAAGCTGCACCTTTCCGAGAAGACGGTGAAGAACCACATCAGCCGCATCTTCGCGAAGCTGAACATCACGGCGCGTACGCAGGCCGCCGTGCATGCCATCAAGACCGGTTTGGCATAGGACCCAATACCTCGTTAGACGGGACCACACTCCGCGGTACGCGGGATAGGTGGACTCGTATGTGGTGGAGCCCCAGTCTCTTTTCGTCCCCTTCTTGAGCAACGTGCTCGCAGGGGCGGAACTGCGGGTGGTCCGCGTCGCGCCGACGCTCGACGTCGAGGACATCCGGGCGAGCCATCCCGAGGCGCTCTTCGTCGACACCGACTTCTTGGACGTCGACCCCGCCGACGCGGTGAGTGCCATGCGCGAAGCTCTGCCGCGCGCGTTCATCTGCGCGTACACCGACGGCGAGGGTGCCGACCGGCTCCGCTTCGCCGGCGCCGACTGCGTGCTGTCCAAGCGCTCCGGCGCCCGCGAGATCACCAGCGCGTTGCGCACGGCACTCGCGGCGCCCGCCGGCTAAACCGGATCGTCACAGCGTAGCGTCGAGGAATCGCAGCGTCGCGTCGTGCGCGATCGCCGCGCCGAGCCCGTCGACCTCGTCGAACGCGTGGTTCGCCCACGGCAGCTCGATCGCGACGACCGGTACGCCCAGCGCGCGCAACCGCGCGGCGAACGTGCGCTGGAACGCGATCAGGACGAGCTCGTCGCGCTCGCCGCAGATCAGCAGGATGGGCGGCATCCCGCGGTGCGCGCGGTCGAGCGGTGACGCGGCGCGGTACGCGCTCGCGTGCGCCGCATCGGGCGGCCCGCCGACGTAGGTTTCCAAGATGCCGCGAACGTTCGCGGGATCGGGCCGCGGCGGTTCGTTCCAGCCGCCGATGAGATCGATCGGCGCGTAATACGCGACGACGGCGGCGACGCGCAGCGGCTGCGCGCGCTCCGCGGCGATCAGCGCAAGCTCGGCGCCGGCGCTGCGCCCGAACAGCGCGACACGCCGCGGGTCGATGTTCCATTGCCGCGCGCGTGCGGCGATCGCGCGCAGCGCGTCCTCGACGTCGTCGCGCTGCACCGGGAAGCGATAGCGCGGCGCGTGCCGGTAGTCGACGACGGCGACGGCGTAGCCGCGCTCGGCATACCGGTGCGCCAGCGGCGCGAGCCCGGCGCGCGAGCCGAAGCTCCACGCGCCGCCGTAGATTGCGACGACGAGCGGCAACGCACCGGCCACGCCGCGCGGGCGGTACAGGTCGAGCGCGAGCGACGAGCCGTCGCGCAAAGGCACGGACACGTCACGAAGCACGTCGACCGCTGCAAGCGCGCGCGCCCGCGCGCGCGGGACGTGCGCATCGCCGAGCGCGCGTTCGGCGGCGCGCCATGCGAACGGCGCCGCAACCGTCGGCCACGCGACACACGCCGCGGCGAGCAGCATCATCGTCATCGCGACGAGCCGCGCGCGCCCGCGCGCGAGCAGCCAAACCAGCAGCGCGAGCACCACCCCGAACGCGAGCACGCGCGGCGCCAGCTCGGGCACGGCGACCGCAAGCGGAAGCGTCGCGAACGTGGGCGCGGGTACGACGGCCCAACACGCAAACGCGAGCATGAGCAGCGCGAGTACAACCGCGACTCCGGAGCGCGCCTTCACCGCGAAAGCTCGCGGACCGCGCCGGCAACGCTCGTCACGCCCGCATCGGCGGCGAGCGGCGACCCGAAGCGCGCGGTGATGCGCCAGCGCGCGCCTTGCGGCTCATAACGCAAACCGACGGGAACGATCGCGACGTCGCGCGCACCCGCGCGCAGCGCGGCCCGCGCGATCGTGCGGAAGCCCGCCGCGAACGGCAGCAGCCCGTCGGCGTCGCGCGCGGGGGGCGCCGCATCCGAGGCGGTCGGGTCGACAACGGGATAGCCTTCCGGAAACACGAGCACGACACGCCCGTCACGCAGCAGCGCGGCCGCGTCCTGCAACCCGGACCGCAGATAGCGCCGCAGCTCGCTCGCATGATAGGCGCCGCGCGTGCCGGTCGTCGCCGGCCGCAGGATCACCGGGTAGCGCGCCCACGCGCACGCACGCTCCATCCAACGCCGCCGCCGCGCGTCCGCAACCCAGTCCAACCCGACGACGATGTGCACCGGCCGCGCGAGATGCCGCACGAGCACGGCGCCGTCGAGCAGATGATGATAGTGGCGAGCGGCGAGCAGCACCGGCCCGGTGCGCGGCACGCGCTCGAGCCCTTCGACCGCGACGCCGTCGGTCATCGTGCGCAACGCCCACCACGCGATCGCGCGCGGCCCGAGCATGCCGACCGGCGGATAAACCTCGCTCACGCGTAGGCGGCTGCGCCGCGCGACCGGCCGAGCGCAAGTGCCGCAGGCAGCAGCGCGAGCACGATCGCGGCAAGCGCCGTCGGCCACATCCCCGCCGAGACGCCGAGCACCATCGACCAAGCAACGTTGACCGCGTACACGACGAACGGCAGCGCCACCGGCGCGACGGGCGCAACGCGCTCCCGCCACAGCAACCGCCCCGCGGCAACGAACAGCAAGCCCGTGCCGAACCAGCCGGCGAGATTACGCAGCGGCATCCCGAAGTACGGCCCGCGTTCATGCCAGATCCAGAAGTGGATGTACTGCATCTGCGGCGCAGCCATCGACGGATCGAGCACGAGATCCCAAGCAGTCAACAACCAGGTGCCCAGCACGATGGACCACACCGTGCGATTACGCCAACCGCGCCGCGCGACGATCGCATCCGCCAGCACGAACGACGCAAAGCCCATGTAGAACCACGACAACGGAACCGCAACGGGCACACGCCCCAGCAGCTTGGGCCCGAGAAAGTCCGTGTATTCATATCCGCCGAACGGCCACCCGGTCTTCGTCCCGGTGAGCTCGGCCGCCGCCGAAATGACGGTCGCCGCGAAGAAGAAGATCAGCGTGCGCCGCACGCCGAGCGCATACATGCCGAACGCGAGCATCGCGATTGCACCCAGAAACATCGCGGTGCCGCCCGTCTTGTCGATTGCGAACGCGAAAAACGCGGCGGCGCTCGCCTTCCCCGCCCACAATTCCGGATGCGGGATCGCGACCAGGATCCCGAACAGCCCGACAAGGAGCGCAAACGCATGCAGCCCGGTAAATGCCCAAGCAGTACGCTTCACGCGCTCGTCTCCGCAACGAGCACACGCCCGCGCCACACATGCGTGCGCCGCACCGAACTAGCAATCAACAACACGACGGCCGGAACATCAACCAGCGGCGAGAACCAATACGCAAGCGAAGGCCGCACGTACGCACGCCACGTCCCGGCCAAGACGCCAAGCCGCATCATGACAAGCGCAAACGCGATCCCCGTCGCAACATGCGAAAACGGCACGCGCTCACCGAGCGCAAGCAGCAGAATGAACGTCGGCAGCGGCAGCGCCTGCGCGAACAGCAGCTCGGCGAGCGCGAGCGCAAGCCGCACGGGCGCGACGAAGCGATCCCGCAGGGTCAGCGAGCGCGGCCAGTTCGCCGCGCAGTCGCGCCACGAGTCGTGCATGCGCACCACCGCGTCGCCTTCGAAGAATCCCACGTGCTCACCGTTGGACGCCAGCACCCGCGCGATCGTCACGTCCTCGCACCGCGAAGCGCGAGCAGCGCGAAAGACATCCCGGCGTACGAGCACGTCGCGCCGTCCGACGAACACCTGCCCGTTCGCCTGCACACGAGCGGGATCGCACGTCGCAACGTTCGGCAGACCGGCCCGATAGACGAGCGTGGTCAGAAACGCCGGATGCAACAGCGCAGCACCCGCATCCGCAAGCTCTTGCCGCGTGGCGACACTCAACGCCGCAAGCCCGTCGGCATCCGCGCGCGCGACCGCGTCGCCGAGCAGCCCCGGCCCCACCCGCACGTCGGCGTCGACGGTCGCCACCCACGGCGCGCTCGTCGCGAGCAGCCCGGTCTGCAAATTCCACGCCTTGCCGTTCCACCCGGCCGGCGTGGGATCCGCAGCGACGAAGCGCACGCGCGGATCGCGCGCGGCAGCGTTCGCGACGACATCCGCGGTGCGGTCCTCAGAACCGCCGTCGACAACGACGATCTCTGCAATCTCGGGCCCGCAGTGCATCAGCGCATTGAGCGTTGCGCGGACGCGCGCTTCTTCATTCAGCACGGGCACGATCGCCGCGAGCGTCCCGGCCGGTCGCGGCGCAGCGGACGCAATCGGCGCGCCGCCTGCGGTCGAGAGCACGCGCAACGCCGCACGAACGCCCGCAATCGCTTCCAGAACCACAACGGCGAGCACGAGCAGCATCGCGATCACCCTTCGACCGCGCGATCGTGGCGCACTTCGCCTAGCGGACATCGTGCCGGGCCGGGTGGGCGACGGTGGTGTGGCGGGGCGTCGCGCAGGCGCGAAGCGCAGGATGCGCGAGAGCGCCGAAGCGCCGAGCGACCAGAGCGCAGGATGCGCGCCGGGAGCGTCCCCGCCACACCACCGTCGCCCACCCGGCCAACCCGCCTCAAAGCCCACACCGCCCGGCCCCGACCCTACTGCAGCATCCAAGCCTCAGGAGCAGGCCGGCGCCGCCCACCGACATAGAGGTACCGCCCGCTGCCGATGCTACGCGGAGGCCCGGTAAACAGCGCATCGTCGCGCTCGAGCTCGAACACGGTCTCGCCGCCGGCGGAGAACCGCAGCCGATGCCCTCCGCTTTCCAAGACGACGTCGCGCACCGTCATGTCCTCGAGGTGCAGCTGCGTGAGCCGCACCGCCAAGAAGCCGCCGTGCTGCTGCGGCGGCACGAGCGCCCAGCCCTGAAACGACGACAAGCTGAAGTACGAGCGCAAGACGCCGGCGATGCGAACTTCGCTGCCGACCGAAGCGATGCGAACCGTCAGGACGCACGGCTTTTCGGCCCACTCTAAAAGGAGCCGGTGGAACACGCCGAGCCGCAAAACAACACCCTTTCTTGCGACGTGGGGGATGGGGAGTCTACGCCGGCCGGTGCCCCGGACTCCTGGTAGCCAATCCGCGCCGCACTTGCCGGACGGTCGGAACCGCGCAGACGGCGAAGTGATGACGTTCATGGCTGTCCAGACGGCGGAGCTGCGCGAGGCGCTCGAGCGCTGGTTCGGGTTCCCCAGCTTCCGTCCGTCGCAGGAGGCGATCGTTCGCGACGTGCTGGCGGGGCGCGACGTGTTCGCGCTGCTGCCGACCGGCGGCGGCAAGTCGCTGTGCTACCAACTCCCGGCGGTCCTGACGGACGGCCTCACGGTGGTGATCTCGCCGCTGATCGCGCTGATGAAGGATCAGGTCGACGCGCTCGACACGGCCGGCGTCGGCGCCACCGCGCTGAACTCGTCGCTGGAGTGGCCGGAGCTGCGGCGCCGGCTCGACGGTTTGGAGCGCGGCGCGTTCAAGCTGCTCTACGTCGCACCGGAGCGGCTTACGCTGCCCGGGTTCGACGACGACCTCGAGCGCTGGAACGTCGCGCGCTTCGTCGTCGACGAGGCGCACTGCATCAGCGAATGGGGCCACGACTTCCGGCCGGAGTACCGCCGCATCGCGCCGCTGCGCGACCGGTTCCCGGGCGTGCCGTTCTGCGCGTTCACCGCGACCGCGACTGCGCGCGTGCGCGACGACGTCGTCGCGCAGCTCGGGCTGCGCCGGCCCGCGGTCCACGTTGCGTCGTTCGACCGCGCGAACCTCACGTACCGCGTGCTGCACGCGCCGCGCACCGTCGACGCGCTGGTGAAGTGGATTCGCGCGCGGCCGGACGACGAGGCCGGCATCGTGTACGCCGGCAGCCGCGCCAACACCGAGAAACTCGCCGGCGCGCTCGCGGCGGCGGGGATCCCCGCGCTCGCGTATCACGCCGGGCTCGACTCCGCCACGCGCGGGAAACGGCAAGAAGCCTTCATCCGCGACGACGTGCGCGTGATGTGCGCGACGATCGCGTTCGGGATGGGGATCGACAAGTCCAACGTGCGGTTCGTCGCGCACTGGGACGTGCCGCGCAGCCTCGAGGGCTACTACCAGGAGACCGGCCGCGCCGGGCGCGACGGCTTGCCGGCCGAGTGCGCGTGGTTCTTCGCGTACGGCGACATCGCGCGCATCGAGCGCTTCATCACGGAGAAGCCCGCGAGCGAACAGCCGGCCGCGCGTGCGCAGCTCGAGCGTGTGAAGAACTTCGCGTACTCGAACGGCTGCCGCCGCCGCGAGCTGCTCGCGTATTTCGGCGAGACGTACCCGCACGAGCATTGCGGCAACTGCGACAACTGCTTGGCGCCGCGCGCAGCGTATGACGCGACGACCGACGCGCAAAAGCTGCTGTCGTGCATCTACCGGGTGCGCGAGTCGCACGGCTACGGGGTCGGGATCGCGCACGTGATCGACGTGCTCGTCGGCGCGAAGACGGAGAAGGTCGAGCGCTGGTACCACGAGCGGCTGTCGACTTACGGGATCGGCAAGGACCGCGACCGCCGCACTTGGCGGCATCTCGCCGACGAGCTGCTGCGGCTGGGCTTGATCGTGCAGGACGCCGCCCGCCACAACGTCGTCGCGCTGACGGAGGCCGGGCGCCGGGCGCTCGTCGACCGCGCGCCGGTCGTGGTCCGTGAGGCCGTTGCCGCCGTCACCGGCCGGCGGGTCCGGTCGTCCGCCGCCGCCGCCGCCGACGAAGAGTACGACCGCGATCTGTTCGCGGCGCTGCGCGCGCTGCGGCGCGAGATCGCGGCCGAGCGGGACGTCCCGCCGTATGTCGTCTTCAGCGACGCCGTGCTGCGCGCGATGGCGCGCGAGGTCCCGCGCACCCCGGCCCAGCTCCGCGCGATCAGCGGGGTGGGCGAGAAGAAGCTCGCCGATTTCGGGGCGCGGTTCCTGGAGACAATCGCTGAGAACGCGGTGAGAGCATAGTGGCCGCGGGCGCGTTCTCAGGGACAGCACAGAAGCCAATGCCAGGATTTCGCACGATATGAGCAGCGTACCGAGCCGCTGGTCCGCGTTCGCGCTCGTCCTCGCGTTGCTCTTCGGGATGATCGGAACGATCTCTCCGGCGAGCGCGCAGAGCTCGAGCGACACCGGGATCATCCAAATCACCGTCAAGGACGCCGGGGCACAGCAGTCGCTCGCGGACGCGCGCGTCTTCCTCATCGGACCCACCGTCGCGAGCGCGCTCACCACCAAGAGCGGCATCGTGAAGTACACCGACGTGCCTAGCGGCATCTACCGCGTGCGCGTGTCGAAGAGCGGCTTCACCGGCGTGACGTCGTCGGCGTTCGAGGTGCTGGGCAACAAGCAGGTCGCGGTGGACGTCGATCTCGGCGTGCAGAAGCAGGCCCCTCCGACCACGACGACCAGCAGCGACACCGGCGGCCTCAAGATCATCGGCTCCGTGCGCGCGCGCGTCACCGTCGTCACCACCGACGTCGACGACTCCAGCGCCGTCCGCCGCATCTCCGACTCGCTCACCGACGCGCTGTCGACCATCGGCGGCGTCGACGTGACGCAGGACTCCAACGACCCCAACGCCCCGCAGACGATCTCGCTGCGCGGCCACGACGAATCGCAGACGGCAGTCACGCTCGACGGCATCCCGCTCGGGGCGCCGGGTTCCGCGGCCAACCTGCGCTCGATCAACACCGACCTGTTCTCCGGTGCCGGCGTGAGCTTCGGCGCGCAAGCCGGCGCGCTGGGCGGTTCGGTCAACTTCCGCACGCTGCAGCCGACACAGACCTGGCAGACGAAGTTCGCGTCGTCATACGGTACGTTCGACCGCTACAACTTTCAAATCGGCGAGACCGGGTCGATCGGCAAGCTCGGCATCGCGCTGCTGCACACCAAGCGCGCCGGCAACAGCCCCCTGACGTTCCAAGACTACACGGATCAAAGCGGGTTGAACTACGCGCACGGCGGTGAGAACGCCAATATCGGCGACTTCGTGAAGCTGCGCTACGGGCTCACCGACCGCACCACGCTGATGTTCACCGCGCTGCAGAACAACCAGTCGAACTCCGCGCTGTGCACGCAGTTCGTCACGCCGCTGCCGTGCGGCATCGGGCCCGACAACGGCAACGCCGGCAAGTTCAAGTTCGCCTACGGCACCGTGCAGTCGCTCATCGGCGACACCGCGATCACGCTGACGGGCTACGTCAACAGCAACAACTCGCTGGTCGACGACCTCAACCGCTACATCTACGTGACGTGCCCGCCGACGGCGCCGCCGGGCTGCACCGTCGGCCCGCAGCTCAACCCCTTCTCGTCGCAGAGCGGCAGCCTGGCGCGCGGGCTCGCTGCCAGTGCGACGCTCACCCGCGACAAGCACACGTTCACGCTTTCCGGCTCGACGTACGCCGGGATCACGACGTCGACGCCGCTCGTGCTGAGCGGCACGAGCGCGCTGTTCGTGCGGCCGTCCACGTTCGCGACCGCGTCGCGCCAAGTGCAGTTCGCCGATCAGTTCAAGGTCAACGACAAGCTGACGCTCGGGCCGAACGTCTCGTACGCCGGCACCACCGGCAGCGGCTCGTCGCTGCTTGGCGGGTTCAGCGCGAGCTGGCGCCCCACCAACGCCGACAGCTACAGCGCGTCGATATCGGTCGGCAGCTCGCAAGCCGCCAACGGCATCGTGCGCTCGTTCAGCGACCCGAACTCCGCGCGCGTGAACTGCTACGCGAACACCGCGCAGGTGAGCGGCCCCGGCGATCAGCCCGGTCACCAGTCCGCGCTGAGCTACGACGCGTCGTGGACGCATCAGTGGGCGCACGGGCAGTTCTCGCTCAACGCCTACCGCCAGAGCCAGGCCGGTCAGCTCGTCAACGCGCAGGTCACCGCGGCGAGCCTCGGCTTGTTCCCCGGCGACCCGTACTTCAACGCGGTGTCGGGTTACTTCGGGCAAGTGTGTCCGGGCTTCGCGACGCCGACGGCGCAGTCGCTCTACGTGTCACAGCTCATCGGCGGCACGACGCGCGTGTACCAAGGCTACACCGCAACGGCGCGTATCGGGATCGGCAAGAACATCGTCGTCATCCCGTCGTACACGACCAGCTCGGCGCAAGTCACCGCGGCGGACCCGCGCTTCACCGGTCTCGACAGCACGCTGATCCTGGACTCGCAGATCCCGGGCCGCCCGCTGCACACCGGCAACGTGACGATCGACGCGCTGCAGCCGTGGAGCGGCGTCGAGTTCCTCGCCAACGCGCGCTACGTCGGCCCGAACAACAACCAGCGCCTCGCACCGTTCACGCTGGTAAACCTCGGTCTCTCGCACGCGCTGGGGATGGGGCGCATCACCGTGTTCGCGTCGAACCTGTTCAACACCGAGAGCGGCAACTTCTCGACGCTGCAGTACGCGCAGCCGATCCCGCTCAGCGGCGGCGGCTCCCTGCTGCAAGCCGCGAACCCGAACGCGCCGCGCCAGTACACCGTGACGTACTCGTTCAACACCGGCGCGCGGCCGGGCGCGGGCCTCTCGCGCGGTGCGGCGGGCGGCGGCACGCGCGGCGCGCAGACGGCGGGCACGGCCGGGACGCAAGGTCAGGGGCGCGGCAATCTCGGCTTCGGGCGGATCCAGTTCATCGCGCCGCCGCCGGGCGTCGACCCGCTGAGCATCGCGTCGAGTCGCACGGAATGCACCGCAGATCTCAAGCCCGAGGCGCAGAAAGTGCTCGCGCAGATCGGCGTCGCGGCGGCCGCGTACGGCGCCGGCCAGACGACGTTGCCGGCGGTCGAAGGCCTCACGGTCACCCCGCACGGCGATCCGAAGGGCACGTGGTACCTCGGATTCGGCGCGAACATCCCGCAGAGCGTGCTCGACAAGTTGCGCGCCGCCCGGCCCACCACGGGCGCCGCGGCGGCCGGACCGCGTCCGGGCGGCCAAGGCGGCGAGCCGGGCGGACCCGGCGGCCCGCCGGGCGGCTTCCAGGACCGCGTGACGGCGTCGTCGCCGAACTCGACCGACCAGCGGCAGCAGTTCACGCCGCCGCCGGAGTTGCTCGCAGCGCTGCTCCCGCTGCGCGCCGTCTCGGCGTGCGCGTATGGGACCGTGCTCACGACCACCGAGGCGAAGGCCAAAGGCTATGAAGTCGAGGCGGGCGTCCAGGTCGCGCCGCCGGCGTCGCCGGCCCCGTCGGCGAGCCCCGCCGCCGTCGCCGTCGCAAGCCCGGCCGCCGCGGCGTCGCCGCGCCCCGGTGAAAGCCCGCGGCCGAACGGTCAGGGTCGCGGCGGCGTCCGCGGCAACGCGCTCTACTACGCACCGAACCTCGGCCTGTTCGTCGTGCGGCCGCCGGACCTCGGAACCGGCGGGGGCAGCGTCAAACAGTAGCACCATGGCCGCCGCGACACACCGGGTCGTCGTGATCGACGACGAGCGCCACCTCCGCGACCTGCTCGAGCTCGGCCTCGCGGAGGACGGTTTCGAGGTGCGCAGCGCGCCCGACGGGCGGACCGGGTTGCAGCTCGTGCGCGACTGGCGGCCCGACGCGATCGTGCTCGACGTGATGCTGCCCTTCATCGACGGCCTCGAGCTGTTGCCGATGCTGCGCCGGATCACGGAGGCGCCGATCCTGATGCTCAGCGCGAAGTCGGACACCGACGATCGCATCACCGGCTTGCGGCGTGGTGCCGACGACTACATCCCCAAACCGTTCGAGATGTCGGAGCTGGTCGCGCGTCTGTACTCCGCGTTGCGCCGGCCGCGGCTCGAGCAGCCGTCGATCGTGTCGTACTCCGATCTCACCATCGACCTCGACCGCCGCGACGTCAAGCGCGGCGATCACCGCATCGAGCTGTCGGCGCGCGAGTACGCGCTGCTGCTCACGTTCGTGCGCAATCCCGAGCGCGTGTTCACCCGCGATCAATTGCTCGATCTCGTGTGGGGAACGGATCGCGACGTCGGTCCCGGCGCGGTCGAGACCTACGTCTCGTATCTGCGCGCAAAGATCGACGCCGGCTTCGAGCCCAAGCTGATCCGCACCATCCGCGGCGCGGGCTACGCGCTGCGCGTCCATTAGCGGCACGATGTTCACCAGCTTCGCGCGGCGGTTGACGTCTTGGTACGTCGCCGCCGCCGTCGCGCTGGTGTTCGTCGTGTCGATCGCGGCCGCCGTGGTTGCGATGTCGTTCTACGCGCGCGTCGTCGGCGACGGCATCAGCGACGGCGCCCGCGAAGCCGCGGCGTTCGCCGCGCGCGCGGCCGTTCGCGGCCAGACGTTCGAGAGTGCCGCCATCGAGCTGGAGAACCGCGACCACCGGACGGGCGTGCGCATGTACGCCACGCACCGGCCGCCGCCGCCCGAGGGCTCAAACGGCCAGCCGCACGTCGCGCCGATCCCGTACACCGTCGTCGACGGCCGCGTGGAGCATCGCGACATTCGCACGCTCCGTTTCTCGGGCCCGCGGCTGGGGCTCGCGCTGTCGACCGCATTCGGTACGCGGCCGCAACGGATCGAGTTCTTGGACGGCGATCTTCAGCTCTTCGCGGCGCCCGAGGATTTCCAGCGGATCGCGTTGTGGCTGCTGGCCGGCGTCATCGCCGTCAGCACCTGCGCCGGCGTGCTCGCGTGGTTCGGCGGGCGCTTCATCACGCGCCAAGTCCTGCGGCCGCTGGTCGAGGTGACGCACGCGCTGCAGCGCTTTGCGGCGCGCGACTTCCGCCCGCAGCCGATCGCCGTCGCGGGCAAGAGCGAGTTCGACGCGATCGCGCTCGCCTACAACGCGGCGGCGTCGCAGGTCGCGGCGGCGTTCGCGGAACGGCGCCTGGCGGAGACGCAGATGCGGCAGTTCGTCGCCGACGCGGGTCACGAGCTGCGCACGCCGCTCACCATCGTGCTCGGCTACATCGACTTGCTGCGGCGCCGCGCCGACGCGGGCGACGACCGTTCGCGCCGCATCTTCTCGGCCATCGGAATCGAGGGCGCGCGCATGCGCACGCTCATCGACAACCTCGTGCTGCTCGCGCGCATGGAAGGCGAGGACGTGCGCCCGCCCGAGCCGTTCGAGTTGTGCCCGCTGCTCGAAGAGATCGTCGACGCGCGCCGGCTGCTGCATCCCGGCCTGCCGATCGTGCTGGACTGCGCCGTCGACGCGACGGTGATCGGCAACCTCACCGAGATTCACGAAGCGATTGCAAACGTCGTCGACAACGCGATCAAGTATGCGCCCGGCTCGCCGATCCGCATCGTCGCGGACGCGGCCGACGGCGGCGTCGAGGTGACGGTCGCCGATCAGGGACCGGGGATCCATGCCGACGACCGCGAGGCGATCTTCGACCGCTTCTACCGCGGCGCGACGCGCGGCGAGGTCGAGGGTTCCGGGCTGGGGCTCGCGATCGCCAAACGCGCGGTCGAGCGCGCCGGCGGGACGCTCGTGCTCGCAGAGTCGTCGCCGGCCGGAACCACGTTCGCGCTGCGGCTGCGCGCCGACCAGGTGAGGAAACGGCAAGCGCGCACCACGCGCGTGTGATCCGCCGAACTGCCCAACCGACCCCTTGACCCGCGTGCGACACGACGTTCTCGGGCAAACGATCCGCATGAGTGATCTCGGAACGACCCAAGATTCAACGACCCGTTACGATTCGTCCGCGCAGGTGGGCACCGGCGAGAGCGAACGGCACTCGATCCAAACGTACGTCAGCGACATGCTGGCGCTCGAGCGCCACATCGCGCTGCCGTTGCAACGGCAGCTCGACATGGAAGACACCAAGAAGTTTCCCGGCGCGCTGGCGGTGATCACGAGCCTCAAAGGCCTCACCGACACGCACGTCACCGCGCTCGAGCAGTGTCTCGAACAGCTCGGCGGACACGGAGCGAGCCCGATCAAGTCGGCATGGACCAGCCTGCTCGGCGTCGGTGCGGCGGCGATCGACAGCGTGCGCAAGACCAAAGTGTCCAAGAACTTGCGTGACGACTACACCGCGCTGAGCCTCGCAACGATCAGCTACACGATGCTGCTCGCGACGACGACCGGACTGGGCGACACCGCGACGGCGGACCTCGCGAAGCGCCACCTCGCGGACTACGCGAACGTCGTGATGACGATCAACCAGGTGATCCCCGAAGTGGTGCTGACCGAGTTGCAAATCGACGGCGAGAACGTCGAGGTCGGCGCGGGCGACGTGATCCGCGCGACGACCAACCAGATCTGGAGAAGCCAAAGCGGAACGGTTTCCGGCACCTGATTCGCCGCCCACCTGATTCGCGCAACCCCCGCACCGCCTCGGTTCGAAGCCGGGGCGGTAGCGGCGTGGTTGAACCCCAATCGTTCTTCCGCGCCTAGTTCGAATCGGGCGCGTCGTTTGCTCCGGGCGGGACGTAGTAGCCCACCAGGAACGTGATGATCACCGTGATCGCCGACGCGAGCGTCGGGTCGAGCTTCTGATGGTATGCTTGTTCGTAAATGAGGATCGCGACGGCGGCGACGGCGCCGCCGAGCCCGCCCACTCCGACTTTGCGGATCGGCGCTGCGCTGCGCGACTTCACGGGCGCAGCGGATACGATGGGCCCCAGGGTTGTCGATACGTGTTCCACGGGTGCTCCTCCGGCGTGTTGTGCGAAGGGCGCAGGCGCAGGTGCGCTGCGTCTACGACGACGATACCGGCCGCCGGTTAACGAGCGGTTACTCCCGCGCGGCGGCCGCGCGGCCCAGCGTGACCATCTCGCGGACGCGCGGGTGGTCGACGTTCTGGTTGCTCATCCAGGTCTCGACGTCGGGCACCGGGACGCCGGTGCGGAACAGCCAGTAGTACGTGTTCATGTCGCCCATGTAGGCGAAGCGCTTCTGCACGTCGCGCCGCGCCGCGTCGTAGCTCGCGAACGAGGTCTGGTATGCGCGGATCGAACCGTGTTCGCGTTCCAGCGCGAGGAGCACGCGCGCGTTGCGAATCGTGCCCTCGATCTTTGCGTGCGAATGGATGATCTCCGCAGCTTGCATCAGCCGCTCGATCGCGGCATCGTCGTACGCCGCCACCGCCGCGACGTCGAAACCGTCGAACTCCGCGACGTAGCGCTCCCAGCGCGCGTCGATGAACGCCCACGACAAGCCCGCCTGGAACACCGCGCGCGTGATGATCGCCAGGTGATCGCTCAGCACCGGGTTCTCGACGACGCGCGGAATGCGTTCCGGCGGCGTCGGGCGTTTCGGCAACCTGACCGGCGGCGCTTTCTTCTTCGCGGTCTTAGAAGTTTTGCTTGACCGTCCACTCACTGTCGGGATAGCTCTTCTCCAGGTCGTGCCAGGCTTTCAAGAGATCGCTTTGGTTGTGCGTCGCGCGGTACGCGCTCACGCCGGCGTAGTATTGCGCTTCCGCGGCGATCAGCGCGGTCGGGAAGCGCCGCACGACCTCTTCGTACAACGTCCTCGCTTGATCGTATTCTTTGCGCCGCAGCCGGGCGTGCGCGATCGCTGCAATGAGCTGCGGCGCGAACTCGTACGGCGGCAAGTAACCGTTCCAGCGGTACAGCTCCGTGCCGTCGGCGTCGAGCACGCGCAGATCCGGCGTCCAGACGTGGCGATAGCGGTCCAGCACCGGCTGGTTCGCGTCGACGCTGTTGTCGATTTGGAAGGGTACGGTGAGGCGTTCGATCGCCTCGCGCACCGGGACTTCGGGATACGTCACGGTATCCAGCGCCTTGCAGCCCCCTCAACCAGGGTTGAAGACGTCCATCAGGACGAGGCGTTCGCCGTTGCGCGCCGCGCGCAGCGCCTCGTCGAGCGAACCGAGCCACGCGATCTCGCTCATGCGGTCCTCCGGGGAAGCAGGGGTAGGCCACCACTATACCCGATGCTCCCGCCGTGACGAAGACCTGGGTGCTGATCGCGGCGATCCTCGGCTCGGCCATGACGTTCATCGACGGCAGCGCGGTCAACGTCGCGCTGCCGGTGATCCAGCGCGAGCTCGCCGCCGACGCGGCGCAGATGCAATGGGTCGTCGAGGGCTACGCGCTGTTCCTGGCGGCGCTGATCCTGCTGGGCGGATCGCTCGGCGACCTCTACGGGCGCAAGAAGATGTTTCTCGCCGGGATCGTCGTGTTCGCGCTCGCGTCGGCCGGCTGCATGCTGGCGCCCAACGTCCAGATCCTCATCGCGGCGCGCTGCGTGCAAGGGATCGGCGCGGCATGCGCGATGCCCGAGTCGCTCGCGCTCATCAGCGCGACCTTCGAAGGCGCCGAGCGCGGGCGGGCGATCGGCACTTGGTCGGGCTTCGCGGCGCTCGTCTCCGCGGCCGGGCCCGTGATCGGCGGCTACCTCGCGCAGCACGCGTCGTGGCGCTGGGTGTTCCTCATCAACATCCCGATCGCGATCGCCGTCGTCGCAATCACGGTGCGCGGCGTCCCGGAGAGTCGCGACGAGGACATGCCGCAGCAGCTCGACGTTCCCGGCGCGTTGCTCGCGACGCTCGGGCTGGGTGCATTCACGTACGGGCTGATCCGCTCGCAAGGCGGCGTGCCCGATCTGGCTGCCGTCAGCACGGTTCTTGCAGGCGTCGCGGTGCTCATCGCGTTCGTGGTCGTCGAACGGCGATCGCGCGCGCCGATGCTGCCGCTGGAGCTGTTCGCGTCGCGCACGTTCAGCGCGGCGAACCTCTATACGCTGTTCCTCTATGCGGCGCTCGGCGGCGCGCTCTACTTCGTGCCGTATTTGCTCGTCGACGTCCAGCGCTACACGCCGACGGCCGCGGGCGGCGCGCTGCTGCCGTTCGTCGTGCTGATGTTCACGCTGTCGCGCTGGTCCGGCGGGCTGACGGCGCGCATCGGCGCGCGCGTTCCGCTCGTGGTCGGCGCGCTCGTCGCCGCGGCGGGGTTCGCCGCGTTCGCAGTACCGGGAATCGGCGGCTCGTACTGGACGACGTATTTCCCTGGGGCGCTGCTGCTGGGAATCGGCGGCGCGTTCTTCGTCGCGCCGCTCACCACGACGGTCTTCGACGCCGTCGACACCGAAAAGAGCGGCGTCGCGTCGGGCGTGAACAACGCGGTCGCGCGCACCGCCGGACTGCTCGCCGTCGCCGCACTGGGCATCGTGCTCGCCGGCGTGTTCGACGCGACGTTCTCCTCGCGCATAGCGGGCCACCATCTCAGCCCGAAGACGACGGCGATCGTCACCAATGACCGCGCGAAGCTCTACACCGGCAGCGTTCCCGACGACGTTCCCGCCGCCGACCGCGACAGCGTCGCCGCCGGCGTCCGCGAAAGCTATCTGGCCGGCGTGCGGGCGGTCATGCTGGCGTCGGCCGGCACGTGCGTCCTCGCCGCGCTCGTCGCAGCGGTCGGGATCTCGGGGCGCCGCAAGGCGGCGCGCTAGCCGCGCCCGAGCTCGGTCGTGAGACCGCTGCGCGCAGTGCGGCTGTCGTAGAGCCGCGCGTCCGCGGCGATGAGCGCGTCCGCGAACGCGTGCTGCGCGTCGAACGCCGCCACGCCCCACGAGATGCGCACCGGCGCCCGGAGGTCTTCGGCCAGCACGGTGAGGTCTGCGTCGATCACCGCGAGCATCGCGCGCACCGCATCGGTGCCGGCGTCGTCCCAGATCCCGGCGAACTCGTCGCCGCCGATGCGATAGACGCTGCCCGCGTCGCCGCAGCGTTCGCGCAAACATCGCGCCACGGTCTCCAGCGCCGCGTCACCCGCGCCGTGACCGAAGCGGTCGTTGATCGTCTTGAGGCTGTCGAGGTCGATCATCGCGACGACACCGCTCGCGGGCGGCTCTGCGATACGGTCCAGAAACGCCGCCCGGTTCGGGACGCCGCAGAGCGCATCGGTGTACGCTGCTTCGCGCAGCGCGCGCTCGGCGTGCGCGAGCGCGGCGTTGCGGCGCTCGAGCTCGATGCGGGCGCCGTCCGTCGTGTGCACCACGATCGCGACGCCGAGCGCGATGTCGAGCACCATCGTCACGTAGCTTTCGAGCCCTAGATACGTGGTGGGGAACTGCACGCCGAGCAAACTGAGCAGCGGCACGTGAAGGTAGTCCAGTGCGAGCGCGGCGAGCGACACCGTCAAGAGCTGCGCGCCGATGCGGCGGCCGCGCATGCGGATGCCGGCGAACGCCGCGATCGCGAGCAGCGTGCCGAAGCACGCCGAGTGCACGCGGTACACGCCGAAAAAGGCCGGCGATGCGAACGCCGCGATCGCCGTCAGAACGACGGCGACGGCGAAGAGCGCGGCGAGCGGCACGGTCACCGGACGCAATCCGCGTTCGCGGCGGAGCGCGGCGACGAACGATAATGCGGCGAGGTCTTCGAGGATCGTGTAGCCGAGCGTCGCCCCCGACAGCGCGGGGAGCAGGCCGGCGTCGCGCCCCACCGCGGCGACGGCGAGGATCGCGAGGGCGGCGGCGTTCGCGCAGAGCCCTGCCGTCCAGCCGTCGATCCGCCGCCGGCCGAGCGAGGTGCGGACGAGCACGACCAGCACCGTCAGCAGCGCGAGAACCCCCAGCTGAAGGAACATGGAGAGGTAGCCGACGAGGTGCCCGGCGAGCGGAGCCATTTGCTAGTGTATCGGACGCAAGGAGAAGCGCCATCAGCACCCACCCACGCCGTTACACGACTGACGAGGAGACACGATGCCGAACGCGCCGGTACCGAACTACGTCGCGAAGTGGGTGCTCGACGAAAAGCCGTCGCGCAATTTCATCTGGCGCGGGCCGGGTTCGCGGGAGATGAACTTTGCGACCGTGCCCGAGATCGGGGACCTCGTCCCGAACGACCGCTTCTACGTGCACAACCGCGCGCTTCCGCCGAGCCTCAGCGTGTCGAGCTGGAAGCTCGCCGTCGACGGCGATGCCGTGCCGGCGCCGGTGTCGTTCAGCTACGCGCAGCTCACCGATCCCGCGACGTTCGAGCCGGTGACGCTGCGCCGCGTGCTGGACTGCGGCGCGAACGGTCGCGCATTCTTCACCAAGTTTCCGGCGCCGAACGACGGCGCGTGGATGCCGGTCGGGTTCACCGAGTGGACGTACGGCACGATGGGTGCGGCGGAGTGGACCGGCGTGCGGTTGCGCGACGTGCTGGCCGCAGCCGGTGCCGGCGCGGACGCGCTCGAGATCATGTTGACCGGTCTCGACCGCATCACGGTGCAAAACGAGCACGGTGTGGTGAGCGCCGCGCCGTACCAGCACATCATCCCGATCGCCAAGACGCTCGCGGACGATACGCTGCTGGTGTATGAGATGAACGGCGAGACGCTGCCCGTCGATCACGGGTACCCGCTACGCGCGTTCCTCACCGGCTGGGGCGGCAACACCGCGGTGAAGTGGCTCGGCGCGATCCAAGTGTCGAAGACGAAGATCAAGACGCCGATCACGCAGGTGAATCAAGTGCTGACCGGTCCCGCGTATCAGCCCGCCGTCATACCGACCGTGACGAACCCCAAGAGCGCGTTCGAGCTTGCGTGGGGCGCGACGCTGATGGCCGGCGACGTAACGCTGACGGGGCGTGCGTGGAATGCGAACGCGACGATCACGGGCGTCGAGGTCGCGATCGAGCAGCAGGGCCCGAACGGTTGGACGATGCTCGGCGCGGGCTGGCAGACCGCGACGCTGCTCGCCACGCCCGAACAATACATGTGGGTGCGGTTCGCGATGCCGTGGACCGCGGCGCCCGGCGCGTACCGGCTGTCAGCGCGGGCCACCGACGATCAGCAGCAGACGCAGCCTGCTCCCGAAGACGTCACGTGGAACCAGCACGGCCTGCACTACAACGGGTGGGTGCGTCATCCGGTGACGGTCCTGCCGATGTCCAACATGCCGTAGATCCGTCGTCCCGCACGCACCGGGGCCGAAATCCTTTGGCCCAACGGAGCGAGCGAGCGTCCAATGACGTTTCCCCTGCCGCCAAGCAGGGGAAATCACGGTTCCGATGCCCACCCCGATCGTCGAGACGACGTACGTGCTGCCGATCCGCCGTACCGCCGCCGTCAAGGACGACGAGTTAGCCGCGTACCTCGCCGCCCTGGTCCAGCTCGTGCCCGTCGTGGTCGTCGACGGCTCGCCGCCCGACGTCTTCGCGCATCACGCGGCGACCTGGCCGCCTGCCGTCCTGCACGTTCCGGTCGACGAGGACCGCCGGGGCGACCTCAACGGCAAGGTGGCGGGCGTCGTGACCGGCCTGCGCCGCGTGCGGACTGCCAAGGCCGTGATCGCCGACGACGACGTGCGCTACGACCCGTTCGCCCTGCGGCGGCTCGCCGCGCTGCTCGACGGCGCCGGCGTCGTGCGGCCGCAGAACGTGTTCAACCCCGCGCCGTGGCACGCGGTGCTCGACACCGGGCGCACCCTGATCGCCCGGGCGACCGGCGGCGACTGGCCCGGGACGCTCGGCGTTCGGATGGACGCCTACGCGCGCACCGGAGGCTACGACGGCACGGTGCTGTTCGAAAACCTGGAGCTCGTGCGGACGCTGCGGGCGGCCGGCGCGCGCGAGCTGGTGGCCTACGACCTGTTTGTCGTTCGCCGGCCTCCCGGCGCGCGCCACTATCTCGCGCAGCGCGTGCGGCAAGCCTACGACGAGTTCGCCCGGCCCGGGCGGCTGGCGGCGCAGCTCGCGGTCGCGCCGCTGCTCGCCGCCGGAACGATGCGGTTCGGCGTGCGCGCCCTCGCCGCGTTCGCGGTCGGCGCGATCGCGGTGGCAGAGATCGGGCGTGCCCGAGGCGGCGCACGCCGCGTGTTCCCGCCGCCGACGGCGATGCTCGCGCCGCTGTGGGTGCTCGAGCGGGCGGTGACGTCGTGGTGCGCGTTAGGTCTGCGGTTCACGCGCGGCGGCGTGCGTTATTCGCACGGTACGCTGCGGGTCGCCGCGAACCCCGAGCGGCTCCTGCGCCGCCGCCTCGCGGTGGAGGACGTAGCGTGATCCAGCCAGTGACGGCGTTGGAGCACCTCGAGACCGCGTGGCTCAACCCGTTCGCGAGCGACGAGGCGCGCGCGCACTCGTCGTATCACGGGCGCCAAGCCGGCGAGCTGATTCGCCTGCCCGACGCGGCGCCGGTCAGCCCGTTCGCCCGCGTCGCGCACGACGCGTTCCGTTCGTTTTGCCTCGACGACGCGTTCTCGTGCCTTGGCGCGAAGTCGGCGCTGCGCCGCGAGACCTATCGCTTCGGCGTGTACGACCGGCTCGACCATGCCGCCGTGACCGAAGGGCTGGCGCGCGATCTCTACGCCTTCGCGGCCGAGCGGCTAGGCTTCGAGAGCGACTTCACCACGTTCGTCGCGGTTTTCCGCGAACGCGTTGTCGGCGACGAGGTCGCGTTCGAGCGCCAGCTGTGGTCGCAGCTCCAGCGCTTGCACGACCTCGACGCGCGCTATCATCCCTGGGACCCGCGTGTGAGCGACGATCCGGAGAGCCCGAAGTTCTCGTTCAGCGTGGCCCGCGACGCGTTCTTCGTCATCGGCATGCACCCGGGTGCGTCGCGCAGCGCGCGCCGCTTCGCGTGGTCGACGCTGGTGTTCAACGCGCACGAGCAGTTCGAGAACCTGCGTGCCGACGGCCGATTCGAGCCGCTGCAGAGCCGCATCCGCGAGCGCGAGCTGCGGCTGGACGGCCGCATCAACCCGAACCTGGCCGACTACGGCTACCACTCCGAAGCGCGCCAGTACTCCGGCCGCCCGACCGAGCCGACGTGGACGTGTCCGTTCCGGCCGCGCCGCTGATCGAAATCCCGCCGCGCAGCGGCACGGCATTTGTCGTGGAACGGGGCGCGACGCTCGCGATCGTCGATCCCCAAGGCGAGCAGGTTGCCGACCTCGTCGCCTTCGCCGCCGACGATCCGCGCGAGCACCTCTCGAACGGCCGCACGTTCGACTACGAGGAGACGATCGCGCTGACGACGGGGAACCGGCTGTGGTCGAACCGGTCGCGCCCGCTGCTGACGATCGTCCGCGACGACGCCGGCACGCACGACTTCTTGCTGGCCCCGTGCAGCCGCGACACGTGGCGGCTCTGCTACGGCGGCGACCACGACGACGTGCCCGGCTGCTTCGGCAACCTCGCGGCCGCGCTGGCGCCGTTCGGGATCGAGCCCGACGCGATCCCGACCGCGTTCAACGTGTTCATGCACGTGGCCGTCGGTCCCGACGGCCGGCTCGCGGTGCGGCCGCCGCGCTCGCGTCCCGGCGCCGTGTTCGCCGTGCGCGCCGAGGAGCGCTTGATCGTGGGCCTGACCGCCTGCTCGGCGGCGCAGTCGTGCAACGGCCGCTTCAAGCCGATTCAGTACTCGATCGAGGCCCCCGCGTAGCGACCTTCCCCGCGTTGACGCTCTCTCTGGTAAATGGTATGCTTCGGAGGTTCCGGCCGGACCGCCGTGGTTCGGCCGCTTTCGTGTGCGTTCCGGAGTACTGAGTGCCGACGATCTCCCAGCTGGTCCGTAA